>Ga0308166_1000003_pt1 | contig 859832 bp, 843 predicted proteins | sample PhyCR2_2_FD_202137 | JGI IMG/M metagenome (GOLD analysis project Ga0308166, IMG submission 202137) | Phyllosphere microbial communities from UC Gill Tract Community Farm, Albany, California, United States - DLSLCC.R2 | ecosystem: Host-associated > Plants > Phyllosphere > Unclassified | place...
GGAGCTTTATTAGGTGTTTATTCAAGAAGTTCTGGGATTCGGGTTTCAGGTTCCGCTGATAAAACGACCGGAACGACCACGCATACCGTATCCCGCACTCCGAAATATACAGAAAACTATGGCGAAGGCGATTACTGGATTATTAAACTTTCAAAAGAAGGAAAAGTAGAATGGGAAAAGAACTTTGGCGGAAAACAAGATGACCATTTAAGAACCTTAGCACTGACATCTACAGGCTATCTGATTGGCGGAGAGTCCAGATCCGAAAGATCAGGAAACAAATCAGTTGGAATAGAAGAAGGAACAGACCTGTGGCTGATTTCCTTAAATGAAAGAGGCGAAGAGCTTTGGCAGAAGTCCTACAGTTTCGGAAACAGGGATATTCTGATGGGAACAAGTGTTCTTCATTCGGCGGATGATAAAGCTTCCAAAGGAATTTTATTAGGAGGTTACACCCAGGCAGAAGGAAAGATACAGACTGATGATGAAACTTTCTGGATGCTTTATCTGGATCAGGAAGGAAATGAAAAGTGGAGAAAACACGTAAAAGGAGAATCCAGAAAAAGAGAAGAAAGGTTATCTGATATAAAACTGAACAGAGACGGCTCGATTATTCTGGCCGGAACCAGTGCAGAAGAACTTGGAAAAGAGAACTGGAAGATTGTAAAGTTAGGGGATAAACAGCTTGACCAGTTAATTGAAAAACAAGACATCAAAATTTATCCGAATCCTGTTTCAGACTATGCTTATGTAGAAATAGGCATTGATTTTAAGGAGGCTGATATTATGCTGTATGATATGGGGGGAAGACAGCTTCAAAGCTTGAAGACTAAAAATAAGGTGACTAAGATTAATACTCAGAATTTAGTTCAGGGAGCGTATCTGGTGACGATAAAAACAGATAATAATAAAACAGCAAGTGCTAAACTAATAAAGAAATAACACGATGAAAAAAATACTTTTATTATTCATATTTATATTTAATTGGGGCTTATCCCAGAGGAACTTTGGGGATACCCCTGAGCCTATGCCGTCGGTTTCTTCATTTTCTTCTTATGTAAATACTCCGGTTTCATTGTCTACTGGAATTCCGAATATTTCAATTCCTTTGCTTACGCTGCCTACAGGCAATGGTAATGTGGAACTTTCAACGGCTTTAAGCTATCATCCTTATAACGCCATTGGAAATAAAACAGGCAGTGAAGTGGGTTTAGGTTGGGCTTTATTGAAAGGAGGGGTTATTTCAAGAGTAATCAATGGCAGAGCAGATGAGGAATTCTCGGATTCAAACGCCACCAATTATAAAAGAAATATATTCGATGATATTTATTACTATGATATTCCCGGGGAATCTGGAAAATTCAAATTTGTACGGGATACCATAAATAATACCTTCAGCCTGAATAATATCTCAGGAAACAATATTAAAATTGAGTATACAAGAGACTCCAATAATGCGACACTCATCCTTAATTCTTTTACATTAACAAATGATAAAGGGATCAAATATATTTTTGAAGACTATAGTATTTCAAGATATGATGTAAGTTATAAAGGTTTTAATTACAAATCTGCATTCTTTCTGACTAAAATCTCCGATGAAAATAACAATATTGTTGCCAATTTTACCTATCAGAAGAACAGCAAATATGCAGGAACTTCTACTACGTTGTTATACCAGAACTGTAAGCTGCAAAACATGTCTACCAGGTATGGTAAAATAACAATCGGGTATACCTACAATCAGTTTCTGGAAGATTCGGGAAAAGACGATCCCTATCAGGTAAATAATATTTCTTTATCAGATGCTTCTTCAAACTTTATTGCTCAATATAGCCTGGATTATTCCAGTTTTCATGCTTACAGTATCTTTAAAAATAATAACGAGGATAAAAGAATCTTAGCCGGAATAAAAAAGCTTGACAAAAGTGGGCAGATTGTAGAAAACAGGACATTTGAATATGACCAATACGGTTCCGAAACCAATTACAGCCCGTCAGGCAATCCCGATGAATATGGGAATTTTCTTTGCCCGGACAGTAATCAAAAGAATCCGAAAAGCTATACATTAGGATTATTGAAGAAAATGATATTGCCGGAAGGAGGATATGTAGTCTATAATTTTGAAGCAGGCGAAACGTATCAGGACAATAGCAGTATCCAGTTGAGTAATAATGAAATAACACGGCCGGATATACAGTTTTTAAGCCTTGCCAATACTGCTGATTTTGATACCAATATTAACAGGAACTATACCTTTCAGTTAACTGAAGCCAAAAAGTTTTATGTGACCCAATTGACTTCAGAAGTTTACACCATCCATGACATACATGGAGATATTGTTGTCCCACCAATCTATAAGCTCATAAATTCGGCAGGAGCTGAAATGAACGGATATACCAGCTGTGAAGGAATAAAATACTACAATCTGACTCCAGGAAATTATACCTTTAAAATAACGGGAAACGGAAATGGTTCAATTAAAGCCTATTCTATTGCCAGCCTTTCAGCCCCGTACAAGAATAGTATACCAACTGAAGTTCCGCGTATAGCCAACATTAAATATTATACATCGGCTAATAGTCTGAAAAAATCTGTAACCTATAATTATAATTCATTTTCTAATCCCAACGACTCCAGTGGGAAAGAATTTACGAATGAGGTATGTAATGATGAGGACTACGCAAGCAGCTTTAATTTATATACCAATGTTAAGGAAATTTATGGTGGAGAGTCCGGGAACATAGGATATGCAAAATATTATTTCAAAACACCAAACGATTATGAAATAAGTGGAAATTTCTTTTATAAGCAGTATTACAATATAGTTTCATCCGGTGTGCTCAGTAAAAAGGAAACTTTCAATCAGCAGAACCAGTTAGTATCTGATGAGAACATGGAATATGTTTTTGAGGAAATCAATAATGTACCTGAATACTCATTATGTTCCGGATATAAATCCAAAGCTTCATGGATGAAATCTTCCAAAACCACATCTAAAACTTATTATGATAACGGAAGCAGTTTACAGAATATAACAGAAACCTATTCCAATGCAGGTAATTTCCAGCCTTATCTGATCAAAGAAACAGCTTCTGACGGAAAAATAACCGAGAAAAGGATAAACTATGCATCAGATATGAACAATACCCGACTGATGAATGCCAATATGATCTCCATACCGGTTCAGACCGAAGTGAAGGTAAACGGGGCTGTCGTAGATAAATCGGAAACAAAATTTGATAATGCTTCCAATCTGTACCCATCATCTCTTATGGGATACAATACGCAGAGCCAGGCACAGTTTACAACGGCTACCCTTGATGTATATGATGACAAAGGCAACCTTGTACAGATTTCTGATAAAGCCAATTTCCCGGTAACGACCATCTGGGGATATGATAAAACACAGCCTATTGCTAAGATTGAAGGTCTGCCGTACAGCCAGGTCATGAATCTGGCCACCGTAACAGCTGCCGTTAATGCTTCAAATGCCGATGCAGCTAATCCTGCTACTGAATCCTCTTTGCTGCAGGCTCTGGAAAACCTTAGAAAAGATACTGCATTAAAAAACTATTCCGTTACCACATATACCTATGATCCGCTGATCGGTATGACGAACAGTATCTCTTCAAACGGCATGAAAACCACTTATCTGTATGATAATGCCAACAGGCTGATAAAAATTACGGATGCCACGGGGAAAACTTTGAAGGAATACCAGTATAACTATAAACACTAATCACGATGAAAAAAATAATATCACTCTTCACCCTGTTGTCTGCAACGGCATATTTCAATGCCCAGACTGTCAATGCAAGCACCTCGGAGAATTATATATATACCAAAACCTGTCTTGACGGGAACTGTACCAAAAAATCCGAACAGGTTCAGTACTTCGATGACCTCGGAAGGCTAAAACAGGCTGTAGATATCAAAGCCACACCTTCCGGAAAAGATATTGTCGCCCATATCCAGTATGATGAATTTGGGAGGGTGACCAAAGAATACCTGCCTGTTCCGCAGAACGGCACCCAAAATGGGGCGATCTATGCAGATCCTTTGAATAATGCGGTGAATATTTTCGGAAACGAGAAAATTTATTCAGAAAAAGAGCTGGAAAACTCTCCGCTGGGAAGAATAAAGAAAGTTACTCCACCGGGAAATGACTTTACGGCCCATCCTTCCAGTATCACCTATGCTGCAAATACAGCAGGAGAAGTGAAGAAATATACGGTTTCCACATCCTGGCAGGATAATGCTACCTTATCCGCACTTTCTGAAAACGGGACTTATGCTGCCAACCAACTGACGAAAAACAGCGTAACAGATGCAGACGGGAACATTACCACAGAATTTAAAACCTCTGACGGAAATACCGTTTTAGTAAGAAAAAATGACGGAACACAGAATGTCGATACTTATTATGTGTACAATGAATTTGGTCAGCAGGTAATTGTTATTCCGCCAATGGCTGCTGTGGCTGCTGTAAACCAGACAGTTTTGGATAATCTGTGCTACCAGTACCGTTATGACGGTCTGGGAAGGCTTGTGGAAAAGAAGCTTCCAGGAAAGGGCTGGGAATATATGGTGTATGATAAAGCAGACCGACTCATTGCAACACAGGATGCTATTTTGAGGCCAGCAGGGAAATGGCTATTTACCAAATATGATAAGTTAGGTAGAGTTATTTATACTGGAATCATACAGGCTGCGAACAGGCCGGATCTTCAGACGATCACCAATAATTATGTGATCACAGAAGAACGAAATCAACAAGGTTTTTTTAGAAATGGAATGCAGATTTATTATACAGATGGATTGTATGCTAATGCCGAAACGATCTTGAGTGTAAATTATTATGACACTTACCCTCAGGATGCACCTTCCAGACCTGCCCAGGTATTGGGGCAGAATATTCTTACGGATAATATGGAAACGTCTCTGAATACCAAAAATCTTCTTACTGTTTCTCTTACAAAAAACATAGAAGACGATAACTGGACAAAAAGCTACATCTGGTATGATGAAAAATCCAGGGCTGTGGGAACTTACTCCATCAATCATCTGGGAGGATACACCAAAACAGAATCTTTGCTGGACTTCGCAGGAGTAACCCAGCTATCCAAGGTGTACCATAAAAGGCTTACTACCGATACCGAAAAAGTCATTACCCAGACTTTCGAATACGATGCACAGAACCGCCTGAAAAAACATTATCATCAGGTGGACAGTCAGCCCCAGGAATTATTGACGGAAAATACCTATAACGAGTTATCCAGGCTTTCCAATAAAAAGGTAGGAAACAATCTGCAAAGCATTGATTATGCCTACGACGTCAGAGGTGCACTCACAAAGGTGAATGATCCTGCGAACCTGAACGGGAAACTGTTTGGCTATGAACTCAAGTACAATAATCCGGCAAATACTGCTGCAAAGTTTAACGGGACCATTTCCGAGGTAGACTGGAGAACCGCCAACGATAATGTGCTCCGAAGATATACCTATCAGTATGACGGGCTGAACAGGCTGAAAAAAGGAGCGTATTCCGAGCCGGGTTCTTCTGTTCCCCAAAACGATTTTTACAATGAAACGGTAACGTACGACATGAACTCCAATATCATGTCCCTTCAGAGAAATACGAAAGGAGTTTCCGGAACAGCTTCACAGATAGACAATCTCGCTTATGCTTATACAGGCAACAGGCTCAATTCTGTGACCGACAGCTCAACCAACTACAGCGGGTATCCCGATACCTCAGGGAATACCATTTCCTATGACGATAATGGGAATATGAAGAATCATACGGACAAAGGTGTTTTGCAGATTGATTACAACTTTCATAACCTTCCTGCCAAAATAACTTTTAACCAGACCTATCGGGTCCGGAATTTAGTAACAGGAAGCCTGACCAACCGTAACGTCACTACAAATTATACTTTTAGAGCAGATGGTACGAAATTGCGTAAAGTATATAAATATGGAGGGGATTTGTTTGTTGGTGAAGTTTCTATTTCTACAGATTATCTAGATGGCTTCCAATATGAATCGCAGACTGCATCAGCTCCTTTTATTTTAAAATTTGTTCCTACGGCTGAAGGCTATTATAACTTTGAAAATAATAAGTATATTTACAGCTATACAGACCATTTGGGGAATGTGCGTTTAAGCTACACCCAAAACGGTTCAGGACCAGAGATCATTGAGGAAAACAATTTTTATCCTTTCGGGATGAAGCATGAAGGTTACAATGCTTTGGCAGGAAATCCGGCTTATAAATACCAATATAATGGTAAGGAATTACAACAGGAAACCGGCTGGAGTGATTACGGAGCAAGAATGTATATGTCTGATATTGCAAGATGGGGTGTTATAGATCCATTGGCAGAAACAAGCAGAAGATTTTCACCATATAACTATGCGCTAAACAACCCTGTAAGTTTTATAGATCCGGATGGAAGAAGAGCCATGACGCCAATGGGAGAGCCTAGCCTTCAGCAGGACCCAAATTCAGGTTGGTTTATAAACCCACTTGAGGCTAGAGATAAGTATTTGCTGAAAAATCGTGGTGGTGGTATTGGCCCACAAACTTTTGGACAGACACAGGCTTTTAGAGATTTAATGTCAGGTCGCACAAGTAGTATAACAAATAATGGTAGTGATTTAGTATATTGGACGGAAAAACCTAAAATAAACTTATCTTTAACAGATGATGGGGTGAATGTTGAAGCAGATCCTGGAAAAATGAATGTTGTAAAAATTTTAAATAATCATTTAATAGGTTTAGTTAATGATATAGACGGTGCAAGTAAAAATTTGATGAGGTATCAAACAGGAGATTTTTTTAGTGATGCTGATTCGCATTTTAATGGTAATCTTGGTATTGCTAGTGCAGCTATAGGTGCATATAATAAATTACCAAATGATCTTAAAAGGCAATTTGCATATAACCTCTCAAAAATATTACCATTTAAATCTGGAAAAATATTTCAAGGATTAAAAGGTTTTTCTAAATCTGCTGGGAAAATCACTGGACGTTTGGGGGTAGTAGGAACAGTATTATCCGTAGGAGTTATTGGACAAGAAATTATTTCAGGAGAATGGGATGCTCATACAGTAATTAATGCTACATTATTAGTTGGAACTGCTGTCGCATCAATCGCAGGAGCTCCCGCAGTGTTGACTGCAATTGCTGTTTATGGTATTGCTGATTACGCATTTGGCATTAGTGATAAAATTGATGAAAATTTTGGTAGAAAATCTACCTTTTGGTATTGATAATAGGTATAATATGAAAAAATATTCAATGAAAATAATATTAATAAAGAGAGTGATATTATTTTTAATAGCTTCAATAGTAATGACAACCGGATTACCTATCCTTATGGATATATATTTTAGTCGACCATTTTATACTGGAATTGTGTTTTTATTATCAATAGCTTTTTGTTTTATAGTTGGGAGAAAAACTCTACAAAAAGAAGTTGAAATTAAAGTTATAGATGATATAATCTATTTAGATGAACAAAAATTTGAGTTATCTGAACTTCAATCATACAATTTTGATAATACGGGATATATTTATAAAACTTCATTAAAATTTGTAACAAAAAAAATGAAATTATATATTCTATTAAAACAAAGTGGACAATATTTAGAATTTAAAAAATACTTAATAAGTAGAATAAATTTGGTAAATAAGACATCTAAGAATCAGATTGATGAGTATAATTGGTATAAAACGAAATCTGCTAAAATATATGGATATATTACTGTCTTTACTTTATTTTCTTGGATAATTGTAATGCTTGTATATCCTGAAAAATTTAAATTATCAAATTTGGGTCTATTTCTAATAACAATAGCAGGCCTTTTTCCTATACTATATAAAATTTTTAGAAGTAAAGGGTAATATACCGGGTAAGGTTTCAAAAATTTTAGTTTTATTAATTAACAAAGAAGAATCAAATAAATTAACTTAAAAACAGTTTACCTATCTTATTGTATGTTAATAAAAATTTGGTAATGTTCCGGACGTATTGGTATGTAATATTCATGGACACTACAAAATGAAATTTAAATAAGAAACATCAAAAAGAGGATAACCATTTGGTTATCCTTTTATTTTTATTGAAAAAATCATTTCTTTAGAAAACTTAAAATAACCTGTCTATTGAAACGTTAACCTATGATCTGGGCAGTAGTATCACTTCTCTTCAGAGGAACGGGAAAAGCTCCTTAGGAGCAGCACAGCTTATTGACAATCTCACCTATGCTTATACAGGCAACAGGCTCAATTCTGTTACCGACAGCTCAACCAACTACAGCGGGTATCCCGATACCTCAGGGAATACCATTTCCTATGACGATAACGGGAATATGAAAAATCATACGGACAAAGGCGTTTTGCAGATTGATTACAACTTTCATAACCTTCCTGCCAAAATAACTTTTAACCAGACCTATCGGATTCGAAATGCAGTAACAGGAAATCTGACCAACCGTAACGTTACTACCAACTATACTTTTAAAGCAGATGGCACAAAACTGCGTAAAGTATATAAATATGGCGGAGAATTATTTTTTGGTGAGGTTACCATTTTTACAGATTATCTTGACGGTTTTCAGTATGAATCCCAGACTGCATCATCCCCTTTTATTTTAAAATTTGTTCCTACTGCTGAAGGCTATTATAACTTTGAAAATAATAAGTATATTTACAGCTATACAGACCATTTGGGGAATGTGCGTTTAAGCTACACCCAAAACGGTTCAGGACCAGAGATTATTGAGGAAAATAATTTTTATCCTTTCGGGATGAAGCGAAGGTTACAATGCTTTAGCAGGAAATCCGGCTTATAAATACCAATATAATGGTAAGGAACTTCAACAGGAAACCGGCTGGAGTGATTATGGAGCCAGAATGTATATGTCTGATATTGCAAGATGGGGAGTTATAGATCCGTTGGCAGAAACAAGCAGAAGATTTTCTCCATATAATTATGCATTAAACAACCCTGTAAGCTTTATAGATCCTGATGGAAGAAGAGCCATGACGCCAATTGGTGCAGCTGAAGGAGGGGCACCGGGAGGTTCTTTATGGTGGTATTATGCAGGCGGTGGGAGCGCTGTGTTAGGCTCAGCAGAAAGTTGGATGGGAGCCGGTACAGGAGCCGGAAGAGGTGGAAGTCATGCTGGAGGCGGGTTCGTCAAAGAAGCAAAGACCTTTGGAGACACACAAGCCTTTAGAGATCTTATTGATGCTGCTAATAATGGAGGTACAGGAGGATTGATAAACAAAGGAGGAACTTTAAGATGGTGGACAGATTATGAAGATCCCGATGTAAATTTTACTAGTGTAGGTCAATTAAATATGTTAAAGTTAAAGTCTAATATTGATAAAGCTCTTAATAATGATTATTATGATTTGACTTCCTTCGGTTTAGAGCAAGCTATTGCAAAAAGTGCATCCTATGTAGATGATGCTCTTAGAACAAAATCGTTTGTCAACTTTACAGTTTTGAGTAATCGTGCCAGACCTTTATTTCAAACACAGCTATTGGGTTCAGCCTTTAAAACATCAAAAGTTGTGTCAACTGCGAAAGCACTTAAAATGGCAGGAAATGTTTTGTCAGGATTAGGTGCTGTAGTATCAGTATATCAGTATGGCTCAGGTCAAATATCCGGGACAGAATTTACCGTAGATATGATAATGACTGGAGTAGGCTTCTTGGGGCCAGTTGGAGCAGGTATTTCGCTAGTTTATTTTGGAGGCAAAACAATATACGAATTTTCTACAGGAGAAAATTTATTTGAAAAACCAAATTAGAAATGATAAGATTTTTAAACTATATTATTTTTCATTTTATTGAATTTCAAAAAAAGGTTGGAAATAATGACGTTTCGATATTTACAACGTCTATGTTTTTTACAATAATAACATGGATGAATATTTTAACGATAATAAATTATATTCTTAGGAAAAATTATTATTCTACAACAAATTATTTTATTCCTGTCTTATTATTTTGCATAGTATTATTTTGGATAATTTATAATTTTATTAGAAAAAAAAGTTATGAGAACTATAATTTTCGTTCTTCGTTTCTAGGATATTTGTATATTTTACTTTATATCATATTAAGTTTTGTTTTATTTGTGAATAGTGTAGAATTAATAAGAGATAATTGATATTATCAATTTAAGGTAACGATGATATATCAAAGTTAGTGATTCGATTATTTCAATATGTAATTTATTGGAATCAATTAGATTTAAACTCTGATATTTAAATAGTAAGAGTAGGATAACCTACTCTTACTATTTTATAAATTAAAAAAATATCCTAAATGATTAAATATCATTCCTTATGCATAAAAGATTGTTAAAATTTTTGAAATAGTAAGTATTTAAAGCTGTAAAGACTATTTGGGTAATATTAGGCTCAATTACTCTAAAACTCATGTGGCAGCAAAGAAGTTCTTGAAGAAAACAACTATTATCCATTTGGCTTAAAACATGAGGGCTACAATTCCCTAGCAGGAAATCTTCTTACAATTACCAATATAATGGTAAGGAATTACAACAGGAAAACGGCTGGAGCGATTATGGAGCCAGAATGTATATGTCTGATATTGCCAGATGGGGCGTAATTGATCCATTGGCAGAAACAAGCAGAAGATTTTCTCCATATAATTATGCTTTAAACAACCCTATAAGCTTTATAGATCCGGATGGAAGAAGAGCCATGACGCCATTTATGGGGGACGGCTTTATGCAGAATGCTAATTCAGGATGGTTTGGATCAGACCCTATTGCGGCTAAAGATAAGTTTTTGCTACACAATAGAGTTGGAAGTATTGGTCCACAAACTTTTGGACAGACAAAGGCTTATAAAGATATAATGGCAGGACGTACGAGTAGTATAACAAATAATGGCCGTGATTTAGTATATTGGACAGGAAAGCCTACGATAACCGGATCATTAACGAATGATGGAGCAAATATAAAGGTAGATCTTGGAGAAGCACATACAGTGAAACTTACTGATTATCTTGATTATGCTAATTTTGCAAATGATAGAATTGGTGACCTAGGTTCAATACTTGAACATACCAGAACCCAAGGTGGTTCAATTGCTTTTTGGACAACATCTGGAAGTAGGTCTTTTGACGGAATCAGCTATTCAAGATTCAATTTGAGGTATTATAGAAATAATTGGGGTGGAAATGGTTATACCGGTGCTACGACAAGTGTTGCCAAATATCTAGGTAAAGGTACTTTAGTAGCACAAATTGCTTTAGGTGCAATAGAAGTTGGTAATGGTGCGGGTAAGGACTATGATGATTATAATGCGAAAGGAGTAACATATGGGAGAAATACTGTTGTAACTGCTGCTAAAGTAACTTCAGGTATAATGGCTGGAATGTATGCAGGTGCTGTAATAGGAAGTGCTATTCCAATTCCAATAATAGGTACACTTGCTGGGGCGCTTGGTGATGCAGCAGTGGGATATTTAATAGGTGAAGTTGTTGCACGTGATGTTGGTGAAGCTTATGACAATTTTGAAAGATAAAAAAATGAAAATAGAAAAAAGAAACTTTAAAGTAGTAAGTATTTTAATGCTAATAGTTATACTATTTGTGTGGTGTGTGATTACAGTTCAAAATCCTGAAAAGTATACTTTTGTATTGTTACCTTCAAAATATTTAGTGTTGATTCTATCTATTATAGGTATGATGGCCATGATATACTTATTTATTTTTTTTATAAAATTAATTTTTAACAAAAAGGCATTTTTTGAAATTAATGAAAAAGGAATATATAATGGATTAGGATTTACTAAAGAAAAACAAATTGAGTGGAATAATATTAAAAAAGTGGATATTATAAATTATAAAGGAATACCACGAATAAGAATTAATCTATATAACGACCATCCTTTTATTGAAAATACAGATTTCATTACCAAATTTATATTGAAACAAACTATCAAAGATTTAGGAACTCCAATTATAATTGATAATGTTTATTTAAAATGTTCTTTTGATGAATTAAGTAAGATCATTCTTGAATCTTGGGAGAAATATAAAAACAAATCTGGTTAATTTATTTTTTGGTGATACTCCCAGATTTGCTATATGCAATAATCTTGTAGAATAAAAGTTAGGATGATAATAATTAATAAAAACAAAAATTATTTTAAAACTATTTTAGTATTAGTTTTAATAATATGTATATTATATTTTTTAGCATTTAGATTTTTGCTATATCCGTCTGAACATACTTATTTTTTACTTCCTACCCAAAATTCAGTTATCATATTTTCTATATTTGGAATTCTGGGTTGTCTGCTAGCGATGTACGTAATTTTAAAAACTGTTTTTAGAAAAAATGCTTTATTAAAAATAGATAGTAATGGAATATTTAATGGCTTCGCTTTTTATAATAAGAAATTTATAAAGTGGGAAGAAGTTGCTAAAATAGAATCTATTAGATATAACGATAATAATTATATTGGTATTTTCTTAAAAAACCCGAAAAATAACGAAAAAGGTATAAATTATTTTCTATACAAAATGAATGAAAGTTCTATGGGGACAGCTCATATAATATCTTCGGCAGATTTAGATTGTAGTTTTGAAGATTTAAAAAAAAATATATTTGAATATTGGGGAAAATATAAATATTAACAAAACGTAACTTAAAGTAAAAAAAATCAAAAAAGGATAATCAAAACGATTATCCTTTTATTATTAAAAAGAAAGCCTTGATGAATTTAAAATTAATTGTTTGGATGAAATAATTATATTTACGGAAATCATTTGGGAATGTGCGTTTAAGCTACACCCAAAATGGTTCAGGACCGGAGATCATTGAGGAAAACAATTTTTACCCTTTCGGGATGAAGCGTGAAGGTTACAATGCTTTGGCAGGAAATCCGGCTTATAACTATGGTTACAACGGAAAAGAATTGCAGAAAGAAACCGGCTGGAGCGATTATGGAGCCAGAATGTATATGTCAGACATTGGCAGATGGGGAGTTATAGATCCGTTGGCAGAAACAAGTAGAAGATTTTCTCCATATAATTATGCTTTAAACAACCCTGTAAGTTTTATAGATCCGGATGGAAGAAGAGCTATGACGCCATTTATGGGGGACAGCTTTATGCAGAATGCTAATTCAGGATGGTTTGGAGGAGATCCAATTGGGGATAGAGATAAGTTTTTAACAGCCAATCATAGTGGAAGTATTGGAGGTCCAAAAACTTTCGGACAAACTCGGGAATTTGCTAATATTATGGCTACAGCAGCAAGTCCGGGTCCTGCAAAAAATAATTTTTGGGATTTTTTAAAAGGAATTTTTGGAGATAACAAGGGTGCTGGAATTAAAACAATTGTTCCTGGAGCTACAATTTATAGGCCTGGGATACAAGTAGGGGAAGCCGTTTTTGAAGGTGTTCTTCCTAATTTAAGCTTTGATGCTCTTTTAGCTGGTGTAACTAGAGCTGGATTATGGTCTTTACCACTTATTCTCGAAGGGGATATGCCGGAAAAAGAACAAATGATCACTTTGTATAGAGGAGTTTCGATAGAAGCAAAAGGAGCAATGTATTTTTATGCATCACAAGGTATTGCTATTCCGAGAGGGTATGAACAAGTCACAACTACTTGGGGACCACATAGTGATATGGAAGAGCATGCAGGAGGAGATAATTTTAGCATTTGGACAAGCTGGAGTTCAAGTAAAGAAAAGGCCAGAGACTTTGCTACAGGAACAGCAATGTATGAAAAAGGTATTCCAGGTATTATAATGTCTAAAACATTTAGAGCTAGCGAAGTTGTTCCAAATCCATATAATACGCCTGAATCGGAATGGTTAATACCAGGAGTGGTATATGGGGCTAAAGTTGAATATGTTTTACCAAGAAAATAAAATTATTAATATGGTTACAGAAGAAGAAGCTTTTAATTTAATTAAAAAAGAAAGAAAATTTTTGGGTAATATTCAAGAATATAAAATTAAAATTAGTAATAGTAATAATTTTGAAAGAGAGAACCTTATTGGCGTATATAAAATTAGACAATATACTGCTGAAAGAGAAGGTAATCACGAGCTATCAAAAGAACTAAATACTTTGATAACAAGTTTGGAAAATTATTTAGAAAAGAAGTTAAAGTTTATAAGTGTTTTAGGCAAAGGATATTATGGTATGTTTTATTTAAGTCAAAATTATGATAGAGTTGTTGGATATTTAGAACGTGAAATTGATGAAGATGAGTTCAATAAATTAATTTGACACTATAATGAACAATACAAAATTATGAATGATAAAATAATAGACGAGTTATATAATATTAGAAATAATTTAGAACAACTAGGATTATATCTTAACAACATAAAAGAAAATATTTTTACTACATCTTTTGTCCAAACAAGACAACATTTATATGATATTTACAATGACAGATTGGATTCAAGTATCCATTTAAGCTATTCTTATGAAGGACATAGAGAAGTTGTAAAGAGAATGAAAAATTCAGATTTGGAAAATGTAAGATTGTCTGTTATTGATGGAGAGAAAAAAAGTTGTTCTATTTTTAGCAGTGAAGATTATAGTATCATTCTGGGAATGATATTTTATGATAATTAGATAATGGAGTTGCTATACTTTTTTGGTAATAGGTAATGTACAATATGTAAAACCTTAATCAATGAAAACAAAAGAAGAAATATTCAATTTAATAAAAAAAACAGTTAATCTCTCTGAAGAAATAAATGATTATCAAATGAGGCTGAGTAATGGTAGATTTGAAAGAGAAAATTTAATCGGAATATATAAAATAAGAAAAGGTATCGCTACTCGCCAAGAAAATTTTAAGCTTGCTGAACAAATGAGTTTATTTCTTATTGGATTAGAAGATTATACAGGAATATTATTAAAAGGAGCAAATATTTATGGTAAAAATTATTTCGGGATGTATTATTTAAGTGAAGATTGGGAGAAGGTTATTGGATATTTAGAAAGTGAAACTGATGAAAATAAATTCAATAAATTAATTTAACATAAATGAATGATCTGATTTACAATGCTGTACAAGAATATGATCCAAAATTAAAGGATTTTGAGATTTCACACTCAAATTACCCATTAATACTCGATGATTTAATTACCTTGTATAAAGGAAGAAATAAAATGGCTAAAGATGAAAAGATAAAAGAATTAACATCTACAGTTTTAATTAATCTTCTATTGCTTAAGGAGAAAGCTGTCGAATATGTAAAGTTTGTTGTGGTCAGAAAAGATAACACTAGTAGATTATTCTTCTTTAGTGAAGATTATTCAGAAATTTTTTTCGATTTCACATTGCCAAAAAATGAAATTTAGTAGATCAAGCTCCTACGTAATGATTTGATATTTCAATTCTTAACTTATTGAAAATATTTAAAACCTCAAAAAAAGGATAACCAAAACGGTTATCCTTTAAACGATAATAAAATTGAAACAAAATCCCTCTACTTTCCAGCCTCCTGCGCCGCTTTTATCCTTTCTTCAACAATCCGCCAGTCATAAAAATGAAACACCCTGCCATTGCTCATCGCAACCAGCATGCCCTTTGGAAATTGCTGTCCAAGATTAACGCTGGTAACCTCTGAACCGTCACTTTCACTTGTGGAAACCGGGATCTCGGCAATCCTTCCTTTCGCAGGATCTTCCCGCAGATATACATTGAAAGTATCTTTTTGCTGGTTCGAAACCAGGATATAGCCTGTTTGTGCTGAGGTAGGATAAATAGAAATTCCTTCCAGATCAGACTTAAAATCGCCTTTTCCAAACACCAGTAGTTCCTCATTTCCTTTGGCAGGATCTGCATAATACTGATGCACCCCGAACTGCTCATCAGAATAGTAGATGTAGCCCAGTTCATCATCCACGGCAATACTTTCGATCTCTTTCAGGCCGCTGTATCTGCCGAATTTACGGATTACTTCACCGGTGATTTTCCCGTCCTTTTCAGAAAGCTTATACTGCCACAGATAGCCGTCGGCCGGCCCGGATTTTCTTCCGACAATAACATCGATTTCTCCCGTTGCCGGATTTTTGTACATCGAAATTCCCATCGGACCGCGTTCCGTTTCACCGTCAAAAACTGTGAATTCACCCACTTCCTTCAGATCGGGGAGGCTGTAAAGCTTCACCGTATTGGTTTCCCTTTCCGTAACGGCAGCAATGTCCGTTTTCTTTCCGTTCAGCATAAAGCTATACTCAATATCTACATTGTTCGGGCGTTTTAATCCTGAAACCTTGTTGATGATTTTTCCGCTCAGGCCGAAGGCATACAATCCGCCGTCAGTGTCCTTATCGGTTCCTATAATGATGCTTTTTGAAGCATTTTCGGGATTGATCCAGATTGCGGGATCATCCGTATCATGTACCACCGTTTCTGTGATGACAGTGGGGTTTATACCTGAATGTTGTGCAGTGCAGCTTACCACAAAAGGGACAACTGAAACTGCTATAATAATTGGTAACTTTTTCATACGTTTAAAAATCAAATTTCAATCCTAAAGTGAATCTCGGCTTATAATATTCCACCTGTGCGGTGCGGCTCTGGATTCCCTGGTAATACCGTAACGGCTGGTTCGTGAGATTATTGGCCTCTGCAAAAATTCTCAGCTGGCTGGTGATCTTATAGGAAGCATTGGCATCCAGGAAAACCTGCTTGTCGTAATAACGGTCTTCAAATGAATTTCCACCCAGTTCATCGATATAATGAGAAGCATAGTTCATAGAAACCCTTGCCGACAAACGTTTGTTTTCCCATGAAAGCGAACCGTTGAACATATGAGGGGCAGCTCCGGGAAGTCCTACATCCGTTCTCTCCACACCGTCTTCATTCGTAATTCCTTTTGCTTTAGATTGGGTGTAAGTATAGTTGATATACACTCCAAGCCCTTTCCAGAATGCTCCCGGAATAAAATCTAGCTGTCGCTGAAGGGCAACCTCAAAACCATAAATATCCACATTGTCACCGTTACGCTGCTGTGTAAAGCCCCAGTTGCTTTCTCCCGGAGGAATAGGGTTGGTTTGTCCCGCAAAATCATTTGCAAAATCCCCTGATGTGTAATTCCTTCTTGAATAGGTATAAATAAAATCTTTAAGATTCTTATAAAAGACACCTCCCGACAGGATTCCTACAGACTTAAAGTACTTCTCAGCCATAAAATCGAAATTATAGGCATACGTTGCTTTCAGATCAGGATTTCCCGCGGCAATGGTTTCATCCCCGGAAATCACATTAAGATAAGGAACCAGCGAGTAATAATTCGGACGGGCTAAAGCAGTGGTAAATGCTGCACGCAGAATAAGATCCTGGACAAGAACATATTTAAAAGATACATTCGGAAGAATATTCGTATAGGTATTGGTACGGTTGATTTTCCCTGCCAGATCTTCTTCATCCAGTACATAATTTCCCGTATAGTCAATTTTTGTAGTTTCAATACGGGCCCCGATGATCATCGAAAGTCTATCGTTGAAATCCTGATCCCATCTGATGTATCCGGCATAGATGTTTTCCTTTGCAGTATAATTACCCGACAGGAATTCTTCCGGTTTCAGCTCACCTTTAAATAAATTAGGATTAAACAGGTTAAGACCACCCAGATAGGAGGGATCTGCAAAAGTTCCCGGAACATAATTTCCCGGCTGAAAATTCTGACCGTCAAAATATACCGTAGGAACCGAAAGGAGACTTCCCATATCATTCAACGGTTCAAAAGCATAATAATCATTGTCTCGTTCCTTTTCTTTTACACGAAGACGCAAACCTGCCCGAAGCCTGCCTTTCTGATCGTCAATAACAGAAAAAGGGAAACGTACATTTGCCTTTGCCCCGAATTCTTTTTCCTGGGTAAAGCTGTTGGAATCGGAAAGATCACTTAGGTCATAAACTCCCGGATTATCTGCAGAAAGGGTAGTGATCATAGGCCTGCGCGGATCACTCAGGTCCGAAGAGAAATTCATCTTCCCGTTTTCAAACTCTATATGCCGTTCATGCGGTTTCTTTTCGCTGGCAGTAGCATAGTTCATGGACCAGTCGAGGTCAACCTTGGAGCCTAAGAGATGTTCCCCTCTTAAAGCATAATTCTGTATTTTCTGTCTTTCAAGACGGGTATTGTCGTTATCGGAATCTCCGCCTTTATTCTGTCTTGTGATGCTGCCTTTCCAGCCTGTGATCTCCGTTTCGTCATCATTATAAACCGGTTTTATTTTATAGGCCAGTGCAAACCTGTTTTCCTTATCAGTCCTGAAATTATACATCGCCGATGCATAAATTTTGTTTTTTGAATTGAATTCATAATCCATATTCAGGTCAAAACTATGCCTGATGCGGTGCTCATCGTAATAACGGATTCCCATTTTGCTGACGTAAGCCGTTTGCGCAGCATCTTTAGCAAGGCTCCACGTAGGCTCAATATTATCGGACCCGAAATTATTATTGTTGTAAGAAAAACTGAAAACAGCCCCTAATTTTTTGTTTAGAAAACGGTTCCCATAAACAAATCCTGCGGTGTAATTTCCTTTTTCGCGGATCGGGTTGTAACCTCCTGCGAGAGTGGCGGAAATCCTCTGTCCGTTAGGCGAAGCCCTTGTGATCAGGTTAACAGAACCTCCGATGGCATCAGCATCCATATCAGGAGTCAGTGTTTTATTAACTTCTATGGTAGAGATCATATCAGAAGGAATAAGGTCCATCTGGACATTACGGTTGTCACCTTCGGCAGACGGAATCCTGTCACCGTTCAGGGTCACGGAATTTAAGTTGGGAGCAAGACCTCTGATGATCAGGTTTCTTGCTTCTCCCTGGTCATTTTGTATGGCAATCCCGGGAACACGTTTCAGGGCATCACCAATATTGGCATCAGGAAAGCGCCCGATCTGGTCGGAAGAGATCACATTTGTAATATTGGCATTACTTTTTTGTTTGTTCAGCGCTCTGGCCTGGTTTTTCAGGGTAGATCCGCTTACTATCACTTCCGCAATCACGGTTTCCTTTCTGTTGAAAATAATATTTTGTTTCGTATTCTTCTCAGCTTCTACAGTTACCTGGTACTCACTGATACCGTAACCAAGATAATTGACGGTCATGGTATAATTTCCAGGAGGTACATTCAGGAAAACAAAGTTTCCGTGATCATCCGAAGTTGTGTAGATGTTTCCCGGTGTCAGCGAGATTTTCGCACCTGGCAACGATAATTTGGAGTCATCATTAATATTTCCGGAAACCGTTCCGGTCTGTGCATAGAAAAAGATGGATGCACAAAATAAAACAGACGTAAAGATTTTCTTCATGGTATGACAGTATATTAAGCAGACGCAAAATTAAACGTCTGTTTGGGGAATCGCTTGAAATGTAGATTACGATTGTTTTAAGTATTTATGAACAGCAGATCCGTGATAGAATAAGAATTGTGATCCTAATTGCCGGAGAATTCCTAATTTTAAACTTTTAGATTCTGTTTTAGAAATCAGGTTTATATTTATTTTAAATACATCATTACCATGATAATAATGAATGAAGCATTTGCAAAAGAACTGATCAATCTGGCCGAAAAAGATCTGTCGGTGAGAGAAAAACTGAATTCTGAAGGCAAGCTTGCCAATGGTTATCATCCGGAAATGGAGCTGGTCCACAGGCAAAATGCAGAAAGACTGCGAACCATCATTAAAGAAATAGGTTATCCCACAATTTCAAAAGTAGGGGATAAGGCCAGTGATGCAGCATGGCTGGTTATTCAGCATTCTATCGGTGAGCCTGAATTTATGAAAAGCTGTTATAAGATGATGATTGAAAACAAAAACGATATCAATCCCCTGAATATAGCTTATCTGTATGACAGAATCCGGGTATTTCAAAGCCAACCTCAAAAGTACGGAACACAGCTGACCGCGGAAGGAATACCTTATCCTGTAGAAGATAAAAATCACCTGAATGAAGAACGCCTGAAGGTTAATTTACCATCTTTTTCACAGGAAGAAATTAAAAAAATCCCAGGCATTGAAACTATTAATGAATTGGATAACAAAGATGCAGATTATACGATGTGGAGAATAAAAACAGGATGGATAACAGCTCCTTAAATTACAGTGTTGACATTATTTAATTGTGTATTTCTATTTTTTACAAAAGAGTTTAAAAAAATATTTGGCCAGTTTCAAAAAACGTTATATATTTGCACCACTGAAAACGACGGTACAGCCGTTATTCAGGAGAGTTGGCAGAGTGGTCGATTGCGGCAGTCTTGAAAACTGTTGACTGTAACAGGTCCGGGGGTTCGAATCCCTCACTCTCCGCAGAAAAGTAAGAGTAAAACTCAAAAAATGCTTCAAAAGCTATTAAAACCTGCAATTTGTAAAAATTGCAGGTTTTTTGTTTCCGTTTGTATAGCGTGAGAAGGGGATTGACTGTTATGGCAAGTATACTTCTCTAAAGATATTCTTTTAAAATTGGCAGTTTCAGCTTTCCAATTGTTTCCCGAAAAGCGATTTATAATTATGTTTCACATTCAGTTGTTTTCAGAATAATAATCAGGATAAATATAAATTAGTAGATTTGAGGTTATTAATTAATTTTTTATTTCCTATTGTCATCAAAGTTGATAACATATCCATTTTTATTTACTGTAAACAAAATACAAGAAATAAATACAACCACTATAAAGGAAAGGTTGAGTAGAAAGCCACACAAACTTTTCCAACCGCACCGGACCGATTTTTTTCAGATCTATCTATTTACGGATGGAGTAGGAATACATACTGTTGATTTTGAGCCCATAGAAGTATCACCTAGTCACATTTTGTTTATTTCAAAGGGACAGGTACACGCATTTGACCCAAATGAAACATATGATGGGAAGGCGCTTATTTTCACAGAAGAGTTTTTTTGCAGAACAGATTTTGATAGGAAATTCCTGCAATCGACTTTGCTTTTTAACAATAATTTTAGCCAGTCATACTTTAAAATAAACAATAATTTCAATAAGCTTAATGAGTTGTTTTCTGAAGTACTTGAGGAATTAAAGTATAAATCTGACAATAAAAAAGGTGATATTTTACACAATCTCCTGTATCGTTTATTGCTGCTATCTGAAAGGGAGGTAGATGATCAAACGGGTATAAAAAGAAAAATATCAACCCCAGACTTGTTGTCCTTCAGGTTCAAACAAGAGGTAAATATAAAATTTAAAAATTATAAGAATACGGGGTTTTATACCAAATTGCTCAATGTTAGTCTCAGAAGTTTACAATTGGCTACATCCTCTACCTTCAACAAAACACCTAAAGAAATAATAAATGACAGAATTCTGCTGGAGGCTAAACGGATGTTAGCATACGATGAATTGTCGGTAAAACAAATTGCGTACGACTTAGGGTTTCAAGAGACTACAAACTTCAACAAGTTTTTCAAACTCAAGTCAGGATTAACGCCAACTGAATTTAAAAGAAAATTGTAATATTTCGCGTTTTTATCATTTATATACGTTTTTATATAATTATTGTCGGGAACTTATTTTGTTATTTTGGACCATAATATTAAAAATGTAAATATGAATAGTTTGAACTTAAAATCCCTCATAATTATACCTGTAGGAGTCGGACTGATTTTCACAATGTTAATTAACGGGTGGACGTTACTAACCGGGGGGGATACTACGCATTTGGAATATCTAAATTATTATAACCGTACGAATGTTGATCAATATCCTTCTTATTATACAATCCTTTTATATCTTACTGCAGTTTTACAATTAATAACATCTGTTTTTTTAGCCATTGCCCTAATCCGGCGGGAATTTTTGGCAGATAAAAATGCAAAATTCTTTAAGTGGGGAATTTTTTTTAGTATTCTCTCTGTTGTGCTTTATGGGTTTATGGTTCGTCTATTGTCGAATCATGGAGCCTCGGCAACATTGTATTTTTATGTAGGAGTACTTTATTTCTGTCTGTGGTATGTAGAGCAAAATGATAACAATTTGAATCATAAAATATTTACCAGAATCAAAATATTACCCATTTATTTCACGATATTCTATACGATGGGTTTTCCGGGTTGGCAGAAGATTGTTAATTCGACCGAAGTTATGGGAGGATACATCAAATTATTCAGTAATTCGTTTTTATCAAAGATACCAGGCGGTATTGAACCCTTTATCTATTTTCTGGGTATTTTGGAAATATCTGTACCTATTCTTTTAATTCTGAGCTTGATTAAAAAAGAATTCTTGTTGAATATCCCAACTCAATTTCTTGACTGGTCAATATTTATATCAGTGTGTACCTTTGTTATGTTAAGCCTTGGTTTGGGAGTTGTATTAAACTACCCAGGATCTACAAATCTTATATTTTATGCTGTTTTTACGATGGGTTTATACAGTTACATTTGTACTTCAAAAAGAGCTATTAAAACCTGCAGTTTGTAAAATTGCAGGTTTTTTGGATAACCTTTTATAATTCTCAAAACAATAATAACTATTATGACAAAAAATCGTGGTGCTAAATTTTTTTAAGTGCTGCAGAATGATGACTGTTGACTTGACTCGATGAATTATTTTTATATTAATATGGATTGAGAGTTATCTCGTTAATCAGTGATGGATTGATAAACAGCCGTCTGAAATTCTTCTCCTATAGAATACCACGGAGATAAATATTCCTGTGTAAAAAGAAGGGCAATTATACCTTCCTTGGGATCTGCCCAACCGTGAGTATTGAACGCGCCGCCCCAACCAAAGGTTCCAATACTCTGAGGCGATAAGTAATCATTCTTTTCGGTAACTATTGAAAAGCCGCCTAAAGTGAACTGAAAGTTTTCCGGCTGTGGAGGCAATGGAGAAATGATAACGTCATCGCCCAATTGATTGGTAAGCATTAACTCTACGGTTTTTCTGCTAATTAATCTTTTGCCTTTATAAACTCCTTTGTTAAGATAGAGAGAATAGAATTTTGCCATATCGCTTGTGGTAGAACTCAATCCGGCTCCGCCAGATAAATAACTGCCCTTCATTTTGGGAAAATCAGCATTTACCCCTTCATATATCGGATGCTTCACTTTTATAAGTTTATTTTCGGGAGTTACTTCGTACAGACCGACTAGCCGATGTTTCTTGTTTTCGGGAAGGTGAAAATAAGTATCATTCATTTCTAGCGGTGCCAGTATATTTTCCTTAAGATATTTATCTAGAGTTTCTCCACTCCATATTTCAATAAGATATCCGAGCAAATCTATATTTAGTCCATATGTGAACCGCTCCCCCGGATTGTGTTGTAAAGGCAGTGTTGCCAATAACTCCATTTTTTCTTTGAGAGTTGAATTTGTAGTGCCTATGCCGGATGGGACACCGGCTTTTTCATAAATGCTCCACATGGTAGGGTCGCTGAAAACAGCCGGATAAGCAATACCCGAAGTATGTCTTAATAGGTCACGGATGGTAATTTCCCGGGTAGCCGGTTGGGTTACATAACTTCCATCTTTAGGATTATAGCTGATCAAAACCTTCGGGTTTTTGAATGCAGGAATATATTTTGAAACCGGTTCGTCTAATAAGAATTTACCATTTTCCCAAAGCATCATCACAGCAAGACTTGTAATGGCTTTTGATTGTGATGCGATTCTAAAAATATCGTCAGTCTGCATTGTCTTCTTTGCTTCCAAATCTGCATAACCGAATGCCTTGTTGTATACAATTTCCCCGTTTTTAAGAATGAGGGCAGTTGCACCGGAAATATGAGAAGCTGCGATATGCTTATTAATTACAGCATCTATTTTTTCCAATCTTTCACTATTAAATGCTTTTGTTTGTGCATAGGCAGGCTTTGAAAATAGCATTACCAGGCCCATAAAGGCTACAACAATTGTTTTCATCTGTTTAATTTTTTCAGTTTTTATCATTTTTATTTTCGTAATCCAGTACCAGAATATCATCAAGAATTGGCCGGATGTGAGTAGCAATCAGTTGCTGATGATAGTCGGACTTGTTGAAGGCTTCCAGTGATTTCTTGTTTTTGAAAACTGCTACTTCGGCATAGCCAAAACCCTTTGATCTGGATGTGAAGTCTTTGCCAAATGAAATTTCCAGAATCCCGGGAAAAATGCTTTTTTGTTTCAGTATCTCCTTTTTAAGGCTTTGTATCTGTTCGGAGGTTGTTCCTTCTTTGAACTTGAATAATACAATGTGAACGGCTTTTTCTTTTTTGTTGATACTCTGTGCATTTACCGAAAAGGCAAAACAGCCTAAAAAGAGAACAGATAATATGATGATGCTATTTTTCATTTTACTGATTTTTAAGTGTTATAAATTTGTATTCCCTGCAAGTCCGCTTTTTTCCGCCACATCACGTTTTACAAGCGGAGTAATGTCAGGGGTAGCTAAAGCGTGTTTGGCAATTTCGCCTTTGGTAGCGTACCAGATGCCATCGTGTTGTGCTACATATTTGAGGAAACGTTCTATCACGCGCACTCGGGAAGCGTGACCCGAAATGCGGTCGTGAAAACTAATCAGCATCATACGTCTTCGGGTTGCCGCCTCTTCATACAGTTGGTCAAACTCGTCTTTCAGTTGTTGCTCATAATCGGCAGGTGAGAAACCGGGAAAATCATAGGAACCTATGTCGTTCATGTGGATGGTGTAAGGCATTGTTACAAAAGGCTTTCCATTTAATTGTTGGATATATGGCTCATCACGGCTCAAATCGTTGTTGTGGTAGATAAAACCCAATTCCTGAAGCAGGCTGAGTGTATGTACACTTCCGCGCATCCAGTAACAATCGTAGCCCAATGGTGTAACACCTGTTGCTTTTTCTATGGATTGCTTCACGCTCCGTATCCATTCCCGTTCGTCATCTTTTGATAGTTGATACTGCCACGCCCATTCCTTGCCATGTGCAGCGGGTTCGTGTCCACGTCTTACTATTTCACGAGCCAGTTCGGGGTTATTATCCACCGCTTTTCCAACCATAAATGAAGTTGCTTTCACACCGTATTTGTCGAACAAATCCAGCAGTCGTGGCAGCCCTTCCTGCACCCCGTAGTCAAAATAGGAATTGGTCGCCAGATCGGGATAACCTTTTTTAATTGGTTCAGGTATCAGTCCGCCTGCTCCGGAAATTGGTTGTCCTCCGGCTTCAAATTGCAGGGCGATGGAAATTGCCAATCTGGCTCCGTTTGGCCAAAAGCTTTTGGCTGAACCGGATGTTTTTTGCTCTACTGCTTCAGTTGCCGCATCAAGCCACCCCGGAAGGGCCAACGCGGATGCTCCTAATGAGGTTTTCATAAGAAAATTTCGTCTGTCCATTGGTATATTATTTAAATTGCTATCAGATTAATGAATGATAATGCGAATTTCTATCAGAATTATGTATTACACAAATAACTTAAATTGTATATTTGTATCAGAATAATTATATATGCAATGGAATTTAGAATGGCTTCGAACTTTTAGAAGCATATATGAAACCGGGACTTTATCGGCAGCCGCACAGGAACTTTTCATTTCGCAGCCGGGCGTTAGCCTGCATTTGAACTCTCTGGAAGCGTATGCCGGGTATAAGCTTTTTGACCGTTCGCCACGAAAAATGGTTCCTACCGAAAAAGGAAAGATACTTTACAACTTCATCTTCGAGCCGCTTAGAAAGCTGGAAAGTGCTGAGCAGCATTTTCATCGCCGCTCGCAACCTGAAAGAGCAACTATCAGCGTAGGAATGTGTTTTGAAACTTTCCAATATACGTTGGAAGAACACGTTGCAAGCCTGCCTTTTAATTTGATTATCAAATTCGGGCTTTATCCGCAAATGCAGGCGGATCTGGATAGCGGGTTATTGGATATGATTGTTACGCCACAAAAAGGGAATCAGCAAAACCTTGTTTACGAACCATTTTCCAAAGAAAGGATAGTATTGATTGCCGGGAGCAATACGGATTTATCCGAACTGACACCATTATTGGAAAATAATGATATTGCAGGTGCAGGAGATTTTCTCAAACAACAACTGTGGTACAGCACAGCAGGAGATATGGAACACCTGAAAAATTTCTGGTCAAAGAATTTTAATGAACATCCGGATTTTAGCCCCAACTATATTGTACCCAATATCAGTTCTATTATCCGCTGCTTGAGCGATAATGATGGATTTTCTGTAGTGCCGGATTTTCTTTGCCACGAGGCATTGGATGCCGGAAAAATTAAATTAGTCTGGCAGGGAACCGAGCCATGGGAAAACACTCTTTATTTTGGCACCAGAAAGAATACCATGTATAAAAATGAGCTGGATAAACTGAAAAAGTTATTTGAAAAAAAATGGGAAAGGCAAATGGTTTGATTTGTACCTGTGGAATGGAGCTTTGATGCATAATAAAAATTATTGCCAATATCAGATGATCTAAAGTATCAGTATAATTAAACTAAAAAGTTAATAAAATATCAAGTGTTTGACCGTGATCTCTTTAAGTTCACAAAGATAAATGACACCATTGAAAGGCAAATGATGTCATTTTATTTAATATTTGTATTAGCCAATAGAGTTTCTATCATTATCGTTGAACCGTATTTACCATTACTAGAATCAGATGATATCTCCTTATGGACGAACCAATCCATATTCCATTGCTAATTTTATTGCTGTGCTTAAGTTGGTGGTTTTGAATTTGACAATCAGGTTTTTGCGGTGACTTTCTACTGTATGCGGGCTGATGCATAATTTATCTGCTATTTGAATGGTGGTAAGGCCAAAAGAGGCTTCTATTAAAATTTCCTTCTCCCTGCGGGTTAATTTAGGCACCGCATTGAGCCCGGAATTCGTTTTCATCTCTATAATTTTTTTCGTTTGATTGCATAAGAATTTCTCACCCTTAAGTATAGTCTGTATTCCTGAAATTATTTCTGTGACCAAAGCGTTCTTCTGGATATATCCCATGGCCCCTTCCTCCAGGGAACTGTTAATGACCGCAAACTCATTGTGTACACTCAAAATAATGATTTGAGTGTCAGGATATTTTTTTAATATAGGTTGGATCAGGTCTATACTGTTGCCATCGGAAAGATTAATATCCAGGAGTAGGACATCCAGACTCTGGTTTTCTAATCCTGCAAAAAGCTCACTTGAAGAAGAATAGCAGCCAACAACTGAAAAATCCTCTTGTTGGGAAAGAATATTTTTTAAACCTTCCAGTAATAATGGGTGATCATCGGTTATAGCGATTTTAGTCATAAATTTATTTATTTTGGAAATTTGATTTCAATATTGGTTCCTATATTGATCTGGGATTCTATCTGCATGGTGCCTTTCAGGAACTCTACACGGGAGCGGATGTTATGGAATCCTGCAGAATGTGAGTGGTTCAAAGTATTTATATCAAATCCTTTCCCATCATCCTCCACGATAATAACATACTCGGATTCATTTTCAATGAACTGAATAATGATCTGGCTTGCCGAGGCGTGTTTTACAGCATTGTTCACCAGTTCCTGAATGATCCTGTAGGCCAGCAGCTGGCTTTCTAACGGTAATTGATCTGAATAATATAAAAACTGAACATCAACATCCAGCTTCGGAGTAGTCATCCGGGAAACATATTCTACCAGTGTTTCCTGAAGTCCGTATTTTAGCAGAAGATCCGGCATAAGATTGTGTGCAACATGCCGAAGCTCGTCAACTGCTATATCGATCTGTTCCATTGATCTTTCTATTTGCAGCTGATGATCAGCATTGGATTTATCCTTTAATAAATAGAGATTCATTTTGGTTCCTGAAAGCAGGCTTCCCAGGCCGTCATGCAGATCCCGCGCTATTCTTCCCCGTTCCTGTTCCTGGCCTTCCAGCATCACCGTAAGGTTGGATATTTTTGAGTCCTGTATGACTTTTTCCATCTCAAGAAGATGTAATTTTTCTTTTTGCTTTATACCTTTTGCCCTTTGAAAGTAAGCATACAGCAGTAAGATAAGCAGTAAAGAAACAGAGGCCGTCAGCCCGATATAAAATGTATTGGTTTTCTCCTTATAGTCAATCCTGGCTTTGTAAAGATCTACTTCCCGCTTTCTGTTAAAGGATTCAAGTTGCGATAAACGAAGCTCCTGGGCTTTTTTACTGTTTTCCATTTCAGTAAATTCCAGTTTCCTCAGCTGATTTTCTTTTGTTAGTTCCAGGTTTTCCAATTTCTGAGCCTGCTGTAAACTCTGCCAGCTCATTTCCTTTAGCCGTTGTTCCTGCTTTTCAGAGGCCAGTTGTAACCGGAGCAATTGCTGCTTTTGCTTTTCCCTTTCATACTGGGTTTCCAGCTGTTTGCCCAAGGTAGCACTTTTTTGATCATAAACTTGTTTAAAGGTTTCCAGGTAAGCTTTTTGATAGAATATGGCTTCTTTAAAATTATTTTCATCCTCAAACAGCTTCGAGAGATTTTCAAAAATCGACAGTTTGACATTGGGATTGCTGACCTTATCATATTCTGACTCTGCAAGGGCTGCTAACAGATGCTTTTTTGCTTCTTCTTTATCGCCTTTCTGTAAAGCTATCTCTGCCAGGAGGCCATTGGCAGAGGCTACGTGGTCGTGGTTTCCCGTAGCGATCCCCTGGGTTTTAGCTAAATTGGCATAATAAAGTGCCTTATCTCTGTAAGATTCAGGGAAATAATTTAAATACAGATTGGCCAGATTGATGGCTACAAAAGAGAGATTGGAAGGAATAGGGATATGGGCCTTATTGGTTTTATAGGTCTCCACCGCTTTGATGTAATAAGACTCTGCCTGATGGATAAAGGCCTTATCAGAAGTAGATTCGTAGCGTTTCTCATACATATATCCCATGGCCATATAAGCATCAAATAAGTTCATAGGATCATTCTGCTGTTGGGCAATTTCCAGGGATAACTTACTGTACTTCTCCTGAAGCTGATAATCATTCCAATCGGCATAAATACTGTTTAATTCCCGGTATACAGATGCTTTCCTGGTATTTAAAGTTTCAGAGTAGGGTGCTTTTTCATAAAATGATAAGGCTTTTAAGAAGTATCGAACCGCTTCAGCTTTTTTATGATTGCGTTCCTGGATCCAGCCAAGCCCATAGGATACATAGCCTTTTGTTTCCAGGTCTTTTGTTTTTTCTTTATAAAGCTGGGCGAGCCTGGAAGCATTTTCATAGGCTTTGACATTATCCAGCAGTCTGTAATTGATGGCTGAAATAATGTATAAATAAGCAGCATACTTACCGTCTGCCAGCTTTCTGGCATAAGCAATATTTTCATTTAAAATGACAAAAGCTTTATCCTCCTGATTATTAAAAAAAAGAGACTGTGCATACTTTCCGGTAATCATCATTCGCTGCGTACTTCCCGGTTTATACTTTTTATATTGCTGTTCCAGGCTATTGTGCAGTTCCTGGGCAGATGCAGCCTGACCAGCTAATACAAGACATATAAAGATAATTGGAGTGCGCAAAAAAGAGAAAAAATTGATCAGCATTGTATGGTTTGTAAGCGCTGCAAAGTTATTACTTTGCTATTTCTCACCGGGTATGTTATAACATCAAATATGACCGGTTCACATTTACAGCCAAAAATCGTTATTATTTTGAGTTTTTCCAATCCCTGCTTTCAGCTAATTTTGGGTAAAATTTTATATTTTTTCTTTTAAACAGGACATGTAGGTCAAACTGGCTGAAAAAAGGGATGCTTTTCAAACGTATTTTTTTACAAATTTGCTTTTTATTTGTGGAAGCAAATTATTTAAGAATTTCAGTCGCAGAAATAATCAGGAAAGTGATGAAATTCAGTTTCAGAAATAAGCATTTTAAGACAGTATATGATAAACAAAAGAGCAAAATAATGAAGAGAACAATTTTAATTTTTTTACCCTTAATGATGGTGATGTCCTGCAAAGATAAAATACAGGAAATAAAAAAAGAGGTAAAACATCCTCAACAGGAAGTTCAGTCCGGTAAAAAATTAAAAGATCCGGAACAAAATCCGGTTGAAGAGGTCAATGAAGATTTTGAAATCCTTTTACCTAAAGAATACCGGGATTTTGGGAATGAAAACGAAGCGGATGCTCTCACTAAAAACTGGTTGGATCTTTATCAAAAGGACGGGAAATTTTATCTGGGCAAAGCAGATTACACCATTACGAGAGGGTATTCCGAATGTTCGGGAGACTCCACCAGAATTATTAATTCTAAAAATAACAGCCTTTTACTCTTGGGCAATCCGCGACTGGCACAGGGTGAAATAAAAATGGTTAAAATTGCGAAAAATAAAATCTGGCCAAAAGAAAAATTAAAATTTCATTTCGGAAATCAGGAATATACTCTGCGTGCAGAAGGAAAAGTGCTTTCATCAGAAAAAGTGCATACTGATGAAGGCGAGGAATTGTACCAGAATGTAAAGGATTATAAGCTTTATCTGTCAGCAGGAAATTCTCCGGAAACATTGTTTTTAGAGGAGGAATCCTTTAATGATACTTTTGTCGAATTGCTTTTCATCGGGGATATTGATAAGGATGGAAAGCCTGATTTTATTTTTGGTGCCAACCGGGATTATGAGGAAGAACGGGTGATCCTGTATCTTTCTTCAAAAGCGGGAAAAGGAAAACTGATCAAAAAAGCAGCAGAAGTTGCGATCCAATTTGACTGCTAAAATAAGCACAATACAGCAGTTGTATTCCAAAATTGTAAAATCACAAATTAGCTGAAAACAGGGATTTTTTGAAATGGCGATTTTGCAGATCTTTGCCTACGTCATTCGGGCATAAAAAAACACAATGATGAAAATTTTTCAAGTGTCCGAAAAGAACATATCAGAACTATGATAAAAATACAGAAGCTTTTGTTTATGGCTTTTATGTATATCTAAATCTTTTTTAATGAAAAAATTATTTACATCAGCGGTTTTCGCCCTGATCATAAGTATTAACATCAATGCACAGGAAAAAATCTATTTTGATGAAAACTGGGAGAAAACCACTCAGAGCAAGATGGAATTTTACCGGGAAACAGAAAACAGAGGAAAACTCACTTTAATCAGAGATTTTTATAAAAACGGAACGCTTCAGATGGAAGGGCTTGCTTCGGATGCTACACCTGGAAGCGAAGTATATGAAGGTAAGGTTACCTGGTACAATGAAGAAGGTAAAGTTTTAAGTACAGGAACATTCTCGGGCGGTACCCAGGTTGGGCCGGCTAAAACTTTTGACGAGCAGGGAAGAATCCTGGAGGATTTGATTTATAAGGCAGACGGTACTTTTACAGGCAAACTCTACAATTATAAAAATCCGGAAGAAATGTCTTATTATAACACGGTTACTACCTATGAAACTCCCGATAACTTCAAATCCGTTGTTTATGATGAGGATATTAAAGGAATCCGTTATGAAACTGTAAGTAACAGCAATACAGGAGCGTTCGAAACCAAATTTTATGGTGAAAAAGGAAAATTTATCGGGGTAAACAGTTCCGGAAGTTCTGCTGATAAAATAACGGTAGAGTACTACCAGGATCCTATGAAGGTGTCTAAAATTGAAAAGCAGAATAAAGAAGGAGTAGTAACAGAAAGTATCATCTATTCCACAAAAGGTGAAATTCTGCAGGAAGAAAAGAAAAACAAAAAAGGAGGCTATAAAAAAACGTATGATGAAACAGGAAAGCTGATAGGAAATCTTACCTATATCTATGATAAAGAAACCGAATCTTACAAGCCTCAGGATGGAGAAGATTATCAGTTCAATTATAATTTTTCCGGTTTTGTTGCCATTGAGTCTTATAAAAACGGTTTTGCAGTCCTGAAAAAATATTTCGATGAAAACGGAAAATTATCTTCCGAGCAGATACTTAAGGATGAGATAACTCAGGAGATCAGGTATTACTATCCGGATGGGAAACTCAAAGGATCGGTGACGTATAAAGATGATATGCCTTATAACGGTACTTTGTACGAAGCTCTTGTAGAGCAGCATTATAAGGATGGCGTTTTAGTACATTCCAGGTATTTCAGAGACGAAGAAAATTTAAAAGCGGAAACAAAAATTAACGCAGCTCAAACGGCATACAATTCTACCGTTTATGATGAAAAGGGAGCTGTTGTCTATACCTACAGCCAGCCGGTAGAACAGGATAGTGGTTTCACAGCACAGATTGTACAGTATGCCAAAGGAAAACCTGCCAATAAAGCAGTTGTAAAAGACGGTATCCTTCAAAGCGGAAAAATTAAATATAAATCCGAATACGGTTTGAAAGAGCTGGAACGCAGCGGGAAATGGATCATTGTAAAAGTTTTTAATCCTGAAGGGGGATTGATCCAGGAATCCAAGGTCCTTGCTGAAGCAGGAGAGCAGGATCCTTATAATGCATTAAATACACAGATTACAGAGGCTGATCTTCAGTATGAATTTTTTGAATCCATGTAATCTGTTTAATAACTATCAAAACATCACCTCACACAGACTATATATAAAGGATGCTTTTGCAGCATTCATACTTTTAAGTCAAAACAAAAACTAATAACCGGAAAACATTCAACATAAAAGCCAACAAACTGCAGGAAAGCATTAACCAAATTGAAACAAAAACATAAAGGACATCATAGTTTTATCAAAAAACATTATCCGGATTTATTTTCCTGTGGTTTGGGTGGATATTAACTGAAACTGTAAAGCTTGTTCAAAAAATTATAGTGGGAGATAATATTAATGCTATTGTAATCTCCATGAAGTTCGGTATTTCAAATAAAGCTCCCAAATAATAACTTGGGAGCTTTATTGTAATTATACCTGTTTTTTATTTCAAATGATTACAGGCTTTTGTTTGCAGAATGATCTTCAGGCCAGGCAAAACCGACTCCGCCGTGTTTGTACCTGTTGGTTTCAAGATAAAAAGTATTAACGCCCTGAAGCCCTACGCCGGCATAATAGACGAATTTATCAATATATTCCTGATACTCGCCGAATTCCCTGTATTCCTTATGCAAATCCATGAGATTTTTTAATTCTTCATTGTGGATACGTAAAGCTTCTGCGCAGGCATCTTCCAATGAAAAATTATACTCTTGCTGCAATACAAAGATCAGATTAAAGACTTCTGTACCCTTTGCCATTTCTTTTGGAAGAGAGTGGATGTCATTTTGCCAGGCTACGACCAGCGTCATGTGGGAGATCATCTTTTGTACCACGATATGCTCAAAGATATGCTGTGGCAGGATAAGTCCCGATTCAATTTCGCCAAGGATCAGGTACGGGCGCATAAGGACAGAATATTCCCGGATGGTTTTAAAAAGATTCAGAGAAGGAGGACGGTGGGCTATTTTGTAAGGAAACTCCAATTCTATTCCGTATCTGAAGGATTGATAGAAATAGTAAATAAAGCGTTCCATCCACAGATCCGGCATGAAAGCACGAAATTCATCCCGGATCATTGCCATATGATGATAAAGCGCATTTTCTTCCGGAGCAGGCTCGGCGCCCCTGAGAATATCTGTACAACGGCTCCTCAATTGTTGAATTTCTTCAAGAGATAAATGTTCCACCTGATCATCGAGTGCTACGTACTGAAGCATGAACCTGTTGCAGGGAACTGCCTGTTCATAGGTTAAATCCGGCCACATACGGGCAGTACACCTATGGAGCCTCATTTTTTTATAAATTTCGCGCTGCTTTTCCGTTAAAAAGTTATAGTCATTGTCAATCCAGCTATCCATATCCCTTCCCATTTGTTCTACATGTGGATTAATAAGATCGGGCCAGGGATAAAACCCCTGCGGTAAATAATCTGAACTGTTAAATTGTTCTGCTGTCATTTTTTATTGGTTTAAGAATGGACATGTAGTTTAGTTGATTTCTCTGGGTTCAGGGAACCGTTTGTTTAGTTTCTCCCTGAGCTCTTCCGCATTTGGAAATTCCATGGCATTGTAACGGGCCAGTTTCGTTGAAATATTTTTCCAGCCACTTAGTACCATGCTCATATAGTGAACCCAATTCACCACAGCTTCATGCCAGATCCCAAAATCAGGAAGGGAAGCCTGAAGCGTTACAAATTCTTTCAGATCTTCGTTATGGAGGCGCAGGTCTTCAAGGCACGCTTCCTCCAGCGACATTCCACGCTCGTTCTGGATGACTTTAACAATATTATAGTAAATGCTTCCCGTTGCTTCATCTTTTACCACGGACTGCACCTCATTGAAAAATGTGACCAGGTGGCAGGCCAGGGCCTGCAGCCGCCGGACGACAGGGTGTTCATGTATTTCCGGGGGTAATATAATCCCTGTTTCTACCTCAGTAAGCTGTAAAAAAGGATACAGACAGATAGAATCCTCCCTTAAAGCTATGCAGTCTGCCACCGTTGGAAACTTTTTATTTCTTTTGTATTCCAGTTCGGTTTTCAGCCCGTCGAAATATCTGCTGATCATCCGGCTGAAACGGAGGACAGACTCCTGTGGTATAAACTGTAGCAGTTCCTCCCTCAGTGAGGCAAGCATATTGCCTAATGGTATTCCGGACTGCCAGGCACTGATTTCCCCGTTCAGTATTGCGATCGACTGAGCATGCACATACTCGATATTTTCCGGTTTTTCTTCCTCATACAGATCATCATTATAGAGGGTCCAGAGCATTAACCTGCAGATAGGTTTAAACCTTTCTATCGGGGCTGTAGGAAACCATTGAGCCGCAATATGTGCGGTCAGGGTCTTTTTGTACTTTTTACGGATCTCGGGATTGTTCTTATAGAGCCAAAGGTATTCTCCGTCAATCCAATGGTTTTCGGTGATCTGTTGCAGCTCGTCTGCGTGGGGGTTCTTAAGGGTTGGGAAAGGGTACCTGAACTTGTTCGTGAGCAGGTCAAGCGGATTAAAATTTTCATTACTCATGATTTTTATAGTTTGATGGTTATCGTTTATTTATCTATATGTTATTATGTCTGAAAATAAAATAACGGAAATACGAATCATCTGGTTGACGTATTATATTAAATAATAGTCATATACAATCATGAATTATGTTTTAAATTTACTATTTATTTTTATTATTTTAAAATAAATATTTTAATTATGTTGTGATTTTTTTAATATCGCAACGGATTATATTAAAATTAGCAACCCCCTCTTTGTTTGGGAACAAATTGTTTTCTTTCTCATCATGTATGACGTCATGTAATGAGGGGGAGTTACTAATTTATATATTATGAATTTTAATTAGCGATTTTGTAACCGTAAAATGAACTTACTACCACCTGGTAAATAGTCCCGCTGGTTACGGCAGCTGCTGAAGCCATGCTTACGGTTTCTCCTGCATTCAGATAGGTGATGCATGAAACGTTGGCTCCTACCAATATTCCCGGGCTCGAATGGTAAGATTGAACCAATACATTGTTGGGGGTGGTACTGAAGTTTTTCACGAGATAGAGTATGGCCCATGCAAAATTGGGAGCGCCGGCAACCGCACCGTTATCAAATTGTGTAGAACCGTAAAACATATAATATCCGGTGGTAGGAGCTGTAAATCTTCCGTTGGCTGTATTCATTACATTTCCTGTATTGATGACCGTTCCTTGAGGATAATTAATTTCACCATTGATATAGGGTCCGCTTGCTGTAGCAGGAAGTGACTGTCTTGTTGTAGTGCTTATGGTGGAAAAAGCATAAGTGGACGCTGCTGCGGGCAGACTGCTGGAGCTTGAGAGTAAAATAAGCTCCCATGTTGTATCGGTAATTGTTCCTTTGCTTATGAAAAAAGCATAGTAACCCGGAGGAACACTTATGGAAGCTACTCCCGCGCCACTTTGGTTGTCAATCAGCTCCGTTCCGCTGGCGGCAATAGATAACGTTGCTGTTCCGGTATTTTTGAAATGATAGGTTCTTCCTATAAAATTGCCGGCTCCGTTTACGGCTGCAGGCAGTGTTAAAGTGCCGTTACTGTTGCCGTTGTAGGCTATATAGTAATCATTGGCATCAACAGGGCCACTTGTTCCTGTGGTCTTGTAGGTTGCGGCAAATGAGCCATTAACGGTTAGTTTACTACCCGGATCGCTGGTATTAATACCGATATTTCCTGTCTGAGAATACATTAAATTTCCGCTTAATGCAAGAAGTAACGGGAGAAAAAATATTTTTTGGGCCATCTTTTTATACAATATTAAATTAAGAAACAAGGGTTAATGAACTGCTATTGGAATGAGGGATTTCCTGTAGCAGTTCAGTTTTTCAGCTTTATGTATTTAGAATCATGGTTATAGCGGTTTCCTTAATTTTGGAATTTCACAAAATCAAGATAAAAACTTGGGTTTCCTGCATTGAAGCTTCCTGGAATATTACCGTTTGTTTTAACGGCTAGGATAGTATAGGTTCCCGGAGTGGAAAAATATAATACCCGGTTCTGATCTCTTGGAGCCATAAAAACAGCGGTATTGGAGGTGCAGTAACTTTTCCACACATCTCCGATTCCGTTGATGTAGAATGTGTAATCATTACACTCGGAATTTATGGCAATACCGCTTCGGAAAAAATACCATCCTTTGGCAGGGATTACTACGGAAATTCCTGTTGGAAGATTTCCTCCTCCGGTAGGTGCGGTGAAAGGGTTCACCAGTGTTCCTGAGTAAGAGGTCCAGTTGTTGGCAAATGCAGTGGTAACGGTTGATGACCATGTAGCCAGGCCATTGGCATCACTGGTCAGTACGTAGCCCAGCTGCTGGGTTCCGTCTTTAATCTGCAATGCGCCATTTGTGGTCCCGTTGTCTATGATTATTTTTGAATTGGATGCTCCTGCGGGAACTGTATTGGTTCCTATCAAAACTTTTCCGCCTCCGTTAATGCTCAGGTTGTTTCCGGCAGTGGCTATATTGGTGGCCTGGGATAGGGTACCTCCTAATTTAACGTCAGTTCCTGAGATGGAGAGCCCGTTGCTGGCTGTGTAATTACTGGCTGAAGAACCTTCTGAGACGATTTCCCAGGTAGAACTTGCTCCGGTAAGTCCAGTGTTGATCAGTTGTACACTTTGATTTGCAGGTATCGAAATGCTGGCATTCCCGTTGATTGTTTCCGGTGCTGCGGAATTTACGGTGATGGTAAAATTTGTATTATTTTTAATGGTGTATAGTCGCCCCTTGAAATTTCCTACGCCGCTGATGGCTGCCGGAAGGTTGAATACAGCATTAGCGGTACCGTTGTAAGAAACATGGAAATCTGTTGCAGTTAAATTGTAAGATGCTGTATTTATTGCAGTATAATTTGCTGCCAGAGATCCATTAATATCTATTGTAGATCCGGGATTCGGGGTGTTTATTCCTACATTCCCTGTTTGCGAAAATACAATAGAAGAGGTTGCCAACCCTAATATTTGTCCTAATTTTGTAATTTTTTTTAACATTTACTTTAATTTAGATTTTTTAATTTCCGAATATTAATTATGTGAAACATAGTATATTAACCCTTTTATGAGTAATAATTTTGTGTTAATTAATAATTAACGCATTATTAATTTTATTAATTATTGATCTTGTTTTTAAATTAAAAACATTCATAATGTAAAAATATATAAATATTGTCACATTATTAAAGGGATTATGTAGAATAAAATAAATGTAAATGTAGAAAATTTTCTACGTATTGGGATTTATGCAGTGGCTTGTGAAATCAGGCTATATAGGTTTGATATAGTTTAATAAGGTCAGCCAGATTTTTGGTTTTTAGTTTATTATGAATTCTTTTTTTATAAGTGCTGATAGTAGGCATCTGTATGCCCATCTTATTAGATATTTCCAAATTTCCGTTCCCCTGTACCATCAGGATAAAGATCTCATATTCCCGGGCGGATAAGTTTTTTATGGAATCCAATGGAGACTGCTGGAGAAGTTGCTGTACTATAGATGACGGATAATAAAAGCCGTCAGAAAATATCTTGTTTACAGCATCTGAGATTTCCTCAGACTTGCTAAGCTTGCTGATGTATCCGTTGGCGCCCGCTTTTATGTATTGTACGGCTATCTCTTCTTCGTAGGCGGAAAATATCAGGATCTTTATGTTAGGATCCAATGCTTTAATTTCGGTGATCATTTTTTTGTTTTTGCTTTCCGGCATGTTGATGTCTAAAATAACAAGATCATACTTCTTTCTTGATATTTTTTCCAGGGCTTCCGGATAATCTTCAGCCTGGTCTATAACTACATTCTGGATTCTCGACTCCAGAATCATGCTTGTACCTACCAAAACAATCTCGTGATCATCGGCAATGAGAATATCTTTAATCATCTTTTTTATTAGTTAAAATTAGTTTGAATGACGTTCCTTTTAAAGTATTTTTTTTGAAAGCAATTTTACCATCAATCATCTGAAGCAGCTGCAGGACGAGGTGAAGACCCATTCCGTATTTTTGCAGTAATAGCTTTTCGTTTTCAATATTATCCTGAAGCTTTGTGTAATATTCTATTTTCTTTTCATCCATTCCAATGCCGGTATCGGTTATCAATAGGATGATGATATCTTCTTCTTTATCACTTTCTATTGTTATTGTGCCGTTTTTTGTGAACTTTACCGAATTGTCCAGGAGGTTGTGAACAATGGCAGAGAGTATATTTTTGCTGATCCATACCAATAATGTTTTGTCAATGTTATTGATGATAACAGTATTGTGGTTTTCTGCTATGGCATTAAAAAGAACCCTTTTTTCTTCTATCAGCTTATATAGAGAATAGAGTTCTGTTTTGTCGGAACGGTGGTGTGTATAGATGTCCGCATATTCTTTTAAGGTAATGGTAAAATTGTACAGCTGATCCGAAGACTTGTATATGGAACTTAGGATTTTTCCGCTTTGCTGCCCGCTTAGTTCATTTTGATTCAGAGCCTCTTTCGCGGTGAGGGCGATAAACTTTACAGGGGTCGTAATATCGTGGGTAATAGTCCCGATAAGTTTCTTTTGCTGCTCAATTTCTTTATGAAGCTTTATTTTGGTAATCTCAAGCTTTTCAACAGTGTCAGAAAGGCTTTTTGTGCGGGAGCTGATGATTTCTTCCAGTTCATGGTTTCTTTTTTTCAGAAAGCTGATTCTCCATCTTGCCAGAAAGTAGAAAATAAGCAGGAAAACCGAGCCAATAAGTATTTTAAACCATACTGTCTGATAGAAATAGGGCGGAATAATAATATTGATCTTTTTATAAATATATTTTCCCTGGTCGGAAATCAATATTCTTACAATAAAAGTGTGATTTCCATACGTGAGATTTGAAATGGAAAATTTTCCGTCTTTTCCTATCGATTCCCACTTGACATTTGTTGTTCCGCTCAGTTTGGTTTCTATAACAAGATTATCAGGATTAGAATAATAAGGAGTATCTATAAATATATCGATACGGCTGGATTCCGGCTTTACATTTAATACCTGATTAAAAAACTGCTCCTTGCCGTCTATCAAGGCTCTTTCTATATGTATGTTTTCAGGATAATAGCTCTTTATTTTTGTGGGATTAAAGAAAACCAAACCGTCAAGAGAGGGAAATACGAACTCTCCGTTTCCTAGTTTATTTCCGCACACATTGCTGCCTCCATTGAATTCATTGGTTTTAAAGCCTGAAATTTTTGAAAACCTGTAATAATTAACCTTCGTTTTTTTATCCTGTGCATATCGGAGCAGTTGGCTTTCCGGAACCCTGTAAAGTCCGTTGTTGGTGGAAATCCAGAAAAATCCGTTCTGATCTTCCAGGATAGTATGAGAAGAGGAGATATTATTGTCCGCATCATAAGGCATCTTGATGAGACGGTTGTTTTTCAGCAGGTAAAATCCCTTTCCTGAGGTGGTGATCCAGAAATTGCCGTCCCTGGATTGTATGATGTTGCGGACAGATAATCCGGTATTCGGATTTAATTTGATTATTGTATTCGTCTTTAATGAAACTTTGTATAAACCTTTTATTGTGCCGGCCAGCAGATGGTCTTCATCAAATTTCAGGAACTGGGTAGGTTCGTCATTAAAGAAAAATCTTTTTTTTACAGTTTTGAACGAAAGGTCATTATATATCATAAGAACCCCGCTGTATCCAATGGTTCCGTCTGTCTTTTCAAGAGCTTCAAAAGCATAATATCTTTTTGCATCGAAAAAAAAATCTACTAAAATGGTATTTCGTTTGGAAACAGTTTTTGCGTAAGCTTTCTTTTTCCTGTACAGCAGCAGGTCACTTGCTTTGCGGGCGATAATATTGTCTTCCTGGTCATAAGCAAGAAAGAATGGAACGGTGTTTTTGAAGTGCTTGTCTTCTACAAATCCGTTCCGGCTGAATACCTCTCCGTAAGTATTGATTACAGATGAGTTGCCATATGGTAAAGTGGCATAAAAAACAGATTCAGGCTTAGATGGAGGTCTCTGGATGGTGGTAAAATCTGTAAAGCTGATGATCTGCAGGCCGTAAGTGCTGCTTCCCAGATAAAGCTTTCTGTAAGTTTGGTCATAATATACGCTGATAATATTTTTAGTATTATCAGTGAGTTGTACGAGCTTTGATATTTTAAACCGGTTATCTTTATAATCGCACCGGTAAATACTGTTTCCGTTGAATACAAAAACCTGGTTATTGACTCTGCTCCAGTAGATTTTGCTTTTAGCATCGGTTAATAGCGGCTCATTATAGGAACTAACGATTTTTCCTCTTTCAATTTTCTGAATTTTTTTTGACTGATAATCAATGAAAAATACGGACTTATCGATCACGAATATTCTGGCAATATTTTTATATTTCGCTTTTATATTCAGATTTTCTTCCGCTTTAGAGAGATTATTGATGTATTTAATGGAATTTTCCCGTATAAAGTAGATGCCTTCCTGACATGGGAAATAAAGGCTTATACCGGGCGATGTGGTGTAGATATAATTGGAAGAGTATAAAAAGTAATTGACATTGTCCCTGGATATAAAATCGATATTCCTTTTTGAAGTTTTTGTGACTTTTGGAGATCTTTTGTTGATGAGTAAGATTTTTCCTGAATCTCCCGTGGTAAAAATGCTGTCTTTTTTAGGGTAGCCGTAGAAAAAAGTAAACCTCTGATTGTTTAGCGGAAGGTTTTTATAAACCACGAACTTCATTCCATCATACCTTACAATTCCGTTTTCAGTTGTCAGCCATATGAAACCGTATTTGTCCTTTATGATATCTTTTACACTGTTCTGCGGGAGGCCGTTGTCGGTATTATATAACTGAATATTATATTGTTGACTGTAAATAATGGAAAAGATAAAGATAAAAACGGAGGAGATATACTTTTGCACAGATCATATTATTAGCCTGATGCAAAGATATTGCGGAATGTATAATATTAAATACCGAAAATGTTTTTTATTTTAGGAAATTAATAAATTTAATTCAACATTATTTATGGTAAAGCTTTATGATTGTTATTAATATTTCTATTTTACCGGTTTCTCTGAAATGTTCATTTAGCAGAATTTGACCACTTTTCCACAAAAAAAGCTCTAGAGTTTTTATTCTAAAGCTTTCTATTTGTTAATGTTAAGGATTATTCTTTATTCTAGCTCAATATATCACATGGAGCTACGCAGATCACCCAAGGGCATCTTTTTATTCCCGGAGGTGGACAACATGCCTGCGAGCAGGATGCACCGCCGTTTATACTCTTCAACTGGTCTCTTGAAATTTTTTTTAGATTTTTCATAATAGTAGTAATTGGTTAAATTTTAAAATTTAAGGTTGGTTTCCGCCGCCACATCCATCGTATGGTCTGCATTCCCATTTTCCGTTGATTAAGCATAATTGACCGCCTGTACAGTTAATCCCGCCTTTGATAGCTTTCAATTCCTGTCTGTTGATTTTTTTTAAATTTTTCATAATAATAGAGTTTAGTTCTGGTCGAAATTAATAATTTTTAGTCAATTAGCATGAATTATTCTGAAAAATATTTAACTTCAGTAAGCAGGTCTTTCCCGGTATTTTAGTTCAAACTTTCTGATATCAACTGATACGTGTGTATAAAAATTCAAAAAAAATGATCTGTAAAGAATTAATTTCGGGGATATGTAAAATCTTGTCCTGTGGCAAGTTGCCTTTCGAAATGACGGGGTAAATTTGATTGAAAGTTTTTCAATTAACCTAAATTCAAATAACAATATGAAAAATGTATTAAAATCCAATCATTTCCTTAAGCTCCTAATGATAGCAATCGTTATGCTTGGAACAGAAGTATACGGGCAAAAAATAAAGCCTTCGGAAAGCGGTTATGCACCCGTTAACGGCATTAAAGTGTATTATGAAGTATATGGTGAAGGGCAGCCTGTTGTGCTGCTGCATGGAGCTTTTATGACAATTGATATGAATTGGGGGCAGCTGATCCCGGAACTGTCAAAGAACAGAAAAGTCATTGCTGTTGAACTGCAGGGGCATGGGCACACTCCGTTTTCAGAAAGGAAATTGTCCCATACTGCTTTAGCAGGTGATGTGGCAGGAGTAATGGATTATCTGAAAATTGACAAGGCGGATGTAGTAGGGTACAGCTTTGGCGGAGCAATAGCTTATCAGTTTGCCATACAGAGTCCCCGGAAATTAAACAAATTGGTCATCATTTCTGCAGCTTATAAAAGTGCAGGGTGGATATCGCAGGTAAGCAGCGCTTTTAAATCGATGAAGCCTGAACTTTTTATGAACAGCCCAATGCATACCGCCTACGATGCAGTGGCACCTGACAAAACAAAATGGATCCCATTTTTGGAACAGATGATTGCAACTGCAGGACAGCCGTTTGACTTAGGTGATGCCAATATTTCTAAAATCTCCGCACCCGTCCTGATCATATCCGGAGACAATGATGGACTTGATAAAACAGAGCTCGCAAAAACCTACAAATTACTGGGAGGAGGTATTTCTGCCGATCTGGCTCCTATGCCGAAGTCTCAGCTTGCTATTGTTCCGGGACAGAGTCATGTCAGCCTGATGATGCAAACCGACACGATTCTTGGGTATTTAAACAATTTTTTAAAGTAATTACATACGTATCCCAGGATTACTACTTTATTATTAATCAATACAAAATAGGAGAATATGAGAAAAATAACCGTTTTATCAATGATTACAATGGATGGTATTATGCAGGCACCAGGCGGTCCTGAAGAAGATCTATCCGGAGATTTTAAATATGGAGGCTGGACAGTATCGTATGGGGATGAGGTTTTTGGTAAGATCATGCAGGAAGAAATGAAACCTGCCGATTATCTTTTGGGCAGGAAAACATTTGATATTTTTGCATCCTACTGGCCGCACCATGCCGATTTTTGGCCTGCTGTCAACGAAGGAATTAAATATGTGCTGACCCAGACAATTGAAAAATCAGATTGGAAAAATACTGTTTTCCTCCAAGACCCGGAAGATATACAGAAGCTTAAGCAGTCTGAAGGGCCTGATATTCAGGTCTGGGGCAGCAGTGAGCTTGTTCATCTTTTATTGAAACATGATCTTGTGGACGAAATACGGCTTAAAATTTACCCCTTGATTCTTGGTGAAGGAAAAAAATTGTTTAACAATAATGCTCTTCCGGCAGCCTTTGTTTTAACAGAGAGCCATGTAACCTCAAAAGGAGTTATTATAGCTAATTATAAACGTTCCGGTGAAATTATAACAGGTGATATTGAACTGTAAAATATTTTGTTGATCAGATCGGTTATTTTACCCATTCGAAAATTATAATATGAATACAAAATTTGAAGCAGGAATTAATATCGCTATAAAAATTCCAAAAAATAAATATGAAAAAACAGTTTCCTTTTACAGGGATATCCTGAAGCTGGAGGTTGAAGAAAAACCGATTATTAACCCTACGGTTTCGAGAACACATGAAGTGAAATTCGGGAACAATATTATATGGCTGGATTGTGTGGACAACTATACCCATTCTGAAACCTGGCTGCAGCTTACTGTTCCCAATGTGGAAGAAGCGACAAAATATTTACAATCAAACGGTGTTGAGACTTGCGACGAAATTGAAGAACTTCCTGAAAACATGCACTGGATTACTGATCCGGCAGGGACTGTTTTTAATTTACAGCAAACTTAAATTAGTCAGTTTGTAGGAGGGTTTAATCCAACTAACATAAGATGCTGAAAATATTATTTTTCAGCATCTTATGTTTTTAAATGGCTGGAAAATTGAAATTACTACCTGAAATCATTATCCGGTGTGCTGAAAAATGCAATTATTAAAATTAAGCAGGCTGGGTTTGTTTATCTGGCTGGTTAAAAGATAGTTCGGTCACTAAATAAACAAAAGAAATTCGGAATTCTGTACAACTTCCGAAAGGTTCACCATGATTTGAAATTACTTAGTCCCCATATTTGTGCTATTAAAACAATTAAAAAAACAATCTCATGTCAAAAAATGATTTAAACGGAAAAGTAGTACTTATAGCGGGAGGTGGAAAAAACCTCGGGGGATTATTAAGCAGGGATTTTGCAGCAAAAGGAGCAAAGCTTGCCATTCATTACAACAGTGAAAGCTCAAAAGGGGAAAGTGAAAAAACTTTGGCTGATGTAAAGGCTTTGGGTGCTGAAGCATTCTTATTTCAGGGAGATCTTACCAAAGTGGAAAATATTACAAAGTTTTTTGATGAGACTGTAAAAACTTTCGGAGGTGTTGATATTGCTATTAATACTGTTGGTATGGTACTGAAAAAGCCATTTGTAGAAACCACTGAAGCAGAGTATGATACGATGTTCGGAGTTAACTCAAAATCTGCCTATTTTTTCCTTCAGGAAGCAGGCAAAAAAGTAAATGATCACGGTAAGATATGTACTATTGTTACTTCTTTACTGGCTGCATATACAGGATTATATTCAACTTATGCGGGGGCCAAGGCGCCGGTAGAGCATTTTACAAGAGCTGCTTCCAAAGAGTTCGGTGACAGAGGAATTTCTGTGACAGCCGTGGCGCCCGGACCTATGGATACGCCTTTCTTTTACGGTCAGGAAACTCCGGATGCTGTAGCTTATCATAAATCCGCATCTGCATTAGGCGGGCTTACTGATATTAAAGACATTGCGCCTTTAGTGGAATTTTTGGTCACTGACGGATGGTGGATCACCGGACAGACTATTTTTGCCAACGGAGGATACACTACAAGATAAGCTGATTATTTTAAAAAGTATATAGCCAAAGAATGGATAATGTGATTTACTTAAAATCCGTTATCCATTTTTTAACTTTTAAACATGAAATTATGATCGTCAGAATAATTAATGCAATACTGATTGTTTTTGCTGCATGCATGGGCATTAAACAGGGATACGCAATGGTTGCGGGCAAGCCTGAAATGATGGAAATGTTTGGCAAATGGGGATTTAATAAAACGGCACTGGTAATAAATGGCAGCATTACCATTATTGCAGCTTTACTGATCCTATTTCCCAAGACTTTTGTCTGGGGCAACTTTCTGATGGCAGCAGGTATTCTGCTCATCATTTGTCTGCATTTACTGGACAAAGATCTCAAAGGTGTTCTTATTGAACTCCCTTTTTTGATTCTGAACCTGGCGGTTATTTACCTGCAATATCCTTTGAAAAATGCTTGATGGCAGGATAAAATAGGTAAAGCCCCAATGGATCTGTCGCGGATCCTCTTCTACACACTTTAAAAATATTACCGGAAGTGCTCCGGATCATGTCACTGCTGCTGTCCAGTCCGGTTATGTAAGCATTATTGATGTCTATGGGCAGGTCACATTTGATCTGCCCATAGATTTTGTATAGTGTATCGGAATCTTTGAAGTACCAAGTTTAGATAACAGAACAGTCGGTGAAAATAATGTACGATAGAAGTATGTATCATAATAAATGGTTTACAGGTTATTGTTTTTTGATGTTTTATTTATTATTGTGGAGTTTTAGTCTTATATTTAATAAATAATATATTATGCGTAAAATTATTATTGTATAATTGAATTTTACGTAAATATGTAATAAATATATTGGCTTATCAGAAAATTGAATGGTGAGCAGGATTATAAATTATTTGAATACCATAAAAAGCTGTATGGTGTGATAGGAAACCTGATGTAGAATAAAGCATAACCGATATGCTTTCAGTTTTTAATACGTAGTGGATATTGTTTCGGACCCAATAAAATCCTGTTTAAATTCATTTTAAAGTTAAAAATGGCCTATTTTTTTATTAAAAGGAAATTATGAACTTAGGAAAAACTAACAATTATTATTTTCAATATCTATGTTTAGACAGAAAAAAATGCTTATACCGAACGGAATCCTGAAATTTTGTTATTTTTTTGTAATTTTAGGTAAGTGAATTCCCCTGTATTCAACAGGTGTTACTCATATAAATAGACAAAAATTACTTTAACTTTGTAATAAAATAAAACACCCTAACGGCTACTTTGGCATACTATTGTACCGTTTAAAAAACTAATACCCGGAAAACTTAAATATTCAGAAAATTAAATTAGCTGAGAAGCAGATATGAAATATAAATTCTTAAATTTTAAATGGAGGAAAGTTGTTCATTATTCATTGATCGTATGTATACTATTAATACAGGTTATTATAGCTATATTCTTTTATAACGAATTTGTTAATGAGAAGAAGCTTAAGTTTATTAAGAGCCAACTGGAAGAGAGTAGAGTATTGGGGGGATTGACAGACAATTCGAGAAAGGATTTCATGGATGCACAGAATTACCTTCAAAAATATATGATCAGCCAGGATGATAAAGACTTGAAATTATATTTCCAGTCACTCAGGAAGCTTAATGATAATTTCGAAAAAATAAACGATTATGGCAACATAAATCCCGGATTAAAAAACAGGCTGGCTCAGCAGAAAAAAGATACTGTAAAAATCGTAAAGCTGAAAACCATCATAGACTCCGTATACCAGACCTCTTCAAAACCGCCTTTACAGGCAGTTCAGGATCAGCATTATGAATTGGAAAGCTATAAGAATAATGATGATTTTGAAGATCTGAACATACAGACCCAGACCTATTCTGATACCATTAAAAAGAAAGGTCTTATGGGACGTCTGAGAGATGCTATATCAGGTAAGGTAGATGTTCAGAAGGAGAGCACCGTCATTACCATGACCAATAAAAAACCAGCCAATCTTTCCAGAATAAAGCTAAGAATGGATAGTCTGGCAAAATCCATGAACAAGTATTATACTACTGAAGTCAAAAAGATTCAGCTCTCTACTGTTCAGAATCAGCAGTCTATGGCTCAGAACCAACGGGAAAATTTAAAATTTTATGGCAATTTCACCAAGTTATTGGTTTACAGTAACAGGCTGATCAATGTGTACGAAAAAGCCATTAAGGATTTTAAGTCTGAACTGGAAAAAGAATATAACGAACAGAGCTCCAATAACAACAGAATCAGAACCTATCTTGTGCTTGGACTGATGATCCTGATGTTTGTAGTGTCGATCCTGATCATGTATTTAACAAGAATTGCATTCATTTATGAAATGAAACTGAATGCTGCGAATAAAGAGATTAAAAAGAGTCTTAATTTCAAAAACAGGATTCTTGGTATGCTGAGCCACGAACTGATGTCGCCACTGAAGATCGTTAATATTTTTATTGACAAGATCAACAGGACTACAGCAGATGAGACCACGAAAGACTATCTTAAATCGATAAAGTTTACCAACAATACCCTTCTTATACAGTCTACCCAGATTCTGGAGTATACAAAAAACCAGGAAACAGAAAAAAAACTTGTCAAGGCGGTTTTTAATCTTAAAGATGAAATTAATTCTATTGTTACAGCAATTACGCCTTATATAGAAACAAGAAATAATAAATTTCTGGTCACCGACAGGATCCCAGAGAATCTGATGGTCAATTCAGACTACATAAAAATTAACCAGATATTTATGAATATTCTGGGAAATGCCAATAAGTTCACAGAAAACGGACAGATTGATCTTACCATGGCTACTGAGAAAATAGATGAAAATAATATTGCTCTCATCACTACGATAGGTGATACAGGGGTAGGGATTTCCGAGTCCGATCTTGAAAAAATCTTTGAGCCGTACTATCAAGGCATGGTTTCTGATAAGCTTGATAATTTTGGAGCAGGGTTGGGATTGAACCTTTGCAAAGAAATTATAGAGCTTTTCAATGGAGATATATCCGTTTCAAGCAAGCTCCATAAAGGAACAAAAGTAACATTCAGAATTAATTTAAACTTAAATAAATAAAATGGAAGAACCAATTGAACGTAATGAGATCGTATTTCTTTTAGCGGATGATCATAGTATCGTACGCCAGGGAATGGCGATCCTGATTGATGAAGTTGTTCCAAATTCTAAAATTTATCAAACCTCGTCTTCGCAGCAGATTGTGGAGATGATAAATGCAAACGGAGTAGAAATAGCCGTCATTGATGCTCATTTTCCCGACGGGAACAGCCTGCATATTATACCCCTGATGAAAACGGCCAAGCCCGATATTAAGATACTGGTTTTTACAGGTCTTGAAGAAGAACTTCATGTACTTAAATTTATCAAAGCCGGAGCCAGCGGGTATGTAAGTAAATTAAGTGAAGAGACGGAAATAAGACAGGCAATTTCAGATATTGTTCATAAAGGGGAATATTTCTCTCCGCTTTCCAGGAATTTAATGCTGCAGCTGGTTCAAAATCCGGATTTAATTAATCCTCTCAGCCGTTTAACGAAAAGGGAACTGCAGATTGCAGAAATGTATGCAGAAGGTCATGGAAATCTGGAGATCGCAAATAGTCTGGATATCAAGCAAAATACCGTAAGTACGATCAAGAAGAATATTTTTGATAAATTAAAAATTGAAAACCTCGTCGAACTGATCGACCTTATCAATACCCACCACAAAATATAAAGCTTTTTATCACCCTCTTTTCTTTTAATTGAAATATTATCGATAAACATCTATAGCTTTATCGATATATATCGACGTGAATTGTTGGGTGCCTTATCATAATATGTTGTTACTTTGTCTCAATAAAATTAATCAAATGAAATAGCCAGGTCTATTGGTTGATAAGTTTTATAACACACAAAAATGATGAAATAAATATAAGTGTATACATGATCTTATAAAGAAACTTCTTGAAAGCAAATTATTAAAAAACACAAATTAATATAAAGAAGTTGTCTTGGTCTTTGTAGGTCATATTTATACAGGAAAAAAGGGGAGGCTTTAGCCTCCTTTTTATTTTTAAGTTACTTATGATAATAATTCAAACAGGCTTCGTGAACAGGTGACTTTAGCTTCTATTAAATAGATAAATATCTACGTTCTTATCGACATATATCGATGCTGTTCATTAGGGAGCTTATCATATAATGTTGTTACTTTGTCTTAATAAAATGAACCGGTTGAAAGAGTTTATATTCATGGGAAATATTTTTTGGTTTTATTTCAGATGGTTAGTTTTATAACACACATAATGATGAGATAAATATAAGTGTATGCATGATCTTAAAGTGGCTTCTTGAAAGAAAATTATTAAAAAAACACAAATTAATATAGAGAAGTTAACTTGATCTTTGTAGATCATTTGTACAATAAAAAGGGAGGCATTAGCCTCCTTTTTTATTAGGTAACCTTATCGGGCTGTTTCTCGATAACAGTTATTCTTCTAAATATTTACGGGATAAATATCTGAGTCAGTATCGACATATATCGATGTGGTTTATACGAGTCTTTATCTTATAATGTTGTTACTTTGTCTCAGTGAAATTAATTAAATAAAAGAAGGGTATTCATTGAAAATATTTCCAGATTTATTGCAAATGATGAATTTTACAAAACACAAATGATGAAATTAATATAAGTGTATATATGATCTTAAAAACTTCTTGAAAAAAAATTATTAAAAAAACACAAATCAATATAAAGAAGTCATCGGATCATTTTATACAGAAAGAGGAGGCAGCAGCCTCCTCTTTCATTTCAGGAATCACGTCCTTGTTCTGTGAAGAGAATTGAAGAAAAATCTATACTGACTGCGGGTTTTCGAAATAAATACATAATTTCGCGTCATGAGAATACTTCTTCCCGCATTATTATGCTTTCCCTTTTTATTTTTCTCACAGACAACGGCTAAAGTAGTTGGAATTTCGGACGGAGATACCATTACTGTTTTATTGGACGGAAATGTACAGAAGAAACTCCGGCTGGCAGAAGTAGATTGTCCCGAAAACAGACAGCCTTTCGGCAAGAATGCCAAAAAGTTTACATCGGATCAGGTTTTTGCCAGGCAGATCACCTTTACAGAAACAGATAAGGACCGTTACGGACGTTCGGTGGCGAAAGTGTATTACGACAATGGTAAATATCTTTCGGCAGAGATTATAAAAGCCGGATACGGTTGGTGGTATTATTCCTATTCTGAAAATACCGATTTAGGAAAAATGCAGGAAGAAGCAAAAATTAAAAGACTGGGCCTGTGGCAGGATAAAAAGGCAATTTCCCCATGGGATTTCCGCAAACAGCAGCGTGAAAATGCCAAGATTAAGCGGCTTCAAAAACAATCGGAGCAATAGGTGCAGAAGGCGGATACGGAAAAAACACTTGCTATATAAAAAAATGAAACCGCTGCAAAAAAAAACAGCGGTTTCCCTTATAAATAATAAACAAGAATAATAACTAAGACTCGGTTTTCAATAGTCCAAAATTAGATGTTGAAGGTTCTTTTCCGAAAAGACACGAAAAAATATTCTGAAACTCATGAATATATTTGCATCTGATGGAGTTACCATATATTTTCAGCCCCTCCAGGATCTTTTTTGAACTCAAATCAATGTCGTATTTAATAAATGTTTCAGGTCTTTCATATCGGATTCTTTGCTCTGAACTGTACGTCCGTAAAAAGCCAAGTTTTTCAAGCCATTCTTCAGTTATCTGGATCGGTTTGATAGCATCCGCCGGTACAGAAATCCTTTGGACATCGTTTTCAATTTTTACAAAGTAATCTTGACTTGCACCCTGAAATATTTCAGTGATGGTGTAAATTTGGTTTTTGTATTCAACTAAGTTTTTGATTTTAAGATCTGCTGCATTCATAATATTGTGAGTTTAGAAAGGTGTGATAGTTCTAAAATAAACTGCAAATACTATGCCCTCTATCCTGGTGATATTTATTATTTTTGAGGGTTTTGATGATTTTTAGCATTAATAATTAAATTTATGTTAAAATTATCCATCTATTTTGTTAAATTCATGAATTTGAAAGAATTCAGCGTGGTATCTATGTGGTATCTTTTTTTGTTAAAGACATTTAACATTCTACTTTTTGTTCCTTACAGCAAGTAAAAAAGAAATCCCAACAGAAAAAATGAGCAGCATGATAAACACATTCCATGAACCTGCATGGAGAATGTATCCTGTACCGGTTCCGAGAATGCTGGATCCGAAGTAATAAAAAAGCCAGTAAATAGATGTTGCCGATGACTTACCCTGCCTGGCATGAAGTGCAGTCATCTGGCTGGCCATAGTATGTGCCGCAAAAAAAGAAAGGGTAAACAATCCAAGCCCGAAAATAATCATATAAATATTGTCCGACAGCAAAAGTGCAGTGCCTGCAAGCATAAAAAGAACGGAAGCATTCAATATATGACTGCTGCTGAATCTTTTGGAAAGCCTGCTTGTGATCATGGTTCCAAACACCCCGAAAATGTACATTAAAAATATAAAGGCAATGACAAAATGACTTAAAGAAAACGGTGCAGCTTCCAGCCTGAAAGATAAATAATTGTAAACACTGACGAATGAGCCCATCAGGAGCGCAGCAATAAAATACAACCGAAGCAGGTAAGGATCCGTAAGGAATTTTTTCATCTGCTTTATCTTCAGGGAATAATCCGTTTGCTGAGGATTAAAAAATCTGGATTCTGGAAACTGTTTCCAGAAAACAAGACCCAGTATCAGGCTTTCTATACCTATTATAAGAACAGCATTCCGCCAGCCCAGTTCACCCGCCAGGATTGTTGCCATTATTCTTCCGCTCATTCCGCCGATGGTATTGCCGCTAAGATACATGCTGATGGCAAATCCCACTACAGATACATGCACTTCTTCAGTCAGATAGGCGAGAGCTATTGCGGAAACACCGGATACCACGAACCCTTTTAAAATACCGGTTACGATAAGCAGGCTGAGGCTTGGCATCCATGCTGAAATAATAGTAAGTATTGCAGAAGAAACCAGCGAAAAAGTCATCAGGCCCTTCCTGGAATAACTGTCCGCCTTAAAAGCAAAAAACAGCAAGCCGATGGCCATTCCGATTGTGGAAGAGGATACAAGAAGAGAGCTGTCGCCGGCAGTTGTTTTGAAATATTCAGAAACGGTAGGAAGTATAGGCTGAAAAAGATAAAGCTGAGCGAAAACAGAAAGCCCTGAAAAGAAAATACAAAGCTTTATGTACCGGAAACGCCGGCTTCCCTTATTCGCTTTTTCAGTTGAATCCATGTTGTATGCTTACAATAAACGTTTTTTTTGTCAAAACTTTGGTCCGGCAAATTACCTTATATTTTTTAATTGGAAAAATACCTTAATCAATCCTCATAAGATCATGGCCATTTTGCCCATTTCAACCAGCAGCCTTTCCTAATGCATGGTTTCATACACCTTGATCAGTTCGGCAATATTGGAAACATTAAGTTTTTTAAAGATCCTTTTTTTATAGGTGCTTACGGTAGACATCTGGATGTCCAGCTTATTGCCGATTTCCAGGTTTCCCGATCCTTTGGCCAGCAGTTGAAAAATTTCATACTCCCTGGTAGATAACTTTTCTACAGGATTGCCTTTTTTATTCTGAACGATAAGCCCGATCAGTTCACTGGGGTAGTAGTAGCCTTTCTGAATGACGGATTTTACTGCTTCCCTGATCTCTTCTTTGCTGCTCTGCTTGTTAAGATAGCCCTCGGCACCTTCCCGGATATATTGTATGGCTACATCTTTGCCGTGTCCGGAAAAAACAAGGATTTTCAGGTTTTTCTGAATACCTTTAAGTTCAGAGACCATTTTTTTGTATTGTGTTCCGGGCATATCAATATCAAGAAGAAGAAGGTCATAATCATGGTTGGATATATGTTCTTTTACCTGGTCATAATTCTCTGCAAAATCTATATTGGTTTTTGGATAAACAGACTCTAGTACCAAAGCAGTTCCTGCTCTTACTACATAGTGATCATCAGCAATTAAGATTCTTTCATTCATATAAATAGGTTTTAATAAGAGTTGTTTCAGCGATAGTTTTTTCGGGAGGGTTGTGTCCGGGTTTGAAAATGAAATAATGAATAGCCTGTTCCCGGGTTTTTCCTTTTAAAATCAGGATTTTCAAACTCTGGATGGTTAGGCAGGCTGATATAGTTATTTATCTTTTCAACAGATGTTTCTTTTCCCGTATCGGCGGTTATTGTAGTTAGTTTTTTTTTAATAATGCAAAATGAAATATTACCATTAAATGTTTCAGTTCCGGCGAGGCCTGTCAGAAGATCATGGCATATCTTAACAACGGTTCTTACCCTTGCTTGTAGAAGTCCGCTGCTAATAATATAAAACGTAAAAAGATGACGCTGTTTGTAAATGTTCGAAAACAAAATTACAAAAAACAATGTCCGGGCTTTCATAAATACATCAATGATCTATGCTTTCCGTTTGATTAGTACGGAAAATTATTAATATAATTATTATACAAGCCGAAGTTTTTTAAGTGGGGAATAACTGAATACATTTTTCATTCAACATTTTTGTGTTTTGTGTCTTTGTAATTAAACAAATTTAGTTTAAGCTGTAAATTTAGTGATTTTGTACGCATTAATCATTATAATAAGGTAGATTTTGATATGAAATTTATTTTATAAAAACAGAAGCCGTATCAGGAATTGCGAATTTTCTCCTCAACAAAATGACAATAGTTTGCTCTCTCTTTCTTCCATACCTTTAGAATACCGGGCGAACTAATTTTCAATACCAGAAGGAATTTCTCATAAAAAAACCTCCCTGAAAAGGGAGGCGAATAAAAATTGACTGTATATCGAATGTAAATTCAATCGTTATTTATTGTTTTCAAGCCATTTTAACCTGCGCTGGTCGGGGAGGTGTTTTACCTTGAAGCCATCAAAAACTGCTGTAAAGCCGTTGCCGTCCGGACAGGCAGCCATTAAGCCTACCATTACAGGAGTATTGTCCTGTAGATAAGCATTACGCATCATGATATAATTCTGATCATCAAAAGAATAAAATATTTCCACGGCATCAAGCCTTCTCACTGCTTTAATCCATACTGCGGCAGGAGTTTTGTCCAGTGCAATGACGCTCCAGTCACTCGTTCCATGGGTAACCACGGTGCTGAGGTTATACTTTCCATCTACGAATTCTATGCCTGCCTTGATGTAGTTCTCTTTATCTGTTCTCAGCATAAGTCCCATCTGGTCAAATCTGGCTTTGTAATTCCCGCTGATCTTTACCTTTGCCTCAAATTCCCCGCCATAGGTTGTATAATAAAAAGGGGCATCATCTACCGTAAATCCATAGTGGGAAATTCTCCAGTAATCACTTTGGGGAGTTACCGTCATCGACAGTTTGTTGTTTTTGATTTCCCATTGCTCCGGTTCATTAAACCAGCTCATTTTTTCCAAAGTCTGTGCAAAGGTTTTCTGAACCATAAAAACTGCACATAAGCTTAAAATCAGTCTCTTCATCCTCTTTTAATGGTGGTAAATTATTATTTTAGCAAAAGTATAATTAAACCCATACTGCATCAATACTGATAAATAACCATTTATGGAGATCATAGAAAAACTGAACAGCAGACTTTTAGATAAATCATCCCGAGAATGTAAGCTTGATACTGAAGTGTACAGGCAGAGGGCATTGGTGTATGCACAAATGGAAGGGGCAATCTCCGTTTTAAGCGATATGCAGGCCGACAAGAGTTATGTGTATAAATCTAAAGCAGCCATTGCATTGGGTTTGAGTATGACGGAAAACCCATCAGAAATCAATTCCATATGGGAAGAGGAGATTATTAAAAAGATCCATCCTGATGACAGAGTCAAAAAATACGTCCATGAACTGAGGTTTTATGAACTGATGGATGCTATGGACCCGGAATTAAGAGCAGATTATTCTGTTCTTTCAACAATAAGGATGAAAGATCAGAATGGCGAATATAGACTTGTAAAGCACCGTATGTTTTACATTTATTCACCCGATAACGGAAAGCTGAGATTTGCATTTTGTCTTTATCAGTTGGCATTGGATGGGACGTTATCTCCGGATTCCGATTTTATGATTGTGAATATGGTTGAAGGGGAAATTATAGTAAAAGATAAGCTGAATTACCAGAATATCCTTTCAAAAAGAGAACTGGAAATTTTGAAATACATAGGTGAAGGATATGCCAGTAAGGAAATAGCAGGTTTTCTATCAATAAGCATCAATACAGTAAGCAGGCACCGTCAGAATATTCTTGAAAAACTGAAAGTTAAAAATTCTGTTCAGGCGTTTAAAGATAGTTTTTATTAGTTCTTTCCTGGTATGCCGAAAAGTTCACCATATTTTATTTATTCTTATCTTTAATTTTATAGATTGAAATCTTTCTATAAATACGATGAAAAAATGAAAAGAAGTGAAGAAATCACCATGCAGTATTTTAATTTTCTTGAAAAACATATTCAGGATGTAATGGCCGGAACTGTTCCTGAATTTATGGAGCTTAACGAAATTGCCGGGCATCTTGCTGTTTCCCATAAACACCTTACAGATACTGTAAAAAAAGAAGCAGGGCAGCATCCGTGTTATTTTTATGACGGGAAAATTATTGATAAAGCAAAAGAGATGATCGCTGATTCTGAAATTTCTATTGCGGAGATTGCAAGAATGTTTACCTATGACCCCTCCAATTTTTCAAAATTCTTTAAAAAAATGACAGGAATTACACCAGGACAATTCAGGAAAAACAGCAGGCATACCCATAAGAAATCTCTCTGACTGTTTAAAAAAATATAATCTTAAAGCACCTTCAATGCATTAATCCTTTCAAATATTTTCGCATCCGGATACAGTAAAAGAGAATAATATTTTAGAAATGAGGCAATTGTGGAACATTTGTCTTTTTTTTGTGATTTATTTATTAATAGTGGTTTATTGTTATTGCTTTTTTGTTAAATTTAGATTCAGATAAATAGAACAAAAATATAACAGATATAGGACCAGTGAAGCTATTTGATTATCAGATCATAATGTGGTATCCAAATAAAACTATAATATGATATTTAATATATCGGGTAGATTTTACAGACTCTAATAATCATATATTTGTTACTTAAACAACTAACATTTAACAACTAACAACATTAAGGATGACCATTGATTTTACAACAGCAACATTTAAAGATTTTGAGAATATCCCGGATTATGATATTGCTCAGAGAGCAGATTACTTTTACGAATTTCTGGATCATATGAAGTCCAGAGGACATATGAATTACAGACTGAAAAATACTTCAGGTAGCAATGCAACACTCAATATAGATATAGCTAATCAAAATAACGAATATATAAGCTTTGTTTCAAGTGATTATTTAGGATTTACACAGCATCCAAAAGTAAAACAGGCAGCTATTGAAGGAATCGAAAAATATGGAACCGGTACCGGTGCATCACCTCTGATCGGTGGATATTTTGATTACCATAGTGCCATAGAAAAAAAGATTGCTGATTTTTTTGGAAGAAATGAAGATGAAGTTGTATTGTTTACTACCGGATATTCAGCTAACAGTGCCACTTTGCAGATATTAATGCAGAAAGAAGATATTGCTATCTTAGACATGGGAGTACATGCCAGCGTACATGAAGGATGTGCTTTCACCAATAAAAAAACATTTCCGCACAATAATTTGGAAGCTTTGGAACACATTTTGAAAGTATGTGAAGATACGTACCGTACAAAGCTTGTTATTGTAGACGGAGTATACTCTCAGGAAGGGGATACTTCACGTGCTAAAGAAATATATGCTCTTGTAAAAAAATATAATGCCTATCTTATGGTAGATGATGCCCATGGCGTTGGAGTTATAGGGAAAACCGGGAGAGGTGCCCTTGAGGACGATGGTTTATTGGATAAGGTAGATTTTATAACAGGAACATCCAGCAAGACTTTTGGCAACCTGGGAGGATATACGATTGCGAACAAAAAAATAGCATCATTCCTTAAGTTCCAGTCCAGGCAGCATATTTTCTCAGTAACACCACCACCTTCTTCCTTCGGAATTCTAAAAGCAATTGATCTTATTGATGAAGAGCCATTCTGGAAAGATAAGCTATGGGATAATATTAATTATTTCAAAAAAGGCCTTAATGATTTAGGTTTGGATACAGGAATTACCTGCTCAGCGATCATTCCGGTGAAAATAGGAGACCAGAACAAGATGTGGGATATCGGAAGGATATTGCTTGAGGCAGGAGTGTATACAAATCCTATTATGTATCCCGCCGTAGCGAGAAAAGATGCACGTATAAGAATGACAGTAACAGCCCGACACGAGAAAGAACATCTTGATAAAACACTTAATGTTTTTGATGATATAAATAAAAAATTGCATATTGCAAAAAAATAATAAATTATGCCCAGAAAAGTAGTGCAAGGCCCCATCAGGGACAAAGAAAAAACAAAGCAGAAGCTGCTTGCAGCAGTTGGTAAAATTTTGAGAGTTAAAGGATACTCCGGTCTTAAAGTAAGTAAGATTGCAGCAGTAGCCGGTTTCGACAAAAAGCTTATCTATGAGTATTTTGGAAGTACAGACAAACTTATTGACGAGTATATAAAATCTCAGGATTACTGGAGCAAATTCAGTCCGGATATTGAAGAAGAGATACAGGTAGGTAAAGGTAAGGAAGCTTTAACCCAGGGAATTCTTATGCAGTTTGAAAGCCTTAAGAAAAATAAAGAATTACAAAAAATTATTCTTTGGGAACTTTCGGAAAGCAAGCCGATACTTAAAAACATATTAAAGCAAAGAGAAGATGTAGCGGCTAATCTGTTTGAAAATGTTACGGATCCTTACTTTGGAGAGAATGCCACAAACGTTAGAGCGATGCTGGCATTAATAGCGGCAGGAGTTTACTACCTGAACCTGTTCCCGGCATACAACGGAACCGAATTCTGTGGTATTGATATGAGAACGGAAGAAGGAAGAGCTGAAGTTCAAAAAGTAATCGTTGAGATTATAGACCATTACTATAAAACAAAAAAAGCAAAAGATTAATCATTAAAAGTTTTCCAATTTGACCGAAAAATAATTTTTTGTTGATAATTTGAAAACTTTTAATTTTCAGATTAAAACTATATTTCTTATTTTTGACCAATGGAAAATTTTATCGTATCTGCAAGAAAATACCGTCCTCAGCAGTTTGACACTGTAGTAGGGCAATCTCATATTACAGATACCTTAGAACATGCTATTGGAGAAAATCAATTGGCTCAGGCCTTACTTTTCTGCGGTCCTAGGGGTGTGGGTAAAACTACTTGTGCCAGAATCCTGGCCCGTAAGATCAATGAAAAGGACGGTTCTGTTTCAGAAGACGGCTTCGCCTACAACATCTATGAACTGGATGCGGCGTCCAACAACTCTGTAGACGACATCAGGGAACTGATAGACCAGGTCCGCTTTGCGCCTCAGGTAGGTAAGTATAAGGTTTATATTATCGATGAGGTGCACATGCTGTCTTCTGCAGCCTTTAATGCATTCCTTAAAACCCTTGAGGAACCACCGGCACATGCGATCTTTATTTTGGCAACTACTGAGAAGCACAAAATAATTCCTACCATATTATCCAGATGTCAGATCTATGACTTCAAGAGAATTACCATTGAAGATATCCAGGGACATCTGCGCAATATCGCACAGAAAGAAAATATCCAGTATGAGGATGATGCCCTCTATCTTATTGCCCAGAAGGCGGATGGTGCTTTAAGAGATGCACTTTCTATTTTTGACAGGCTTTCCACATTTTCCCAGAAGAATATTACATTGGCCAAAGCCGCTGAAGTACTCAATATTCTTGATTATGACCAGTATCTCAATATAGTGGATCTCGCTAAAGAAAACAAAATTCCAGAAGTGCTTTTTGCTTTTAATGAAATTGTGAAAAAAGGCTTCGATCCCCATATTTTTATTGCCGGCCTGGGAAATCATTTCAGAGACCTGATGATGGCGCAGAATGCCAGGACAATCGAACTTATTGAAGTAGGGGAAAGGACCAAAGTGAAATTTGTAGAGCAAAGCCAGAAATGGAGCCCTCAGCAACTGATCGATGGCATAGAGATCTGCAATCATGCGGATATCAATTACAAAAACTCCAAGAATCCAAGACTTACAGTAGAAATTGCATTGATGCAGCTGTCTTCCCTGACAGCTAATTTAGGCGATACTAAAAAAAAAAGTTCTTAATACTGGCTCCGTTTCTCAGTGAGAAACAGGAAGTGAAAATCCCCGAAAAAACTCCGGAGAAAAAAGAAGTAGTAGCAGAAATACAACCTGCACAGGCAGAAACCGTTCAGGTAACATCTGTAAAAACTACAAAACCCTTGTCCAGACAGGGAATTTCTTCCGGCTTCAGTATCAATTCCTTACTAAATAAAGAAGAGAAAGAAGTAAAAGAAGAAATCGTAGCTGTAAAAACGGAAAATCTTCCCCAGAACCATTTTACAGAAACAGATCTCCAGATGGAATGGAATCTCATGCTCAAGCAGCTCCAGACCAGAAACAGCTTTATTTTTAATGCCGTAAAAACATTTAAGCTGATAAAAGCAGGAGAAAATACGATCAAAGTATTATATCCTTCCGATTCTGCTAAAGCCGAATTCGATAAAATTGCAGGCGAATTTTTCAATCATTTCAAAACAAAAGCTCACAATCATGCTATTGAGATAGATTACCAGCGTGATTTCGATAATCTTAAAATTGAAGTGCTTACCAAACGAAAAGTATTCGAAAAATTTATCGAAAAAAATCCTCTTTTAAAAGATCTGGATGATCTGATGAAATTCGATTTAACGTAGCTTATTGTATTTATCACAATTTTTTTTTGTCAGAATAAGTTTTTTTATATCTTTGTCAAAGATTTTTGCAAAAATTAAGTTTTTGACAAAAACAAATAAGATTAAAACTAAACAACAGAAGTTTCAGAATCCAGTGGAAAAATCGTTAATCCCATCTCTGTCTCATTTTGTACCCGCTGATTTCTTTAGCGGTTATTTTAGTTTTTCTGCTTTCTATTATAGAAATTTCAGAACGTATTATCGATTTTATTGGTACTGCTAACTGAATTTCTTTCCAAAAAATACAGGAGAAGTAAAGTCCTTACATTTTCCTGATTCCTTTAAACCATTTTGAACGGCATTTTTTGAAAAGAATTATAAAATGAATTTTATAATGAAAGGACTATTGCTGTTAACTTAGAAAATAAAAAAACAATAAATTTAAAAATATGAATTTAAAAGATGTAAAAAACGAGTGGATCAACGAGCTTTCACAGCCATTAATGATCGCCGGGCCATGCAGCGCTGAAAGTGAAGCACAAATGCTTGAAACCGCCAAAAGAATAAAAGAAACCAATGCTCAGGTGCCTATTTTCCGTGCCGGGATATGGAAACCCCGTACGAAACCAAATGGTTTTGAAGGAGTAGGAGTGATCGGACTGAACTGGCTGAAAAAAGTAAAAGAAGAATACGGCTTCAAAACAGCTACGGAAGTAGCGAACGCCCACCACGTATTTGCCGCCCTGGAAGCTGATGTAGATGTTCTTTGGATTGGAGCGAGATCTACCGTAAATCCTTTTACTGTTCAGGAAATTGCAATGGCTTTAAGAGGAACCAATAAGCCGGTATTCGTTAAAAATCCTGTCAATCCCGATCTTGCTTTATGGATTGGTGCTTTGGAAAGACTTTTAGGGCAGGACATTAAAAACCTCGGAGTTATTCACAGAGGATTCTCAACTTACCAGAAAACAAAATACAGAAATAACCCTAACTGGCAGATTGCCCTTGATTTCAAAAGCCAGTTCCCGAATATTCCAATGCTGATAGATCCTTCCCATATCTGTGGAAACAGGACAGGTCTTGCAGATGTTACGCAGGAAGCCTTAAACGTAGGATACCAGGGGGCCATTATTGAAACACACTGTAATCCTGATGAAGCATGGAGTGATGCTTCCCAGCAGATTACGCCTGAAGTGCTGGCAGAACTGATCGGAAACCTGAAGGTAAGAAATTCCGGTCTTGCAGGTTTTGATAACGAAATGGGAAGACACAGAACCCTGATCTCTGACCTTGACTTCCAGTTGATCGAGCTGCTTTCTCAAAGAATGAAGATCTCCGAAAAGATCGGAAAGCTTAAAAAAGAAAATGATATAGCCATCTTCCAGCCTGAAAGATGGAAAGTGATTACAGAATACGCTACACAGAAAGCAAAAGAAACCGGAATGTCTCAGGAATTTATTGAGAAGGTTTTCAAAGCTATTCACGAAGAATCTATTGAGGTACAGAACAGTATTATGATTGAAAAGTAAGGAGTTAGGAATCAGAAGTTAGGAATAAGGAATGATCTTTCTGAATTTCTGTAAACTGATAATAGGGCTTAGGGTACTTGGATTATAGGAGAAATGATTTTTGTTTTCAACTATATCCTGAACCCTAAGCCCTAATTCCTTATATTTGCATCACATTATTTATGAAAGGAAAAATCATTAAATCTACAGGCAGCTGGTATCAGGTCATGGAATTCGAAACGGATAAAATTTTCGAAGCCAGGATCAGAGGCAAATTCAAACTGATTAAGACAAGGCTTACCAATCCTCTCGCTGTAGGAGATTTTGTAGAATTTCAGTTAGAATCAGACGGTATTGCGTGGATCACCAAAATTGAGCCCCGTACCAACTATCTGATCAGGAAATCTGTCAACCTTTCAAAAGAAGCCCATATTATTGCTTCCAATATAGATCTGGCATGTTTTATCTTTACCCTGAAACATCCTGAAACTTCACTTGGTTTTCTCGATCGTTTTCTGGCATGCTGCGAGGCCTATAATATTACCCCTTTAATCCTGTTCAATAAAATTGACGTTCTGAACGATGAAGAAATAGAGCTGGTAAAAGATATAGAATTCCTTTATCAGGAAATAGGTTATGACACTCTGGAAATTTCCTCTTATTCCAAACTGAATTTTGATCAGCTTCAGGAACTTCTTAAAGATAAAACTTCCGTATTCTTCGGACATTCGGGTTGCGGGAAATCTACTTTGGTTAATGCATTGCAGCCGGGATTGAATTTAAAAACCTCTGAAATTTCAGATTCCCATCTGAAAGGAAAACACACGACCACTTTTGCTCAAATGCATTTCTGGGATTTTGGCGGCAATGTTATCGATACACCGGGGGTTCGCGAATTTGCAATGATCGACATTGAAAAAGAAGAAGTACAGCATTATTTCCCTGAAATTTTCAAAAAAAGGGAAGAGTGTAAATTCCACAACTGTCTTCATATCAATGAGCCTAAATGCGCTGTTCTGGATTCCCTTGAAACCGGAGAAATCCAACATTCCCGTTATTCAACGTATGTAAAGCTGATGGAAGAAGCAGAAGAATCCCAGAAATAAATTCCTTCTATCTTCAGACAATATTTATATACCTTCTGAAACACTCCGCTCTTGGTCAAACTGATTGCAGATGGGCTGCATTTTTCAGTTTTAAATCTGATCTTTTTATAGATACAGATAAAAATTTCGTCATTCTAAATTTTTTTCTGGATAATATTCTTCCTGATTTCACAATAAGTCTACTTTTTGTCTTGAAAATTCTGCCAGATATGTCCGAATTTTGGAATTCAGATCTATGAAATAAAAAAATATCAAAAAATTAATATTATTTCATTGATTGAAAATGAAGCAATAATGTATTAATATGGTTTTAATAGCTTTTTAAAATTATTAAATCCGCAATAAAAGCCTTTGCTTTTTATCAATAAAAAACCCAGCCGAAGCTGGGTAAAAACTAATAACCATGAAAACTCAAATTAAACATGAGAATCGTAATAGAATTAACAATTACTGTGCCAAAGTTTTGGAGCGTTTCTTAATAAAAGTTATTTTTATGTTAAAAAAAAATTAAAATAAAAATCAAAGATATTTTTTGTAATTTTGCGGCATTAAAAAAATATACATTTATGTCTAACATTACATTCACTATGATTAAGCCTGATGCAGTAGCAGATGGACATATCGGGGCTATATTAGGGAAGATCGCAGAAGGAGGTTTTAAGATCAAAGCATTAAAATTAACTCAGCTTACTGTTGCTGATGCCAAAAAATTCTACGAAGTACATGCTGAAAGACCATTTTATGGTGAGTTGGTAGAATTCATGAGTTCAGGTCCTATCGTAGCTGCTGTTTTAGAAAAAGACAATGCAGTAGAAGACTTCAGAACATTGATTGGTTCTACAAATCCTGCAGAAGCTGCAGAAGGTACAATCAGAAAAATGTTTGCAAGAAGCATCGGTGAAAATGCAGTTCACGGTTCAGATTCTGACGAGAACGCTCTTATCGAAGCTCAGTTCCATTTTTCAGGAAGAGAAATTTTCTAAGAAAACCACTCAAAAAAATATAAAGCCAGAGAATCTTCTCTGGCTTTTTTGTTTTTATGCCTTTTAACCGATTGATTATAAATTGCTTTCAATTGCGGTAACTTTTTCCCGGTACAGTTCCAAAGGCTTGTCCAGCAATAGGGCAATCACTGTCAGATTTTTGTCGAGCCTGTCCTTCGGAATGGCAATATATATAATTCCGGGAGTATCACTCCAGTAAAGCTTATTGTATATTTCGTGACTGATGATGGATCCTTCCCCAACAATTCTTACCCTTGCAATATTATTTTTGATCCCCTTCAAAGCTACCGGGCCGGTAGGTGTACCTTCTACAAAAAGGTAAACCGTTTGCCTGTCTTTGGAAAGTGCACTCATTCCGGAATAATGGCCTTCGGGAAGACCTTTACCTGTACCATAAAGTGCTTCGGCATGTTTACTGATCCATTGAAGTGTTTCCGGGTTTGTTTTTTCTGATTCCGGGATTTTCATATCCTCGCCGTCACTGGTAAGGCCTGAACCATCCAGGATATTTTTCCCGCTGTGAATAGCATTTGCTATGTCATAAACTGCTGTTTTTGTATGTGTATTCTGGAGAATATCGGTAAGAGGGTGCAGGTCAGGGCTAAAATTCTTAAGAAGAACGGGTGGGTCTTTAAAGGTAAGTTCTACCGTAGTAACATCCTGATCAAATTTAACTTGAGACAGATCAAGAGTCATTGTAGTTTCATTGCTGAAATTAAAGTTTACTCTTGCATTTTCATCACCTACAATCTTTACTGCGGCCGGTTTACTTCCCAGGCCATATATTTTTACAAAATCCTTGGCTTCTTCAAGATAAAGAAAAATTGATTTTTTGTTCTCTGAAACAGAAGATTTTCCTTTAAAATTTTCAAAAGGGATGCCATGGGAGGTTTTATAGACTGCTACTTTGTTTTTGGAAGTCCATCTTCCCAGGTTTCTTAAAATCTCAGCCTGTTTTTCAGGAATAGTTCCGTCAGGCTTTGGCCCAATGTCAAGAAGAAGATTGCCGCCCATACTGATCACATCCGCCAGTGTTCTTACGATCATATTTGGGGTCTTGTAATGGTTGTCATAAGGCTGGTATCCCCAGGAATCATTCATGGTGTAGCACAGTTCCCAATATTGGCTTTGGGGCTTTACCACAGGAATTCCCTGTTCAGGGGTATCATAATCACCGTGGTTATTGAGTCTTGAATTGATGATAATATCAGGGTTATACTTTTTTAGAATCTCTAAAGTATGGGGAGCCCGCCATTCTGCAGAAGTATGCTCCCAGTCACCATCAAACCATAACAGATCAGGGTGGTATTGCAATGAAAGTTCATTCAGTTGGGTTTGGTAATAAGTAATGAATTGCTTCCAGCGTTCTGGGTTTTCTTTAATTTCATACCGCTTCTTGGTACGGGTGCTGACATCATAATAAGGATGGCTCCAGTCCGGTAGGGAGAAATACAGCCCTGTTTTCAGGCCAGACTTTTTAAGACTGTTAACAAAAGGGGAAAGAACATCCTTTTTGGCAGAAGAATGTTCCGGAATGGTGGTCGCTTTTTCAGCTTTTGAATTCCAAAGAGCGACACCGTCATGGTGTTTGGTAGTGATGACTGCATATTGTGCCCCGGAATTTTTAATCAGCTCAACCCACTCTTCAGGTTTGTATTTTGAAGCAGAGAATCCGTTCAGCTGCTTCATATAATTTTCGTGACTGATATAGTTGTTAAAAAATGACCAGGATTCAGAGATTCCGTCCACAGAGTAGATGCCCCAGTGGATAAAAATGCCTAGTTTGGCATCTTTAAACCATATCATTTTTTTATTTTCAGAAGGTTTTGTCTGGGCGTTGATATGGCATGATACGGCTACCAATCCCAGGAAAAAAGCTTTCATCATCGTGTTGGTTATTTTCCTTTAAATTAAAGCTTAAATATAAATAAAGAAGTTCTAATTTCCGGATTATCCCTTTAAATCTTGTATTTTTCGTAAAAAAAAAGAGCTAAACCATAAATTTAAAAACGTTCCTGAATAAATTGTTGTATTTTTATCATCATCATAATGGAATACTTATTGTAAGTTTCATTAAAAAATGTATTATGAAAGTTCCAGCATTAGTAATGGCCAGCTTGTTGGCTGTAAGTGTATCAGGGCAGACGACAAAACCTGTTAAAAAAGTGAAAAAGCCGGTTGCCAAAATAAAAAAGGCAGAGTCTCCAAAGACTATAAAAACTGCAGAAACAAGATTTGTACCCAAGAAAGATACCATTCTTAGAGGTGGTGGTGCATGTCCTGCCTGCGGAATGGGATAAGATATGAATAAACCGTTGTTAGGATTGGCTATGATGCCGGAGGCAGATTTTGTTTCCGCCATACTTCCTGTCCTGCAAAATAATTCTGTGGATGTATTGGAATGGTCTTTCGATACCTTTTATGATGTGGAAGAACCGGAATGGCTTTCCGGGCTTCTTGACTTTTATGCAGAAAACGACCGGCTTCTTGGTCATGGCGTTTATTATTCCCTTTTTGATGCCCAATGGACCAGCCGCCAAAAAGACTGGCTTAAAAAATTAAAAGAAGAAACCAAACGCAGAAAATACAATCATATTACCGAGCACTTCGGGTTTATGAATACCGAAAATTTCCATCAAGGCGTTCCGCTGCCTGTTCCATTGCACGCCAAAACTCTTCAGATAGGAAAAGACAGGCTTAAAAGACTTCAGGATACAGTAGAAGTTCCTGTGGGAGTGGAGAATCTTGCTTTTTCGTTTTCTATGGATGATGTAAAAGAGCAGGGTGAATTTTTGGAAAAGCTTGTAGAAGGTATTGACGGGTTTCTTATCCTTGATCTTCACAATATCTACTGCCAGTCGTGTAATTTTGAAATCGATATGCAGGAAATTATACGGATGTACCCTTTGGAAAGGGTCAAGGAAATTCATCTTTCAGGAGGAAGCTGGCAGGAAAGTGCTTACGGAAACAAACCTGTAAGAAGAGATACTCATGATGATAACATTCCTGTAGAAATAACAGATGTTCTTCCGGAGATTTTCTCTCAATGCCCTAATCTTGAATATGTTATTATTGAAAGACTAGGGCATACACTGGATACTGAGGTGAAAAAACAGCTTTTTTTTGATGATTTTAACAAAGTGAAAGAGATTATTGAAGTTTCAGATTTCCCCGCTGGAATAACAAAAGCATGGAATAAAAGAAAAGGAGAATCTTCAGAGCCGGTGGAAGATCTGCTGCTGTATGAAGAGCAGACAAAACTCACAAAAATCCTGTTTGAGGGCAATACGGTTCAATCTGTTAAAAATGAAACGTTTCATTATTTCAATCCTGAAAACTGGGATAAGGAAATGATTACTACTGCCCAGCAAATTATCAAAAAATGGAATCCTTATTAGGGTTTTCTCACTATACATCACAAATCAAAATATATGAAAATGACAACTGTATTTTTGTTAATTACGGCTGTGCTTACGGCATTAATCGCCGGGCTTTTTTATGCCTATTCGTGTTCTGTAGTTCTGGGATTGGGTAAGCTTTCCGATATGGAATACCTGAAATCGATGCAGAGCATTAACCGGGAAATTCTTAACCCTGTATTTTTTATGAGCTTTATGGGAACCGCAGTACTGCTTCCGGTTACGACCTTTCTGTTTCGGGGAGAGCAGCCTGCTTTTCTTTTTCTTCTGCTTGCTTCTGCCGCTTATCTCATAGGAGTTTTCGGAGTTACGGTTGCAGGAAATGTTCCTCTGAATGACATGCTTGATAAGTTTGATATCACTGGTTCGACAGCAGATGCAATCAGTCAGATGCGCGGCAATTTTGAAAACCGGTGGAACCTTTTAAATAATATCAGAACAGTATTTTCGGTAATAAGTATTGTTCTGGTGATCTGTGCGTGCATCTGGAACAAATATTTTCCGGAATAATCTGTCTGAATGCGTAGAAATACTTAATCGGAAATTCAGTATTTATACGGATGCGTCATATAGGATTTTATTTGGAAATTTACATCAGTAATTGCACAAAGGAATCTTAAGCATTTAAAGTCTTACGACAAAAAACTAATAACCACATAAGCTCAAATTCCGCAAGAAGAAAGGTAGTCTCCCAAGGGCTGCCTTTTTCTTTATCATCGTTTGAAACTACATTTTGAAAAATTTATTTGATAAAACTGTCTTTAAAATTCTCAATAAGCCGATTAAACTTATATATTTTTAAATAGAAAAGGCAGCCAAAGGCTGCCTTTTCTATAGATATTTAAAATTTTTAAATCTTAAGCAATTCTATCGTTCTTTCCGGACTCTCTGCAGAGAAAACTGCATTTCCTGCCACAAGAACATCTGCTCCGGCTTCGAAAAGTTTAGAAGCGTTATCAAGATTAACCCCACCATCGATTTCAATAAGTGCTGTAGAATTATTACTTAAAATAAGGTCCTTGGTTTCAGCAATCTTTTTGTATGTATTTTCGATGAATTTCTGGCCTCCGAATCCTGGATTTACACTCATTAAAAGAACAAGATCCACATCCGCAATAATATCTTCAAGCATCAGCACCGGAGTGGAAGGGTTTAAAACAACACCTGCTTTTGCTCCTTTGCTCTGAATATGGTGAATAGTTCTGTGAAGATGTGTACAAGCCTCATAATGTACAGAAATAAGATCCGCACCGTGATCGATAAATTCATCCACGTATTTTTCAGGCTCTACAATCATCAGATGGACATCAACAAATTTTTTAGCATGCTTCTGTACAGTTTTCATGACCGGAAAACCAAATGAAATGTTGGGTACAAACCTCCCGTCCATCACATCAATGTGGAACCAGTCTGCCTGGGAGTTGTTCAGCATTTCAATGTCTCTTTGCAGATTCCCGAAGTCTGCGGATAATAGGGATGGAGCAATAAGCTTCGTTTTCATTTTTACTTTTTATACTTTTACTTTATTATCCTATTGAAAATGAATGATTATTAGTGTAATAATAATAGATCAAATAAGCAGTTATTAAAATTACTTCTATGACAGATAATTTTACAAGATCAATTTTTTTAACTAAAGATCTGTCAACGACTAAAAGACCAAACATAATAAGCAGAAAAATTATCTCTACTGTTATTCCTAAGCCTCCACCTGGTCCCATTGTCAATAATTGATAAATAATCAATGGGATACCTAATACAAAAAGTATTATGCTTACAATGGAAAGGAATGTTGGTTTCTTAATTAAGTCAGAAAAAGGATTCATTCTTAATGATACTTCAGCTTCATTTCCGGCTTGATCTTCAGAAGGGTTTCATAGATCAGCTGGATCACATTACCCACATCTTCTTTAGATACCATTTCTACCGTTGTGTGCATGTAGCGCAAAGGTAAGGAAATTAAAGCACTTGGAACCCCGCCGTTGGAGTGGGCAAAAGCGTCTGTGTCCGTTCCTGTAGCCCTGCTTGCTGCAGCTCTTTGAAACGGAATTTTTTTGTTTTTTGCAGTATCGATGATGAGTTCCCTGATGGTATGGTGGATGCTTGGCGCAAAGAAAACTACCGGTCCGTCACCACATTTCTGGTCGCCCTCTTTTTTCTTTTCGATCATCGGAGTGGTGGTATCGTGGGTAACATCGGTCACAATGGCGATATTGGGTTTAATGGTATCTGCGATCATATCTGCACCATATAATCCCACTTCTTCCTGCACGGAATTAGTGATGTAGAGCCCGAATGGAATTGTTTTTTTGTTCTCCTTTAAAAGTCTCGCTACTTCTGCGATCATAAAACCGCCGATTCTGTTGTCTAAGGCTCTGCAGACAAAATATCTGTCATTCATTTCAAAGAATTCATCAGGGTAGGTGATCATGCATCCTACATAAATTCCCATTTCTTCAACTTCTTTCTTGGAAATTGCCCCGCAGTCGATGAAGATATTTTCAATTTTCGGAGTAGGTTCATTCTGGTTGGTTCTTGTATGAATGGCTGGCCATCCGAATACTCCTTTTACAATTCCTTTTTCTCCATGGATATGAACTACTTTTGAAGGAGCAATCGTCTGATCCGACCCTCCGTTTCTGATTACATAGATTAATCCGTCATCGGTAATATAGTTTACGTACCATGAGATTTCGTCTGCATGAGCTTCAATCACAACTTTAAATTCAGCATCGGGATTCACTATGCCATAGCATGTTCCATAATGATCTACTTCTATTTTATCTACATACGGCCTGATGTAATCCATCCAGATTTCCTGGCCTTTGTGTTCGTAACCTGTTGGTGAAGAGGTATTTAAGTATTTTTCTAAAAATTTCAAAGATTTCTTTTCAAATTTCATAAAAAGGAATGATTTTTGCGGGTAATTTTTGTTATTATGAGTGTAAAAATAATGAATTTTAGTAAGATTGTCTGTCTTTTTATCTTCTTTTTTGGAGTCAGTGTTTTTGGTCAGAAGGATTCTATCATTGCAAAACCTCTCAATCAATATCCCGCTGAATCTTTAAAAACAGATGAGTTCGGTAATAGATACTATTACGATGAGCGTCAGAAGATGAAGGTTTATGAAATTAACGGAGAACCCGTAGTCGTACTGGATGAACTGGTTCTGGTGAATAAACCGCGGTTTAATAATCAGCTGGACAAAAACTACTATTATTTCCTTAATAAAAAGCTGAACAGGGTATATCCTTTATTTGTCACTGCACTTCAGCAATACAGAGATATCCAGGCTGATATGACCGACATGGACAGTAAGGCTAAAAGGAAATTTGTAAAAGACAGACAAAGTATGCTTGCCGACCAATATGAAAAACAACTCAGAGATCTTACAACCACAGAAGGCCAGGTTTTTGCCAAGCTGATGAACAGAGCAACCGGAAAAAATGTTTATGAAATCATAAAAGAAATGAGAGGCGGGTGGAGCGCATTCTGGTGGAATGTAAAAGGTAAAATGGCAGACATTGACCTGAAAGATCAATATAATCCCCACACGAACAGAACGGATGAGTTTATAGAATCCCTTCTTCAGTCCAATTGGAATTCAGGCTACCTTCAGCCATATCCCGGAGCTTCCGATTTTAAAGTCAGAAAATAATATAAAATTCCTGTAAGCCGGCTTACAGGAATTTTTCTTTTAATTTATCGAACACAATTTTATCTATTGGCAGAGGAAAAGGATTGTCCGGTCTGTCAATGTCAATCCATTCAGTTTTTTCAATGCAGGGATCAAGGATCAGGAAATCTTCTTCATTAGTAATGTTTACTATATAATATATGGTAAGCAGCTGCTCGTTTTCTCTGAAACGCGAAACCAGAAAATCTTCCTGCGTATAAAAATGCTCTACAATTTCTATTTTTACATTCAGCTCTTCGTCGAATTCCCGGTGAAGGCATTCCAAAAGTCCTTCCCCGAATTCCAGGCCACCCCCCGGAAATTTCATTAAAGGTTCCCCGGCATATTCTTCAAACAGGGTCAGTACTTTTTTATCTTTTACTGCACATGCATATACTCGAATGTTGATCTTATCAATCATATAAAATATTTTGTATAGCTAAAATAAGTAAATGTGAGGAAAGGGCAAAGGGAATGATAATTAAATGGTGAAAAGGGATAGAAGCAAAGATGGCTTTACTGTATATGTTTTTATATCTCACGCTCCAGCCTTATTTATCTTCCAAGCTTTTTCACTTCTATCGGCAGTTTCGCGTTTTAACCTTTTTGCTCCAATTACTGCTTCACCGCATTAATCATTTCCCGTTTTCCCGGTGGCCCCTGTTTTTTCTCCACTTTGAAATTCAGTTCCTGGAGAATTCTTCTTACGCTTCCTTTAGAAGAATAGGTTGTTAATAATCCGTTAACGGACATTTTGTCGGAAACCATTTCAAACAGTGGCTTTTCCCATAGGTCCGGCTGTACCCTCGCCCCGAAGCAGTCATAATAAACAAGGTTGATTTTGGGTAAGTCTATGTCTTTCAGGTCAAAGAAGTCGCATTCTATTTTTTTTAGATTAAAACCTGTAGTAATTTCCGTCAGTTTTCCCCAGTCTGCCTGATGAATTTTTTGATAAATATTTTTGAATTCCGGGTTATCAAAATGCTCAAAATAGGCAAGATCATTAATTTCGGATTCATTTATCGGGTATTTTTCAAGGGAAAAGTAATTAATGACATGATTTTTGTCAGTTTTTAAATATTCATTAATTGTCACTAAAACATTCAAACCTGTTCCAAAACCGAGTTCTAAAATATTAATTTCGTAATCATTTAACTGATTTAATCCATTTTTGATAAACACGTGTTCTGCTTCCTGAAGTGCTCCGTGATGGGAATGATAGTTTTCATTTAAATCATTGATAAACAATGTTTTACTACCGTCGTTTGTGGTCTTAATTTCTCTTTTCAAGCTATTTTTTTGTCAAATTTACTCTAAAATTTTTATATTTAGAAAATTATGTTAAATTTGTAGAACATCGTAAAAATTTTAAAAAATGATAATTCAAAAAACCGAGAACTCCAGACTTCCGGACTTCGATCCGAACAATTTTTCATTTGGAAATACTTTTATCGACCATATGGTGATATGTGAGTATGAGAATGGAAAGTGGGGTGATGTAAAATTGGTTCCTTACGGCCCAATACCATTTACGCCAGCCATGATGGGTGTAAACTATGGACAAGCTTGTTTTGAAGGTATGAAAGCTTATAAAGACAAAGACGGGCAGGTTTTCCTTTTCAGGCCGGAAAAGAATTTTGAACGTATCAACAAATCAGCGAAACGTCTGGCGATGCCGGAAGTAACTGAAGAAATGTTTCTGGACGGATTAAAGGCATTAGTGGATATCGACAGAAACTGGATCCCGCAGGGAGAGGGAATGTCATTATATATCAGACCATTGATTTTTGCTACAGAGGAAGCTCTGAAGGCAAGAGTTGCCAATAAATATATGTTTGCCATCGTTGCGACACCAGCAAAAAGCTATTATTCAGAACCTGTTTCTGTAAAAATTTCAGACCATTACTCAAGAGCAGCTAACGGAGGGGTAGGTTCTGCTAAAGCAGCGGGTAACTATGCTGCTTCTTTCTATCCTACACAGCTTGCTATCGAAGAAGGATACGAGCAAATTATCTGGACAGATGATGCTACTCACGAATATTTTGAAGAAAGTGGAACAATGAACGTATTTGTAAGAATTAACGATACCATTTATACACCACCTACTTCTGAGAAAATCCTTGACGGGGTAACAAGAGACAGCTTCATCCAGCTTGCTAAAAAGAGAGGAATTGAAGTGAAAATAGAGCCTGTAGCAGTAAAAACTGTTATAGAAGCTCAAAAGAACGGAACCCTTAAAGAAGTTTGGGGAGTAGGTACAGCTGTTGTAACTACCGTATTCCAGGCTTTAGGATACCAGGGAGAGAAGCTTGAGCTTCCGAAGCTATCAGATGAGGAAAGCTTTGCAGCAATGCTTAAAAAAGATCTTACAGACCTTCAGAATAACCTTAGCGAAGATCCTTTCGGATGGAGAGTTGTGGTTGAAAAAGACGTTCTGGAAACTGTTTAATTTAACATTATTTGATTCAATAATAGAACCGGTGGAATAAATTTCTGCCGGTTTTTTTATTTTCTCGCTAAATATTGGTAATTTTTCAGAAAATTTAGAATATATGCAATTCGTGAAGTTCAAATTACCTCTTGGTCTGCTTTCTATGCTAAGTGTCCTGGCGGTCTCCTCATGCAGCAGTGATGACGACGGAGAAATGCTGGTCAGTGATACAGCCACCATAACCGTGGAGAATGTAATTGAAGGTAAAGCACTGACACAATACGGAACATTTCAGAACACCGGTTCATCACCTGTTATTAATCCTGGAGAATCGGCTTCTTTTACTTTTTATGCAGGAAAAGGACAAGCGGTGAGTTTTGCAGCAATGTACGGAAACAGCAATGACCTGTTTTTTGCACCTGCCAATCCGGGAATATTGCTTTATCAGAATAACGGCGATCCTGTAACGGGAGATGTATCTTCACAAATCAAACTCTGGGACAACGGAACACGTGTTAATGAAGCTCCGGGATCTACAGTTACTCATCCGGGTACAGCAGAAACCAATGTGAAAAATGTTGCCGAAGTTGCAGGAACCGATGACCAGGGGCATGCTTACCTGCCTGCTTCACAGTTATTAAAAGCAGAAATAACCCATGAGGGAGGAACAAAATTCACGTTGAAATTAACCAATACATCAGGTGGCACCGCCAATGCAACCCCAATCAGTGCCGGAGCCTGGGCTGTTTCCCATATTTCAGGAACAACACTTCTGAAACAAGACCCTATTTTTTCTCCGGGGAAACCTTCAGCCAATGGCTTGACGGATCTTGCTGAAACCGGAAAAACAACACCATTAGAACAATATCTTACCGGCATTACAGGCCCAAATTCAGCTTTTTCACCTGTATTGGTCGTGGTATACAGCGGTAATGATAATCCTATCTTTAAAACAGGCGAAAACGATAGAGGGCAAGGCTTAAAAGAACTTTCCCAGCAAGGTAATGCTGATGTTCTGGCAGCTTTTCTGAAAACAAAGCCCGGTGTAAAACAGGTATTCGTTCTTAAAGATCCGGCAACAAGTATTTTACAGCCCAGAATAAACGGTAACAATGGCGGTAAAGCCTCACAGGTAATATCTGCCCAAAAAGGAGACCGTATTGCTTTGGCAACAATGTATGCACAATCCAATGACTGGTTTATCGCAGCTACCAATAATGGGGTAGATGGTTCTACCAGAGGTGATATTTCTTCCATTATGGGGCTTTTTGACAGCGGAACCCTGGAAAGTTCTTTTCCCGGCGCACACATAGGAACGGGGCCGGCGCAGGCTGAAAGCCAGCCGGTACAGCAGCTTGCCAACCCGAACCAGTTCAATACACTTCCTTCACTTCCGCAGATGATTAAAGTGACCATTCAATAAGAATATATTTAATATAGAAATAAAAATATCATTTCATAACGAGGTGATATTTTTATTTCTGTCTATAGATTTCTCCGATTTACACAGTAAAAATTAAAGTCTAGAATGTCTGAAATTTATCAGCCGTCGAATCATTCACTTTTAAATTTTTTGATCTTCCATTTTTTCAATCTTTTTTTTCAACCGATGGAACAATATTTCTCCGAAATGCGTATTTTCGCAAAAGTTTATGAAAAAATTACTCTTCATATCAGCAATAACCCTCTTAAGCTGCAACCGGAAAGCTCCTGTAGCACATCCTCCTGTAGGCGGAGTGCTGAGTCAGAAAGATCTGGATGTTTCCAAGGAAAGGATGAGAAATCTGAATACTTTAGAGCGGGGACAGATTCAGAACTGGATCAGCGGTCAGCCTGTAAAGTATTATCCTACACAGCTTAATTACTGGGTAAGTGTTGAAGGTTTTGATCAGAGAGAAAGAAGAGCGGATAATACCCCGATTTCTTATTCTTATGACCTGTATGATTTTGATGAAACCAAGATCTACGACAAGCCTTTTGAAAGAAGAGATGCCAGATTCGGGCATTTTGATGAACTGAAAGCGGTAGAGAATGCTTTGCGTTTTATGCATGATGGAGAAGAAGTAACGCTTTTGGTCCCTTCATCACTGGCCTACGGAACCTTTGGAGATGAAAAGAATATAGACAACGATATCCCACTAATCATAAAATTAAAAGCGCTATAAATAATGAAATTGTTTAACAAGCATATAATTCTGGCAGCGGCAAGTATTTCGCTGATGAGTTGTACCCCAATCTATAAAAAAATGAACGTAGACAAAGAAACTTACGAAGGTCTTCATGACGGACTTTATGCAAACCTTCAGACTTCTAAAGGAAACCTGATCGTGCAGTTCGAAGACAAAAAGGCACCGGTAACTGTAGCCAATTTTATTGGTCTTGCAGAAGGAAAAATAGATAACAAAGCAAAAGCTAAAGGAGTTCCTTATTATGACGGAACTATTTTCCACAGAGTGATCAAAGATTTCATGATCCAGGGAGGTGATCCTCAGGGAACAGGAATGGGAGATCCGGGATATAAATTCGAGGACGAGAAAAACGACCTTAAGCACACAGGTAAAGGAATCCTTTCTATGGCCAACTCTGGACCTAATACCAACGGTTCTCAGTTCTTCATCACTGAAGTGGCTACTCCGTGGTTAGATGGAAGACACACTATCTTCGGAAAAGTAGTAAAAGGTAACGATGTGATCGACGCGATTGCTAACGTAGAAAAAGGAGCTCAGGATAAGCCTAAAACAGATGTTGTTTTAGAGAAAGTATCAGTTTTCAGTAAAGGGGACGAATACAAAAACTACGATCCAGCAAAAACTTTCAACGAAGGAAAAGCTAAAATCGCAGAAAACAACAAAGCTTATATCGCTAAAGAAGAAGCTGAGAGAAAGAAAAAAGAAGAAGAATTCAAAGCTAACCAGGAGAAAATGGTGGAAAACCTTAAAGCTGGAATGCAGAAAACTGAATCCGGATTATATTACAAAATCACTAAAACAGTTGCAGGAGGAAAAGCTCCTAAAGCAGGAGATAACGTATCTGTACACTATGCAGGTAAATTAATCGACGGAACAGAATTCGATTCTTCATTCAAAAGAAACGAGCCTATCGAAATTCCAATCGGAATGGGAAGAGTGATCAAAGGATGGGATGAAGGTATCCTATTGCTAAAAGAAGGAGAAACTGCTACGTTACTGATCCCGCCGGCAATGGCTTATGGAGAAAGAGGAGCAGGAGGTGTTATCCCGCCGAACGCATGGTTAGTTTTCGATGTTGAGCTTGTGAAAGTGCAATAATTGAATTTTAAAATATATTGAAGCCGTCCGTAAGGATGGCTTTTTTATTGTTGAAAACTAACGGAGTGAATAATAAAAACAGATATTTTTATTTCAGCATAAATTCCCTATTTTCGTTTAAAATATTTCAATGAAAAAAGTCCTCTACACCCTTCTCATTCTATCCACAACAACTATTTCCGCCCAGGGAAAGAAGTTCTTCAAAAGCGGGGAAGTAAAGCTTCAGAATCCTGTAGAAAAGATCAATCTCAGATATGCTAATGACCTGCCTTTTGTACAGGTAAGCATTAATGGGAAACCTTATAATTTTTTATTTGATACAGGAGCGCCTACAGTAATTTCTACAGCTGTATACACTGAGCTGGGACTTGAAAAAAAGCATACAGCTAAAGTAAAGGATTCCCAGAAAAATAAACAAGAACAAATTTTTACCATTCTACCGGAAATGGTTGTTGACAAAGCTGTTTTTAAAAATGTAGGGGCTATAGTAATGGACTTCAGCGTTTCTGAGCTAAGCTGTTTTAAAATTGATGGCATCCTGGGAGCTAATCAAATGGCAAAACTTTTCTGGAAAATCAATTATGCAGAGAATTCACTTGAGGCTTCAGAAGACCTGGCCCAATTTAATCCTGCAGATTATGATATTGTTATTCCTTTCAGTCCTAGGCCACAGAAAACGCCCGTTGTAGAAACCGATCTGCAGGGCAAAAAAATAGATCTTACTTTCGATACCGGATTTTCCGGAAGGCTGAAGATCATAGATGGTGCGTATGACGCTCAAAAGGCATTAAAGAGTATAGAAGTCTACGGAACAAATTCTGTAGGTGCTTATGGGGCGGCAAAACCGGCACCGGGATATATTTTCAGAACGGCAGCTCTGCCATTAGGAAACAAAATCTTCCCGAATGAAATAATTGCCACAGGAAATGCAAGCCTGGTCGGAAATGATTTCTTTAAAAACTTTGTTTTCATCCTTGATTGGTCCGGAAACAAAATTTACATGAAACAGATTAAAAATGAACCTGCCAAACTGGAATCATTCGGTTTCGGTTACCGTTTTATAGATTCAAAACCAACAGTAGCCTTTGTATTTCAGGAAGAAAATTATCCGTTAAGGGTAGGAGATACTATTATCAGCATTAATAACGTGAATCTAAATAACCTCGACAAAGACGGTGCCTGCCATTACTTTATCAATAGAGTGGAAAACGGGCAGAAAACAATTGACCTTAAGATCAGGAGAGAAGGAAAGGAAATGCAGGTGAGGCTTGAAAAGAAGGAATTCCTAAGTGTTTGATTGTCTGAGGAGAATTTTTTAAAGATTTATTAACCATAAGATACATAAAAAGCCGTTCAATAAACTTGAACGGCTTTCTAGTAAAGTAGAAATTAAAGTTATATGTTTCTTGATTTCTTGCTCATATAAGAAGAATTCATTCTTCCGGTAAGGGAACTGATAAATACAATTCCAAAACCGATATATGCCGCAAATGCGGTCAGATATACTATTAAGCTGTTAAAATCAGGTTTTGAGGCATATGCAAAATATACCAGTACGGAAAAAACAGCAAAACTTATCAGAAGCATCAGGCTCCAGATATTCATTTTTGCGGCATCTTCATTTCTCTTAAAAATCATTTCAAAAAAGGCTCTCATCATTAATCACTTTTTAAGGGTTATACATCTGTTTTCCGTTCTTCCATAGAACGGTCCGGAATCATTTTCCGTTATCATTCAGTAGCAAAAAGATCATAGTTAAACTTGGCTAAGGTTATGATCTTATGGCCGTTTGATTGTCTTACATCAGGGTATGCTTTAAGCTGCCCACAAAGTTTTAATTAAAAAACAGTATTGAATCCGGGAAAGGGATTCATGAGCTTTAGGACACCGTACACAATCATCATCGTAAATGGAATTGATAAGAGGATTATCTTTTCCGTTGCATACGGTATCTAAAGAAAAAGGATCATATAAAATAAATATACAAATCCTTGTCCGGCTCAACAGAAACTGAAGTTTCCGCAGTCACCTTTTCTCATCGTCTGTGTTTTAAATAATTTTTTTTCAATGATTTAGCTTGCGAATTTCATGCCAAAGTGACTTTTTCAATATATTTTTCTGCTAAGTAATTTTAAGTTCAGGTTTCAGCGGCTTCTCAAACTTTTATTGCGATAGAAAACTTGCTTAAAATATATAAAAGGAAAATTAAAAACTTACTGAGCCAAGCCATTTTCAGTTTCCGGCCTCAGCATTCCCCTCCTCCGGAGGGGTGGTAAATCGAAGATTTGACGGGGTGGTTTCAATACCAGGGTAATTAACTTATCTATCCATCAAACAAAAAATCAACAAGTTAATTCCGGAAGCGTACAGCTGTACATAGCTTCATCAGAGTTAACTTGTTGACAAATCTTTTGCCTTAATCAAAAGGTTTTCAAAACAGTATTCTACCAGTTTTTATCAATCATATAAATAAGTTGGGTCATAGCGGTTGCTCCTAAAAGAAGCTCCCTTCTGTTTACCTTTTCAAAAGTATCTTCTTCTGTGTGGTGGATATCAAAATATCTCTGGGAATCCGGCACCAGCTCTGCCGTAGGAACACCCATGTCATGAAGCGGGTAAATGTCCGTTCCGGAATATTTTCCTTCAAAATTATAAACCCCGTATGGTAAAAATAAGCCGGCCCAGCTTTTAATCCGGTTTCTTTTTTCATCATCCATTTCCAATGAAATTCCTCTCGGAGCAAAGCCGCCGGCATCGGATTCTATAGCAAAAAGATGTTTCTCGTTCTTTTCCTTGGCTGTTTTTCCATATTGTATGCCTCCTTTCACGCCATTTTCTTCATTGGCAAAGCAAACAACCCTGATCGTATGATTATTTTTAATCTCCAGTTTTTTGAATGTTCTTAAAACCTCAATACTTTGCACAATTCCGGCTCCGTCATCATGAGCGCCTTCGCCTACGTCCCATGAATCCAGATGACCGCCAACTACAATCACGCTCTGGTCTTTTTTGCCGGTGATCTCACCAATCACAGAGTGGGAGAGTTTTTCACCTTTCATTCCGCAGTTGGAATTAAGCTTTGCTGTGACTTTCTGGGTCTTTAAAAGAGCTTCCAGTTCATCCGCAGTTGTAGCTCCTATGGCTACAGCAGGAATTTTTGAAATTTTATCTTCATAACGCATAGCTCCGGTATGTGGAACATCGTCAAAGGCAGAAGAAAGGGATCTGATAATGGCAAATTTACCTCCTTTTTTAGCCGTTAAAGCAGCAGCCGTTACCCTGTATTTTGCGGCATCGCTGTAGCCTCTGAATGTTTCTACAAAGGACTGACTGAAAGGGTAGTTAAAGAACACGATCTTATCCTTTACTTGATCTGCCGGAAGTTTATCATATTCTTCCATAGATTTCACGATGATGATCTCGCCGGAAACATCTTTTCCGCCGGTACCTTCAGAATTTCCGAGAGAAAGCATTTTCAGGTTTTTCCATTTGCCGTCAGTGGTTTTGATCTGGAGGGATTCTTTTCCGCGGGTCCAGACAGGAACCATTACTTCCTGCAGCCATACTTTATCGGCGCCGGCTTCACGAAGTTTCTGTTCTGCCCATTTTACGGACTTTTCATAAGCCGGAGAGCCGCTTAAGCGGTGGCCGATATTTTTAGTTAAATCTTTAAGGTCTGTATAGCCTTTTCCATTGTTCAGGATTTCTGTGGAAATTTTGCTGAACTGGACAGAATCTTCTTTGAACTGGCCAAAAGCAGCCATTCCGAGGAATAATAATGAAGTTCCAATTATCTTTTTCATAGTTTACCAATTTTTATCGATCATGTAAATAAGCTGTGTCATTACCGCAGCACCGAGAAGCAGTTCTCTGCGGTTGACTTTTTCAAAAGTATCTTCTTCTGTATGGTGAATGTCGAAATAACGCTGCGGATCCGGAACCAGCTCTGCAGTGGGAACGCCCATTTCATGCAGTGGAGCGATATCCGACCCGGAATATTTACCCTCAAAATTATATACTCCGTAAGGCAGAAACAGGTTTACCCAGCTTTTGATCTGGTTTCTGTTTCTGTCATCCATTTCCAGGGAAATTCCTCTTGGAGAGAAGCCTCCTGCATCTGTTTCTATCGCAAAAAGATGTTTTTCATTGCTTTCTTTTGCTGTTTTTCCATATTGCTTACCGCCTTTGGTTCCGTTTTCTTCATTGGCAAAACAAACAACCCTGATGGTATGGTTATTTTTAATTCCAAGGTTTTTAAATGTTCTTAAAACCTCAATACTTTGCACAATCCCGGCACCATCATCATGGGCACCTTCGCCTACGTCCCATGAATCCAGATGTCCTCCGGCAACGATCACGCTCTGGTCCTTTTTTCCGGTAATCTCACCGATCACTGAATGGGAGAGCTTTTCACCTTTCATTCCGCAGTTGGAATTAAGCTTTGCTGTAATTTTTTTATTTTTTAACATGGTTTCCAGCTCATCAGCAGTTGTATTTCCGATGGTCACTGCAGGTACTTTGGAAACGTTGTCATCATACCGCATATTACCTGTGTGAGGAACATCATCAAAAGCAGAAGATAAAGATCTGATGATGGCAAATTTTCCTCCTTTCTGAGCAGTCAGATTAGCTGCCGAACGCCTGTATGCTCCGGCTTCCCGGTAGGCAATGAAAGTCTGTACATGTGACTGATTAAAAGGATAGTTAAAGAATACGATCTTATCCTTTACCTGATCTGCCGGAAGCCTGTCATATTCTTCTAATGATCTTACCATAATGATCTCGCCGGTGACATCTTTTCCACCTGTTCCTTCAGAATTTCCCAGAGAAAGCATTTTCAGTTTCTTCCACTGTCCGTCTGCGGTTTTAATCTGCAGGGATTCTTTTCCTCTTACCCAGACCGGAATCATTACTTCCTGTAGCCATACTTTATCAGCACCGGCTTCCCGAAGCTTCTGTTCGGCCCATTTCACCGATTTTTCATAGGCTTCGGTACCGCTTAAACGGTTTCCGATGTTTTTGGTAAGGTCTTTCAGTTCATTGTAGCCTTTTCCATTATTTAGTATTTCCGTAGAAATTTTACTGAACTGTATCGAATCTTCTTTAGACTGTCCGAAAACAGCCATGCCTAGCATTAAAAGTGAAAGGGTGAAGTTTTTTTTCATTTTACCAGTTTTTGTCGATCATGAAAATAAGTTGTGTCATGGCAACCGCTCCCAAAAGAAGCTCTCTTTTGTTTACTTTATCGAACGTGTCCTGTTCGGAGTGGTGGTAATCGAAGTATCTTTGGGTATCTACCACCAGTTCAGCTAAGGGAATATCCAGCTTTTTCAGCGGAGAAATATCCTGAATAGCTTCAGTCTGGTCGAAATCGTAAATACCATAAGGAAGAAAATAGTTTTTCCATTCGAAAATCTGTCTTCGTCTTTGCGGAGGCATATCTAAAGAAAATCCTCTCGGAGAGTATCCTCCTGCATCCGTCCCTAAAGCAAAAACATGCTTTTCATCTTTCTTTTTTACATAAGCTGCATACATTTCGCGTCCCTGACCTCCGTTTTCGCTGTTCGCATATAAAACAACTCTTATTGTGTGATTATTTTCAATACCAAGCGCTTTGAATGTTCTTAAAACCTCAATACACTGAGCAACACCGGTTCCGTCATCAATGGCTCCTTCACCGAAATCCCACGAATCTAATTGAGCTCCCAAAACAATCACTTTGGAATCTTTTTTACCCTGAATTTCAGCAATAATGTTCGGATTGGTAGTATCGCCTTTTGATTGTGCGGTCATATTTAGTTTGGCGGTAACTTTCTGATTTTTTAATAATTGTTCCAGTTCATCAGCGGATCTTACTCCAATGGACAGGGCAGGAATCCTTATTTTATCATCAGGTTCATAATACACCATTTTTGCGTGAGGTGTATCGTCTGTAGCTGTTGTTAAAGATCTTATAATTAAAGCTTTTGCTCCTGTTTTGGCAATTACGGAAGCGGAAATTAATTTGGATTTTGCGGTAATTAGATAAGAATCACTTGTATTGATGATTTTAGGATCCATCGGAACATTGACAAAAACAATTTTATCTTTTAATTGTTTGATCGACATTGCGTTAAGCTCAGAAGTTGAATTGATTAAAACAATTTCTCCAGTAAGATCTTTCCCGCCCGTTCCTTCGGAGTTTCCGAAAGATAACATTCTGATAGTTTTCCAGTCTCCATTCGCTGCTTTTATCTGCAGAGATTCTCTTCCCCTTATCCAGACCGGAGCCTTGGCTTCCATTCTCCAGATCATATCAATGCCGATAGATTTGAGTTTTTTTTCTGTCCATTCCACTGCTTTCATATAACCTGGGGTTGCACTGAAACGGGGCCCGATTCCTTTGGTAAGTTCGCCAAGATTCTCATAGGCGGTACCATTAGTCATTATCTCATCTGAGATTCTTTTGAATTCGTCATGGTAGTTGAACTTGGCCACGGTGGTCTTTTTTACCGGCTTTTTGAGTGGCTTTTTTTGAGAAAATAAAAATCCACTCAAAAAGAGTGGAAGTATAATGAAGATTTTTTTCATTTTTTATTTACCTTTCTTTTTCCGAAGATAAAAGTAGGGAAAATTTAGGAATTTATTAAGGTTTCATATCGTACATTAACAGGGCTGTAACCAGTTTCGGTTCAATGAATGTACATTTTGGAGGCATACTGAGCTTAAGATCCGAAATTTTGATCATATCATTGAAACTCACCGGGTAAATACCAAAGCCTACTTTACCTTCGCCATTGTCTATTTTTTCCTTTAAAAAGTTAATACCCTGGATGTTGGATGTTCCTTTTACATAGGAGATTTTCTCAGAGCTGTCGGAATTTTCTATTTTCAGGATATTCTTGAAAATGTATTTATCTAAAAGATGGTGGTCAAGATTATCAAGAGACATTTCTGTAGAACGAAGGTCGTGTTTCACGTGAAGGGAGTAAAACTTACCATCCAGATACATTGAAATATGGAATTTCTGGGAAGGAAAATAAGGTGTTTCACCTTTTTCATGGATCAGGAAATACTGGTCCAGTTCTTTCAAAAATTCTTCGCTGGAAAGTCCGTTAAGATCAGATAATATTCTGTTGTAATCGTGGATCTTGATGGATTGGTTAGATACGATAAAGCTGTATACAAAGTTATAGGCTTCAGTACCGTTATGCCTTTTGTTTTTTTCCTTGTGGTATTTTGCATTCAATGCTGTGGAACCGATCCTGTGGTGACCGTCGGCAATGTAGAAAGAGTCGATCTGATCAATCACTTCCTTGAACTGCTGAAGCTTCAGACGGTTGTCTATTCTCCAGATTTTGTGTCTGATCCCGATAGAATCAACATGGTTGAAAATAGGAACATTTTTTTCCTCATGGTTCATCAGAAGCTCAATCTTGGAATTGGAAGGGTAAGTAAGCAGTACCGGTTCAGCCTGCAGGTTTACCTTGTCCAGATAATGGGCCAGTTTTTCCTTCTTCTGAGGAATGGTACTTTCATGTCTTTTAATCTTTCCGTTCCAGAAGTCTTCAATACTTGCCAATCCAAGCAATCCTCTGAAAACCTGTTTGTTGGGATAGATCTGCTCATAAAGATAATATGCTGAACTGTCCTGGATGAGTTTTTTCTCTTCAAGAAGTTCTTCAAATGTAGAACGGATCTTTCTTAAATTCCGGTCAATATCTTTAGATTTACTTACAACATAGGGTTTAATCATGTTGATGTAAGTATTTTCAACTTGAGCTTTCTCTGCAATCTCCTCTTGAGTGAAATTGTCCAGCGGATGGGTAGGGAAAGTGCTCTCAAAGTCTTTATGAGGTCTTATTCCACGGAAAGGTTTAAAAACAGGCATAGTTTATCTTATAGTTTCTTTTTGTAGCTTAATAATTTGTTCTGCAAGTTCTGCACCGATTTTCTCCTGTGCATCTATGGTGTTTCCACCCACATGAGGAGAAAGGGATAGCGCAGGGTTCATCAGTAAAGGTAGCTCAGGTTTCGGTTCGTTCTCGAAAACGTCCAGTGCTGCTCCTGCTACTTTTTCAGATTCAATGAAATCTATAAGGGTTACCTCATTGATTACACCGCCTCTTGCAGTATTTACTATGTAGACTCCGTCCTTCATTTTTTCAAACTGGGGCGTGTCTATAATATATTCATTGGTTTTGGGTGTATTGATGCTGATAAAGTCTGTGTCTTTAAGAAAAGCATCCATATCATTGGTGGAAGTGATTTCAAAGTTCAACGTCTGTCCATCGAAAAAGTCCAGGGTAAGAACCTTTGTTTTCGGGGTTTTTGTCAATACCTTGATTTTCATTCCCAATGCGATCCCCATTTTCACAACTTCCTGACCAATGCTTCCAAAGCCGATTACTCCAAGTGTTTTTCCTGAAAGTTCATAGGCTTTGCTGAATGATTTTTTCATGGCATCAAAGTGGGTTTCCCCCTCCAATGGCATCAGGCGGTTGGATTCGTGAAGGAATCTTGCCAGTGCGAAAAAATGTCCGAAAACAAGTTCAGCAACCGATTTAGACGATGCATTAGGAGTATTGATCACTTTTATGCCTTTACTTTTAGCATAGTCTACATCAATATTATCCATTCCGATACCGCCGCGCCCTATAATTTTCAGGCTGGGGCAGGCATCGATCATATCCTGTCTTACTTTCGTAGCACTTCTTACAAGGAGAATATCTACGTTATTTTCATTGATGAAATTAATAACATGATCCTGTGCCACCCTGTTTGGCAGGACTTCATATCCTGCTTCTTTAAGGGCAAGTTCTCCTGTTTTTGAGATTCCGTCGTTTGCTAAAACTTTCATTTCTTATTTTAGATTTAAAGACTGAAAAATTCTGATATTTAAAAATTTTAAATCGGGTCGCAAATTAATAAATTTTAATTAACTGCTCTAATCTTTCAATCTTTGAATTTTTTAATGCTAAAATTATTTAATGGATCTCATTACATCTACCAGAACCTGCACACTCTCAATAGGTAAGGCATTATATAAACTTGCTCTGTAACCGCCCAGGCTTCTGTGCCCGTTCAGTCCGCTGATTCCCGCTGCTTTCCACGCATTGTCAAATGCTTCTTTTTTGCTCTCGTCTGTCAGTTTGAAGGAAACATTCATTAAAGAACGGTCTTCTTTTACACAGAAGGTTTCGAAAAGAGGATTGCTGTCGATTTCTTCATATAAAAGTTTTGCTTTAGCTTCATTTCTTACTTCAGCAGCTGCAATTCCTCCGTTTCTTTCAAGGTACTGCAGGGTAAGAAGAGATGCATATACAGGGAAAACCGGAGGGGTATTGTACATGGATTCTTTGGAGATATGCTGAGAATAATCAAGGATAGAAAGCATATTTTCTCTTCCTGTTTTTCCAAGGATTTCTTTTTTGATAACCACTAAGGTAACTCCTGCAGGTCCCATATTTTTCTGAGCGCCGGCATAGATCAGGTCGAACTTGGAAAAATCCAGCTGTCTTGAAAAAATATCTGAGCTCATATCACAAACCATCAAAGTATCCACATCCGGGAAAGATTTCATCTGAGTTCCGTAGATCGTGTTGTTGGATGTGCAGTGGAAATAATCATATTCCGAACCTACCGTATAATTTTTTGGAATAAATGAGTAATTTTCTTCTTTGGAAGAACCTACTACATCTACATTTCCTAATTTTTTTGCTTCTTTGATTGCTCCTGCCGCCCAGGTTCCCGTATCCAGATAAGCTGCTTTACCACCTACTTTCAAAAGATTGTAAGGAACCATTGCAAACTGCAGGCTTGCACCTCCTCCTAAATAAAGTACTTCATAATCATCGCCAAGATTCATCAGCCTTTTTACAATAGCTCGGGCTTCGTCCATTACGGCAACAAAGTCTTTGCTTCTATGTGAAATTTCAAGAAGGGATAATCCAATTCCGTTAAAATCTAAAATAGCTTCTGCTGATTTTTCAAATACCTCCTGAGGTAAGATACATGGCCCTGCGCTGAAATTGTGTTTTTTGCTCATATTTTTACTTTTTTGGTTGTGCAAGAATGGTAAGGACTTGCCGTTTATTTTTGATATTTTACTAGATTATTTCAAATTTATAGTTAAAAAAACCGCCTCATTATCCTGAGACGGAGCTTTTATTATTCACCGTGTAAGAATGCTTTTTTGTTAAGCAGGGTTTCTTCAGATTCTACATGATCTTCATCAGGAACACAACAGTCTACCGGGCAAACAGCCGCACACTGAGGCTCTTCATGGAATCCTTTACATTCAGTACATTTATCTGTTACAATGAAATATACATCGTCGCTTACCGGTTCCTGTGGCGAATCTGCATCTACAGTAAGTCCTGACGGCATAGTTACGGTACCTGTAAGAGCGGTACCTTCAGAAGCTTTCCAATCTACGGCCCCTTCATATATTGCATTATTTGGGCATTCCGGCTCACAGGCCCCGCAATTAATGCATTCATCAGTTATTTTAATAGCCATCGCTAATTTTTTTTAAATTTGCACAAAATTACAAAATATTCCCCAATTTAAAAGTAATTATGAATATCGAAAATCAAGTTTTAGGACTTATTAAGTTAAGTGAGTATATAAAAGAGTTTTTGGCAAAGGATCAGAAGGAGTATAATGATGCAGATCATGAATTTGAGTTTTTGCTTAAAAGATCTGAAATAGAGAATCCTTGGTTTACCATTGAGAATCAGAAATTTGCTCTGACAGAGTGGACGAATCTGCTTACGCAGGAAAATATAAACAACTGGATCAGAAACTATTCTGTTTCCAGGAGCCCTAAAAGGGTAGGACTGATTCTTGCCGGAAATATTCCTCTTGTCGGACTTCACGATGTGATATCGGTTGTTTTAAGCGGCCACATTCCGTTGATCAAGCTATCTTCAAAGGATAAGCAGATGGTCCCGTTCCTGCTAAAAAAATGGAATGAGTTTTCTGGCGGAGTTGTTCAATTCGAATTTGTTGAAAGACTGGAGAATTTTGATGCTGTGATTGCCACAGGAAGCAATAATACAGCACGTTACCTGGAATATTATTTCAAAGACCATTTGAATATTATCCGTAAAAACAGAACTTCTGTTGCCGTACTGGAAGGTAATGAGACTCCCGAAGAACTTCAGCTTCTTGCCGAAGATATTTTCAGGTATTTCGGTCTTGGATGCAGAAATGTGACCAGGATTTTTATTCCGGAAGATTTTGTGATCGACAGACTTTTTGAAAGCTTCATAGGTTTCCAGGATATTATCAATCATAATAAATATGCTAATAATTATGATTACAACAGGGCGGTTTATCTTCTGAACCAGGATAAATTCTGGGATAATAATTTTGTAATGCTGAAAGAGGACGAGAAGCTTTTCAGTCCGCTATCGGTAATCAATTTCAGCAGATACTCATCATTGGATGATGTAAAGAAATTCATTGCTGAAAACGAAGAAAATATTCAGTGTATTGTGGCTAAAGATGGGCTTGGCCTGAACTCTATTCCTTTTGGAGAAGCGCAGCATCCTGCTTTGGATACGTATGCGGATAATGTAGATACGATGAGATTTTTGGAAGTGGTCTGATTTTCGTATCTTAACTCACTTTATTTTACCAAATACCAAAAAGATTATGAAAAAAATATTTTTAGGACTTACAGTGCTTGCCGCGCAGCTGATGTTTGCTCAGAAAGTGACGGGAGTAAAGGTTGAAAGAGTTCAGAAAGAAGTTCCGGCACAGCTGGACAAGGAAAAAGTGGCCTTATACAATGAGAATTTCCTGAAGTTCGTTGAGGCGCTTAAATCTCCGGACCGTACAGCAGTAGACGCGCTTTTATCGGATAAAGTGAAGGCAATCGTTACAGATGATGTTCTGCAAAAAGTAAGAGAAGGCTTTGATGTCAATAAAAAGCTGGAAATCTTAAGCACAGGATATCATAAGCTCATGGACGGCTCGAATCTTCCAAGCATTCATTACAAATATGCAGGGGAATCAAAAGAAGTGATTATGGCTGTATTTGAAGAGGATGGAAAGATCCTTGGCGTGATGCCGGCCAAAAAAACAAAATAATGAATATTCAAACAAAAATTAAAAAATACTAACTATGATGACAGATGTCCTGGTTGCTCATTCCTCAGAAGTGGAAAAAGCAGCTTTTTACAGAAAAACTTACTTACATGTTGCTTTATCTATCCTTGCATTTATCGGGGTTGAAACTGTTTTACTGAAAACGGTTCCTGTAGAGGTTATTGCGATGATGTTCGGGCAGAAATATACCTGGCTGCTGATTATCGGGGTTTTCTGGCTGGCTTCTATGCTGGCTTCCAAATGGTCGCTTTCACAGAGCAGAACTACGCAGTATTTCGGATTAGGATTTTATATCGTTCTGGAAGCTGTAATCTTTATGCCGATGATTTATATTGCGGCCAATATGCAGGGTGGCGGAAATATTATTTTCCAGGCTGCCATGCTTACGATTGCTATGTTTGCGGGACTTTCTGCAGTGGCATTTACTTCTAAAAGAGATTTTTCATTCTTAAGAAATATCATTATTATCGGAGGCTTTCTTTCGATAGGACTTATTGTAGCCGGGGCTATTTTCGGATTCAATTTAGGACTTTGGTTTTCTGTAGGAATGGTTCTTTTGGCTTCTGCAAGCATTCTTTATGAAACAAGCAAGCTTAAGAACGTTTATACTACCGGGCAGTATGTGGGAGCTTCCTTACAGCTTTTTGCATCCATTATGCTGTTGTTCTGGTATATCCTGAGAATCTTAATGAGCAGAAGAAGTTAGATTTAAATAAAAAGTGAAGAGTTGTAAATTCTGATCTATCAATAATAATTAGTCCCGGTGATAATTTCATCGGGATTTTTTATTCTTTTTAAACACAAACGTCACCAATGCTTTCACAAATATCACTAATGAGTAGATTTGTGTCGTTAGTGAAAATATTCGTACTATTAGTGTTTTAATCAAGCAATTAAACAAAAAAAATCCTGGTAATATTCACCAGGATTTTAATTGAACTCTTTAATTATAGAAACAACGTTAACAGCGTCAGCAATGGCATATTACAGAAGCTTTATACAATGTTTAAAGTGAAATTAAAGAATTGAGAAAATATAGTGTCGAGGAAAACCCTCAGTAGTATTGTGGTTGGTAATCTTTTAATGATTAGATTCAATAAAAATTACTTGTCAATAGATCCTAAGACCTTCTGTGCAAAAGAATTCAGAGCATCTTTTTCGCTCATACCGTTTTGAACGCTGGCGTGTACTTCCAAAGCGCCGCAAATATTGGTGATCAGTTCTCCTGCTACATTCAGGTCCTCTTCACTGGTTCCTCTGAATTCGCAGAAACTTTCTAAAACCTCAAGTGTTTTTTCAAGATTTTCCGGAGTCTGGTTCTGGTAAAACTGTCTGATTACTGGTAATTTCATTACTGTATTTCTTTAAAAAGATTAATTAAACTTTCGGCCTGGTTGCTTTGTACCTGGTTTACCAATTCACCGTTTTTAAAAACTGCAAAGGTAGGAAGGTTGTCAACGGTTGCCAGTTTTCTGCTTTCAGGAAGTTTTTCAGCATCTACATATAAAAAAGGGATATCCTCGTTTTCTGATGCTAGTTTTTTAAATTTTGGTTTCATGATTCTGCAGTTTCCGCACCATGTTGCCCCATACTGAACAACTACTTTTTCATTGTCGTTTACGATATTCTGTAAGGTATCTTCTGTTAATTCTGTGTACATAATGATAATTTGAAAATTTATTAATTTGAAATGTGTTAATTGGCAAAGACAGAAATTGTTTCCTTGCAATTTTGTGTGAAAAATAAATAGAAAATGAGATAATTTTATATAATCCTGAGATCATTTTCAAATTATCTCATTTTCAAATTAACACATTATTTTAGTTTTTTGCTAAATATTCTGCTGTAGAATTTCTGTCTGCTTTCATTGCATCTTTTCCTTCTTCCCAGTTCGCAGGACATACTTCACCGTGCTTCTGAACGTGGGTGTAAGCGTCGATTAGTCTTAAATATTCTTTTACGTTTCTTCCTAACGGCATATCGTTTACAGACTCATGGAAGATTTTTCCCGTTTCGTCAATAAGATAAGTTGCTCTGTAAGTTACGTTAGAACCTGTGAAAGTTTCTTCACCTTCTTCATTGTATTCAAAATCCTGATCTACAATTCCTAAAATGTTAGCCAGCTGTCTGTGAGTATCAGCTAAAAGCGGGTAAGTTACCCCTTCGATACCACCATTATCTTTTGCAGTGTTCAGCCATGCAAAGTGTACTTCATTAGTATCGCAAGAAGCACCGATTACTTTTGTGTTTCTTTTTTCGAATTCACCTAAAGCATCCTGGAAAGCGTGAAGCTCTGTAGGACATACGAAAGTGAAATCTTTAGGATACCAGAATAAGAGTACCTTTTGCTGGTTGGAAGTTGCTTCTTCAAGAATGTTGATTCTAAGATCATCACCCATTTCAGACATAGCATCAATGGTTACATTTGGGAATTTTTTTCCTACTAAAGACATAATTTTCTGTTTTTATATTAAATTTTCTTGTGCAAAGATATAAATGTTTCATCTATCGAACAAATCAATATTGATAAATAAAATCTATTATTGTTTTTAATCAAATTATAGGAAAAAAGCCCTGAAATCAGAGCTTTTTGTTTACTTTATACTGGTTTTATGCAGTCTAATTTATGAATTGAATGGTGCCAGTGCATCCTTGATTCGTTTCATCGCTTCTCTCAGGTCTTCCTCAGAAGCTGCATAGGAAAATCTGATGCATTCAGGGCTTCCGAAAGAAACACCGCCTACACATCCTACATGGGCATTTTCTAATAAGAACATCGCGAAGTCATCCGAATCTTTGATTTCCGTACCGTTTAGTGTTTTTCCGATATAATAGGAGATATCCGGGAAGAAATAAAAGGCGGCTTTTGGAAGCAGTACTTTAAATCCTGGGATTTCCTTCATCAGATCATACACCAGATCTCTTCTTTTCTGAAACGCATCAATCATGTATCTGTATTCGGAAGGGTCTGTTTTTAAAGCGGTAATAGAAGCTCTCTGCGCCATTGTATTGGCTCCGCTGGTCATCTGTCCCTGAATTTTTTCACAGGCTTTTGCCAGCCATTCAGGACAGGCGGAATAACCGATTCTCCATCCCGTCATGGCAAATGCTTTAGACATCCCGTTGATTACAGCAGTCTGTTCATAAACTTCAGGAAACTGGGCAATGGATGTTGTTTTCGTTTCGTAATTGATATACTCATAGATTTCATCCGAAATGATCGTCACATGAGGATATTTGGCGAGAACTTTCGCCATGGATTTCAGTTCATCATAGGTATAATATCCACCGGACGGGTTGCATGGCGAGCTGAAAAGAATTGCTTTTGTTTTATCTGTAATAGCTTCTTCAAGCTGCTCGGCGGTGATTTTAAAATCTGTAACATAAGAGGTTGGAAGCATCACTGAATTTCCGCCCATCATTTTCACCATTTCATCGTAGCTTACCCAGTAAGGTGCAGGAAGAAGTACTTCATCACCGTCATTGATCACAGAGGCAAGTACATTTAAAATAGCCTGTTTAGCTCCGTTGGAAACACAGATCTGGGAAGGTTTATATTCAAGGTGGTTGTCTCTTTTTAATTTGTAGGCTACCGCTTCACGAAGCTCAAGAAACCCGGGAACAGGAGAGTAGTGGCTGTAATTCTGGTTGATCGCATCAAAAGCGGCCTGTTTGATATTATCCGGAACATCAAAATCCGGTTCGCCAAGAGTAAGACTAATCACGTCAATGCCGGCGGCTTTCATTTCTCTTGCTTTGTTCGACATTACGAAAGTCTGTGAGTAACCTAATCTTTTTACTCTATCTGAAAGTTTATCCATATGATGTTTTTGAATTTAAACAAATATATAATAAAAACGTTATTTCCGGGAAATAAAAGTGGTACAGGAAAAAAGATTTTTATCAGGTTTTTTAAAATTTTAATCATTAAAGTATAGTCTTTTATACTTTTCTTCCAAAATACTCAGTTCTTAAAAACATGGAAATGAAAAGCTGTAGCCAATATTATGTTTTTGTATATTTAGCTATCTAAATATTCAGTGGGTATGAAATATTCTCTCCTTTTATTGTTGGTTCCTTTTGTAAGTTTTTCCCAAATAAAAACAAAAGATGAAGAAATAAAGAAATATGTTTCTGAAGTGAGTTCCGATTCTCTGAAATCCTATATTGGTAAGCTTGTGGGCTTCCATACCAGGCATACTTTAAGCTCAGTGGATGATAAAAGCCAGGGAATAGGAGCAGCAAGAAGCTGGGTATTGGGAAAGTTTAAAGACTATGCTAAAAATTCAGGAGGAAGAATGGAGGTGTACCTGCAGCAAGAGGATATTCAGCCTGATGGAAAAAGAGTAGACAAGGTTACCAGTCTGGGAAATCCCATAGCTTTTCTGAAAGGAACAGATCCAAATGACAAAAGAATTTTCCTGATTTCAGCACACTTGGATTCACGGGTCACAGATGTTATGAACAGAACCTCGTTTGCTCCTGGTGCTAATGATGACGGGAGTGGGGTAAGTGCTGTGATAGAATCGGCGAGAATTCTGAGCAGGTCTTCTTTTCCCGTATCTGTTATTTTCGTTACTTTTTCCGGTGAAGAACAGTCATTGCTAGGGTCTAAATTACTTGCAGACAAGGCCAAAAAAGAAAATCTACAGATAGAAGCAGTCCTTAATAACGATATGATCGGAAACGCTGAAGAAGGAGAAACCGGGAAGATCAATAACCGTACGCTGAGGGTTTTCAGTGAAGGGATGCCGTATGTGGACCTGGATAAAAAAGCAATGAATATAAGAAACCTGGGGCTTGAAAACGATGGAGATTCCAGGCAGCTCGCCCGGTATATTAAGGAAATTGCAGAAGAATATGTGAAAGGGCTTGAGGTAAAACTGATTTACAGAAACGACAGGTTTCTGCGCGGAGGCGATCATTCAAGTTTCGTCACCCAGGGATTTCCTTCGGTAAGGCTCACGGAATATTATGAGAATTATGACCGTCAGCATCAGGATATCAGAACGGAGCATAACAAACAATACGGAGACCTTCCCCAGTATATAGATTACAATTACCTGAAAAGGAATGTGGCTGCGAATATTGCAGTTCTGGCCAGTCTCGCAAAAGCTCCCTCTAAACCTGAACAGGTAGAAGTAAACGTGAAAGAACTTACCAATTCTACTGTACTGCAATGGGAAAGGCCGAAATCCGGTTTCCCGATTGGATATTATGTCCTGGTAAGAGAAACGGATAGTCCCTTGTGGCAGAAAAAGCTCTTTACTAAAGAACTCACCATTAAAATTCCGCTTTCAAAGGATAATTATATTTTTGCAGTACAGGCCGTTAACCAAAGTGGAAACTTAAGCGTTCCTGTTATTCCGGCTATTGCAAGATAGTGTCACTTTATTGTTAAAGTTTCCCGAAGCAACTTCATTTGAATACAACGGAAATAAAACTTATTTTTGCAGATTATAATAATTCATATGGCAGCATCGTTACTATTAAAATATTTTCCTGATCTTACAGAGAAGCAGATCGAGCAGTTTTCCCAACTGGAGAAACTGTATAATGAGTGGAATGAAAAAATCAATGTGATCTCAAGAAAAGATATGGATTCGCTGTATGAGAAACATGTTCTGCATTCTTTGGGAATTGCGAAAATAATGGAATTTGCGCCGGGTACAAAAGTTCTGGATATTGGAACCGGAGGAGGTTTCCCGGGAATTCCACTTGCCATTTTATTTCCGGAAACAGAATTTACTTTAGTTGATTCTATCGGAAAGAAAATTACTGTAGTGAAAGCAGTGGCAGAAGGCATCGGGCTGACGAATTTAACGGCTATTCATGGAAGAGCTGAAAAAGTGAAAGAAAAATTCCATTTTGTAGTCAGCAGGGCAGTAACCCAAATGCCTGAATTCCTGAAATGGCTGAAAGGAAAATTTGAAAAAGAACAAATTAATCCCAAACATAACGGAGTTTTATATTTAAAAGGAGGCGACCTTGCTGAAGAGCTGGCCGGAATTAAATGTGAAATCTTCAACCTTAAAAACTATTTTGATGAAGAATTTTTTGATACTAAAAAAGTGATTTATGTATCAAAAGGCAATTTTAACTCTTGATTTTTTAAAATTAAGTTGTAATTTTTGCTGAATTATTATTGATAATCAGTAAATTTAAGGTTATGAAAAAACTTTTAAATATTGGATTTTCTGTATTGTTTTTAGGGCTGGCTTTTATCTCCTGTGAAGATGATGACTACCAGACCGTGCAGTCCATAGGACGAATCAGGATCGACAGTGTAAAGATCATGAAGGATACGATGGATGTGTATTCAATACAGAGCATTAAGACGTATTCTACATATTCGTCCCAATGTGAGGGGTTTTACGGATATGATTATATTCACGACAGCAGTCTGCAAAGATCTGTTACCGCTTATAAGTATATTACAGAAGGACCTTGTACACAGGAAACCCATGTAGGAAGCAGCCAGATCAAATTCAATCCGCGCCAGACAGGAACCTATACCTTCAGATTCTGGAACGGCAGTAACAGCTGGATCACCAAAACAATTGTAGTCAAATAATAATGAAATGGATTTCGCTTGGCCTATTTCTCTTTACGAATATGCTTTTCGGACAAAAAATAATCTGGAAGGAAGATCGTAAACTGGTCTGGGATAATTTTAAAAGTGCAGTAAGCAGAAAAAACAATTCGGATGTAATTGCCTATACCCATTGCGGGTGGGAGTATTCTGTTGTAAAATCCACCAATCCTAAATCTCCGGTTAAAATTGAAATTGCCGCTATCTTCAATGAAGATATGTCCTGGAAAGATGCGAAAAGGATTAATGATTATATCCTCCTTCATGAGCAGAAGCATTTTGATATTGCAGAACTGTTCGTCAGAAAATTCAGGAAAGAAATAGCGGAAAAGATCAAAACTTCCGCTGATTACAACAAAAACTTCAATGCAGTTTACAGCAGGATATCCAATGATTACAAAAAATTTCAGATGTCCTATGATAAAATCACAGAACATGGGATGAATAAAGAAAAACAGGCAGAATACAATGCCCTCATTGCTGAAGAACTGGACCAATTAAAAAGCTATAAAGCCTCTTGAAATTTCTCAATAAAATCATCCAGGAACTTCTGGCCCAAAACCAGGATCTTTCGGAGTTCAATATTGTTCTGCCCGGAAAACGTCCTATCGTATTCATCAGGCAGATCCTTGAAGAAAACCATTACTCAGGGTTTCTTCCCAATTTTTTTACCATAGAAGAACTGATCGACAGGATTGCGGAAAAACAACCGGTCCAGGGAATCTCACTGTGGCTTTTTGCCTTTGATGTTTACCGGAGCCTTGGGCTTATCCCTAAAGATGACTTTTCGGACTTTTTAAAGTGGTTTCCGACCCTGCAGAAAGACTGGGACGACATCCTGAAGTTCTCTGAAAGCGATGAGGCCGTACTTCAGTACATGTTTGATGAAGAAAGGATCAAAGAATGGGCTCAAGACTTAGGCGAAGACGATGACGTTCCCCGCAAAAAATTCCTTAATTTCTGGCAGAACATGAATATTTTTCTTCCAACTTTAAAGAAAAAACTGCAGGAGAAGAACTGGGCGACTTCCGGGATGATCCATGAAACGGCTAAAGCGAAGATTGCTGGTTTCGCTGAAGCTACTTCCGAGCATTTTGTATTCTGTGGCTTCAATGCCTTTACGCCGGTAGAAGAGAAGCTGGTAAGAAATCTGCTGCGGTGGAATAAAGCGCAGTGTTTCTTTCAGGCGGATCATTATTATTTTGATGATGAAAGACAGGAGGCAGGAAAATTCCTCAGGAACCATAAAATGTGGAAGGAATTTGATGATAACAGGTCTTTTCAGTGGATAGAAGATGATTTTAACCAGCCTAAAAATATCAAAGTCTATGAAGTCTCCGGTAATGTGACACAGACCAAGGTGCTGCCTGAAATATTCAAGGAAATTGAAAATAAAACCTATTCCAATACCGCTGTGGTTTTATTGGACGAAAACCTTCTTCCTGCAAGCTTAGATGTAATGTATGGAGTTGAAAACCTGAATATTACCATGGGTTTTCCGCTGAAGAATCTTTCTTTTTCCAATGCGGTAAAACAGGTTTTCTATCTTCAGAAACAGCTGGAGAAAAATAAATCTTCCTATTATTACAGAGATATTTTCCCGATCCTTGAAGAGCTTCCGAAATCTGCTGAAGATGAGCTGATTATCAGTAATTTCAGGACGAAAGTAGAGGAAAGAAATATAGTTTATATATCAAAAAAGCTTTTAGAAGAGCTTCTGAGCGGGCTTTCGTATTACGGACTCCTTAAAAAAGCTGATCATACAGGTATTTATCTCGATATGCTTATTGAATTCTGCCGGCAGATTAAATGGCTGGAGATAGACGATATCCAGTACGAAAATGTTTCCCATTTTGAGAATGCTTTCAGGATCATTAAAAACCAGCTAAGTCCGTATGATTTTGAGATCAAAATGGAGACGCTGGAAATCCTGATCAACCAGCACGTTAATTCGGAAAGTATAGATTTTCAGGGAGAACCGCTCCGTGGGCTCCAGATTATGGGACTTCTGGAAACCCGTCTTCTGAACTTCGAAAATGTCATTATGCTTTCTGTGAATGAAGGGAAGCTCCCTTTGGGAAATTCTCAGAATACGTACATTCCGTTTGATATCAGAAGATATTTTGACCTTCATACTTTCCTGGAAAACGACAGTATCTATGCCTATCACTTTTACAGGCTGATCCAGGATTCCAAAAATGTCCATCTTTTGTACAATGCCCTCAGTTCAGGAGTGAATACCGGGGAAAAAAGCAGGTTCATTACCCAGATCGAAATGGAGAGTTCTCATCAGATAGAACATCTTATTATTGAGAATTCTTCCGAGCCTATTGTTTCTCAGCCGATAGAAATTCTTAAAACTCCAATCGTGCTGGAAAGGCTTCAGAAATGGAAAGAAAAAGTATCGGCTTCACATCTTACCAGCTATCTTTATAATCCTGTTGATTTTTACCTTTCGAAGATATTAAAGACCTCAGAAACAGATGAAATAGAAGAAGAATTGTCGGTAAAAAATTACGGGAATTTAGTTCATTATTCACTTCAAGAAGTATATGAGATACTTAAAGGTAAGGTTTTAAAAGAAAATGACTTACAAAATTCAATTAAAGGAATAGATCAATATATAAACGTTGCTATTGAAAAGCTAAAGCACCAGCCTGAATTCTACGAAAGAGGCATGAATTATATCCACCGGGCTATTGCTAAAAAAGTAATTGAAAATGTCCTGAACCATGATCTTGAACTGATCAAAAAAGGGAATACTTTAGAAATCCTGGACATTGAAAAAAGATTTGAAAATGTAGATTTTTATCTTGACGACAATGATAAAATTTCTTTCTTTGGGTTTATTGACAGAATAGACCGCCTCAACGGAACATTGAGAATTATCGATTATAAAACCGCAAAGATTAAAAATCTCACGGTAAAAATAGACGAAAACAATGTTGCTGAATATTTCCATAACAGTGAAAGGAAACAGGCTCTCCAATTGTGTATTTATCATTATGTGGTTCAGAACCTTCCGGAATTCTGGGGGCTTCCTATAGAAACAGGCATCTGGAGTTTTGCAGAAGCTAAAAAAGGAGTGGTTTCCCTGCAGTTCGAAAAAGGAAATATTGATGATGCCATGCAGTCTGTGAAGAATCTTATCCTGGAAATTTTAAATCCGGATCTTAGTTTTATTGAGAACGTAAAGCCTTATTCCAATTAAAAAATGCACTCCATTGCTGAAGTGCATTCCATCAATTTGAAATGAAGAATATATTATGATGATTTGTTATAATTTGACTTTCTTATTGACTGTTTTTCCATCGGAGGTAACCATTTGAACAACATACACTCCTGATTCTAAATTATTTGATCTGAATTCCGGTTTGTTGATGTCCTGCTGAAGGATCAGGGCACCGGAAATACTGTAAATGCTGATATTTTTGATGCCGTTATCTGCTTTTGCAATAATCTGGCGGTTTTGGGTAAATACTTCAGTTTTATTGGCTGATGGTCCGTCAGTCAATGCCTTTTTGAACTGCAGGTTATAAAATTGAGTGACCACTTCAAAGGTATTGTTTTGATTGGCAATATCTTTTATATCAATTCCGCCGTCTTTGCTGTATTGTTCGTTGGAAACTGCTTTCAGAAGGTTCTTGTTTTCATCAAAAATATTAACGGTCATAAGTTCTTCCTGAGGGATTTTCAGTTTTAAGATATGATTGTTTTCAGACTGTATGATCTCATTTTCAGGAACTTCTATTGGGGTATTCTTAACATAAGGGATTAATTTTTGATCATTGTTTTCCTGTACTTTTAAAAGGTAAACTCCATCTTTTAAGGTAGATAGGCTGCTTTCCGTGGCTGATCTGCCTGCTGCTTTTTCCTGATTGAAATCTGTGATTCCCACAAGCTCCATATTGCCAAGATCCGGTTTTAGCTGGGAGGAATAAAGTGAATGAGCTTTTGGCTGGCCGTTCTCCTGCTGTTTTGAAGTCAGTACAGCCCATTGGTTCAGAAGTCCACCGCTTCTAAGTGTATTGAATTTTGCATTGGATGCAAGAACAAACGGCACGATTCCTCCTACATGGCCCAAAGGTCCCCAATAGAAAGCTTCAAGCTTATACTTGTTCAGATCCCACCACGAATAGTATCCGCGCTGTACATCAATGGTTTTGGAGGTGTTTTCCGGCGGAATAGCCAGATCTACAGTCGAATGCCCCAAAGTCATTGGTGTTTTGTTGTACCAGTCGTATACATCTTTAGGTTTCAAGCATCTTCTGAGGTTGTTGTTCGGATTATTGGTTACATCATTCACGAAATTCTGGGTGAAAAGATTCCTCCAGATGACAGGGCCCCAAAGAAGACCTCCGTTATCCTGGACCACGTGATAATTATATTTGTCCAGATATTCAGGTGAAATTACTTCTGAAATGCTGGTGTTATAGGTTTTATACCCCGTATTGTTGCAGGTATGGAGAACATTGGCAAGGAAAGAAGTAAACGGATAAAAATCCTTTTCCAGAACTCCTTTATTCAACGTGACTCCTGAAAAGTCATAAGGACCGTCACCCATATACGCATATTTGAATTTCAGATTGGTAGGGTTGGAGCTATTCAGGGTCTTTAAAGTAGACATGGCTGCATGGGCACCCTGGGAGTAGCCTGCCAGAAAATATTCATCATATCTTTTTATACCTAACTGCCCCAGGACTTTATTAGCTGCCGTTACAAAATCTATTGTTGCTCCTGCTTCCGTAGCTGCATCTACATAGGGGTGAACTCCGTCTCCGCTTCCCATCCCCACATAATCAGGAGCCATGAGGATGTATCCGTTGAGAACGTAGGAGAGTTCCACTACAAATCCGGCCGTTAAAGTTCCTTTAAAGTTTGAGGGAACATTATCTCTGCTGTCTGTCGTTCCATGATCAGATACGACTGTAGACAGTTTAAAATTGACATTAGGATACATCAGAAGCCCGGTGGCTTTTACTAAAACATTCTTTTCATTTTTAGTATAATAGGTAATTTTATATCCCTTAAGTCCCACATTGAATCCGTTGAGATAACTGACGAAATCCGGGGCGTTCTGGTCACCAAGATTATTGGAGATAAAATTGGCTACCCCTTGCGGAGTGAGATCTAATTTCTGTTCAAAGCTGGCAACATCTCCTGCCTGCTGGGCAAAAAAGAATGGAGCTGTACAACTTAATAAAAGAACGGATAGTTTTTTCATATCAATATTTTTTAATGACTTTAAATTAAATGTTTTTAATAAAATGTCATTAATTTTAATACATCAATAATTATTCACTGAATATAAGTTCCCTGCAAAGTGAGTAAAATAAGGAGTCCGGCCATTCGGCCGGACTCCTCTTTAATATATTGTAAGCTTTTACTTAAAAAGCGTTGATACCTGTGATATCTAAACCGGTAATCAGTAAATGTACATCATGAGTACCTTCATAGGTGATTACAGATTCAAGGTTCGCAGCATGTCTCATCATTGGGAATTCACCCATGATTCCCATACCGCCGAGGATCTGTCTGGATTCTCTTGCAATATCAATAGCCATTTTCACATTGTTGCGCTTAGCCATTGAGATTTGTGCAGGACTTGCTTTATGGGCATTTTTAAGATTTCCTAACTGCAGGCAAAGCAATTGCGCCTTTGTAATTTCAGTTAAGAATTCTGCCAGTTTCTTTTGCTGAAGCTGGTAAGAACCGATTGGTTTCCCGAACTGCTTTCTTTCTTTGGAATACTGAACCGCTGTACAGTAGCAGTCGATTGCAGCACCGATTACACCCCATGATATTCCATATCTTGCTGAATTTAAACAGGATAATGGTCCTTTCAATCCTGTAACTCCCGGAAGTAAATTTTCTTTGGGAACTTTTACGTCATTAAATACCAGCTCTCCTGTTTTGGAGGCTCTTAAACTCCATTTATTATGCGTTTCAGGGGTAGTAAAACCTTCCATACCTCTTTCAACGATCAGTCCCTGTACCTTTCCTTCTTCATTTTTTGCCCAAACAACAGCAATATCGCAAAGCGGTGAATTGGTGATCCACATTTTGGCTCCGTTCAGAAGGTAGTGGTCACCCATATCTTTAAAATAGGTTTCCATAGAACCCGGATCAGAACCGTGATTAGGTTCAGTCAGTCCAAAAGAACCAATCATTTCTCCTGCGGCAAGATGAGGAAGGTATTTTCTCTTCTGCTCCTCAGAACCGAATTCATTGATCGGGAACATCACCAGCGAACTCTGTACCGAAGCAGCAGAGCGTACTGCCGAATCTCCTCTTTCCAGTTCCTGCATAATCAAACCGTAAGAAATCTGATCTAACCCTGAACCACCGTATTCAACAGGAATATATGGACCTAAAGCCCCAATCTTTCCCAATTCTTTCATTAGGCCCGGAATATCTGTATGATTTTGTGCGGCCTGATCAATCTGCGGCATTACAAAACTTTCCACCCAATCTCTTACCGATTGACGGATCAGTTTGTGTTCTTCAGTAAGTAAAGCATCAATTCCGTAATAGTCTGGAATGCTTGTAAGAGGATAATATGACATGATTTTTTGATTTGCCTAAAAGTAATACTTTTCGCCGGTTTGAAAAATTTTTTTGCAAATCTTTATTACCTTTGATTTTCAGTAAGATAAATGAAAACAGTCAGGTTTTAAGTAAAAACAGGGATTTTTAGGCCTCCTCATCATTGGAGATAGGATACTGGTTGGCAGCATTGTGTATTTTACTTTTGAACTTATACAGATACGGAGCTTTGTTTGCAGATCCATCGTATAGTTTTTCCAGTCTGTCCAGGATATTTAAGCTCAAAATTTTGCGCTGGAAATTGTTTCTCCTGAATTTTTCCCCCAAAATAGTCTCATACAAAGACTGCAGGTCTTTCATGGTGAATTTTTCAGGAAGAAGATTGCTGGCTGCCACCTCGGTATTGATATTCATACGCAGGTATTCCAGGCCGGTTTCTATAATCCTGTCGTGGTCAAACGCCATTTTGGGAAGATTGTTTACTTCAAACCATTCACAGCTTTCGTTAAAGGCATCCGGAAAAGTGTTGGCAATAGAAAAATCAATAAGGCTGCAGTAACCTACCGTAATGAATCTCTGGAAGATCCAGTGGTCTTTAGGAACTTCAATTCCTTTGTTGTTGAGGAGAATCTGGTGTACATTATTCTCTGTACGGTCTATTCTCCCGAACGTATGAAACTGTTTCAGAAAAAGGTCTTTAAGGTGTGTTCTTTCGTATAAAACCCTAGCTGCTGCTTCACGAAGATCTTCATCATTGAAAACAAAACCTCCGGGAAGAGACCACAAATCCAGATCATGATATTTCAAAAGAAGGACCTTCAAAATATTATTGTGAAAACCAAATATCGTACAGTCAACAGATACATGTGCTACAAAGTCTTTTGTATCAATAAGTTGCTGAAGGGTTTCTTTGTTTTTGGTTTCTTTGATTTTCATGGCATAAAAATAAAATTATTTTCTATAATTTCTTTGCTGTCAACCTAAAATATATCAAACTCACTGTAAAAAGCACACAAACAGCCATTAAAATGTACATGGGATAGTAATTCAACAGCCGTTTCTCAAACAGGACTGCCATGATAATAGAGCTTACGGAACTTCCCAATGATGAAAAAATAACAATAAGTGAAGTAAACAGGTTGATTTTTTCTTTATCAATCTGTGCAATCATTTTTGAATTGACAACAGGGTAGAGCGGTGCCAGAAAAAGCCCGATGACAGGAAATAAAAACAAAATAATTCTGGAATTCACAGAATCAAAATACTGAATTCCTAAAATGATCATCAGAACCGCAATAATTAAAAAGAGACACAAAATATAATACCTTGACAAAGAAAACCTCTGAATGATGTTGGCCGTAAGCGTTCTTCCCGCGTAAGAAAAAAGGGCAAGAAATGAAGTAGCCTGCAAAGCAAAAAATGAATTGACGTTCAGATGATTTTTGTAAAATGAAGGCAGCCACGAATTAAACCCCTGTTCCACAAATACAATGAAAAAGATGACAAAGAGAAATATAACCGTTGCTGGCTTTGCAAATACTGACAGCTCGGAAATAAGACTTTTACTGTCTGTTTTTTGGGTTTCAGAAATATTCAGCTTTGAAAATAAAAATATCGTTACTGCACAAAGTACGGATATAGACAGGAATCCAAATTTCCAGTATTCTGAATAGCGGCTGGAGATCAGCCATCCGAAACCGGTATTCACTACAAAAATACCAACCATGAAAGAAGCCTCTACACTGTTCATCATTTTGGCAAGAGACTTTTCATCTGAAATATTATTACGGATGATCCCGAAAACACAAATCTTTCCTACGGCAAAACAAGTCCCGATAATGGCAAACCATACCTTATAAAACCAAAAATCTTCTATAAACGGGAGGAAGCATGATGAGATTCCCACAATGACCAAAGCTGAAATCAATGCCTTTTTAGTTCCGGTTTTGCTTATAAAATTCACCGCAAAAAGGGAAATAAATGCAATTGGAAGATCCTTGAACGATTCTAAAAAACCCAGCTTTTCATAAGTGATATTGGCTTCCGAAAGTTGAAGAATGACAATGCCCATGCAGTTCAAGACCATTGAAAAAATAAGGAAGGTAAGTTTTAAAGGAAGGGAGATCTTGGAAAGCTTGGCTGTCATTTTGGGGATTTTTTTATTGTTTTTTTATGATTTTTTTATGAATTATGAAGATAAAATGATGCGTTCAGCTCCCAAAAATAAACGAAAAATTAAAATAATTGTGAATACAATGTTAATTATTTAAAAAAAAATATATTTTTATTGTCTCAATTTGAGAATTAAAAAACTAACTGTATATGAATCGAAGAATATCAAGAAGTCTGGGATTGGTTGCCGTGCTGTATTTTACAGCCAATTTTAATGCACAGACCAGCGTGAAGGACACTGTTCCGAAAGAGAATAAGATAGAAGAAGTTATCGTGATCGGTTACGGAACCCAGAAAAAGAGTAATGTGACCGGAGCTATTGCAAGTATTAAAGCAAGCGATATCGAAAACATTCCGGCAGGGAAGCCTGAGCAGGTGTTGCAGGGTAGAGCTGCAGGTGTTTCCGTTGTGACAAATTCCGGGCAGCCCGGTGCTGCTGCTACAGTAAGGGTGCGTGGGATTACCAGTTTTGGAGCAGGGAGTAACAGCCCTTTATGGGTAGTGGATGGTATTGTGGTAGATAACATCGGATGGCTGAACCAGTCGGATATAGAAAGTATGGAAGTACTGAAGGATGGAGCATCATCAGCTATCTATGGGGTTTCTGCCGCAAAAGGGGTAATTCTGGTGACAACAAAAAAAGGAAAAAAAGGAAAACTCAGTCTTTCTTATAATGGGTTTTATGGATTTTCAAACACTTCCAAAAAACTAGATCTTTTAGATGCTACTCAGTATGCGAACATCATCAATGAAGGTTTTATCAATGACGGACAAGCACCAAGATACGCCAACCCTTCATCTTTTGGAAAAGGAACAAACTGGCAGGATGCCATCTTCGGAACCGGCGAAAAATCTTCTCATGAAGTAAGTATTACCGGAGGTAATGAGAAATCAACCTACTATACTTCGTTTGGGTATTTTGATCAGACAGGTATTGTAATGAGTGATATTTCTTACTATAAAAGAATCAACGCCAGATTTAATTCAACCCATAAGGTAACTGATTTCTTAACCATAGGACAAACCTTTGCCTATACGAGAACAAAATCCCAGGGAATCAGTGCGAATGAAGAATTTGGAGGTCCGTTAGCTTCAGCTGTAAATTTAGATCCTACAACTCCGGTAGTTGTTACAGACTGGTCTATGGTAGATCCCAGCGGCTATACCAATCCATATATTATCCGTGACGAGAATGGTAATCCGTATGGAATTTCCCGTTATGTAAACCAGGAAATGACCAATCCACAGGCATTCAAACATATTCAGCAGGGAAATTACAACTGGTCTGATGATTTTGTAGGGAATGTTTTTGCCGAGCTTAAATTTCTTAAAAATTTCACCTTCAAAACGAGTCTTAACGGTAAGAAATCCTATTGGGGAAGCCGGACTTTTACACCGAAATACTATTTAAGTCCCAACTATAGCAATACAAGCTTTAACAGCCTGAATAAGGTAGACGAAAATAAGTTCGAATGGAGCATGGAGAATACACTGACCTATCAGAATAAATTCGGGAATCATAATTTAAGTGTATTGATTGGGCAAGGAGTATACCGGTATAATATTTCCGGAGGAACAAGTTTAACATACACCAACCTGCCTATTGATAACTGGCAGGATGCTTCTTTCAATTTTAATATCCCGCAGGATGATATTACAGCTACAGGGTGGGATGGAATTCAGACCCGTAAAGCATCTTATTTCGGAAGGGTCATTTATGATTATGCCGATAAATATTTATTTACAGGAACGATCCGTAGAGACGGCTCATCAAAATTTGCCACCAATCAGCACTGGGGAACTTTTCCATCCATGTCTTTAGGTTGGAATGTTCATAAAGAAAATTTCTGGCCACAAAATAAAGTAGTTAATAACTTAAAATTAAGAGGAGGTTACGGAGTTTTAGGAAATGATGAAATGGAGAACTTCAGATTTGCAAGTTTCATGGTTTCCGGAAGCAACTATACCAATGCAGGAAACAACATTATCATAGGGTATGCACCAAGTACGCTGGAGAACCCGAATCTGAAATGGGAAGAGACCAGCCAGCTGAATATCGCTGCGGATTTAAAGCTTTTCAATAACTTCACTTTTACGGCAGACTGGTACAAAAAGAAAACATCCGATATCTTAAGACAGGTGAACATTCCTGGCTATGTAGGGGTTCCTAATTTGCCTTGGGCAAACGTTGGAGATATGGAAAACTCAGGTCTTGAATTGGAATTAGGTTACAAAAAGAACTGGCAAGATTTCAGTATATCAGTTAACGGAAATTTTGCCACTATTAAAAACAAAGTTTTAAGATTGGAAGATGATATAGACTATTTCAACCTTGCTTCTTTCCAGACTATGGGAGCTGTATCCAGAGTAGCAGTAGGACAGCCTTACGGTTCATTTTACGGATATACATATAGTGGTGTTTTCCAGAATCAGGCACAAATTGATTCCTATGTGAATGCCAACGGAACTAAATTATTAGCCAACGCCCAACCAGGAGATTTCATCTGGCAGGACAATAATGGAGACGGTAAAATTGATGACAATGATAAAGTAAACTTAGGAAGTTCTATCCCGAAATATACTTTTGGACTTACGGTTAATTTAAATTACAAGAATTTCGATTTCATGATGTTTGCACAGGGACAGGCCGGAAATAAGATTTTCCAGGGCTTAAGAAGATTGGATATGCTGGATGCCAATTATCAGACAAAAGTTTTAGACCGATGGACAGGGGAAGGTTCAACCAATGATAACCCGAGAATTACAAGAAATGACCCTAACCATAACTATTCCTGGATGTCAAGTTATTATCTTCAGAAAGGAGATTATGTCCGTCTGAAAATTATTCAGTTAGGATATACACTTCCTCAGGAAGTTACTAACCGTTTTGGAATGAATAAGGTAAGACTGTACATTACAGGAGAAAATGTCTTTACTTTCACCAAATATACAGGCTACGATCCGGAAATTGCGGGAAGAAACAATTCCGAGCAAGATATAATAGGAGTTGATAGAGCTTACTATCCTCAAGCAAGAACATTTTTGCTAGGTGCTAATATCCAATTTTAATAAATGAATAAAATGAAAAATAAGAATATTTTATATAAAGGGCTTGCTGTTACTTTCCTTACAGGTCTTAGTTTTAGCAATATTGCCTGTAGTGATTCATATCTTGATGATGTAAAGAATTCAGGATCTTTTAATACCGATCTGTATTTTCAGAATGAGCAGCAGTCTTTTAGTGCTTTGGTTTCCGTATATGATGTTTTAAGAAAATATTCAGGTGGATTCGAGAATACGGTTACATTCTTTAATGCAGGATCTGATGATTTTTATTCCGGTGGTGGAAATTCCAATGACGGAGCCGGAATTCAGGGAATGAATAATTATACAATCAATCCTAATACAATGCCTGCGAGTTACTGGAAAGATTATTATCAGGGAATAGCAAGAGCTAACCTGTTGATCGAAAAAGTTCCGGGAGCTACTATGGGAGAAGATGTTAAGAGAAGATATATTGCTGAGGCCAAAGTGCTTCGTTCCTTATACTATTTCGAACTGTTAAGGATGTTTGGTAATATTCCGTTAGTTCTCAAAACGATTCAGTTTGGAGATGATTACTGGAATATACCGCAGGCGAAACCAACTGAAGTTTATCTTCAGATAGAGGGGGATATCGTTGCTGCAATTCCGGATCTAATGATGACGGCCAGTGGTAATGACAGAGGCCGGATTACACAGGGAACAGCCCGTGCAATATTAGGAAAGATTTATCTGTATGATAAAAAAATGCCTCAGGCTGCGGAGCAGTTTGCTGAAGTCAACGGAACTCCCGGAGGAACCAGCCAATACGGATATAAGCTCGTGGCAAACTACGCAGATCTGTTTAAGGTAGGGCCTGAAACAGCAGATCCATACAAGTTCTCAACAGAATCTATCCTGGAAGTAATGCATACCAACAAAGGAAATTCCGATTGGGGATTTTGGGGACAGGGAAAAGATGAAGGAAACTCTATTAATGTAATGGTAGGACCTCGTTCCTATTCTTTAAAAAATGTTCCGAATAATAATGCTCCGGATATCTATTCAGGATGGGCTTTCAATACAGTAACGGATAACTTCGTTAATTTCATGCAGGGAGATCCAAGATTAAGCGTTACTGTTTTCAATGCAAAACAACTAGTGACGGATGGTAAAATTTCTTACAGTCCGGCTTATGCAGATACCGGATATTTCCTGAATAAATATTTACCTACAAACGATTTAAAAAGTTCACTTCCAGGACCGGCAGAACTGAATTTCAGACAAAATTATATAGCCATAAGACTTGCGGATACTTACCTGATGGAAGCAGAAGCTTTAGGGGGCACCGGAGGAAGAGCCCAGGCTCTTTTAGATGCAGTAAGAGCAAGAGTAGGTCTCCCGTCAGTTCCTGTTTCTTTACAGGCTATTAAAGATGAAAGGAGAAGAGAACTTGCAGGAGAAGGGCACAGATGGTTTGATCTTGTAAGATGGGGTGATGCTCCTTCAAAGCTTGCATTCAAAGGGTTTGTAAGCAACAAAAACGAAATTTTACCTATTCCGTTTAATGAATTGCCCAATACCGCTTTAAAACAAAACCAAGGCTACTAAAACATGAAGTTTCACAACTTATATAGTTTCTTTTTTAAAGGTACTGCGCTGCTTTGCGGCGTGGTACTTTTTCCTGTATCATGTGCTACGGTAAATGGAGATAAAGGAAATGATGTTCAGTCCTGGCTGACGAAAGGTAATGAAAGTGTAAAATTACAGCAGCAGGCTCCCGTTAAATTTGTTAAAAATTCCAATAGCTGGCAGAATATTGAAATTGATGATACTCAGAAGTTTCAATATGTTGACGGTTTTGGATATACACTGACAGGAGGTAGTGTTGAGGTAATCAACCGGCTTTCACCTTCAAAAAGGAAGGCACTTCTGAATGAGCTTTTCGGAAAAGATAAGAATTCAATTTCAGTAAGTTATCTGAGGCTTAGTATCGGAGCTTCCGATTTAGACGGGGAAGTTTTTTCCTATGATGATCTTCCGGAAGGTCAGACAGATCCTACACTATCCAGATTCAGCCTGGCAAAAGATAAAGATCTGATCGCCATGCTGAAAGAAATTCTTACGATTAACCCTGAAATTAAAATTATTGCAGCTCCGTGGTCATCTCCGGTTTGGATGAAAGATAACGGAAAATCCAAAGGAGGAAGCCTGAAGCCTGAATTTTATAAAGTGTACGCAGAATATTTTGTAAAATACATCCAGGGAATGAAGAAAGAAGGGATTACCATTGATGCCATTACACCTCAGAATGAACCTCTTCATCCCGGAAACAATCCGAGCTTGTACATGCCTTCAGAGCAGCAAAGAGATTTTATTAAAGGTTATTTAGGTCCCGTTTTTAAAGCCAACAATATCAAAACAAAAATTGTGGTTTATGACCATAACTGTAACAAACCTGAATATGCTCTTGATATTCTGAAAGATCCGGAAGCCTATCAGTATATTGACGGGTCAGCTTTCCATTTGTACGAAGGAGATATTTCTGCCTTAAGTACGGTGCATAATGCTTTTCCTGATAAAAATTTGTATTTTACCGAACAATGGACCGGTTCAAAGGGAACTTTTAACGAAGACCTTAACTGGCATGTTAAAAATGTTATTATCGGTTCAATGAGAAACTGGAGCAGTATCGCTTTGGAATGGAATGTAGCCAATGATCCCCAGTACAAACCTCACACTGAGGGAGGCTGTACAGAATGTAAAGGGGCAATAACCGTTTCCGGCCCTGAAAATTTCACCAGAAATGTTTCCTACTACATCATTGCACATGCTTCCAAATTTGTCCCTGCAGGGTCTCGGCGTATTGCTTCTACACAAACAGAAACGATTTCTACGGCAGCATTTAAAACTCCTGCCGGAAAAACAGTGCTTATTGTTCAGAATGCAAACAGTGCCGATGAAAACTTTAACATCAAATATAACGGAAAGACCGCTCCCGTAACCCTTTCAGGAAAATCGGCAGCGACTTATGTTTTTTAATTTAATATCATGAAAAAAGCTTATTTCTTACTTGCAGTTGCGGCATTGGGAATGAATGTCTGCGGACAGAAAACAAATGATCAGAAAGTGGCAGAACTGCTGTCTAAAATGACATTGGAAGAGAAAGTAGGGCAGATGGTCCAGTACAGCGGCTTCGAATATGCTACCGGACCCCAGCAGTCCAATTCTGCAGCAGTTTTGGAAGAAATAAAAAAAGGAAAAGTAGGTTCTATGCTTAATGTAGCCGGAGCCAGTGAAACCAGAGCCTTTCAGAAACTGTCCCAACAATCGAGACTGAAAATACCTTTACTATTTGGGCAGGATGTGATTCATGGATACAGAACAACCTTTCCCGTCAATTTGGGACAGGCAGCAAGCTGGGATCTGGCGATGATAGAAAAATCAGAAAGAATAGCAGCCACAGAAGCTTCCGCTTACGGTATCCACTGGACCTTCGCGCCAATGGTAGACATCGCAAGAGACCCAAGATGGGGAAGAGTAATGGAAGGTTCCGGCGAAGACACCTATCTGGGAACCCGGATTGGCCTGGCAAGGATTAAAGGTTTTCAGGGGAAGGGTTTAGGGAGTCTTGATGCTGTAATGGCCTGTGCTAAGCATTTTGCAGCGTATGGAGCAGCCGTTGGCGGAAGAGATTACAATTCTGTGGATATGAGTTTGAGGCAATTGAACGAAACCTATCTGCCTCCTTTCAAAGCAGCGGCAGAAGCAGGAGTAGCCACATTCATGAATTCATTTAATGATATCAACGGAATTCCTGCGACAGCCAACCAATACATTCAAAGAGAGCTGTTAAAAGGAAAATGGAACTATAAAGGCTTTGTGGTTTCAGACTGGGGGAGTATCGGGGAAATGATTCCTCACGGCTATGCCAAAGATGCCGGTGAAGCTGCTGACAAAGCCATTTTAGGTGGTAGCGATATGGATATGGAAAGCCGTGTTTATATGGCAGAACTTCCAAAACTGGTGAAAGAAGGAAAAGTAGATCCAAAACTTGTAGATGAAGCAGCAGGCAGAATTTTAACCAAAAAATTCGAGATGGGCCTTTTTGATGATCCTTACAGGTTCAGCAACGAAAAAAGACAGAAAGAACAGACCGATAATCAGGAAAACAGAAAATTCGGAAGAGAATTCGGTTCAAAAAGTATTGTTCTTTTAAAAAATAAAGGAAATATCCTTCCTCTTTCAAAAAACATTAAGACAGTTGCGCTTATCGGGCCTTTCGGAAAAGAAACTGTTGCCAATCACGGTTTCTGGTCTGTTGCATTTAAAGATGACAGCCAAAGAATAGTTTCACAGTTTGACGGAATAAAAAATCAGCTTGATAAAAATTCAACCTTATTATATGCAAAAGGCTGTAACGTAGACGACCAGGATAAATCCATGTTTGCAGAAGCGATAGAAACAGCTAAAAAGGCAGATGTAGTGATCATGACTTTAGGGGAAGGCCACGCTATGAGCGGTGAAGCAAAAAGCAGGAGTAGTATCGGTTTCTCGGGAGTTCAGGAGGAACTGTTGAAAGAAATAGCTAAAACAGGAAAACCAATCGTTTTAATGATCAACGCCGGAAGACCTTTGATCTTTAACTGGGCAGCAGACAATATCCCGGCAATAGCTTATACTTGGTGGCTCGGAACCGAAGCCGGAAACTCCATTGCCGATGTTCTTTTCGGAACAGTAAACCCGGGCGGGAAACTTCCGATGAGCTTCCCAAGAACGGAAGGCCAGATTCCTGTTTATTATAATCATTACAATACAGGAAGACCTGCAAAAAATAATACGGACAGAAATTATGTTTCCGCTTATATCGATTTAGACAATGATCCTAAATTTCCTTTTGGATATGGATTGAGTTATACGGATTTTAAATATTCCGATATGAGCTTAAGCTCCACTGATCTTAAAGGAAACCAGACTTTAAACATCAGCGTAACGGTTTCCAATACAGGGAAATTTGACGGTGAAGAAGTCGTACAGCTTTACATCAGGGATCTTTTTGGAAAAGTAGTACGCCCTGTAAAAGAACTGAAAGGTTTCCAGAAAATATTCATCAAAAAAGGAGAGAGTAAGAAAGTGGATTTCAAACTTACCCCGGAAGATCTGAAATTCTTTGATAATGATCTGAACTATGATTGGGAAGGCGGAGAATTCGATATTATGGTCGGAACCAACTCCAGGAATGTTCAGACCAAAAGAATCAATTGGAGTAAATAATTGAATAGGAGCGGGCTTTAGCCCGCTTAATGAAAAATATAGCAATGGCTTTAGCCCAAACAATCATATTGTTCATGAAAATAAAATCCCGAAATATCATCCAGTTCTGTACAGCAGGAATATTATTTTTTTCAGTGGCAGGCTGCGCTTCAAATAAAACTGAGCCGGGTAAAAAACTGATATGGAGCGATGAATTTAACGGAACAGGGCTTCCGGATTCATCGAAATGGAATTATGATGTAGGAGGAGACGGTTATGGCAATGAGGAAGCGCAGTTTTATACAAAAAACAGGCTTGAAAACGCCCGGATGGAAAACGGAAACCTGGTGATTGAAGCCAGAAAAGAAAACTGGGAAAAGAATAAATATACTTCTGCAAGACTTTTGACCAAAGGAAAATTTTCCTTTCAATATGGTACTGTAGAAGTAAGGGCAAAGCTTCCCAAAGGCCGGGGAACCTGGCCCGCCATATGGATGATGAGCGAAAAGATGAAACAGTGGCCGGATGATGGCGAGCTGGATATCATGGAGCATGTAGGATTTAATCAGGGATATGTTCATGCTTCAGTTCATACTAAAAAATACAATCATATTCAGGGAACACAGAAGACAGATACTATGATTGTAAAAGACGTAAGCGAAAAATTCCATGTATATAAAGCAGACTGGACACCGGAGAAAATAGAGGTTTCCATTGACGGACAGAAGTTCTTTACTTATGAAAATAAGGAGAAAACTTATGGATCATGGCCTTTCGATCAGCCTTATTTTATTATTTTAAATCTGGCGGTAGGCGGTTTCTGGGGCGGAAAAGAAGGAATAGACGATAGTATATTTCCGCAAAAATATTATATAGACTATGTAAGGGTTTATCAAAATAAATAATGAAGAGAGGGCTTTTTGCCCAAAAAAGAAAGAAAAAAAATTATGAAAAAACTAATTGTGAGCTGTTTGACAATAGGCGTATTTCTAAATGCTAACGCACAAAACTATTGGAAAAAGAATGCAGGGAAAACAGCGAAAGTCATCTTAACAAGTTCCAAGACTAATGAAAAAATGGCCGACAAAGGAATTGTTAAGTTTGAGAAATTCGGTCAGCCGAAGGAAACGGATGCGTGTATTTTCGTAGATCCGGATTTTAAATACCAGAAGCTGATAGGAATAGGGGGTGCCATAACAGATGCCTCTGCAGAAACCTTTTATAAACTGCCAAAGAATAAGCAGAAAGAAATTATAGAAGCATACTTTGGAAAAAATGGATTAGGCTACACGGTAGTCCGTACCAACATGAACTCCTGTGATTTTTCCAGCGATTCCTATACCTATGTTCAGGATAATGATACTTCTTTGAAGACTTTCAATATTACCCACGACGAAAAGTATAAAATTCCGATGATCAAAGAAGCCCAGAAAGCAATCGGGAAAGATTTTACTTTTTACTTTTCCCCTTGGAGTCCGCCGGCATGGATGAAATCCAATAAAAGCCTTTACAAAGGAGGAAGACTGGAAAACCAATATTACCAGACCTGGGCAGATTATTATATTAAGTTCATCAAAGAATACGAAAAAAGAGGAATTAATATCTGGGGTCTGACTGTACAGAACGAGCCAATGGCCACCCAAACCTGGGAATCCTGTATTTATACTGCGGAGGAAGAAGGTGAATTCCTTAAAAACAATTTAGGCCCAACTCTTTGGAAAAACGGTTACAAAGACAAGAAAGTAATGATCTGGGACCATAACAGAGATCTGATTTACCAAAGAGCAACCACCACTTTAAGTGATCCTGAAACCTCAAAATATGCCAGCGGAATCGGCTACCACTGGTACGAAACCTGGAATAATAAAACCCAGCTTTTCGATAATTTATCAGAAACCCAGAGAGCTTTCCCGGATAAATTCCTGGCTTTTACCGAAGGCTGCAAAGAACAATTCAAAATGTCCGGAATTTATGATGTGAGCTTAGGAGAATTATACGGAAGGAATATGCTGAATGATTTCAATAAAGGAACCGCTTTATGGACCGACTGGAATGTACTGCTTGATGAAACCGGAGGTCCGAACCATGTTGGCAATTTCTGTTTTGCCCCTATCATTGCTGATACCAAAACAGGAGAAGTACATTACACCTACGAATATTATTATGTAGGACATGTTTCAAAATTCATCAAGCCCAATGCGCAGAGAATAGGAAACTCTTCGAACAGGGCTGCGCTTACATCCACAACTTTCATGAATGAAAACGGCCAGCTGGTTACTGTTATTATGAACGACTCCGAAAATGATATTGAAACCAATCTCTGGATTGAAGGAATGTCTGCCAAATTATCTGCTCCGGCACATTCTATCCAGACTGTTATCCTGTAACTTCATATTGATTATTTTTATAGAACCGGCGGCCTCGAAGAGGCCGCCGGTTTCATTATAAGCTTTGCTTATAATCTCTGCAATAATATACTTTTTAAAAATAAAATTGCGGCGTACCTTGGTACGCCGCAATTTTAACTGATATTTTTATTTGAAACGATCATTAATTTTCAAGATCATATTTACTGATCACTTTCTGGGTAACTCCTGAACTGCTGAAACCGCCATCATGGAAAAGGTTCTGCATCGTTACTTTCTTGGTAAGATCAGAGAATAGAGTAACACAATAGTCTGCACACTCTAAAGCTGTAGCATTTCCTAGAGGAGACATATCTTCTGCATAACCCAGGAATCCTCCGAAGCCTTTCACACCGCTCCCTGCAGTGGTCATAGTTGGAGATTGTGAAACAGTGTTTACACGTACTTTTCTTTCACCCCAATAGTTTCCGAAAGTTCTTGCAATACTTTCAAGGTAAGCTTTGTTATCGGACATATCGTTATAATCCGGGAATGTTCTCTGAGCTGCAATATAAGTAAGGGCCAAAATACTTCCCCATTCGTTCATACAGTCTTTCTCCCAAGCCACACGCATTACTTTGTGGAAAGAAACAGCGGAGATATCCCAACCTTTTTCCAACCAGTCGTAATTCATTTCTGTATAATGTTTTCCTTTTCTAACGTTGATAGACATTCCGATAGAGTGAAGGATAAAGTCGATTTTTCCAAATTTTGCAACCGCGGCATCAAAAAGTTTTTCAAGATCTTCTATAGAAGTAGCATCTGCAGCTATCACCTCAGATCCTGTTTTTTCTGCTAAACCATTAAGTTCTCCCATTCTCAAAGCAATAGGGGCGTTTGATAAGATAAATTCAGCACCTTCTTCATGACATCTTTCTGCAACTTTCCATGCGATAGATTGCTCATTAAGGGCTCCAAAAATAATTCCCTTTTTGCCTTTAAGTAAACCGTATGACATAATTTTTTAATGTTTATTTTAAATACAAATGTAGCAATAATTTGTGTTTGCGACATAATAAAAATGGAGCCTTATTCATTTAAGACTCCATTTTCTTGAAAATATTTATATAACTGAAATTTTAATTGGTTTTCTTATTCCATTCTGCTTTCACATCCTCTGCAGCATCTTTGGTTTTTTCCCAGGCTTCGTTTGCTTTATCTTTAATATCATCCCAGGCATCAGCTGCATTGTTCTTTACTTTTTCAAACCAGTCTTCCTGCTGGGCTTCTTCATCATTGTTTCTTTTTTCATTGATATAATCTTTAGCTCTGTCTGCAAGATCTTCAATTTTCCATTTCGCATTGTCCGCTGCATTCTTTAAAGAGTTTTCCGTGTTGTTTACTGCATTTTCCGCTTTGTTGTATTCTGAATTGTTCATAATATAATATTTTATTGTTGTGTACCAGTAAATAAACAAGAACTATTCCTAAAACCCGGGACCACTGTTAAAATTTTCATAATCTTTTGTTATACTTTTCCAAATCACACTTATCTTTAATCTAAAATTACCCTAATGGAAAAAATACGCTGCGGCTGGTGCGAAAAAGATGATCTCTACCGTAAATATCATGATGAAGAGTGGGGGCGGCCCGTTTATGATGATGACACTATTTTTGAATTCCTGATTCTTGAAAGCTTTCAGGCAGGCCTGAGCTGGTACACCATTCTTTCTAAAAGAGAGAATTTCAGAAAAGCTTTTGATCATTTTGATTATAAAAAAATTGCTCTGTATACGGAAGAGAAGATTGAAGAACTTATGAATGATCCCGGAATTATCAGGAACCGCCTAAAAATAAATGCAACAGTAACTAATGCACAAAGGTTTCAGGAAATCCAGAAAGAATTTGGAAGCTTTTCAAAATATATCTGGGGTTTTGTGGGAGGAAAACCATTGGATAACCGGCCTAAAGTATTAAGCGATGTTCCGGCCGTTACGGAAATTTCAGATGCGTTGTCCAAAGATCTTAAGAAAAGAGGTTTTAAGTTTATGGGGTCTACCGTTGTTTATGCTCACATGCAGGCAACCGGAATGGTAAATGATCACATTGAAAGCTGTTTTATCAGAGATTAGTGTATTGTATTTTATTCAATTTTTGGTGATGTTTTTTATATAAATTGTAATTTGATAATTGGTTTTTGGCGGTTATCAAATCTGTTATATGAGATCAGTAAAGGGTTGTAGCTCATTTAATAAGAGAAAATGTTTCAACTAATAGTGATTAAATAACTGCTTATTCACTGTTAAGTGTGTTTGTTTGTGAAATTAATAAAGAATAACACTATTTTTAAATAAATTCGTATATTTGCGGCCTCAAAAAATAACTATTAGTAATTAGGCAATGCATAATATCAGCAGACTTCAACTGTTTCTTCTTTTTTTGTTTTTTAATCAATTTATATACGCACAGGTGGGGATAGGAACTCCTAATCCGGATTCTTCTGCTATGCTGGAAATCAGTTCAAAAAACAAGGGTGTACTTTTTCCAAGCATATCTTTAAGATCAATTACAGATGAGGCAACAATTCCAAATCCGGCTGAAGGGCTGATGGTATGGAATAACGGAACAGGATCGCTGACAGAAGCAGGTATTTATTACTGGAGCAAATCGAGATGGAATATGCTGTCTACCGGTGCTGGCAACGGAACAAACGGAGGCAGTGGTGGAAATATAGCTCCGTTTTCGGGATGGAATACTTCAGCCACCAATAGTGGTAGTTATGGCGGAGCCAATACCAATCTTTCTTTAGGGACCAACACTATGGATGATCTTGTCTTCAAAGTGAATTCTGTTGCAATGGGAAGATTGGGAGTGAATAACTCAATAAGCTTTGGAAACGGGGCTAAGGCAGAACAAAACGGGATTGCCCTTGGTAATTCCAGCAGTGCCTACCAGGGAATAGCGATTGGAATGAATACCTCTGTAACAGCTAATGAATCGGTAGCAGTGGGAGCAAATACTCAGATTTCCGGTTATCAGTCAACAGCTGTAGGATTTAATGCTAAAGTATCGGCCAATGAAGCTATGGCTGTAGGAAATAATGCTGAAGCGGCAGGATTTCAATCAATTGCATTGGGGTTTAATGCCAAAACAACAATGAATGATGCTACGGCATTGGGGAAGAATTCAACAGCGTCTGGGTTTCAGTCTATTGCGGTTGGGTATAATGCCAAAACAAACTCCAATAGCGAAACAGCAGTAGGGTATAACGCATTGACAAATAACCAGAATTCTACAGCGATAGGTTCGGGTGCAAATGCCGCAGGGCAGTTTTCTACAGCAATAGGATATGAGGCAGCAACTTCTCAGGCCAATGCAATTATCCTCGGAAACAATAATGCCAATATTGGAATAGGTACAGCAACTCCTAATACTTCTGCTAAATTAGATGTAAACGGCCAATATAAATTAGGCGAGAAGGGGAGTATACAAAAAAACCAGATCAGTTTTGAAGCCTGGCCATCGGTTTCTGTGAATAATCTTCCCCACGGAAAATCTGTTACACTCGAGATTCCTATTCCTGCGAATATGCAGCCGGCTTCTACAAGAGCAGCAATTGTAGTTTCTCCTGCAGATGATTTTGCCGGGAACAGTTCTTTTTCAATATCCAATCCAAGAATGACTTCTACTACCAGTGTTACAATTAATCTCACCAATATCTCAGGCGGGGCTGAAAGCTTGTATTCCGGACATTTTTATGTGATGATTAATGAGTTTTAGAAGGAATCTATAAAATTTCCATTATTTATTTGTCTGCCAATGAACCAAGTCATAAGGGTAAAAGCGATGATCTTTGAAACTGCTGTCGTCCAATCCCATGATTTTCACAAATGCTCCCAGTTCCCATGCCCAGTAGCCTGAATAGAATTCTGTTTTATGACTGTCATAAGCCGTTTGGAGATTCTCCCGGGTATTAAAGTAATTGTCCAGGGTGTCCTTTATAATAATTTCAGCTTCTTTATTTGAGTTTGATTTTAATATTTCAGACAATTTTTGAATATATTTTTCATCCGGAAACTGCAATATTGATGATATTGGATGCTCAAGATATTGAGAGTGGATCATGCTGTCCAGTATAAAATCTTCATATCCTTCTTCCACATATCGTTCGGATATTTTTTTAAATACCCCCTTATCAATATCAAGGAGGATACCTATAGCTAATATTTTTAAACTAAGCTGATAAGATCCATTGATAAGATCCCGGCTGATACATTCCTGATAATATTTTATATTATCCATATAATAACTTTGCCAGTCTGTATTAATGGTAGCTCCCATACTGTACCAGATTGAAGGTTTTACATATATTCCTTCACTAAGGCCTCTTGCCCAGTTTCTGATTCCAGCTTCATTGTTGTTTTTTTTGGCATCAGTATATCCATTGAGTGTTCTTTCGGCAAAAGGTTTAATTCTTTGCAGAAAATTATAAAAATATATTGTGTCCTGATTTCTATCTCGGCTTTTTAATTTTTTTACTTCATCCGGTACCTCATTTTCAACATTTTTCTTGTCCATGTTCTGTTTATTTTTTGAACCAAATAAATTATTAAATAATCCCATGTTATATTTTATTCTAATATAAGTTTTTTTAATTAAAACAGCCAATCCATTACTTTGGATCCTACGCCACTTCCAATTACCCCACCAATAATTCCCCCGACAACTCCGCCAACGATTACTCCAACTGGGCCGCCTACAACGCCAATGGCCGCACCCAACTCTGCTCCTGCCCATGCACCTGCGGCTCCACCTATAGCAGAACCTGTTGCCTGTTGGGTCTTGTCTCCGAATTCGCCTTCTTCTGCATAGGCGCTTCCTATGCTGTAAGCATCCATTACAATACCGACAACTACAGCACCTCTGCCGACTACTTTGCCTACTTTAGCCACTACATCTGCATTATTTACTAAAAAACGATTGGCAGCAGCTACATTTTTTTGACTTTGAATACTTTCCGAAATTGAGTTAATAAGATTGGCTGCTTTGCTGTTTCCGGACACGACATTAGCAGGGGGCAGATCTATTCTGTTTCCTACCGTTCCATTGGCATCTACTTCATAGTGCGTAATGCTCCCGGTATTTCCATCGACTTTTGTTGCGACTTTAATAACACCGTCTCCTCCGTTATTCATCTTACCTAAAACTCTTGCTGCATCGTCGGCAGGCATGGCCTGATCTATACGGGAGCTTCCGGTAAACTGACCGTTTGTCAGCCACGGATCGGACATTTGCGTCGGCAGTCCTGAGGCAGGATTGGCTGGGTTCATTCGTGGAGGTGTACTGCCTGCATTGGCTGCCATGGAGGTTTTGACTTCTCCTAAAATATCCATATTTCCTTTGGGATCATAAGCGGGTAAATCTAACCCTTGATGCCCGCCCCCTAAAACTGTAGGCGCCTGTGGTCCTGGCGGAACCTGATATCCTAAGCGCTTTAAATCCTGTGCCACTGCAATCTCACCCCAATTTCCTAGTTGTGTAGAATTGGCAAGGCCGCTTGTAGGATTTGCCCGGAGATCAGCAGCTGAAAAGCCAAAAGTGCTACCCAGCATTGAAGATCCGCTGTAAAAGCCATATCCACCTCCAATTAATCCACTTCCACCAACAGGTACATTAAAGTCTACTTTTATTTTTCCGGTTTGCTGACAAAGCAAATGGGCATCTTCAAATACAAGCTTGAATCCATTCACTTTTACTCCCTGGTTACATTTATCCCAATAGATAGGTTTATAAGTACACGGCCCGCCTGTTACCGAACATTTACCAAAAGGTTTTATATTTTCATTGGGTATCGTATCTGCTTCACTTACAAGTTTTTCACCGTAAATACTGCTGTTGTTATCGTGCGTAACGACAATTTGCGTAGGAATTTCTCCTTTGTCACAACTCAACCAGGCATTGTTAGGTATATATTTTTTTGCCATAATAATTTTTGTATAATACGTTCATCATTACTAAGCTCTTTATAACCCTTAAGGAAATAGTTGCCAGAATATAATTTAAAGATATTTTACATTATACTTTCCAATTCTGTTTTTTCCTTTTCAGAAACTCTTTTAATCTGGTGGGCTGAACTGATAGAGTACCAATTGGCAACGGCTGTTTCTAAGAATAATTCTGCTTCATTTATCCAGCTGTCTTTAGCAAATTCATATCTTTCTTCCATATCTACATCAAGGCGCGAATCAATATTATACACATCGGTAAAGTCTTTGAGCATTCGTGCAAAAGCTTTTCTGTCGAATTCTTTTTTATCCAGCACAGCCTTATTTTTAACAATAAATGAGGATTGGTTCTGGGGTTCTTCTTCAATTACAGAATGGACAGATAAGGGCATATCTACTTTTCCAAAGTATTGTTTCAGGTTAAGGCTTTTATTTTCTTCAATCTGGTACGTTCTGTACCAGTCCTGGAAAAATATACGCCAGGGAGTGTATCCTACAAATGTTTTCAGAAACAATTCTTTATCCTTCAATAATTTCGATGTTTCTTCTGCCATGGCATCAAAACCTTCTTTATGATCTGTATATTTAAGACTTATTTCCTCTTTAAAACCATTATCCCATTTCTGAAGAAGATCCTCAAAATTTTTTATATCCTTAAATTCTCCATAAATGTCTGTAACTAAAACCAGATCGGACTGTAATTGTTCCATATCGGCCGACCAACTGTGAATTATTGCAGAGCCTTTCATCGATTGATGATGAAGTTTATAACCAAAAAATAAAGCAGACTCTGTCTTTTCTATCAGTAGTAATTCCACGATTTTTTTCTGAACAAATTCTGATGTTTTGTTACCTACAACAGTTCTGTTTGCACTTGTTATATAAAAGAACTGTGACTGTCCTTTTTCAGGAATCCGGATATTCATACTGCTTAAGATTGATTAATTTCTACTTCTCCTCCTGTAACAAAAGTTGTGGTTCCTCCTCCTACTGTTGTTTCTGTTGAACCACTGAATGATGCCTCAGCAGAAGTACTTTTGATCGTTACCGGTCCTGCAGTAGCAGTTGATTCTATTTTACCTTCTCCTGCATTTGTTACAATGCCGTCTTTGGAAATAGTTATGCTATTTCCGCCGACTTTAATGGTAATCGTATTTTTCCCATCAAGTGTAATGTTGCCTGCCGCGTCCATATGAAACAGGGATTGTGGTGGGGCTCCTTCCTTTCCTCCCACACCGGTGGTATGAGAGCTTCCGGCACTGATGCTGTGAGCAGCATTGGCAATTGTGGTAGCATTTCCTGCCCCATCAAATTTCATATTGGCTCCTCCCTGGTCGGTTAAAAATACCGAGCCTTCACCGTCATTGAGTTCCAGTTTATTACCGCTTCTGCTGCTCAGGCTTTTTACATTATTTCCTGCTCCGCCGCCGCCGCCGACTCCTCCATGAAACATACCTCCCATCACGAAAGGACGGTCAGGATGCTGATGAACGAAATTAACGACCACCTGGTCACCAATTTCGGGAATAGCCATAAATCCGCGGTTTTTACTGACTTTATCACTGCCTCCTGCATCAGGGGTCATCACACGGATAAATTCTGTGGTATCCTGTCCGTTCTGCCAGTCAAACTGAACCTGTATGCGGCCTTGATTTAGTGGGTCTGTATTGGAAATTACTTTGGCAAATTGTGGTTCTGCTCTCGGGATTTCAAATTGAGGGCGTGGAATAAATCCTGTGTCAGCTGCTATGGCTTCAAAATTTCCTGTGTAATGTCCCCGCGCATCTACCTCGTGACCGATTTCCGTAATCATGAGTTTGGTAAAATAAGCGGTCTCGTTGGTAGCTGATTTCCGCATTTCCACATCAGCAACGCATCCGGGATATAGAAATGGAACCGAAGTGCTTCCGGAAGTGATAAATACATTGACAGCTTTACTTCCTGCCGTGCCTTTCTGTGAGGCATCAATATCCATAAAAGATGAAGCCTTGATAGGGGCAACTCTCAATGAAGGGGTTGTAAAGGTTGCCTTCGATATTTCATAGGCACGCTTGGCAATATCTGACTGGTGGTTTATTTTTGAAGTTCCCGTTGTAAGTTTTTCATTTTTGCTGCTGTTGTAGCCATAAAAAGTAGGATTTACATGCTGGGCCTTCATTTTGATCTTAATATCATGTACACTGCTGCCATATACCAGCTGAACCGGTTTTTCCTGTGGAGGAAGTTTTCCGAAATGCAGTACTTCGCCATCATAATAAAACTGCTCCCCATAAGCTTCTGCTATTCTTGCCAGATAGTTGTAGTGGGTTTCTTCGTATTGCGAACTGTAAGAAACATTTCCGTGCTGGGCATCTACCCTGAAATCAAATTTATTGGAGCCAAGGCCTTCTTTAATCACCCAGTCGGCAATACTGTTAAGGCTGATTTCCTGGCGTCCGCCAAAACTCTGAATATGCGGGGCCGCATCTAAAAGGATGGTAGGGCTGTTTCCGCTAAGGACAATATTCCCAAGGCTTCCTTTATCCTGGCTGAATCCTACTTCCGTAATTACCCCTACAAAGTTTCTTTCAGGGCTTTCTTCAACGTCTTTATATTTGAATACGACTGTAATCCTTTTACCCAGAAAGTTCTGTGCCTGTTCCAGATTATGATTTTCCGGACCTCCCAATGTATCATGGGCAAGAGTGAGGTCAAACTCATGATGCTTAACGGCACTCTGGGTAAGTTTAAAATGCTTGAAATGCTTGATTATCTTACCTTCGATAATAATATCAAGCTTAATAACACGGTTGATCCCTAAAAGTTCACTTTTGGGAATAGATCCGGCGTTATGTATTTTAGAGGTAGGCTGATCTGACCAGATTTTACTTTCCTTTACCAAGGGAGTATTTGGCCCGGAAACCTGATTCAGAAATGTATTGCTATAGGAGAGGGCCTGTCCGGCTGTCTGTACTGTTTTTTGAATTTTACTGTCGGCTTTTTTTACTGCTTCTTTACCTGCATTGATGCCTGCAGTTTGCAGATTATCCAGATTTTTCTTGGATTTTGTACCTGGCTTTTTTGATGACTCACTATCTTGGAACATAACATATTTTTTCTGGGTTCAAATTTTAAACAGCAGTCTGGTTTACAGAGCTACTTAAGGTCTTTCTTATCACTCACATCAGATAAAATACTGTCTGGTCATGTCAACAGAATAGTATCTTTTGTGAGGAAATTGTCGTTCTGTTTTCACTTGATATGCGGGTGCATCCCGATATATTTTTAAGCTTTAAAATACAATTAATATTTTATTTACATGAATTTAATGTTCTGAATTACAGTTGTATAATTTGATTATTAAAATCACGTCCATGTGAAACAAATATAAGCAGCAATGAGGCAAGTAAGAAAAAAGTAGCAGTCAATTTTAGTTTTTGTCGTAGTTTTACTACTAACAGTTGTTAGGGTGTTTCTTTCTTATCTGGAAAACTCTCATTATTGTCATTAAAAAGTAATTTATCTGGAAAGATTGTATGGATAAATGATTAATTTTACAGGTGAAATTTCTTTTATTTTCCTTTAGCAGCAGGATAATAAAAGACTAAAATATATATACAGATAGCAGGAAACTTATGAAGAAAACAGGAATTATCGGATGTGGCTGGCTGGGATCAAAAATTGCAGATTCCATGTCCGGTAAATATCAAATATATACTACAGCAACAACAAAAGATAAAGTGGAAAGCCTGTCAGCAAAAGGATTTAATGCTTCTTTGGCCGTCTTTCCTGATTTTCAGCTTGAAAAGAAAATAAAAGAATGGAGTGAGATTAAGGATCTGGATATTCTGATTATTACCATTCCTCTTTCCGGGAAAAGCTGCTGTGCAAGTTCACTGTATAACAGGATACAGCACTTATTCTCATTTATAGGTGATTTCAAAGGACAAATGTTTGTGATGAGCTCTACAGGAGTATATCCGGATACGCCGGGAGAATATGCAGAAGAAAGCCTTTCGCCGGATAAGGTGCCGGGGGAGAGGATGATCAGAAATAAATATCCGCAGGCCAATATCCTCAGGCTGGCCGGATTAATGGGGGATAACAGGCTTCTTAAAAACTATAATGTGTCCAACCTTGATGCTCCGGTGAACCATATTCATTATGAAGATATTTGCAGAGTGATTGAAAGAATGATTGAAAGAGGTTTAGAAGGAAAGCTTTACAATGTAGCGTCTCCTCAACATCCTTCAAAAGCACAGGTAATCAATACGCAGAAAAATTTACCTTTTCCAGAGGAGGCTATGGCTGATGGGAAAATCATTCTGCCTTCGAAATTAATGTCAGAACTGGATTTTGTTTTCAAATATCCGGATCCAAGGTTTTTCATTGATAAATTCCCATTCAATTAAGAATCTGCGTAATCTGCGAGCGAAAATAATAAAAATTTAATTTCTCGCAGATTGAGCAGATTACGCAGATGTTTGTGTTATATTTTATTGCAAAAAGAATAAAATAAACCCTATAAATTTTTTAAGATCTATAGGGTTTAAGGTTCAAGTTTTGATGCTTGAATTATTTTTTTATTTAATGATTCTTTCCAGTACCCAATCGATGAGGTTTTTCTCGGAAGCATGATGATCTGCAGAAAATTCTCCGCGTCTTCTGTTGGCAATAACGTTATTAACGGTAATGGCTTTGTGGCCTAATAATTTTGAAAGCGCATAAATGGCTGAGGTTTCCATTTCAAAATTTGTAATTCCAAGGTCATTCAATGTTTCAAGGAATTTATCATCAACTGCTTTTAAACGAAGCTGTCTTCCCTGAGGAGCATAAAATCCCGGGAAAGTAGCCGTATTTCCATGGTATTTGGCATCTTTATAATATTCTCCCATATCTTCTGCCCAGTCTGAGAAATAAAGCATCGGTTTGATCTTTTCATAAGGGAATTTCTCTATAAAGCTTTTGGAAAATTCGTTTTCAAAACTGTAATCCTGATAAAAATGCATCAGTCCGTCCAGACCAACCACATTCTGGGTTACCAGCATATTATCTACCTGTACATCAGGATTTACGCTTCCGCAGGTACCCATACGGAAAAGCTCAAGGGCTTTGTGTTCGGTTTTGAATTCTTTGTTTTTAAGATCAATATTCACCAGGGCATCAAGTTCGTTCATCACGATATCGATATTCTCTGTTCCGATACCTGTGGACATTACGGTAATTCTTTCTCCGCGAAGTGTTCCGGTGTGGGTGTAGAACTCTCTTTTATTTTTTTTGATCTCTACTTTGTCAAAATATTTTGAAACTTTTGCCACTCGGTCCGGATCTCCCACAAGGATGATCTTATCCGCAATATCTTCGGGTAAAAGGTTTAGGTGGTATACACTTCCGTCGTCATTCAGCACCAGCTCTGAGGCAGCAAGTTTATTCAGCATAATTTATATTTTTTGTTTTTTAATTAATGAAAATAGCATCTTTGTAAGGAGATCCGGCAAGATCATAAATCGTATCATATTCTTCTACAATCCTTTTCTGTCCCTGGAAAATTTCGTAAACTGTAACAATGGTCTTTTCAAAGTTTTTCGGGTCTTTTCTTTGGGTGGTTATTTCGTAAAATTTGTCACCTTTCTTTAATACGGAAACCATTTCTTCCTTGGTTGAATTATTGGAATCCATCATTCCCGGAAAGTCCATTACGACATCTTTAAGGTCTGTATAATTTTTATAAGGTTTTGTCACCCCGTTTGAATAAACATATACATTGGGAATCTCTTTATTTTCTTCCAGGCGTATCAGGTAATAATCGTTACCTTTTTTCTCGGCATAAACGGCCATTTCTTTCTTTTTCTGTGAAAATGCACAAACTGAAAGAAAACCCGCCGCAAATGCGAATAAAACTTTTGCTTTCATGATCCTATTTTGTTTTTTAGTGAAATAATGTTAAAAATCCTCTCCCAATATCTTACCTCATCATTTTTTAACAGGCTTTTAGAATTCAGCCGTTTTCTAAGTATAATGAATTTGATTTCGGGGTTTAAAATTAATAAAAAATATTTTACCTGAAATATAAACATTTTTTAATCTGTGCTTAAACTTAAGATAACATCGGAACGGTACTTTTGCCGCTAAAAATTCATGAGATTATATCCGCTGCTCGCTGTAGTTATTTTGATAGGTTTGGCTGTCATGTCTTTTAACCCGGTTGATAAGGGAAAAGAAAACGAAAATAGCTTTGTTAATAAAGGTTTGTCAGATTTTAAAAACAAGCTTGAACAGCTGAAGTCCGATGTTTATAAATTCTCAGAAGACCGGATTTCTATTGAAGAGCTCCGGAATTCTTTAAGCAATACCAGAAATTCATTTAAGGAAATTGAGTTTTATATTGCCTATCATTATCCTGAATTCACCAAAACACACCTTAATGCCGCTCCGCTGTTTCACATAGAGGCTGCGGGCACTTCTGCATATACTTTACCTCCGGAAGGGCTTCAGGTACTGGACGAACTGATATTTTCCGATGAAGCTGTGGAAGAGAAGGAAAAAATTAAAACCATTACAGATTTTCTGTACAATTCCTATTCAGGCTTTTACCTGAGTGCTGTGAAGAATGGACTAAGCAGAGGAAACAACAAAACACTGCCTTTAAGAATAGAGCTGATAAGAATCTATACCCTCGGAGTTACAGGCTTTGATACACCTGGTTCCCTGAATATTTCTGAAGAAGCGGCCCATGCATTTACCGGGATTAAACAATATATCAACGATGATGCTTATTTTAAAAACTATAGCGTTCAGAAAGCCAATCAAATCCTTTCTGAAGGAATCAAGTACCTTTCAGATCATAAAGACTTTGAAGCTTTTGACAGGATTGAGTTTTATAAAAAATATATTCAGCCTCTCTATGAAGAATTTGGAAAATGGGATGGAAGAGAGGATGACCTCAAGGAGTTTTCCGGCTGGAATGTAAAGAGTAAAAATCTTTTCAGCAGCGATTTTCTGGATCCGTATTTCTACACCTTACTGAAGTCTTCGGAAGATAATGCGAATCTCAGAAGCCTTGGGAAATCTATTTTTCATGATCAGAATTTAAGCCAGAACGGTAAAATGAGCTGTGCTGCGTGTCATCTTGGGGAAAATGCTTTTACTGACCTTAAAATAAAATCCCAGAGTAATGTGGAAGGAAAAACCGTCCTTAGAAATTCTCCGTCTTTATATAATGCTGTTTTTGCGAAAAGATTTTTTTATGATCTGCGTGCATTTTATCTGGAACAGCAGGCGGAACACGTGATCTACAATGATGATGAATTTAATACCAGCTATGAAGACATCATCAAAAAATTAAAAACAAAACCTGAATATAAAAGAGCTTTCCGTAATGCTTTTAAAGACGGTAAAATAAATAAGGAGAACTTCTCCAGGGCCTTAAGCTCATATGTAGCTTCTCTCTATTCTTTCGACAGTGATTTTGACCGTTTTATGAGAAATGAAAAAGACATTTCTGAAGATGCCAAAAAAGGATACAATCTTTTCATGGGGAAAGCCAATTGTGCCACCTGCCATTTTGCCCCGCATTTTTCAGGGCTGGTACCACCGTTTTTTAATGAGAATGAGTCTGAAGTTTTAGGAATTACAGCAAAACCTGTGAATCAGTTTCCTATTGAGCTGGATTCTGACCTGGGACGTGGAAACAGTCCTGTGAAAAAAGAAAAATCTTGGATCTATGATTATTCTTTCAAAACAGTTACGGTGAGAAATATTGCACTTACCCGACCTTATTTCCATAATGGAGCGTTCAATACCCTGGAAGAAGTGATAGATTTCTATAACGAAGGCGGAGGAGAGGGACTGGGTTTAAAGATGAAAAACCAGACATTGCCGCCGGATAAGCTTGATCTTACAAAAACCGAGATCAGACAGATTATTGCTTTCCTGAATTCTTTGACGGACATCAGCCGGGCGAGATAATTGTGTTTCGGGTTACGGTATGCGGGATACGGGTTACGATTAGTTTCGAGTTTAAAGTTTTGAGTTTAAAGTTTGGGGTGAAAATTATTTTGGTTTAAGAGTTGTAAAAAATCAAGCTCAGAATTATACTTAATACTATCATTAACCAATCCCGGGTAATAACTTTCTTTCGTTCATTCACCAAACCCGCATCCTGAAACCCGAACTTCGAAACCCACATCATTTAACAATTATTTAATTCCCTTAACATTGGGTTATGAATTAATTAATATTCTTCACTTTATATTTAAAGTCTTATTAACAGAGGTGCCGTGCCAAAAAAATAGTTTTGCAATGTCTAATAAATCAATAGAAAATGAAGAAAAAATTACTTACAATTGCGGCATTGGCAATGGTTGCCGGTTTTAGTGCACAGGCGCAGACTTTTATATTCAATAAAAACTCGTCATGGAGCTATAAAGATAATAACCAGGCACTGGCAGATTCCTGGAAAGGGCAAACATTCGACATTTCATCATGGGCAGCCGGAAACGGGCCTCTGGGATATGGCGATCCTGTAACAACTACAATCAGCTCAGGTCTTACAACAGCTTATTTTGCTAAAGACTTTACGGTAGATTTATCAACTCTTACCGACAATATGGAACTGGGAGTGATGAGAGATGACGGAATTGTAGTTTACCTTAACGGGGTAGAAGTTGCGAGGGATAATATGCCTGCAGGTACTATTGCTTTCAATACACCGTCAAGCACTACTATTGATGGTGCGGCAGAAAACGTGTATAATATTTTCTCTATTCCGAAATCCGGTTTTGTAAATGGAACTAACAGGATTTCCGTAGAGCTCCATAACAGAAGCGGGGCGAGTTCGGACCTTAGAATAGATGCTTATTTAAAGACAATACCAACCGTAGCAGGATGTACAGGAACACATATCAGCTGTTTTACTTCAATTGTTCCTACTGCACAAACCAATAAACTGATCATTCCGGCAGAGCATAAATACCAGCTTATCTTAAAAGAAGGTGATAATTATACTGAAGGAGGCGGAATGGTAGGCGGGCAGAATGATTTCACAGCCTATGTTGCCAAAGCAGGAAGCAGTACAAACGGATACCTTTCCGTAAACCATGAAACTAATCCGGGAGGCGTTACAATGGCTGAGGTGAATTACAATGCTTCTACAAAACTTTGGCAGCTGACAAGATCAAGAGCCGTAAGCTTTTCAGACCCTAGTCTGGTTCAGACGATCAGAAACTGTTCAGGTGGAATTACTCCTTGGGGAACAGTAGTTACAGCTGAAGAGTCCGTTACTTCCAATGATGTGAACAATGACGGTTATAAAGATTACGGATGGTTAGTGGAAATAGACCCTGCTACAGCACAGGTTATCTCTAAAAATGCAGACGGATCCAAAGGGAAACTTTGGCAGATGGGTATTATGAACCACGAAAACGTAGTGGTAAACAGTGCCGGAACTACAGCCTATTACGGAGAAGACGGAGGAACCCATATGGTGTACAAATATGTAATGGATACCCCGAATGACCTCTCTTCAGGAAATCTGTATGTATTAAAGCTGGACCAGGGATTAAGCGTTACCGGAGATCCTGTAGTAACTACCGCAACATGGATCCAGGTTCCGAATAAATTAAAAGCAGATCAGAATAACACCACAGCTCTTGCTCAGTCGCTTGGAGGAACAAGATTTAACGGAGTAGAAGATGTGGATATCAGCCCGCTGGATGGGAAGATTTATTTTACTGCAAAAGGACTGGATAAAATTTACCGTCTTCAGGATAACGGAGCAACTGCTTCTCAGGTTGAAACTTTTGCAGGAGGTGCTGCTACAACGTACTCATTCAATACCCCACAAGGGATGAAGACTGAAGCATGGGGCGATGGAAACGACAACCTCACCTTTGATGAACTTGGAAACCTTTGGGTTCTTCAGGACGGTGGGAAAAATTATATTTGGGTAATTGCCCCGGATCATACCCAGGCTAATCCTAAAGTAAGACTTTTCGCTTCAATGCCGGCAGGATCAGAGCCTACAGGACTGACGTTTACTCCTGACCATAAATTCGGCTTCTTCTCGATCCAGCATCCTGACTCTACCATTACTACAGATGTAGATGCTACAGGAAACACTGTTGATTACAGAGGAAAATCAGCTACCATTGTGATCGCCCTAAAACAAAACCTGGGAACTTCAGGAGCATTGGGAACTGTTGAAAATCAAAATGCAGAAAATATGGTTGATGTAGCTCCAAATCCTACTTCAGGAATGGTTAAGATCAATTCACCGAAAGGATTGAAAGATATTTCGGTAACAGCATACAGCATAGACGGTAAGATTGTTTATACCAAGAAATTCAGTGGAGTAAACAGATCATTGGATCTCGATTTTACCCACCAGCTGGAATCATCCCGTATCCTTGTTCTGAATATCGAGGCAGAAGGCGGTTTCCAGAAAACTGTGAAATTATTGAAAAAGTAATTATTAATACCTGTTTCGGTTGCGGCGGCTTCGCCGCCGCAACCGAAACTTCTTTCTATGAAAAAAATTGTCCTATTTATTTCCGTTTTATCCCTCTGCCAGATCAGAGCACAGATCGATCCGGTAAAATATCCCACTTTTACAAGCATTGATGAGGCATTGAACAGTGAAAAGACGGTTTATAGTATAAGTTTCAGGCAAAAGGGTCTTTTCAATCTTCCCCCGCAGATTTCCAGACTGCAGTCTTTGTTTTTCCTGAACATCATGGGAAACAAACTTGAAAAAATGGATCAGGAGATTTTTACCCTAACAGAGCTTGAGATTTTGAATGTGAATGAAAACAGCATCAAATACATCCCTGATGAAATAGGGAATCTGAAAAAACTCAACACGTTCTCAATGAACCTCAATGGTCTGACAAGTATTAATTCCAATATTGCCAAACTTCAGAATTTAAAGGCTGTGCATTTTGATGCCAATAATCTTAATGTATTTCCTGAAGCACTGATGGAAATTCCTGCACTGGAAGAAATTAACCTTCAGGGAAACCAGATCAGTATCATTGCTGACCGCTTGTACAGGATCAAAAATTTAAAGTTTCTCAATTTATCTGAAAATCAGATCAATGATCTGGGAAGCCTTTCTTTTCCTAAAAATTTAAAATACCTGGAACTGCAGCAGAATGCGATTGTAAAACTCCCTGAAAACCTCTTCAAAGCTCAGAATCTTGAATTTTTGAATGCCAGCAGCAATCATATCACAGAAATATCTCCGGAGATAAAAGGATTGAAAAATATAGTCAGTATGAATCTGGCTCATAATCATTTAACAGATCTTCCTTCAGAAATAGCCCAGCTGAAAAAGCTGAAAACCCTTATCCTGACAGGAAATCCAATAGAAAAAACAAAGATTGAACGGTTAAAAAACCTCATGCCGGAAACCCAGATCTACTTCTAGATCTATCCGCCGACTCTTTTGGTTTTGTATCCCATTTCTTTAAGGATATTCATTATTTTGTCACGGTTATCACCCTGAATAATGATCGTTCCGTCTTTCTCTGAGCCACCTATTCCCAGGGTGGTTTTTATTTTTTTAGAAATTTTCTTCAAATCTTCCTCACTGCCTTCCCAGCCTTCAACAATTGTTACAGGTTTGCCATTTCTGCCTTTCTTCTCAAATTTGCATACCAAAGGTTCCTGCTGCTTAAATTCTTCTTTAGGCATCTCAAAATCCTGTTCTTCGTGTTCAGGAAATAGGTTCTTTAACTGATCTCGTAAATCCATAAAGCAAAATTAAATAATAATTTATAAAAGTACATCAGCAGGTTTGAAAATTAATTATGCTATTTATATTGATACCAGTAGTCTAAAGAACATCGTTTTTTCACCTGATCTTTTCAAAATAAACCCTCCAGATTCTTCTATTCATCCGAAATTAGGTAAATTTGTGTAACAAAAAGTTATACAAAATGTCAAAAAAAGCAATATTAGCAATCCTTGACGGATGGGGATTGGGGACAAATCCTGAGGTTTCTGCCCTGGATAAAGCAAACACTCCATTTATAGACAGCTGTTATCAAAAATTTCCACATACAACATTGGAAGCCAGCGGACTGGCTGTAGGACTTCCTGCAGGACAGATGGGGAATTCCGAAGTAGGGCACATGAATCTGGGAGCAGGAAGAGTAGTCTACCAGAACCTGGTAAAACTCAATATGGCAGTTGAAAACGGAACGTTGGGACAGCAGCAGGTTATTCAGGATGCTTTCGAATATGCTAAAAGAGAAAATAAAAAGCTTCACTTTATCGGATTGGTTTCCAATGGTGGGGTACATTCACATATCAATCACTTAAAAGGTTTACTGACTGCCGCTCATGAGTTCGGATTGAATGAAAATGTATTTGTACACGCATTTACAGACGGAAGAGACTGTGATCCGCATTCAGGATTGGGTTTTATAGAAGAACTTCAGGAACATATGCAGAAAACCGTAGGAAAACTGGCAACAGTAATCGGAAGATATTATGCTATGGACCGTGATAGAAGATGGGAACGTGTAAAACTGGCCTATGATGCAATGGTAGAAGGTGTAGGACTGCAAACGACAGACGCATTGGCTGCCATTAAAGATTCATACAATAATAATGTGACCGATGAATTCTTAAAACCTATTATTTTAGTCAATACAACAGCAACAGGAAACATAGTTCCGGTAGCAAGAATTGTGGATAATGACGTGGTTATCTGCTTTAATTTCCGTACAGACAGAGGGCGTGAGATAACGGAAGTACTTTCCCAGAAAGATTTCCCTGAATTTTTTATGCGTAAGCTGAACCTTCATTATATCACGTTAACCAATTATGACAAGACTTTCCAAAACGTACAGGTTGTATTCGATGAAGAAGTTTTGAAGGAAACGATGGGAGAAATTCTTGAAAGAAATGGCAAAACACAGATAAGAATTGCGGAAACAGAAAAATATCCTCACGTGACATTCTTCTTTTCAGGAGGGCGGGAAGAGGAATTCAATGGCGAAAGGAGACTGCTTTGCCCAAGTCCGAAAGATGTTCCTACCTATGACCTTAAGCCTGAAATGTCTGCTTATGATATCACAAATGCCATCGTGCCTGAGCTTGAAAACGGAACGGCCGATTTTGTATGCTTAAATTTTGCCAATACCGATATGGTAGGGCATACAGGTGTTTTTGAAGCTGCCGTAAAAGCTGCTGAAACAGTAGATAAATGTATTGAAAAAGTGGCAACAACAGCTTACGAAAATGGTTATGCCGTATTTATCCTGGCCGACCACGGAAATTCAGACGTAATGATCAATCCGGACGGAACGCCAAATACACAGCATTCCACCAACCTGGTGCCGTTTATCGTAATGGATAAGGACCATACATGGAATCTGAAACCCGGAAAACTCGGAGATGTTGCACCAACTATCTTAAAAGTAATGGGAGTGGAAATTCCGGAAGTAATGACAGGAGATATTTTAGTTAGCTAAAATTTAATAATATTGTCATAAAAATGCCGTTATTATAACAGATGGCGGCATTTTTGTATGATTTATATCAGTCATGGTATGGGTTGCATATGTTATTATGCCACAAATAATAAATAAATCATATCTTTGCAAATTAAAATCTATTTAGTAAGATGTATCAAAAGCTTGTCAGAAAAGAAGTAATGGGAATATTGGAAAAGGAAGTAACCTCTTTTCTGGATAAATTTTTAACGCCAATTGAAAAAATATGGCAGCCTTCCGATTACCTTCCGGATCCGTCAAGCTCAGATTTTAAATATGACCTGGAGGAAATCCAGACCTTTGCCCGTGAAATGCCTTACGACCTGTTTGTAACCCTTATCGGGGACTGTATTACAGAAGAAGCATTACCATCTTACGAATCATGGTTAATGGGGGTTGAAGGAATCAACCAGGAAGAAAAAGTAGGCTGGGCCAACTGGGTAAGAGCATGGACAGCAGAAGAAAACAGACACGGAGACCTTCTGAACAAATATCTTTACCTGTGCGGAAGAGTAAACATGAGAGAAGTGGAAATCACCACCCAATATCTTATCAACGACGGTTTTGATCTGGGAACAAGTATGGACCCTTACAGAAACTTCATCTATACAAGTTTCCAGGAAACAGCAACCAACATTTCCCACCGTAGAGTAGGGACACTGGCCAAGCAGTCCGGAAACGGTAAGCTGGCGAAAATGTGTGGTGTTATTGCTGCAGACGAAGCAAGACATGCCAAAGCTTATAAGCACTTCGTAGCCAAAATTCTTGAAATAGACCCATCGGAAATGATTCTTGCTTTCGAAGATATGATGCGTAAGAAAATCGTTATGCCTGCTCACCTGATGAGACAGTCCGGACAGAAAGCAGGAGAGCTTTGGGGACATTTCTCAGATGCAGCTCAACGATGCATGGTATATACAGGAAACGATTATATCAATATTTTATCAGACCTGTTGGATGAATGGAAGATTGAACACGTAAAAGGACTTACTGAAAAAGCTGAAAAAGCTCAGGAATATTTAATGAAACTGCCTGCAAGGCTGCAGAAAATTACCGACAGAGTTTCTACTCCGGACCTTCAGTTTCAGTTTAGCTGGGTTAAAAGTTAGTTCCATATTACTTAAAAATATAAAACTTAAGAGTGCCATCGTTTTCGGCACTCTTTTTATTTCTTATCTTTGCAAAGCTAAAAAAAGACAAAATGTTAAATAATAAAAAAATTGCTGTAGATTTCGACGGAACTATCGTGGATGATGCATATCCGGCAATTGGCAAAGCAAAAATCTTTGCTTTTGAAACATTAAAAAAACTTCAGGCAGAAGGGTACAGATTGATCCTCTGGACATATAGACACGGCAAAACGTTGGATGAAGCTGTAGAATTTTGCAGACAGAACGGAGTAGAGTTTTATGCTGTAAATTCCAGTTTTGAAGGAGAGGTTTTCGATCCCGGGAACCAATCAAGAAAACTGGATGCAGACTGGTTCATCGACGACAGGAATCTGGGAGGATTTCCGGGATGGGGCGAAATTTACAATATTATCCAGGAAAGAATAGAGTTCCGCGTAGAAGGAAAAGAAGTTCTGGCCTATTCAAAACTGAAAAAAGAAAAGAAAAAAGGACTTTTCTGGTAATAAAATAAGATAACAATTTAATAGTATAGCAATGTAACAATATTTATTTTCAAAATTGTTGCACTGGTACATTCATACATTGGTAAATTAATACAATGATTCAATTAAAAACAATAGAAGAACTCCGTTTGATGAAGGAAAGCGCACACCTGGTTTCCAAGACACTGGGAATGCTTGCCAAAGAAATAAAACCGGGAATCAATACCTTATATCTTGATAAGCTGGCTCATGATTTTATTAAAGATCACGGGGCAGAACCTGCTTTTTTGGGATATGGAGGTTTTCCAAACTCTCTGTGTATTTCTCCGAATGATCAGGTTGTTCACGGTTTTCCTAACAATGATATTGTAAAAGAAGGAGATGTTCTTTCTGTAGACTGTGGTGTTATTCTTAACGGTTTCGTAGGAGATCATGCCTATACATTTGAAATCGGTGAAGTAAAACCTGAAGTTAAAAAACTGCTGCAGGTGACCAAAGAATCCCTTTATAAAGGAATCGCGCAGTGCGTAAGAGGAAAAAGGATAGGGGATATTTCCCATGCCATCCAGTCGCACTGTGAAAAAGAAGGCTATGGAGTAGTAAAAGAACTTGTAGGACACGGCCTTGGAAGACAGATGCATGAAGATCCACAGGTTCCGAACTACGGAAGGCAGGGAAGCGGTAAAGTCATCAAAGACGGTCTTGCTATTGCCATCGAGCCTATGGTAAACATGGGTACGGAAAAAGTGAAATTCCATAACGACGGCTGGACGGTAACGACTTTGGATAATCTGCCTTCTGCCCACTTTGAGCATGATGTGGCGGTGATCAACGGGAAACCGGTACTGCTTTCCACATTTAAGTATGTTTATGAGGCTTTGGGGATCGTAAGTGATGAAGAAAAGCCTTTCCAACTGGATTTTTAATGAAAAAAGTAACGAAACTTTTACTTAATAAAATACCTCGCCCAATGCTTATTAAAATGAGTATCTGGGCGAGGCCGCTTATCTACCAGTTTTTCAAGGGAGATGAATTCTATGACCCTATTGATGGAAGGTCTTACCGGAAATTCCTTCCTTATGGTTATGGAAAACAAAGAGAAAATGCTCTTTCTCCGGGAACACTAAGCCTGGAAAGACACCGCCAGATGTGGCTTTATCTTCAGAATGAAACAGATTTTTTCATTAAAAATGCTAAAGTTCTGCATATTGCACCTGAACAGGAATTTCTAAGGAAATTCAAAATGATGAAGAACCTGAACTATATTTCTGCAGACCTTTTCTCTCCGATTGTGGATGTGAAAGCTGATATTCTGGATCTACCCTTTGAAGATAACAGCTTTGATATTGTATTTTGCAATCACGTTCTGGAACATATCGAAGATGATGCAAAGGCTATGAGTGAACTGTACAGGGTGATGAAACCCGGAGGCTGGGGGATTTTTCAGGTTCCGATGAGAAACTCTATGGAAAAGACCTATGAAGATTTCACCATTACAGATCCTAAAGAACGTCAGAAACATTTTGGCCAATACGATCACGTCCGCTGGTACGGGATGGATTATTTCGATCGTCTGAGAAAAGCCGGTTTTGAAACAGAACCCAATTTCTATTCACAGAATTTTTCAGAAGAAGAAATCAAAAAATACGGGTTAAGGAAAAACGAGATCTTACCTGTAGTTTTCAAAAAATAAATAACAAACCCGCTTTCTTATGAAAACGGGTTTATTTAATATAGATAGAAATTGTTTTCCTGATTAGTGAGAGACAGATTTAAGCCCTACAACGGAACCGATCAGGGTTACAATGAAAAATATCCTCCAGAAGCTTACCGGATCTTTAAAAAAGAAAATTCCCATCAGGGCTGTTCCTACGGCTCCTATCCCTGTCCATACCGCATAAGCTGTCCCCATCGGAAGTGTTTGTGTAGCTTTGATCAGCAGTACCATACTGATGGTCATGGTAATCAGGAAGCCGGCATACCACAAATACATTTCAGTACCGGATGTTTCTTTGGCTTTTCCCAAGCATGAAGCAAAAGCAACCTCAAATAACCCGGCGACAATTAAAATAATCCAATTCATTTTTTTAAATTTTCTCTCCTGCAAATTTCAGGATTTGGAAACAGAGAAAATTTTACAATTGTTAAAAAATGAAATTATTTTATCTCTGCACGTATTCTGCTGAGGCTTACCTGTGTAATTCCCAGATAAGAAGCAATATGTCCCAGCTGAACTCTTTTTAAAAGATCGGGTTTATTAATCATCAGGTCTTTATAACGCTCCAGGGAGGTTTTGAACTGCCTGGAAATAATCAGTTCTTCCGTTCTTACAAGCTCCCGTTCTGCAAATTTCCGTCCCCAGTTGGCAATATGGATATCCTCGCTGAAAAGTTTTTTCAGGTTTTCTGTTTCCAGGATGTACAGATCGCAGTCTTCCAGGAGCTCAATGCTTTCATAACCGGGCTTATCCTCCACATAGCTCTTCATGGACACTATGGTTTCACCCTCACTGCCGAACCAGAATGTAATATCGTTATCCGCAGTGGAAGCGTATGCCCGCACAATACCTTTCCTTATAAAATAGATATACGGGATAATCTTATCTGCTTCCATGAGGCAGAAATTTTTTGGATATGATACTTCTGTGATATATCTTTTTAAGGAGCCTCTGGATGCCTCAGGAAGTACATCAATACGGTCAAGAATTTCATCTATATCCATACAAACAATTATAATGTCAAAAATATTGGTTTTAAAATATGTAAAGCAAACTTACCTGTTTCGGTCATTCAATTTTGTCATAAATATATTACTTTTTCAAAGGCTTTACTTACTTTTCACAGAAACAAAACACAATTAAATTTTGTTTTCACTAACTTTGCACCCCGGTTCAATATTGAGCCTAAAAAATAATATATGCACAAAGCAGGATTCGTAAATATAGTCGGAAAGCCTAATGCCGGAAAATCTACCTTATTAAACCAATTAATGGGGGAGAAACTGGCTATTGTAACACAAAAGGCACAGACAACACGCCACAGGATTTTTGGAATTTATAATGAAGATGATTTACAGATCGTATTTTCGGATACGCCAGGAGTTTTAGACGCCAAGTATGGCCTTCAGGAAAAAATGATGGATTTTGTAAAGGATTCTTTACAGGATGCCGATGTATTCTTATTCATTGTAGATGTTACCGATAAAGCCGAACCTTCAGAATTTTTAATTGATAAACTGAATAAGATCCCGGTTCCGGTACTGCTTCTTCTGAATAAAGTAGATCAGACCACACAGGAAGGCCTGGAAAAGTTGGTGGAAGACTGGCACAACAGAATTCCGAAAGCGGAAATTCTTCCTATTTCTGCCCTGAATGCTTTCAATACAGATATCATTCTGCCAAAACTCAGATCTCTGCTTCCGGAGAACCCGCCTTATTATGATAAAGACCTGTATACCGATAAGCCGGAACGTTTTTTTGTGAATGAGGCCATCCGTGAAAAAATTCTTCTTAACTATGAGAAGGAAATCCCGTATTCCGTAGAGGTAGTTACTGAGCAGTTTAAAGAAAAAGAAGGAATTATTTTCATCGATTCTATTATTTATGTAGAAAGAGATACCCAAAAAGGAATTATCATCGGGCATAAAGGAGAGGCCATCAAAAAAGTAGGAACAGAAGCCAGACTGGATCTGGAAAAATTCTTTTCCAAGAAAATACATTTGAATCTTTTCGTGAAAGTGAAAAAGGACTGGCGTAAAAATGACAGAGATCTGAAAAATTTCGGATACAGATAAACTAAAAACACCTGAAACTCCGTTCTATTAAAAGATTTTTAGTAACTTTAATTCTAAATTTTTAGTAAATGAACTATTTTCAGTCCAATTCCAGCTCACTACCTAAAGATATTGTTTTATTGGCAGTGAGAGTATTTGTAGGCTTTGCAATGCTTTCTCACGGTTTTCCGAAACTTCAGATGCTTTTGGAAGGCGGTAAGATCGAGTTCTTCGACTTTATAGGATTAGGTCCTTTAGTGACTCTTGTTCTTACGGTTATTGCTGAATTCGTTTGTTCAATACTCCTGATTTTAGGTCTTTTTACAAGGTTTTCTTTGGGTTTTCTGATCTTTACAATGATCATTGCTGCTTTTGTAGTTCATGGGGCAGATCCTTTTGAGAAAAGAGAGCTAAGTCTTATTTATTTGTCTGTTTATCTTCTTCTGATGGCCTTTGGTGCCGGAAAAATATCAGTGGATCATATGATAGAAAAAAGAAAAAGGGCCTCGGATTGGTAATCCGGATTTAGATAAAAAACAAGAGAGAGTATTACAAATAATGCTCTCTTTTTATTACCATGATTTAAAATTTGTTTTTCTAAAAATAATAGCTTAAATAAGTTATTTCAGGTGCTTAAAATCACTATTTTCGTAGAAAATGAATTATATGAAGATAAAACTGACAATTTGCCTTCTGGCATTTCTCAATTTCTATGATGCTCAGGAAAATATTACTTATCAAAAGCCATCTGCTGAAATTCTAAAACTTGCAGATTACGAAAGACCCCCGAGTGTTCTGATGAACAGCAAAAAAGATTGGGTGATTTTTACTTACCGTCCGACCTATAAAACTCTGGAAGATCTTAACCAGCAGGAAATGAAGCTTGCCGGGTTGAGAATTAATCCGGTTACCAATATTTCAAGCAGTGTTACCTATTCCAATAATCTGAAGATCAGAAAAATTAATGATAAAAATGAAGTTCAGGTAAAGAATCTGCCTGCTAATCCTAAGATTACATATATTTCATTTTCGCCTGATGAAAAGACATTGGCATTTACCCATACAACAGATAAAGGAGTGGAGCTTTGGATCGTAAATCTGGAAACTGCTTCAGCCAAAAAGATTACAGGTGATAACCTGAATGCGAATTTAGGAACACCGTATACGTGGTCTAATGATTCACAAAGCCTGCTGATCAGAACGCTTCCCCAAAACAGACCGGCTCTGATAGATGCAAGTAAAGATCTCCCGACAGGGCCCATTGTTTCTACTGCTGACGGTAAAGTTTCGCAAAACAGAACTTACCAGGATCTTCTTAAAAACCCCCAGGATGAAAAAAATTTTGAAGTTCTTACCGCTTCTGAGATTTATAATGTTGACCTGAACGGAAACCTTAAAAAAGTAAAAGACCAGGATATGTATTCCGGTTTAAGTTTTTCTCCGGACGGAAACTATCTCATGGCGACCGTGATCAAAAAACCGTTTTCCTATATCGTTCCATTAAACAGGTTCCCTTCGACTACTACCGTATATGATCTGAAAGGAAATGCCGTAAAAACAGTAAACGATGTTCCTTTGAATGAAATCATGCCGAAAGGATTTTCATCGGTAAGAACCGGAAAAAGAAGCATGGTCTGGAGAAGTGATGCGCCGGCAACTTTAGTATTTGCCGAAGCTCTGGACGGAGGAGACCAGTCAAAAGCTGCGGAATACAGAGATGAGATTTTCACCTGGGAAGCCCCTTTTACGGCTGCTCCAAAGTCATTCTTTAAAACAAAACAGAGATATGAAGGAGTAAGCTGGACGAATGATCATTATGCCGTAGTCTCCGAAGGTTGGTATGATACGAGAAATACCAAATCTTTCCTTGTAGACCTTAATAACGGGGAATCAAAAGTTATTGATGACAGAAATTATCAGGACGTTTACAGTGACCCGGGAAATTTTAATACGGCAAAAAACCAGTATGGAAGAACCGTTATTGATATGAAAGGCGGGAAAACCTACCTTATAGGAGACGGATTCACGAAAGACGGGCAACATCCTTTCATTGATGAAATGGATGTAAAGTCACTGAAAAAGAAAAGACTGTACACGTCTAATATCAAGAATGGGAAAGAAGAAATCATTGATATCCTTAATCCTTCAAAAGGAGAAATCTTGACGACTCAACAGTCCCCAAGCCTTTACCCGAATTATTTTAAAAAGAATATTAAATCCAATAAAGCAGAAGCAGTAACCCATTTTGCCAATCCTTTTGAAAGCATTAAAGATGTTTATAAAGAAGTGATCACCTATAAAAGAAATGACGGAGTTACTTTAACGGGAACTCTTTATCTGCCTGCAAACTACGACAGAAAAACAAAAAAAGAAAAACTTCCTTTACTGATCTGGGCATATCCTACAGAATATAAAGATAAAAATACAGCAGGACAGAATACCCAGAACCCGAACGACTTTACCTTCCCATATTACGGATCTTTCGTATACTGGACTACGAAAGGATACGCTGTGCTGGATGATGCTGCCTTCCCAATTATTGGCGAGGGTAAGACAGAACCGAACGATACTTTCATTCCGCAGTTGGTTGCCAACGGAAGGGCGGCCATAGATGCGGTAGATCAGCTGGGGTATATTGACAGGACTAAAGTGGCTGTAGGAGGTCATTCCTACGGTGCATTTATGACTGCCAACCTTTTGACCCATTCTAAAGATTATGCCTGTGGTATTGCCAGAAGCGGCGCTTATAACAGAACTCTGACTCCGTTTGGGTTCCAGAGTGAGCAGAGAAATTACTGGGATGTCCCTGAAATTTACAACATGATGTCACCTTTTATGAACGCAGATAAAATGAAGACTCCACTGCTTCTGGTTCATGGTGATGCTGACAACAACCCGGGAACTTTTACTTTACAAACCGAAAGATATTTTCAGGCTCTGAAAAATCTGGGTGCACCTGTAAAAATGGTTCTCCTTCCGAAAGAAGCGCACGGTTATGTTGCCAAAGAAAATATTTTACACCTTTTGTGGGAGCAGGATCAGTTCCTTGAGAAGTGCTTAAAAAAATAATTAAATTTTAAAACTCGTCCGTCAGGACGAGTTTTTTTATAAATATCTTAAAATCTTATCAATACTCTTAAGCTCCATAAAATTGCTGTGCTCCAGATGATGCTCATGCTGTTCATGGCTCCAGGTCACATGATAAGGAATGTGTGCGGCAAAACCTCCGATCTCCAATACCGGTAGAACATCAGATTTTATCGAATTTCCAAGCATCAGAAAGTGTTCCGGTTTACAATCCAGATGTTTCAGCAGCTTCTGATAATCGCTTTCCTTTTTGTTACTCATAATTTCTATATGGTGAAAATAATCCTGTAACCCTGAATTTTTAAGCTTTCTTTCCTGATCCAGAAGATCTCCTTTTGTAGCTACAACCAGCCTGTACTTTCCTTTTAATGCATCTAATGTTTCAGCAACGCCTTCCAGTAATTCTATAGGCTTTTGCAAAAGTTCCTGGCCAATTTCGATAGTTCTGTTTATTAATTGTATGGATGCTGTTCCTTCTGAAATTCTGCTAACGGTTTCTATCATACACAGCATAAAACCTTTTACACCGTAACCATAAAGATGAAGATTCTTCATTTCGGTTTTAAACAGTTCCTGGGATACGGAATGTTGCGGAAGATAATCTTCAAGAAGTGCACAGAATTCCTTTTCTGCTTCCTGAAAATAAGGTTCGTTGACCCATAGGGTATCATCAGCATCAAATGCAATGGTTGTTATATGATTATTCATTTTACTTTTGTAATTTTCTGATGACAAAATTCAGTATAAAAATTCAATCTCAAAAGGACATTTGTCCCGGATAAGAAATGCTACGGACCAATCAGTTATTTTTAAATTACCTGGAAGATCTTTATGAGAAACAGGAACGTAAGGAAGATATCATCATCAGGTCATTTTCCAAAGGCGAAAGGATATTCACCCAGAATGAAAAACCTTCCAAAATAATGTTGATTAAAGAAGGTATTACCAAATGTTTCTTTGTCGAAGAGAATGATAAGGAATATATTGTCGAATTTCTTGGAAAAGGCGAGATTACCGGAGAAATAGAACTGATCCGGAATATTCCCTGTCTGTGCAGTATTGAAGCTGTAACCGATGTTATTGTTTACGCTGTTGCAGTCCCATATTTTAAGAATTTAATCAAAACCGACCTTTCATTGAATAATTTGCTGCTGGATGTTTTTGCTGAGCGTATCGTGAATACTTCCAGAAGAGCTTCCTATCAGCAGCTGTATGCTGCAGAACATACCCTCGCCCAGCTTCTTGAGCTTCAGGCGCAGCAGGAAATAGAAATTTCCAAAGAAGACATGGCAGCCTATCTGGGAATTACAGTAAGAAGTCTGAACAGGACTTTGAAAAATTTAGAAAAATAAAAGATAACTTTTTTCCCCTGATTCTGTTGATAAGAATACAATGCTTCTTATTTTTGCACATCAATAAACCGGAACCTATACAAATATGGAAGACCTGCAATTCAGGAATGCTGACCTGAAAGATTTGGAAAAAATAGTTGAGATATACAATTCTACCATCCCGTCGAGAATGGTAACGGCAGATATGGAAAATGTTTCTGTGGAAAGCAGGATAAAATGGTTTAATGAGCACAATCCTCAAACACGGCCGCTGTGGGTGTTTGAAGATCAGAATGGTCAGACCATAGGATGGGTGAGCTTTAGTTCATTCCACGAAAGGGCTGCTTACAGCGGAACGGTAGAGGTAAGTATTTATCTGGATGAAAGCTGCAGAGGAAAAGGTTATGGTAAGACTATCCTTAAATATTGCATAGATAATGCTGCGAAATTCGGGGTAAATAACCTTGTAGCCCTTATCTTCCTTCATAATGAAGCCAGTTTAAGGCTTTTCAGGAATTTCGGATTTGAGGATTGGGGAACATTACCTGATGTAGCCATTTTAGATGGAGTGGAGAGAAGTCTGAAGATTTTAGGGAAAAGAGTAGGGTAAACTGTCATTGCGAACGGATTAAAGGTTTGCGAACGAAGTTCAGAAGCGACTAAGCAATCTCAAAGGTATTATTTTGCTTTTAAAAATATTAGTTTAATACTATTGAAAATCATTATGTTAATATATTCACACTTCGACTTCGCTCAGTGTGGCATCTCTAATAATAAGTTGTTTCTCTAACATTGTCAGTCTGAGCGGAGTCGAAGACTTTAATGTTATTCAAATAAAATGTCTGCGCGAAATCGAAGATTTCGCGCAGACATTTTATTTACGTTTAATATATTTATCGATATTATTGCTTTATTTTCTTCGCAGACATATCCAAAAACCGTTTCACCAGGAAAACAGCAGAAACCGTTAATCCCAATCCTAAAGCGATCCACATTCCGAAAGCACCCATTTTTAAGGTGACACACAGAAAATATCCTAAAGGAATGGTAATCACCCAATAAGCGATAAAAGTATAGATCGAAGGGATCTTTACATCCTGGATCCCTCTGAGCATCCCTAAAGCAGTTACCTGCACTCCGTCCGAAAGCTGGAATAAGGCAGCTATGATCATTAATTTCGAAGCCAGCATAATAACTTCAACTTCCTCTTTTTTGGTAAAGAAAGTAGGTAAAATATTTCTTGCCAGAATAAAGACCAGTCCGCAGATACACATGAAAATAAAAGCTATTTTCAGATTGTTGATCCCGACTTTTCTTAATTCAACAAAATTCTGTTCTCCCAGTTTTCTTCCGATCATAACCGTTGATGCCACACTGAACCCTACACAAAGGTTAAAGGTAAATGAAGCCATGCTCAATGCAATCTGATGGGAAGCAATATCATGAGCTGAAATAAGCCCGCAGATAAATGCAGCACCGGCAAAAGCCGTTACTTCAAAGAACATCTGCAATGCTGTAGGCAGACCCAATTTCACCATTTTATCAAACATGTTTCTGGAGAAAACCTGAATTTTTAAAGAAAAATCTTTGATATACTGTCTTGTTTTTTTCTCTTTAACCAACACAATATAAAGGAAGACTACCATAAATATTCTGGAGATCAGGGTTGCTAAAGCGGAACCTTTTACCCCCATTTCAGGAAAGATCCAAAGTCCTTTAATGAAAACATAATTTAACGCAATATTAATGATATTGGCAATGATGGTCGCTTTGGTTACCCCTATGGTATAGGAAAGCCCTTCAGAAACTTCACGAAGCGTCTGAAAAGCCATGAAAGGGATCATACTGATTGCCATAATACTCAGGAAATCTACTGTGTTAGGAATAATTTTCTCCGGCTGTCCGGAATGGTAGAGCAGTGGCATTCCCAGAAACAAAACAGCCATTAAAATAATTCCTACAGACATATTGATGACAAAGCCGTGGCTGAAAACAGAATTAATGGTTCCGTGGTCCTGCTTGGAATGTGCCTCAGAAACCAGAGGGGGAATTGCAAATGAAAAACCCAGTGCAAGTACGAACACCGAGAAAAATACAGCATTTCCCAATGAAACGGAAGCCAGGGCATCCGCACCTAATAGTTTTCCGACAATAATATTGTCGAACAGATTCACCGAGACCTGCCCAACCTGTGTAAGCATAACAGGCAGAGCCAGGGTAAGGCACTCTTTCGTGTAGTTTTTGTTTAAAAAGTTCATAATATTTTATGATTCATATATAGTTTACTTAAAATAGGGTCAAAAAAAAAATTGCAGTAAGGCTACTGCAATTTTATAATATATTTAATGTTCAATTAAATTATTTCCTTACAAAATTGGCAACATCCTCCTCAGAAACAGTATTTCCGCCAAGAATAATTAATCTTTCCACAACATTTCTCAGTTCTCTGATATTTCCTGTCCAAGAAAGAACTTTAAGCGCGTCAATCGCTTTATCATCAAATTTCTTCACGGCAGTACCATGCTCATCGGCAATCATACCGGAAAAGTGATCCACCAATAATTTGATGTCTTCTTTTCTGTCATCCAACGGCGGAACGTAGATCTCAATCACAGAGAGCCTGTGGTAAAGGTCTTCCCTGAATTTTCCTTCTTCAATTTCCTTCTGCATGTTTTTGTTGGTTGCAGCAATTACCCTTACATCCACCTTAATTTCCTTATCGCTTCCCACAGGAGAAACTTTGCTTTCCTGCAATGCCCTCAAAACCTTAGCCTGAGCAATAAGGCTCATATCTCCGATCTCGTCCAAAAAGATCGTACCTCCGTTTGCCTGTTCGAATTTTCCCTGCTTATCTTTAATAGCACCTGTAAAAGAACCTTTTACATGCCCGAAAAGCTCAGATTCAATAAGTTCAGAAGGGATGGCCGCACAGTTTACCTCTACCATTGGTCCTCTTGCGCGCTCGCTTTGGTTGTGGATAGCATGGGCTACCAGTTCTTTTCCAGCACCGTTGGGTCCTGTAATCAAAACACGGGCATCAGAAGCAGCAACTTTTTCGATCATATCCTGGATCTTTTTCAGAGCAGGGGAATCACCGATCATCTGGTATTTTTTGTTGACCTTTCTTTTTAAGGTTTTATTTTCAGTTTGAAGATTTTTATTTTCCTTTTTAAGACTTTCTTTAGCTAAAGCATTTTTTACGCTTGTAATCAGCCTGTTGATGTCGATAGGTTTGGAAATGAAATCGTACGCTCCTTCTTTTAAGCAGGAAACAGCAGAATCAATATCTGCGTGGCCTGAGATCATGATGAAGGTGCTTTCGGGCTTGAGAACCATACTTTGCTTTAAAAGTTCCGTTCCTGAAAGTTTAGGCATCTTGATATCAGAAATCACTAATGCGAAATCTTCTTTTTCTATCTGTTTGTAGCCTTCGAGGCCATCTTCAGCGATAACAAATTCGTAATCGGTAAGTTCATCAGAAAGGATACTGTGTAGTACTCCCGAGATTGCTTTTTCGTCTTCTACAATAAGGATTTTTTGCATAGTTGCAAATTTAGATTTTTTGATTCAATTATTAGCAAAAACTATACCTAAATATACTATTTTGAGTAATCTCTTCTGCCGAAAATAGCGGATCCCACCCTTACAGAATTGGCACCGCATTCAATGGCAGCCGGGAAATCATCACTCATTCCCATAGATAAAGTTTCCAGTGTTTTTAATGTATTTAATTCATCAAAAAGTCCTTTTAATATCGAAAACTCTTTTTTTACCTGTTCCTCGTCGTCGGTAAATGTAGCCATACCCATCAGGCCGGTAATCTCTACATTCGGAAATTCTCCGTTCAGATATCGCTGGAATAATGCTTTTGCTTCAGCAACTTCAAGACCGAACTTACTTTCTTCTTCAGCTATTTTTACCTGAAGCAGGACCTTGATTTTTCTGTTGCTTTTCCCGGCTTCTTTATTGATTTCTGAAAGAAGTTTTTCAGAATCCACACTCTGAATGGTATCAATGAAAGGAGCGATATATTTTACTTTATTGGTCTGAAGATGCCCGATCAGGTGCCACTGGATATCCTGCGGAAGGAGAGGGTGTTTCTCCATAAGCTCCTGAACTTTATTTTCCCCGAAAACTTTCTGCCCCAGATTATAAACTTCCTGAATGGCTTCAACAGGGTGTGTTTTGGAAACGGCTACTAGTTGAACTCCCGCTGGCAGCTGATTTTTTATTGCTGTATAATTTTCTTTAATTTCCATATATGCAAATTTCTGAATTTTAAAAGCAAAAAACTAATGAATCTGTAAAATAGTTGCCACCAGATTTTAATTATTAATTGTTATTTGATGGGCTACAGCATAAGTAATACACATATAGTATTCATTGTTCCACTGCCAGATTGCTGGATTGTTACATTAATTTAATATCTCATTAATCTGTGGATACTGGGAAATCTTCCTGAACACAAACTTGTTGCTTTTCTGAAGCTTTTCGATAAACATATCCAATTCATTAATGGAATCAGCATCCCTGAGGTACTGATCATGGGTAAGGAAAACCAGATGCCTCGATGTTTTTTCCAGGTCATTAAAGAAAATGCTGTCTACTTTTTTGATCATAGCTTCATGGCTTCCCTTTAAGGTCATTTTTTGGGAAGGTCTCCATTCAAGATCCCAGCCGATTACTTTATAGCCTGCTTTTCTAAGGCTGTTGGCAGCATCGGTAGAACTTTTGATATCGGTCACGTTGATGTTGTTCAATCTCCAGATATTTCTGCCGGGTGTTCTCGCGATCATATCATAAAGTTTAAGGCTGTCTCTGGCAATATTAAAATCATGGACCACAGCATCGGGATTTTTATAAAAATCGGTGTATTTATTATGGGCATGGCTAAAGCTGTGGTTGGCCAGTTCGATCAGAGGATTGTTTTTTAAAAGCTCCAGGTCATCTTTCTGCCTTTTGCTTCCATAGGCGTGTTTCCCCACCAGAAAGGCGGTTGCACAAACATTTCTTTTGTTTAAAACTTTAAGGAGGTTTTCTGTTCCCTGGTTAGGGCCATCATCAAAAGTAAGGTAGATGATTCTTTTATCGGATTCTACATTCTCATCATCTATTCTGGGGACCGGTTTTGTGGTGGGATGTTCCAGTGAAATGTTTTTTTCAAACTCTTTCACATCAGTTTTGCCGTTACAGCTGTTGAATACAATTGAAGCCGCACTCACCAATGCAGTCATCCCAAGAAAAGCCATATTTTTTGACTTTTCTCCCAAAAATTTTTTCATAAAGATAATGGAGATTAAATCGTTAAAAACTTGTTAAAATAATTGTTGAAATGTTAACAAATAATATGCCGCATTTTGTTAAAATGCAGTTTTTTAATTTTATTTTAAGCTCTTTATTTTATGATGTTTTGCGGTGAAATGAAAAGTTTTGAGATTATGTTTTCTTATTGCTGTTTTTTAACATTTAAAATTATAAAAATAATAGCTTCTCTCTATTATTATTGAAGTAGTATTATTTTCCTTTCTGTGGGATTTATTTTAATATTTCTTTCAGATAAAGAGAGTTCTTAATGGCTGCCGTTCCCCAGGTATTATTGAAAAATATAAATGTTTTCCTTTCCGAATGGTTGATTTTTTCAGCAAGCTTATCGATAAATTCTGGACTGTATTCGGATTTATAAAGGACAGGTTTGCCATGAAGCCTGTAATATAAGATGTCAGGATGATTGATGATCATCTCTTCCGGAAGGTTTCCGGGAAAACTGACTCCTGAAAAAATAATATTGTTGTCTTTTAAAAGGGTGAAAATTTCTTCAGACCACCAGGAATCATGACGGAATTCTATAACATTTAAATATTTAAAATCAAGGCCGGCAAGGATCAGGTCAATATTCTCCTGCGACTTTTTGAATGAAGGCGGAAACTGGTATAAAAACCCGGAAAGCTTTTCTTTCAGATGAATTTCAATGTGTTCACAGAACTCTGAAATCTCATGTCTGGAATCTTTCAGGCGTTTTTCATGTGAAATTGCTTTTGGTATTTTGATGAAAAATCTGAAGCTGTCAGGCGTTTCATCATACCATTTTGAAAGCGTTTTTGCAGTTGGCTTTCTGTAGAAAGTGGAATTGATCTCCACTGAATTGAAAACCTGTGAGTATAAGGTAAGAAAGTCTTTACTTGGAGCATTTTCAGGATACAGCGACCCTTTCCAGTCGTTATTATAAAATCCCGAACATCCAATGTAAAGACTTTCTTTTTTCATGATATTTATTTTATTTCCGTATCCAGATTGACAGAATTCAGCCTTAATGAATTGAGAATGACAGAAAGTGAACTGACACTCATTGCAGCTGCTGCAATCATAGGTGATAACAGTATTCCAAAGAAAGGATACAATAATCCTGCCGCTACCGGAATTCCCAGCACATTATAAATAAATGCAAAGAACAGGTTTTCTTTGATATTTTTAAGAAGCTTTTCACTGAGTAGTTTAGCTTTCGCTACGCCTAAAATATCACCTTTTAATAATGTAATTTCTGCACTTTCCATGGCCACATCGGTTCCGGTTCCCATTGCAATTCCTACGTCGGATTGCGCCAAAGCAGGGGAGTCATTGATCCCGTCACCGGTCATGGCTACAATTTTACCCTGCTGCTGAAGTTTTTTTACTTCATTCAGTTTATCTTCGGGCAGGCAGCCTGCTTTATAATGCCTGATTCCCAGTTGATCTGCAACTGCTTTTGCGGTATGCTCATTGTCTCCCGTCATCATGATCACATCAATTCCTTCATCCATAAGGCGCTGAACAGCTTTTCTGGAAGTTTCCTTAATTTTATCTGTAAAACTGATAAAGCCTAATACAGACTGATCCTGTGCTACAAAAGAAATAGTATGCGCCTTTGATTGTACTTCTACGGCTTTTTGCTTTAATTCCGGAGAAACGGACAGATTATTGGATGTTAAAAGACTTTCGTTTCCTAAATACACCATTTTTCCATTGATATTTCCCCGGACTCCTTTTCCTGAAATATTTTCAAAGTGATCAACCTTTTCAGCGGATAAATTTTCTTCTTTTGCCTTTTTTATTACTGCATTGGATAGTGGATGCTCGGAATTCTGATTCAGTGAAAATGCTATTTTCAGAATATCATTCCTGTTGGCGTTTCCTGATGGTTCAATATGTTCTACAGATGGCTTTCCTTCCGTTAGAGTTCCTGTTTTGTCAGTGATCAGAACATTCACTTTATTCATCTGTTCCAGCGCTTCGGCATTTTTAATCAGGATACCGCTTTTGGCACCTTTTCCAATTCCTACCATCAGTGACATGGGAGTTGCAAGACCTAATGCACACGGACATGCCACAATCAAAACCGCAACAGCATTAACGAAGGCGAATAAGCTTCTTTTTCCTTCCGGACCGAAAAACTGCCATAATACAAAGGTAAGAACGGCAATGAGGATTACAACCGGAACGAAAACTTTAGAAACCTTGTCTGTCAGTTTCTGTATCGGTGCCCTGCTTCGGCTGGCTTCATTCACCATTTTGATGATTTGCGAAAGAAGGGTTTCATCGCCTACTTTTTCAGCTTTCATGATGAATACCCTATTTCCGTTTATGGTTCCCGAAGAAACTTTATCATCAACACTTTTCTCTACAGGGACAGGTTCACCGGTGATCATGCTTTCATCAACCAGGGAATTTCCTTCCGTGATTTTTCCGTCAACCGGAATTTTTTCACCCGGTTTTACTTTCAGGAGGTCTCCGATTTTTACCTGGGAAAGCAAAACTCTTTTTTCTTCCCCGTTTATCATAAGATTAGCTTCATCAGGAGAAAGGTTCATCAGTTCCTTGATAGCGTTTCCTGTTTTTTTATGAGCGGCAGCCTCCATCAGCTGTCCTAAAATCACAAGCGTTAAGATCACGCAGACAGCTTCAAAATACAGCGGAATTTCGTGATTATGTCCTCTGATTTCATGCGGAATAATATCCGGGAAAGCCAAAGCTGTTATGCTAAAAATAAATGCAGCTGCAACTCCTAAGGCAATCAGGCTGAACATATTTAAATTCCATGTTTTAAATGAAACCCAGCCTCTTTTCAGCAGGAACCATCCGGAATAAAACATTACCGGAAGCGTCAACGCAAGTTCTATAAATCCCTGTATTTTGTGGGAAAAAGGAAAATTAATCAACATTCCGCCCATCGAAAGAATGAAGACAGGAACTGTAAAGAGAAGAGAAATAATGAATTTTCTTTTTAGAATATTGTAGGTTTCATCTTCTTCGTCATCTCCGCTGTCGGGCATTCTTACAAGATCCATTCCACAGATCGGACAATCTCCGGGTTCATCCCTGATGATCTCCGGATGCATGGGACAGGTATATTTTGCAGTTTTCTTCTCAGGATATTTTACCAGATCCATTCCGCATACAGGACATCCTACATTGGAATTATAGGTTTTGTCGCCTTCGCAGTACATCGGGCAGTAATATTTCCCGGCCATGTCATCTGTAACTTTCGGGGCTTCATGGTGATGGCCGTGATTATGATGAGCATGGGTGTGCTGATGGTTGTGAGAAGCAGCATTTTTTACAAGATCTTCCGTGATTTCTTCCAGATGCATATGACAAACCGGACAGTCCCCTTTTTCATCATAAATTTTATCACCTTCACAGAACATCGGGCAATAGTATTTACCTACGCTGTCTTTGAAATTTGCTGGAAGGTTAGCGGAAGAGTAGGTAGGTTTATGGTTCGGGTCTTTAGCATGCTTTTCTTCAATAGGAACCAGATACATATTACAAACAGGGCATCTTTCGCCTTGTTTAAAGTATACTTTATCGCCTTCGCATTCCATTGGACAGTAATATACAGAAGAAGGAGAAACCCTGTCCTGGGGCTTTATAAATGTGTTTTCAGGTTGTTTTGGGTCTTCCAGCCTGTATTTTCCTATTTCTTCCAGAGCTTTATTCAGAGCTGAAAGCTGGATTTCTTTATCAGAAGTAATGGTGACTGTATTATTCTCCAGATTTACATCGGCTGTAACTCCTTCAATACTGTTGAGCTGTCCGGAGATTTTTTTCTGACAGCCGGAGCAGGTCATCCCGAGTATATTATATTGTTTGTCCATGATCCTTGAATTTATATTACAAATGTCCAAAATGAAATGGTAAGGCTGTTATAAATTTAAGGATAATAGTTATAGAATTTGGAAGAAGGGTTGAGTAGGAGAGTTTGAGGGTAGTAGTGTGGGAGAGTTTTAGGGTTTGGGACTAGGAGGGTTTATAGTGTGGAAGATAAATGGAAAGAGGTTTGATATTCTATGATTACCTATTTTTAAATTAAATTAGTATGTCTAATTTAATAGTTACTCAAACTCTCCCACACTCTGACTCTCAAACTTAGAAACTATCCAGTGTTTTTCTTTGATGATCTTTCAGTTTCTTGAATTCCGTAGGGGTAAATCCAGTGATATTCCTGAATTGGGAAGAAAGGTGCTGAACACTTTTGTAGCCAAGCTTTCCGGCAATTTCCGTAAGGGTGAATTCATTATAAAGAAGGAGTTCTTTTACTTTTTCAATTTTGTGAAGGATGAAAAACTGCTCCAGGGTAATGTTTTCGTTCTGGGAAAAGGTTTTGGAAAGGGAGCTGTAATCTTTGTGAATTTTCGAGCTTAAAAATTCGGAAAGAAGAAAGTTCTCATCAATATCCAGTTCACTGATTTTGATGATAATGATATTTTTGATTTTATCAACGAGCTGATGGGCAGAGTCTTTGATCCTTTCAAAGCCTGTCTCGAGAAGGCTTTTCTCTATAGCCGTCATTTTCTCTTCAGAAACATCTGCCTTGGTTTCAACTTCTCCCAACATAACAGAGTTGGTCGCTATCTCTGCCTCACTGAATATTTTTTCCACTGCGGAAATACAGCGGTTGCACACCATATTTTTGATGAAGATTTTCATGGCTTGCTCAGTCTGTCTTTTACAAACTCTATTTGTGTTTTTCCATGGGGCACGGGGTTTCCTTCACTGTCCAGGTTCACCATGACGATCTTGTCTACTGTAATGATAGTCTGATGCGTCATTTTGTTTCTTACATTACATTTTAAAGTAATGGATGACGATCCGAAGTGGGTGGCTTCAATCCCGATTTCTATAATGTCTCCCTGTTTTGCTGAGCTTACAAAGTTGATCTCTGAAATAAATTTCGTTACTACTTTTGTATTTTCCAACTGAATGATTGCGTAAAGTGCTGCTTCTTCATCGATCCACTGTAAAAGTCTTCCTCCAAAAAGGGAATGGTTGGGATTTAGGTCTTCAGGCTTTACCCATTTTCTGGTATGATAGTTCATGTTTTACTGATTTGCCAGACAAATTTAAGGTTAAAAACTGGGTTTATCAAGAAAAGAGCATTTACTGATCTTAAGAAAATGATTCATTTTCTCAATCATATTTTTTTGGAACGCATCGCTTTTACCTTTTTTATGCTGTCGTCATTTAAAAAATTCTGATATTCTTTACTTTCAACAGGGAAAATTGCGACTTTTCCTTCCTGGTTGTGATGAATGCCGAATCCATATCGCTTGGCCAGCGGGGAAGATCTGAGGCAGGGCTGTCCTTTGGAGAAAAAATGGATCTTTGCCTCTTCTTTTTCGTTTTCTGCAATATCGTTTTTCAGGGCATAGCAATCGAATATAATATCGTCAGAAGTATACCGGTACGGATTTTTAATGATTTTATCATACTGAAGCTCTGCCAAAGTCTTTATTTTCTTTTCAGGCGGAGTTTCGGCATGGGAGACAGGGCAGTCTCCGGCAACTTCAATAAAAGTGTTGATGTAATTGGTAGTATGTTTCATATATTTTTATATTGTTTCTTGACCTTAAACATCCGGAAGTTCATCACCAGAGCATTATTTTCTGATATTCCGTTGGCTTGTTTCTATTATGTTAACTAACTTTAACTTTCTAAAAAAGCGGCTTTAATTATTGTTTTTCGATAATTAATTGTTATTTAAAAATAATTCTATCTTTTGAATTCATAGCCGCGTGATAAATGGCTTAAAAAAAACTTTGATTTATAATTTTTAATTGTATCTTGCATTCGTTTATATTTGGAATCAATATTTGTTCATTAATTTATGTTGTTTTTCTCTTATATACCAAATTTTTATTAATTTATAATTTTTATTTAAAATGAACATTTTTGTTTCAAACATCAATTACGCAACTAAAGAGTATGAGTTGCACGATCTATTCGCAGAATTTGGTGATGTATCATCAGCTAAAATTGTTACAGACAGAGAAACTGGCCGTTCAAGAGGTTTCGGTTTTGTAGAAATGGGTGATGAAGAAGGAAAACAAGCTATTGAAGCTCTTAACCAGAAAGAATTTAACGGAAAAACTTTAAACGTATCTGAAGCTAAGCCAAGAGAAGAGAAGCCAAGAAGAAGCTTTGACAACAACAGAGGCGGTGGTTACGGAAACAACCGTGGTAACGGTGGTGGATACGGTGGTGGAAACAACCGTGGAGGTAACGGCGGCGGAAACCGTTGGTAAAAATATAAGCGGCTTTGAGCCGCTTTTTTTATAGACAATTATCCCTTCCTGATGATTAGCATTTGTTAATGTATTCAGGAAGGGATAATTATTTGCTTTCGATCTATTAGTATTTATTTTTCTTTGATCAGAAGCACTGCATTGTCATAGAAGATATTTCTTTTATTGCTATCCGGAGTTTTATTTCTTGAAATATTTTGGAACACTATTTTGATATGATATTTTCCCAGGTCATTTTCCATAGAAATTTCTTTCATTGTTACTGTTCCCGTTCTGGAGGTATTATTTTCAAAAAGTTTGTTCATGGCAGGACCGAAATCTACCGATTGAGCTGAATTAAGGATTACTCTTATCGTTCCGTTATTATTATTTACTTCTGTCTGATTATCTATTTCGAATGTATCCCCATTAATATCTCTTGATTCCTGAGTATAATTATTGAAATTAATTAAATACTGATATCCCTGAATGTGAGTTACTCTGGTCTCAGATTCTAAAACAAGTCTTTCCAATGTTGAAGCTTCCAGGGTTTTGTCTACATTGGTAAATGCATCTCTCAATGTAATGAATGCCCATGAGTAAGGCTGTTCAAATTCACGGGCTAAAAGGTTACGTGTTTTCCCGGAAACAAGATTCAGCAGGAAATCTTTTTGCTTTCTTTTTGCCAGGAACTGAAATTTGTCCGAAATTTCTATCACAAGGGTGTCGGACACTCTTTTTTGAAAATCTATTTTATTATTGACCAATAGCTTATTCTCATCCAGAAGTTTGATTAATTCATTTTTCTGACTTCTTTTAGCAACACTGAATGCATTCAAATAAGGAAAGATCAGTGAAAATAGACCGAATATGAATAAACTTACAGGAATGAATTTGATACTTGCTTTTTTGTTCAATATAAAATAGGCCACCACACTCAATAACCAAAGTGCCAGCAGTAATACAAAATATCTCGGTTCCGTATAGCCATATTCCAGAATTCTTGTAAATATGGCTGTAAATAATAAAACAAGTAAAGGAATTATAGTGTAATAGAATAGTTTTGAAAATACTTTGACCCAGGATTTTGCTTTTTCTTCTTTCAACGGATATACGAGCAATAAGGCAAGAATACCAACGATACTGTAGGCTAAAACCAAATAGGAAACCCATCCTCTCGGAAGTTCCCAGTTGATGATGATTTTAAAAGAATAAAAGTAAAGGATGATTGCATAAATAAAAAGCAAAGGGATCAGGACAAACTGGGTGAAAAATTTTAAGATCACAGGATATGTTCCGTCTTTTTCAAGATAGTTCAGGCCGTTTTCATTAAAGAGCAGAAAAATAAAGGAACTCCCGAATATAGCTAATATATAAAAAGTATCAAGGTAAAGTTTGTCGTGGAAATTAAAATCAAACAGTTTGTCAACGGCCAGTATTGCGAGTTCTACACCGCCTGTAAGCACTCCTGTAAAAACTGCTGTCAGAAAAATATTAACAAAAAGGTTCTTATTATACTGCCAGAAATTAAGCTCCCTGTTTTTTTCCAGAAATGCAGCAAAGGAAACCAGTAAATGAGACAAAAGGAAAGTAATGGCAACGATAAAGCCATATACCTCGGTGAACTCCCGCTCTTTTACAGGTAAAACAAAATAGAATCCAACAAGGAAAACGGTTCCCAATATTTCCAGTAATAGTCTTTTCCCGATTCTTTGAGAAAGGATTTTTAACGCGAACATCAAAGAAATTCCCAGACAGCAACAGATGGTGAATTTGGTATGGGTAAACAGCAATTCTTTTTTGTTTTTGTTATCCAGCATACAGATAGCACCGACAGAGGAAAGAAGCCCCATTAATAAAACCATTGGATATCGCAGCAGAACCACCTGTGCTTTTCCTGTTATTTCCCGGAATTTTGTTTTCATGATCCGCTTATTTTGTGCTTAATCCTTTTTCTTTTTTTTCTTCTTGTCTTTGTCTTTTTTAGCCTTTTTAACTTTTTTAGGATTTAATATTTCATCTGCGTACTCAAATTTCGGTTCCTCAATTTTTGCCGGAACGATTTCAATTTTAAGATCAAAGTAGTTTTTCAGATCATCCTGGGATATCAGTTTTTCATTAAACAAAAGCTCAAGCATTTCTTTCCCGGAATCATTGAAAAAATTGTGCGAAAGTTCTTTCAGCAGAAATTTTCTATATTCTTCAGACGGAACTACCACTGTATATTTGAAGATTCTCCCTTCTTTTTGAGTTGTGATATAACCTTTTTCCACCAGTATTTTCAGGTAGGTGGAAACGGTATTCTGGTGCGGCTTCGGCTCAGGATGCTGCTCCATGATGTCTTTAAGATAAAAAGATTCAAGCTTCCAGAACAGCTTCATAAAATTTTCCTCAGCAGCGGTAAGATGATTTATTTTCATAGAATTCTTAATGTTGAAATTGTATATTGCAATAAAGATAAATAAAAGATACCACAAATGCTATCCCGGCACCCATAAATACTTCCTTTACCGTATGTCTTTTTAAAATAATTCTTGTGATTCCCACTAAAGCCGCTATGCCCAGCCATACCAGCCCCGCCTTCCAGTCGAGAGTGAAGAACAGTGCTGCAACAAATACATTAAAGGCTGTATGCATCGAGCTTTTAATAAATAAATTGCTGATCTGCATAGTGAAAACAAGAATCAGTATAAAAAGCATGACAAGATCAATGTATCCGTTTCTGAAATAGTTAAAAACAAGATAAGCAACCACACAGGCGGCAATAAATATATAAAGGCTTTTCCTCTGAACCCGGTCGGAAACATCCATATTGGTATATCTTCCCGTCTTTACATTCCATACCAGCCATATCACGACCGGAAGAATGATCATTAATAATAGAGGAACAAAATAAAGAAGAGAATCTTTCAGGGAATATTCCCTTACACTCATATAAACGAAAAAAATAAATAAGGAAATAAGAGGATTGAAAAAATCTGAGATGATTCTTGAAATTTTATGCACCAGTAAAGGCTGTTTTTCTTCCATGTTTAAGTTTAAAATTCAAATATAACACTATAAGCAAAAAAACAATTAGGATGTATACGATAAAAACAAAGTTTTTTTTATAATTTTGCTCAAATATTCATCATAAAAAAGCAAGAGCTAGCACATGAAAGAATTTTCTAAAGAGGTATACCTGAAGTGGTATGAAGATATGACTATGTGGAGAAGGTTTGAAGACAAATGCCGTTCTCTTTATCTAAAACAAAAGATCAGAGGTTTTTTACATTTGTATAACGGTCAGGAGGCTATTCCTGCCGGCTTCACGCATGCAATGGATTTAACGAAAGACAGTATGATTACTGCTTACAGATGCCACATCCATCCAATGGCGATGGGGGTAGATCCTAAAAGAATCATGGCTGAACTTTGTGGTAAAGCTACCGGAACGTCCGGAGGTATGGGCGGATCTATGCACATTTTCAGCAAAGAGCACCGTTTTTACGGAGGGCACGGTATTGTAGGGGGACAGATTCCTTTAGGGGCCGGAATTGCTTTTGCAGATAAATATTTTGACAGAAAAGCTGTAAACATCTGTTTCTTCGGGGACGGGGCAGCAAGACAGGGATCGCTTCATGAAACATTCAATATGGCGATGAACTGGAAACTTCCTGTAGTATTTGTGGTAGAAAACAACCAGTATGCAATGGGAACTTCTGTAAAAAGAACAGCCAACCACGAAGATATCTATAAATTAGGTTTAGGGTACGAAATGCCTTGCCTTGCTGTAGATGCAATGGATCCTGAAAAAGTAGCCGAAGCAGCTTACGAAGCAATAGAAAGAGCTAGAAGAGGAGACGGACCGACCTTCATTGAAGCAAGAACGTACCGTTACAGAGGACACTCTATGTCTGATGCAGAACCTTACAGAAGCAAAGAAGAGGTGGCGATTCATAAGAATGATGACCCTATGGAGCTGGTAAAACACAGAATCCTGGAAAACGGATGGGCTACAGAAGCTGAGCTGGAAGCGATCGACAATAAATCAAGAGAGTTTGTAGAAGAATGCGTTGAGTTCATGGAGAATTCACCATATCCGGATGCGGAGAAAATCTACGAATATGTTTATGCTCAGGAAAACTACCCATTCTTAGATAAATTAGAAAACTAAAAGATAATGAATCAATTTGAAAGTTTGAAAATTTGAAAATGATTTATTATCACATCTTTTTTAATTTTCAAATTAGCAAATTACCAAATTTTCAAATTAAAAAAAATTATGGCAGAAGTAATTACGATGCCCCGCCTTTCGGATACTATGACGGAAGGGAAAGTGGCAAAATGGCATAAAAAAGTAGGCGATAAAGTAAAAGAAGGAGATATTTTAGCTGAAATTGAGACAGATAAAGCTGTTCAGGATTTCGAATCTGAAATGGAAGGAACTCTTTTATATATTGGTGTAGAAGAAGGCGCTGCTGCTGCTGTAGATTCTGTTTTAGCGATTATCGGTAATGAAGGAGAAGATATTTCAGGGTTAACAGGTGGAGCTGCTGCTCCTGCTGCAGGCGGATCTGAAGAGAAAAAATCTGAAGAAGAATCAAAAACAGAAAATAATGCTACAAGTGTCGAGCAGACTACTGCAGAAGTTCCTGCAGGTGTAGAAATTATTACAATGCCAAGACTTTCTGATACAATGACAGAAGGGAAGGTGGCGAAATGGCATAAAAATGTAGGCGATACAGTGAAAGAAGGAGATCTTCTTGCTGAAATCGAAACTGATAAAGCGGTTCAGGATTTTGAATCTGAATTCAACGGAGTATTATTGAAGCAGGGTGTAGAAGAAGGTGGTGCGGCTCCGGTAGACTCAGTATTGGCTATTATCGGCCCGGAAGGAACAGATGTTTCTGCGGTAGGTGCTCCAAAAGCAGCTGCCCCGGCCTCTGAAAAACCGGCTGAACAGAAAACTGAAGCTAAAGCAGAAGAAAAAGCGGCTCCGGCATCAAACGCTTCATCTTCTGACAGAGTAGCTATTTCTCCGTTAGCTAAGAAAATGGCTCAGGATAAAGGTGTTGATATCAACAGCATTCATGGTTCAGGAGAAAACGGAAGAATCGTTAAAAAAGACATTGAAAACTATCAGCCTTCTCAGGCTCAGGCAGCCCAGCCAGCAGCTTCTGCTCCGGCAGCAGCACAGGTTGCATTGAGCTTTGTTCAGGGTGAAGATACAGAAACGCCAAACTCTCAGGTAAGAAATATTATTGCAAAACGTCTTTCTGAAAGTAAGTTCTCTGCTCCTCACTATTACCTGATGGTAGAGATCAATATGGATAAGGCTATTGAGGCCAGAAAAGAAATCAACTCCTTACCGGATACCAAGATTTCTTTCAATGATATGATCATTAAGGCAACCGCTATAGCATTAAGAAAGCACCCTCAGGTAAATTCAAGCTGGGCAGGAGATAAGATCATCCACAGAGGAAATATCAACATAGGCGTGGCAGTAGCTATTCCTGACGGATTAGTGGTTCCTGTACTGAAGAATACAGACCAGATGAACTATACGCAGATTTCTGCCGCTGTAAAAGATATGGCTTCAAGAGCTAAGAGCAAAGGCCTGAAGGCAAATGAAATGGAAGGTTCTACATTCTCTATTTCCAACCTTGGAATGTTCGGAATCGAAACCTTTACAAGTATCATCAACCAGCCGAACTCTGCCATCCTATCTGTAGGAGCAATCATTGAGAAGCCGATTGTAAAAGACGGTCAGATTGTGGTAGGAAACATTATGAAACTTTCACTGGCATGCGACCACAGAGTGGTAGACGGTGCTACGGGAGCCCAGTTCTTACAGACCTTAAAAACATATCTGGAAAGTCCTTTAACTTTGTTACTGTAACATTCTGGATTATAAAATAGTAAAACCTCTCATTTCGAGAGGTTTTTTTGTTTAACTCATCAATAAATTTACTCAATACAGGGCTTGAAAGTTGAATTAATTAAAGTATTTGTTCTTTAAAGTATGAAAAAAATTAATTTATTATTTTTTGCTTTAATTAATTATGTTTTTACTTTGGTAATTGTTATTTTTGAATCATGATTAAAGCAAGTAATATCCATAAATCTTATGGAAATTTAGAAGTACTGAAAGGTGTTGATATCCACATTAAAACAGGTGAGGTGGTTTCTATTGTAGGTGAATCCGGAGCAGGAAAATCTACATTACTTCAGATTTTAGGAACGCTGGACCATCCAAGCAATTCTAATAAATACAATACGGAAATCAGCATTGCGGGGGAGTCTTTCATCAATATGAATGATAAGCAGCTTTCCAAATTCAGAAACCAGAATATCGGTTTTGTCTTTCAGTTTCACCAGCTTCTTCCTGAATTTACAGCTTTAGAGAATGTACTTCTTCCGACCAAAATTGGTGGAGCGAACGAAAAAGAAGCTTTAGAAAAAGCATATGCTTTATTTGAAGACCTTAAGATAGAACAGAGATTGAATCATAAGCCCAACCAGTTATCCGGAGGGGAAGCACAAAGGGTAGCTGTAGCAAGGGCACTGATTAATTCTCCTAAAATTATCTTTGCGGATGAACCTACGGGAAACCTGGATTCAAAAAATGCGGATGACCTTCACAGATTATTTTTTGACCTTAGGGACAAATACAATCAGACCTTTGTGATCGTAACCCACAACCCGAACCTTGCCGAGATCACAGACCGGAAACTGGTCATGAAAGACGGTATGATTATCGAATAACACTTTTGTATTAATGGAAAAACTTATATTTCTGTTCCTTTTTATTATTTCCTGTTCTAAAGGTGAGGCTCAGGAAAATATTTCCGGTGTTCTTCCGGAAGCAAAGGTTTTGGAAATTAAGAATTTTGTAAAAGGAAAAAACTATAATCAGGATATTGCTGTTTTTATTAACTTTAAGACATATTCCGGAAAATACCGCTACTTCGTGTATGATCTGAAAAACAATAGAATACTGCAAAAAGCAATTGTTTCTCACGGTTCAGGTTCGGTTATAAAAAACTCAAAGGATTTGAAATTCAGTAATATTGAAGGATCATACCAGTCTTCACTTGGGAAATATGAAATACTGAACAGTTATAACGGGAAATTTGGAAAAGCTTACAGGCTGAACGGGTTAGATTTTAGTAATAGCAATGCTATGCAAAGGGCAATCGTGCTGCATTCTTTCGGGTGTATTCCGGATCAGGAATCTTCAGATCCGGTCTGTCTGAGCCTGGGATGCCCGATGTTGTCTACTAAAGCTTTAGCTCAGACTGCAAAATATCTTGACGATTCGAAATATCCTGTAATCATGTATGCATTTTATTAACTTAGAATTCTTACTTTTAATTTTAAAACACACAAATGACCATCAAATTTCTTGCCCACGACGACAGACCCAGAGAAAAATTCTTGCTGAAAGGAAAGAGTTCACTCTCTGATTCCGAACTTCTTGCCATTATTATGGGAAGCGGAAGCAGGGATGAAAGCGCACTGGAATTAGCAAGAAAGATACTGGCATCAGTAAATAACAATTGGCATCAGTTGAGCCTTCTTTCCAACAAAGAACTGATGAAGTTCAAAGGAGTGGGGGAAGTAAAAGCAGTTTCTATTATTGCGGCATTGGAAATAGGAAAAAGGAGAATAATTCAGGAAATACCTGAAAAGGCTGTGATTTCAAATAGTAATGATGCTTATTCTATTCTTAAAAATAAGTTGTCAGATTTAAGGACTGAAGAGTTTTGGGCCATCTATCTCAATCAGAGCAATAAGGTAATTCATATCTCACAATTAACCCAAGGTGGAATAAGCCAATCCATTGTAGATGTCAGAGTTTTATTTAAAACTGCTCTGGATCATTTTTCTACAGGAATTATTATTGCCCATAATCATCCTTCCGGAAGTTTGAAACCCAGTAAAGAAGACATTAACATTACAAAAAAAATAGACGAGGCTGGAAAAACATTGAGTATACAGCTTTTAGACCATATCATCATTACACACGATACCTATCTTAGTTTCTCAGATGAAGGATTATTATGATTAGAAGACTGAAATACAACGAGATTGATTTTAAAAAATATACTGACTGCCTGGAAAGATCAGAACAGAGAAAATATTCAGCATCAAAAAACTTCCTGGATGTAACCACTAATAAGCTGTGGGAGATTTTAGTTCTCAATAATTATGAAGCTGTAATGCCTGTTCCTTTTATCCTTAAAAAAGGGATAAAAATAGTGCATAATCCATTGATATGCCAGCAACTAGGTGTGTTTTCCCATAAGGATGATAAGAAGATCAATGAAAAATTTTTACATTTCCTTCAGAAAAACTACCTCGTAAGAGCTTACCATTTCAATGAGACCAATAGTTTTGATTCAAAATTAAAAACCAAAAAGAATTTCCTTTTGTATCCTGACGAATATGCCAAAGTTTTTGCCAGATATTCTCCCAAGAGGAAAAGGAAGCTCAGACTGGATGAGGAAGTAATAGAAAACTCAGAGCTGAAAGAAATCAACTATCAGGAAGCTGAGATTTTTATTAAAAACAATGTAATTGGGCTGGATAAAGAAAATGATACGGCTACTTTGCTTAAAACTCTGGAAGCATTCCATGTATCAAAACACTTGAAGTTTTTAGCTTTTTACTATCATCATGAGATCACGAATATGATAGCTGTTTACTCAGATTATGATACGATTGCGCTTTTAGGAACTTTTAATGATAAGAAATACATTAAAATGGCTGGGGCATCCACACTTATCGATCATGTCATAAGAGAAAATATAGAACACTGTATTTTTGACTTTGAAGGAGGTAATCTTCCCAGCATTGAAGAGTTTTTCAGAGGATTCAGGCCTGCACTGAAACACTATGCAGTCATAGAAAATTCCAAAAAAACATTAGTCAAGAATTTTACAGGATTTTTAATGAGAGGAAAGTTTTTTTAAGACTAATATCATGTTTATTTCACTATTTAGAATGATTTTAATTAAATATTATTCTGTATCTTTATAAAGTATTTATTCTAATAATCAAGCCATGCTAAAGCAGATCCGTCATTATAAACTACCCTATATTATTTACAATTTTTTTAATAAGAAAAAGTTACAGCATAATATTCCTTTGTATAAAAAATACGGACTCAACAAAAGCTATTTTTCCAGTATTTCCAGTGCTGATTTTGCCCACCTTCCCGCTTCGGAAAGAGCAATAGACCGGAATAAACTTCTCGAAACTGCTTTTTTCAAGGAACTTACCACTGAGAATAAAGAAAGTGCCCTTCAGTATGATGAAAACGGATACATGATCCTTAGAAATTTTATTACGGCAGAGGATGCTGATAAAATTAATGCTGAGATCGACAAGCTGATGGAAAACGGCACCCTGAAATTTATCTATGGTGGAAAGCTGATGTTTGCCATCCATCATTCTGAAATTATTAAAAACATTGGAAGCGATAAGAAGTTACTGGATTTTTTGTCTGTGCTTTTAGATGGTAAAGCCAAGCTTTTCCAGAGCATCAATTTCATTAATGGAAGCCAGCAGAAAACCCATTCAGACAGCATTCACATGACCACTTATCCGCTTGGCGGGCTTCTGGGGGTATGGATTGCTTTGGAAGATGTGGATGAGACCAACGGTGCCTTGCATTATATCCCGAAAAGCCATAAGCTTCCTTATTTCCTTAATTCCGATTACGATAATGAAGGTGACGCATTGAAAATCGGTAAAAAGAGCTATCGGGCTTATGAAGAATTTTTGGAATCAAAAGTTCGTGAATTGGGTCTGAAGAAGGAAATATTTAAAGCCAAAAAAGGAGATATGCTGATATGGCATGCGAATATTCTTCACGGTGGCGAACCGCATACAGATAAAAACAGAACACGAAAAAGCCTGGTTTATCACTTTTTTGATGAAAACAGCGTATGTTATCACGAAGTGACCCAAAGGCCAGCCTTGTTCGAGCTGTAACTCTAAGCTTTCTACAAAGAACTACCAAATCATTACAGCTGAAAGAATAGTTTTTTTACTTTTGCATTCTTAAAACCAATACGCAAATGAAGAAAACCGGAAATATTCTTGTTTTTATTTTTTCTCTCTACTTATGTATCATGTCATACTATTTGTATACCCACCAGTATTACAACGTAGATCTGGAAGCTTATGTAGGGCTTGTTTACAAAGCGGAATATCCGGATATGAAAATAGAGGATATTCATAAAAAAGTATATACTGAATTAAAAGGAACAAATCCAAAACTTTTCGGAATTACTCCACAGGACGAAGAAATTGCAAAGGGGGAGAATAAATACTATAAAGTCTTGTCGGAAAATCCAAAAGCTTATGAAGAAGAACTACAGCTGTTTTCGGTAAAACCTTTTTATAACTTTATTAATCTGATGTTCTTTAAATTGGGTTTTAAAGTAACGACCTCCATATTTCTGACCTCCATACTATCATATGCTTTTATTTTGGTCCTGATATTCTGCTTCCTGATCAGGATTGTAAAAAATTATCCTTTAGCATTCATTATAACCATTTTAATTTCATTATTCAAGCCGCTTCTGGAAGCCAGCAGACATGCCTCGGCAGACAGTTTGTCCTGTTTATTGCTGCTGTTGAGCCTGTATACTTTTATGGTAAGGAAAAAGCATCTTGCGGCTACGGTTTTTGCGATGCTTTGTGTTTTAACGAGACCGGAGTATTTTATTTTATATTCATTTCTTTATATCCTGGTCTATGTATACAGAAACAGTCTTCAGATTAAGACTGTTAAAGTATTCTGGTCTTATGCTTATGTGCTTTTATCTTTTTTTCTGATCCAGTATTTTAATCAGATTTCATGGTCCACTTTATTTATGAACCAGTTTACACAAGTTCAGATTTATCCGGTATCCGATCCGGACCCGTTTTATTTTCCAGATTATTTGAATTTTTTAAAGAAAACCATTATGCTGGATTTTAACGGATCATATTTTCCGTTGCTGTTACTATTTATTGTCATTATTCTGGCGAATAAATTTTCTTTGAGCAGTAAAAAAAGCTGGGCACAGTGCTTATTTTTTGCTTCTGTTTATGTCTCCGTCTTTTTAAGATATTTGGTTTTTCCAAGCCTGGCAAACAGGATGATGATTGGTTTTTATCTCATTATCATCCTGTCACTCATCTATATTCAGAATTCTAAAACTGATATATTTAAAAACTCTTTAGAAGCCGGAAAATAATTAGTAATTTTGCGGTCTAAAATTATGGCTAGTTTTTCAGGATATTTACCGTATGCTTTTGCATTAATTATTGCGATTCCTTTTTTGGTTTTGCTGAGACAATTTGTACACTCATATATCACTCTTAAAAACCAGGAGATCAAGCTTCTTTCTGTAAAATCAAATTCAGAAAATAAGGCCCATTCCTATGAAAGAATGACTCTTTTTTTAGAAAGAATAAAGCCATCCAACATCATCCAGAAATTTGATAAAGGTTTAGCCGTACACGAATTCATCTTTCTTACGGAAAAAACCATCAATGAAGAGTTTGAATACAATTCTTCCCAGCAGCTCTACATCACAAAAGCCTCATGGACCAATATTGTAGACTCCAAAAATGCCGTGATCGATTTGCTTCACAAAACCTATGATGGACTGAAAGGAAATGCGGATCTTGAAGAGTTCAAAACCATTTTTATCATGAACTATATGGAAGGAGACGATTATATTGCTGCTACCATAGAAGACCTTAGAAGAGAAATTTTAATTATAACTTAAAAATAACAAATAAATAATGATTCCAAATTTTAAAGCACATCCATGGCACGGGGTTTCTGCAGGAGAAGATGCGCCAAATGTTGTAAACGTATTCGTGGAAATCGTTCCTTCAGATACTATTAAATATGAAGTAGATAAAGAAACAGGATTTTTAAAGGTAGACAGGCCTCAGAAATTTTCTAATATTATTCCCGCTCTATACGGTTTTGTTCCGAGAACATATTGCCACAATGAAGTAATGAAGCTGGCTATAGAAGCCGGAGCTGATGATGTAACGGAAGGTGATCATGACCCGCTGGATATCTGTGTACTAAGCTCGCACAATATTCATTCAGGAGGGCTATTAATGGAGGCTATTCCAATCGGTGGATTTAAAATGATTGACGGAGGTGAGGCAGATGATAAAATCGTAGCTGTTATGATCGGTGACCACGCATTCGGACACTTCAGAGATATTGCAGAACTTCCTGAAGCAGAAGTGAAGAGATTAATGCACTACTTCCTGACTTATAAAAATTTACCGGATGAGCCTGCAAAATGCAGAATTCATGAGGTATACGGAGCTGAACATGCTAGAAAAGTGATCAAAGCTTCTCAAAAAGACTATGCAGAAAAATTCGGCGGTTAATACAAGACAATTCCGAAACATAATACATAAAGGCAGATGAATTTTCATCTGCCTTTATGTTTTTAATAAATGAGGTGTGGAAAAAACCGCATATTAAAAGTTTCCTATTTTCTTCGATAAACAGAAACCCCTTCTTTAATTGTTTCCAATACTTTAATATTCCTGATTTGTTCAGGATCAATGGTTAAAGGATTTTGATCCAGGATGACAAAGTCCGCCAGTTTTCCTTTTTTGATGGAACCTTTCCTTTCCTCTTCCTGAAGCTGGTAAGCTGCATTGATCGTAATGGCTTTTAATGCCTGAAGCGGGGTTATTCTTTCATTCGGGCCCAGGATCCTTCCTGAACGGGTTTTCCTGTTCACGGCAGAATACATTGCCGTAATCAAATCAGGTGGGGTAACAGGAGCATCGTGATGCATGGTAAAGATAATTCCGGCCTGTAATGCTGAATTGGCAGGACTGATGAATGACGCCCTTTCCGGTCCGAAAACACTTGAATAATGCCAGTCTCCCCATAAATATACATGGGTAGAAAAATAAGAAGGAATAACCCCTATATTTTTAATTTTCTGAATATGATCCGGACGGCTGTTCTGAACATGAATCAGGGTGGCACGAAGCTCCGGCCTGTAAATATTTTCCTCTTTCAGCTTTCCGATCACCTGTAATGCCTGATCAATAGCAGCATCCCCATTTACATGAAGCTGTGCAGTGATATTGTTTTGAAATAAAGTTTTCAGATCATCGTACAGGACCTGATCAGTAAATATCGGGAAACCTTTGTAATCTGATGACTGGCCTTCGGGAGGAACCAGATAAGGCTGGGTAAGCCAGGCTGTTTTACCTTGTGGGGAGCCATCATCCGAAAATTTGAAACCGCCAAGCTTTAAATGATTGTTGTATTTCATATATTTTGGCTTAAAAGCAGGCAGATCCTTTTTGAAATACTCATAATCAGGGAAATATACTACGTCTGCTTTAAAAAGGTGTTCAGATGCCGCTTTCTCCAGAAGAGCCACACTTTCGCCCATTGTTCTTCCATCACAGATGGTAGTCTGGCCGTAGCTGAGCCATTCATCCTGAGATTCTCTAAGATTCTCCATTGCCTGAGCTTGGGCATTTCCTGTTTGTTTACTCATTTTTTCTGTAAGGGAAAGAAGTGCTGAAAAGCTTGCATTTTCTTCTAATTTTCCATTAAGCTTCCCTGTTTTTTTATTCCGGCCGTAATGGCCTCCTTCCGGATCCTTTGAAGATTCAGATATCCCTAAAAGCTTCAGCATGGCGGTATTGGCTACACTGGCATGGCCTGAGGTATGGATTACAATAATGGGATTTGTTTTGCTGATAGCATCCAGTTCGTCCCTGGTCGGATGGCGGTGCTCGGTCATAATGGCATCATCATATCCGTTGCCTATGACCGGCTGATTAGTAGGGACACTGTGATCCTTGAGATATTTCCTGATGGTATTCTGAAGGTCTTCAATGGAATTGACCGTGCCATAAGGTTCAGGAAACAGATCTATGGCCTGCATCATTCCGGCTCTTGAAGTAAAATGGCCATGAACATCAATAAAACCGGGAAGTAAAACCCTTCCTTCAAGATTAATGATCTTTGTTTTATCATCCGTATAGCGGTCAGCTTCTGTCTTTGTTCCGGCAAAAAGTATTTTACCGTTTTTTAAAACTACTGCCTCTGCCTGAGGAGCTGTATCTTCCATCGTTAAAATTGTTCCTCCAAAATAAAGGATTTCTGCTTTTTCTTTCGGAGGTCTTCCTGTGCAGCTGACAGCAATAAGAACTACTGAAAATATTAAATAAATTAATGCTTTCATACGATATTATGTTTTTGTGGTGTTCTTTAAATTTACGAAAAAATATATTATCAGCCTAGGCTTAATAAACCAATGGAATTTTTGTTATATTTATAAAACTAATTACTATTTATTAATATAAAAATAATAAACTATGGATTTGTTCTATTTAATTCCGGTTTTTGGTGTTGTCGCCTTATTGTATACTTTCCTGCAGAGTAACTGGGTAAGTAAACAGAATGCCGGAAATGAAAAAATGAAAATAATCAGCGGTCATATCGCTGACGGTGCTATGGCTTTTCTAAAGGCTGAGTACAAGATTTTAACCTATTTCGTGGTGATAGTAGCCATATTGCTTGCCGTAATGGGATCCACCAACTCCAATTCCCACTGGAGTATCGGGATCGCTTTTGCGGTTGGAGCCGTATTTTCTGCTCTGGCAGGATTTATCGGAATGAAGATCGCTACAAAAGCGAACGTAAGAACGGCAGAAGCTGCAAAAACTTCGCTTTCCAGAGCGCTTAAAGTTTCCTTTACCGGAGGTTCCGTTATGGGAATGGGAGTTGCCGGACTGGCAGTTCTGGGTTTAGGTGCCCTTTTCCTGATCATTAAACAGATTTTTGCTCCCGATGCTACGGTAGATTCCCATGAGATGGAAAGAACAATTGAAATTCTTACCGGATTTTCCCTGGGTGCAGAATCCATTGCTCTTTTTGCAAGAGTTGGAGGAGGTATTTATACCAAAGCTGCGGATGTTGGGGCTGACCTTGTCGGAAAGGTAGAAGCAGGAATTCCTGAAGATGATCCTAGAAATCCAGCAACTATTGCAGATAACGTAGGAGACAATGTAGGAGATGTGGCAGGAATGGGAGCCGACTTATTCGGTTCTTATGTGGCAACGGTATTGGCAACAATGGTTTTAGGTAGGGAAACAATATCTGATGATTCTTTCGGAGGTTTTGCACCTATTCTCCTGCCCATGCTTATTGCCGGGACAGGGATTATTTTCTCTATGATAGGAACCTTGTTTGTAAGAATTAATGATAATGAAGGCTCATCTACTTCCAGTGTTCAGAATGCCCTTAATTTAGGGAACTGGGGAAGTATCGTGATTACCGCTATATCCTCTTACTTCCTGGTTACTTACATCCTTCCTGAAAAAATGACTCTCAGAGGACATGAATTCACTAAAATGGGTGTCTTCGGAGCTATAATGGTAGGTCTTGTCGTAGGGACTCTAATGAGTATTATTACCGAATATTATACGGCTATGGGTAAAAGGCCTGTGTCAAGCATTGTAAGACAGTCTTCTACAGGGCACGCCACCAATATTATCGGCGGTCTTTCGGTTGGTATGGAATCTACATTGCTTCCAATCATTGTATTGGCAGGAGGTATTTACGGATCTTACCTGTGTGCGGGACTTTACGGGGTTGCTATTGCAGCAGCCGGAATGATGGCTACTACTGCCATGCAGCTTGCTATTGATGCTTTCGGGCCGATTGCTGATAATGCCGGAGGAATTGCTGAAATGAGTGAACTTCCAAAAGAAGTACGTGAAAAAACAGATATTCTGGATGCCGTAGGAAATACCACAGCAGCTACAGGTAAAGGTTTTGCGATTGCTTCTGCAGCATTAACGGCACTGGCTTTATTTGCCGCGTTCGTAGGAATTGCAGGCATTGATGGGATTGATATTTACAGAGCCGATGTTCTGGCTGGATTATTTGTAGGGGGAATGATTCCGTTCATATTCTCCTCACTTGCCATTACGGCGGTAGGACAGGCAGCCATGGCGATGGTAGAGGAAGTAAGAAGACAGTTCCGCGAAATTCCGGGTATCTTGGAAGGAAAAGCCCAGCCTGAGTATGAAAAATGTGTAGCTATTTCTACAGATGCATCCATCAGAAAAATGATGCTTCCGGGAGCCATTGCCATTATTTCACCTTTATTGATCGGGTTTATCTTCGGACCTGAAGTCTTGGGAGGGTTTCTGGCCGGAGCTACTGTAAGTGGTGTTTTGATGGGAATGTTCCAAAATAATGCCGGCGGAGCATGGGATAATGCCAAAAAATCATTTGAAAAAGGCGTTGATATCAATGGCCAGACCTATTATAAAGGCTCAGAACCTCATAAAGCTTCCGTAACGGGAGATACGGTAGGAGATCCGTTTAAAGATACTTCAGGACCATCTATGAATATTCTCATCAAGCTGATGTCCATTGTATCATTGGTAATTGCTCCAACACTTGCTGTATTGCATAAGGATAAAATTGAAGCTAACAGAAAAGCTAAGCTGGAAAGCCTGACCAAAACTTATAATGTAAATTCATCAACATCCACTACAGCTATTGAGGGGGTTCCTACTGCGAATCCGACAGAAATTAAAGGTCACCTTAATGAAAACGGAGACTTTGTTTATGAAACCGGAACCATTCAGGAAGTAAAACTGAAAGGAGGCAAAATAATTACATTAGGAGAAGGAAGCAGACTATTCCAGTTATACAGCGCGGTAAAACAAAAAGATCAGACGGTCATAGATCCTAATAACTGGTATACATTAGAAAATCTTTATTTTGAAACCGGTTCCAGTGATTTGAAACCAGGATCGGAGGTACAGCTGAACAATCTTGCTGAAATTCTAAATGATTATCCTGACCTGAAAATAAAATTGGGAGGATATACAGATAACACCGGTAATGAAGAAAGCAATCTGAAGCTGTCCAACCTTCGGGCCCAGACCGCAAAGCTGAAGCTTCTTGAATTAGGAATTTCTTCAGACAGGGTAGAAGCAGAAGGCTACGGCTCCCAGCACCCGGTTTGCGAAGCTAATGATACCGATGAATGTAAAGCAAAAAACAGAAGAATTGATGTAAGGGTTTTAAGCCTTTAAGATCAATAAGCAAATATTTAAAGCACCGCCTGCAAGGCGGTGCTTTTTTGATATCTAAAGATCTGTGTAAATTCGTGAGATCTGCGGGTAAATAAAATTTTAATTTATTCTTTTATCCCAGGGATTTATACAGACCATCATACATAATGATAATTCTTGTAATACTATATTGTAATTCTCTAAAGGTTTTTCTGAAGATGCTCCAAAGCCTGAATGATCATCTCATCTTTTTTAGCAAAACTGAACCGTATATAATCTGAATTCTGCCTTGAATTGTAGAAGGCGGAAAGAGGCAGGCATGCTGTTTTTTTCTCTATGGTAAGCCATTTGGAAAACTCTACATCAGTCATGGTTTTGGATACATTCCTGAAATTGACAATCTGGAAAACACTTCCTTCAGATTTTTTGGTTGCCTGTAGCGGAGTGTAAGCCATCATTTCATTGAATATATCCCTTTTTCGCTGCATGATATACCTGTTTTCATACGGATCAAATACTTCCAGATATCTGGCAAGAGCATATTGGGCGGGAGCATTGGCACTATAGGAAATATACTGCTGATGGCATCTGAACTTTGAGGTAAGGAATTCCGAGGCCAGCATATAGCTGACTTTCCAGCCGGAAGTATGAAACATTTTCCCAAAAGAAAAAATACAGAAAGTCCTGTTTTTCAGTTTAGGATGAAGAAAAGAACTGTAATGTTCGAGTCCGTCATAGCAATAGGTATCATAAATTTCTTCTGAGATCAGGTAAATCTCCTGGTGTTTAATCAGCTCATATAGCTGGTTCCAGTCGTTTTGTTTCCAGATGGTTCCAGTAGGATTTTGTGGTGAATTAACGATAATGGCCTTTGTTTTTTCAGAAATGCAATTTTGAAACTTTTCCCAGTTTATGGTAAAATCATTATCAAGATCATAATACACGGGAATACCACCGTTGAGTACTACGGAAGGCCCGTACGTATAATACGAAGGCTGAATGATAATAACTTCATCTCCCTGATTTAAAACAGATTTGAGAGCGGTATGTAAAGCAAAAGTTGCACATGGAATAACGGTTACCTCATTGTCCTTAAGTTTGAGGCTGTTTTTACGGGCTGCATTATAGGTAATGATATTGTTAATAAGCAAAGGACTTCCTGCAAGCGGCTCATAATGGTGGGTATTGCAATCTATAGCTTCCCGCAGGAAGGATTTCAGCCGTTCATCAATATCAAAATCGGGAAGTCCCAGCGACAGGTCAAAACTGTTGTGTTTTGCTGCAAGTTCAGACATTTCCGTAAAAAAGGAATAATGTGTAAATCCGTAAATTTTTTCCATCTATGTTGCATTTATATCAAATATAAGAAAAATACACATTCATTGAAGATTAAATAAAATTTGTTATTTTTAGGCAAATTATTATCATATGAAAAAAATTCTTATCCCGTTGATCGGCCTGGCTGTGGTAGTCAGCTGCGGAACAACGAAAACTCCTGAAGGAGCCAAGGCACAAACCACCACCGTTGCAAAAGGAGATAAAGCATTTCTATCTGCATATAAGACCATTAAAGCTGATGAATTAAAGAAAAACTTATATGTAATCGCTTCAGACGAAATGGGTGGCAGGGATACCGGAAGCCCCGGACAGAAAAAAGCGGGTGAGTATATGATTAATTTTTATAAAAACCTGGGAATTGCTCCTCCAAAGGCTTTAGGTTCCTATTACCAGAAGGTTCCTTCCGAATTTATGAAGAAAAGAGGCGGCGGTAATCTTCCGGACTCAGAAAATATCCTGGCCTTTATTGAAGGAAGTGAAAAGCCTGAAGAAATTGTCGTAATTTCTGCACACTACGACCATGTTGGTACCAGAAACGGAGTTGTTTACAACGGAGCCGATGATGACGGAAGCGGAACTGTGGCCGTTATGCAGATTGCAAAAGCCTTCCAGGAAGCTAAAAAAGCAGGAAACGGCCCCAAAAGATCCATTCTTTTCCTTCATGTAACAGGCGAGGAGCATGGCCTCTTTGGATCCGATTACTATACCAGCAATCCTGTATTTCCACTTGCCAATACGGTTGTTGATCTCAATATTGATATGATCGGCCGCGATGATGCAGAGAACAGAGGAAAGCAATACGTTTATGTAATTGGTTCGGAAATGCTGAGTTCACAGCTTAAAGTGATCAATGAAGCAGCCAATAAGAAAACCAATAATCTGGAGCTGAATTATAAATATGATGATCCGGCAGATACAGAACGCCTGTATTACCGTTCAGATCATTATAATTTTGCTAAAAATAATGTCCCAGTAGCATTTTTCTTCGACGGTATTCATGAAGATTATCACAAGCCTACCGATGATCCTGAGAAGATTGATTATCCATTGCTTGAAAAAAGAGCCCAGCTGGTTTTTGCTACTGCGTGGGAAATTGCAAACAGACCCGATAGAATTGTTGTAGATAAAAAATAAATACCTGTCGGATCATTGCAAAGATGTAAATATCTGGAACTGTTTCCAGAAATAAGATCTCTGTAGTGATCCGATATTTTTTTGATTTAATTTGATAGCTAACAGGTATTTATGAATATAGTAATCCGTGAAGCCAGACTGGAGGACATCCCACAGATCCAGGTTGTTAGAAACACTGTTAAAGAAAATACCCTTTCTGATCCCTCATTGGTTTCCAATGCAGACTGTGAAGAATTTCTGTTTGAAAGAGGAAAAGGCTGGGTAGCCGAAACCGAAACCGGAATCGTCGGGTTTTCTATTGCAGATCTCAGGGGAAATAATATCTGGGCACTGTTTGTACATCCTGATTTTGAGAATCAAGGCATCGGGCGAAAGCTTCATGACATCATGCTCAACTGGTACTTCGGACAGACTAAGGAGAATGTATGGCTGGGAACCTCTCCAAATACAAGAGCTGAAACATTCTACAGAAAATCAGGCTGGGAAGAGACAGGTATGCATGGAAAAGGAGAAATTAAATTTGAAATGACTTATAACAACTGGAAAAACAGAAAATCATGATACAGGAGGTAAAATCGATCAGACCCTTCATCGGTGCTGAGAATTTTGAAATAAGCCGCAGTTTCTACAGAGATCTTGGATTTGAAGAAGTAATTCTTGAGCCTAAATTATCTCTATTTAAAAGACAGGAAACCGCTTTTTATCTTCAGGATTATTATGCAAAAGATTGGGTGGATAATACCATGGTCTTTATGGAAGTTAATAATACGGATGATTTCTGGAAGGAACTCCAGACTCTGAATCTTACTGAGAAGTATAAAGGTGTAAAGCTCGTCCCTGTCAGAACAATGGATTGGGGAAAAGAATGCTTTGTACACGATCCGTCCGGGATTTTGTGGCATTTTGGAGAATTTTTTTAACGACAGAAGAGAATATGATTTACGCTTTTGATACGTATTATTACGATGATTATGCCAATACCGTATGTATTGCGTTTGAAGACTGGACCTCGGAAAACGAATCTGAGATTTTTACTGAAAAAACAGACATCACTTCCGGATATGAAAGCGGTGCTTTTTACAAAAGAGAACTGCCCTGTATTTTGAGTTTGCTGAAAAAAATCGACTTAAAAGAAGAAGATATTATCATTGTGGACGGTTATGTTACCCTTGATGATGATGGCAAAATCGGGCTTGGAGGTTACCTTTATGAAGCTCTGGACCGGAAATATGCCATTATCGGGATTGCAAAAAATGAATTTGCATCACCTGATTCCCAAAGAAGAAATGTCTTGAGAGGAGAAAGTAAAACCCCGTTATTCCTTACTGCAAAAGGAGCAGATGTAGATGATATCCTTCCGAAAGTAAAGCAGATGTACGGAGGTTACAGAATACCCGCCCTGTTGAAAAAGCTGGATCAACTCTCAAGAGCGTAATTTAGATTTTATTAATATTTCTATTGTTTAACTAATTTATTTTTCTGATTTTTAATTTATTATGTAAAAAGTGATAAATGTCATTCGTTTCTTATTTTTATTAATTCTAAATAAATATAAATTTGTTTCAACAAAAAAAAGAAATTAATGAAGAAACTATCTACTTTTTCTGCAGTGGTATTTTATATGGTGATGAACGGGCAGTATTGTACACCGGCATTCCAGTATGGCGCAAACAGCAATATGATCACCAATGTCAGTTTTGGAACCATCAATAATACATCAACGTCACAATCTGCAAATGCGCAGGTATATGAAGATTTTACTTCAATGTCGGCGGATATTCAGGCAGGAAACACTTATCAGATCTCTGTAAAAGGGCCTTCCAGCACTTTTCCAAGTGATGTGATGGTATACATTGACTTTAATAAAAACGGAAGTTTTGATAATGCAGGAGAAGGCTTTTATATAGGAAGACTCGGAGCAGCGAATCCATTCAATGCTTTAACGGTAACCGGGACAGTTTCGGTTCCTGCTGATGCCGCATCAGGGGTGACAAGAATGAGAGTAATGAAAAACACAAACACAGCTGCTTATTCCGATTCCAATGCACCAAATTCTATACTTACAGCTTGTGATACCGGCCTTAGAGCAGGACAAACAGAAGATTATACAGTCAATATTACGGGAAGTAATGTGGTTTTCCCTGCACCATACTGCGGAACTGAAAATATTACCACACTCACCGTCAGCGAAATTACTAAAGTGGAATTTACCGGAATTACGAATGAAAGCAATATCAATGGTACTTCAGATGTGCTGGAAAACTTTACCGGGACAGTTTTCAATGTGAACAGAGGAAATTCTTACCCCATAACAATAACGGGAGAAACGCAGGGGCAGACCACTGTTTCGGCCTATGCTTACATCGATCTTAATCATAATGATACATTCGATGCCCATGAAGTATTTCATCTGGGCTATCTGGATAATTCTGATCCTATTCCCGGGAAAGAATCAGGAGTAACTACCGGAACCATTTCAATTCCTGCGGATGCTATGCTGGGCGAGACCCGTTTCAGAATTGTCAAGGCTTACGAATCAAACTCTTGGATGGGAACCCTGGAAAACCTTCCATGTCCTGCGGGATGGTTCATAGGACAGGCTGAAGACTATACCCTGAATGTACTGGCCTCAAATCTGGGTACATCAGAGACTGTAAAAAAAGCACCAGCCAGAATTTATCCTAATCCTACATCAGGAACTGTTACCTTAAAAACTGAAGAGAAGCTCGAGAAATATGAAGTTTACAACTCATCAGCACAAAAGATTCTGGAAGGAACCTCGGGCATAGTCAATATGGACGGTCTGACAAGCGGAACCTACCTGATCAGGATATATACCGGTGATAAAAAAATTATTACTGAGAAAATCATGAAAAAATAAACACTTTATCTAATCATATCCATATCAATTTTTGTTTTTTTAAGCCGGCAGATTTATCTGTCGGTTTTTTATGACTGAATATTTTATTTAAAAGACTTTATAAAGTTTTTGGTTCCAATATTTCAAGCAGATCGTTCCTTGAAAGCTTACGGATTCCATTTCCATCCGTCTGAAGCAGATTCTGAGCCAGTTCACTTTTCTTCTTCTGCAGGCTTAAAATTTTCTCTTCAACGGTATTGGAACAGATAAGCCGGACAGCAATTACATTTTTGGTCTGCCCGATGCGGTAACTCCGGTCAATGGCCTGGTTTTCAGCTGTAGGGTTCCACCATGGATCTACCAGATAAATATAATCCGCCTCTGTAAGGTTAAGCCCTACGCCTCCGGCCTTTAAACTGATCAGAAATACCCGGATTTCATCATTTTCCTGAAAATTATTAACGATCTTACCTCTGTTTTTCGTTTGCCCGGTAAGATATTCAAACGGAATTTCTTTATTTTCAAGTTCAGTTTTAATTAAATCCAGCATTTCTACAAATTGTGAGAATACCAGTATTTTATGATCTTTAGATTTGCTTTGAATCTGCTCCGTAAGGATTTCTATCTTTACAGCATGATCACCGGTATATCCTTCTTTTAAAAGAACAGGGGAATTACAGATCTGCCGGAGTCTGGTAAGTCCCGTAAGAACATGCATGCTGTTTTTATTCAGATCATTGTCGTCATTGGCAGCAATAAATTCACGGAGCTCTTTTTCGTAAGCATCATAAATTTTGCGTTGTTCAGCATTCATTTCGCAGTAAATAACCATTTCTGTTTTCTCAGGAAGTTCTTTGGCAACCTGTTTTTTGGTCCTGCGGAGAATAAAAGATCTTATTTTCTGCTGAAGTTCCTGGGCACGCCTGCCATATTCAAATTTATCAATAGGAACAGCGTAGATGTCTTTAAAATACTGTTTGCTTCCCAAAAGTCCCGGACAGGCAAAGGAAAGCTGGCTGTAAAGATCAAAAGTATTGTTCTCAATAGGTGTTCCGGTAAGAACAAACCTGTTCCTTGAATTCAGAAGACGGGCAGCCTTATATCTTTCCGAATCAGGGTTTTTAATGGTCTGCGATTCGTCAAGGAAAGCACAGTTGAAGCGGAAGTTTTTCAGGAAACGGATATCTGAAAGCAGCATTCCATAGGTGGTAAGTATTATCTCGTATTCAGAGAAATGTTCTGTAGTCTTCAGTCTGTCGGCTCCGTAATGTATCATGGTCTTTATCGAAGGGGCGAACTTATCAATTTCTTCCTGCCAGTTGAACAGCAGGGAAGTGGGAACCACAATAAGGTTGGTAACATATCCGCGCTTTTCCCGCTGGGAAAGAATAAAAGCAATTACCTGCAGTGTTTTTCCAAGACCCATATCATCAGCAAGACATCCGCCGAAATTGAAGCCATCCAGAAAGTTCAGCCATTTCAGCCCGTCATGCTGGTAGTCTCTCAAAACTGCATGTAACCCTGAAGGAATATCGGTCCGGGGAATATCTTTAACAGTTGAAAACTGAATTGAATAAGATGAAAGCTCTTCCTGTACTTCGCTGCTTAAAACCTCTTTTTCAAACAATGAGGATACTTCTGTAAAATTGATCTTTGGAATTTTAAGATCTTCAGCATCTATTTCCCCGATCCGGAAAAACTCATTCATCCTGCTGATCCATTCTTCCGGGAGAACTCCAAGCGTTCCGTCATCCAGCTGAACGAATTTGCTTCTGTTCCGGATGGCACGGTGAAGCTGTTTCAGGGCAGCGTCTTTCTGTCCGAAACTTACTTTTAATTTAGCATTGAACCAGTCCAGTCCGCTGGTGATCTGTATATTGATCTTTGCTTTGTACGAATTAAGCTGAGTGCTTTTAAGCTCTTTGAATCCAAGAATAATTACCCCTTCATTTCTCCATATTTCAAAAGCATCAAGGAACCAGTCCTGATCCAGGAATTTATCTTTATGCAGATAAAAATAGTCATAGCCGTCCATCTGTGCCTCAAAGTCAGGATGCTGTTTCATGATCAGGGAAGTAAAACGTGATTCTTCGGCATCACTTCTTTCAATTTTAAATATATTACCGTTCTGGTCCGTATCAAAAAGCTGTTTCCTTGAATAAACGGCGACTTCTACCTGTCCGTATTTCATAACCGGAGTCAGGGCTATATAATTTCCCTGCTGCCGGAGATAAATGATCCGTTCATTCCTGTGTTTTTTTTCTTCAAGCTGGATGGATGTTGCAGGCTGTATATAGCTGTAATTGATGTGAATCCGCTCTTCCAGTGAAGTGAGGACATTCTGCATAAAAGTTTCATATTTCGAGGCATGAACAAGCAGGATTTCATTATTGGCTTTAAAAAATTTAATGACCCGTAACATATCAGGATCATCCACAAAGCTGAACGTGTTGCGGCTGTAAACAAAATATTCGTTCCTGATCACTATATTTTTAAAAGGAACAGAAACATCATTGAACTCAAGTTCTCCCGTCACCTCATAGAAAGGTTCTTTTTTGAATACATTAAGTTTTATTTCAGCCTTTAACAGTTCAAGATGGATGGGAACAAGCGATTTAGATGATATGGTTTCAGATAGTTCCCGGTCATGGTAATAAGCCTTCAAACCGAGGGGGTTCTGTACAATCAGTTTCAGAGCTTCCAGTTCAGCAGGATTGTAATCTTCATTATAATTATTCTGAAATGCTGAAACGGCGGTATAAAATTTAATATGCTGAGGTTCTTCCGCATTCCAGATAAGCTGCATGGCATCAACAGGCTGTACGGGATTTTTGATCTTTCCGGCCTGGGTGGTTTCAGCTTCCATGAGCGAAAAACTAAGATGACTGTAGTAGCGGTGCCTTCCGATGACCAGTATTTTTCTTTTTCCGCTGTCCTGTAATGCCAGTTCATGGATTACCGATGAACGCTGAGGAATAAGATGCTGTTTAAAAAGATCTTCATCAATAGGCAACATTTCTTTGATCTTGGTATGGACCTCAATTTTATGATCGATGTATTTTAATTCGAAATACGTGTCGAGATCAGGCTCGTTTTCCAGGCCGTAAGTTTTTGCTTTGGCAATAAACAGTTTCTTGCGGAGGAAAGGATCAAAAAAAGTCCTGAAGTTTTTTTCTTCCAAAATACAGTGCAGCACTTCTGCCTGATGCCCGCAAAGTTTTTCTTTTGGGCTGTTGCAGGTACATGTACTTACGATGGAGCTGCCTATCTGGCTTATGGAAACCTCAGGATAATCATTTAAAGGAGACTGTTTGCTGAAAATTCCATGATTGTTTTCGATGGCAGCGGGGTAAATATCCCGAAAATCCCTGAGCTCCAGAAATGCACTACCCGAAGTATGCTTCAGAAGATCATACACGGAAAGTGTACTGATGCTTGTATTGTCAAGAATATAGGCTGCCATAGACGTGCGAATTTACAAAAAAAGCTAACAATATTATCTGGATTATTTTCTGGTTTGAAATTTAAAGAATAAGCAAAAAGAGCATTACAGAGCAGGAAATCCATCATTGTATGCTTTGAATACCAATATAAATGTCCAATTATATTTTTATCATACGATTAATAGATATTTTATCGTTATTATTGTAGAATATTAAAATTCATGAAAAAAACCAAAATGAGTTTAAAAAGATTATAATTATTTTTAATGACAAGCAAGATTATAGGAGTCGGCAATTATATTCCGCCGGAGACAATTACAAATTTATTTTTTGACCAGCATCATTTTATTAATAAAAACGGAGAGTCATTAAAGGAAGCAAACGATATTATTGCCAGAAAACTTAAAGAAATTACCGGCATAGAAGAAAGGAGATATGCATCTGAACACCAGGTGACCTCTGATCTGGGACTGATTGCAGCTCAGAAAGCGATAGAAAATTCAAATATAGATCCCGAAACCCTGGATTATATCATATTTGCCCATAATTTTGGGGATGTCCGCTTTGGGACTGTCCAGTCAGATAGTGTTCCGAGCCTGGCTTCCAGGGTAAAACATCTTCTGAAAATTAAAAATAATTTTTGTGTAGCCTATGATGTTCTGTTCGGATGCCCGGGCTGGATTGAAGGAGTAATACAGGCTAATGCATTCATTAAATCAGGTATTGCCAAACGTTGCCTTGTTATAGGCGCTGAAACGCTTTCCAGAGTGGTGGATATTCATGACAGGGACAGTATGATCTACGCAGACGGCGCAGGAGCAGCTATCCTGGAAATCAGTGAAGACAATAAGGGAATTCAGTCTCACTTATCGGCTTCCTATACTTTAAACGAAAAGGATTATCTTTTCTTTGGAAAGTCATACAACAACGAAAGCTGTCCTGATACGAAATATATCAAAATGGATGGCCGCAAGATCTACGAATTTGCCCTGGTTAACGTAGCAGATGCTATGAAAAAGTGTATGGATGCAAGTGGATACTCCATTGACCAGCTTGATAAGATTATTATCCACCAGGCTAATGAAAAAATGGATGAAGCGATTGTAAAACGTTTTTACCAGCTTTATGATTTGCCGATGCCGGAAAATATTATGCCGATGGTTATTAATAAATTAGGCAACAGCAGTGTGGCTACCATTCCAAGTCTGCTCACAATGATCCTGAACGGAGAACTTCCTACCCATGAAATAAAAGAAGGAGACGTTGTGCTGTTTGCATCAGTAGGTGCAGGGATGAATATCAACGCATTTGTCTATAAATTTTAAGATATACATTATAAAAGGGTAGAAGCTATTGTCTATTCTTTTCCTGAAAAAGGCTCAGAAATAAACTCTGAGCCTTTATTGTTTATTGGAAATAATCTTTTTCAGTAAATTCATTTTGGCTACACGTTCGTCCAATTTGGCAACTTTAGCTTTCATGCTAATTCTGACCTTTGTCCTGTTAATTTAATACAGAACAAAATGAAAACAATTTTTATAACAGGCGCTTCAACAGGATTAGGAAAAGCAGCAGCCCAATTATTTCAAAGCAGAGGATGGAATGTAATTGCTACAATGAGAAACCCGGACGCAGCATCTGAGCTTGCCGCCTTGGACAATGTAACTGTACTTCCTCTCGATGTTACCAACCTGGAACAGATAAAGTCAACCGTTAATAAAACACTCGAGCTTGGAAATGTAGATGTAGTTTTCAACAATGCCGGATACGGGCTTATTGGACCTTTGGAAGCTTTAAAAGATGAACAGATCCTGAAACAGCTGGACACCAATCTTCTGGGAGTGATCCGCGTAACCCAGGCATTTATCCCTTATTTCAGAGAAAGAAAGAGCGGGATGTTTATTTCTACCACTTCAATCGGCGGATTGATCGCCTTTCCTTTAGGGTCAACCTATCATGCTACAAAATGGGCTCTGGAAGGCTGGAGCGAAAGTATGGCTTATGAGCTGAATGAATTTGGCATCGATATCAAAACAGTATCTCCGGGTGGAATCAAGACCGATTTCGTGAGCCGCTCTCTGGATGCAGCGACCAGTCCTGCCTATGAAGAAATGACCAACTCTCTTTTTTCCAATATGGAAGGAATGATGGCGGCAGCTTCTGAGCCGGAACAGATTGCTGAGGTTGTTTATGAAGCAGCTACAGACGGTAAAAAACAGTTGAGATATGTGGCAGGAGAAGATGCAAAAGCATTATACGCACAGCGTCTGGAGCTCGGAGATGAGGCCTTCAGGGAACAGTTTGGAAAGCAGTTTATCTAATATATGCCTGAATATGGAAAACAGCACGGGCAATCTTCTTGTGCTGTTTTCATTCAAATATTTAATAACTTTATAGTATGGAAAAGAAAGATCATTCTCCAATAAAAATTTCGTCGATATCGGAGCTTCACAGTATGCTGCAGCTTCCAAAGCCGCTCCATCCGCTGGTAAGCCTGGTAGATAATACGAAAATGATTGTTCATAAGGAACTTCTGGACCAAAACTTTTATCTGAATTTTTATAAAATTTCCTATAAATTTTCCGAAAATGGAAAAATGGGATATGGGCAGGGTTATTATGATTTCAATGAAGGGGGAATGATGTTTACAGCACCGGGACAGATTCTGTCCACAGAAGCGGATACTTCTTATTGCGGGTATACATTGTTGGTGCATCCTGATTTTATACGAACCTATCCTTTGGCAAAGAATATCAAAAAATTCGGGTTCTTTTCTTATGATACCAATGAGGCTCTGCATTTGTCCGATCAGGAAAAAGCCATCGTAACCGGATTGCTGGACAATATTATGAACGAACTGAATACTGCCATTGATGAGGTCAGCCAGGACGTAATTATTTCTTATATTGAAGTGTTGCTGAATTACAGTAACCGTTTTTATAAAAGACAGTTTATTACAAGAAAAGCGGTCAACAGCGATTTGTTATCCAAAATGGAAACGATACTGGAAGATTATTTCAACAGACAGGAAACATTGACGAAAGGGCTTCCTACGGTAGAATTCCTTGCCTCTGAGATGAATCTTTCACCACATTATCTGAGTGATATGCTGAGGAATCTTACCGGACAGAATGCCCAGCAGCACATCCATGAAAAGCTGATCGAAAAGGCGAAAGAATACCTTACCGGGACCAGTTTCTCCGTTTCAGAGGTAGCGTATGCTTTAGGATTTGAGCATCCGCAGTCTTTCAACAAACTGTTTAAAAAGAAAATGGAAATCACACCGTTAGGGTATAAACAGTCTTTTAATTAATTTTATTTGACACGAGATCAAATAGCCCTTTCGATAGTATTAAAGTAGCTCCACCAGGAATCGAACCTGGATCTAAAGTTTAGGAAACTTCTATTCTATCCGTTGAACTATGGAGCCTTTGAGGGGAATAAAAATACTAATTAAATTAAAAAAAACAAAAGACTTTGAAATTTTAAAGTCTTTTGTTTTTATGTTATTTTCGGCGGGTATCTTGGAATAATTTTATTTCAGAATTCACTGAATGAAAGAATCCGCTCTTTAGAAGCGGATCCAGTAGATAAATACATCTCATTTTTTTAATTAGACAACAATAAAAAGCACAGCCGACAATGCTGTGCTTAAATTTTTATTTCAAATTTAATTGCAATTTCAAAGCTGAAAAAAGCAAAAAATGATTTCATTTCAGTTGTATTACATAGTAAATGTAGTATTATTTTTAATACAAAACATGAATTTAATGTTAAAATTCACAACTTATCCACAATTTATTGTGGATAAGTTTTTAAGTTATTGTTTTTCAGTATATTGAAGAATGAGGTTATTAAGTGTTTCCTTCTCTTTTTCACTGCCTTTATTATCCATATGCCCGTGGTTTATATCGGTGGGCTGAACGGTGATATGATATTTTCTCTGTTCTTCAGGTGATGGGAGCACCCCTTCATCAGCGGGATAATCATTAGAACGGAGGCTATATATCCGGGGAAGTGAGGTGCGGGGAAGATACATTCTCCGGTTATCCATGGTGATGACTTTGTAAACAAGTTCAGGATGTTTACCTGCAAATAAAGCAGTCATATCTCCACCATTGGAATGACCTATCAGGGTCAGATGCTTATAATCAAGATCCGGTCTGGTTCTTTTTAATTCATTCAGGACATATAAAATATTTTCAGCGCCCCGTTCCCAGAAAGGCATTCTCACGGTCTGGATTTTTCCTTCCGTTGGAATAAGTTCATCCGTAGGAAGCTCATGCTGGATGCTTACAGTAAAATATCCTTTTGAAGCTAATTTTTGGGTTAGATAAGAATAAATGAGATAATCTCCGCCTTTATTGGCACCGTAACCATGACTGAAAATAACGACCTTCTGCTTGGGCAGTGGCTGATCTGTTTTCGGACTGTAGAAGGCAACCGGAATTTTCCGGTTTCTGCTTTGGTCAAAAAAGGTCAGTGTATCCAGTTTAGTTTCATAGTTATGGTCTGCACTGAAATTTTTCTTAGGGGCACAGTTATATAATAGAAGAATAAGAAAAGGGGAAAATACTATTTTATACTTCATACGTTTTATTCACTATGGGAAATTAATGAATATTTTACAAAATAAAAGGATAGACATTTCTTTTCAGGAAAAATAATTATCTTTGAATTATTAAAATCTCTTTATAAATATCACCAATATTCAGGTACGTTTCCAAGTGCTTGAATTCCAAGGTTCAATTTTTTTCTGAGCCTCTATTCATTATTATTCAAAACTAAAGAATGACAATAGGGCATGAGCTGTTCCTCATGTTTATTGTATTCTATTCACAAACAAAAAGAGATTATTATGAAACCCAATACAATTGCCGTGATAGGCGGCACCGGAAAATCAGGACATTATCTTGTTCATGAGCTTCTGAAAAAAGAATACCCAATCAAGCTTTTGCTTCGTACACCCGGAAATTTCACTATAGAAAGTCCTTTAATTGAAATTGTACAGGGAGATGCGAGAAATTTTGAGTCTGTAAACCGTCTTATTGCGGGTTGCAGTGCAGTTATCAGCAAGATAGGGCAGCCTTCCGGAGAGGACCCCATATTTTCAGATTCAACAGGGAACATTATACAATCTATGAATCTTCATGGAATTAAACGGTATATTACCATTACCGGTTTGAATGTAGACACTCCTTCTGACCATAAAAACAGCAAAGTAAAGGCAGCCACAGACTGGATGTATCAGAATTATCCCAAAACAACAAAAGACAAGCAGGATGAGTATGATCTTCTGGTGAACAGTGATCTGGATTGGACGTTGGTGAGACTGCCGTTAATAATTCCTACTGCCGAACGGTTTAAAAAGGAAATCAACCTTACGGATTGTCCGGGAGAGAAAATCAGTGCAGCAGACCTGGCTGAATTTCTGGTCTCCCAGATCGATGACAGGACTTATATTAAACAGAGTCCTTTTCTTTATAACGTTAACAGTTAAAAAGTATAATAAAAAAAACAGAGAGCCAAAATGGCTCTCTGTTTTATATTTAGTTTTCAAGTTTTTCCTTGATATACTTCGCTGTATGGGACTTTTTATCTTTAGCAAGATCTTCCGGAGTTCCGGCAAAAACCACTTCACCACCGTATTTTCCAGCTTCAGGGCCGATATCGATGATATAATCTGCACATTTGATAATATCCGGCTGATGCTCAATAACGATCACAGAATGACCAAGATCGATCAATGCCTGCAGAGATTTCAGCAGTTTCTGGATATCATGGAAATGAAGTCCGGTAGAAGGTTCATCAAAAATAAACAGGGTTTTGTCTGTCGTTACGCCTTTAACAAGGAATGAAGCCAGTTTCACACGCTGCGCTTCACCACCGGAAAGGGTAGAAGAGCTCTGACCAAGTTGCAGATAACCTAATCCGACTTCCTGAAGAGGTTTCAGTTTGGTAACGATCTTTTCTTCGTTATTATCCTTAAAGAACTCTAATGCTTCATCCACGGTCATATGAAGGATATCGGAAATGCTTTTCTCATCGAATTTCACTTCCAGGATCTCGTTTTTGAAACGGGTTCCTTTGCATACTTCACATTCAAGCTCAATGTCTGCCATAAACTGCATGGAAACATTGATCACTCCTTCACCTTTACACTCATCACATCTTCCGCCGTCTACGTTAAAAGAGAAATGCTTCGGTTTGTAACCCATCATTTTTGATACTTTCTGTCTGGCAAAAAGATCCCTGATATCATCATATGCTTTCAGATAGGTAACAGGATTGGATCTCGAAGATTTCCCGATCGGGTTCTGGTCGATCAGCTCAATATTTTTGATCAGTTTCTTAGGAAATTCTACAGAGTCATAATCTCCTTTTTTGCCACCCATTCCAAGTTGGATCTGGATGTCATTGGTTAAAATTTCCTTCATCAGGGTAGATTTTCCGCTTCCGGAAACACCGGAGATCACCGTAAGGCTTTCCAGAGGAACGTCTACATCTATATTTTTCAGATTATTTTGTCTTGCCCCTTTGATATGGATCCATTCCTTGGCTTTTCTGCGCTTTTTAGGAACTTCAATTTCCATTCTTCCGGTTAAGTATTTTGACGTAAGGGTATCTGCATTTTTAAGATCATTATAATCTCCGGCAAATACCAGATCGCCTCCAAGATAACCGGCTTCCGGGCCAATGTCAATAATATAGTCGGCAGCTTTCATGACATCTTCATCATGTTCAACTACAATCACGGTGTTACCCAGATCACGGAGATTTTTCAAAACGCTGATCAGATTTTCTGTATCTCTTGAATGCAGTCCGATGGAAGGTTCATCCAAAATATAGATTGATCCTACCAGGGAACTTCCCAAACTTGTGGCAAGGTTAATTCTCTGACTTTCACCACCTGAAAGGGTATTGGAGGTTCTGTTTAAGGTTAAATAACCTAAACCTACTTTTAATAAGAATTCAATACGGGTTTTGATTTCGTACAATAATCTTTTGGCAACGTCCTGATCGTGTTCGGAAAGTTTCAATCCATCTATTAAAGGATACAGCTCATCCAGCGGAAGCTCGATCATAGACTGGATATTGTGTCCGTCTATTTTTACCCAGCTGGTTTCTTCACGAAGCCTCAACCCTTCGCAGGTAGGGCACAACGTTTTTCCCCTGTATCTGGACAGCATAACACGGTATTGGATCTTATACAGGTTTTCTTCAAGCATTTTGAAGAAATTATTAATCGAAGGGAAGCTGCTTTTTCCGTCTCCTTTCCATAAGAAGCTTTTCTGTTCCTTAGTCAGCTGATGATAAGGTTTGTGGATCGGGAAATCACCGGCTTTTTTGATGAATGCTTTTTTCCATTCGCTCATGCTTTCTCCTCTCCAGGCAACTACTGCATCTTCATAAACAGATAAAGTTTTATTCGGAACCACGAGATCCTCATCTATTCCGATTACTTTTCCATATCCTTCACATGCTGGGCATGCTCCGTACGGATTATTAAAGCTGAAAAAATGAACATTGGGCTCCAGGAATTCCATACCGTCAAGCTCAAATTTATTGGAAAACTCTCTTACTTTTCCTGAGTCGGTATTCTTCAGGGCACAGTAACCATGTCCTTCATAAAATGCCATCTGGATAGAATCTGCTAGTCTCTGAAGGAAACTTTCGTCTTCTTCATAAGAAAAACGGTCGATCACAAGATTGATGGTCATTCCTTTTTCAGGTGTAAACCCAAAGCTTTCCAGGTCTTCGATACCGGCAACATTTCCATTGATCTCCAACCTTGTGAAACCGGCTAATTTTAAAACATTCAACGTTTCTTTAAAATTGGCGGCATCATATTCCAAAGGAGCCGTCAGTAAAAATGAAGTCTCCTTTTTGGAAGCTTTGATAAAATCTATCACATCCGAAACGGAATCTTTCTTTACTTCCTCACCAGATACCGGGGAAAAAGTTTTCCCGATCCTTGCAAAAAGAAGCTTCATATAATCATAGATTTCCGTAGAAGTTCCTACCGTAGAACGAGGGTTGGAAGAAATCACCTTCTGCTGGATGGCAATAGAAGGGGCAAGTCCTTTGATATCGTCCACCTTTGGTTTTTCCAGTTTTCCTAAAAACTGTCGGGCATATGAACTTAAGCTTTCCACATATCTCCTTTGTCCTTCGGCATAAATAGTATCGAATGCCAGGGAAGATTTTCCGCTTCCGGAAACTCCTGTAATCACGATCAGTTTATTTTTCGGGATGAGAACGTCTATATGCTTCAGATTGTTAAGATGGGCGTTCTTAACGAAGATCTGTTTTTTTATATCTATTTCTGTTGTTTTAGTCATGCTTTTTATTCAAATTATACTGACTGAGACTTATTTTTATGATATTTATTGGTCTCCCGGTCCTGCAAGACCTCTTTACTTGCACATAAGTGAGGTCAGAAAGGATGTAAAAATAAGCTTGATCATCACAAAATTAAGACCCACAAAATTACGAATTTTTAGCGGAAAAAGTGTGCTTAAATTTCTCCGATACAAATATATAATCCGAGATTACCGGAACAAAAATATTTGCTTTTATGACTTAAAGCATAGTCTGGAATAAAAAAAATTCTTCTAAAGGTTATTCAAATGGTATATTCTTATTGTATTTTAAAACTATTGATGATTTTGATTATGTTTTTGCATTTTACTATTGCTTTGTATTTTAAAATTAGTTAAAATTGTATTCATAAATATGTAATATAGAAATGAGAAAGTTATTCAGAGATCTTGTTACACATTTAATGAGAAAAAGATAAAATTATTCCCTCAAAAGATGCAGTATATCCGTACTGCATCTTTTTTTATGACAACTATCATTTGCCTGTCTTCAGGAACTCCCTTACTTTTGAGCCCATTATTAAAGAAACTGATTAAGAACAAAAACGGGAACCATTATGATCAAGAAGATTGGAAGTATTTTTTTATTGGGATCGATGCTTTATGCCCATGCGCAGGAAAAAACAACGGATATTGAAAGCATTGAATTTCAGGGAAAATTTACTTCAACACCTTATAAAAGTGCTAATCAGAATATTACCGTTATTACCAAGGAAGACATTGCCAATTCTCCCGCAAAAAGTATCGATGAAGTTCTTCAGCAGGTTCCGGGAATGGATATCAGAAGGAGGGGAGCCAACGGTGTGCAGAGCGATATAGGGTTCAGGGGAAGTTCTTTTGAGCAGGTTCTGCTGTTGCTGAATGGCATCAGGATGAATGATTCCCAGACAGGCCACAATTCCATGAACGTTCCTGTCGATATGGATGATGTGGAAAGAATAGAGATCATCAAAGGGCCGGCAGCCAGAAGATTCGGACAGAATGCTTATGCCGGTGTTATTAATATTATTACAAAAACAAATCCGGGAAAACGGGTAAAGATAAGCGCTGATGGCGGAGATTATGAAACTTACGGATTCGGCTTCAATGCGCAGCTGGGAAATGAAAAGTTTTCTAACTCGCTTCAGGCTAATTCGGCAACATCTCAGGGATATATGTACAATACGGATTATGAGATCCGGAATGTTTTCTACCAAAGTAAGCTAAACATTAAAAACGGAGATCTTAAGCTTCAGGCTGGTTTTTCTGAGAAGAAATTCGGAGCAAATGGTTTTTATGCTTCAAAAGATGCTACAGAGCAGTATGAGGAAACGCAGGCATCTATTGTAAGTGTAGCTCATCAGCAGAAGTTTGGCAATTTGAAATTAAATTCAAATGTATATTGGAGAAGGGGGCAGGATATGTATCTGTATGACAGAAATAAGCCGGACGGTTACAGAAATATGCATATTGGAAACAATGTAGGAGGAGAAGTGAATTCCAGCTACCAGTGGGGATTGGGAACAACCGGAGTGGGAGTTGAACTGAGAAAGGAGTTTCTGGCCAGTAATAATTTAGGGGAGCGAAACCGTTTTGTTTCACAGGTTTTCTTTGAGCATCATTTTTCGCTGCTGGATAAAAAACTGAACATCAGTCCCGGAATTTCTTGGGCCAATTATTCCAAAGAAGGGAACTTTTTCTATCCCGGTTTGGATGTAGGTTATAATTTCAATCAGAATAATAAAATCTATGGAAATATTGCCAGAGTCCATAGGGTCCCAACATTTACTGACCTTTATTATGTAAGTAAAACAGAGCAGGGAAATCCTGATCTTCTTCCTGAAAATGCCCTTTCATCTGAAATCGGATATCAGTACCAGAGCAGCAGAATGTTAGCAAAGGTGAGCGGATTTATGAGGAATTCCAATAATTCTATCGATTGGGTAAAAACAGATATTGCCGATAAGGTTTGGTATGCCCAGAATGTTGGAAAAATCGATACCAAAGGAGTTGAAATAGAATTGAGCCACAGGGTTTTTGACTGGCTGAAATATACGGCAGGATATACATATCTGGACAGTAAGGTAAAAGAATCCAACGGGCTGGTTTCAAGATATATTCTGGATAACCTGAAACATCAGGTTGTAGCCAAACTGGAAACCAGATTCCTGAAATATTTTACCAATGAATTGGTTTACCGATACAATGAAAGACTGAATCTGGGAACTTATAATCTCCTTGATGAAAAGCTTAGCTTCTCCAGAAAAGACCTTTCGGTGTATGTACTGATCAATAATCTGACGAATACAAAATACACGGAAGCATTCGGAGTTGAAATGCCTCACCGATGGTTTCATTTAGGCTTCTCGTACATGATCAATATTAAATAAATGTTAATTCGTGGTTAATAAAAATTAACATTAACAAATTGTTAAATCGATTACTTTTGCAAAAATTTTTTATGAAACTTTTTTTCAGCTTGAGTTTACTTTTAAGTATGACCTTTTTAAAAGCCCAGGAACACATTTCCAGCTTCAATGCAGTGACTCTGACCTATAAGTTTCATCCCAAATTCTTCCTCTATGCAGAAGGGCAGCTCAGAGGAAATGAAGATTATACTTACCCGGATTATTACGAGATCAAAGGGGGAGCAGGTTATAATCTTACCAAAAACCATAAACCTTTCATAGGTTTGGGAAGATATGTGAATTATAAAGATCACAGCCTTAGCAGAGAGGAGTTCAGAGTCTGGCTGCAGGACGTGATCGATCTTAAAAAAGGAATCGTTAAGTTTGAAAATCGTTTTCGCGCAGAAAAAAGCTGGTTCTATGAGCCTGCCACGGACAAATCCTCCCAAAGAATGCGTTACAGATACCGTCTGAACATAAGTGTTCCCCTTAATGCAAAAACAGTAAAAAAGGGAACTGTTTTCGCGAATGCTTATGACGAAATTTTCCTGGTAAGCCCGATGAAACCTACTTTCGCAAGAAACAGGGTATATGGGGGATTCGGTTATCAGATTGATGATGTTTTCGGGATCCTGACAGGGTATTTATGGCAGCGTGAATTTGAAGCAAAGGGTAACAAAAACCTTCACTTTATCTATCTGGCTCTGAACATCAATATCGACGGAACGAACCATCCTACAAAAACATATGATTTCCCCGGAGCGGATTAATATTTCTCTATCAGATAACGGTATGCTTTCAGGTATTTGTTAAACCTTTTGATATCTTTAGGGGTCAGTTCCCTGTTTACTCTTCTGAGATCCATATTGTCACGAAGATCATTAAGCTTTACCGCGACAGCAAGAGGTGATCTTTCTGTTCTTTTAACGAATTCATCGTAATCTTCTTCGGGATCGAATTTGGTCAGGCAGCTTATGGCAAAAATAATATATTCGGGAAAGCCTTCGGTTCTTAAATAATCCAGGCTGAATTCTTCCGGATGGTCTTCCACCACATCATGCAGTACGCCTACAATTTTTTCGTCTATTGTTTTGCCGTATTCCATTACGCGCATTACGTGGGCGATGTAGGGAGCATGGTATTTATCGGTTTGCCCTTTGTGTGCTTTATCAGCTATTTTTATGGCTCGGTTGAGCATTTCTTCTTTTGTCATTCCAAATTGAAAATAGAATACAAAAATAAAAAATGCCTTAAAAAATAAGACATTTTTATTAAGATTATTTTGCGTAATATCAAATAATGGTTTCATCCTCCACAGAGGCGCCCGGTGCATTGGTTTTTACGGATTCTATGCCGTTTTCCATGCCGTTTTCAGACTCGTACATCTGGCTGGTTCCTATAATCTGCCCGTTTCCGGCTTTTAAATTGAAATAGCACCGGTCATCTTTTGCTGTGTTTCTTTCAAATTTTGAGTCATCCTGCGAATTGGTGCGTACGGATTCTATGCCATTTTCACAGGAGGATTTTGAGCCGTATCCCTGGCTCGTTAAGATCACCTGTCCGTTTCCGGCTTTGAGATTGAATTTGAAGTCATTGTCTGTTCTTTTCGAGATAACAAATTTTCCCATAGTAATAAATTTTTTGTTTTTAATTATTTAGAAGGCGGAGCCTTTTTTGTGTCTGTTGTCTTTTTTTCAGGAATGTCGGGATTCAGTATCCTGTATTTTGAATAATCCTTTTTTTCAGGTTGTTTTAAAGCTATATATGCAGCTGTATCTTTAGGTTTTACAGTAAGTATTTTATAGAGTGTATTCTTATCTGTATCAGTTTTTGCCTTTGTGTCTTCTATGTTCTTGAAATTGAGAATCTTTGTAGTGTCTTTTTTCAGAAGTGGTTGCTTTTGATCTTCTTTCTGGGCAGAAAGTGCGACAGGAATCAGGAGTAAAGGAAATAATAAGATTTTCATAAGGTTTTTGAATTTTAAATAAAAGTATAAAAAAATACGGAAATAAAAAATACTTATAAATGAAGAACTTAGGCATTCTGTATATTCTCTAAAATACAATATTGAATGATTTAAAAAGATCATTAAATAGAGAATAAAATGAAAAGAATTTGGGTATCTAAAAAAAATCTTTATTTTTGAGCCTAACAAAAAACGAATAAACTATGAAATGGTATTTAAAAGTACTAAAACAGTACGCTGATTTTACAGGGAGAGCTAGAAGAACAGAATATTGGATGTTCGTATTATTTAATATGATTTTTGCAATTGCAGCAGCAGTATTAGATAATCTTTTAGGATTGAAATTTACACCGGAAATTCCTTACGGATTTATTTATTTAATTTACGGATTAGCTACTTTCATTCCTGGATTAGCGGTAATGGTAAGAAGGTTACATGACGTTGATAAAAGTGGGTGGTGGTTTTTAATATCTTTCATCCCAATCATTGGAACGATTTGGATAATTGTACTCCTGGCAACAGATGGAACTCCGGGAACCAACCAGTATGGTGTAAATCCTAAAGAAAATTTCAATGAGATCAACGAAATCGGTCAAAAGCAGATATAATTTCAAAAAAATTTACAGCTTATTAATAAACAAACGCTCCAGATTCTGGAGCGTTTGCTATTATATTTAAAAATTATATTAGTAATTTCCTTTACCAATATAGTGTGCTGCAACTTTTTCAGTTAACGCTACTACATTTGGATGATTGGTATACTTTGTAAATCTTCTTAATCCGGAAAGCATCATTCTCTGCTCGTCACCTTCAGCGAAAGAAATAATTCCTTCTTTAGCGGCTACGATAATTTTTTCAACGGCTTTGTAAAGGTTAAGCTGTGCCATTGCTGCTTCCACAGAATCAGGTGAGAAGTGTTTCTCAGCTCTTAATACAGCAGATTCTGCCATATAGATCTGGTTAAGGATCTCAGAAGCATTTAATAATAAGTGCTGCTGCTTTTCAATATCCATCATATATTTCTGAAGGGCAGCTCCGGAAACCATCAAGAACACTTTCTTAAGGTTGGCAATAATGGCTTTCTCTTCGCTCATGAACGCTGAATAATCAGGAACTTCAAATGAAGGGATACCCATCAATTCTTTGCTGATAGCCATAGCAGGAGACAATAAATCAAGTTCACCTTTCATAGCTCTCTTGATCAGCATTCCTACGGATAATAATCTGTTGATTTCGTTAGTCCCTTCGTAGATTCTTGAAATTCTCGAATCTCTCCATGCGGCTTCCATTGGGGTATCTTCAGAGAATCCCATACCTCCGTATACCTGAATTCCCTCATCTGCTGTATGCTGTGCAAGATCAGATACGAAAACCTTAAGGATAGAACATTCTACAGCAAATTCTTCAACACCTTTAAGCTCTGCAGCCTGGTGATCCATTCCACCTGCTACCAGTTCGTCAATTTTATCCTGAATATCTTTAGCGGCTCTGTAAGATCCGGCTTCACTTACGAAAACACCTGTAGCCATTTCAGCAATTTTCTTTCTGATGGCTCCGAAAGTGGAAATAGAAACTCCAAACTGCTTTCTTTCGTTAGAATACTGGATAGAGTGGTTTAAGATTCTTCTCTGAGCATCAAGACACGCAGCGGCTAGTTTGATACGGCCTACATTTAATGCATTTAAAGCGATTTTAAAACCGTTGTTTCTCTCTCCTAAAAGATTTTCTACCGGAATTTTCATATCGTTGAAGAAAACCTGACGGGTAGAAGAGGCGCGGATTCCCAATTTATGTTCTTCTTCCCCGAAAGTAATGCTTCCCGGGTTTTCAAGTTCAGAACGGTTGATCACGAAACCTGTGATGTTTTTATCATCATCAATTTTGGCAAATAATGTAAATGTATCTGCAAATCCTGCATTGGAGATCCACATTTTCTGTCCGTTGATGATATAATGTTTTCCGTCATCGGAAAGTTTTGCTCTTGTTTTTCCTGAATTGGCATCAGATCCTGCATCCGGCTCTGTAAGGCAATACGCTCCGAATTTCGTTCCTGTAGCAAGGTCCGGAAGGTATTTTTTCTTCTGCTCTTCAGTTCCGTAAAGAACGATAGGCAGCGTTCCGATTCCGGTATGAGCTCCATATGCTGTAGCCAATGAACCTGTTACCCCGGAAATGTAGTCGCAGGCAAGCATTGTTGTTACAAACCCCATTCCTAAACCTCCGTATTCTTCAGGAACCGATATTCCAAGCAGCCCCATATCCCCAAGCTTACGCATGGTTTCTTCTGTGAATGCATAGTCTTTTTTCTCGAAACGCTCTTTCTGCGGAACAACTTCTCTGTCGATAAATTCTTTTGCAGAGTCACGAAGCATTTTTTGCTCCTCATTCAGTTCTTCAAGACTGAAAATTTCATTTGCAGGAATTTCCTTGATCAGGAATTCTCCGCCCTTGAGTGTTTTATTAAGTGTATTGCTCATTATTTTATGATTTTAAATTTTAGATTATAAATTTTAAATTATTGATTCTCTGTTATAAATTTTCGGATGAAGTTTTGATGATTTTAGTTAAAATATTGATAATACTTTCAATTTCTTTTAAATAAGAATCTATTTCAATTTGAACTAAATTTGAAGATTGATACAGCCTTAACCAATATTTTGTTTCTCTTGCTTCTTTATTGGCAATAGAAAGTTTAGAGACAAAATCTTTTTTTGATTGTGCTGCAATTGCTTCTTCTACATTTGCGCCAATTGAAGTTCCACAACGAAGAATTTGTTTTGATAGGATAAATTCATTTTGAGATTTACATTGAGTATAAAATTTAATTATCCTTAAAGCAAAGTCAAAAGTTTTTATCTGAATCAAATTATCTTCTTTGAAACTCATTTCATCTAAAATTTATAATTTAAAATCTATAATTATTTAAAGAAGTTCAAAGATTGAAGCTGCTCCCTGTCCTGTACCCACACACATTGAAACCATTCCGTATTTATTGCCGCGTCTTCTCATTTCGTCAAGAAGCTGAACGGTTAATTTTGTACCGGTACATCCAAGCGGGTGACCAAGAGCGATTGCTCCTCCGTTTACATTTAAAATATCAGGATTTAAGCCTAATTCTTTCTTGATTGCTACTGATTGAGATGCAAAAGCTTCATTAAGTTCGATCAAATCAATATCTTTTAGTTCAAGACCTGCCTGTTTTAGAGCTTTTGGAATAGCATAGATTGGTCCCATACCCATGATTCTAGGTTCAAGACCTGCTGCGGCATAAGCCACTAATCTGGCTTCCGGTTCAAGTCCTAATTCTTTTACCATTTCTTCGCTCATAACCATTACAAAAGCAGCTCCGTCACTCATCTGAGAAGAGTTTCCGGCCGTTACGCTTCCTCCGTTGGCAAATACAGGTCTTAGTTTGGCTAAGCCTTCTAATGAAGTATCTTTTCTGGGACCTTCATCTATAGAGAAATCAAACTTTTTAGTCTGCATTTTCTGGTTTTCGTCCAGGAAATTATATTCTACAGGAATCGGAACAATCTGATTGACAAATTTGCCTTCCTGATTAGCTTTTAAGGCTTTCATATGAGATTCAAAAGCAAACTGATCCTGTTCTTCTCTTGTGATATTATATTGCTTGGCCACTTCTTCTGCAGTATAACCCATTCCCCAGTAATAATCAGGGTTTGTTTTGGCGATGTCGGTTTCCGGAACCGGCTTGTAACCACCCATCGGAATATAAGACATGGATTCCGTACCTCCTGCGATAATACAATCAGCCATTCCTGCCTGAATTTTTGCAGAAGCAATAGCAATCGCCTCACTTCCTGATGCGCAGTATCTGTTTACGGTAACCCCAGGAACTTTGTCTGTATTCAGACCCATCAAAGAAATTAAACGCGCTACGTTCAGCCCTTGTTCAGCTTCCGGCATTGCATTACCCACGATAAGGTCATCAATTCTGTTTTTGTCTAATTGAGGAAGCTCAGCCATTAATTTTTCAATAACTGTAGCTGCCATAACATCTGGACGAGTAAAGCGAAGGGAACCTTTAGGTGCTTTTCCTACTGCTGTTCTGTATCCTTTTACTATATATGCTGTTTTCATATTTTTTGTTTAATTAAATTTTGAGAGTTTTTTGCCTCGTAGAGGTAAACTGTTCATAGCTTTATTTTGCAATTTGCGGAGCTCCGTAGGAGCGACCTGTTAATTTTCAATCCATTCAAATAAATATTTAGGATCATATTCAATTTCAAATTTTTCCATAAAATCCATATATTCTTCTCTGAATGTTTTCTTTTTATGATGATTTTCCTGATTTAAAATATATTTAACAACAGAATCTACATTGCTTTTAGAATAAGAAAAAGCTCCATATCCTTCCTGCCAACTGAATTTTCCGTTTATCCATCCTTTATCATTAATAAATTTTGATGAACCTGCTTTAATATCCCTAACCAAATCTGAAATTGTAATTGTCGGACTCATACTTATCAGAATATAAACATGATCCGGCATTGCAAAAACTGCGAATAATTTTTGATTTCTATTGGCAACGATACCTGTAATAAATTTGTGTAATTCTTCTCTGTTTTCTTTTGAAATCAGATTTTGTCTTCCCTTAACTGCGAAAACAATTTGAATATAAACTTGTGTGTATGTGTTTGCCATAAAAACCAGCAGGTCGCCTCTACGAGGCTCAACAACTTTTTAAATTATTCATTGTTATTAACAGTTCGCTGCTACGGAGCTCACCATTAGTTTCTCAACGGTTTGCCATTTTGTAACATGTACTGAATTCTCTCTAAGGTTTTTCTTTCACCGCAAAGCTGAAGGAAAGTTTCTCTTTCAAGATTCAATAAATATTGTTCGGTAACTACAGTTGGTTCGGAAAGATTTCCACCTACCATTACGTTGGCTAATTTGTCTGCAATTTTCTTGTCGTGCTCAGAAATATATTTTCCGGTAAGCATCTGGTCTGTTCCTACATAGAACATTCCCAGGGCATCTTTTCCTAAAACTTTTACTTTCTGCTCAATAGGTTGCGTATAGCCTTGTTCTGATAATAGTTTGGCTACTTTTTTAGCTTCGGCGATCTGTCTGTTTTTGCTTACGGAGACAATGTCTTTTCCTTTTTCAAGAATTCCCATGTCATAAGCTTCATAAGCGGACGTAGCCACTTTACCCATTGCAATATTCATGAATGCTTCACGAAGTCTGTTATTTTTAACGTCATCAGCATGGAATTCTCTTGAAGTTCTCAAAGTTAATTCTTTGGTACCACCACCGCCAGGAATTACACCGACTCCGGTTTCTACCAATCCGATATAAGTTTCTGCGGCAGCAACCACTCTGTCTGCGTGCATGGTCATTTCACATCCACCGCCAAGGGTCATTCCGTGAGGGGCAACTACTACAGGAATAGAGGAGTAGCGTACTCTCATCATGGATTTCTGGAAATAAGCAATTGCCATATTCAGATCATCCCAGTCCTGCTCGATAGCCATCATCAGGATCATGGCAAGATTGGCTCCTACAGAGAAATTGGTTCCCTGGTTTCCAACTACCAATCCGTCATATTCTTTTTCTGCTAAATCGATGGCTCTGTTTAATCCGTCAAGAACTTCGCCTCCTAAAGAATTCATTTTTGAGCGGATTTCAAAGTTGATGATCCCATCGCCAAGATCTTCAATTGCTGATCCTGAATTGCTCCAAAGGGTTTTGTTCTTTCTGATGTTATCTAAGATAATGAAGGCATCCTGACCTGGGATGGTATTGTATTGCCCGGAATTTTTATCAACGAAAATACTTTGTCCTTCATCGTTTACTTTATAGAAAGACTCAACATTTTTCACCCAGTCTGAAACTTCGTAACCGGCATCTTTTGCCAGTTCAATACCTTTTTGAACTCCCACTGCATCCCAGATTTCAAATGGTCCGTTTTCCCATCCGAAACCGGCTCTCATAGCATCGTCAATTTTATAGACTTCATCAGAGATTTCAGGAACTTTGTGGGAAACATAAGCGAATAACGCTCCTAAAGATTTTCTGTATAATTCTCCGGCTTTATCTTTACCGCCGATTAGAACTTTAAATCTATCGATTGGCTTATCGATATTTTTAGTTAATTCTAAGGTTGGGAAAGAAGATTTGCCCTGAAGTTCGTACTCAAGGGTATCAAGGTTTAATCCGTGGATTTCGGATTTTCCTTCAGCATTTTTTACTTTTTTATAGAAACCTTGTTCGGTTTTGGAACCCAGCCACTTATTATCCATCATTTTCTGGATATAGTCAGGAAGGGCAAAAACATCGTTAAAATTATTAGTTTCGGCACCGCTTTGGCGTACACCGTTGGCTACCATTACCAGGGTATCAAGACCTACCACATCAGCAGTTCTGAATGTTGCTGATTTCGGACGCCCGATAACAGGACCTGTCAGTTTATCAACTTCAGAAACAGTTAAACCTAATTTCTGTACATTGTGAAGAAGATCCATCATTGAGAAAACCCCGATTCTGTTAGCAATAAATGCCGGAGTGTCTTTGGCTAAAACTGTAGTTTTTCCTAAGAATTTAGCCCCAAAGTTCATATAGAAATCTACAACTTCCGGCAGCGTTTCCTGAGTAGGGATAATCTCTAAAAGAGGAAGGTATCTTACCGGGTTAAAGAAGTGGGTTCCTGCAAAATATTTTTTGAAATCATCGCTTCTTCCTTCAATAAGAAAATGAATAGGAATTCCTGATGTATTAGAAGAAATTAATGTTCCGGGTTTTCTGAACTGCTCAATTTTTTCGTAAACAGATTTCTTAATGTCAAGCTTTTCAACAACTACTTCAATGATCCAGTCTGTATTTTTGATCTTCTGAAGATCGTCATCAAAGTTGCCTATTGTAATTCTATCCGCAAATTTCGGAGAATAGAGAAGGGCAGGACTTGCTTTTTTCAGTTTTTCAAAGTTTTCAGAAGCAATTCTGTTTCTTACGGCTTTGTCATCTTTGGTCAAACCTTTTTTCTGTTCAGCTTCAGTCAGTTCAAAAGGAACGATATCCAAAAGAGACACTTCCACCCCGATATTGGCGAAATGTGCTGCGATACCGCTACCCATAATTCCTGAACCAAGAACCGTTACATGTTTGATTCTTCTTTTCATATGTAAATTTTTATTATTAATAAGGTCATATGCAACCATATGGTTTCATTATAATTTATTTTCTGTTGTTTAATAGTTCGTTGGCGATTTTCATGATCTCCGACATTACTTCTTTGAAGGTCTCAATCTTCTCGGGGGAAATCTTTTCCATCACTTTCTTGTTGAAATTGACGACCACTTCCTTTGACATATTCCTTGAGTTAAGCCCCTTATCTGTAAGTTTGATAATTACCTCCCTTTTATCGGTGGTCGTCTTTTCCTTATAGATATAGCCATTATCTTCCAGAAGTTTGATGATTCTGGTTAAAGAAGTTGGTTCAATGGCCATTTTAGGACCTAAGTTGGTACTTCGGGTGCCTTCTTTGGGATCAATTTTAAGAAGGGTTAAGGCTTGTACAGCCGTAGAATCATGCTCCTGGGCAAGTTCTGTGTACATTTTAGAAACAGCCAGCCAGGTCTGTTTTAAAACTAAATCTACGTTTTCTATTTTTTCTTTATTATCCATCATTTATCTACGAATGGTGTTACCCAAATGTAGTAAATATTATGCATGCATAGTATTTATTAACGTTAAATTTTGTTAATAAGTTGATAATAAATGATTTAAATTGTATGATTAGCATAATACTATGCATGCATAGTATGTGAAATATTTAATGTAAACGCAGTATTAATGAATGTTTTTAACGAAATTGACTATTTCTTCAAAGGATTCATATTGATGTGTAGTGTCATTAACAATAATTTCCCAAAACCCTTTTTTATACTCAAAATGCAGAGCTGAAAGGTCTTTTTCGAAATTTTTCTGCAATAAAGAATACAGCATTTCTTTATGAACCTGCGGGGCCTGTATGGAAGGCGGAACAAAATTATCATTCACCTGAAATAAAGAAACATTGGTAAGTTCCTCATGTTGCAATAACACATCTTCTACGATCCCCGAAAAAAGCTGATTATCCTTTACATACCAGATCTTATCCGCAAACTCTTTGGCCAGTCTCCAGTCATGGGAAGAAAACAGGATAATCTTATGCTGCTCCTTGGCCAGCCTGCGGAGAGTTTTTAAGATAATAAGTTTATTTTTCTCGTCCAGATGGGTTGTAGGTTCATCCAGGATAATCACCGGTGAATTCTGGGTAATGGCACGGCCAATAAATGCTTTCTGAAGATTTCCGTCTGAAAGGTTTTTAAGAAGAGTATGTTTATATTGATTAAGGTCCAGCTCATCAATGATATGTGCCACTTCATCTCTGTCCTCTTTTCTGAGTTCAAAATAAAAAGGGTAGTAGATGTATTTCCCTAATGAAATAAGGTCTTCAACAGTATAATGCTGCGGAATATTTGATTTTGAAAAAACCACAGCAATATTTTCAGCGATTTCTTTAACGGAAAGGGTTTTGATATTTTTATTACCGATAGATATTTCACCATTTAAAAGAGGAACCTGATGCAAAATAGATTTGATAAGTGTTGTTTTTCCTACACCGTTATTTCCAATCAGAAGACATACATCACCCAGTTTCAGATCTGCATAAGCATTTGAAATTAAAGTTTTATGGTAACCTATATTGGCTTGTTTGATTTGTAGGAACATTGGATATTGATTAATTGCCCAGATACATTGTTTACAAAAATACTATTTTAAATCTGCTTGATCTGCTAAATCTGCGAGCGTATATTTTTTCTCTCGCAGATTTAGCAGATCAAGCAGATCTTAATTATTGCTATGCTTTATTAGATGAGTAATGCATTTAAATTCACAATTGACCATTGACTTATTGACATTGACCTCTAAACTTTATTTTGTTTCAAAAGCATCAGTAAAATTACTGGTATACCAAATACAGAGCTTATCACATTCATAGGAATCTGTGTCTTTTCCGCAACTATAGAGAAAAGCATCATGATCAGCATTCCGAGAAACATATTCAGAACCCATTGCTGCCATAGTTTGGACGGGTTGTAGATGAGCCTGCAGAAATGCGGAACAATAATCCCGATAAACAAAATGGGTCCCAGAAAAGCAGTAATGGATGCCGAAAGCAAAGAAGAAGCTGCAATGATCAGAACCTTCAGCTGATTGAGATTGACTCCTAAACTTTGTGCATAGGAAGTCCCCAATGAATTTCCGATCAGGGGCTTTATGGTTTTAAAACAAATGAAAATTCCCACGAAAACAAAGATGGATAATACGTAAATCTGATTCCTTGTCACCATATTATTCGCTCCGAAAGACCATAAAATATAGTTTTTCAGGCTTTGATTTTCTGCATAGAACTGAAGCAGGGAAACGATGGCACCGGCAAATGCTGAAACCAGGAATCCAAATATAATAAGGTAAGATTTGTCCTGGAATTTAGTCGACATAGAAAGCAGAACAAGCATCAAAACAAAGCTTCCTGCAATCGCAGAAAGACTGAGAAAACTGTTCTGTAAAAACTCCGGAATCAGGAAATCATGAGAAAAGAAAATATAAAATGCCACAGATAGGCTGGCTACAGAAGTGATTCCCAAAATATCAGGGCCTGCCAGAGGATTCTGAAAGTATTCCTGCATCAGAAATCCAGATGTTGGAATTGAAATTCCAGCCAGAAGCATTACCAGGACTCTGTTAATACGGATTTCAGCGATCTGGCTTTGAGGAGAATCCTGAAAAAAATCCTGAAAATTTAAACTTAAAAATCCTGTGTTCAGGTTGATGACTACGGTAAGAGTTATAGCAGCCGCCAACAGTAAACATAGGATTTTGAATTTTTTCGACATGATCAGAAAGGATCTGGATGTTTTATTTTAAAAGGGCATCAACTTTAGAATTCAATACTTCTTCTGTCATCATTCCCAGATACTCATCCGTTTTATCACCTTTTCTCAAATAGGTAAAAGGAATTGACCCGCCGTCCCATTGTTTGAAGTTGCTGCTGAAAAATGTAGCATCCAGTTTTTGCCCATCTAACAGAATAATATCTTTCGCAAGATTATTTTCCTGTGCAAATGTTTTTACGGAGGTATTCCATTCGGATTTATCGTCAAGATTAATGAATGTAAATTTTACCGGCTTACCTTTTAATTCCTCCATTTTATTTTTGAAATGAGGGATTTCTCTCATACAGGGCCCGCACCATGTGGCGAAGAAATTGGTAACGTATAAAGTATCATTTTTTTGAGCTAAATATTTTCCAAGATTTTCTGGCGAAAGTTCCCTGGATGAATAAGCCCCTGTTGCAGATGCTGTTTGATCTGTAACGGAAACTGAATCTGCTACAGTTGTACCGTCCGTTTTCTGGCCTTCTTTTTTGCAGCTGTAAAGAGCAGTGAAAACAAGCGCGGATAAAATTATCTTCTTCATAAATTATTTTTTGACTATTTTTGAATTGAAGTATGGAACAACAAATCTATAAAGGGAAACTGATACAGTTTCATCCGTTAAAAATAGCGAAAAAGGAACAACTGACCAAAAATACTTTTTCTCTGGAATTCGAGATTCCGGGGAGTTTGCAGGAGAATTTCAGTTTCGAGGCGGGGCAGTTTGTAAGCATAAAATTTATTGCCCATGGCCAGGAAGTTATTAACAATTATTCAATGACTTCAGCGCCTTACGAGAAAAAAATTTCCCTTGGCATAAAGGTGAATTCGCCTGAAGGGGCTACTGCAGAATTGTTTAAAAATTATCATGAAGGCGATGAATTATTGGTTGGGGAACCTTCCGGCAGATTTACGTTGGTTTCCAAACCGAGCGAATTCAGGACGATTGTTGCATTTGCAGCAGGAATAGGAATTACCCCGATCCTGAGCCATTTTAAAAATATTCTTCATACAGAACCACGTACCAGGCTTTTTCTGTTTTTTGGAAATAAAAGTTCCGAAGAACTGATTTACAGGGAACAGCTTGACAACCTTGCCAGGATGTACGACGACAGGCTTCAGATCTTCTATTTTTTTTCACAGGAGAAAATGGCTGACCGGTTTTTCTTCGGTAGACTGGATGAAAAGAAACTGAACCTGATCATCAATCAAATTCTGCATCTTGATGATACCGATGAGGAATCTACGATCTGGGATGCGGTAGATGAAGTACTGATATGCGGAAAAGGGGAGATGATCAAATCATTGGCCAATGCCTGCTACCATCACGGGATTCCGAAAAAGAACATTCATTTTGAGCTTTTTGAAGAATATAATGATGATATCTATCCTGTAGAAAAAGAATTTCCACTGATCGAAAATATAGAGATTACCTTTAAAATACTTGGAAAAGAATATGAAACCCATCTTCCTGATAATAAAGAAAAGATACTTCAGCAACTTCTGATACAGAAATTTCCAGTCCCTTACTCATGTAAATCCGGAATCTGCGGCAGCTGCGAATGTTATCTTGAAGAAGGGGAAGTGGAACTTCTTGAGAATGAATACTTAACTGAAAAAGAAGAGAGACAGGGGAAAATATTAGCCTGTATGTCTATTGTAAAAAGTAAGAAAATAAAGCTTAACTTTGATCTTAGTTGAGAATCATCAGGAACATATTTAACTTGGGTTTTGTATCGGCAGAAATAGGAATTCTGCTGATATGTCTTTGCAATGCGTGGGTTTTCGGGCTCACCAACGGGCGTACCTATACAAAGATTTCTAAAATTCCGCCCCGGGAAATTGCTCTTGTGCTGGGAACTTCTCCTAAGATGAGATCCGGACAGTCCAATCCCTATTTTACGAAAAGAATGGATGCAGCTGCGCTTCTTTACCATCACGGTAAAATCAAAAAAATTATTGTAAGCGGAGAGAAAAGTAAAGGTTACAATGAGCCTGCTGCCATGAAGAATTACCTGGTGAACCAGGAAGGTGTTCCGGAGGACATCATTATTGAGGATCCTAAAGGTTTTAATACCTATAAAAGCATTCTGCGTTGTAAAGATATCTATAAAAAGAAAGATGTGATCATTGTATCACAGGGGTTCCATAATCTCCGTGCCCTGTTTTTTGCAAGAAATAACAATATGAACGCTCTTGGATTCGATGCACAGGACGTTACAAAACCCGAAAGCTACTACAGAAACCAGATCAGGGAGATATTCGCCAGAGTGATTGCTGTAGTTTACTTCATATTGGGAATTTCTCCGGATTAGAAAGGATATCCGAATGCAATGTTCAAGGTTGGTTTAAAAGGCTGGAAATTTTTAAATCTCCATCGGTCACCATCAGGCTTGTTCGGATCGTAAATCTTATAGGCAAGGTCCAGTCGGAAAGTAATATAAGCAACATTCACCCTTAGGCCAAATCCGCTGCCTACTCCCATTTGTCCCAGGAATTTATTGAATTTAAATTCATCGCCATATCCATTGTTATTATCTTTAATACTCCATGTATTTCCTATATCTGTAAACAGAGCTCCTTCATACATGTCGTTAAAAGGAATTCTGTATTCGATGTTGGTCGTCAGTTTTAAATTATCTGTCATGTAGGTACGGACTCTTTCATCAAGCTGGGAATCTGCAGGTCCCAGTCCGCCGAATGCAACCCAGGCTCTGATATCATTGGATCCCCCATTGAAATAAGACTTAATTACCGGCATATCCTTTGAGTTTCCATAAGGAATTCCCAATCCAATGAACTGGCGTAATACCAGGGTCTGATTTCCGAATTTAAAATATTTTCTGGCATCAACATCAAACTTCACAAACTGGGCATAAGGAATCCCGAAAATAGTTCTCTGCGGACTTGCAATAACGCCACCATCATCTCTTCGCTGGTTGAAAATACTTAATATATTTCCTGCAAGTTCTACTTTTCCGTTAAAATAAAGAGCATTAGGGTAATCTTTTTTACCGATCTCATTGTACACAAAGTTATAGATCAGAGATGAAATAAGGACATCCTGGGTCTGCCTGTCCTTATTTACAAGCGTACCCTTGAAAGCGGTAAGAAGATCCTGCCCCTTCTGGTCCAGAGCCCCCTGATAGTTCACATCCTGTACAATCTGTCTTGAAACATTGTCAAGAGTGAGCTCGCCAGAAAGATACTTTTGCTGGGTAACCGGATCAAAAGCAAAATAACTGGAAAATATATCTTTTCTGATGCTTTCATCGTTGCTGAAATAATCATAATAAGCATCCTTGTTCTTCGTAAGGCTGACCTGTGTATTGAAAAGAGTCAGTCGGTGTGATACCTGGTCATTTACATTCGCCTGGTAGTTCAGTCCCGTATTAAAGTTTACTCTTCCCAGGCCGATGTTATTCTGTACCGAAGCTCCTAAAATAATAGAGGAGATCGGGGTATACCTTTTGGGAAGAAGCTTATAATAATTAAAAGGGAGGAGAAGCCTTGGGAAATTCAGGGAAGCCTGTGCCGAAATTTCGTAAGCAAGCTCTCTTTTATCAATATTTTTTGTACTTCTGATGGAACCGAATGTTCCCGAAATGCTGGTAGAAAGGTTTTCTGCCCCTCTGAAAACATTCCTTGTAGTAAGGTCTACAGAAGGAGATACTCCCAGATTAAGAATCTGTGAGTAGTTGATATCTGTTCCCAGTTTTAGTTCGTATTTCGGAAGCGGTTTCAATACGTAAAGCACATCTATAATACTGTCATTAGGTGCTGTAACGCCTCCTCTTCTTAAGGAATCTCTTGCTTTCAGAATACTGAAATTGTTCATGGCAATGAAATTTCTTTTGGTAAGATCAAGGGCTTTCTGGTCATAGACTTTCTTGTGGTCTACAATTACAGCTCTCCATAAAGAAGAAATTTTGTAGTTGTCGTCCATTTTATGGAACCTTATTCTTCTTAAGCTGTCTTTAACTGTATTTTTAGGAAAATCACCAGCTTCATTGACAATGGCAACATCTATATTTCCTATAGTTGCTACCTTATAAGGATGGTCGGCAGAATCTTTATGGATTTCCAGGGTAAGAGGTACCTGTTTTTTGCTTTTCAGGGAATCGGCCACGAAATAAATTTCTTCATTCGAGCTGTTGAATCTATAATAGCCGTTTTCTCTCATCAGATCAGTGATCCGGGTCACTTCTTTTTCAAGAACAGTCTGGTCAAGTCTTTGCCCGGACCGAATTAGGCTTTTATCAAGTTTTTGCCAGTAAAGACCTTTTACGGTAGGGTCTGTAATATTATAGTAGTAATCCTTGATGTACGTAGGATCATTGTGCCTGATGAAATAATTAACGGCTGCCTTTCTGGATGCAGAATCAATAACATGTTTGAAATCAACCTTGGCATCCCAAAAGCCTCGGTAAACAAGCCTTTTTTCGATAGATTCAGCGCTTTTTTCACTTCTAGTCTGGTCCAGGATTACGGGTGGAGTTCCCCAGGTGTGCAGCAAACGATCCATGAAAAGTGTTTTTCCTACACTGCTTTTCATGTCGTATTTAAGGAAAAGAGAATCTCTTAATTTCTGATTTCTCATTTCACTCGGGTACGTCATGTATTCGTTGAGTAAAGTATCGTATTTAGGATTGGCCATATTATAGAATCCTAAACTCAAAGGCATGAAAAGAAGTTGCTTTTTATTGGGCTTCTGCTGAACGTAATCTTTCAGTTCTTCATCGAAGGATTCTTTCTTATCTTCAAACTTAAAGTTATTTTTGGTAAGCAGGTATTCACCCTCCGGAACTTTTTTAGTTGTACTGCAGGCATAAAGGAGACCAACAAATGTTGCAAATGAGATAATTTTATAATATTTTTGAGGAGAATTCTTATAATGCTTACAGCTCATACAATAAAAATTTTACAGTCTTTAGATAAAAAGAAGTTCAGACAAAAATACAATTTGTTTTTGGTTGAAGGTAATAAAATCATTTGTGAACTTTTCGAATCTAAATTTAAAGTTAAAGAAATATTTTCTACCGATCCGCAAAAATTGGACCGGACAGATGCACCCGTTATCCAGATCACTGAAAATGAGCTGAAAAAAATCAGTTTCCTTAAAACTCCTAAAGATTCTGTAGCAGTTTGTTACCTTCCTGAAGAAGAGAAAAAAGAGGAGAGGGATATTCAGCTGGTCCTTGACGGAATCCAGGATCCGGGCAACCTTGGTACGATTATCCGTTTAGCCGACTGGTTTGGAATAGAACAGATTATTTGCAGTGAAGATACTGTAGATGTTTACAATCCTAAAGTGATTCAGGCTACAATGGGTTCTTTTACACGGGTAAATATTATTTATACTGATCTTGTTGAATATCTTTCAACTACGGAGAATATCAATATCGGAACGGATATGGAAGGGGAAAATATATATGCCTTTGAAAGGCCTGAAAAACTGAATCTTATCCTGGGTAATGAAGGAAACGGAATGAGACCGGAAACGGAAAAACTGCTTCAAAAGTGCATTACGATCCCAAGGTTCGGGAAATCCCAGTCAACAGAAAGCCTGAATGTTTCTATGGCTGCAGGAATTATACTGGGGCAATTGTTTTCTAAGTAGATTAGATCTCAGACATCAGATTTCAGATTTAATACTGTTGCGAAATTAATCACCGAATTAATACATCTGAAATCTGATATCTAATATCTGACGTCTATAAAAATTTATATAAGCTGTTCCATACTCGAAACACTTTTGTTTTTCTGGTATACCTCAAGTTTTTTTCTGACATATTTCAGGGCAATAGGAGCGAGGTAGATCATGGCTGCTCCCAGGAGTTTTTTCTTCCAGTTGGAGCTTTTCATATTCTTTTTGGCATAGTTGCCCACCAAAGCTGTGATGCCCAGTTTTATAAGGCCGTCCGTTACATTCCCGCCTAATGCAGTACTTGCAATTCCCACTGCTGTTTGTTTATTAATGAACATGTCTTTTACCTCGGAGGTAAGTTGCCTGGCAATCACATCTTTTCGGAGAACTACTTTTTCGTCACCATCATCATCCACTTTTTCCAGCAGATACTGATCGGTAAGACCATTGGTAAATGCACTCAGGCTTTCTTTCGTATTTTTGAAAGTAAGAAGGTTTTCCAGGTCTTCAATTTCGCTTTTAAGCAGTTTTTTCTTTCTTCTTAACTCTTCGATGCTGTCGTATTTTCTGCCCATAGCTTAATGATTTAAAAATTTAATAACCTGATCTGCTACCATATTCACAATCTTATTTTTAAAGGCAACAATAAATGCCATTACCAGTACATAAAATCCGGCAACAATCAGGAAGCCGTAAGATGTATTATCGAGCGCCTTGCCGATAAGAAATGCTATTCCAAAGTTGAAAAGGATAATAAAAAAAGTAAAAGCAACTAGCAGCACTACAAAGTAGGTAATGAGCCCTGCAGAAAGAGATGATTTTTCAGTAGCTTCAATCTTCAGAAGGTCTATTCTCTTTGATGCATATTCTTTAATAGTCTCTATCATTGTTTTTTTTTAAAGTTACAAAAAAAGGAACTTTCGCGCAAAAAGTTCCTTCCCATAATTTACTCAAAAAATAAACTATTTATTTTTTAAGATCATTCAGTTCCGTTTCTACATCCTTTACTACGTCTGCAGTTTTGGAAACTATCTGGTCTTTGTATTTGTCATATCCGTCTTTTACCGTATGAGCTACACTGCTGGCTGTTTCTTTGAAAGTAGAAGAAATATTGCTGTATTGGTCTTTTACTTTTTCAGAAACTTCACCATACTTGTTTTTAGCCTGGTCTTTTAGGTCTCCTGCTTTATCTTTGATTTTTTTTCTGGTTTCTTTTCCTTCTTCAGGAGCATAAAGCATTCCTAAGATTACACCTGCTGCAGCACCTGCAAGAAGTCCTGCCAATATACCTGCTGTATTTTTTCCGTTTTTCGACATTTTAAGCTTTTTTAATAGTTAATAAATATTAGTTTTTACTGTGTTAAAATCTACAATTTGTATACCAAAGGGGGCATTATGCCTATTAAAAATTGTTAAATCTTCTTGATATAAGATAAAATCAGGTCTATGGTTTGCTCTTTTGTGAGCGAAGTATTGTCAATAACGATAGCATCTTCAGCCTGCTTCAAAGGGGCAATTTCCCTTTCGCTGTCGATCTTGTCGCGGTCTATGAGGTTTTGTTTTACCTGTTCCCTTTCTGCATGGATTCCCATTCCTGCCAGTTCGAAATATCTTCTGTTGGTTCTTTCGTCAATGCTGGCTGTCAGGAAAAACTTATAGTCCGCATTTGGCAGAACTACTGTCCCTATGTCACGTCCGTCCATAATAATGCCGCCTTTTTCTGCCAGTGAGCGCTGGGACTGAAGAAGAAAATCTCTTATTTCTTTCTGTTTTGCCACAATACTTACATTGTCGGAGACCTCAGTAGTGCGGATTTGTTTGGAAATATCAATATGATTGAGATAAAGAATCAGTTCGCTGTCCTGGTTCCTGAATTCAAGTTCGATCTGGTCTAAAGAGGAGAAAAGCTCCTGAAGGTTGATGGAACCATCTTCATTCAGGCAGTTCTGCAGGGCAAACCATGTAATTCCTCTGTAAAGCGCCCCGGTATCCAGGTGTATGATCCCCAATTTACTGGCAATGACCTTAGAGATTGAACTTTTTCCGGTAGACGAGTACCCATCGATAGCTATTACAGGTTTTTTCATACCGCAAATTTCAAGAATTTTTTTAAAAAATCAAGACAACGCAGAAAAAATCTTTATTATTATGAAGATTCTTTTAGGGTGGAATTATTCTCCTGCGTGGCTGCTAAGGTCCATGGAAACCCCTATCTGGTTCACATTGGAAGAGTTATGGTAACGGATATGGGCATAATCTATACGGAATCTTCTCAGCTTAATTCCAAATCCTCCGGAAAGCCCGGAAAAGTTTCTCTGATCTGCTACTGCAAGTTCATTCCCTCTTTTAGCGTTATAACCCAGCCTGATATTGAAACTTTTTTCAGGGAAAAGCTCTGCTCCGATGGAAAAATGGTCTGCTAACTTTCTTCCGAATCCTACTTCCTGTCCGTTTACATTATACTCTGAAGAAATGTCAAACTGCTGAAGGTCGTGAGCTGTAATGGTAACAGCAAGTGGAATAGCTTTCAGGATTCTGGTATAACCCAGGTCTACCCTGAATGGAAGGTTTTCTCTGGTTCCGTTGAAGGATTTCAGCTGAAAACCGAAATTCCTCGCCACCAAGGAGAGCACTTCTTTGTTTTTTTTATTATGATAGGTAACTCCTGCTGTTCCGGAGATCGCAGAGGAAGTATAGTTGTCAATTTTTGAAGTGATGAAATTGATGCCTCCGCCAATCGTCCAGTCTTCTTCAAACTGGTAGGCATAGCCCGCACCAATAGCTACATCCGAAGCTTTGAATTCACCGTTTTCGTAACCGCTTTCGTCGGTTCTGGGAATGCTTCCGTAGCTCATATACCTGGCATTGATGGTTGCCATATGTCCGTTGTCAAAATCTCTGGCATAAGCCACAGTTCCGTATTTGGAATCGGCAAGGTAAGCTGCGGCATTCACGGAAAGCTGTTTGTCTGAATCTCTATTTAAAAGGGCCGGGTTTGCAATAGCAAAGGAAACATCATAGTCTCTGACGGAAATTGCATCGCCACCTAAGGCAGCCTGTCTGGCAGATACAGGGATGTTTAAGAAAGGATAAACATTTGTTCCTGTTTGCGCATAAGAAACAATTCCTGACAGAAATAATGAAAAAATGACAATTTTCTTCAATTCAATTTATAATTAATGCAAAAATAATCCTTTTTCGTACTTATCAAAATATTTCTGACATTATTTCTGCGTAAATATTTTTCTTTATTCAATATTTTTAATGATTATATTTGCAAAATCAAATTCCGGAGAAAATCAGTCCGGGAAAATTTATTAAAAATTAAAGATGAAATATAAAAGAATCCTTCTGAAACTGAGTGGTGAGGCCTTAATGGGGAACAGACAATACGGTATAGACAATGAAAGACTGCAGGAATATGCAGCTGAGATCAAAAAAGTAGTGGAAAAAGGCTGTGAGGTAGCGATCGTTATTGGAGGAGGAAACATTTTCCGTGGAGTAGCAGGGGCTGCCAAAGGAATGGACAGGGTGCAGGGTGACTATATGGGAATGCTTGCCACTGTGATCAACGGAATGGCTCTTCAGGGAGCTCTTGAAGATGCAGGAATCAAAACAAGACTTCAGTCTGCCATCGAAATGGACAAAGTCGCTGAGCCTTTTATCAAAAGACGTGCAGTAAGACACCTTGAAAAGGGAAGAGTAGTAATCTTTGGAGCTGGAACAGGAAATCCTTACTTTACAACGGATACGGCAGCAACTCTGAGAGCGATCGAAATTGGTGCTGATGTGATCTTAAAAGGAACAAGAGTAGACGGAATCTACGACAGTGATCCAGAGAAAAATGCAGATGCTGTAAAATACAATTCACTTTCATTCGATGAAGTGTATGCTAAAAATCTTAAAGTAATGGATATGACTGCATTTACTTTAAGTCATGAAAATAAATTGCCTATTATTGTATTCGATATGAACAAGGACGGTAATTTAGAGAAGATTGTAGATGGAGAAAATGTAGGTACTCTAGTTGATTTATAGGCAACAGATAATAAGTTAGAGGTAATTAAAGAACTGAAAGATTGCCAATTGCTTATTACTGATTATTCATCATCATCACTTATAATTAATGTGTAATTTATCAAAGATTAAATGCGTAATTTAACGCACTGAAAATAAGCCTAATAAAAAAGTAAAATATATAAAATAGTAAAAATTAGTAAGATATTCTAAGTTCTCAACGCCTGCAAGCATTAATATTATTTATAATATGGGAAATTTAGAAGTCAAGATTTACACTCCAAAGAAGGGAGGTGATTTTTATGTTTATTTATATGATACCGAATCACAAGAGGTAATCAAAAAATTTTACAAAGGGATAAATATTTATCCCGATAGTACTGAACGACTTTCAGCAGCTGAGGATTTAGCCAAAGCAGTTGAGGGTCGTTTAAAGGTTGGCTGGAAGCCTAAAAAAAAGAGTGCACTACCTGCCTTACACTTAGAAACCATTACAATAGGCCAAGCTTGCTTTAAAGCGATTGAGTTAATGAAGCCTAAGAATCTTTCTGACGGGACTATCGAAAATTATAAATCTGCAGCTAGATCTTTTAATAAAATCGTTAAAGTCAAAAAGTGGGATAAAGAGGCTTTGCACGAGTTAAAGCCTCATCACGTGGAGACTATTTTAAGTACTTTACAGAAAGACGAGGGGTGGTCAAATACGACTTATAATAACAATCGTACCATACTAAACTCAATGTTTAAGATTCTTAAAAAGAAGTCTTATATAAAAGAAAATGTCATTTTAGACACATCTGCGCTTAAGAAAGATTCTAAACGACCTTATGTTCCCCTCACCCCTGAAGAACAAACCAAAGTTGTCAACCATTTCAATAGAGTTTTACCAAATTACAATATTTGGCTAAAGACCTTGTATCATACTGGACTACGCCCAGGGGAATTAAGAAAAATGACATGCTCAATGGTTAGATTGAACGGAGGGGATGATGATTTGTTGATCTTGCCTGAAGAACTTATCAAGACAGACCGTAAAAGGATAGTTCCGGTACCGCAAGACTTAAAAAATGATTTAATGCGGTTTGATCTATCAAATCCTGATTATTATGTATTTGGGCGATGGAAGCGACGTGGCGGATATACTATAGACGACTTTAAGCCAAGCCCAGTAATCTTAGGAACAAATACTGGTAATCATGTTTGGAAAAAGGAGGTTATCGACACCCTCGGTATTAAGAAGTATCAATATTCCAATAAACATAAAAAAGCTAATGATAGTATTGAAGACGGGGTTAATATTGAGGCCGTCCAAAAGCTTTTCGGGCATTCAACGCCGATAACAACAGAAATTTACGCTCAGATATTAGAATTAGTAAATTTCCGGAAAATTAAAGATAAAGCAAGGGACTACAAATAGTCCCTTATTTCTTTCTTATTCCTTCCCATTCTCCAGTAGCTTTATCATATAGATGGTAGTAAGGACTATCAATATCAATAAGTTCGTGAACTTCGCAGTTTAATACGGTTGCGATTTGCTGCAATCTATTTATCCCGGGATTATTCTTAATGCTCAGATCCAAAGCTTGTCGAGAAATACCAAGCTTATCTGCTAATTCTTGCAGAGTGACCTTCTTTACTTTACATATCTCTTTTACTCTTAGTTTCATTCAACAAATATATTGTAAATATATAGCTTTACAAAAGATTAAAAATGTAAACAAAAAACTTTAAATATTGTTTGGCAGTGTAAAGATAAACCTTTACATTTGCAACAATAGATGAAAGCAGATAGACATGAGAAGAGCTGCCCAGCGTCACCAAATAAAAGTATCTAGATATACAAATTTGCCAATTGAAGCAATTGAGCAAGAGAAACCGTTATTTCTTATCATGCAGAAGGTTTGGTTTGATAAAATAGAATCTGGTGAAAAAACAGAAGAGTATCGCAGTAATACCGCTTATTATCAATCAAGACTTCTGAACCAGTCAAAAACCGCCTTTAAAAATTATCGTACAGTAATACTTCAAGTCGGTTACAGTACTGATGCAAAACGTATGATTGTCGAAGTTGAAAAGATAACTTTAAAGCGTGATTTCACTATTCACCTGGGTACAATACTCGAAAGACAAAATTTTTAATTAAAATTCAATATGAACAATCGACCACTCTAGTTTACAGAGTGGTTTTTTTATGTAATAAAAGACGCTTTAAAAACATATTTGTTTAAAGTGTAGCTTTATATTGACTATTTTATATTGTTAAAAATCAAAGTAATAAATAATTTTGTTGCTAGTGGTAACGGCTGAAATACGAAGCAAATATAAAGGCAAAAGCATTGAGGCCTTAATTGAGGCTTTTCAGAAGCGTGTAAATGCAAAAGTTCGAAAAAGAGATAGTAAGGACGGCTATTTCATCTGCATATCATGTCAAGAACTTAAGCCGGTTAATCAGCTAGATGCCGGGCATTATTTCGCTAAAGAATTTTATAAATCGGTGAGGTTTGATTTAGATAATATTCACGGCCAGTGTAAAAGATGCAATCATTATTTGAGCGCGAATTTGATACCATACAGAGCGAATCTTCTTTTAAAGATAGGTGAACATCGATTAAGACAATTAGAGCAAAAAGCAGCGTTAAAAAACTTCAAATTCAGTCGTGACTTTTTGATTGAGCAAATAGAGAAATTAAAATATGAAAAACAATAAAGAACTTTTTTTAATTCTTACGAAAGAATGGTTTTTAAAAATATTAAGAGGCGAGATAAAAGAAGAATACCGCGATTTTACACATCATTACATTAAGAAATTATGTATAACAGATTCAAAAAGCGAATTGATAGATGTTCAAAAATATGAAATTATCAGATATCAATTAGGTTATTCAAAAGTTCAAATGCTTGTTGAGTGTAAAGGCATTCTGGTTGAAGCAGATAATGAAGAAGATGAAGAATTCACCACTGACAACTGCAATTTTGTAATTGAATTGGGTGAAATTCTTGAAAAAATAAATTGTGAAAGTCTCAATGTTTAATTTTTAAAACTTACTACAATGGCAGAAAGTGGAAATTCAAGAGGTCTTGGAAGAGCTGCGCGAGCGATCAATCGTTCAGGTGGTTTTCCAATGAGGGGAAGAGTTAGAAACGGATTCGTTAGAAGATAATGGATCTATCAGCTACTTTAAACAGTATTAAAACTCTATCTACGAAAGTGGATAGAGTTATTCTGTTTCATTCAGGTGCTGGTAAGGATAGTATAGCTTTACTCAATATGATGGCGCCGTATTTTAAAGAAATCGTTTGTGTCTTCATGTACATGGTGAAAGATTTAGACCACATAAATCGCTACATAAAATGGGCTGAAACCAAATATGTAAACTGCCAGTTTTTGCAAACGCCACATTATGCTTATTATAATAACAAGAAGCATGGAGTAAACGGAACAGAGAAGGTAAATTATGCAGAATGGAATCTTTCAAAAATAAATGAAAAAGTAAAGGAGCAAACCGGAATTGAATGGACCGTCTTAGGATTTAAAAAAAATGATTCTTTAAACCGCAGGCTCATGCTAAATTCATATCCTGACTCAATGACCAGTGAGGTCGGACATAAATTGTACCCACTTGCAGATTGGAGCAACAAGGAAGTTCTGCAATATATCCGAAAGAACAGATTGATTGAGCCACTGAAATACGGGAATACCGGAAACACACGTAGCCAGGGAACGGATGTAAATGATATTTCCTTTCTGTTATGGTGCCGACAGAATTACCCCAGGGATCTCAAAAAGATCTTTGAAGAGTTTCCGAATTGTGAAAGGGTATTATTTGAACACGATTATCAAGCAAACAAAACACATGTATAATAAATTGAAGCAATCAGAAACGATTGTACTGAAGCGATCCCAGATCAAGCCAGCTGATTATAATCCCCGGAGAATTACCGACGAAGCCAGAAAGGCCTTGAAGAAAAACATCAAGGAAAATGGTATCATAGGCGGCATGGTTTGGAATAAACAAACCGGTAACCTTGTATCTGGTCATCAGAAACTGAACATTGCCGATGAGGTTAATAAGTATGAAGCTGGGAATGATTACGAAATAAAGGTAGAGGTGATAGAAGTTGACCTCAAGAAAGAGAAGGAGTTAAATATTTTCTTCAACTCGAAAGCGGTCCAGGGCGAAATGGATTATAAAAAGCTCGCACAGATTTATCCAGATATTGATACTGCACTTGCGGGTCTTGATGATGTAGATGTATCAATGATTGAAATAGAACTACCTAATACCGATCATATCGAAATACCGTCATTTGAGCCACAGGAAGAAAAGAAAATCAACTCTGATTATGAAAAGTCGATCGCCCAGGAATTAAGCACTGCTAAACATGTTCCAGAAGCAAGCGTACAAGAAATGGAGCGTAAAGAAGCTAAAGAGTTAACACCCGAAGAAAAGAAAGCCAAAATTAAAGAGATTAAGGAAAAGGTAAAACAGGCGGCAGTACTTCAAGGAGAACCATATTTTACAGTAAGTTTCTCTGACTACGATTCCAAAGTAATGTTTCTCGAATACCTTGGTTTTAATCCGGAAGATTCATATATCAAAGGTGAAGAGCTACAACAGAAAATGGAAGAAGTCTATGCGAGTTGACACAACAAACAGCCCATGTAGTAAATTCATGTATACTCATGAGCGCGAAGCAAAAGAGATCATTACGAAATGCAAATCAGCCAGTAGTAGAAGTAAGATCCCAAAGAGACACTATTACTGTAAAGAATGCGGTGGGTGGCATGTAACAAGTCAAAAGAATAAATCAAAATTTCAATAGTATGACACACGAAGAATTTCAAGCAAAATTACAAGCAATTCCAGATAGTGAATTAGCGAAGAAAGCAGATGTAGCTTTAAGTAAATTGTGTAAAGATGGAGCAAGAAGCTTTACAATGACCGTTCCACCACGAATAGATGATACAGACATGATTTTCTCCGAAGTAATCAGAAGGTTTCAAAAGGTGATAGAAACAGTCCCAGAGGTGTAATGTAAGAATCATAATATTTAACATTATTTAATATGGCTAACGTAGATACATACACCGATGAAGAATTAAAGCATGCTCTGATACAAACCTCAGGACAGCCAACGAAAGCAGCTGACGTTTTAGGTGTGACGTATATCTCCGTATATGGTCGAATAAGAAAGAATCCTGAATTGCTTGATATACAAAAATCAGCAAGACAAAAGACTTTCCAAGATATTAGTAATTTTCAAGTTGCTGCTGTCTTGGCGGGCATTATAAAAACACCTGACACTTACGAAGATGGTTCTGTAAGAAGAGATGAAAATGGCAAGGTTGAATACCGAGATGCTATTGTAGGCATTAATGCACGTTTGGAATATGCGAGCCGATTAATGACGTTGTTTAAATCTGATGAAGGAATCAAAGATGAAACCGATGTAAATATAAAAACTGCTGTTGATACATCAAAGTTATCTGATGATACCTTAAATGATTTGATGGCAGCACTCAAAAACGATGAGAAGTGATAAGATTTTGCTTTCCCAATTAAAAATACAGCTCTTTGAAATCTATGTAGAGAAATTCAGAAGGGGAAATTTTGATTTTATCACAACACATGAAGGTGAAAAGCATTTTAAGCAGGAAGAGGCATTGCGGATTCTTTGCGACAAAGATACAAGGGAGTTTCTGTACGGCGGTGCAGCAGGTGGAGCAAAATCATGGACCGGGGCAAGCTGGTTGCTTTTCATGTGCTTGCTATATCCGGGATCAAAATGGTTCATAGGACGTGAGGAACTAAAGAGAATTCGATCTTCAACATTAATCACGTTTCAGAAAGTTTGCAAGGCATACAGTATTCCGCCGAGTGAATGGCGGTACAATGGTCAGGATAACTACATACAGTTTAAGAATGGTTCCCGAATCGATATGTTGGACCTCCAAAATAAACCGAGTGACCCGCTTTATGAAAGATTCGGTTCCCTGGAATATACCGGAGGATGGATTGAAGAAGGTGGAGAAATCAATTTCGGAGCATTTGACGTACTAAATACAAGGGTCGGTCGACACCTCAACAAAGAATTCGGCTTGGTTCCTAAAATGTTCGTTACCTGTAACCCGAAAAAGAATTGGATGTATACCCATTTTTATAAGCCATTCAAAGAAAACATTCTGTCGCCGATACAGAAGTTTTTGCAGGCTTTTGTGCAGGATAACCCTTTCATTGATAAACTCTACATAGAGCAGCTAAAAAACACCAAAGACAAGGCAAAGAAAGAAAGGCTTTTGAAAGGAAACTGGGAATATGACGACAATCCTTATAAGCTCTGCATCTATGATAAAATACTTGATCTGTTCCGTAATGATCACCTAGTAAATGAGAAGAAAAAGTATATAACCGCGGACGTTGCCCGATTCGGATCTGATTTAGCTGTCATTGGCGTATGGGAAGACTGGGAATTGATTGAAGTGCATGAATTTGAGATCAGCAAAACAACAGAAATTCAAGCTTGTATTAAAGCTCTTCAGCAAAAACACGGAATTCCGAAAGATCAATGTATTGCAGATGCTGACGGTGTAGGAGGTGGTGTTGTAGATAATCTTGATATAATAGGATTTCACAACAATGGTAGACCATATGATGAAGATCTAGGAGACGATAAAGACACTCCAAAGTATAAAAATGCTCAGACCCAGCTATTGGTGTATTTGGCGGAAAAAATTATCAATAAAAATAAAATGTACATCACCGCTGATCTAAGCACAAAGCAGGAAGAAAGAATAAAAGAGGAATTAGATAGTATAGAACAAGACCCTAATTATGATATAGTGACATTGGTTTCAAAAGCTGTAATAAAGGAAAATACTGGAAACTCACCAGATTATAGAGATATGATCCTGTTACGTGGGTATTTCGATTTCAATGCACCTATAAGGAACAATTTGAACAGAATAGCATCAATGATATAATGGACGAAAAATTTAACAACCTCAGCACCGTCGGTGAAAAAATTGCTTATCTCAAAGATAACGGAATTCCCCTACCAAATATTGAGCAGTATAATGCTGAATGGGATGAAACCCGGCATAAGATTATGACGGATCTTTATAATTATCCTGATCGGATAGTAGAATATGAATATACTGACGAAAAAGGCAAGAAGAAAGAGGGAAAGCGCATCGAAAAGTTGAACCGGATCCCGTTGGCCTACCAGAAAGAGATTGTCGCTAATGCAGTTACTTTTCTTTATGGCAATCCTGTAAAGTACACCAACAATATCGAAGATACGACCATGTTTGATGCTTACATGAAGATATTGGATAAGGAAAAGATGATATTCATTGACCGGGAAATTGCAAAAACAAACGGACGTTTCACTCAGTGTGCTGAATTATGGTGGGTAGATGATGAGGTTAATCAGTTTTACGGTTTTCCTTCGCAGTTCCGGCTTAAGGTAACGGTGCTTTCTCCGGATAAGAATAACATGTACCCCTATTTCAACGATCAGGGTGACATGGTTGCTTTTCTCCGGGAGTATGAGAAGCGAATCAATGGGCAGAAAGTGAAATACTATGAAATATACACCGCTGAGCGTACTGCAATACTACGGGATGCCAACGGCGGAATTGAGGTGGTATCTGAGACTGCTAATTCAATTGGTAAAATTCCTATTGTTTGGTATTCCTTTGACAATGTAGAGTGGGCAAAGGCTCAAAAAGCTATTGAAAGACTTGAGGAAATCACAAGCGACACAGGAGAAGTTAATAAAAAATTCTCAGCACCAATTTTAGCCATTAGTGGGAAGGTTAATGGTAATTCATCACAAAATACAGGAAAAGTTTTTGAGATGGAAAAAGAAGCAAGTCTTGAATTTGTTCAACCTCCGAATGCAAGTGAGAATTTAGCAGCAGAAAAAGAAAACCTGGAAAGCATTATCTATAAAATGACCAATTCCGTCAATATCTCACCTGAAGCACTCGAAGGTCTTGGAAATATGCTAGCTACCGAAAACGCTGCATTTCTGTTCATGTTGCCACACCTGAAGGTGATGGAAAAGATGTCTATCTATGTGCCTGCTCTGAAGCGTAGAATGGCAATAGTAAAATCATTCCTGCAGTTAATGAATACCGGTTTCCGCAATAGCGACTTGGATGCTGAACCGGTAATTACTCCGTACATTATCAACAACGAAGCGAAGTTCTATGAAATGCTTATGACTGTGAACGGAAATCAACCACTGTTCAGCCAGAAAACAACAATGGAAAGAGCAGGAGTGAAGGACGTAGATCAGGAACTCGAAGAAATAAACTCTGAAATGGAGAAAAAAGCAGGTAATGAAATATTATAGTTATGAGAATAGTACAGTTAAAAAGAGTTGAGAAATCTATTTATGAATTTACCTACGTGAACTTTTGGGGAAGAAAAAAGGTATCTAAAATATTTCCTTATCTATTTGGATGGAGGTATTGTAATACAGGAAAAATAGTCCCTCACTACATAAGTGTTTCTATCGGAAATATTGCTGAGGGTATGCAAATAGGAGATTTGAAGATTTTATGACCCCAGACGAAAGGCATATCAAAAGAATAAACAGATATCTCAGAAAGATCAATGGACTGTATGATGATCTGGTAAGAGATATTGCCCTATTAGTTGTAAAGCAGCAGGTAGGTAAAAAGTTCTTCCGGTTCAGAGATTACCAGAAGATAACTACTCAGGTAAGCAATGCCTTGAAGATATACCATGATAATCTTCTTTCTTCAATTAAAATCTACACCCAGTATGAATGGGATTACGGAAATGCTAAGATCACTGAACTTCTTACTGAAAACCTTGCAAAAGTAAAGGGAAAAGTTAACCCGGCTGCATACGAGGTCAGAATGAATGCAATAGCAGCCCAAACAGCAAATAAAGAAGCTCTCAAAGCATTCCAAGAACGAAAGAAGGGAAAATTTACCATTTCGGAGAGGGTATGGAGCATCACCACACAAATGAAAGAAAACCTAGAATTTGCCATTGATGAGGCTTTCATCGAGGGAATGTCAGCTCAGGACCTAGCAAGAAAGATCAAAGGCAATCTTAATGATCCGGATAAGCTATTTAGAAGAGTAAGAGATAAGCACGGAAATCTTCAGTTGAGCAAAAACGCAAAAACATTTCATCCAGGGCAAGGTGTTTACAGGTCCGCACACAAAAATGCAATGAGGTTGGCAGCTAATGAAATCAATACAGGCTACCGAGAAGCAGAACAACTTCGCATTTTACAGAATAATGACGTAGTAGGTCAGAAGATTAATTTAAGCCCCCAACACAAAGTTTATGATATGTGTGATGAACTGGCCGGAAGCTATCCTAAAGATTTTATCTGGTCCAGCTGGCATGTATCATGTAAATGCTTCCGAACTATGATCCTCAAATCTCAATCAGAACTCATTACAGAAATAAACAACGGCCAGAACCTTGCACCCGAATCCTCTCAAAACTTCGTAGGGCAGCTTCCCGATAACTTTAACTCTTGGCTCTCAGAAAATCGTGAGACTTTGGACAGGAGAAAAAGCAAGCCTTATTTCTTAGAGGAAAATAAAAAGTACACAAAATAGTATATATTTGTGTTTATATTCACAAATTTATGATTAAACAGCTAATAACCGATGTTGCATATGAAAATATAACTCTTTCTCAATCATTAACAAGATCGAAACTTATAGCATCAAAAATCAATAATGATGTTTTTAAGAATTGGATTAAAAGAGAAATAGAAGGCTATGACGATAATGATGCTTTACCCGATTATAGAACAATACCAAGTCCGACGTTTTTAATTGCAGAATTTCCACTTGGTGAGATGCATACAATTGAAGTCTCTATACCAGATACGTACGATGAATCGATAAAGAAAAAAACATATTTTCACGAAGTTTTAGGGTCAATAAATTCAATTGAGGATAATATCAATTCTATTCCAGGAGCACAAGGGCAGATAAACTTACCAATTGGGCTCGTAAAAATATATAGTGGACTTTACAATAAGCAGTTAAAAGCAAATAGAGGCGTCATAAGGTCTGGCCATAGGCTGGTTAGTAGAGTCCATTTAAAAAATATTGTGGAACAAACAAAACAAAAATTACTTGATATACTTATGGATTTAAATGAACAATTCCCCGATTTAGAAAATGATTTTGAGAATAATAGACAAAATAACGAAGCTGTTTCCAATATCATTACAAATAATATTTACGCACCTAATAATAACTTAAATAATGCAGCTGGTGCAAATGCAACAATAACTTCACAGTATACTAATACGCTTTCTCAAACTCAAGAAAATAGTTTAAAAGAATTGGGTGTTAATGACGATGAAATACAAGAATTAAATACCATTCTTACGGAAAACAATAAAGAAAGCTCCACATTCCCAAAGAAACTCATGGCATGGAGCGCAAGTGTAGCCTCGTCATTGGCTGGAAGAGGGCTTTATGATGCTATTCCAAAAATAAGCGAATTTATAACTCAATTAATGTAGAATTTTGACCTCACCAGAATACACTGAATACGACCGTCTCACCCACGAAATGGAGCTAGACTTTCTAGCTCTCACGCCTTTGTTTATGGAATATTGTGAGAATGTTATTTTCGGAGAAGAAATTGAGGATCTTCGGTATTACTGCTTTCACTTCTACAATGACAACTATCTTTCACATCTATACCAGAAATTATCCTACAGAATAGAACGACTCTATAAGGAAATAGATCCCGAACAATTCCCAACTCTTTCAGACGGCTTTGCTAATCTCCTTATTTACCTAAAGGAACCCATTGCCAGGGAAAATGACCGGGAATACAAAGCCGAGAATTTTGTTTACTGGCGAAATCAGATATTACAAGATCCGTCTTTAGCTCATAATGGAAGTTTTAGGAAATATTTGCAGGTTTTATAGGCAAAACGAGCAAAACGCCTAAAAGGTATACCCAGCCGTATGTTTGTACTCTAACATTCAAATTTGTTAGTTCATAATATGGAATTCTTAATCAGGGGGAAAGTTTATCCCGCAATTGTCAAAAGAGTAGAAGGGAAAATCAAAGTATTTTTCAACACGGACAGCGAATATTATAATTATATCGGATTTGATCTGCCAAATTTTTGTTGTAGTCGAATGAAATGCAGATGGAAAAGTTTAAGGGATTGGAAAGAAGATTTGTTGGATCAGCGATTTAAAAATGTACTTATCCTTCCAAAGTAAAAACAAAGCCCTAATTATGGGGGGCTTTGTTTTTTTAGATAGCTTTTCGATATATTTGCTCAAAACGAAAACTATGCTATTATTGAGTTTGACAAATGAGGAAATGGCTTTTTGGACTGATATAAGCAAGACTATAATACCTTTATTTGCCGCATTGGGAGGAGCAATGACAGGTTCATATCTTACTTATAGATTTCAAAGAAAAGACAAAATTAGAGATCATCTTTTTAGCTATAAAGTTAAATCATATTCTACTCTAGCTGAATGTATTGTAGGCGTTAAAAGAGACATGCTGGACAAAAGATCTAAAATAAGAGTAAAGAGAGAAAAAGACTCAAAAACAATAACTGATATATGGGATGAGTTTAGAAAAGTATCAGATGAACAAACTTTATTTCTTAGTGACCGGACTAAGGATGAATTATTTGTACTAGAAGGTGATATTTTTGAGGCATTCAATATGGAGATAGAAAGACTTATAGATGAAGAAGCGTTTACCGATGATGAAATAATGGAGACTTGTGCAAAAGTAGCAGGTAATTGTGAAGATTTTATTATAAAGCTGCAGGACGAATTAGGAATTAATGTTGTCAATAAAAGAATTTTCAATAGAAATTAACTAGCCCCTTAATTGGGGCTTTAATTTTGCATAATTTCAAATTAAATTCTTTTTTCTAAGCTACGAAATAGTTCAATATATTTGCTAAAACATAATAATTATGAATCACGGTCAAGAGGACAAAGAATTAGATTTAATAAAATTGGCAAAAAGTATAGGGATTATAATCATTACTATATGGATAATTTCTTTGCTTTTATTAGGATTAATAGTAGAGAACGGCAATCTAATTGGGGATTCTTTTGGGGCAGTGAACGCTTTGTTTTCTGGTTTTGCATTAGCCGGAATTATACTAACTATTTTAATGCAAAGGGAAGAGCTTAAACTGCAGCGAAACGAGCTAAAGCTTACACGTGAAGAAATGCAGTTAACTAGAGAAGAGTTTATTACTCAAAATACTACTTTGAGTAAACAGCAATTTGAAAATACATACTTTCAAATGATAACATTATTCCAAAATATAACGAACCAAACAAAAATTAATGAAAGTGGCTTAATATATGAAGGGCGAGAAGCCATAGATTTTGTGCTTAGACAGTTTCATGCCTTTTGCTCAGAAAAAGCACATTCGGAGAATTTAAAAGAAAGAAGGGAGTTATTAGATCGACGTAGATATAAGGATGTGCTTCAATTTGATGAAGTTATGCATGAATTTAAGAGAATAGATTTTAGATACAAAAATTATCTCTATCATTATTTTAATTCCTTTTTTCACATACTAAAATTAATTCATTCTACAGATAATATTGACAAAAGATTTTACGCTTCCATAATCAGTTCAATGCTTTCAAAATCAGAAAAAGTCATTTTTCTTTATAAGTCGTTTCAGACAAAGGAAGTTGACGATTTCTTGACCTTAGCAATTCTATATGATTTATTTATTGATATTGATGATAGCCTAATCATAAATGATTCGATTTCGCACCAATTAGCAAATGAGACCATAAATCTGTATTCACGATAATTGTGAACTTTATTAGAAATATTACATAAATTCAATTCTACCAAGAATGACCTCTGCATCCTTTTTTGTAGTAGGCTGAACAATCTGTTTAAATATTATTCCGGATTTAGGCGATGCACCTGTTATTGTTTTGTCTTTATGGACCGTCAGAGAGTTCCAAATATTATCTGTAAGTTCTTTCTGGTAATTGGTACAGAAAGTCTGTCCGTTTGCTTCCCGAATAGTCTCTTTTTGATATCCGTTTTCTTCTAGGTAGCTGTAGAAATTAAAGTTGCTCATTTTTTATTTTTAGATTCTTTTCTCAATGATAGATCAAAACGTATAAAGTCTACACAAAATGCAGCAAGCCATATCGTTGCTACAATCATTATTAATGTGAGGCAACAAGTAACTATTACGATTGCGCCTAGCATAATGATATCAAATATTTCTTTCATCGTCTTTTATTTTTTAAGCCACTCAATTACCTTATGAGTGTGGAATAGTATTTTTTTGTTCTGTCTTCGGTTTTCATAGCCTCCAACTAATATTTCCTCGGGAAAAATCCGGTGGTTTATTAATTGGTAAATTCTTCTCCTGGATTTCCCTGTAACCTTACATAGGGATTCTAAATCTATTGTTATTGATTTTGATATCTCTATCAAATTGGAAGCTGCCATAACATCTAATACGGTTAGATCAGCCATTCTTTTTCTTAGTAATTCTTCCATGATGTAATTAAATGCACATATTAAAGTAATACTTTATATAACTATGCTAAATTAATAAATTACATATTGTTATGCAATATTATCTTAATTACTTTTGAACATAATAATTAATTCTAAGTAATGTTTGAAAAAATCCTACAAGAGCTTAAAACCAAGTACAAGAATCTGGGGTTAAGTGAAACAATTTTAAAAGCCAAAGCAAAGCAAATTGAAAAGGCGGTTAAAAAAGAGGAAGAAATCGCAGATGCAGTAGCAGGGGTTGAAGAAGACTTGGCAATATTTCAGTCTTTCGCTGACCAAAACCGAACGTTGGCAAAGAAAATTGAAGATTTGGAAAAGGCAAAAGGTACTGACCCAAAGCCAGCTGATCCCGCTGATCCAAAACCAGCAGATCCGGCACCGACTCCAAATCCGCATCCTACACCAACGGGCGAAGTTCCTGACTGGGCAAGGGCAATCATTGAAAGTAATAAAACGCTTACTGAAAACCTTGCTAAAATACATGAAAAGGAAGCGCAGCAAACCAATGCTCAAAAACTGCAAGCCAAATTAGACGAACTCAAAGTCTCCAAAACTATCCAGGCTTTAATTCCTGCGGGGCTCACATTTGAGAACGACGAAGCAATTGAAGCATATGCAGCTGACATGAAAACCAAATCAGATGCTATTGCTCAGGAATTCGGAAACAGTGCATTAGCTGCAACAGCAAAACCGCTGTTCGGAGAAGCTAAAAAGGAGGGAGAAGTTTCGCCTGACGTTCAAGCTTACATAGAGGCTAAAAAACCAGCAAAAACCAATGAATAATATTAACGACGATTTCCAAGCAGGGAGACAGATTGTTGTTTTTGATCAAATTGACGCTACCTATCCGGGTGGAGTCCATATCTCAAAGACAGATGCAGCAACTCGTTTCACGAATGGAGTAATTCCCGCCGGAACAGTAGTAGTTCCAGATACAGACGGAAAGTATAAGGTTTTAAACGTAGCCTTAACAGCTTCAAATTTAGCCGGAGCAATCGGATTAGTAAGCCATGATATTAAAGTGGATGATTTCCCTTTAGCATCAATTGTAATGTCCGGAACCGCAAGAATTGACGCTTTGCCTGACCTAGAAAAAACAGGTGTTGCCCTCTTGGCAAAAGCTTTACCTAGAATCTCCTTCATCTAAAAAATAACGAACAATGATTATAAACGCAAACAATATTGTACCTGAGTTTTCAGCATCCAATATGAACGCAATCATCAATGCGTATACACTGGGAGATTTGCAGTATAGAAACTATTTCCCACTACAATATCAAACAGATCTTACCTTTCAAAACTTGGAATCAACAGCTTCTGCTAAAGTAATGGCGGATATTGTTTCTATCGGTTCTAAGGCACCAAGAAAAGGAAGAGATTTCATCGCTGCAATGAAGGGGGAAATTCCAAAGATCGAGATTGCCAGAGACCTTGACGAACATGATTTGATCAAGATTCAGCAATTGAGAAATGCGGTTCAGCTAAATCCTACAAATGCAGCGATCAAGAACCAGATGATCGATAAGATCTACGGGGACTCAACATTCGTACTAGATGGGGTAAATGCTAGAGCAGAGTACGTGGCTAAAAGATTTGCATCTACAGGTAAGTATAAATCAACCGTTGCTGATAATTCTGGCGGTGTTGCCGACGTATTAGTAGATTTTAAAGTAAGAATTGTCAATGCTGCAAAAGATTGGTTTACTGCTGCTGATGCGGACCCGGTAAAAGACATTCAGGCATTACAGACAGAAGCATTAAGCAAAGGTTATCGTTTCTCTACGATTACGGTTGATCAGGCTACTGCAAACCAATTGCCTACAATCAAAGCAATGCAGGAATTTGTTTATGGTGTAGCCAATAACGGCGGGACTACTCAGATGTTCAGACCTACTCTGGAAATGATCAATACGAGACTTGCTCTTTATGGTCTACCCACGATTAGAATCTGGGAAACTTTTGTCAATGCTGAAAGTAAAGCCGGAACGCTTACAGCAACAAACGGATGGGAGCCAGGAAATGTACTATTGTCTGTCTCACCAGTGTTGGGTAATACTCAGTATACTACTACACCTGAATTCAATATGACATTTGGTGACACAACCTCTCAGACTGTTAGTGATGGGTTCATCTTGGTTAAGACTTTCGGGGTACAAGATCCAATTCTTGTTTCAACTAAAGCAACAGCATTTGCTCTTCCGGTTCTGAACGATACCAAGAAAAACGTAATCCTGAAAACGAAATTAGCATAAAATGACTATCGGGGAATACATAAAAGAGAAATTTTCTACATGGTCGGTTGAATATTCCGATGGGATGATTGGTGCTGAATTAGCACGGTTAGAATTATTGCCGTCCGATGTCATTACCGGAGAAACAAATCTTGATCAATTCTTTTATATCGTAATCCCCGACATCATTTCAATGCCTTCTAGTATTTCTGAGGGCGGCTACTCAATTACTTATGATAAGGCTGCTCTTTTGAAATTCTACTCAATGTTAGCGAGAAAACTCGGAATGCCTGATTTACTGAACGAAAATACAATTACAGACATCACAGCAAAATGGTGAAGCAGTTTCCTTATACGCTGAATGTGTTTCAAAAATCTGGAGGCATCTACAACGAAGAGGACGGAAGCTGGACGCCTGGAACCGAAGAATGGATTGCTATTTCAAAGTGCAGGGACGAGGGAAACGGCGGAGGAAACCGGATTGTAACTACTGATGGTGAAGTTTACGTTTTTGGAGCTGTTATTTATCTACCGAAATCTAGTCCAAGTGTTGCACTAGGCGCAAGAATTAGAGTAACTGACAAAGACGGGAATATCCGCCTTGAAGGTGATAATAAGCTATTCAAGAAAGAGCAACTACACGCAAGATTATGGCTTTAAGATTCATCGGAGACATGAACGCAATAAATAGACGCTTTGTGGAGGCTCAAAATGAGATCGAAGACAAGGTTACTCGCATTCTGAGATATTGCGCAGAAGAGGCTATAAATGAGGCGAGGATCGCTGGTTCATATAAAGATGTAACGGGAAACCTACGCGCATCTGTTGGTTATGCCATTATACTGAACGGAAGAATTGTTGAGGAAAATTTTACTGGTGCGAACGAAGGTGTTTCTAAGGGTAAATCTCTTGCTCAAACGCTGGCCGCTCAACAGCCCGAAATTGCTTTGGTAGTTGTTGCAGGTATGAAGTACGCATCACAAGTTGAAAGCAGAGGCAGAAATGTTCTAACGACTGCTGAACAGCTGGCAAAAACAATGGTTCCAAATCTATTAAAGCAGCTTAAATGAAAAAGACAGTTTTAGAGGGCAAGCAGTGGATTTTAGAATTGCTTTTACAAGGGAATGTGAAATCTGTTATCAACGGAAATATTTACAAAGACAAAAGACCTTCCGGAAGCACCAAAGAGGACATTGTAATCAATTCAATTTCAATGGATGGCTCTTTCCTTCAGGATGGAGTGTTTAATGTGAATTGCTACGTTCCAATGGTTTCAGTCAGCATCAACAATATCACCCAGTACATGCCGAATAATAACCGGATGCAGGAGATAAGCAAAACAGTTTATCCACTACTTGAGAATGTATTTCGCCCTGATTATAATCTTACAGTAGTTAATCACAGCACATTCGAGGAAGAAGACGAGAAGGCAAACTATGTCAATTTCAGAATCAATTTAAAAGCATATAACTAAAAAATAATACACAATGTCATCAATTAATAACGGCTTAGCCAAAATCGAAATAGGAGTCATTGCCGCTGATGGTGGAATGGGGACAACACTGGAAAGACTGGGGGAAGTTAAAGAAGGAACTTTCAAAGTAAATCAGGCTGAGGGAGATAAAACAGAATTCAAAGTTGAAGAACATGATGATCCGATTTTTATCAGACAGAAAAAAGGAACATTGTCATTTGAATTCGAAATTCATAATCCGGACGCTGCGACCTTCAAACAGGTATGGGGCGGTACAGTAGACGCTACTACCGGAAAGTATACGCCACCGGTCAATCTAATGCCTATTGAAAGATCATTAAAAATTACACCTGAGATCGGCTACGGCTTTGATGTTCCTAGAGCCCAGATTTCAGCTCGATTCTCAGATGCAATGGGAAAAGATTCGCTATTAGGAGTAATCGTCACAGCAACAGTTTTAAAGCCAACAAAGGCTGATATTGCAAACTTCGAGAATCCAAAGTATCCAGTAACAACTCCATAATACAATCACCATGGGTCTATCTCTGGGTAGACCCTTTTAATAAAATCCTATATGGAAAACATTGATTTAGAGAAGGAGGAATTAGAATTGTTGGTTGGCGAAGGTTTTAGCTTTGAAACCGTCTTTCTGGGAAAGAAAAAGGTCTGGCATATTGGGAAGATTACAATGGGAAAGATGTTGAAACTCTCTGCAATTTCCATTAAAATAAAATTTGATGAAGAGTCTCTGTCCAGCACTGATCTTTCGGTACAGCTTCCGGCACAATATGAAGCCGTCCGGGATAATGCGGAATTGCTAGCTGAGGCAGTAGCCGTGGCAGTTGAAGATCAATATTGGGAAGTACTTCCAAAGAAGGTTCCGAAATGGTTGCCAAACTTTGTTACAAAATTTATCAAAAAGCAGACCGAGCTAATACCTATTGATTTTCTTAAAGATCACTTCCTAAACTCCCTCAATAGCGAAGAGATAATGAAATTCTCTCTGGAACTGTTGAAATTCTCAAACTATCAAAATTTTATGACCTCTACGGCATTAATGAACGGAAATCGTCCGACCAAGGCAATGCCGATAGAGAAAACGGTCTAAAAACTATCTATGGAACTATGGGGCAGATATGCCACCACTTCGGATGGACTTTAGATTATCTGCTTTGGGAAATAGACTGGCGCATTGTGCAGAGAATGCTTATTGACGCACCAAGCTATGATACAAAAGACGAAAAAGATCAGAATAAAAATACAAAGACTATAAAAATGACCGAACAAAACTCGGAAGATCTTATAGCACAGTTACAAGCTTACAAATAATGAATACCAGCCAGGGAGCCTTATATTTTGGTGCAGGAATAGACACCGTACAGTGGCGTAGAGATGTAGACTCTATGAGAAGAGATATATTAGGACTAACCCAGACTACGGTACAACAAACATCACAGATGGATTCTGCCTTCAAGAATCTTTCTATTGGAATTGCCAGCTATTTTTCGATTGGAGCAATTAAAAGCTTCGTTACTGAGCTTATCAATGTAAGAGGTGAATTCCAGAAAACAGAGATAGCTTTCTCTACAATGCTGGGTAATGCAGATCAGGCAAAGTCACTAATGGGACAAATGGTTGATCTGGCCGCAAAAACACCATTCTCTTTACAAGATGTATCCTCTGGTGCCAAACAATTACTAGCCTTTCAGGTTCCGGCAAACGAAGTCGTTGATACACTCACCCGTATGGGCAACATTGCTGCCGGCTTAGGTGTTCCATTATCAAGAATTAACCTTGTTTACGGTCAAGTTAAAGCTAAAGGTAAATTAGCTGGTGATGATCTTCGCCAATTCACAGAGGCCGGGATTCCAATGGTTGCTGAATTAGCAAAAAAATTCGGTAAAACCACTGCGGAAATAACTGAAATGGTGTCTGCTGGAAAAATTGGATTCAAAGATGTCCAGGATGTCCTGTTTGGGCTGACCAATGAGGGCGGAATGTTCTTTAACCTGATGGAAAAGCAATCGGCTTCACTTTCCGGACAGATTGCTAATTTAGGTGATAGCTGGGATCAAATGCTTAATAAAATTGGTGAAGCCAATGACGGTATATTGTCAAAAGGAATAGAAGGTTTAACATATCTAATTGAGCACTATGAGAAAGTTCTTGAAATAGTTGAATCTTTAGTCGTAGCATACGGTAGTTACAAAGCTGCTCTAATAATCACTTCTGCAGCACAAGCTTTAGGCAATCGAACGATCCAGTCTGAAATAGCACTTTTAGGTATTTCTGAAAAGATGAAACTTGGAAGGGCTATGGTTACCCAGAGACAAGCTGAAGCAACAGCCAGGGAGGCTGTAGCCGAATTGGCAAGTACCCGCGCTAAATACTCTGCATTACAGGCTGAAGTTTCAAGTCTTGCCGTTAAAAAGCAATCAGCTATCCAGTCTGGAATCAATGCAACAGCAAAAGCGCAAGAGGCCAGAGTGCAGTTGCAGGCCGCTAGAAGTGAGTTAGCAGCTATACAATCTACCGGAACTGCAAGGCAAATCTCAATAGCTCAAAAGAGAGTTGAATCTTCGCAAAATACCGTAATTGCCACTCAGGAATCCGCTTCTATTGCCAGAAAAAGAGCATTAGCTGCTGCAACAGAATTTAATGCAGCAAAACAAAACCTTGAAAATACTGCTAAAGCGATTGGAACAGCTCAAGGTGCAGTCACTGTTGCAACTGAAGCCGCACAAACGGCAGCTAAAAATGCCAATACCATTGCAACAGCAAGATTAACACTGGCGACAACGCTTCGAACAGCCGCTACACGATTAGCGACACAAGCACAGGCAATTCTCAATGCGACCATGCTTGATAACCCAATAGTTTTACTTATTGCGGCAGCTGCTGCTTTGACATATGCCTATTTCAAATTAAGAGATACTTCCACTGCATTATCTATAGCTGAAAAGCAACTCAATGACGAAAGACAGAGATCTAGTAAACTTATTGAGGAGATAAAAAACAAAACCCAAGAGTTAACCGCTGTAATAAACTCCGATACTGCAACTAAGCTTCAACAATTGGAAGCCTACAAACAGATGCAGAAAATTTATCCTGATCTACTTGGCAGTATGGATTTGGAAACGTTCAAGAAACTAGGATCAGTAGAAGCTCAGAAGAAATTAAATGCTGAACTGGATAAATTCAGTACCCAGAATATCCGAAACAACATTGATAAGGCAAAAAAAAGTATTGAAGAATACACAGCAAAAATTGATGAGCTAAACAAAATCCTTTCAAAAAGAAACGGAGACAGCGGAATCTATTTGGATCAGCTGGAAATAGCAAAAAAGAATCTGGAAGCCCAGAAAATAAACCTAGAAAAATATAATAACGAATTAGACCAAAGATTAGAGAATGAGAAATTATCCTCTATGTCTCTGGCTGAACAAAAAAAGTATTGGGAAGGACAGGTAAAATCCATCAACGAGCAAATTTCGGCCTTAGAGAAAAGCAACATTAAGAAATCCCAGGCAGTAGATAAGCTTAACAATATAAATTCCCTTGTTAAAACAACATCAATTGGGCTGATAAACTGGAATATTAATCCACTATTATCCCAACTTAATAAAGCTCAGTCTGAAATTCAGAAAATCAATAATGCTCAGACCGGAGTAAGTGTTGATAAAAATAAAGCCTTTTGGGAAAATCAGAAGAAAGCCGCAGCCGAAGCTAATGATGCTATGAGTGCCAAAGATATGGGTGGTGCAGCCTGGAATGAGAATGTAAGAAAGTATCGGGAAGCTGAAGAAGCCCTCAAGAAATATGACTACTCTGACAGGGCATTGCTTAAAGCTCAGAAAGAACGCGATAGGGAGAGGAAGCTTCTTGAAAAAGGAGCTGAAAAAAGTTTTCTTGCAGGCTCTATTTCCAGAATAGATCAAGAAATTAACCTTTTGGAAGAAGCTCTAAAAAGATCCTCCGGCAATTCTGTTAGGCTAAGATATATTGATAAGTACGGAAAGGAAAGAAATAGTTCGGAAATACAGAGTGTTAAAGAAGCGCAGGATAAACTTTTGGTACTACGTGAAAGAAGGGCTGAACGCGAAAAACTTATTGAAGTTAAATCATTCCAAGAGAAAACAGACGAAGCAGAAAGACAGTGGAATAATTACTATAAGCTTGCAGAGTTTTATGGTAAAGCAACTGCTGATGCTCAATACAAAGACTTATTCAAAGGTTCCCAAAGTTATTTGCAATACCTGGAAAAAGAACAACAAGCATTAAAGGACAAACAAGAATCTGGAGGGATATTATCTGAGAAAGATAAAAACAACCTCGTATTTATACAAGATAAAATAAATAGTCTTAATGGAAATGAAACTCCTTTAGAGAACTTTAAAAAAGGAATTGAAAATGCTATTAAAACTATTCCATCTTTAGTTGATCAATTAGACTACCTGGAAAAAGCACAGGATGAAGCCTTTAATAAAGAAGGTTCAAATAGTAACTTGTTTCTTCAGGAAAAATCATATTTAGAACAGAAGAAAAGAGATGTACTACAGTCTCAAAAGGAATTGTATTCAGAATTCATTAAAGAGCAAGAAACATTCGAGTCAAAAAAAACTTCAATAGAGCAAAAATACAACGACATTCGAAAAAATATCGGAGAAAATAACTCTTATTCAGACGCTGAAAGACTTCGTCTTCTTGGTGCTGCTACTAAAGAAGAAGGGAAGGAAATTTCGTCTGCTTCCCTAGAGTCATTTCAAAAAACAGAATTATGGGTTAAAGCATTTGGAGATCTTGATAAAGTAGGACCAAAGACATTAAAAAAGATGCGTAACGGATTCAAAGAGTTTTTAGAATCAGACAAAGCATTAACGTTACTGCCAGAACAACTAAAAATCGTTCAAGATGCTTATGCAAAACTGAATCAAGAGTCAATAAATAAAGACCCATTCGCTGAAGTAAGTATTTCTGTAGAAAAGTATACAAAAAAAAGAAAGGAACTTGATGAAATAGAAAAGAAATCGGGTAAGTCGGGAGATGCGTATACTGCAAAATTAGAAGAAACTAATAGCGCATTCGTTGACATTATAGAAGCTTCAGGCAGGGCTGCAAAAGTTATGCAGGGGTATTTTTCAAGCATAACAGAAGCTGCGGGAGTGATGACGGATGAAATTAAGTCAACAATAAATGATGTTGAACAGTTAGTTGAAGGAGTCTATAATACTATTAAAGGATTTTACGGAAACAAGGGGCAAATGATCACTGGAATTATCCAAATGGTAGGGGCTCTCACAAAATTATTAAACGGCGACAATGACAGGGAACGCCATATCAAATCGTGGCAAAGATCTGTAGAAGATTTAAAATTTGCTTATCAGGAATTACAATATGTAATTGAACAAACTGCGGGAGAAGATCAAATTGCAAAACAAAGAGAGGTAATTTCTAATTTGAAGGAACAGCAAAAAATTCTTCAACAAATGAAGTCAGAAGAAAATGCTAAAAAGAAAGAGGATCAAGGCAAGATTGACACTTATAATCAACAGATAAATGATATCAATTTACAGATTCAAAAGCTAATTGATGACTTCAAAACCAGTGTAACCACTACAAACTTTAAGGATCTATCTGAAAATATAGCGAATGCCCTTATAGAAGCTTTTGGAAAGGGAGAAGATGCAGCAGCTTCATTTGAGAAGGTAGTTGATGATGTAATGCGAAATGCTGTTGCAAATGCTTTAAAAATTAAGATTCTGCAACCAGCGGTAGAAAGCATGGTAGATCAACTATATGCATCTATGGGCTATGGGAGTCAATCGGGAGCAACGGCAGAGCAGGCAAAATTACTCCAGGATTACAAGGGGCAAATTGCAGAAATTGATAAAAGATTACAAAATGCCAATGCAATAGATGCGGCGACTTACAATGCTCTCAAGAAGGACTTAGAAGAGAGAATCAAGGTGCTGAATCAACAAATAGCATCCAATGTTGTTTCTGGTTCGTTTGATGGATTAACGGAAGCTGAACGGGAAGCAATAAAAGCAACCGGAGAAAACGCAATGCAGCAATACATGGATGCTTTGAAACAGTACGAAGAATTGTTCGGGGCATCTGCTGAAAATGCACAAGGGCTGAAAGGTGACATTAAGGGTATCACCGAGAAAACAGCCGGGGCGCTCGAAGCTCAATTTAATGCTGTCCGAATAAATATTGTAGCCATATTAAAGCTTGTGCAGGGTAATCAAATCGTTGCAAATGCTCAAACGGCATTATTGTCACAGATAGAAGTGAACACACGAAGACTTCACAATATGGACAAGGTTTTAACTGAAATGAACTCTAAAATAAAGCCGGGCTTGGCCGGAATACCATAATGGAAACTAAAGAAATATTAAAACTGGCGACAGAAAAAAATCTCTGTAAGCCGTGGCAGGAAAAGATGAAGAATGATCTGTCTTTAAAAAACCTTTGTCAGATGTACTTTGATGGTGATGATTGGTCTATGGAGAACGACTTTCCTAGTCTGCCAACTCTTAGACAATTCAAAGGTAAAAGTGAAGTGTATGGATTGTTTACTGATTTCGTTGGAATGCCTAACAATTTGACTAGAGCTGCCTTTTTTGGAGATTCAAACGTGCAAATGGTTTATAGCGGCTTTTCAGTTTCACAATTAATCATACGTCACCAGACAAAAGCAACTATTAAAGCTTCAGAAAATGCAATTGTCATCATTAACCTTCTGGATGATTCAGAGCTACAAGTCGACTGCATAGAAAACGCAAGGGTAGAGGTTTTCTCATATGGCAACAGCAATATAAAATATACAGGTGATGTAAGAATTCACAAATCAAGTTTCAAAAAATGAGTGAAGTAAAGTATTCAATAAACGGTAAGAATTTTAAGGATTTCGGAGTGTATGTTTCGGAGTCTTCCGGGCTTGTCGGTTTATTGGAGAGAAAAAGCATTACTACATATGAATGGGCTGAATACCATGGTTCATCTGTAGATCTTCGCACACCAAAATACAAGGACAGAGAAATTGAATTGAAGTGTTTTATCCGAGGCGAGAACTGGGAATCTTTGTTTACTGCTTTCAGAGACTTCATCATTGGCGAGTTCTCAAAGCCAGGTACCCAGAGACTTCACATTGAGCCTTTAAACTACAAAACACTGCCTTACGAGGTGTACTTGAAAGATGAGGTTAAGCCAGAAAAGACATTTTCTGACGGCGAAATGTTCGCGACCTTCTCTCTAAAGCTGATTGAGCCAAATCCAATCAAGAAGGTTCTAAGGACCATGCTAGATCAGTTCAGTCTCTCATATGAAATTGATTCTGAGACCGAGATATTCATGGGAGATGGAACAAAGATTATTGGACGTGGAAATGTCAGTTTTACCAAATACTATTCACAGCCATCATATCAGGGATCTGGAATATCGCTTATTTCGACAAGTGGCGTAAATAATACATTCTACGAAGCCTATACAATACCCGCAGAAGACAATATCTATCAATTTTCGGTTACAGCAATGCTTACGTCACCCAAAAACATAATCTTCTATGTGATTGGTAGAAGGTTATCAGGAGTGTATGAAGCAATTGCTGTAAGTACCATTTATGAAGGAAAAATAGGTGCCAACACGGTTTCTGTAGTTGAGCAGCTGAATATGAACGACTATGGCAAGTTCATATTTAAAGTTTTAGACTCGGATGGGAATGAGGTTCCGGGAATCACCTTTGAAAGCCCACGAATCGAAACAGCCGAAGTCCTAGGAGAATGGCAGGACATGACAGGAAAAGAAAAAATAATAATCATAGCTGGGAATATTGAAGACTTGAAAAATCTACAAACACCAGCTGAAATACTTTGGGATAAAATATAATAACGATGGGATTAATAAACGGAAATGATAATCAAGTCACAATAAATGTTCATGACATCGTGCCGCCAGAAAACATTGCCACTATCGATATGGATGGAGCAGTGGGAAACACTTATACAAAAGCTCAATTTGATCAGTCTTTCAACGAGAAATCAGAAGAAATTGACACCAAAATTGATAATATTCAGCAAATTGTTGAATCAGATTTTAGAGGAACAATTAATCCTTCAGACGCAACACCCACAGAAGACGGAACCTATAAGCCTGAGATTTCATCTGAGGATGATAAACCGACTGATCCGAACAGCACAGCTGATTGGGGTAAGCTCTACCCTAATGCGGGAAATCTGCGGGCTAAATCAGGATATGAGACCATCTTTGTGAAAAAGGGCTCTGTTTGGAAAAGAGCTGAATCAAAAATTCCGGGTGTGGAATTATCACCGGTTTTTGATCCAACTATTGAGACAGAAGCGCAAGGAGGAAAGCAGATCGCGGATCGATATGATAAGATATTGAATGCTTTAGACTATTATTTTAAAAGCTACGAAAAAGTCCCCCCAAAAGGAGGTGATTGGACTAATAATATATTGAAGAATGACAACACAAAAGAAACAACTGGGCTCCCATTTGTAACTGCAATCAATATTCCTACAAACGGCGCAGAATCTTTATATATTAGAATAGTCAGATTCTCTACAACATCTCAATATTTAAGCCAATATTCCTCAATTTTAGGTAAAAAATCTGACGGCAGCATCGTTGTGCTTTTACAGGGTAAGCTGAATTCTCTCCCTAAAGTTTTTGAAGAATTTACAATAAACGTAAAAGATTATACAAATATTTCCATTTGTTATGACATAGTAGACACCAACAATCCTGAGCAGTATCGTCCTACAATTATATTGTCAAAAAGTGTTGATCAACAAAACTCCGTTAAAGCATATATAGACGCTGGAGATGCGGTGAATGCGAAAAATATCTATAATAATTTTATTAAATCAGTTACTATTAATATTGATTCATTTACCGGTACAGATGATGAGAGGATAGAAAAAGCTATAACTATGGCTCAGAATGTTTCTGGAGCTGAAATATATTTTCCTAATCGTCAAATTAACATCACAAAAGCCATATTAATCGTTGGGAATGTAAAATATAAGATTTCTGGGCAAATTCAAATGGCAAATAATATACATGATAATATTTTCAGACCTAAAAATTTGGTAGTAAATCCTGTTGCCCCTAACGATAAATGCTTGAGCGCTTCATGGACCGAAAACTTTGAAATGGAATTTCTAACAGGTTCTTCCATAAGACAATCAATTGTTCCATTGCATACAGGTGGACAGTATGGATGGCGTGGTATATGCGCCTTGTTTGTTAGATGTCGAAATTATAAGGTTTCTGGATTGAAAGTAATTGAATCGCATATGTGGTCTGTTTCCAACGAATTCTGTGAAAATGGCGAGTTTTACAATTTAACTTTTGACAATACCCTATATGTAAACGCGGATGGTCTTAATATTAGAAACGGTTGTAAAAATATCTATGCAAAAACATTACGTGGAAGGTGCACAGATAATGCCGTTGCCACTACTGTTTTGGATGCGACAATTCCTTCAGCTGCAGACGCTTATACAGGTTATTCATATCAGGCATTAGGTTGGACTTATGGTGATTTCAATGGAGCTGAAAACATTATAGTTGAGGATTGCCAAGTACAAGCGCAATATGGGCAGGGATTAATTATTACTTCTGGATTTGTTGTAAAAAATATTACTTACAAAGATTTTATTAACAGCACACCGTCCGCGAATGATTGGGATAATGTGGCAGTATGTGGCAACCAGTATAGAGGGATTATATACGGAACTTCTTTTGTTGTTGGAAACCTAACAAATGTAAATATTATCAATTCGCAATCAACGATACATCAATATTCGCTTGGGGTTTATGGGCAAAAAATAAATAATTTATGGGCCATTGGTACTGTTGGTGCAATAAAAAATGACACACCAACAGTGATAAATCCGGTTTAAAACTTTGCCTTGAGTTTTAAAAAATAATTTTCAAAATATTGATAAGAAAAATGCGAAATAATAAAAGTAAGTATAAAAGTAATTGGATAAATGATCCATAGGACATCAAAATAAATTGCTGTTCTGATTGCAATTGTTAATGCTACGAAATGATACATGTAAATACCATAGGAAATGGATCCAAGATAGTTCGTAATTCTATTTTCTAATATCATTTGAAATTGATCATTACATGCAAGATTCACAATAATTATAGCGAATAGAAAAGCATAAATATCATAGTGAAAAAAACCAAAATTAACACCAAAAATAAGTAGCAATATAGTTGTAATCACTGAAAGATAAAAAACTTTTTTTTCAAAAAGGATATTGATAAATAAATTTTTATTGTGGATTAAAACAGCGAATATACCGCCTAATGCCATACAGTTTATGTTAAAGTAAAAGATAAAACCCTTTAGTATTTCCTGAGTCCTGCCATTGATTAAAGGTAAGTTAGTGTAGTTCAGTAAATATTTAATAATCCAATAACCAACGATAATAGCAGCCATTATTCTTATCGACTTTTTAGGGAATAAAATAAAAATAAATGGCCAGAATAAATAGAATTGTTCTTCAGTAGCGATTGACCACGTTTGAGAAGTATATGGAACTTCACCGTAGATTGGTATTCCTACGTTAGCGAAAATGGTTAAAAAGTAAAAAATATTAGGAAATCGATTTGTTAGAACGTTGGGGAAAATGATTTTATCAGGGATGTCAAAAAAAGGTATATATGGGTAAACAAAAAAACCTAAGAAAACTATTAAATAGTAAAGAGGCCAAATACGGAGAACTCTTCTTAAATAAAAATTTTTAATTGAAATATTTCCTTTTAGGTCTTTTTCATGTAAAAGTAATGACGTTATCAAAAAGCCACTCAAAACGAAAAATAAAACGACTCCAAGCTTTCCAATAACCTGAAAGAAAGGAATGTTCCAGTAATTCTTTAAGCCAAAAAGAGATTTATAAAGTTCGATATGGTGAAGAATAACCAATGAAGCAGCTATAAAACGAAGGGAATTGAGATTTGGATAAATTTTTTTCATGGTTAACAAAAATAAATAAAAATGAATAACATAACACTATATAGGAACGGAAATCCCCTTTTCAATTTAATTGAAAGAGGAAAGCGCTCTGTTAGTACGGCTTCATTGAACCGTGTTTTACTGTCAGATGATTCCGTCACTATAAAATTAGATTCCTGTGAAAAATTAGACATACTTATCAATGATTATTTCATCTTATTTGGTTCTGTTTACAGAATCAATGTATTACCTACATATTCAAAAAAAAGTGACTCGAATTATGAATATAACATAGTCGCACAGGGACTAATGTTTGACCTATTGCGTTGTAAATTTTTCAATGCTGATGGAGTTGGTTATAAAACTGACGTAGATTTTCCTTTGATCGGCACTATTGAAACATTCCTGATTTGCTTAAAAAACAATATGGAGCGTTTTTCTACTGGCTGGGAAATCGGAAATTTCACCAACGGAGAAACTAAAACTTTGACTTTTGGCGATGATACATGTCTCTCTGCTCTTCAAAAGATTTGCAATGAATTCAAGACAGACTTCTGGATAAAAGTTGAGAATGGAAAATTTGTAATTAATACCGGAGATTATGGTAAGAAGGTACCGATTAAGTTTGAATATGGAAAAGGCAAAGGGCTTTATTCTCTGTCACGAAATAATGTAGATGAAAATGATATTATCAATCGGCTTTATGTTTCCGGGGGTTCAAACAATATACCGAACGAATACCGGAACTTCAGCACTAAATTAAAACTACCAGGAGCAGATTACCTGGAAGACCCGGCAGCAATCGCATCGTTTGGACTAAAAGAAGGATCAATAACCTTTGATGATATTTATCCTCACAGAACCGGTAAAATCACATCACTTGGAGACACGAAATTCAAGTTTTCTGATTCTACGATGGACTTTGATCTGAATGAAAAGGAAGCTGATGGCGTTACTACAAAATATTTGGTTGCGGGAACGTCTGCAAAAGTTCATTTCAATACAGGAAACCTTGCCGGATATGAGTTCGAGATCAAAAAAGGCGGATATAATCATACAACAAAGTCTTTTGAAATAATCCCTTTCAAAAATGATCAGGGGCAAAGTTTTCCGGATGAAGCTGCTGCAGCATTTCAATTCGCAGTGGGTGATGAATATGTTATACTGGATATTGTAATGCCAAAAACTTACATCGATAATGCCGAAAACGAACTTTTACAGAAAGGCTTAGAACAGTTTGATCTGCATAAGAACGCAAAAGTGTCCTATGATCTGGAAGTGGATCCGGTATACATGGAAAAAATCGGGCTAGGAAGGTTTGATATTGGCGACTATATCCAAGTTTACGATTCGGCTTTGAGAGTTGATAAGGTTTTGCGGGTCAACCAAATTACAACAGATTTTATACAAGGTGGAGATTATAATCCTTACCGGACAAAAATCGTAATTGCAGACTCGTATGAAATTAATTATAGCTCTCAACTGATTCTGGATGTCAAAGAGATTAAGAACGTAATGTCAATAACAAATCTAGGACAGATAAACTATTCAAAACTAGGACTAAAGACTACTGAAGAATTGAAAAATCTTGTTTTCGATACTGACGGTTATTTTGATCCAGAAAACATCCGACCGAATTCAATAGAAACAAATATGCTCACCGTTGGTGCCAAAAGCCAGCAGATAAGCTGTTCCGTTGTCTTCTTTGTCATGTTTGAGAACAACAAGAATAAGGTAAAAGTAAATGCAGGATTAATATATTCCCAGACACTTGAAAAGACCTGGAATATTCCGGAGGACGTTGTCACCATACCGGACGATCAATACAGGTATGTTTACGCCGCTTGTTCCAAAACCAACGATACGGCATCAATAGTTTTTACTCAGGATAAAAAGCTTTTTGATGAAGATCCAAACGATTACTATTTTCTAATCGGTGTTTTACATTCAGTTGTCGATGGTGTAAGGGTCCTTTCTATTACAGTAGGAACCACAACAATAAATGGCGGACTGATAAGGACGGGAATCATTTCTTCTCTTGACGGTCAGATGACAATCAACCTGGATACGCAAGAAATCAAAGCCAAGATCAAGTTCTTGAACGGTTCGGACGGATTCACATCGATCGATGGCGGGGTTGTGACGAGTGAAAGAATAGAAGTTGGAGACGGAACTGAAAGAAATGCTTTTATATCTGGAATTACTGACGTAGGAGAAGAAAGCATAAGATTCGCCGCTGGAGCAGACTATGACCACAAAAATGATGCGCCTTTTAAAGTACTTGATAATGGAAAAATGATTGCTGAAAATGCAGATGTAAAAGGTGTGATTAATGCAACGTCCGGTACATTTTCGGGGACTGTAAATGCATTTGCTGGAACTTTTGGAAGCGTATTAACAAACAATTATTTCTCAATCACCTCCAATGGTCTTGAAACACCAAAGGGCTGGATTGTGGCAGGAGATTATAAAAGTATTGGAGATAAAAAATTAGTTCAAATATCTGGTGCAGATCAAGGAACAGGAATAATGATAGTAGACGAGAAGGCAGATGGACACTTTCATACCTGCTTAAGTTTAAGCGCTAGGAATGGCACAGGGGGTAATTTAGCATTAGACATCCCGAACGGAGGAATAAGGGTTTCGGGACAGCTTGGACGAAATGGAGCGATAAAGGTGAAGGATGTAGATGGTAACGATCTTTTTCTGTCGGTTGTGAATGGCATAATTACAAATACAATATAATGATAAAAGAATTTATAATAAAAACACGATAAAATGAAATGGCGAATCCTAATACAAATCAAATCGGGCGTTTTCAGCAGCTTATTACAAAGAATCCGCTTGCGTTCGTTGCTGCTGTCTTTTTCCTTATGTTCTGGATTACCTATTTTATTAATTTAAATAAAAACAGCGATGCTGAACAGTACTGGAAGGAACTGTATGAAAAGGAGAGGGGAGAAAAGGACGCCTTAAAAGATAAACTGCTGAAGAAAGCCGGGATAATTGAGGAGGAAACGATTAAAAGGGCTGATAGCACCTTGAGAGAGAAAACCCAAGAACAAGCAAAACAAATTTTAAATCAATCAAAATGAAAAAGAATGCATTTATAGCGATATTGGTTTTAGCAGTTATCGGGTTAACTGCAAACCTTTTTACAGGATGGTTTAAACCCAGTAAAGATGAAAGAATAGTCAGCGACTATAAGAAAAAAAAGGACTCCATAGATTTAAGAGTATGGATGAATAAAGTTGACAGTACTCTACATGGTAAGTTTGAAGAAAAAGAAGGAGAGGTCATAGAGAATCATATTACAAAGAAGTATATAACCTACGTAAGCGATACCCTTGCTCCGGCTTTAAATATTGCTCAGGATAAAATTGATGAGCTGACAAGGGCTAAGTTCGTTCTTGAAGGTCAATTAAAGGCCACTAAAACCGAACTCGACGCCAACAAAAAAGCCCGTGTATTTTATGAAAATAAATATATGCAGATTGTTTCAAACACTGCCGATAGTACTATTGATTACAAATACAATGCGATTGTCGATGTGGTTAAATACCAGGATAGAAAGTGGCTGTTTGGAAAAGAAAAAACATACATAGATATTTCCTCACCGGATAAGAATATGAAGATAAACGGGGTTGAGCATTTTAAAAAGAATATAGATGTCCGGCCGAAACGGTTCGGAGTCGGTATTCAAGCCGGTTACTATTATATTCCGGGGGCAAATCAGTTTTATCCTGGATTCGGTTTTGGGGTTTCGTACAACCTAATCAGGTTATGACGAACATCTTTTTCTATTTAACACTTTATTTCATTGGGGCCGGTTGCGGGTTCTGTATTAAGATTATAATTGACGAAATACTTGAAAAATGAAAACATCAAAAAAAGGAATAGATTTAATATTGTCATTCGAAGGGTTTAGTTCTAAGCCTTATTTGGATGCAGCTGGAGTACCAACTATAGGATATGGGAATACTTATTATCCAGGTGGAAAGAAAGTAACCATGAAAGACTTACCAATTTCAAAAGAAAAAGGTCAGGAAATATTTGCTGCAGTTCTTCCGGTATATGAAAAAATAGTGATCAGCAAAATAAAGGTTGCTTTGACTCAAAACCAATTTGATGCGTTAGTTTCTCATACATATAATACCGGAGGTTCAGATACCCTGTTTTCACTTATCAATAAAAAAGCTTCAGATGAAGCAATCAAGAATTGGTTCACGACAAAATATATAACTTCGGGAGGGAAAACGTTGAATGGCTTGATCCGGAGGAGAAAAGCGGAGGCAGATTTATTCTTTTCGAAATAGGATTACGGAAAGCCATAAATACAATTGTAATTTATTTGTATATTGCATTATAAATATTAGTTAACTATTTAATTAGCGTTTTAATATCAATAGAATATGTTCAAATTTTCTTTAAAAATTGATGACAAAAATCACAGCTTAACTGCTGAGGATGGTATTTCTATTGATATTATTTCAGACTTATTAAAAACACTTTATGGTGCAATAGATGATGGGACTAAAGCAAAGTGTACTCTTAGTAACATCAGAGGGAATTGCTATGCATTGGATTTCACAACGGAAAACGCGGTTCAGAATGAAAATTTTATTTCTTTACATCGGAGAATGGAAGAATTAAATACAGATGAACTTACTAATGAGGAACAAAAATATGCAACTTCTTTAAATGTAATCTTCAAAAAAGGGTTTTACATAAATGCTTACAGTGAAGGTGAGAGAATTGCCAAATTAAGCCATCTCATTGTAGACAATACGCCAGAATATTTTTATAAACAAAAAACAATATATGGAATCATTTCGGAACAAGGTGGAAAAACAGTAAACTCTGATGTGAAGCACATTATTGTTGATGGTTATAATAAAAAGATAAAAATTAATAACGACTTAGATCTCCAATTAAAAAGCCATTATAGAACAGACAAATTAGCAATTAAAATTCGAACTAAAGTTTCAATTCATACTGGAAATGAATTTTCAGCTGAACTGATAAGTTTTAGAGTAATTGGTAAAAATACACTATTAGATAATTTAAAAGAAGTTGGACCCTCAGGATTTAACTTCTTAAAAGGCATTAACACAATGGATGATTTATTAAATTCTATTTATGGTAATTGAAAAAAGAATTAGTGACTGGGAAAACATTTTAATTGACACAAGTATTCTATGTGCTTTGTTTGCTTTCGTAGAAGGTAGCTCTACTGATATAAAATTTAAGTTTGTTCATACCCTAATAAAATATTTATCTGGTTCTAAAACTAGTTCTTCTAAAGAAAGAAAATTTCTTATTACGTCAATAACTGTATCTGAGATTCTCTCAAGAGAAAACGATTCTGAAAAAGTAAGAAAAATTATAAAATTACTTGATAGCAGCAATGTTGAATTTATTGATTTTGATCTTGACACGTCTTTATTGCTTAACCACGACTTGTATGAATATTTGCCAAAATCAAAACTAAACGAATTCGCTGCTTCAATGGGTTTTAAAACAGGTGACTTTATGATGGCAAGGGAGTGGATAACAAAGGACATGATGATTATAGAAAATGGCAAAAACTCTAATGTTGATGTAATTCTAACTTGTGATAAAAAGACTTTTTATCCTATTTCCGAGAAATGTTGTGTATTTACTGCATTAGCATATGAAGAATATTTTAATCATGAACATGGGATTATGTTATCATATAATCATTCACACGCTAGAACAGAAAATTTATTGTTGTAATAATATTTTTAAATTAGATCTTTTAGAAATCTCAAATTTGGAATATGATGTTATTACAAAATAAATTTTCTATATTTTTAGTTTGAACGTTTCATCTTTATAAACACTCATTGAGAGCTTAAATTGGGGTATATCCATATTGATGATTTAATATACTACAAAGATACGAAGAAATTGGGCTAGTCCATTTTGCCTTTGAGAAGCAGTAAAAGTGATTGAATGCTGATTTTATTTAGTGTTTTCTCAAGCTAAGAAATTTTATATTTCATTTTAAAACCTCCCTCATTTTCTCAATTTTCTCTCTCAATTCTACGTTTTCAGCTTCCAACTTTGCAATATACCTTTTAATTATAACAAGGTATTCCTTGTTGAATAGCATAATACTTTCTTCTTCTGGGTTATCATCATTTAAAAGTTCGATAGGTACATCTAAAAACGTTGCTATTTTTTCTAATTCGTTTTGCGTTATTTTGACAGTTCCGCTTTCCTTTCTACTGTAGTTAGAAACGTCGGTTGGTATTATTTCCGCTATTTGCTGCTGGGTAAAACCCTTTTCCTTCCGGATCCTTATTAAGTTCTCTTTTCTCATAATTTGGTTTTCACAAAAGTTATAAAAAAATATCAATTCAGAATGTGGTATCCCGTAATTATTGTGGATAACTTTTTTAATGCGTCAAGTTCTGTCGTAATGCAGGTTTTGCTTTGTCTTGTAATTGTTGATACAAAAAATATCAATCATTTTGTAATAGTTGGTTAAAAATATATCTAATTTTGACACATGGAACGCTCGATTGTACATATGGATCTGGATACTTTTTTTGTATCCTGTGAGAGGCTCGTTAACTCTGAACTCAACGGAATGCCGCTTATAATAGGCGGTGGAGATAGGGGTGTGGTTTCTTCCTGTTCTTATGAAGCGAGAAAATTTGGAGTACGTTCCGCCATGCCAATGCGTATGGCTTTAAGGCTTTGTCCGCAGGCTAGAGTTGTGAAGGGTGATATGGAATTATACTCTAAAATGTCGCATACTGTAACAGAAATTATCGAAGAGAAAGCACCGGTTATGGAGAAATCATCCATCGACGAATTTTACCTGGACTTAACAGGAATGGATCGCTTTTTTGGTGCATATAAATGGACAAACGAATTGGGAGCTAAGATTGAAAAAGAAACAGGTCTTCCGATAAGCTATGCGCTTTCAATTAATAAAACAGTAAGTAAAATCGGAACCGGAGAATCTAAGCCACACGGGCATATAGAAATACCTTCTATAGGGGTTCATTCATTTTTAAATCCTCTGCCTATAAAGAAAATGCCCATGGTTGGTGATGCCACCTTCAGGCTCCTTTCCAGAGTTGGAATAAGAACAATCGGCACTCTTTCTGAAATGCCTGTCGAAGTTCTGCAGCAAATGATTGGTAAGAATGGAACTGACTTATGGAAAAAAGCCAATGGAATTGATGAATCTCCGGTTATATCATATTCAGAAAGAAAATCCATTTCCAAAGAAAGGACGTTCAGCAGTGATACAATGGATATTAATGAAGTTAAAAGGTTAATATCAGGAATGGCTGAGCAACTAGCTCACCAACTGCGCCAAGAGAAGTGGCTTACTGCTACTGTAGTGATTAAGATCAGGTACGCCAATTTTGACACGGAAACGAAACAATGTCGGGTTGCTTATACTTCTGCTGATCACACACTTTCCAAAGTTGCTTTGGAGCTTTTTGATAAAATTTATTCCCGACGTATGCGATTAAGGCTCGTTGGATTAAGATTCACCGATCTGGTCCACGGTAGCTACCAAATGAATTTATTTGAAGACACGGCTGAGTTAATGAGTCTTTATCAGGCAATGGATAATATTAAGAACAGGTTCGGTAGTGCTGCAGTCGGTAGGGCTGTAGGATTTGATTTCCCACATTAAAATCAGAAGCATGTATTTGAATTGTCATTCATATCATAGTCTGAGATACGGAACGTTATCTATAGACGATCTCGTATCACAGGCTGCGTCTTTGGGTATAAGCGAACTTGTACTTACTGATATTAATACTATTACCGGAGTGTATGAATTCAAAAAGAAGTGTGAATCGAAAGGTATAAAACCGATTGCAGGTGTTGAAGTTCGAAAGGGTAGTGATCTATTTTATATCACCGTTGCAAAAGAGTTTGCTGGGTTGGGAGAAGTAAACAAGATCTTAACGGCTTACAATTGTGATGGTATTGAACTACCAGAAAGACCGGTTCTTGAGCATAATTTTATAATTTATTCTTTGCAAAAAAAACCAGAAACGCTGAAGGATAATGAATTTATAGGAATGAGACTAGAGGAATTGAATCTTTTAATCAGACCGGAATATAAGGACCTCATTTCAAAAATGGTTATTCTTCAGCCGATCACCTTTGCAACGAAAAAAGAGTATAATTTACATTGTATTTTAAGGGCTATTGATAATAATACACTATTGTCATTATTGCCGAAATCAGAACTCTGCCAGAAGTCGGAGTATTTCATATCGCCGGACTTATTGTTGGACGGATTTAAGCATTACCCGCAAATAATTGAGAATACTAAAAAGCTCTTATGTCAATGTACTTTTGAGTTTGAATTCTCAACACCACGCAATAAAAAGCATTATACAGGCACAAAGGCGGATGATTTAAAACTGCTAACACGATCGGCATATGCTGGCTTGGAAAGAAGGTACGGAAGGAACCATCCGGAGGCGAAGGCCAGAATTGATAAAGAACTGAAAGTAATCGATGAGTTAAATTTTAGTGGTTATTTTTTGATCACCTGGGATATTATCCGCTACAGCAATAGTATGGGCTTTATGCATGTAGGGCGGGGAAGTGGAGCAAATAGCATTGTCGCCTATTGTCTTGGAATTACGGACATATGCCCGTTAGAGCTTGATTTATATTTTGAGAGGTTTCTTAATTTAAACAGGAAAAGCCCGCCGGATTTTGATATAGACTGGAGCTGGCAGGAACGGGATATTATACTTGATTACATCTTCAATCGATACGGAAAAGATTATGTAGCATTCTGCGGGACTAATGTCGAATTCAAGTATCGTTCAATCATCAGGGAGGTTGGAAAAGCATTTGGTCTGCCGAAAGAAGAATTAGACGAACTCTCTAAAAACCCCGAACGGGTATTTAAAGATGAAATCGTACAGAAAGTACAAAAGTATGGAAGGTTGCTGGATAAGTTTCCAAATCAACGAAGTATGCATGCTTGCGGTATTTTGATTTCCGAGGAACCTTTGACAAATTTCACAGCATTGGAAATGCCGCCGAAAGGCTTTCCAATTGTTCAGTGGGATATGCATGTGGCGGAAGAACTGGGATTTGAAAAATTCGATATTCTTTCACAGCGTGGACTTGGTACCATTAACGACACAGTAAAACTTATTGAAGAGAAACGGGGGATTACTGTGGATATTAAAGACACAACAATTTCGAAAGACGAAAAAGCGTGTAATGAGTTTTTGAGTCAAGGCCGAACAATTGGATGTTTCTATATTGAATCACCAGCAATGCGAGGACTTCTAAGAAGGCTTAAATGTGATAATTATAAGGTATTGGTTGCCGCTTCATCTATAATACGCCCGGGAGTAGCGCAATCCGGAATGATGAGAGAGTACATCTTCAGACATAACAATCCTAATCAGTTTGAGTATTTCCATAAGGTATTCGAACAGCAGCTGGGTGAGACCTATGGAATTATGGTTTACCAGGAAGACGTGATAAAAATCGCTTTGCATTTTGGTGGATTATCTGCTGCTGATGGGGATATTCTCAGAAGAGCCATGAGTGGTAAATACAGATCATTGGAGGCTCTGCAAAAAGTAAAGGATCATTTTTTTGAATCATGCCGGAACCTGGGACATTCGGAGGAATTAAGTAGGGAAGTCTATAGGCAGATTGAATCGTTTGCGGGGTATTCTTTTTGTAAAGCGCATTCAGCATCATATGCAGTTGAAAGCTACCAGAGTCTTTACCTTAAGGTTTATTATCCGCTGGAATTTATGGTTTCAGCAATCAATAATATGGGAGGCTTTTACAGAACAGAAGTTTATGTTCATGAGGCTAAAATGGCGGGTGGAATAATACTTAACCCCTGTGTAAATAAAAGCGAATATGAAACAACGATCTATGGCAATGATATTTATCTGGGGCTGATGCTTTTGGAGAAAGTAGAGTCTAAAATAGCTCAATTGATTCCGGAGGAAAGAAGGAGAGGTGGAGAATATAAATCGATGGAAGATTTCGTTAAAAGGATTCCGGTAGGTATAGAAATCCTACAGATTCTAATTTTCATCGGAGCTTTCAGATTTGCAGGGGTTCCAAAGAATGAACTACTGCTTAAAGCCAGAGTGTTGCTTGGAGATTTTAAGCCGGACCGTAGACTTCAGACACTATTTGAAGAACCCGTAAAGGATTTTAAATTCCCGGAGCTGAAGCGAAATATCTTTGAAGACGCTTTCGATGAAATCGAAATATTGAGCTTTCCGGTTTCCTGTACTCCGTTCGATCTTTTACAGACAAAATATAGAGGTCATGTTATGGCTAATGAGTTGGTCAAATACCATAAAAGAGAGGTTAAAATGCTTGCCTACTTGATTTCAAGAAAGCATGTACCAACTAAAAGAGGAACGATGTTCTTTGGCACCTGGATAGATGTCGAGGGGAACTATTTTGATACCGCTCACTTTCCCGACTGTCTTGAAAAATACCCGTTTCAGGGTGGGGGATGCTATTTGCTTTTGGGAATTGTAGAAGTGGATTTTCATTTCCCAACCATTACCATTACCAAGATGGCAAAAATGCCGTTCATTCCGGATCCCAGATACTCGCATGACGAAGAGAAAAAGTATGAAGCACAAGAACGTATCAAAGAAGATGTAAGTATGACTTTTAGGGCACCATATCCTCAGGATCATGAAATTGGATTGCCTAGAAAGAATAATATTGTACTATGATATTAAAAAAGGCTTAAAAGGATACTTTTATTTGTGTACGTCACTTATTTGTGGGTTATTTGTGGACTAAAACTAAATAAAAATGGCAAACTTAGATTTATCAAATTCATTTCTTTCAGAAAATGACGAGAGAGTATTAAAAGAATATTGGGGGATTTTGTTAAAAGAGGGTTATCTTGATAGAGGTAATAATGCATTAACAAAATACGAAAATGGGGTACAAAACGATGTTATTGTATCTAGAGATGGGCGGATGTCAATGTCTAGTTATAAAATAATTGTGGATGGAAAGTATCCTTCTTTTTGTAGTTTTCAAAGATATTATTTTTCAGGCATCGATAATGGGGAAAAATTCAAAGTTTATGCGACTGAAAAGTTACTCCAATCAGAAATGCTAACATTTAAGTCTATTGCATTTAAACAAGCAAGCAATAGTATGATTTCCATAATCTCCAAAAGTGGATTCGATTTTAAAGAAATTGATGATAAAGGAATTGTAAAATATGCTAAGCTTGGCAAGGATGGCTTTAACTATGAATTTACTATCAATCATACAGCTCAAAATATGCTTAGCAGAAGAGTAGGTCCCGAATCCGTACAAGAAAATTCCTGTGATTTTGATGATGTAAATAACTTTTCGACAGAAGAAATATTTATTAAGTTATCAAACTTCCCTATATCCTACTAAGTATCAGAAATAAAATGCCCCTGTCAATAAAGGGGCTTAATTTATTTCGGAAGCATGATCATTTTTTGATTTGCGCTATCCCTTATTACTATTTTCTTTTCTTCTACCATCCTTTGAAGGAATGCATTTCTATCTTCGATTGACATTTTTAGAATTTCATCAACATCGCCGAATTTGTTCCCGTTGTGGCCTCCGGTTCTAATGTGTTTCTCTTTTACAATTTCCAGTATTTGCCTTTCAAGTTCTTCTCTATCCATGAGACAAAGATACTAATAATCCCTTCCAACGAAATACCCAAGCATAAAGAAGTCGATAGGCTGAATGTCTTTTCCGTCTTTCCGGGTGAATTCGATTTGCGAATCATAATGGCCGCGATTTATCTTGATTTCATGTTGCAGTCGTATTCCTTTACCTAAAGAACAAGTCTTCAAGGCCCCTATGATACCAAGTATTAAATCGTTCTAATGCTTTATACGGATCCTTTTCATTTTTTAAAATTAGTTTTAATGTTTTGCTTTGGGTTGTGGTTTGCCGTAATTACTCTGATCTTCCAGCAATAAGAATAAATAATCCTAATACAGCTCCTATTAAAAAACCTACCAACCAATTAGTCCAGTTAACAACGTTTTGATCATTGATAGTATTTTTATTGGCAAATGAAGCTAAGGCTGAAATCACCAGTACAATTAAATATCCACTCCAGTTTAATGATTTTAAATATTTCATCTTTTACAGTATTTCAATGTTATCTGGGGTTGTGATTTGATATTTTTTCTTTTCTGTGAAATATCCTCCTTCATAAGCTCCTTCCAAATCTGTTATTTCTTTGCCGTCAAACCTTTTGTATCCCATCCCTACAATAGACAATCCTTGTGACTCAAATTGATGAAAAGCATTTAAAAATGAAATAACATCTCTCTTGTAGATTGTTTCATGGTTTCGTTCATTGAAATATTTAATTGCCGTATTTATTGATTTTGCAGCTGTATTTTTAAATGATTTATCGGCTTTTTCTAAAGAAGCTTTTACACATTCTTCAGCATACTGCTTCATCATAGTCTTAATAATAATCCTCTCTCGATTTGAAAAAGAAATTGTAATTGCGTTATTTTTATTAACCGCTTCCAATATGGAATGTAAAATTTCACTATCTCTTCTCATAATTACAGTATTTCAAAGTTTACATTTACTTTTAAACATTTCCAGCCAAGCTTTTTCGCTTCCTCCCATGTTGCATATTCTTCTAACCAAGCGTTTATGCAGTCCTTTCTCCATTCCCTAATTGATTGCGGAATTAAAGATCCTGAAGGACTTATCATTACATAGCAATTTTTAAATTTTGTTTTCATAGTATTTCAAATATTATAGTTTTCTCCAGGTTGAAGGTCCGGGATTCGGCTTCGTCATGTTTTTTTGTTTGCTTTAACCACCATCCAAAACTGGCGGGGATTATGTCCATATTTTCTGGATGCTTGACAGGATTCTCACCCCAATGGAAACCGTATGTACTTAATCCAGATTCGAATGATTCTAAAGCTGTTTTATAGCAAAATGTATTCACGGGAATACCTTTAACATAATGAGCGAATAGGCCGGTATGAATAGATTGATGAACTAAACCCTTCGCTATACCCTCAGTAAAATCCGGGCCTTTGCAGAGGAATTTCAATGAATGCTGCTCACCATTATCTAAGTAGACAGCATTTTTTATATGGAGTTCTCTCTCCACAATAAGGAGTCTTTTATTAAGTGATAATTCTAGCTGTTTCATGATTCTTTAATTTCAAGTTCTTCACCGGTGAAATCGAAAAAGAGATTTTGTAATTCGTGAATTTTCCAATAACCAGATAGTTCAACACTACCATTTCCAAATTTTTCTTTTTCTACATAATTAAGATTCCATGCATCATAAAAATATAGCTCAAAAATAAATCTGTCATTATCTATTTTATAAGAAACATTATTTGAATCAAACCCCAACTTCAATAGCCAGTCTTCATTTAGCTCTATGGGCTCAATAAATTGTGAAAACTGATTATATGTTTCACTTTTCCCTTGCAGGGTTATTGTTCCTTTTGATTTAGGAAATAGCTCTTTTTCGTATTCATCCATTTCTGTTGAAAGCTCAATTACAGTCAATGGGATGTCTTTTAGATCTGGCCAAGCTCTGTAATTATTAATTGTGACCAGATTTCCTATTCTAAGTTCTTGTGGTAATATCATGAGTTACGTTGTTTAATTATAATTTCAGCTTTTTGGTCACTGCAAAAATCGTCATCTTCAAATCCATCGGCTTTACAAATAGCCATATACCTAACACCTCGTATTGTATTATAGCTTTCATTCAAATAACCATCTTTTATCCACCAATGTGTATGGTTAGGATGTTTTTGTAATAAGTATTTTTCCATAATTATTCTTTTAAAGTGCCACCATAAGATGGCACGGGGTTAATCTTGAAATTCTGGTAAGTCTCCCAAATAAAAATGCTTATTTCCTACACAGCTGCATGTTGCATAAAAAAGTGTCCCATACTTACTGAAAGAAGCTTCTCCGGTTTGAATAAAATCTTGACTTGAATAAGTTGCCGGAGTAACTTCTGCCAAGTACAGATATAGTTCTTCATCTATTTCGCACGGCTCTTTTCCTAAATATTGTCCTAAATCGCCATCGAAATTGCTCTGCCAATCTTGATATGTTTTAATTTTCTTTTCCATTGCTTTATTATTTGTTGGTTAAAGTTGCTTTGTTTATGTACTGGTCTTCTGTAAGGTTGAAGACGTTGAAATGCCATTCCAACAATAATTCAATCACCCACCACGGAAGTATAGATACCGAATCTTCGAAATAAATAAATCTTTCTATGTACTTAAAATGTGCTTCATCACAGCATAATTTTATAATTTCTATTGGAATAATTTTTTTATCCTCATGCTCTATCTCTCTTGTTAGATATTCTAAAGGATATAAATAAGGTTCAATATTCTGTGGATCTAAGTAAACATTATCATTTACGACTCCTTTTTCAAAACAAACAGAATGCAATTCCATTATTGTTATAGCGCATCCGTGGCAAAATCTAAATTTTAATCCATACGGCAGGTATGCTGAGTAAATTTTTAATTGTTCTTCTTTTGCCATGGCTAATCAATGTTATATGAATCACCTTCTTCAAATTCAATTATTTCATTTTCAATCTTGATAATCTTATCCATTATCTCAGACTGCCAGTCTTCAAGATCTAATTCATTGTTCTTTACTTTTTCAATTTTTATGAAAAGTTTGTTGTAAAATTCTAATAAAGTTTCTTTTTTTATTTTCTCTTCTTTTGTCATTGTTTTGTTTTTGAAGTTAAAATTTCCACCACTTTTTCTTTTATTTTACTCTCTAAAAAAGCCATAGTATCAAACAATTCTTTTTCTGAATTACTCCACATTTCTGGCGGACTCTCTATAAATTCAGCAGATTGGATATTTTTCTTAATAGCTTCATCAATGAATGAAATGAAATTAATTTGCTTCAATATTTTCTGAGGAACTTTCATTGTTTTGTTTTTTAGTGTTTAATAAATCCGTATAGGAATTTTATAAGTTCCGGGGATTGGTCTTTTAAAAATGGTTTTGAAAGGTCCCATTTACCACATATAGTTGGCATATTGTTATGTAAGGAGAAGTTTATAAAGTGATTGGTCACAAAATGTAATCCTGTTATTTCCTTGACTGCAAACCATTCCAGAACATCGTTAAGCATTGGGTCTTTTCCTACTATTTCAAAGTCTTTATTTATGATGTAGATATAGCCGCCAATTTCAATTGAGTTTTCATTGAATTTGGTACAATCTCCTTTTCCAACAGTAAACAATTCTCCTTCATCAATTATACATGAAGTATCTTCAATTAATGATCTTATGATTTGGCCACTCTCTAATTCCATCAGCCTCGGAAGCTTCTTCCGGATCTCGGCTGTTAGTTCTTCTAGTTCTTTCATAGTAAAGTATTTGTATTATTCATGCAAGTAGAGCACATGAGCATTTCTGGTGAAAAAAGCGGTAGTTGTCCGTATTTTTCAAGCGTGTATGATTTTGGAGGACTATCTTCCCACCCCCAGTTCATATTAGTATTTTTTCGAATCCAATTTTGAATAAATAGTATCTTCTCGTATGTTGTTGGTGAAGCAACTTTAATTTCTTTTAATTCATTTTTTTGAGCAAAGCATCCGCAAAAACATTCTCCGGAAATACCTATAGCTTTAGAAATTGGAGACCTATACTTATCCAGTTTATTATCTATTGCAAATGCGTGAACTTCTGAATTTGTCCATTCATTACAAATATTTACCCATATATTATTTCCTTGGATGGTAATATCTTGTGAAGTTCCCATTCTACGAACACTTTCATACTTTCTTGCACCAGAAATAATAACAATTGGTCGGTTTCTTTTATTTTCACGGAATGAAGAAATTATTCTATTAACAGTATGGTCCTTTAGCCATCTGTACATCCAATTATGAGCGGTCTTTGTTTTACCTGGAAATCCATGTTGTTTGACGATTTCAAAATATGTATTGTGATTTTGCTCTACCCCCCCCATATGGAGGAGCTTTACGAATGTATCTAAGTTTGTAAGCATATTCAGCAACATTCTTGCAATTGTCGAGCGTTTCTTTTGCTGCAATTGTCGTATCGCAAGTAAATGCAGCATCAACTTTAAAAAACATTGTAGCAAGCTTTAAAGCAACGTTACTATCAAAGCCACTTGTATATCCAACAATTACAGCGTATGGATTGAAGTCTTTTTTAATGTGATCTGCTAATTCTCGTGACCACAATAGCTTATCAGAATAATCTGTCATTGTATATTGTTTTCGGGATTAATGATTGTGTCTTTGTCTATCTGGATGTTATCGCCTCCATTTTGGAAGTATGTAAATTGATGGGCAACTTTTGAAACTCCATCATGATACTTCATCTTAGTATTCTCCGCTATTCTCTCTTGCTGTTCAGCCTGTACGAGATCGCAGGCTTCAAACATGAAAAAATTAAATTCATCATCTGTCATTGACAAAGTGCAATATTGAAATTGTAAGGCCTCCCAATCTTTAAAACCTTTTTCTTTCGCATACTTGTCGAATATCTCTTGTTTCTCTTTGTGCATGGCTTTTATTTGTATTTTTTAATAACGTATTCCTTGATAGCTTCAGTTTCTCCAAATGCTGGGTCAGACTTTAAAAGATTATTAATTTTATCTTTTCTTAATTTATTTAGGCTTTCAGTATTATCATCATTCTCGTTTTCAAGTTCTATAGGTTTGTGAAAAAGAAGACTACCTATCCAAATTCTTACAAAATGTCTTTCTTGGCTTTTTGTCATAGCTATAGTTTTTCTAGTTCTTGTTTTACTTCCTCCCAATATAAATGCCTCTCAAATAATTCTCTAGTGCCATACACTCCTTCGTTTTCTTCTTGTAGATGGATAACTTCTTCTAATATTTCGTTACATACTTTTTTACAAATAATCAAGGAAAGTGTTTTATCGAACCCAACCGTTATTCCATACCATTCCATCATGTAATCTGATTTTTCTTTTGGTGTCATAGTATTGTATTTAAAATTTGATGTAAGAAGGGTGCGTTCGCTGTTTTTTGCGAACTTTTTTCACGCTGTAAATTGTTTTGATTTACCGAGAAAGAAACGGTCCCGGATTCCGTGTTTATTTGAGTTTACCTAGGATCAGACACTTTTACGTACTTGGTGTTCATTTTTTAGAATATTTAATTATCATTTGCCTTTTGTAATCACAATCAACAATATCAAGAAGCTTTCTACTTTCGCTTACTGGAATCATTTTATTCAACCAAGCCCAGAAATCGTTTATTTTGATTTCATTGACTTTATGTCTATAAACATCAAATTCTTGACGTTCATTTATATTAATTGTTACTTTCCTAATTACTATTTCCATAATATTTTTGATTTAAATGTTTGACTTTAAAACCGGGCTTCAGCGTACATCCACCCGGAAAACTTAACCATGCTCTATTTTAATTGAGATACGAACATTTTATTTGCTTCTATAAGCTTCTTCACTTCCTCACAATTAGCCATCATTTCGATTAAATCTAATCTCGGAACCTCATTTAGCTGAATGCACAACTTTGCGTAATTTGTTAAAGCAACCGATTGTATGAAGTAAATTTTGATCTTCTTCTCTTGCTCTTGTTTTTGGTCTTCTAATAATTTTAATTTTCTGTTCATGATTGTTGATTTGATTTTTCAAATGTACGTACATTTGTACGTACAGCAAAATTTTTAAGTAACTTTTTTGTAAATTTGTACGTACATAGAATTTATATGAAAGAAAAAAGTAAGACAGAACGCTTTGAAATGCGGGTTTCGCCGATGTTTAAACAGCTGATAAAAAAATTAGCTGAGAAGAATCAAATGTCAGCACCTCAGTATTTAGAGAGTATTGTTAGGATAGAAGCTGAAAAAGCCAAGATTACAATTGAAGATTGATTTTCTTCTTCGATAGGTTAATCCTTCTTCTTAGCCGTTTTCGAGTTATAACAATGCCCTCATCATCTTTGTCCTCAAAAAATTGCTGATAGTTTCCGAACTGGTCAATAATCGTAATTGGGGATAGTTTATCTATTCTGTTCTGCCTATATACTTCAGTCAGGCTTTTCATTTCTGGGCTCATTCTTTTTGAGTTCTTTTTTTATCCAATTATATACTAAATCATTTTTTACTAGAGTAGTAGCCATTGCCTGAAGTCTTTCAAAAGAGTGCTTCACTGTACTATCTAATAGCTCTTTGTCATCTCTGAAATAATCTGCCAAACGATTGATTTCAAATTTGTTGAACATAGCAGATTTGACCTTCAATTTCTCCTCAGTCAATATGGCGTACATTTTCTTTTTAATTACAATCTTCTGAGCAATAGGATCAGAGATAAATTTGCGGAGACCACCTTTTTTTAATACCAGGTCGTAGAAGAGAAAAGCATGATTGCAAGGTTTGTTTTCTTTTACAGCTTTTGTTAAAGCTTCCCAGTTTCTCCGTTTTTCTGCTTTTGCTTCTTCGACACTTCTTTTTTGCTCAGGCTTTATCAATTTTTTAAGTTTCTGCATTCCCAAAGTATGCTGTTGGTTCTCGCATTTGAAATCCTGGTAAGCCATTAGGATTTTCCCTGCCTGTGCTGTTTTTAAATTTGGGTATAGCTCAATTGTATTACCGAGGAAGTCTTTCAGCTCGCCCCTGGATGCCATTCGGTAGGCTTCGAGAATTTCTTCACCGGTAAGGTGATAGGGAAATGTTCTCAAGTAGGCTCCAAACTCTGAAATAGCCACCGAAGTTGGGTTTAACCCGTTTTCATAAACAACGCCTTCTAGCTTTGGAAAACTCATCTGAAATGCAGCAATAAGCTTCAGACTGATCTTCTTTCGTTCTGCCATGCCGAAAACTTTATCTTTAACGGAGGGGTATAAAACCTCTTTCTGAACTATTTCAGGTAGCTTCGAAATAATGGATTTCTCCATTAAGCAACTGGGTTGTCCCATCAATCTTACCTCCACTTGCTCTGTTGTTGCTAGGTCCGTTGTTTGAGTTAAAATTGTTTGATTGTCCATTGTTTAAATTTTTTAGCCATTCGAATTTGAATCCTTGCCAACTATTCTCTGCACAATTTTTTATCGCCTCAGGGAATGGATAATTATGCTTATTACACTCTCGTACTATGGCGTCAATTACACTTTCAGTGAAAGATGCACGCTTATTTTTCCTTGCCTGTATCCAGTCGTCTGCATGTTTTTCTAAGACACCCAGGGTTAAAAGCATTTTTTTAAAATCTTTCCTGTCAAAACTTTTTTCTTGTTTTTGTTCTTTTGAAAAAAGAATATTGTTATTAGGTAAATTGGTATTATTGTTAATAGGTATATCTATACTAGCAATGCTTTGGTTAGTGCTTTGGACTTGCTTTAGCATATGCTTTGTACTTGCTTTGGTCAGTGCTTTGGCATTTGCTTCGGTAAAAAATGCTAGAGCAATAATATTAGCTGAGTACTGATTTTTAGATTTTTCAATCATTCTCAAAAACCCCCATTCAATAAGTTCATTCAAAGTAGTTATAAAGGTCTTGTATGATTTTATGCCTATTGCATCCATAACCATTGTCGTTGGGAATCCAAATTTTTCCTTCCATCCAAGTCTGTTACAGTGCTCAATAGCAAAGAAAAACATCGCTGAATGGTTAGGTTTTACTAAATCTGGATTTTCAAATGCCCAATTCCAAAATGTGCGGGATAATTCATATACGTTCATTTTTAGTATTTTCAATAAATTCAAAAGCAATTCACACCAGGTACTGTAAACCTGTAGGATTTTATCAGGACTTTTTCACATCATTCATTTTGTGCCTGATTAAGTTTCATTTAGCTTGTAAAAGCTTCGGTTTGAACTTGAGTTTAATTTTCTTCAATACAGTATTTTTGAGGAATTTGAGTATCATTCTCTTCTGAGAATGTTTTATTAATAAAGTCCAATTCTTCTTTAAAAACAAAGGGGGAGCGTAGTTTCAAAAACCGATGCCAGTTGCCATCTACGAAAGCGTATCGATGAAAATCGAGGTACATGAAGTCAGCTTGTCTATTGTGGAACTGTTCCATTGCTTTGTAGGAATTGAATTCTTTGCTCTTTAGTTCACTTCCGCCTTCATAATACTCTAATTTGAAATTCGTTGCATTCTCAATATTTATTCGCTTTTTGAACTTTTTCATATCAGAGTCTATTTAATGAATATCCCAGTTCTTTGGCCCAAGCCGGATTTTCTTCAATTTGTCTATGTCCGTCCCGAGAAACAGCTAACCAAAAGCGAGTGTCGAGTAGGAGAGATACATTGTTGATTCGAGCCCATTGATCTGCAAAACCTACACGGCCGGCTTTATGGTGGATATCTGTTGTAGGCTGACCGGTAACGGGGCAAATTTTATTCTCTGGTTTACTCATGAACTGAATCTTTGCTACAGTATACTTTGCATTTTCTACAGCTCTTTTTTTCGAAACCTTTGGAAGAGGTTTTCTGATCCGGGCCTGTTTTGGGTTCTTTTCGGCATTTTCTTTTGTCCTGTGAGCTTTATAATGGCTTTGACATCTTTTTGCTATCAGCGGCCTATATGGAGCATCCGGTGGACAATCAATACATTTACCGGTTTTGATTTTTATTGTGCTATTCATGATTCATACGGTATATGATTATCTTATTATGCTTTTTCAAGTCTTCATTTAATTCCTTAAGATGAAGCTTGTTGTGATCTATTCTCTCGCAAACTGAATCGTAAAGACGTTTTTTATTGTTCTCTTTATGCTTGTTTGCTATCTGCTGCAAGCTGTCGATATGACTTCTGACCTCTTTAATTCTGTGATACAAATTCATTGTTACAGTATTTCTATGTTCTTACTAGGGTTAGGAAGAGACAGGTAATAATCCATGTCGTATGTAAAATTCTTCTGTGTACGATCCATTTCGGATTTCGTGAGCTGTCTGTGTGTTACTTCGAAATACCAGAGCCAGAACCGGTAATGATCTTCTTTGTCGTAGACCTTCGGGGCTTGGTTGTTTTGTGGGTGGTGGATAATTGACATGATTTTTCATTTATAGTTTTTAGTATGGTTTCTTTGTATTCTTTGGCGTGCTTAGCTTTGAACAATAGCCTTTCAATGTATTCATCGTCTCTTGGAATCGAGACAAAATGAGCGTGTAAACTTTCATCATGATATCTATTATCGAAGCTCATGAAAATGCATTCATTAGTTTTTGTTAAATACATATTAGTTTGCATTTGGCCATAGTAATCCGAAAGAGTTGTCTTAACATCTTCAGCATTTTTCAGCAGCAAATATTCTAGATGAGTATCAGAATTAGGACATTTTATCTCACCAGACTTTTTTAACTGTCTCAATATTATATCCGGTGTTCCGCCGAGGTTATATTCATCATCATAGAAGAACACAAAGCCATTTGTAGAGGTGTAGATAATATCATCATCATCGATGGTCTTTCCTAATTCAGATGCGAATCGAATTGCTGCAAGAGGTTCGGTAGCTTTGCCATGCTCCATCGCAGAATTAAAATAACTCGGTTCTCTCGGGGCTAACATTGCAGCAGTACACTTTCTGATATATGATTTAGCACCAACCGATAGAACTTCACCCTTCTTCTTAGGCTCAGGCAGTAATTTTGAGGCGTCACTTGCCGTGAAATATGGAGCCCTAAAGTCCAGCCATTCATCTTCTGTTTCAAAAACTTTATAGTTTATCATAGGATCATTTTTTCAGCGTTTGACTTTCCATTTGACACTTCTTCAACAACTTCTACATCTTTGAAGTCCTCCGGTGCGTAGACGTCTTGTGCTATACCTATTTCAGCAGCGCATTTTTTCAATGCGTCAGTAGCAGCAGCTTTTAAGTCATTACCTATAGATAAAGGTGTCTGAGTGCCCCTTTTGAAGATAATATCTTTATTGCCGTACTGCATTTTGACAATTGTATTACCATTTGAGCGACAAGTTAATTTGCCTTTTACAACCACTTCACCAGCTTCTACTAGAATCTGTTCTGAAATGATTTCAAAATCCCAATTCCAACCGAAGAGCATATTCAGCTGTTTCTTCATGTAAGAACCAGAAACATATGTCCAGGTACCGCCACCTTTTGCAGGACGAACTTTTTTAGCTTTGCGTGGCGTTTTGCCTATAACCCCATTCAATTGGTCAACCGAAAGAATAAGGTCTTTAGACTTACTAATATCTGAAGTGGTTATCAGATTTACTTTAGCTTCTGTACTCATATAGTGTATAATTATTTATTTTTTATCGAGCCATTTTGAATAATCTCTTACCCTTTGCTTCTTGGTTTTTTTCTTGTCCTCAACGCCTGCAAGCTTTTGTCTACAAAGTTTAACTGCTAAGGCATCAGGCAAGAGATTAAGAAATGTTTTTGCAGCTATGTAGTTTGGATCTGCCATGATTGATCTTTTGTTAAGTGTTGTACTATAGTGTATCGCCAATTATCACGAAAGTGTGGGTTTGCCAAGCAGGCAACAACGCCGGATTTAAAGTCTCTGGCCGAAAACCACTCAACCCATTTTTGATGAGAAACAAATCGGTTCTTAAATCTATTTTTCAGTCTCATTGTGGTTTATTTAAAAAGGTTACAAATTCATTTACATACAATCTCAAAAATCCAGAAATCATTAACCCGGCACCAGCAAGAATTGAGTTTGAATAATCCAATGCGGTTCTATTTGCATTTGCTTCACAATCGCTCATGATCATTAAAATCGATGCAGCAATCAAAATGTTAAGTACTGTTTTCATGTTAGTATTCTTTTTGAAGTTTAATTCTCATGTCAGCAAAATCATATTCATCTTCATTCATCTGGGTAGAGTAGTTGTCTTTCAAATAGTTTTCAATAGCGCTTTCAAGCTCTGAACTTATATCTGAAATCTTCTCGCCTTCATCTGCAAGGCAAAACTTTGAATCAGTAAAATCAATGCAGACCGTTGGCGTTATTTGCAAATACCCAGTATATACCCCGTAAGTCGGGTTAAAATCAACTTCACCAGTTATGAAATTCTCATTTGCAAGTCTTTGAAATGCAATGGTTTCTAATTGAGGTATTGAGATTGTTGTATGCATGATTGAGAATGATTTAAGTGAGACTAAATGCAGTCAATGATTTTTTTGATGTCTTTCTTACAATTACTTGCCTGTTTCATTTTTGCATCAGCATTCTGACAAGCTTTAATTAATAGAAGTTTCAAGGCGGGTAAATTGTATTCTGTAACTGAATTACCCCGGTATACTAGATCTCGCAGAGTTGATGAGCTTACGCCATTTACTTTACTTATTACATCTGCCCGGTCATCTTTACTTGTGAAATCTTTAAGGTGTTCTGAGATCTTGACAGAAATCGGTTCTCTTATTTTTATCATTAGCTTATTTTTTTATTACTTTTGTTGTTTTAGTTGTTTTTGTATGCGAATTACAACCCTTATCGTTGTAATTGTAGTACAAATATAGTACACAAATTGTAAAACATGAAACATTTTGTAAACTATTTTATTTTACAAAATGTAAAACATTGATAACCAGTGAGAAAAATTTTATATGAGAAAGTATGGACCTAAAAGATTATATTGAAAAGTCACTATATAGTATAATTAGTGCAGTGGGTACAGTGCAAGAAAACGTACTTGATTTGGGTGTGATTGTTTACCCGTCTACCATTAAAGACGACTATGTTGACAATCACGGAAAAAGAAAATTAATGAATATAAAGTTTGATGTAGCAGTTACAGTAGATGAGACAAAGAATAATGAAAAGGGAGTTTCTATAAAGGTCGTCGAATTATTGTCAGGAGGTATAAAGACATCTGATAAATCACAAAACCAATCTATAAGTAGAATTAGCTTTGAAATTCCTGTTGCAATGCCTATTATAGATAATTTGACTGAAGAGGCTAGAAAAGAAAATCAAGCGAGAATTGATAGAATAGGTTCAATGATTTAATTTGCCTGGGGATTTTTTAAGTTCTCAAAGGTATTACAACTCATCATGCCTGCTTTATTCCGGATTATTTTTAAAGCATTAGATACTAGCTCAAACTTGTAGCTAAGTTTAAGGTTTTTATTTATTAATTGAGCTGTTATTTGCCATTGAGTCTTATTTTCAGCAGACCAATAAAGGTATTCTTCTAAAAGCTGTGTGTACTCATTAAAGTTTTGAGGATGATCCATAACCATTTAATATTTATACAAATATATGAAAGAAAAAGAAAAGGATACACAAAATGTAAAACAATTGCCAGGTTTAAGTCTACGGTTTCTTCAAATTCTTGAAGAAAATAATCTTACTGGTTACCGCTTGAAAAAAGATAAAACAGCAATTACCCCTTCAAAACTGACTCATATCAAGAATGGAAGAAATAAGGTCACTGACGATTTAATTGAGGATTTGCTTAAGTATATACCTAATTTAAGTAAAGTCTGGCTTTTAACCGGGGTTGGTGAAAAATATGAAGAAAATAATCACGAGGAAAAAAAGTCTGTCCGAAAAGAATTAACAGATGCTAATGCCGGAAATGCTGGAATGTCTGAAGCCGACCAAATGAAAATTCTTCAAAAGGAAATTAAAGATCTGCGAAAAGAAGTTTTGGATCTTAAGGCAAAAGAAGAGAGCCACACTAAAGCAATATTGCAGGCTATGAGAAATGAATTCACAGCAGTCTTTGATTACTTTCAAAAAGAAAATATATCAAATAAAAAGGAGAACACGAAGTAGAGTTCTCTTAATTTAAATTGAATTGGACTATGTTAATGCCTTTTCTAAATTTTTCTAAGCAGTCATCTGTATCGATTGCGACAAGATAATTGAAGTCTACTGTTTCCATTTTAAAAATTGATTTATTCAGTTTGTCCATGATGAGTGAGTGGTTTTCAATGTATTCTTCGAATTCTATCTTGTTTTGCTGATACATGCGCCTATTCTTATTAAGCATTTTTTGTAGTAGTAAATATTCAGGAGTTTTCATCAAGTTTATTTTCAAGTGATCTAATTTTATTTTTTAATCTATCATTTTCTGCAGTAAGCATATCGAATTTTTCTTTTACATCTTCATGAAAGTCACTTTCGGAGGTCTCAACCAAAGTAAGCATTCTAACATATCTTAATGTATACATAAAACAAAGTGCACTAAAAACTGAAATAACAAAAAATAGCCAGCTATTTAATTGTAGGTAATTCACTTCTTTGCCTATTATAGGAGAGAAGTAAACCGCTCCTGCATATAAAAACATACAAAGAGGAAAAAAATAAAGTTTTGGGTTCGGCCTGAAATACGTTGCTATTATCAAAATTACAGGAGACAGATATAAGGTTGCTAACCAAATATTAACAGTCATTAAAACCCCTCTTGAGTCTCTGGCCTCATTCATTCCAGGAATGAGCCATTTCGATAATACATCTAAACTAGGTAAAAAAGCCGATACTATTAATAGTACCGACCCTATATAAGCAGATTTCGATTGCTTTATTTTATTTCCTTGGCGGAACATCTTTTGGGTCTCCTCCTTCAATTGTGCTTGGGTCTTGTGGATCTAAACCTTCGCCGGAGGTACTTTGTGTTCTAGGGGGAACTGTTACAATAGTATCACCTGGTCTGTTGGTCTCTGATTCCTTGTTATTAATCTTTAGTTTTTTTAAATCAACGATTTTTGCTTCAGAATTTGGTTTTATACCTTCATCTTCACTTGTATCATTAGTACATGAAAATAGTAGCAAACTTCCTGCAGCCACTAAGATAATTAGTTTTGTCTTCATTATAAAAGTTTTAAATTCCCTCAAAAATAATAATAAATCAGCGACTTACATGAATAATATATCACATTTTCATGAATTGCTAATATAATTAATTATTTCATATCACAATGATTTATTTTTATTGTTTTTGTTTTTTATAATGATTCAAAAATGGGTGTTTTTACGGATTCCCGTAATTGTGAATTTATATTATTTTTATCTTTGCGAAAATAGTAATCATGAAAAAAATAAGTGCCATATTATTTATTGCACTCTCTTCAATACTTTATTCTCAGGAACTAAAATATGAGGAAGTTGTCACTGTTAATTCTAAAACAGGGAAAGACGAGTTATATAACAGGGCTAAGCTTTGGGCAAGTCAAAACTATAATTCAAAAAGTGATTTAATTGTTTCTGAAGATAAAGTAAATGGAGAAATAAGTGGAATAGGAGTGATACACTATAGAACAGATAAAAGGTACAGAGGTCACTCCTGCGTTGAAGGGCCAGTAAAATACAATTTCAGTATATATGTGAAAGATGGCAGATATAAGTATGTTTTCAGTTCGTTTGATCATAAGGGTTCTAATGGAAATCTTTGCAGAGCGGGAAACTTCGGTAAAATAATGATGAACGATGAGGCGCCAAGTATTGGAAAAGGTATAGAATATACGAAGGCTTGGAAAGATTTAAAGGAGAAAATTAGCACAAAGGTAGAGGGTTTGTCTTCCGAACTGGAAAAGACAATGAATAGAAAAGGTGAGAGTAGTAATGACTGGTAAGAAACTATGACAAGTTTAAAAAAAATACAATTATGCAGAAAACATTTACATTATTTATATTGCTACTTTCAGTATTAACCTTTTCGCAGGATTTCAGATTTGAGGAGGTTGTAAAAGTAGACTCCACTGCTAAAAAAGATGAATTATTTAATCGGGCCAGAACTTGGACGGGGCAAATTTTCAGTGGCAAAAATAGTTTAATTACAACTGAGGATAGGCAAACTGGTGAAATTAGTGGGGTAGGGAATTATGATTATAGAGCAGACAAAGAATATGACGGATTTGAATGTGTTGAAGGGCCTGTTGCATATAAGTATAGCATTTTTGTCAAAGACGGCAGATTCAAGTATTTATTTAATTCTTTTGTGCATACAGGCTCACGGGGTCCTTCGTGTAGACAAATTAATTACGGAACCTTAACGCTAATGAATCAAGCTCCTTTAAAAGGCAAGGGAATAGCAGATGATCGCGCGTGGGCAGACGTAAAAGAAAAGACTGCCTCTAAAATACAATCTCTTGTTTCCGAATTAAAAGAAGCAATGAACAAGAAATACGAAGGAAGTAATGACTGGTAGAAAAATAAAAAGCCTCATAATTTAATGAGGCTTTTGTTTTTAAATGCGCTTAATCATTAAGCAACGGATTTTCGGATATTATACCTTTCGATAACCTTGACGAGTTGAACTTCGTTTTTTATTATTCCCATGTCTATGGATTGAATAATGAAACGCTCCATTTCGGACAAATGATGAAGTTGTTCTTCAGAAGCTGAATCCCTTAAGCCTTTTTCATGTTTTCCAAAAACCTTAAGATTAATCAACCTGCTGTACATTGGATAATTTGGATTAGAAATAATTCTACTTATCGCGCTATTCATTGGTCTAAATTCAGTTCCGGCAATGATGCGATTCATAATCAAACTATCTGTAAGCCAAATAACAACCTTAGCATAAATCATAGGATTTAATTCCATCGCTAAGAGCACCCATATATAAGGATCAGCGTAAGTAGATTTATTATCACCACGTCCAACAGTTTTCCAGACACTGAGATTTTTAAGAATTTTTATAACACCTTCTTTTTCAATCATTTCCATAAAAATGATAATATTCATTTTTATGATACTTCTCTCATAAAGAAGATGATAGCATCTTTCTTGAAATTCTTTCGTTTTTACGATGTCTTCTGTTTTCCTGTGGCTCCAACCAAATTGGAATCGTGCAACATTATAAGCTTTCTGCAAATCAGAAACAGATAATGTTTGTCCGTCTTTCGTGTTTTGCTTAATAATAATTCCGAATAAATTTCTATCAGAACTACGCATAGTCACATTTGTTTTCATAATAAATGATCGTATTAATGCTTGCAGGCGTTGAGAACATTTATTATAATGCTAAAATACAAATATAATTTCAATACTAAATGCTCTTATTCAAATACTTGCGTACATTTATTGGACTGATATTTCAAACACTTAGAATATGACAAAGAAACAGGGAGACATAATTATAATTTTGTTAGTTTTGGGAATTGTCGGATTGGCAGCGATAAGTTATCATCTATGGAATTTCCGAAACGAACTGCAGAATTACGAATCAAACCTAAGAGCTTACTTCCAGACAATTTAAATAGTCCCTAAAACATGAATGATATTAGGAAAACATTCTTTATTTTTGCAACTTAAAATAGTAAAAAACAGTAAAAAAACAGTAAGAAATCAACCAAAAAACGAGATTTTAGAAATCTTAACTAATTGATTTTCAGTACGTATAAATTAATGTGTAATCTATCAAATTTTAACTATATAATGGAAGAATTAGATCTTATATTAGAATCTGTAAAGCACGACATGGACGCAGCTGTAAAGCACTTGGATCATGCATTTCAAAGAATTAGAGCAGGACGTGCTTCTACGTCTATGGTTCAGGATGTAATGGTAGAATATTACGGGGCTCCAACGCCTATCAACCAGGTTGCGAACGTTTCTGTACCGGATGCAATGACTATTTCTATTCAGCCTTGGGACAGAACAGCTATTGGTGCTATTGAAAAAGCGATCATTAATTCAAATCTGGGCTTTGCACCTTCTAATAACGGGGAAAATATCATTCTTAACGTTCCACCTTTAACAGAGGAAAGAAGAAGGGAACTGGCAAAACAGGCTAAAGTAGAAACTGAGGGCACAAAAGTAACAATAAGAAATGCAAGACAGGACGGTTTGAAAGAGCTTAAAAAACTGGATGGTATTTCTGAAGATGTTGTAAAAGGAGTGGAAGAAGAAATCCAGGCACTTACAGATAAATATGTGAAACTTTGTGAGGATCATCTTAAGACGAAAGAGGCTGAAATTATGAAAGTATAATTTTCAGATTAAAAATAAAAAAAGAGGCTTCTTAGGATGCCTCTTTTGCTTTTACAGACATTTTATTTCTCCCTTTTTATCTTTGTTTTTTAGCAAAGACTGATAAGTTTTCATCACTTCATCAGTATTGCATTGCGTTTCCTTACCGGGAATGGTGTCGGGAGAAGTTTGGTCTTTATTATCTGATCTTATGCTGTATTTTTTCTCAAGACATTTCAGTATTTTATCATTTTGAAGATAGATACGTGTTTCTGTAATGTCATCTTTGGTGATTGGCTTTTCCGGGGTTCCGCCATCAAAATTCCAAACTGTTTCCTGCCTGAAGATAAAGAAAGGCTTTCCGTTTTTAATAAAATATTTTTCAGAGGCAGAGAAATGGCTGTGCTCTGAATAAAAATGTTCTATAACCCTAATCTCATCCTTATCCGAATAAAACTTCACTTCTCCTGAAGGCTCTTCATTGCAATCGTAAGTGAAGCCTCTGGAACTGAACTTTTTTGATTCCAGCCCGGCCTGGAGCATTCCGTATTCTTTTTTTATTTCCTCTATAGGATCTGTTGCGGCAGTAGTGACCGGATCATTTTTTATGATAATACTGTCTTTTGAAACCTGTTCTTTACGGGCTGTTTTATCTTTATCATTTTTACATGAAAAGATAATGAGAAGGCTGGCTGCAATGCATAGGATTTTCATACCGTAATGGGTTTGGTGATTTATAAAAATACAAAAAAAGACTCTCCCTTGGGAAAGTCTCTCTGTTTATTTTTTATTTACAATTCTCGTTGTAGTCGGTAATTACTTCTTCAACAATTTCCGGAACATTGGACATTACATCGTCAATCTGGCTTTTGATCAGTTTCCCGAGTCCGGATCTTTTCTTTTCATCATTTTTAAGGGAGGCATAAGAACCGCTTGTTAATTTGCCTTTTGCATAGCTGCAGTCTGCAATGATCATTTTAGCTTTGGCTAAAGTCAGTTCCTCTATTTTACCTCCTTTTTTAGAATAAATGTATGAAGGTGAATTTCTCATTCTTTCAGTTTCCTTTTCTGCTACAGCAATCTGGCCTCCGGCAGAGAATGTAGTAGGGTAACCGTATAATTTGTATACTTTGATTTTGCCGTCCTTAACCACTTCTGCAAACTGTGTACTTTTCGTAAGGTTGTTGAAAGCTTTGATGTTACCACTTAAACCACCGGTCGCCGTATTGAAGCCTTCTTTGGTGTTGGTATATTTGATCATTTCAAAATGCCTTTCATTGTTGTTTTCATCAAAAGCGACATATTCTTTGATGTCGTCTGAATCAAGGGTTTTGAATTTCTGTTTCTTCTTAGACTTATCTATATCGGAAACGGCAATAAACTTTACCTTTTTCTGGTTATTCCATGGGTTCATGGCATCTCCGTTCAGTCTTACGATTCCTTCTGTCTTTTTCCCTCCTTTGTCAACAATGTAGCCGTATTTTTCATCCGTTCTCAATTCGTAATCTGTATTGTCTTCCTGTGCATAGGCGTTGAAAGAAACCAGTGTAAACATTCCCAATAGTAATGCTTTCTTCATAATTATTATAGTTTTTAACATTTTTTGTAAATATAGCTTTTTATCTCTTACTATAAAATGAATAATGTACCATAGCATAAATAAAAAGACCCGGAATTTCCGGGCCTGTATATTTTTTAAAGATTAAATTTTCAATCTTAATCTTTATTGATATCTCTTATGTTCTTTATTTTTAGAGAATCTTTTGGTAATAGGTTTGAACAGTGCTTTATATTTTTCAGCATCAAACAGCTGTGAATCGGTAAGCGCTTTATAGGTCATCCACACTCCGAAAGGCAAGAGGATAAGATTTGGGAGCCATGCTGCCAGATAAGGACTCATTCCTCCTCCCCATGAAATATTCTCAATACCCAGATTCATCACATAGAAAATAATGAAAATAATGATCGCAATAATTACGGGAAGTCCCATTCCTCCTTTTCGGATGATAGAACCAAGACTGGCCCCGATCAGGAAAAAGATAATACACGTTACAGAGTAGGAAATGATTCTCTGCTGGTAAATAACAACCTTACTGAAGTATTTTATATTGGAGCCGAATTCGTTTTTCTTTCCTGAAGCCGTAGTTTTCAGATTGTCCAATCTGTTGTAGGCATTATAGATCATTTCAAGCTTTTTATCTTCTTTTACAGTATCAAGCTTGACCTGCTGTTTAGCCATCACTTTGGATTTCGTTTTGTCCATATAGGTGATCACAGAATTGGTCTGGCTCAGTACATCAGAACTGATATTTTCAAAATAGGCGGCATTTTCTTTTTTATTTTTGGCAACCGTCTCATTAAGCTGTCCATAGGTCTGAAAACGGTAGTCGTCTGTGATCTGTTCTTTTTCAATAGCCTTATTAATCACTTCACTGATGTCAAAGTGCGAAACTAAAGTATCAAATTTAATGGCCTGATCCGGCTGCTTCAGTCTTACATTTTCACCTTTTCCTGCAAAATTGTCTTCAAATATATAACCGTTATAAAGTTCCAGCTTCAGAAAGTTTTTATTGGCTGCAGGTACGAATTTCCCTTTTTCGGCTACAATAGACTGCTGGTTTTCATAGGTGCTTGCTTTTCTGTGGACAAAAACCCCTTCAATATTCTCTCCGTTTTCACCATAAATTTTATCAAATTTCACCATATATCCCGGAAGCTGATCTATGAACTGACCGGGTGTGAAATTCAGGGCAGGCTTGGTCTGTGCAATATTGAAAAGCATATTCTTTGCCTTTTTCTGAAAATCGGGAATGATATTATTGGAGAAAAGAAAAAGCAGGACTGCCAGTACTGTTGCTACACCCATCAAAGGAGCCATTACCCTCGTGAGGGAAATTCCTGCCGCTTTCATTGCAGCAAGTTCATACCGTTCTCCAAATTCACCGAAGGACATAATGCTCGCCAAAAGGATAGTGAGCGGGAGTACGAGACTGATAACACTCACTCCGAGATAAAAGAGAAGTTTAAGGATCTGCCAGTAGCTTAACCCTTTTCCCATGAACTGCCCCAGCTGAACCCAGATAATGTTTACAATAAAAATGAAAAACAAAACGCTGAATATAAAGAAAAACGGTCCAAAGAAGGTTTTTATAATATATCGGTCTAGTATTTTTAACATGCGCCAAAATTAATCAAAAAGCCACAAAGTTTACTTGTGGCTTGTGTAATTTTTTTATTTTTTGGTAAAACGGCGAAAAGACTTATTTGCAAATTACCTTTTTACTTATTATAGTTCGGTGATGATGTAATTCTTGAATTTATTCTTATCAAAAACAAACATATTAGGATCCAGGGTTTGGTTTTCCTTATATTCTTTAATGGCAATAACCGCAACATCTTTATTGCTTCCGTGCTGTTCAAGTTTTACCATCTGTTTTTTGGCAGAATCTACGAAAAGATATACGTACTGGATTCCATTGGATTTTATAGGGGTCAATTTAATGAAATCTGCATTTACACCGTTTACATTCTTTTTACCGTTGTAGGTAACATTATAATCGTTTCTGTATGTGCTAAGATAATTGATAGGGGAGAACATGCTGCTGCTTCCGTTAGGTTTTGCAATGGTTACTTCCATATCATCTGCATTGATATTGTAGATTTTATTTCCGTCAAAGATCTGTTCCGTGTCCATGATCTTTAATTTGTATTTATCTCCGGCAGAGTAATAAATTCCCGGCTCTGTTTTGTTCACCTGGCCGTTTACTCCGGTTCCGAAGGAAAATTTGAAGTACGAATTCTTTTTAGAATTGTAGTTGGCGGTAATATCATCCAGGATCTTTTTAGCTTTTGCATCAATTTTTTGTGCATCTGCAAATCCTACAGCACCAATTACGAAACTTCCGACTATGATTTTTGAAATACTATTTTTCATTTTCTTATTTAATAAACTTTAAACATTCCAGTGCTTCAAGGTTTATTTATAAAGCACTTTTCCTTTAACTACGCAAATCTTCCAAAAACTGTTCCAAAGAATGAAGATCACTGATAATGACCTCTCTCGCCTTTGCTCCATTGAATCCTCCCACAATACCGGTGGCTTCAAGCTGGTCCATAATTCTTCCTGCTCTGTTGTAGCCCAGTTTAAGCTGTCTCTGCAGCATAGAAGTAGATCCCTGCTGGGTAGAAACTATGATTCTTGCGGCTTCCTCAAATAAAGCATCTTTTTCATTCGGATCAAAGGCGCCTACTGTGCTTGCAGAATCTTCAGAAACAAATTCAGGAAGCAGGAATGCAGAAGAGTATCCTTTCTGCTCACCAATATACTCAGCCAGTCTTTCCACTTCCGGTGTATCTACGAAAGCACACTGCAGTCTTAAGATCTCGTTTCCGTTAAAATAAAGCATATCTCCTTTTCCGATCAGTTGGTCTGCTCCCGGAGAGTCGAGAATCGTTCTGGAATCCACACTCGAAATTACCCGGAATGCAGCTCTTGCAGGGAAGTTGGCCTTGATCATACCTGTAATTACATTTACTGAAGGTCTCTGTGTGGCAACGATCAGGTGAATTCCCACAGCTCTTGCAAGCTGTGCAAGTCTGGCAATCGGAAGTTCCACTTCTTTTCCTGCTGTCATGATAAGGTCGGCAAATTCGTCTACCACCAATACGATATAAGGAAGAAAACGGTGCCCGTTCTCAGGATTCAGTTTTCTTTCTGAAAACTTCTTGTTGTATTCCTTTAAATTTTTACAGAATGCGTTTTTAAGCAGGTCATATCTGGTATCCATCTCTACACAAAGAGAGTTCAGGGTATTGATTACTTTATTGGTGTCTGTAATGATGGCTTCATCAGCATCCGGAAGTTTAGCCAGATAATGTCTTTCAATTTTTGAATATAATGAAAGTTCCACCTTCTTAGGGTCTACCATCACGAATTTCAGTTCGCTCGGGTGTTTTTTATAAAGAAGAGATGTCAGAATTGCATTAATTCCTACGGATTTACCCTGACCGGTAGCACCTGCCATCAGTAAGTGGGGCATTTTAGCAAGGTCGGCCATGAATACTTCATTAGAAATCGTTTTTCCGAACACAACAGGAAGATCCATGTCCGTATTCTGGAACTTGTGTGAAGCAATCACTGAACGCATGGAAACCATTGTAGGGTTTTTTCTCGGAACTTCAATCCCGATAGTTCCTTTTCCTGGCATTGGTGCAATGATCCTGATCCCAAGGGCTGAAAGGTTCAAAGCAATATCGTCCTGCAGCTTTTTAATGGCAGATACTCTGATCCCTGCTTCCGGAACAATTTCATATAAGGTAACGGTAGGCCCGATCGTAGCTTTGATCTCGGAGATTCCAACGTTGAAGTTTTTTAAAAGTCCTACAATCTTATTTTTATTTTCTTCTAATTCTTCCTTATTAATGGAAATTTCTTCGCTGCCATAGTCTTTAAGCAATTCCACGGTTGGCATCTGGAAACCGGCCAGATCAAGCTTATGATCATATAAACCATGCTTTTCTAAAAGTTCCTGGGATTTTCTGTCAGAATCATCCAGTACATCTATCACCGGAGCTACCTCTACATTGAATTTAATATTATCCTGAGCAGTAGAAGAGGGGGTTACCGGAGGAACTGGGGAAGTTGCCGGGCTGGCAGGTGCCATGTCAAATGCCTGCTCCGGTGTTGAAGTGGGTACCGCAGGTTTTGTATTCAGGTTTAAGCTGATTGGTTTTTCATCCTCTTCAAAAGAAGTATGGTTAGGGGTAACAATAGTTTCTATGTCTGATGTAGGCTGAACCTCTGGAAACCCTTTAGGTACATTTACCGGTTCCGGTTCTTTAGTCTTCGGTTTTTCTGAAAGATCTGTAATGGTAACATTAAGGCCTGCTTCTTCGGCAGCCTCTTCAAGTTCTGTATCAGCATCAAAGTTTTCTTCAGAACTCGGCATCATGGATTTCACTCTGCCGATAGTATTGTCATTGATCTTGTCAAGTTTGGATTTAATAGAACTTGGTCTGAGGTTAAATTCCAGGATAAAGTATAAAAGTATGCTTGCTACCAATACCACCCAAAGACCTACGGGGCCAATGATGGCATTCAGGTAATCCATGATCTGGTATCCATATACCCCTCCCAAAACACCCTGGCCTTTCGTTACCGCACCCATGAAAATAGGCAGCCAGCAGATGAAAAACAAAGAATGTCCAATGGTTTTCCAAGGTTTGAATGTTTTTTTCTTCAGGATAAGGGTTCCCACAACTAAAAACAGGAACGCAATAATAAATGAGGCAATCCCTATGCTTTCGAAAATAAAAATATTTCCCAGCCAGTCGCCTACCTTTCCGAATATATTTGAAGATTTTATTGTTTTATCTGTCATTGTTCCTGCCTGGCTCTGGTCTGCCTTCCAGTTCATCAGGTAAGAGATGAAAGAAAACGCCAGAACGACAGAAAAAAGGATGAAGGTAAGCCCGAAAAATATACGTGGCTTAGATAAGATTTTGCCTTTGTCAGGCGATTCAGCTGGTTTTGTCTGTGTCTTTTTATCCATAATATCAATGTGGGCAAATTTAATGTTTTTTCAACATTAATAGAATCTTTTTTTGTTCAAAAAGATAGCGTAATTTAAGGTTATTTTTTTTAAAATTATACTTCGTTTTCAAGATATTTTTTTCATTCAAACATCATATGGCAGGCACTTTTAAGTTGATCCTGATACCTTCATTATTTTGCAACTAATTTTATTCCATAAAACTTTAAAATTTAAAAAAGATGAAAAATAAATTCAAAGTATCGTGGAAATATTTCTTTAAAATCCATTTAACATAATTTCCTTGAAGATATATGGAAGATCAGTAAGTTTGATTGCTTTCGGAAAGTTCGGTTGGAATACACTATTTCAATCGTTCCTGTTAGGATAGTATACCCTAAATTTTATTGGATTACAATTTGAATTTTTGTTAATGATTTTTATACTATTAAGAATGATTCAAAATAACTAAAATCGCCTTCAAAGTGACAAAAAACAGCTTTTTTTAGCCTCTTTGTAGTTTATCATCCTTATTTTTGCATGTCAAGTAAAATAAATCATGAAGAAGCTCCAAGATATTCTTATCTCAACCAGAACAATGGCTGTGTTGTTACTGGTGTATGCATTTGCGATGGCCTATGCCACGTTCTTAGAAAACGACTACGGAACTCCTACAGCTAAAGCGTTAATTTATGAAGCCAAATGGTTTGAACTCATCATGGTTCTGCTCATTCTCAACTTCGTAGGAAATATCGCAAGATACAGACTGTGGAAAAAAGAGAAGTGGCCGGTTCTGGTATTTCACCTTGCGTTTGTCCTCATTTTCATTGGAGGGGCTATTACCCGGTATATTAGTTTTGAAGGGACAATGCATATCCGTGAAGGTGAAACTTCCAACGAGATCGTAACGGATAAGAATTTCTTTAAAATTCAGATTGAAGAAAAAGGGGATGTTCTTAATTATCAGGATGTTCCTTATCTGATGTCGCCTTTGCACAAAGATTTTAATGCGACTTACGACTTCCATGGAAAAGAAGTAAAAGTATTTACCAAAGATTATATCCAGAGAAAAAAAGACAGCCTGATTGCTGAACCCAATGGTGCAGAATATCTTCACCTGGTGTCTACAGGAACTACCGGGAGACAGAATATTTATATCAAACCGGGAGAAACAAAATCGATCAACGGAACTCTTGTAACGTTTAACAGGGCAATTGATGGTGCTGTGGAATTTAAAAAAGAAGACGGAAAACTGTTTATCAAAACCCCTGTTGACGCAGCCTTTATGACAATGGCAACGCAGGCTACAGGGACTACTAAGAAAGATGAATTCCAGCCTTTGGTATTGAGAAGTTTATATACCATCAACGAATTGAAACTGGTTGTTCCTGAAGGTCTTAAAAAAGGAAGACTGATGGCGTTTGAAGGTGATAAAAAGAAAGATGCCATGGTACCGGATATGCTTAGAATAGAGCTTCAGGGACCAAAAACTAAACAATTAGTAGATCTTTCCGTTGAAAAAGGAAATCCGAACGCATTCAAGCAGGTTACCATGGACGGACTGAATATTATGGTTGGTTTCGGGCCTAAAGTATATAATACTCCTTTCGCTCTGAAGCTTGATGATTTCGTAATGGAAACCTATCCGGGAAGTTCATCACCGAGTGCTTATGAAAGCCACGTGAAGATTATTGATGAAGGAAAAGAAACACCTTATAAAATTTATATGAACCACGTTCTTAACCATAAAGGATACCGTTTCTTCCAGTCAAGCTTTGATCCGGACAGAATGGGAACAGTACTTTCTGTAAACCACGATTTCTGGGGAACAATTATTTCTTACATCGGGTACGGACTTCTGTTCTTAGGAATGTTTGTGATCTTCTTCTGGAAAGGAACTCACTTCTGGAAATTAAATAAAATGCTGACCGACGTTAATAAAAAGAAAGCTGCCGCAGTACTTTTGGTGTTGTTAAGTTTAGGCTTAAATGCACAGAAAATTGAAACCCATGGTACAACAGATGGAAGCAGAGAACACATCCATGTAGAAGGAGACAATCATTCTCACGCTCCGGCTCCTTCTGCCCAGCCGCTTGATGGTGCTGCTCCAAAGCAGAACTCTCTGGCAACCCCAATGGCTAAAATGAGATCTATCTCTCCGGATGAAATTATTTCAAAAAATAGAATCAGCAAAGAACATGCAGATAAATTCGGATATCTTCTGGTTCAGAATTTTGAAGGGAGAATTGTTCCTATCAACACGGAGGCATTAGATATTTTAAGAAAACTATACAAAAAAGACGAATTCAAAGGAACGGATGGAAAATCTCTTACAGCCAATCAGTGGTTCCTTTCGATCAATACAGATACTCCAAGCTGGACCATGGTTCCGATCATTAAAGTGGGAACCAAAGGAGGTGATGAGCTGAAGAATAAAACAAAGGCTGATGAAGATGGCTATACTTCATTAATGAACCTTTTCCCGGCGGATGCCAACGGTAACCTGACCTATATCCTTGAACATGATTACAATACGGCATTCCGTAAAAAACCGGCTGAACAGACCAATTATGATAAAGAAGTAATTGCTGTAAACGAAAGAGTACAGATCTTCAATGAATTCTTCAGCGGTCAGTTTATGAGAATAGTTCCTGTGAAAAATGATGCCAACCACACATGGCATTCATGGCTGGATCAGAAATTCGAACCGGATATGGAATCTCAGCAGGTAATGGGACCTTATTTTGCAGAAGCTCTTACCGCACAAAAAACAGGAAACTGGAGTAAAGCAGATGCTGAACTGGCAAAACTTTCAGAATACCAGCAGAAATGGGGTAAAGCCGTAGTTCCTGCAAAATCTAAAGTGGATCTTGAGGTTTTCATGAATAAAGTGAACATCAACTTCAAATTATTGATCTTCTATACCATCATCGGAGGACTTCTTCTGATCTTAGGATTTGTAGAATTATTCAAACCTAATAAAACTCTTAATAGAGTAATCAAAGCAACTATTTATTTAGGAGTTGTAGGATATATTGCTCATTTTATAGGATTGGTTGGAAGATGGTATATTTCTGGTCATGCACCTTGGAGTAATGGTTATGAAGCAATTATTTTTATTTCATGGATAGGAATTTCTGCTGGATTGATGTTTTATTTTGGATTTGGACAAGGCTCAATTGTTCAGCTGTCCAATCGAACTCTTGCTACTGTGCTTAAACTTTCTGGAAATAATAATCATTCCAATGCCCTAATTCCTGCAGCCGGATTTATGGTAGCGGTTATTATGATGGGATTTGCCCACGGAGGTTCTGCCCTTGATCCGCAGATCACACCGCTTGTTCCGGTATTGAAATCTTACTGGCTGATTGTTCACGTGGCAATCATTACCTCAAGTTACGGTTTCTTTGCATTGTCTATGATTATTGCCGTGATCTCTTTGGTATTCTATATTATCTCTAATAAAGATACTTATAAACTTCATCACGATACTACATTAAAAGAATTGGTAATTGTATCTGAAATGTCATTGACGATCGGTCTTTTTGCCTTAACAGTAGGAAACTTCTTAGGCGGTATCTGGGCTAATGAATCATGGGGAAGATACTGGAGCTGGGACCCTAAAGAAACCTGGGCTTTCATCTCTATCATGGTGTATGCTTTTGTACTGCACATGAGACTGGTTCCGGGATTGAGAAGCAGATGGGCATTTCACGTTGCCACGATGTTTGCATTCTGTTCAATGGTAATGACGTACTTTGGAGTTAACTACTACCTGAGCGGACTTCACTCATACGCGGCAGGAGATCCGGTTCCGGTTCCGGCATGGGTATATATCGGATTAGGCACAATGCTGCTATTATCTGCTGTTTCTTACTTTAAGTTTAAAGTTTTAACAAAGAAATAGATTTTATAAAAATATAACAATTGAAATCCTGGAATTTATTCCGGGATTTTTTTGTGCGTGTTGCCGGATTCGAGTTCATGCATAAAGGATAAGTGTTTCGAGTTATTAGATAAAACCAAATTAAGGTTAATAGCTAGATCAAAATTTAATTGGTCACTAATATTTTTCACCCCGGAACATTAAACGCGTAACCCGCACCCCGAAAAAAAATTCTCAACAATGATTCAAAATTCAAAAACTTATTCATACCTTTATGATATCAAAATAATATCAAATTAAAATTACAATCATGGAAAAAGTTTTAAAGCCCATGTCGGGCTATCTGGCATTAGTATTCTGTCTGGTTTTATTTGCCGGTGCCGTTTATTTTTTTATTTCCGGAGTAGAGCAAAGTATTACATTCGTCATTCTTGCCATGCTGTGTTTTCTCCTGTTCTGCTTTTTTCTGAAAGGCCTGATGATTATTCAGCCTAATCACTCAAGAGTATTGAATTTCTTTGGAAAGTATGTGGGAACAGTAAAAGATAATGGATTGTTTTTCATCAATCCTTTATATTCATCACAGAAAATGTCATTACGTTCGGAAAACCTGCAGGGGCAGACTCTTAAAGTAAATGATAAAATGGGAAACCCGATTGAAATTGCGGTTGTGATAGTTTGGAAGGTAGGAGATACTTATAAAGCAGCTTTTGATGTTGAGCGTTATTCAGACTTTGTAAGAATGCAGAGTGAAGCGGCTGTGCGTCATTTGGCCATGAGTTTCCCGTATGACAATTTAGAAGATGATCATGCACCGATCACTTTGAGAGAAGGAGGTGATAAAATCAATTCTATTTTGGAGCAGGAACTTACTGACCGTCTTTCGAAAGCGGGTATTGTAATTCAGGAAGCGAGAATTTCCCACCTGGCCTACGCCTCGGAAATTGCAGGAGCTATGCTTCAGAGACAGCAGGCAACAGCTATTGTTGCAGCAAGAACCAAAATTGTGGAAGGAGCTGTGGGAATGGTAGACCTGGCATTGAAAAAACTTTCGGAAGAAAATATCGTTGAACTGGACGATGAAAGAAAGGCAGCCATGGTGAGCAATTTAATGGTAGTGCTTTGTGGCGAAAAAGCTGCACAGCCTGTTTTAAATGCGGGAACTCTTTATAATTAAGAGCAAAAAGCAGGAATGAAGAATGAATGTTTAGATTTTTATTGCAGACATTAAACAAAGCTTTTGCGTCTTCTATTCTATAAAAGAGTATTATTAAATCTGGCAAAGAGAAAAAATGAAATCGGAAAAACCTTCAAAACCCTCTGAAACTAAAGGCAAGAAATCCTTCGTCATAAGAATCGATGAATCTACCTATAAGCTGGTGGAGAAGTGGGCCAATGACGAATTCAGGAGTGTGAACGGGCAGATTGAATATCTGCTGCACCAAAGCCTGGTGAATTCAGGGAGAAAAAAGAAAGATGAAGAATAAAAAGAATGAAGCAGTTTGTGGAATGAATAGTAAACAAAGTTTTCATTTAATCTGCCGTTAAAAAGGCAGTACCATTTAATTAACCTTATTAAAAAGAAAAGCAGAGAAACTTCTCTGCTTTTTTATTTGATGCAACTCTGAAGTGTATCCGCTCCAAAGTAAAATATGACGAGCCAGATCAGGCCTTTGATCGTGAAAAAAGCAAATCCTGCCCATCCTACACGCTTGAACCACTTCTTGAACTTCGAATTGTTATTTTCCTGTGAATTTTCCATATCTCAATATCAAAAGATTACCCTACAAAGATAAACATGTTTATAATTAGTCCAAATAAAAAGGATGTTAAAAATTAAAATTTTGAGGTTCGCATAATATTTCTATCTTTAGAGGAAACGAAAAGTAAACATTTTATGTCTAAAAAAGTAAAGGATTTCGGAATCGAAAAAACACTCAAAAACCTTGGTATTAAAGAAGAAAATAAAGGGACTTCAGTGGGCGGAAAATATTTTGCTTCGGGGAAAACGATAGAAAGTTTTTCTCCTGTAGATGGCAGGTTAATCGCTAAAATAAAGACTTCCGGAGAAAGTGATTATGACAAAGTAATAGAGACGGCTCAGAAGGCGTTTCTGGAATTCAGATCTATCCCTGCTCCTAAAAGAGGGGAGATCGTTAGACAGTTAGGTCAGAAATTAAGAGCATATAAAGATGACCTTGGAAAACTGGTTTCTTATGAAATGGGTAAATCTCTTCAGGAAGGCCTTGGAGAAGTTCAGGAAATGATTGATATCTGTGATTTCGCAGTAGGTGTTTCAAGACAGCTTCATGGGTATACCATGCATTCGGAAAGACCGGGTCACAGAATGTATGAGCAGTACCATCCGCTTGGCGTGGTAGGGATCATCACTGCTTTTAATTTCCCTGTTGCCGTTTGGGCATGGAATACCGCTTTAGCATGGATCTGCGGAAACGTTACCATCTGGAAGCCATCAGAAAAAACACCATTATGTGCTATCGCATGTCAGAACATTATGGCTGAAGTACTGAAAGAAAATAATCTTGCCGAAGGTATTTCAAGCGTATTGGTGGCTGATCATGAAATCGGGCAGAAACTGGTGGATGATAAGAGGGTTTCTTTGGTGTCCTTCACGGGATCTACAAGAGTGGGAAGAATGGTATCTTCCAAAGTAGCGGAAAGATTCGGGAAGTCTATCCTTGAATTGGGAGGAAATAACGCGATCATTATTTCTAAAGATGCCGACATCGATATGTCTATCATCGGGGCTGTTTTCGGGGCCGTTGGTACGGCAGGACAGAGATGTACTTCCACAAGAAGATTGATTATTCATGAAAGTGTTTATAATGAAGTGAAAAACCGATTGGTAAAAGCTTACGGACAGCTGAAAATCGGAAATCCATTGGATGAGAATAACCATGTAGGACCGCTTATTGACGTTGACGCAGTTAATCAATATGAAGAAGCTATTAAAAAATGTAAGAAAGAAGGAGGGAAGTTTATCGTTGAAGGAGGTGTTTTAAGCGGAAAAGACTACGAATCCGGCTGTTATGTAAAACCATGTATTGCAGAAGTAAAAAACTCTTATGAAATCGTTCAGCATGAAACTTTTGCACCGATCTTATACTTGATTAAATACAAAACTTTAGACGAAGCTATTGCTATCCAGAACGATGTTCCACAAGGATTATCATCTGCGATCATGACCCAGAACTTAAGGGAAGCAGAGTTATTCCTTTCTCATGCAGGTTCAGACTGCGGAATTGCCAACGTAAATATCGGTACTTCAGGTGCGGAAATCGGAGGTGCTTTCGGAGGTGAAAAAGAGACCGGAGGCGGCAGAGAATCCGGATCAGACGTTTGGAAATACTATATGAGAAGACAAACTAATACTATAAATTATACAACTCAACTTCCTTTGGCACAAGGGATTAAATTTGATTTGTAAGAATTTAGTTTAAACCAATCAAAAACAAAAAAACAAAAATTAATAACCTGAATGTTTAAATTCTTAGCCATTCAATTTATTAAATCACACAACTATTTTAATTATGGAACAAACAATCGATATAAAAGTAAATAAAGTAAAAGAAACCGTAGGAAGACACGTACTGGCAGATGGCTTTGATTTTGTGATGGATATTGAAAAATCCCACGGATCATGGCTGTATGACAAGCTTACAGACAGAGAATACCTCGACATGTTCTCAATGTTTGCCTCCGCTTCCATAGGCTACAACCATCCTTATCTGGTAGAAAGATCCGAATGGCTGGGGAAAATGGCCGTGAATAAGCCTACTTTGGCAGACGTGTATTCAGAAGAATATGCCCATTTTCTGGAAGTTTTTGAAAGAGTGGTTATTCCTGAAGAACTGCAGTATGCTTTCTTTATTGAAGGAGGAACTTTAGGCGTTGAAAACGCCATGAAGGCCTGCTTTGACTGGAAAACGCGCAAAAATTTTGAAAAAGGACTTCAGACAGAAGCCGGGATCTGTATCCATTTCAGACAGGCATTCCACGGAAGAAGCGGGTATACTTTAAGCTTGACTAATACTTCTGACCCAAGAAAGTATCAGTATTTTCCAATGTTTGAATGGCCGAGAATCTTAAACCCGAAATTAAAATTCCCGATTACTGAAGAAAATTTAGAAGAAACCATAAAGAATGAAAGGCTGGCGCTTTTACAGATAGAAGAAGCCATCCTGATGAATCCTGATAAAGTGGCATGCATCATTATCGAACCTATCCAGGCTGAAGGTGGCGATAATCACTTCAGAGACGAGTTCCTTCTAGGTTTGAGAAAACTATGTGATCAGAATGAAATTCTGTTGATCTTTGATGAAGTTCAGACAGGTATTGCTATTACAGGGAAAATGTGGGCATTCCAGCATTTTTCAGCAAAACCGGATATTATTTCTTTTGGTAAAAAAGCTCAGGTTTGCGGGGTTTTAGCTAATAAAGAAAAATTTGACCAGATTCCGAATAACGTTTTCAGAGAAAGTTCAAGAATCAATTCTACTTTTGGAGGAAACTTTATCGATATGCTTCGTTTCCAGCTGGTAATGGAAGTAATCGAAAAAGAAGACCTGGTTGAAAATGCAAGAGTAGTGGGCGACTATCTGCTGGAAAAATTAAAAGAGCTGGCTCAGAAATATCCTGAAAAGATTTCAAATGCAAGAGGAAGAGGCCTGATGTGCGCCATCGATCTTCCTTCGGCAGAACAGAGAAATCATCTGATGAGCGAGCTTTTCAAAGACGGGCTTATCATCCTTTCATGTGGAGATCAGTCTCTTCGTTTCAGACCCCATCTGAATGTTACGAGAGAAGAAATTGAGCTGGCCGTGAATAAAATTGAAAACAATATTAATAAAATTTAAAATCAAAGATTTGTAATTTTAAAAAAAACATTGTACATTTAGATACTCAAACGATATAGAATATGGAAAGAAGTACGAGAGTATCGGTTTTTGAAAGTGATAAACCTTCAGAAATCCAGCTAATAAAGTCTAAATTGGATGATGCACAAATTACAAACAGCGTCGAAAACAGTTATCTTACCTTTACGACAACGCCTACCGCAACGTCGCTAAAAGTTATGGTAAAACTGGAAGACGAGAAGAATGCATTTGAAATTATAGATGCTTATCTTCAACAAAGCGAAAATCAATAAAAAAACAATTTCATAATTTTAAATTTTACTACTTCGAACCGAAAATTAATTTTAATTAGTTTTCGGTTTTTTGGTTCAAATAATAAATCGTTATTAAAAGATTAAAGATTAAAGATTAAAGATTAAAGATTTTTAGATATTCAATAGAGGTGGGCTTTAGCCCGCCTAAATTAATGACCCGTTACAATGGCTTTAGCCAAAACCTAAAAACAAAAGATAAATTACACACTAATTTTAAATCTTCAATTATTTAATCTTTCAATTTAACAATCCACACATTAATGAATTCAGAGACGAAACTAAGAAAAGCACAAATTGAGGACAGGGATATTATCTGGGGAATAATCCGGCAGTCCATCGAAAGAAGAAAAAAGGACGGAAGTACCCAATGGCAGAATGGATATCCCAACCAGGGAACTGTGGAAAGCGACATTGCCAAAGGCTTTGGATATGTTCTTACCGTTGACGGAGAGATTGCAGTGTATACAGCTCTTATTTTAAATGACGAACCTGCTTACAGTACCATCGAAGGAGCATGGCTGAGCGACGGAGAATTTGTTGTTGTCCATAGAGTAGCTGTTGATGAAAAATTTGCAGGGAAAGGAATGGTAAAAAAACTTTTTGACCATATTGAAGATTTTACAAGGTCCCACAGAATTCAGAGCATAAAAGTAGATACCAATTATGATAATATCGCTATGCTGAAAATCCTTGAAAGCAAGGGGTATTCCTATTGTGGTGAAGTACTTTTGGCAGGAGGAATGAGAAAAGCCTTTGAGAAGATTATAATTTGAGACAAAAGTTAAATCAACTATCATTGAATTTTTAAAAGAGTCTGTATTTATAAACTCTATCGTGTTTGTTCGTTTAGTTCTGAACTAATTTCTACTTTTGTCAAAATTTTTATATTATGCACCAAAGTATAGAAATTGATGAGAAAATTTTTCAGGATGCCGTGAAATTTTACGGCACCGTTTTCAATCTACCGCCTTTAGCTTCAAAGATTTATGCCTACCTGCTTTTCGATTATGAGAAAGTAGGAATTACCTTTGATGAATTCGTTGAAGTGCTATGTGCAAGCAAAAGTTCTGTATCTACAAGTATTTCACTGCTTTTAAATGCGCAGCTCATCATCGATCACAACAAGATGGATGAACGGAAACGGTATTTTTTCATCAATGACGAGTACAAGAAAATCAGATTTGAAAAAATAGTTCAGAAAATGAAAGACGAACTCAAATTACTCGATGACCTGAACAGCTTTAAAAAAAATCAGGACAATGAATACAACGAACGAATAGAAGCTTACAAAGCACTTTTATACAAAAACATAGAAAATATTCAGGAATCTCTTAATAAACTTTAAAATGAATAATAAGCTAGTTATACTTTCTATTGCAGCGTTTTCACTGACAGCCTGCAAAAAAGAAGCTCCGAAACAGGATGGTCCGAAACCTTATCCTGTAGTATCTGTGGAGTCAAAAAATATAGTGGGCTATCAGACCTTCCCCGCTACCATCCAGGGAAGGGTGAACAATGATGTCCGGGCAAAAATACAGGGATATATTACCCAGGTGCTTGTAGACGAAGGACAATATGTTACCAAAGGCCAGCCATTGTTCCGTCTTGAAACCAATATCCTGACCGAAAATGCCGCTGCTTCCAAAGCCGGGATCGGCGCTGCGGAATCTAATATTGCAGCAGCACAGGCCTCTGTAAATGCGGCACAGGTGGAAGTCAATAAGCTGAAACCTCTTGTTCAGAAAAATATCATCAGCAATGTACAGCTGCAAACGGCTCAGGCCAATCTGGCCCAGGCCCAGGCTCAGCTGCAACAGGCGACCGCGGCAAAAAGACAGGCCGTTGCTAACTACAAAGGTGTAGAAGCCAATATCGAATATTCTATCATCCGTGCCCCTATTTCAGGAGTAATCGGGAGACTTCCATTAAAAGTAGGAAGTTTGGTAGGCCCGACTGATCAGACCGCACTGACGACGATTTCTGATACTTCTGAAATTTTCGCCTATTTCTCAATGAATGAAAAAGAATATTTTGATTTCCTTGAAAAATCTCCGGGAGCATCTATGCCTGAAAAGATCAAAAACCTTCCGATGGTAGAACTTCAGCTGGCTAATGGAAGCCTTTATCCTGAAAAAGGAAGAATTGAAGCCATTACCGGGCAGATTGACCCTACCACCGGTACCATACAGTTCAGAGTAGCCTTTACCAATGCTCAGAAACTCTTAAGCAACGGTAACAGCGGAACCATAAGATTCCCGCAACATTATGATAATGTATTGGTTGTGCCTGAAAGTGCAACTTACGAGCAGCAGGGTATTGTTTATGTCTATAAGGTAGATAAGGACACAGCTAAAAATGTTGTAGTAAATGTTATTGACAGAATAGATAATCTTGCGCTTATAAAATCTGGTGTCAATAAAGGAGAAGTTATTGTTGCAGCAGGTATTGGAGGGTTAAAACCGGGAACAGCCGTTAAAAAGAAACCTGTAAAAATGGATAGCCTTGTTCAATCAATAAAACCGAAATTCTAAAATGATTAAAAATTTTATAAACCGACCGGTTTTATCCACCGTAATATCAATTCTGATTGTTATTCTCGGGGTATTGGGATTGATATCGCTGCCGGTTACACAGTATCCGGACATTGCACCGCCTACCGTAAGTGTATCCGCAAACTATACCGGGGCCAATGCGGAAACTGTGATGAAAAGTGTTGTAGTACCTCTTGAAGAGCAGATTAACGGGGTAGAAGGAATGGATTATATCACTTCCAGCGCCGGAAACGACGGTTCTGCCCAGATTCAGGTTTTCTTTAAACAAGGAATAGATCCGGATATCGCAGCGGTAAACGTCCAGAACCGTGTAGCCAGAGCGACACCGCTTCTTCCTTCAGAAGTAACCCGTTCAGGGGTAGTTACCCAGAAACAGCAGACCAGTGCCCTGATGTATATGTCTTTCTATTCGGAAAACAAAGATCTGGATGATGTATACCTTCAAAACTTCCTGAATATTAACATTATACCGAATCTTAAAAGGATCAACGGTGTAGGGGATGCCAACGTTTTCGGTGGTAAGAACTATTCCATGAGAATCTGGCTGGATCCTGCAAAAATGGCAGCCTACAGTATAACACCTACCGATGTTACCAATGCCATCAACGAGCAGAGTAGAGAGGCAGCTGCAGGTTCTATCGGGCAGAACAGCGGAAGTTCTTTTGAATATATCATCAAATATGTAGGTAAATTCAACGATAAGGAACAATATGATAATATCATTATTAAATCCCTTGGTGACGGACAGAATTTAATGCTTAAAGATGTTGCCAAAGTAGAGCTGGCAGGCCAGTCTTACACCGGAATCGGGGAAAACGGAAACAACCCGTCCATCAGTATGGGGATCTTCCAGACTCCGGGATCCAATGCCCAGGAGATCATTAAAAATATTAAAACTTACCTGAAATCAGCGGAAGGAACTTTTCCACAGGGAATTAAATATACCTTCAACTTTGATACAAACGAATTCCTTGAAGCTTCAATCGAAAAGGTAGTGCATACCCTGATCGAAGCCTTTATTCTCGTATTTATTGTTGTGTATATATTCCTTCAGGATTTCAGATCTACCCTGATTCCGGCCATTGCGGTTCCGGTATCTATTGTGGGAGCATTCTTCTTCCTGAATTTATTCGGGTATTCCTTAAACCTCTTAACCTTATTTGCATTGGTACTTGCGATCGGTATCGTAGTGGATGATGCCATTGTCGTCGTCGAGGCCGTCCATGCGAAGATGGAACATGGTATTTCCGATGCTAAAAAAGCAACGGTAGAGGCAATGGACGAAATCACAGGAGCGATTATCTCTATTACTTTGGTAATGGCGGCTGTATTTATTCCCGTAACATTCATTACGGGTCCTACAGGGGTATTCTACCAGCAGTTTGGAATTACTTTGATTATTGCGATTATCATTTCTGCAATCAATGCCTTGACGCTGAGCCCGGTTTTATGTTCACTGTTTTTAAAGCCTCATGCAGAGCATCATAAAGAATACAGCAAACTTAATTTTCTTCAGAAATTCTTCTATAAATTCAATATTGCTTTCAAAACAACTACAGAGCGTTACGGAAGAGGTTTTGTATTCCTGCTGAGACATAAATGGGTAACCCTGATCATCTTCGCGGTGACCGGAGGTATTTTATTCTGGGCGAGCAGCACCATGAAAAAAGGTTTTGTACCTACAGAAGACAGAGGAATTATCTTTACAGACGTTCAGCTTCCTCCGGGAGCTTCTATGGAAAGAACGTATAATGCTTTAAAAACACTTCAGGCTAAAGCTTTAAAAGTTCCGGGAGTACAGAACGTGACGATTTCTACCGGTAGAGGATTCTTATCCGGAAACGGAAGTAACAATGGTCTTGCCTTCGTTAAACTGAAGCCTTTTGATGAAAGAAAAAAAGACGGACAGACTTCTGAAGACATCACTAAAAAATTATTCGGCATCGTAGGATCCGTTCCTGATGCCAAAGTGGTATTCTTCCAGCCGCCAAGTGTACCCGGATTCGGGAACAGTGCCGGTTTTGAAATGGTGCTTCTGGATAAATCGGGAGGTGAATATGCTGATCTGGATAATAAAACCAACGAATTCATTGGGAAACTGATGGAAAGACCTGAAATAGAATTTGCCCAGACTTCATTCAATACAAAATATCCTCAGTATCAGATGGAGATCAATGTTCCTCTGACCAAGCAGCTTGGAGTTTCCGTAAGTGATATCCTGGCTACCATGCAGGGGTACATCGGAGGTATCTATACCGCTGACTTTACCAAATACGGGAAACAGTTCAGAGTAATGGTTCAGGCGCTTCCTGAAAACAGAAAAAACATTGAAAATCTTAATGAATTATACGTAAGAACCGGTTCAGGAATAATGTCTCCGATTTCGCAGTTCGTTACCCTGAAAAAAGCATACGGACCTCAGTCGGTAAGCCGTTATAATCTATTTACTTCTGTGAAAGTAACAGGAGCAAACTCTGCAGGATACAGTTCCGGAGATGCTATTACTGCTGTACAGCAGGTAGCCAACGAAACGCTGAACCAAAACTATGCAGTTGAGTTTACCGGGCTGACCAGAGAAGAATTAAATTCAGGATCCCAGACGCTTCTGATCTTCGGATTAAGTTTGATCTTTGTTTACTTTATTCTTTCTGCTCAGTATGAAAGTTATATCCTTCCGCTGATCGTAGTTATTTCTCTTCCTCTCGGGGTAATGGGAGCTTATTTCGGCCAGAAAATTATGGGTCTGGAAAATAACATTTACTTCCAGATTGCCCTGATCATGCTCGTTGGGTTACTTGCGAAAAATGCGATTCTTATCGTTGAATTTGCGGTCCAGCGAAGACATCATGGGGAAACCATTGTCATGTCTGCCATTAATGCGGCTAAAGCCAGGATAAGACCAATTCTGATGACCTCCTTTGCCTTTATCTTCGGTCTGTTGCCGTTGGTTCTTGCTAGCGGAATCGGTGCGGTAGGGAACAGGTCTATTGCAACGGGTGCAGCGATCGGGCTATTGATAGGAACTATTTTAGGATTATTTGTAATTCCTGTACTGTATGTGATTTTTGAAACACTTCAGGAAAAAATTAAACCTATTAAGAAAGAAGATATCAATTTAGCAGAATAAAATTAATTAGAGAAGCTAGAAGTTAGAGCTTAGAAATTAGTCTAATGCTCAGCTTCTAACCTCTGGTTTCTAATTTCTAACTTCTAATTAAAAATAATGAAGAGTTTATTAAACATCATAAAAGGAATAACTTTTTCAGTTGCAATTCTTGGTGCAGTTACCTCCTGTATGGCAAGAAAAGAGTACGAAAGACCGAAAAACGTTGTAGACGAAAAGCTTTTCCGTACAGATATGCTGCCTTCTGACAGTACAACGATCGCCAATGTTTCATGGAAAGAAATATTTACTGATCCTATACTTCAGAAGCATATTTCAAAGGCTTTGGATAATAATTTAGATATAAGGATCGCCCTGCAGAGCATCAATTCTGCGGAAGCTTACTTAAAGCAGAGTAAGGCTGCCTATGAACCGACGTTAACGGTAGGTCCCGGCTATTCTTTCCAGACTCAGTCTTTAAATACGCAGACCGGACAGTTATTTGGAGAGAGACGGTATATCAACCAGCTTGATATTACGGCAAGTTTAGGCTGGGAAGCTGATCTCTGGGGTAAACTGAAAGCTCAGGAAAAAGCTCAGTTAGCTACCTATTTAGGAACTGTTGCAGCGCACAGAGCTGTTAAAAGTGACCTGGTTGCCTCCATTGCCTCTGCTTATTATCAATTGCTGACTTTTGATGATCAGAAAAGAATCATAACAGAAACTATTGCTGTTCGTGAGAAGAATCTGGAAACCACTAAAGCTTTGAAAGTAGCGGGAACAGTAACGGAAGTTGCCGTTCAGCAGAGTGAAGCATTGGTTTTCAATGCCAAGTCATTACTTATCGACATGGATACTCAGATCCAGCTGTTGGAAAATACAATGAGTCTGCTGATGGGAGAGCCTTCCCATACCATTGAAAGATCAACATTGAGAAGCCAGCAGGTTCCGGTTGATTTAAAATTAGGATATCCTGCCCAGTTACTGGCCAACCGTCCTGATGTAATGAGAGCGGAATATAATCTAATGAATACTTTTGAACTGACCAATGCTGCAAAAGCTCAGTTTTATCCTACTTTAAAAATTACAGGAAGCGGAGGAATCCAGTCCCTTGATATTGACCATTTATTCAGTGTAAATTCATTGTTTGCAAGTGTAGTGGGAGGTTTGGCTCAGCCGATTTTAAACAGAAGAGCAATCAAAACCAATTATGAAGTAAGCCTGGCCAATCAGGAAACGGCTTATCTGAATTTTAGAAAAACAGTACTTACAGCTGGAAAAGAGGTTTCAGATGCAATCCGTGTATTCTCGGTTCAGGATTCTTTTATTGAGTTAAAACAGAAAGAACTTAATGCTTATAAGAATTCTGTTGAATATTCTCAGGAACTTGTTAACTACGGTATGGCCAACTATCTTGAAGTATTGAATGCAAGTGTGAATTCATTAAATGCAGAACTGAATATTTCCAATGCAGAATACAGCAAAATGAAAGCTGCTGTAGAGCTTTACCAGGCTCTTGGCGGTGGATGGAAATAGAAATCCACTCAATATAAAATAACAACGTATGTCAGAATGGCATACGTTTTTTGTTGGCTGATATTGTTAAACTTTTTATAAAAATAAAAAACAGGTTGTATATATGTAGTAAACTACGTAGTTTTGAACTATAAATAAAATGCATATGAAAATGATCATCCGACAATTAGATAACAGTTATTCAGATCAGCTGATTGACTTAATTCTTACCATCCAGCAAAAAGAATTTAATGTACCTATCACGATAGAAGATCAGCCGGATTTAAAAATGATTGAGAGCTTTTATATGGAACCCGGTGGAAATTTCTGGGGTGCTTTTATAGACGGTGAGCTGATAGGTTCCATAGCTTTGGTTAAATTTGATGAAAGGGCAGGAGCGGTGAGAAAAATGTTTGTAAAAAAAGAATTCAGGGGAAAAGAGCTGAATATTGCACAGGAACTTCTGGAAGTTTTAATATCTTTCTGCCGTGAAAATGGAATTGATGCAATTTACCTTGGAACCGTTAACATATTAAAGGCCGCCATGCGTTTTTATGAACGCAATCATTTTTCACAGGTTGAAAAGAAAAATCTGCCAGCAAGTTTTCCACTGATGAATGCAGATAATGTTTTCTACTATTTAAATATAAATCAAAAGGTATGAATATAATAGATGAATCCGGTATCCTGGCCATATCTACGAGGCTGCAGCGTTTAAGTGAACAATTGAGGAAAGACGGTGCTATGATTTATAAATCTTTCGGCATTGACTTTGAGCCCAAATGGTTCCCTGTGATCTTTACTCTCCATCATAAAGAAATGCTGAGCGTTGTGGAAATTGCCAATGAAATAGGATATACCCATCCATCTACCATAAGCTTGCTGAAAGAACTGGAGAAACAAAAGCTTATTCAATCCAAAAAAGACAAACAGGATGAGCGCAGAAGACTGATTATACTGACTCCTAAAGGTATTGAACTGATTGAAAAAATGCAGCCGGTTTGGGAACTGGTGTCAAAAGTACTTGGCGAAATTGCAGATAATAAAAATAATCTACTTGCAGCAATTAATGAAGCAGAAGAAAAAATAGCTGAGCAGTCATTTTATCAGAGAGCATTGAAGATGAAAAAGGAAAGTGAATGATTGATTGTAAGTATTTTATGAATTTAGAATGCGTTTTTTTTGTTTTGATGATTTATAATGCATGATGACAATCTAAAAAAAGTAAAAAAATCTAATAAAAAAAATTGAAAAAAAATTTGGATATGCGGTTTAAATACTTACTTTTGTACCGCTTTAAAAAAGTAGGGGGAATTAGCTCATCTGGCTAGAGCGTTAGACTGGCAGTCTAAAGGTGACGGGTTCGATCCCCGTATTCTCCACAAGACGAAACCACGCCCAATAAAGGTTTCACAGTAATTTAGATAACTTGAAGTTGTATTAACAGTGTACTAAATCGTGTACTAACTTAAATACAACAAAGTATGTTTAAAAATCAAAACATGAACGGATGCAGCTACTCTGATCCGTTCATTTTCCCAATTCTGAAAAAAGTTTCATCTAAAGTTGCTATGGCCAAAGATTGGCATGTAGCATGTAGGTCTATAATCAAGCATAAAATGCTAAAATTCCGAATTTTATTATCGCTTTAAAATTAATTATCCCTGTATGATGATTTAATTGTTATATTTACTATTACAAATCATAAAAAATTACATTATGAAAACACAAAATCTTCAAAAAGGAAAAAAGTTGAACAAAAAAGAATTGAGAGTAATTACTGCAGGACTTCTGATCTGTGCTGATCCAGATACCGGTGTATGTGAGGTATATAGAATCCAATGTGCAGAATTTCAATGCAAATACGCTCCTTAATTTTATATTCTTTTATTGAAACCACTCGCACAAGAGTGGTTTTTTATTTTAAAACACAACAAAAGATTAATATTAAGATGTATAATGTAAATGAAAAATAGGAAGTAAGTAGCTACTGGTATAAAATCTAAACCTTTTTAAAATGATAGCTCCAAGCTATTTAGCTGTTAAAGAACTCACGTAATAATACAAACCCATATTGCCCTAGCCTCACTCATAAATGCCGTTATTTGCTGAAATATCAGTTTAGTTGCTTTTTGAACGGGATATGGACAAAAGATAAACAAGATGGGCAAACATACTTCTCTTTACAGATTCCACTTTGATATCACCGGTTGCCTGGTTAATGGTCGTTACCAGATCTGCATTACACTGTCCGGAAAATGAGCCGCTGCCTAAATAATTGGCTGTATTCGCAGAAGGGTAGGAGATTCTGGGATAATCGGGAGCAACCTGTTCAGCAGCTGTTATTCCTCCTACATAACCTTTATTATCAATAAAACGGGCAGACCAGGTTCCCAAAAATTGTCCGTTCACTGTATTGATGGTTTGGCCTACCACAATCTGGGTATCTACAGCCCTTGTGAAGCCTGCACAGGAACTGTAATGGTTAACGTTCACCGTACAGGAAGATGCATTGTCAGCAGGCTGGAAACATTTTCCTTCGTAAACGGTAAGCCTTTGTTCTGCGGCTGATGTGGAAGTATTCAGCAATGCCTTGGGAGAAAAGACTTCTTCAGGTGAAATTAAGATCAAAACTCCCTGCTCATCGGCTGCAACAATTTTCCTTTCGGTGTTGGCCAATGCTCTTACTCTGGCAGGTCCGTTCACATCTAAAGTATGGGATGGAATGGAAGTGTTAATCCCTACCTGAGAATAGACGTTACTGAATAAAATAACTGTAAGGGAAATAAATAGTCTCGTTTTCATGGTATTAATTAAGGTTTTAGTAAAATTTTATATTTTTCACTAAAGTAAGAAATATTTATAAATGCGAAAATAATTTGTATTTTAAATTCAATTTAAATGATTTGATCATCTGAATTTTCATTAAACAAAGAAAAATAAATATAGTACATCTGTAAAATGTATAAATGAAGCGTTTTGTAAAATACTTTTACTGAAATACAGTAAAATTGCTTGTTTCTCTTTAGTAAATAATTGTATTTTAGCCAAAATAAGGCACTAATTCATAAAAATATAATCACCTGATTAAAATTCAGATAATCTGAATGAAAAAAATTAGTAGATTTGCACGGAACAAGGCAAAAAATAAATGATTCAGTCTTCTATTTTTTAAGTAGAGATGAATAAATAACAATAAAATTTGATTAGCTTATAAACTATTAGAAACTATGAAGAAACTTTTTTTACTTCTTTTAACCGCTTTTTTATTTATCGGATGCAGTTCTGATGATGACACCATTTATGATTATATAGGAACATGGTCAGGAAAGTATACAGGAAGCGATGACGGAACCTGGAATCTTGTGGTAGCCAGCGACGGTAAAGTAACCGGCACCATGCACTCTACAGTCAATGATGAAAATTATAATATTTCCGGGAACTTAACCGAAACCGGGGATCTTACCGCTGTGGTCGGGTTGCCTGATGATGGCGAGTTCAAAGGAACCCTTTCAAGAGATAAAAAAGGAAACGGAAGCTGGTCAAACGCTGTTCCTACCCCTGCAAGATACGGGACCTGGACAGGAGACAAAAAATAAAACAAAAAGGCCTGCAGATTAATCTGCAGGCCTTTTTGTTATTTAAATAAACCCCATGTGGGTAATTTTTCCCTTATCCTTAATCACTAAAAAGCAGAGAAGAAGTTTGTCGTCCTGAAAATACTTTTTTAGACGGATCCCTTTCTCATTTTTTACAGAAGCTTTCTCTTCAAAAAATTCAGCAGTATATGCTTCCAGATCCGCATGTATGGTGACCATAACTATTTCATCTGCTGAAAGACGGTTATCCAGATTCAGAATGCTAGCATCGTTTTCTACGGAAAGATAAGTTCCCGCACTGAAATTCTCCTTTTCTCCAAATTTGAATTCTTTAAGAAGGTGCATCCCTTCCTCAGTAATAAGGCCGTTTTGGACGGTCCTTTTTCCCTTCTCTGAAACAGTATCAAGATCCTTGATTGCGGTCATCAGCTTTGCAAATCTTTGGTAGAGCAGGGGTTCTCCGGACTCTTTAATGTACTTTTCAATACAGCCGCGTATGGTTTTTCCTGCTTTTGAGCAGTGCCCGAACTCAGAACTGTTCTGCCTTACCTTTTCATAAGAAGGGCTTTTTTTGAAAGCAGTTTTATTGAATCCACTCTTTTTACGAACCACATTTTTCCCGTTCAGGCTGTAAAAAACCAGATCGCCTACACTGCCTTTGATCTTTATTAAACTTTCATACGTTGCCATATCACCAAATTGGAGATCAAATATACTAATAAATATAAGAAATCATAATTTTAACATATATTTATCATATAGTTGTAGTATAGTTTTATTATAATTAAAATATAAAATGTATATTTGTCAAACAATTAGTTACTTCATTTAAAATCAGATGACTATGATACCGGGATTATTTGAAAAAAACTTAAGGATAAAGCAGCTTTCCGTTCTGATGATGGCCTCCGTTATTACAGTTTCCTGCGGATCATCAAAAAATGTAGCTTCCAAAAAAAAGACAACAACCAAAACTGTTGTAAAGGCTGAAAATCTTAGAAAGCTGGATTCTAAATTTGATGGAAATGTCTCCAGATCTGTCAGTGATATTCTTAAAGATGCAGAGAAATACCTCGGAACTCCTTATAAATTTGGAGGGAACAGCTCGTCAGGTTTTGACTGTTCCGGCTTTACCGTAAAAGTTTTTGAAGAAAATGATTTCTCCCTTCCGCGCAGATCTGCAGATCAGGCCGATGCCGGTAAAAAAATTGATATCAAAGACGTTAAACCCGGCGATCTTCTCTTTTTCGCCACAGCCGGAGGAAGCAGGGTTTCTCATGTAGGAATCGTTCATGATATCGGAGCAGATGGAGAAGTAAAATTCATTCATGCTTCTACTTCAAAAGGAGTCATTATTTCTTCATTAAACGAAAAATACTGGAACAAAGCCTACCTCCATGCCCAGAGAGTGCTATAAACCATTGCAATAGACCGATTTTATTAGCCCGAAAATTTGCGGTGAAAAAGTACAGTATTGCAGATGGGTATGTTTCGTTAAAAGCATACACGATAAAACTGTTTTGCTGAACTTTTTTGTATCTTTGGCGCGAATAATTTTCAAATTAATTTAAACAAGAAACATGTCTTTACAACAAACAATTGAAAACATTTGGGATAATAGAGATTTATTACAGAATGAAGACAGCCAGAAGGCGATAAGAGAAGTTATTTCCTTATTGGATTCCGGAGAACTTCGTGTTGCTGAGCCTACGGAAAACGGATGGCAGGTGAACGAATGGGTGAAGAAAGCTGTAGTAATGTATTTCCCGATCCAGAAAATGGAAACTATTGAAGTAGGTCCGTTTGAATTTCATGACAAAATTCCTTTGAAGAGAAACTATGCTGAAAAAGGAGTAAGAGTTGTACCTCATGCTATCGCAAGAGAAGGATCTTTTGTGGCTTCAGGAGTCATTATGATGCCTTCTTATGTGAATATCGGTGCTTATGTAGATTCAGGAACCATGGTGGATACCTGGGCTACAGTAGGAAGCTGTGCACAGATCGGTAAAAACGTTCATCTGAGTGGTGGTGTAGGTATCGGTGGCGTACTGGAACCATTACAGGCTGCTCCTGTAATCATTGAGGATGACTGTTTCATCGGTTCAAGATGTATCGTCGTGGAAGGTGTTCACGTAGAAAAAGAAGCTGTTTTGGGTGCCAATGTGGTACTGACTGCTTCTACAAAAATTATCGACGTTACAGGAGATCAGCCGGTTGAGATCAAAGGAAGAGTTCCTGCACGTTCAGTGGTAATCCCTGGAAGCTATACAAAACAGTATCCTGCAGGAGAATACCAGGTTCCATGTGCATTGATTATTGGCCAGAGAAAAGAATCTACAGATAAGAAAACATCTCTTAATGATGCTTTAAGAGAGAATAATGTAGCGGTATAAGCTATGTCTTCTCTAAATTTTAAAGTTTCATTTTAAAATTTATATAATAAACCCTGAATACTCATTTGGGGTTTATTTTATTTATACCTTTAAACCATTAAGCTTATAAAAAACTCTGATATGAAAATTGCCTTCGATGCAAAACGTTTTTTTCACAATACGTCCGGATTGGGCAATTATTCCAGGGATCTTATCAGGATTCTTTCCCAGTATTATCCTGAAAACGAATACCTGCTGCTGAATAAAAACAGTTCGGAAAGAGGCAGAGACATTCTGGAAAAATCCAATGTAAAATTTGTACAAACCTCAAAAGGAAACCTTTCCCGGCAGCTTAAAATGGGAAAAGATGCGCAGAAAGAAGGAGCACAGATATTTCATGGTCTTTCCGGTGAGCTGCCTTTGAAATGGGGCAAAGAACCTATCAGAAAAATTGTGACCATCCATGATCTGATTTTCATGAGATACCCACAATATTATTCTTTTTTTGACCGGAAGATTCACTTGTGGAAATTCAAAAAAGCAGCTATTTCTGCCGATAAAATCATTGCCATTTCGGAACAGACCAAAAGAGATATTATCACCTATCTGAAAGTTCCTGAAAGTAAAATAGAAGTTATTTACCAGGGCTGTCACAAAGCCTTTAAAGAACAGCAGCCAGATGATGTAATTCAGGCTGTAAAAGAAAAGTTCAGCCTTCCGGAACGTTATATTTTAAATGTAGGAACCATTGAAGCCAGGAAAAACCTTTTGAATATAGTTAAAGGGATCAGTGATACTGAAATTCCTTTGGTTGTAGTGGGAAGAAAGACAAAGTATTATAAAAAAGTAGAGGCTTTTATCAAGAAAAACAAGATGGAAAAACAGGTGTTTTTCCTCGAAGGAGTTTCTATGGATGAACTGGCTGTGATCTACAAGCTTGCAAATGTTTTCGTGTATCCTAGCTTTTTTGAAGGCTTTGGAATTCCGGTAATAGAAGCACTTTTCTCAAAAACGGCAACGATCACCAGCAATACCAGCTGCCTGCCGGAAGCGGGTGGAAAAGATTCTGTTTATATTGATCCCAACAATTACGTTGATATAGGAACTAAAATAAAATTCCTCTGGGAAAACGAGTCTGAAAGAAAACGCCGTGCAGAAAAGAGTTTCGAGTTTGTTCAGAAATTTAATGACGAACCTATTGCAGCACAGTTAATGGAACTCTACAAAAAAAATCTGTAAAAAAACTTTGCAGTTTAAAAATAAACCCTACATTTGTACCACAATTCAAAACAATGAAACCGAATTTTTTAACACTTCATCATTACTATCATCATCTCTGCTAAGACGGAACTGATTGATATAAACATGTGTTAAAATCAAAATAATTAAAAACCGTCTGAGTAAATAGACGGTTTTTTTGTTTCCCGAATTCTTCCCGGAAATCTTCAACAGATCAGTTTTTATTTGCTCAGATTTATCTAAAATAATACAATGAGTAAATTAAAAATTGCGATTCAGAAAAGCGGCAGACTTTACGAAGATTCTCTACAACTCCTCAAAGACTGCGGTATTTTCGTCAACAATGGTAAAGACCAGCTCAAGGTTTCCGTAGACAACTTTCCGATGGAAATCATGTACCTCAGAAACTCGGATATTCCACAATACCTCGAAGATGGAGTGGTAGACATTGCTATCGTTGGCGAAAACCTTTTAGAAGAAAAACAGAAAAATATCAGGATTGTTGAGAAGCTTGGATTTTCAAAATGCCGTGTTTCCTTAGCCGTTCCCAAAGAAGTGGAAACCGACGATCTTTCTTACTTTCAGGGTAAAAAGATTGCCACGTCCTATCCCAACACCCTTAGAAATTTCCTTGATGAAAAAGGGATCGTTTCCGATATCCACATCATTTCCGGTTCCGTTGAAATAGCTCCTAATATCGGCCTTGCAGACGGGATCTGTGATATTGTAAGCTCAGGAAGCACCTTATTTAAAAACGGGTTGAGAGAAACGGTTACCATTCTTAAATCAGAAGCTGTTCTTGCAAAAACATCCGTGCTCGATGCTCAGAAGGAAGCTGTTTTGGATAAATTTCTATTTAGAATCAAGTCCGTTTTGAAAGCAAAGAATTCAAAATACATTCTGATGAATGTTCCTGATGAAAAGATCAGCGCCATTGCTTCTGTGCTTCCGGTATTGAAAAGCCCTACGGTTATTCCTTTGGCCGAACAAGGATGGAGCAGTATTCATTCAGTAATTGATGAAGTAAGATTTTGGGACGTCATTGATGAACTGAAAGAAAACGGAGCGCAGGACATACTCATTATTCCAATCGATAAAATGGTGATTTAATTATGAAAATATACAGATATCCAGAACGGAATGCATGGCCGGATCTCGTAAAACGCCCTGTAATGGAGCAGGAAGAAATATCCGGGCTGATCAGGAAAATATTTGATGCTGTTGAAGAACAGGGAGACAGTGCTCTTATTGAATTCAATAAAAAATTTGATAAGGCTGTAACACCGTATATTGCAGTTTCTGAGGAAGAATTGGAAAATGCGGCAGACAAAATTTCTGAAGATTTAAAGAAAGCCATTAAGCAGGCCAAAGAAAATATATCAAAATTTCACAACGCGCAGATAGCAGAAACAGAAAAAATAGAAACTGTAAAAGGAGTAACCTGCTGGAGAGAAAATCGAGGCATTGAAAAAGTAGGGATCTATATTCCGGGAGGAACTGCTCCTTTATTTTCAACAGTGCTGATGCTCGCTGTACCTGCAAATTTGGCAGGATGTCAGGAAATTATCCTGTGTACACCACCGGACAGCAGCGGTAATATTAATCCTGCAATTCTCTTTACAGCGAAACTTTGCGGGATTACAAAAGTGTTTAAAACCGGAGGTGCACAGGCCGTCGCAGCCATGAGTGTCGGAACAGAAAGTATTCCAAAGGTGTATAAAATTTTTGGACCTGGTAACCAATATGTTGTTGCCGCCAAAGAATATGCGCAGCGTTACGGCGTAGCGATTGATATGCCTGCGGGTCCCAGCGAAGTTCTCGTTATTGCAGACAGTCAGGCTGTTCCTGAATTTTGTGCAGCGGATCTTCTCTCACAGGCAGAGCACGGAAGCGACAGCCAGGTAGTTTTTATTACCACAGATTTCAAAATTTTCAGTGAAACCATTGAAGCCGTTGAAAAACAGGTGAGGAAGCTCCCGAGAAACGAAATGGCTACACAGGCCCTTGATCACAGTGTTTTTGTTTTGATGAATTCATTGGAGGAAGCTTTGGAATTCAGCAATTTGTATGCTCCGGAACACCTTATCCTTGCCCTGGAAGATTTTGAGCAGTACATTCCACAGATCAGCAATGCCGGATCGGTTTTCCTGGGAAATTATTCCTGCGAAAGTGCCGGAGATTATGCCAGCGGAACCAATCATACTTTGCCTACGAATGCTTATGCAAGGAACTACAGCGGCGTTTCCCTCGACAGTTTTGTTAAGAAAATTACCTTCCAGCACCTTTCTAAAGAAGGTTTGAAAAAAATAGGAAAAACAATAGAAGTAATGGCAGAAGCAGAAGGTCTTATTGCCCACAGAAATGCAGTGTCTATACGATTAAAATAAGATAATGAAAGAATTTAACCTCAATACTTTAGTTAGAAAAAATATACTCAGTTTACAGCCTTACACCAGCTTCAGAGATAACAGTGAGTTTAAAGCCCCGGTTCTTCTGGATGCTAATGAATGTCCGTTCGGGGAATTCAACAGATATCCGGATTCAACTCAGAAAAAGCTTAAAAGCAAGCTTGCAGACCTTAAAAAGGTAACTCCTTCACAGGTCGCTTTGGGAAACGGCAGCGATGAATTAATCGATCTGATCATAAAAATCTTCTGTGAGCCTAAAAAAGACACCATTCTGATGATGAACCCTTCATTTGCCATGTACGCTTTTTACGCGGCGGTGAATGAAAATGAAGTTGTAAAATTAAACCTGGATGAAAACTTTGAAATAGTAAAAGGTGACTTTTTAAAGATTACTCAGGAATGCGACAACAAAGTTTTTTTCCTTTGTTCTCCCAATAACCCGACTGGAAACAGTGTCCAGGATATAGAATTTTTTATCCGGAACTTTGACGGAATTGTTGTCATAGATGAAGCTTACATTGAATTTTCAGAAAATAGATCGGCAATTGAACTTCTGGATAAATATCCTAACCTGATTGTTCTGCAGACTTTTTCTAAAGCCTGGGGAACGGCAGGAGCCAGGGTTGGTGCTGCTTATGCTTCTGAAGAGATCATTCGTTTTATCAATACGGTGAAGGCTCCTTACAATGTGAATTCTTTAAGTCAGGAGCTTATTTTAAATCTTTTGGATGATAAAGATAGGCTTAAAAATAATGTTGAAAGCGTTTTGCAGGAAAGAACCTGGCTGGAACAGGAATTTAAAAATATGGAATGCATCATCAAGATATTTCCTACCGATGCCAATTTCTTCCTGATCAAAGTCAATAATGCCCAAACGGTGTATCAGAAAATGTTGGATAAGGAAATTCTGACCAGCCAAAGGTCGCCTGCAATTCAGGATTGCATAAGGATCAATGTAGGAAGCCGTGAAGAAAACGAAAAATTAATCAATGTCTTAAAAGCAATTGCATCATGAAAAAAGTACTTTTTATAGACCGTGACGGAACCCTTATCATAGAACCGCCCGAAGATTTTCAGGTAGATTCGCTGGAAAAACTTGAGTTTTATCCGGGAGTTTTCCAGAACCTTTCCAAAATTGCCAGAGAAATGGATTACGAGCTGGTAATGGTTACCAATCAGGATGGTTTAGGGACGGATAGTTTTCCTTATGAAGATTTTATAAAACCCCAGGAGAAAATGCTGAAAACTTTCATAAACGAAGGAATCGTTTTCAGTGATATTCTGATTGACAAAAGTTTTGAGCATGAAAACCTTCCTACCAGAAAACCGGGAATCGGCATGCTTTCAAAATACATCTACGGAAATTATGATCTTGAAAATTCATATGTTATTGGGGATCGACTTACAGATGTACAACTTGCTGAAAATTTGGGAACTAAAGCTATTTTTATCAATGAAAGCTTTAATGAAAAAGTAGCGCTTACTACAACAAATTGGCCTGAAATCTATCTCTTTTTAAAGCAGGAATCCAGAAGGGCAAAGGTCTACAGAAAAACCAATGAAACAGAAATAGATATTGAAATAGACCTGAACGGTAAAGGTGCTGCAGAAATTTCTACAGGTCTTCATTTTTTCGATCACATGCTGGATCAGATTGCAAGACACGGAAACTTAGATCTTAAAATTAAAGTAAACGGAGACCTTAATGTGGATGAGCATCACACGATTGAAGACACCGGAATTGCTTTAGGTGAAGCCTTTTCAAAAGCATTGGGCAATAAAAAAGGGATTGAAAGATATGGCTTTTTGCTTCCGATGGACGACTGTCTGGCCCAGGCAGCCATTGATTTCGGAGGAAGGCCGTGGATAGTTTGGGAGGTTGATTTTAAAAGAGAAAAAATAGGGGATGTGCCTACAGAAATGTTCTTTCACTTTTTCAAATCCTTTACAGATTCATCAAAATCCAATCTGAATATTAAAGCAGAAGGAAATAATGAACACCACAAAATAGAAGCGGTCTTCAAGGCATTTGCAAAAGCTGTTAAAATGGCGGTAAATCAGTCGGACAGCAGTTTTAATTTACCATCAACCAAAGGAAGCTTATAATATGATCGCATTGATAAAATACAACGGCGGAAATGTAAGTTCAGTCCAGAATGCTTTGGCCCGGCTCAATATTGATTCCATCATTACGGATGATCCTGAGCTGATTATAAAAGCTGATAAAGTAATATTTCCGGGAGTGGGAGAAGCTTCATCAACGATGAAAGTACTTGAAGAAAAGGGGCTTAATACGCTAATTCCCAGTCTGAAGCAGCCGGTTTTAGGAATTTGCCTCGGAATGCAGTTGATGTGTGGCAATAATGAAGAAGGAAATACGAAAGGAATGGGAATTTTTGATGTAGATGTTAAGCAGTTTCCGCCGGAAGACCTTGTTCCGCATATGGGATGGAACACCATTTCAGGTCTTAAATCACCGCTTTTTTTAGGGATTGAGGAGAATAGCGATGTATACTTTGTCCACAGCTATTATTGCGGATTGGCAGAGTCTACGGTGTCCGTATGCGATTATATTCTTCCGTTCAGTGCTTCGCTTCAGAAAGATAATTTCTTTGCGGTACAGTTTCACCCTGAAAAATCGGGGCTGACGGGCAGTAAAATATTAGAAAACTTTATAAAACTATAGGTGATGAAGATTATTCCAGCAATTGATATTATTGACGGAAAATGTGTCCGTCTGTCAAAGGGAGATTATTCTACCCAGAAAATATACAGCGAAAATCCTGTGGAAATCGCTAAAGAATTCGAAAATTTCGGAATCCGGTTTCTCCACCTTGTAGACCTGGACGGTGCTAAGTCTAAACATATTGTGAATCAGAAAGTCCTGGAAAATATTGCCCGGGAAACTTCGCTCCATATTGATTTCGGAGGTGGTTTAAAAACAGGGAATGATATAGAAACAGCATTTAATTCGGGGGCAAAACAGATCACTTTGGGAAGCATTGCCGTTCAGGACCCGGAATTTTGTATTGAAATGATTAAAAGATATGGCAATGACAGGATTATTTTAGGAGCTGATTGCGAAAACAGGAAGATCAAAACATCCGGATGGCTGGAAGAAAGCAGCTTGGATATTATAGATTTTCTTCTTCAGTATCAGGAAAAAGGCATCAGCCAGACCATATGCACAGATATCTCCAAAGATGGAATGCTGGAAGGGCCGTCCACAGACCTGTATAAAGAAATACTGGATAAAACATCAGTAAAGCTTACGGCGAGCGGTGGCATTTCATGCATTGAAGATGTTTACAGCATGAAAGAGATCGGATGTTCAGGAACTATTATCGGAAAAGCCATTTATGAAGGAAAAATAAGTTTATCACAACTTCAGAAATTTATTGAAAATGCTTAAGAAAAGAATCATTCCATGTCTGGATATTAAAGACGGAACTACCGTAAAAGGAGTTAATTTCGAAGGATTACGAAATGCCGGAGATCCCGTAGAGCTTGCAGTGAAATATGAGCAGGAAGGTGCTGACGAACTGGTTTTCCTCGATATTACGGCAACTCTGGAAAACAGGAAGACCTTTGCAGATCTTGTAAAAGAAATAGCCAGGCAGCTCAGTATCCCGTTTACCGTAGGCGGTGGAATTTCCTCTGTAGAAGATGTCAGAAAGCTTCTGGAAGCTGGTGCAGATAAGATCAGCATCAATTCTTCTGCGGTTAAAAATCCACAGTTGATTGGTGACCTTGCGAAAGAATTCGGAAGCCAGTGTGTGGTCGTTGCTATTGATACCCGTTTTACAGACGGCTCAGATCTTGTCTATGTAAGAGGCGGAAAGCTTGCTACAAACCTGAATACAGTAGATTGGGCAAAAGAAGTATCATCGTTGGGGGCAGGAGAGATTCTGCTGACCTCAATGGATGGTGACGGAACAAAAAACGGATTCGATCTCCGCATCACCAAGCTGGTTTCAGAAGCTGTTTCTATCCCCGTGATTGCTTCAGGAGGAGCAGGAAGCGCAGATGATTTTATTAAAGTATTCAATGAAACAAAAGCAACCGGAGCTTTGGCAGCCAGTATTTTCCACTTTAATGAAGTGCCTGTTCAGGAATTAAAACAGTATTTAAAAACTCAAAAAATACCCGTACGATGAAAATAGATTTTAATAAAAATAATGGCCTTGTTCCGGTGATCATCCAGGACAGCAGAACGCAGCAGGTACTCATGCTTGGATATATGAACGAGGAGGCTTTTGAAAAGACAGAAAAGGACGGTATTGTCACTTTTTTCAGCCGTTCCAAGAACAGGCTTTGGACAAAAGGGGAAGAATCCGGTAATTTCCTGACTGTAAAGAATATAAGTATAGATTGTGATCAGGATACTATCTTGATACAGGCTGTTCCTACGAACACAGTCTGCCATACCGGAAGTTTCAGTTGTTTTGGAGAGAAGGAAACTAAAGGTTTTCTCTACGAACTGGAAGCAAAAATCTCCGAAAGAATTGATAAGAAAACAGAAGATTCATATACGTATTCCCTTTACCAGAGAGGAATCAATAAAATGGCTCAGAAAGTAGGAGAGGAAGCCGTAGAACTGGTCATTGAAGCCAAAGACAGCAATGATGATCTCTTCAAAAATGAAGCTGCCGATCTTATGTACCATTTTCTGATCCTGCTTAAGGCGAAAGGTTTTTCTATGGAAGACATTGAGCAGGTTCTTCTGAGCAGGGATAAATGATTTAAAGCAAATTGTGTAATAAAAAAGGATGTTTCAAAAAATGAAACATCCTCTTATGATTTAAATACTTGATCCAGATTACCTGTCAATCAGAATTTTTCGCACAGCTTTCTCACCGTAAGCTTGTATAATTCCGATATAAGCACCTTCAGGGAGCTTTGAAACATTAACAGCCGTTTCGTTTGCCGTCTTAAGAAGAGATTTTCCTGAAAGATCCGTAATTTCAAAGCTGAAATCTTTTCTTGTGCCGACAGGAAGCTCAATATTAATGGTATCTTTAGAAGGATTAGGATAAACGGATACCGCTTCTAGAGACTGGTTGGAAGCTGTTTCTTTTGCTCCCAATACAATAGAATTCGAAGAAGTAGCCACTGCAAAATGCTGCAGGGCTCCCACCGTTGCTTTACCAATTTTATAAATATAAACCGGGTCAGTATTTGCAAAAGTATCATCAGCAGAATGCGGATAGGTGCTTCTTATTCTTTCAAAAAAGCCTGTAATTACTTCTCCTTTTCTTTCAAACGGGATATAATCCGTATCTTCTGCAGGATCTACGGCGGTCTGGAGAGGAGAGTACAATGCGGTACAGTTTCTTAGCTGCTGGGTTACTGCCGCAGAAGCTGCATTATTGCTTGTGGGGCCTGCCTGGTCCTGATCGCAGTACACGGTATTGTTGTTATTCCCCATAACACCGCCCACCTGGTCAAGATTGAATACCAGCTTGATATCCAAAACCCTTGTTCCGTTCTGGTAAGCCACATTATTGACGTAATGGGTACTTCCTCTCAATCCCTGTTCCTCACCGGAGAAATGAATAAATTTAATGGAATATTCCGTAGGAACATTTCTTAAAATTCTTGCTGCCTCTAAAATAATAGAAGTCCCGCTTCCGTTATCATTCACTCCCGGGCCGTAAATGCTGTCAAAATGCCCGCAGATAATTACATATTTATTAGGATAAACCGTTCCTGTTTTAGTAATCACCAGATTTTTGGAGCTTGTGCTTCCAAATGTAAAAGGATCCTCCACGATCTGGCTGGCGGAATAACCATAAGAAATATACTTGTTTTTGATCCATGCTAATGCATCGGCATTTTTTACGGAACCGGTTGTTTTAATACCGAGATTGGAGAACTGCTGTAAGTTGGTGGTAATATTGGTCTGGGAAACCAGATTAGCTCTGTCCTGGTAAGCCTGGATGAAGGTCTGGGCTTTACTGCCGGATATGGCAAGGCAGACAGACAGCATTGCGATTGTTTTTTTCATTTTAATTATTTTATGATTGTGGTGTGATTTAAGAGTAGTATTTGCCTTATAATTTAATTACTTTTCAATAATTATTTTCCGGGTAATACTTGCACTTTCTGTTCTTACAGTGCATAAATAAATTCCATTTTGCAGCTGTGAAACATTAAGGCGAGTCTGGTTTTCTTCCTTCAATACGGAAAGTCCCTTTAAATTGGTGATTTCAACAGTAAAGTTCTTTATAGTCGCGTCTGGCAGCTCAACGGTTAACACGTTTTTTGCAGGGTTCGGGTAGACTTTTACAGATTCCAGTGTTGCTGCAGGTTCTTTTGAAGCAGAAACAGCTGTAACATTCGTAGAAGCCGTGGTAAAATGCTGCATGGCACCTACAGCGGCTTTACCTACTTTATAAACATAGACAGGATCTACATTGGCAAAAGTATCATTTACAGTATGTTCAGTGTAGCTTCTGGTATATTCATAAAAGCCTGTGATTACATATCCTTTCTGTTCAAAAGGCATATAGTCTGAAGAATACGCATTGGAAATACTGGTTTGGAGAGGAGAGTACAGGGTAGTACATGTTGCCAGCTGCTGGGTGATGGTATTGGACGCTGCGTTATTCCCTGACTGTCCGCCAGTATCTCTTTCGCAGATGATCTTGGTATTGGTATTCCCTGATTTGCCGCCCACCTGATCAAGATTGAAAACCAATTTGATATCCAGTTTCTTTACACCGCTTTGGTAGGCAACATTATTTGCATAGTGGGAGCTTCCGTACAGGCCTTGTTCCTCTCCTGAAAAATGAATAAACTTGATGGAATATTCTGTAGGAACATCTTTTAAAATCCGGGCCACTTCCAGAATAACCGATGTTCCGCTTCCATTATCATTGGTGCCGGGACCGGTAATGGTATCATAATGCCCGCAGATAATGACGTACTTATCAGGATAAAGAGTTCCCGTTTTTGTAATCACCAGGTTCTTGGAACTTGTACTTCCGAAAGTGAAAGGATCCTCCACGACCTGGCTGGCAGAATATCCGTAAGAAGTGTACTTGTTTTTAAGCCATGCTAAAGTATTGGCATTATTCACAGATCCCGTGGTCTTTACTCCTAAATTGGAAAACTCCTGAAGATTGCTGGTAATGTTGTTCTGTGAGACCAGATCGGCTCTGTTTTTATAAGCCTGAACGAGGGTCTGGGCACTGACGGTTCCTACCGCTAATGCAGTGCATAAAAAGGTGGTCAATTTTTTCATATTAAATATTTTGGTTGGGTGTGTGGCTATTTTTCTATAATGATTTTTCTGGTGATGCTGTTGGTGTCTGATTTTACGGTGACCATATATGTTCCGCTTGTCAGTCCGGAGGTATTCATGGTCTTTTCATTGTCTGCATTTAAAATCAGGCGTCCGTTCATATCGGTGATCTCTACCGTAAAGTTTTTATGGTCCTTCGGAAGTTCAATATGAAGAACATCACGCGCCGGGTTAGGGTAGATTTTAACCGATTCTAATGAGTTTTCATTCTGAACATCATCCGTGGCCAAAGTAACCGCAGAAGCTACCGCAAAATGCTGTAATGCTCCTAAAGCTGCCTTTCCCACATTGAAAACATATACCGGATCTACATTGGCAAAAGTATCATTTACCGTATGTTCATTATGGCTTCTTACCGTTTCATAAAATCCTGTAATGATATCTCCTTTATTTTCAAAAGGTATATAATCCGAATTGAATGCATTTGACATTGTAGTCTGAAGCGGAGAGTATAGGGTAGTACAGGTAGCCAGCTGCTGGGTCATCGCCAATGATGCTGCATTGTTTCCGCTTTGCCCGCTCTGGTCGCTTTCGCACTTGATATTATTGTTTACATTCCCCAGCTTTCCCCCTACCTGATCGATATTGAAAACTACTTTCAGATTCAGCTGACGTACATTATTCTGGAAAACAACATTATCTACATAATGGTTGCTTCCCACAAGTCCCTGTTCCTCTCCTGAAAAATGAATAAACTTCACAGAATATTCCGTAGGAACATCTTTTAGAATTCTGGCTGCTTCCAGCAAAATAGAGGTTCCGCTGCCATTATCGCTGACTCCGGGGCCTACTATCGTATCGTAATGCCCGCAAATGATCACATATGTATCAGGATATACGGTTCCAGTTTTGGTTACGATTAAATTTTTGGAAGTATTGTTTCCATAGGTAAAAGCATCTTCTGTAATCTGGCCTGCAGTATATCCATAAGATTGATATTTGGCCTTAAGCCATTCCAGGGCATTGGTATTTTCTATACTACCCGTAGTTTTTACACCGAGATTTGAGAAGTCCTGAAGATTGGCTGTAATATTTGCCTGAGAAATTTTATTAACCCTGGTTTGGTAGGCCTGTATAAAATTCTGACCATGAAGACTGTAAGCTGATAAAGAAAGGAGTAAAATAGTTGATATTTTTTTCACTTTTAACTAAAGTTTTTATAGATTTAATAATGAAGCAAATGTAGATAATAAAAATCAATTTTATTTTATGCAAAATGGAAAAAATCTTTAGCGGAGCTTCATTTTTTATAATTGGTTCAAATGGAAGAAAATAAATCTATAGTTTGTGATTTTTAATGAAAAAAATATATTCCGGAAATAACAAAAAATCCCGGGCAAAGCCCGGGATTATATTGATAACAAAAAATTCTACATTATTTTACTTGATCTACAACTGCTTTGAAAGCTTCAGGGTGATTCATTGCTAAATCTGCTAAAACTTTTCTGTTAAGCTCTACGTTGTTCTTTTTAAGAGCTCCCATAAACTGAGAGTAAGACATTCCGTGCTCTCTTGCACCAGCGTTGATACGCGTGATCCAAAGTGATCTGAAGTTTCTTTTCTTCTCTTTTCTTCCACGGTAAGCATATTGCATTGCTTTTTCTACCGCGTTTTTAGCTACAGTCCAAACGTTCTTTCTTCTACCGAAAAAACCTTTAGCTTGCTTCATAATTTTCTTTCTGCGAGCTCTTGAAGCTACTGCATTTACTGATCTTGGCATAATTTAAATTGTTTTTTTGAAATGTGCGGTAATTGTTTCATTACTCTTAGTGGCTCCATTTCAGGGTTAAATTGTTGAATTTGTTTGAATTCTTATAAACCGAATATAGATTTATAAAAACTACTTAATGGCTAATTGACGTAGAACACTTTTCTCATCCACAGAAGCTACGTAAGAAGTCTGCGTAAGATTTCTCTTCTGCTTAGTTTCTTTCTTAGTTAAGATGTGGCTTTTGAAAGCATTCTTTCTTTTAATCTTACCAGTTCCGGTAAGTTTAAAACGCTTTTTAGCACCTGATTTCGTTTTTAATTTTGGCATTGTTCTGCTTTTTTATTGTTTTGTTATCAATATCTTGTCTTTGATTCCTGCAATACATAGGAATTACAGTTTGCAAAGATACAAAAAAAATCAATCCAAACTTTCATTATCCGTGATTTTGTCAGATATACATATAAAAAGCCGTCTCTTAATGAAACGGCTGTAAATAAAAGGTTTTTTATTATAAGAAGTCTTCTACGATGATATCGTTTCTTTCTTCATTATTTCCACCTAAAATAACTTTAATTCTGAATCCTGAAGGAATGGCAGCCCCGGTTCTTGAATAAAGCTGAAGCTTAACGTGCGGATTAGCTACATAGTAATTAACTGCAGTATTGGAGCTCCAAAGAGCATTCCCATCTCTGTAAATTACCATATTTCCATCGTTCTGTACAATAAGCTTTGGAGTACCTGAACTTCTGTAGGTATTGGAATGCCAGATTACATCAGTTCGACCCGGTCTTTCTCTGTATAGAACAAGATTATTGTCCGTCTGCATGATAAATTTGTAATTGCTGCCACCGTACTCCATGTTGATAGATTGCCCGGCTTCTAATATCTGAGGATGATTGGTGCTTTCCTTTAAAAGGGTATAGCGTGTAAGATCCAAAATACGGGATTCACTCTTTTTACCTGCAATGCTGTGCTTTTCGCTTGACACATTCGTATTCACATTGTCAAGAGTATCATCCTGAGCGCAAGATGCAAGAAGCATCGGAAGACTTAATAAAGTCAGTAATTTAAATTTCATGGGTTATATTTATTTAACGTAGCAAATATAATAATTATAATATTTAATTCACAAATTTAGGATTAAATGAATATTAATAAATCTTTTATTAATGGTTATTTACAGTTAATTTTAAGACACTATTTAGTGATTATATAAAAGGGAATCAGTGATTTAAATGATAGTCTGGAGATAGGTAAGGGATTTAATATTATTTTAAAAATTCTAAAAGATGCTGATTAGTCATTATCACCTTTGGGGTAGGCTAAGGGAAAACATGATACAGCTATAAAAGCTTTAAAAAAGGAAAGGGAAGCTCTATAAAATACATGAGAAATTAAAATACTTTCAGTTATAATGATTTTCCTGCAAATAATGATCAGCGATCATCCACGATAGGCTGCATCCTTAGTTCTGATTTCATATTTAATTTTCAATAACCCGTAAACAAAATCTGAGGCTTTGAACCAGCGCAAATGGAATGCTATATAACTATTATCATTTTCCCATATTAATATTACGATCGAAAAAAATATCCAATACCAGTTGCCTGTATTCTTACAAATATAAATAAAACTGTAAACAGAATTGCTCACAGTAGTAACCTAGTAATTTAAAAACAAAAAACCTCAAAAATATTTTGAGGTTTTATATGATAGGAAACAGACTCAATGTCTGTTAAAACTATTTAGCTGGTTTTTTAGGACTCATCATCATGATCATTCTTTTTCCTTCAAGCTTTGGAAGCTGGTCTACTTTTCCAACGTGCTCCAGTTCCTGGGCAAGTTTCAGAAGTAATATTTCTCCCTGGTCTTTAAAGATAATTGAACGTCCTTTAAAAAATACGTAGGTTTTCAATTTTGAACCTTCTTCAAGAAACTTTTCAGCATGCTTCTTCTTAAATTCATAATCATGGTCATCAGTCTGAGGTCCGAAACGGATCTCTTTTACAACCACTTTTACCTGCTTGGCTTTTAGTTCCTTCTGCTTTTTCTTTTGCTCGTATAAAAACTTCTTATAGTCTAATATTCTTGCAATGAAAGGCTCAGCCTTATCGGAGATTACTACCAGATCAAGCTCCTGCTCTGTGGCAAGCTGTCTTGCTTTGTCAATCGGATAAACTCCCGGCTCTACGTTATCGCCCACCAAACGAAGCTCTCTCACACGAATTTTATCGTTGATCAAGTGTAAGTCCTCCTGTACCGGACGTCTCTGTGGGCCCCTGTTGTTAAATCTTTGTGCTATTGTATTATAATTTTATTGGTTAATTACTATTTTATTTAAAATTAAAAGATTCGGAGATTTAAAAATTAAGAAATTACCACGTACGAATCTCTTAATCCTTTAATAACTTAATCTCTCAATTAATTTTATATCGCTGCCTCCTTTTTAAAGTAAGCAACAAAATCTTCCATGCTCATTACGCCAAGATCTCCTTCACCACGTCTTCTTACAGAAATTGTGCCTTCCTTCTCTTCATTTTCACCTACAACCAGCATGAATGGGATTTTCTTCAATTCCGCATCACGGATCTTTTTCCCTGTTTTCTCATTCCTGTCGTCAATCAGACCGCTAATATCGTGATTTTCCAAAAATTGTGAAACTTTTTTCGAATAATCTACATATTTTTCACTGATCGGTAAAATAATAAACTGATCAGGGCTCAGCCATAGCGGGAAATCTCCTGCTGTATTTTCTAAAAGGATCGCAATAAATCGTTCCATAGAACCAAATGGCGCTCTGTGGATCATTACCGGTCTGTGCTTCTCATTATCGCTTCCGATATAGTGAAGATCAAATCTTTCCGGTAAATTATAATCTACCTGGATCGTTCCAAGCTGCCATTTTCTTCCTAAAGCATCTTTTACCATGAAATCCAGTTTAGGGCCATAAAAAGCGGCCTCTCCATATTCTGTAATGGTATTTAATCCTTTTTCTTTTGCAGCGGTAACAATGGCAGTTTCCGCTTTTTCCCAGTTCTCGTCGGTACCGATATATTTTTCAGTATTTTCAGGATCTCTTAAAGAAATCTGAGCGGTGAAATCTGCAAACCCAAGTGAACCAAATACATACAGAACTAAGTCAATGGTCTTTTTAAATTCTTCCATCAGCTGATCCGGAGTACAGAAAAGGTGGGCATCATCCTGGGTAAATCCACGCACTCTTGTAAGCCCGTGAAGTTCTCCACTTTGCTCATATCTGTAAACGGTCCCGAATTCTGCATATCTTTTCGGAAGATCCCTGTAGCTCCATTGTGAAGTTTTGTAGATTTCACAGTGGTGAGGACAGTTCATAGGCTTCAGCATGAATTCTTCTCCTTCGTTAGGAGTTTTGATTGGCTGGAAGCTGTCTGCACCGTACTTATCCCAGTGTCCTGAAGTTACATATAATTCTTTTGCCCCGATGTGTGGCGACATTACGAATTCATAGCCTCCTTTTTTCTGGGCATCACTAAGGAAATTTTCCAATTTCTTTCTTAAAGCAGTTCCTTTTGGAAGCCATAAAGGAAGACCTGCACCCACTTTTTCAGAGAATGCAAAAATTCCAAGTTCCTTACCTAGTTTTCTGTGATCCCTTCTTTTAGCTTCCTCCAGTCTTTCAAGATATTCGGTAAGCTCTTTCTGTTTAGGGAAAGAGATACCGTAGACTCTTGTCAGCTGAGGATTTTTTTCATTTCCTCTCCAGTAAGCTCCGGCTGCATTTAAGATTTTCACAGCCTTCACAATTCCAGTGTTTGGAATGTGGCCTCCACGGCATAGATCTGTGAAATTATCATGAGTTACAAAAGTGATTTCTCCATCGTTAAGATTGGAAATAAGCTCCACTTTGTAAGGGTTATCTGCATAGGTTTTTAATGCTTCTTCTTTAGAAACAGGGTATAAAGAGAATGTTGAACCTTTTTTGGCATTTTCCAAAACTTTCTTTTCAATCTTCTCAAAATCTTTTTCGGATAAGCTTTCGTCCCCAAAATCTACGTCATAATAGAATCCGCTTTCAATGGCAGGTCCGATCGTTAATTTAGCATTAGGATAAAATTCAAGGATAGCCTGCGCCAACAAGTGGGCAGAAGAATGCCAGAATGCTTTCTTACCAAGATCATCATTCCATGTTAACAACTGTACCGTTGAATCCGTCGTTATAGGTGTGGTGGTTTCTACTTGTTTGCCGTTTACAACTGCGGAAATGGTATTTCTAGCCAATCCCTCGCTTATAGATTTTGCCACATCTAAAGGAGTAACTGCTCCTTCGAATTCTTTGACACTATTGTCTGGAAGTGTAATTTTTATCATTGTTTACTAAAAAATTTTAAGATGCAAAAATACGCATTTTTTAGATAAAATACTATATTAGCCTGCATTTAGAATAAGAATTAACATCAAAGAAGAAAAAGATTGCTGTAGTTTTGGGTCTCTTTATTTTTACATTCTGCTTTTTACGGGAAAACAGATCAGGATTCAGGCTTTTACAACCGAAATACTGAAACTCCTTTTTTTACAAATAATCTTTAATTCAAGGCATAGAAAGGAACAATAAGAATTTTGAACACGAGCTAAAAAGTAATGTAAAACTTTCAGAGATTTGTTCCCGGTAACAAGTATATTGAATTAATGCATTAAAAAAACAAAAAAATAATTTTACCATTAAATCATATGAATTTTAATATTGATCTACACTGCGATTTATTATGCTATTTACTTGAAGAAGGTTCGGCAATTGATGACAGGGAATTGGGCTGCTCGCTGCCTTTTTTAAAGCAGGGAAACGTGAAGCTTCAGGTAATGGCCATATATGCCGGGACAGGGGGAAACAGCTCTGCTAACGGAATAAAACAGAGTGAAATATTTTCCGAGCTGATAAAAAGTGAAAACTTCTTTTTATTCGAAGGCGAAAACTATAAAAACATTGAAAACATTGATAAAGTAGGTGTTATAGCTTCCATTGAAAATGCCTCCGCTTTCTGTAATGAGGATGACACTTTGGAGGCAGGCTTTAAAAATCTTGAAACGATTATTGAGAACACCAGGAAAATTCTTTACTTAGGAATTACGCATCACACAGAAAACCGTTTTGGTGGCGGAAACAATTCCGAAGCCGGACTTAAAGACGATGGGGAAATATTGATAGACTATATTGCGGATAAAAAAATTGCCATAGATCTGGCCCATACAAGCGATCAGCTGGCTTATGATATTCTGAATTACATAGATCAGAAAAATTACAGCATTCCCATTCTGGCAAGCCATTCCAATTACAGAAGCATTCAGGATAAAAAAAGAAACCTTCCGGATGAGCTGGCCAAAGAAATTATTAAAAGAAAAGGCTTAATAGGTCTCAATCTTATAAAAGACTGGCTGGATGACAAAAGCCCAGAAAGATTATATGAACATATTCAGCACGGGCTTGATCTGGGTGGGCACGATGCTGTTGCATACGGTTTAGATTTTTTCCATGATAAAGCCCATCCGGACCAATCCCGTTACCCTTTTTTCTTTGAAGGTTATGATGATGCTTCTGCATTTAATACAATCAACAGGAGGCTTGAAAAGGATTTTTCAGCTGAATTGATGGAGAAAATCAGTCATAAAAATGCTTTGAAATTTTTAGAAAGAATTTCGGTTTAGATGGTGGCTTCGGGAGCCTCAGCCACCAGAAGATATATTTACTGATTGATATGCTAAAAAGCGCTTGGTTGCTGAGGCTTCCGACGCTACCAGGCATATTTTATTTCTTCCTTTTATACCGTACTTTCTGTTTGATGATCTCAATGACATCCACATTTTTAATCTTGGATTTTACCCAGCCGTGAATATCAATATACAGCAAAGACCTTCTGTAGTATTCATTTTTTGAAAATTCTTCCAGTACTTTGTCAAATGCTTTAAATGATTCCTGCTGACGGCTTAAAACCAGATTGTTAATATTTTTAAAGAATTGAATACTTTCAAAATGGAAAGCTTCAGGTTTTTTCATCTTGCGGGCAAATTTCAGCGTTGAATTGATGAATTCATCATAGTCTTCATCATTACCGGACTCATATTTGGCCATTAAAATCAGGATACGGGTATGAAAAAGAAGATCCTCCTGAACATTCCCTTTACATTCAACCACTTTCATGGAATATTCAATGGATTTCCCAAACATTTTACTTCCAAAAAACATGGCAGCCATTTTCAGGTAAAGAATCATAAAGTGGTGCTCGTCAATTCTTTCCCTGAGTTTTTCCATCTTCATTTCAATTTCAGGAATAAGCTTTGTGCCGGTAAAAAATTCACCTTTCACAAAATGGATGTTCATTAAAGTATTGTAATGGGTAAGGAAAATCAAAGCCTGCAAATTTTCATTCTGGGCAAAATTCTGGGAATTTACCATGGCGTTGAAGTTCTCAAAATGTTCCTCCAGAATGTCAATATTCCCATACAGGAACAGAATTTTCAGCAGGTAAGTATTTCCTTTGATATACCATACCGGATGACTGAGGATCATTTCAGGCTTTTTATGGAAAAGATCCACCCATTGATAGGCGTATTTTAACGTATACTTATAATCCTGAAGCAGCTGGTTTTTCCAGACATGAGCTTTAAAGTACCATAATTTCTCTGTGAAATTAAGCTTTTCCAGTTTTATTTTTTGAATCTGATCATTGAAAAGTTCCAATACCTTTTCCCGGTCTGCATCATTTTTCACATAGCCATGCATAAGCATTTCACTGTACAATCTCAGGGAAAGGTTGGAAAGTTCTGTTGCATAATGATTTTGCTTGCTGATTTCCGTAGACTGCTGGATCAGCTCATCAGCTCTTCCTTTAATACTTCGTGTAATAAACTGGGATTCAATTACTTTTTCAAGGTCTATAATTTCTGAAGCTATACTTTTTTCGTCCAGTTCCAATGCGGACTGTTTCGTTTTGTCCAGTATTTTTAAAGCCTGTTTGTAAAGTCCTTTCTGATATAGGATGTTGGCAAAATCAAGCTGTTCGCGAAGCTGTATTCTGTAATTCTGATGGCTGGGGTTCATGCGGAGGCTCACCAGGATCTGCTTATAAAGGTGGGCCTTCAGGTTGGAAAGCTGCTGTTTGGTAGAAATTTTTTTCTCAATGATGATATGTTCATCATATTCTTTCATTTTGTCCAGTTCTGAAAAAAGCAGCAGGAATTTAGCGTCCACATTAATTCCCAGACGATTGACGTACAGCTTGAACTGACGTTTTTCAGAAGTGGTTAATGACTTGATCAGTACAAACAAAAAATCTTTCTGCAATTCTGCCATTGTAAATTTATAAAATGTAATATTTTGATTATGAGATAAATAAAATTGATTTTCCGGTTGTTGAATATTGTAATTTTCAGCAAAAATGAAAATGCAAAAATATTGTAAGCGGTAGTTTTGATCAAAATTAAGTAAAAAAGTTCATTATGAATTCCGAAAAAATTGAAATTTTTGATACTACGCTGAGGGATGGGGAACAGGTTCCCGGATGTAAACTGAATACAAAACAAAAACTGATTATCGCTGAAAAGCTTGATAGTCTAGGGATTGACGTAATAGAAGCGGGTTTTCCAATTTCAAGCCCGGGGGACTTTGAATCCGTTTCAGAGATTTCCAAGCTGGTAAAGAATGCGAAAGTATGCGGATTAACGAGAGCGAATAAAAAAGATATTGATACGGCTGCGGAGGCACTTAAATATGCAAAAAGACCGCGTATCCATACAGGAATAGGCACTTCAGATTCTCATATCCGATATAAATTCAATTCAACACGGGAAGATATTATTGAACGCGCCGCAGAAGCTGTGAGGTATGCAAAAAGCTATGTGGAAGACGTAGAGTTTTATGCTGAAGATGCGGGAAGGACAGATAATGAATACCTGGCGAAAGTCTGTGAAGAAGTCATTAAAGCCGGAGCTACAGTTTTGAATATCCCTGATACAACGGGTTATTGTTTACCTGAAGAGTATGGGCAGAAGATAAAATATCTAAAGGAAAATGTAAAAGGTATTGAAAAAGCAATTCTTTCATGCCACTGTCACAACGATCTGGGATTGGCTACAGCCAATTCAATTGCCGGAGCTATCAACGGAGCCCGCCAGATCGAATGCACGATTAACGGGTTAGGAGAAAGAGCCGGAAATACAGCTTTAGAAGAAGTTGTAATGATTTTAAAGCAGCATAAAGACTTAAATTTTCATACGGCCGTCAATTCAAAGATGCTTAACGAAATGAGCCTTATGGTTTCAGATCTGATGGGAATGCCGGTACAGCCCAATAAGGCTATTGTTGGGGCCAATGCCTTTGCACACAGCTCAGGAATTCATCAGGATGGGGTGATCAAAAACAGGGAAACTTACGAAATTATCGATCCTGCGGAAGTGGGTGTTAATGCTTCTTCTATTATTCTTACGGCAAGAAGCGGACGTTCGGCTTTGGCTTACAGGTTCAAGCATATCGGTTACGATATCACTAAAAATGAGCTTGATTTCCTGTATCAGGAGTTTTTGAAGATTGCCGACCGCAAGAAGGAAGTTAAAAATGATGATCTTTATATGATCATGGAAACATGCAGCAGAAAGATAGGATAGTATTAAAATCAGGTAAATTAAAAATGAACAACATAAAAAAGACACTTTTTGATAAAGTCTGGGATGCCCATGTAGTAGAAACTATTCCGGACGGACCTCAAATCATTTATATAGACAAACATCTGATCCATGAGGTAACCAGTCCCCAGGCTTTTGCAGAACTTGAAGCAAGGAATCTTGAAATTTTCAGACCCAACCAGATTGTAGCTACGGCGGATCACAATGTTCCTACGCTTGATCAGGAAAAACCAATCCGGGATGAGCTTTCAAGAAACCAGGTAGAACAGCTTACGGTAAACTGCAGAAAAAATAATATTGAACTATTCGGACTTGGACATCCGTATCAGGGAATTGTCCATATTATTGCTCCTGAGCTGGGAATTACCCAGCCGGGAATGAGTATTGTATGCGGAGACAGCCATACCTCTACCCATGGTGCTTTTGGGGCCATCGCTTTCGGAATCGGGACCAGCCAGGTGGCACAGGTTTTTGCAAGCCAGTGCCTTCTGCTCGATAAGCCCAAATCCATGAGAATAACAGTATCCGGAAAACTGAATGAAAATGTTCAGCCGAAAGATGTGATCCTGTATATTATTTCTAAAATAGGAACCGATGGCGGAACAGGCTATTTCTGTGAATATGCCGGAAATGTTTTTGAAGAAATGTCTATGGAAGGAAGAATGACGGTCTGCAATATGAGTATAGAAATGGGAGCCAGAGGAGGAATGATTGCACCTGATCAGACTACTTTTGACTATGTAAAAGGAAGAGCATTTGCTCCTAAAGGTGAAGAATGGACAGAAAAACAGGCCTATTGGGAAACTCTTAAAACAGATGAAGGAGCTGTTTTTGATAAAGAACTGACATTTGATGCATCACAGATCTTTCCTATGATTACTTACGGGACGAATCCCGGAATGGGAATTTCTGTGAATGAAGTGATTCCTGTCCCTCAAAATGAATCTGAAGAAAAAGCCCTGAAATATATGGGACTTAAAGCAGGACAGGAAGTTTCAGGAATTGAAGTGCATCATGTTTTCATCGGAAGCTGTACCAATGCCAGGATAGAAGATTTCCGTTCTGCAGCACAGTATATTAAAGGAAAAAGTAAATCGGAGAAGGTAACAGCCTTGATTGTTCCGGGTTCCCAGCAGGTCGTGAAGCAGATTTATGAAGAAGGTTTGGATAAAATATTCAGCGATGCAGGATTCCAGATCCGCCAGCCCGGATGTTCGGCGTGCCTGGCCATGAATGACGATAAAATTCCTGAAGGAGAATACTGCGTCTCCACATCCAACAGAAATTTTGAAGGAAGACAGGGGCAGGGTGCGAGGACAATTCTTGCCAGTCCGCTTACGGCAGCAAAAGCAGCGATAGAAGGTAGGATATCTGCTTTTGAAAGTTTAAACTAAATCTATTAAAAAGTACATGCAAAAATTAGTTGTTTTAAAATCCCGCGCAGTACCGCTGCCGGCAGAAAATATAGATACAGACCAGATTATTCCGGCAAGATTCCTTAAAAGTATAGACAGAAAAGGTTTTGGAGAAAACCTGTTCAGGGACTGGAGGTTCAATATCCATACAGGAGAGCCGAATCCGGATTTTGTTTTGAACAATCCTAAATTCAGTGGTGAAATTCTTGTTGCGGGAAATAATTTCGGTTGTGGAAGCAGCCGTGAACACGCTGCCTGGTCTTTGACAGATTATGGCTTTAAAGTAATCATATCAAGCTATTTTGCTGATATTTTTAGAGGAAACGCCCTGAATAACGGGCTTCTCCCTGTAAAAGTTTCCGAAGAATTCTTAAAAGAAATTCTGGAAGGCATTCATGAAAATCCTGATAATGAAATTGCCATTGATGTGGAATTACAGTCTGTAAGCTTTAAAGATACAACCGAGACCTTTGAACTTGATTCTTATAAAAAAATATGCCTGCTGAACGGCTATGACGATATCGATTATTTAATCAGCAAGAAACAGGCAATACAACAATTCGAACAAAAAACACAAAAGTATGAGCAGCAGTTATTTTAAAATAGCGGTTTTGCCCGGAGACGGGATCGGGCCGGAAGTGGTCGGCGAAAGTATTAAAGTTTTGGATGCTGTGGCAGAGGTTTTTCAATGCCAGTTCAAGTTTTCCTATGGGTTAATGGGTGCTGAAGCCATTTTTAAAACCGGAGACCCTCTTCCTGAAGAAACATTGAGGATCTGTAAAGATTCGGATGCTGTCCTTTTTGGGGCGATTGGAGATCCTGTTTTCGATAATAACCCTGAAGCAAAGGTAAGACCTGAACAGGGATTGCTGAAACTTCGGAAAGAGCTGGGACTGTATGCCAATATCCGGCCTCTGAAGACCTATGCTTCACTTATTGATAAAAGTCCGCTGAAAAGAGAAATTATTGAAGGAACGGATATCCAGATCTTCCGGGAGCTGGTAAGCGGGATTTATTTTGGCGAAAAATTTACAGATCCGGATGGTAAATATGCTTACGATGTCTGCAAATACAGTACAGAAGAGATTATTCCTATTGCCCATATGGCTTTTAAGGAAGCTCAAAAAAGAAGAAAAAAGCTTACTCTAATTGATAAAGCTAATGTTCTGGATACTTCAAGACTCTGGAGAAAAACCTGCCAGAAAATTGCCCCGCAATACCCTGATGTACAGCTGGATTATATATTTGTAGACAATGCAGCCATGCAGCTGGTTCTGAATCCAAAACAGTTTGATGTGATTCTGACAGAGAATATGTTCGGGGATATTATTTCCGATGAAGCAAGTGTTATCGGAGGTTCCATCGGGCTTTTGCCATCGGCATCGATAGGCGAGGAAAATGCTTTGTTTGAGCCTATTCATGGTTCTTATCCTCAGGCAAAAGGAAAGGGAATTGCCAATCCTGTTGCATCTATTCTCAGTACAGCGATGATGCTTGATTATCTTGAGCTTCCCGAAGCAGCAGATAAATTGAGAAGGGCAGTGGAGCATGCTATTGAGAACAGGTATGTTACTGTGGATCTTAATTCGGAGCAGCATTATTCCACGAGTGAAGTAGGAAGTTTTATTGCAGATTACATTAAATATTCTGAGAAGTCTTATTACAATTTCGAAAATATCAAGATTGGTAAATCTACAATCGTATAGTTACAAATAAAGTTCACATAAATAATAGATTAGTTAGAAAGGTTCTGTCCCACTGGGGCGGAATCTTTCGTTTTTATGCTGTTTGAAACTTAAAAATTAATAATAATTATTTTTTGAACCATTAAGAAAAATTAAGTGTGTAAGGTAGGTTAAGGAAAAATCAAATGATTTTTTTAAGACTTGTGCTTAAAGCGAAGCTCTTCTTAATATTCTTAATAACTTAATAAACCTTAATGGTTTAAACATTTAAAAAGTTGTCAATAAAAAAGGTTCCGTCTTATTTTAGACAGAACCTTTTGTTTATTTCTTAGTATTATCCGTTTTTCCTGATTTGTTTTTTGAAGATTTCTGAACATCTTCTTTATCAATATCAGGGGGATTGCTTTTTTCTGATGAAGCAGGAATGTTCTGAAAATCTTCATTCTGCTTTTTTGTTTCTGCACTGTTGGCAGATTCTTTCTTTTTGTTGTCTTTTGAATCCATAGCGTTATATTTTTAGAGTCCTAAAACACCGAGCTTGCCGGTTTCATCTTCTATGGTATAATCCAAAGCTTTTGCCAAAACGAAAATATTATTGAGATTTTCCAATAATTGTTTGCGGCCTTCAGTTCTAAGCTGGTTCTGGTTAACGGACTGTATCGCCGTTTCCTTGGCTTTCTGGGTCACATTTTTAATGTCTTTTTCAGAAATCCTGTTAAAAAAGGAATCATCCAGTGACTGGATTTCAACACTTGGGGTAATTCTTATTTCCGCATCGGGCAGTTCGGTGATCACTAATTTTTTGTTGATGGAATCTACTTCTATCTTCATTTTATTAAGATCATAAGAAACTTGGGCATTGGTTTTGGTGTAGGTAATGATGCTGTTGTTTGAAACTTCTTTTCCAAACACCTCATAGCCCATTTTGGTTTTCTGCATGCTTGAAATATCCTGCTCCATGACTACCATCTTGTTCATTTTAGAGATCTGGTTGGTCAGAATATAATAATCTGACTTTTCCGTCTTTCCGCCAAGATTTAAGCATGATTTGAGCCCGAAGAACAGGATGAGCATAACGAGAATTCCCGCTGCAAATGATATGATTACTTTGTAATTTCTCAATTTATTTGTTAAAAATTTCTTTGATTACAGAACTGTCGTCTTTTTTCATGATTTCAACTAGATCCCTTTCAATATATCCGGTGGTAGGCATTTCTATGATCCTTCCGATCTCTTTTCCATATCTTTCAACGATAATCGTAGGGACTTTTTGGATGTTATAGCGTACCTCATCTCCGGTAGGGGATTCCTTTTTGCGGTTTACGGCAATGATTGTCAGTTTATTATCAGGATATTTAAGTTCTTCCAGGATTTTCATCAGCCTAGGAAAATCCCTGTGGCTGTCTTCACACCATGTTCCCATAAAAACGACCAGAGAATAAGTATTGAATTTGGCTTTTTTCAGTTCACCGATGGCTTTCTGATCAATGGCATACTCATCATGTTCTTTCACGTACCAGTCTGCATACGGAGCTTTCAGGAACTGCTCTTTATATTGGTTCCCTAACAGCATTTTGCCATCATTCTGAGTTTCTACCTCACGGTTCATCACTACTTTTTGGGCGCTGAACTGCTGGGAAGCCAGGACAAGGCTTGAAACGGCAACAATATTAGTAATAAATTTCTTCATATTATTTTTCGATAATTGTTTTTAAATCTGCAGGAGAATAGTACTTGTTTTTAAGAACTTTATGGTCTGCTTTTCTGTAGACGTTAAATTTCTCTCCCGATTTTTCATAAAAAGATTCTACTTCCTTTTCTTTATAAAATGCTACAGTTTCCTCTGCCTGTTCTGCATTATCGCATGCTTTAGACATATTGGAACGCTGTACTTCGTTAAATAGCTCTACAAATTTATTGCCAAGTCCGAATTCCAGTACAGCTCCGCTTAAAACATACTGAAGATCGCACAGGGCATCAGCAATTTCTACAATATCATTATCGGCAATGGCCTGCTTCAGCTCGTTTAATTCTTCCTGTAAAAGTTCAACTCTAAGGTTGCATCTTTCCTGGGAAGGGATTTGTGGGGTATCTAAAATAGGGGCTTTAAAAGTGGTGTGGAATTCTGCTACCTGGTTCAGACTATCAATTTTATCCATGAATTTTATTATTTACAGCAAAGATAGAAAACGATTTTGAAAATTTTGGCATGCACCTACATATCTGTCCCGTAAAAATCTGACTAATGTTTAGTGGAAAAGCTTTGTAACGAAAATCCACAGCCTGAACCGTGGATTTTATTTTAAATTTTTAAGGATAAGATGAACTTTGCAGTTTTTATTATGAATGTATTTAAAAAAAACACCTTGATTTTTCTTAACTTACTTTAATCTCTTCATCTTTCTTAATGGTTTAAGAATGTAAGCAGATTATTCCAATTCTTCATATTCCCAGACACCGGAAATTTTTAAAAGTGTCAATCCCGGCTGCCATTCCCCATAACTGAATACGCAGAAATATTTTGAGTAACAATTTTGACAGTCCGTTCCAAAATATAAAGTAGGTAAATCATTTACCGTTAACTCTCCGAGATATGATATTCTACGGGAGGTTTCAGTAACGATTTTGTTTTCTAATAACTCATTTCTAGATAGGACTTTGTCTTCATTGTAAATCTGAAAAATAGGGAAGCCGGATTCATAAGGAAAGATTTTAACGGAATTCTCCTGACCGCAATCACAACATATGAATTGGGTTACAGCTGCCGGGACGATTTCATCATTGCTGAAATGGTTTTTGGCAAGGGCTGCCTGCCTGATGAGTTTTATTTTTTTCGATATTGAATACATCTGAGTTTATTTATTGCTGAATCACTGTTCCAACCTGATTATTGTATTTTCCGCTAGGACTTTTTTTAATGGTAATCCTTACATATCCTTCCTGGGCCAGTTTATTCCATGTTTTCTGATAACCTGTTGTTACATCAATCGGGATTTTCCACATTGTCTGCTTTCCTCCGCCGATCTGATTAAACCAGGGAATTACATCTGCCGTTTGAGATTTGAAAGGTAGTAAATTATTCAAAACATCTATTTCGTAATAGAAATCATATTTATTTTCGGGTTGGTTTAATGCTCTTTGGGAGAAAGTATACACATATCCATTGATAATCGGGCTTGTGAAGCTTCCCCCTAAAGTAGGGACACCCGTTCCGTCATAGCTGCCAACAGCTCCGCTATACCTGTCAAATTTTTGGCCTGCCTGAAACGGAACATCATCAACAATATTGTATCCGCCGTTGGCAGGAGGCCATCCACCATTAAGATCGTTGGCATTGAAAAGTGCTTCCAGCTCGCTCCATTTTCCCTGTTTGTATAAATCAAATGCCTGATTTCTGATGGCCTGGCTTACAGTTCCGGCCGGATCATAGGTTAAGGCGAATTCATCTGCGTTTTTATAAAACACATGGGTAACGACTCCCGTGGGATTTTCGGTTTCTTCATTGTCTGAACTACAGGCAACTGAAAATAATAGAGTTGTTACTAAAAAAAGGTACTTGAATAAATGTTTCATGGTAAAAGTTTTATGGTTATTTTTTTAAGCTTTGGGTATTGTTTTTTATGAAATAAACTTGCTCCGACAATTTTTTTATTGCAGACCATTTAAAAAATAAAAATTCAGTTGAGAGGCTTATATGGTATGAGCTGAAGGCACAATTATCAGTTCTATCAAGCCAGATCGGTAACGGTACAAAGAAATTTGAATGATAAATTTAAATTAAAAATTTTAAATCTTAATAAATTATGTTTAAATAAATAATTACAATTGAATTTTAATTATTTATATGCTGTTTTTAAAGCTTTATTTATATTATAACTGTCCGTTAATGTTTTAAAATCATAGACATAAAAAAAGACTGCCCGAAGGCAGTCTTCCAAAGTGTTTACTGAATGGTTATTAATTTTTAATAAATCTCTTGGCAGTTTCTCCAACCTGGATCATATAAGCGCCTTTGATAAGTCCGCTTACATTAACGCTGCCTCTTTCAAGTTTTCCTGAATTGATTAGTTTTCCACCCATATCGAAGATTTTATACTCTTCTGATGTCGTGTTTGAAATATGTAATACATCTCTAGCAGGGTTTGGATATAACTTGATATCAGTGATCAGATCCTTGGTATCTGTAAGTTCTCCTCTTCCTGAAGAAACAATATTCAGGGTATAATCCTCAACCTGTCCATAAGTATAGGCCTCACATGAAGAAGTAGGTACGGAGCTGTACTTCATCATTACTCTCATTCTTGTAGAGCCAACAGTGGCAGTTGCAGGGATAGTAATACTTCCGGTTACAGGGGTAGTTGTGGAACCTGCTTTAGACCAGGCAAGTTCTCCACTGTCTGTAAAGTCGCCGTCACCGTTATAATCAATATATACTGCATAAGCTTCGCTGTAAACCGTTGAAGTCCATGTTGGAGTTATCGAAATGGTATAAGCGCTTCCTCTTGTTACATTCGTAGAAACTGAAGTGAAGTTCTCATAACCAGCTGTTCCTGTTGAAGTATTATTGATGGTTCCGAATTTCACATTTCCGATTCTTTCATCTGCTGTATTGCTCGCAGAAGAAGAGCAATAAGTTACCGTACCTCCTGAAAGAGTAGTAACGCTCACTGTATTGCTTGAAGGAGAAACGTTTCCTGCGGCATCTTTAGACTTAACAGTGAAGCTGTAAGTAGTTGCAGGTGTTAAGCTTGTTACTGTATATGTTGTAGATGCTGTAGAACCAATTAATGAAGTACCCTGATACACATCGTAACCTGTAACACCTACATTATCTGTAGCTCCACTCCAGGAAAGGTTAGTGCTAGTGGCTGTAGTTCCGGAAGCTGCAAGGGTAGGAGCTGTAGGTGCTACGGTATCCGTACCTCCGCTGCCTGCATTCACTGTAATATTGGCATTGTTCACATCAAAGAAGATATGGTTTGAGCCTTTTACCATAATTCTCCCTGTTGTTGTAGATGAATTTGGAATCGTTACGGCCTGTGTTCCATCGTTTGGAGTTCCTGCAAGAAGGGTAGTCCAGGTATTTCCACTGTCTGTTGACCATAAAATGTCTACATTGGCAGCATTCACGCCATTGGCAGTTGTTCCTGCTACATTCCATGTTACAGTTTGTGAGGTTCCTCCAGTATAGGTAGTTGCGGAGTTCTGTGAAGAAACACTGAAAGGTCCTGCTGTTCCGTTTACTGTAATTAAAGCATCGTCGGAATTATTTCCTGAACCTCCGGCTCTGTTATCACGTACTGTAAATCTGAAATTTAATGATCTTGCAACGTTGGAAAGTGCCTCAACTGTGATCTCTGATCCCGCTGTAGTTGTAGCTCCTGCTAAGATAGATGACATTTTCGGGAAATATCTTGTTGGAGAAGTTGTAGGAGTCCATGATCTGAAAGTTGGACCTGATGCTTTGGTAGCACTGGCTGCTGAGCTTGCTCCGGTTTGGGATGATGAAGCGTTGTCCATCTGTTCCCAGATATAGGTTAATGAATCTCCGTTGGCGTCAGTTCCTGTTCCTGTAAGCATGAAAGGTGTGCCTTTAGGAATCGTATAGTCAAGACCGGCATTGGCTGTAGGAATGGCATTTCCTGTTGAAGTGCTTACCGGACATGTTTTTGCTTTAATATTATTGGTGATCTGCTGGATGCTTATCGCATGGAAAAATGCATCGGAATGAGGCTGGATATCCTGAGAGGTAATTCCTGCATACCCCATAATGGTTGATCCTGAGCCCGGTTCCATATTCGCGCCGGTTCCTTCATTGTTCATAGAGAAGGTGTGATTTCCTCCAAATTGATGGCCCATTTCGTGGGCAACATAATCAATATCAAAATTATCTCCTGAAGGAATAGCGTCTGCCGGTGAAGTATATCCGCTTCCTTTTGATCCGTTTGTACAGATACAGCCGATGCATCCTGCATTTCCGCCTCCTCCGGAAGCACCGAATAAATGCCCGATGTCATAATTGGCTTCCCCGATCACAGAAGTAAGGGTGCTCTGAAGCTGTGAATTCCAGTTGCTCATTCCTGAAGCGGGAGAATATGGGTCTGTAGAAGCGTTGGTATAAATTACAGCATCATTGTTGGCGATCAGAACCATTCTTGCTGCAAAATCTTTTTCAAAAACACCATTTACACGGGTCATTGTATTGTTGATGGCAGCTAGGGCATTCGCTTTAGTACCTCCAAAATACGTTGTATATTCCCCGGTAGTTGAAAGGGCAAGTCTGAATGTTCTCAGCTTGGCATCATCTGCATTGGGCCTGGCAGCAAGGGTGTTATTGGACACTCCTTTTTGGGCTACGTCGATAACGGTACATTCGAATTTGCTAAGATCATCTTTTTTGTCGGACTTTCTATATACTACATAAGAAGAAAGGTCTTTGGTGTAAGGCTCGATAAACACTGCAGATTTATCTCCATAGATCTCCATGGAAGAAAGACCAAGGGAAGAGGTGCTGAAATACACAGTTGAATTAGAATCGCTAAGGCCTTCGCCTACATAAGATTTGATATCCGGATACTTCGCGGCAAGCTGAGGGTCAAAGTTTGAATTTTCTCTTACTTTAAAGTTTTCCATTTTCCCTTCAGAATTGGGAAAAGAAATGATAATCTCTGATTTTTCTCCCGGAGCAAGTCTTTTCGGGGCCTTGGCGAGAGCGTTTTTCAGTCCTTCAAAATCTAAGCTGTAGATTTTCGGATTGTTGATTTGGGTTTTGTTTTCAAAAACGTTTGAAGGTGCTTTTTTTGAACCTTCACTCCAGAGACGGTCAGTCTGCGCGAAAGAGATGCCTGTAATAAGAAGCATCCCAATCATGGATAATTGTTTTTTCATATGAAATTTTATTTTTGATTGTGGAATATCAAAGCTAATAAAAAATTTATTACGAAAAACAAAATTATTTAAGAAATTTTTAGAACATATGTTCAGTTTATTATGCGATGCATTGAATATAATTTAAAACGTATTATCTCAAAAAAAGAAAATAGCACACGCAAAATACGTATGCTATTTACTTATCTTAATATAAGTCTAAATTATTACATCTGGTCGTCAGCCGTAGGTCCGTATAAGCCAGGTACGTTATTCCCGGTAGCTCTCAGATAAACAATCAGCTCACCTCTGTGGTGGTATAAGTGATTGTATAAAAAAGAACGGATCACCTGAATCTTCGGCATAGGAGGGAAAAGTGGGTTTCCGCCCATTTCCATTTTCCATTCGTTAAAATAGTGGTCTTCATTTGAATTTTCTATAACTTTCTGTGCCTTGGCTACATTTTCTTCAAATTTTGCTACAATATTTTCAGCTTTGGAAATATCACCTTTATCATACTGATAGGTTCCCATATCGAAAACATCCTGATTGAAAGTTGCTTCATACCAGTTATATACTTCTGCAATGTGAGAAGCTAATTGGCCGGTAGTCCAGTTCTTTTCAGAAGGTTTCCAGTTCAAAGCACTATCCGGGATTGCTTTTAACAGTTTTCTTGTGCTTTCTGCTTCATGCAGAAATTCACCTAAGAGGGCTTGTTTAATCATTTGTGTGTATTTAAATTATTTTGTAATGTCTCTTCCTATTACCAGTCTCTGGATCTCTGAAGTTCCTTCGCCGATCGTACATAATTTGGAATCTCTGTAGAATTTCTCAGCAGGGAAGTCTTTGGTATATCCGTAGCCTCCGAAGATCTGAACGGCATTGTTGGAAATTCTTACACATGCTTCAGAAGCGTACAATTTTGCCATTGCGCCTTCTTTAGTCATTTTTTGCTTGGCGTTTTTCAGAGTTGAAGCTCTCTGGATCAGAAGTTCAGCAGCATCGATTTCAGTGGCCATATCAGCAAGCATAAAATTGATAGCCTGGAATTCAGCGATTGCTTTTCCGAACTGGTGTCTTTCCTTTGCATATTTTAAAGCAGCCTTATAAGCTCCTCTTGCAGTACCTAAACTTAAAGCTGCGATAGAAATTCTTCCTCCGTCCAGGATTTTCATTGCCTGCTTGAAACCTTCTCCCACTTCTCCTAAACGGTGTGAATCCGGTACACGAACATTATCGAAAATAAGTTCGGCAGTTTCGGAAGCACGCATTCCCAGTTTATTTTCCTTCTTTCCTGAAGTAAAGCCTGGCATTCCTTTTTCCAGAACGAAAGCAGTTGAATTATTTTTAGCTCCTATTTCGCCTGTTCTGGTCATTACCACGGCAATATCTCCTGAAATAGCATGAGTAATGAAGTTTTTAGCACCATTAATAACCCATTCGTCACCGTCTTTAACGGCAGTGGTAGACATACCTCCCGAATCGGAACCTGTATTGTGCTCTGTAAGACCCCACGCTCCGATCACTTTTCCTGAAGCAAGCTGCGGAAGCCATTTATTTCTCTGGTCCTCATTTCCAAACTCGTAAATATGGTTGGTGCACAGTGAATTGTGTGCAGCTACAGAAAGACCAATAGACGGATCTACCTGAGATATTTCGTCCAGAATAGTAACATATTCATGATAGCCTAAACCGGAACCTCCGTACTGCTCAGGAACTACAATTCCCATAAATCCCATTTCCCCCAGCTGGTGAAAAAGATCTTTTGGAAACGTCTGGCTTTCGTCCCACTCCATAATATTCGGTCTGATGTTTTTTTCAGCAAATTCTCTTGCTGTTTCAGCTATCATTTTAATGTTGTCAATAGTCTCTGTGTTCATATAGATAAAATAGTTAGTTCCCAAAGATAATTAAATTGATGGAAAGCCAAAAATAATTATTCAGCTTATGGTACCGATTACGCAAGATTTTAATAATCAATTTTTTATATTTTAACAATTAATGATTTTTTAATAAAAATTTCAGAACTTTAAGTGTTTTAATTTACTATTTTAGCCACCCAATTTTTAAGGAATGAGAAAATTTTTACTGCCTATTATTTTAATTGCATCATTTGTTTCAGCCCAGGCTCCTGCGGGATACTATGACGGAACGACCGGACTTACAGGCTATGCGCTGAAGTCGAAACTGCATGATATTATTTCTGAAAAGAACGTTAACTGGAATTATGGTGATCTGCCTAATCTTTACAACCAGACGGATTTAGATAAATATTATGATCATGGGCCGGGTAATACGACGATATTACTTGATATTTATTCGGAAATTCCTGCCGGGGCTGATGCTTATGAATATACATCGGCTAATTTAATAAGTACTTCGGGAGCTGAAGGGCTGGGCTTCAACAGGGAGCATGCCGTTCCGCAGAGTACTTTTAACAGTGATTATCCCATGTATTCTGATCTGCATTTTGTGATTCCTACGGATGCCAGAATCAATCAGCTTAGAAATAATTATCCTTACGGTGTTGGGAATTCCACGGTTCATTATACTTTCACAAACTCATCTAAAATTGCAAATAGCGCTATTCCTAATTATGTTTATACCAACAGGGTCTATGAGCCTGTTAATGAATTTAAAGGAGATATTGCGAGAATGCTGCTTTATTTCGCGGTAAGATATGAAGGTAAATTGCCATCGTTTAATTACTCCACGAATATTAATCCTGCGATAGACAGGTCTCCTCTTGACGGAACCGCAGAACGGGCTTTTGATCCGGCTTATATTTCGATGCTTCTGCAGTGGCACGTTCAGGACCCTGTATCTCAAAGGGAAATTGACAGGAATAATGCCATATATGCCATTCAGAGAAACAGGAACCCTTTTATTGATAACCCTCAATGGGTGAATGCTATCTGGGTCCAGACTCCCGATGCTGTAGCACCACAGGCTCCTTTAAACTTAAATTCTACCCAATCCGGAGCTTATTATACCAATCTAGCATGGTCGCCAAGCACAAGTTCAGATGTTATAGGGTATAATATTTATCAGAACGGGACTCTTGTAGCCACAACAAAATCTACATCCATAGTTATTGATCATCTGCTACCTTCCACCTCTTATTCGTTTACAGTGAGAGCGTATGATCAGGGTTACCTGCAGTCCCCTGACAGCAATGCAATTACGGTATCAACAACAGCTGCAGATACAAATTCAAAAGATCTTTTTATCGTTAAATACATAGAAGGAACGGGTAATAACAAAGCTTTGGAAATTGTAAACAAGACAGGGCATGAAGTAGATTTAAACAACTATAGCATACGGGTACAATATTATAACAGCACCTCTGATTCTTATTATTTCGGAAACAGTTTTGAACTTGAAGGAAAGGTGCCCAACAACGAAACTTTCGTGGTCCTGAATCCTAAATCTGCCTTATCATGTTACACCAATAATGATGCACGATTCCTTACAGCAGGTGATGCTTTGACTTTTTCAGGAACCCAGTACGTAGAGTTAATCTATAAATCAACAACAGTAGATGCTATAGGAAGCAAGTTTGTAAGTAATTCATACGGAGATGTTTCCCTTTACAGAAAAAATACCGTTACGCAACCTAATGCAACATTTAATATTGGTGAGTGGGATTCGTACGGGGTTAATTACTGCCAGAATTTAGGAACCCTTTCTGCTTCAGATATTATTTTAGCAGGAAATGATATTAAAATTTACCCTAATCCGGCCTATGACAATATTTTTGTGAGTGGTAAGGCTGAAAATGTAAAATTGGCTCAGATCTTAGATTTTTCCGGAAAATTGATCTATTCTGAACAGAATCCTTTTAAAAACAAGAATAATATTTCGGTACTGGACCTTTCATCTGGCGTATATCTTCTAAAGCTTGATGATAAAACCTATCAGTTTATCAAGAAATAAAAATACACCAGCCGTCATTGCGAGCGGAGCGAAGCAATCTTTTACTTACTTAATTTAAAGAAGTGTTAGGGATTGCTTCGCTGCGCTCGCAATGACATAAAAGAAAAAGGTCGTTTTGCCAGCATTTTCGCCTGAACAACGCATCATTGATATAAGCAGATTCACTAATAATCAATATCTATAAGTGTTTCTGCTTATATTTTTTATTTATAAGTAATTATGCTTATATTTGCACAATGATAGCGGTCATAACCGGTGATATTATAAATTCACAGCATGCAGACACAGAAGTTTGGATCACCAGACTCAAGAATCTCCTGGAAAACTGGGGAAGTTCACCGCTCGCATGGGAAATCTACAGAGGAGACGAATTTCAGTTCAAATGCAATATAGATGAAGTATTCTGGCGTTTCCTAGCCATTAAGTCCCTTATAAGAAGTCAGGAAAATTTAGATGTGAGAATTGCCATAGGCATCGGGGAGGAAAATTTTTCCTCTGAAAAAATTACCGAATCCAACGGAACAGCTTACGTGTATTCCGGAAGGTTGCTGAATGACCTGAAAAGTGACGGCCACACCGTTTCGATAAAAACCTCAAATGAAGCTGTAGACCGGGATTTGAATATCCTTCTGAAATGGTCTTCAAAGGATTTTGACAGCTGGACGGTTGCTACCGCAGAAATCATCCATGAAATGATCATGAACCGGGATATCACACAGGAAGATCTCGCCAAGAAATTTGCTATTTCACAGTCCTCTGTAAGCCAGAGACTGAAACGCGCCAACTACGACCTTATCGTAGAAACCAACCAATATTTTAAAAAGAAAATCTCAGAACTGTAAGCATGATCTTTATTAAACTCATATTGGCACATTTACTCGGGGATTTTATTCTTCAGCCAAATTCATGGGTTGCAGATAAGGAGCGCCGTAAACTGAAAAGCCCGTATTTATATCTTCACGTTCTGATCCATACTGTTTTAAGTTTCATTTTTCTATGGAATATAGATCTGTGGTGGGTTGCATTGCTTGTCGGGGGCACTCATTTTATTATTGATGCTTCAAAACTGATCTTCCAGACTGTAAAAAATAAAAAAAGATGGTTTTTTATTGATCAGCTGCTGCATATTCTTGTGATTGCCGGAATTTCATTCTATTACAAGGAATTCAGTTTTGAATTCCTGCAGAATCAGGAAGTTTTAAAAGTAGTGATGGCTGCATTGTTCCTTACGACGCCGGCTTCAATTTTCATCAGGATACTATTGTCTTCATGGACTCCGGTTCCGGAGACCCAAACCAGTTTGCAGACCGAATCTCTTTCGAGTGCCGGAAAATATATAGGAATTTTGGAACGCCTTCTTGTTTTCACTTTTATTATGGTGAATCACTGGGAAGGGGTAGGCTTTATGGTGGCTGCCAAATCGGTTTTCAGATTCAGTGATCTGGCACAGGCCAAACAGCGGAAACTGACGGAATATGTACTGATCGGTACGCTCCTGAGTTTCGGATTGGCGGTTTTAACAGGAATTTTAATTAAGTAATTATAAAATAAATCTAACTAATACGAATTTAGAAATGGAAAAGAAAGAAATGTTGTACGAAGGTAAGGCAAAACAGGTATTTGCTACCGATAATCCTAACGAAGTGGTGGTACGTTTCAAAGACGACGCTACAGCATTTAATGCTCAGAAAAGAGGATCTGTGGATCTGAAAGGTGAAATGAACAACGCCATCACCACTCTTATTTTCGAATATTTAAATGAAAAAGGGATTAAAACTCATTTCATTAAACAATTGAACGAAAGAGAGCAACTGGTAAAAAAAGTATCCATCATTCCACTGGAAATGGTTGTAAGAAACTATTCTGCAGGAAGTATGGCTCAAAGACTAGGAGTGGAGGAAGGAATTAAATCTCCGGTTACCATCTTCGATATCTGCTACAAAAAAGACGAGTTGGGAGATCCGCTTATCAATGATCACCATGCTGTTTTCTTAGGAGCAGCCACTTATGAAGAGCTTGATGAAATGTATGAGCTTACCTCTGATATCAACGAAATCCTTATCGATCTTTTTGATAAAATGAATATCATCCTTGTTGATTTCAAAATTGAATTAGGAAAAACGGCAGACGGCGAAATTATCCTTGCCGACGAAATTTCTCCTGATACCTGCAGACTTTGGGATAAAGATACCATGAAAAAGCTTGATAAAGACAGATTCAGAAGAGACCTGGGTGAAGTTACCGAGGCTTATGTGGAAATCTATAACCGCTTGAAAAATTTATTGGGTAAATAAATTTTGAGAAGTTAGAAGTTAGATATTAGAAATTAGTATGAACTCACACCGTATAGAAGATTTAAAAGTTTGGAAGAAATCAATGACTTTGGTAAAAGAAGTTTATTTGGTTTCAATTGAATTGCCGGTTGAAGAGAAATTTGGCTTAGTATCCCAGATTAAGAGATGTGCAGTTTCAATACCGTCTAATATTGCTGAAGGAGCTGGAAGAAATAACAAAAAAGAGTTCTATCAATTTCTTGGAATTGCATTTGGTTCTACCTATGAATTGCAAACCCAGTTACAGTTGCTGGTAGATCTTAATTTTATTTCTGATGCTAAAATAGCTCCCATAAAAGAACTTTTGACTGAAATTCAGAAAATGATTTACTCATTAAAAGAAAGTTTAAAATTATAATTGAAGTTAACTTAGACTAAATTCTAGCATCTAATATCTAACTTCTAATTTAGAAAAATAGAAATGAAAAGTTTAGACATTCATAAAAGTGAATATTTAAAACAATTTGAAACTCAAACCTACGGAAGGAATCTTTTCAGAACGCAGGAAGAAGAGAGACTGGATGCTCCGAATGAGGAGTGCGGTATCTTCGGAATGTATTCTGATGATGATCTGGATACGTTTTCTCTTTCACAGTTCGGGCTTTTTGCATTACAGCACAGAGGCCAGGAAGCATGTGGTATTTCTGTTTTAAAGGACGGGAAAATCACCAATATGAAAGATGAAGGTTTGGTTTTGGATGTTTATAAAGAGATCTCTGATCCTGAAACTTTTATGGGAAATTCTGCAATCGGGCATACACGTTATACCACTGCAGGAGACAAAAAGAAGTATAATTTCCAGCCATTTTTCGCGAAAAACGAATATGACCAGATTATTCTTTCTATAGCGCATAACGGTAACCTTACCAATGCAAAAGAATTAAAAGCCGAATTGGAAGCTGAAGGCGTAGTTTTCAGAGCTACTTCCGATTCTGAGGTTATTTTAAGATTAATCCAGAAAAATCTTGATTTGGGTCTTCGTGGAGCAATCAAAGCAACAATGGAGAAAATTGAAGGAGCCTATTCGGTGGTGGGAATGACGAGAAATAAATTCTTTGCATTCAGAGATTTCAACGGAATCAGACCTTTGGTTTTGGGAGCAATCAACGAGAATTCTTACGTTGTGGCCTCCGAATCTGTTGCCCTTGATGCTGTAGGAGCTCAGTATGTTCGCGACATCCTTCCGGGAGAGATCATTTATACCAATGAAAACGAACCCGGAAAACTTAATTCCTATATGGTGAATGAAGAAAAAGGAAAGCAGAGGATCTGTTCTTTCGAATATATTTATTTTGCCAGACCGGACTCTACCTTAGAAAACATCAATGTATATGAGATCAGGGAGAAATCCGGTGAAAAGATCTGGGAACAGGCTCCTGTAGATGCTGATGTGGTAATTGGCGTTCCTGATTCAGGAGTTCCGGCTGCCATAGGCTTCTCTAAAGCTTCAGGAATCCCTTTCCGTCCGGTTCTGATCAAAAACAGGTATATCGGAAGAAGCTTCATTGTTCCTACACAGGAAATGAGAGAAAGAGTAGTAAATCTTAAGCTTAACCCGATTATTTCCGAGATTAAAGACAAAAGAGTAGTGATCATCGATGATTCTATCGTAAGAGGAACCACTTCCAAGCGATTGGTGAAAATTCTGAAAGATGCGGGCGTAAAAGAGATCCATTTCAGAAGCGTTTCTCCACCTATCATTGCGCCTTGCTATTTAGGTATTGATACGCCTTCAAAGGATGATCTTATTTCGGCTAACATGACCACAGAGCAGCTTAGAGATTACCTGGGTGTGGATTCATTGGAATTTTTAAGCACAGACAACCTTAAAGAGATTTTAGGGTCTTCCAACCACTGCTTCGGATGCTTTACAGAAGAATATCCTGTAGAAAAAGGAGAGGAGATAGAATTGTTCAATTAATTATTCTGTCAATTTGAAATAAATAGGCCCGGCTTTTTATAAAGCCGGGTCTTTTGTTTTTATGAACTTTGTTATAAGATAATTTTATCCGTTAAAATTTGATTAATAAATAATTAACCGTCCGGTGTCATTTCCATGATTCTTCTTTCAGCTTCTCACTTATCATAAATATATCAAAAGCTTAACATTCCTGTATCATACAACAGAAGAGCAAATTCTAATTTTGCACAATATAACTTCAGGATATGAAAAAAGTTTTTTTAACGGGTATTTTTCTCGTATTTGCCCAATTATATTCTTCCCAGTCTTTCGATAAACAGGCACATCGCGGAGGAAAATCCTTATACCCCGAAAATACGGTTCCGGCCATGAAAAATGCTTTAAAAATGAATGTTAGAACCCTGGAAATGGACCTGGCTATCACGAAGGACAAAAAAGTAATTCTTTCTCATGATGCTTTTCTTTCCCCTGAACTGGTTACAAAGCCGGATGAAACTTATATTCCTAAAGATTCAGGGTTCTATTATAAAATCTATGACATATCTTATGCAAAGATCCGGACATTTGACGTAGGGTTAAAAAAACTTAACAACTATCCTGACCAAAAGAAAATGAAGGCACAGAAGCCTCTCTTTTCAGAAGTAATCGATGCATGTGAAGCTTACGCCCGCGAACTGAAAAGACCTTTGCCTTTTTATAACATAGAAACAAAGACACGCCCGTTTTCAGATAATATATTTCACCCTGAACCTAAGGAATTTGTAGAGCTGATGATGAAAATTATTGTTGAAAAAGGAATTCAGGACCGTGTGATTATCCAGTCGTTTGATCCCAGGACTCTGGAAATTATTCATAAGGAATATCCGCGGGTCATGACTGCTTTGCTGGTAGAAAAAGTGGATGATAAAAAGCTCGCACAGCAGAGGAATCATTTCGAAAACATCCCTGTAGCTAAATTCAGGGAATACCCGGACCATTTGAATGGGGTAGCCGGAGATTTAAAATTCCTGAGTTTTACTCCAACTATTTACAGTCCGGACCATACGCTGGTTACTCCGGAACTTGTAAAAGAATGTCATGCATTGGGAATGAAAGTTATACCATGGACAGTGAATACCAAAGAGCGATTGAAAGAATTAAAGGATATAGGGATAGACGGTGTCATCAGTGATGATCCGAGAATATTTGAATAATACCTGTCCTGATCAATATAAATAGCCGGAAGAAAATCTTCCGGCTATTTTATACCATGCAGTAAATCTGCATTTCGGTTAAAAAATTGGTTGGTATTTTTTAGAATTTATAATTCAGGCCTAACTGAAACGTTCTGTGGTTAAGAGGTTCAGTACCTTCAGGCTTATGATTTCTCATATCAGTAAGACTGTTGATATATCTTGCATTGATACCAATGTTATCAGTAATATCATATCCAAGACCTAAACCAAGACCTAAATTAAACTTGTTAATATCGTCCTTATTGATGTCCTCAGAATTAGTTACAGACTGAGTAGTTGTAACTCCTCCCGTCGTTGTAGAAATAGTGCTGTTTCCTGAGTTTTTCCCGTTGATGAAATAACTGAATTCAGGTCCGGCTTCTACATAAAACCTTTCTGTAGGTCTCATCTGCACCATTAAAGGAACAGAAATATAGTTCATGGTTGTTTTGTAATCGCTTTTAGTCTTAATGTTCGTATCACCAGTGGTTACATCCGTAGAGGAAATTACATTTCTTGCCCCTAACTGGTTATACAAAACCTCCGGCTGTAAGCTGAATTTCTGAGAAAGTGGAATATTAACTAAAACCCCTGCATGAAACCCGATTTTCTGGTTATTAAGGCTTAATTTCTGCTCACTGAAGTAAGAAGAGTTTCCTCCTGCTTTAATACCAAATCTGATAGGTTGTTTTTCTTTTTTAACGGGTTCCGGGTTTACTGTTTTCGTTTCTTGTGTTTGTGTTTCCTGAGCAAACGTCATCATGCCAGCAGTAACTGCCAACCCTAGAAATAACTTCTTCATAATTTTATTTTTTAATTTTACTATTTTACTTCTCATCCGATTTTTCAATCAGACTTGATTTATTTTGCAAAATGCTTGCCAAACTCTGAAAACCCTTACTGTAAGGGGTTTTGTGATGGTTTTTAGGATTGCTTTAATAGTACTTTTAACTGTTTTTTATGAAAAATTATATTATGAAAATCTGATTTTTAATCATGATTTTGAAGTAAATTGATTTTATGTTGACAATTCGATATGGAATTAAATCCTGTGAAAAAATGAATAAATAAATAGAGATTTTAATGGTATTTACCTGAAATTTCAGTTGTTGTGATGCCAAATTCTTTCTTAAAAGCAAATGAAAAATGAGACAAATCTTCAAACCCCAGATCCATATAGATATCCGTTGGCCTTAGCTTTTTTTCTTCAATCAGGAATCTTGCTTCCTGCAGTCTGCGTTTTATAAGCCAGCGGTTCGGGGTTTCATTAAAAATGGTTTTGAAATCCCTTTTAAAAGCAGACAGGCTGCGCCCTGTAAGAAATGCAAACCGCTCCATACTTACATTGAATTTGTAATTTTGCTGCATAAATTTCTCCAGATCCAGACGCCCAGGAATACCAAAATCAAAAAGGACATCAGAAAGTGCCGGATGGAGTTGTAAAAGGATGAGTAATAATTCTTCTCTTTTTACATCGGAAAATGTTTTATCGATACTTCCTGAATTTTGGTAATAAGGCTCCAGAGAAAGCAGAAAACTTTCTATAAGCTGGTCTCTTTTAAGCCTTATAAAAGCGTCATCTGAATCATAATTCTGAAAAAGAATATTGTGTTTTTTCTGAAAACTCTTAAGAAAAGCTTCATCAAAAATAAAAATCACCTTCTCAAACTCATTATTATCTTTTACCTTGTTGTATCGGGCCAGCCTGTTTTTACGGATAATACAGCTTTCCCCGGGTGTAAGCTTGTAATGTTTGTTGCCGTCATATCCGTTCATTTCACCTTTTGCCAGAAACAGGAAAAAATGCTCTGCTATAAATTGTTCAGGTGAAATTAAGGGGCCTACAAAGCAGGATTTTATTTCAGTTATTTTCATGATCTGTTACTTTACATCGTTCCACCATTGTTTGAATACCTGTGAATTGTTATCTAAATCTACCAATTCTCCGATCATTGGTGTGGCAAGGTGATAAGGCTTTGATTTTGACAGTGCAGTGATCTGTTTCAGAGGTTCATTCCATGGATGCTTGGCTAAAGTAAATTTGGAGTGATGAACAGGTAATAGATTTTTAGCCTTTAATTCCACGGTTGCCAGTGCAACTTCTTCCGGCAGTTCATGTACGGACTGCCACGCTTTGTTGTATTGTCCGCACTCCATGACAGCCCAGTCGACAGGCGGATATTTTTCTGCAATTTCCTTAAAACGGCCGGTATAGCCTCCATCACCGCTGTAATAGATATTCATAGCCGAAGACTGTATATAAAAAGACAGCCATAAAGCCTGTGAACTTGTGAAATTCCTTCCTCCGTCGTGATGCGTACTTTCAGCATAAATGATAAAGCCTGGTTTTACCTGTGTTTTATCGCCCCAGTCTTTTTCCAGGATCTGTTGGGAAGTATAACCCCATTTTTCGTAATGAACACCGGCCCCCAGACCACAGATCACATGTTTTACCTTAGGCTGCATTGCTTTGGCCGTTTCATAATCCAGATGATCATAATGGTCATGTGAAAGCAGCATATAATCGATCTCCGGCATATCGGCAGCAGTATAAATGTCAGTCCCTTTATAGGCTTTCACGCTTCCCGGCAATGGCGATGCATTTCCGCTAAATACAGGATCAACCAGGATTTTCACACCATCCAGCTGTAAAAAGAAGGAAGAATGCCCGAACCATACAATAACGTTCCTGTCAGCCGGAATCGCTTTCAGATTTGTCTTTATTGAAGGTAGTGCTTCCTGGGGTTCCGTGTGAGGATATTTTTTTGTCAAGGCTTTCCATATTTCCCCGGTGAAGCTGTAACCTTCAGAAATAATAGGTTTCTCTACGAAATTTCTAAATTTTCCGTCTTTATAATGAGGCGATTTTTTTATCATTTCCATCCTTTTACCTTCAGGCAATGCCCCGAACTGAGGTTGTTTCAGATAAAAATAAGTGGCAATAGTTAAGACAGCAATGATGCACAGCAAAGCAACCATTGTTATTTTGAATATTTTCAGAGACCGTTTCATTATTGTACCTGTAATTTAATATCTTTTACTTCCGGAATTGACCGGCTACATCCCTTTGATATCCAATTGACCATGCCCGGACCCATTTTGCGAAAGGCTAATGTTTTTTTTCTGGCAGATAATTTAGCCGGATTTTCCAGGCTTATCAAAATTACTTCTTGTCCGGTCAATTCTGTCGTGCCGGGAATTGCTGTTTTCATTGTGTTTATTTTATTAAATCCATCTTGATCAGGTTGTTTGCCGTGGCTAATACAGCTTCTTCAACGGGACGGGGCTTCCATCCCAGAATGATGATCGCTTTTTCACTGCTTGCTTTTTTCACCATACCCAAATAAGGTTCAACGGCTTTCAGTTTAGGATTAAATATAGCTAATAATTTGATAAACCAATTGGGTAATTCTTTAGAAGGTACTCTGGCCGCTTTGCCATCCAGATTTTTTCTGAGAACATCGGCAATATCCAATAATGAATAGCCTCCTCCGGCAACGGCAATAAATCGCTGGCCGTTTGCCTGTGGCAGTGTCATAGCTTTATAATGAAGATCGGCAACATCACGTACATCAACATATCCTGAAACAATTTTAGGACAGGCCTTCATATTGCCGTTCAGCATTTGCTTGATATTCTGGATTGAATGTGAAAAATCATCTGCCAGAACAGGCCCCAGCACTCCGGTAGGGTTTACCACAGCTAGTTCCATTCCCGCTCCTTCATTTTTTATAAAATCCCAGGCTGCTTTTTCAGAAATTGTCTTTGATTTTTGATAAGGAAATACACTGTCATTAAGCACCGTCCAGTCTTCTTCCGTATAAGGAGTTGCTTTTGACGTTCCAAATCCTACCGCTCCGAAAGCTGATGTAAGAACAACTCTTTTTACACCTGCCTGTTTTGCGGCTTTTAAAACAAAAAGAACCCCGTTTTTTGCAGGAATTACAAAATCATCTTCTGTTCTGGCATCGGTATGGGGAGTCGGGGAGGCTACATGGATGACATACTGACAACCTTCAACGGCTTTTTCCCAGCTTGATTCGTTCTGAAGATCAGCTTCCGCGAATGATAAATCATCAAAGGAAGTGATACCACCTTCTTTAAGCATTTGTTTTACAAGGTCTGCTTTTTTCAGTGAACGGAGTGTTGCTTTTACTTTGTACCCGTTATTAAGCAGGGTAATTATACAATAGGAGGCTATAAAACCGGAGCCGCCTGTTACCAAAACTGTTTCTTTATTTTCCATTATTAAAATTTTATGGTACAAATTTCTGTAATGAAAAAAGGAGTTAGTTTGTTAAAAAGTCCATTTTTGTTTGCTGTAAAGTTCAGGATTACAAACATGATAAAATAAAAATGCCAGACTCCTGAGAGCCCGGCATCTGTTGAAAATATATATATTATTATTTGAATTTGTAAGCTAAGCCAACCTGGAATACATTGTTTCTGATAGCATCTCCCGAATTGTCCTTGATGATGTCCGTAATACCCGCTGTAAATCTAGCTGTTGCAGCCAAATTCTGAGTGAAATAATATCCTGCTCCAATACCAATTCCGAAATTAAACTTGTTATACAACCCCATTGGGATCTTATTGGAATAGGTCTCACCACCCGTTGTAGTAATATTTTCGTAAGTATTTGAGTAGTTGTACTCTCCTTTGGATTTTCCGCCCAATAAAAGCCCGAATTCCGGTCCTGCTTCTACATAAAGCTGAGGAAGAATATTATACTGTACCATTATAGGAAGAGCAATGTAATTCAAAGTTAATTTGTAATTGTTTTCCTGAGTAAATGTCTGGTAGCTTGAATGAAAAATATATTTGTCTTCTGCTTTTGAACCTATCTGGTTAAAAAGAAGTTCAGGCTGAATGCTGAATTTTTCTGCAATTGGAATATTTACAAATCCGCCCGCATTAAAACCTGCTTTTAATTTTGTGTTATTATCATATTCGCCGGACGATTTTGTAAGGGTAGAGCCATTAAAACCTGCTTTAACCCCAAAAGTAACAGGTGAAGAAGATTTCATTTTTTCCTGGGCATTCACCAAAAGGCTTCCTCCAAATGCTACACCTAAAATTAGTTTTTTCATGATTATTAAATTTTTAAACGATCTCTCATTCTATCAAAATTCCCGCCAAAGGGATAAAAGTGACAAAAATCATATTAAAGGCGAAAAAGTCAGGCTTAAATGAATAAACCTGACCTTTTCTATTGAAATCAATTTATATATGAAGAAACTTTTTGCTGTAGAACCATATAAAATCAGGTTTTTCAGCTACCACATTATAGGCAAACTCCTTGCCAAAAAACATCAAATTAAAAATAAAAATCACAAAAAAACCGGATTAATGAATAATCCGGTTTTCTTATTGAATATAAAATTTGTTTTCTGAATGTAGAAGCTTATTATTTGAATTTATAAGCTAATCCTACCTGGAATGTGTTATTTCTAATAGCATCACCAGAATTATCTTTGAAAATATCAGTTACCCCAGCTACATATCTTGCTGTAATTCCTAAGTTAGGAGTGAAGTAATATCCTGCACCAAGACCGATACCAAAGTTGAATGTTTGTAATTGATCTTTGTAATTGTCAGAAGTTGTAGAGTTTCCGTTATTTTCGTTTTTCAGTTTGTTTTTAGCACTTACCAAAAATCCGAATTCAGGACCTGCTTCTACATAAAGATTTGGAATTAAGTTATACTGGAACATTACTGGTACAGCAATGTAATCTAACTTAGTAGATGTAGAATATTTAGTTCCAAAAATAGTCTGATCTGCTTTTGATCCATATTGAGAATATAATACCTCCGGCTGAACACTGAAAGATTCAGCGATTGGAATATTCGCAAATACACCTGCGTTGAAACCGATCTTAGATTTCTGATCATCTAAACCTTCGTCTTTAGAAAGAGAAGATACGTTCATTCCACCTTTTACACCAAATGTTACCGGGTTAGAAGAAGATGATGGCGTCTGTTGAGCGAAAGCTAGTGAACTTGCAGTTACTGCTAATCCAAAAATTAACTTTTTCATAACTTTAATTTTTTAATATTTTACTATTTTCTAATTTTAAATTTTACTACTGTCAAACCTTACTATTGAGTTTGACGGAGAGTATCTTTCAAATTGCTTGCCAAAAACATAAAACATGACAAATGTCAGTAATAATTCGATTTAATTTTTAAATTAACAAGATTTTAAATGTCTGTAATTCAGTAAATTAAAAATTTAACTAAACGTTTGTTTAGAGAAAGTCTAAATTATCTTCTTTGTTAAAATTATACAGAAAAGGTGTTGATTTTGAATAACAATTTACACATTATTGATATTCCTGTAAAAATCCAGAGATTTCAAAATGTTTTCCTGACTGCATTGGTGATCATAGTTGCATGAGCCTATTCCGGTAAGAAGAGAGAAATTAATTTTACTGTCTGTATTTTTTTTATCGTTCAGCAGAAGGGCAGTGATGTTTTCATCTGTAAAGTCGCTGATATCAAGATAAGGGTAGTATCTCTGGATGTGTTCAATAATGCCTGTTGCATCTTCTTTCCGGATAAGACCTTCAAGATAGGCCAGATGTGCTTCACAGATCATTCCCATTGCAACAGCTTCACCATGAAGAATAGGATTTCCCTGGCTAAGGCACAAGCTTTCGATAGAATGTCCGATCGTGTGTCCGAAATTTAGAGTTTTTCTTATATTTTTTTCATGGAAATCTTTTTCCACCACATCCTGTTTGATGTCCATTGAAGTCTGAATATGGGGAACTACTGCATCCACATCCAGCTTATGAATCTGAATAAGGCTTTCCCAGTGGGTCTTGTCAGCAATAAGACCATGTTTCAGCATTTCGGCAAAACCGCTTCGCAATTCTTTAAACGGAAGGGTTTCCAGGAATTTCGGGTAAATAAAGATCTGTTCAGGGAAGGCAAATGTTCCTACCATATTTTTGTAGTGCATAAGGTCTATCCCTGTTTTCCCTCCGATAGAGGCATCACACATGGATAAAAGGGTAGTAGGAATATTAATAAACTGAATTCCTCTTTTATAGGTAGAAGCCACAAATCCTCCCATATCTGTAATAACACCACCACCAAGATTGATAACAAGCGCTTTTCTGTCCGCCTGCATCTCGGTAAGAATCTCCCAAAGCTGGTTGGCGGTCTGGATATTTTTCATTTCTTCACCGGCTTCAATTTCCAGAATTTCAAACCCTAAGTCTGTTTCCATGTTTCCTAAAAGAACCGGAAGACAATATTCATGGGTGTTTTCATCAACCAAAATAAAGATCTTACTGAAAGATTTTTCGTGAAGGAAGTTATTTAATTGAGAAAATTCATCGTTTAATATTGTTATCATTATTGGAGTTTCTTTAAATTTAAAATAGAACTATTCTGCAAAGTTATGATTCTTAATTTTTAACTCGTAACTAAATTACTATCTTTGCAGAAATTTTTAGAATGAGCAGAGATAAAAATAATTCAGAAAGACCGAAAAGACCAAGAACTTCAACAAGAAACAATTCTGATGATTCTCGTGCTTCCAGATCTGGAAATTCTTCAGGATCAAAACCTTTTAAGAAACCTTTTCCAAAAGCAGGTGAAAGAAATTCCGACCATAAAGGAAGCAATTCCAGGTTTGAATCTAAACCTTTCAAAAGAAGCGCAGATGTTGCCGGCAGAGATGAAGATGCTGCAAAAACTGAAAGCAGAGCATACATCACCAATTCCAGTGAAGGTCGTGAGAGAAAAAGCTTCGGAAAACCGGCTCCCAAAAAAGGCGGCAAAAATTTTGATACCAGAGACAAGTATGAAAGAGGCAGCCTGAAATATGGAAGAAGACCATCCGCCGGGGATGACAGAAATGATGACAAGGCAAGATCTTTTGTTCAGAAAAGAAGATTAAACAAGATTGACAAGGATGTTCATAAAGATACCATCCGTCTTAACAAGTATATTGCCAACTCAGGAATATGCAGCAGAAGAGAAGCTGACGAACTGATTACCCAAGGGCTGGTAGAAGTAAACGGACAGGTAGTAACTGAAATGGGATACCAGGTTCAGAAGACAGATAAAGTTGTATTCGACGGGCAGGGGATTACTCCTGAAAAGCCGGTATATGTACTTTTGAATAAGCCAAAAGGATATATCTCTACAACCAAGGATGATAAAGCCAGAAAAACCGTAATGGATCTGGTGGCCAATGCATCGCCATACCGTCTGTTTCCTGTAGGAAGGCTGGACCGTTCCACCACAGGGGTTATTCTTTTAACGAATGACGGACATATGACGAAAAAACTTACCCATCCTTCTTTTGATGCCAAAAAAATCTATCATGTAACACTGGATAAAAAACTTACCCATGAAGACATGAAACTGATTGTGGAGGGAATCCGTCTGGATGAAGGCGTAGCCGTTGTAGACCAGATTTCTTTCATCGAAGGAAAACCGAAAAATGAAGTCGGGATTGAAATTCATATCGGATGGAACCGTGTGATCAGAAGAATTTTCCAAAGACTTGGATATGAAGTGGAAGCTCTGGACAGGGTGATGTTTGCCGGTCTTACCAAGAAGAATATCAAACGTGGACACTGGAGAATCCTTACAGAACTGGAAGTTAATAATCTTAAGATGCTTTAATAAACTCAGTTTTTAATCGCTTAAGAAAGTATAATTAAAAGGCGCAGAAATTTATTTCTGCGCCTTTTTTGTTTAAGATTTTTATCAAACTTTTTTATATTTTACCCTAAAACTGTAACTCCTTTCTGGATCAGGTCATAAATAGCATCTCTGCCATTATCGGGTTTTACATTGACTGCTTTTGTTCCATTGAAATGGAGACAAGTGATATAGCCGTTGGCCACTGCATCCTGGCAGGTAAATTTCACACAATAATCCAGAGCAAGGCCGACTACTTCAACAAGCTGAATATCATGATACTTCAGAAAATCGTCCAGCCCGGTTTTCATAAAGTGGTTATTATCCTGAAATCCGCTGTAGCTGTCGATCTCTGTATTTTTCCCTTTCTGAATAATGTGGGTTACCTTATCCCTGTTCAGGTCTTTATGGAACTCTGCCCCGAAAGTTCCCTGTACACAATGATCCGGCCACATAAACTGTGGAACCCCGTTAAGGATGATACTTTCGCCTACTTTTCTGTTGTTATTGCTGGCAAAGCTTTTATGGTCGGCCGGGTGCCAGTCCTGGGTGAGAACGATCTGATCGTATTCATTTTCTTCCATCAGAAGATTAATGTAAGGAATGACCTCGTTGGCTTCCGGAACTGCTAATGCACCGCCTTCACAGAAATCATTCTGTACATCTACGATTATTAACGCTTTTTTCATATTTAGATTTCTCGAATTTTGATAAAATTACTCAAAAAACTGTCCAAAAATAAATTATCGGACAAATCGGCAATATTTTTTTTCTGAAAGAAATCATTAAACTGTTTACAGCATTAGGGTAAGGCTATACCAGATACAATAGCTTATCTTTGCAGTAAATAAATATTTTATGTCATTTGAATCTTTAGGATTATCACACCATATTATTCGTTCTGTCAACAAATTAGGCTACCTGAAACCTTTTCCTATTCAGGAGCAGGCTGTTCCTGTTATTCTGCAGGGAAAAGATCTGATGGGAATTGCACAGACGGGTTCCGGAAAAACAGCCTGTTTTGTGATGCCTATTCTGGAAAAACTACAAAACTCGGAAGTTAAAAAGGACCGGAATGTTCAGGTTTTAATATTGGTTCCTACCCGTGAATTAGCCATTCAGATTGATGAAGTTTTCAGAGCTTTCACAGGAAATTTAAAACGTGAAATCCGTACAATGGCGGTTTATGGCGGGGTTTCTATCAATCCGCAGATGAAAGGAATGTTTGGGGTGGAGGTTCTTATTGCAACGCCCGGTCGTTTGCTGGACTTAATTGATCATAATGCATTGAGTATTTCGGGAATTCAGCATCTGGTCATTGATGAGGCGGACAAAATGTTTCAATTAGGCTTTGGAGAAGAAATGAATAAACTTTTCACTCTGATGCCAGCTGTAAAGCAAACCACTCTTTTTTCAGCAACTTTAAATGATAAGGTTTCTGAAATGAAAGAACGGTTAGCCATCAATCCTGTAATCATTGAAATTAAAAAAGAAGAAGTTGAGATTGATAATATCGAGCAGCTGGCCTATCATGTCTCTCCAGAAAATAAAGGTCCTTTTTTACGTTACCTGATTAAAGAAAAGAAAGTTGAAAAAGCACTTATATTTGTTTCATCTACAAGATCGGCAGATAATCTGGTAGAAAAGCTTAAAAAGAATAAAATAAAAGCAGTAGCCATTCACAGCCAGAAATCCCAGGGAGCCAGAAGGAATAATTTAGAAGAATTTAAAGTAAACGGCGCTCAGATTTTAGTGGCAACCGATTTAATTGGCCGTGGAATCCATATTGAATCTTTACCTTGTGTCATCAATTACGAACTTCCGCGTTCTCCTTTGGATTATATTCACCGTATCGGAAGAACTGGCCGTGCCAACGAAAAAGGAACGGCTATCAGTATTCTGACGGACGATGAACTGCAGCATTTCAGGGTGATCCAAAAGAAAATGGGTAAGAAAGTAACACTCCAGAGAACGGAAGGCATTAACTTGCATGGTTATTAGCCTGTAAATAAAATAATAAGAGCTTCAATTTCAGGATTGAAGCTTTTTCAATAGAATTTTCTGTGTACAATTAATGCTTTCTTCATTTCAGATTCTTGAATTTTTGATAAATTTACGAGCCTGATCATTTAAAAACTATCCAAAAATTAAACCTATTCCAATGAGCAATTTAGAGCAGAAAAAATTTCCTATCGGTGAATACCAGCAGCCTGATAATATTTGTGATATCAAACTTGATGAATATATAAAAGTCATCAAAAACTTCCCGGAAAAGCTTAAAAACCTAATAGAAGACTTCTCGGATGATCAGCTGGATACCCCTTACAGAGAAGGAGGATGGACGGTACGGCAGCTTGTGAATCATATTGCAGACAGCCATATCAACAGCTTTATTCGTCTTAAACTGGCATTAACGGAGGAAAATCCTACCATAAGACCTTATGACGAGGCCAAATGGGCAGAGCTTCAGGACAGCGTAAATATGCCTATAAAGCCTGCCATGAGAATGATAAAAGGGACTCATCAAAGATGGGCTGCCCTGCTTAAAAGCCTTACCAATAAACAATTTGAAAGAACTTTTCATCACCCTGAACAAAACCGCGATTACGACCTGAGAAGCTATCTCGCGATGTATGTCTGGCATTGTAATCATCATTTTGCTCACATTGAAAATCTGAAGAAAGAAAAGGGGTGGTAAGGAAAAGCCTGCATAATCCGGTTTATTTTGAGGAAATTATTCACAGAATTTCTCTGCTTACTGAAAATGCTCCTCGAAGATGGGGAAAGATGACCGCTTCACAGATGCTGAAACACTGCGACCTGGTGCTACAAGTGGCTTTAAGACAAGTTGAACTTCCGGAAATTAATATCCTTTTCAGAACAATAGGAGTGATAACCAAAGTGGAAATGCGGATCTTTAATAATGGAATTCCCCCAAAAATGCCTACTTTTCAAAAACTAATCGTTAATTTTGAATGTGATTTTGATGAATCGAAAACCAATCTGCTGAATACAATGAAAGCTTTCCGGACCCTATCTGAGAATCAGAATCTTCCGGAGCGCCACAAATTATTCGGGAAAATGACTGAAAAAGACTGGGGATTTTTAGAGTATAAACATCTGGATCACCATTTAAAACAATTTAATCTATGAGTTTTTTTGATAAAATATTCGGAGGAAAAGAAAATCAAAAACCTGAGCGTGAATCTTTCTGGAAAAATATGGAAACTGAGGAAGATCTTGCCAAAGCGATTGAAAATTCCTATCATCATAAAATTGCTATTTTCAAACATTCAACACGATGCTTCATCAGCAAAACTGTATTGAGAAATTTTGAAAAAGAAATAGATAATTTAGATCATAAAGTGGAATTATATTACTTAGATTTGCTTCAACACAGACTGATTTCAAATAAAATATCTGAAAACCTTGGAATCAGGCATGAAAGTCCGCAGTTGATTGTAATAGAAGACGGAAAAGTCATCAACAGCGCGTCTCATGAAGATATATCCACAAGCCAGATCACATAATGAAGAATATAAACACTTATCTAGCTAAAGTACTTAATGTTCCTATTGAAAAAGTGAACACGTGCAGCTTACACTATGAAGTAAAGAAAATTCCTAAAAATCAGTTTCTTTTACAGTATGGTGAAATCTGCAGGTACATATTCTTTGTAGAAAAAGGATTGCTGAAAATGTATTCCATTGATAAAAACGGAAAAGAGCATATCATACAGTTTGCGCCTGAAAGCTGGCTTATTTCTGACCGCAGCAGTCTTTACTTTAACGAAAAATCCATTTATTATATAGAAGCGGTGGAAGATACGGAAGTTCTGTTTCTTCATCCCGACTTCTTCAATAAACTGGTAGAACAGTTCCCTAACAGTATCGAAAGAAGTGACTTTCTTTTGCAGAAGCATATCAGAAGTCTTCAAAACAGGATCAATTCTTTATTGGGTGAGACTGCGGAAGAAAGGTATATGAAGTTTATCAAGATGTATCCTGATCTGCTTCTGAGAGTTCCGCAATGGATGATTGCCTCTTATCTCGGCATCACCCCGGAAAGCCTGAGCAGGGTAAGAAAAGAACTGGCCCGCAAGAACTTTGTTCCGGATAGATAAGATCAGATCTTTTTGGCCAGATTTCCAACCTGCTGCAAACATAATTTTGTTTCTTCCGTCCAGGGAAGGCCGATACATAAGCGCATACAGTTTTCAAACTGATTCTGAAGGGTAAACATCCTGCCGGGTGCTATACTTATATTCTGTTTGATAGCCAGATCGTAAAGCTCAGTAGTACGGATGCCTTTATCAAATTCTACCCATAGGGAAAGACCTCCCTGCGGGCGGCTTGTTTTTGTGCCTTCAGGAAAGTAGTCTGCAATGGTCTGCACATAATTCTGGTAATTATTCTGAAGTGCCCGGCGCATTTGCTGAAGATGCTTTTCATAGCGTCCGGATTTAAGGAAATTCGCCACTGCTTCATTAACGATAGAAATGGATGAAGTAGAATGAAGCAACTTAAGTTTCATGATCTTATCCTTGTATTTTCCCGCAGCAATCCATCCTACACGGTACCCCGGAGCCAAAGTTTTCGAAATTGAGCTGCAATACAGTACATTTCCATCCTTATCAAAAGATTTACAGCATTTCGGACGGCTGGAACCAAAATAAAGATCCCCGTATACATCATCTTCTATTAAAGGGATATTGTTTTCAGAAAGAATTCTTACAATTTCTTTTTTATTCTCATCCGGCATACAGCTTCCCAGCGGTGAGTTGAAATTAGGAATCAGCAGGCACAGGTTAATTTGCGGAATTACTTTTCTCAGTGCATCAATTTCAATTCCTGTAGTCGGGTGGGTGGGGAGTTCAAGCACATTCAGCCCCAATCCATTGGCAAGCTGAAGGATACCCGGATAGCAAGGGCTTTCAATGGCAATCGTATCGCCTGGTTTTCCAAGGGCCATAAGGCAGAAAGATAGCGCATTCATCCCGCCGTTTGTAGTAACCAAATCATTTTCGCTGAGATTGCCTCCCCATTGTAACGATCTCACAGCAATCATTCTTCTCAGTTTTAAGTTACCCTGCAGTTCTTCATATTCAGTTCCGCCTTCTTTCAGTTCACGGGTGGCATTGATGATCTCTTTTTTTAATTTAGCCTGTGGCAGAAGATCTCCTGAAGGAATTCCTATAGAGAAAAAGGTAATTCCTTTTTTGCCCATGTTTTCATATACTTTGCTGATCAGTTCATCCGGCTCATCGTTATTGGCAATCAGTGAGGGACGGCTTATTTCAGGAAGGGGAAGCTTTACAGACATCAGCCTGCTGACAAAATATCCTGACTGGGGCTTGGATTCAATTAAAGACTGGGATTCAAGCTCCAGGAAAACCCGTTTTGCCGTATTCATACTTACCTGGTGTTCCTGGCACATCATTCTCACGGAAGGGAGCCTGTCACCGGCTTTCAATACACCGTTTCTGATCTGGGAAGCAATTCCGTCAGCAATTTCCGTATATATAAATTCTTTACTCATTTTATAAACTGTGCTCATGCAAATATACAAAACTGAGACTGTGTTTATCCGTTTCTCCTTTCTAATTTTGAGTAATTAAAAAAATATAAGAATGCTGACTGAAAAAATATCTAAAGATGAGAATATAAGTGGCTGGATCAACGGCTTTATTGGTGTAGTACTATTTAGTGGCGGATTGCCTGCTACCAAATTAGCGGTAATGGAAATGAGTCCGATTTTTGTCACCATCGTGCGTGCCGCTATTGCAGGAATACTTGCTTTTATCGTTTTATGGATAGGCAAAGAAAAACGTCCTGTCAAGGAACAGCTGGTTCCTTTAGCTTTGGTTTCTTTAGGCTGTGTGGTTGGTTTTCCGCTTCTTTCTGCGCTGGCACTTCAGTATTTAACTTCAGCTCATTCCATTGTATTTCTGGGAATGCTTCCTCTGGCAACTGCGGTATTCGGTGTTTCCCGTGGTGGAGAAAGACCTCATCCTGTATTTTGGTTTTTTTCGGTAGTAGGAAGCCTTTTAGTTATCGGATATGCTGTGTCACAAGGGATATCTGCTTCACCGGTAGGCGATATTCTTATGCTGCTTGCCGTTATCTTATGTGGTATGGGATATGCGGAGGGCGCGAAACTGTCTAAAACATTAGGCGGCTGGCAAGTAATTTCCTGGGCTTTGGTATTGGCGCTGCCAGTTATGATTCCTTTATTTTTTATTTACTTTCCGGAGCATATTGAGACGGTAAGTTTTCAGGGGTGGTTTGGCATGGCTTATATTTCTCTTTTCAGTATGTTCATAGGTTTTATCTTTTGGTATAAAGGTCTGGCACAGGGTGGTATTGCAACAGTAGGGCAGCTGCAGCTTTTGCAGCCTTTCTTCGGGCTTGGTCTTGCCGCTTACTTTCTCCATGAGCAGGTGAGTATCGGGATGCTGTTTGTTACTATTGGAGTTATTTTATGTGTCGCTGGAACTAAAAAATTTGCGAAATAATTAAAAATAAAAGATTATGATTCAAATCATAGTTTTTACAAAATGGAATAGATTACCTTTGAACCACACCAAAAAATAAAATTATGAAATTTACCCTATTATTAATGCTTTTAGGCTTAACCGTATTAAGTTGTAAAAAGGAAACCAAAGTGGATAATACAACAGTATCCGATAGTACACTTGTCGATACAATGCCTTCAGACACCATGACTGCTCCGGCTAATCCTATGCCTGCAGATACTATGCGAACCGGTGATACGGCAAGTGTAAGAAAAATGGATTCCGCGAGAACAACCAAAAAATAAGTTTTACCGTCATAGATTTAAACCCGTTTTTTAGGAGCGGGTTTTTGTATCCTTCAGATTTCTGGCAGGATCGGTTTTTCATGTATTTACATTATTCCTTAAATATTGCTTGTTATTAAATGGATATCGTACTGATAATTAAATAATTTATTATTATTACTGTATTTTTTTAAAATTTTTAACCTTATTTACAATGTAAAGGCTCGATTTTTGCATAAGCATACGGAATCGTTCCCAATATATTTTTTACTAAGATTGGTTTTACAGAAGATTAAAAAATAAAAAAATATTATGGTTATTGACGAAAACATTCTGTATTCAGCGGGGGCGGAAATCAGACACTATAAACCCTCGGAATATCTATTCAATGAAGGGGAAACCCCGATGTATTATTATCAGATCACCAAGGGAGAGGTGAAACTAAACAATTATAATGACGAAGGGAAAGAGTTTATACAGAATATACTTTCTGAAGGTCACAGTTGCGGAGAGGCTATTCTTTTCATCAATAAGCCTTACCCTGTGAATGCCCAGGCACTCACCAAATGTGTCATTTTAAGACTTCATAAGTCTGCTTTTTTTAACTTATTAAATTCATCTGCAGAATTGTGCATGGAGATCAGTGGCTTTTTATCACAAAGACTGTATTACAAATTTGTCATGATGCAGAATATTTCTTCCCAAAGCCCAATGGTAAGGCTTAAAGGGTTAATGGATTATCTTAAAAGCTTTCATGAAGATGAGCGTCCCTATTCTTTCATGGTGCCTTTTACAAGGCAGCAAATGGCCAGCCTTACGGGATTAAGGGTAGAAACAGCGATAAGAACCATTAAGGATATGGAGAAAAATAAAATTGTGCAGATCAGGGATCGAAAAATTTTATATTAAAAAGTGGTTTTCAATAATTAATTTCACTATTTTTTATTGAACATTTAAAGAAGTACTTATGAAAACAATAAGCTGCATGAACATAGACGAAGAGGTGCTATATTCATACGGAGGAGAGATCAAGCAATATAAAAAGGGGGAACTTATATACAGGGAAGGAGACCATGCCCTTTATTATTTCCAGATTATAGAAGGAAAAGTAAAACTTAACAATTATGACGATGAAGGAAAAGAATTCATCCATAATATTTTTGCAGGAAAACAGAGCTTTGGGGATTCACTGCTCTTTTTGGATAAGTTTTACCCGACAAATTCAGTGTGCATCAGCCCTTCACAAATTATAAGGGTTCCAAAAGATCAGTTTCTGAAATTAATAAAAACGGATCCCAAGCTTTCTTTGGAAATGAATGCATGTCTTTCTCAAAGGCTTTATTTCAAGGCAATCATGCTGCAGAGTATGGCATCCCTGAACCCAGTATCAAGGCTTACCGGGCTCCTCGATTACCTTAAGAGCTACCATGATGAAGACTGTAGCAACTGTTTCCATGTAGAACTTACAAGACAGCAGATAGCCAATCTGGTGGGGCTCCGGGTAGAAACAGTGATCAGAGTTTTAAAAAAGATGGAAAAAGAAGGGAATATTACCATAGAAAACAGGAAAATTCTCTATTAGCCAATTTATATGATTAAGGTCATAAAAAAGTGAATTATTCAGGCGTATATTTGAGATAGCAAGTTTCAACACAATTCTTAAGACCCCAGTAAGGGCAGTTAAAGGCTTTTGGCTTTTAGGTAAATTATTCTATCCAAATTTTGCTGTATAATATTGAACAGCAGGATATGCTATTCATGTAAATTTTAGTTGCAAATACTGAAAATAACAACAGTTCATAGAAATTGATGTTGAAATAATAAAACTTCTTCTGAAGGATTTTTATATAACCACAAAACTCAAAGATATGGATTGTCAGAAAATCATAAAAGACCTGAAGCATAAAGACTTTATTAAGGTTTCCAACAAAGGAGACTGGTTTGAGGATGGTGCCGCTGTGTATGCCAAGGAAATAAAGGATAATATTTTTTTATTATTTGTTATTCTGAAAGATATTGAGATTGAGAATATCCAGGCACTGATTGCACATTTCGACTGCTTCGGCAGTATAGGGCTGAAAGAACCGGAACAGATCATGTTTTATCTTTCAATAAAAAACAAAGAAGATCTTCACTATTTCGAGAAATATTTAAAAAATTCTGATAACTAATAACCGTTGCGAATATGATTTTTGAAAACGACACTTTAAAATATTCCGGATTGAATGATAAAAACAATATGATAGAGAATGAATCCCTATTTCCAAGTGTGATCAATTCTTACGGAGTTACCGCTTTTCTGATCAAATCATTGGAAAAGATAAAAAATAACGCTAAATGCGATATCCTGAAAAATGTAATCGACACTTATATCAACGAATACATTTTGAATATCCGCGAATATCATGGGCAAAAGACTATTTCTCCCGGAAATAGAGATACAGAAATAAGCATTGAAAATTCTTCCTTTACTCTATATGCCAAAACAGCCTATTATAAAGTATTAAAAGAAGAAGAATATCTCAATAAGCTGCTAAGTACCCTGGAAAAAACAGGACAGGAGCGGAATGATCTGCAAAAGATTTAGTTTGACTTTTAAAACCTTCACACCACATTAAAAGATAAAGCGATATGAAAAACGACACTCAAAACAACAAAAAGTTAGACCAGCTGGATGCGTACAGTACTTCTAATGAAAACGAAAAACTGACTACCAACCAAGGGTTAAGAATCAACAATAACCAGGATTCATTAAAGGCCGGCGACAGAGGGCCAACGCTGCTGGAAGACTTTATTCTAAGGGAGAAAATAACCCATTTCGACCACGAAAGAATCCCTGAAAGAGTCGTTCATGCAAGAGGCTCAGGAGCACATGGTGTTTTTAAATTAAACAAAAGTCTTAGCGCTTATACCAAAGCGAAATTTCTATCAAAAGTCGGGACGGAAACTCCTGTTTTTGTAAGGTTTTCAACCGTTGCAGGAAGCAAAGGAAGTACTGATCTGGCAAGGGATGTAAGAGGTTTTGCCGTAAAATTTTATACCGAAGAGGGAAACTATGACCTTGTAGCGAATAATATGCCCGTTTTTTTCATCCAGGATGCCATTAAATTCCCGGACCTTGTTCATGCCGTAAAACCGGAACCTGACAATGAAATTCCGCAGGCAGCTTCTGCCCACGACACATTTTGGGATTTTATTTCCCTGATGCCGGAAAGTTCACACATGATCATGTGGCTGATGAGCGACAGAGCCATCCCGCGAAGTCTGAGAATGATGGAAGGATTCGGGGTGCATTCCTTTAAATTGATTAATGAAGAAGGAAAAGTTCATTTCGTTAAATTCCATTTTAAACCCAAGCTGGGAGTCCATTCGGTAGCCTGGGATGAAGCCCAGAGGATTTCAGGGGTAGATCCCGATTTTCATAAAAGAGATTTATGGGAAGCCATCGAAAGCGGAGCTTTTCCGGAATGGGACTTCGGAGTACAGCTGGTTCCTGAAGAAGACGAACACAAATTTGATTTTGACCTTCTTGATCCTACCAAAATTATCCCCGAAGAAGAAGTTCCCGTACAGCTTGTCGGAACTTTGACCCTTAACAAAAATCCGGAAAATTTCTTTGCAGAAACAGAGCAGGTAGCCTTTCATCCAGGACATGTTGTTCCCGGTATCGACTTTACGAATGACCCGCTGCTTCAGGGAAGACTATTTTCCTATACCGATACCCAGCTGTCAAGATTGGGATCACCCAATTTCCATGAAATTCCTATCAACAGATCTGTGAATACGGTTCATAACAATCAACGTGATGGCCATATGAGACAGCAGATTGCCAAAGGAAAGGTAAGCTATGAACCCAATTCTATCGGTGGAGGATGTCCTTTCCAGGCCATGATGTCAGAAGGCGGATTTACTTCCCAGGAAGAAAGAGTTTCCGGCGAAAAAGTCAGAAAAAGAAGCCAAAGCTTTGTAGACCATTATTCACAGGCAAAACTGTTTTACAACAGTCAGTCGGCTCCGGAACAAATCCATATTCAGAACGCTCTGGTTTTTGAACTTTCAAAAGTTACGATCCCTGAGATCAGGGAAAGAATGGTGGGTCAGCTGGCCTTCATCGATGATACCCTGGCTAATAAAGTAGCCGAAAAATTAGGAGTAAAAGTCAAAAAGCTGAAACAGCCTAACCAAAGCATTCCTGCAGATGCTGATCCTGCTGAACTTCAAAGTGAAGAAAGAGAGCCTAAGACCAGGGTATCCGAAGCATTAAGCATGAAAAACACCATTAAAGATACCATTAAAAGCAGGAAAATAGGCTTCATCGCAGCCAATGGTGCAGATGGTACTCTTCTTAATGGTTTAAAAACAAAACTGGAAGCAGAAGGTGCCAAAGTAGAGCTTATAGCACCAAGTTTAGCTCCTATTAAAACAACGGACGGATCATTAATTCCGAAACATTCTCTTACAAGCATTGCCAGCGTATGTTTTGATGCTTTATATATCAGCGCCGGAGAAAAATCTGCACAGGAGCTCATGGGGCCGGAAAACAAACACCTTTCCCTGCGTTTCATTAATGAAGCTTATAAGCATTGCAAAGCCATTTATTTCGGGAATGGTACAGACGCTCTTTATGACAACAGCAATATTGCCATGAAGCAGCATGAAGATCCTGCTGTAATTGTTGAAAAAGACGGCGGCTCCGATGAACAGTTTATTAAAGCTGTAGCCGCCCACAGAGTTTGGGAACTGGAGCAGGAAAGAAACAGATAAATCACCACACACACCTTCACACCACTAAATATTAAAATTATGGAATTTCAAAAAAGTCTTTTAGAATATATAAGTCATTTTCTTATGACGGCAGATGAAACTATTTCTATTGCAGAAAGCGTTACTTCCGGATGTCTTCAACTGGCTTTTTCCCAGATGCCGAATGCCTCCCTGTTTTACAACGGAGGCCTTACGGCCTACACACTGCCTCAAAAAGTAAAGCTGCTGAATGTGGAAAGGGAAGAAGCGGAAGAATGTGACTGCGTATCAGAAAATATCGCAAGGACCATGGCGCTTAACGTGGCAAAAATGTTTAACTCAGACTGGTCTATTGCTACAACGGGTTACTGTACACCCATCAGAAACTCATCTTATAAAATCTTTGCCTACTTTGCCTTTTCCTATAAAGGAGAGATCATTCTTACCAAAAAACTTGAGTTGCATCCCAAAACACAGGCTTTGAATGCCCAGCTGTATTATACGGAATTTATCCTTGGATGCTTTAAAAGTGAAATTAACCAGCTTTTAATCTTAAAATAATTTTCAGATGGATGATTTAAAAGACAAATCAGTTCTTATTACGGGAGCAGACAGCGGAATAGGTAAGGCAACAGCATTACTTTTTGCACAGAAAGGAGCTGATATTGCCATTATCTATCATACAGACGATAATGATGCGGAAAAAGTAAAAAAAGAAATTGAAAAACTGGGAAGAAAATGCATTATTTTTGGAGGTGATATCAATGATTATGATTTCTGTGAAGAGACTGTAAAACAGTTGGTTGCTACATTTGGCGGCATTGATATCCTGATCAATAATGCAGGAGTACAGTTTCCTGCAGAAAATATAAGAGAACTCGAGGAAAAAAATATCAGAAAAACCTTTGATTCCAATATTATAGGGATGATCCTGCTTACAAAAGTGGTTTTCCCTTATCTGAAAGAGGGAAGCTCTGTCATCAATACGACTTCTGCCACTGCTTATCAGGGACACCCCGAACTGCTGGATTACTCTGCTACAAAAGGCGCTATTGTATCTTTCACCCGTTCCCTGGCATTGCAGGCAAAACCTAAAGGGATACGCATTAATGCGGTAGCCCCGGGACCTGTTGCCACACCACTTACCAAAGAAACTTTCGGGGAAGAGGAGGAAGACCCCAACAAACCGCCTTTCGAAAGAAATGCAACCCCCGAAGAAGTGGCGGCCAGCTTTTTATTTCTCGCAGGAAGCGGAGCCGCTCAGATTACCGGGCAGGTGATCCATCCGAATGGTGGTCTGGTGGTTAACGGGTAGATTTCATAACAAGCCGTTCAAGCATTAGATTAAGAGTTTTTTAAAAATTACATTTCAAACTTGTGGTTTATGTCTAAAAAAAGTTTCTTTTACCGTAATAGTTTAAGTATTGTTTTAATTGTATTAATGCTTTCCTGTCTTGCGGGACAGTTCTTTACCGGCTGGACCACCCTGAATAAGGAACTTGCGGAAGAGGGCAGTCCGCAACTCAGTTTGGCAACTTATATTCACAGCGGACATTTTATACAGGCAACCTTTGAAAACTGGGAAAGTGAATTTCTGCAGATGATGCTTTATATTCTGCTGACAGTTTCCCTGAGGCAGAAAGGTTCCAGTGAATCCAAATCCCTCGAAGGAGAAGAAGAGGTGGATAAGGAGCCTGAAGCCCACCCAAAAGCGCCCTGGCCGGTAAAAAAAGGAGGAATATGGCTTAGTCTTTATAAGCATTCCTTATCCATAGCTTTTGCCATCCTGTTTATACTTAGTTTCGGAATGCATTTTTATGGCAGCATGAAAGATTTTAATGAAGAACAGAGGGCTAAAAATGAGCCTCAGACAACTGCGGTTGAGTATATTTCAGAATCCAGGTTCTGGTTCGAATCTTTTCAGAACTGGCAGAGCGAATTTTTGGCAGTAGCTTCAATAGTTATTCTGTCTATCTGGCTCCGTGAAAAAGGATCACCGGAATCCAAGCCAGTGGATATGGCACATGACGAAACCCCTTAGCTTATTTTTTTACTTTGGGCTTGCTTTTCATAATTGAATAGTAAGAAGATGTAAAAGCTGAAAGACTCTGGTATCCGACCTTATAGGCTATCTGGCTTAAAGTATACCGACCTGTATCCATCAGCTCAATACTTTTTAATATCCTTACAAGCTGAAGATATTTCTGAAGCGTAATTCCGGTTTCACTTTTAAAAATTCTCTGTAGGCTTCTTACAGACATTTGCGCTCTTTCTGCCAGATCTGCTGTATTCAGGCTGTATTTGAAATTGGAATCGATATAGGTACAAACAGGAATAAGTCTTGCGTCAGACGGGACAGGAATTTCAAGAAAGCTGCTTTCCCGGCAGAAGTTGGGAAGGCTTTTTAAAATAGCTTTAAAAAATACATCCTGTTCCTCATCTTTTTCAGTCAGCTGATTCCATTTGGAAGCATACAGAAGCATTTCCTTCAAGACCGTAGGAGCTGCAAAAACATGAACATGTTGATAGAATTCATCGGCAAAAACACTTTTGAACAGAAAGACCATTAAATTAACTGTTCTTGCTTCTGAAGAAATCCTGTGCGCTTTACCGGAAGGAATCCATATAACATGGTGCTGCGGGACAATATAGATCTTCTGATCGATATGGAAATACTGATAACCTTCTTCCACAAATGTAAGCTGTGAACGTTGATGGGAATGCTCATGATCGTCATGTTTCCAGTCTGTCTCGCACCATACGTAAGATTCCTTTTCAATGGTATCTATAAATCTGCTGTCGTTTTGTTCCGATAAACCGCATTTGACAGTGTCGTTCTGCATAAAGTTTTTGGCAAATTTAATAAAAACGACAATACTAATTTTGTATTGTAATTATTTATCCAGTTAAAAATGAAAAAACTAAGTACAGTTTTTGTATTAATCTTATTACTGAAAATCACAACAGTTATGGCACAGGAAAACAAAGCCAGAATCCTGGTTCTCATCCATTCAGACAATGGCGGAACCTATGAACTGGCCAAAGAAATAGCATCCGGCATAGAAAGCGGCAAAAACGCAACAGCCGTGATTAAACAGGTTAAAGAAGCCCAAAACCCAAAACTGAGGAATATTCCCATAGCTTCAGTGGATGAACTGCCTTTCTATGATGGAATTGCTTTCGGATCTCCTGTTTATTTCGGCAATATCAGTACAGGAATGAGCGAGTTTTTATCGAAAACGGTTAACTTGTGGACGAATCATGCCCTGGAAGGTATGCCTGCAACGGTTTTCATGTCTGCGGGTAGCGGGGCAGGAAAGGAACTTGCACTGAATGCCTTCTGGAACAGCCTTGCGGTTCACGGAATGGTACTCGTATCCAATGGAATCAGAGGAAATGAGACGGTTAACAAAAGTATTCCTCAGGGAAATACTGTGTTAGGAATAACAAGCATGGCATCATTGAAAGATGTTGAAAGACCAACAAAAGATGAACGCGGACTGGCAGAACTTCAGGGAAGGAATTTTGCTAAAACGGCTTTCGCCTTGAAAGGTACGTTTACTAAGAAACAGGTAATAGCAGCGGTTTCAGAACAATCTCAGGATATCAATGAGCTTCTGAAGCAGAAAAATATTATCCTGCCACAGGTTCCGCAGCCTGCCGGGAATTACAAACCTTATGTACGCTCCGGGAATCTGGTATTCATTAATCAGGTTGCTTTGAAAGACGGCAAGATTTTAAATCCCGGTAAATTAGGGGTGAACGTTAATGAAAATCATGTAAAAGAAGCTACAAAAGTTACGATGCTTAACGTTATAGCTGTTTTAAAAGAAGCTGTAGGTGGTGACCTGAATAAAGTAAAGCAATGTGTGCAGCTTACAGGGATTTTCAATACTAAAGATGATTATACCCAACATGCGGATCTGATGAATGTTGCTTCAGATCTTACAGTGGACATTTTCGGAGAAAAAGGAAAACATGCCAGAGCCACGCTGGGAGCTTCATCTATTCCTGTTAATTCACCTGTGGAAATTCAGGCTGTTTTTGAGGTAGAATAATTTCATGATTATATATATAAAAACTACTGGCAGTCCAAAGTTATGGGCTGCCAGAAATTTTTCAGACTAACTTAATACATTGAATATTATTCTAAAAAAACCAGGAATTCCGGCTTTTTTATTTTTTTCAAATAACCGCATTGCCTTCAACACCATCCGAATTATCTGTTTTAATTCCGGTAATGGCAGCTGTTACAAAACTGAACAGGCTTACAAGTTTTCCTGCTTTTGTATCCCAATAATAAGTTTCTTTAGGCTCTACGCGGATAATGGTAACGTCAGGATCATCTTTTCCGTCAAACCATGCTTTAGCCATAGGCGACCATTTCTCTTCAATGGTGGCTTTATCTTTATAAACAGATGCTTCACCATATACGGAAAGGTATTGGAAGTCACTGTTGTTCATAAAAAACAGCTGTACTCTGCGGTCTTCCTTTATTTCAAAGTTTTTATTACTTGTTCCGCTGCTGATAAACCATAGATTTCCGCTGTCATCTGTTTCCTGCAGGGTCATGGGGCGGGAATTTACAGGAACGGTATCAAGTTCTGTACAGAACATACATATTCTTGCTTTTTCCGACAGTTCTTTAATCTTTTTAATGGCCTCAAGATGGGTTAAGTTTTGTGTTGACATAATAATATATTTAGTGATTGATATTGAAAACTGAATAAAAACTGATATTCCGGGAATTGAATATCAGCTATTTTTATTCATTAAAATATTCAAATACCTGACCAAACATTATTTTAATGTGGTACCATTGATTAATTTTTTTCTTTCAGCTTCTAAAATGCAGAGATTAGATTCTGAGTAACTTTATAAAACTATTTATCAATGATTTCCTGAAGATCACTCCAGGCACCGCCGTTATGCACATGCTTAAAGCCTCTTTCCTTTAAGATTTTTTCAGCCTTTACACTCCGTAAACCATGAGAACATACCGTGATATAAGTTCTATCCCGGTTAAGTTCGGTATACCTTTCCCGGATAGTTCCCAAAGAGATATTAACAGAACCTTCAATATGGCCCGTTTTAAATTCTTTTTCTGTTCTTACGTCCAGAATAATTGCTCCTTTTCGGATTAATACATCAAGCCCTTCATCCAATGTCTGATATCTGTAAACCCTGTAAATGATATATACCGTAAGAATAATTCCACCAAAAATCAGTAGATTTCTCATAACTTGCTCAGGATTTTATAGTCAATGTAAAAGGTTCCGAAAGGAATAAAACATGCCAGGATCACTTTCCAGGTGGTCTCGCGGAATTTCCAATGCTGTTCGACACCAACGCTTAAAGTATTAAACAGGAAAAGAAGGAACAGGCTTCCATGGACCGGCCCCATTAGCTTCACAAAAGAAGGGTTTCCGAGCCAGTATTTCATGGGTACAGCAATGAATACGAGGGTCAGCAGGGATATTCCTTCCAGAATGGCCAGAATTCTCAGGCGTCCGGTCTTTGTTTTTAATAAATGTATCATAATTATCTTAAATAAGGTCTGTTGGCAAAAGGAGAGAACGGCCATGGGATCGCTATAAAAATAACCACCAGAGCAAGGATATACCAGATCAGCATTGTTCTGAATTTTTCCCGGTCTGTTTCTTTTCTTTTTGCTAAAGCGGAGCCTACAGTGATGAGCACAATGGCAGTGAGCATAAGAGCAACATGGATAACACCAAAAAAAAGAATATCCAAAGAGTCTTTGGCCTCATTGAAATTTTTCCAGAAGTACTTTACAACCGGACTTTTTGAATAGAGAATAATTCCTACAACCAATTGGATATGGGTAATGGTTGCTGTCCAGTGACGGACCAGATCATCCTTTCCTGAAAATATCTTATGAAGATAATAACCTCTGAAAGCAATCCATACGGAGTAAATAAGACTTAGTAAAACTACCCAACGGAAGAGGGAATGCAGGAATGTAAGCGTCTGATACATGATGACTTTTTAGAAACATTCAAAGATATAACAAAAACATACTAATTAGTATGTTTTTTTGGTAAAAAATTATTGAAAGCAGTTAAGATAAGCTTTAAGTCCTTTCAAATAAATAAGATACACTGATTTTGAGTTTTCCAGTTTTCCTAAATTTCTTACTCCCCAATAGCCGGACATTACAAAAACAGCAATTTCTTTTGCATCGATATCTGCTTCTACGGACCCATTTTTCTTACCTGTTTCAATACATTCTATGATTGCATTTTCCCAATGAGCAGAAAGTGTGTTCAATGCTTTTGTAAATTCTATATTCCATGGGGCCATTTCCTGTGTGAAATTAGATGCCGGGCAGCCGTATTCAACCTTTAAGAAATCGTTTTCCATTAAAATTCCGTACATCAGTTTGTAAATGCTTTCCAAAGGATGGTCACTGTTTTTCAGGGGTTCAATGAAAGTGCTTTTGAAATTACTGATCAAAAGTTCGTTAATAATAGCCAGTCCCATTTCATCTTTTGTTTTAAAATGGTAATAGAATGCCCCTTTTGTTACCTGGGTTGTTGCAATGATCTCATCAACGCTTGTGGTCTGATACCCTTTTACGTAGATGAGTTCAAAGGCTTTCTGAAGAATATTCAATCGGGTGGCTTCTGATTTTTTCATTAGGATAAGCTGGCTTTACTGCAAAGGAACGGAAATTTTAAAAAATAAAACTATTATTATTCTGATAACAAAATAGAATTTAAATAATTTTTATAATACAATTATTCATCGGAAATTTGCATAGTCAATTCAACAAAATTACAACGCAATGAATAATCAGAAAGAAATTCAGATGAATATAAATCCTGCTGTGAAGAGCAAAGGTCTTCCGGCAGCATTATGGGCATTAACCATAAGTGCATTTGGAATAGGAACTACAGAATTTGTAATTGTAGGGCTTCTTCCTACAGTGGCCGGAGATCTGGGAATCAGCATTCCATCAGCCGGGCTTCTGGTAAGCCTGTATGCCATCGGGGTAGCTATAGGAGCTCCGATACTGACGGCACTGACAGGGAAAATACCGCGCAAAACACTTTTAATCTCAATCATGATCCTTTTTGTTATCGGAAACGGACTGGCATCTATCGCCCCGGGATTTATTACTCTGGTCATGGCCAGAATCTTAACCGGGTTTGCACATGGCGTTTACTTTTCCATTGGCTCTACTATTGCAGCATCGCTGGTTCTGGAAGAAAAAAGAGCAACGGCTATTTCAATTATGTTTGCAGGACTTACCTTGGCTATTGTAACGGGAGTTCCCCTAGGGACTTTTATAGGGCAGCATTTCGGCTGGAGGGCTACTTTTATTGGTGTTTCTCTCCTTGGAATCATAGGGCTGCTGGCCAGCATGCTTTTGGTTCCTAAAAACCTTAAAAGTGATCAGACGGCTTCTTTAAAAAGCCTTCCCAAAGTATTCGGAAACAGACGTATGATTTTCGCATTTTTAATGACAGCAATGGGGTATGGAGGAACATTTGTTGTTTTCACGTATTTATCACCTATTCTACAGCAGATCACAGGATTCCGGGAATCTACAGTAACATTTATTCTGCTTATTTATGGAATTGCCATTGCTCTGGGAAATCTTTTAGGCGGAAAAACAGCGAATAAAAATCCTTTACAAGCACTTCTGTGGATGTTTGCAGCTCAGGGACTGGTATTATTTGTCTTTTATTTCACAGCTGGCGATCAGGTTTTAAGCATTATTACCTTATTTCTTCTGGGAGGCTTGTCTTTTGCCAGTGTGCCGGGACTTCAGCTTTTAGTAGTACAGATTGCAGAAAAAGAACTTCCGGGAACTGAAGATGTAGCATCAGGGATCAATATTGCCGCGTTCAATATAGGAATAGCAATAGGGTCATATACCGGCGGAATTGTTGTAACATCTTCATTAGGCCTGGCAAGTACACCATGGATCGGAGCTTTATTCCTGTTGGCGACTGTACTGATTACCCTATACAGCATCCGCTTAAATAAAAATTAAAAATAGTTTTCACTTTTGGTATATTTTCAAGGACTGTCTTTTAACGGGCAGTCCTTTTATTTTAAAATTGAAGGCTGATACGGCTTATATTTCATGAATCTCAGAATCTGTAAAAACATAGAATTTTCCGCCTTTAGGAATGTTTTTGGTATCCAGACCGGTAAATTCACTGAACGCAGGAAGCAACAGCTGATCTTTTGTCTGCACAAAACACGGCAGCCTGATGTTTTTTACCGCTGAATTCAGGACAACACCGGGATGAATATGCCCTGTGATCTGGAATTCAGAAAGGTTTTTATCAAAATCATGCACGAAAGTAAAGCCATCAATGGTAAGAGATTCGGATTTAAAATTCAAACATAATTTTTTTTCCAATTCCAATGACAAGCGATCATGATTGCCTTTAATAAGACAGAACTGAAGATCCGGATACTGATTTCTCCAGCTGCAGAACTCATCTACATCAGAATTATCCCCTGCATGAAGCAGATCTCCAACCACAATAAATTTTTCCGGCTGAAAAGATTCAATAAGAACAGAGAGCCTTTCCAAATCACTTTTCATGATATGATTGGCCAGAGCAATTCCGTTTTTCCGGAAATGGGCAGTTTTTCCAATATGAAGATCGGATAAAATTAAGGCTTTCTCTTTTTTCCAAAAGGCTGCACGCTGGTTGGTTAAGGTGAAAACTTCGCTGTTAAGAGTAATATTTTTAGTGGCAATATTCAATTTTTGTATAGTTTTTATTTTAACTACCCCGTCTTTTTGCTTTGCAAAAATCCGCCCCTTCAGGGAAGGGGAATGGGGATCGAGAAAGGTTGGACGGAATACTTCCAGTCTGAAAGCGGGAACTGAAATTCTCAACCTCTTTTCCTTGCCTGTTCTACCATTTTCCTGATTCTTGTATCCAGGCTTTCACTTGAAAGGGTTTGCCTTAAGCTGTCTACCTTGATCGGAAAACTCAGGGGTGTAAAGGTATGGGAATATTTTAAAATGATTTTTGATTTTTCTATTCTTCTGAATGCTTCCACGAGACGCTGTTCCTGAAGCTGCATATTGAAAACTTCGGTATACGCCTGTCTGACAAGGAAATGATTAGGATCATAATCTTCCAATACTTTAAAAATAAGGCCTGCAGAGCTTTGAAGGGATTTATTGGAGCGCTGTTTTCCCGCATAATTCTGGATGACCATTCCTGAAATTACTGCAATATCCCGGAATTTCCTCCGTGCCATTTCTGCGGAATTGATGCTGGCTATCACATCATTCATCAGGTTTTCACGGGTCAGGATTTTATCCAGATTGTCTTCGTTTAAGGGGATTTCCTTATCACTGAACAGTTCGAAACCATAGTCGTTCATCGCCATGGAAAAGGAAATAGGAGCCAGTTTTGAGACACGATAGGCAATCAGCGCAGCCATTACTTCATGTACGAGGCGTCCTTCAAACGGATACATGAAAAGATGATAGCCTTCACGGTTTTTGATCAGCTCTACAAGAAATTCATCATCTTTAGGGATATGGGAATTTTTTTCCTGGCTGGCTAATAAGGGATGTAAAAATTTGAGTTCTTTTTCTGAAGCTTTAGGATTTAAGGCATGGGAAAGTTTTTCTCTTAAAAAATGTCCTAAATTTGAGCTTAACGGAAGTCGTCCGCCCAGATAGCTTGGCGCCATTGCTTTTCCTTTTGCTGCCCGGACATACACCGTCATATCTTTGATCATGGCTACTTCAAGAGTTCTTCCTGCCAGAATGAATTTCTCTTCTTTTTTCAATTTTGAAATAAAATATTCTTCCACCATTCCGATATAGCCGCCAGAGATAAATTTTACTTTCAGCATGGCATCGCTTACAATAACTCCCATATTCATGCGGTGAAGCATGGCGATTTTCCTGGAGGTTACTTTATAAAGACCATCTTCCATAATGACGATCTTATGAAATTCTTCATAGCTCTTTAAAACACTTCCGCCAATGGTGAGGAAATCAAGGATACTTTTCCATTCTTCACCGGTCATTTCCTGAAAAGCGAATACTTTTTTAATCCTTTCAAATGTTTCTTCAGGGTAAAAGCCGTCTCCCACAGCTAAAGTCATCAGAAACTGCACCAATACATCAAAGCATAAAACCTGGGGTTCCCGGGGTTCTATCACTTTCTGTTTTACAGCTTCCTTGAGTGCTGCTACTTCGATCAGCTCGAGAGAATGGGTCGGGACACAATAAATTTTAGAGGTCTCAAAAGGAGAGTGTCCGCTTCGTCCTGCGCGCTGAAGAAATCTGGCGACCCCTTTTGCCGATCCGATCTGAATAACGGTATCTACAGGTTTAAAATCGATTCCAAGATCTAACGAGGAGGTTGATACAACAGCTTTGAGTTTTCCGGCACTTAAATTTTCTTCGATCCAGATCCGGAGATGGGCATCAATAGAGCTGTGATGAATGGCAATCTGGCCTGCAAAATCAGGATAAGCATCCAACAGGAGCTGGTACCACATTTCACTCTGGCTTCGTGTATTGGTAAAAACAATGGTCGATTTGGAATCGAGGATGATCGGGACTATTTTATCGGCTAATTTGGCACCCAAATGCCCGGCCCAGGGAAGTATTTCGAGCTCATCGGGAATAACCGGAAGAATATCTATCTTTTTATGTTCTCTGGCTGTTATTTTTGTTTTTTTAATATCGTAAGGAATTAAGACATCCATTGCTTCTTCCAGGTTTCCAATGGTTGCGGTGATTCCCCATATCTTTATTTTCGGAACATATTTTTTCAATTGTGAAATGCCCAGCTCAACCATAACCCCACGTTTTGAGCCCAGCAATTCATGCCATTCATCAACTGCGACGCATTTCAGATTCTGAAAGAAACGGTCATGATTTTTCTGTCCTAAGAGCAGGTGTAGACTTTCGGGAGTAACGACCAAAATTTCCGGCATATTACGGACCTGCTGCTGTCTGACTTTAGGGTCTGTGTCCCCGTTTCGGACGCCAACGGTCCAGTCGAGGCCAATTTCATCCATGGCTTCCTGCATCGCTTTGGCAATATCTTTGGACAGGGAGCGCAGGGGAGTGATCCAGATCATTTTCAGTCCTTTCTTATAGTTTTCAGGATGATTCATGAAATCTGAAATCAAAGCCAGGAAAACGGAAAATGTTTTTCCAAATCCGGTTGGTGCAACGACCATTCCACTGTATCCGTTCCCGAATTTCTGCCATGTATCTACCTGGAATTTAAAAGGGGAAATACCTTTATCAGCCATCCATTGCTGAATGACCCTGAACCCGTCTGTATTTTCAAATGCTTTCAATTATTGGATCAGTTTTTTTATTTCTTCCAGTTCATCTATTTCCTCCACGGTTTTATCTTTCCGCCACCTTACAATTCTTGGAAACCTTAAGGCAACACCGCTTTTATGCCTGCTGCTGAATCCTATACCTTCAAAGGCGATTTCAAAGACCAGCTCAGCTTTTACTGTACGGACAGGCCCGAACTTTTCAATGGCGTTCTTATTGACAAACTTACTGACTTCCATGATTTCTTTATCGGTAAGTCCGGAGTAGGCTTTTGCAATGGTGACAAGAGCATCACCGTTTTTTACTGCAAATGTATAGTCTGTGTAATAGGCACTCCGTCTTCCGCTGCCTTTTTGGGCGTAAATTAAAACAGCATCAATCGTCAGCGGACTTACTTTCCACTTCCACCAGTCACCTTTCTTCCTGCCGGCATGGTAAGGGGAGTTTCTTTGTTTCAGCATTAAACCTTCGCTGTTGATGTCTCTTGATGCTTCCCTTATTGTATTGAGATCGTCCCATTTTTCAAAGTTAATGACCTGGGAAAGCTTAATATTTGGAGGGGTTTCGTTCAGCAGTAATTCTTCGAGCATGGCCCGTCTGGCTGCCATTGATTTTTCACGGAGGTCGGTTCCCTCAAGCTCCAGTAAGTCATAAACAAAAACTTCAATAGGAATATCTGCCAGCATTTTTTTGGTTAAAGTTTTCCTGTTTAATCTTTTTTGTAATTCATTAAAATTTAAAACATTAGAATCCTTTACCGCAAGTATTTCTCCATCTAAAACAAAATTACCTTTCATGGCCTGTACGGTATCTTTTATTTCCGGAAACTGGTCTGTGACGAGCTCTTCACCCCTTGACCATATAAAGACTTCATCATTTCTCCTGATAATCTGTCCACGGATCCCGTCCCATTTGTATTCTGTCTGCCAGTCTTCAGGATCTCCCAGTTCTTCAAGCTCTTTTTCCAGCGGATAAGCCAGGCAGAAAGGATAGGGTTTTGAATTATCGGGGTTAACGTTTTCTGCCGAAATCAGTTCCTGAAATGTAACTTCACCGGGTATCCATTTACCCATCAGGCTGTGCATAAGAGTGCTGGATTCCTGGGAAGAAAATCTGGTCAGCGCATTGATGAGTGTTTTATCCGAAACACCTATTCTAAAGCTTCCGCCCAGTAACTTATTAAAGATTAAGCGTTCTGTATAATCCAGTCCGTTCCATGATTTTAATACAAATTCTTTTTTTTCAGCGTCTGATTTATCTTTTAAATGAACAATATCCAGCATCCATTGGGATAGGGTACGGTCGATTTTTTCGGCTGGTGGGGGAAGGATGAGAGAAAGTGTTTCTCCCAGGTCTCCCACTGAAGAATAGCTTTCCTGAAATAGCCAGAACGGCAGCTGTGTGATCTCCAGGGCCCATTCTTTCATATAATTGGTATTGACATTTCTCTTAGGCCTTTTTCCTGTAAAGAGAGCAATAAACCATACTTTATCCTCATCCGGAGCCCGTTCCAGATAATCGATGATGGCGTCTATTTTCGCATTGGTCTTATTGGTAGTTTCCAAGGCATTGATCAAATCTGCAAAATGTTTCATGGCCCGGGGTTTTCAATGATTTCTTTTTCAGATTCTTCTTCATCTTCTCCAAACTGGGTTTGTACAACATCTGACTTGATATTAATTTCATTTAAATATTTCGAAAAAACTTCGGTCTGTCCGTGGGTGACGTGTACAATTTCAGCTTCCGTAGCTTTCACGGCCTGCAAAAGCCCTTTCCAGTCGGCATGATCACTCATGGCAAATCCTGCATCGGCACTTCGCCATCTTCTGGCGCCACGGACCTGCATCCAGCCGGAACAGATTGCTGTGGCTGCATCCGGTATTTTTTTAATGATATTGCTGTCAAGCAATGCTGGGGGAACAATAACAATTTCATGCTGAACTTCTTTAGCATTCTCTCTGAAATCGGCGACTGTGTAATCCGGAAGATTAATTCCGACAGATTCAAAGGCTTCATTGAGTTTTCCAATGGAATAGTGAACATAAATTTTTCCCAAACCCTCAACCGCTTTCATAATACGCTGTGCTTTTCCTAAAGAATACCCTATAAATACGGATGTTTTTGCATTTTCCTGATTTTTGAGGACCCAGGTCTGAAGTTTTTTATTGAGATCAGGGACCTCCAGCCAGTTGTAAATGGGTAGTCCAAAAGTACTTTCAGTTACAAATTCATTGCACTTCACCAGCTCAAACGGGGTACTTAAACCGTCTTCCTGTACTTTATAATCTCCGGAAATAACGGTAACATATCCTTTGTATTCCAATCTGATCTGGGCTGAGCCAATGATATGTCCGGCAGGATGCAGCGAAACTTTTACTCCATTCAGGGTTATGGTTTCACCGTATTCAACACCCTGGCACTCGATATCAGGGCCGATTCTCTGGTAAAGAATTGGTTTTGTATAATGATGGCAAAGGTATTTCTTCATTCCCCAGCGGGCATGGTCGGCATGTCCGTGTGTGATGACCGCCAGGTCTACAGGTCTCCAGGGATCAATATAAAATTTACCCTGAGGGCAGTAAATGCCTTTTTTTGTAAATGTTATCAGCTTCAATGGAAAATATTTTGATTTTCTATAAAACGTTCTGTATTTATAGAAGTTTGGTTATGTTTTAGCCTTCAAAAATCTAACCAATCCTGCATTTTGTATGAAAATATTAAAGAGTTTGAAATTAAAACTTTAAAATCAATTTTATTTTGTATTTTTATCTACCTACTAATAGATAGATAAATGAACACGAAAGATAAGATTATTGAAATAGGAAATAAACTGCTCACTGAAAGAGGCTATAATGCCTTTAGCTATGCGGATATAGCAAAAAGCATTAATATCAAAACATCTTCTATACACTACCATTTCCCATCCAAAGCAGAGCTTTGCCTGGCCATTATTGAGCTGCACCGGCAACGGATCCTGAGTCTGAAAGATTCCCAGAATACATTCTCAGCAACGGAAAAACTGCAAAAACTTTTTAATTATTACCTTTTTCTAATTGATAAGCAGCAGATCTGCCTGACCGGTACTTTAGCCTCTGATTATAATTCACTGGATGAAAAAATCACAGAGAAACTAAAAGACTTCAACGAGACCATTCTTTCCCATACAACAGCAATTCTGGAATCAGGAATTGAAAAAAAAGAATTCCGTGTGATTAAGAACTGCCGGTTAAAGGCTTTGGAACTTTTATCTATGTTAGTTGGGCTGGCACAGGTAGGAAGATTATATGCGAAAGAAGATATTCAACTTTTAATGGATGAAATTATTAATAATCTAAAACTTTAAAAATGAGTTTTTACCAAAATGTAAGCAAATACGGAGCAAAGATTATCGGACTGCCGAAGCTCTTTAAATGGGCCTTCAATGTATCTCCTATGTACCGCAGAAGCACTGCCAGAATACAGTCTGTATCCGAAGATTTATCAAAGATCTGCATAAAACTTCCTATCAGTTATAAGAACAAAAATTATATGGGAACCATTTTTGGAGGCAGCATGTTTTCTTCAGTAGATCCCATCCCAATGGTACAGCTGATATATCTTACCAACCATCAATACGTTATTTGGGATAAATCTGCAGAAATCTATTTCAAACGTCCTGCCAATAATGACCTTTATGCGGAGTTTATTTACACAAAAGAGGAATTGGATGAAATAAAAGAACGGATAAAAACCGAAAATGAAATTGTCATTGTAAAAACAACACAACTTACAGATAAAAATAAAGAAACCCTTTACTGTGAGATAAAGAAAACAATCTACATTGCTGATAAAAATTTTTATAAACAGAAACGGGAATTAAAAAAGCAGAAACCTGAATAATATATCCGCTTTCAAATACCATTCATAAATTACGCACATTAAGGCAAAAGTGTTCTGTATTCCTTACGGTCATTGACAAAAGTTAATGATCATCTCCCCACAAGTTTAAACTCTCTTGTTGCTCTTGCATTTTTAGGTGATTTAAATACTGTTCAGTTTTGAGATGATCAGTATAAATCTGTTTTTATATAGAGCTTTTCAGCAATAAAACATTGAACTTTTCAGCAACAAATATCTTTCTGAAATCTATGAACTTTGTCCTGTAACAATAAAGAAAACAAAATGAGCAAAACAATTTTAATTACAGGCGCAGCAAGCGGTTTCGGAAAAATAGCCGCATTTGATCTGGCTAAAAAAGGCCACAAGGTTATTGCAACAGCACAGGTGTATCCACAGATGAGTGATTTAATCAGGGAAGCAGGCGAACAGGGAATCGAACTTACGGTTGATAAACTGGATGTAACGAATTCACAGGACATCAATTATATCCTTAAAAAATATGATATTGATATTCTGATCAGCAATGCCGGTATTATGGAAGGAGGCCCTATTGCTGAGCAGCCACTGGAGCTTATCCGTTCTATGTTCGATGTGAATGTTTTTGGCGGATTGCAGCTGGCACAAGGCTTTGTTAAAAAATTCATTGAACAAAAGAAGCCAGGCAAGATTGTATTCACAACTTCAATGGGAGGACTATGGACGGTTCCATATGTAGCAGCTTATTGTGCTTCAAAGCATGCTATGGAAGCTATTGCTGAGGGATTAAAAACTGAACTGGCTCCGTTCAATATCAAGATCGCAACCTGTAACCCAGGCGTTTTTGGAACAGGGTTTAATGACAGGGGAGTAGACTCTATTTTCCGATGGTATGATCCTGAAGTGAACTTTACTCCTGAATCTGCTTTTGACGGGGCGGCCGATTCTCTTGCCCACCAGCTGGATCCGCAGTCTATGGCAGAGGTGATTGTGAATGTAGCGCTGGATGACAATTCTAATTTCAGGAATGTACACCCTAAAGAAACGGAAGATTTTGTAAAACAATTACAGGCCGATGCATGGACTGCAAAAAGTTAAACAATGAGTATAACGTATAACCAGGCTGCAAAAGCGCTTCAGGCAGCCACAGAAAAAGCAAAATCCATCAATATTCCTGTAAGTATTGCCGTTGTGGATGCAGGAGGACATCTTGTGACCATGGCAAGACTGGACAGTGTTTACGGGGTTATCGATTTTGCAGTTAAGAAAGCAAAAACGGCAGTAATGTTCGGTGTCGACAGTGATATAATGGGGACAATCATTTCCGGAGCAGATATTCACGGATACGGCATGCTGAATTCCAATGAGGGACTTCTTACCATTGCAGGGGGAGTGGTCATCAAAGATGCTGAAGGAAAGATCATAGGGGCCATTGCATCTTCCGGTGGAACTCCCGAACAGGATAAAGAGATTGCAAAGGCAGGTGCTGCTGTTATGGCTTAAATTTCAGATATTTGCAGTATGGAAAAAACTTCGGAAATCATATTTGATAAACTGGTCTATTCCTGTTCGTTTGAAATGTACAAGGGGCACGAGGAATTTATTCCCGATCATTTTCTGGGCTATCAGCTGTCCGGTGAAACGCATGCGTTTCATGACAAAGGCAAAACTGTTATAAAGGAAAATACAGTAGTACTTGTCAGAAAAAATCAACTGATCCGAACGGTAAAACATCCTTCAAAGAATAAAAAGTATCAGTTTCTGTCTATAACTCTCGACCAGGAAACGCTCCGGCAGTATGCAGCAGAATATAAAATGATGCCATCCGAAAGATTTCCGGATAATGAAAGACTTTTTTTTGAGTCTGATGAATTTTTCAGCGGATATTTTACTTCACTGCTTCCGTATATTGATAAAACAAAAACAGCAACTTCCAGGCTGGCAGTTTTAAAGGTTAAAGAGGCCATAGAGCTGATTCTGCAGGCTAATCCTGATTTTAAAAACCTGCTTTTTGATTTTTCAGAACCACATAAGATCGACCTTAAGGAGTTTATGAATAAGAATTTCAAATTCAATGTGCCAGTGGAAACATTTGCAAGGCTTACAGGTCGCAGCCTTTCGGGTTTTAAGCGTGATTTTAATAAAGCTTTCAACATGACGCCTAAACAATGGCTTAAAGAAAAAAGACTGGAAGAAGCGTATTACCAGATCCGGCATAGGAATAAAAAGCCGTCTGATATTTATCTTGAACTGGGATTTGAAAACCTGTCTCATTTCTATTATTCTTTTAAACAAAAGTTTGGTTTAACGACCAGCAAAGTTTAATAAAAACACAGATCTATAAAAAGGAGCAGCTTACCGCTGCTCTTTTTATTTGATAACATGCTTAAAATGATAACCGATCATTGCAAGTGTCCGGAAAAGCAAAGTTTTAATATATTTGGGGTAACTATCTTAGATGATAATTCTGGTTTATAACTTATAGAATAAAATTCGTTTAATCCTGAAATTCATTTTATAGGTTGTTGACGAATACTAAATTTAGAAATGAAAAATTCAAACCTGGCAATTTCAGCAACACTTTTAGCGATTATCTGTGTACAGGGAGGTGCTTCCATTGCCAAACAGCTCTTTCCTCTGATAGGCCCTATTGGGACCGTTAGTTTGAGGATCGGGCTTTCTGCTGTGTTGCTCATTTTGATTAACCGTCCGAAATTTTTGCAGTTCACCGCACAAAAATGGAAGTACTGTGCAATGTATGGGATTGGTCTGGCAGCGATGAATCTCGTTTTTTACATGGCTATTCAAAGGATCCCGTTGGGGCTGGCGGTTACGGTAGAATTTGCGGGGCCTTTATTTTTGGCCATTGCTTTATCCCGGAAATTGCTGGACGTAGTATGGGCATTGCTGGCCTGTATTGGGATATTACTCATTGTTCCGTGGCAGAGCGATCATGTTGATCTGGTTGGACTTGGATTGGCTTTTCTTGCGGGAATGTTTTGGGCGGTATACATCGTCATGGGTGGAAAAGTGGCTAAAATTATGGATGGAAAAGATGCGGTTACCACCGGAATGGTATTCGCAAATCTGGTCATCATCCCTTTTACCATATGGGACGGAGCTGTATTCAATCTTACCCCTTCTATTTTTGTAAAAGGTTTAGGAGTGGCTATTTTGTCTAGTGCGTTGCCATTTTCACTGGAAATAATGGCATTGAAAAGACTTCCCGCAAAGACCTTCAGTATTCTGATGAGCCTGGAACCTGCATTTGCAGCTCTTTCGGGTTGGGTATTTCTGGCGGAAGAACTGAGTTTTTTACAATGGATTTCAATCGGTTGCGTCATTGTGGCCAGTATAGGAACAACTGTTTTCAGTAAAGCGACGGCTCAGAATGAAATTGTTCAAAGCAAAGAATAAGCTTCTGCATAAAAAGGTGTATCATGGTATCATTTTTCAGGCTGATTTTTCAAATAATTAATAATCCCGATCACATCATCCTTACCAAAACCTTCATCGTGTGCAGATTGATAGGTTTCACTCAATACTTTGGATAAAGGGAAATCCGCACCTGCATCCTGAGCAAGCAGAATGTCCTTCAGCATGAGATCCAGAGCAAAAGCAGGCTCATATTGGTTTTTGATCAGCATAGGTGTTTTTACTTTGGTAGCACCACTTCCGCTGGCACTTTCATTAATGATTTCCAGCATGGCTGTACGGTCGATCCCCAATTGATCTGCAAACAGAACGGTTTCCGCCAATCCCTGGTAGATCGCAGACAGGAAATAATTGATGGAAAGCTTCCCTGCAATTCCTTTTCCGTTTTCCCCTAAATGTTTCACTGCTTTTCCAAGCTTTTCAATATATGGCATGGCCCGTGAAAGGTCTTTTTCTTCACCACCTGCCATAATGATCAGCGTTCCTTCTGCAGCAGGAACGGTACTTCCGGCTACCGGTGCATCGATGAAAGCTGCTTCCTTTATCTTAACGGCTCCACTTAGCTCTGCCGTGGCCTGTGGAGAGATGGTGCTCATATCTATAAAAAGTTTTCCGGCAATATCCGATTTAAGGATATCTTCGTAAACTGCTTTGGCGGCATGGTCATCGGTAAGCATCGTGAATATAATGCTGCTGTTCTTTACCAGATCAGAAATCTGGGTATAAACGGTTGATTTTTCCTTAAAGTCTTTAGCTTTTTCAGATGATCTGTTGTAGACTGAAAGCGGGAATCCTGCTTTTTCAAGATTTTTTGCCATAGGATGCCCCATATTTCCCAACCCGATAAATCCTATTTTCTCTTTCTCCATGCTTTATTTTTTTACTTTGATTAAACAATGGCTTTTAAACCGGAATATAATTAGTTACACCATAAAAAGTAATTTCATAATGTAAGTCCGCTCTATTTGCATCAAAAAACCGACCAAAACCAGACTGTATTTTTACCATATTTTTTGTTGATTAACTTTTAAAACCCGGAAAACTTCCGGAAATTTGCAGCAAATAAAAATCAATGAAGATCATAGACGTCGAAAAATGGAACAGGAAAGAGCATTTTGAATTTTTCTCAAAAATGGACAGCCCGTACTTTGGCTTTACCACTGAAGTAGACTGTACAAAAGCTTATGCTTATGCAAAAGAAAACGGACATTCTTTTTTCGCGACCTATCTTCACCGGTCAATGGTTGCTGTAAATGCCGTAGACGAGCTGAAACTGCGTATTGTGGACAATCAGGTGGTTTTATATGATGCCATTCATGCTGGCACTACAATAGGAAGGGCAGACGGGACTTTTGGTTTTGCTTTTATTCCTTTTTCAAGCGATTTTAATACATTCAATAGTATTATGCAGGAGGAAATAGAGGATGTACAGCGCACATCAGGAATCAGGATGAATAATGGCGAGCTTGGTAAAGATCTGATCCGGCATTCAACCATTCCATGGAATTCTTTCAGTGCACTGCTTCACCCTACAAACTATAATAACTCCGAATCTGTTCCTAAAATTACATTCGGGAAATTCAGCATCCGTGACGGTAAAAAGTTTCTTCCGGTTTCTGTAGAAGCTCATCACGGGCTGGCGGATGGAATCCATATTGCGAGATATCTGGAAGAATTTCAGAGGCAGCTTGATCAACAATAGTGAATTATAGACCCTGCTTAAGGTAAGAAATAAAATTCTCTAAAATTTTGTGTATTGAATAATATACTACCTAAAATCTTCAAAAACATTGATCGAGATCATAAAAAGCGAAATCTACATCTGCTACATTTGCTTAAGAATAAATAACAAATAATTAATTTCAGGGCATCATCATAAAATTATACGGATACACTGTTTACAGGATGGCGTGGTACATATGTGGTATTTTAATTCTGTAAAATTTTAATCATTTTTTCTTTCTTTGTTTGATTCAAAAAAATTGAAAGAATACCAGCTGGTGAAAATTTTTAAGTTTTAAAAATCCTAAAATATATTCGCCGATAAAATATAAATTGATGCATGCGACCTGAATCCTTCATATAGAACAGCTATTCATTTAGCTATTGAAGTAGAATTTGTACTGGGGCTAAACTTTATTATCAAGCGCCAGAAATAAGTAGAGATGAGAAAATATTATGAAAAACGAAAAACCACAATCTAATTTAGAAGATTTAAACCAAAAAAATGTAATGCAGGATGAGATTATAGCATTGGCTAAAGAAAATTCGCCACGCCTGCTGAATAAATTCAGATTAGTTTACCCTGATTTTTTTGATAAAATTGCTAAGGTATATCCCGGTCTCAAAAATTCTGAACTGATTTTTTGCATTTACCTTAAACTCAACTTTACCACCAAGGAAATCGCAACCTATACTTTCGTGACCCCAAAAGCCATTCAGAATAGGAAAAACAGGATACGGAAGAAACTTAATATCCCTTCCGACCTGGATATTTACAAATGGTTTAATGACCTTTAAATTTTTGTATCAGATTATATTTGGATCACTGCTTTATCCAGATCATGATAAAGCAGTATTTTCCATTTTTCCTCAGCGGCTTCTTTTTGCCATTTCAGTCTTAATTCCATTGCTCTTCTTCCGTCAAAATCACTTTTATATGCCAGGTGGTATCTGAGATAAGATTCCTGCGGAAGATCATCTGCTCCGTAAAAAACAATTTCCCCGTTTTCTCTGACCCAGAATACCTGCATGAAAGGAGTATGGCCGCCAACAACTTCAAAAGAGATCTCCTCACTGATATTTCCCCGATCATCATCCATCCATACAATATTCGGCAGAGTGATCAGTTTCTCCAAGGTGTTAAAATCAAAAGAAGGATTTCCTATGTTTTCCATTGCAAAATCCAGTTCCCGTCTTTGAATATAAATTTCTGCATTGGGAAATGCCGGTACAAAACCGTTTTCAGTCTCCTGAATACTGCCTTCGATATGGTCTTTGTGAAGATGGGAGAGAAGAAGTTTGGTAATCTGCTCAGGGTTGATATTTTCTTTTTCCAGTAGTTCAGAAATCACAGTTTTTCCTTCAGTATTTTTCCATCCGATACCGGCATCCATAAGAATATAGTCTTGTTCCGTAACGATCAGGAATGGCTGTACAGACATTTTGATTCCTTTGACCGTATCAAAATTTTCATCTGTGAGCAGGGTAAAATCTTTCGTTTTGCTGGCAGAAAAATTGCCTTCTTTAAGCGGAATAATTTTCATTCTGCAAATTTCCCTAATATTTCCAAAACGCGAAAACCTTTTTTTCAATAGAATACATTGGAAAAAACAATAATTTACCAGCTGTTCAGTCCGTTTTCCATAGCTTTGGCATAATTCTCTTCATCAAAAGAATAAAGGTCAGGGGCTTTATGAGCGCCGCCACGTCTTTGTTCGTCGAGCTTTTTAAGGATTCCCAGGTTCTTTATTTTTCTGTAAAAATTTCCACGGTTCAGCGCTTTGCCCAGAACGGCTTCATACAGCTTCTGAAGTTCCGGAAGAGTAAACTTTTCCGGCAGCAGATTTTTTCCGATAGGCTTTGTAGAAATTTCCTTTCTGAGGGTAAGCAGAGCTTTTTGAATGATCTCATAATGATCCATCCCGAATTCTATCTCCGGCAGTTTGCTTACGAAAACCCACTCGCAGGTCTCACTGAACTCATCCGGAATCAGGCGGAACATGGAGGGGCTGTATAATGCATAATATCCCACAGTAATAAAACGTTGTTTCTGGAAAAGTGTTTCATCGAAATCCTCAAAATAGAATTCACTTCTGTTTTTCTTCCCGAATACTCCAAATTCTTCAAGATAAATATCGGTAATTCCCGATCTTTCCTTAAGGATTCTCTTGACAGCATCATCCAGATCCTCGTCTTTACCTACATAGCCGCCGGGAAGAAGCCATATCTTCCTGTAATTGGTTTTCAGAAGCAGAACCTTAAGCTCATTATGTTCAAATCCAAAAATAACGGGGTCAGCTGAAATATGGGGCAGAAAAGTTTTTTTTGCCTCAATTGACTGCTGTAAAAGCTGTTGTTTAGAGTCCATGGAACAAGTATGAATGTGTCTTTCTACAAATTTGCTAAAAAAAAATGAATTCCTGTTATAAATCCTTTTATATAAAGGTGTTTAGAATAAAACTGTTTAAATAATCCGAATAAAATAATATAATTGCAAAATATTAACAACTATTTTCCGTTAAAATAAGCATATAACACAAGGCTTACTTTCTGTAAGCTCATTACTGACGAAAAAATTCCCTATCCCTGACCTTAATTTATTATTTTTTTAGATTAAATGCCATAGTTGATTGAAAGAGGCCGTCTGCAATAGGCGGCCTCTTTTTAAATTCCCTATCTTTGCATTTCTTAAAATGAATTGCGATAGAACCTATTTATAAGATCATTCATAATTTCCAATTCAGGATACATCTTATTCATTAATTCTATTTTTACATTTGAAGTTAAACTTTTAATCTGACTATGCAGACGAGCAATATGAACGGTATTTCGAGAACAGTAATCTGGCTTATGGCCGTTATTTCTGGCCTGGTGGTAGCCAATAATTATTATAACCAACCCTTACTGGCCCTTATTTCTGACGATCTTCACATTTCCGAAAGCGCTGCTGGTAAAATTTCTGTGCTTACACAAATAGGCTATGCCTTAGGATTATTATTAATTGTTCCTTTGGGAGATAAGTTTTACCGCAAGAAATTAATTCTGGTCGATCTGTTTTTGGTTTTCGGTTCATTATTATGGATGACTTTCGCCAATCAATTATGGATGCTGTATGCTGCGAGTTTACTGATCGGGGTAACTTCAGTAATTCCTCAATTATTCATACCTATTGCTGCTGAACTTTCCTCTGATAAAGAAAAATCTTCCAATATCGGAACAGTGATGTCGGGATTATTATTAGGGATTCTTTTATCCAGGTTTATAGGTGGAATAGTGGGTGATGTGTGGGGCTGGAGATCTATGTTCGGTATTGCAGCAGGCCTGATGGTTATTGTTTGGATAGCTGTGTACAAAATGCTTCCGGAAATGCAGCCTAATTTTAAGGGAACTTATAAGGAATTAATGCAGTCTGTTGCCCACCTGGCAAAAACGCAGCCTATATTACAGCTGGCTTCTTTCCGTGGGGCGATGGCCTTTGGGTCGATGTGCGCTTTGTTTACAACCCTGGTCTTTCATATGGAGAAACCGCCGTTTAATGCAGGTTCTTCAGTGGTGGGAAGCTTTGGGCTGGCTGGAGCTGTGGGAGCATTAGCTGCTGCCAAAGTGGGAAAACTTCATAAGTATCTGGATATCAACAGAATAATATTGTACTCATTATGCATTGTTGTCGGAAGTTGGGCATTTACCTATTTTGCAGGTGAAACCTACTGGGGACTGATCATTGGAGTTATTTTGGTTGACCTTGGAGTGCAATCCAGCCACATCATGAACCAAACCAATTATTTCTTAATTAAATCCAATGCAGTGAACCGTTTGAATACCGTTTACATGGTTTCCTATTTCATTGGCGGATCACTGGGAACATGGCTGGCATCTCTTGCCTGGCAGTATGCACAGTGGGGAGGGGTTTGCTTTGTAGGAGCCTCTTTCGGACTGCTTGCCATTGTAGCTCATGTTGTATTCAGCAATAAAGTAAACGCCTCCCAGTCTTAATTTTCAGCCTGTGCTTTTATATTTTTCTGAACTAAGCTTCTGTGCTTGGTTCCCCATTTTTCCAGATCTTCCCAGATCGGGACCAGTTCCCTGGCAATATCCGTGAGCTCATAATCTACTCTTGGCGGAACTTCAGCATGTACTGTTCTTTTTACCAATCCTTCTTTTTCCAGTTCCCTGAGCTGAAGGGTGAGCATTCTTTCGGTAATTCCGGAAATGCGGTCGCGGACTTCACTGAAGCGCAGTTTTCTTTCTTTTAACCTGTTTAAAATCAAGAGTTTCCACCTGCCTCCGATTTTGCAGACAGCATAAGACAAATCACATTCCTGTATGTACTTTTTATTGATATTATTCGTTGAATTTTCCTTTATTTTTCCCATAGCTTACAAATTTGTTAGTACCGTACAATTAGCTGTATACAGTGCAAATGTAAGGTTTGAAAATTAATTTTGCACTCAGAAGCTGAAAATAAACAGCAGTTCCGGAACAAGAGCGCTCAACGTTCCCTCAATAACATTCACGTAAAAAATAAAAGTAATGCAGTTAACAGAACCCATTAATCAGATTTTAAATCACTTAGAAAAGATAAATTCCTTCAATGCCCAGAATCCGTTAGAGGATACCCGGAAATACCTTGAAACCATGTCACTTCAGCTTAGCAGAAAAAAAGAACCTGTTAGAATGATAGAAGAGCTGAATATTCCCCTGGAAAGTCATCAGATTCCGGTCCGGATTTACCGCCCAAACGGAAAGAATATTCAAAATTCATCCGCAATTATCTATATCCATGGAGGCTGGTTTATTGCCGGCGGTTTTGAAACCCATGATGCCGTAGTGCGGAAGCTGGCCAATAAAACAGGTTCAGTGGTAATCTTTGTAGATTATCGCCTGGCTCCCGAGCATCCTTTTCCTGCAGGTTTAAATGACTGCATAGATTCTGTAAAATGGATCGCCGATAACGCAGAATCTTTAGGAATTGATGCCCATCAGATCGGTATTATCGGGGACAGTGCCGGAGGTGCGCTTGCAACAGGTGTTTCTACCCAAATAGGAGAACTGCTGAAATTTCAGGTACTGATTTATCCTGCCGCGGATCATCAGCTCAATACAAAATCATGGGAAACGTATGAAACAGGCCCTGTTCTTAATAAAGAAGGCGGAATTCAGGCCTGGGAATGGTATTATCCCGAAGGCAGAGACAATCCCGATCCTTTAGCCGTTCCGATACTGATAAAAGATTTCAGAAATACCCCACCTACACTGGTTCTTATTGCAGAACATGATCCTTTAAGGGATGAAGGAGAAGAACTGGCATTGCATATGAAAGAAGCAGGGATTTCTGTACATACGATTTTTTATAAAGATATGGTTCATGGCTTTATGCATATGGGAGAAGTTTTGAATGAGGTAGATCAGGCTGTGCATGAAATGGCGGAATTTGCCCATCAACATCTTGAAACTATTACAAAATAAAGATGAAAAAGTATGCATATATTGGTTGTCTGGGATTTATTGCAGTAATTACTACTGAATTTGGAGTGATAGGAATTCTGCCCCAGATTGCAGAACATTACCATATAGGAATAGATAAAGCAGGATGGCTTCTTAGCGCTTTTGCCCTGATTATTGCTGTAACAGGACCTTTTATGACTCTTTTAATGTCCGGGTTTGACAGAAGAAAGGTAATGCTGGCCGCTATTTCTATTTTTCTGTTTACAGCTGTTATTTCTGCCATGTCGCCGCCGTTCTGGCTTCTGATGCTGGTCCGGATACTTCCGGCATTTTTACAGCCTGTGTATATTGCAACTGCCTTATCTGTTGCAATATCCGGTTCAGAGAAGAAACAGGCTAACCAATTAATGGGAATTGTATTTATCGGGGTTGCCCTGGCTATGGTTACTACGGTCCCGTTTGCAACCTGGCTGGCCAGTGTGTGGTTCTGGGAATCATCTTTCATTGTTCAGGCGGCAGTAAGTACCCTGGCATTATGCATTATTTATTTTTTGCTTCCTGCAATGCCGGTAACAGAAAAGAAATCCTATAAAAGCCAGCTTAAAATTTTAACCACACCTACCTTTGTTATCAGTACTTTGATGAATTTTTTCATGATTACCGCATGGTTTTCCACTTACAGCTATTTTGCAGATTATCTGAATAAAGCTAAGGGAATGGATAGTACAATGGTAAGCTATATGCTTTTCCTGTTCGGGATCATTGGTGTGTTTTCAAACTGGGTTGCAGGAAAAATGCTGAGCTGGAGTGTTCCGAAAACAACCGCCTTGTTTCTTTCAGGTACGGTCCTGATGCCTTTTCTACTGTATTTTTCAGGGAACAATATGATTATGAATATCATCAGCATTGCTATTTGGGGATTTCTGTATTCTCCCAGCTTCCAGAATGCATCTACCTATATGATTTCTTCAGTTCCGGACTCACTGGAGTTTGCGAATAGTCTGGCAACATCCTTCGGAAACTTGGGCGTGACTTTAGGTACAACTCTGGGAGGATGGATGATTGTCTTCAAAGGAGCGGCATATAATCCGTGGATCGGTTTGGCTTTCGGTATTCTTGCTTTTCTTATGATCATCCTGAGAAGTATATTAGAGAAAAAAGCCGAAAAGGAAAAAATCATTCTTCCGTGTTCTTAATTATACTGTAACAAATTTTGTTACAATAATAAAATACAGTACCTTTGATCTTTAAATAATTTCACCAGAATTAAAAAAAAGAAAAATGAAAATAGAAATATGGTCTGATGTAATGTGTCCGTTTTGCTACATCGGAAAGAATAATTTTGAACAGGCTCTTGAACAGCTTCCTTTTAAAGATGAAGTGGAAGTAGAATGGAAGAGTTTCCAGTTAGATCCTACTTTGGACCCCTTAAAACCTCAGAATACAATTGAATATTTCAAAGAAAAGAAGGGATTCCCGGCAGAACAGGCGGCCCAGATGATTGGTCAGGTGGCTCAGATGGGAAAGGGTGCCGGAATTGATTTTGATTTTGAAAAAGCTTTGATAATTAATACTTTCAATGCCCATAAGTTACTTCATCTGGCTAAAAAATATGGCAAGGCCAATGAAATGGAAGAGGCTCTTTTTAAAGCTCACTTTACAGATGGAAAAAATGTCGGGGATATTGAGGAACTCATTTCTCTTGCTGACCATTTAGGAATTGATAAGGATGAAGCAAAACAGGCTTTAGTTTCAGACGAGTTTGATTATGAAATCAATCAGGATATTCAGGAAGCGAAGAATAATGGTATTTCCAGCGTTCCTTTCTTTGTATTGAACGGAAAATATGCGGTATCCGGAGCACAGCCGGCAGAGGTTTTTGCAGATGCTTTACAGCAGACCTATAAAGAAACAGTAAGCCCGTTTAAAGATCTTTCTCAGGGAGGCGCTTCATGTGATACGGATAACTGCAGTATTTAAATTTTAAAAATCAGCTTTCTGATAATATTTTTAAGATAAACACCTCCATCTGAGGTGTTTTTTTCTTATTTCATATCTTAATAAAGTAAAGAAGTTCCTCCGTTTTATCTGTTCAATGCTTATTTTTGTTCAAATAATTGCATTCCATGATAAAAATAAACGCTGAATCTGAATATCCCGTTTCAGAAACCTTATTTGTCTTTGCTCTGGATTCAGAAGCAGGAAAAGCATTTGAAGGAAAAAATAAGCTGGTAACAGGAATCGGGAAAGTAAACGCAGCCATAGAGCTTACAAAAGAAATTCATACCAGAAAGCCAAAACTGATCATTAATCTCGGATCTGCCGGAAGTAAAAGCTTCAGTAAAGGCGAAGTGGTCTGCTGCACAAAGTTTATCCAGCGCGATATGGATGTAAGGGGATTGGGTTTCAGTCTTTATGAAACTCCCTTATCCGGAATTCCTCCTGTTCTGGAATACGGACTTGAAATGAACGGTCTGGAACAGGGAATCTGTGGCAGTGGCGACAGTTTTGAAATGAACCATTCCGAAACGGATTACAACATTGTGGATATGGAGGCTTATCCGCTGGCTCTTATAGCTCAAAAAGAAAATATTCCGTTTTTATGCCTGAAATATATTTCAGATGATGCAGGAAGTGATGCCGCGGACGATTGGTCAGTGCAGGTACATCTGGCTTCCGAAGCGTTTAAAAAGATATTGTTTTCATAGGGCAATTCAGACTCTGTTTTTTATTTTAATTTGAGACTGCGCATCTTAAAATTTTTGAAAAATATTTTGAAAACATGAACAACAGAACTGAATATACCTCAAATAAAGGATCTGATTAATAAATTAAAATAATAAATACGCATTTATGTCATCAATAACAGTTTTGAAAGCAGGGATAAACGACCTTGAAACCATTCAGAATATTGGAATACAAACCTTTTCCGAGACCTTTTCCGAAAGCAATTCGGAGGAAGCTATGAAAAATTATCTCGAAAAAAGTTTCAATACGGAAAAAATAAAATCAGAATTGAATAATCCGGATTCCCATTTCTATATTGCATGGGAAGAAGATATCCCTGTAGGCTATCTTAAATTAAACTCCGGATCTGCACAAACAGAACTTCAGGATGAAACGGCTTTGGAAATAGAAAGAATTTATGTCAAAAAAAGCCACCACGGTCAGAAAGTAGGGCAGCTGCTGTATGATCAGGCTTTGGAAACAGCTCAGAACCTTAATAAAAATTATATCTGGCTGGGCGTATGGGAAAATAATTCAAGAGCTGTTAGGTTTTATGAGAAAAACGGTTTTGAAGTGTTTGGAAACCATACCTTCAGGTTGGGAGATGATGAACAGACCGACCTGATGATGAAGAAAATCCTGAAGTAACTAAAAATTAAATCAGAAGATTTTTAAGCATAATGCTTCTTAAGATAGCCGTAATGGTTAAAAAACAATTTAATAAAAAATCCTTTTAAGCATGGGGCTTAAAAGGATTTTATAATTGAATAGTATCAAAATAATTTAAATATTTTCAAAGTTTTTACCCAAATGTTCTTCAATCACAAAGAACGGATCTTCAGTAAGGGTGTGAGCTCTCATGTCCATCAAACTTACTTTGCTCATCATTCGGAGCATAATTCTTCTTTCGCAGCGATATTCTATCCCGTCAATATTCCTTATTCCTGCGCGGAAAGCCGATCTTCCGTGAGCACATAAGTGGTTATTAACCAATATAACATCCCCGGCCTGTGGCGTAAACCCTGAATAAATCAGATCTCTTGCCTCTTCCCAGAATTCATTCAGATGATGATGGGCGTCGTCACTTTGCCTGATGCTTGGATTGAACAACTGCTCTGCGGCATCAAATCTCATAAAAGGCAGTTCATAATTTCCATACAGAATGGCTTCCAGCACTTCTTCCTCATCGGTTCCTGTTTCAAGGTTGGCATCTTTCGGGATCTTGTACATCCTTTCGAAAAGAGGTCTGAATTTTTCTCCGATAGATTCATGGGATCGGATGGAATATAGGGTAGAAGGTACCTGCTCTTCATTTCTGATGTACATAAAGCTCAAAAAGTCAGCCTGATGTTTCAGGAAAGCATCCTCTGTATGGACATAAAGATCCGTTGATGATCCCGATCCTGTCTGTGTCTCACGCATTTTTTCGTCAGGAATAATGGCGTGCATCAATCCCCCGCCTTTACGCTGGGAATAGTACTGTACCGGCTTCGATGGAAGCGCTCCATGAAGCAATGCGCAGACAAAACCATAGACATTGAATTTGGAGTAATCTGCAGACTGCCAGTTGGGAGGCGTAGTTCCGATGCTTTCCTGATCTATATCCATCAGTCCCCTTAACGCAATGGCTCCATACTGGTCTTTTGAAAAGTCACTGGCAAAATCAGCTGCTATATGTAGAAGTCTTTCCGGTAAAAAATAGGAGGCCAGTTGATGCACATGGGTAATAAAGTCACGGTTTTCATAGCTGCCGTATTTTCTCTGAAGATGCGCCGCTGCATCCTGTATCATTCTTCTTTCCTGCGAGGTGATTTCAATCACTCCGGGAAGCAGTTTTACCGTGGTAATACTGTTGTTATCTAAAATTTCTGGAGAATTCATTAAAAAAATATTTGGTGTGTGAATTAAATTTCTATATTTGTTTTTAATTATTCTAAATAACAATTGCGGATTCAAATTTATGAATAATTTACAAACCACCAAATAAAAAATAAATAAAATGTAAAAATTAAAAACCTGACTGTCAGGCATATATACTTATATGTCACATACCTTCACACAACTTATTGATTTTAAAAATCACCTTACAATACTATATATGAATAACACTCAAATGCAGGCCGGAGAGATCCTGACCGCTTCCTTACCTCACATTTCGGGGAATTTTGGAAATATTTTTCATTCTGATAATTATAATCACTATCGTTCCGCCGTTAAAGAAACTTTAGACCTTGTGGGAACATTTCTTCACAGAAATACCAAACCCTTCAGCGGAATAGAAGCCAAAGAAATGAAAGGCATGGTAGAGCAGATAGACCTTAATCAAAAACTGTCTTCTTACCACGAACTTCTTCAGGAAGTAGATACTATATATGTAAAGCACGCCACCGCTTTCCACTTACCACAATATGTGGCACACCTTAATTGTCCTGTCGTAATCCCTGCACTGGCCGGAGAAATCCTTGTCAGCACTATCAATTCCTCCCAGGATACCTACGACCAGAGCGCCGGGGGAACATTTATGGAAAGAAAACTGATCGACTGGACGGCTGAACAGTTGGGATACAGTGCAGAAACCAGTGACGGTGTTTTCACAGCCGGAGGATCACAGAGTAACCTGATGGGCCTTGTGATGATGCGCGACTGCTTTTCCCAAAAAAGATACCATCACAATATTAAGCTGGATGGTCTTCCAAAGGAAGCGGGACGTTTCAGAATCTTTGTTTCTGATAAATCTCACTTCAGCAACTTAAAAAATGCCTCAATCATGGGATTGGGCGAGAAAAGTATCGTTAAAGTCCCTACGGATGAAAGATTCTGTATGGATATTTCTTTACTTAAAAAATACATCAAGCGGGAAGAGCAGCTGGGAAACATTCCTATTGGAATTGTAGCTACGGCAGGAACTACAGATTTCGGAAACGTAGATCCGCTGGAAGATATCGCCAATATAGCAGAACATTACAATATCTGGATGCATGTAGATGCCGCTTACGGGTGTGCTTTATTATTAAGCGAAAAATACCGTCATCTTCTGAATGGTATTGAAAGAGCAGATTCCGTGACGATAGATTATCATAAATCATTCTTCCAGCCCATCAGCAGCAGTGCATTTATTGTAAAGGATAAAAGGGAATTAAGAATCCTGAAACACCATGCAGACTATCTGAATCCTGCAGAAATGGATGAGGAAGAAATCCCTGCACAGATCAACAAATCCATTATCCAGAGTACCAGAAGGTTTGATGCTTTGAAACTGTGGTTTACGCTAAGAATGATGGGTAAGGAACAGCTTTCCGAATATACGGATACCGTAATCGATCTTACGAAAGATGTTGCTTCTATGATCAAAGAAAATGCTGACTTTGAACTCCTTTCCGATACAGATTTAAGCGTTCTGGTTTTCCGTTATATCAGAACCGATATTGAAGACCTGAATGCTTTGAACCAATACATCAAAATGAAGCTTTTCTACAGCGGAGAGGTTCTGGTAGCCAGTACAAAAGTAGATGGGAATTTCTATCTGAAATTCACTTTCCTTAACCCGATTACAACAACAGAAGATGTTCATCAAATTTTAAACAAAATAAAAGCTCATGGAGAAGACTTTAGTACAGCAAACTAAGTTTACAGAACAGGCACAGGAAATTACAGTAAGAATCCTGCTGAACGGAATGCTCCGCGAGCTTGGAAACGGAAAATTCTATCAGGGAGTTCCGAAATATGATACACTGACGGCTCAGGCACTGAAAAACAGTATCTATCCGCTGCACATGAGGTTTGAATTGAAGAAAAGCGATGTGTTTTTATTTGCTCCCGTTTCTTACCTTTCCGAAAGTACTTTTCATAACTATGGAATGCCTTTATGGATCGTTGATCATAAAAACCAGACGGTTGCTGAAGCAGATCTGAATCAACTTACCGATTTGGTTTATCATGAGCTTTCTGAAAAACCAACCCGGCAGGGACTGGAACTTTTTACCAAAAGAATTCAAAACAGTTTCCACAATCTCCAAATGATCATGACTGAAGGTCTGAAGGATAAAAACACCTTAACCTATTCTTTCCTTGAATCTGAACAGCAGCTTCCCGTAGGGCATAATCTTCATCCTTTTACAAAAGCAAGAATGGGCTTTTCCAGAGAAGAACAGCTTCTATACGGCCCGGAATTCAATAAAGGGATTCAACTTGAATATTTTTTGGTCCACAAAAGCTGTGTAAAAGAAAATTCAGTACTAAATGTATCTTATAACGAATTTCTGAAAAGCATGGTTTCATTACCTGAAAACATTGAACAGAAATACCTGAATGAAGGGGAAACTATTTCAGATTTTTATACCGTTCCGTGCCATCCTTGGGAAGCCAGCTATCTTTTATCTGCCAAAGAAGGTGCAGAAATGGTTAGCAATCGTACATTGATACATATCGGAACGTTGGGCGAAGAATTTTATTCCACCTCTTCCATCAGGAGTATGTACAGCCCGGATATTCCGTGGATGCCTAAATTTTCTTTAAATGTCCTTTTAACGGGGTCCATCAGAATCAACACCGAGAAAGATCTGGCCAGAGGATATGCATCAGCATTGTGGCGTAAGCATGCGGGCGCATCGTTTGAAAAGGATTTTAGTCACTTCAAACTGCTTCTGGAGCCAGTAACATTAGGCGTTTACCATGAAGATAAAAATATTGAAAGCCTGAATCTTCTGATCCGTGAAAATCCGTTTTCACCGGAAGATAAAATCATATTACTGGCAAGACTTTGTCAGGATGAGCCTTCAGAAGGACAAAATTTCATCCAGCAATTCTTTACGGAAGTTTCAGAAAAATTGAGAACAAGTCCGGAGGAATCTGTGAAAATCTGGTTTGAAAAGTATATTCGATTATTAATTACTCCGCTGAACCATTTATACAGTCAGTACGGGATGGCTCCGGAAGCACATCAGCAAAACCTCCTGATTAAACTGGATGACCAATTGCTGCCACAAACTCTTTTTGTAAGGGACGCTCAGGGCTATTTACTGAGAGAAAGCGCAAGAGAACAATACAGTGAGCTTTCTAAACAATATCCTGAAATCGAAGATCTTTTCATCAGGGATGAGCGTCTTCTGGATATTATCTCTTATCATGTCCTGGTAAGTAACCTTTCTGCACTTATTGCCTCTTTAGGAAAAACGGGATGGGCCAGCGAAAGAGACCTGATCAATATTTTACACGATGAATTTGAACAGATTCACCACGAAATGACTTCCGAGTTTACCCGTTACGCTCTTGAAAACCGCCAGTGGGGAACAAAAAACAATTTTAAAGCGGTAGCTAATGAAATCGACGGAATCACAAGCGCGGGGGCTATTTCTTATGCTAAAGTCCCGAATCTTCTTCATTATTATTATTTCTCGGATCAACTGATCCAGCCGAAAGGAAAAGAGGTGTTTTTCAGCCGTTATTTTCAGAAAGATGATGTGACAGTCACCATGAGACCGATAGATCTTGATCAGGACCTCGAAATGCTTCATGAATGGTTTAACCGTGAACATGCAGTGAAAATCTGGCAGATGAACTGGCCGATTGATGAGCTGGAAACCTATTACCGCCTGATGCTTCCGGGAGACGAATCGCACAGCTACATCGTGATGAGTAACGGTGAACCTACATGCAATATTGAGGTATACTGGCCTTGCAGGGATATTGTGGGCGATTACTATGATGTACTGCCCACCGATTACGGAACACACCAGTTCATTGCTCCGACTGATCCTAAGAAGAAATTCGTTTCTCCTTCCACACAGTCTATGGTAGATTATGTATTTGCTCAGCCTGAAGTGGGAAAAATGGTAGGGGAAGGCTCTGTAGATTCCCTGGCTTCCATGATGAATAAAGCCCATGTAGGCTTCAAAGTAGATAAAGTCATTGAAATGCCCCATAAAAAAGCCAATCTGAACTTTTGCTACAGGGAATGGTACTGGGAAAAATTCCCTCAGAACAAAGATGTAGAATTCACCGTAAAAATTGCTGAACATGAATAACGAAAATATATATAACGTGATCGGAATAGGTATTGGCCCTTTCAATCTGGGACTTGCCGCTTTATCCAATCCGATTTCTGAATTAAAAACACTTTTCCTTGACCAGAGAGACGGCTTCGACTGGCATCCGGGATTGATGATCGATCATGTAACCTTACAGACACCTTTCTTGTGCGACTGTGTATCCATGGCAGATCCTACGAATCCTCTAAGCCTTCTGAACTACCTGAAAGAAACCAACAGACTGTACAAATTTTTTATCAGGGAAGATTTTTTCATTCCGCGTAAAGAATACAACCGTTACTGTCAATGGGTCGTGAGCCAATTACCACAATGCCGTTTCTCCACACAGGTTGTTGATATTGTGTATGAAGACGGATTGTATTTGATTACAACCATTCACACCAAAACCAAGGAAACAGAATTTTTCAGAACAGAAAGACTGATCCTGGGAATTGGAACACAGCCGCATATTCCTTCATTTATTCCGAAAGAAGATTCACGTATCCTTCATACAAGTTCTTATTTATACCGCAAGGAAGAACTTTTAGCCCAGGGTAAGAAAATTGCCGTGATCGGTTCAGGACAGAGTGCTGCGGAGGTTTTCTATGATTTATTACAGAGTCGTAACGAAGATACCCGGTTAGGCTGGTATTCACGTCCGGATCGGTTTTTCCCGATGGAATATTCAAAGCTGACCTTAGAGCTTACTTCTCCTGATTATGTAGATTATTTCTACGGCAGAACAGAGTCGGCAAGAAAGACAATTCTGAGCAAGCAGCAGGCACAGTTTAAAGGAATCAATTATGACCTGATCAACCAGATTTATGATTTCATCTATGACCTGAATATTGATAACGCGGATCCGAAGCTGACCATCATTCCGAACAGTCAATTGGATAGGGTAGATAACAGCAATCCAGACAACTTGATCCTTGAATTCACCCAACTTGAGCAGGAAGTTCCATACGAACAGGAAGCGGATTACCTGGTGGTAGGAACAGGATATCGTTATCATGAGCCAGGATTCCTGAAGAATATCCAGTCCAGGATTAAAAGAGATTCAGGCGGATTGTTTGCCGTAAACAGGAATTATTCTATAGATCATAACGGCAGTGAAATTTATGTTCTTCATGCAGAAGTGCACACCCACAGCTACATTTCTACCGACCTTGGAATGGCAGCCTACCGTAATTCCTATATCATCAATGATATTTTGGGAAGAGAATATTACAAGATCGAAAAGAAAATTGCTTTCCAGGATTTTGATGTAGAAAAACATGCTGTAATGCCCACTGCTAAAATATAACAGAACATGAATACCACTTTAAATAATACAACCATCAGCCAGGAAATCTGGCTGCAGGCCAACAGGGATCTTATGGCTAAGACCATTGCAGAACTGATGCATGAAGAAAGACTGAAACCGATTCCCGTATTTCAGGATGAGTCCGGATTTACCGTATTTAAACTTGAAACCGGAGTTGAAAATATTGAATACAGTTTCCGCGGACAGGAAAGAATGATGGATTACTGGCATATTGATAAAGACAGTATTGAAAAGCTCGAGAACGGTGTAAAAACCTCAACGCTAGACATCGCCAAGTTCTTTCTTGAAATGCAGACTGTATTGGATCTGGATGCCAATACATTAGCCCGGTATACTGAAGAATTGCTTCATACTTTATATTGTGATGCACTGATCTTATCCAGAGGGGTAATGTCTTCAAAACAGCTTGCATTAAGCAACTACCAGACAGTAGAGCATCAGATGACAGGCCATCCGTGGGTGATCGTCAATAAAAGCAGATTAGGATTTTCCCCTGCCGATCTTGAAAAATTTGCTCCGGAAGCAGAACAGGACTTAAAAGTTTTGTGGCTTGCGGCACATAAGGACAGGTCAGCTTTCCAATCGTTGGAACACATCGATCAGGAAGGATTTTACCGTTCCGAAATGGGCGATAAACTGTTTGAAGAGTTTCAGCAGAAACTAATCGATTCAGGAAAATTCGCCCATGATTACAATTTAATTCCGGTACATCCTTGGCAATGGGAAAATAAGCTGAAAATTCATTTTGCAGGAGATATTGCATCTGGTATTTTAATGCTCTTAGGGGAAGGAAGTGATACCTACAGCCCTCAACAGAGCATCAGAACTTTGTTTAATACGGGTCATCCTGAAAAAAGATATTTGAAAACAGCGGTTTCCATTCTAAGCACAGGAAATATCAGGGGACTGTCGCCCAGACAGATGAAAATTGCTCCGGCCATTACAGACTGGGTAAAAGGGCTCATCAAAAACGATTCCTATCTGGAAACAAAAGGAACGATATTTTTAGGAGAAGAAGCTTCTATTGCTTACCTGCACCCTCAGTACAGTGAGATTGCCGGCGTTCCATACCAGTACAATGAATTCCTTGGAGCTTTATGGCGTGAAAGTGCCTGTCAATATTTAAAAGAAGACGAAGAAATGTTCACCATGGCTTCCCTTCTTTTTGTAGACCAGAGCGGAGTTCCTTTGGTACAGGCTTTTGCAGAACAGGCAGGAATCAGTATTCAACAGTGGATCAAAGATTACCTGGACGCTTATCTTACCCCGCTTCTTCACATTTATTATACCCATTCTCTTTGTGTTACACCTCACGGAGAAAACATCATGGTGGTCCTGAAAAACGGAGTACCGCAGAGAATTGTGATCAAAGATTTTGTGGATGATATTGTGCTGACCACAGAAGCAAGGGAAAAACTTCCCGATCATCTGGCAGACGGACTGATCCAGTCTTCCAACAAGGAAAATGTTCCGTTGTCTATTCTTCTGGGCGTTTTTGATGCATTCTTCAGATATTTATCCAATGTTCTGCATACGTATTCCGGCTTTGAGGAAGAGACCTTCTGGACCCTTGTTCATGAATGTATAGAGAATTATAAAAATCATAATCCCCATCTGAATGAGCGTTATGAAAAATATGATCTGTATGTTCCTGCATTCAAAAGATTTTACATCAACAGTCTGCGCCTGAAAAACAGAGGTTACAGTGAAAACAAAGCATTTGCCATTCCAAAAAAGGATGGTGCATTGCCGAATCCTCTGTTTCAGATTGCTAATAAAAACCCTATAGAGGCAGTATGAGAAAGCTTCTGCATCTTGTAAAAGAAGGCTCTGTATTTGCTTACGGAGCGATGGCTGGGAGAAAATCGGAGCTCACTTCAGGAAGCATCAACCGTTCTATCTTCAGCCTGGCGATTCCTATGGTCATGGAACTGGTGATGGAATCTGTTTTTGTCAGTATCAATCTTTTAATTATAGCAAAACTGGGAGATAAGGTTCTCGGTCTTGTAGGAATTGTTGATAACTATATCAATTTTGCCAATGCCATTGCCATTGGTTTGGGTATAGCTGCAGCAACACTAACGGCAAGGAGAGCCGGAGAAAAGGATCAGGAAGGCATGGGAAGAACTGCCCATTACATCATATTGCTGGCTTCTGCATTTGCTTTACTGATCGGTGGTCTGTCATTCATTTTCGCAGGAGAAATCATCAGCTTTCTTGGATTTGATACAGGAATCGTTGAAAATGGTCTTCTTTTTTCCAGACTGGTCTTTTTAAGCATCGGTCTGGTGATTCTGCGCCTGTCCATCAACGGGCTGTTCAGGGGTGCCGGAGATGCCGATCTTGCGATGAAGTCCCTGTGGCTTTGCCATATCTCAAGTATGGTATTTGCCGTGATTCTTGTTTTCGGATTGGGTTTTATTCCTGCTTACGGATTGATGGGACTGGCTTATGCCACCGTTCTGTCACGTTTGCTGGCGGTTTTATATCAGTTCTTTATTCTTCTTACCCGCAAAACAAGCGTCAATATTCTGATGAAATTTCACATGGATCTGTCTTTGCTTAAGAAAATCATGAAAATCGCCCTGGGAGGCCTGGTTCAGTATATTGTTCCTGCTTCCAGCTGGCTGATTATGGTTAAGATTATCGCAACCTTCGGGACTACGGCACTTGCAGGATACATTATCGCTCAAAGAATTGCCTCCGTGGCTACAATGCCTGCCTGGGGAATAGGAAATGCCGCAGGCGTTCTTACAGGACAGAACCTGGGCGCCGGAAACCCTGGCCGTGCAGAAAAAACGGTATGGAGAGCCGGAGGAATCAATATGACTTATCTGATATTGGTTGCCATATTCTGGCAATTTGCTGCCGGATATGTGGTGAGTTTCTTCACTAAAGAAGCCGAGGTAGCCCAATACGCCGTACAGTACATCCACGTGGTGTCTATGGCTTATCTTTTATTGGGCTTTACAATGGTGATCAGCCGTGCGCTCAATGCTGCCGGCAATATTATGCAGGTAACCCTGCTTTACATGATCATGTTCTATGTGATTCAGCTTCCTCTGGCTTATCTGCTTGGGGTAAGGCTTCAGTGGGAACTGAAAGGAATATTTACTGCCATTGTTTCTTCGGAAATTGTACTGGCTGTTTTGTTCCTAATGATCTTCAAAAATGGTAAATGGAAAACTATAAAAATTTAAAATGCACACAACAGACGAATTTTACGAAATTATAGCATCAGCAATCGCTGTAAAAAAAGAACTGGTAAATGAAAATCTTACCTATCAGGAAATCCCTGAATGGGATTCTATGTCACATCTGCTTATTGTAGAAGCCCTGGAACAGTTTTACCAGGTAAAGTTTGACTTCAACGACATCCTTGAAATGGGAACCGTCGGGAAGATCCGAGAAAAAATGAAAAAATACGATGTACTCGTAGAAAACTAAGTATATGAAAATTTTAGAAAATGTAATTGCCAACAGGACCCTCTTGTTTACAGATGCTTCCAGCGGTGCCACCACGCCCGTTGGAACGCTGTACCGGTCTTTAGGCCTTAATCCTGTAGAGAAAGGATTGATCTTTTTGTACAATGATAATCAGCTGTCCAGTGTTGAGGTTCTGCTCAATTTTTACGGGACGGCCCATGCTATTGCCGTTTTGGGACAGAAACTTCACCCTGAGTTTAAAGAGCGTCTGGAAGCAGAGTACCGCCCGAAATACATCTTTGATCCCTCCAGAGATGAGGTTCAGGGATATGAGCTGAAGGAATTCTCGGAAACGGTGAAAATTTTTGCTAAAAAAGATTATAAATCTGAAGTGGTTATTCATCCCGAAATCAAGATCCTGCTGAGTACGTCCGGAACCACCGGAATTCCGAAGCTGGTGAAGCTTTCAGACGAAAACCTTTATCAGAATGCCATCAGCATCCTTCAGTACATGCCGATCCTGGAAACAGATGTCGTTCCGCTTAACGTACCGATTAATTTCGTGTACGGTTTTTCCATTTTTACCACCAATTGCATGCGGGCGGGAAGAATAGTATGTACGGATAAAGACATTATGCAGAAAGCCTTCTGGGACGAAATGGAGGAATATGGTTACAGCACACTTGGCGGTGTTCCGTATCTGTATGAAAACCTGAACAGAATAGGTTTTTTCAGAAAAGACAGTACCAGCCTGAGATACATGACTCACACAGGAGGTGTCATTAATGCTGAGCTGAGGAAAACCATTTTCAGCTACTGCCATGAATTCGACAAACAGTTCTTTGCCCAGTACGGACAAACCGAAGCAGGCGGAAGAATGGCCTATCTTACCACAGATGGGCTTCTTGAAGAGGAAACCTCTATCGGGACACCGGTATATGGCGGAAGCTTCCAGATCGATCCTGAAACGGATGAGCTGCTGTTCTTACATTCAAGCATCAGCGGAGGTTATGCCAACAAGCTTGAAGATCTGTCTACCTACGAGCAGCCGAAGCTTCTTCATACAGGAGACACTGGCAGAAGAGGGCAGAACGGATTATACTATATCACAGGAAGAATCAAGCGCATCATGAAGCTTTTCGGGATCCGTCTCAACCTGGATGAGGTAGAGTTTATTCTTAAAAATGAGCTGGAAGGAAATACAGTGGTCTGTCTGAACGGCAATGATAAAAAAATCATTGTTCTGTATGACAACAAAGACATAGATCCCCAGATCATTACGGAAACCATTAAGAATAAGCTGCGGATCAATCCGCAGTATGTACGCACCGAACACATAGAATCATTTCCATTATCACAAAACGGCAAAATCAATTATCCTCTGCTACAAAATTTACAGCATGAAAAAATTTAAAACCCCTATATTACTTTTATTACTTGTCAGCCTTCCACATTTTGTTTCTGCACAGCAGAATGAACGTGTGAACGGAAAGATCATGCTGTCTGAAAAAGTGCCCGTAAAGAATGCGCTTTTAAGGTTGATAAATACGCCATATCAGGCAAAAACCAATAATTCGGGAGAATATTACTTTGATAATGTGCCACCGGGAGAATATACGCTTCAGGTGGTTCTGAATGATATTGAATTGATGCGGGAGCAGATCCGCATCGAAAAAGATGTCTTTGAAATTCCGGCAATTTACACTTCTTCCGTAGAAAATAATGTTATTGAGGGAATTACCGTGTATGCTTTCAGCAGAAACAAATTTCTGGATAAAGACAGTACTTCCGTCTCTAAAATGCCGTTGAAAAACATCGAAAATCCACAGTTCTATACAAGCATTAACCAGCAGATCCTTAAAGAGCAGCTTATTTATGACGTGTCTGAGGCCTTGAAAAATGCTCCAGGAGTTGTAAAAATGCAGGGAAGTGCCGGAAGAGCAGGCGACGGAAGTTTTTATTATAATTTAAGAGGTTTCCCAACCAGGGTTTCCATGGTAGATGGAGTTCCCGCAACCACCAACTCGGAAATTGACCCTGCAGATATTGAACGTATGGATGTCATCAAAGGACCTTCCGGAACTTTGTATGGAGGTACGGTGAATTCTTTTGGAGGACTGGTGAATGTAGTGACGAAAAAGCCTAAAGATTATTTCGGAGGCGAGGTTTCTTATCTTTTGGGAAGCTATAACCTGAACCGTGTGACGACTGATGTATACGGCCCGATTACGGATTCAAGGAAAACATTGTTCCGTTTGAATGCTGCCTACCAGTATCAGAACGGATTCAGGGATTCTGAGTTCAGAAAATCGATGTTTGTAGCACCTACATTAAGCTACCAGGTGAATGACAGGCTGAAATTCAGTCTTGGTGCTCAGATTTACACCTACGAAGGAACCAACACCCCGATTATCTTTTTACCGAGGACCAGACCCTTTATTGCAACAACTCCGGATGAGCTTGGATACGATTGGAAAAAATCATATTCCAATAATGACATGAGCTTAAAGGCGCCTTCCATCAACGTAAAGGCTGAGGTGAATTACAAAATTTCAGATCAGTGGAGTTCACAGACTTTGATCTCAAGAAACTACAGGAAAACGGAGGGATTGTACCAGTACCAGTTCATGAGAGGAGCTACGGATAATCTTCTGGAGCGTAATGTACAGTGGCAGAATGGCGAAGGAGCATCTACCAGTTTTCAGCAGAATTTTAACGGGGAATTCAAGATAGGAAATATTAAAAATAAACTTCTAGTTGGCTTAGATTATTTAAACCAGTCTCAGAATAATAACCTTTCTCCGATTGTTGTATTTGATTATATTGATCCCAGAAATCCTACAGCGCCGGTAGCACCGCCGGTAACAGGCACATATGGTAATATATCCCGAGATCTGGCATTACAGAAAATTCAGAGTTCTACAGCGCCTTTAGTAAGAAATACAGCATCCAGCAATATGTATGGTGCTTATATTTCTGATGCAGTATATATTACGGACCGTTTGGTTGCTTTGCTGAGTTTACGCTTCGATCATTATGAAAGTAAAGGACAGCTTGATTTAATTAAGAATATCAATACAGGAACATTCAATCAGAATGCATGGTCTCCAAAATTAGGTTTATCCTATCAGATTTTAAAAGAGCATTTATCAGCGTATGCCAACTATATGAATGGTTTCAGCAATGTAGTTCCGGTTGCGCAGCCGCTTTCAGACTACAGCGGGGATTTCAAGCCCCAGAGATCCAATCAGTGGGAAGCAGGGTTTAAAGGTAATCTTTGGAGAAACAGGGTAAATTTTACGGTTGGATATTATGATATTCTGGTTGATAATATGTTAAGGACAGATGTTGTGACCCGAGACGGAACAAACTATAATGTAACGATCCAGGACGGAGAACAGAGAAGTAAAGGATTCGAAGTTGAAACCACTATGAACCCCATTCAGGGTCTTAACATTATAGCAGGATATTCTTATAACGACAGTAAGTTTGTAAGAGCTGCAGCTAACGTAGAAGGCCGCCGTCCATCATCTTCAGGGCCTGCGAATGTATTCAATTCATGGGTGAGCTACGTATTGCCGATCAAGGGACTTTCAGGTCTTGGGGTAGGTTTTGGTGTGAACCGTGTAGGGAAGCAGGTTACTGTAGATAACCTTACTACCGGACAGTTTACCTTCCCGGCCTATACTTTAATAAATGCTTCCGTATCCCTTGAAAAAGAACGATACAGATTAGGATTTAAAATGAATAATTTAGGAAATGTGCAGTATTTTGCAGGGCAGGGTGTTATAGTTGCCCAGATGCCCCGTAACTTTGTTGCAGAGGTCAGCCTTAAATTTTAATCATGAACTCTGTATTGAGAAAGACAGCATATCAATTACATCTATGGCTCGGACTCACATCCGGGCTTATAGTTGTAATAATGGCAGTTACAGGATGTATCCTTGCTTTTGAAAAAGAACTGAAACATGCCATAAACACGGAAAAATATTTTGTTAAAACCGTTAAAAAGGAAAAGCTTCCGTTTTCTGTTCTTAAAACAAAAGCGGAACAGGCATTGCCGGATAGCCTGAAAGTGAGCAGGGTAGAGATATCCTCCGATCCTACAAGAAGCTATGCATTCCGTTCCCTGAAAATGAACGATCAGGCTTTGACTTACTGGGGCACTTATATTTATTATTACAGGGTTTATGTAGATCCTTATACCGGAAAAATTCTTGAGGTTGAAAATGCAAAGAATGATTTTTTTGAGATCGTAATGGACCTTCACCGCAGGCTTTTACTGGGGGAAAGGATAGGTAAAACTATTACAGGATATTCTACCCTTATACTAATGATTATGCTGGTTTCCGGACTGGTGATCTGGTTCCCCCGGAAGATGAATAAGAAAGCTTTGAAAGGAATGTTTTTCATCAAAACATCTGCAAAATGGAAAAGAGTCAATTATGATATGCACAATGTCTTAGGATTTTACACGGTTATTCCTTTGCTTCTTATTGTTTATGCCGCATTGATCTGGAATTTTGAAGGTTTCGATAAATGGATGAAAAATACCCTGAACGGAAAAGCAAAAACTGAACAGAAAGCCAAAAGTACAATTCCTTCCGAAGGATCTTCAAAACCCGGGAATATTCTCGATATGGTTGGAAACAGAGTGGAAAAAAGCCTGGCTGATAAGAAATCTGCCCTTATCACTTTTCCGAAAACGGATGAAGGAACCTATTATGCTGAAGTTACCTATGGCAATAAACAATACCAGAATGAACAGTTTAATTTTGACCAGTATTCAGGTCAGATTTTAAAACATCAGGACTATAAAGACAAAAATATCGGATACGGAACTGCATTAAGGGCAAGAAATTACGATCTTCATATGGGAAGCATTTTTGGACTGACGGGCAGGATTCTTTATTTTTTTGCAGCTATGATTGCAGCCTCACTTCCCATTACCGGATTCATTATCTATCTGAACAGGAAAAAGAAGAAACCAAAGAAAAAAAAGGCAAATTTGTAACTTTTATCCGACTTAAATCTTAATTACTATATTTTTTCTCTCGTGGATTACGCAGATTAATATAACACAAACATCTGCTTGATCTGCTAAATCTGCGAGAGATTATCTATTAACAAAGATTTTAATTAGTTTCGATAAGATTTTTCACATTTTCCGCAAAAATCCCTATACTTCTTTCCATTTCATCAGCATTGAAATTCCCGAAGCCTATTCGCATCGCAGTCAGATTCTTGGTTTGGTAAAGCAGTGTTTTCGGAATAAAAAGATTGTCCTTTGCACAATTCCTGCTCAGCTGCATCAGATTGACCGGGACATTCCATTCCAACCAGAAAGCAAGACCTCCGGATGGTTTTTGAAACTGTACCAGCACTCCTAAATGCTCTTCAAGAAGTTTAGCAAAATAGTCCCGCCTTTCCTGATAAACCTTTAACGATTTTTTCAGATATCGGTTTATTTCACCTTCCTCAATCATTTCGCCCAGGGCTCTTTCCATTAAAATATCGCCCTGGCGGTCTATAATTCCAAGATATTTTCGCATCTCAGCCATCAGATTTTCGGGAGCTACAATAAAACCTGTCCTGAATCCCGGTGCCAGAGACTTTCCGAACGAACCTATGTAAATCACCATTCCATTGGTATCAGCACTTGCCAAAGGAAGAATCGGGCTTTTATCATAATGAAATTCATAATCGTAATCATCCTCTAAGATCACAAAACCGTATTCATAGGAAAGATCCAGCAGTTCAAGCCTTCGCTGGGCACTCAATGCAACGGTAGTGGGATAGTGGTGGTGCGGGGTAAGGTAAAGCATCCTGATTTTCTTTTTTTTACAGATTTCCCGGACGTTTTCCACGATAATCCCATCTTCATCAATAGGCATTGATAAGATATTCACTCCTTTTTTCTGAAAAATCATATTCACGGAAAAATAACTCAAAGCCCCAACCAATACGGTATCTCCTTCAGAAAGCAGAATTTCGGAAACAATATAAATACTCATTTCCGTACTGCGGGTAATGAGAAGATTATTCTTTGAAATAGGCAGCCCCCGGGACAGATTAAGATATCTTGAAAGATGTTCTTTAAAAAACTCACTGCCGTCATGATTGTAGTGCCCCAGCATTTTCTGGTTGGATTTCCTCTTGAGAATCGAACTGTAAAACCTTGAATGCTGGCCGATCTGGGTCAGCCTTATATCCGGAACCCCATCATTAAAAACATATTCACAGTCCGAATGTTCAAAAGGATTGTCTAAAATATTTGAGCTTTTAAATGAAAATCCTGTTACGCGGGGATAATTCTGAAGGCTGTTCTTTTCAAAATCTTTCACCTGTACAGGTTTCTCCTGATGTTCACCAATAATGAAAGTCCCTTTGTTCGGAAGGCTTTCTACCCAGCCCTGTGCAGATAGTTCATCATAAACGGCAACTGCCGTATTCCGGTGAATGTTCAAAACTTCACTGAAGGCTCTGGTCCCGGGAAGTTTGGTCCCGTAAGGCAGAAAACCTCTCTGAATAGCATTAATAAGCTGATTGGCAATCTGCATATAGATCGATGTCTCTGAATTTCTGTCGATTTCAATAAAACTTTGATAAGGAATTTTAACCGGACTATCCATAATATTAAAACTGGCACCTTTTAATGGTCCGGCAATATACTACTTTTGGAGTGAATAAAATTAAAGTTGCGGGTTGCTAGTTTCGAGATACGCGTTATTTGAATAGGAGATTGGAAGTTTAAGCCTTGTTTTAGCATTAACTCGAAATTAATATTATCCCATATCTCGAAACAAATCACGCAACTCAAACCAAAATTGATAAACCTATGGAATTTCATCAACTGCTTGAAAGAATTGTAAAGGACAACGGAACCCACGCCAAATGGCTGAATACCCTTTCATTGATGGAAAATGCCGGCGCCAGAAAAATTTCTAAGTGTGAACATCCGGTTTCCGTTACGCTTATACAGCTGAAACACGCTGCAGAAGAACACCGTCACGCATATTATTTAAAAAAACAGATCGGGAAAATAGATCCGGAGCTATGCAAAACTTATGAAGCAGATGAGCTTCTGGCTCCGGTTGCAACCAGGCAATACCTTCATTCTTTAGATATCAAAACATGCAGGTATCTTCAGACTGCATCTCATTTAAATAAAGAAGAGTTAAAATATGCCGCCTATCTTTTTGTAACCTATGCTATTGAGGTTAGGGCAGATGAGCTGTATCCTGTTTATCAGGATGTTTTAACGAAAGAGGCTTCAAGAATTATGGTGAAATCTATCATTCTGGAAGAAGAGGGACACCTTGAGGAAATGATTAACCAGCTCAACGAATTTTCTGCGGAATGGCAGCAGCATGCAGAAAATATTCTGATTATAGAAAAAGAACTGCACGATCAGTGGATCAATGCTATAACAGAGGAAGTATCACAGTTGGATTATGCTTAAAAAATTTCAGGAGGCTCTTGACCGGAGAAAAGAAGCAGGAATACTGAGAACATTAAAGCTTGGATTAAAAGGTATTGATTTCTATTCCAATGATTATCTCGGGCTGGCGAAAAATGAAGAACTGCAACAGCAACTGTTAAGCTACGTTCAGGAAAATCCTGCATTGCTTTCAGGAAGTTCCGGGTCGAGACTGATCAGCGGAAACAGTAGGATAGCCACCGAAGTAGAGCACTATATTGCTCAACAGCATCAATATTCTGATGCGCTGCTTTTCTATTCCGGCTATAATGCCAATCTGGCTTTGTTTTCTGCATTGCCGGACCGGCACGATACCATTATCATTGATGAGCAGATTCACCGGTCGGTTCATGATGCGTGCAGAATGTCTTATGCCAAAAAAATAAAATTCAGCCATAATGATCCTGAAGATCTGGAAAATATCCTGAAAGGGCAGACCGGAACATGCTATATAGCTATAGAAAGTCTTTATTCGATGGATGGAGATTTTGCTCCTCTTAAGAACATTGCAGCCTTGGCCAGGAAATACAGCGCAGTATTGATTGTAGACGAAGCCCATGCTTTCGGAGTTTTCGGGTATGGTCTGGTTGAGAAATATAATTTGCAGAACGATGTTTTTGCCGTTGTAGTAACCTATGGAAAAGCTTTGGGTGCTCATGGAGCTGCCATTCTTTGTAATGAAACCGTAAAATCTTATTTAGTGAATTTTGCCTCACCGTTTATTTACACAACAGCTGCCCAGGACTTTATATGGCTGAGCATAAAAACAGGTTATGAATTTTTAAAACAAAGACCTGAACTACCGCAAAAACTCCATCAGAATATAAACATCTTCAGAAATCAGAATATAAAAACATCTTCATCAGAAATAAGCCCGATACAAGCCATCGTAATTCCTGACAATCATCAGCTTAAAGCCCTGCAGGAAAAATTGTCCGCCAGAAAATTTCTAACCTATGCGGTCTACAGCCCGACGGTAAAAACCGGAACTGAAAGACTCAGGATATGTCTTCACAGTTTTAATACCGAAGAGGAAATCTTAGAAATGGCAGGGGTTATAAAGGAATTTGTTTAGGGCAAAGAAAGCTAAGATAGCAAATAAATATCCCGAATCTCGAAACACTAATGAACAAACTATTCATCACCGGCATAGGAACCGAAGTAGGAAAAACCATCTGCTCAGCTGTTTTGGTAGAATATTTTAAAGCAGATTACTGGAAACCGGTACAATCCGGAGATTTGGACAACTCCGACAGCCATAAAATAGAACACTGGACGAAAAACACGATCTGCCATCCCGAAGCCTACCGTTTCGAGCTCGCTGCATCTCCGCACCAATCGGCAGCGGAAGAAAATATTGAAATTGACATTGAAAAATTTAAACTTCCCAAAACAGATAATAATCTCATTGTGGAAGGAGCAGGGGGGCTCATGGTACCTCTTTCTGACCACGTTTTTATGATCGACCTGATTGAAAAGCTTTCACTTCCCGTTGGATTGGTGGTGAGAAATTATTTAGGATGTATTAACCACACTTTGCTCTCTGTCATGGCATTATATCAAAAAGAAATTAAACTGCAATTTCTCATCCTAAACGGAAGTTTTCCTCCGGATACAGAAAGAGTAATCACCGGATTTATAAAAAAAGAAACCAAGATCATTCGCATTCCTGAAATGGATCAGCCCACAAAAGAAAGCATCAAAGCCGCTGCAGAACAATTAACAAAAACAAATTTATGATAATGGACAAAAAAACAACCATCAGAAACAACTGGACGAAAGAAGAAATAGAAGAAATTTATCATCAGCCTCTTCTTGAACTGATTTACAAGGCGTCAACCGTTCATCGTGAGTGGCATGATCCTTCAGAAGTACAGATTTCCACATTACTTTCCATCAAAACCGGAGGATGCCCTGAAGACTGTTCGTACTGCGGCCAGGCCGCCCGTTATCACACCAATATTAAAGTTCAGGCATTACTTCCCACAGAAACGGTTATTGCTCATGCACAAAAGGCTAAAGACAACGGTTCATCCCGTTTCTGTATGGCGGCAGCATGGCGTGAAGTAAGAAACAACCGTGATTTCGACAGGGTAATTGATATGGTAAAAGGAGTAAATGAACTGGGGCTGGAGGTTTGCTGTACCCTGGGAATGCTTACCGAAGAACAGGCGATACGCCTTCAGGAAGCAGGTCTGTATGCCTACAACCATAATCTTGACACCTCTGAACAGTATTATGAAGAAATTATTTCAACCAGAACGTTCGACAACAGGATCAATACCATTAATAATGTCAGAAAAGCCGGAATAACAGTTTGCTCCGGAGGTATTATCGGTCTGGGAGAAACACACAAGGATAGAATTTCAATGCTTTTAACGCTTGCCACTATGCCTAAGCATCCGGAATCCGTTCCTATCAATGCGCTGGCTAGGGTAGCAGGAACACCACTTGAAGATAATGAAAAAGTAGATACCTGGGAAATGGTAAGAATGATCGCTACCGCCAGAATTGTCATGCCTTCCTCAATGGTAAGACTGAGCGCAGGACGCATCGAAATGAATGAAACAGAGCAGGCATGGTGCTTTATGGCAGGAGCCAATTCTATTTTCACAGGAGAAAGAGAAACCTTATTGGTGACTCCTAATCCCGGTGTTTCTGAAGATATGCAGATGCTTGAAAAACTGGGTCTGAAGCCGATGAAGATGAAGGAAAATACTTGTTGCTAGTTTAGAGTTTCGGGATGCGGAATAAAAGTGGTTCGGGTTATTTAACCAGATGCTTGTTACTGAATTTTGCTTGTTCATGATCAGTAACAAATTTACATAACCGCTTATTCGCTCCCTAAGCTTTCTCTGCTTTCTTTGCCATTTCACCCTTTAAAATAATCATAAATACATTCTATATGAATACTTCACTACAATCCCGCCTTACGGAAAGAGATAAAGCTGTCAACTGGCATCCCTACACCCAAATGAAAACGGCAGGAGATCCTGTTCCCATTGTAAGAGGGAAGGGTGCATATCTTTATAGTGATGATGGGAAAAAATATATTGATGCTGTTTCATCATGGTGGGTGACCTTACATGGGCATGCCCATCCTTACATAGCAGAACGGGTTTCTCAGCAGCTGAAGACATTGGAACAGGTTATTTTTGCGGGTTTTACCCATGAGCCTGCTGTTCAGCTTTCAGAAAACCTTTTAAAACTGCTTCCCGGTAATCAGGAAAAGGTATTTTATTCGGATAATGGTTCTACTGCAGTGGAAGCAGCTCTGAAAATGTGTATCCAGTATGCCTACAATCTTGGAAATGAAAAAACTAAGATTCTGGCTTTTAAAGAGGCTTATCATGGTGACACCTTCGGAGCCATGTCTGTGAGCGGAAGGAGTGTATGGACAAAACCTTTCGGAAGTATGCTTTTTGAAGTGGTTTTTATTGATACCCCCAATGCTGAAAATATTGAACATCTGAAAGTTGAAATTGGGAATATAGCAGAGGAAACAGCCTGTTTTATTTATGAGCCGCTGGTGCAGGGTGCTGCAGGTATGCTGATGTATGAAGCTGAATATCTTGACGAACTTATGAAATTTTGCAGAAAACAGGGAATTCTGATGATCCAGGATGAAGTTTTTACAGGTTTTGGAAGAACAGGAAAACTGTTTGCGGCCGATCATCTTACCGAAGCCCCGGATATCATGTGCTTTTCAAAAGGCTTGACCGGAGGAACAATGCCCATGGGAATCACCACCTGTTCACAGGCTATTTTCAATGCTTTCTTATCGGATGACAAATATAAAACTTTGTTTCACGGACATTCTTTTACTGCAAATCCTCTCGCCTGTACCGCAGCATTGGCGAGCATGGAACTTTTACTGGAAAAAGAAACTTTGGCTGCTATTGACCGTATCAGCAGACAGCATTCAGATTTTGTGAAAACTCTGGCATTCCATCCGAATGTTGAAAATGTACGTCAAACCGGAACTATTCTCGCTTTTGAATATAAAACAGAGCAAAATACCTCTTATTTTAATGAAACCGGAAAAATTCTTTATGATGAATTTCTGCAAAGAGGAATCATTATGCGTCCGTTGGGAAATATCATGTATCTGGTTCCGCCGTATTGCATCACTTCAGAAGAGCTGGATTTTATTTATCAGACTATTCTCGACGTTCTGAACCTTTTTAGTGAGCCAGCTCATTTCCCCATTGGTGCAGCTGGTCAAGAATAGGTCCCAATTCACGGGCTTTATCTGTAAGCTTGTAATAAACTTCAGGAGGGAAATTATAGACTTCAATCCGTTGGATCATATGATTTTCTTCCAGTTGTTTCAGCTGTTCCGAAAGCACTTTCTTGGAGACCCTCGGCATATTGCGCCACAATTCTATAAAACGGACCTCGTCTTTTTCAAAAAGATTCTGAAAAATTAATGGTTTCCATTTTCCGGAGAGAATATCCAGGCTTCTTCTGAGCCCGCAGTTTTTAAATTCCTCAAAATTCATACGTTACAAATATTTATGGTTAACCTTTTGGTAACCGTCTATTATTTAGCTCTGATTGAGTCCTAGTTTTACGGAACAAAATTAAGCAAAATGAAACTAGAATTATGGCGCAATGCCACATTAGTACTCCAGATTGGAGGGAAAAACATTTTTATTGATCCCATGCTTGGAAAGAAAGGTTCCCTGGGACTGTTCCCGATGACAGACAATGAATTGCTGAATCCACTGGTAGATCTTCCATTCACTGAAGAAATACTGAAAGAAAGGCTGTCCGAAATTGATGCTGTGGTGGTTACTCACCTCCATCCTGATCACTGGGATGAAAAAGCCATTGAGATTTTAGATAAAAATATTCCGCTCTTATGTCCGGAAAGCATCGCAGAGCAGATTTCACAATCAGGTTTTACAAATATTATTCCTGTTAAAGATGCTGTTGCCTGGCAGAACATCAATATTTCCATGACGGAAGGACGTCACGGAACCGGAGAAATAGGAGAGAAGATGGGAGTGGTTAATGGATTTGTTTTTAAAACGGAAGAAAAAAGCATATACGTTGTCGGAGACAGTATCTGGTATGAAGGTATTGCTGCTGAAATCGACAGACATCAGCCTCAACATATCATAGTGGTAGGAGGTGCCGCAACTTTTGTGGTGGGAGATCCTATAATAATGACCGCTTCGGATATTATCAAGGTTTGCAAGCATGCGCCGGAAGCTTATGTTTGGGTGACTCACCTTGAGGCAGTGAGCCATTGTAAGGAAAACCGTTCATTTATTAAGGACAAAATCAATGAAAATAATCTTCAGGAAAGATGTTTTATTTTGCAGGACGGAGAAACCCGCTCTCTTGACTGATGGATTGAAAAAAAGTTTGTTTCCCGAATGGCGTATTTTTTGGATGTTTTTTAAAAATTAATGTCTATGATGCCACTATTTCTTTTGGGACTTAACTGGAAAGAATTATTCCTGGGCCACGAAGAATGGTCCTTTCTTTTAGAGATTATTCTCCGTACTGCCATTATGTTTCTCGCTATCATCATCGGGCTTAGAGTTTTGGGTAAAAGGGGGGTGAAGCAGCTTTCTATTTTTGAGCTGGTGGTGATCATAGGGTTGGGTTCCGCTGCTGGCGATCCGATGTTTAATAAAGATGTGGGAATTATTTCTTCCATCCTTGTTTTTATCATTATCATTCTTTTATACAGCATCGTTACTTATTTTATCGGCAGAAGTAAAAAATTCGAAAAGCTGGTGGAAGGAAGTTCTATCTGTCTCATCCGGAATGGCGAATTTTCCATTGATAATTTTAAAAAGGAAAACCTTGGAAGCGACGAATTTTTCGCAGAGCTCCGGTTGAAGGGAGTTTCTCAGCTTGGACAGATAGAAATGGCTATTGAAGAGATTTCCGGTGAGATCAGTGTATTTTACTATGAAGATGAACAGGTGAAGCCGGGACTTCCTATTATGCCTGATTCATTAAAAAATCCTTTGAAAAATATACAGAAAGAAGGTTTTTATTCCTGCACTTTCTGCGGACATACGGAATCCAAAACCGAAGGGAATGCCGGAAACTGTGCCAAATGCAAAAAAGATGAATGGGTAGAAGCCAGCGGCAGGAAAAGAGTCACATAAAAACGGGCAGAACTATTAAAGGCTGTATCTTTTTCAGGGATACAGCCAACTTTATCGTTTTAATCTTCCACACACTTATTTCTGGCTGCTTTCATCCCAAAATAGAACATAAGGATTACAGCAACACTTAGAAAGCCAAAAGAACTTTTCCACGAAATGTCCCAATCATGCAGTTTTCCAAAGACCGGAGGCCCGAACGCTGCAATCAGATAGCCTACAGACTGAGCCATTCCTGATATTTTCACAGCATTGGCACTGTTTTTTGTCCTGGTGGAAAAGAAAAGTATGGATAAACTGAAAGACAGACCATTAGAGATTCCGATAATCACAGCATTAACATAGATCCATTGAATCTTCAGCCCGATAAACATCATCGTACTTCCAAACATTAATGTACAGATGAAAATGATAAGAACCCGTTGATCTTTCATTTTACTGGCAATAATCGGTGCACAGAAAGCAATAGGAATCATGGTGATCTGAATAGCAAACAGGACCCAGCCTGCACTTTCAACCCCCATATCGGAATCAGTTAAAAAAGAAGGCAGCCAGGCCATCATACAGTAATAGAATAACGACTGCAATCCCATAAACAGGCTGATATTCCATGCCTGCGCAGATTTGAACATATTAAAATCAGAAACAGTTAATGCCGTTTTTGACTGATTTTTATTTTTCTTATTAAACAACAGCTCAAGAACAAGCACAAATAATCCAAGTCCGGCAATCACCAGCCATATGCCTAGTGAACCGCGCCATCCGAAACCTGTCCATTCCCCAATTCTTACGCTGAAGCCTGAAGCCAGTGCAGCGGTAAGATTCATAGAGACAGCGAAAATTCCTGTCATTAAACCAATCTGTTTAGGAAAATTGTTTTTGATGTATCCCGGAGTTACCACATTCCCGATACAGATTCCCAAACCGATAAAAACCGAACCGGCAAACAGCATCCAAAGCGACCCTGTAATCCTCAGGAATAATCCGAAGCTCAGAATAATCAATGAATACATCAGGAATCTGCTGATGCTGAACTGATGCGAAAACCTGCTGACCAGAACAGAGCAGGTGGCAAACATAAACAAAGGAATAGAAGTAAGCATGCTGACCTGAAAACTGCTCAGGTTCAATGCTTCGCGTATATCACCTAAGACCGGAGAAACAGCTATAATAGGGGATCTCAGATTACTGGAAACCAGAATTACAACCAATACATTAATCAGCATTAAAACGTAAGAAGCATTTTTTCTTGTTTGATTCTTCATGATATAATTTATTTAAGGCAAAATTAATTCAGTTGATTTGTTTAATTTTGCCAAAGTTTTAACTTAAAACGACATGAATCCACATGATGCTATAAATCTTGACGAACTGGACAAGCCTTATTTTGTATGGTTTGAAGAGGGCTGGCGGCATGACGATATCCTTCATTCCCATGAAAAAGGGCAGTTGGTGTATGTCGAAAGTGGATTCCAGTATATTACGGTAGAGGGAAAAATGTACCTCCTCCCTCAGAATCATGCCGCGTGGATTCCTCCCGGCGCCTTACACAAAACCAATTCGCATTCGGAGAAAATCAAGCTTATGATTATGTTTGCGGAAGTGGACAAAGACAGTTCTTTTCACCTCCAGACCAACGTTTTTTCAGTTCCTCCTGTTTTAAAGGAAATGATCAGGTATTCGGAAAGATGGTCAAAGAATATGGATCATAATCGTGATGAAATGTTATTTTTAAAAGCACTTTTCAATGAATTGCCGCAATTTGTAGAACATTCGCTGAAGCTTCATATCAGCCTTCCTGCGGATAAACGGTTGTCGCAGCCCATTGCTTACCTGCATAATCACTATCGTGAAGAAATAAAAATTGAAGATCTGAGTGAAATGTCAAGCCTTTCCTTAAGAACCCTGGAACGTATCTTTAAAAAGGAAACCGGTATGACCTTAAGCAAATACCAGCAGATTCTGAGAATTATAAAAAGTCTTGAACTCCTGACCTCGGGAGACCTGACCATTTCGGAAACGGCATATGCGGTGGGATATAAGAGTGTTCAGGCCTTTACAAGAAGTTTCCAGTCTGTGATGCAGTCCAGGCCCACAGATTTTATAAAGACTACGCAATAATTTCGCTAAAGTAATATCACGGAGCAAAAAAATCTCCAGGATTCCCCGGAGATTCATATTAATCTAAAGAAAGTTCTAGAACTTGAATGTGCATCCGCAAACGCTCATTTTGCCTTCAACGACTGTTGTCCACTGTCCGTTCCAGGTACCTCCGTAAGAAGCACAGATGGAAGGGCATATTTCCTTAGCATCTTCATTGCTCCAGATAGGTCCTGCCAAAACGTCCATTGTATACTCTGTACTTCCGGATGGCTGTGTATCGTATTCAACTTCGATAACGCTCATCTGACCTTCGACAATAGTGCTCCATTGTCCTGTAAATTTTCCTAAATGTGCCGCAGCAATACGGCCTCCGATTTTTTGTGCTTCGTCATTGCTCCAAAGTGGTCCTGCAATGATGTTGATTTTGAATGTTGACATGGTGTAATGTTTTTAAGTTGTTTAACATTACAAAGTTGTCACTTTAAAGAGATATATAGTAGAGTAGAAAGTACCAAATTCTTCTTTCCGTATTTTTACCTATAACCTGTGCATTTCATATTTGACCATAAAAAAAGGCCCCCTAGAGGAGACCTTAAAAAAACACAAATGATGAAAAAAAATTATTTCGATCCACAAATATAAATAAAATTTATATTATGTAAAACATTCTATAAGCATAAATTTTAAAAAATTTATTAATTCTATTTATAAATAGGGTCCCGGTTAACCTTATTTCTCTTCCCATTTATAGTATTCCTGCCTGATAATACATTGTCATAAATTGATAAAAAAGTATATATATTTAAAGAGTATAAAAAGTACTTAGGATAAGTTCCATTCATTTTGAATACTCATTTCAAAAAAACATCAGTAAAATATTTTACCATTCTGGATTTTCACTGTTTTTTCTTTTTCCATTTTCTTCACAACCCTGATAACAGTTTCTACACATAGACCGGTAAGGGAAGCCAGATGCTGCCTCGTAAATGGAAACTGGTAAGAATACTTATCTGTAAACTGGTTATACGATTTCAGGCATTCCATTACCCGCTTCACTTTGGTTCCGGGGTCGGGCGAGGAAAGATTGTTCAGCATTACATGTCTGTAATACATACGTTCCGCAGTATAGCTGTAGAGCTTAAGAAGCAGATCAGGTGAATTTCCGACAAGTTCCAGGAATTTATTTTTATCCAACCTGATAATCTCACAGTTGCCCATTGCTACTGCGTTGACAGCATATGGTTTATCCGTAAAAAGGGAGCTTTCCACAAGACAATGACCATCAAAAGGCACACTATGCATAATTTCGCGCCCATTTTCATGATAGTTATTGATCTTTACGGTTCCGGATTTTATTTGAAAATAATATTTAGGATAATCATTTTCTTTAAAAATGATATCATTTGCTGCATAATTCATCAGCTCCGCTCCTGACGAAAATAAAAGTTCTTCATCTATTATCATAAGCATATACAACTGTTCTGAAGTTGCAAAAATAAATTTAAATTGGTTTATCTCTACAATTTTTAATTTTTTATTCAAAAATAATTATCACTTCAAAAAAAGTATACAAAACTTTAAATCCAAACAAAATCCATAATAAATATTGTCAACCTGACTCCAGTCATAAAATACACCGCCCATTCCCCTTACTTTTGGTGAAGGAAATAATATTCCCCCATCAATACATTACGTTTTAACATTAGCCTCTCAATTGAGAGGTTTTTTATTCTATCTTATGACCCCGCTCATAAAGAGATCTTCCGCGTTTTTATAACTTAGTATAAAATCATCTACAATGAAACCAAAGCAGATTAACAGGGTTCCCCAGCAGCAATCAGGCGGATTTCATGACACAGAAAGCCAGAAGGAGTTTGAGCCTGCTCTTCTTCCTCTTAAATTTGATGTGTTAAAACAAAGATTTTTCTCTGTCAGCAAATGGCAAAGCTATTGCGGTGAGGGGTTTGCATCTTTCAAACTCTATGATTCCCAGGGAAACGAGACAGAAAGAGTTCCTCAAAAAGGAGATTTCATGAGAATTGACATTCCGGGGCCAGGAGATCCCGAAGCAAAAGGATATGACTGGGTAGAAGTCACCGATATCTGTTTCCAGGAAGATAACTTCTCTGAAAGTATTCTCATGACCTGTACCCCTTCCCGAAACCCACAAGATAAAAAGAACAGACATATTGCCCATTTTTACAGTTCCAGAGCAACCTCTTCCTTTATGATTGCCAGAACACCCACTCATTTGAAAGCAGCAGTTTACGGAAGGAATGAGAGTCCCAATTTTAATGCCGGATTTATTGATATCATCAGGAATCTTATGGTGGCTGTCGGGGGAATAATGGGGTTATCAAAAATACAGTGGAAAAAGCTTTCAGACGGTTTTCTGGATTTTGAATAGGGTTAGGCTTATTATTTTTTTGAGTCAGTTAAAGCTGCTTTCTCATCCGTATTTAATTCAAACAGACAATTTTCACTTATTCTAAAAAATGATATTTAACATATTTCCGATATTATAAGTGTTATTTAATGCATAACTAATATTAAAATGATAAATTTAAGTCAATTAAAATTTTAAACCGTACTATTCATCGGTCCGGATAAGGTAATCCGGGATTTTAATTCATTCTTTGCGAAAGAATTTTTATCAAAATAAAATGACACATAAACCATTACACAATTTCCATATTCCGGTAATGGGACTGGCTTATACCATAGACAGCCCGATCCGTGTTGCCCAGTATGGAATTTCTTCCGTTATTTCCATCATTGACGATGAAATCCTGGAAAAAATGAAAAACTTCTACAACAGAAAATTCAATCTTGATTATCTGGGAATTTCAACAAAAGCCGAGGATTACAGAGCTAAAAGAATTACAGCCTACCTGGATATGGTAGATGATATCGTAAATGAAAAATTTGAATCTTTCAAACAGGAAATCATCAAAAACAAAGAGACATTAAAGAATTTCATGGCCATTCTGCCCAATACTTCAGACCTGAAAAACGGATTGCAAAATCTGATGAATCAGAAGGAGAATTTAGGTTCCGGCATCAAAAATTTTATTGAAGCTAATCTGAAGCCGGGAAGTATCGATGTCAATATCATGACGAAAGTAGATAAGGACAACTACAAAAAAGATGAGCAGCTTCCTGTTATATTTAATGATGCGCATGCCTCATTGCGCGGATTTGCACAGAGCAAACTGTCTTCTTCAATGGTCCTTTCTGCGGGAATGAATCCACGCTTATACAGCTATATTGAAGAATTTGACGACTTTTTTCCTGACTGTCATGGAATTCTGAAAAAGAAAATCATTCTTAAGGTCAGTGATTTCCGTTCAGCCATGATACAAGGGAATTTTCTAGCTAAAAAAGGGCTGTGGATATCAGAATACAGGATTGAGTCCGGACTGAACTGCGGAGGGCATGCATTTGCTACGGAAGGAATGCTGCTGGGACCTATCATGGAAGAATTTAAGCTGAAAAAAATGATCTTATTCAATCTGCCCATGCTTTAATGGTCACTGCCCTGGAACAGAAAGGAAAACATGTGATTTCTGAGCCTCTTGAAATGAAAATTACCGTTCAGGGAGGCGTAGGCACTTCTGAGGAACATGAGTTTTTACTCGAAAATTATCAGGTGGACAGTGTTGGATGGGGATCACCATTCCTTTTGGTTCCTGAAGCCACTTCTGTAGACACCGAAACCAGGAACCTGCTTTTGAAATCTAAAGAACAGGATTTTTATCTGAGTAATATTTCCCCTCTGGGAGTTCCTTTTAATACAGTAAAAGGCACCTCTAATGAAATCCTGAAATACCAGAAAGAAGCCGCTGGAAAATACGGAAGCTCATGCCCTAAAAAATTACTGGCCCTGAGCAAAGAATTTTCACCGCAAGGAACATGTACAGCCTCTAAAAAGTATCAGGACATTAAGTTAAAAGAGCTTGAGGCTGATCATGAACTTACCCCTGAAGAATTTAACAAAAGAAAAACTGAAATTACAGATAAAGCCTGTCTGTGTGTAGGATTGGTCAATGCAGCTTACATAGAGCAGAACCTGGAGATAAAAGGTGAAAAACAAGGCGTAGTGATATGTCCGGGGCCTAATCTTGCTTTTTTTGATAAAGAAGTTTCACTTTCAGAAATGGTAAGGCATATCTACGGAAATACCAATATTCTTCCTAATAATCACCGTCCGAATATATTCATCAACGAGCTGAAAATGTATGTTGATTACCTTAAAAAAGAAATCAGTGATTCTTCGGTACAGATTACCAACGCCCAAGTCAAAAAATGGAATACCTTCAAAAAGAATATTCTTGAGGGAATAGATTATTATAAAAACCTGTTTCCAACGTCTAATTTCTTTAAAAGCGGGTTAAAAACCATAGAACTGCAGCTGCAGGAATATAAACTGATGCTTACAGCTATTGAGATTCCTCAGGTTGAAAAGTAACAGTATTTTTTTAGATTGATAGATAAACAGCTTCCACATAATGGAGGCTGTTTTTTTGCAGACAGATCACAGGTGGGTAAGATTACATTTACCTGCTTTTATCCTTTCAATTCTGGAGCTGTTCCAAAAAATATTAATAAATAAATTTATCTTCCTTACATTTGTTTCAAACTGTAATCACAAAAAATGGATGTTCAGAAGAATGAATTTTCAAAACTGGAATCAATAAAATCAAATACAGCAACTTTTATAGCAATGGCTTTTGGGGCGGCTGTTCTTGTGATTGCAGTTTTTGAAATAGTCTATTTAGAACTGATTATTATTGAATCCGGAAAAATATCTGTTGAAGTTAAGATTCTTTCCGCGGCACTGGGCGTAATTCTTTTATCTTTTCTGGTATATTTCATATTAAAGGATACCATGGCGATCAGAAAAAATAAAATCATCAAAGTAATTGTTGATCAAAATGGGCTGCACCATTTTAAAGATGAAAAAATGTTGAATCACTAACTTTTAAGTCTTTATATCCAAATCCCGATCCGCAAAAGTATGATGTATTTGTATCGGATGGTGAAGATGTAGCACTTGATATTTGTGTATGTTATTTTGATAATTCCAGAAACAAGATAGTTTATAAAACCATTATATTAAATACTCCATTTTCAATACGCAATGGAAAGGAATTAAAAAGACATTTTATAAAGGGTATTCTACAATTCCGGCCCGATTTGAAAGTTTCACCAGGGGTTTTAGATCTGTTACATTTAAAGGATTCTTAAAACAAAAATTCTCCGGTTCTGAAAAGTTATTAAACCATACTGACACAGGCGATTTTAGCCTTGTCCATTTATAATAACTATAAACGGTATGCTTATTTTGAATCTGGAATCCTCCATGATATTCCCTACCTTAGATACTTCTTAAAATTTAATTACAATTCATTTTTATGGAAAAAAGAAAGATAAAAAACACTGATCTGTCAGTAGCTCCTGTGAATTTTGGAGGAAATGTTTTCGGATGGACGCTTGACGAAAAACAGTCTTTTGATATATTGGACCAATTTACGGAAGCAGGATTCGATTTTATAGATACTGCGGATGTTTATTCATGGTGGGTTAACGGAATAGGCGGTCAATCTGAAGAAATTATCGGGAAATGGATGAAAACTCGCTCCAACCGTCAGAATATTGTGCTGGCCACCAAAGTAGGAGCTCAAACCAAAGAGCATGGTCTGGATACCAGCAAAAAACACATTCTGAAATCTGTAGATGAATCTTTACAAAGACTTCAGACTGATTATATTGATCTCTATTATACTCATTATGATGACAATACGACACCGGTAGAGGAAACTCTTTCTGCATATGACGAGATCATTAAAGCAGGAAAAGTGAAATATATTGCTGCTTCCAATCTATCTCCTGAACGCCTCAGGGAATCATTCGAAGCCTCGGAAAAATATAATCTTCCCAAATATGTCGCTTTGCAGCCTCATTATAATTTGATGGAAAGAGAAGGGTTCGAAAAAAATTATTCACCGCTTGTACAAGAATTTGACCTTAGTGTATTTCCATACTGGTCATTAGCTGCAGGTTTTCTTACCGGAAAATACCGGACTGAGGAGGATTTAAGCAAAAGCCAAAGAGGTGATGGGGTAAGAAAGTATCTCAACCCAAAAGGACTTCAGGTGCTGCAAGCTCTGGACCAGGTCAGCGAAAAGCATCAGACCACACAGGGAACAGCTGCTTTGGCCTGGCTTCTGGCTAATCCTCTGATCACGGCACCGATTGTAAGTGCAACGAGCGCCTCTCAGCTTGATACTTTATTCAAAGCTCCGAAACTGGTCCTGGATCAGGAAGATATTGAACTGCTTAATGAAGCAAGTAAATAATTTCTTACCTCATACATATAATAAAAATATCCATTCGGTTTTACTGAATGGATATTTTTTAAAGTTATCTTTATTTTCCCCGGATCTTATTTAGAAAATTTAATCGGAGTATTCTTTTAAGAGCTGTCTGTAGCTCATCAGGATCGATGATTTTGATATAAACCCGATAAAATCATTATTTTCACTTGTAACAGGCAGATTCCATACTCCGGTGTCATCAAAAATCTGAAGGATTTCCAATGGTTTATTTTCCCGGTAAATGATTGCTGGCGGGGCTTTCATAATCTGTGAAACCGTCATTGAGCTGTCCGTTTCTTTATTGAAAAGATAGGGGCGTATATCATCCAAAGTCAGGATCCCTTTCAGTTTTCCTGCTTCATCTGTGACGGCAAAAATATTTTTATTTCCGTTCTTCACCTGTTCGAATAATTCGGTAATTGAAGCATGCTCATTGATCGTTTCTGAATATTTATCTATGAAATCTTCGGTTTTTAAAGCAAAAAGCAGGTTGGTATCATGCTGCTTGGTGAGTATTTTTCCCTGTTCAGCCAAAGATTTAAGTTCGGGAGAGATCGGGGAGAACCATTTCGCAATCAGATAGGAGATAATAGATGCAATCATTAGCGGAATAAAGAGATCATACCCAAAACTGGATTCAGCAATCAGAAAGATAGCTGTAAGTGGGGCATACAGCACGCCACTCATTGCACCCGCCATGCCTACAAGAACGAGATTCGTTACCGGAACATCGGTAAAACCTATATGCTGGCAAACCAGGGCAAATAAATATCCCACCGTACCTCCGGCAAAAAGGGAAGGAGCAAAATTACCTCCGTTACCTCCGCTGAATATGGTAAAAGACGTGGCAAAAGCCTTTAAAAGACATACCAGAACCAGAAATATAATAATGGTCCAGTCTCCGATCTCAAAATACCTGAAAAAGCTGTTTCTGATAATCGCATGAGTACTCCCGTTGGTAAAAGCTTTCACCGTCTCGTATCCTTCTCCGAATAAAGGTGGGAAGAGAACACAGAGCAGCGACAGTACCAATCCGCCGAACATTGCTTTGCGCATCCTTGAAAGTTTAAGCTCTTTAATAAAATGCTCTACCTTCTGGGAAATGACCACAAAATAACGGGCATATAATCCTGTTACAATTCCCAGGATAAGATAATAGGGAACATTCTTATAGTTAAAAGGATCCCTCGTATAAAACCTGAAAAGCACATCTTCCTGAAGCAGAATTCTGGATAAAAGGCTTCCACATACCGCAGCCACTACCAAAGGTATAAAATCTGTAAAAACTACCCCTGTCAAAAGGATTTCAAAAGCGAACATGATCCCGGCAATCGGAGCATTAAAGGCCGAAGCGATCCCGGCGGTAGCACCTGCCGCCAACAGGAGAGTCCGTTCTTTGTAGCTCAGCCTGTAGGTCTGGGCATAATTGGAGCCGATGGCAGCTCCCGTAACAGCTATAGGACTTTCCAATCCCGCAGAGCCTCCCAATCCCACTGTCACGGCACTCTGGATAATCTGCGAATACATTTTTACAGAAGCTACAATACTCGAGTTCTGGGCAATTTCATATAAGATTGCACCGATTCCTTTTCTGTCCTGCCCTTTGAATATAGTAAGCACAATAGAAGTAGTGAGTACAATTCCCAAAAAAGGAAAGACAATGTAGAACAGGATCTGGTATTCAAAATGAACTTTATGGGTAATAAAATTGTGAATGTTATGTACAAGGGTTTTCAGGACCACTCCGGCAAGCCCCGCAGTACAACCCACGAGAATTCCGGAGAGTACGAGAAACTGGTTCCTGCTGAGCCTGTTATTAAGCCAGTGAAGGATCAGCTCGTAGCTACGGGCCTTTTCCAGCCCGTATTCCTGAAAGTCTCTTTTAAATTTTAGAAAGCTTAAATACTTTTTTTTGTTGTGAATTTTCACCTGGAAACCACTTTTAAAATTATAATGGTTCCGTAAATTTATAAAATATCTTTATAAATAATTGATCTGCAACGATGAAAACGGGTTCGAAATGCAGATTAAACAATTGATATAATGAAAGTTAAATCATTTTAAATTATTCTCAAAAACTTTTATTCCGGATTTTGAATGAAATCCTGTGTGGAAGATTCCATACTGTCTTTTTTGAGATTATTGATAAAATAGGAGGGACTTACCCCTGTTTCTTTTTTGAAGACAACCGCAAAAACTTCTCTTGACGAAAACCCGCAGGCCTCGGCCAGATAACTGATTTTGTACTCCCTGTAAATAGGGCTTTCATACAGCTTATTGGTGATGTAATTGATCCTGAGCCCGTTGATGTAATTATTGTAATTGTTTCCTTTATATTGTTTGATAATCTCGGAAAGATACCGCGTATTGGTATTCAGGTCGTTGGCCAGGGAAGTCAGGCTGAGATCTTTTCTGGTGAATTTCCGGGATTTTTCAAATTTTTCCAGTTTGGTAAGAATTGTTTTTACCGTTTCATCTGTGATACTTATGCTTTTCTCAGAAGAAACTTCAGGCCTTGTTATGGTTTCCGCCTGAAGCTGATGGGCTGCTTTCAGATTTTTAATCACAATATCATACTTTTTATGCAGCTTTTTCTTGTTTCTGTTCCATAAAAACAACCCGCCAGCCAGCAGAACAACCATACATCCGCCAGAAAACATAATGATTTTCTGAATATTCCAGGTATAGGCTTCTCCCTGTTTATCCAAAATTTGTTTTACCGGGGAATTAATTGTTTTCTTTTCTTCATTTACAAGGCTGTCATTCAGCTTGGTGTAAAGATTCATGTATTTTTTAGAAGCTTCTTTTTCACCCAATTCTACATAAGATTTGAAACTTACTTCATAAAGATCCCTCCGTATGTAAGGAATGCTAAGTGTTTTCTCTGATTGTTCAGCTTTTTGAGCATATTCTACGGCCTGCCTATACTTCTTCTGGTCATAATAGAGCCAGGCATATTCGCTAAGAATAGTGATATTGATACGTTTGGGTACTCCATAATCCGGATTTTGGGAAATTTTCAGAGCTTTAAGGAAGTAGTTTTCAGCATCTTTTATACGGTGGGACGCAACACTTGTCATCCCCAGATTGATGTAAGACAGGGCCAGAAGATGGTATTTTCTGGAGATAAAATCCTTATTTTCACTTATAGAAACGGCACTTTCAAGAGCCTTCTTCTGATAGGCTATTACGGAATCGAGCGGTGCATTTATATGGGCAAAATATCCGCAGATCCCGGTATAGGTTAAAGATTTTAGATAATTCTTTCTGTCGTTGGAAGATACCTTTTCGGAAATCGTGAGTGCTTTTTTATAATCTCTGATGCTTTCATCATTAAAACCGAGTTCGGTATAGGATGATGCCCTAAGTCTGTATACATTGGCTAATTTTGCATTATCTTTTAGCTCAATAGCCAGCTTTTCAGCTTCCGAACTCAGATCAATTACTTTTTTGTGATTACCTGCATCATAATATCTCGCCATCAATATGGAACTGCTTCCAAGTATACCTTTTGTATAGCCCTGCTTTTTTGAAGCTCTGTAAATCTCGTTAGCTAGCCGTATGGATTGGGCAGGAGCGGAGGCAGACAGCTCATCGGCCCGGCTAATTCCTAAGTCAATTTGTGCATTCGTTGTAAATTCAGAATTCATCTGGGCCTGATGAAGTCCGGAAATCAGACAGAAAAGAAATAGAGCAATATTTTTCATCATGTGTGTTTTGAAAGCGCAAATTAAGTACAATATTAATAAAAACTGCACATTAATAGTGTTAGTTTTTCAGAATTCATATGATTAATTAAATTTTTAAACTCACTGAATTATAGCTATTTAAATCACTCAACGATTTCTAATTCTGCTGTTTTTTAATTTTAATGAAATATTTCAGAATAGTTGTTCTTTTTTCAGAAATCATTTCATTTAAAGCTTTTCTATGGCAGGTTAAATCTTTAATCTTGTTCCCGAATCTCATGATAATATTGGACAGAATCAGGCTTGAAAAATTCTAAAACACAGGTATGAAAAGCAATAGTCCTGTCAACAAGAAGTTTGTCCTATTGCTTTTCCTTTATCTTTTCTCAGGCAATAAATTCCTTCAACCATAAAAAACACAAACAAAAAATATATGGATCTAAAAAACCTGAATATTGGATCGATGATAAAAGAAAAGGCAGACAAAAGCGGGATAGAAATGTCGCGGATATGCAAATTTCTAAACTGCAAGGAAGAGGATGTCATCAAAATGTATGATTCACCTTCTTCCGACACAGAAATGCTATTACGGTGGTGCAAGCTCCTGCAGTATGATTTCTTCAGGCTCTATTCACAGCACCAGATTTTGTATTCCCCACAGTCTTCCATGAACTATATTCAGAAGAAAAATACGCCGGACTCATTGCCTTCTTTCCGTAAAAACCTTTATACCAAGGAGATCATAGAATTTGTTCTGGACAAGATCAGAAATGGTGAAATGACAAAATCAAGCGTCATTTCTGAATATAAAATTCCCAAAAGCACCCTCTACAAATGGCTGCATAAATACAATATGATGTAAGAATAATATACAATGAAAAATATCCCTGATTACAAAAGAATTTATACAGACCTTATCAATGAAAGATACCCTGAAAAAAAAGAATTATTCAAATCCATGCTCTCACAAAAGGAATTATCAATACTTGACGTGATTAGATGCAGTACAATGCTTACAGATGGGGAAGATAAAAATGCCTTTACTTTTAATCAAAGACACCGTTGTTTCGACCGGGAGACCATTCTTGAAATACTGGACTATCAAAAGGAGCATGGGTACAGCAATGCTCAGCTCGCCAGACATTTTAAACTGAGCAGGAATACGATTTCAAAATGGAAAAAGAAATTTATTTAGAAATCAAAAATAACCTCTCATTCGGGAGGCTATTTTTTTCTTGAGATACTGTAAGGTATTATTTTCTTGCTTTTAATAAAGACAATGAGAGAAATCCAATCGCCAATATGCCCAGCGCTCCCGCTCCGGCCACCTTAAGTGCTTTGGAAGGAGAAGGCAGTAATGTTTTACCATTAATTTTCATATTCCCCACTGAAGGCCCAAGTATGTTTCCTGAAGTATTTTCTTCGTTGCCAGATTTCTTCATCACCATTCTCAATGCAGCCGATGAAATAGAACGGATAGGGCCGGGAAATAGTTCATAAAGATTTTTAAAAACAACCGATGACCAGTCTGGATAAACAGCCTGTTCAGGATTCTTTGCTGTTTTTACCATTGAGGCAGCAAGCTCACGCGGATCGAACGATGGAGGAGGGGTGCTCAGTTTTATGCCTGAATAATTGGCCGCATGTTCTATCCCTGAAGATTTCTGGAAGCCCGGATACATAGCACAGATATGGATATCAGGAAAATCCGACACTTCACCCTGCAATGTTTCCACCATACCCCGGATTCCAAATTTTGAAGCGGTATAGGCTGTTCCGTATGGGGCAGGCATCCAACCGCCGATGGAAATATTATTGATCAGAATTCCTTTTTTCTGCCTTTTAAATACCGGCAATACTGCATGGGCAGCATGTAAATATCCTAAAAGATTTGTTTTTATAATCTGGTCTGTCACTTCAATAGGGATCTCTTCGAATTTCCCGAAAGCGAGCACTCCTGCGTTGTTTACCCAGCAATCAATTCTGCCATTAATTTTAACGGCTTCTTCTGCGAGACGGTACACTTCTTCAGGAACAGACATGTCGGTAGGTACTGCCATTACTTCAACTCCTGACTTTCTGCATATTTCAGCCGTTTCATTCAGAGCTTCTTCCCCGCGTGCAGCCAGAACAAGATCTGCTCCTTCCTGAGCAAATGCTTCTGCTGCAGCTTTGCCGATACCGCTGGATGCTCCGGTGATCACCACTGTTTTTCCAAAGAAATAAGGTTTTTTAGAATTTTTCATATTAATATTTTTAAGGTGGTAAGATGTATATTCTGTTCTTTTCGGAATATTAAGTGATTCAGGCTATTAAATCCGTTCAATTTAATGCGTCAATCTATTGTTTTTCATTCAAGAACAAGACCAAATGGGCTCTGTGATAAACATTTAACATAATATAAAGATGTTTCACAGTTTTTTAAGGGATAGTCTGCACGATGTTTGTATCTGCTTATACCCAACACTTAAATATTCTCAATATGAAAACAGACATTTTAACAGAAAAGCACAGGTTAGGAATTGGTGGAGTAGCTATAGGAACCGCCTTTGAAAATATCAGTGATGAAGAATCTTACCAAATACTTCAAACCGCCTGGGATCTGGGGATTCGTTATTATGATACTTCACCGTGGTATGGACTCACCAAAAGTGAAAGAAGATTCGGGCATTTTCTAAAGGATAAGGACAGAAATGAATTTGTATTTTCCACTAAAGTAGGAAGACTGTTTCATGAAGTTCCGGAATCAGAAGTTCCCCCTACCATGTGGAAAAAACCATTGAACTATGATTTTAAACACGATTATACTGCAGACGCCATCAAAAAATCGATTGAAAGCAGTTTAGAGCGAACAGGACTAAGCCATATCGACATTGTTTATGTTCATGACCTTTCCGAAGATCAGGTAGGAGACCGGTATCCATATTTTCTGGAACAGGCAAGAAAAGGAGCATTTAAAGTTCTTTCCGAACTGCGTGACCAGGGGGTGATCAAAGCCTGGGGAATGGGCGTTAATAAAATTGAACCCATTCTTGACTGCATAGATTCTGCAGACCCCGATATCTGCCTTTCTGCCACCCAATATTCGATTCTGGAGCATGAAGATGCGGTGGACAGGCTTCTGCCAGCTGTAAAAAAAGCAGGAGTAAAGCTGGTTTCCGGTGCAGGGTACAATTCAGGGTATATTGCCGGAAGAGAACGATACAATTATAAAGATGTAATTCCAAAAGGCATGGCTGAAAAACGAGCTGCCATAAAAGATATTGCCAGAAAGTATAATACAGATATTGTACATGCTGCCCCGCATTTTGTACTGGCATCGGATGAGTTTGCATCTATAATTCCCGGAGCCAGCAAACCGGAACAGGTTAAAGATAATCTGGAAGGGCTTAATGCTGAGATTCCCGCAGATTTCTGGAATGAACTAAAATCTGAAGGACTTATTTATGAAAAGGCACAGGTGCCCGGATCATAAAATTTTAAAGCTTTTTCAAAATATAAAAACCTCTCATGACGGGAGGTTTTGTATTTTTTACTAAACTACTTTTGCTTTACGTACAATCTTAGCCAAAAGGTCAGGAAAGAATCTCTTAAGATAAGCTCCCATCACTTCCTGTCCGCCTATAGAAGCCTGATTTTTCTTTTTTCCTATAGCTGAAAGCATTTTCCGGGCGAAAACATCAGCAGGCATCCCTTTCTTAGTGGCATCATCCATAGTTCCCTGCAATGAGCCATTACCGGTAACTGCATTGATGGAAATATTGGTCTGTACAAATCCGGGACAAATGATTGTCACTGTAATATTCTTTGTATACAGTTCGGCACGCAGGCTGTCGAAAAACCCGTGGAGTGCATGTTTTGCAGCGGCATAACTGCTTCTCATAGGTGCCCCGAAAATTCCCATCAGGCTGGAAACTACGGCAATATGTCCGCCACCGTTTCTGATCATGTAGGGAAGGACGGATTTGGTAAGGGCTACTGTTCCTATAAAATCAATATCTATTAAACGCTTATCCACTTCTATATCGGTTTCCATAGCCAGGGAACGCTGGGAAAGCCCGGCATTATTGATCAGAATATCTATTTTCCCAAATCTGTCTACAGCTTCTGATACAATATCCGGCATCTTTTTATAATCTTCCAGGTCCAAAGGCAGTACAGTGAAACGGCTAGATTCGAGACCTGCTTTTTGAGCAACCACATCCAGCTGGTCTTTATTTCTTGATGAAAGAATAATTTTTGCCGTGCTTTTTTTTGCCAGTTCATTAACCAAGGCTTCTCCGATTCCTGAGGACGCTCCTGTAATCCAAACTACTTTATCATTGAAATAACTTTTCATCTTTGCTTTTTTAGTGTTTATTTTAAACTTTTAAATTCATCACTTGTTTACTATTGACGTTTAAAGTTCCGCTATGTATTTTCCTGCTTTCATTCCGGAAAAGATACATCCTCCAAGAAAGGTTCCTTCCAGCGCACGGTAGCCATGCATTCCGCCACCTCCGAAGCCTGCGGCTTCTCCTGCTGCATACAGTCCGTCAATTACAGTATCGTCTTCTCTCAGTACCTGTCCGTTAAGGTTGGTTTTGATACCTCCCAGTGTTTTCCGGGTAAGAATATGAAGCCGTACAGCGATTAAAGGTCCGTTTTTAGGATCTAATATTTTGTGCGGAGCCGCAACACGGCCTAATTTATCCCCCAGATAATTCCTTGTATTCCTGATATAATTCACCTGTGTATCTTTTGAATACTTATGGTCCAGTTCACGGTCCCTGGCTTCTATCTGTTCCTTTATTTTATCATAACTCAAATGGCGGGCACCCGAGAGTTCATTCATTCTTTCCACCAGGTCTTTCAGGTCATCCGAAACAATAAAATCTTTTCCATGTTCTTTAAATGCTTCTACAGGTCCCGGTGCTTTTTTACCAAAAATTCTCTTTAGAAAAAGGGCATAGTCCTTATTGGTGATATCCGGGTTTTGTTCTGATCCGGAAAGGGCAAATTCTTTTTTAATGATTTTCTGGGTCAAAATAAACCACGAATAAGAAAATCCTGTATCCTGTATATGCCTGAGGGTTCCCAAAGTATCAAATCCCGGCAGGAAAGGAGCTGGTAAGCGGTTTCCCTTTGCATCAAACCATAAAGAAGAGGGACCCGGAAGTATTCTGATGCCGTGTTTCGGCCATATCGGGTTCCAGTTCTGTATTCCTTCCGTGTAGTGCCACATTCTGTCCGGATTGATGATATGGGCTCCTGAATTTTCAGCAATACCGATCATTTTTCCATCTACATAGGCAGGTACACCGCACACCATATTTTCCGGAGCTTTTCCTAATCTTTCCGGCCAGTTTTTTCTTACCAGCTCATGGTTAGCTCCTATGCCGCCGGATGCAATGATGATGTGTGAAGCATGGTATTCAAACTGTGCTATGACATTTCTGTTGGTTTCAGCACCTCTTTTTTTATTGTCATTCTCAAGGATATCACCTTTGAGACCTTTGATTCTGCCGTTTTCTATGATCAGCTCAGTTACCCTGTGCCTGAATTTCATCTGTAAAAGCCCATTCTCTTTTGCCTGATAGGCCTTATCTACAAATGGCTTTACGACTCCGGTTCCGGTACCCCAGCTTACATGGAAGCGCGGTACAGAGTTTCCATGGCCGGTTGCTGACCCGTCACCACGTTCCGCCCATCCAACCATGAACATCAATTTAATTCCCAGTTTAGACACATAGGCATATTTTTCATAAGCTGCGAATTTCAGATAAGCTTCGGCCCATTTTCTGGGCCAGTAATCTTCTTTACGGTCAAAACCTGCTGTACCTTTCCAATCCTGAAGAGCCAGCTCATAAGAATCCTTAATTCCCATTTTGCGTTGCTGGGGAGAATTAATCAGAAACAGGCCGCCAAATGACCAGAATGCCTGGCCTCCTATATTCTGTTCCGTTTCCTGATCAAGAAGGAGTACTTTTTTTCCTGCATTGGTAATTTCCATAGCAGCGGTAAGTCCTGCTAATCCTGCTCCCACAATGATAGCATCAGGCTGGAATTGTTCTTCCATGGTATTGATTTGCTTTTGTTTTACTGAATTTTATTTCCTATAATAAATATATAAAATATTTCATATCCGCATGTTGGAAAATTAATGCACCGTATTTTGGCTCTGGCAGGATATGACCTCATAAAAAACAGGTCAGAAAAAGTATTCCTGACCTGTTTTTATGTAAGCAAGTTTCGATTTTTTATCAGAGAGGCCTTTTACCGGTAATGATATTGTAAAGGATCACAATAATGGCAATTACCAATAGTACGTGCACTAAGTAACCGGTACTGATTCCCGGTACAACACCTAACATTCCAAGAAGCCAAACAATAATACAAATGACAGCGACTAACCATAATAAATTTCTCATGACTTTAAATTTTTAATATTATTTCCTCATTTAATACACATTCTGTGCCTTTATGTAATAAAATTTCCAATAATATTTAAAATGTGGTATCTATACTATATTTACAGCAGGAATAAATTCAGTCAATGAAAGGATTATTCAGATTAATAACATACTTATTCACAGTGTATTAAAGCCGAAATAAAAATTAACACATCTAAAGATTTTAAATCCTCCTTTCTAAGAGGTTTTCCGGTCCAGTGCAAAGCAGTTATCTTCTATTTTACTGATCAGGATGTAAAAGAAAAGGGCATAGATCATTTGTATTCCCATTGCTTCCCAGTCTTCAACGGTACTGCTTCCAAAAAGAAGCATGATAATAAGTGCGGCGCCCGCCATGTTTGCAAAACGGGTTTTAAAGCCGATAATAAGTAGACCGCCAATTATGAATTCCAAAAATGGGAGAGTTGTGCTAAATAGGTGTACAAAAGGTTCCGGAAGCCAGCTTTTTTCAAAACCTTTTTCCATTCCCTGAGCAAAAACGGAAAGTTTGGGAATTCGGGCAAGACCATGTCCCAGAAGGTTTACTCCCATGGATATGCGTAAAAGGGCATAAGCTATATTTTTATTCATACTATTTATTTTTTTAGTTATTATATTTTTCTTCGCTGTTATCTACTGGGGTTGCAGGATCATTCATCACCATTTTTGCAATATCATCTTTACGCATAAAAACGACTCCCTGCCTTTCTTTAGTATATCTGATAAATTCTTCCATAGCATGAACCATTGCCGGAGTACCGCCAATCCTGTCATGGAAACTGATGCTCATCATTCTCCTTTTGGAAGCTCCTTCTTCATACAAACGGTCAAACTCAAACTTCAGCTGGGTAAGAAACTGATCCGGGCTCCAGTGTTTGCCTTCAATATTCACAATATCGTTATTTCTGAGGGTATAAGGAATCACAACAAAATTTTTGCCATTGACTTTGGTAATGACAGGTTCATCGTGACTGAGATCATCTATATGATAAAGGAAACCCAGCTCCTGCAGGACCTTTAAAGTATTAGGGCTTCTTCTGAGCCAGTTGCAGTTGTAGCCTAAAGCTTTCTGTCCTGTAATTTTTTCCACTGCGTCTACACCGTCTTTTACAAAATGCAGCTCATCCGTATAGTTTTTATTCCACTGGTTGTCCCACGCAAGGCCATGAGCTGCTATTTCATGGCCTCCATTGGCAATGGCCCTGGCAATTTCAGGATATTTTTCGGCAGCAGTACCTACAACATGAGAGGTGACTTTTATATTATATTTTTTCCACAGATCCAGCATACGGTAAATTCCTTCGTTTGCTCCATAGCGATACCAGCTTTCTGCAGCAAGATCCGGCTGCCCTTTTGGAAGGGGAGTTCCGCTGAAAGGGCTTTCTGCTCCTTCGGGCTGGCCTCCGGTTTCAAACTGCATGGATACTGAGATAACCAGGCGGGCGCCGTTGGGCCAGTATTTTTTGGATATTGATTCTGTCTTTTCAGATTGTTCATGGGTGCCTTTCCTATTCTTATCGATACAGGAAGCCAGCATCATTACGGATGCGATCAGGAAGGCAGATTGTTTTAAATGTTTCATTTTAAAAAGTTTTTGTTCTGCAAAATTGATCAATAACCGGTGGGTTTTTGTTGTAAAAATTTATGCTAAATTTGTAAAAATCCATTCATTCATGAAGCGTATTGTTAACTTCAGTTCTTTTAATGTTTTCAGTATTGAAAAGGAAATTTGGGATATAGAATATCATAATCACAATTTTTATGAGCTGATTGTCATTGCAAGCGGAAAAGGCACTCATCACCTGAATGGTGTTACTTTTACCTATCAGAAAGGGGATGTCTTTCTGCTGAGACCCAGCGATGCTCATGAATTTTCTATAAAAAGTAAAACTAAGTTCATTTATATCAAATTCACAGAAAATTATATCTGGGAAAGTCTTCATACTGATAAGAAAAACGAGCTTAATAAAGTAATCCGTCTCATGATGGAAGACAGCTCTTTTGTTTATGAATCAGCCATAAGAAACAAAGCAGACAGGGAACATATGTTGCAGCTTGCCAGTATTCTTCTTTATGAATTCAGCAATAAAAGTCTTTACAATAAAGAAACAGCATCAGATCTTTTTTCTGCAATGATTACTATCCTGATCAGAAATACAATGAACAGCGGAGGCATGGAACGGGTATCGAAAGAGATCAGCCCGGCAGAAAAAATTCTTTATTATATTAGTGTGAATGCAATGGATGCCGATAAAATGAAGCTTGAAAACCTTGCGAAAGAATTCATGCTTTCCCGGAATTACATCAGTATTTACATTAAAAAACAGACAGGATTTTCCATACAGCAGCATGTGATGCATCAGAAAATTAAGGCTGCTGAAAAACTGTTGAAACAGAGTAATTATCATATCAATGAAATTTCGGATCGACTTGGATTTAATGATGCCAGCCATTTTAATAAGATCTTCCGGAGCTATAAAAATATGACGCCATCAGCATTCAGGAAAAAAAATTAACCACATGATCGATTATTATTCTTAAAGCCTTATCTTAAAGTTATGAAAACAAGCGCCGGCATTTTATTGTATAAAAGAGAGAAAAATAAACTGTATTATTTTCTGGTTCACCCGGGCGGACCTTTCTGGAAAAATAAGGATACAGGCGCATGGTCTGTTCCGAAAGGAGAGGTGCAGCCAGATGAGGATCCTCTGGACCGTGCTTTAACTGAATTTAAGGAGGAAACCGGCCAAGTGATCAAAGGAAAATTCACAGCGCTCACACCGGTTAAGCAGAAAGGCGGCAAAACGGTTTATGCCTGGGCTATGGAGGGTGACATTGAATTATCCGGGCTTTACAGCAATACACTACAGATAGAATGGCCTCCAAGGTCTTCAAAAATGATCGAAATTCCTGAGGTAGATCAATGGGAATGGTTCGAATCTGAAGAAGCTCAAAAAAGAATCAATCCGGCACAGGCAGCCTTCATCACAGAACTGGAAGAATTAGTGAATACGCAGGAATAAAATTTACTTTTTAATCCCGATAGATTTTAGAGCATTTGCCGTAAGATAAATGTCATCGAAAACAGTCAGGGATTCAATATCGGTAAAAGCCGTTGACAGCAGGTCATTTTTATTAAAAGAGATTTCTATAGACTGGTCATAGGAAGCTACAATCCTTACCACCGAATATCCGTTGTAGGCAATGGTGAAACCTTCAAACAGGCAGTTCTTTTCAGCTTTCTGATATTCTGTATATTCCTCAAATCCGGCTGTATCATTTCTTTTTACGTTATTATGATCAAGAGATTTCCAGGAGGTGTAATTTTTAGGTTCTTTCAATACATTTCCTTGAGGGTCTACAGGAACAAACATTCCAAGAGTCAAAGGTTTTCTTAGAAGATTGGCATAGTTTTTCATCAGACGCAAAGTCTGAAGGTCGGCATATCCTTCGTTAGAGTAGTACTCAATAACAAAATCTGTCATCGGAATCAGCTTGTGGGAAGCTTCAGTCGGCATAATGGGTGTTTTCTTTTCTGAAAATAAAAATAGTACTTTTATTTGCTTTTCCAAACATTAATCTGATTCAGATACAGGAATGCTGATGCTGAAGGTTTTAGAGGTCCGGACAGCAGGCAACATTATAATTCTTTAGCTCCGGAACATTTCGGACATATTCCGCTCACTATAAAATTGTATTCCTGTGCTGTAAAGCCGGGAGGCAGGCTGATATCAGGAACTGCATTTTCAATACACGTTACGGAATGACATTCTTTGCAGTTAAAGTGAATATGATTGTGCGCATGTTTTTCCGTACTGCATTTCCCGCTGCATCTGGCGAAATTCACAACTCCGTCTATGTTGACAATTTTATGGATGAGTCCTTCATTTTCAAGTCTTTCCAAAACTCTGTAAATGGTCACCCTGTTGCAAAGATTGCCCAGTTTTTTCTGAATGTCGGGTTGGGAGAGTGCTACGTCAGAATGGTTTATGACGTTTAAAATTTCAGTTTTAGCCTGGGTATTTCTGATCTGTTTCATTTTTAATGCAACAAAGTTGCTTTAATTAAAATTTTATCTATACTTTTGCAACAAAGTTACAATAAGAAATTTAAATCCCGATCTTTATGAAATCAAAAATTCTTGATGCTGTAGGTATTTCCGCAGCAGTTCTATGTCTTATTCACTGTATTGCTTTTCCGCTTCTGATGATCATTCCTTTGGGAATATCCCACAATCCGTTTATTGATCTCACTTTCCTTATTATTGGTGGCGTAGTGGTCTACAGAATTACTAAAAATATGCCCTGGAACCGACTGAAATTTCTTTTCTGGATTTCCATTGCCCTGATTGCTGTTTCCGTCTTGACGGACCTGATTTTTGAATTACATATTCCATTGATTTATGCAGGCGCAGCAGGATTAATTACAGGTCATATCATAAATTTCAGGAATCACAAGCATTAGTAATTCCTTTAAGAATTAGCAAATGATATATTTAAATGAAAATTCACAATTAATTAATGCAACATTGTTTCTTTAATTAAAATTACCCTCTAACTTGCCATACGAAATTTTACCAAGATGAACAGACGTAAGTTTTTAAAAGGCTCAGCATTACTGTCCGGCCTATTCACCCTAAATCCGGTTGACTTTTTTGCAAATGGAGTAAAGGAAATTCCCGATCCTAAAAACAAGGCAAAAAATATTATTTTCATGATCAGTGATGGAATGAGTTCAGGAACCCTTGCCATGGCCAATCTGTATTCTCAGAATATCCTGGGCAAGAACGGAAACTGGATGGGCCTGTATCTTGAAAACAAAGTTTCCAGGGCATTGATGGATACTGCTTCTGCAAGTTCTATTGTTACCGATTCTGCTGCAGCCAGTTCGTCTTTTGGGGGAGGCTACCGGGTAAAGAATGGTGTTCTTAATATCGGAGCCAACGGAGAAAAGCATATCCCGGTCTGGCAAAAATTTAAAAAAGCAGGAAAAAAAACAGGCTGCGTAACAACAGTAACCATTACCCATGCCACTCCTGCAGGTTTTTGCGTTAATTCCGACAGCAGAAATGCAGAAAATGAAATAGCCGAAATGTATGCTGAAATAGGTTTTGACGTGATGATGGGCGGCGGAGATGAGTTTTTTAATCCTTTAAAAAGAAAAGATAAGAAGGATGTTTATAGTCTATACCAGCAGAAAGGCTACCAGATCCTTAAAAGTAAAGCTGATCTTAATAAAGCAGAAAAGGGTAAGAAAGTTTTAGGAATATTCAATTCCGGAGCTTTACCATATTCCATCGACAGAAAAAACATTGCTGAACTGCAGCAAACCCCATCCCTTGCTGAAATGGCTCAAACTGCAATTGACCAGATGAAAGATCATAAAGAAGGCTTTGTTTTACAGATCGAAGGCGGAAAAGTTGACTGGGCAGCCCATGCCAATGATATTTCGGCTTTAATCCATGACCAGCTTGCTTTTGATGAAGCGATAAAAACGGTAATTGATTTTGCAGAAAAAGACCAGAATACGCTGGTAATAATCACCACAGATCATGGTAATGCCAATCCGGGAACGATTTACGGTCCTGATGCTACCCAAAATTTTAACAGCATTTCCAATTACAAATTTACTAACGAATATATCCTGAATGCCATTCATTCTGATTTTAATCTTCAGCAGATAAAAGACTGGATCTATGAGACCAACACAATAAGTCTTGCTGATGATGAAGCGAAACATTTGCTCAGCTTTTATTCAGGACTTGAAAGACAGGAAGGAGGAATTTACAACTATAAGAAACTTCCTTTTAAAGCGTATTCGGAAATTCAAAAAAAACATAATTCTGTCGGCTGGATCAGCATGGACCATTCCGGGGATTATGTGGAAGTAGCAGTGTACGGCCCGGGGAGAGAGCTTTTACCGCCTTTTATTAAAAATACAGACCTGCATTATCTGATGCTGAAAGCGGGACAAATATAAATTAGTAAACTTTAAATGAATCAAAAACAGGAATGATCAGGATCTTGGTTTGCTTACATACTTATTTCCTTTTACATAAAAACGCCATGGCAGCAAGGCATCTTCCTCGGCATAAGCCACCCCGATTCTTGGGCCGGCTACAATGCTATCAGCAGCGTATCTGATGCCGTGATCTTCAATCCATATTTCATGTTCAGTCAAATCTTTTTTATTGAAAGAACGGTCAATACCTAAAGCCTTAGCTGCCGAGCCCGGTCCTGATGAAATAGCAGGCCTGGAGGCAGGCATATTTCGTCTCAGCTCCATAATATCAGACCCGATTAAAGGTTCTACAGCTCTCACCAATACAGCATGCGGCTCGTCTTCAACGGAGCTTACGATATTAAAAAGATGATGGATCCCATAACATAAGTAAACATAGGAAACACCGCCAGGATGGTATAATGTTTCTGTACGGCTGGTACGGCGGCCTCCGTAAGCATGGGAAGCTTTATCCAATACCCCGAAGTAGGCTTCGGTTTCCACGATAATGCCAGCCGTGACATCTCCGTCAATTTCGGTAAAAAGTACTTTCCCCAGAAGGTCTTTAGCCAGAAAAATGACGTCCTGGTTGAGATAATAGGAAAGGGGAAGCTTTAATTTCATTTTTTGATCATACTTAAAGTTACTGCAAAGGTAAACATCAGCTTTTATAAATCAATGTATCAGTGCTGGCATCCGGAATTATATGCATAAAAAAAGCCCTTTGACAGGGCTCTTTATGTACTGCTGTAATGATTATTTAGCCTTACTGTTAAGAGCAGTATCGGCAATTTTAGTTAACAGCTGATCGCATTTTTTTTCTTCATTGAGAGTCGCCAGAAGGTTCTTTAAGCAGTCTTTCTCTTTAAGAACTTTGGCATATGCGGCAAGTGAGCCATAAGTAGCAATTTCGTAATGTTCCACTTTTTGTGCTGCAGCAATGATCCCTGCATCTCTTACGGGTCCGGCTTCCGTTTCTTCCATGATGCTTTTTCCTTCATCCAGCAATCCCTGCATGGCATCACATTTTTTAGCCTGGGCTTTTTTTCCGAGAGAAGCGAAGCATTCTTCAAGTCTTTTCACATGGATTTCCGTTTCATTAAGATGCTGTTCAATAGCCGTTTTCAGCTTTTTGTCTGTAGCATTTTTATGCATTTTAGGAAGCGCTTTTACAAGAGCTTTTTCTGCCCAATAGATGTCTTTCAGCGAATCCTCAAACAGATCTTTCAATTGTTTGGCTGCATCTTTTTTAGCAGGCGTCTTTGCTGTTTTTTTCGCTGTAGTTTTCGACGTTGTTTTTCTTGCTGTTTTTTTAGTTTCCATAATAATTATAATTTAGTGTTGATTTTGTCATCTGATAGTTGCAATTATAGGACCAGCCTGCAATTCCGGGTATTCGTGTGGTAGCTGCGAACAGGGGAACTATATATCCTGAAGATTATTTTCCATGAAGAAAATAGTTACCTGGAAAGGGTAGAAGAACCGTTAATCTTCCGGCTCTTTCCTGAAACTTACTACTTCATAGTCATCAGTTGAGCTGTATTGTTTACAGCTGCTGTCATTAAACTGATCTGGATTCTTCGAAAAATCTTCGATATATTTTGCACTTTCTCCAGTATCAGCCGGTGTAATAATAATATGATAATTCTGAATTACGGATTCATCCGCTTTTTTTACAGCTTCTTTTTTATATTCTAATGCTTCGGTGTATTTCATAATAAGATATTTTATTTTTCGAAAATTAATCTGCCGTCGAAAGGTTCACTCCATTTTATAAAAATCTGGTCGTTCAGCCTGGTAATCATGGCCTGAATGGTTTCATACTCGCCGTTTTCATTTTTTCTTTCAACCGTGAGATTCGATCCCTGGCCGATTTCCTTTATGGTAAATTCTAACTGGTACTGATTTTCATTATTCAATATGAATTCCGCTTTTGTAAAATTTCTATTTAACATGGGATAAGGTTTTATTTTTAGAATAATGAAGAAATTATGCCAATATAAACCTGAATTTCATTTTAATTTAAAAATATGTTTTTTATTTTCACAATACTATACTGATGGTCAGTATGATGGAATAGTTATTGCCTTAGTGAAATTAATAGAGGTCTTAAATCAACCCAACATGAAAATAGCAACATATAATGTGAACGGAGTCAACGGCCGGTTACCGGTTTTGCTGCAATGGCTGGAAGAAGCACAGCCGGATATCGTCTGCCTTCAGGAGTTAAAAGCTCCGCAGGAACGTTTCCCTTTAAAAGAAATCAACGCGGCAGGATATGAAGCTCTATGGCACGGACAGAAAAGCTGGAATGGAGTAGCTATTCTTACCAAAGGGCTGGAAATTACAGAAGTTCAGCGAAGTTTACCCGGAGATCCTGAAGATGTTCAGAGCCGGTATCTGGAAGCTATTATTGACCAGATGGTTATATGCTGTCTTTATCTCCCCAACGGAAATCCTTATCCGGGACCTAAGTTTGATTATAAACTGGAATGGATCAAACGTTTGAAAAAACGGACCAATCAGCTTATTAAAATGGAACTTCCTGCGATTCTCATCGGAGATTTTAATATTATTCCTGAAGCAAAAGATGTTTATAAGCCTGAACGTTGGGAAAATGATGCATTATTCAGGACAGAAGTCAGAAAAGCATACAAAGATTTGTTGAGTAAAGGTTGGCTTGATTCTATACGGACCCTGTATCCCGATGAAACGATCTATACGTTCTGGGATTACCTGTATAAAGCCTATGACCGGAATGCAGGGATAAGGCTGGATCATATTCTTTTAAGTCCGTATCTTCATTCTAGTTTGCAATCGGGAGGAGTTGACAAACATGTCCGCGGCTGGACAAAAAGCAGTGACCATGCTCCTGTTTGGATTCAACTGGAAAAATAAACACTTATATTTCATGAACCATCCGGAAAGTAAGGTTGATCCGTGGTTTCATCGTTTTGACAGATTTGGCAATGCGGTGTTCCCAATGTTCCTGCAAATCTCCTTTCATAATCAGCAATGAACCATGCTGAAGCGGCAGGCTGTATCTGTTCTGATGCTGATCTGTTTTCCGAAAATCAAAATTCCTTACCTGTCCAAGGCTTATGGAAGCAATTACAGGACGGTTTCCCAGTTCACTTTCCTTATCACGGTGCCAGGCTACGGAATCGTTCCCGTTACGGTATAAATTCAGCAATACGGAATTAAACTGATAGCCGGATGATTTTTCTATCTGCTCCTTCAAAGCTAACAATTCCGGCAGCCACGGATTGACATTGAAGGAGTTTCCTCCCAGCCTGTATGTTTTGGTTTCATCACCGTACCATGCAGTCAGCCGGGGTGTCAGAACTGTTTTATCATACATTTTCTGGGTTCTCTGTTTCCAGGGAACAGTGTGAAGAAGAAACCCTTCAAGCTCAGAAGCTTCGTCTGCGGGCAGGAAATGCGGTGTATATTCAAGCAGCTCTTCCGGAAACCGGAAGTATTCGTCTGCATTAAATAAACTTAGCTGGTCCATACCTTTATGCCTTATATTTTTAAGATTTACGGCGGCCGGACAATTTTTTATCCAGTTGCTTGATATCCTGTTTCAGTTCCCGGAACATCTCTTTAAAATTATAATTATCATAATCTCCGGGCTCAAAATCTTCCGGAAAAATCCCTGATGCATACTGCCAGATCTCAACAATTTCTTCGAAAGGAATATCGTACGGTTCGTAGAATGAATTGTCTGCACTTACACAAATGCTGTTTCCTTTTCTTTCTTTAAAACGCTTATAAGTAATTCCGTCATTTAAAGTGATGAATACATAGGTTTTTCCTGGTTTAAGCTCATCTACTCCCTCTACATATTTTCCTACAATATAAGAACCATCTCTAAACGGCGGCATAGAATCTCCGTCTGCCGGGAATGCCCTGTATTTACCGTTAGTGAGGAATGGCAGTGCTATCCTCTGAAGGCTTTCTATATACCCAACGTCACTATATCCTTCCAGGTATCCCATTGATGCTTTCTGCGGAATAATTTCTATCGTATCATTTCCCAGGTCATCTACGGCTACCGGCAGCACGATCCTGTTATCCGGAAGCTTCAGCATATCTTCCACCGGATATTTGCAGATATCTACAGAAACCAGCAGATCAATACTTATATGGAAGTATTTGGCTATTTTTACAAGCAGCCCGATAGGCGGCTCGGATACTCCGTTTTCGTATTTGGAATACCGTACACGGGAAATAGCAAGCTCATTGGCTACGGATTGCTGGGAGAGGCTTCTTTTATCTCTTAAAAAGCGAATATTATTTGAGAAAATTGACATTGATACAAAATATATCAACAAAAATACAAATTCTGATTAAAAAATACCTCTGATTTATAAGATAAAACCTGGCATTTTATCTAATTACTTCTCTTTAAGCTCTTTGTTGATGCGGATTTCCGCATTTTTGGCTTTCTGCTCCTGCGCTTCTTTTTCTTTTCGCTGCTGGCGCCTTGTTTTCTTTTCAGCACGTCTTTCTTCACGGATCACTTTATTGGATTTTTTATTGTATAAAGCATCAATGATTCCCTGACCGGTTTTACTGAAGATTTTAATTTTCGGCTTGGCGTGGGTTCCGGTGACCACAATAGGAAAACCAATCCATCCACCCGGCGGCAGCCCGACTCTTACCCTTAAGTCCAGCAATCCGTTGAAGCTTGTTGTTCCGCTTATTGAAGGTCTCAAAACAGAGACTTTAAAAGTGAATTTATCTACATGGATAAGGTTATTCTTGATGTGGGTCTCAATATTTACGCCTTTCATATCCGGATTATCAAAGGCTTTGGCCCCAAGATTATCGCCTACGGCAGAAAGCATTTTTAAATTTTTTACTTCCACATCCCGGAGGTTAACAATTCCGCCACCTTCCAGAGACGGATAAATAGGGCTCATATTCTTATCAAAATCACCTTTCAGCTTGTAATTGAGTGAAACGATTCCTTTTACATTCTTTGCTGCAGTTACCATTTCCCGGACCATATCAATTTCTTTATATGCCCTCTGTACATCAAAATCCTGAACTTTAAGGGATACATCATAATTAGCCGTCAGGGGAGATTCATCCTGATAGCGGGCATCTATATTCATACGGCTTCCGATGATATCAAATGAAGTGTTTTTAAGATAAACTTCGCCGGTATTCACGGAGGCATTTCCTTTAAGATGATTGAGCATTAATCCTTTGAATTCAACTTTTTTTGTATTGACTTCCAGAGAAACATCAAGGTTTTTCGGAATAATGACGACACCGCTGCTTTTCGGGTTTTCTACTTTTGCATATTCCACTTCAATGGATTTATCTGTATTATCGCCGTTTTTTAGCGCCATGAATTCATCAATCAGGATATAACTGGAGTTCAGCCCGAATTTTCCATGCAGAGTTCCTTTTCTTTCAATAAAATAGTTGATGGTATTCAGGAGATAGCCATTTAAGGCAAAATCAGATTTTCCATAGGTGGCCAAAAATTTTCTGAACCACATTTTTTCGTTCTCAAACCTGAAGTTTCCTTCCCGGATGAAAAATGATTTCGGAAGGTATTCTGTGGTGGCTTTGATGTTTTTCAAAATCAGAGTTCCATTGTTATCGAGCTTGCTATACTGGCCGGTAGTGGCATAACTCTGTCTGCCGTTTAGGGAAAGATCCGCCATAATTAATCCACTGATATCGAATCCTTTTTTGGCAAAGACTTTATAAATTCTTCCTACGTTTAAAACACCCTTTGCCCGGACTTTATACAGAAGATCTTCAAAATCCTGCAGATCGGCATTTACAAAGACAGGGTTTCCTTCAAAATCGAAGCTGAAAGGATCCAGTTTAACGCCCAAACTCCTGAAAGTACCGTCAGTATTGATAATATTGGCGATCAGATTGATGTTTTGGATAGGGTTGGGATAATATTTTGTTTTAACCAGCCCATTTTTAAGATGAAGGTATCCATTTGTTTTCGGAAATAATTTTTTATCCAGACTGAATATGCCATTGGCTTTAATATTGGTATCCATCAGCCCGCGGATATCAATATCTTTCAAGCCTAGTGCCTGATCAAGTGTCTGAAGGTCCACAGCTCCTTTTACATCAGCATTGACCTGCATTTCATTAAGGCCTTTGGTTTTTATGTAGGCCCTGAAATTATTATTCGGGCCTAGATCAAAACTCAGTTTCTTTACATCTACACCCAGCTGATTGGTATCCAGCGAAGGAAGATCTATATTCAGATCCATATTAAGATTGTTCATCGGAACGGGTGCTTTTCCGTTGGATACGAAGCCGTTTTTAACCAAAAGACGGACTTTGGCTCTCGGCTTGATTTTTTTCGGCTCACTGAATCTGCCTTTAATGTGAAAATACAGATCACTGTTACCTTCAATCTTGGTATCTTTTGCCCAATCCAGGTACTGCGGGGGAAGAACAGAGATCATTTCCCGGATGGTGGTTTTTTCAGATGCCGCCTTGATATCCATATTGTATCCGTCTTTCAAAATACTGATAAATCCTATGAATTTTAAAGGAAGTTCGTTGATTCTTAATTCATTTTTTTTCAGCACAAAAGTTAAGGCATTGGTGTTGATTCTTGTGATCAGGTCCGCATGTAAGGTCTTCTGTTTCGCGTAATAGATCCTGTTCAGACTGAAATCTACTTTATCAATATCAAGATTGGTCTGAAGGTCGAAAATATCTTCACTTAAACCTCCTTTTCCGGTATAATTCAGGCCTTTGGCATCAACAAGAACTCTGGCCGAATGGTCATTGTATCTGATATTCCAGTTTTTGAATTTAATAAGATCCAGCTTTATAGAGGCTCCGGCTTCTGTACTGTCTTTGGGTTTTGCCGATGGTTTTGAAACATATACATTATAATTGGCTTCTCCTTTCGTGTTTACAAAAACATTGGCATTGGCGTCGGTTACATAAATTTCATCGATCTTTACTTCACGGTTGAAGATCAGATTCTTCAGATTGATTCCTACCGCCACTTCTTTTGCTGTAAGTAAGGTATCATTTTGGAAAGGTTTTGAGCCCTGCAAAACAAGGTTATCCACAGAAACCGTAAGGGAAGGGAAGTGCCGGAAAAAAGTAAGATGGTTTTCTTATAATCCAGTTTTCCCGCAAGATGCTTGTTGGCAAATATTTTTACCTGCTGAGAAATAGTTCCCGGAAACAGAATGGGAAGAATAAACATTAAAAACAGAATTGACGCTATTGAAATTCCTGTCCATTTCAGAATCTTCAAAATTATTTTTTTTAACCTTTCCATAAGTCATAATTTTGATTGTTATCCTCATTACATATTTAATAACAATAATTAAATATTTCTAATCTAAAATTAAGCCATTTAAGTAATTTTCTTGGTTTATAGTTCTTTTCAATACGGAATACTTCTTTATCTGAAATAATTCTCATCAATTTAATTCTTCAGAGTTTTAAACTACATTAGCACTATTTATCACGGAAACAATTTAGTTTTTAAATAATGATATATGCATTAAATAGTCATTATGTTAATTAAATGTAAATTAATAAATATTTTTTATCATAATATTTCTTTTATATTATAATTATTCATAAATTAGTGATGTAATAATCACAAAAAAAATTTATTATCATGAAAAACTTAAAAAAATTGAACAGAAACGAGTTGAAGACAATTTCAGGTAACGGAATATTCGATAACATCGGTGGTGTTATCGGAGGTCTGGGCGGAGTAGTTACCGGAGCAGTAGGCGGCGTGGGCACTATCGTTGGAGGTGTCGTAACCGGAGTAGGCAATACCGTTGGTGGCGCAGTAAATGCTACAGGGCAGCTTGTAGGCACTACATTGTGCAATGTACAGTGCGTGATCAACGGAGTAGTGCATATCCAGTTGCTTTCATGCGGATCTACCTGCTAAAAAAGGATAAAAATTAGAAATGAACCGCTCTGCAAAGAGCGGTTTTTTTATAAACCAAAGCCTGACAAGTCTTGTACACTTTTTAGCATATCAAGTAGATCATCAATGAAAGGCAAAATATATTTTATCAAATAATTCAAAATTTCTTCCAAATTGAATGTATAAATTAGCACCATGAAAATCCTCATCATTGAAGACGAAAAAGAACTGGCAAAAAGTATCTCCGAATATCTTTCCGGAGAAAATTATCTGTGTGAGTTTGCAGGAACATTCGGTGAGGCGATGGATAAAATAGAGACATTTAATTATGACTGTATCTTGCTCGACATAATGCTTCCGGACGGAAACGGACTTACTATTCTGGAAGAATTGAAAAAACAGAACAAACAGGATGGTGTTATTATTATTTCTGCAAAAAATGCTTTGGATGATAAAATAAAAGGCTTACAGCTGGGCGCAGACGACTATCTTACCAAACCGTTTCATCTTTCCGAACTGATGGCAAGAATTTATTCTGTTATCCGCAGAAAACAGTTTAACAATTCAAATATTATAAAGCAGAATGAATTGCAGATTGATCTTTTGGCCAAATCTGTAAGCATTCACAATAATACGATCATTCTTACCAAAAAAGAATTTGATCTGCTGATCTATTTTATTGGAAATAAAAACAAAGTAATCTCCAAAAGTACACTGGCTGAGCATCTTTCCGGCGATTTTGCAGATATGCTGGATAATCATGATTTTGTATATGCCCATGTAAAAAATCTGAAGAAAAAACTGTACGATGCCGGATGCGAACATTATCTTAAAACAGTATATGGAACCGGATATAAATGGGAAAGCAATTAAAGCCTATGAAACCGTTACTAAGCAAAACAACAAAGCCGTTTATTATTTATGTCCTGATTATCCTGGTGATAAGTATTCCGGTATATTATTTTGTAGTGGATGCTATCTGGAAAGGAGAACTGGATGATCACAATATAACAATAGCAGAAAAAACAGCTTATGAATTCAACAGCCTGAAGCTTTCTGATGCAGAATTAGAAAAAAGCATTAATCTTTGGAGCAAAATCCAGCCGGGAACGAATATTGAAAAAGTTCCGTTTAATTATTTAAAAAGAGACTCTTTTTTTACGATTGATAAGCAAAAAATATTTGCCGCCAAACCGGAAATAGAGCGGTACAGATGCCTGAAAAAAGTAGTTTATATCAACAAAAAACCTTTTCTTTTTACCATAGAAACCAATATTGAGGAATCCCAGGAAACTGTGGGTGCCATTGCTTTAATAACCATTTTTTTCTTCATCCTCATTCTTGTAGGATTATTATTTTTAAATAAAAAGCTTTCAACATCGATTTGGCTGCCATTCCGGAACACCCTGGACCAGCTTAAAACATTCAACCTGAATAAACAAACCAAAATTGAATTTTGCAAAACGGATATTACAGAATTTGAAGAACTGAACCAATCTTTGAGCAAACTGATTGAACATAACATTTCTGTATTTAAAACTCAAAAAGAATTTACTGAAAATGCCTCCCATGAATTGCAGACTCCTTTGGCAATTCTGAAGAACAAACTGGATATTTTACTCCAAAATGAAAACCTAACCGAAGAACAGTATCAGATTGCAGAGGAAATGCATCGGGCATTAACAAGAAGCTCCAGGATCAATAAAAATCTTTTGTTATTGGCTAAAATTGATAACAGCCAGTTTGATAAAACTGAAGTTTTTCAGTTTGATGAGCTATTGCTTCAAAGCCTGGGCATATTGCAGGAACATTTTGAGCTGAAAAATATTGTGGTCAGCAAAAACATCCTTCCAGATATAAAAGTATGCGGAAACAGAAGTTTAACGGAAGTCCTGATCAACAATTTGATACTGAATGCCATCCGCCATACTCCGGCTAACGGATCAATTTCAGTTAAATTAGAAAATTCGTCATTTGAAATCGCCAATTCAGGAACAGAAAAGCTGGACCAGAGCTTATTATTTAAAAGGTTTTCCAAATTGTCTACTGATAGCAGTGGAAGCGGTTTAGGACTGGCAATTATTAATGAGATTTGTAAGTTTCATCAGTGGACGATTTCTTACAAGTTTGAAAACAATCAGCATACTTTTTCTGTAATTTTCTAAGTTTTCTTATCACTATCATTCTTTTCCCACTCATAGGTTATTTTCTGAACAGTTTTTACTTTTCTTTACTTGTACATCAATTCTAAATTTCTACAAAATTGCATTTGAAATTTGTACGAAAAATATGAAGATGCTCAATAAAGTGGCAGGCATAACAATCTTGTTCTGGCTAATGAAAATAACAGCAACCACTCTGGGTGAAACCCTGGGAGACTTTATTTCCATGACGCTTAACCTGGGTTACTCTGTAGGAATAGGAGTAACCCTTTTATTTTTTCTCATTATTATTTCCATACAACTGAATGTGAAAAAATATATTCCCATAATTTATTGGATGGTCATTGTGAGCACAACAACATTAGGGACAGAAATCTCTGATTTTATAGACCGAACTCTTGGAACAGGCTACCTAATCGGCAGTTTATTATTGGTAAGCGGGCTTTTGATAAATCTTTTTTTATGGTATAAAAAATATCATAATCTCAAAATATATCCTGTCTTTGAAAGAACCAAAGAAATCTATTATTGGGGTGCTATCCTTTTTTCCAATAGCCTAGGAACAGCATTTGGGGATTTTCTGACTGATAATCTTGGTTACAGTTATTTGGCAGGAGCTGTTATCACAGGTATTATTATACTTGTCGTTGTTCTTCTTCATTATTATACAAATATCAATCAAGTTGTATTATTCTGGATTGCTTTTATTTTTACGAGACCATTCGGGGCCACTTTCGGCGATTTTCTTACCAAACCTGTTTTAAAAGGAGGATTAAGCTTAAGCACTCTATATGCATCATTGGTTTCTTTAGCCCTGTTGTTTCTGATGATCGTTATTTCACATCAAAAACAAAAAAAGGAAAAAGCATCGATGCAGTAAAATTCAAAATGTCTTCAAAATTATTATTCAATATTGCAGAATAAACAATTACATCAATGGATAAGCTAAGGCTCTTATTTTTTTTAATGACATTTTCGGTTTTGTCTTTTGCACAGGTAACAGGTGTAACCATCTCCGGTATTGTTAAAGACAAAATGATAAAAACGGGCCTGCCGTATGTAAATATAGTGGTAAAAACCGAAAAAGAGGCTGCATTTGTTTCCGGAACAATAACCAATGAAGAGGGCAGGTTTTCAGTTGCCAATATAAAACCCGGAAATTACAAACTTGAAATTTCTATTGCCGGATACCATTCAGATAATCAAGCTCTTTTTATTGGAAGCCTTTCTGAATTTTTGGAAATTCCGACTATAGAACTTGAACCAGCTCTGAGCCGGGATGAAACAAAAATTGAGGAAGTAGTTGTAACTTCTTCAAAGAAAAATGAATTAAGCAATGCATTAGATAAGAAAACCTATTCTCTTGCAGATAATATCAGTCAAAGCGGAGGTTCTGTTTTGCAGAGTATGCAGAATCTGCCTGGTGTTACCGTTCAGGACGGAAAAGTACAGCTTCGCGGCAATGATAAGGTGACGGTTTTAATTGATGGGAAACAAACTGCATTAACAGGTTTTGGAAGCCAGTCAGGATTGGATAATATTCCCGCTTCCGCTATTGATAAAATTGAAATCATCAACAATCCTTCTTCAAAATATGATGCCAACGGAAATGCCGGAATCATTAATATTATCATGAAGAAAAACAAACAGAACGGCTGGAACGGAAAAATCGGTTTTACCTATGGAACAGGTTCTTATTGGGTAAGAAAGGAAAATCTTCCGACAATTAGACCTCAGTATACGATTACACCAAAAATTAATCCGTCAGTTTCTTTGAATTACAGAAAAAATAAAGTAAATATTTTCTTTCAGGCTGATGATTTATATACACAAACGCTCAATAAAAATGAATTTGTAACCAGAACCTATAACGACGGAACCGTCATAAATTCCCAGCTGAAGAGAAACAGAAATACGAATTACCTGACTACAAAAGCCGGAATCGACTGGAATATAGATGCCCAAAATACCTTAACAGTTTCCGGATTATATGGAAGCGAAAAAATTATAGACCGTGGTGATCAGCCGTTTTTTAATGGAGATTTTTCCCAGCGGCTCCGACTCTGGCAGTTTCTGGAAGATGAACTGAAAACTACAGTAATGGGAACAGCTTCTTATCAGCATAAGTTCAAAGAAGCAGGACATCTTTTGAATGTAGGGTTTAATTATACGTTCCACAGGGAAGATGAGAAATATTTTTACGATAATTATTTGCCTAATTCAACCGGAACAGATGCTTTCAAACTCTTATCTGATGAGCAGGTTTATGATTTTAATATTGATTATGTAAAGCCCTTAAAATATGGCCGCATCGAGACAGGAATTAAATTAAGAAACAGAAGCATTCCTACCAATATGAATTTTATTCCCGGAACCAACTCTGTTCTAGATGCCAATGCCGGCGGCTGGGCGACTTATAAAGAATTAATCCCGGCTGTGTATGGAAATTATATTTTCGAAAATGAAAAATGGGAAGCCGAACTTGGAGTTAGACTCGAATACGTGAGGGTTCAATATGATGTAAACCCCAATCATCCTACTTACAAAAGTGACAGTTATAATTATACCCAGCCTTTTCCGAATCTGAGACTGGCCTATAAACTTAACGATCACAACAAACTGTCCATATTTTACAACAGAAGGGTAGACCGTCCTAATGAAGTAGATATCAGGATCTTCCCGAAATATGATGATGCAGAAATTATAAAGGTTGGAAATCCGCAACTGAGACCGCAGTTTACCAATTCTATTGAACTGGGGCATAAGTATAACTGGGATAACGGATATCTGTATTCGGCACTGTATCATCGTTTTTCCAATGGAACGATCACCCGGATCTCCAGTATTGTTCCGGAAAGCACACTGGTTTATGCCGTATTCCAAAATGCAGGGAAAAGTTATAATTCAGGATTGGAAATGATCTGGAACCAGAAAGTTTCAAAAATATATTCTTTCAATATCAATGGAAATATGTATAGAAACCAGATCAATGCATTTTCCGTGGAAAATCTTTATCCGCAGCCAACTGTCTTTTCTGCAGGCCGGGAAACAGCCATTTCAGGAAACATAAAACTGAATAATATTTTTAAGCTGTCTAAAGATCTGAATGCACAAGTCACTGCGGTATATCTGGCCCCGGATATTATTCCACAGGGGAGAATAGGCTCAAGATTTTCAATGGATTTGGGTATAAAAAAATTCATCCAGAGCGGTAAGGGAGAATTATTCCTGAATGCGACTGATTTGCTGAATACCATGGTGATCAGGAAAAAAATTCAGGGAAATGGTTTTTCATATACGAATGATGATGATTATGAAACTCAGGTGGTAAGACTAGGGTATAGCTATAAGTTTTAAAAATATAATAACCATGGATAATTTAGTTGAGGCTGTCAAAAATTATATGATCCTTTTTCTTTCGGAAAATCTTCCGGATGACCTTTATTTTCACAATATAGGGCATACTTATGATGTTGTAGATGCCGTATGTGAAATTGGCCTGCAGGCGGGTCTTTCTGAAGAAGAAATGCATATCGTACAGGTTTCAGCATGGTTTCATGACTGCGGATATGCAAATACTTACATCGGTCATGAGGATGAAAGTAAGAAACTGGCAAAACTTTTCCTTGACAATTTCGGTTATGAAAAAGATTTTACTGAAGCTGTTTTAAAGTGCATTGAATCTACAAAATATCCTCCAAAACCAACTTCTTTACTGGAAAAAGTAATGTGCGATGCAGATATGTACCACTTAGCCCGTGCCAATTATTCAAAATATGATAAAGCCATACGCCGGGAATTCGAAATATACCTGGGGCTGGTTTATACGGATGAAGAATGGCAGACAAAAAACTGTAATTTTCTTATCCATCATCAATATTATACAGATTACGGGCAGAAAGTCCTGAGCAAATTTAAAGATGTTAATATTCAGTTACTCCAATGTCAAAAATAAAAAAGCAAATTAACATTATGATGTCAAAATACCATAAAAAAACAATTCTTAGCCTTTTCGTTTTAGCTTCAGTTTGCGGAAAAGTTTCTGCACAAAGCAGTAATGATACCATCCAGGTTCAGGAACCGAAGCAGGACAGTAGTATTGTATTGAACACAGAGAAAAATAATTTTAATTATAAAAGATTAATCGTTCCCACTGTATTCATTGGCTATGGAGTTGCCAGCCTGACCGTAAAAGATTTAAAAAAATTGAATTTTTCTACCAGGGATGAAATCAATGAACACAAACCGGATCATATCAAGCTCGATAGCTACACACAGTTTGCACCCGCAGCTTTGGTATACGGACTGAATGCAATTGGTGTAGAGGGAAAACATAATTTCAGGGACAGAACCATCATCTACGGAACATCCATGCTGATCACCTCTGCCATTACTATTCCTTTAAAGCATATTGTAAAAGAGGAAAGGCCCGACGAGTCGAATAATCTGTCTTTTCCTTCGGGTCATACAGCCATAGCTTTTGCCTCTGCGCAGTTTATGTTCAGGGAGTATAAAGACACGAATTTCCTGTTGGGAATCTCCGGGTATTCTCTGGCTGTATTTACAGGAATCTACAGAATGCTGAATGATAAGCATTGGGTGGGAGATGTGGTAGCAGGAGCCGGATTTGGTATTCTTTCAACAGAACTGGCTTATTGGCTGTACCCAAAAATCAATACTATGCTGGGTGGTAAAAACAAAAATACAGCTACTGTGGTAATGCCTTTTTATCAGGATAAAAGTATAGGGATTGGTTTGGTTAAAACTTTTTAAATTAATTAAATAAAATACAGATATGTGGTTCTATTATGCCTTACTTTCAGCTTTATTTGCTGCATTTACAGCTGTTTTTGCTAAAATGGGAGTGTCCAATATTAATTCTAATCTTGCAACCGGGATCAGGACAATAGTTATTCTTGTGATTGTCTGGAGCATTGTATTTGTAAAAGGTGAAGCAAAAGAAATAGGCTCATTATCAAAGCTCAATATTATTTTTCTTGTTTTATCGGGAATTGCAACCGGTCTGTCGTGGTTATTTTATTTTAAAGCTTTACAGATCGGAAATGTGTCACAGGTTGCCGCTGTAGATAAACTGAGTGTGGCCATAGCAATCATTCTGGCGGTATTATTTTTCAAAGAAACGCTGACTTTAAAAACCATACTCGGGGCTTTACTGATTATCAGCGGAACTATTTTATTTGCACTGAAATAAAGCAAAGTGATGATGCCGATCGATAAATACTGCTCTTCCTTCAGCTTTAAAACGGAACAGGGTAAATGATTCAAAATATATTTTATCCTATTTCCTTAATATAGTTCACAAGATCAGTTTCTGCATTCAGATCAAATTTCTGTTTGAGCCGGTATTTGGTCATTCGTACACTTTTGGGTTCTACATTTAGTAAATTGGCGATCATTTTGGTATCCATTCCAAGATAAAGATAAGCGCAGTATTTGAGGTCTAAGGTTGTCAGCTTTTGTTTTGCCTGCTTATTCAGATTGTTGAAAAATTCAGGATGCATTTCCTGGATATGGAATTTTGCCTTTTCGAAATCGTTATCTGTAAGGGTTTCTTCACGTATGATCTGCTGTATATTTACAGATTCCTGATTGGAAAGCTTTTCCTTAAGCTGCAGCAATACATCATTTTTATGCTGCAGGTGAAGCTGGTTGGCCATTACTTCGTTCTGGAGCTTTTGCTGCTGAAGAGTCAGAAGTTCCTGTTCTGCTTTCAGGCGGGCCTGTTCTTCCTTTTCATATTTTATCTGCAGGGCAGCTTCATTTTTTTCCGCAGTAAGCTGTTTTTCTCTTGCTAAAGAATATTTGAGATTAAAATAATAAGAACGGAACATAAAAACAGCACCAATCCCACCAATGGCGATTAAGGCTATCAAAAGATATTTCTTTTTTTTCTGGTCATCTGCTTTTTCCTGTAGTGCTTTTATTTCTCTTTCTTTTTTGCCGAATTCAAACTGTGCTTCAAGCCTTTTGGTAGTGGCAGCCGAATGTTCGTCAAAAAGAAGATTACTGTAATCTGTTATTTTTTGCTGGTACATAAACGCTTTTTCATAATCTCCCTTCTTTGTACTAAGCTTCACCAAAGAACCGAGAACATTGATAAGGGTATGATAATAAGGCTTTTTCTTTTTCGACATCTGCTCATACGCTGTTGCAAGATAATGTTCTGCAGCCGGCAGATCATTTTCCATCATGCTTAGTTCGCTGAGCATCCCGTAGCCGCTGGCAATCAGCTCATCGTTACTTGATGGTGTTGCCTGCAATGCATCTTTTATAGTGTTACGTATCTTTTGTTGGATATCTGGTTTGTTGGAATCATAATATTTCAGGTAATAACTTGCTTTATTGATCAGGGCATTGGCATAGGTATTATTCATGATTTGCCCCGGGTAGCTGTGGAACATATTAATGGTTTTATCCAGCGGCTGCATGATACTGTCCAGGTACTTTTTCTGTTTTGTTTTTTCGTACCGGAAAGTGTACACCACCGATGTGGCAGAATAAACATTGGCCAGCATATTTTTGTTGGAAGATTTTTGAGCAAATAACAATGCTTTATGGATATATTCCAGAGACTTTTGTTCATCATTCCATTCGGTATATAATCCATAAAGAAAATAGTAGATGCGGGCTGTAAGTAATGATTCCTTATCCTGATCTGGAATATTGGAAAGAGCAAGGTTGAGAGACTTTAATGTCCCTTTTTGGTCAAAAAGAGTACTGCTGAGTACGGCAGAAGCATACTGGGCATAGGCGAGTGCCAAAGTATTGTTTTGTTTCTTCGCAGAAGAATAGGCTTTATCAATATATTCCTTGGACCGGTCAAAGTTTTCTGTATTGGTATAAATGTTTGACAGTATCCAATAGGCTTTTACTGTACCTAGATTGTCGGATGAGATTTTTTTGCTGTTTTTCAGGCTAAGCTCGGCCATCTGTATCGCTTCAGGATAGAGTTCAGAAGCCCGGTACCAGTCTGCCAATTGCTGCTGAACAGCAATTGCCCGCTCAGGTTCCGGATTGGATGCTAATATCTGGCGTAAGCTATCGGTATAGTTTTGTTGTGCCTTTATACAGATAGAAAAAAAGATGAAAAAGAGAAATAGAGGGATTTTTTTCATATTCAAATGTACAGAAATCTGTAGTCATAAGAAAAAACAATAAAAATTATTTAAAGACATCTTGATTCTTTAAATCACTGATAACTATTTGGTTACGATTTCGTGTAGACACTTTGTAGTATCTGTGTTTCACTATTGTAAGAATTTTGTAGTTGCAAAATAATAGGATTAGGGAAGAGATGAAAGCATTTTTGTTCTATCAATTTTTACGGAATATTAACTTTAAAATCCATTAACGTTATGAACAACAAAACTCTTTCAATTGTATCCTACCCTTATCGGATGGTTGATTGCTTATTTCGGGGGCAAAGAAAATGCAGACAGTCTTTTGAAATATCATCTGAAACAATCACTCGGACTTCTTATTGTAGCTGTCCTGTTTAATATCGTATTAGGTGTTCTGATAAGTATTGTACCTGCTTTATCTCTTTTAAGCCTTATAGGATTTGTATTTATTGCCCTGCTGATCATCGGTATCATCAATGCTGCTAATGAAGTGAAGAAGCCATTACCATTAATAGAGAAAATGTTTGAAGACAAATTTTCTTTTATCAATTAGGAACAAAAATCAAAATGAAAAAAGTAATCGGAATATTCTTTATCGTTATAGGTGCTCTTCTGGCTTTCATTATGAATAGGGCCGGCCGGAAAAACCTCATGGATGTTTACTTATGGCATATGTCCGCTGATCATTGTTGCAGCCATTTTATTGATAACAGGGATGTCATTATATAACAGGAACAGATAAATAATATAACACATAAGTAGTGATGAACGAATATAAATATTATCAGGAAATAAGTTCTAGAGTATACAAAAGGGCAGGCCTTAAACTGCAGTATCTTGTGATGGCATCCATTCTGTTTGCCATAGGGATATTATTTCTTATCAAATGGCCCGGCATTGAAGGATATGCCGTAACCGTAATTACCATTGCATTCGGACTGGGGTTTATCAATAGAATGTTCAATAGTTTGCATATAGATATGAACAGTAAGATTTTGATCCAAAAATCAAGCTTATTATCAGGAAAGCAGACTATTGCATTTGCAGATATTCAGAATTTCAGTATAAACAACAGTATTTATGTTCTGGTGCTGATCTCATCCGCATTGGCTTTAACGGAAAAGAATGGTAAACCCAAATATATTCTTTTAGGGCAAAGCTTTATGAACAGTAAACAGATGGAACAGCTGCTGCTGGAAACAGAAAAAATAATGGAATTAAGATGAAAGAGCGCATGATGCACCGGATGGGTAACGATCTGGTTCTTACCCCACACCGGATTTATAACAAAACTAGCACCCTTGCCCTTATTTCTGCATTGTTATTTTTAATCCTGGGAATCTTCCTGTTTGTACGGTCCGGTGATTTCTGGCAAATGCCATTGGCTATGGGGCTTTGTGTAGGAGTACCTGTTATGATTCACAAAATTGCTGTTGTACAGCAGCAGATTATTATTCCTCCTGGGAAAGACGCTCAGATTGTATTTTGTATAGGGAAAATTTATAAAAGCAATATCGTGCAGAAAAATGAAGCAGCTCTTATTTCCAATACATTGAACGGGAAGGCTTATTATGCAGTTACCAGTAAAAAGAATCCATATGGTAAGTCCTATCAGATCAGTCCTTTTCTGAATAAGAAAAAAACAGCTCTTATATTTGAAGAAGAGGTACTCCCAATCATTCTTCAGCAATTAGAAATTCAATAACCATGAAGACATTTATCTGGGCCGTGTTTTAAAGACAATTTGAGTAGGGTGGAAGGTCAGTTTGCATTCTGGCTATGATCTATTTTTTTGTTCATGGAATAATGCTTGTCAGGATTATAAAAACATTTTTTAAATAAATAATTTTACATTAGTATTAAAATAGCTAAGTTTTCAATTTAGAGCAAAGAAAATTGGAAAAATTAATTATCTTAAGTCTCCAAAAGATAATTGGAATTATTTTATGAAAAAAAGACTACCCATTTTCACAATAATAGTAATCATTATTTTATTTTTGGCTTTTTTTTCTAAATGTGAAAAAGGAGTGAAAGTAGAAACCTGGGGAATTAACAGAACCATTAAATGGTGATGAAACTTTGAATTCTGATGAAAAATAAAACTCAAAAAAAGGACCGATATGACAAAAGTTTTGGCAATAATCATATTATCTTTATTCTCATTAACAATTTATGGACAAACAAAAATGCGCTCTATTGATGAATTAATAGATAATAAAGATCCAGGCTGGGCTATTGTAAAAGGATGGATAAACTCTGCTAAAAACAAAATAGAAATCTTACCTGTTGACACCATTAAAGCAAAGGATGCCTTATATAAAACTCAAGTGACAACCCATTCTCCAATGGGAGCCATCGTATACATGACAGGCGGACTTTTGGTTGATCATGGATGGATAAGAATTCTTGGCTCAGGTAGTAACAAGTTAAGCAGGTCACTTCCAGAATGGAACAGAGGAAAAACATTTGATGATTACGGCCAGCCAACTCCATATCTTTTAATTGCCGATGATGCAATAGGGGGTATTTTTATTCTTAACGGAGGTGGACTTGGTAGCGATTTAGGAAAAGTTTATTATTTAGCACCTGATAATCTGGAATATGAACCTCTTGACCTTACTTACAGTGACTTTCTGAATTTCTGCTTTAACAATAATCTTGATGAATTTTACAAAGATTACAGATGGAAAAATTGGAAAAATGATGTGGCAAAACTCAAAAGTGACCAGGTATTCAGCTTTTTTCCTTATTTATGGACGGAGCAAGGTAAGAATATAAATAAAGTATCAAAAAAAGAAGTTCCTATTGAAGAAAATTACAGATTAACTCTTGAATATAGAAAACAACTTGGACTTGATATGCAGAAATAAAAACTCTTAGAAAACAATAGTAATTTAAAAAACAAAGTGAACTATGAAAGACAATGAGATTAATCATTTAGAAGAATTTCAAAAAATAGTGTTACAGCAACACGAGAATGCGAATAAAAATATAAATAAAGAGTTATACGATGAAATTTTAAAAACTGCTGAAATAATTGAAAAATCAGACAGGTCGAACACAAAAGAGATTGTAAACAAATTACGGGAAAGATTTAAAAATGAAGACCTAAATCAGGTGACAGATATCTTTATTTATTGTCAAAATTTTTTATCAACCAATGAAGAGCCTTTGCCATTGCCTTCTCAGCTATGCATAGCAATAGGTAAATTATTCACTAATGAAAACCTGCATTATACATCAAGTAAAGTTTATAGTGATGATCAGATTGATGGAGGAAGTGCATTGTCTTTTTTAGTGTATTTAGCCATGCACGAACAGCATACACCATACGTTCTCGATTTTATTAAAGAAAATTTCAAAGGATTTTCAAAAAATAAAAAGACAGAATGTGTATTCCAGTTAAAAGAAACCCTTCCAGAAAATGAAATTGCCCAACAGATAATAAAAGACAGCGGGATTACTAAATATGAACTCATTTTCAGTACAGAAGAAGACTCAATTTCTACACCCGTCACTTTTAAGATGGATCATTTTGAGAAAGCGGATGATAATGTAAAACAGGATTCTCAGGATTTGAAATCCAATATTTCTGTTCCAGAAACCAAAACTAAATCACAGTGGTGGAAGTTTTGGGCAAAAAGTAATTAGAGTGGGAAAACTGGCAATAAAAAGGCTTTGAAATATTACGGGTGTAGCTTTATATAAATTAAGCATTTAACGAATGTTGACAATTGGGAAACATATTCAATTTAACTAATACACTGTGTAATTTGTTCATATTAATATAATGATTAAAAGAAAACTAGAAATAGTAATCATTTCTAAACATTTTCCTATTTAACAAATTTCATTTCTGTTCATGTTTGATGTTCATATTTGTCAAAAAAAAATTCTGTAAAAATAATCACCAAAAATATGCTATTAAGTTTAAATAGATAAAAAAATCTAAAATAATATAACTATTTCATATAAATAAAAAGTATTAGAATTCGGTCCCGAACTTGATAAAATGATTGAACAGTTTAGAGAAGGTGACGAACTTTATGTTTGGCGATTGGACAGATTAGGTCGAAGCCTAAAAAATATCATTGATCTTGTCTTAAGTTTAAGTGACAAAGGAATTATAATAAAAGGTCTTGTAGATGGAGTAGATACATCCACTATTAACGGCAGACTATTTCTTAATCTAATGGCTTCGTTAGCGGAATATGAAAGAGAATTGATAAGAGAAAGAACTAATGCAGGATTGCAATCTGCAAGAGCAAGGGGGAGATTAGGCGGACGACCGAAAGGTTATACTGCAGAAACAATTTCTAAATTGTTGCTTCTGCGCACTATATACAAAGATATCACGAAACGTCCAGAAGATATTTACAAGCCTTTTGGATTGACTCGGGCTACCTTTTACCGTTATGCTAAGATTTTGGATAATCATACGGATGAAGAAATTAAAAAAATGGGAATTAAAAAATAATATTTGTAATAAATTCCGTATAAATACGAATTGCCGTAAGTACGAAATATTTCTTATTATTACATTTGTGAGTTGATGTCAAATTATATCTAATTGATAGTCAGTTTTTTTAGTTTTGAAGAACTAATGTAATCTGTAAAGTGTATTGCGATTAGTTGTAAACTCAAAATATCCCTAAAGCGTATAAAACATTTCTAATAAATATTTCCACTTAAGATAAAGTACGCTAAAAGATTGCGGAGTAGATATTTAATTTTGTTGTTAACTGGATCTTAATACATTATTTTGTAAGTATTTCCAGCCAAAATTGTTTTAAAATGTAAATTAACAAAAACAGACTATTATGTCAGGAAAAGTATTTATTGAACAGTTTAGAAGATTACTGAACGAATCTAGAGAAAAGAATGAATTTGAATTTGTAAACGTCCTTCTGGGCTACAAAGGCATGGGGGAATGATGTCATTAACCCATTTTTACGAGAGCCAAAGCCTATTTAAGGATATGTCCGCCCTGATAACGGAAGATCATGAGAACAAAAACAATGTCAGGATCGGTCTTTTCCTTTATAGCCATTTCTTCGAAATGGATGAATTATATCGGGTTTTAGGTAATTTATTGAATATAATGAACGGTGGTCGTTTCAAACCTTTCCTGTTTGAAGATCTGGAGGCAGATGAACTAACCCCAACCGAAAAGATTAAGGAGCTTAAAGAAATGTCTGCTGGTTGCGGCTTTTCGGATCTTACAGATTGTATTGATGAGCTATATAGTAATAAGCTCAGAAATTCATTTTTTCACTCCAACTATTCTATTGACGAAGGAGAATATTTAAATACTTCAAGGAGGCACACCATCAAAATAAGAGGTGAGGAAAGGCATTCCCTTAATATTGAAACAGAACTGTATCCTCTCATTATGGAAACAATAGAAGGTGCCAAGTTCTTTTTTTCCGAGATTGAAGAAAATAAAAAAAGCTATACTTCTAATAGGGTAATAGAGGGAAGCTTATCCCTGCCAGAACCTGTGATGATTCTTGGTGATGCAGAAAATGGATTGATCGGATGGCAGAGTTCTTCAGGATCAGCAATGAAAATCACATATAAATATGGCAGTCCCTTTTTAGCTGCATACAATATTCGCATTACGCCCAAGATGAGCGGCACTGAGCTAAAATTAAGCGAGATTGTTGATAAAAACAAATATGCAAAAAATGATCCTGAGCTGTTAAAACTGGAAGAGGAGATAATGGTAGAAAATAATCCGGAACGTATTAAACAACTGGCCATTCCATATTATAACGCAGCAAATAACACAAAGGAGAGGGCAGAAAAGTCGGAAAATATTTATGAAAAAAAAGCACTGATTAAAAGTGCCATTGAAAAATACAAAAAATCATTGGAGCTTAATCCTGGACTTGTGCGAGCGATGCATAATCTGGCTATATCGGAAAAAGAGTTGGGAGATTTGGACGGGCAGAAGACATCCTATGGAGATCTGGCAGAAAAAATCGCAGGCCTTTCAAATCTTGATGATGACTTTCCCGAAGCACTATTGAATGCCGGACATTTTTCACAGATTGAGGCACAGGAAACAATAGATGGAACAGATAAGAAAGCGTGGTATTTAAAAGCTATTGGGTTTTATGAAAGATTTTTAAAAGAAGCAGTGGAGAAGGATGATATAATTCAACGGCTGGGAAGATGTTATTGGGGTGCATCATTGGTAGATAATGACACTGCCCTAGCTCACAAGGCACTAGGCTATTTTGAAGAACTAATTGAAATGGCCCCCGAGAATGTACAACACTTGCTTTCATTTGCTGCATTCCTGAATGACTACGCGATAATTGAAAAGGACGAATGCAATGAAAAGGACAAACTGGCGTTAGGTATATTGGAGAAAGCCGATAAATTATCTCCGGAAAACGGAACAATCCTATATAGAATTGGAACTACAAAATCAACGGCAGCCGAAAAGGAAATAGACAGGGAAGCCAAGGAATTATATTTAATTGAGGCTTTGGATAGCTTTGAAAAGGCTCTGTCTGTTGATCCCAACAATACAAATATTTTAAACAACATTGGGTTTGCCCATATAAAACTTGGATGGTTCTACGATGATGAAAAAAGTGAAAGCCATTTTCATAAAGGTATCGCTTACATGAATGACCTTATCAAATACTATCCTGAATTATCTAATTCCTACTATAACAAAGCATCTGCATTAGTCGGTCTGTTTGAAATCACTGAATCACAAGATTTCTTGAGAGAAGCCAAAAAAGTGACAGACTATGCGCAAAAGGAGCATCCTGGAAGTGTCGATGATATAATTAAGGCGATAGAAAAGCTTTGGAAAGAAAATTAGAATCTCATTACTTTTATTAATTTGAACAATGGGAAATTTTGACATGTAGTAGATTATGATACTGATGATGAGATAAAGAATATGGCAATTAAAAATAATATTAAGTAATGAATTCAGTATAAATACGGATTGCCGTAAAAACAAAATATTTCTTATTATTACATTTATGAATTGATTATTAAAACGTAGGTAATTTTATAATAATAAACGTACAAAGCCATGAAAACAACTTTTCTTTTACAAGAAGTACTACAATATTTTTTAGCAAATGAGAATGTATATGAAAAGAGGGGTATTTTTGAATACTATAAGATAGGTCTAATATAATTTAAAAAGTAACGCTCCTTATGAGTTTAGGTCATGCACATGAAGGTTACGAATACCAAGATCTTATTACTTGCTATTTTATACTACAAGAAATTATAAATGAGAATAAAAGTGAATTTATAATTGATAAAAAAGAATTCAGAGAAGATAAGCTTGATGATTTAACTATTTACAGCAACAATAAGAAGTTTAAAAAGCAAATTAAATATAGTAATACGGACGTAAATCATCGCATGCAAAAAAAAGATATATCGAGTGATTCTATATATAAATTGTCCCTTGATACGCTTTTTAACACATGGTTTAAAAGTAATAACCGAGAAAGTACTGAGTTTAGAATCTGTCTATCGTGGACTCCTCCAAATGATGAGCTTTTGGATGTTCTTGTCATAGTTCCTGAAAGAAATAGTTTTGATAATTTTCACACTATAGTATATCAAATTGACGGCCATAAACTTTGGCCGGAAAATGCGGAACCTTTAGGGTCTTGGAAACGTTTTCGCACTGCATCAAAGTCTATTAGTAGGGATAAATTCCTAGAGTTTTGTGAAGCATTATTTATTGAAGTGCTAATGCCGAAATTAAGTTTAAATTTAAATCAACCCGGTGATTTGGAAATATTAGTTTTGAATCAAGCCACAATGCTAGGAATGGGGACTTTCCCAAACGAAAAATGGAGACCAGAAACATTCGTATTATCCTTACTTGAAATTGTCAAAAGATCGCGAAGTAAGTCTTTGAATATTACAACAGATAATATTTTTCATGAATTAAGAATTGTCACCGATTACGGTTCAATTGAACAAGAGTTTCCAATCGTTCAAAAAGAAAATATCGAAAGAAAATCTTCGTTAGAGACATTTCTAGAAAATTCTAGTAATAAAAGCAAAATGCTTTTAATTGGTGAGCCAGGAAGTGGAAAATCTTGGTTTATAGAAAATTTAACTAACCTACTGAAAACTAAAAAAATAAAGGTTGTAAGACATTTTTGTTATACCAAAATGGATGATGTATTTCAAAAAGAGAGGATACAACTAAATGTTTTTTATGGTAATCTTATTGCAGATTTGGTTAAAGCATTTCCCGATTTAAAAAAATACAAAAGTCAAAAATACGCAAGTTCGCTCCATGAACTTAATAACCTTTTATTAAAGATTGATCAACCAACTTATTTGTTTATTGATGGACTGGATCATATTGAGAGAATTGCAGCATTCAGAAATTATAATGATATTAGTCATCAGGATATAGCAATAATTGAAAACATTGCAAAGCTTGATACTTCTGAATTTGTTAAAATAATTGTTACTTCTCAAAATATAGATGAACTAAATCTGATTGAAGATTTTGAAACGATCAATCTTCCTAAATGGCAAGAAGATGATGTAGAGAAAGTTCTTAAGAAAAAGAAAATAAAAAACAAAAGTTTAAAAAAAGAGACTAAACTTTCCAAATTTTTATTGGAAAAGAGTGCCGGAAACCCATTATATCTTAAATACCTGGTAGACGAAATTGTTTTCGGTAAAAAATTAATATTTACAGAGCTTAATAGTTTACCTGACTATTCATTTAATTTGAAAGAATACTATGAATATTTGCTGACAAAATTAAATACTAGGGAAGATGTGCCACAAATACTTTCAGGTGTAAATTTTAGTTTGTCAAAATCTGAATTGGAGGAAATTACTTTTGCTGGTGAATTTGTTTCTGAGTCTTTGAGAATTTTAGCACCGGTATTAACGGTTAATATCTCCAGAAATGGATACCGAATATATCATGAAAGTTTTAGAAGATTTATTTTGGATCACTTGAGGTCTCGCTCAATTCCAGTTGAAAAGAAAATCTTTAAACCTATTCAAAAATGGTTTGAAGGAAAACATTTTTATAAACACCAAAAGTGCTACAGGTATTTTCTCCAATTTTTATATGAAAGTGGTCATCATAAGAATATACTTGATAAGCTATCTTATACATTTGTAACCGACAGTATTGAAAATGGTTATTCCTGGGAGCTAATTGAAAAAAATTATAAATATTTTGTAAAGTCAGCATGTAACGGCCAAGACTTTAGTAGTATTATATTATTGAATGAGATAGATAAAGTTCTAGCATCTTGTAAAGATGATTTTGAAAATATATTTCCTCTTTATATTAATGCTTTGGGAAAGGTTTATGGCTACAGTAGAGTGAGTGAGTATCTTGTTTATGATGGTTTACCAACTATGCCTTTATCAGAAGGGATTAAGGCATGCTATATTTGCGATGAAAATAACACAGTTGCTCCCTGGGACGTTTATATGCAAGACTATAGTGCTAAAGGAGATGATTTAAAATATTTTTTACGTGGACTTCTTGTGTTGGGTAATGATGAACGAATTAACAAGATAGCACTTAAAATTGAAAGTAAACCTGAAAGCAAATATGGAATCATATTTAGAGAAGAATTTGCTACCTACAAGAAAAAGGATTTTGTTAAGGAATTAGAATCCTCTTATCCAGCGGTGAAAAAAATTATTTCTTATCAAGCTGTAAGTAGTAATTCCTTTACAAAGGAGGCTATTATGATTATGGCACAACGTATTCTTGAATTTGATAATGTTTTTTCAGAAGAGGCAGAGGTTATTAGCGAATTTTTAATGGGTGTTAAAGAATATTTAGATGATGAAGAATTTTATGCCGAGTTGGAAAAATTGTTTAAAGGAAGAAATTGGTTTTATAATTGGCTCATTTATACGCTTAAAATTTTAAAAATTGATTCAAAATCTTCTTATACTGAAATTAAATCTGCTTTTGATTACTTAAAATATAACACAGAACCATTTCTTGGGAAGCCAAGAACCAGCGACCTTTATTCTATTCATGGCTTTATTTACCAAACGATTCATGATGGATTAAAGTTCATCAAATCGAAAGAAGAATGGGATGAAATTATCGAAATTCTTGTGGAAGTAAGTGAAAATACTACTGTAAGTCTACAACGAAACTTTACTGGACCTTTGTCGACGGATAAACTATTTGAAATATTAACTGACTTCGTATGCTCAGAAAACGTAGTTCAAATCAAAAGAGTTTTTGAAGAAGTTGTCGAGAAAAAAAAGAATTACCACCTACATTGTGATATTGCAGAGTATATTTTACGATTAGCGTCGTTAATGGCCGTTGCAAATCAGCAGGCAGACGCTGAAAGCTACTTTAAGGAGGCAATTCAATATACTCTTGCATATACAATGAGAAAGGATCTTACTTTAATGGATGTTATTAATGGTATGGGTGAATATTTAAAAGTTTTACCTACAAAAAAAGATCAAATATTAAAATTAAGTAAAACTCTTGTAGACTCAGTAGTGTCACATACTGATGGTAAATCTACCTCTCACTTCCCGGTTATGTGGTTTGAAAGTTTCATCAAAATTGATAGAAAGCAAGCCATGCTATATTTGTTAAAGCAATTGTCTGAAAATGTCTATGACTGGCGACTAGAAGAATCTCTAGTAGAGTTACTTCTAGAAAATAATGGAAACATCAATTCAACAACTGAAGCTTATATTGCACTTACGTTTCCTGTTACTAACTCTGAAAAATTTGTCACTTATTGTTTAAATATTTATAAAAACTTAAAAACTAATAATCCATCTTTAGCAGAAAAATTATCAGCAAGAATAATTTATTCCATGAATCAAACTAGTAACATTAATCCTTCCGAAAAATTGGTACAGAAATTTAATGATTTGCTAGGTGAGGAAACAGGTGTAGTTCCTACGAAAAAAGTAAAAAAATCTTATTTTCGAGAGGAAGGTATATGGTATAATAAATGTAATGAGCGAAAATTTTTATCTTCAATGACCGAAGATGAGCTTTTAACATACATCGAATCTGATAAATTTGGGGTCAATGATCTTTTACCATTATCCTATATTTTGGATGATTGCAAAGATCTTAATGAATTTGTCAAACAATTTATTTCAACAATTGTTATAAAAAACAGCGCAAGAATCTATGAAAAATTAGATCTTGATTTGGTATTTCAGACCGAAAATGATATTGAATGTTACTATTGGGTTTGCAGATTCGTAAATGACCATGGAGGTTGGTATGAAAAATTTATTAATCAAGAAGCCTTTAAAAAAGCTTATAAAATAAATTCCAATTTCGCTCTTAGTACCTTGTTTGAACTCTTGCCACATTATTTAGAAGTAGGTTTCAATAATGAGTTCTCTTCAAATCTTATAAGACTGCTTGTATCTCTCGATTATAATCCTATAGTTATAGATTCTATGTGGCAAAATCTTATTAGGATGTCTATTTATCGCCTTCCTGTTCAACGCGAATTAAACTGGCAATCTGAAACTCAAAATTGTTTTGATATGGATGAAGAGGAAATTCTAATTGCAATTTTAATTTCTCGCTATCAAGGAGGAACAACCGAACGTTTTCGTTGGGTAACCACTGCTTTAACTAATATATTTAATGATAATTCACAAAAACTAATAAAACCTATTCTTTGGTTTTTTAAAAATCAAGCACTTTTCCCCAATTCAGCTACTCTCCTAATATTACAATTAGTTTATCAGGAAAAGCAGAAAAAGAACGATTTTCATCTTCACTTCAAAAGTATTTTAAGTGATATCTTTCCTTCACACTATTTTATAAAAGACTTTATAATAGCATCTTTATACGGCTTGCAATTGAGCTCACTTACACTTAAAAATCTAATTGCATATCCTCCAATATTAGATAAACATTTTCATTATTTATATGGCACAAATGGTAGATTTAGGTTTGTTGAGGGATTAGGGATCGATTTGGAATATAGTTTTAGTAAATTTCTTAATACCTTTAAAATTAAATATAAGGATTACTTTGATTATTATACTAACCACTCCTATAAGAGAATAGTTCCAAATATTTGGCAAGGAGAACATATACTCAATATTATAAACGAAGACAATTATCAATCTTTCAAGGAAACCTCGGAATTTCTTGATGAAGCAGATTTTGTTAATTGTAACTTCTTAGATAAAGATGCGATTGTAAATTATACCAATTCATTAGGAAGAAGACCTGAGGATCTGCTGTTTGCCCACAAATTTACTAAGCATATTTCTGATAGTGGACTTGATAAAGAGCAAGAGTGGGTTAGAATAGCACATCACGAAGTGGAATTGAAAGGTGACAATAGATCAGAAATGATATCATATCGATCATTTGGATGTATTATCTTTGGTAATCTGCCAATAGAGGAAAAACCGTATTCAAATATTTCTACTTTACCATTCACATTATGGTCTGAAGATGATCATAATTTTCCTATCTCCAGTAAGATAATTTTTTCTATTTTACAAGATGATCCTATTGAGAATTTCAAAATATTATGGATAAATCCATCAGTGTTGAGTGTTATGAATTTAAGAACAAAAAGCACGCAAGAAGGACTTGTTGCTGTTGATAATGAAAATAAAGTAGTCATTCGTATGCGAAGTTGGTGCAGTAATTACATTGGTACTGGCTTTAATACTCGATTGGATGATGAAATTCCAACACTTGAAGGTGTAGATCTAATTATTAAAAGAGAATATTTAGTCTTCTTAAATGAGTATTTTAATCAGGAAGCATCTTATCGTTCAGTTGCAATTGACAATCGATAGAATATTAATTGAGATGAAAATATATATCAAATATTTAATAAAAAATACTTATAGATTACTAAAGTTCAAGCAGATTACAAATTATGGATAATCAAGTTTCAAAAAACGTAAGAAGCAGCAAAGACATTAGTAATTAAAGTGAAAGATTAAAACATAACAGAAAGTAAAATCAACTATGGATAATATAAGTTATCACGGAACATCATTAGAATTTGCAGAAAATATTGTAGGTCCTCCGTCAAATGTAGACTGTAACTTAGGCAGAGGAGAATTGGGCAAAGGATTTTATACAGGTTCGTCTATAGCACTTGCAGCAATTTGGGCACGATTAAGATATGAAGATGAAGGAGCTGTTATTGAATTTGAAATTCCAAAAGTTAATTTCGTTCAGTTAAAGGGCCTTTTAATTAAAACTCAACATGAAGTTGTTACACATTGGGAGGCATTAAAGCTATCTAGAAGAACTAAAAGATTTAGATTTAGAAATATTGACTATGTTGTTGCTCCATTTGCTACAGTTGAGCATACGGGTAACCAGTTTAAATTTGAAAGTAAAAGAGCCGAAAAAGAATTGAATTCATCAAATAAAATAATATATCCATGCGTGTCTTAACAAGTTCCAAGGAAAATCCTATAGGTCTTATTAGTATTCCAGAAGCTGATGAGAATGCACCACAAAATGTAATATTCTGTATTCCTATCGAAAAATATCGAGCAGATCTAATTAAAACATTAGATGATTTTTCTAAAAACTTTAGAGATGGTATTACTACGAAAATAAGAAATGAAAATCAAATTGAAACCATTAGTTTGAGACTTGAGGACAAGAATTTTAACACGAACTGGAATCAACCTGAAACCTTTCCAAAATTCGCTGTCACAATTTTAGGTGTGAATGTAGAATTTTTTTTGTCAAGAGCAAATTTTGATTTAAAAAAAAGTTCTCTTGAATTAGATATAAATAGAAGGTATACTGGAGAAATTCATGGAGATTTGATAAACAAATATTTTATTTTATTAGAACCAAATTGGAAACAATTAGACAAATTGTTTTTGGAACGGAGGGTTCTTTTTGTAGATTGGAAGTAATATCTTCTGACATTAGTTTTCATTATTGTTTTGCAGATAATGCTTAGTTGTAATTGCTGTAACTGTAGAAAAGACACAAGATAATATATAAACTAAATCTTACAAAACGATCTACTTCCAATTAATAATTTAAATATAAACATCAAAAACTCATGAGATTCGAGGAACTTTTAAAAGACAAAATTTTTGAACTGCCATTAAATCAAACTACAAACAATAATTTTAAAACATTTATTATTAATAAACTAAACCTATTTTTAGAAAAGGTTAATAATTTAGATCCAGGACCAATTCATGTTGAAAAAAATTATATTTCATCCAATTTTGTAAAAGAAGTTCAAAGAAAAGTTGTTGAAAATCTTATACTCTGTTTTGAAGATTACTATAATGGAAATCCTTTCAAGGCTTATGAAAAACTTCATACGGTCTTTCGTAATGATTTTAAAGATTTATATGCAATTATTAATCAAAAGGAATATGAAGTAGATGAAAGCTTTTTCAGAATTAGATTAAGCGATAAAAACTATCTGTATAAAAAGTCAGAAATGTTTCATATCCCTTTTGAGCTAAGAAATAAGGTCTCAACACAAAGATTCAGCATACCAGGATTCCCTAGCTTATATTTAGGAAGAACTGTTTATATATGTTGGGAAGAATTAAATCGTCCCTCAATAGATAAAATCCAGGCTATAAAATTTAAAAGTATAAAAAGAATCAAATTACTTGATCTAACTCCGCCTTCTAAAGATTGTACAGATATTGATGAGTTATACCGATTTTTTATGACTTTTCCAATAATAATGTGTTGTAGTGTAAAAGTCAAAGATCCATCAGATACATTCAAACCTGAATATATAATCCCACAATTACTTTTGCAGTGGATAAGAAATAATGATAGACTAGATGGGATACAATATAAATCAACACATATCACATCAAGAGTGTTTAATGATAATACTGAACTAATAAATATTGTTTTGCCCGTTAAGACAAGCGAAGACAATGGAATATGTAATCGACTTACATCATATTTTGAGAGTACAGAAGTTGTCTCCTGGAATTTGTACGAATTTGCAATGGGTGGGCAAATTTTTCTTTATGGTGATATGGATGCTCAAATTGTAAATAAAAAAATTCCAAATCTAGAAATTATAGATGGCAAAAAATATCCATATTTTTATTCTACGTTAGGAAGATTGGAATATTATTTAGAGATTAGTCAGACAACACCAATATTATAATTGATCTAAATTAATATCAAAAAACGATGAAAATTGTAGTCTAGATTGTGAATGGAATAATTTTAGAGAACTAACTATGGAAGATATCATTAAAGAAATAAGTAGAAGTGCGATTTTACCTTTTCAAAATATAGTAGAAAAAGGAGTTAAGAATGTTAAAGAATTTTATTTGAACTGTGATGAATTAGAAGATTTCAATAACAGTGACATAAGACTTTCTAAAAAATATGAAGCTATGTTTTCTGACCTTAGAACTTTGGAAGGACCTTGTCTATATTATTTTGAAATATTATCGGAAAATTTACCTTCACAAATCATCAATAAAATAAAAGAATACGCAGTATCTGAAAATTCCAAATCAATTCCTGCAATAAAAAGAACTATTCCAAATAGCAAAATATTATATGTTGGTAAAGTAAAGCGCCATTTTTGGGGGAGATTAATTCAACATTTAGGATACTATAAAGTAGATAGAACACAAGGTTTGCAACTTTATTATTGGACAAAAAAATTAAATCTAAATTTAAAATTAGTTGTCTACGAGTTTGAATCCGAAATGATTAATTTAATGGAAGTATTAGAAAATGATTTGGCAAAGCGGATAAAACCAATTTTAGGGAAACATAAGTGAATAATATTAAATACTGAAAATCCTAGATTTCAATTGATAGAAAAACCTGGTATTGTATCACCTATAGGAATCACTATACTCATGAGCAGCTCAATTCTTATTTTTAATCTCAAAAAACGATATATGAAAATATTAGGACTAATTTTAATTTCATATTTGATGGGAATTCTGACCCAAAGATTAATTAATTAATTATTATTGTTGAGATAACTGATTACGACCATGCTACTATCTATGAAAATGACTTTCCGGAAGAGATTGATTTACCGATAGGTGGAAAGCTGCTAAGAACATCTAACAATATAGATAATGAAAAGGTTGCTTGGAATGATGATTGACCGAAACTGACACAATATCCTATATTCAATAGTGAGACAGACAGTTTTCCAAATTTGTACTATTACCAATTGTAAACCATTAAAAATATATTACAAAATTCAAAAAAAATGAAAAAACTTTTATTTCTCCTCTTACTTTTTCCAGGAATTACCTTTGCACAGGATGAATGGGAATATGTATCAACAACAAATTCTGAAGACAATTACTTTATAAAAGATATTGTTAAAGAAGATAATTATAGAAGACTTTCTGTCTGGGTTAAAATACAAAAATCTGATAAAAAGGAATATTTTAAGGGGCAGAAATATTATAGACCTTCAGATCGTGTTCTTACAAAATGGACTATGGATTGCCAAAATAAAACTAGCAAAACACAAACATTGGTTGTTTATGATTTAAAAGGCAAAGTTAGACAATCTTCTAACGGTCCTTTTGAAGAAAGCTACATCATTCCCGATTCTATTGCAGAAAAAATTATGTCAATAGCTTGTAGAAAAATTGATTAAAAAGTAGTAAATCCTTACAAAATAAAATTTCATAAAACAATATCAAGATATTTAAATAAGCGTAATATGAAATGGACAATACATCTAGCTCTTCTTCTTCTAATTTTGATAAATATAATTTTTTCTTGTTCGCCAAAGGCTGAAAAAATGTTCAAGGAAATAATAACTCAAATATTTCTTTTACAAGTACTCCCAATGAAGAAAATGATGAAGATTTAGGAAGTAGTGATAGTGAACATATTGATAATTTTGCTGACTGTAAATTTGATGATGGAACTTATTCTGCAACTGTTGTAACTTTTGAACCCGGAGCGAGAACCAAATGGCATCTCCATCCCGGTGGACAGATTATCCTAGTAACTGATGGTATAGGATATTATCAGGAAAAAGGGCAGCCGAAAAAGTCTTACACAAGGGTGACGTTATAAAATGTCCACCAAATGTTGAGCATTGGCACGGTGCAAGTAAGGATTCTTATTTGGTTCAGGTTGCAGTTACTGATAATAAGAATGGTTCGGTAATATGGCTACAACCAGTAACAGAAGAAGAATATTATAAATAATTAATTTTTCTTTTATTATGGAAAATGATTGAAAGTGAAAAGTAATAGCTTTAAAAATTCTTTAATTGTAATAGCCACTACTTTTTTTAACCTTGAAATATTTTTAAAATTTGGATTTTAAAAAATCATCTTTCTTCCTCTCTTTATACATATGCTTTTCTTTAGGTTTATTATTTTCATCCAACCATTCTTTTTTACCCCAAACAGTGTCTTTATATGCTTTAGAATATTTGTAACTTACTAAATTAGATATTGTTTTTTTCTTTTTATTAAGTATAATAGAGATCTTTCCTTGTAGTCCTACAATATCATTGTGCTCCTTATTATACTTTAAAAAAAGTTGAGATATTTCTTTATTATGAAGAAATCTATTCTCCTTGTTTATTATAAAAAGTATCTGATCTAGATAATTGTTCTGAGGAAAAAGATGATGATCATTTTGCAAACTATTTTCATAGTTATACAAGTTTATTAAAATATCAATTCGTTCAATTATGCCTTGGTATAACTTTTTTTCATAATCTAAAAACTGGGGTACATCCATAGTAAATTTATTTAATATTAAATAAATAATATATTAAATAAAAAGCGTGGCACTAAGCACAGTCTGTGTAAGAGGTACCGCTAAGAACCCACAATCCAGAAAGACTTAGCCCACGCCGATATAAGGCACGGGCGTAAGTCTATCGAATTTGGATTGTTATGAAAATTAGCGGTTTTCTTACACCAATACGATAGCTTACGCTTGATATTAATTTCTTAAAAACAAAGATATAAAAAGATTTCGGTTTATATAAATTGAATAGGAGAGACAATTATATTAAATTCTCAATGGTATCATTATCTCTTCAACATCTAACCCCTTGGCATTTAGGTTATAAATTATTGCAGCCATTTTTAGAATTAAAACTTCTTTCTCTTTTTCAGATTCTTCAAGTTTTTCCTTATAATAATCAAGCTGTTCCTGTAAATTTTTCCTTTTTCTTTTACCTGTAGAATCTAACCCTATATTTTTCAGCTGCGTTATTCTGGCATTATCAATTAATTCGGCTCTATTATTTAACAACAATGTACTACGACTTTTTAGTCCAAGTTTTTTTAAAATAACTGAGCGTGAAATAGGAGAGAGAGCAAATCCATCATTTAGCATTTCATTTAAAATTTTCTTAAGATGAATATCAATTTCTTCTCCTCTTAACTTCTTATTTTTTTCCATTAATTAAATCCGTTTTTTTATTCGTATTCGAAAAATCAATTCCATTAGGAAATAATTGATGCTTTACACCCTTAGTTGCTAACTGCTGAACAAATTTCATATTTGACAATTTTTTTTCGATATCTAAAATCCAGATATCAGATCCAAAGTCTCCTTCACCTTGATTTTTCATTTGCTCTAAAGCTTTTTCAGTACTATCAATTAGCTTATTTAGATTATCAATTTCATGCTTAGATCCGGTCAAATTTAGATTATTACAACCATTCCAACACTGCAAATGTTTTGGACATGGACTTAGGCTAAAATCATTAGAGCATGCACCAAAAGGAGTAATATGTAATGCATTTGTATGGGTACTAATAAATTCCTCAGCTATTACCAAACCTTGACTTTGTTTTATTTTATGATAAGTATCTGTTAAATCTCCAATAATTGTTTTATCTCTAATACCTGTACGGAGAAAATTAATTTTCTCTGCAACTGAATTAAACGTAATAAAGTCTTTATGTACTTGTGTTGTCTCTTTAACTGTTAAATGTTTATATACTGTATTTTGATCAATTAACTGCCTTCCTAATGCCAAAGCTTGGTTGATATTTGACATTCCTGCTAATTCATACAAAGTATTTCTCCAATGTCTTGGCTGGTGGCTTGTAATTTTTATTTTACTCCCATCTGCTTCTTTTAAACCACGTCTTTCAAAAATTGATTCTGTTTTAGAACCACTCCCTAATGCCGCATTTATATCTTCTAATGTCAACTTACAAGGAACAACTCGAAATGTGTTTGCTTTTCTCTTAAACCTAAATGCATCTTCAAATTTTATAGAAAGTAAATCTCCAACTCTAAGAATTACTTTATTATTATCTTTCAATATGATGTTGCTTTCATATTTTTTGAAAAATAAATTTTCAATATCACCTGCTAAATAATAATGCTGGCATATTCTTTTTCCAGAATTATTAATGGGGTGCTTAATCTTTTTATCAATAGAATGTATTGGAATATTATTCCTTTTTAAGTATAAACTAAGATTATACGTATTTTGAAATCCTAAATATTGCAATAATCTAACATCTGAAATAATTTCATCCTTGTCATATTTCCACATTCGATTATATTGCTCTTGAAACTTTGCAACTTTTCGTACTTCTTCTGTAAGCACTTTTAAATCATTGACTGCTCGATATGCAAATTGGACATCCTGCTCTGCAAGCCAGTGAACTCGTGATTCAAATTTCTTCTCAGCATAATATCTTATGCCTACATCTTTAATTGGTTTCTTTTTAGCATCTAATATTATTTTCCCATTCTCATCTTTTTTTTCTATTTCAACCCAACAATCATATGGAATATATGTTACCTCATTTGCTCTTTGTCCCATTGCAATTAGAAGGTCAATTGTTCTAAGAAGAATTTTTTCATCATTATTAATTGGTTTATTAGTACAAATTGCATAAGCAACCATTGCTTCATAAGAAGGAAGTTTTTCTTTACCTATTCTATCATCTTCAGAGTTTAATTCTGATAAACTTTTATAATCATGATAATAATGATTATTTTTCTCACAATTAATATAATTTATTGCTAGGGGAGTTATATCTAATTTGTCTAATAAGTCAGCTACTACTTTCAAATTAGCCGCTGCTTCATATATTTTTTTAAATTTATTTTCCTTTAAATCATCAATAACTTGATCGAAATGCCATTTTGTTAGCTGTACAGGGGAAACCTCGTTTCTATTCTTCAAAACAACAGATAATTGTCTACATGCAATCACATAGTTTCTTATTGCCATAAATCCGACTTTTTTTGATCTATATAGATAGATTGCCAAAGCTTTTGTAAAATCACCAAATTCTTTCGGCATTTGAGAATCAAAAACTCTGGTTTTAAACTTATAAAGATTAAAATTAATGTGATGATCACTTCCTCTGTGAAACAGCCATTCTTTGGTATTCCATTGCATAGCATCCCAACTATCACTAATTGGGAGACTATTAAAGAATACTTTTTCTTTTTCTACAAAATTTACTAAGTTTTCATAACATTGCATACCAGCAATGCCTTTGACCCATTTTTCTTTTTCAATATCAGATTTATTGATAATCTTCCCCGTGGTGAACATTTTCATTATATCAATATAATTATTATTTTTTCCCAAGGCTCTCGTTTTTATTTCGGCAATTTTAGGTGTAGCAGCAATATATGCTCGAGCAGGAACAGTAGAATTATGTCCCATTATATCGGCTATAATTTCGGCCGATGCACCTTGATCTGCTAATGACTGTGCAAGATTATGTCTAAGTGCTGTTGAAGTTAACTCTATATCTTTTAAACCTTGAATAATCAATGAACCTATTTTATTTGAAGAATACCTCTTTTTTGTTTTTAAATTAATGAATAGTGCATTAGAAGTGCTACCTAATTCTTTATTCATAGAAATCAATTTACTAATTTCAAATCCTAGTTTAGAACTAACTGCCCTTGTTCTTTTATCATACTTTTTTAATGATATTTTCTTTGTCATTGTTAAAGTAATAGAATAATATATATTTTCATTTTTAAAAATTTTCAAATCTTCGTTATTAAGAACATAAATTTGTGACGGTCTAGGAGCAAGTTCAAAACAAAGTCTCATAAGTATTCGAATTTGTAAATCAAATGCTTTAGTTAAATCAACAGGTTGATTTAACTTATTAATTATTATTTTAATTTTAGAATCCTCAATATAATTTTGCCTTAGAAAAATATTTTGATATGGTATTTTTTTTGAAGCTTTAAAATCACAAATTATTTCAAAAGTTTCTTTGGTAAAGTTTTTTATATTCTGTACAAGACACCATTTATAAAATAATTTTAAAGAACAAAGTATATCTTCACAAAGACCTAAATGATAAATTAACAATTCTTTTGACCATGGAAAATTCCGTAATTCCGAACATTTGCTTAAGTAACGTATAAAGTAAATATCCATACTTACAACCGTGTAAGGAGACTTATTTTGTAATCTATAAAAAATATAACCTTTCAGTAATTCTTTCAATTCATTAGAAAAATAGAACTTCCTCCAATCAAGCTTATAGATTCGTCCCTGCAAAGGCCACCTCCACAAGTCATCACGACAATAGCATTTATTATCAATATCTGCAGGTGTATTGTTAATAAATATATCTTTACAGGTATTAAATTCATAGTTTGTTACTTCTGGTAATTGATTTTGAGATGAAGCAATAATTTTATTATTTCCCATTATAATAATCATTTATTCTATTAATGTTATGACTATTTGCTATTTCCCAAATATATTTACCAGCATATAGTTCAGGCATTCGGGATGATGGTTTCCAGCCGCAAATTTGTTTTAGCTCATCTTTCGCTCTTTCTAGTTCAATATTTTTTTCTTCAACTAGATATTTTAAAAAATTATAAGCAAATGTATGTCTTAGCTTATGTGGTGTTAACTTCTCTATATCTAATTCATAATTCATTAATTCATTGTTTATTTTATTAAATAAATATTGAATTGAACTTTTTGATAGGGGATACCCGAACTTACTTATAAAAACAAAAGAGTGAATTATTTTTTTACTCTTAGTTTTATATACATTTCTTCTAAATGTAATTATGTAGTAATGCAGTAAATGTGATAATTCATCTGAAATATATAAAATTCGATTACTTTGTGAATTTTTTATCCGTGGCTTATCAAACCTTGTATCCAATAGAGTAGTGCCTTGTAAAATTTTAATATAAGAATTTGTTTTTCCAAAAATTATATCAGTTGTCTTTAAATTAAGTAACTCACCAATTCTAATACCCGTTTCTAATAATAATCTTATAATTAAGTAATCTTTAAATTTAGTACAATCTAATTTACTTTTATTTTCTAAAAAATTTAAAAGATCAACTATATAATTGTCTTCAATATTTTTAAATCCTAAATTTTTATGCTTTTTATTTCTTTCCAAAAAAGAAAAAGTACTCTCAATTTTATTATAATAAATAATATAAAATTCTTTATTATCAAAATAATTTAAGCTTCTTGATAAATATCTCTTAAGTGCCCATATAAAATATTCTTTTAAAAGTGAAACATGATTATTATAAGCCTCATTACTTAAGTTATATACCTGTAGATAATCAGTATAGAATTTTGATATTTTTTTTAACAAACAATCATAATCTCCATTGATTAGCATTTCTTCTAAATTTAAGTTTTCCTCATTAAAGAAATTTATTGCTCGTCTTATGACAGTACAGATATACGAAAGTCTCTTTTCAGAAAGATTAATTTTAGAAGAAATAATATATAAATTAGGTAAAAAGGCCGGAGAGCCATCTTCATTTAAAAGTATTACTAATGACTTAGTTCCGATATTAATTACTCTGTTTTTCAATATATTAAATTTAATAAATATTTATTAAATTTAAATACCTTATGAATATGAACAAAATAAACACTACATCTCATTTAACATAATATAAATTATAGGATAAATAATATTGTCTAGCTTACAACCTAAACAGCTGCTTATTCTCCAGATTTTCAAAATACATTTATCTTCATACGTTCTATAAACTTTTCTTCATATCCATGAAATCTATTCAGGATCTTTTTCAGTTTCCCGAAACTTTTGTTTTATTATATTGTCCGTTAGCTCTCAAATATCTTTTTTGATTTTTTTTAAACGATGTAAACAAACCCAGTATAATCAGAAAAATTCTGTTCACAGGTTTTTGGTAGAAATTTCCTGACTGTAAGGATTTATAAATCGGATTCATAAAACTGACCAATTCCATAAGCTTCCTGTTTTTTATATAGATACTGAACTTTAAGGTTTACTACTTTTCCCAAAAGTTTTGCCTGGACTTATTTCATCTGTTTCGCACTCTTGGTTGAACTATAATTTCACTTTCATATATTATGTTAAATTGAAGCATAGATCTTAATGTAGAAAAATTTCAGTCAAAAATTATATTTTAGCATCAATTTTCTAAACGCTGAGAATCCCGTAAAATATTTCTTTCCGTATAAATATACGTATAAAGAAAACTGAGCTGTTATTTTTTTGCTGCTGTTGCCCCATATAAATCCGTATCATACTCTGTACACTGGATAATCCTGCTCCTTATATTAAGGTTATTAATAATTCTTTTAATTTAAATTTTTGAATGCCTCATGACAACAGTTTACTTATTTTCAGTGTTTTGTATTTGAATATACTCACTTGGAGTCATGCCTACAAATTGTTTAAAAGCTTTATTGAAGGTAGATTGATTAGTAAATCCAGCTTCGGTATAAATGTACATAAGGGTTACTTTTTCCAGATTGCTTTTTGAAATCAGGCTTTTTACATAATCAATCCTATAAGAGTTGATGTAAGTACTGAAGTTAGAATATCCCTGTAGCCTGATTGATTTTGAAATATAGTTATTGCTCACTTTCAGAATGGTAGATAACATTGAAATATTAAACTCCGGATTCGTAAAATGTTTGTTGGTAACGATCTCATTTTCAATTTTTTCAAATAGTGGTTTTGCAAAGGGCATTTCTTTTTCATCTACTGTAATAGGAAGCGTGATCCGTTTCCTTTTTTCTATAATCGAAAGAAGTTCCTGCTCCCTTATTTTATCCTTATAATAAATGAGCAAATAAACAATAACAATATTAAACCCAAACGAAAGCAGGTCATTATACCTGAAAATATTTTCATAAGACTTTATCTGAGTATGAATTGGTACAATATCACCTGTAAAAATGGCTACAACTGCAATAAACAAGGTATAAACTGAAAAAAAAGAACCTTCTTTTTTACCAAGAAAAATGTACGCCCCCAGCGGCACAGGAACCAGCCAGCAAAATTGAAAAATGGAACATTTCCAGAAATAAAGTATAATAAAATAAATATAAATGGGCGCAATAATAAGATAACCCCGCACTCTTTTTTCCAGAGAAAGTGACGGAAAAAAAGTATTTAATAAATATACATGGCTTAGCAAAGCAATAGCCCCGGACAGACAATAATATCCGAACAATTTTTCTTTTACGATGAAAAAGTATATGAATGTGAACAATAATAAAATGCCCCCCATCAGATAATTATATCTTATGGAAAGCTCTTCTTTCAGTCTCAGGATCTCCTGTTCTCTTAGTACCGTATGATCCATTTTTTATGGGTTATTTGAGTTTAAATACCAATGAAAAATGACTAACAACTCGTTTAATTTACTGATTTTCATTTGTTTAATAATATTTTTAATTTATTAATAATGATAATTATCAACCTTCAATTTAAAGTGATTTTTCATTGATGCTTAAGAGCTTTTTGGGATCCAGTCTGCATTTATGAGTATAATTTTGTTGCGAAATACAAATGATGAAAAATTTTGCAACCATAACAAAAAGCATTTTAATGTATGTTCTCACAGGGACGCTGTATGCTTATGGTATGCATCCTTTACTTAATCATAATCAAATCGAATGTGGCAAAAGTAATAAAAAAAACGGGCCAGCTTTAATTTTTGTATCAGAAGGAAATTATATTTTCAATGAAGAGCAGTTGCATGGTATTACAGAAGATTCATCTCCTGTTTCAATTAAGTCCGGAGAAACAAGAACAGACAAAATTCTGTTTGTTTCAGAAGAAACCACACTCTATAATCCACAGAATGTTTTCATTGGAACAGAAAATAAAACTCATAATCACAAAGTAAAGGTTTTTGCTAAAAAATCGCATAAAAAAACTCTTAAACCAGGTAAAAATGAGCTTGCTAAACCCATAAACCTTTATTTTACATGGAATAATGGCCAAAATCAGTTTCTTTTAGCTTCAGATAATAAAGCCTGCATTTGTTCAACAACACACAATGATCATCATAAACAGCTGATTGACACGAATCGTTTCAGCCTTGATTCTTTTGTTTCTTCAAAAGATACCTTATCAAAGTACAATGCAAATATGGTATCCTATTACCATATAGTAATCTTCAGCATCAGGCCTCCGCCTTTAAAAAATATGTTCTACAATTCTGGTTAAAGAAGCTACGGACAAACATGCCTGTTCAAAAATAATTACAACAAAATATAGCATTCTGCTATTCAATCCATTTTAAATTAAAAACAAATGAAAAAAAATATATACACCACTGCAATAGCCTTGACAATTTCTTCCTTAGCCTGGTCTCAGGTAGGCATTAATACCCAAAATCCACAAGGAATATTCAATATAGATGGCGCTAAAAACAATGCAGCCACAGGCGCTCCTACAGCAACACAAATGGCTGATGACTTTATTGTAACTGCATCAGGGTCTACAGGTATCGGTGCGGTTCCCGACGCATCCGCTTTACTGGAGCTGAATGTCAGCCAGCTTGCCACAACAGGTAAAAAAGGATTTTTAGGTCCAAGAGTAGCTTTAACAGCATATAACGATGCGGCTACAATCCCGAATCCTGCAGTTGGCTTATTGGTATATAATCTTGGGACCCAAGCTGCTTTTACCTTCGCGGGATATGTATATTGGGACGGAACCCAGTGGAGACCTTTAGACGGACGCTCCTTACAGCCGGGTACGATAGGCGCTTTGAACTGTGCAAATGCTACTCTGTTTCCGATTTCTTATACTGCAGGTGTTCCTTATCAGGGAACAATGTCGATCCCTTATACAGGAGGAAATGCGGGAATATATGCTGCACAGTCTATAGGACCTGTAAACGGGCTTACCGCAACACTTCCGCAGGGCAATTTTGCGCAGGGATCTGGTACTTTAAACTATACAATCTCCGGAACTCCAACCGTATCCAGTCCGAATACCACAACATTCAATCTTTCAATCGGAGGACAGAGCTGTAGTGCTACAGTGGGTCTGGGAAAAGTACTTGCTCCCGGAGAATATCAGTTCTTTACCTATACATTACCAGCGACTTATGTAGGATTACTGAGCACCTATATTGGCGGTACATATGATGCTATTTTAGGGCAAAAGGTAAGATTGGATCTTAACTTTACCAATAGTTCTAATGCCAATTCCGGTGCGGTTACTTACAACCCTCGTTTGGTGAATATCTCTACTTCCAATATTAAAGTGTGGTATGCAGCATTATCGAGTGTAGACCGCTACCGTCGTTCGAATGTTTTATTGGCTCCCGGAGGTTATATGGAGACTGATAACGGAATTTATCTTAACTGGGGAGACAATATGAACAGTACTTCAATTCCTGTATTAGCTACCAGCTCCAGTGATGATTCCCAGGAGATCGAAACAGTAGATTTGCTTGTAGACGGAATTTGGTACCGAATAATAGTTTATGTATCTGTAGACAACTTAAACGATACTAATGCTACGAATAACATCCGACGGGTCTTTATGACAGCACAAAGAATGTCGAATTAAATAATTAATTATAATTAACAGCATGCCCCCATTTTACTCTTAAAAATGCACAAATGATGGGAAAGAATCAGTGGGGGCATCTTTTACCTTAAAGCACAAAACTGCAAACTAACTTGACAGCTGTTTTATTACTAAGAAGAAAGTAAATCTAAAATATCTAAAAACACAAAAATGAATTTCAAAAGCATTCATATCGGACAGATGATTGAACAAAAAATGATAGAAAGCGAGATAGATTCACAACGCATATGTAATTTTTTGAAATGCACTGAAGAAGAGATCAAACAAATGTGCCAGCAAAAAATTCTTGATACAGAAACCCTGCTGAAATGGTGCAAGCTGCTGGAATATGATTTCTTTCGAATTTACTCCCAGCATCTCATTCTGTATGCCCCTCCGACTGCCAAATACAAGGCAGGAAAAACAAGTCTTCCACAGTTCCGGAAAAACATCTACACCAAAGAAATTATTGATTTTATACTGGAACAGATCAGTACAGGAGAAATGACCAAAACAGATGTAATAAAAAAATATGGAATTCCGAAAACAACACTTTACAAATGGTTAATAAAACATACAGAACAGACAGAAATTTAATTCCGTAAAATATCATATCCTCAATCTTACAATAAGACATACATCCATGAAAAAACATCCTAATTATAAAAATATTTATTCTGATATTTTAACCAAGAAATTTCCACATAAAAGAAAAGAATGTGAAGCATTACTTAATATGGAAAGCCTCTCGTTTTTGAATATTATTAAACTGAACACAATAATATTTGGAACATCCGACGTACAAACCGAAAATTTTAATCAGAAGCATCGCTCTTACCACAGATCTGATATCCTGAAAATATTGGAGTATCAGAAGAAAAACAAGCTTAATAATATCCAATTGGCCAATCATTTCAAGCTAAGCCGGAACACCGTTGCCAAATGGAAGAAAATGTTTTTGGTAAACTAGAATAACCCAAAAAATTACGCTTTTTTCAAAATAATCTGGTTTTCGGACACAATTACCGCTACCCTGTCCCCTGCCTCAAAACCACAATCCTGAACCCATTTCCCGGCAATCCTGATCTCCGGAAAGAAAACTTCATGGTAGTATGCCCGTGCGAAGGATTTACGGAAAACCTTAAGATTCCGGTTGCGGAAAATCTTATATTTGTTGGGAGAACTGATCTTCTTTTTCATTATTTGTTGTTTTTTCTGCAAACCAAAGGATACCAGCCGGTATAAACCAGTTTCTGAAAGGATATTTTATGCGAAACGGAGGATATTTCAGGATATAATTTATTTTATTCTGAGCTTTATTTTTCTCTCCTAAAACTTTATATTTGTTATTATGACTTACACAGATATGCAAGATAAAAAAATACATCAGGGCCGAAACATCAAACGTTTCCGCGAAATGCTGGGCATAAAACAGGAAGCCCTTGCCCTGGAACTGGGCGACGACTGGAACCAGAAGAAAATTTCCCTTCTTGAACAAAAAGAAACCGTAGAAACAGATATTCTGGCACAGGTTGCCAAAATCCTGAAAGTTCCGACTGAGGCGATTGAGAATTTTGATGAAGAGCAGGCAGTAAATATTATTTCTAATACTGTCAATAACAATGATAATGCTACAGGTAATTCCTTATACAGTTATCAGCCTACGTTTAATCCTATTGATAAAATGGTTGAGCTTTATGAGCGTATGCTGGAGCAGCAGAAGGAAATGATTGAGAAATTGGAGAGGTTGATTGAGAAGGATTAGATAGCACACAAAAAAAACAAACCACCAAATACATGAAAACTATTTTAGACAGATTTAAAGTAATTAATTTTAGATCAATTGAAGAAAGTGATTGGATAGAAGTCTCCGACAATACTTGCTTAGTTGGCACCAATGAAGCTGGTAAAACAAATTTACTAATTGCATTATGGAAGCTAAGACCAGCAAATAATGAGCCTATTGTTCCGTTAGATGACTTCCCACGAAATCTTTATAGCAAATATAAAACAGATAACCATGCGGACGATGTTTTCATTCAAGCAGATTTTATACTTAGCGATGCATTATCTGATGCAATTTCAAAGGAACTAAAATGTGATATAGAGCAAGTAAAAAGAGTATTAGTACAGAGAAAATACGATGGAAACTATTTAATATCATTCCCTTATTCCGAAGTAAAAACTTTCTCAAGTGAAAGAATAATTTCATTATTAAATGAAGCAAAAGCAAAAATAGCTCTAGAAGATTTTTTTATAAAAGAAACAGAAGAAAATAAAACATTAATAAATGAATTTATTGATAATGCTCGAGAGAAATTTACTGAAGATTATTTTATAAAAGAAGATATAGAAAAAACAATTTCTGACATTCAAGGGTTTTTAGATTCCAATTTTGGACGTAAGAAAAATATTCCTGATTTTTTTGAAAGTCAGATATTAAAAAAACTTCAATTTTTTATTGATGCATTTAATGCTAAACCTATTACTACAACTCAGGATATTAAGCAAAAGGTTCTTAAAAATATTCCAAAATTTGTCTATTATTCTGATTATGGAAATTTAGACAGTGAAATCTTTCTAGAAAGAGTAATTGAAGATTTAGGAAGAACCGATTTATCAGAATCTGCGAGAGCAAAAGTAAGAACTTTAGATGTTCTTTTTAAATATGTTGGATTATCACCACAGGAAATCTATGAATTGGGAAATGATACGAAAACCATTATAAAAAAAGTTAATCAATATGGCCAAGAAATAAGTTCTGAAGAAGTTGATTTAAATGAGGAAGAAGTAAAAGAATGGGCTGAAAAGAAAAAAGAAAGAGGTGTCTTATTACGTTCTGCCGCTACAGAATTAACAAATAGTTTCAAAAAATGGTGGCTACAAGGGGATTATATATTTGAGTTCCAAGCAGATGGAAGTCATTTTAGAATAAATGTTTCAGACAAACTTCGTCCCGAACAAATAGAACTGGAAGGAAGAAGCCGAGGTCTACAGTGGTTTTTTAGCTTCTTTCTTGTTTTTCTTGTGGAAACTAAAGAAGAGCATAATAATACAATTTTGTTATTAGATGAACCTGGCTTATCTCTTCATCCAATTGCTCAATATGATTTAGCAAAATTCTTCAAAAAGTTATCTGAAGATAATCAATTATTATATACCTCACATTCTCCGTTCTTAGTAGATATGGATAATTTGGCTAACGTTAAAGCAGTTTATGTAGATTCAGAAACTGGACGTACTAAAGTTTCATCAAATTTGAGATATAATGAAACTGATGCTGAAAAATCTATTTATCCAGTTCACGCAGCATTGGGTTTAACAGTATCAGATACACTTTTATTAGGTTGTAAGCCAATACTAGTTGAAGGACCAAGTGATCAAATTTACTTAAATCTAATAAAGAGATTTTTAATAGGAAACGGTGATTTGAAATACTCAAAAGAAATTGTTTTTATTCCAACAGGAGGAGTAAAAGGAATGTCTCCAGTTTCGAAATTAGTTTCATCTCGTGACAATGATTTACCTACAGTTCTTTTAGACTCTGACAAAGCTGGGGAAGAATTTCAAAAGCAATTAAAAGCAGGTAAATATACGGATCAAAAAGACAAAGTTATAGGTGTTAAAGAATTTATTGCTGAAGATGTTTACGAAATTGAAGATTTAATAGAGCCTGAATCCATAATTAAATTAATTGATAAAAGATACAGATCCGAAAATGAATTTGAAGATTTCTATAAAAAAGACAAACCAATTGTAGATCAAATTGAAGAATGGGCTAAGCAAGAAGGTATTATATTGGAAAAAGGATGGAAAGTTGAAATCGCCAGAGACTTACAAAATAAATTTGATAAGAATTTCGAAAAAGTTGATGATAAATATATTCAAATATGGAAAAAATTATATGAAAAATTATTAAGCTAAATATTAATAAAAGAGGGCAGTTATCGCCCTCTTTTATTTTTAAAATAAAGAACACAATATTTTTCAATAAAAAACTTGCGTAGTCAAATAACTTCATTTAAATTTGTAGTCAAATAACTACACAATGAATTTAAGAAGAGATGTATTTCAGGCTATAGCAGACCCTACCAGAAGATCGATCCTGATGCTGGTGGCCGCACAATCCATGACCGCCGGGGCTATTGCTTCCAATTTCGATACCGCTAGACCTACCGTTTCCAAGCATCTTCAGATCCTCACAGAGTGCGAACTGCTGAGATCTGAACAGAACGGCCGTGAAATTATTTACCACCTCAATCCCAATAAAATGAAAGAAATAGCCGATTTTATAGAACCTTTCCGCCAAATGTGGGACGAAAAATTCAATAAGCTGGAAAGTGTAATGAAAGCCTATCAGAACAAAAATTCGTGATCCGAGATTTGTGGTGCGGGTTCAGGGATGCTCAATGAATGACAGTTTAAAATCTCAAAATCCTCACCCACAAAATAACCCGAACCTCTTACCCCGAAACACGCAACACGCATCAAACCCTCAAACTCTTTCAATCTAACACTCTAAAACACCAAAACATGGAACTCAAAACAAAAATTCACGCCGAAGACGGCAAACAGGAAATATTCATCACCCGGGAATTCGATCTTCCGGTAGAACTGCTTTTTAAGGCGTATACTGAAGCTGAACTTTTCGAACAATGGATGGGAACCAAAGTAACAAAATTTGAAAACAAACAACACGGAAGTTACCGTTTCGAAACCTTAAACCCGCAGGGTGATGTGGTTTTCAGCGCCAATGGAACCATTCATGACATTGTTCAGGATGAGAAAATTATACGGACCTTCCAGATGGAAAACACACCTTTCCCCGTTCAGATCGAGTTTCTGGAATTTGAAAAGCTTACGGACAGCACCAGCAAAATTACCATCCAGACCATTTACAAATCGGTAGACTTCAGAGACCAGCACCTGAAAATGCCATTCGAACAGGGAATTAATATGGCACATAACCGTTTACAGGAGCTATTAGGTAGTAAAAGGTAGCAGATTACAGGTTGCAGGTAGTAGGTAATTTGGTCATAAATCTAATTTATCCCGCAACTCTCCCACTCTAATACTCTAATACTCTAATACTCTCAAACACGAATCCCGCCACGCATCACGATAACCAAACAATCACCACCATGAATCCAAAAACAGATTTCTTCTTCAACGAACCCGGCCAATGGCAGGCAGCATTTCAAAAACTAAGAGCAATTGCCCTGAGTACAGAGCTTACAGAAGACCTGAAATGGGGATGCCCTTGCTATACATACGAAGGAAAAAACATTTTCCTGATCCACGGTTTTAAAGAATATTGTGCCCTTCTGTTCTTTAAAGGTGCTCTGATGAAAGATCCGGATCATATCCTCATTCAGCAGTCCAAAAACGTACAGGCAGCGAGGCAGGTCCGCTTTACAGGCTTACAGCAAATTAATGATCTGGAAGATATTCTCCGAACTTATATGTTTGAAGCCGTTGAAATTGAGGAATCAGGAGCTAAGGTTGAAATGAAGAAAACAAAAGAATTTGAAATGCCTGAAGAATTTCAAACCAGGCTCGATCACGATCCGGTATTGAAAGAAGCTTTTGAAGCATTAACTCCCGGAAGGCAAAGAGCTTACCTGCTCCATTTTTCATCTGCCAAACAGTCTAAAACACGGGAAGCCCGCATCGATAAATGCATTCCGCAGATTTTTGAAGGAAAAGGATTAAACGACTAACAACTAAAAACGATACAATATGGAAACACAAAACAAATCACAGAAAAGAAACAGGATCATCTACTGGATCTTCACTTTATGGATGGCCCTCGGAATGGTATCTACAGCCATTGTACAGCTCATGAAAAATAAGGACGAACTCGCCAATTTCACCAATTTAGGTTACCCTGCTTACCTGATGACCATTATCGGAGTATGGAAAATCCTTGGCGTTGTAGCCGTTCTTATTCCAAAATTTCCATTACTGAAAGAATGGGCCTATGCAGGATTTTTCTTTGTCATGTCCGGCGCATTAATATCTCACCTTATCATTGGTGACACTTATGGAAGAACCTTTCCGGCACTTCTATTATTGGTTCTGGTAATAATTTCATGGTATTTCAGGCCTGCTGACAGGAAAATTTCTGTTAACAGCCATTAATAGTTGCAGAAACTTTAACTTTAAAAGACAGAAACACCTAAAATAACTGATATGAGCAAAAGGAAACTTTCAGCAGAACAAAGTACAGAACTTTTAAAAGTTTTAAAAACCCGTTTCGAGAAAAATATGAACCGCCATAAAGGCTTAGACTGGAAAAAGATTCAGGCAAAACTGGAAGCCAATCCGGAAAAACTATGGTCATTGAACGAAATGGAAGAAACCGAAGGCGAACCGGATGTGGTAAACTATGATAAAAAAACAGACGAATATATCTTCGTCGACTGCTCCCCGGAAAGCCCGAAACGCAGAAGCCTTTGCTACGATTATCAGGCCTGGGAATCCCGGAAAGCCAATAAACCTGAAAGCAACGCTATTGACAATGCCGCCGAAATGGGTATTGAAATAGTTTCGGAAGAACAATACCGCCAGCTTCAGGAGCTCGGAAAATTTGACCTGAAAACGTCAAGCTGGATCAAAACACCTGAAAACATTAGAGAGCTGGGCGGTGCCCTATTCTGTGACCGCCGCTACAACACGGTTTTTACCTATCATAACGGGGCAGATTCTTATTATGCAGCCAGAGGATTCCGGGGAATGCTGAAAGTGTAAGCAGTTGATATGGTTCGGGTTCCGAGGTCCGGGTTTTGAGTTGAGCATTTAATCACTATAAATTCTTTCACATGGACGGGTTAAAAAGCACCCAAAATTAAGCCCAAACATCTGCTGAATCTACCCCATCTATGAGAGATAAAAAAGCACTACTTATCAAAACCCTATGGATTAAAATTTTTTAATATTTTTAAATAACGGATTATTTATATTCCATATTCTTTCATATTGAAATACTATTGTTAATTTAGTACACAGAAATTTGAATTTAATCTAACAACTTTGGGTATGAAAAAATTAATCTTACTAGGCTCACTATCCGTTTTTCTTATGAACTGTAATAAAAAAACGGAAACCCCGGCTCCAAAAACAGAAAGCGACACAATAGCTGCAGCAGAGCCTGTGGTAGATACTTTGGGTCCAAAATCATTCTGCTACCTGGGCGTTACCGGAAAAGACAGCGTTTTTGCATCTATTGATGACAATCTGGGAACCATTACCGGAAAATTAGCTTATAAAAACAGTGAAAAAGACAGTTCTAAAGGAGATCTTACAGGTTTTAAATCCGGCGATACTCTTAAACTGACCTATGAATTCCAATCCGAAGGAACGAAAAGCAAAAGAGATATTTATTTCATTCAGAAAGATAATATTTTAACCGAAGGAATCGGGGAACATAAGGAAGAAGACGGACAGTCCAAATATGCTGATGAGAAAAAGATCAGCTATAAAGACGGACAAAAACTGGAGCCTGCCGACTGCAAAGTAGTTTCAAAGGCTTTAAAATAATTTAAAAAGGTGGCTTCGAGATTCTCAGCCACCTTCTTTTATTACTTTCTGTTAAAGTTCTCGCTCGATAATCTCTATAAACCGCTCTACCGGCTCATCCCCTGTATTCCAGGAAGTAATGAGACGGATAGCTGATGATTTTTCATCAATCTTTTTCCAGACAAAAAATTCAAAATTTTCAGATAGAATTTTAATAATCTCGTTGGATATAATAGGAAATATCTGGTTGGTATAAGTATCAGCAAGAAACTGTACTCCCCTTTCTTTCATTGCATTTTTGATTTTCATCGCCTGGATATTGGCATGTTTTGCCAGGTCAAAGTACAGGTCATCCTTCATCAGCTCCATAAACTGAATACCCAAAAGACGGCCTTTTGCCAATAAGGCTCCTTTTTGTTTGATATTAAAGGCAAAATCCTGCTGCAAATTCTGGTTATTGATGACAATGGCCTCTCCTATCAATGCTCCGTTCTTCGTTCCTCCCAGGTAAAAAACATCCGTTAGCTCTGCTACTTTTTCCAGTGTAAGATCACTGATTTCGGAGGTTAATCCATGTCCTAATCTGGCTCCGTCCATAAACAGGTACAATCCTTTCTCACGACAGAAATTGGAAAGCTCTTCCAGTTCTTTGGCCAGGTAAACCGTACCCAACTCTGTAGAATTTGATATATACACCAGCTTCGGCATTACCTGATGCGGAATATTGCTGTGATTTTCCAGTACCGGGACAATATCTTCCGGCCTAAGCTTTCCGTCTGCCGTTTCAATGCTTAAAACTTTATGCCCGGTAGCTTCAATAGCTCCTGTTTCATTGTTCAGAATGTGGCCCGGTGCGGAAGATATTACACATTGATACGGCCTTAAAATGGCTGAAATCACAATAAGGTTAGCCTGCGTACCTCCGGAAACCAGAAAAACTTCAGAATCCGGACTTTTTATTTTTTCTTTGATCAGCTTCTTTGCTTCAAGAGAATAATCGTCTTCACCATATCCGGCCTGCTGTTCAAAATTTGTGCTTAAAAGTGCTTGTAGAATATTCGGGTGGCATCCCTCGGAATAATCGTTTTTAAAAGAAAATTTCATAGAGTAAAATTAAAAAAAGTTAAACTAACAAGACCCCGTTTTACATAATATTTTGTTAGATTTGTAATGAAAATCATCTAACATTTTGAGAACAACATTAACAGAAGAAAATTATCTGAAGGCTTTGTTTCATTTAGTTGACAATGAAGGGAAAGTGACGATCAATGAGCTCAGCAAATTTCTAAACGTAAAAATGCCGAGCGTCAACAACATGATGAAGAAATTCGCTGAAAAGAAATGGGTGGTCTATGAAACCTACAAACCTCTGGTGGTTACAGAAACCGGGAAACGCGAAGCTGCTCTGGTAGTTCGTAAGCACAGGCTGACAGAGATGTTCCTGGTAAAAAAGATGAATTTCGGCTGGGAAAATGTTCATGAAATTGCAGAACAGCTGGAACACGTTCATTCCCAGATATTTTTCGACAAAATGGATGAAATCCTTGATCATCCGAAATTTGATCCACACGGAGAACCTATCCCGGATAAAGATGGAAACATCATTGCACAGGACCTGCAAAAACTGAGCGCCTGCCTAGTGGGAGAAACGGTTACTTTTGCTTCGGTTACCCTCTCAGATGATGGCTTTTTAAGCTACTTGAATGAAAGAAACCTGCTTCTGAATACCAAGATCGAAGTCATTAAAATTGAAGAATTCGACAAATCCATGACCATCGAAATCGGAAATACCAAAGAAGTTCTCAGCAGAAAAGCTACGGAAATTATTTTGGTGAAGAAATAAGTAAACTATAAATTCTCCGGACGCCTCAGTCATATGATGTATGGCTGCAATACATAAATTAAAATCCTGATATCCACTAATAACTAATGATGAGAAATATTCTGCCAACAGTAATTATTCTGGCATTTTTCAACACGACAAAAGCTCAAAAAATATTTACTTCTGATATCGATAACTTTTGGACCGCTTATGACCATATCCGGAAAGCGGAAAATAATAAAAAAGAAATTCTGGAAACCTATTTTCTGAATAAAAAAACGGAAGGACTAAAGAATTTTATGGAAATCAAGCAGTTTAATGAAGACGATTATCTGAACGTCATTGAAAAATATCCTCAATTCTGGAATTCCATTCGTAAAAACACTTCGATTGACAGTAAAAAAATCAGTTCAATTAACAAAGCTCTGAAAAAACTAAAAGTGCTTTATCCCAATAATTCAAATGGGAATATTTATTATACCATCGGAGCTTTAAAATCAGGAGGAACCACCCATAATGAAGATCTGTTTTTAGGAATTGAAAAAATTCTAGGCGATAAAAATACGGTAGTTTCAGAATTTGATAATGAAAACCTTCAGAAAATGTTTTTGTATATCAATAGTTCACAACTAGAGCACATCACTATTCACGAATTTGCTCATACCTTTCAAAAAGACGGTGAAATTAACGTATTGTCCAAAGCTATAAAAGAAGGTTCCTGTGATCTTATTGCAGAATTAACGATGAACAAAAAGTTCTCTTCACAATATATGGATTATGGATTTAAAAATTACGATACGGTAAAAGCTGCATTTAAAAATGAAATGTTCAGCCGTAACTTCGGAAATTGGTTTTACAACAGCAATACGAGCAAAAATCCCGATTTAGGCTATTTCGTAGGGTATGTCATTTCTAAAAAATACTACGACAATGCAAAGAATAAGAAGGAGGCAATTAAAGACATCATCGAACTGGATTTTAACAGTGAAGAGGCAATTTTTCAATTCTTGGAAAAATCAAAATTCTTTGAAGACAACACTAATATCAGGGAATTAAAATCTGCCTATAAAAACAATCAGCCAAAAATTGTCCGGATTATCGAATTTGAAAATAACAGCCAAAACGTAGATCCGAAAATAAAACAGATCCAAATTGTATTTTCAAAGCCAATGAATGAAAACGTTTCTATTAATTTTTCAAAATTCGGCAAAGAACATTTTCCATTAAAAAAAATTGCAGGTTTAGACAACACAAAAACGATCCTGACCCTCGAAACCGTTGATTTAAAACCCGACACTGAATACGACTTTTATGTTACAGACAGGGGAACAAAATCTGAAGATGGTTATCATTTTCCGGAGCAGGAATATAAGGTGTCATTTAAAACTGAAAAGAAATAGCTCCTGCAACAAATCACAGCTGGTGGCTGAGACTTCCTAAGCCACCAGAACCTAATATTTCAGCATTTTTACAACCTTCTCAATTTCCTCAGGAGTATTGAAATAATGTGGTGACAAACGGATAGCCCTGTCCAGACCTTTCAGACTAAAGTCAATCAAGGCATTACTTTTATTACTTACTGAAAAATATACCTTATTCTCTTTAAGTATTCTGTAAATATTTTCAATACTTCCGTCCTGAGCAACAAAAGTTACAATACTGCCCAAATTCTTTCCTTGGTCCAGTATTCTTAAACCATTATTTTGCAGACGGGTTCTTAAGGTTTCCGCCAGTTTTTTATTATAATTCTCAATATTCTGCAATCCGATTCCATTGGCATAATGCAAAGCCTCTGTCAATCCTAAAAATGAACTGATGGAAGTTTCCCAAAGCTCAAACCTTTTTGCATTCTTAAGGAGAGTGTAATCATCAAAATCTGTCCACTGTGCCCCATTCATATCCAGAAACACAGGCGCCATATTTTGTTCCAAAACCCTTTCTGAAACATATAAAAACCCTGTTCCCCTTGGCCCTCGTACAAATTTCCGGCCTGTAGCAGTAAGGAAATCACACCCTATTTTTTCAACATCTACAACAAGCTGCCCCACAGACTGACAGGCATCAACAAGGTACAAAACATCATATTGACGGCAGATTTTCCCCACTCCTTCCACATTCTGGATCAGTCCTGAATTGGTTGGAATATGGGTAACTGCCACAAGTTTCGGATTATATTTTTTAATCAGATTTTCAAGATCTTCCAAATCCAATTCATGATCGGAAAGATTTTTTACCCTGATCAGCTTCACTCCTCTCTTTTTCTGTAGTGAAAAGAAGGCCATCTGATTCGAAACATAATCATCATTGGTAGTAATGATCACATCTCCCTCTCTGAATTCAATGCTGGATAAAGCCTTTGCATAAGCGTCCGTAGAGCTTACTGTAAAAGCAATGTTATCCGGTTGGGTATTAATCAGTTGAGCTGCTTCAGCGTAAAACTGATTGAGATGCTCCGACTTCCTGCCAGCAGATTCATAAGCACCATGCTGTTGCTCCAGCATAATATGATCTGTCATTGTTTCAGCAACGATCTTTGGCATTAATGATCCTCCTGCACTGTTTAAAAATATTTTATTCGTACAGCCGTCTGTCTCTTTTCTGATTGTATCTAAATCTATTTTATACATATGGAATTGATATTTATGCATAAAAAATCCCGAAATTTTAAATCCGGGATTATATCTTTTTTAAATTTTATTAATCTAAAACGCTCCAACCTCTTTTCGGATTGGTATTGGAAGATACTTCCTGCTCGTTAACAATAATGTTTTCTTTTCTCTGACCAATATAATCAAGTTCGCTCAGTTTAGAGAAAATAATTTCTAAACTGCGAAGCATTTGCTGGATATATAATAATGGTTCTCCACAATTATGGTGGTCATAATTGGTTTCCGATACAATAGAAAGCTGGTTCAATAAAGTGTGTGGAGCAATTTCACTCCATTCCAGACTATAATTCAGCATTTCTTCCAGTTCTGCAGGGACCAGGAGCTGGGTGGAATTGTAAAGATGAAGAGCCAGCTTGGCAAATGACTCGATTAAAAATACCGGTGGCTGCCATGGAATGATATTTCTGAACTGGAAATACATGTCCCCGAATGTATTTACCATGGTAGTACACAAAAACTTAACGTTTTGTGCCAATGCCGTATTCTGGTTTTTATGGGACGCTTTCTGAATGATTTTAAATGCATACTGCTGCAGATTTCCAATAGACTTTGCATAGCTGCTGTAGTAATCCAGTAAAGCAGGATGGCTTTGGATAGAGGTACACGGCGGAATAAAATTGGAATCCACCTGGGCAATATTTGCTTTCAAATCCACTTTCCCTATAATAAGATAGTTTCCTCCGGAATAGCTGCTGTTCAGTGAAGTCACGGGAAGAAGCTCAATATGGTGATTAGGTTGTGTATTGGGATGGCGCGGTGGGATTTCTTCAGGGTCTATATCCCCAAAAGGTACTTTATCAAAAGGGTTTACAGAGATCAGGATATAGTATTCACCATCTGCCTGTTCTTCGTTCATTGATTTTGCCAGGGATTTTACACTGACTCTCCTGTCGCTTAAATCTATACGGTAACCCGCCATGGTAATGGCGCTGCATCTTTTGATGACAAGCTGTACATCATTTGTAGCGGTATTATGAACATCAAAGATTGTTTTATCCGTAAACTCGTTGGAAATAGGCAAAAGCCCGTAATTATATGTAGTGATCCCCAGTGAACTGGAATCTCTGATCGTGTCAATTAAAAAATTATCCTGATCATTAAGGTGTCTTTGGGAAACTTTCATCCCGTCTACCCAGTTGATCGCGAAATGCTTAATAGGCTGTATCATAGTTAATACTTTTTAAATTTTCTGTGATTATGATTTTTTCAATACTCCTTCTTCCTCATGCTGGATAACTCTTTTGCAGATCACCACTTCATTTTCTGAAATGTTGTTTGAAGAGATATCCTGGTCGAAATCAATATACTTTCTAAAACTGAAAAACGATTTTTTGGTGTAAAAAATCCAGTAATAAGGTTCTTTTTCTACATCCGAAAGGTGAATGATAGAGTTCGGGTTTTTGTGGTTGTAATCGTCTACTACTCTGTAAAACCAGTCTCCAAAGGTAACTCCGGTTGGAAGTGTTTTGGCTTTGATCCTGAATCTGTTGGCATCTTCAAGGTTCTTGCTTAATTCTACATTCAATACCATCAATCTGTCAAAATCTGCCCCTTCAAAATCCGGAAGTTTCTGGTCCGGTGAATATCTCCAGGTTTTGTAAATATCAAAAGGAATGCTGATAAACTGAACATAGCAATAATAAAAAACCATCGGAACTAGGAAGATAACCATGCTTGTAGCAGCCATTACCGCGTATCCCTGCCCTTTGCTGATCCAGTTAAAGATCAGGGTAAATAAATATCCTCCAAAAGCAATACACGTTAATGAAAGAATAGATTCGAACAAGATGCTCATTCCCACAGAATCAATATGCTTTCTGAAATACCTGTGCAGGAGATTCACATGAATAATACCAAAAATAAGATAAATCACCTGTGCAATAAGATACCAGTAAGGATTAAAAAGGTTTTTTGAAAAACCAAAGATCCCCGGTAAAGCCAGACATAAACTGCAAAGAAGAACGTATATAATAATTACTTTAATTTTTATAGCAGGTTTGTTTCTTCTGATAATCCCCAGAATAAACATCATGATCACTGCGATTAAAGGCATTAAAATATACCTTAAAAAAATACCTTTTACTGAAGAAATTTCCATTAGTTTCTTTTCAAATTTATACTTTGTTGGTAGTTGTAAATATAATAAATTATTTTAGAGAAATGTCGAGTATCCGAGACGGCTGGCATTTCTTTCATCGTCCTCCAGGCTGAACGAATATTCTTCTTTTTCCGTAATAAAATTTTCTTCCACGTCTACCGTTACCGGGAGAAAATAATCATATAAAGCCTGCAGAACCTTTCTGAAAGGGCTTCCGGAAATGTATTTTTTCATATCCTGATATGGGATCGGGCCTATGTTCACTACCCAGTTGCGCTGCCCATCCATATGTTTTCCGCTGGGAATGTAGGTAACGCCTAATTTTGAATTTCCCAACAGCATGGAATCGTCATTCCGTTCTATCCTGTCAATGATATTCGGGGCAAAAGTAACTTCTACCGGAACCTGAAGAAAAGCTGTCATACACCTTTCAAACCATCTCTTGTCCCCTCTGATCTGATGAAAAAAAGGCAAAATATAGATAAAAATATAAGCATTCTGCTTGTCAAGCATTTTTATAAGGGGCCAGAGCTCGCTTACAGTCTCCAAAAGCGTATCGGTATCGCTTGAAATATCAAATTCAGATTCTTTAAGCAGGGAACTGATTTCGGTGAAAAATACTTCCAGCTCAAAAGGGCGGAAAAATTTCCTTGCATCCTCCTCTATCCTTTTCTGCTTACGGATCTCGCGGACCACCGTATCTACATTCTTTCTGGAAGCTCCCAGAGACGGCGGATGAAAGAGCCCTTCGGGAAGGTAATCGTAGATTCCTTCTCTGTAGGTTTCTATAGTGAATACTTCCTCATCAAATCCCAAATAACTGCTCGAAATACTTTTGATGTCCTTAAGATAAGCACGGTCATTGATGCCGATCCGTTCTATAAATATATTGCTTACCGCACGCTGGTATTTCAAAAGATTCACCGCTACGGCTTCAGCTTTGAAGTCGGTCTGCAGTTTATTGTAATGCATGTCTACAATATTATTCTCATACATAGTGTTTGCTGTGATTATGACTTGTAAAGATAATATATCTCATAAGTTTGAAAAAATAATTTGGCTATAATTTTATTCTAAAAATACTAATTTATTGACATTAAAAGGAATATTCCGAGACAAATTCCGTAAAAATACGGTGAACAGCTACATCCCTGATGTTTTATCCCTGAAACTAAATGAATTTTATTATCTGATATGGAGAGTATTACGATATTTTTTCACTTATTTTAAGTACTATCTGAAAATTTTCCCCGGGCGCTTCTTTATTTAGATTAAGTTTTATTAACACATCCCGCGGAAGAAATTGATCATAATTGGTACAGGTTCGGAAACCGGTCCGTATCTTTGCAGCTTGTAAAATGTTATTTATAATGAAAAGTATTTATTCTAAAATTCTGATTTTAGCATTCATTTCATCTTCACTTTATTCTTATGCATGGGGATTGACGGGGCACCGCATTATTGCAGAAATTGCAGAAAATCACCTGTCGGGTAAGGCAAGAAGGGAAATAAGAAAAATAATGGGGAAAGAACGCCTTGCCTACTGGGCAAACTGGCCGGATTTCATCAAATCTGACACTACTGGTGTGTGGAAGGAAGCTTCATCATGGCATTATGTAAATGTAGACCCACAGGCAGACTTTAAAGCATTTGACCAGAAGCTGAAAATGCAGGCGGGTCCTAGTCTTTATACCCAGGTTAATACTTTGTCCAGCCAGATTAAAGATGAGAAAACCTCTGAAAAGGACAGAAAAATTGCACTGATTTTCCTTATTCATATCATGGGAGACCTTGCACAGCCTCTGCATGTAGGCCGTGCAGAAGATCTTGGCGGAAACAAAATCAATGTCACTTATTTCGGGGATAAAACCAACCTTCATTCTGTATGGGATGGAAAACTGGTAGATTCACAGAAATACAGCTACACGGAATATGCAACCCTTTTAGACATTAAATCCAAAGACGAAGTAAAGCAGATCCAGGCCGGAACTGTTGAAGACTGGCTGTACGATTCCCATAAGATTGCCAATAAAATCTATGCCCAGACGCCAAACGATTCAAAATTATCCTTCGATTATCAGTATAAATTCAATGATACGCTGGAAAGACAGCTTCTTTACGGAGGCCTGAGACTGGCCAAACTGTTGAATGATTTGTTTTAATAGTTAATGGTTGCCGGTTATCAGTTGATAGCCTGTCGGAAATAATAAGCGGGACTTCGGTTTCGCTTTTTTGTTTAATGTTTAATGTTTAATGTTTAAAATTACTCTGTAAGTTTTAATCTGTTTCTTTATCCTGATTTTTGGTGTTCTCCCCTAAATTTAAAAAATAATTAAAACTGGTGTAACCTTTTTACCACTTCATACGTATAATATATAGTAACTCTTTTTTGAGGATAAAAATAGATGAGACAATTAAAAATCACTAAGCAGGTAACCAACAGGGAAACTGCTTCATTAGACAAGTATTTGCAGGAAATTGGTAAAGTGGAACTGATCACTGCGGACGAAGAAGTAGAATTGGCACAAAGAATACGTGCAGGCGACAGAGCAGCACTGGAGAAATTAATCAAAGCCAACCTTCGTTTCGTAGTTTCCGTATCCAAGCAATACCAAAATCAAGGTCTTTCTTTACCCGATTTGATCAATGAAGGTAATTTAGGACTGATGAAAGCAGCAAAAAGGTACGATGAAACTAGAGGTTTCAAATTTATCTCTTACGCGGTATGGTGGATCCGTCAGTCAATTTTACAGGCTTTAGCTGAGCAGTCAAGAATTGTAAGGCTTCCTTTGAACAAGATTGGTTCCATCAACAAAATCAATAAAGCATACGCTCACCTGGAACAGGAAAACGAAAGACCACCTTCCCCGGAAGAACTGGCTGAAGTTCTTGATATGAGCGAGGAAGATATTAAAGAATCTATGAAAAACTCCGGAAGACACCTGTCTATGGATGCGCCTTTAGTAGAAGGTGAAGATTCTAATCTTTATGATGTATTGCGTTCAGGAGAATCTCCAAGTCCGGATAAAGATCTGATGCTTGAATCTCTTCAGATTGAGATTGAAAGAGCATTGAATACTTTGACTCCAAGAGAGGCGGATTTGGTGAGATTATACTTCGGACTGAACGGAAAACACCCGATGACTTTAGAAGAAATCGGTGAAACTTTCGATCTTACCAGAGAGAGAGTTCGTCAGATCAAAGAAAAAGCGATCAAGAGATTGAAACATAATACCAGAAGTAAGATTCTGAAATCTTATTTAGGTAAATAAAATTTATTGCAAAACAATGTAGGCGGAGTCTGGTTTCAGGCTCCGTTTTTTTTTGCCTGCCCAAATCCGGAATCAATCATTCTCAAACTTCTAAAAGAGGAAACTTCAAAATAAAGCTGTAACAATCTTTAGACTATCATCAACTAATCCAATAAAACCAATCTAAACATTATGAAAAAAATCCTTTTTGCTTCTGCCTTAGCCCTATCAATACTTTCCTGTAAACAAAACGAATCCGGAAATACCACCGTTGCTGAGAATGCGGTCGATGATACAGATTCCTCTTTAAAAGGCTCTTTTGAAAGCGGCCGTAATGAAAATATGATTGATAAAATTTATTCTGAACTTATCAAAAAGGATAAAAAGCTTAAAGAACTGGACGAAAAGCTTGTCAAACTTAACGAAGAAAACAGAAAGGTTCTTACAACCTATGAGGACATACTCTATAAATCTGAGTCCTTTTATCAGGATGCTCATTTTCAGGCTACCAATGTTAAAGATTCCCTTTTAAAACAACAGCTTGAAAAAGAAATCAAAATAAGCTCCGACAGTTACAACCAGAAAATAAGCAAAGTAAAAGAGCTGATCAACAAAGTGAATACAAACAATGATCACATCACCAATCTGTACACTGCGTTCAAAATCAGGAAAGCGCTTCCCGAAATTGAAAAATACCAGAATGCTCACCCGATGAAAACGGACAACCTGGAAAACTTCATTAAGAAACAGGATCAATTACTGAGTGAGCTGAAAAATATAAAGTAATGGATTACAACACCAAATTGCTAGATACGAAAGAAGTAACAGGTTCAGTAGTTTCATAAAAAAGCTGTCCAAAAAATGGACAGCTTTTTTGTTGGCAATTTTCTCAAAAATATTATTTTTTTTCTTTATTCAATTTCTGATATTGTTTGAAGTAGTTGGTGAATGATTCACTTTCCTTAGGATTTGATTTCTGCCAGGCCTTTAATGCCTCGCTCTGCTCCCTATAGTTAAGGAATGTTTGAGTATCTATGATCATATTTCCCTGTGTCTTTATTTCTTGCAGCACATCAGTTCTTATTTCCTGTTTCGTCCGGACACTCTCCTTATACCATTTCACTCCAGAAAGAGCACTGAAAATTCCAAGTCCCCACCCAGATAAAATAACAAATAGGGAAACATATAAAAGAGGCTTGTAATGGTTGAAATAATCTTTGTAGTTTTCAAGCTGCCGAAGATCTTCCGGAGAAATTCCAACCTTTACATTTCCAACTTTTTCCTTAAGCTCTTTCAGATTTTGCTCTACGAAATATTCTGTTCGTTTTAGCTTTTCGTCCATAATGGATACTCCGGAGCTGAGACTTTGAAATTCTTTGTACAAAGATTCCGTTTTGATCTTGAGTTGATCCATTAGCTCCATAGAGTTGAGCCCTTCCGTACCAAAGTTTTGATTTTCTTCCATAATTGATTTTATATACTTAGGATAGAACTATGAAACCCTGTAAAACTTTTTTACAGCATCCGTTTCAGTAGCACTGGATTTTATGCAATTATTTTGATAAAATTTTAATCAAATTCTTATAAATAGTAAAATTAAATAATATAGCTGAAAATAAATATCACAAACAATTGAATACTATTAAAATAAAACTCATTGACAATTTAAAATTCAAATATAGCCGTTATCAATCACTAAAATATGGATTTTTTACGTTTAGTCTATAAATTAGATATAATAAATCACTTTAACATGAACATCAGTTAATATAGATTTATATATTAAATAGATTTAATAAAAAATCAATAATAAAGATATATTAAAATCTATTTGATACTTTTTATTTAAAACCGCTAATCCTGACAAAAACAAAATAAAATATCCTGGTCTTATATGAAAGTACCGAAAAAACTTAATGCCGTCAGAAGAAAATTCATGCACAGCATTACAAAAAATATAGGCAAATCAAGCTATTCTACCGTACATGCCCAAAACACAACGATAAAAAGAATATTAATCTCCCGTCCAAATCACAGACTAGGAAACCTTTTATTGCTTACACCCATTGTTCAGGAGGTTACCAATTCGTTTCCGAATGCCAGGATTGATTTGTTTGTAAAAGGAGGCATCTCTCCCACTGTTTTCAAAAATTATGGGAATGTTGATCAGATTATCCAGCTTCCCAAAAAGCCCTTTAAGAATTTGTTTAAATATGTAAATGGCTGGTTTACTCTGCGTTGGAAAAAATACGATCTGGTGATCAATTCTACAAACGGCTCGTCATCAGGAAAGCTATCCACCAGGCTGGCCAATGCCAAATACAAATTCTACAGCGAATGGGATGAGGAACTTCATCTGAAACATCCTGATTATGAGCACTCAGCGAAAAATGTGATATATAATCTGAGGAAATTCCTGACGCAATTGGGATTTGAAGAAAACACTAGCAAAATACCCTATTTAAATATAAAATTAGATCAGGATGAAATAGAGGATGGTAAAAAAAAGCTATTTCAAATCTTCAATAACAACAACAAAACAATCTGTCTGTTTACCAATGCTACAGGCGATAAATGCTATTCCGAAAACTGGTGGGGCTCTTTTTATGATCATCTGCAATCTGAATTTCCTGACTATAACTTTGTAGAGCTTCTGCCCGTAGAAAATATTTCCAAATTAAATTTTAAAATACCTACTTTTTACAGTACCGATATCCGGGAAATGGGCGGATTTATTGCCAATACCTGCATTTTTATCGCTGCTGATAACGGAGTGATGCATTTAGCAAGCGCATCAGGAACGCCAACAATAGGTTTATTTTCCGTCACCAATGAAAATATGTACAAGCCTTACAATGATAAAAGCTTTAGCGTAGATACCAACCAGCTCAATGAAAATGAAATATCAGATCTGATAAAAAAAGCACTTCAATGATGACCTTAGGCCAATATAGAGCCGCATGAACTTAATGAAATTTGAATATATTAATACTGCCCAAATGTTACTATGAACCTTATCGTTGCAACAGATTACGCCCATTACGCAGCTGATGTGCTCCGTATTATAAAGAATTTTCAAAATGAAGGGAACTTAATAGGGCCCGGAACCAGAAATATTGTAAAGTGGATCATTATCAACAATATGACACTTAATTTTAAATCATTTAAACAGCATAATATAATTAACAGGCATGTTTACAAATTTTACCGGAAATCCAAAGCAAAACGCTCTTTCGAGTATGCTAATTTGCTGATCTCTAAAAATTTCTATACTCCGAAGCCCATCGCTTATGTGGAATTTCACGACTGCATTGGGTTAACAAACAGCTACTATATAAGCGAGCAGCTGGAAGACGGGTTTACATTGGAGGATGTATTTCTCAACAAAAGTTCCTTTGAAGACTGGCAGGAAATTGTTAAAGGTTATACTTTATTAATCTATCAGTTACATGAACAGGGAATTGAATTCATTGATAACTCTCCCGGTAATTTTTTAATAAAGAAAGTCGACAATGAATACCGCTTTTTTCTGGTAGACTTAAACAGAATGAATTTTCACGACAGATTTGAAATTCCTGACAGGTTCAAAAATTTTTCGCGCTTAACCAATGATCCGGAAATCCTGCAAATCATATGTCAGGAGTATTCATTGTTATCGGGAATATCCCAGGAACAATGTCTGGAGCAAATTATTAAAGCTACAAACAGGCAAAAGACTAAGCGTAAAATAAAAAAAGTGTTGAAGTTTTATAAATATTTTCTAAAATAGTACTGCTTATAGAATTCTGGATAAAAATAAAAGGTTGCCATTTTTTGGCAACCTTCTTATTAATAGGTGAAAGTAAGTCCGGCTCCCCAGCCCATTTCATTATCATAATTTCCTGAAACGGATAACCATTTTTGTAAAATATATCTCAATCCGGTTGAAAATTCACCATCAGAATTGAGGCTGAAATTTCCTCTTATTCTTCTGGAAATCGGAATATCTTCCCTGCTTAACTCAAGGAGCACTTTTCCATTCTGATCCACACTGGCATCAGCCGTTATCAGCATCGGCAAAAGATATTGTACCCCAACCATGAAAGCATATTGATCTTTTGAAGCTTTCTGCTGTCCAAACCATGTTTTCTTACCTTGAAATTTCATGCCCATATCTTCTGTCATCTGACGTTCCATGATCTCATGATTTTTCTGAATCCTGAAACCGGCATATGGAAGTGCCCATTGGAATTTGCCCAGAAATCTTCCCACTTTTACATTTCCTTCAAAATGATCAAAATCCCAGTTGGAATGAAACTCGTTCAGGTTGGCCCATCTCGGTCCGAACATCGTCATCGTTTCAGCATGCAGCTTATTGCTGGCAACATCCAGCATAGCCATTGAGCTGATCATTCGATTGTCTTTCAGGAAGTTTTTCCAGGCCAGTTTCCTGTCCGGCAGCTGCGGGTTGGGTTTTGAATTTTCATAGCTGAATATTCTTCCCATTCCGGCCATCATATGGTATAGAATATGACAGTGGAAAAACCAGTCACCGTCCTGGTTGGCAGCAAATTCAATTGTGTTGGTTTCCATCGGCATGATATCCACTACATTTTTCAGCGGGGAGTATTCTCCTTTTGAATTGATCAGCCTGAAATCATGACCGTGAAGGTGCATCGGATGGCGCATCATCGAGTTATTGTACATGGTAATTCTCAGGATCTCCCCTTTCTTTACAAGAATTTTATCTGTTTCAGTTACTGTTTTATTGTCCAGTGTCCACAGATAATGGTTCATGTTTCCTTCAAGGGTAAATTTGAGTTCTCTTACATTTTCTCCGGGCAGAATAGTCTTTTCAGGAGATTTTAAAAGATTGTACGATAGCCTTTTGATCGGCTTTTCTTCCTTCATATCCATTCCTGCATGATTTTCATGCCCTGTTGTTGAAGTTCCCGAAGTCATTTTTGAATGATCTTCTTCCTTGGTTTTAACTCCCATCATCTCATTCATATGCTTCATGGTCATTTTTCTCTGGCTTTCAGAAAGTTCGGGGTACATTACTTCATTCATATCCATCATCTGGTTCCCCATTGTCATGTTCATAGGCTTCATATTACCGCTCATTTCCATCATTCCGTTCATCATTTTCATTCCCTCAAACAGCATAAGCCGAGGCAAGGTTGGCGCTTCTACTTTTTCACCGGAACCCAGCCATAATGACGCATGTCCTACCCTGTCTTCTGATGTGGAACGGAATTCAAAGCTTTTATTTTCGGGAATTGTTACCTCGATATCATAAGTTTCGGAAACTCCGATGATAAGACGGTCAACTTCTACCGGAACTACATCATTTCCGTCATTTCCAACCACTTTTATTTTTCCGCCTCCGTAATTCAGCCAAAAATACGTGGATGAACCGCCGTTGGCCACTCTTAGCCTTACCTTATCTCCCGCTTTCAGATTGGAATAATCAGAGCTTGGAAGTCCGTTGATCAGGAATTTGTCATAGTAAACATCACTTACATCCATGGCTTCCATTCTTTTCCATTCATTCAGGGCTTTTGTCCCGAAATTTCCGGATTTGATCGCCTCCCAGTAACTTTGTACTACATTTTTTTTGATGGCATACCAGTCTGTATTGGCCATATGAAGCCTTCTTGCGATCTGCATAGGGTCTTCATCGCTCCAATCACCCAGTAATACAGGGATTTCTTTCGTATAAACGGGTTTGGGCTCACCTTCTCTTTTGTTGAACACCAAAATACCATTCATCCCAATCTGTTCCTGCAGAGCCTCGTGGGAATGGTACCAATAAGTCCCATTCTGGGATACCCTGAACTTATATAAATGTGTTTCTCCGGGTGTTACAGGTTTTGTGGTAAGGTAAGGAACGCCATCATGTTCATTGGGAAGAATCACACCATGCCAGTGAAGCCCTGTATTCTCTTTAAGCATATTGTGAAGATAAATCTCAGCAGTATCCCCTTCCGTAAAATATAAAGTCGGTGCCTGCAATTTCCCGTTAATGGCAATGGCTCTGCGGTTTTTTCCTGTAAAATTAACGATGGTATCTTTTACATACAGATCATACCTTACAGTTTTGCCTCCAAAAGTAACTTGTCCGTTTTCAGAATTTCTTTTGAATGGAGTATGGCCTGTTTCCGGTTTTTCTGCCAGGACGGACTGTTTGCTTTCCTTTTCTATCAGTTCCATTCCACATTTCGGGCATTTGCCGGGTTTTCCAGAGATGACTTCCGGATGCATGGGACAAGTATAAACAGGCTGTGCCTGAGGCAAAGTTGTTTTCGGAGATTTTATTTCAGCTTTATCTCTTTTAATTTCTGTTGCTTTGGGACTTGGATTAACTTTAGTCTGAATTTTTGTTTTCTTTATTTTAGGTTTAACCTCTGTTGCTTTCTGTACTGTTTTAGGTTCAGCTTTCGGCTGTGGCTGTGCCGTGACTTTCGGTTTTACCACAACAGTTTTCTTTACCAGAGTCATTTTGCATTTGGGACAGTCTCCGGGTTTTGAAGAAACTACCTCAGGATGCATTGGACAGATATAATAACTTTTCGTTGCTTGGGCGAAAGTAAAAACAGTAAACAAAAGCATCAGAAACATGATTATTTTTTTCATAATACTCTGAACTTTTAAAAGATGTACAGCTTAATTAAAATTATAGATTAAGCTATACAATCCATTGTTTTAAAATGAAATACAATAATTATTTTATTTCAGACTTTACACTTCCGCAAGAAAGCATAGATTTTCCGTAGTATGGATTCAGGATTTGTTTTTCGTCACTTAACCAGCTTGAATCTGCCATTGGGCAATACTGTACATAAACCGGCTTTTCCGAAAGTTTAAACTCTTTTGTCAAAGCGATCATGTTCTCGGAAAGATTAGAAAAGGTTTCTCTTTGCGCTGTAATATCCCTTGCATCAGAAATCACTGTAGCATCTTTTCTTAAAATATTCAGATTTCCTTCCGAAACGGATTTGTAATCAATAGTTGAGGCTGTTTTGATGAATTCTGCTGCCGCTTTTGAAGTTGTATCTGCATCATCGGAAGCCAAAGCAGCTTTAATGGCAATGTAATTCTGGTACAGTTTTGAAACCTGCGCATCTTTTTTAGACTGTGCAGAAAGTGAAATAATAGAGAATAAAGAGAACGCTGCTGTAATGATATACTTTTTCATTGTTTTAAATTTTAGAATTAATTTTTTAATAAAGAATAATAGAAACGCATAATGCGTGGAAACCTGTTGCCAGCGAAAGCGCAATCATCTGATTACACGAGACAACGGACGGTTTTTAAATTCTAAAATTACAATGATTGATATAAATAGGAACCGGCCTGTATTCGGGCGGACCGTTGATTTTTATCTGGGTAAATTTTGAAGCTGAAAAAGACTTGTCTATAAAGAAAAATTCGTGCTGAATAAATGTTGGGGCAATCTGGTTTGAAAAGTCGATCTTAAGCAAATCCGATTTCTGGGAATCATCTACTTTTACAACTTTAATCTCGGTTTTACAACATCCTTTTTTCTCTTTAACGCCACATTTTCCACATATATCGGTGGTTTTCTGGCTTACGGAAACAAATTCCTCCATACAGAAGTGTACGCTGAAAGCCGCTCCGGAAGAGAATCCGAAGTAGAAAACAGAGAATAATATGGCAAGAATCTTTTTCATTGATAGGACAAAGTTAAAAATATCCCTGAAACCTGTGTTATAAAATTCTGTATACTTGTTATAAAATTCAGCAAAATAAAAGCTTCTGAAATTTTCAGAAGCTTTTTTTCTATTCTCTCGCTGATTTTGCAGGTTGAGCAGATTTTATTTTTGAGTTATCAACTAATTTCTAACTTCTAATTCCTATTCTAAAGTTTGAATTCAAGTTTTACATTGAAGAAACGTCCTGTAAGACGTACCGGAACCGGATACATTACACTTGAATTATAATCGGTGATCCACTGATTAGCCACCGTATTATTAATATTAAATGCATTGAAAACCTGAACTCCCAGGGTTAACTCCTCAAAATTACCCCAGAAACCGTAACGTTTTTTCTTGTCTTTGGAATCAATGAACACTTTTGAAAGCCCTAAATCCACTCTTTTATAAGCAGGTAAAGTTCTCTGATACTGATAAGGATCAGTAAAAACAGGCGCTCCGTTCGGAAGTCCCATGGCATATACCAAAGTAAGGTTGACACGCATAGAAGGGAATTTCGGCATATAATCCTGATAGAACATGGCAAATCTGAATCTCTGGTCAGTAGGTCTCGGAATATTTCCTCTTCCATCAATATTTTCATAGACTCTGGCATAACTTGCAGACAGCCATGAATCTACTCCTGGAACAAATTCCCCGAACAATCTGGTATCAATTCCATACGCGTATCCTGAAGCATTATTTTGCCCTGAATAGCGGATTCTTACATTATCCATATAGTAAGGAATCAAATCATCCATTTTCTTGTAATAGGCTTCCGTAGTCAGCTTAAACGGTCTGTCGTACATATAGAATTCATAGTCATGACCAAGGATCAGCTGCATGGACCGCTGAGATTTTATATTGGAATTAAAGTTTCCGTCCAGATCTTTGATTTCTTTATAGAAAGGCGCCTGGTAATAGATTCCTCCCGAAAGCTTGAAGAGCATATCGGAATCCCAATCAGGCTTTATGGCAAACTGGAATCTTGGCGAAAAAATCGTTTCCTTATTAAAGCTCCAGTTGGAAACCCTGGCTCCTGCATTAACAAATACTTTACTGGCTCCCCAGTAGAATTTCTGGGAATACTGGGCATATGCGGAAAGTCTTGAAGGTTCTATTTTATTTTTCCCGGCAATCTGATAGAACAGTTCCAGGTCTCCTGATTCTCCGGTTCTCGGATCGTCAATAGGACGCGGAATACTGTATCCTGAGGAGTCTACCAGTTTCCATTCGTTGGTATTATCACTCAGGTTTTCTTTTTCATATTTAACTCCTACTTCTATGTCCGTATTGATATTGGGAGAAAATTTTGCTCTGAACTGCGTTCCGTAAGTTCTTACAAACAGGTCGTTTCTGGCATGCTCTATCTGTCCTCCTCCATCAAAAGAAGGGACCGGATCTCCTGTTATGGGATCAAAAGTCTGGATCTCATAGCTTGAAGCGATAGAATAATATTCTTTTTCCCTGTTCTGGTAGGCAAAACTATCCAATGTAAATTTCCACTGATCTGAAGGCTTAAAGTTCAGGGAGAAAGTTCCCATCATGTTTTTGTACATATCCTGTTCCTTTCCGCCATAGCCGATATTGACCGTAATCGGCTGCTGAAGGCTCCCGAAAGTTACACTCTTAGCCTTCGGAACCATTTCATAATCATTCTTGGAATAATACCCGATGAATGACATGGAGAATTTATCGCTGAGATGATAATTGATGTACGACTGGAAATCCCAGTAAGTCGGGTTGAAATCCGTATCTTCATTCAGGGTATTCAGAACAAGGTTGGTATTTCTGTATCTACCTGAAAACAAAGCGGTCAGCTTTTTATTTTTTGATGCTAAACCGGCTGTCAATCTTCCACCAATCAAACTGGCCTCTCCCGAAAGTTCAAATTTTTCAGGTTCGCGGTAATAAATATTCAATGCAGAAGACATTTTATCGCCATATTTCGGTTCAAATCCTCCGGCAGAGAAGTTGACCGTCGAAACCATATCAGGATTGATGATACTCATCCCTTCCTGCTGTGAATTTCTGATCAGGAAAGGTCTGTAGATCTCAATATCGTTAATGTAGATAAGGTTTTCGTCATAGTTTCCGCCACGTACCATATATTGTGAAGACAGCTCGGTATTTGAGTTTACGGAAGGAAGTGTTTTAAGAAGACCTTCAATTCCTCCGCTTATGGTAGCAGCTCCCTTAGCGTCCTTTGCTGAAATTTTGACATTGGTAATGTCGTTCGTTTTTCCGACAACTTTTTTCTGGAAAACGACTTCCTCAATATCGGTTACTTTATCTGCCGTATCTCTTTTTCTGTTTTGAGAGAAAATAAGCATGGGAACCATAAGGCTCAACGGTAAAACTAGTTTTTTCAAAAGAAATGCTTTAAAATTTCAAACGTGAATATATAAATTTTATTTTAACTTATTTAAACTTTATTTAACATTTCGAATCTAAAAAGTTAAAATCATAAAAATACAGTATTTTTATGATTTTCCTTTTCAATATTACATCCGGAAAGTATTTTTTGAATTTAAATAAGCTTTAATAAATTATAAAATTGATTCTCTAACTCTTGTTAATTTTTGCAACAAATCTTCCAGTAAATCCAATCTTAGCATATTGGCTCCGTCGGACAAAGCAGTTTCCGGTGTAGGATGGGTTTCGATGAAAATTCCGTCTGCTCCTACAGCAATTCCTGCTTTGGCTATGGTTTCTATAAGATCAGGTCTACCTCCTGTGACGCCGGAGCTTTGGTTAGGCTGCTGTAATGAATGGGTAACGTCCAGAATAACCGGCGCATATTCTCTCATCGTAGGAATACCTCTATAATCTACAATAAGATCTGTATATCCGAAAGAATTTCCTCTTTCAATAATAGCTACTTTCTGGTTATTGGAATCCGTAATTTTCTGAACGGCAAATTTCATGGATTCAGGAGAAAGGAACTGTCCTTTTTTCAGGGTTACGCATTTTCCGGTTTCCGCTGCAGCGACCAAAAGATCGGTCTGACGAACCAAAAAAGCAGGAATCTGAAGCACATCAACATATTGCGCAGCTAAAGCTGCATGCTCATTTTCATGAATATCAGTTGTCGTAGGAATATTAAAGGTCTCTCCTACTTTTTTAAGAATTTCAAGTGATTTTTCTTCACCGATGGTTGTAAAAGAATCCACACGGCTTCTGTTGGCTTTTTTAAAGCTTCCTTTGAAAATATAGGGAATATTGTATTTGTCTGTTAGGCTGATTACTTTTTCTGCAATTCTCAGGGCCATGTCTTCACCTTCAATGATGCATGGGCCGGCAATAAGGAAAAAGTTTTTTGAATCTTTGTGTTGGATATTATCTAAATACTGGATCATTTTTATTTCAATTAAAAAGTTCAGTAAAAATACTTATAAAGTTTCATAATCGAAAATTATTTGAGGGCTTTAACCATTCCTGATCACCGGCTGTATTTTATTATTTTATAACTTTATACTATGAAAGCGAGAGAAACTTTGGAAGAATTTTATGATCTGCACGGAAGAGAGCATGATCAGTATGCTCAATGCAATGTCTACCGCAGAGAGGATTTTGAGTGCAGCAAAAGTTTAAAACCTGTTTACCGCAGAGATTTTTATAAAATATCAATGATGTGCGAAGGAACGGGAATATTAAGCTATGCTGATAAGTTCATCAGGATCGACAGGCCTTCTATTGTATTTCTCAATCCGCTGATTCCCTATTCCTGGGAACCTGAATCTTCAGTACAGACCGGCTATTTTTGCCTTTTTACAGAGGAATTTGTAAGCCAGGAACTTAAAAATGAAAGTTTATCTCAATCTCCTTTGTTTAAAGCAGGCGGAGATCATGTCTTTTTTCCGGATGAAACCAGGGTACAGCTGTTAAAAAACCTTTATGAAAATATGCTGAAAGAAGTCCATTCGGATTATGACAATAAGTACAGCCTTCTCAGAAATTACATACAGATCATTATGCATGAGGCAATGAAAATGCAGCCGCCTCAAACGTATGGTCAGCATTCGAACGCTGCCGAACGCATCAGCACTTTGTTTTTAGAGCTGCTGGAGCATCAGTTTCCGGTTAGCCAGAATAATATTATACTATTGAAAAATGCAAATGAATTTGCGACACAGCTGAATATACACACCAACCACCTGAATAAAGCACTCAAAGAAACAACAGGAAAAACGACCTCAGAATGGATTACCGGACGGATCATCAAAGAAGCAAAATCCTTATTACAGTTCAGCAACCGGAGTGTGAGTGAGATTGCTTATTCCCTGGGATTCGAACATTCTTCCAATTTCATTATTTCTTTCAAGAAAAAGACCGGAGATTCTCCCAATCAGTTCAGAAAAAGAATTCTTTCCAAATCATAATCTTTGATTTGTTCTGCATAATTATTCTATAGCACTACAGGCGAACTTTGTGTCATTCTAAATAACGAATTATGACACATCCTACTTTTCAAGGAAAAACAGTACTCATTACGGGAGGTACGACAGGTATCGGACTTGCCGCTGCAAAATTATTTTTAACAAACGGCGCACAGGTGGTTATTGCCGGCCGCAGGGAGCAACAGGGAAATGATGCTTTGGATATATTGCGTACCATAGATCCAAAGGTACATTTTGTACAGACTGATGTCTCAAAAAGTGATCAGGTTCAGCATCTGATCAATGAAACCATCAGGCATTTCGGAAAACTGGATATCGCATTCAATAATGCAGGCATTGAAGGACAGTTTTCAAGTATTGACAATACTTCTGAGGAAGAATTTGACAGGGTCATGAATATCAATACCAAAGGTATCTGGCTGTCCTGTAAATATGAAATTGAACAGTTTAAAAAGCAGGGAACCGGCGGAGCAATTGTCAACACCTCTTCATGGCTGGCCAAAGGAGCATCTTACGGATCGTCAGTTTATTCAGCAAGTAAAGCTGCAGTAGACGGGCTTACAAAGGCCCTGACCATTGAAACAGCATCCGAAGGCATCCGTATCAATAACATTCAGCCGGGATATATCCGTACTCCAATGTTTGACAGGTTTTTTCCGGGAGAAAATGCTGAAGAAGCCATAGAACCGTTTAAAAAGCATGCTCCGGTAGGACGTTTTGCCGCTCCTGAAGAAGTAGCGGAGCTGGTTGTATGGCTAAGCAGCCCTGCAGCCTCTTTTGTTGTGGGCGAAAGTATCCTGGTAGACGGAGGTTTGGCAATAGGAGGACAGCGATAAAATGAAAAATATCTTTTATTTCATTTTATGGGCAGCAAGTAGTCACTTCAATGCCCAACAGACGGATAATAGTAATTCTTCACTTAAAAATACAGCAACGGATCATTCAATGAAATACAACGAACTCTATCAACATGGAATTGCTGATGCATTTATAGGTGGGCTTTATAAGGGAACTCTTTCGCTCGGGAATTTAAAGTTAAAAGGTGACTTCGGTCTGGGAGCACCTGATATGCTGGACGGAGAGCTTACCATACTGGACGGACAAGTATACCAGACAAAGGCTACCGGGCAAACCGTTACCCCTGATGATCAGTTTAAGTCATCTCTGGCTTTTGTAACGTTCTTCCAACCGGATCGTATTTTCACCCTTAAAAATAAAGTAAATCATCAGAAGGCTCTTCAGGAAATAAGTGAAGTTTTGCCAGGTACAAATACAATGTTTGCCATTAAAATAACAGGAAAGTTTACTCATATGAAGACCAGGGCTTTTCCTCCCGTGGAAAAAGAACCCTTTCCTACCCTCACTTCTATTGCTGACAGGCAAAAGACCTTTGATTTTTCAAATACTGAAGGTACGCTGGTTGGTTTTTATCTTCCTGAATATTTAAACGGAATCAATATCAAAGGGTTTCACTTCCATTTTATTTCATCAGACAAAAAAAATGGTGGACATGTGCTGGATTTTGAAGGTGAAAATTTGAAAACAGAAATAGCACCCCTAGAAAGCTTCAGACTGGAAACCCCAAAAGATAAAGATTTCCGGAATTTTCAATTTGAAACAAAAAATAATGAATCCCTTGAGCTTCTGGAACAGGGAAAATAGTCCAAAATAGACTGTATATTGAAAAGCAGGTTTTACTATAATGAAACCTGTTTTTTTAATTCATTTTCTTCAAAATCTTCTCAAAAGTATTGATATTCCGGCTGGTGAACTGATCTTTAAGACTCTTTTTACCTAAAACCTTTCCAAAAGAGGAATCCAGTGTATTGCCTTTTGGAACCTGCCAGTAAAATATATCTTTGATAATCAATGCTTTTTCGTTTTCAGCTTTGGAAGCAGCTTCAAATTCTGTCATCAGGACATTTTCCACTCCGGGATTTCCTACAAAAGCATATATATGCAGATCACTATTTTTTTCAAAGGGAATACTGTCCCAGAAGACCTGAGTTTCTTCCTGGGACTTAATAAATAAAAATGCTTCATAAGAAAAATGATCAGACATCGCCTTCTCTAAAATTATCTTGAGTTCACCGGCATTTTTATCAGAAGAAAAAACAATATTTCCTGAAGCCAGTACTGAGCTTACGTCCTGCATTCCTGCTTCTTTAAAAACCTGGCATACATCGGCCATTTTCATATTGGTTCCTTTTACGTTTACGCCGCGGAGAAAAGCACAGTATTTCATAGTCTTCAATTATTATTTTAGCGATTTTTAAATCCTTTATGTGATTCAGAGTTAAATCCGACTTTCTCATAAAATTTTACGGTTTCCTCTCTATCAGTTTCTGTTATAAAAATTATTTGGGAACAATTATTTTCTTTTCCTATTTTCTCAAGCTCGTTCAATAAGTTTCGGCCAACTCCTCTTGCCCTATAATCTTCGTGAACTATAAAATTTTCCATCACTAAAAATGGTACACATTCTCCATAAAGTTCTTCGCAAATAATTCCCTGTATAGTTCCAATTACTTTTCCCTCTTTTTCGGCACAAAGAAAAATGTAATTTGAGTTTTTCGAGAGCTCGGCCAATTTCTGTTTCATCTTAGGAAGATTCATTCTATCATTCCAAAAAAGCATGTAAAGATTTGCGATTTCTTCTAAATCACTTTCGTTTATTCTTCTAATTTTATAATCAATATTACTAAAAATTATTAAAACCTTTTTAATCAATAAAAAATTATTTTATCCTGACATATAAATTATAATCTGTTCCTGAGGGCTTAAAATGGTAGATTTTTTCTAAGATTTTACTGTCACTTTTCAGGTGGTCTTTTATTCTGAATTCTTTCAGAAGCTGGTAATGAGTCTGATAGTATTCTGCATCGTCTCCTTCAAAGAGGTTTTTATAGGAAAGAAGGTATTTCGGTTTTCTGTTTTTCACAGTATTGATCCAGTAATGAGGTTTATCTTTCTTTATTTCGGTTTGGATCTGTTTGTCAACCAATCCTACTTCATCAATCGCTTTTAACCCTGAAAAATAGGGTACATAACCGGCGGGTTCCAGAAGAATCCATTGGTTTTTGTCTTTTTCGTAAGTATTAAGAAACAATCCGATCTTTCTGCGGTAATTCCACTCCCCGTTTCCTGTCGCAATAGAATGTATGGTCTGGAAAAGAGTCATTGGAAGAATATAAAATACCACAAGAAGGGACAGCCATACATTTCTTTTCTCTTTCTGTTCCAAAACAAAAATAAGGACCGGAACAAAAAGTAAAAGCTGTGGAACCCAGTAATACCAATCAAATAAGCTTTTTTGAGAGATAAAAATAATCTGTTTTGCCCATCCGAAAATAAAGATCATCCATAAAAAATAATTTCTCTTATCTCTCTGTCTTATAAGATAAATAAAACACAGCAGCTCAAAAATAAGGATAATGATTGTCACAGGGTTGAAGTTTCCGGGAAGTTTCAGCATTCCCCAGAAATTCCCGAAGCTTACAAAGAAATATTTGAGATTTTGAGCAAAGGTAAAATGGTGTTCGTAAAGAAGCTTTTTGGCCACAATAGTATTATTGACCAGTTCTCCGAAATAGAGCCAGTTGAAGGAAAGCGTCCATATAAGACCCAGAATTCCTCCGAAAACGTAATTCCATCTGATTTTTCTGTTCCAAAAAACATCGACAAGAAATACAATTCCCAGGAAAATAATGGTATCGATCCTTGTAAACATAATCAAAACAGGCAGAAAAATCAGGGCCCACTTTTTGCCTTTGCTGAAACCGTAATACAGAAGCGCCATTTCCAGGAAGAAAAGAATTCCGTATTCCATTCCCAGTATGGAAATCTTGATCGAGGGCGGCAATATGCCTACTAAAAATATAAAAACAGCTTTATGCCACGGATTTTTAAGGGTAAGATGGGCAAGAAACAATGTTCCTATTGTAAAAAGAATGGAATTAAAAATCAGTAGTGGTTCTACAAAATGTTCTTTCCCGAAAATAAGGTTAAAAAAATAAGATACAAAAACATACAGATGGGTGGTAGAAGCCGAAATTTTGGTCTCACCATTGAATCCTATCACTCCATAATCCAGCAGATTCTGGGCTACTCTCCAGGTAATGAATGCATCTTCCTGGATATAATGGGTCAGTAAAAAGAGAAGTTTAAGAGTTACCGTAAAAATTACAGCATAGATTGGGAGCCTGTTATTTTTATTTTTTGCCATCACGCATTTTTAGTTCCACAAATATAATCTTAAAATTGATGAAACCCAATAACAAAAAAACGGAACCGAAGTTCCGTTTTTGTGAGCTATTATTGTGTTGCTTTGATAATTGCTGTGGTGATCTGATCCTCTTTCTCTTTGGAATAAGTAGAATCATAAGGTTCCATCACATCAAACAGGTATTGGTAGAAAGGAGTAATCTTCTGTACTTTTTCAGATTCGTTCCTTGCTTTTTCTTTACCCATCTGCTGAAGATCCTTGATGAAAGCATTGAACTTTTTATCAATCGGTTCTATAGATTTTACAAGATAAGCATAGGCTTTTTCATTCTGACCCAGTTTCTTGTAAGCGTCTGTAACGGCACTTACTACCAGAGAATATTCCATTGGCTTCGATCTCATCTGTCTTCTGGCAAAACTCTGATCAGCCGGAGCAAGGCTTAAATAATAATCATATTCATCAAAAATACCTTTTTTAAGAATTTCAGCCAGCTGAAGTCCTTTTTTCTCCTGGCCTGCAATAATATATCCGGTTACCATAGCACTTAATGAACGCGGATCATTGTATTTTTCAGCAGGAATTTCTTTTGATGCAAGATCCAGCAATTCTATGGCTTTCGCTTTCTGTCCGCTTAATGCCAATGCTGAAGCTGCTCTGCTTGCTGACATTCTGTAGCTCATGATATTGGAAGTGGCAGTTTCATCAAAGTGAGCGTTCAGATCTTTAAAGTTCCCCCATCTGAAGTTTTTCACTACATTATATAAAGAATTGGTATCTACTCTACCCATATCTCCGTCTGCATTCTGGGTGGTGTGGATAGGAACCAGTCTGTAGCTGAATCCGTCAAACTGAAGGTATTCGTCAAGATAAAAGATATTTTCGCTGTCGTAAATTCCTCCTGATGAGAAGTTAACCGGGCGTTTCCAATCGAAATTCGCCAGCATATCCATCAGGATCAGGTTATTTTTATAAAGAGTGTTTCCTTTGTAAGTAATCATGATCTGGTTTACTACATTCGGAAGGTCTGCCTGGTTGATGATTCCAGCTTTTAAAGCATTTTCTTTGTTAACAGGAAGAATGAATTTATTTACCGGAAGAATGTTGTATTTCTCATACTTCTCTTCTCCGAAGTACATTTTTAAAAGCTCATCTTTTTCAGGAGATTTGAATTTGATAAAATCAATAGCTTCTTTCAATGTCAGTGAATCCTGTGTCAGATATTTTCTAAAGGCTCCAAATTGAGTATCAGGAACGCCTTGTTCTTTCAGCATAGAGAAAACTCCTTCCCAGTCTTCTTTTTTCATCATATAGATCTGGTCATTAACACCGTCTCTGTAATCTTCGTGAGTCAGCTCACTAGGAATTCCTGCTGCGTTATATGTTTTTCTTTTAATCTGATCTAAATTCCATGGAGTCGAAGCAAGGGTAAAGTTAACCACCTTTACATCATCTCTGAATCTTTCCGTTTCCTGAATAGCCCATACAGGGTAAGTATCATTATCTCCATAAACAAATAAGATATCATTTTTAGGAAGTGATTTTAATACTGAGTAGGCATAGTCATAAGCTGTATACCTGTTGCTTCTGTCGTGTACATTGTAGTTCTGGAAGCCCATCATGAATGGAACGCCTAATAAAACCACCCCTAATGCAATATTTGCTCCATTGGATTTTACTTTTGACTGGATAAACCATAAAATAGCTGCCGCTCCTAGCCCGATCCAGATGGCAAAAGCATAAAAGGAACCGACCATTGCATAATCTCTTTCTCTCGGTTCGAAAGGTTTTACGCCGGTATAGAAAATGATTCCTACACTGGTTAAAATAAATAATGAAAGCAGGGCATAGAATCTACCAAAGTCCCTGTTCAACTGGAAAAAGAAACCAATCAATCCTAAAATCAATGGTAAAAAGAAGAATTTTACCGTACTTTCATTCTTGAATTTGGCAGGCATTTTATCCTGGTTGCCAAGCAAAGCATTGTCAATAAAAGGAATTCCGGAGATCCAGTTTCCTTTCGTGTTTTCCATGTTCCCTTCAAGGTCGTTCTGCCTTCCCACGAAGTTCCACATCAGGTATCTTACGAAGTAATACCCATTCTGGAAGGTAATGAAATAATCCATATTCTGGGCCAGTGAAGGCTTCTGAACATTGATAAGGTTGTACGGCTTAACCTTCAGGTAATCGGCTGCCGTAATGGTTTTATCTTCATATTTTCCTCTCAGTTCATCGAAAATCTGCTTGGCCTGAGGATTATCCGCTACATCTTCATTGGCATAGTTGAAAGTAAAATCAGGAGCTCCGTACATGGAAATGTAGTTGGCCATCACGTCCTTATCTTCATTGAACATCCTTGGCATTAAGCTCACCTGAGATTTACTGAATGTATAATTGAAACGGTCCCCTGTTTTTCTGTAAGTTCCGGTTTTTTCATCTTTTTCATAGATTTCACCGGTTTTCTTTGTTTTAAAGCTTCCGTCCTCGTTTTTCTCAATTCCGTTGGCATCAAGGAAAGCTGTATAGTTTTGACCGTAAATAGTAGGCCAGTCACCGTATTGTTCTCTGTTATAGTAATCCAGCATACCAATTGCCGTATCAGGATCGTTAAGGTTCATCGGTGGATTGGCATTCGCTCTGATAGGAATAACCATCCAGCATGAAAAACCGATGATCATATACACTACCGACAATGCAGCAGTCTGATATATATTTTTCTTAGCTTTTCTTGCATATTTAATTATAAAATAACAAGCTGCCACCATCAAAATAAATGCAGCAATGGTTCCTGAATGGAAAGGAAGTCCAAGCCCGTTAACGAAGAATATTTCAAGTCTTCCGAACATGGTCATGATTAATGGGAAAATAATTTTGAATACAATGATCAAAATTCCCAGCGTAATGGCATTTGCCCAGATAAAGTTCTTCCAGGTAAATTTGTAATTTCTTGCATAATATACTAAACATACCGCCGGAACTGCAAGCATACACATCATGTGAACTCCCACAGAAAGCCCTAATACAAAGAAAATAAGGATGATCCATCTTTCGCTGTCTTTGGCAAGGTATTCATTTTCCCATTTGGTAATCAGCCAAACGAGCAAAGCAATAAACATGGAAGCCATGGAATATACTTCTCCTTCTACCGCAGAAAACCAGAAAGTATCCGAAAAAGTAAAGCATAGAGCTCCTACAGCTCCTGCAAAAAGAATGGAAATTTCCTGGTGTTGGGTAACTTCATCAAAATCCTTGTTTAGCAGTCGTCTTACAAAATGGGTAATCGTCCAGAATAAAAATAAAATCGTCAGCGCACTGAACAATGCAGACATCGCATTGATTACGATAGAATAATTTTCACCCTTCCCTAAAGCAAAAATGGCTGCCACAGCACCCACAATCTGGAATAAAGCCGCTCCGGGAGCATGCGTTACTTCAAGTTTTACCGCAGAGGAAATATACTCGCCACAGTCCCAGAAACTGAAATTAGGTTCTATGGTCGACAAGTACGTGAAAAATGCAATGACGAAAATCACCCATCCTAAAACGGTGTTCCATTGCCTAAAAGTCCAATTTTTCATAGTATTAAATCAATTACGCGAAAATAAGGCTTTTATACGATTCTATGGTGTTTTTAACAAAATTTAAAAATTTTGGCGTAGTATTTGCGATCGTACTTCAGCTAAGATTGCAAATCAGAAAATAAATTTTGCTGAATCACAGGCTTGAAATCAAACAAAAGTTTAGTAATTATTTATTTTTTTGTATTTTTGCGGTCAGATTTTTATTGAAAATAACAAATAATGAGTAATGTTTACGATAATATTCTTGGCCTAATAGGAAATACTCCTATGGTGAAGCTTAATACTGTTACAAAAGATATTCCTGCAACCGTTTATGCCAAGTTAGAATCATATAATCCTGGACATTCCACAAAAGATAGAATAGCACTTCATATTATAGAAAACGCTGAGAAGAAAGGTTTATTAAAGGAAGATTCCGTAGTTGTAGAAACTACTTCAGGAAATACCGGGTTTTCTATTGCGATGGTCTGTATTATTAAAGGATATAAATGTATTCTGGCGGTAAGCGACAAAACAAAGCCCGAGAAAATTGCTTATCTGAAAGCATTAGGGGCTACGGTATACATATGCCCTGCCAATGTTGCTGCAGATGATCCTAGATCTTATTATGAGGTTGCTAAAAGAATAGCTTCAGAAACACCAAATTCAGTTTACATCAATCAGTATTTCAATGAATTGAATATTGATGCGCACTATCAGACTACCGGTCCTGAAATTTGGGAGCAGACAGAAGGCAAGGTTACACACCTTTTTGCCTGCACTGGAACAGGTGGAACATTGTCCGGTTCAGGTAAATTTTTGAAAGAAAAGAATCCTGATATCAAGATTATCGGTGTGGATGCGGACGGCTCGATACTAAAGAGCTACCACGAAACGGGAGAGATCCATAAAGAAGATGTTCATCCTTATCAGATTGAAGGAATGGGAAAAAATTTGATCCCTTCTGCCCTGCTTTTTGACAAGGTAGATGAGTTTGTGAGGGTAAATGATGAGATGTCTGCTTACAGAACCCGTGAAATAGCCCTTAAAGAAGCTATCATGGGAGGATATACAACAGGAGCTGTAACCCAGGCGCTGATCCAGTATGCCCAATCCCATGAATTGACCAAAGATGACATTATAGTACTGATCTATCCTGATCACGGGTCAAGATATATCACAAAGGTATACAGTGACAAATGGATGGCCGAACAAGGTTTTGTAAATAACTGCGTACATAATTACGATGAAGTTTTCAAGACAGAATTTATTAAATAGATTTAAATAAACCACGATACAAATCAAGCCTTTTGTGTTCTACAGGAAAGGCTTTTTTACTTAAAATTACGATACAAAATGTTGGATATTTTTGAAAGAATAAAAGAAAATCCAGGACCTCTTGGACAGTTTGCAGATTACGGTGAAGGTTATTTTATTTTCCCAAGACTTGAAGGACCTATCGGGCCGAGAATGCAGTTTCAGGGAAGAGAAGTGATCTTCTGGAGTGCCAATGACTATTTAGGATTATGTAATCACCCTGAGGTGATAGAGGCTGATGCTAAAGCCGCTGCAGAATATGGAATGTTTTATCCAATGGGCGCAAGAGCTATGTCCGGTGAAACAGAACAGCACCTTCAGCTGGAAAGAGAACTGGCAGATTTTGTACAAAAAGAATCAGCGTACTTATTGAATTTCGGATACCAGGGAATGGTTTCTACCATTGATGCTTTGGTAAGCAGAAATGATGTGATTGTATATGACGTGGATTCTCATGCCTGTATTGTAGACGGAGTAAGACTTCACTCAGGGAAAAGATTTACCTACAGACACAATGATATTGAAAGTCTTGAAAAAAACCTTCAGAGAGCAACAAAAGTAGCTGAAGAAACCGGAGGCGGTATTCTTGTCATTACGGAAGGAGTTTTCGGAATGAGAGGCCAGCAGGGAAAACTTAAAGAAATCTGTGATCTTAAATCCAAATACAGCTTCAGACTGCTTGTAGATGATGCACACGGATTCGGAACTCTTGGAAAAACAGGAGCCGGAGCAGGTGAAGAGCAGGGATGCCAGGACCAGATCGATGTATACTTCTCTACATTTGCCAAATCTATGGCAGGTTTCGGAGCTTTTCTTGCCGGTGATAAAGAGATCATCAGATATCTGAAATTCAACTTAAGATCTCAGATCTTTGCCAAATCTCTTACAATGCCAATGGTAATCGGAGGCTTGAAAAGACTGGAGCTTTTAAGAACCAGACCGGAAATTAAAGCTAAGCTTTGGGAAAATGTAAACAAATTACAAAGCGGACTTACAGAGAGAGGGTTCAATATTGGAAATACCAATACCTGCGTAACACCAGTAATGATGCAGGGAACTCCGGTAGAAGCTACTCTTCTTGTAAAAGATTTAAGAGAAAACTATCGAATTTTCACCTCTGTAGTTGTTTATCCGGTAATTCCGAAGGGAATGATCCTGTTAAGATTGATTCCTACTGCTTCCCATACCGATGCAGAAATTAATGAAACATTAGCAGCGTTTGAAGCTATTCATGATAAATTAGTAAGTGGTTACTATAAAGAGCAGGAACAGAAACTTCTGCAAGAGCAGGGTTTAAGTTTTAAGCCAATCTAATGAAAAAGATAAAACCACTGAAAATTTCAGTGGTTTTTTTATGGAACGCTTTATTTTAAATCATAACAAAAATGAAATTCAAAGGTTATATGCTGGGAATTTTATCAGCCATTTCATTCGGGCTGATTCCTATTTTTATCCTTCCTCTGAAGCAGGCTCACTTTTCCATGGACATTACCTTGTTCTATAGATTTTTATTTTCAGCGATGATGGTCGGCGGATACCTGCTGTATTCCAAAGAGAGTTTCAGGATCAATAAGAAAGAAACGCTGATCCTTGCTTTTTTGGGAGTGTGCTATGCTCTTTCCTCAGAGTTTTTATTTATCGGTTATGATTTTCTTACGCCGGGAATTGCTTCTACCGTTCTTTTCATTTATCCGGTTATTGTTGCTTTGATCATGTTTTTCTTTTATAAGGAAAAGCTTACCAGCCTTTCGGTAGGATCTTTGGTTTTTGCTTTTGCAGGTGTTATTGTCTTATGCTTAAAAGAAAAAGGCCTGGAAATCAATTTTGCAGGTTTGGGAGTTGTCATGCTGAGTTCTCTGTTTTATGCATTGTACATGGTGATCGTAAATAAAGCGGATATGAAAGTCTCCGGGTTTAAGCTTTCCTTTTATTCAATGCTATTCACCTCAGGATTTTTTATGATAAAAGCCTTTACAGAAGGTGAATCTTTTGTCATTCCTTCCCTGTCTATTTTTTTTAATTTCATTGTCTTTGCTTTTCTGACGACTGTAATTTCCGGCCTATGCTTAGTGTATGCTATAAAATATATCGGATCTACGCCTACCGCTATTTTAGGAGCACTGGAACCGGTAGTTGCTGTAATGGTAAGCGTGCTGATGTTCCATGAAAAGTTTACTGTAAATCTGCTTATTGGAATTATTCTGATTCTTTTAGGGGTTATTTTAAATGTGATTGCGGATAATAAAAAGTCCAAACATCATGAGATTTTAGAAAAATGCATAAACATTTAATTTTGATAAGGTCCATTGCAGCATACGGTACAATTTAACTATCTTTGCAAATAAAATCTGGTCAAGATGAAAAGCATTAAATCAATGTAAATCAACATCTTAAAACCCGATCAATATAATTAATTTGAAAATTTTCCTATTGAAAGACCTGCTTCTCATTACTCCGCCTTTTACCCAGCTCAATACTCCATATCCGGCAACAGCTTATATAAAAGGTTTTCTGAATACTAAAAATATTTCCAGCTATCAGATCGATCTGGGACTGGATGTTATTTTGGAACTGTTTTCAAAAAGTGGATTAGAGAAAATTTTCAGCACAGAAATTAACCTTCAGGAAATATCGGAGAACTCACAAAGAATTTACGCTCTCCGGGAAGAATATTTAAAGACAATAGATCAGGTTATTCCTTTTCTGCAAGGAAAAACCCCTACACTGGCCAGGCAAATCTGCAGCATGAACTTCCTGCCCGAGGCGTCCCGTTTTAACCAGCTGGATGATATGGATTTTGCGTTTGGGAATATGGGACTTCAGGATAAAGCCAAGCATCTTGCCACCTTATATTTAGAGGATATTTCTGATTATATCATTGAAAATATCGATCCGGACTTCGGATTCAGCAGATATGCCGAACGCTTGGGGAAAAGTGCCAATTCTTTTGATGAGCTGTATTCTAAACTAGCAGATAAACAGACGTTTATTGATGATTTTACTTTAAAAATACTTCAGGAAAATTTAGAGTTTATCCAACCTAAATTGGTCTGTTTTTCCATTCCGTTTCCGGGAAATCTTTATGCAGGTTTCAGATGTGCCCAATATATTAAAAAACATTATCCACACATTAAAATTGCAATGGGTGGAGGATTTCCCAATACCGAACTTAGAGAAGTGAAAGATCAGAGGGTTTTTGAATTTTTTGATTTCATTACTCTTGATGATGGCGAGCTTCCTCTTGAGCTTCTTTATGAAAATGTAAACAGACCAAGCGAAACTGCAGAATACAAAAGAACATTTTTAATTGAAAACCAAAAGGTTACCTATAAAAATAACTCCAAACGTCCCGACTATAAACAGGCCGAAATCGGTACTCCTGATTATACTGACCTGAAGCTGGATCAATATGTTTCTGTTATTGAAATTGCCAACCCCATGCACAGTTTATGGAGTGACGGAAGGTGGAATAAGCTAACAATGGCACATGGCTGCTATTGGGGTAAATGTACTTTCTGTGATATTTCCCTAGATTATATCAGGATTTATGAACCTGTTTCCGCCAAAATATTGGTTGACAGAATGGAAGAGCTCATCAAAACAACTGGTGAGACGGGATTTCATTTTGTGGATGAAGCAGCACCGCCAGCTTTAATGAGGGAAGTTGCACTGGAAATTCTACGAAGAAATCTGGTCGTTACCTGGTGGACGAATATCCGTTTTGAAAAAAGCTTTTCCCGGGATTTATGCTATCTCCTGAAGCTTTCAGGCTGCGTTGCAGTTTCCGGAGGTCTTGAAGTAGCCAGTGACCGTTTATTGAAATTAATTGAAAAAGGTGTTTCGGTGGAACAGGTGGCACAGGTAACCCGAAATTTTACAGAAGCCGGGATCATGGTTCATGCCTATCTGATGTACGGATATCCTACTCAAACCATACAGGAAACAGTGGACTCTTTGGAAATGGTAAGGCAAATGTTCGAAATGGGAATTCTGCAAAGCGGATTCTGGCATCAGTTTGCCATGACCGCTCACTCACCTGTCGGAATCAATCCTGAAGAGTTCGGGGTAACTCCTGTCAAGGAAGAAATTCTGTTTGCCAATAATGATATTGATTTTAAAGACAAAACAGGAATCGACCACAGTAAGTTCAGCTTCGGATTGAAAAAGTCTCTCTTTAATTATATGCACGGAATCAATTTTGAAATTCCGCTTCAGGAATGGTTCGATTTTAAAATTCCGGGAACAACTATTCATCCTGACTATATCCATGACTGTCTTCTGGACGAAAATCAATTTGGCTTTAAAGCTAACTCCAAAGTTGTTTTTTTAACGAAAAACGTAATCGCTGAGAATCGCGTAAAAAATAAAAAGAAATACTCCGGTACCTATACGCTTCTTACATTTCACTTAAAAACGAACATTATAAAGATCGATCTGGAACAGGATAAGGCGGAATGGCTTCTGAATGTACTGAAAGAAAACTCTATAGAAAACCCGAAAAAAGTTACAGCTCAGCAACTTAAAAATCAGTTTGAAGAGAATTTTGAAGATTTCGAATTATTCTGGTTTTCAAAACCTATTCAGCAGCTCAAGGAAAATGGGGTAATCTTAAGTTTATAAAATTTTTGTTTTTTCTCAGAGATTTTTAAAATTGGGAAACTTTCTATAAGTTTGGCTAAAGCCAGACGAAATTTGATGTTTAATATAAAAAACGGGCTAAAGCCCGTTCCTATTGATATAAAATTTTGTTTATCAGAATCTTATTAATTGGGAGTTTCTTTTGATACGGTACCAACAGATACTTTTTCCTGAACTTTAATAAAATTAGGGTCCATAATCGCCATGCGTTCTGCCAATGCTTTATAGGTTGGGAATTTCAGGATAGAAGCTCTCCCGGACATTTCCCTGTATATGGTAAAAGATTTCCCTCCAGCTGTTTTAAGCTGTTTTGTAGTTGTGATATACCTTCCGATAAGCTTACTTTTGGCATCATAGATCTCAATATCTATAGGGGTTTTATCCATAATAGTGTCTTCAGAGCCAAAACTTACTGGTAAATTGGAAAAATAGCCCACAGGAACACCATTGCTGAGAATCTCGCCTACTTTATTGACCTCAATATTCATCTTGTCTATCTTCTTTCTGATCGCATAAGCATCTTTTGTTTTAGCGTCCAGCTTTCTTTTCGGAACATTTGAAAAAATCTCATCAAGATTTTTGACATTGATCCCTTTGTTATCAATGATTTTCAACCCTTTTATAGAGGTATATACCGCTGATTTTTCTTCACCGGAAAATGCGGACGGAGAAATATAATCCAGTTCTATGGTTTTATCACGGTTATAAACCCTGTTTAGATTAATATAACTGTCTCTTACAGAATCCACAATGCTTTTATCTATGAACTCTATGGTATACATGGGAGTCTCATTGAGATCCATAAATGTATAGACATTGGATTTGTTGGAGATCTTGGCGACATGAACACCGTCAAGACTTATAATACCTCTTTTGGTTTTGAAATTTTGGGCATTGCACAGGATTCCCAGAACGGTAAAGAATATGATTATACTTTTCTTCATAAAATCAGACTTTTACACAACATAAAAAAAAGTGTAACCAAAGTTACACTTTCTTGAAAATATATTTAGCTTTTCATTTAATTATTCACAAAGGATAATTCCTTTATCATGATTAAATTCTACAACACCGCTTTTGATAGGATAAGAAAAAACAGAGTCTTTCTCATTTTCTTTGGTAAAGTTTTTAGCATAAGATTCTTCTACAGAAGAAGTAAAAAGCTTCACCTTACCTCCGATTAAAGAAGAAACAATAGCTGCGTGGTTTTTCATGATGTGGAATTCACCATTTTTTCCCGGCAACAACACAGAGTTTACTTCTCCTTCAAAAACTACGTATTCTGGTGTTAAAATTTTTATATTCATTTTTTTATGAATTATAGATTATAGATTTTAAATTTTAAATGATTTTTCAATCTAAAATCTAAAATTTAACATTTAAATTTTCTTAAGCGTTTTCAGCTAACATTTTTTGTCCAGCTTCGATAGCTTCCTCGATAGTTCCTTTCAGGTTGAAAGCAGCTTCCGGTAAATGGTCTAATTCACCATCCATAATCATGTTGAATCCTTTGATAGTATCTTTGATGTCTACCAATGATCCTGGGATACCTGTAAACTGTTCAGCTACGTGGAAAGGCTGAGAAAGGAATCTCTGAACTTTTCTTGCACGGTAAACTACTGATTTATCTTCTTCAGAAAGTTCTTCCATACCAAGAATCGCGATGATATCCTGAAGCGCTTTGTATCTCTGAAGAATTTCTTTTACTCTCTGAGCGCAGTCATAATGTTCAGCACCGATAATTTCCGGAGCAAGGATTCTTGAAGTAGAAGCCAATGGATCTACCGCAGGATAGATACCTAATGAAGCAATCTTTCTGTCTAGTACCGTAGTTGCATCCAAGTGAGCAAACGTAGTTGCAGGAGCCGGGTCAGTTAAGTCATCCGCAGGTACGTAAACCGCCTGTACTGAAGTAATTGAACCGTTTTTAGTTGAAGTAATTCTTTCCTGCATCGCTCCCATTTCAGAAGCAAGAGTCGGTTGGTAACCTACCGCTGATGGCATACGGCCAAGTAGTGCAGATACCTCAGAACCAGCCTGTGTAAAACGGAAGATGTTGTCTACGAAGAAAAGTACGTCTCTACCTTGTCCGCTTTCACCACCGTCTCTGTAGTATTCAGCCAATGTAAGACCTGAAAGGGCTACTCTCGCTCTTGCACCTGGCGGCTCGTTCATCTGTCCGAAAACGAATGCAGCTTTTGAATCTTTCATCGCTTCTAAATCTACTTTAGAAAGATCCCAACCTCCGTTTTCCATAGAGTGCATGAAATCATCACCATATTTGATAATTCCTGATTCAAGCATCTCTCTCAAAAGGTCATTTCCTTCTCTCGTTCTTTCACCTACTCCGGCGAAAACTGAAAGACCTCCGTGTCCTTTTGCAATATTGTTAATCAACTCCTGGATCAATACTGTTTTACCTACACCGGCACCACCGAACAATCCGATCTTACCTCCTTTTGCGTAAGGCTCGATAAGGTCGATTACTTTAATACCTGTAAATAAAACTTCCGCAGAAGTTGAAAGTTGATCAAATTTTGGAGCTGGTCTGTGAATTGGCAGACCACCTTCTTTAGAAATATTTTGAAGTCCGTCGATAGCATCCCCAACAACGTTGAATAGTCTTCCGTTTACAGCTTCACCGATTGGCATGGTAATAGGATTTCCAAATCCAATTACGTCCTGCCCTCTTTTAAGACCGTCAGTAGCGTCCATTGCGATACATCTTACTGTATCTTCGCCAATATGTTGTTCTACCTCTAAAACTACTTTTTCACCGTTTTCTTTTGTAATTTCTAACGCGTCATAGATTGCTGGAACAGCTTCCACATCTGTGAAGACAACGTCGATTACCGGACCAATAATTTGAGAAATTTTACCTTTAATTTGGTTTGCCATTGCTAAATTTTTTCTTGGTGCAAATATAATGATTCTTCATAAACCCACAATTGGTAAAAAAAAGATTTTTATCATACTTTTTTATTAATTTACGAATGTATCAATTTGACAATATAACAATGATATTGTCTGGAAATATTGATAAACTGTTAAATTGGTACATTGGTACATTATCTTTATATTTGCACTCAAATTTTTCCGTTTTGAAAATTTTCAAGAATTTTAAAGATTATTCCTCCCAAAAGCCTTTAGCATTATCTCTAGGAATGTTTGACGGAGTACATCTGGGACATAAAAGTATTATTGATGAACTGATCAATGTGGGCACAGAAAACAATCTGGAAACTGCTATCCTTACTTTTTGGCCACATCCCCGTTTTGTTTTCAACCCGAATGAAGATCTCAGACTTCTCAATACACTGGAAGAGAAAAAACAGCTGATTGAAAAATACGGCATCAATCATTTATTCCTGAAAGAATTTGATGAAGAGTTCAGAAACCTTACGGGAGAAGAATTCGTACGCCAGATCCTTATTGATAAACTGAATGTAAAATACCTTATTATAGGTTACGACCATTCTTTCGGAAAAAATAAGAGCGGTAATTTCGAACTTCTTGAGAAACTATCAAAAGAACTGGGTTTTGTTGTGGAACAAATGGAAGCCATCAACATCCACGAAAACAATATCAGCTCCACTAAAATTCGTAATGCTCTGTTGACAGGCAATATAAAGGAGGCCAATGAAATGCTGGGTTACTCCTACTCTGTTTCCGGAACCGTCGTTCATGGAAAAAAGATTGGAAGAACCATCGGTTATCCTACCGCCAATATTGAAACGGAATCTATCAAACTTCTTCCAAAAAAAGGAGCTTATATTGTAGAAGCCGAAGTAAAAGGACAGCAATATAAAGGAATGCTCAGCATCGGTACCAATCCTACCGTAAATGGAGAGAAATTAACCGTTGAAGTGTATATTCTTGATTTTGACGGCGATATCTACGATGAAAAGATTACTGTAAAGTTCAGGGACTTTCTGCATGACGAGATTAAGTTTGAAGGCCTTGAAAAGCTTATTGAAAGGCTGGATGAGGACAAAAGACTGACCCAGGAGTTTCAATTTTAGCTATTTACAATTTCTTCCTTAGCTTTCTTCGTTAGTGAATTAAACACTAATTCGTAAGAATGATCGATCAGTTTAAAGATCAAATCTCTTTTCAATCCGTCTGCAAGTACAGAATTCCAATGGGTTTTGTTCATATGGAATGCCCCGGTGATCTGCGGATGTTGTTCGCGAAGTTCTGCACTCCACTCAGGATCGGTTTTTACATTAATACTTAACGGCTGCTTTTCTAAGGGCATCAGCAGGAACATTTTTGTCCCGACTTTCATCACAAGCGTTTCATTATCAAAAGGGAAAGTTTCCGTGACTCCTTTTTTTGTCAGGCAATAATCTAAAACTTCGTTGGCATCCATGAATTTATGATTGATAAGTGATTAATGATCATTGATATTAATTTCAAATTTAGTAAATTTAAGAAAGAAATAATATCATAACCAATCACAATTATTATGAAAGCTTTGGTCATCGGTGCAACAGGCGCTACAGGAAAAGATCTGGTTAAGCAATTGCTTAACGATAAGGAGTTTGAAGAAATTGATATTTTCGTAAGAAAGCCTGTGGATATCCAGAATGATAAGCTGAATGTTCATATAGTTGATTTTGAAAAACCGGAAGAATGGAAAGATAAAGTGAAGGGTGACATTGCGTTTTCATGTCTTGGAACTACATTGAAAGATGCCGGAAGCAAAGAAGCTCAAAGAAAAGTAGATTTCGATTACCAGTATGAGTTTGCCAAGGCAGCGAAGGAAAACGACGTGGAAGATTATGTTCTTGTATCGGCTTACGGAGCCAATCCGAAATCTAAAATTTTCTATTCGAAAATGAAAGGTGAGCTAGAAGAAGCCGTCAAGCAACTCCATTTCAATAAAATTACCATTTTCAAACCCGGAATGCTTGAAAGAAAGGATTCTGAAAGAACCGGGGAAGTTCTGGGCAGCAGGATTATAAAATTTGCAAACAAACTGGGACTTTTGGAAAGCCAGAAGCCTTTACCTACAGATGTTCTGGCTAAAGCCATGATCAATTCGTCCAAAATAAAAAGCAACGGCTACTCCAGCATTAAACTGGGGAATATTTTCTGCTTTGCGGAAAAAACTGATCATTAAAAGCCGGCTGAGCATTTTTATTTAGTAGTTTTTGCACCAATACTGTTTCCTAATTTTTCATATTCAATATCATCAGGCTCCCAAAGCTCTATTTTGTTGCCTTCTATATCCATGATGTGAACAAATTTACCGTATTCATAGGTCTCAATTTTGTCAACAATGGTAACGTTTTCTTTTTTCAGCTGTTCAACGAGCTTTTCAAGATTCTGGACGCGATAGTTGATCATGAAATCTTTTTCAGAAGGCTGAAAGTATTTCGTTTTATCACTAAACGGGCTCCACTGGCTAAATCCTTTTTTAGAATTGTCCGAGCCCTGATACCATTCAAATACGGCTCCATACTCATTGGTGCTAAGTCCCAGATGATCTTTATACCAATCTCTCATCTTTTTGGGATCCTTACATTTAAAGAAAATCCCACCGATTCCCGTAACTCTTTTTACATCATCTGAATTCTTTTCTGTAGCTGATTTAAAGGCGAAACCGAGCATAAAAGAAGCCAGAATACAAAGGGCAAAAATTAGTTTTTTCATGAGCAAAAATTTATTTTTTATAAAAATATATTTTTTTCGGATACTTTGAGCATATTATTGGTTGTTTATAAACGCTTCGACTCCGCTCAGCGTGACAGTTTAAACAATACAAGTAGTATTAGAAATGTCACGCTGAGCGGAGTCGAAGCGTTAATTATGCTTTATCTTACTTCAAATACTTCGTAATAGCCTCATCCGTAGGTTTTGTAGTACTTACAAAGGTATCAATCAGTTTTCCGTTTTCATCCAGCAGGAATTTGGTGAAATTCCAAAGGATCGTTGTATTCTTAACTCCGTTGAGTTCTTTTTCTGTTAAATATTTAAAAATAGGAGCTGTATCATCTCCTTTTACAGAAACTTTAGCCGCTAAAGGAAAGGTCACTCCATAATTTTTCTGGCAGAATGCTCCAATTTCAGTATTGGTTCCCGGCTCCTGACCTCCAAAATTATTGGCAGGAAAGCCTACAATAACAAGTTTATCTTTGTATTCTTCATACACTTTTTCCAGATCTGCATACTGTGGCGTGAATCCGCACTCCGATGCTGTGTTTACGATAAGGATCTTTTTTCCTTTAAAGTCTGCAAAGTTAATCTCCTTACCATCAAGGCTTTCAACTTTAAAATCATATATTGTTTTTCCCATAAGTTCGTTGGTTTTAGCTTGAGAAATTTCACTTTTCTGATTGGTACAGTTCTGTAAAAATGCCACAAAAGAAAGCAGCAATAAGAAAATCTTTTTCATTCTTATAAATTTTAGCGGGCAGTTCTGCCACAGTTATTTTCCAAAAAATGTAACTCTTACATTATTACGCTCCAGCCTAGAATTTAAATGTATTGGCAGGGAAAACTTTATTCACATCTATTCTGTTTAGAATCATAACGAAGTCTCCATCCTTTTTAGTACTTGAAGATTCAATCTTAAAGGGCATGGAAAGATTTCCTACTTTCTTATAATTGGCATATATCAGTGTTTCGTCCTTTTTAACTTCTTTCAAAAGCATGTATGTTTTAACATCGAAATAATAAATATTTTTATTTACATTTTTAGTTAATTCCACTTTATGGCAATAGATTTCACCTACTTTTTCCTTTCCCAGATATTTGGCATCAAACCCTTTGTTTTCCCAGTCGATAAAGTCATTATCAAAGCTTTCAGGGACATATTCAGGGTATACCTGAAGTTTGTTGGCTGCATAATTCATTGCATATCCTTTAGTTCCGTCAAAGCCTTCTATTGCTGTTTCTTTCCCGTTAATGGTGATCACTGTTTTAGTAAGATTGGGGCGCTGCTGAAAAATTTTTATAGGATATTCATCTTTAACTCCCAGGATCACTTTTCCCTGCAACAGTACTGAATTTAAGAGCTTCCAGTTCATTAATCCTCCGGATAGTTCTATATTTTTTTCTATAATCTCTTTTGCTGTTTGCGCGAAAGACAACTGTGAAAGTATCAGCACGAATACAAAAAATAATTTCTTCATTAATCTTATTTATATTTCAAATATAAGGGGAATTGGGCGAAAATGCAAAGAAGTGAAGACAATTGGGAAAACGGTAAGAGCAATATTATCTCTGTCTTTTCTTCCTTAAATTAATTTCCTGGCTTTTTCCAGATCTTCAGGAGTATCAATTCCTACCCCAATGAAATTGGTTTCTATTAGCTTGATCTTCATTCCATATTCCAGATAACGGATACATTCTATTTTTTCTGATATCTCAAGAGGCTTCATTTCCAGCTTGGAAAACTGAAGCAGTGCATGTTTCCTGAAAGCGTATACTCCAATATGCTTAAAATAGGTTACATCGTAAGAAACTTCTCTATGAAAAGGAATGACGGAACGGCTGAAATAAAGGGCAAATCCATTGTTGTCTGTAATTACTTTTACATTATTCGGATTTTCAATTTCTTCTTTTTCCGTCAGTTTTATCTTTAATGAAGCCAGCGAAATTTCCTGATTATCGTCTTCTTTAAAAACCTCAATCAGCTGTTTTAAAGGTTCCAGTTTAAGAAAAGGTTCGTCACCCTGAACATTGATAACAATATCACAGTCGATATTCTGTACCGCTTCTGCAATACGGTCGCTTCCGGTTTCATGCTGCCCTGTCATGACAGCTTTTCCGCCATTACGTACAATTTCATCAAAGATGATCGTTGAATCCGTAGCCACAAAGACTTCATCAAACAGCCCGGTTTCTGCAACGTTCTGATAGGTGGTCGTGATGACTGTTTTTTCACCCAACATCTGCATTAGCTTTGCCGGAAAGCGGCTGGCTTCGTAACGGGCGGGAATGACAGCTATAATTTTCATTGATAGATTATTAAAATTAATATAACCGATTATTTATATCTTAAAAAACGCTTCGACTCCGCTCAGCGTGACACTGCTAATCCTAATTTTTTGTGAAAACGTGTCATGCCGAGCGGAGCCGAAGCATTTATTTTATCTATAACAGCATAACAGTTTTTAGCATTTAAAATATTGGTAAACTGTTATGCTTGTACATTGTTACATTGAAGAATTACTTCAAATTGTTCAGTGCATTTTCAAGTTTCGGAAGCATCACTTTGATCTCATCAACCGCTAAACCACCTACGGAAGCACGGAACCAAGGCTCAGATTTTGCTTCCCCGAAAGCTGAGAACGGCACTAAAGCAACTCCGGCATCGTTAATCAGATAAAACACCAGATCGGAAGAGTTTTCAATAACAGATCCGTCAGGTTTGGTTTTTCCGATATAGTCTAATTTAATGGTAAGATACAGAGCTCCCATCGGTTCAATACTTTCTACTGCTAAACCTTTTCCTTTCAAATCCTGGATTCCTCCGTGAAGAATTTTCAGGCTTTCCTCCAGTTTTCCTTTGAAATCTTCTACAAAGACATTGACATTTTCTGTATTTTCAAAGAATTTTGCGGTAGCTTCCTGTTCAGGTTTAGGCGCCCATGCTCCAACGTGCGTTAAAAGGGCTTTCATTTTATCAAGAATGTGAGAAGGCCCGAATCCCCAACCTACACGTACACCAGTTGCGGCAAGGCATTTAGAGATCCCGTCGATATAGATGGTGTATTCCTTCAGTTCAGGGAAGAGAGAAACCGGATCTACATGTTTTGCACCAAATGTAAGGTTAGAATAGATCTGGTCATACATCAGGTACAACGGCTTTTCATCTGCTCCTCTTTTTTTATTTTCTTCAAGAACCAATTCGCAGATATCTGAAAGCTGCTCTTTTGTAAACATGGTTCCTGTAGGATTCAGCGGTGAACACAGGGCTAACAGGACTGCTCCACTTAAGTGTGGTCTCAAATCGTCAGCGGTTGGAAGGAAATTGTTTTCAGGGGTTGTTTTCACTTCTACTGCTTCTGCAGAAGTAAGGTAAGCATAGTGATTGTTGTTCCATGACGGTGTAGGATATACTACTTTATCACCTTCATCAACAATTGTCTTATACACTGCATAAATCAATGGTCTTGATCCGGCAGTAATTAAAATATCGTTGGGTGAATATTCCAGGTTCCATCTGTTTTTCAGGTCTCTGGAAACTTCTTTTCTTAAAGATAAAAGTCCGTTTGCAGGCGGATAGTTCGTCAGATTATTCTGATATGCCTTCTGAATCTCCTCTTTCAGCAGTGCCGGGATGGGATAGAGATTAGAATTCAGGTCACCAATAGTAAGATTGGCTATTTCCGCTCCTTTTGCTTTTAAATCATTTACTTCATTACCAATTTTTACAATTTCAGAACCAATCAGGTTCGCCGCTAATTTTGAAACTTTCACTTTATTTTTATTTAAATTTATATTTTTTATGGGATTAGGGATTAGGATTTAGTTTTGAGTGTAAAATTCCCTGGTTCCTAAATCCTAATCCCTATTTTCTTATGTCAACTGTAAATCTTTTCTTACGTCTTCTATTTTAGCTTCCAGAGATTTTAATTTATCCCTGAAATCAGCTTCAGAAGTAACGGCATCTTTTACAGAAATATAAAACTTGATTTTCGGTTCTGTACCGGAAGGTCTTATACATACTTTAGTGCCGTCCTGGGTATAATAAATCAGTACATTCGATTTTGGAATGTCGTTCATTACTTTTGTTTCGTTCTTTGAAACAGAGAAGCTGGTTTGTTCTTTAAAGTCTTTAACTTCTTCCACTAATGATCCGGCCAGTTCCTTTGGCGGGTTTTCGCGGAAGTTTTTCATCATATTCTGAATTTCTTCAGCGCCTTCTTTCCCTTTTCTTACGATATTGACCAATCCTTCATAATACATTCCAAGATCCTGGTAAATCTCAATCAAGTACTGGTACATTGTTCTTCCGTTAGCTTTACACCAGGCAGCAATTTCGCATGCTAAAAGAATACTTCCGCAAGAATCTTTATCGCGGACAAAATCTCCGGTCATAAAACCAAAGCTTTCTTCACCACCGCAAACGAATTTTTCTTTTCCTTCTGCATCGCGGATCATTTTTCCGATCCATTTAAATCCTGTTAATCCAACTTTGCAGTCAACGCCAAATTTCTGGGCAATATCAAAGAAAATATCTGAAGTTACAATGGTAGAACCGATGAACTCTTTTCCTGTAATTTTTCCCTGCTTTCTCCACTCGTTCAAAATATAGTAGGTAAGAATCGTGTTGGTCTGGTTTCCGTTCAGAAGCTGCATTTCACCGTCAAGATTTCTTACGGCAATTCCCAGTCTGTCACCATCCGGATCCGTACCGATTACAATATCTGCGTTGGTAATTCTTGCCAGATCCATAGCCATTTCCAATGCTGCCGGCTCTTCAGGGTTTGGAGATTCTACCGTAGTAAAATTGCCGCTCGGGATCATCTGTTCTTTTACCAGATCCACTTTTTTGAATCCTGCTTTTTCCAAAGCTTTCGGAACTGTAGTATAAGTGGTACCATGGATAGAGGTGAAAACAATATTTAAGTTTTCTTTCCCAACATTTTGGTAGGTTGAGTTTTCAATACAGGCATCGATATACACATTGTCCTGTTCTTCACCGATCCATTCGATCAGGTCATCATTTCCATTGAATTTAATTTCATCAAATTTCACGGAATATACTTCATTGATGATCGCTTCGTCATGTGGAGGAACAATCTGTGCTCCATCGTTCCAGTATACTTTATAGCCGTTATATTCCGGCGGGTTGTGAGAGGCTGTAAGTACAATTCCTCCGTTACATTTTTTGTCTCTTACGGTAAAAGAAAGTTCCGGAGTCGGTCTGTGATCTTTGAAAAGAAGCACTTTAATTCCGTTGGCAGTTAAAACGTCGGCAACCAGTTTCCCGAATTCTTTTGAGTTATGGCGTACATCGTAAGCAATAGCCACTTTGATTTCCTCGCCTTTAAACTGCTGAAGCATATAATTGGCCAATCCCTGTGTAGCCTGGCCTAAAGTATATTTATTCAATCGGTTGGTTCCTACTCCCATGATACCTCTCATCCCTCCTGTCCCGAATTCGAGTTCTCTGTAGAAGGAATCTTCCAGATCCGGAGAATTGCTGTCGATTAACAGCTGTACAGCTTCTTTTGTTTCTTTATCGAATGTATCGCTTAACCAAAGCTTTGCTTTTTCTAATGTTGTCATATTTGTATTTAAGTTTGGAATCAGAAAAGTTTGAAGATGGGGAATTCTTCATCCAAATTCAAAGTTTCTGTTTTTTGTTTTATTATTTTTTATTTTTTTTCTGGAAGCTTGAGGTCTGAAGACAGGAGAAATCCTTACCTTCTATCTTTCATTTTTTCTATTCTCTGTCATTCCAGCTTTTTATTCTCAACCTTCGTCGTTTTATCAATTTTAAATGCGCGGATCGGGTTGTTATAATAAATAAATTTTGCTGTATTCTGAATATTTCCTTTTAAGGAATCTTTTACGTTAACTTCTGCATAGTTTCCGTTTTTAGAATCAATATTCAGGTTTTCTATTTTCCAGTAAGGAGCTATCAAACTTGCTGTATCAGAGATTTTTATCACTGCATTTTTGGTTTGTCCCAAGAAATTGGCCCGGCTTCTGTTCTGCATCTCTACTTCTGCTCTTCTCGTGTTCACTGAACCCATAAAAGTAGCATAATTTTTTAAATCAAGCCTAAAATTATCGGTCTTAATTTCGCTCGAAATATTCATTTCTACGGAATCTGAAACAGCAACTTTTTCAAGATTATATTTTGAATAAATGGTAACATTATAGAAATCCACCCCTTTTGTTCCTCTTTTTTCTTTGATGAAAAGGGTTTTGTCATCAACGTTCACATCAAGATTGTTGGCAACGTTAGGATAGGTTTCTATTTCAACAAAATTCTTAGGTCCTCTGGCGTAAAATACACGGAACTTTCCTTCCAGGTCAAGATTGACGAATTCTGATACATCCACATCTTTCTTTTCAATATTTCCCTTTGGAGAAACTTTCCCACAGGAAACTACTGCCATCAGCATCAATGTGCATACAACTTTTTTCATATTTAATTTTAAATATTCTATATTACAATCGCAACGATTTTCACTGAAAACCTCTGAAAGCTTTTTTCTATGTCTCTTACAGGACTTTCAATATTATTTTGAACAAAAATAGGATTAAAATTTCTAAAAAACTTTGTCTTTTGACAATAAAATACCTGATAATTTTCAATTTTCTGCTTTTCAGGAAAGACTATTTCTTATTCTACTTTTCTTTTATTTTCTTATAAAACCAAGTTTTAGGACTGCCAGCCATTGAAAATAAAAGCAGATAATTTTTACTTACGTCAGAAATCTTCATTGGAGTAACATTTTCATCATCATTATACTTCATTTTTAATAGATTATTTTCTATCTGATAAGTTCCTCTGTTTCCCATTGAATTGAAAGTTTTATCCTGATAAAAAGTAAGAATTCCCGTTCCGTATCTGGAATTGTTTGTTTTGGTTTTCAAGGTATCTGTGTTATGCATTTCACCGTCATAAACATCAATAAATTCCCAGGAACCAGAAAGCTTGTTGGATGAACAGCAAGCCGTTAAAATCAAAAGAAGATAAAAAAGAATTGAATTAAGTTTGAACATTCAGGCTAAAAATTTTTATAAAAATACAAAAAAAGCACCCTGTCTAGTCGTCAGAGTGCTTTTATTATTAAGATGAAGTTATTTATACTATCATTTAGCATTAAAACCACTAAATGTGCTAATTTTTACACCAATATCACAAGCACCAATAGTGTCGTTTGTGAAATATTCGTATCATTAGTCTAAACTATATCACTTCATCAATATTGTAATTTTTATGTTCCCTGTTGGTTCTGATGATCATTTCTCCCAAGAATCCTGCTATAAAAAGCAATGTTCCCATAATCATCATAGTCAGTGCAATATAAAACCACGGATTGTTCGTGATCAGATGTCCATAAATTCCTCTTGCGACATCAATCAGTTTTGAAACTCCCAGCCAAAGTGCAGAAAGGAATCCTACAATAAACATTACCGTTCCCACAGCCCCAAAGAAATGCATAGGCCTTCCTCCGAATCTGCTGACAAACCAAAGCGTTACGAGATCCAGGAAACCTCTGATGAATCTTTCGGTACCGAATTTTGAAGTTCCGTAAGGTCTTGCCTGATGCTGAACCTCTTTTTCGGTAATTCTTCTGAACCCGGCATTAGCTGCTAAAACAGGAATATAACGGTGCATATCTCCATACACGTCGATGGATTTTACCACCTGCTTTTTGTAAGCTTTAAGGCCGCAGTTGAAATCATGAAGGTAAACACCTGAAACTTTTCTTGCCGCTGCATTGAAGAGTTTCGACGGAACATTTTTCGTCATTACGTTGTCAAAACGTTTCTTTTTCCAGCCTGAAACGATATCGTAATTATCTTCCGTGACCATTTTATAAAGTTCAGGAATTTCTTCCGGAAAATCCTGTAAATCAGCATCCATGGTAATCACTACTTCACCGTTTGTTCTTTCGAAAGCGGCATGAAGGGCTTGTGATTTTCCATAGTTTCTGGAAAATTTGATGGCGTGGATCTGAGGATGCTGAACCTTCAGATTTTCGATGATGCTCCACGACAAATCTGTACTTCCGTCATCTACAAACCAGATTTCATAGGACAGATTGTTGGAATAACACACATTGTCAATCCTTGAAAAAAGCTGTTCCAAAGAGTCTTCTTCGTTTAATAACGGAATAACTATAGATAAATTCATTTAATTTTAATAAAATTATTCTTGGTTTTCTGTTTCCTGGTACACTGTTCTTGTTCTGAAAAATGCTCCAAAAAACACTGACAAAACTACGTAAAATATAAGAATTGCTGCAAAATATCCTGAAAAATGACTTGCCGTAAGCATATCTTTTCCTTTAATAGCTTCAGGAGAAAAACTTGGCAGTCTTTCTTTGTATTTTTTGTCTAATTCATCAATATCTTTCTGATGTTTCAAAATCTTTCTTGCAGACTGATATTCAGTATCCAGTTCCGTTTTCTGTCTTTGTACATATTGGTAGTTCAGCAATTTTTTGGCATCCGTATCCACGAAATTAAGAAAAGCATAAATACTGAAGATGGAAAGAATTCCCCCGATGAACATCGGAATGAATGCTCTTGAAAATGCATCTTTAAAAGTTACTACCCTGTTTTTGTTCCAGAAAGATTTCACGGACCAAAAGGCTGTTCCTGCATAAAGAACCGGAAGAACGAATGCATTGATTTTCAAAGAGGTATCAAAGTAATTGATTCCGGAGAAAAAGTAATAGGCTACAAAAAAAATGATCATTGTAGCGATAAAAAGTAAAATTCCTAATGTTGATGGACTTTTCGTCATGTTTAATTTTTTAGAAAAAATGTGAAAAATTATTGCTCTAAATTCCAGCCGTTTAGCTTTATTACAGCTTTTTTTCGACTAATTTTCTCTAATTATGTTTTGAAGTTTATAAAATATTCCTACCTTTGCAACGGCAAGTCCTAAACAACCAGCTCCTGAGAATCCTCCAGGGTGGGAACACAGCAAAGGTAATTGGTCGTAGCGGTGTGATTTAGGTAGCTTGCCATTTTTTTTTGGTTTAAGTTGAAGTAAGGTAATTGGAAAATTATCTTTTTTTGTTTCTATACTTTTCAGCATTTCCATTCTAATTTTCCAATTACCTTTCATTGTTATTTAAAATTCAAACTCCTCTCCCAGTTTCGGAAGAACAAGTTCTACATTTTTATCTGCAAAATGCTTTAATGCACTTTCATGGTTGATTTCAATAGCAGGAAAGATATCAAAGTGACAACCGATTACCTTCGGAGTTTTCAATAATTCTGCTGCTGCAAAAGATGCTTTTCTCGGGCACATAGTGTAGTGGCCTCCGATAGGAAGGATAGAAAGGTCTATATTTCCGAAAAGTCTTGGGAAAAGCTCCATATCCGCCATTACGCCGGTATCTCCTGCCATATAGATGTTCTTCCCTTCAGGGAGTCTGAAAACATAACCTACAGGAACGCCTCCATAGCTTCCATCCGGGAACGAACTTGTATGATGAGCCGGTACCATGGAAATTTTAAGATCGTCAATTTTTGCTGATCCTCCTAAGTTCACATCATTTTTATTTTTAGCTGTTTTGAAATATCTGCAAACCTCAGGAACACCAATGACTACTGCTTCGGGATGATGCTGTAATACTTCTTCCACATCGGCAGTATGATCGCCATGGGCGTGGGTAAGTAAGATATAATCTATTTTCTGAGCCGCTATATCAAAGCCGGATTCCGCTTTTTTGTAATTGTAAAAAGGATCACTTAAAATTGTTTTGTCTTTGTAAGTAAACAAAAAACAGTTTTGTCCTAAAAATTGTATTTTCATTTTTAAATTTTTATATCGTTAACAATAAAAATAATATTGAATAATGCTTAACTAATGTAAGATCATTGCTTATTTTGCAGGAAATTTATCTTCAATTAAATTCAGTTTGATACCATGTTCAAGATAAGCCTTACAACCGTCTAAAACTGTTGTAAAACCACCTGTATTATCATTAATTATCTTTAAAAGATCTTCTCCAGTCTGGTTGAATCCATAGCTTTTAATAATAACCAAAGTTCCTTTCTCCATCGCTGTGAATTCATAATCCGCATGCACTGCAGGATCGCCCCACTCTGTTTTTATCAGTTGATTAGGAATGATCTCATGCACGAGAACATTCGATTTTACGTTGTACATTTCCCATTCCCAGGTAATGGTTTTACCCTCCTCCAGTTTCCCGGTAGATTTTGTAAACCAGAATTTGGTGGTTATTTCAGGGTTGATGAATGCTTCAAAAACATCTTCAACCGGTTTCCTGATAAGCATCTGTGCCTGAACATAAATATCTGAACTCATAATCGTGATAATTTATTTAAAGAAATTAAGTCCTATCGCTGTAAGAACAGCCATTGTAAAAGTAAGGATACCCACTTGTTTCAAAAATGGATCCAGATCTTTAGGCTCTTTTACAGACATGATATTTCTTCTGAGCTTGGAAAATGGAATCAGTAAGATCATTACAATGAAAACATAGTAATTCTGAGACTGTATAAATCCATTTAATCCTAAAAATATAAGGATTAAGATCAAAGGAAGCTGCAAAAGGATCATTTCATAGATCATTGCATTTTTGAAACCAATCCTGAGCGCAAAGCTGTTTTTCCCGGATAGTCTGTCGCTTTCTATATCTCTCATATTGTTAAGATTGAGAACTGCCATGCTCATCATTCCTACTGCCGTTCCCGGTAATAACATATCCCAGCTGAACGTTTTTGTGAACAGGAAATAACTTCCACAAACCGAAACCAAACCGAAAAAGATAAATACAAAAAGATCGCCCAATCCCATATATCCATAAGGTTTTTTTCCAACTGTATAACCAATTGCCGCTAAAATACAAGCTACTCCCAGTCCTATGAAAATATAAAATTCATTCATATAATCCGGAATGAAGGCCACATACAACAAGGCAAGTGTTGCAATAAATGACAGAACAGAAAAAATAATCACCGCATTTTTCATTTGCTTTGCCGTAATTTTTCCTGAAGCTACTGCCCTGGATTCTGCTTCATTGATCCTTTTGGCATCTGTACCCTTTACACCATCTCCATAGTCATTGGCATAGTTTGATAAAATCTGGTATAGAAGTGTTACCAGAAGTGCCAGAGCAAAAATTTTCCAATCCCATATTCCACCTTCACCATAAAGTCTCCATTTTGCAATGAAGGCCCCCATAATAATTCCGCTTAAGGAAAGCGGTAAAGTTCTTAGCCTTGCGGCTTTAATCCAATCTGACATAGTTTATAAGTAATGGGCAATCAGGAATAAGTAATGGGGAAATTATTTATTACTGATTACCAATGTTTAAGATATCCACTGATTTTCTCCGAAGTCCGGTTTTCTTTTTTCAAGGAATGCATTTCTTCCTTCCTGAGCTTCTTCCGTCATATAAGCCAAACGGGTTGCTTCTCCGGCAAATACCTGCTGACCCACCATTCCGTCATCTGTAAGGTTCATGGCAAATTTCAGCATTCTGATGGAAGTCGGGGATTTTGCCAATATTTCCTGTGCCCATTCGTAGGCGGTATCTTCCAATTCTGCATGTGGAATTACAGCATTCACCATTCCCATATCCAAAGCCTCCTGAGCAGAATAATTTCTTCCTAAAAAGAATATTTCACGGGCTTTTTTCTGGCCGACCATTTTAGCAAGATAGGCAGATCCATATCCACCATCAAAGCTTGTAACATCAGCATCAGTCTGCTTGAAAATAGCGTGCTCTTTACTCGCTAAAGTAAGATCACAAACCACATGAAGTGAATGTCCGCCGCCAACAGCCCATCCCGGAACAACCGCAATAACAACTTTTGGCATAAAACGGATCAGACGCTGCACTTCAAGAATATTCAGGCGGTGTCTTCCGTCTTCTCCTACATAACCCTGATGACCTCTTGCTTTCTGGTCTCCTCCGCTACAGAAAGCCCAGCCTCCGTCTTTGGCGCTTGGTCCCTCTCCTGAAAGCAGAACAACTCCTATTGAGGAGTCTTCATAAGCATCATAAAAAGCATCATACAGTTCTGAAGTTGTTTTAGGTCTGAAGGCATTTCTCACTTCCGGTCTGTTGAAAGCAATTCTTGCTACCCCGTTACATTTTTTATAGGTAATATCTTCGTATTCTTTGGCGGTTTTCCACTCAATCATCTTGTAAAATTTTTCTCAAAGATACGGAATTGCAGAGAATTTTTAGGGTGAAATTTCAGGATAATGAAGGTAAAAAACAGGGCTATATTCCAGATTAAAAAAATAATAAAACCGGAACAGTTATGCTCCGGTTTTATTTATTATTCAGCTAAGAAATTATTATTTTGCTTTTGCTTTAAGCTCAGCTTCCTTAGCTTTCAGATCTTTAAGCTTATCCATGTTTTTTGTTACCACATAGATCTCTTTCAATGCAGTAAGTGCATCAAGGTTTTCAGGAGCAGCTTTGTACCATCCTTCAGCATATGGAAGTGCTTTTGCAAATCTTTCTCTTCTTGCATCGATCAGTTTGGTTGCTTCATCCGGCTTGTCTTTTCTTAATGCGTTGATTTGTTCTACCACTTTTGAATCGTCGCCAACTACCGTATACACAAGGTTCTGATAAGCATTATCAAAATCAGGCTTGATTTCAATTGCTTTTTTGAATGAAGCTACTGCATCTTCTACCGTAGCAGGATTCTTAGACTGCATTACTCCAAGATTATACCAGTTGGTAGCATCGTTAGGGTTTTTAGCAAGCTGTTCTTTAAGAGTTCCAATGAATTTATCCGTATTTCCGGATTCGAAATAGGCAGTTCCCTGAGCATCTTTAAGTTTAGCATTATTCGGAAACTTTGCCAATCCTTTATCAATGATGGCCAGTGCTTCATTAGGCTTTTTTGCATTAAGAAGCAAAGTCGTTAATGTTTCATACAGTTCCGGTTCTACACTTGGTGTCTGTTCTGTTTTAAAGTCTGAATAGTCAGAGTTCTTTTTCATCAGATCCCAGGTAGCTTTATCCAGATTCATTACCTGGCCGGACTTTTTATCTTTTGCAGTATAAGTTGTCTGAACACCTGTGAAACCAGAATTAACAAGATCCGTATATATTTTGATGGATTCATCTGTATTGTTTGCCAAAGCATAGCTTAACCCTGCATAATACATATAAATCTTATCATCCTGCCCGTTTGTCTTCAATAAGTTATAAACTTCTACAAACTTAGGAGCAGCAGCGGAATAATTTTTTGCATTATATGCATCCATTGCAGCTTTGTTCGCTTCCTGTAATTTGGCATTCACATCATTCTTCTGACCGAACACGAAAGCAGAAGCTACGATGGCTATACCTAAAATGAGTTTCTTCATAATAACTATATTATATTAATTGTACTTTTTATTCTTCAGAATCAGAATTCTCATTTTCCTCAGCTTGATTTTCTTTTTCAGCTTCTGGTTGTGTACTGTTTTCCTGGTTATCGGCTACAATTCCTGTTCCTTCTTCATTTTCTTCAACATCAACCTCTACTTCTTTATCCATTTCTACTTTTGCAATAGCTGCAATTTCGTCATTTTTCTTGAGATTGATCATTCTTACTCCCTGGGTATTTCTTCCCATCACTCTCATTTCATCCATATTCATTCTGATGGCAACTCCGGACTTATTGATAATCATCAATCCGTCGTCGTCTGTCACATTCTGAATAGCGATCAGATTTCCTGTTTTTTCGGTAATGTTCAGGGTAATAACTCCTTTCCCTCCTCTGTTGGTAATTCTGTAGTCTTCTACAGCAGTTCTTTTACCGTATCCTTTTTCGGAAACGACAAGAACTGTTTCTTTTTCTACATCATTCACAACAATCATACCAATTGCCTCGTCATGGTCATCCATGGTGATACCACGTACACCGATCGATCCTCTACCTACTTCTCTAACTTTTTCTTCAGGGAAACGGATACATTTACCATTTTTGGTCGCAATCATGATCTGAGAGTTTCCGTTGGTCAGGTATGCACCCAATAACTGGTCATTATCTCTGATTTCGATAGCATTAACCCCATTCACCCTTGGTCTTGAGTAAGCTTCAAGAGATGTTTTCTTGATCGTCCCGTTCTTGGTAACCATCACAACACTCATCTGGTTTACGTATTCGGCATCTTTCAGGTTATTGGTTCTGATGTAAGCTTTGATCTTATCATCCTGCTCAATATTGATAAGGTTTTGTACGGCTCTTCCTTTGGATGTTTTTGAACCTTCCGGAATTTCGAATACCCTTAACCAATAACATCTTCCTTTTTCCGTGAAGAATAACATATACTGGTGATTGGTCGCAGAAACAATATATTCAAGGAAGTCTTCGTCCCTTGTAGTCGCCGCCCTGTTCCCTACACCTCCTCTGCTCTGAATTTTGTATTCGGAAAGGGATGTTCTCTTCACATATCCTGCGTGTGAAATCGTAAGAACTACTGCTTCATTCGGGATGATATCCTCAATAGACATTTCTCCTCCTGAATAGTCAATAGCAGTTCTTCTTTCGTCACCATATTTTTCTTTAATTTCAAGCAATTCTTCTTTGATGATCTCGAATCTTCTCGGCTCGTTGGCCAAAATATCTTCCAAGTTCATAATCTCTTTCATGATCGCATCATATTCGTCACGGATCTTGTCAAGCTCCATTCCTGTAAGACGGGCCAGTCTAAGATCAAGAATTGCCTGAGCCTGGATTTCAGAAAGTTCAAATGCTTCGATCAAACCTTCTTTTGCAGCCTGAGGATTGGCACTGTGACGGATAATAGAAATAGCTCTGTCCAGAGCATCCTGAGTTCCGATAACTTTCATGAAACCTTCCAGGATGTGAGCTCTTTCTTTGGCTTTTTTAAGCTCATACTGAGTTCTTCTCACGATCACTTCGTGTCTGTGCTCTACGAAATGGTGGATGATATCCTTTAAATTCAGCTGTTCCGGCCTTCCTTTAACCAATGCAATATTGTTAACACTGAAAGAAGTCTGAAGGGCTGTATATTTATATAATAAGTTTAAGACCACATTCGGAATGGCATCATTTTTCAGTTCATAAACGACACGCAGACCATTTCTGTCCGATTCGTCTCTGATTTCATGAATACCAACAATTTTCTCATCTTTAACAAGTTCAGCGGTTCTGGCGATCATGTCTGCCTTATTCACCTGGTAAGGAACTTCAGTAACGATGATAGCATTTCTGTTTCCGATTTCCTCGAAATTCACTTTTGCTCTCAGCACTACTCTTCCTCTTCCTGTGTGGAAAGCATCTCTTACACCGTCATAACCATAGATAATACCTCCTGTAGGGAAATCCGGCGCTGTAATGTGGTGCATCAGCTCATCGATGGTAATTTCCCTGTTGTCGATGTAAGCACATATAGCATCAATAGATTCTGAAAGGTTGTGCGGTGCCATATTGGTCGCCATACCTACTGCAATCCCGGAAGTACCGTTTACCAGAAGGTTAGGAACTTTGGTAGGAAGTACTGTAGGTTCCTGTAAACTGTCGTCGAAGTTATTCTGAAAGTCAACGGTTTCTTTGTCCAGGTCAGAAAGAACCTCATCAGAGATTTTTTTAAGTCTTGCCTCGGTATAACGCATTGCTGCAGGCGGATCGCCATCCATTGAACCGAAGTTCCCCTGCCCGTCTACCTGGGGATAACGTAAGCTCCATTCCTGAGCCATTCTTACCATGGCATCGTATACTGAGGAGTCTCCATGTGGGTGGTATTTACCCAAAACATCCCCAACGATTCTTGCAGATTTCAAATATTTTCGATTAGAAAAAACCCCTAATCCGTACATACCATAAAGTACTCTTCTATGAACGGGTTTCAGGCCGTCTCTTACATCCGGTAACGCTCTTGAAACGATAACCGACATCGAATAATCGATATAAGACGATTTCATTTCATCAACAATGTTGATAGGAATCAGTCTTTCTCCTTCTTTTTGCATAAACAAATTTTATTATAATGACAGTCAGACCTTTAGCTGTGCGTCTGAAAATAATTTATTTCCAATTTTTATTAACGGGCTAATTTACGAATTTTTTACCGATTTTTGTGGTAGAATTTATCCAAAAAATCTTAAAAATTCATAAAATATGAGCTTATTGAGTATAACTTTCCACTGTACGAAAAACAATATTGAAGAATGGGAAAATTATATCGACGAAACACTGGTTCTGATGGCAGAAAACCTGATGGACGTCAATAAATATATTCTTTCTGAAGTACACAGTGATTATATTGATGAAGGTAAGAATTACAATCTTCTCCTGATGTTTGATAATGATGATCTCAGGGATGATTTTATTAAAAGTGAAATGCTGAATATTTCGGAAAGGGTTGAGAAAAAGTTCGGGACCGATGTAATGATTTTCAATACATTCCTTAATCCTAAGAAATCGAGATTTTAGATACCAATCAAAAGCCCTGATTTTTTCAGGGCTTTTTTATTTTTCTCAATCTCTGTGATGTTTGTGTCCTTTGTTTTTATGATGATGACCTTTGTTGTCATAATCATAATAATACACTCTTTTTTTAACCTGTCCGGGCGCGTAGTATCTTGCGCTTCCACCGTATACCTTTTTAGCATGTCCCGGCGGGAGCCTCCTTGCGTGATGATCATGCACCACACATGAAGTCATCATTAACATAACGGTTATTACCCCGACAACTTTAATTAAACCTTTCATATTTTCCACTTTTTCAAATTTCAGTAAAGCAATAACAAGGTTAATGCCAAAGTAGGTTATGAAAATTTTTATATTGGAAAGCCAAGAGATCTGAAGAGCATTTGAATTTGGGGAATTTCTTAAAGCACCTGGTGTTTAATGTCAAGATTATCCTTTACTTAACCTACAATTTCGCTTCGTTTTTCAAACAGGATCACATCCTTCCATTGTCCGTTAAGTTTTCCAATTTTCTTTCTGACTCCTACGGTTCTGAACCCATTTTTCTGGTGAAATTTTATCGACGCTTCATTTTCGGGAAAGATACTGGCCTGAAGTGTCCAGAAACCATGGCTTTCGCTGTCAAGGATCATCTTTTTCAACAGAACTGATCCTAAACCCTTCCCTTGATACCCGTTGTCGAAATAAATGCTTACTTCAGCAACTCCTTTGTAACATTCTCTTTTGCTTACCGGCTTCAAGGCGCACCAACCTACTACTTCATTGTTTTCGTTTTCCAGCACCCAGCGGCAGTCGTTGAAATAATCCATGTTCCATGCTTCGGCCGTAGGAATTTCTGTTTCAAAAGTGGACATTCCCCCGTCCAAGCCCTGCTTATATATTTCCAGCACTCTTTTTTCATCACTGGGAAGCATTTCTCTTAATTCGTAATTCATACTTTTATTTAATGGTATTTTCTTTTATTTTTTCTTTTGATTCTTGTATAATGAGTCTGCTTTTCAGTTTCGTCTTCTGAAATAACGCTGATATTCCCGTCTACTTCAAGGATAGAAAGCTTTACATCTTTTATTTTCTCTACTCCGTGCTCTCTTATGGCTTCTTCCAGTTCATCACGGGTAATCTTCACCCTGTTCAGGGCGGTCTGATCTATCTTCCCATCCCTAATCAGAATTACAGGATCTTCTTCCATAAAACTTTCAAATTTACGGTTGGAGAACATCAGTCTTTTCAGAATAAAGTTGGCTGCAAACAGAACAAGTGCAGCAATAAGTCCACCCTGAAGCGAGGTATCCTGTCCTACCATAGCATTCTGAACTGCATTGGAAATGAGCAGAAGCAATACCACATCTCCCGCATTGAGCTGAGAAAGCTGGTTTTTACCAAAAAGACGGATAGCAATTACCATAAAAAGGTAAACGCACAGGGAACGTATAACAACATCAAGAATAGGATTCACAAATCATGTTTTAATGATCAAATGTATCGTTTTTTTTGATTGATTGAAATAAATCTTTGCATTTGGAAAAGAAAGTCTGGTCATGAGAAGAAGCAGTATGAGAAACTGAAAGCCTTCTTCAAAAATATTTAACCCTTATCATAAAAAAAGCTGCTAAAAAGCAGCTTTGATTTTAAGGACATTGAGAAATCTGAGCTTCGCTGCAGACTGTTCTGTTGAGTCTTTCACAGAATACACAATAAATTTTAGGTGATCCTCCATACACTGTTTTCAACTCGTTCTTGTTAAGTTTCTTTAAATTTTTCATATTGTTTTAATTTATGTCTGATAAATATAGAACGCTTTTTTAGATCATTTATTACAATTTAATACTCAAAGTTTTCATTATTTATAGAAACTTCAAAAAAGGATAAAAAATACTTCAACAGCTTATTTATTTATGATTAAATATTATTTATAATATATTATGTATCTTTAAATACACCAAAACCATAAAATAATATTGAAATGATCACACCAAAAGGAGCCCATATGGGGCAATTAGATCCGGCAAAAAAATCATTAATCTCTAATGGTCTTCTTTCCGGCCAGGATGATATCAGCAATTACAACAAAGGAGTATGCCATGATGTGGTAGCGTATGCCTTGTATATGCGAGGAGCCGCTATATCTCCGGATGAGCTTGTTCAGTTTAGAGCTCAGGGATGGCTTAATAAATTCAATTATTCTGCGGGAGACAAATGGAACGGTTATTCAGTTATCCCTAAAGGAAAAGCAATTGGTTTCTACAGAGTAAGGGATAAAACCTGGTTTCACTCTGCTATCACTACAGGGAACTGTTCAGAAATCAGATCAGTAAATGGCTTCTCACTGGGAACGGCATGGTCGGTTCCGGTAGATATGAAATGGGTCTTAGGAAAGCCTAATGAAGACGGAACATTCAACTATGACGGGACAAAAATTGAAGTGTATATATCGCCTTTGTAGATTCTGAATTAAGTTATAGAAAAGCCCCAGCCGGACTAAAAGTCCGGCTGGGGCTTTATGTTATAAGAGTTATTGCCTCTTTTATTCCAGTTCCCGTTTCAGGAATTTTCCTGTTAAACTTTTCTTCGACTTCACAATCTCTTCAGGAGTTCCCTGGGCTACGATCTGTCCGCCATGTTTTCCGCCTTCAGGGCCAACATCAATGATATGGTCTGCCAATTTAATTACATCCATATTATGTTCGATAATGATGAATGAGTTTCCTAGCTCTACAAGTTGATTAATGGCATCCATCAGGATCTTTACATCTTCAAAATGTAATCCGGTGGTCGGTTCATCCAGAATGTAAAGGGTGTTTCCTGTTTGTCTTTTTGAAAGCTCTGTCGCCAGTTTGATACGTTGTGCTTCCCCTCCTGAAAGTGTGGTAGATTGTTGCCCAAGGGTAATATATCCCAATCCTACATCCTGAAGAGTTTTCACTTTAGCAAAAATTTTAGGGATCGGCTGGAAGAATTCTACGGCTTCATCAATCGTCATATCCAGTACATCGGAGATGGATTTTCCTTTGTAACGAACTTCAAGCGTTTCTCTGTTGAAGCGTTTTCCGTTGCAGGTTTCACAATGAACGTATACGTCAGGCAGGAAGTTCATTTCAATTACTTTCAATCCTCCTCCCTGGCAGGTCTCACATCTTCCGCCTTTTACATTGAACGAAAATCTACCCGGCTTATAACCACGGATTTTACTTTCGGGTAATTCTGCAAACAGGTTTCTGATGTCTGTAAACATTCCTGTATAGGTTGCAGGGTTGGATCGGGGTGTTCTTCCGATTGGAGTCTGATCTACATCTACAATTTTATCAATATTCTCAAGACCTTCAATTTTTTTATACGGAAGAGGTTCCTGAACAGCTCTGTAAAAATGTTTGTTAAGGATCGGATATAAAGTTCCGTTAATGAGGGAAGATTTTCCGCTTCCTGAAATTCCGGTTACCACAACCAGTTTCCCCAATGGAATATCAAGGGTAACGTTTTTAAGATTGTTTCCTGTAGCTCCCTTTAGCAGAATGTTTTTACCATTCCCGGCTCTCCTTTTCTCAGGAACTTCTATTTTTCTTTCTCCATTAATGTATTGTGCTGTGATAGTATCTGCCTTTAAAAGATCTTTAGGCTTTCCCTGCCAGAGTATTTCCCCTCCGAATTTTCCGGCTCTCGGCCCGATATCCAGTACCTCATCGGCTTCCAGGATCATATCTTTGTCATGCTCTACGACAAGGACAGAGTTTCCTATATCTCTGAGGTTTTTTAAGGAATTGATCAACCTCTCGTTATCTCTCTGGTGAAGTCCGATGCTCGGTTCATCCAGGATATACAATACATTGACAAGCTGCGACCCGATCTGTGTAGCAAGACGTATCCTCTGGGATTCACCGCCGGAAAGGGTTTTTGAGCTTCTGCTTAAGCTAAGGTAATCCAAACCTACGTCCAGAAGGAACTGAAGCCTTGTTTCAATTTCTTTTAGGATTTCGTGGGCTATGATTTTGTGTTTTTCTGAAAATTTATCTTTGACATCTGATAACCACTCTTTCAGGTCAGATAAACTTAAAGCATTGATCTCGGCAATATTCTTTCCGTCTATTTTAAAACTTAAACTAGCTTGCTGAAGACGTGTCCCACCACACTCCGGACAGGTTTCCTCAGTGGTAAAATGCCTTTCCAGAAGCACTGCTTCATAAGATTCTTTCTCATCAATGATTTCTTCCATAAAGGCGATCAAACCATCGAAGCTTATTTTTATTTTCTTGGTAATCCCTGCATATTTCAGGTCTTTATTAAACTCTTTGTGGCATCCGTTATAAATATAATCCAATGCTTCTTCCGGGATATCCTTCATGGGTGTTGCCATGCTCAATCCAAAAATCTCAAGAATATTTTTGATCTGGGACAGTATCCACTTATTGGATTTAATGTCTTCCAGAGGCAGCAATCCGCCCTGATTAATGGATAGTTTAGGATTATCAATAAAATAGTCGGTGTTGATTTTCTTAATCGTTCCTAATCCTTTACATTCAGGACAGCTTCCTTTCGGAGAGTTGAAAGAGAATGTATTGGGTTCCGGAAGAGCAAGTGAATGCCCGGTTTCTGCATCCATCAGGTTTTTCGAGAAGTATTCTATGTCAGTACTTCCCAGCTTCTGAATTCCGATAATCCCTTCCCCCATTTCCATTGCAGTACGCAAGGATTTCTCCATTCTGGCTTCGGAGGCATTCTCCCCAATGATCCAGCGGTCGATTACAATATCGATATCGTGGGTTTTGTAACGGTCCAGTTTCAGGTCATATTCTATGTCCTGCAGCTCACCGTCAATTCTTGCCTGGCCATAGCCTTTTTTTGCCATCTGTACGAAAAGCTCGTGATAATGTCCTTTTCTGGAACGTACGACAGGAGCAAGAAGCATTATCTTTTCCCCTTTATAGTTTTCCTTAATGGTTTCCAGAATCTGGTCTTCGGTATAGCTTACCAATCTCTTCCCCGTAGAAAGAGAGTATGCATCAGAAACCCTTGCAAACAGCAAACGAAGAAAGTCATACAGTTCAGTAACGGTTCCTACGGTAGATCTGGGATTTTTATTGGTCGTTTTCTGCTCTATGGCAATTACAGGGGAAAGCCCTTCTATCTTGTCTACATCAGGACGCTCCAAACCTCCTAAAAACTGACGCGCATAAGCCGAAAATGTTTCAATATAACGACGCTGTCCTTCTGCAAAGATGGTGTCAAAAGCCAGAGATGATTTTCCACTTCCGGAAAGTCCGGTAATGACCACCAACTCATTACGTGGGATCTTGACATTAATATTTTTTAGATTGTGTTCACGTGCTCCGTAAACTTCTATATATTCTGTTGATTTACTCATAATTTGGGGTGATTCTACATGAAAATCACAATGTGCAAAATTACGGAATTTTATGGAATTGTGTTAACCCGAAAGTTTTTATTAAAGTTTAATTTTAGTTAATTTTTTAATCCTCCAAATTCACTGAGGATGACATTGATAATACTGTATTTTTTGAAGTGCTGATATTGTAAATAAAAAGACCGGCACATGGTACCAGTCTTTTTTCTATAGGTTTTATACCTCCTGTTATTTTACAAATGAATTGTAAGAATTCAACACAGATTCATAAGCAGAATCGATCTGTTGGATATCATTATCTGAAATTTTTCCTGTTCCTTTAGAATCGCGGATTACTTTTCTGTAGGTATCCAAAAAGCTGGATGCACTTTTATTGAAACTTTCAAACAATGATTTTTTGTAGGAATACTGCTGATCCTTAACAGTGAATTCTAATTTTGAATTCGCTTCCACTGCTTTGGCCAGTTCATCATATTTTTTCTGAACTTCCGCTTCGTTGAACTTCCCTGAATATTGTTTATCCAGAACATCTATATTGGAATCCAGAGAATTCATCACGTTCTTGGAAGAAATAATATATTCTTTCATAGGATGATCCTTCAGGATTACTTCTTCTGCAGCATCAGTCGCCGGTTTGATCTTAGCCACAATATTTTCACCTGAAATAAATAGTGCCTTAGCTTCGGTTTCAATTTCTTTTGTTATCGTTTCAGCCCTTGCTCCTTTATCGTCTTTATAATCTTCGGAATTCATATAGGATTTAAGCTCTTCAAACTTTTTCTCTATACTTTCCTTTTTATTCTTATAAATCTTAAAATCGGCTTCTATTGAAGCTTTGTCTTTACCAAAACCAGATGGTATGTCTTTGATCTTCCCGAATGAATAATCCATAGAACCAATCACAATAGGCATTATCATAACATCCCCTCCTTTTGCCTTAACAGAAGCTGCGTCGGCATATTTAAGAATGTTTTCTATATGTTTGGAGGTGCTTTTATAAGAGTCTAAAAAGTTATTATTAAAATCAATAATAGCATTGGCTTCATTGGCACTCCCCAGGCTCACAACAGATTTGCCCAGTTTGTCAATATCTTTTTTACAGCTGATTACACTAACCGATGTAAAGGTCAGTGCTATTGCAAATACAATAATTTTTCTCATATTTTTATAGTTTGGTTAGATTTATATTTCATCAAGATCAACATCTTCATTGCTTATCTTCACTACATATTCAATTCCGTCGATCGCTTTAGAAATAATTTGATTTCTCAGGATATTGGCCATATTTTCCCAATAAGCCCTTCCATAGAAAGAATAATTCTGAGGAATAATTTCTATTTCAACAGTTCTCACAAAGCCTTCCTTAGGACGGTTGCTGATCATGGTTCCTCTTCTTACCCTCACTTCTTTCACCTCATCTTTCAGCACCATCCTGCAGTAGTTTTTAACGTCTTCCAGGGAAATAATCTTGTCTCTCGTTGTTAAAGCATATCGGTAAGCCTGGATGCTGTCTGTTCCTTTCTGCTCCTCGGAACCACCAATGGTTTCTGTAAGAAGCACAACGGTCTGCGATTTCAGCTGATTGGAAAGCTCTGTTCCCGGACGCATATGATTAGCCAGCGTACAGTGAGTAACCCAAAATGAAGCGTAAGTATGGTCTGTTTTTTCTACAGGTTCCATGATTACATAATTAAGCTCCTGCCTGATATTTCTTTTCGCATTATTCACCTTTTGTACCATTGTCTTCATTTTATCAGACATTTCACTGAGTACTCCTTTAACATTATCCCTGTTTAAAAGTGAAAACGCAGCAATCTCATCCCTTGTAAGTTCCAGTACATTAGCGATCATATCTACAGCATTTCTGTTAGTGAAACGCTCCATTCCTCCTTTTCTTACAGTATATAATCCTTTTTTAAGGTCATCTGCAGGCGTAAACGGTATTTCGGTATATCTTCTTCCATCACCGTCCTGAACCTCATCTACATACAGAAAATGCTCTCCTTCGTCTGTAACCAATGGAATATTGTTTCCCATAATGTCCAGACTATATTCTGTTTTCTTCCAGCCCCTGTTATAAATAGGGAAAGCATTCATTACAAATGAAAAATTGTCTAAAATCTCGGCAGAAAACTGAGGTGGAAATTCAAAAGTAAGCCACAGGTAGCGTTTGTCACCAATCTGCTTTTTAATCTCTTCTTTTTCGTTGAGAAAATCCAGGTTTTGCGGCAAAACTCCGGGCTCCGAAAACAGACTGCCGGAAAGTCCGGTGATTTCAATGAATTTGTGGCGGTAAATGCTTTTGATGTCTTCGATGGCTTTGTTCCGGATTGACTGTTCCTTAAACATCTGTTCATATCCATCCTGCTGGCTGTTGGTAAGGTAACTCAAACCTTCTCTTACAAATAGCGGGTTTCCATTACTGGTAACCGTAATATAAGGAAGAAGTTTGTATACAAAGTCTATATGTTCAAAGGCAGGATTCGAACAGAAAACACTGATATATTTAGGGAAGTTTTCATTGGCATACCTGCTTACGTCTACCCCGATTGTAATTTTTCTGTAATCTTCGGGTTTACCCTGGAACCTTGCTACCGGTATTTTATTAAGTCTGTCATCCACACTGTAGCAGGTATTTCCTACAAACATCACGGCGGTCTGTATTTTATTGATCCTTACATTTCCTACCGGTGTAAAGGGAATATTAAGCTGCTTATCCGATTCTGACTTCACTGTAGAGGTCATCTGTTTGCGAAAGAAGAATTCCGTATGCTCCAGCAGGATTTCAGAAGATTCATAAGGCTGTGTAAAAGCAACTGCATGAGCAGGAACCGGATGGGTATAAAGGGATGGCGTCAGAAGTTTTGCCAGTTTCTCAAGGATTCTTGCATTAACGGTCTGGATCTCGTTATTGGCTTTAAAGACTTCCGTACTGAATGCATCTATCAGCAATTTTACAAAAGGATCCAGAGACTGCGGGCTTTTAAGTCCCCACACTTTGGTGGCATTCTGAAGCATTCTTGCCTTTACAGATTCTTTGGAATATATATTTTGATCTAAGTTCATAATTTTTCTTGCTGTTAAAACAATTAATCAATAGACATCGGACTTAAAAATAATTCTGTTGAAAAGCTGAAACGCTCTCCTGTTGCCTCCATTTTTGCATTGATGGCAATTCTTACTTTCTTTTTGATCTCCGTGTGTTCTTTGGTATCATAGCTGTGCTCTACAAACTGAATATGGGCTTCAATCTGTGGCTGTACGATACGAGGTTCATATTCCTGAATCTGCCTTCTGAGGCTTTTAATGAAAACGCTTTCCCAAACGGCACTGGTAACTCCATTGTCGAATTCCAGATTCCAGACGTCGTTTCCATAATTGTCATCATATCTGTTTTCGCCTTTTTTTGTGGTGATCAGGAGCATGATATTGTGGGCAATGCTTTCACCCATATCGCAGATATCGATGCTTCCTCCTTCAGTCATTAATGTTGAAGGGACAAAAGGCATTCTGTAATTTGGTGTATCCATAGTCAACTTCTTATTTCATAGTCTAGTTCTTAAAAAGAAATACCAAAATACACATTTTCATGAAATAAACAGGAAAAGGCATCAAAAATATTATTGAAAAAGGGCTTCCAACATTTGTTTGGAAGCCCTTAAGTAGTATAATTACAGTTCAATTTTACACTATTGATCCGTCTGTTTTTTTCTGTTAATAAAATAATATACCGGAAGCCCCAGAAGTACCATCAGGAAGCCCGGCCATGTATACTGCTGTTTGTATATCAAAAGAAGCACACAGAATCCTGTACCTATCAGCAGGTAAACAAAAGGAGTTACAGGATATAGCCATGTTTTGTAAGGCCTTTCCAGATCCGGCTTTTTGAATCTTAAATAAATAACTCCAAAAACGGTAATCATATAAAACAGCACGATCACAAAAGAAATCATATCCAGAAGATTCCCATACTGTCCGCTAAGACATAACACCGACGCCCAGATTCCCTGCATCCACAATGCATTTTCCGGAACTTCATTTTTATTATTTTTTTCGGCAGATTTAAAGAACATTCCATCTTTTGCCATGGTCTGGAATACTCTGGCTCCTGCCAGGATCAGCCCGTTATCGCATCCGAATGTAGAAATCATTACAAGAACAGCAATGATAATGGTTCCCGCACTTCCGAAAATATTCTGTGAAGCTGCAACTGCTACCCTGTCATTGGCTGCAAAAGCAATACTATCTCTATCCAAAGCATTCAGATATACATAATTGACTGCCAGATAAAGAATCATTACTGCAGAGGTCCCATAGATCATTGACTTAACAATATTTTTCTTCGGGTTTTCCACCTCTCCTGAAACAAAAGTTACACTTTCCCAGGCTACAGAGCTGAAAACAGAGCCTACCATAGCTGCTGCTATTCCTCCAAGTAAAGTCATTCCACTGATGGGTTGCCAACCTTCTTTAAGAAAGTTACCGCTGATATCTTTTTTAAGATTGTTAAATGAATCCGTACCCAGACTGAAATTCTCAGCCAGGTGCGAGAAGTCAACTAAAATAAACCCGGTTGCAATCAGACCCAGCAAAGCAATAATCTTTGACCCGGTAAATACATTCTGAAGCAGTTTGCCACTTTCTACGCCTCTTGTATTGATATAAGTAAGCAAAAGAATAACCGCTATGGCCAGAATCTGTATCCACGTAATTTTAAATTCCCCGCTCTGGAAAAGAGGGGCTGCATCATTCAGTGAGGGAACGAGATAAGCTGTAAATTTTCCGAAAGCCATTGCCACTGCTGCAATAGTACCGGTCTGAATTACCGTGAACAGTCCCCAGCCGTAAAGAAACCCCATTTTTTTACCAAAAATCTCTTTAAGATAAGTGTACTGCCCTCCTGCTTTTGGAAACAATGCCGAAAGCTCTCCGTAGCTGATGGCTGCTGCTACCGTCATGACTCCGGTAATGACCCAAACTATTATCAGCCAGAAACCGGATCCCAGGTTTCGCATCATATCGGCACTTACAATAAAAATACCGCTTCCGATCATGGATCCCATTACGAGCATAATAGCATCCCAAAGTTTCAGTTTTTTCTGCATAGTCAATTATAGGCGTCAAATATAAACAAATCTGACATTGATTTTGAAATTTGTTTAAAATTTACTGCTCCATCTGTTTTTTATCAAGCTTTTAACGAATTGTTATTCGATTTTAATTAGTACTTTTGAAAAAAATATTAAAAATGAAATTCAAAGCTATATTATTTGCAGCAGCTGTAAGTATTTCAACTTTAGCTTTTGCACAGGAGACTTCACAGAAAAAAGCAGGACCACCGGCAGGAAATGCTATTGTAGGTGATACGTACGGATCTGCAGTAACATCAGAGTCCAAAGCCATCACGATAGACAAATTAAGCAAAAAGCTTAAAAAGGATAACAAAAAGGTCGAAAATGTAGCAGTTAAAGGAAAAGTAACTGATGTTTGCGAGAAAAAAGGTTGCTGGCTTACGATTCAAACGGAAGATAATTCTCAGTTTTTCGTAAAAATGAAAGATTACGCATTCTTTGTACCAACTGCTTTAAAAGGTAAAAATGTTGTTTTGGAAGGTACTGCAGAAAGAAAAGTGACCTCAATAGATGAGCAGAAGCATTACGCGGAAGATGCTAAAAAGCCTCAGGCTGAAATTGATGCCATTACCACTCCTAAAGAAGAGATCAGATTTGTAGCCAACGGAATTAAAGTAGTAAACTAGTTATTATTCCGTATAAAAATAATAACGTCCTCAAGAAGTAGTACTTTTGAGGACGTTTTGTTTTATCCCTTTATAATTTCTCGCAAATTGAGCAGATCTGGCAGATGATTCTGTTATATTATTTTTATTAAAAATGCTTTAATTCAGCCAATAAAGAATATTGAGCGTTTTAATCTTCTATTGTAAATTCTGCAGGAGCATCCAGTTTAGGATATTTTGTAGCCGCTACAAATTTTTTCCCTGTACAGTCTATTTCCAGCCAGCCTTTTCTTTTTTTCACATCTCCAACCTCCATTACAAAGGGAACAAAAGATATTTCATCTTTTCCTTCTTCTATGATTTCACGGTACTGAACGGCAACATCCAAAATGCATTCATGATCGGTATTTAATTTTACATTTCTGTAAATGATATCATAATGCGTTTCCTGATTTTCAGGAATTTCAAGATACTTTTCCCAACCTTTGATATCTGAATTTAGCTCACTGATAGCCTCCAGTGCATAGTATAAAGCAATGGTATAATACTTTCTGGTTCCCTTTCTCGTATAATCATCTACAAAATGTCCGCCTTCAAATAAAATGGTAGGCATTCCTGCCTTAATAAAATTATCCCCTGTGGAGGTAGGATAAAATTCATCCGAATATCTTCCGATCTGGTTAGGAATTAATTCTTTCAAATGCTCATAAACCTTTCCTATTACAGCCATACACTTTTTTCTGTTATCTGTTACTGTACGTTCTACATTTTCGGAAGGAGCCAAAAAAGAAAGTGTTGCGGGATGTATTCCGTCTGTAGTAAAAATGGTTCTCTGCTCATGGAGGTTCAATGCGTAATCATACTTATTTGAAGCAACAGCAGTTTTAAGAAACTTAATTTCCGTACTTGATTCATTATGAAAGTCTCTGTTCAGATCAATATCTACTGCATTCAGCCTGGTCCATCTTTCTGAACCGTCAGGATTGAGCATAAAAATAAAATCCAGTTTGATTTTACTGAAAAGATTCTCCTTCAATTCCGGAGCCTTATCAAGCGTCTCAAGGAGATCAAGCATTGCATGGCTGGCATTCGATTCATTTCCGTGCATCTGTGACCAGGCAAGAACATTTATAGAACCGGTTCCTATGGTCAATTTATAAATAGGCTTGTCTAAATAAGATCTCCCAATCTCCTGAATATAATTGCTGAGATTGCTCTGTAGGTAAGAAAATAATTTTTCAGGGGAAATATAGCGATTTGAGAAGTTAGGATTTGGAGAATAGATCTGTTCAAAATTCATTATCAATAATTTACAAGAGTCAAATTTAAGGATTTTGAAACAAAAAAATGCAATTTACATTAGTAGCCTTGCTAAACAACTTAGACTGCCATTTTGTCTGTGGATAAAATTGTTAATTGAATATAATTTAAAACATAATAATTAAATAATTAAAAATGAGTCATTTACAGTTTTTATATCAATCAGATTTATAACAGTACTTTAACTCTGTAAATGAGTATTTATTTGTAAATAAGTATAATAAAGCTAAACATTATAATTGTGGAAAACTCAGGCAATTTTCATTGTATACATGTGTAAACTTAATTATTTAATAAAAAAACGTGAAATTTTAGTTTAAAATATACGAGACAAACAGTAAATATTCCTTTAATCAATTGAAAAGATTTTTGAAAATGATTAAAGAACATAATTATCTTAAAATCAAATTATTACTAACTTAAACAAATGTAAATAGTATAAAACCCTTCCTTTTTTGTCCAATATAAAAGAAATCTAATGAATTATATAATGTTATTAATCAATTAATTATATTGAGATGTATAAGTCTGCCACTCTTCTTTAAAATCCACAAATAATTGTAAGACATCTAGTAGTAAACTCAAATTTTACATTATTTAATTGTAAACAATAATCTAATATATTACGTAATATTCTGTAAAATAAATATTTATAATTAGTTTACAAATGTTTATTATTTAATTTACAGCTTTATATACATTTGTAATTTGTTTATGTAAATTTTATGCTTTACATTTGTAAAGCAATTAATATCTTATTATGACCCTAAACGAGAGAATTTCCAAAGTGATAGAGTACTCTAATCTCAGCCCTTCTGAGTTTGCAGATGAGATCGACGTACAACGTTCTTCTATTTCCCATATTACTTCCGGAAGAAACAAACCCTCTCTGGAATTCATTATAAAGATTAAATCAAAATTTCCGGAAATCCTTTGGGACTGGCTGGTTACAGGCGAAGGCGAAATGCTTAAATCCGAATTGTCGACCACCCCATCTGCTGTAGAATCAAAAGAGCAGGACGAGAAAGGAAAGCCTGTTCCGCTACCCGATTTATTTACGATGATGAAAGATGATGAAGATTTCGGAGCCGATGAAGAAATTAGCTCAATAAATGAGAGCCCTCGAGAATCGTTTATACCACCCCCATACAAGACACAGGAAAATTTATTCGATTCTCAGCGATTAGGAAATCGTAAAGATTATACAACTAATCAATCCACTGATAATCAAGAAAATAAGATTAAACGGATTGTTCTGTTCTATGAAAATGGAAAATTTGAAAGTTTTGAGCCATAAAAAAACCTGGCCGGAGAATATGGGCCAGGTTTTTATAATATATCTTTTAAAATACTTATTTCTTTCTTCTTTCAAGCTCTTTCTTGATAAGTCCTAGTTCTCTTCCTGTCTGGCCGGCTACAGAAGTATTTTCTCTGGCTCTTCTTGTAAGATATGGAACAACATCCTTTACAGGTCCGTAAGGAAGATATTTAGCCACATTATAGCCTTTATCTGATAAATAGAAGGTAATATTATCACTCATCCCATAAAGCTGCCCAAAATAAACGTGCGGATTACCATTATCCAGAGATTTAGCTTTCATTTTATCCATAACCAACTCTGAAGACACTTCATTATGGGTTCCGAAAAATGCAGATACTTTATCCAAATGATTCATCACAAAATCAATTCCGGCATTATAATTTCTGTCTGAAGCTTCTTTATTCGGCTGGATAGGATCTGCATATCCTTTTTCTGCAGCTCTTGCTCTTTCCTTTTCCATATAAGCTCCACGTACAATCTTATATCCTATAAAATAATTCTTTTCTCTGGCTCTCTGCAGGTGAGCTTCCATATATTCCAGTCTTCCGGTTCTGTACATCTGGATGGTATTCCATACAATCGGTTTTTCCTGATTGTACTTCTCCATCATTTCTTCACAAAGCTGGTCCGCCGAATCCTGCATCCAGGTTTCTTCAGCGTCTACCATTACTTTCTTATCATTTTCATGACAAAGACTGCATACCTCATCAAACCTTCTTACCACTCTTTCCCATTCTTCTTTCTGGCTTGTAGTAAGTTCAGCTCCTTTTCCTACTGCTTCATAAAGATCGATTCTTCCGAAAGCGGTAGGTTTAAATACAATAAAAGGAATGGCAGGATTTCCTACCGAAAATCTAATGATATCTTTGATCTCTTTGCAGACTGCATCAAAGGTTTCTTCATCCTCTTTTCCTTCAATTGAGTAATCGAAAATACTTCCCACTCCTCTTTTGAAAAGTTGTTTTACCGCCTTCATACTCTCTTCACGCGTTTCGCCACCACAGAACTGTTCAAACAAAGTGCTTTTTACAATTCCGGTTACGAAAGGAAAATTATTATGTACCGTAAAATTAAGGACAGAAGTTCCAAGGCTGGTAAGAGCGGGCTGTTCAATCATTTTAAACATCCAGTACGCCTTTCTCAATTGTGCATCAGACTTGTCTGCAAATGCAACTTTAGTATCGTTAAAAATGGGCATTCCTTTTTATTAAATTTAGTTTCGCAAAGGTAATAATAACCTCTGTTTATTTAAAGAAAATTTTCTAGAATTTACTTTCAATTCCATTCAGCAGCATGGCAATAATTCCTACAAAAACCCAAAATCTTAATATGTTGAGTGTGAAGAATTTACTCCTCCGGGTAGAATTAAGCAACAGGTAAATACAAAAAATCATGACAAACATTCCTGCCGTAAAATAATAAGCCATAAAGCCTGAAATCCCTGTTTTAGAAATAAGTTTCATTGAAACAGCTATGGTTGTAACCAGCAGGGAAATGATAATGATCTGGGTATTTTTATTCTTAAAATAGTTAGGAATCGTTGTATAGCCGAAAGCCTTATCCACACTTTTCGTCAGCATATCTTTTACAATATCAATGCATAAAAGAATCAAAAAAAGAAAAATGGCCATCAGCAGCACTTTCTTGGAAAAGGTTTCATAATAGACCATCATTCCGAAGAAAGGATATAAAGTAAGACTTACAAAAGTAAGGTTATTGATAATCAGCAATCTGCTTAATTTATGGCTGTAAAACCACATAAAAAACTGATATACAAGGAAAAAGGCAAAGACTTTGTGAGAGATCATCCATGCAACGCCAAGAGAAACTGCGGTAAGGGCAAGATAGGCATACAAAAAGTATTTCTGCTTGATAAAGCTTTGGATCCTGGTTCTGAACGGCTTAGCTACATGATCTTTTTCCAGATCGTAAAACTGGTTAATAATTCCGCCGGCCAGAATAGAGATAACGGTACAGAAAATAATGCCGTGTACTTTAAAATCGAAGACAAATTTTCTAAAAGTCTCATCCTGATTGAAGAGGAAAAACGTAGAAACATACAAGGCAAATGTAAGCAGTGCAGCTACAAAAAAGCGGGCACCGATAAGAAAACCCACGAACTGTGAGAATCTGTAAAAAATAGATTTAGAGACATCGTTTTTAGATTGGAAAGTTTCTTTTTCAGAATTCATTCCACTCTGTTTAAAATCTGTAAATCACTTCTTTTTGGAAGCCTTCAAGCATTTTTTCTGCTTTCGCATAGTCTTTGGTAAAGCCCAGAATATATCCTCCGCCTCCGCTTCCGCAAAGTTTCAGATAATAGGCGTTAGAGTCCAGCCCTTTTTTCCAGATATTGAAAATACTTTCCGGAATCATAGGACGAAAATGTTCATATGCCCAGTAAGAAAGCTTTTTCAGGTTTCTGAAGAAAGGATTCATGTCTTTTTTAAGGAAAGAATCAATGCATGCATTGTTATAACGGATGAATTCTTCTTTTAACGTTTTGCGGAAACCTTCTGTTTTCATTTTTTCAAAGAAAATCTGGATCATTGGCCCTGTTTCGCCTGTAATTCCGCTATCGATAAGAAATATGGCTCCTTTACCTTCTTCACCTTCAGGAATAGAAACCCTGTCCAGGTTTTCTTTATTTTCGATAAGGATCGGCAGGTTCATATAGCAGATCAAAGGATCCATTCCCGAACTTTTACCATGGAAATAGCTTTCCATTTCACCGAAAACAGCCTTCAGCTTTTTCAGGTTGTCTTTCGAAATCTGTTCAGGTTCAAGTTTATTGAGTGCATATCTTTCAAAAATAGCAGCTACCAAAGCTCCAGAGCTTCCCACTCCATACCCCTGAGGAATATTGGAATCAAAGAAAAGTCCGGATGCAATATCTTTTTTAAAGCTTCCGATATCTAGTTTGAAATCATCAGAAAGATCAAGCGTTGCAAGAAAATCAGAGTATTTCTGCAGGTGTTTGTTTGATTTAAGTTCAAATTCCGAACTCAAATCTGAGAATTTCAGGGTTCCCTTATAGAAGCTGTAAGGTACTACAAGACCCTGGGAGTCTTCGATCATCCCATATTCTCCAAAGAGAATTATTTTTGCATAAAATAGAGGGTTCGTCATTTTGACAATAAATCTTTTTGCAAAGTTAAAAATTATTCCGCTGAATATAAGCAAAACTCAAGCCGAATTCCAATTTATTTGCATATAAATGGTTTCTTCTTTAAGTTAACAGAAAATAGAAATCGTTTCAATGAACAAAAAAAGCCTGAAATCTCAGGCTTTTATTATATGAATGGTGTAAAACACAACTACTGCTTGATCAATTTTTTATTCACCGTTTGTTTCTCTGTCTCTACCGTTACAACATAATTTCCTGTCTGGATGGAAGAAATATTAATCTCCTGCTTATTTCCTTTTAATGAAGAATCAGATAGTACAAGTCGCCCTGCTTCATCATAAATTTTATAAGATTTTAAAGCGTCTTTAGATGAGATAACGATCATGTTTTTAGCAGGATTCGGATAAATATTGATGAGATTATCATTTTTAGTTACCTCGTTCACCCCAAGAACATTGCATGAGAAATTCGCTTTCCAGCCATTATCTGTAACTCCCGGATCCGATACAAATTTTACCGTAATAGCTCCTGATGAATGTGTAGAGGTAAAAGGACCAGGCACTGTATTTCCTGTCAGGCTATTTCCATTGGCAAACAAAGGAGATGCTGTAGAAGGGCCATTATACACGTACATAAAATCATAATCCTGTTCCAACGCAAACTCTGTAAATGTCATAGTAAGAGCTCCTGAAGAAGGGTAAAATGTTTTAATGATCGTTTCATCATTTCTGTAACCTGCGGTCTGGCCGCCTGTATCTGTAAATAAAGCACCGTCGCACCAGGAAGCATCCGTAAGGAATACCTGTGTTTTTTGGAAAGCATTGGAGCCAGAACAGGTTGTTCCTACTGATAACTTATAATACGTTGCAGGCTGAAGGCCGCTGAAGCTAAGGCTTTGTGAACTTGTTGTACCCGATGTTACAGAAGTTTCATCCATTTTGGTAAGCTTGTATTTCCATGATGTAGAAACACCATCAGTAAAGGCAGCATTTGCTGAAACCTGGGTAATATCCGAGACATTCATCCCTGTAACCGTTGCAGTACATGCGGTAGTACAATTTGTGCCCAAACATGCCTTCGAATCAACCGTATTCCTGATAAGGGCAGCAGGCTGAGGCCCAAAACCATTATTGAAACTGATTCCTACTCCGGAAATCAGGTGGCAATAACTCATAATTGTTCCCTTCACGGTAGTAGAAGGAATCGGTCCTGTACAGCCTTCGCTGTAGCCAGCCTGAGCTCCACACCCATCAATGGCAGTGTTGTTTCCGTTCCAGGCACAGGCATGGGTATGAGGAGAACCTAAGCTATGCCCCATTTCGTGGGTCATTGCCTGGATAGTCCATGAATAGACCGGTACATTGGAATAAGTCTGCGAAATACCTGAATAAGCATGTCTGTAAGTTCCGCATAAAGAATTCACGTAAGCAACACTTGTAGTGGCAGGCGCATTGATAAGATGGGCTAAATCGCCATTAAAAGTCTGTCTGTTATTCCTGAAATTCCCAAGGTTTGTATTCGGATTTCCGGTATAAGGATCCGGCGTGGTCCAGATATAGATTTCATTTAAAGCCACTTTAATGTCGTCATTACTGTAAAGAGTGGCAATATTATTATGAACCGCTGTAAGCCAGTTCGTAGTAGTCGTGATGTCTGAATTATTATTCTGATAAGGCTTGTAACATACCTCATAGTAAATCCTTACACAATTTTCTGTCATAGCCTTATTAGTTACAGACGGATCGAACGAGACTTTTTGGGTCTGGTTTTCCTTCAGCTCATCCACTCCGCAGACGAAAGGATTAGCACCGGTAAGCTTGGATTCCGAATAACTCACAAAATCTTCAGCATTTTTTGCCTTTCCTAATACGACATTACCAAGTTCCGAAGTTGATGCCACTCCCACAATATCATCATTGAAAAAGCTGAAAGCTGCAATAGAAGTATTATCCCCTTTCACAATTCCGATATAATAGGCACCCGGAGTATAGTTTACAACTTCTCCCTTATTGGTAACCACCTTAAACTCATTGGTAAAGATCTGGTTTTTATAAAGTTCAACAGTAATCTGCCTGTTTCCATCAAAAGGAAAACTTATTTCAAGATATTCAGGCTTTTCATTAACCAGCTTTTTCAGTTCAGAAGATTTTAAGCTCAGTACCGTAATATCGGTAGCGGCTCTTTTATATTCCGAGAATTTATCAGAAGCTTTGTTCACTTCAAACAAAGTATACTTTTGGAAAGTTTTTTTCTCGGTATGAAATTCAGAAATTTTTTGTGCAACAGGTCTCAGCTTTTGCGAAAAACCAAGCACAAAGCACTGCACAAGGCATAGGAATAATAGTTTTTTAATCATTTTCACTTAATTAGATATGCAAATAAAATAAAAAAATTCAAGATTAAGTGAAAAATAATTATCATTTTATTATACTTTTTCAACAAATCATAATAAATAGATTCCAAACTGAAAATATCTTAATTTGAGACAATAGAATTTCTTTTTCCAAGAGTAATATATCATAAAAAAACTGAATATTTTCATATTCAGCCCTTTAATATTTTATACTACATAATTATTATTTTTTCTTCACACTATTGCCTACTCCTGTTATCGCAATATTAGGTTTCCCTGTTTTCGTGGATGAAGATTTATAAAACACCTTATTATTGCCTCCTTCCAGAATAATACGTGTTACTTTGTCTACATAAACTGTATTGTCGGTGCCGGATACCTCAAGCTTATCCACATTACCATTAATGGTAATTATATTACTTCCACCCGAAACTTCTGCGTTTCCACCATTTAAAGTATAAGAATTGTTGTGCCCAATACCATCAATTTCAAGGTGTTTATCCGTTTGTTTAGTTGTTCCGTGCTGAGAATCGACTTTGGCAGTTTTTTGAGCATTTGCAAGGCCTATTCCTATAAAAAGAACAGATAAGATGAGTGTTTTTTTCATACGATTCATATTAATTTTGATTCAAAAAATGCAGCAATTAAAATGCCAATCAATGGATTAAAAAATTAACACCTGTTTACTTTCAAAAAATACAAATCATAAAATAAGAAAGTTTATTACAAAAAAAAGATGCCCTTCAATCAGGACATCTTTTTATTTTATTTGTTCATGCATTTAAAGTGTATCTCTGTTTTTCAGCATGTTTACTTTTAAAAAACGGATAAGAATAAGCCCTGCAGCAAAGAATAACGTCATGGAAAGTGCCGCAATACGCATATTATTAAAATGCTCAATTAAAGTAGCAAAGATAAATGTACCGATAATAATCGCTATCTTTTCCAGCACGTCATAAAAGCTGAAGTAAGTTGTATTTTCCATAGAATCTTCCGGAAGAAGCTTTGAATAAGTAGATCTGGACATCGCCTGAAGACCTCCCATCACAAGACCAACTACCGCTGCTACCCCGTAGAACTGATATTCTACCGTAGGATTTTCTTTATTCAGGAAATAAGCCCAAAGGCACGCAACAATCCATAAAATAATAGCGATGGAAATCACATTTTTGTTCCCTATCCTTTTTGATAACCTGGAGAATATTACCGCTCCAATGATCGCCTCAATCTGAATAACCAAAAGAGTTCCTATCAGCTTATCCTGAGCCAGATTGATTTCGCTTTTCCCAAACAGGGTTGCCATCAGGAAAATAGTCTGCATCCCGACACTGTAGAAAAAGAAACTAGAAAGGAAAAATTTCAGATTTTTATCTTTAAACAATACGCCACCCACTTTAAACAGCTCGTGGAAACTTTCTTTGGCAATGTCTTTATAAAAACTCAGATTATCTTTAAGAACTTCAAAGAAACCTCCCTGCTCTTCATGCTTTTTGAAAATATTCTTATAATTTAAAAGAACCAGGTCTTTAGGAAGCTTTTCTTTAACATCCCCAAACTGTGGAAGATGCTTGAATGTATACTGTGAAAATCCAAACCACCATGCGCCGGTCAGCAGGAAGCTTATCCTTGTGAATAAAAGCTGCTGTGCTGCTCCTTTTGCAAAAACCTGGATCAGTACCAGACAGATCACCACCAAAACTACGGAACCAATATACCCGTAAACATATCCTTTTGCAGACAGTGCATCCTGCTTGTCACGGGTTGCAATATCCGGCAGAAAAGAATTATAAAACACGAGACTTCCCCAGAACCCAACACTTGCCGTAATACTGAAAAGAAGGCCTAAAAACACGTTATGCATTCCTGTAAACATAGCAAGCCCCATACATGACGTAGCCCCCAGATAACAGAAAAACTGCAAAAACGACTTTTTGTTTCCAATAGTATCCGCTAATGAAGACAGGAACGGAGAAAGCAACACCACAATAAAAAATGATATGGTAAGGGAATACCCATACACCGCATCAGGCTGGTATTCGTTTCCGAAGATCTTGATCATATGCCTTACCGGAACATCGATCCATGATTTTGTTTCTTCCACGTACTCCTTTTTCTCATAAGCAGTAGTAAGTATGGAATAGTAAATAGGAAAAATAGTAGAGGTAATAACCAGTGAATAAACGGAATTCGCCCAGTCGTATACAGCCCAGGCTTTCATAATCCTTGGATTATTCTTTATGTTTTGAGGTTGATTCTCAATTTCAGACATTTCAAATAAATATTAGTAGCACAAAAATAGAAAAACCATTAAGAAATCGATAAGATTTTAGAAAAATTATCGATTCCTTAATGGTAAAATATTCTTAAGGAGAATATTACATATTCTCAATCACGATAGCAGAAGCACCACCACCACCGTTACAGATCGCTGCAGCCCCATATTTGGCATTATTCTGCTTCAATACGTTGATCAATGTAACAATGATTCTTGATCCTGAACTTCCCAGCGGATGTCCAAGCGCTACCGCTCCTCCGTTTACGTTTACTTTAGAGGCATCCAATCCTAAGATCTTGTTGTTGGCAAGACCTACTACAGAAAATGCTTCGTTGAATTCGAAGAAATCAATATCTGAAAGCTCCAGACCTGCTTTTTTAAGGGCAATCGGTAGTGCTTTTGAAGGGGCAGTTGTAAAGTTTTCAGGCTCCTGAGCTGCATCAGCATAAGAAACGATTCTTGCCAAAGGCTTAAGACCCAGTTCTTCCATTTTTTCTTTAGAAACAAGGATCAGAGCGGAAGCACCGTCGTTTAATGTAGATGCATTTGCGGCTGTTACTGTTCCCTCTTCTTTTTTGAATACGGTAGGAAGCGTTGCAATTCGGTCGAAATTTACCGCTTTATATTCCTCATCTTCTGCAAAAATTACAGGATCTCCTTTTCTCTGAGGGATTTCAACAGGAACCACTTCTTCAGTGAATTTTCCTTCGCTCCATGCTTTTGCAGATCTTTTATAAGATTCTATGGCAAAATTATCCTGTTCCTCTCTTGAAATACTGTAGTCTGTTGCGCATTTCTCTGCACATACTCCCATATGTACTTTGTTGTATACGTCTGTAAGACCATCCAGCAACATTCCGTCCTGAAGTTTAATGTCACCTAGTTTGGTAGCTACTCTTGCATTATAGTAATGCGGAACCAAAGACATGTTTTCCATACCTCCGGCAACAATCACCTCAGCGTCACCAGCTTTAATAGCCTGAGCTGCCATCGTTACGGCTTTCATTCCTGAAGCACATACTTTATTTACTGTAGTAGAAGGCGTCTCAACAGACAATCCTGCCCCTAAAGCCACCTGACGGGCCGGCGCCTGGCCCTCTCCTGCCTGCAGCACATTTCCCATATAGATCTCCTGAACATTTTTAGGATCAAGACCAATTTTATTTAATGCTCCTTTTACAGCAGCTGACCCCAGCTTCGTAGCAGGAACGGTTGAAAGGCTTCCCATAAAACTCCCTATAGGCGTTCTTACTGCGGAAACGATGAATACTTCTTTCATGTGTATTATATTTTACTTTTTTTAATGAAATGTGCCTTGCAGCATCACTATAACTTTACTATTTCTTTACTTTCACATAGATAACTTCATACTGGTCGTTCGCAATTTTAGACTGTACTTTCAGTAAATTATCCTGAGTTTCTACAATCTTATTACTGAAAACATCTCCTGTATGAATGCGGTCATCATTATTGGTTTTTTCCAGAACAATAACTTTATAATTACAATCGTCTACAAAAACAAGTGTTGACTTTATATAATCTTTGCCATTGTTGAAATATTCGGTCTGGATATTATCTTTAATCGTCATATGCCAGATTCCTTCCGGATAATTTACCCTCACAAATTTCCCGTCCCTGATATTTTTACATTTGGCCGGCTGGTCGGGTTTATCAAAAGTCGTTTTCTGAGATTTAGCCTGAGAAAATACCAGTGCAAATAAAACTGCTGATCCTAATTTTAAATGTCTCATATCTGTGTTCTTTTATTTACTTTCTTGTTGCCTGTAGCAAAAATCATAAGGATAGCTCCTAAAAACTCTGCAACCCAGCCCCATTTCAGTTTTACAGTTCCTGCAAAGGCTTCTCTCCAGGATTTAAATGGAACAAAGCTGAAATATTCCAGAGACTGCATCTTAACTGCAACAAGTGTGAATGCAAATAACAGGATCATAAGTATTCCAAAAAACCTCACTACTTTCCCATTGTAATTCACAATACCAAAAACGGCACATGCTGCAAAAATCCAGCATGCAATAGCCAGGTAATGATCCAGTTTCCAGTAGTTCCAGTTTCCGATAACATGAACATGAACAAGAGGCAGAAAACTGCCTATCACTACCAAAATCAATCCTAATAACTGAATATTTTTCATATTTCCTAAAGTGCCAAAATACAAAAAAAAACACACTTTTGAACAGTGTGTTTTAAAAACGGTTTAACTTGCCAAAGGCATTCATCCGGTACAAAGAAAAACTTCAAATTTTACATTTAATTCAAATAAATCAATTATTTATTATCAATTTAAAAATCAAGGTTAGCAATCTCAATACCAATCTGAAGACCATATTTTTTCTTCAGCAGGGCACTGTCATTGAATGCCGGTGTAAAATCTTTCTGAACAAACAGATTAAGACCAGCATAGCTGATTCCGAATTTGCCTCCAAAAACAAAGTCGTTCATTCCGTGCATCATTCTTTCTCTTTCTACAATTCTCCTGGAGTTCTCGTTCGAATATTTAATATAGTTGGTACTTGCCAGCCTCAGTCCGCCATAGACTCCCAGAATCAGGCTTAATTGCTGTTTTCTGTTATCCAGATATTTCACCCCTTTATATTCTGTATATTTTGGATTCAGAACAAATCTGAGATCCAGAGGCATGTAGAGATAATAAACATTCAGCTTGGTTTTCTTTAAATTACCACGGTCAAAATCATCTACAAAAAGGGTGTTAATATCCTGTTTGAAAACTTTTTCATATTTAGGAACATATCTGTCTGATCTCATCCCCAACCCTAAACGGTAGAAAACAGGGCTTGTGAAACCTCCGATCTGATCTTCGTACCGTAAAGCAAACTGAGACGAATTAATGATCGTATTTCTGGTGTCCGAATCACGGTTATAAAAACTGAATGGTTCATCTTTCGATGTAAGGCCGCTTCCCATTATACTTACAGAAAGATCAACAGACCTTAGAAAATATTTCGGATCGTTTCTTTTCTTATTCTGACCAAACTTTAAGTTTACACCATCATGCCCAATACTGAATTCATTTTTAGATCGTATTGAATCCCTGTCCATGAAAACAGAATTTTTAACCATTTCTTTGGTTGCAGTCTCAAGTTCCTGCTGCTGCGCATCTACTTTCCCGTTAATAATCTGCTGGTATTTCTGTGCAGTTTCTTCCCGCTGCTTCAGCTTTTCCTCGATGCTGATTTTCTTGTCACTGAAGTTTTTATCTATGGCATCCAGTTCTGCATTCATTTTTGATTTTTCAGATACCACAATGCTGTCGATCTTTTGTGAATAGCGTTTTATTTTCGGATTCATTTCCGGTGTCTCCTGCGCGAAACTGCATGTGAAAGCTACTATGGCAGTCATTAAGGCTAACTTTGTTCTCATATTTTTTATTAATTTTTAGACAATATTTTGGCTCTGACCTTGTTCAAGGACAGTATTTTGTTTTATAAATTTTCATATTTATTTGGAATCCAGATAAACCGTCACTCCTAAAACGGTTACATTACCTACCGTTGGAACCACTTTATTAAAACGGATCACTCCAAATTTATGGTCGTCTTTAGCTGCTTTTGCACGGTTTTTATCAAATTCTCTACCCTGAAGAAGCTCATCAGCATCAATATAGCTGGATTTTGGCCTCTGCACTTCTGCAACTACAGGAGGAATGGGATTAGTAACATTTTCCGTTTTTACCTGATAGGTCTTATTTTCCGATTGATTAGCCACGATCTGTTGTTCTTTATATTCTGAACTTTGAGGCGTGGTTACTTTTTTTTCTTTTAAGGGAGTTAAAACTTCTTCCGAGTTTATTTTATGATCTTCATTTACAATTTTCACAACTTCCGGAATAGGTTCTTCATTTAAAATGACCGGCTGTTTTTGGGGATTAGCTTTTACAGGATTGGTTGTTTCTTCCAGAACCTGTTTAACGATATAGTCTGTTTTTTTATAATCAAATTCATTTCCGGATCTGTTATAATAGATGAGGGAGCCCACAGAAATCAATACCAGCACAGCAGCAGCATATTTCCACCACTGAAAAGACATTTTCGATACAGTTTCCGGAGTTTTCTCCGGATTCTGATCTATCCTGTCCCAAAGATCTGCGGAAGGCTTTATTTCGAGCCTTTCGTAATCAGACTTTAATTGTTTCAGTATTTCTTTTTTCATTTTCTTTTGCTTTTAAAAATTCTGTAAGCCATTTCTTTGCTTTGCTCAGCTGGCTTTTGCTGGTACCTTCTGAAATATTCAGGATTTCTGCAATTTCCTGATGCTTTTTTTCTTCAAAGACATACAGGTTGAAGATCAGCCTGTATCCTGCCGGCATCTGCGAAAATATCTCTTCAAGATTGATTTCTCCGAGGCTTTCGTCCATATCTTCATCAGAATAGTCATCCGCCACTTCTACATCCACATACAGGATATTTCTGTTTTTCCTGACGAAACTTATAGAATCATTCACCACTATTTTTCTCAGCCAGAACGGGAAGCTTTTCCAGTCCCTGCATTCATCCAGTTTGGTAAAACATTTCATAAATGCACTTACCAGAATATCTTCCGCATCATGAAGGTTATTGGTATAAGAATTTGATATGGCCAGCATTTTCGCCGAAAACATTTCATAGAGAGCCTTCTGGGCCATCCGGTCCTGCTTTTTTGCCAGTAAAAAATTCTTTTCAAGGTTCTCCATGTATCAGTTTCTATCTATAAGACGAAATTTATTATAAAAGGTTGCCTGAAAATAAAAAAATTGCACTTTTTTTCAAAAGTGCAATGTAATATTTTAATAATCAGCGTAATAAATTAATGATTTACATTCTCTACATCTTTCGGATCATGTTTGTGTTTAAACAAAAATGCAAAAAGAACAGCAAGAACCAAAGCATACGTCGCAAAAGCCAGCCAGATATTTGGCCAGTCTCTTAGCATTACTGCAGATGATAACGTACCGTCTGCATTTACTGCAGCATTGAATGTATTTTTAAGAATCTCTAAAAAACTCTGGTTATCAGGTGTTGTATCCAGATAAGATGATAATTCTGCCGCATTTGTAAATTTGTGCGTAAAGAACTTATCAATAGCCCAACCTGCAATATTACTTCCGAAATAAGCCCCGAAACCATTCGTCATCATCATGAATAATCCCTGTGCAGAAGAACGGATTTTTTTATCAGTAGTTGTTTCCACGAAAAGCGATCCCGAAATATTGAAAAAATCGAAAGCCATCCCATAAACAATACATGATAAAATGATCAATGAAACTCCATATCCGTCAGGAGTTCCGTAGGCAAAGAACCCGAATCTCAATACCCATGCAAACATTGAAATCAGCATTACTTTTTTAATTCCGTATCGCTTTAAAAAGAAAGGAATTGCCAGAATAAATAAAGTTTCAGAAACCTGGGAAATAGACATCACAATCGTAGATCTCTGAACTACAAATGAATCTGCATATTTAGGAAAATGAGAAAATTCACTCAGGAAAACATCTCCATAAGCATTGGTCAGCTGAAGGGCCGCTCCCAAAAGCATTGAAAACCCAAAGAACAACGCCATTTTATAGTTCCCGAATAGTTTAAACGCATTCAGTCCTAATTGTTCGAACAGAGGGGTATTTTTATCTATTAATTTCTGAGGCGGGCATTTCGGTAAGGTTAATGCATATATTCCCAAAATAATAGCTGCCGCTCCTCCAATGTAAAACTGACCTTCCGTAGCTTTATTTCCAGTAAGATTGGTCACCCACATTGCCACGATGAAACCTATTGTTCCCCAAACACGAATCGGGGGGAAATCTTTAACAACATCCAGATTACTGTTCTTTAAAACAGTATAAGAGATAGAGTTTGCAAGGGCAATTGTTGGCATATAAAAGCACATTGCCACAAGCATTACATAGTAAAAAGAGTCAGGAGTTTCCGTATGGGGCAAAAAGAAAAGAACCAAACCATACAAAATTTGTAAAGCCGAAAAAATTCTTTCCGCATTTACCCAGCGGTCGGCAATAATTCCGGTAATAGTCGGCATAAAAATGGAAGCAATCCCCATTGTTCCGAAAACGGCTCCAAACTGTGCTCCGTCCCAATGTTTTGTGCCGAACCAAAAATTAGCCATCGTAATCAGCCAGGCTCCCCAAACAAAAAACTGGAGGAAGCTGAGGATGGTAAGTCGTAATTTTAAATTCATAGTTTATATAAAGTATCTCTTAATCAATTCTTTTCTTCCTTCTTTTAATTTCTTCCTGAATTTCCAAAGCGGTATCAAAATCTTCTTCCTTTACGGCTTCTTCAAGCAATTTTTGAAGTTCTTCCATAGATACGGCTTTTAAGTTATCTTCAGACTGTACAGTTTCGGAGAACGGCTGTTCTTCTTTTGAAACATCTTCCAGCTCAAGAAGAATTCCCGCTTCATTAAGTACCTGCTGAGTGGTAAAGATAGGCGCGTCAAACCTTACGGCCATCGCTACTGCATCAGAAGTCCTGGCATCCAGGATCAGTTCTTCATTATTAGCTTTATTTCTGAAATTAATATTAGAAAAAAATACGCCGTCTACGATCTGGTAAATAATTACTGAAACCAATTCATAATGGGCAGAAACTATAAATTTTGTGAATAAATCGTGAGTAAGGGGACGGGGCGGATGGATGTCTTTTTCCAGTCCCAGCGAAATAGACTGAGCCTCGAAATTTCCTATAACAACAGGTAATTTTATATGTGTTTCTTCATGCTCCAATAACAAAGCGTAAGCCCCCGATTGGGTCTGGCTGTACGATATTCCGCGAATAATTAGCTGCTTATAATCCATAGCTACAAATATAGATTAATTTTTTTATTGTGATTTCAGTTTTTACGCAAAAATAAAAGCCCGGAAAAGCCCGAGCTTTTATTTTTATTGTGAAAATTGTGAATGGTAAATAATCAATTTACGCTTTAATCTTCTGATCATATCAAAATTAAAAGCGCAGCGAATTGATCATTCGCCATTGACTTTTTATCCTTTAATTGCTTTAATTTTCTCCGTTAATGCAGGAATGATCTGGAATGCATCTCCCACTACTCCATAATCAGCAGACTTGAAGAACGGTGCTTCAGCGTCATTATTGATTACTACGATTGTTTTAGAAGAGTTTACCCCGGCTAAGTGCTGAATAGCTCCTGAAATACCTACCGCAATATAAAGATTAGGTGAAATTGCTTTACCTGTCTGTCCTACGTGCTCTGTATGAGGTCTCCATCCGATATCGGAAACCGGCTTGGAACATGCTGTAGCAGCCCCAAGAACATTAGCCAGATCTTCGATCATTCCCCAGTTTTCAGGACCTTTCATCCCTCTTCCTGCAGAAACAACGATCTCGGCTTCTTTAAGGTCTAATTTACCTGAACTCTGCTCATGAGAAATTACTTTAGTATCTTCGTTTGCTACTGATAAGTTTTTAACTTCTTCAGAACCTGAAACTGCACTTTCTTTTACTCCGAAAGCATTCTGTGAAACCGTGATGATCACACCATTTCCTTCAGCTTTTGCATGCATAAATCCTTTTCCTGAGAATGCTTTTCTCTTCACCTGGAACGGAGAAAGGCTTTCAGGAGCTTCCAGAACGTTGGTAATTAAAGAATAGTTCTTCATTACCGCAAGCATAGGAGCTACAGAAGATGCGTCTGTCGTGTGAGGGAAAACAATAGTGTTTCCGTCCGCCACTTCACTTACAGCCTGTGCATAAGCTTTTGCCGAGAAGTTTTTAAGACCTTCATCTTTGATATTGATAACGTTTGATGCTCCATATTTGTACAATACATCTGAAGAATCCGTTGGGTTTACAGAGATCGCCGTAACGGTATCTCCTGCCTGATCTGCAATTGCCTTAGCATAAGAAACTGCCTCCAAAGCTGCTTTTTTGTAAACTCCGTTTATATTTTCTGCGTATACGAATACTGCCATTTTTTTAAATTTAAAGATTAAAAAATTTAAGAATTAAAAGATTGTTAGATTACTTTAGCTTCTTCGTGAAGTAATCTTACCAATTCGTCCAGATTATCCGGAGAAACCATTTTAACAGCAGCTCTTGGCGGTACACTGTCATAAGTTACCCCTTGAACTTTCACTTCTGAAGAAGCAGGCTCTACTACTTGTAAAGGCTTTGTTCTTGCAGACATAATTCCTCTCATATTCGGGATGATAAGATCTTTTTCGTCTACCAATCCTTTTTGTCCTGCAATCACGGCAGGCAATTTTACTGATATAGTTTCTTTTCCGCCTTCAATTTCTCTCACTGCAGTAACTTCACTTCCATTTACGTCCAAACCTACAGATGCATTTACGAAAGGCTGGTTCAATAACTGAGCCACCATTCCCGGTACAGACCCGCCATTGTAATCGATGGATTCTTTTCCGCAAAGAACAAGATCATATCCTCCGTTCTGAGCTACAGCAGCAATTTCTTTTGCTGTAGAATAGCTGTCCTTAGGATCCAGGTTTACTCTCACTGCATCGTTGGCACCAATAGCTAATGCTTTTCTTATTACAGGTTCTGTAGCAGCATCTCCTACATTGATCACTGTTACAGTTGCACCCTGAGTTTCCTGAAGTTTAACCGCTTTTGTCAATGCAAATTCATCTAGTGGATTGATTACCCACTGGATTCCATTTTTGTCGAAAGCAGATTTATCTGCCGTAAAGTTAATTTTGGAAGTAGTATCCGGAACACTACTGATACAAACTAATATTTTCATGTGTACTATTTTATTTTTTCCCTTTTTGTGCATAAAAACATAGCGTTCTATGCTGAGATTTTGTTATATTTTACAGTTGCTAATATAATTAAAAAATATATTATGCATGCATAATACTTATTTTTTTACTATTCAATACATTAAATGCATTGATCACGCTGGTTTTGTTGCCCTAAACTCTATCTTGCTGGGCAGGACACGGGGATTCATCTTTAAAATATCAAGCACAAGATTCCCCATATCTTCAGGCTGAATCTTCCAGTTATCTTTTTCTGAAGGAATATTCCCGTTAAAATTTGTAGCTACTGATCCCGGCATAATGACGGTAGATTTGATGTTGTATTTTCGAAGATCAATCATCGCAGCCTGAGTGAATCCCACTACCCCAAATTTAGAAGCATTATAACCTGTTCCGTTTTCAAAGAAATTGGCACCGGCAAGGCTTGAAATGGTGATATAATAACCTTCTGTCTTTTTCAGTTCTTCTACGGAAGCCTTTAACGTATAGAAAGCACCGGTCAGATTGGTTTCTATCATATCATTCCATTCTTCGGCAGTCAGTTGATCTACCGGCTTAAATATTCCCAGGCCTGCATTGGCAATGACAAAATCCAGCCTTCCAAATTCTGCAATGGTATATTTTACAGCTTCTACCTCACTTTCTAGGTTTCGTACATCTGAAACAATTCCCAGAACATTCTCTGAATATTTTTTAAGATCTTCTTCAGCTTTCGCTACATCATTTCTCTTACGTCCTGAAAATGCGACTGAAATACCATTCTCCAGTAATATCCTGGCTATTCCAAAACCTATTCCTTTGGTTCCTCCTGTTATATAAGCGACTTTATTTTCCGGCATATTGCTAAATTTTAATTCCCTAAAATAACAAAAACACTCCAATTGAAGCGTTTTATATGACTAAGATTTGTCAGTAGTTTATTTTTAATGAATTTAGTCAGAACAATTACCGATTTGTACAGATTATTATACTTTTTATTAAAAATAAATTTAAAACAATTTTATAATTTTCTCTGACTTTTAAATAAAAAACGCTCCGATTTGGAGCGTTATGTAATTAAGAGTTATCTATCTTATTTTTTTACAATTCTTTCTGTTACTTTTCCATTAGAAGTTTCAATATTCAGTATATATACTCCAGCAGGTAGCTTTCTTAAATCTACTTTGTTATCTGAAACTGGTGTATCCAGCTTTTTGCCACCAAAATCATAAACTGCAATTGAGTTTATTTTGTCTTTTGATTCTACTACAACAAAATCGGAAGTTGGATTAGGATACATTTTGTAGTCCACTTTTTTCGTTGCTTCAGATGTGCCCAGTACACCGCTCACTACCTGAATTCCATCAAAATAAGCTGAACTGTTATAATTATCATTGGTAATCGCAATATTTCCAACCATAGTGCCTCCTGCTACTACTCCGGTATAGATCAATGTTCCGTTTTGATAATATTTTGCTTCGTTATTTGTAAAATCCAATTGTATTTTATAGGTATTCCAGCCATTTCTGGTAAAGTTTGCCCCTGTGTCAATGTAAGCAAGCTGAAGAGTTAGCGGATCCATATCAATCACGTGAATATTGTTCTGGTAATCAAATCTCATCCTAGCATTGATTGTACTTTGAGCAGGTGATTGCGGAGAAAAGAAGAAATCACATTCATCTCCTGCCGTAGCGGCCGATGTAAAATAAGCATTAAAATACACGGTCACAATAGGTCCGTTTACAGTTACTGTAGGGCTAATGGCACCTGCTGAGGCATGGTTGGTTCCATTATTACCTGTAATTTTCAATGATTGTGTTCCCGGCTTAGCCTGCTCTGTTGTAACCACTGCAATATGTGCTGCAGCAGTACCTCCCCAGCCACCCTGACCGGCAATATTACCTGCATTAAATCCTTGAGATGTCTCAAAACTGTAGTTCATTTGAGCATTACCTAGCAGAAAACCGAATAATGCACCAGATAGTAAAATTTTCTTCATGATATTTTTTTTTCATTATTAATTAGTCTAGTAAATATAGAACTTTTATTCTAATTTAAAAAGAAATTCCTATAATTCAATAACATAAGTTAATGTTTTATTCAAAATAATCAAAATATATCATTTCTACCATTTTTGTTAAAAACATAAAATATAAATCAATTTTCTAAAAAATAGACTTTTGTAAAATATTTTAACTGAAAAAACAACAAAATACAAAAACAAATACTAGATTACGAAAAATCACCATAAGTACAAGAAAACTAATGCATTATAAATTCTTACATTATTTTTTAATAAACTTCTCAGAAAAATTACCGTTTTCAGCTCTAATATTAATCAAATAAGTCCCTGGAGAAAGATTTTTGATGTCTACTCTATTATTTTCCAGCCCGGCCTGAACTTTTTTACCCGCTGTATCATAAATCTCTACGGTTTTTATTTTACCTGAAGAACTTATCTTAATGAAATCAGAAGCGGGATTTGGATATACTTCTACAGCTTTTATATTCATTGCTTTTTCTGCTACGGATAATAATGCCTGATTATATACTTTAATATTATCAATATAGGCTGATCCGTCTGCGTTATCATGTACGAAGCGAAGCTGGTTTATGTCCATTGACTCTGCTGCCGTACCGGAATAGATCAAAACCCCATTCAGATAATATTTAATATCCACTGGTGTTCCTACTACCGTTATTGGGTACCATACATTCGGAAGCCAGTTTCCTGAGGCAGATTCCATTACTGGTATGCCTGAAATTGTTTTCAGAACCTTAATTGTGCCGGTATTATCAAAATCAAGTCTCACAATATATTTCTCGTCCGCACTGCTTACTCCCTGAAAGCTAAAAACGGATCCATTGAGCTGGGACATATTGATATCAAAAGAAACGGTAAAACTATTATAAGGAAGCAATACAGGAAGGTTATCAAATGCTCCGATTATCGGAATCGACTGGGTTCCATATGTATTTTCCTTCACTATCTTCAGGGAATTGGCTCCATGCGTTGCTGTATCAGCGCAAACCATCTGGTTAAGTACATTAGGAGGTACATCGCCTGTTGGGGTGCTGATCCATGTCCCCTGGCCATGAATGTCTCCGGTATGAAAGCCGTCTAAATATTCAAAAGAAACCATTTGCTGTGCAAGGGAAAATGCTGAAAACAAGCAGAGTGTGAAGGGATAGATTTTTTTCATAATATTATTTTTAGGTTGAACTAAAAATAAACACATACATTATCAAAAAAAATATCATTTGATAGGGATATTATCATAAAAAAGCGTAAAGCGCTCCAATGTTGGAACGCTTTATACATTATGTTTATAAAATATTAATTATTTAGAATAATTTTCGAAGAATAAAGGGATGCTTTCAATTCCCTTATAGAAATTGAACAACCCGTAATGTTCGTTCGGCGAGTGGATTGCATCTGAATCCAGCCCAAAGCCCATTAATACAGACTTAGCCCCTAAAACTTTTTCGAACATCGCCGTGATCGGAATACTTCCGCCGCTTCTGTAAGGAAGAACCTCTTTACCAAAAGCAGTTTCCATAGCTTTTTTAGCAGCTAAAAATTCTTTAGTGTCGCTTGGTAAAACATATGGCATTCCTCCATGGTGAGGCGTTACTTTTACTTTCACATTCTCTGGAGCGATCTTTTCAAAGTATTTTGTGAATTTTTCTGTAATTTCTTCAGGAGTCTGATATGGAACCAAACGCATTGATATTTTAGCAGAAGCTTTGGAAGGAATCACTGTTTTGGCTCCTTCTCCCGTGTATCCTCCCCAGATTCCGTTGCAGTCTAAAGTAGGTCGGATAGAGGTTCTTTCAAGCGTTGTATAGCCTTTTTCCCCTTCCACACCGTTAAGACCGATAGACTTTTTGAATTCTTCAGGATTATCCTTCAGTTTATTCATATCTGCTCTTTCAGCATCTGATACGGTTTCTACATTGTCATAGAAACCATCGATAGTAATGTGTCCATCTTCATCAATCAGCTTGGCAATCATTCTGGAAAGCACATGAATAGGGTTTGGAACCGCTCCTCCGTAAAGCCCTGAATGAAGATCTCTGTTAGGTCCCTCCACTTCCACTTCTACATAGCTCAAACCTCTTAAACCTGTAGTTACGGTAGGCTGCTCATTGCTGTAGATATGGGTATCAGAGATAAGAATGCAGTCACAAGACAATTTTTCTTTATTTTCATTAACGAAATCTCCCAGACTTACAGACCCAACTTCTTCTTCACCCTCCAGGATGAATTTTACGTTGCAAGGAAGTGAGTTAGTCTTCATCATCGCTTCAAAAGCTTTCACATGCATGAAAAACTGTCCTTTATCATCTGCGGAACCTCTGGCAAAGATGGCTCCGTCAGGATGAAGTTCCGTTTTCTCGATATAAGGTTCAAAAGGTGGTTTTTTCCATAATTCCAGAGGATCGGCAGGCTGTACATCATAATGTCCGTATACAAGTACCGTAGGAAGGGTTTTATCTATGATTTTTTCTCCGAAAACGATAGGATAACCATTCGTTTTGCATACTTCAACATGATCGGCCCCTGCATTTTTAAGATGTTCTGCACATACGTCCGCACATTTCAATACATCATTTTTATAAGCCGGATCTGCAGAAATAGAAGGAATTCTCAATAACTCAAATAATTCATCCACGAAACGCTGTTTGTTTTCGTTGATGTAATTTAATGTCTCTTGCATTGTAAAAATTTGTTTCGTTAAAAATAAAAAAAATGCCCTGCTTGAGCAAGGCATTTATATACTTTATTGTATTTAACTTATTTTGTAAATCTTACAGACATTTTTCTGTCAGACGCTCTTTCTGCATCAGATGCTTTTGCGTCTACTTTTGCAAACTGGCTTCCGTATCCTTCTGCTGAAACGATCTGTCCTCCTGCACCTAGACTTGTAAGTTGAGCTTTAATGAAGTTGGCTCTGTCCTGAGATAATTTCACATTTTTAGGTTCGTCTCCGGTTTTATCAGTATAACCGCCAATTTTAATTTTTGCATCCGGATAAGCTTTCAGAATCTTGGCCAGGTTGTCCAGCTGCTCCTGAGAACCTGCCTCCAACTGATTGGCAGAACCCATTTTGAAGTTCACATTATCGAAATCATACCATACTGATTTTAATCCGTCTTCAGTTGCAGAAGCGTATTGACCTGACTTCAGGTATTTTATCATGCTGTCTTCCATTCCGTTTGCAAAACCTTTCAGGGCAACTCCATTCAAATCAATAGAAACCTGAGATTTTTTCTCAGCATGTTCAGAACCGTGTCCTGCAGCAGCTTCATGACCGTGTGCTTCACCTCCTACCTGTACATCGTCGGAATATCTTTCTACTCCTTCTTCCAGTTTCAGAGTATTCTTGTTTCCTCCTGCCTGGATTTTTTTACAGCTTACGGCTACTGTTGCAACAGCTAAACATATAATTAATTTTTTCATATGCAAAATTTATTTTTGTAAGGTCATATGGAATCGCATTATTCAGTCTGTTTCAATTATTTTTACAGCAAGCGATTTCATGCTTAAATTTTTGATTGCCCAAAAGTAAGAAATCCTGCTTTTTTCGGCAACATTTTTATACTGATTTTAAAATTATTTTCCCTTTTTTGGATTGTGTAAAAATAAGATAGCTGTCTCCACCATCTTTTATCCCATATTTCTTTTTGATATCGTCGGGTTTTAAGGGATAATTCTTTGAAATAATATTAAACTGCCCTTTCTTTTTAATCTGCTTGGATTCAGTAACTTCCATTTCCAAAACCCTGCCGGGAAAACCGTCAGCCTTTTGAGCCGAAGTATAGAGGTGGGTATTCGGATGAAGTTTTTTAAGGTTGAACCTTTCTGAAATCAGATTAAAAACTCCGGCTTTTAAAATACTGTTATTGGGAATATAGATGAACTTTTCTGGCTCAGAATATACAGCCTGTACCTTTTCCTCTTCTCCAAATACAAACGAAAAATCAGATTCTTCACTTTCCAGGTTGATACAGTTCACTGTAATGCCATCTCTTTTTTCATTGGACAAAAAGACAACAGCTTCTTTCACATCATTCTTTACAGCCATGATTTCGATCCTGAAAACACCTGGTAAAACTGAGATCAGGTATTTCAAATCGATTAACGGTGAAAGTTTTATAATCACCTGATCTGCAGTCGCAAGAAGAATGTCTTTAATCTGCAGGATATCCGGCGAAAGATCTTCCAGCAGAAAAACTTTGTTTTTATTCTGATCTCTCCTTGCAGGATCTAAATAAATAACATCAAAATATTCTTTATTCGTACTCAGAAAGTCTTCCAGATTTTGATTGACAAACGTTGCTTCTCTGCCTAAAATTTCCCAATTATGTTCTACTATAACCAGTAATTCGTGGTTTTGTTCAACGAGAGTCACCTCATTGAAATTCCTGGAAAGATAATAAGCATCAATCCCAAAACCACTGGTCAGGTCCACGAATCTATTTCCTTTAAGGATCTGCGACTTGTAAAGTGCCGTTGTTTCCGAAGAAGCCTGTTCTAAATTAAGTTGCGGCGGAAAAATAATGCCATCTTTCAGCAGAAACGGAAATTTCTTTTGGGCTGTCTGTTTTCCTTTGATCTGTTGAACAATTTCCTGCATGGAAACATCCGGAAAGGGGGATTTTTTTAATAATAGTGCGTGCAAATCTGAATTCAGATTTACATTGATGTAGTTTTGAATGTCTTGGTTTACTATTTTATTTCTCACAGATTTCTCAGATAACATTTATCTTTTATAAAAAATATAATCTGTCAGTAACGGATCAATACCGCTTTGCTTTAGAAGGGAATTGATCTGACCCCGATGATAGGTTGAATGGTTTATGGCGTGAAAAAGCATTTCGAAAATACTGTTTTCAAATTTTGTTCCTCTTGAATTTTGATATTCCACTCTTTGATCCAGATCAGATTTTTGGATGATATCAATACTTTTAAGAAAGTTCTGCTTATTAATTTCGTGGAGGGACTCAAAGGGGTTGACTTGCCAGACTTCAAATGATTTTTCACCCAATATTCTTGAATTCCAGATCTGTTGGGCATTCAATGTATGATTGATCAGGCTGATTGTTTTTTCATCAACTTTCGGCTTGTTTTCTGAAATATATTTTATCATTTCTTTATTGAAATGATGGGTGTATTCAAAAAGGTCAATCAGTTTTTCTTTCATTACTTTAGTTTGACTCTTTATGCATTATGATCGTATTGCGGGATAATGGATCTAAGATTTTAGGATCTTCATTATCAAAATCTATAAAAAATAAAAATTCCTTTTTGTTGGTAAATTCAATAAATCCCTTTAAAAATTGAACTTCCTCCAAATGTCCTTCTTGATTATTATAGGAAGCAATCATTTTAAACCTGTAAGGTTTTGCAGAAAAATCTACATCATATTGAACATGACCTTTTTTACCCTGATTAGGGCCGTCCGGAATTGCATAATCTCTGCCATCGATCACCATTCCATTGTATTCAACATAGATAAAGCCGTCCGGAAAAAAAGTAAAAGACCCCTTATTATTTTTATCATCTGTTCCCGTCCATTTTCCATATAAATCTTTTACAGATTGTGAAAAACATGTTCCAAAAAACATTAGAAGAAGAAATATCCAGCTTTTTCTCATGAGAATATATTATTCAAACATTTCAGCCCAACGTACTGCTTTTATTTCTTTTTCGCTGTATAGATCTTCAATGGATCTTTTAACGTCCAATTTGGGGTATAAATTCACTCCTATCAGTTTTATTTTTCCTTCTTCCACCCATCTTTGCTCTTCAACGGCGTGGTCGTATATCTTTTTCTGAATGATTCCCTGTTTCAAAAGTTCCAGGTACCCTCCAGCCTCTTCTATTTCAACAAACAGTGTCCAGGATTTTTCTGCCATCTGACGGGTAATGTCTTCAACGTAATAGCTTCCGTTCGATGCATCTTCAAATACATTAATGATACTTTCGTAAGCCAGAACAATCTGCTGCTTAAAAGAGATCTCTTCGGAATTATCAGTACTCCTGTTCACCAGATAATTATTGCTGAAAACAGCATCTGACCCTGCAATCATAGCAGAAGCGAGTTCTAAGGTTGAGCGGATCAGGTTATTTTCATTATCGGCAACCGCTTTATTTCTTAAAGATGTTTCTGCAAAAATGTATGGGGTTTCATTTAGTCCGTATTCCCTGGAAAATTGGTTAAAAATGATCTTAAAAGCCCTGAGTTTAGCCATCTCAAAGAAATAATTTCCTCCGACCGCGATTCTGAAAATCAGTTTATTTAAAATTTCAGGACCATAGACTTCAATAAGCTCTTTAGCTTTTGCCAATGCAATTCCCAGCTGCTGATAAATAGCAGCTCCTGCATTCTGATGGAGCGAAATATCGACACAGATGTTTCTTCTGAAGTCTTTTGATAAAAGTTCTTTCGTCAGCTGGTCATCAATAGTTCCTTCATTTTCATTAAAAACATCAATCAGGGAAAAGTACTGGTCCTCTTCTTTCGGACTGATGTGGCCGGCAAGGTCTTTATTGTTTACAAAGATGGTTTTCTGCTCAAGATTTTCAACGTTATGGTCTAAAATAAAAGCAAAAACATCTTCTTCCAAACTTTCATGATATCTGGCTACAAGATGGGTATTTTCTTCCACTTTCGGCAGATTTGCCAAGGGTTTCTGAACTTCACTGTAAAAAGGTTTTACATCAATTCCTTCAAGATTTTCTTTCTTTAGAATGGAATAAATGTCTTCTGTTTTCAGTTGTTTTTTTACTAAATTTTCCCAGTTTGGAAGTATATCTGCTGACATTGGCTGTTTATTATGGATCAATGGTGAATATTGCTTCGCAAGCCAGTAGTAAATTATAAAAATTGACTATTGACCATTCACTGCGAAGCTGATTGACGGTTCACACTTTAAAATTCTTATTTTTTGGCAACATTTGTACTGTCTACCACCAGAATGAAGATTTCTTCATCCGGTTTTTTCATGAAATAATTTTCTCTGGCGTATTTTTCTTTTTCCGACTTATTGTTCATCAGCTTTTTGTAAAAATTATCATTTTTTTCATACTCTTTTTTATAGTATTCCAGCTGGTCTTCATATCGGCTGATCTCGCCGTTCAGTTCATTAATAACAAGGAAAGAGGTTTTATCAAAGAAAATCATCCAGACAAGGAACATACAAATGGTAATGGTGTATTTGTTCAGAACATATTTCTGGATCATTCTGAATGTTTCAGATTTCGGCTGAATGTCTTTAATAAGTTTGTTTTCTTTCATTTTAATGTTTTCTCAACGAATTTTTAATAACAGTAGTTAAAAAATCAATCGCTACGGAATTCTGTCTCATGTTCGGAATGATCAGATCGGCTTCATTCTTCGATGGTTCTATGAATTCCTGATGCATTGGCTTCAGTGTGGTCTGGTACCTGTGAAGTACCTCGTTCAGGTCTCTTCCCCTTTCCTGGGTATCTCTCCTGATTCTTCTGATCAGTCTTTCATCGGAATCTGCATGAACGAATACCTTAAGGTCAAACTCTTTCAGCAGTTCTTTATTGGTAAGGACCAGAATACCTTCTACCACCAATACATTTTTAGGTTCTACAGTGACATGGTCGCCGGTTCGGGAATGGGTTACAAAGCTGTAAATGGGCTGTTCTATAGACTCATTGTTTTTTAAAGCTTTTACATGTTTTATCATTAAATCGAAATCTATTGACTTGGGATGGTCGTAGTTGAGCGCTTCTCTCTCGGTCAGTGTCAGATTCGGGTTGTCGTGATAATAATTATCCTGGGAAAGGATATTCATTCCTTCAATATCAAGCTGCTGCAGTATCTTTTCAACAACTGTAGTTTTGCCGGATCCTGTACCTCCGGCAATTCCTATTACAAGCATTCTTTTTTTGTTTCTTTATAGTTGGTACAAATATACTATTTTAGATGAATGCAAGTAAAACAATCCCTTTAGAATTTGTTTACAATAAAAAAATCCGGTGCCTGTCATCGGATTTAAAATGTTATCAGGTTTTATTTCGTGTTAAATTTAATCATTAATTCTAATAAAAAACTCTGCCATCGGCAGAGTTCTGTTTATACTATTTCGCTTGTTAATTCCCTTGAAAGCAATTTCTCATGCATCGGCTTAAGAAGATCCATGGATCCTGTTTTAACGGTGCATTTTCCTTTGTAATGGACCAATATGGTACACTGTTCCGCCTGTTCCAGAGTATGCTTGCAGATTTCAACCAGACAATCTATTACATAATCAAAGGTATGAATATCGTCATTATGAAGCACCAGCTTATATACTTCATCAGTATCATCCAAAACCAGCACTTCTTCTTCATACTGCCGTTTCGGATCTTCGTAATCTTTTATACTGTTAAAAAAAATCATCTCTATTTTTTTAAACTTCTCCTATTTTATCGGCCAGGTCATTAATCACATTCGGGCCTTCATATACCAGTTCTACAAGCTCAACACTCTTATTATTCATTTTCAGAATTTTGAAGTGATAGTTTTCCAGATCGAATTCATCATTTTCTTCAGGAATATCTTCCAGTGCATGCAGGATGAAGCCTGCTAATGAGTTGTACTCACTTTCCTCAGAAAGAGGCAGCTTTTTAGGCAAATGCTCATTAATCTCGTCCAGCGGCTGTGTGGCCTGAACCCAATAAATATTATCGCCCATTTTATCTACCAGCTTATCTTCATCGTCTTCTTCATCCTGAATTTCTCCCACAAGCTCCTCCAGAATGTCTTCCAGAGTTATAATTCCTTCCGTTCCACCAAATTCATCAATAACAATCGCAAGATGCTGTTTTTTCTGCTGGAAGATCTTCAGAAGGTCTGAAATCTTTTTACTTCCGACTACAAAGAATGCATCACGCATCAATTCTTTTAGGTCTTCATGATTAAGCTCTCCTTTTCTTTTAACAAATTCCCTGATGATCTCTTTTGTATAAAGAACTCCAATTATGTTATCGATAGAATCAAGATATACCGGGATACGGGAATAGCCGCTATCCATGATCTTGTTGATGATTTCATTGATATCTTCCTCAAAGTCGATAGATGTGATATTCTGTCTCGGAACCATGATCTGCTTGGCCGAATGATCCGTAAAATCAAATGCATTCTTGATAATTTCATAGTTCTCTTCTTCAATTTCACCACTGTCCGCACTTTGCTTTACCAAAAGCTGAAGTTCTTCCGTAGAGTGAATTTCCTGTTCTGAAGCCGGATGTATTTTTACTAATCTTAAAAAAGTATTGGACATCAGGTTCATCAACCAGATAAAAGGCTTGAAAATCGTATAAAAAACTCTTAACGGCACTGCTGTAGCCATTGTAGTAGACTCAGATTTTCTAATTGCAATTGATTTTGGAATAAGTTCCCCGAATACGATATGCATTACCGTAATCAATACAAAACTGGTCACCACTGAAATTGTGGTAATTGTTGTTTGGGTTAAATCCACATTCAGAGAATGGAAGATACTTTCAACTACATGATGAAGAGCACTTTCTCCCACCCACCCCAATGCAAGGGATGCCAGGGTAATACCAAGCTGTGTAGCAGACAGGTACTCATCAAGATGCTTGATAATATGCTCTGCCTGTTTCGCCATAGAGTTACCTTCGGCTGCTTTTAACTGGATTTGTGAATAACGAACTTTAACAATTGAAAATTCTGCGGCTACGAAAAAGCCATTTAATAAAACAAGAAATAAGGCTAGCAAAAGCCTGACTATGTCCGAATCCATTTAGAAGTTGTATAATATTTTAGTTTACAAAGATAGATAAAATATAAATAACAAAAAAAGCATCGACAGTATCGATGCTTTAATATTATGTTAAAATAATTCTTTACGAATTTTTCAAAGCTTCTGCTCCTGAAACGATCTCAAGGATTTCGTTTGTAATAGCAGCTTGTCTTGCTTTATTGTAGAAGATCACAAGATCATTCTTCAAAGCCTGGGCATTGTCTGTAGCTTTGTGCATGGCAGTCATTCTCGCTCCGTGCTCTGAAGCAACTGAATCTAAAACCGCTTTGAAAACCTGGGTTTTGATTGCCTTAGGAATCAAATTGTCCAGAATTTCGTTTCTGTTCGGCTCAAAGATATAATCTGTTTCTACCTGAGTATCTTCAGCTTTTTCAGCCATAGAAATCGGAAGAAGCTGTTCAGCAGTTACTTCCTGGGTAGCAGCATTAATAAATTTGTTGTAGATCAGATAAACTTCATCAAATTTGCCTTCTCTAAAGCTGGTCATTACTCCTTCAGCAACATGGGCTACTGTATCAAAATTTAAGTTATCAAAAACAGCACTTTCGTTGGAATATACTGCACGGGTTCTTCTTACCGCATCAAAAGCCTTTTTACCAATAGTAAGAACTTCAACTTCGTATTGAGATTTATCTCTGAACTGGTTGTTTAGCTCTTTTACAATAGATGAGTTAAAAGCTCCTGCAAGACCTCTGTTTGAAGTAACAGCGATGAAAAGAATTCTCTTCACTTCTCTTTTTTGAGCATAAACAGAAATCTGATCAGGATCAGAGCTAGAATTCACATTCTGGATGATTTCCTGCAGTTTTTCAGAATATGGTCTCAGCATTACGATTGCATCCTGTGCTTTTTTAAGCTTCGCAGCGGAAACCATTTTCATAGCACGGGTAATCTGCATCGTAGATGTAATTGACGTAATTCTGCCTCGTATTTCTTTTAAGTTTGCCATTAATTTGGGTTCAAAGTGTATGGTCTAAAGTTTAAGGTTTGAAATCTGTTTCAAACCTTAAACAATGAAGATTTTAGTTATATTTAGAAGCTAAGTCGTTAGCTGCCTGCTTAAGAACGTTTGTAATATCGTTATCGATTTTACCAGCTTTAATAGCTGCCATTGTATCAGGGTGCTTAGATCTAAGGAATTCGATATATTCTACCTGGAATTCTTTCACTTTTCTGATAGGCACGTTTCTTAGAAGGTTCTCTGTTCCTGCGTAGATCATAGCTACCTGGCTGTCTACAGGAAGTGGAGAGTTTACCGGCTGCTTAAGGATCTCAACGTTTCTTTCTCCTTTAGAAATTACTGCTAAAGTAGAAGCATCAAGGTCTGAACCGAATTTAGCGAACGCTTCCAATTCTTTATACTGAGCCTGGTCTAGTTTAAGAGTACCAGATACTTTTTTCATTGATTTGATCTGAGCGTTACCTCCTACTCTGGATACAGAGATCCCTACGTTGATCGCAGGACGAACCCCTGAGTTGAATAGATCTGATTCAAGGAAAATCTGTCCGTCTGTAATAGAGATTACGTTGGTTGGAATATACGCAGAAACGTCACCAGCCTGAGTTTCGATAATCGGAAGGGCAGTTAATGAACCTCCTCCTTTTACGATTGGCTTTAGAGAATCCGGTAAGTCGTTCATCTGGCTAGCAATCTGGTCGTCAGCAATTACTTTTGCTGCTCTTTCCAATAGTCTTGAGTGTAGGTAGAAAACGTCTCCAGGATAAGCTTCACGGCCCGGTGGTCTTCTCAATAGTAGAGAAAGCTCACGGTAAGCTACCGCTTGTTTGGATAAATCATCATAAACGATCAATGCCGGTCTACCAGTGTCTCTGAAGAATTCACCGATAGATGCACCTGCCATTGCAGAATATACCTGCATTGGAACCGGGTCCGAAGCATTAGCCGCAACGATTACAGTGTATGCTAAAGCACCTTTATCAGAAAGGGTTTTAACGATCTGTGCTACGGTAGAAGCTTTCTGACCGATTGCAACATATATACAATATACAGGGTTACCTGCATCAAAGAATTCTTTCTGGTTGATGATCGTATCGATCGCAACAGTAGTTTTACCTGTCTGTCTGTCACCAATGATAAGCTCTCTCTGACCTCTTCCTACAGGAATCATAGAGTCGATCGCAACGATACCTGTCTGTAAAGGTTCAGTTACCGGCTGTCTGAAGATAACTCCGGGAGCTTTTCTTTCCAATGGCATTTCGTATAAATCCCCAGTAATAGGACCTTTACCATCGATAGGGTTACCAAGAGTATCTACTACTCTTCCTAACATACCTTCTCCTACTTTAATAGAAGAGATTCTGTTTGTTCTTCTTACTGTATCTCCTTCTTTTACTAATTTACTTTCCCCAAGTAGAGCAACACCCACGTTGTCTTCTTCAAGGTTAAGTACAATACCTTCTACATCACTAGAAAATTTCACCAACTCTCCGTATTGTACGTTTTCTAACCCGTATACACGAGCAATACCATCACCGATGGTTAAAACTGTACCTACTTCCTCAACGTTGGATTGAGTGTCGAAGTTGGCCAATTGCTGTTTTAAGATCGCAGATACTTCTGCCGGATTTATTTCTGCCATTGTATGGTTGTTTTTTCTTTAATTTAACTGAAAATCTTTTTTAACTTGGTTCAATTTGGTCTTTACAGATGCATCTACCTGCTGATCTCCTACTCTTAGAATGTATCCTCCTAAAATTTCAGGTTTTACATTTAAGTTCAGATCAAAGTTTGAACCTGCTTTTACCAGATTGGTAGATCTTAGGATCTGATCAAGGTTTTCTTTGGAAAGCTGAGTTGCTGTTGTAAGAGTTACTCTCTGTACTCCGTTGATATCCTCTACTTTATTGATGAACTCCTGAGCGATATTTTTCAACTGGTTTTCACGTCCGTGCTTGATCACTAATCTGATCAGGTTTTGTGAAGAAACCGAGAAGTCTTTAAAGATCTGGTCTGCTACCTCTATTTTCTTTTTTGCATCAATGTAAGGCGTAAGAAAGAATTTGTTCAAATCTGCAGATTGAGACATGATCTTCTTTACATCTTTCATTTCAGAAAATACAGCAGCGGTCTGACCTGTTTCATTGGTGAAATCAAGCAGTCCCTGTGCGTATCTTTTAGCTACTTTAGATGTAAGCATTCTTAGTTAAGGTTTGATTTGTTTAGATAATTTTGAACTAATTCGTTTTGAGCTTCGTTGTTATCCAACTTCTGCTTAAGGATAGATTCAGCGATGTTTACAGATAAAGCACCGATTTGAGTTTTAATGTCTGCCATAGCAGCATTTTTCTCAGTCTGGATAGTTTGCTTAGCTGCCTCGATCATTTTATCTCCTTCATTTTTAGCAGCATCTTTAGCCTCACCTACGATTCTATCTTTAATTTCTCTGGCTTCTTTAAGGATAGCATCTCTTTCGATTTTAGCTTCACGAATAATTCTTTCGTTATCCTCTTTTAAAGTCTCCATCTCTTTTCTTGCCAATTTAGCTTGATTAAGAGCATCAACAATAGAAGTTTCTCTGTCGTTGATTGATTTTAAAATAGGTTTCCAAGCGAATTTACCTAACAAAAATAATAATGCTAGAAAAATAACAGACTGGATAATAAATAATCCTGATGAAAACTGGTGAATTAATTCCATTATATAAATGTATAAATAATTATTACTTTTTTCTTTTTTAAATTAACATTGCTGCAGCCAACCGCTGCAACAATGTTTTTTTGTTTGGCTTATGATGCGAATAACGCAGCAAATGCAACACCTTCTACTAGTGCAGCTGCAATAAGCATAGCAGTTTGGATTTTTCCAGATTGCTCAGGCTGTCTAGCGATAGCTTCAAGAGCAGCAGCTCCGATTTTACCAAGACCGATACCTACACCAAGTACGATAAGACCGCCACCAATAATTCTAGGGATTTCCATAATAAATATAATTTAAAAAATTGTTTTTAATTTAAGCTTCAAACTTGTTCTATATTAATGAGCAGCGTGATGTTCGTGCTCATGCTCTTCCACAGCCATTCCGATGAACAATGCAGAAAGCATTGTAAAGATATAAGCCTGAAGGAAAGCAACCAATACCTCAAGGATATAGATTACTAAAGTTAAGAATGGGAATGCAACTCCGGCAATCCAGTTCTTGAAAATATAAATTGATCCGATAAGCGTCATTACAACGATGTGTCCTGCCGTCATGTTCGCAAAAAGACGAATCATCAATGCAAAAGGCTTAGTCAGAGTTCCTAATAATTCGATCGGCAACATGATGAATTTCATTGGAACCGGTACACCTGGCATCCAGAAAATATGCTTCCAGTAATCTTTATTAGCTGAGAATGTCGTAATTAAATAAGTAAGGATAGCCAGGAAGAATGTCATGGTAATATTACCTGTAACATTAATTCCGAAAGGCATCAACCCTAAAACGTTTAAAAGTAAGATAAAGAAGAATACAGTTAATAAATAACCCATAAATCTTTTATACTTGTGTCCGATGTTCGGAATAGCGATCTCGTCTCTTACAAAAATAATCAAAGGCTCTAAAAATCTTGCAGCTCCTGTAGGAACAACAGATTTCTTATATGATCTTGCCATTCCTGTAAATAATACAAACATTAAAACTGCAACTAAGAAAATGATCAGTACACTTTTAGTAATTGAAAGGTCTAGAGGTTTTTCGTTTGTAGGATGACCGTCTTTATCTAAAGTTAAAGTTCCAGCAGCATCAGTCTTGTAGATTTTTTCGTGGTGCAATTTATAATAAGAACCATCTACTTCAGTGGTTTCACCATGCATAAAACCTTCTTTACTGTTGCTCATGAAAGCGTGAAAACCGTTATCATAAAAAATAACAGGAAGAGGAAAACCAATATGGTGCCCATCCTTATCCACCATCAATGTAAAATCGTGAGCATCCAACAAGTGATGAGTGATGAACTCCTTGTTTTCTTTCGTTGCTTTGTCTTTCTCTGAAAGCTCTGTAGTAGCAGGACCTGCCTCAGCAGTAGCTTCACCGTGCTGTGCAGACACTAAGTTTAATACAAAAATACTGTAGAATAAAACTGCGAATTTCTTAAACATTGATAGGTTTTTTTCGTTGTGCAAAAATATAATATTTTTTCTAGTTTCAATAAATAATTTTACTGTTTTTTATCATGATTAATCAGCGTGATTGCATAGTACGTAAGCAGCGTAGTCAGGACAAAATATGGTAATATAAAATGAAATTTATAACCAGGAATCATTTCAAAGTTCAATTTTTTACGAATTAGATACATTAAACCGAATTTTAATAAGATAAGACCAATCACAGACAATCCTAAAAACTGTGGTACCGTTCTGTTGATTAATATTACCAGAGTAATCATCATCATAAACATCACACTTAAAAAAAGATAAAATTTAACGATAATAATCTCATCTAAGTGAAAAACAAATTTCCAAAGGGAAAAATGGATCAGAAATGTTAAGAAGAATAATACGGTGACAAGAATATTAGGGTTTAATTTCATTACAAACTATTTTCAGCTCTTAAATTAATAAGGTTTATTTAACTGATCGCAAAAATAGACTTTTTCTATTGAATTTTACACGATTTGATTTTTATCATTTTTTTCTGTATATATAATATTACCTGCTTATAACATTTTGGATGTGCTAAAAATTCCTTATTTTTGCAAACCTATAATTTACAATAAATATGTTTAATAGTTTACAGGATAAATTAGACAAGGCTCTACATAATATTTCCGGACGCGGAAAAATCACAGAGATCAACGTAGCGGAAACCGTAAAGGAAATCCGTAGAGCGCTGGTAGATGCTGACGTTAACTATAAAGTCGCAAAAGATCTTACAAAAAGAGTTCAGGACAAAGCTTTAGGACAGAACGTTCTTACTTCCCTTACTCCGGGACAGCTGATGACCAAAATCGTTCATGACGAGTTGGTAGATCTTATGGGAGGTTCTCAGGAAGGAATCAATCTTTCAGGAAAACCTACCGTAATCCTTATTGCCGGTCTTCAGGGTTCAGGTAAGACGACTTTCTCCGGAAAACTTGCCAATTTTCTAAAAACAAAAAGAACCAAAAAGCCTTTATTGGTTGCCTGTGACGTTTACCGTCCTGCAGCAATTGACCAGCTTAAAGTTCTGGGTGGCCAGATTGGGGTTCCCGTATTTACAGAAGAAGGTTCTACCAACCCTTCCACTATTGCTGAAAATGCTATTAATTTCGCAAAAGCAAACGGTCATGATGTAGTAATCGTCGATACAGCGGGACGTCTTGCAATTGATGAGCAGATGATGAATGAGATCAAATCTGTACATTACTTCATTAAGCCTCATGAAACATTGTTCGTGGTAGATTCCATGACAGGTCAGGATGCTGTAAATACAGCAAAAGCATTCAACGATGCCCTAAACTTTGACGGTGTTGTACTTACTAAATTAGATGGTGATACAAGAGGGGGTGCTGCTTTAACGATCCGTTCTGTTGTTGAAAAACCGATCAAATTTATCTCTACCGGTGAGAAAATGGAAGCTTTGGATCTTTTCTACCCGGAAAGGATGGCAGACAGAATCTTAGGAATGGGAGACGTTGTTTCATTGGTAGAAAGAGCCCAGGAGCAGTTTGATGAAGAAGAAGCTAAAAAACTTCACAAAAAAATTGCTAAAAACGAATTCGGTTTTGATGATTTCCTGAAGCAGATCAACCAGATCAAAAAGATGGGTAATATGAAAGACCTTATGGGAATGATTCCGGGGGTCGGAAAGGCCATTAAAGACGTCGAGATCAGTGACGATGCTTTCAAGCACATTGAAGCTATTATCTACTCTATGACACCTGACGAAAGAAGAAGACCTTCTATCATCAATACCCAGAGAAAGCAGAGGATTGCAAAAGGAGCAGGAAGAAAGATCGAAGATGTGAATCAGCTGATGAAGCAGTTCGAGCAGATGGGTAAAATGATGAAGATGATGCAGGGACCTCAGGGAAAACAGATGATGCAGATGATGAGCAAAATGCCGAACATGCCTGGAATGGGTGGAATGTTTGGAAAATAACAGAGTTTATAACAAAACACTATAAAAAAACTCTCAGAAATTTCTGAGAGTTTTTTTTATTTTATTTGAATTTGTATCCTAATCCGATCTGGAAGAAATTCATTTTCAGTTTTTCGTCGTTTACAGGATGCTTGATCATATTGGTCAGTCCGAAGCTGTAACGGGCATCTACAAATAACCCTTTATATATGTTGTAATCAGCCCCTAAAACCAAACCGAATTCAGAAGACTTAAGATTATCATCAAAATTCTTTTCAAGGAACTGTTCACCTTCATTAATCGCCTGTTGATTGGCCATTCCTCCTGATACGTCAATATTTACTTTCGTGCTTGTTCTAAAGCTTACGAAAGGTCCTGCGTATACTCCAAGCTCAGGGGTAGCATAATATCTTGCCGTTACAGGAATCACAATTCTGTTGAAATTGAATTTTTCTGTAACCGTAATTCCCATTGTTGAAACTTCAACTTTTCCGCCCAGATTTGCATACTGAACTTCTCCCTGTACAGCAAATTTATTATTGAATTGATGTTCTACCAAAGCGCCTACATAAAAGCCTGATTTAGATTTCAAACCTCCGCTTACGCCTTCAAAGGCATCAAGATCATCATTAGAGTTTAGTTTTGATAAGGCATACCCTGCTTTTACGCCAAATTTTGTCTGCGCATTCATTCCTGCACAAAAAGCAAGAGCGGATGCCAATAAGATTTTTTTCATGGTTATTTATTTAAAAAATGTTTTCAAAGATAAAAAAAGCCCTAAATAATTAGGGCTTCTATGTTTACAAATGCTTTGTTACTATTACTTAGCAAATACATATTTAACTCCGAAAGTTACGGAAGATAAGTTCAATCCGAACTTGTAGTTATTTACGCTCTTAGCACCATCAACGTCTAATTTAGAAGTGTTGTATCCAAATTCACCGATAGTAGCTTCAATGCTCCAGTTTTTGTTTAAGAAATAATCTAAACCTGGCTTAACGTTAACACCGATTGAAGTGTAGTTAGCTTTGTCAGAAGTAGAAGTAGTGTTCGTAGTTGATCCTAATGTAGTTGTTGTTGTAGCTTCGTCTTTAAATTGTCCGAATTCCATTGGAACTTCCAATTGACCGAAGATATATAATTTATCAGCTAAAGTCCAATATTTTCTTACGAAAGGAGCAACAACAAACGCAGATTGAGTACCTTTAGTTTCAGAAACAAAGCTACCTCCTGCAACTGATCCAGTTGTAGTTTTAGTAACTTTATCACTTGCATAACCTACTCCTAAACCTACAGCAAGGTTAGTACCTACAAAGTAACCAGCAGTTGGAACGATTCTGAAGCTTTCTACTTTAGTATCATTGTTGTTGTTTTCTTCCTGAGAATAACCAACTTGCCCTGAAATATATGCAGTTCCTTTTGCAATCTGTGCATTAGATAAACCAAAAAGTGCAACAGCACCCGCTAATAATAATTTTTTCATTTTTAAAAAATTTTAATACTTTCTGAGGGCAAAGTTACACTGGGCTCCGCTAATATTAAAATTTGTTAATGTGATTAATATCATCGATAGATATTGGTTTTTTCCGGCAATAAAATGTAATAAATATAATCCTTTGACTTTTTCACAATATTATGAATAAAAAAATTACAATTTCTCAATAAGAGCGAAATATACTTAGTTTATTTTATTTCACAATTTTCTTCAAATTATGTATTTTTTCAATAGACATCAGGAATAACCAGACGATAAAGTGTTAATATTTAACATATTAGTATTAATATTAAACAAATATTTATAATCAAAAATGATTTTTCTCTTTATAAAGTTATAATTATAAAAAAGAAACTCCGGCTGTTAACAGCCGGAGTTCTCAATTATTTTCTACTTTTTCTTATTTGATAAAGAAATTGTATCCAAGATTAATAGCACCTACGTTCCAGTTTGCTGTATACCAACCGTAATCACGTTTGTTGCTGATCGTCTGATACCCTAAATAAAGCTCACCTGTAGCCATCTGGTAACCAAACTTAGGCTGCGCATAGAAACCACCGTCTACCCCATCTTTTACAGAAATTCCATATCCAAGGTCTAATCCTACAAAGATAGGCGCTCCTGAAAACTTATATTTTCCGGAAACCGCTACAGGAATAAATCCGAAATCATCGAAATGATCTTTTCCAAAGAAATGAGAATATCCTGTTGCCACCCCAAGGTCTAGACCTTTTGTAATATTCCACATATAAGCAGCATCTACTCCTAATGTAAATGAAGAGGCATCGCTGGCATCACCTACCGGAACACCGATATGACCACCCAGTTTAAAACCTTCCTGCGCCTGTGCAGCACCGCCCAGCAGCGCAAAAGCACCTAGTAAAAATAACTTTTTCATTTTTTAAATAGTTTGATTGATGCCACAAAATTACTAATTATTTTTATTATTAACATAAAATTAACGGCAACCTCTATTCAGAAACAAAAAAAAGCGGGCCAAGATTGGCCCGCTTCATATTCTTAAAAAGTCTTTTAAAAATTAGTTTCCTCCGAATTTGAAACCAACACCTACCTGGAAGAAGCTGTTAGTTAATTTTCCGTCTCCGGAATCTTTAGCCAAGTTAGAAACTCCCATGTTGTATCTGGCGTCAAAAAACAAACCGTTTTCCAATGCATACTCTGCCCCTAAGAAAGGAGCAATATTCAGAGTATTGGTTTGATCTTTAACGTCTCTCTCATCATCTGCAGAAATTTCAAATCCAGGGATCATACCTAATCCAAGGTCTGCCACAGTTTTTGTTTTGGCAGAAATGATCAGTCCGAAATTTGCTCCCGCAGAAACTGATAAACCTTCAGTAATAAAGTATTTAGCAGAAACAGGAATCAAAATAGTTCCGAAAGTGGTCTTGTTCTTAATGTTAAAAAACGTACCCGCTTCATCTTGATCTTCTACTCTTTCAGTGATTTTACCTCCCAGTGGCGAGTATAAAACTTCACCCTGAAGAGCAAATTTATCACTTAGTTTATGCTCTACCAAAGCACCTACATAGAAAGTGTGTGAAGGATCTGTGTTTTCAGAATCTCCGTTGTCTTTAAACTTTAAAGTTGAAAGTGAGTAACCAGCTTTAGCTCCAAATCTTGTTTCTTGAGCGCTCAGATTAGCGCCAACCACAGCCGCTGCTGCAATTAGTAAAAATTTTTTCATGATTATTTTTTAGTATTCGGTGGCAAAACTAAGCTTTTTTTTTAAAACACCAAATAGTGGCTAAAAATTAGTGCAAATAATTAATCATAAACAGGAAAAATTTAATTAAAACAAGTTCAGATAGCCTGAATCTAATCTTTCAGCCTTTTATCTTCTTCATTGTAGGCCAGAATGATCTTTTTCACCACAGGATGTCTTACAACATCTTCTTCTGTAAGATGTACAAAACCAATTTCTTTAACGTCTCTTAGAATTCTCATAGCTTCCTTTAATCCGGATTGTTGTTTCGGCGGCAAATCGATCTGAGTTGGGTCTCCGGTGATGATAAACTTGGCATTCATCCCCATCCTTGTCAGAAACATCTTCATTTGGGCATGGGTCGTGTTCTGGGCTTCATCCAGAATTACAAAGGCATCATCCAGCGTACGTCCTCTCATAAAAGCCAGCGGAGCTACTTCAATTACTTTTTTCTCCATAAACCCTTCCAGCTTTTCATGAGGAATCATATCTCTTAATGCGTCATATAGAGGCTGCAAATACGGATCCAGCTTTTCTTTCAGATCTCCCGGAAGGAACCCAAGGCTCTCCCCTGCTTCTACAGCGGGCCTGGTCAGGATAATTCTTTTTACCTGCTTATCTCTTAAAGCTCTCGCTGCCAATGCCACACTGGTATAGGTTTTCCCGGTTCCGGCTGGCCCGATGGCAAAAACCATATCCTTTTTCTCAGTCTCTTTAACCAGTTTTTTAAGATTGGTAGTTTTCGCTTTGATGATCTTACCATTAACGCCTTTTACAATGATATCCTGATCAAAAATCAATTGTTTCTCATTCTCATCCTTAATATTCAGGACATTTTCAACGTCTTTTAAAGCGATAGAATTATTTTCAGAGATAAATTTTACAAGGTTATCCAGTTTTTGTTTTAATATATCCAAAGCTTCCTGATTGCCCATTGCAAAGATAAAATGATCTCTTCCTGTAATCTTAAGCGTGGGAAAGCTTGATTTTAATAAGTTGAAATATTGGTTATTAACGCCATAGAAGGTCTTTACATCGATGTCCTCCAAATCATATGTTAATTCAAACATGCAGTATTTTATTTTTATTAGATTTTAAAATTAAAGCTTTTTTTCAAATTTATATCAATTCTTTTCTACAATCTTTTGCGGCTTTCTTTATATTTTAAATAACTTTGCAGGAAACACTATTTATTCTATCACAATCCATGTCGATTATTACCCTTACTTCGGATTTCGGAAATTTAGATTACAGAGTTGCAGCTGTGAAAGGCAAAATCCTGTCTCTAAATCCTAAGGTTAATATTATTGATATTACCCATGATATCCAGGCTTTCAATCTTATACAAACCTCATATATAGTTCGGAACGCCTACAAATATTTTCCAAAAGGAACTATTCATATCCTTTCTGTAGACAGTTTTTATAACAGATCAAGGAAAAATATCCTGTATAAGGCAGACGGATCTTATTTTTTGGCAGCAGACAACGGACTTCTAAGCCTTATCTTTTTTGATATAAAGCCGGAAGCCATATATGAAATTACCTTAAACAACCGCTTTGATGATGTGATCAACTTCACTTCTACTGATGTTTTTGTTCCTGCGGCAGTACATCTGGCCAATGGCGGACTTCCGGAAGTGATCGGAAGGAAAATAGATACCTCCAAACAACTTCTGTTCCCGAAACCCGTCTTCAACGAGTCTGAAAAAATGATCATTGGAGAAGTAACGTATATTGATAATTTCGGAAATATAATATCAAATATCAGCAAAGACTTTTTCGAAAGCAGTGGTAAAGGAAATGAAGGTTTTACCATAAAATTCAGAAATTTAACTCTTTCGAGGGTATATTCCAGCCATACGGAAGTGGTTTCGGACTGGGAAAGAGAAACGGAATTTCACGGACAGTCCGCAGCAATCTTCAATGACAGTCAGCTTTTGGAGCTTACCATCTATAAAGGAAGTAAAAAAAACGGGGCAAAAAGCCTGTTTGGACTCAATGTAGGCGAGAATATCTACGTTGAATTTGTCTAAAATTATATATTCCATAAAAAAACCGATTTTTTTTATATATTTGTCAAAATCTAAAAATTAAAAATGGCAGAATACAAATTATTGCTTCCTTCCATGGGAGAAGGTGTTATGGAAGCGACAATTATCACTTGGTTATTCAATGAAGGTGATAATGTAAAAGAGGATGATTCCGTAGTAGAAATTGCAACAGATAAGGTAGATTCAGACGTTCCGACACCAGTTTCGGGGAAAATTGTAAAAATCCTGAAACAGAAGGACGAAGTTGCTAAAGTTGGTGAAGCCATTGCTATTTTAGAAATTGAAGGAGAAGGCGGAAATACAGCTTCAGAAGAAGTAACAACAGAAGCTCCGGCAGCTACTCCTGATACAGAAACTTTAAAGACCATTGAAGCGCCGTTACAGGCTACTCACTCCAATGTAGAATTTTCAGGTGACCTTTACCTGTCACCGCTTGTAAAATCAATTGCACAGCAGGAAAACATTTCCGAATCTGAGCTTAAAACGATTAAAGGAAGTGGTTTAGAAGGAAGAATTACAAAAGAAGATATATTAGGATACGTTTCCAACAGAGGAAATCAACCGGCTCAGCAGGCAGCACCTGTACAAACTGCAACTCCGGCAGTACCACAGGCTGTGGCTTCAGCTCCGGTTTCCACAGTTCCTGTAGCAGCAGGTGATGAGATCATTCCAATGGACAGAATGAGAAAAATCATTGCTGAAAACATGGTAAAAGCAAAACAGATTGCTCCACATGTTACTTCTTTCATTGAAACAGACGTTACCAATGTTGTAAAATGGAGAAATAAGCATAAAGATATTTTTGAGAAACGTGAAGGAGAAAAACTGACTTTCATGCCGATTTTCGTGAAAGCTGTAGTGAAGGCTATCCAGGATTTCCCAATGATCAATGTTTCTGTCAACGGTGACAATATCATCAAAAAGAAAAATATCAATATCGGTATGGCGACTGCTTTACCGGATGGAAACCTTATTGTTCCTGTCATCAAGAATGCAGACCAGCTTTCACTTTCAGGTTTAGCAAAAGCAATCAACGACTTGGCTTACAGAGCAAGAAACAAAAAATTAAGGCCTGAAGATACTCAGGGAGCTACTTATACAATTTCTAACGTAGGAAGTTTTGGAAACCTGATGGGTACGCCTATTATTCCTCAGCCTCAGGTGGCTATTTTAGCTATCGGTGCTATTGTGAAGAAGCCTGCTGTTCTTGAAACCAAAGACGGGGATGTAATTGCTATCCGTCAGCTGATGTTTATGTCTCACTCTTATGACCACAGAGTGGTAGACGGATCTTTAGGTGGAATGATGCTGAAACATGTTCATGACTACCTTCAGAACTGGGATCTGAATACAGAGATTTAATATAGAATAACTGATAAGTGACCCATTATTTCAAAAATCATGTGAAACCTATCAAAACATCTTACAATACAAACCTTCGATATTTTCGAAGGTTTTTTCTATTAAAAGATTATCTGTACATTTGAGTCAAATACGAAGCTAACCGTAAAACAAAATAATTTTAAATAAAACACCACAACCCCATCTCAAAGTATGAAAGAAGTAACTTTACTTGCAATTATTTCATTATGCATCATCATTGCCACTTATTTTATCGAATTGATCATAGGATTTTTCAACATTAATGAGATCATGTACGTATATCGTGTTTGTGCCGTAATAAGCCTTCTGGGCTATGTCGGCATCTTGCCTTTCTTTATTAAGCTTTATCAAAAACAGCGATAATGGATCAGGAATTAAGAGAACTTTTCGAGATCAAAGAAGATGAAAAAATATTGATTTCAAAAGAGAAACCGGATATAGTAAAACATATTCTTATCCGCCTTGGAATATTAATAGCCGGTACCATTGGTTTTATTATAGTAATACTTAATGCAAACGGTTGGGATGTTTTAGGTTACCTGATATTTATGTTTGGATTTCATGCTTTATGGCTTGTCTGTATTCTTATTGAATCGTTCATCCTGCATATCAACAAAAAATACATTCTCAGGAATACCAATTTGATATTTACTGCTGCTATGCTGGTTCTTTATTGTATAGGATATATTACGGTGTTCAACCCTCAGTTTTAATCAATATCAAAATGAATATAAAAGCTTCCGAAGGGAAGCTTTTTATTTTAGTGACGAATATGGGAGATTCTCTCAATAATAAATTAAAACTGACGTTGAAATTTCTTTGATCATTCCAAAAATCTGTAACATTTTATAACAAATACGAACTAACTATGTAATTGAATATCTCATTAACTGTTTTATAACAAACACCAATTCCAAAATATGAAACAAATTCTTCTGACTGCTTTAACTTTAAATATTTCTGCCTTCGCTTTTTCACAACAAACCAATCCGTTCAAATTAATTGATCATTATGCAAAAGAAGCTATTAAAACAAATCAAATTCCTGGCTTAGCTATTGGCATTATAAAGAATAATAAAGTAATTTTTGAGCAATATTACGGTGCAGAAAACCTGGAAGATCAGAAAAAGGTAGGCCCTGATTCAATGTTCAGGATCTATTCTACTTCAAAATTAATGACCAATGTCGGCATTTTCCAGCTGATCGAACAGGGAAAATTATCTTTAGAAGACAATGTTTCAAAATATGTTGAAAACCTTCCGAAAGACTGGCAAAATATTAAGGTAAAGAACCTCCTGACCCATTCTTCAGGAATGCCGGATTTTATTGCTTTTAATGATATTTTACCTGAATATTCCGGTTCTAAGACTATTGAACGTTTGAGCAAAGAAAAGATGGATTTTAAAACAGGAAATGAATTCAGATATAATCAAACGAATTATATGCTCCTTTCGATGATTATTGAGAAAATCACCGGACAATCTTTCGGGGATTTCATTTTGAACAGTCAATTTTATGATGCTAAAAACCAGGTGGTTTTTTCTTCAAATGCTCTTGAAAAAATTCCCAATCGTATTATAAAGTATAATTACAATCCGGAAACAGAAAAATATGAAAAGTCTACAGATGTCGAAGGAAAAAAGGCATACCCGGGAAATGGATTGGCCATTACCCTACCTGCTTTCTTAAAATGGTGCAGTCATTTGAGTAAAAATGATTTTTTAAGTCAAGGAACGAAAGACATGATGTGGCAGCCGTTTGAGTATGGAAACAAAAAAGATGTTTTTGCCTATGGCTGGGAAATCAATAAAACGAATAATATTCCGTCTTACGGTTTTTCTGGTGGAAATGTCAGCGCGTACAGGATTTTTCCACAAAATAATATGGCAATTATTATGATGTCAAACGGATATAATTTTTTCCCTGCACAATATCACATGATTAATCATCTTGCAGCTATTATGGACAAAAATTTAACCGATAATTATCTGCTGGCAGAAGAATCCATTATTGCTGAATTCGCTAAACCGGATAATCCTGATGCTGAAAAAAATTACTACAAGATCAAAGCAAAAGACCCAAAATGGGATTTTGAAGTTACATTAAATAATATAGGATATATTTTACTCAGAAATTCAAGGGCTAACGAAGCTATAAAGGTTTTTGCATTAAATGTTAAAGAAAAACCTCAGTCAGCGAATGCTTTTGATAGCTTAGGTGAAGGTTATTTTTCAATTAAAAATTACACCCTGGCTCTGGAAAGTTATAAAAAATCTTTAGAGTTAAATCCTGAAAACACTAATGCTTCAAATATGATTAATAAAATACAGAATTTAACAACAAAAAATTAAATAGATTTAAATCAAATCGTTCAATAAAATCAATCCCGCGAAAGTTGGGATTTTTTTATTTGAAAATTTGAGTAATAATTTTATCTTTAAAACGAAACTGTTTAAAAGATTGGAATTTGAATTTAAGATAAGTTTTTAAAGCAATTTGTCTAAATTGAAAGACTAATTATATCATTGATTATTTAGCTGTAAATTCACCCCACAAAAATACAAAATGCTGAAAATCCTCTTCCTCATCCAAAAAGGCCTTAAAAAGTCTTTCGATAACATCCGCAACGAACAGCTGAAAAATAATCTGCTGCAGGCCATTCCTTTCTGGATAGGCTCTGTCATCACAGGTTTTTTTGCCGTGATGTATGCCAAGATATTTGCATGGGGAGAACACCTTTTGAATTTCATCATGAACTGGCATGCCTGGATGATCTTTATCATTGCTCCGATAGGTTTTGTTCTTTCGTGGTGGCTGGTGAAGGAATTTGCCCCGAATGCCAAAGGCAGCGGTATTCCGCAGGTAATGGCAGCAGTAGAACTGGCCAATCCAAAGGAGCATACCAAGATCAGAAGTCTTCTTAGCTTAAAGATTATTATTTTTAAAATCATTTCATCCGTAGTTCTGGTCATTGGTGGCGGAGCTGTGGGACGAGAAGGGCCTACCATCCAGATCGCCGGATCGGTTTTCAGAAAAGTGAATGAATATCTTCCGCACTGGTGGCCGAAGATTTCTAAAAAAAACATGATCATGACAGGTGCGGCAGCGGGACTTGCGGCAGCATTTAATACTCCTTTGGGAGGAATTGTATTTGCAGTGGAAGAACTTTCCAAAACGCATATCAATTATTTTAAAACGGCTTTATTTACTGCTGTGATCATTGCCGGATTAACCGCACAGACTTTAGCAGGATCTTATTTATACTTAGGATATCCGAAAACGAATAATGTTTCCCTGATGGTCATGTTCCCCATTATCCTTGTAGCAGGAACAGCCGGAATTCTGGCCAGCCAGCTTTCCGTAATGATGCTCAAAATGAATGACTGGAAAAAAAGAAAACTTAAAACCGACAGAGCCAATGTCCTTTTCCTCGTACTTTGTGCTTTGTTCATTGCCTCTATAGCCTATTTTATCAACCGTGAAATTCTGGGCTCAGGAAAAGAAATTATGGAAAGGGTTCTTTTTACCCAGGATAAACATGAAGAATGGTATGTCCCGGTTTTAAGGATGCTTGGCCCCGCTCTTTCTTTTACATCGGGTGGCGCAGGTGGAATCTTTGCCCCTGCCCTCACAGCTGGAGCCAGCATCGGTTCTGTGATCTCAGGAGCGATTCATTTAACTCCTAACGAAACGAACGTTGTCATCCTCGGAGGAATGGTCGCTTTCCTTACCGGAATCACAAGAGCTCCGTTTACATCCGCCATTATCGTACTTGAAATGACCGACAGGCATTCCCTTATCTTTCACCTGATGCTGGCCGGTATGGTCTCTTCCCTTGTTTCTATTCTGGTAAGCAGGCATTCCTTATATGATGTGATTAAAGTGAATTTCCTAACAGAGATCAGAGGTAAAGATTAGTTCCGTGGTCCGATACAGGATTCGGGGTTTCAGTTGCTGCTTTTTTAAACTTTGAACACGGAACTTTAAATTAAAAACCCGCATTACGAAACCCGAAACTATTTAACTCCCGGTATTGCATATTAGAAATATATTTTCTAATTTTGCACCTCGAAATAATTAACAAATTCATTTAACATTATGAACAATTACGAAACTGTTTTCATTTTAACTCCCGTTCTATCTGATGCTCAGGTAGAGGAAGCAGTGAAAAAATTTGAAGATCTTTTAAAAGAAAAGAACTGTGAAATCGTTGCCAAAGAAAACTGGGGATTAAAAAAACTAGCTTATCCGATCCAATTAAAAAAGAACGGATTCTACACTTTAATCGAGTTTAAAGGTGAAGGTACTGTAGTTGCTGATTTAGAATTGGCATTCAAACGTGACGAAAGAGTAATCCGTTACCTGACTACAAAACTTGACAAGCACGCTGTTGAGTATGCTGTAACTAGAAGAACTAAAATCAAAGCAGCTAGAGCTTAATTATTAACCCTATTTTTAAAAAAGACAAGACATGGCAATAGACGAAATGGCTAAACAAGCCTCAGCTGGAGGAGAATCTGAAGTAAAATTCCTTACTCCACTTGATATCAATACAAAATCTGAAAAGAAATATTGTAGATTCAAAAAATACGGAATTAAGCACGTTGATTACAAAGATGCTGATTTCTTATTACAGTTCGTAAACGAGCAAGGTAAAATCTTACCAAGAAGATACACTGGAACTTCTTTAAAATACCAAAGAAAAGTTTCTGCTGCTATCAAAAGAGCAAGACACCTTTCTTTACTACCTTACGTAGCTGACTTATTGAAATAAGACAAAAATAAATAAGAGAAGAGGGCAACCTCTTCTTTTGTTGCTGAATAAAATAATTAATTCTAACTTGATTTTAGATTTCAGATGTCAGAACAAAGGCTTAAGGCTAACTTCTAATATCTAACTTCTAACATCTAAAAAAAGGACAACAACAATGGATATCATCCTAAAAAAAGACGTAGAAAACTTAGGACTTGAGTTTGATACAGTAAGCGTAAAACCTGGTTATGCAAGAAACTTCCTAATCCCTCAAGGATTTGCACTTTTAGCTACTCCTAAAAACAAAGCAGCTTTAGAAGCTACTTTAGAGGCTAGAAAAGAAGAAGAAGCTAAATTAATCGCTACAGCTAACGGTGTAGTTGAGCAATTGAAGAAAACATCTATTACTATCCCTGCAAAAGTAGGTTCTGGTGATAAATTATTCGGATCTATCAACAATGCTGATCTTGCTGAAGCTTTAGGAAAAGCTGGTGTTTCTGTAGAGAAAAAATACATCAAAATTCCTGGTAACACAATCAAGAGAACTGGTAAATTCTCAGCTCTTATCAGACTTCACAGAAATGTTGAGTACAACTATGAATTCGACATTGTATCTGATGCTCCTGTAGTAGCTGCTCCAGCTGCTAAAAAAGAGGAAGTAAAATCTGAAGAAGAAGCTTAATAAGCTAACTGAGAGTTTTCTCTAAATATAAAACCACTTCGTTCGAAGTGGTTTTTTTGTGCTTAATTTTTTCTGTAAAATGAAATGGGAAGGTTTGAGAATATTTTAACTACCCGTCTTTTCCTCTGCAAAAATCCACCCCTTGAATTTAGGTCGATATAAATTCTATATAATTACCTAAGAAGTCGTTACCTTGCAATATATCACGTAACTCGAATCACGAATCCCGAACCCAAAAACTCTCCTACTTTCCAACTCTCCAAGCAGCTTATCTATCCCCTCTCAGTTTCTGCTGATACTCCGTTGGCGGTAATCCAATAACCTTCTTAAAGATATTACTGAATGAGGACAGGCTGTTGTATCCCACCATCATAGATATTTCGTACATATTGTACTTTCCCTCCAGCATGAGCTCCAGAGAACGGGTAATCCTCAATGCACGCAGAAAACGGACGTAATTCATCCCGAGAATCTCTTTAAACTTCCGCGAAAGGGTTCTTGTACTCATTCCGAATTCTTTTGCCGTAGATTCAATGGTAAGAGGCTTTTCCAGATTGGCGTGAATGTATTTTGCAATCTTCAGCAGGGTTTCGTCTTTGGGAAACGGATGCTGCACCGGAAAGGCCAGTTTCTTATCTCTTTTCTCAGGAAGAATTCCTTTTAAAGCTTTGAGGAAATAATATTTTGCCCCGTCATTTTTTGTGATTTTCCCATCCCAGCCTTTCGTATATAAAATCATTTCTCTAAGCAAATGGCTCACTGAATAAATATTAATTTCATCAAAAAAGTCATTTTCGTTTTCTTCTTTTTTAAAATAGAAATTGTAAAGATCAACTTTGGGACTTGTTGAAAAAATATAGTGCGGGGTTCCTGCAGGGATCCACATAAAACATCTTGCAGGAAGATACCAGTGTTTGAGATCTGTAAAAACATGAACGATTCCTCCCTCTGCATAAACCAATTGGGCGGAACTGTGATGATGAATATCCGTAGTTACATCCCCTGTAAGTACATTGTAGATATAAAATTCCGCATCCTCTTCTTCTACTGCTTTAAAATGGCTGTCATTCATTACATAAAGATATAAAGAAAATTTTGAATTGGCGTAAATGAGCAAATCTTTTTCTGTTTTCACAAATCGGGTCTTATAGCGGACTCCGTAACTTTGCTGCATCAAAATCAATCTAGCAAAAATCCTTTAATTAAATTATGAATATGATATTTAACGCATGCCGATATCAGTGCATGACGTTGTGCTTGCTGCTGGCTGGCAGTTTTTTACATTCACAAATGATCGATTATCAGCATCTCAGCCTTCAGCAGGCTATTGAGACCGGTTTGAAAAACAACAAGAACATACAGATAAGCCATCTGAAAAAGGAAATGTCTGCCACCAGGGAAAAAGACCTTGCCATGGAAAGACTTCCGGATATAGAATTCCATACCAGTTATAACCAGGTAACCAATCTTTTTCAGCATCAGAATGGTTTTTTCAATAAAGCCACCAAATATGATATCATCAACGGGATGTATGATTTTACGCTTTCAGCATCCATTCCGGTGTACATGGGTGGAAAAATCAGGAACACAGAGAAAAAAGCATCTATAGACACTGAAATCTCGGCATTAAGAACCCACCTGGACGAAAGACAGCTTAAAATGGAGATCATTACCGCCTTTCTTCAGATTCATCATTTAAAAGAGCAGCAGAGCCTTATCAATGATAAAATGAAAGAGGATTCCATCAATATCAAACAGGTAAAAAGTTTAAAAGCCAATGGAGTTGTGACGGTAAATGAAGTACTGAGAACGTCTTTACAGCTTTCCAACCATACGATGAGCTGGACAGAATTAGACAATGACATCCAGATCGCAGAACATCAGCTTAAAACCATTCTTTCCCTTCCGGAAAACCAGGAAATGCATGTGGATACAGAAAACCTTATTTCCGACAAAGCCACGATTCCCTATATTGAAGAGCTTACAGAAACAGCCTTAAATAAGAATGAATCTGTAGAAATATCCCATAAAAATCTTTCGCTGAAAGAATTGGACCAGAAAATTATAAAAGCGAATTATTTACCTAAAATTACAGCAGGCGGAGAATATTTCATCAAATACCCCAATATGATGTTCTTTCCACCTGAACCTTATGCTTACCGCCTGGGGATGCTGGGGGTAAACCTTACCTATCCTATCGAAAACCTTTATAAAAATAAGTACAGGATGCAGGAAGCCAGAGAAAATATTGATCTGGCGAGATTGCAGATCGAGGAAAACGACGAAAAAATAAGACAAAGCGTCTATGAAGCATACAAAAAGTTTGAAGAAACGGATCAGAAAGTAAAGATTGCTGAAGAAGCCATCGGCCAGGCCAAAGAAAACTACCGTATCGTAAAAACAAAATATGCCAATAAACTGAGTCTGATCACAGAACTTATCGATGCTGATAATGCCTATCTGGAGGCCGAATCCAACCTTATTTCCGTAAAAATCAACCGACAATTAAAATACTACCAACTCCAATATACGATTGGAAACTTATAAAAACTATGGCAAAGAAACAACTGACACAAAAAGAAAAAAGAATCAACAAAATAATCACCTTTCTGGCCTGGATCCTGATCATCAGTGGAATTGCAGGAATGGTAAGCTTTTATATTTTCTCAAGGAAAAATGTTACCACCAATGATGCCCAGATTGAACAGTACATTACCCCGGTCTCCAGTAAGGTTTCTGGATTTATTAAAACCATCCGCTTTGAAGAAAATCAGTTTGTACATAAAGGTGATACTTTGATTGTGATCGACAACAGGGAATTTATCAATCAGGTCAAAATGGCTGAAGCAGGTCTCCATGCCAATGCTGAAAATATCACAACCATTGAAAGTGGTGTCAATACAAAAGAAAGCGACTTCAAAATTATCGACGCTAAAATAGCTTCCGCAAAAATTGATATCTGGAGAACGGAACAGGATTTTAACCGGTATAAAAACCTGGTTGCAGAAGATGCTGCCACCGAACAGCAATTTGAAAATGTAAAAGCTTCCTATGAGCAGGCAAAAGCCAATCTTTTAGCCTTGGAGCAGCAGAAAAATGCCGTAAGAGCCGGTGCAAGCGAGCAACATAGTAAAGTAGCTCCTGTTAAAAGCCAGATCCAGCAGAGCTCTGCCAACCTGAACAATGCCAGACTTTTCCTTTCATATACAGTCATTACAGCCCCATACGACGGGTGGGTGGGTAAAAAAACCATTCAGGAAGGGCAACTGATCAAAGAAGGTCAGGCGCTGGTACAGATCGTAAGCAAGGAAAAGTGGATCATTGCCAATTACAAAGAGACCCAGCTTGGACAGATTGATACCCGAAAGGAAGTAACCATCACTGCAGATGCTTATCCGGATATCGAATTCAAAGGAAAGGTGGTTTCAGTATCGCCGGCATCGGGCTCACAGTTTTCTTTGGTTAAGCCTGACAATGCCACAGGAAACTTTGTTAAAATTGAGCAGAGGTTTCCGGTAAAAATCATTCTGGATACTAATCAAAACAATGAAAAACTGCTATCCGGAATGAATGTTCTGGTAAGCGCGAAAAAGATTTGAGAGTAATAGAGTTTGAGAGTGCTAGAGTTTAAGGGTTTGAGGATGATCTCGCTGGATAATGTTTATGAAAACTTACACTCTCGACTCTTTCTACTCTTTAATCTTTAATCTTGATCCTTGGTTCTTAATTTCCCCCCACATACATTACCATGCAACATAATACAGTTTATCATCAATGGGTCCCGCAATGGCTGAAACTTCCGCTTTTGGTGCTGGCATTGTTTCCTCACCTGATGTTGTTGTCGTTACTGCATTCCAACAGTGCCTTCACCTCTTCTTTTATGGATGTAGATTCAGATGACATCCAGTATTTAATGATCCTTATGTACGGAACATTTGTAGTGACTATGCTGGTTTTACAGCGGTTTATGGCTTATTTCAGTGTGAAATATTATGTGCTGCTGATGTCTTCCATCTCCGTGATTATTCTGTATATCCTGTCCGTTACCAATAATTACCAGGTTATTCTGGTGATACGCTTCCTGGAAGGTATTTTCGGACTTCTGGAAGGCGCTATTTTTCTTCCGCTGATCATTGCTGAACTGAAAACCAGACATGCCAAGGTAATCGCCTATCTTTTCATGTATACCATTATGCTGACAGGTGGAACGGTTACCACTTCTTTACTGAAATCAAGTATAGAAAATTACGATTTCCAGCATATGATCCTGATGATGGTTTATTTTCATGTCTTTGTCCTGATTATTGGAGTTGCCTTGTTCAATACCAACAGGTTTTTCCCTAAAATGCCGCTTTATCAGCTGGACATCACAAGCTGGTTCATCTTATGGGCTTGTCTTCAGTCAGGAGGGTATGCTATTATTTATGGAAAAAGACTGATGTGGTTTCAATCGGATACCATTGTCATGTGCTTCTTTATATTCCTGCTTTCCGGAGGTTTATTTATGCTCAAACAAAGGAACTCCAAGAGACCCATCTTTCATTTTGAAGTTTTCAGTTCAAGAAACGTTGTTGCCGGAATGGTTTTGTTTTTCATCTTCTATCTGATCCGCTCCGGACTCAATAATGTCTACAGCATTATGGCAACAGTCTGGAAATGGCCGTGGGATTATATTGTAAATATCCAATACTGGAACGTAGCAGGAACACTTATGGGTATTATTTTATCCGGAATCTGCCTGATGCGTGGTATTTCTTCCAGAATCGTTTTCTTTATGGGATTTCTGCTGCTGGCAGTAGATTGTGCATGGTTTAGCTATACATTTTATCCTGACACTACCCTTTCAACCATCTGTCCTCCGCTATTTCTGCAGGGAACCGCACAGGGATTGCTGTTTACACCTCTCGTTTTCTTTCTGATTTCCGGAATGCCTGATAAATATGTTGCCAATGCAACAGCCCTGGGGACAACAACGCGTTTCTGGACCACTGCGATCGGATATGCTTTAATGCAGAACCTGATGCTGTTTTTAACATTAAAGCATTCTGATACACTCAGTTTTAACCTGACAGATACCAACCCTGTTTTTTACAGCCAGTGGAACCAGATATTCGGAGCTCAGTTATCCAGACTTCCGGTTAATGAATCTTTATCCCTTACTGCCGGAGCTTTTAAAGCGAAAATAACAGCGCAATCTATTCTCCTTTCCAATATGGAGATTTTTACAGGACTGTTCTGGCTGGCTTTAATTACTGCATTCGCTTTACTGCTATATCATCCTGTGAAAATAGCGGTGAGAAATATAATGTGATTTAGGCCGAAAATTTGCTGTAGTTTCTGAAATTTGCATGTATGAACATTCAGGAAATCGTAAATCATCAGAAAGATTTTTTCAAAACGCAACAGACGAAGAGTATTAAGTTCAGGAAAATGTATCTTGAAAAGCTTAAAAATATCGTTATCAATAACGAGGAACTTTTGTATGAAGCCATTGACAAAGATTTTGGCAAATCAAGATTTGATACTTTTACAACCGAAATCTCTTTTATACTGAATGATATCAATTATTATCTTAAAAATTTAAATTCACTTTCAAAACCCAGAAAAGTCAGAACCAACCTGGCCAATCAGTTGGGAAAAAGCAGAATTCATTCCGAACCTTTGGGGAATGTTCTTGTCATAGGTGCCTGGAACTATCCTTACCAATTATCATTTTCTCCCGTAATTGCAGCCCTTGCTGCGGGAAACTGCTGTATTTTAAAGCCAAGTGAAATTGCAGAAAATACAATGAAACTGATGGCAAAGCTCATCAATGAAAATTTTCCTCCCGAATATCTGTATGTGTATGAGGGCGGTATTGACGAAACCACAGAGCTTTTGAAGCTCAAATTTGATAAAATATTTTTCACCGGAAGCACCAGAGTTGGGAAGATCGTTTATCAGGCTGCTGCAGAGCATTTAACGCCTGTTGTTCTTGAATTGGGTGGAAAATCTCCCGTTATTGTCACCAAAGATGCCGACCTTGAAGTTGCTGCCAAACGAATTGTATGGGGAAAGTTTCTCAATGCCGGGCAAACCTGTGTTGCCCCTGATTATCTTTTGGTTGAAGAACCCGTCCGTGAACAGTTCCTCGAAATGTTGAGAAAGTATATTACAGAATTTAAATATGCTCCGGATGCCGATTCTTATACAAGAATTATCAACCGCAAAAATTTCGATCGGCTGGTAAAGCTTATTAACAGGGATAAAATTTATTTTGGCGGAAATTCTGATGAAACAAAACTGTTTGTAGAACCTACCCTTCTGAATAACGTAAACTGGGAGGATGAAATCATGCAGGAAGAGATCTTCGGCCCAATTCTTCCGATCATCAGCTTTACAAATTTCAACCTGGCCATCAATATCATTCTTGAACTGGAAAAACCTCTTTCAGCCTATCTTTTTACCCGGAATTCTGAGGAAAAAGAAATTTTCACTTCGAAACTGTCGTTTGGAGGAGGCTGCATCAATGATGTCATTATGCATTTAGGCAACCACCGTCTGCCTTTTGGCGGAGTCGGGAATTCCGGTATCGGCAGTTACCACGGATCTTATGGTTTTGAAGCCTTTTCGCATCAGAAATCTGTCCTGGAAAAATCGACCTGGGGAGAGCCTGATATCAAATATCCGCCTTATTCGGATAAAAAATTAAGCTGGATCAGGAAGTTGTTGTAAATAAAAAAACCGGGAAAATTTCCCGGTTTTTTTATGATTTAGGAGCCCATTCGTTAAAGAACTCTTGTACTTTTTCCTTACTGTATCCTTTTCCTTCTTCAAGGACCGAACTGTCTTTTAAAACATGAACTATTTTGCCATCTTTATCCAGAACAATGAAAAAAGGATAACCCAGCTTTTCTTTGATATCTACATATTTAGAAAAAACTTTTTCATTTTTATTATCCGGTGAATAATTCAGGTGATAATATACATAGTTCTTATCTACAGCTTCCTTCAGTTCAGGAGTATTCTGAACAAAGTTATTAAAACGCAGACACCAGATACACCAGTTTCCACCGGCCTGGATCATTATATTCTTCCCTTCTTTTTTAGCCTGGGCAATCAGCTTATTAATATCAGCTTCAGCATTCGCTTTAGGATCATAAGGTTTTGGCAGTTTGGCTTTTTCCTCTGCTGCTTTCTTTTTAGCGTCCAATTCTGCTTGATCAGCTTTTACCAGAAGAGCATTATCCTGCTTCCTTCCTTCCGGTGTATTTGTTTTTTCCTGAGAAAAAGCCAGTATGCTTAATCCAAGAAAGGCTATGATCGACAATTTTTTCATAACATAAAAATAAAAAAAATAATACTTATTGCAAGCAAAAATAGAACCATAATTTTATTATCACTAAATTTGCATGTTTTATGAATTTCCTGATCAAAATATTATATTTAATTTCCAAGCTTCCGCTTAAAGTATTGTATATTTTTTCGGACGTGATGTTTTTCTTAAACTATTACCTTGTAGGCTACCGAAAGAAGGTAATCACACAGAATCTCAGAAATTCTTTTCCTGAAAAAACAGAAGAAGAGATCAGGGACATTAAGAAGAAATTCTACCTTAATTTTTCCGATTATCTTGTAGAAACCATTAAATCTTTCAGCATTTCTGAAACGGAATCTCGGGTAAGAATGCAACATATCAATCAGGAGGTCTTCCATGAAGCCAAGGCAGAAGGTAAAAATGTAATTATGCTTGCCGGACATGTCTTTAACTGGGAGTGGATCAATGCCCTTGCGAAAATTATCCCGCAAAAACACTGTCATCCGGTTTACAGAAAGGTAAACAGTGATTTTTGGGAAAACCAGATGAAAATAGTAAGAAACAAGTTTGGAAATGAAGCACTTGAGGCTAATGAAGTAATCATGAATATCTTCAGATCTAAAAACGACGGTGATTCCGCTTATATGTTTGTAGCGGACCAAACACCGCACGTTGCCCATGTCAATTACGGATTGGAATTTCTACATCAGAGAACGCCTGCTTTCATCGGCTATGATAAACTTGCTACGAGAATGGATCTTGCTTTTATCTACTGCGAAATGAAAAAGGTAAAACGAGGCTATTATCAGGTAAATTATCATAGGATTTATCCCGAAAGTGAAAAGTTTACAGAACATGAAGTGGTAAGAAAATTTCATCAACTGCTGGAAAATACTTTAAACAAGCACCCGGATAATTATCTTTGGTCCCACAGAAAATGGAAGTACCAGGATTCCATTAAAACGTTTGATGCTGAAAAAATATAATCCTGATGCCGAATAATTTAGCAGTTGTCATTTTAAACTGGAATGGTAAAAACTGGCTTGAAAAATTTCTTCCCAGTGTAGTCCGCTTTTCCCAGGATGCAGATATTTATGTAATAGATAACCTTTCTACTGATGATTCTATCTCTTTTGTAGAATCCCATTTTCCTACTGTAAAAATTGTCAGAAACAAGAAAAATTACGGTTTTGCAGGCGGATATAATGAAGGTTTAAAAGAAATAAAAAACGAATATTACTGCCTTCTCAATTCAGATGTGGAAGTCACCGAAAACTGGATAAACCCTGTATTAAATTTATTTCAAAAAGATCCCGCAATCTCAGCAATACAGCCTAAAATCTTATCTTTTAACAATAAGAAACAGTTTGAATTTGCAGGTGCAGCAGGAGGTCTTATCGACAATCTGGGCTATCCTTACTGCCGCGGACGAATATTTGATGATCTGGAAGAGGATAACGGACAATATGACGACGAAACAGAAATCTTCTGGGCTTCAGGATGTTGCTTTTTTGTCCGTTCAAAAGATTTCTGGGAACAAAACGGTTTTGATGAAAGGTTCTTTGCCCATCAGGAAGAAATAGATCTTTGCTGGCGACTGATCAATTCAGGAAAGAAAATTTTCTACACAGGCAGATCAAAAGTATATCATGTAGGCGGTGGAACCCTGAATAAGCAAAGTGCACAAAAGACTTATCTTAATATCAGGAACAATCTCTCCATGATGCTGAAAAACCTGCCATTCCCAAAGCTTATAGGTCTTATATTTTTCAGATTGTGTTTAGATGGAATTGCCGGAATTTATTTCGGACTGAAAAATGGATTCCCACATTTATGGGCTGTTGTAAGAGCTCATTTTGGGTTTTACGGGCAGCTTCCGCAAACATGGAAACTTCGTCAGAAACATCAGAAATCGGAGTTCTATCAATCGAAATGGCTTATCTTTAAGCATTTTTTGGGTGGTAAATAGTTGTTCCGGGATTCGGGTTTCGTGATGAGAGATACAAGATATAATATGTTCAGATTTAATTTCTACTATAAGTTCTCCAAGAATGCCTTTAATTCCCCTGAAAGGGTGGGTTTTACAAAGCAAAAAGACGGGCTAGTTTAATCATACATAAAGCTGATCTCACAAAAATTTCATAACTTACATCTATAAACAACTTATATTTAATTTAAATTACTCACAATTAAAACATGGATTTTTGCGCAATAGACTTTGAAACCGCCACTCACGAAAAAAGCTCGGCTTGTGAAATGGGTATTTGTATTGTTCAGGATTCCAAAATTGTGGAAACGAAAACGTGGCTGATCAAACCGCCCAGCTTTCCTTATTTCAGCAGATTTAATATCGGAGTTCACGGGATAACCCCGGAAGATGTAAAGGACGCACCTACTTTTGATGAAATCTGGTACGAAGCCGAAGAAATGATGTATGGAACCCTTATGATTGCGCATAATGCAAGCTTTGATGCAGGTGTTCTAAGAGGCTGTTTCGAGCACTACGGTATGTTTACCCCAAAACTGAATTATCTCTGCAGCATTCAGCTGGCTAAAAAATCGTGGAATTATCTTCCGAAATACGGACTGAAGCATTTAGCGGAACATCACCAAATCAGCCTTAACCACCACCGTGCCGGGGACGATGCGGAAGCCTGTGCGAAAATTTCACTTCTGGCTTTTGAAAAATTGATCATGACAGAAAATGAAGAGATCCATAGTTCTTTTCTCAATAAGTATATCAAAAAACTGTAATAAGCTACAATCCTATTTACAGGAATTCCTTTAATTGCTTAAAACTTCAGATAGCAGGTTGAACTTTGGGATTTCAATTTCGAAGGTTTCCTGGGTATCCATGTTTTTAACAAGGTATTTTCCGCTCATATTTCCTACGCCGGACCGAAGCATTACATTGGAGAAATAAGCAAAATTTTCGCTTATGGGAATCTCTGGTGTCAATCCTATCACCCCATCTCCTATAATCTCTGTGTATCCAAAACCTACGTCGAAAATGAGCCATTTTCTTTTAAGCACTTTAATGGGAAAGCTGCCGTCATTTTCTATCGTAATATTATACTTGAAGACGTAACGGTTTTCAGATGGATAACTGTTTTTACTATCATATTCAGGTATTACTGAAACTTTGATATTGGAAGTCATTTTTGAGAACATCATCTTAGTATTTTTCTTAACAGATACAAAAATCTCGCCTTTTTGGGGCGAGATTGTGTTAATATTAAAATTTCTTAAATTTTATAATCCAAGACCTTTTCTTTCGTCACCTCCCATTAGTATTTCAACAGGATTGTCGATACCTTCTTTTACAGCTACAAGGAACCCTACAGATTCTTTACCGTCGATAATTCTGTGGTCATAAGACATTGCAACATACATCATCGGTCTGATTACTACCTGCCCGTCAACAGCTACCGGTCTCTGGATAATGTTGTGCATTCCTAAGATCGCAGATTGCGGTGGGTTAATAATTGGTGTAGACATCATAGATCCGAAAGTACCACCGTTGGTAATAGTAAATGTACCACCAGTCATTTCATCAACCGTAATTTTACCGTCTCTTACTTTGGTAGCAAGATCTTTGATATTAGCCTCAACTCCTGCGAAAGACATGTTTTCAGCATTTCTCAATACAGGAACCATTAGACCTTTAGGGCCTGAAACGGCAATTGAAATATCGCAGAAATCGTAGTTTACTTTGAAATCTCCGTCAATAGATGCATTTACATCCGGATACATCTGTAATGCTCTTGTTACCGCTTTTGTAAAGAAAGACATGAAACCAAGTCCAACTCCGTGTTTTTGAGCAAATTCTTCTTTATATTGCTTTCTTAATCTGAAGATTTCAGACATGTCAACTTCGTTGAAAGTCGTTAACATTGCTGTTTCGTTCTTTACAGCAACCAATCTTGAAGCAATTTTTCTTCTTAGAACTGAAAGTTTAGTCGTCGTAGTAGTACGTGCACCTGTTGCTGTAGAAGGGCTTCCTCCTAAAGCAGGAACAGCAGCCAATTCTGCATCAGTTTTAGTGATTCTTCCGTCTCTTCCGCTTCCTGAAACCTGTCCGGCTTCAATACCTTTCTCGTCAAGAATCTTTTTAGCAGCCGGAGATGGAGCTCCTGTTGCATAAGTTTGTGGCGCAGCTACCGGAGCAGCAGGTTTTGGTGCTTCCTGTTTAGCAGGTTCAGCAGCCTTCGGAGCTTCCTCCTGTTTTGGAGCTTCAGCAGCCGGAGCGCTTGCACCTTCAGGCTTGGCAGCATCCATATCAATTAAACAAACTACCTGGCCAACCTGTACTACATCACCCTCTTCTGCTTTTAACGTGATCACACCGCTTTGTTCTGCAGGTAATTCAAGAGTTGCTTTATCTGAGTCTACTTCTGCGATGGGCTGATCTTTTTCTACATAATCACCATCTTTCACAAGCCAAGTTGCAATTTCAACTTCTGTAATGGATTCTCCCGGTGAAGGAACTTTCATTTCTAAAACTGACATATTGAGTATTTTTTATTTTTTTAATTGGATATTATTCTTAATTACGCTGTAACAGGTCTTTTTACCGGAGCATCGTCTCTGTCGAAAACTCTGTTGATTACAGCATTCTGGTTTTTCTCAAACATTTTGTGACTTCCCGGAGCCGGAGCACCGCTTGGTACCGGAGCGATTACCTGGATTCCCGTATCTCTGAAGTTTCTCAGGATATAAGACCATGCCCCCATGTTTTCAGGTTCCTCCTGAGCCCACACCAGTTGCGTTCTGTTGTCATATTTGCTGAAGATCGCTTCAATAGCATCTGTCTGAAGCGGATATAACTGCTCGAATCTTACTAATGCAATATTTTCACAGTTCAGTTCTTCTTTCTTGGCTAATAATTCGAAGTATAATTTACCTGAACACAACACTAGTTTCTCTACCTTTTTAGGATCTGCTGAAGGATCGTCCAGGATTGGCTGGAATGAACCGTTTGCAAAATCTTCAAGCGGAGAAACCACTTTAGGGTGTCTAAGTAAAGATTTAGGACTCATTACGATCAGCGGCTTTCTGAATGACCATTTCAGCTGTCTTCTTAATAAGTGGAAATAGTTGGCAGGTGAAGTGATATTGGCTACCACCATATTTTCGTTCGCACAAAGCGTTAAGAATCTTTCTAATCTTGCTGAAGAGTGTTCTGCACCCTGGCCTTCCGAACCATGAGGCAATAACATCACCAATCCATCCTGAATTTTCCATTTTTCCTCAGCTGCAGCCAGATACTGGTCAACGATGATCTGAGCACCATTCACGAAATCTCCGAACTGCGCTTCCCAGATGGTTAATGTATTAGGAGAAGCCATAGCATATCCATAATCGAAACCTAGAACCCCATATTCAGAAAGGTGAGAGTTATATACATCAAATCTGCTTTCAGATACGTGTCTTAACGGGATATATTCTTCTTCCGTATCTTCAGTCTTCACAACGGCATGTCTGTGAGAGAATGTTCCTCTTTCCACATCTTCCCCGGAAATTCTCACGTTGTGCCCTTCCACAAGAAGTGTAGCATAAGCTAACCACTCTCCTAAAGCCCAATCTAATGAGTTTCCTTCAATAGCTTTGATACGGTTCTCGAATAGTCTTGTAATTTTATTGATGAACTTTTTATCAGCAGGAAGGGTTGACATTTTAATAGCCAGCTCCTTAAGCTTCTCTAAGTTATATTTTGTATCTACAGGAATCTGAACAGCTCCTCTTTTTCCAATCGGGTAATTGGTCCAGTCTTCAGCCATGAACAGGTCCATAACATTTTTCTCAATCTCTTTGGACGCATCAAAATCTTTATCCAGAAGAGCTTTGAATTCCGTTTCCATTTTAGCAATCACATCATTGGATGTAATGCTGTCTTTAAGCAATTTATCTTTATAAATTTCTCTTGGATTCGGGTGTTTTGAAATGGTTTTATATAAATTAGGCTGTGTAAATCTTGGCTCATCACCTTCATTATGTCCATATTTTCTATATCCTAAAAGGTCGATGTAAACATCTTTCCCGAATTTAGCTCTGAAATCGGCCGCAAAGTGGATGGCATGAACAACAGCTTCGGCATCATCTGCATTGACGTGCATTACAGGAGATTCCGTAACCTTTGCAATGTCTGTACAATACGTTGAAGATCTTGCATCCATATAATTGGTTGTAAATGAAACCTGGTTATTGACAACGATATGAACCGTACCTCCTGTTCTGTACCCTTCCAAAGTCATCATCTGGGCAACTTCGTAAGCAATACCTTGTCCGGCAATGGCTCCATCACCATGGATGATGATCGGTAAAACTTTAGAGTAGTCTTTATATTTATCGTCTACTTTCGCACGGCAGATCCCTTCTACAAGGGCAGCCACTGTTTCAAGGTGAGACGGGTTAGGAGTCAGGTTAATAGAAACCTCTTCTCCTGAAGCTGTTTTGATCTTTTTAGAGGATCCTAAGTGATATTTAACGTCACCGGAGAATACATCTTCTTCGAACTCCTTCCCTTCAAATTCCGAGAAGATCTGCTTGTAAGATTTCCCGAAAATATTGGTTAGTACATTCAATCTACCTCTGTGGGCCATTCCCAATACCACTTCATCCACTCCTAGCTGAGAAGATCTTGTGATCAACTGATCCAAAGCAGGAATCAATGTTTCACCTCCTTCCAGTGAGAATCTTTTCTGTCCTACAAATTTTGTGTGAAGATAGTTTTCAAAGGCTACTGCCTGATTTAATTTTAATAAAATCTCAGTTTTTTCATTCGCAGAAAGGTTCGGGTGGTTTTCATTCACCTGAAGCCATTTTTTGATGAAATCTTTTTCTTCAACGTTGTTGATGTGCATATATTCCACTCCGATAGAATCGCAGTAGATGTTTTCAAGATGCTTGATCAGATCTGCCAGTGTTGCAGGTTCTTTCATTCCTGTTTCAACGGCGCAGTTGAATTTTGTATTTAAATCTTCTTTCGAAAGACCGAAGTTTTCTATGTCTAAAGTAGGAGTATAGTGTCTTCTTTCTCTTACTGGGTTTGTTTTGGTAAACAGGTGCCCTCTCGTTCTATAAGCCTCAATAAGGTTTACTACCTTGAATTCTTTTTTGATGTGCTCAGGAATTTCCCCACCGGCAGCTGCCTGGGAAATCTGCTGTACTGCCGGAGCAGCGCTGGCCGGAGCCTGGATGTATTGGATGTTATCGTCATCTCCGTAGTTCTCCAAAGCGAAATCAAACCCTTGAAAAAAGGCTTTCCATGATGGCTCTAAAGAATCCGGGAATTTTAAGTACTGTTGGTATAAATCCTCAATTAACTGAGAATGAGCTGCGTTTAGGAATGAAAATCTGTCCATTATTACAGTTTATCTATTATTAAAATTTATTTGTAGAATTAATCTTCAAATTTAATAAAAAAAACCGAGTTAAGACAGCCTGAAACCGTTAAAAAAAATTAAGAAAAAAATAATCGGAAAAAAATTACTTATACACTGATAATGAGAGCTTAAGATTCACCTCCTGTCCTTCAATCGGACGCTCAATAAAGGTCTGGCGGATATCCCCGAAGCGCATCTCATCTTTTTTGGCCTTCTGAATCAGCTGCTGAACAGCCCGTATTCTGCCTTCATAATTTCCTTTGTAGTACATTACGTAATTCTGGGAAGGATTTACAGTCCGGAAACTGAAATTATTATCCGGAACTCCGATCTTTTTGGAAAGGGGAATTCCCAGGAAATAGGAAACTTCTTTATCTTTATAGTTGTCGGCATCGGTAATCAGTACCGGAAAGCCGAATTCATCATCTTTTTTACCAAGATCCATCGTCACATAGTTATAAACTTTGCTGTAATTCATAACGATATTTTTATAGAGTGCCTCTTTTTTGTTGGATGCGCTTACATTAATCCCCAGAAGCAGCTTATTTTCTTCATTTTCCACCATTAAGCTGTCGTATTTAATGGAAGCCATCTGGTTATCCTTTTCCACTTTGTTCCCCAGTACATTTTTGAGATTCACCATGCTTTTGTTGATGTTTTCAGCAAAGCGGTCTTCTGTCCAGAAATTTTCCACTCTTCTCAGTACGGAAAGTTTAGGGGTATGCACATACCAGGTAATTTTTGTTTTATCCGGAGAAATAGCCTTGAACTGAACATCCACCACCGTCGGGTTTTCATTCCGGTCTTCGAAAAGCTGATATCTCAGACTTTTTGCCGGATTTTCATATCGTATGAACATTTCCCCATCCGTATCATTTTTCGGGTCTACATAACTGATAGCGCTTCCCTGCCCTTCGTAAGGCGTATAATAATCGATATCAATGGATGGTGAACTTGTAAAAAAGTTGTTCCATCTGGTGAAATGCTGAAGATTATTAAACTGGGAAAAGACTTTATCCAAAGGATAATCGATCTCCTTTTCAATCTTAAAATCCTTGTTTTCGTCCACGAAAAAATACATGGAAGCAGCATAAGCACCTACCACAAGAACAAGAATTACGGCTATTATTTTAAAAAAACGCATCGCACAAAAGTAATACAAATAAAAAAAGTAACCAATATCTTAATTATTTTGGTCCATGCAGCTGTAAAATAAACCAGATTTAAAAAAGTGAATTATATCATTTATTTTTTTTGAAAAACCTTATTTTAACTAGAAATTTTAATTATTAATGTACTATTTTATAAAAATAACTCCACTTTTAAATAACAAAATAGCGGTATATTTTTTGATGGGTGAAAAACCCTAAAATTAAATATTTTTCTATGAAGAAGTTATTTGTATTTCCTTTGATTTTACTCTTTTCAATGGGCTTTGCCCAGTATTCAGTTTCAGAAATCCCTGAAGACGGCTATCTTAAAGATTTCGATATTGCAGTGGATATTATCCGGAAGCAGCATCCTAATCCTTACAGGTTTCACAGCAAAGAAATTATTACCAGAAAACTGGATTCACTTCGTAATGAAATTAAAAAAGATCCCGGCTATATTAATTTACTGATTAACAACCCTACAAGAATAATTGGTGACGGCCACAGTTCTTTTGGTACCGATTCCAATTATTTTGAGGATGTTATGAATTCTATCTACTACTTCCCTCTTTCCACATACGTACATAACGGGATTATATATGTAAACGGAGCCAACAAATACGCTATCGAAACAGGAAGTGAAATCCTTGAAATTAACGGTTTAAATGCAGATACCATTCTGAAAAGAATCCCTAAAGCTGCAGATGGAAATATTAAAGTGGAAGATGTAGATATAGCCTTCAATATCCCTTTTATTTTAAAGAACCGGACCAACGATTTTACCGTAAAATATAAAGCTTTAAACGGAGCGCAAAAAACAGTGAAAGTAAACGGTATAAAGTATCCTCAATATTACTATGAAGCCAAACATGCCGTACTGCCTATTGACTTGGTTTCGGAAAGCTACGGAATTTACGGTTACAAAATAGATCCGGAAACCTATTATCTGTCGGTAAAATCCTTCTCTTACGACGAAAGTTTTTTTTATGAAAGATTAAAAAAATATTTCCAGGAAATGAGGAATCTGAAATCCAAAAAGCTTATCATAGATATTCGTAACAATTCAGGCGGTGCTATCAGTAACGTAGCTTTATTGTATTCTTTTATAGCTACAGATAAAAGCTTCAATAATGAATACAAATACGGAACTCAGGTTGTTGATATCAACTACACTGACTATCTGATAGATCCGCAAACCAGCCAGTATTATTCCGATAAAGACATTACAGATCTGAATAATTTTATGAGGCAGCGTTTTGACAAAGCAGAAAAAGGAGACTATTATTTCGGAAATTCAAGGCTTGATAACACTTATATAAAAAGCTATCCCAGAGATGGATTGTTTTTTGACGGTAAGACTATGCTTCTGACCAATAACCGCACTTTCTCTGCTGCCACTTATTTTGCTTCTTTATTCAAAACTGAAAAAAGAGGAGAAATTGTAGGGAAAGAAACAGGTTCATGCAGTAATTTCACCACTGCGGCATGGTTTATTACTTACAAGCTTCCTCATACTAAATCCACCCTTTCCATTCCACGGACAGAAATTTTCTTTAATAATAATGATCAAGACCATGTTGCCAATTGTACAGGCGTAATCCCTGATCATACTATTAAAAGTGATTATTTTTTGAAATCGTTAAAAGAACAGAAAGATCCCGAGCTGGAATATTCCCTGAAACTGCTTTCTCAATAAAAGATTGAAGTTTGAATATACAAAAAGAGGAAACCAAAGGTTTCCTCTTTTCTTTTTAGACTGATCAATCAGCCAACTCTATTTTTTTATTAACCGATATGGGTTCCTGAAGGAAGAATGGCTCCTTTTTTCACCACTACAATTCCATCCTGAACGGAATGGGTTCCGTAGTCGCCATCCGGAATGTGTTTTCCTCCTATAATTTTCACGTTATCGCCAATGTAGCAATTTTTGTCAAGGATCGCTTTTTCAATGTAACAGTATTTCCCGATACCCATATTCGGTCGTCCGCTTCTATCGTTGAGGACAATTTCTGTGGTATTCTGATAAAAATCCGCACCCATGACGTAAGAATTCACGATGGTACTTCCTTTATCTATTCTTGTTCTGTTTCCAATCACAGAATTTTCGATCTTATCGGCCATAATGATGCATCCGTCTCCGAAAACAGCTTTACTTACATATGAACCGTTGATTTTTGAAGGTGGAAGCATTCTTGCTCTTGTATAGATCGGTGAAGAGGAAAAAAGATTAAACTGTGGAAAATCCTGACATAAATCCAGATTGGCCTCATAAAACGACTCTATCGTTCCGATATCTGTCCAGTACCCTTCATACTGATAGCTTAATGTTTTGTATTTCCCGATTGAATTCGGAATAATATCTTTCCCGAAATCATCACCGGCTCCTTCTTCAAACATTTTTTTAAGAATGGTTCTCGTGAAGATATAAATTCCCATCGAAGCCAGATATTCCTTTCCTTTATGCTTGTTTTCTTCCGAAACTTCAGATTTCAGGCCTTCCAGGATATCATACTCCGGTTTTTCATAAAAAGAGGTAATGTTTCCGTCATCATCAGACTTTAAAATTCCGAATCCTGTAGCATCCTTTGCCACTACGGGGATAGTCGCAATGGTGACATCGCCTCCGTTTTCGATATGAAAATCCAGCATTTCCCTGAAATCCATCTGGTAGAGCTGGTCACCGGAAAGGATCAGGATATAATCGTAATCATACTTTTCAAGATGCTTCATCGACTGGCGGACCGCATCTGCCGTTCCCTGATACCAGCTGTCATTTTCCACATTTTGTTCAGCAGCAAGGATATCTACAAAGCCTTTGCTGAAAATATCAAAGTGGTAGGAATTCTTGATATGTGAATTTAACGAAGCTGAATTGAACTGTGTTAAAACCAGGATCTTATTCAGTCCCGAGTTCAGACAGTTGGATATAGGAATATCTACCAGCCTGTATTTTCCTGCAATAGGAACTGCCGGTTTTGATCTTGAATACGTTAACGGGAATAATCTTGTTCCCCTGCCGCCTCCCAATACAATGGAGATTACATTTCGTTTCATATATATCGTGCGTTTATTGAATTATATTTACTGTTATGTTCTTAGTGTTTACTACCAATCTGAAGCATTCTTTATTTTCATATTTGAGATCCTTATTATAGACAATAACCCTGAAGTCGCCATTATTATTCAGTTCCAGTACTTCTCTGTCTACATTATAGATTTCTATATAATGCTTCTTCAGTTCGCTCCTGAATAATGCATTGGTGATCAGAACGTCCATCACATCTACGGTCTTCATGGTAAAATCATCCATATCTTTTTTATATAAGGTCTGCCAGCCTTTCCCATATTTCTGTTCCAGTGCTGCATAAGTCCTTTTATTGGCAGCATTAACCATTTTTTCCTGTTCAGGATCAATCATACAACCGGCTACGGGATAATGTTTAATTTTCCATTTTTCCGAAATACCATCCATGGCTTCCTGTGCCCCCATTACCGGAAGTCCATATCCGTAAATCCAGTAATACCCTCCATGGTAGCTCCCTTCATCTTTTTTGCATGAAAAAAGAATTGCCATCATTATGAAAAGGGAACAGAAAACTTTCATCCATCAGTTATTATATAAAGCTATGTATTTCTCAGCAGATTTCTCCCATGCAAAATCAAAATTCATATTGGCATGGATAAGATCTTCCATTACCCCTTTCTGATTGTAGATGGCAATTGCCCTGTTCATGGCATGTACTATATCATCTACTCCCGGATAGGTAAAATTCAGTCCTGCCCCTCCGGTTGAAATATCTTCTACCGTATCTCTTAATCCTCCGGTATATCGTACGACAGGAACTGTACCGTATCTCATCGAATACATCTGGTTCAGTCCGCAAGGTTCTACCCTGGACGGCATCAGCAGAAAATCTGCGGAAGCGTAAATCTTATGGGAAAGATACTCTTTATATCCAAGATCCAATGCGAAATTGGTATAGGTATATTCATATTCTTTCAGCTTATTTTCTATATACGAATTCCCTGAACCCAAAATCATAATATTCAGTGCTCCGTAGCTCTGTTTAATACTTTTCCAGACGACATCCGGAAGGAGATCCGCCCCTTTTTCGGTAGCAAATCTTCCGATAAAGGCAAACAGCGGTAATTCAGACTTCAGACCATATTCTTTGCAAAGCTTTTCTTTGTTTTTCTTTTTCTGAGCTACGGCATTTTTAATATTAAAGTTAAAATCCAGCATCGGATCCGTTTCAGGATCCCAGACTTCCGTATCAATTCCGTTGATGATTCCGTATGCTTTTCCAAACTCCTGGCGCACCAGACTTTCCAGTCCGCGGAAACTGATAAAAAGTTCCTCCAGGTATCCTTCTGAAACTGTTGTAAAAGCATCAGAGCATTTGATCATGCTGGCCAGTGGATTTATATACCCGTTCCAATCCATGAGCCCCCATTTATAGGAATCAAAAGAAGGCATATACTTCGCCATATTCCAGCTCATCATGCCCTGGTACTCTCCATTGTGGATGGTACCTATTGTTTTTACTCCTTTTAAAAATTGAAATTCAGGACAATTCTGAATCATAAAAGGAATCAGTCCTGTATGATAATCATGACAGTGCAGTACATCGGGACGGATCTCCATGGCACTCAGCCAGTGAAGCACACCATGCTGAAATGCCAGAAACTGGAAGCTTTCATCCTGGTATCCATAAGGATTATCCCTGTCTAAAAGCCCGGGAACTTTAACCATGTAAAGTTCAAATCCCAAAGCGTTTGTTTTCTCCTTCATCACCTGCACCTGAAGCATATTCTCTGCCTGATGAATAAACCCATCAAAAACTATGTCAAACTCATGATCATGAACAAAAGATTTGTTGTACCAGGGCATCACAACCTTTGCATCTATACCTTTTATTTTATTCTGATATTTGGGCAGTGCTCCCACAACATCTGCAAGGCCCCCTACTTTAGCTACCGGATAACATTCTGTACTTAAGTGATATATTACCATAATTTCAGTGTCATTTGTGTTTCATATCCATTTTTAATCTTCTTCATGATAATGATTATTTCTTATGTTGTTTTATTCTCTGTAATTTATACTTTTTATCTTTTTTCTGTCTTAAAATAATTCCCGCGAGCGGAGGAAGTTTTATGGTGATAGATTGCGGGTACCTTCTCCATTCTCCATGCTTTTCATTCAAAATATCAGCATTGGCATCGCTTCCGTTATATTTCTGATCATCCGAATTGAATATGACTTCCCAGTGCGTCCCAGCATTCACTCCAATAGTATATTCCAAAACCTGCGGAATTAAATTCAGAACCACCATTAAAACATCATCCCTTCTTTTGCCTTTTCTGAGATATACATAGACGGAATTTTCCAGATCGTCGGCTTCTACCCATTCAAATCCATGCTTATCAAACTGATTTTCATAAAAAGCAGATTCATTCCGGTATAAATGGTTCAGGTCTTTTACAAGGGTCTGCATTCCTTTATGAACCGGATATTGAAGTAAGTGCCAGTCGAGACTTCGGGTAAAATTCCATTCACCGGTCTGTGCAAATTCATCACCCATAAAGAGAAGCTTGGCTCCAGGGTGGGTATACATATATACATAGAGGGTTCGGAGATTGGCAAACTTCTGCCATTCGTCACCGGGCATTTTATAGATCAGGCTGGCTTTTCCATGCACTACTTCATCGTGTGAGAGCGGCATCATATAATTTTCATTATACATGTACACGGATGCAAAAGTAATTTTGTGATGGTGGTATTTCCTGTTGACAGGATCTTCTTTAAAGTAATCCAATGTGTCGTGCATCCATCCCATCATCCATTTCATTCCGAAACCTACTCCCCCGTTATGAACGGGTTTTGTAAGCATCGGGAAATCTGAACTTTCTTCCGCTATCGTCATAATACTGTTCCCGAATTCCTTGTAAACCGCTGTATTGAATTCCTGCAGGAAAGCTTTGGCTTCAAGATTCACATTCCCCCCTTCAATATTGGGTTCCCATTCCCCTTCATTCCTTGAATAATCCAGGTGAAGCATTGATGTGACCGCATCTACACGAAGCCCGTCCGCATGGTAACGTTCCAGCCAGAACATGGCATTGGAAATAAGGAAAGATTTCACTTCATTTCTGCCATAATTGAAAATATAGGATTTCCAGTCGGGATGAAATCCTTTCCTGGGATCTTCATGCTCGTAAAGATAGGAGCCGTCAAAGCGGTGAAGTCCGTTGGCATCTCCCGGAAAATGGGACGGTACCCAATCCAAGATAACGCCGATATTATTTTTATGAAGCTCATCAATCAGAAACATAAGATCCTGAGGTGAGCCGAAACGTGAAGTGGCTGCATAAAACCCGGTAATCTGGTATCCCCAGCTTGGATCATAAGGATATTCCATAACCGGCATGAATTCCACATGAGTGAAACCCATCTCCTTTATATAGGGAACGAGTCTTTCAGCAATATCACGGTAATTTAAATATCGATCAGGAGCATTGCCGTCTCTCACCCAGGAGCTCAAATGAAGCTCATAAACGGATAACGGAGCATTCAGGGTATTGCTTTTCCAGCGGTTCTCCATCCATTCCTTATCATTCCATTCGTACCAGGTTGTGGAAACCAGTGAAGCAGCCTGCAGGTTTTGTTCCCAGCTCAGCGCATAAGGATCGCTTTTTTCCAGAATTTCACCTCTTGCAGTTTCTACAGCATATTTATACAGGGTTCCCCATGTGAGTCCTTCAATAAACCCTTCCCAGATCCCCGACTCATCCCAGCGCGGAAAGAGAATATGGTCTTTATGATTCCAGTTATTGAAGTTTCCTATAACGGACACTTTCTTCGCATTGGGGGCCCACACTGAAAAATAGACGCCTTTTACCCCGTCTTTTTCAGCAGAGTGCGCTCCAAACTTCCCATACAGCTTATAGTGCCTGCCTTCTTTGAAAAGGTAGACATCATGGTCAGTAAACAGTGTATAGGTTTTAACAGAATTCATCAAGATATCGTTGTACTTTATTTTTCTTTGAAACTACGAAAATTCCCTGCAATAACGATTAATTATTGAACAAATAATTATTATGTTAATTTGGTTCTTTATAGCACATTTATCAAATATATTATTTTTTATATTCACTTTTTTATGATTTTAAAACAATCTTTTTTATAAATTTAGCTTTCAATTTATATTAAACACACATGATGAGGTTTGAACTTTATACTGAAGAAAGCGATGACAGACCGGTATACATCACCGGAAATTTCAATAACTGGAATCCCAGAGACTCCAATTATCAGCTTAAACAGCTGGATCCGAACAATTATTTTATAGAGATTGACGATCAGATTCTTCCCGATACTGTGGAATACAAATTCACAAAAGGAGGCTGGGAAAATGTGGAGCTCGATAAGTACGGAAACATCACTCCAAACCGCAAGGCAGAAAAATCTGCAGGAAAAACTTCCGATACAATAGAGAAATGGAGGCTCAACTGGGGACCTTTCAAAAAAGAGTTTTTTCCAATTGCAGAAGTTATTTCGGATGAGTTCTACATTCCTCAGCTTGACCGTTACCGGAAAGTATGGGCCGTACTTCCCTACGATTATTATGTTTCTGAAAAAAGCTATCCCGTACTTTACCTTCAGGATGCCCAAAATCTTTTTAACGAAGGAAGCGGCTACGGAAACTGGGAAATAGATAAAAAACTATCCATCCTTGCTGAATACGGCCGTGGAGACATCATTATTATAGCCATAGAACACGGCAGTGAAGAACGGATCAAGGAATATATTTTTGACAATGATAATGTAGCCAACGGCTCCGAGGGAAAAAAATACATCCGCTTTATCACAGACACTCTGAAACCTTTCGTGGATGAGCACTACAGGACCAAAAAAGACCGTGACAACACCGGAATCGGAGGCAGCTCTTTAGGAGCACTCATCAGCATTTACAGCGGATTTCTTTATCCCGAAGTTTATTCCAAGCTGCTGATCTTCTCCCCTTCGCTTTGGGTGGAACCTAACAATAATTTTCCGATGATGAATTTCCGGATTCCTTTCAAGACAAAAATATACCTGTACGGAGGAGGCCAGGAAGGATCTAAAATGGTAAAAAGGATCTATATATTTGAAGAATACCTAAGGCGTTGGGAAAAGAAAAACCTTTTTGACTTTGAATTCAAAACAAGCATCAATCCGGAAGGAACCCACAGTGAATTTTACTGGTCGCAGGAATTTCCGAGAGCTATCGAATGGCTGTTCTATGACAACACTGAGAATCCGGTAGAGGTAACACCCCAGCAGCAAAGCATTAAAAATTAAGTTTATGAAATTAATCAATAAAAAAAATAAAAAATATATTCAGGTCTTTCAGCTTTTCACAGAAGAAGAATGGACAAAATCTGCTAAAAATTATAATAAAAATATCTCTTCCTTTTTCTCCGGAAAGAAATATGAGGTTTTCATCCATACCAGTGAAGAAACTGTTACTTACCTGATTGGTTTGGGGAAATCAACAATGCAGAACTTCGAAATTCAGCAGGTTGCCGTTAAATTTTCTCAAATCCAGAAAGAAAAAATTCAGGCAGTCCCTACACTTGTGCTGGCAGATTTCCTGAAAGAAAAACAGTTTGAAGAATTTATAAAAGGCCTGTTATTAGGAACCTACAGCTATCCTTTTGATAAGAAACATTCGATCTGGAATCCTAAATTTGAAATTCACTTTGAAAATTTAAGTCAGAAAAAACTGGATGCAATCGGTACAAAATCTGAAGCACTCGCAAACGGGCAAACTGCCTGCCAGGAGTGGCTGAACAAGCCTGCCAACCTTAAGAAACCTGACATTCTCAATTCATATTTAAAAACCCTTGCTAAAAAATATGACTTAAAATATACAGTATTTAACAGAAAAAAATGTGAAGAACTTGGGCTCGGTGCTTATCTGTCCGTTAATCAGGGAAGTGCTTATGATGCTGCTTTTACCATTATAGAATATAAAACCACGGCTAAAAATGCAAAAACATTTGGCCTTGTAGGAAAATGTGTTCTTTTTGATACGGGAGGTATTTCGCTCAAGAATCCGGACAATATGCACTATATGAAATCCGATATGGGAGGCGCCACGGCTGTTATAGGAACCCTGATTTACGCAGCAGAAATGCAGATTCCCGTTAATATTGTAGCCATACTTCCTATCACCGACAATGCTATTTCCGAAAGGGCTTTTCTTCCCAGTGATGTCATTACGGCTTACAATGGCAAAACCATTGAAGTACTGAATACCGATGCGGAAGGCAGGATGATCCTTGCCGACGGACTTTCCTATCTGGCTAAAAATTATAAAACGGACTTCCTCATTGATCTTGCTACTCTTACAGGAAGTGCTGTCAGAATGTTTGGCGATACCTGTGGAGCTATGTTTTCCAATAATGATGAGCTGAAAAACCTTCTGATAAAAACAGGAGACCTAACCAACCAGAGGCTGTGGAATCTTCCTTTATGGGAGGTATGGAAAGATGACATCCAATCTGATGTGGCAGACCTTAAAAATATCTCCATGAAGCCTATCGGAGACTGTATCATAGCAGCTAAATTTCTGGAACAGTTTATAGAGAACCACCCTAAATGGGCCCATCTTGACATTGCAGGAGTAGCTTTCGGAAGCACAGGATATTCAAAAGAAAAAGCAGCAACCGGCTTTGGAGTGCAGTTATTGGCCGATTTAATTGAAAATTATCATTAAAAATTAGTTTTTTTCAAAATTTCTCTGTATACTTGATTAGGTATTTTCAAAAACGCAGTTTATTATGATTTTTAACATTAATTAATCAATAAAAAATTGCTTTTATTTTTGATAATCTACTAAAAACTAAAAAACATTATATGGAGGAGAAAACTATAGTATGTATTTCGTGCTATTACAAGGGCTATGATTTCATGGATGAAATGAAAAAGCTCAGTAATAAAATTATCTTGGTGACATCAGAGGGCCTTAAAGAAAAAAACTGGCCATGGCATGCTATTGATGAGGTATTTTATATGGCTGAAATAAAGCCGTCCGTCTGGAACCTGGATCATCTTGTTCAGGGATTTTCGCATCTGATGCAAACCAGAAAGGTAGATGCTGTGGTCGCATTAGACGACTACGATGTAGAAAAGGCAGCCCTGATCAGGGAAACATTCCGTATTCCCGGGATGGGACAAACCACACACCGCTATTTCAGGGATAAGCTGGCTATGCGTCAGAAAGCAAAGGATTCGGGAATTGGTGTTCCGGAATTTACAGCTGTTTTTAATAATGATGAAGTGAACAGCTTTGTAGAAAAAGTTCCTGCTCCCTGGGTATTAAAACCCCGCTCAGAAGCATCGGCGTCAGGAATTAAAAAGTTTTCTTCCAAAGATGAGCTCTGGAACGAACTGAATGCCCTTGGTGAAGAGCGACATCTGTTTTTGCTGGAAAGTTTTAAGCCTGGCGATGTCTATCATGTGGACAGTCTTACTTTTAATAAAGAGATTGTGTTTACTTCTGCCTCAAAATATCTTGCCCCGCCCATGCAGGTCTCTCATGAAGGCGGTGTATTCAGATCCAAAACCTTAGGAAGATATTCGGATGAATTTAAAGCGCTTGAAGAAGCCAATGCCAAAGTCCTTTCCAGCTTCGGATTAATGAACGGAGCAACCCATACTGAATTTATCCGCGGAAAAGCTGACGGAAAATGGTATTTCCTTGAAACATCCTCCAGAGTTGGCGGCGCACACATTCCGGATCTTGTTGAAGCTTCAAGCAATATTAATATCTGGCGGGAATGGGCCAAGATTGAAGACGCCCTTCTGCGTGGAAAAAACTACCAGGCTTCAAAGCCTACGGGCTACTATTCAGGACTCATCATTGCGCTGATCAAAGATAAAGAGCCCGATTACAGTGCTTTCAAAAGCGAGGAAGCCGTAAAGTTTCTTCCTATTGACCATCATGTAGGAATTGTTTACAAATCCAGCGATCCGGATATTATCCAGCAAAGATTAGACACTGCTGCCGAAAAGATCCAGACGGAAATGCTGAATATTCTGCCGCCCAAAAGTAAACTGACAAGCTAAAACACAAAATATAATAAAAGAAATTGATCAATGCCGCATATAGAACATACAGATTATTATTCAAACATATTAGGGACAAGTCTCAAAGTAGAAGTTACAGGACATTACGGGTATCCCATCGTTATGTTCCCTACTTCCCAGGGACAATACACCCAAAATCATGACTTTCATCTCAACGGGAGCATCAACTGGTTTATAGAACAGGGAAAAGTAAAACTCTACAATATACAGACGATTGACAGCTGGAGCTTTTATGATGAAAAAATTTCGCCCCAGCAAAGAATTAAAAATTATGAACTTTATGTTCAGTTCCTGATTCAGGAATTCATCCCATACATTCAGAAGATCCATCAAACCCACCGTGTCGCAGTGGCGGGAGCAAGTTTCGGGGGCTATCATGCTGCCAATTTTGCTTTCAGGTTTCCGGATGTGGTTTCGCATCTGTTCTGCCTTTCGGGAGCATTCAGCATCAGGAATTTTATGGACGGTTATTCGGACGACCTTGTTTACTTTAACTGTCCGAGGGAATTTGTAAAGAATGACGAAGCCTGGAAATACAAACATATGCACATTGTACTGAGCACTTCAGACCAGGATATCTGCAGGGATAAAAACCTTGAAATGGCAGATATCTTAAGCTCCAAAGGAATAGATTTCTGGTATGATGAAAGAAAATGGATCAATCACGACTGGCCGCTATGGAGAATGGTCTTTCCGACATTTATAGGTGCATTTTTTTAACAAAAGCATATTTAAGAAGATTAAAATTATAATACACACCAATTAAAAACAGAAATTATGGCAAAAAAAGTGGGAATTCTATTCGGTATGGAAGATACATTTCCTTGGGCTTTTATCGATAAAGTAAATGAGCTGGGCGGCGGTGAGATTATTGCCGAGGCAGTTAATATCGATAAACTTGAGCAGGGTGCTGATTACGGCTATGCAGTCATTATCGACAGAATTTCGCAGGATGTTCCTTTCTACAGGGCTTATTTGAAAAATGCAGCACTGAACGGTACTTATGTAATCAATAACCCATTCTGGTGGAGCGCGGATGAAAAATTCTTCAACAATGCGCTGATGACGAAGCTGGGAATTCCACTTCCTAAAACAGTTCTGCTTCCTTCACACGAAAGACCGACAGACACTTCCGAAACATCATTCAGAAACCTGAAATTTCCTCACGACTGGGAATACATTTTCAATTATGTCGGATTTCCGGCTTATATGAAACCTCACGACGGAGGCGGATGGAAAAGCGTATACAGAGTAGAAAATCCTGAAGATCTGTGGGATAAATTAAGTGAAACCGAACAGCTGGTAATGATGGTACAGGAAGAAATTGTCTTCGACGATTATTACAGGGTTTACTGCCTGGGTAAAAAATATGTTCACATCATGCCTTACGAGCCGCGTAACCCGCACCATCTAAGATATGCCACTACCCATCAGACTCAGGGTGAAGATCTTGAAAAATTGTTAAAAACCATCCACGATTATACCATTAAAATGAATGAAGCTCTCGGCTACGATTTCAATACCGTGGAATTTGCCATCAGAGACGGAATTCCATATGCTATCGATTTCTGTAATCCGGCTCCTGATGCCGACAGAAACTCTGTAGGTGAAGAAAACTTTGCGTGGATCGTGGAACATGCTGCCAAACTTGCCATTGAAAAAGCAAAAGAATATGTTCCCGGAAAACCTAATATTTCCTGGGGAACTTTTGTAAAAGACTCCGTAAAATAAAACATTAAGAATAAAAAAACACGAAAAAAAAATGCATCAATTTACTATAGGAATAGAGGAAGAATATCAGATCATTGATGTTGAGAGCAGAGACTTAATATCTCATGTTTCGAAGATTATTGAAGGAGGAAAAGCTGTTTTAAGTGAGAATTTAAAACACGAGATGCACGAATCTATGATTGAAATGGAAACCGGCATCTGTCAGAATATTAAAGAAGCAAGAACTGAATTAACGAACCTGAGAAGACATTTAATTAATACTGCCCATGAACAGGGACTTCGGGTTTCCGGAGGAGGAACCCATCCGTTTTCAAACTGGGAACACAATACCATTACCAACGGAGAGCGTTACAACAAAATTGTAGATGATATGGGTGATGTTGCCCGCGGAAATTTAATTTTCGGGCTTCATGTTCATATCGGAATTCCTAATCGTGAAGAAGGCGTAAGAATCCAGAATGTGATGCGTTATTTTCTTCCTCACGTATATGCTCTTTCTACAAATTCTCCTTTCTGGATCGGAAGAAGTACAGGTTTTAAATCCTACAGACAGGAAATTTTTGTGAAATTTCCGAGAACAGGTATTCCAAGCTACTTTAATTCTTTGGCTGAGTTCGACAGCTATGTTGACCTTCTTGTAAAAACAGGAACCATCGACAATGCCAAGAAGATCTGGTGGGATCTGAGGGTGCATCCATTCTACCCTACCATTGAGTTCAGGATTTGTGATATGCCTCTGAGACTGGAAGAAACAGTTTGCCTTGCTGCCATTATGCAGAGTTTAGTGGCAAAAATCTATAAGCTTCACCAACAAAACCTCAGTTTCAGGAGCTATAGAAGATTATTGCTGAACGAAAATAAATGGAGAGCCTCCAAAAGTGGTATTGAAGCCCATCTGATTGATTTCGGAAAAGAAGAATCCGTTCCTTATCCTCATCTTTTGAAAGAACTTCTGGAATTTATTGATGATGTTGTAGATGAACTCGACTGCAGAAAAGAAGTTGAATATGCCTGGACTATTTTAGAAAACGGAACTGGAGCCGACAGACAGCTTAAAGTGTTTAATGAAACAGGTGATCTTACTAAAGTAGTGGATTATATGATCTCGGAAACAGAGTATGGCATAACACATGGCGAAACCGCTTCATAATATTTTTGGTAACTTTGCAAAAAATATGAAGTAGTATGAAAGATATTCGAATTGCATTGATAGACATGAACAACAATCATGTAAATCAAGGCTTTAGAAATATTAAAGAAATTTCAGAAGCATTCCAGCAGAGTTCTGAAGAAAATGTGACCATCCAGACATTTGATGTGAGGTTCAAGAATGAAATGCCGGATATTAATGATTTTGATATCTTTATTTCTTCGGGAGGTCCCGGAAATCCGCATAGAGAAGGCTTTGAGTGGGAAGACAGATATGCTGCTTTCCTTGATGCCGTTTTAGATCATAATCAGTACAATGAAGATAAAAAATATTTGTTCCTGATCTGCCATTCATTCCAACTGGCAAGCATCCACTGGAAACTCGGTAATATCTGCAAAAGAAAATCTTATTCTTTCGGAGTTATGCCGGTTCACAAAACAGAAGAGGGTGAGCAGGAATTTTTGTTTAAAAACCTTCAGGATCCTTTCTATGCTGTGGATTCCAGAGCTTATCAGTTCATTGAGCCGGATATGGACCGTTTTGATGAATTGGGAATGAAAATTATGGCTATCGAAAAGTTCAGACCGCATATTAACCTCGAAAGAGCAGTAATGGCCGTACGTTTTTCAGATGAAATTTTCGGGACCCAATTCCATCCGGAGGCTGATCCGAAAGGCATGATCGAAAACCTGAAAGATGAAAAAAATAAAGAGGCTATGATCGAGAACTTCGGAATGGAAAAATATCTTGAAACGATAGACAGAATAGATGATGAAGACAAGATCATTCTTACCAGAAGCCAGATCCTGCCGAGATTCCTTCAGTCAGCAAAAAAAAACATTTTGAAAGGAAATGAAGCTCTAGTATAACTCATGATGAAAGTTGCTGTCAGATAGAAATTTACAGAATAACATGCTTCGACTCCGCTCAGCATGACTGTGCTGAAAAAACCACCAGTATCAGAACTGTTATGCTGAGCGAAATCAAAGAATCATAAAAAAGATATTGTATTAACTACATTAAAACCAAAAATCGGGCACACAGCTCGATTTTTTAAATCAAAACCACAAAGAAAAAATATGATCCCAAAATACAGAAAACAGTTCAACCAGGAGTTTTCACAGGAAAAATACGATCAGCTTAAAGAAAAGCTTACTCAAAAAGGAGGCATTGCTCCTGCTTTCAGAATTTCAGAAAGCCCGTTATTTCTTTCCAACGGATTCAGGAATAAGCTTCTTGATGCCAGTGAAAGCATTATTGATCAGATTAAAGAACTTCCTGATGAAATACTCTATAAAGCTGTTCCGGACAATTGCAGGGTTCCCAATGATACACTCCAACCCCACTTTTTCACCATCGATTTCGGGATCTGCCGAAGTGAAAACGGACAAACAGAACCACAGCTTATAGAACTGCAGGCTTTTCCTTCTTTATATGCCTTTCAAAAAGTATTTGAAGATACATTTTGTGAAGTCTACCCCTTCCTTTCTGAGATTAAAAATAAAATGCCTCATTCAGAATTCAAAAATCATTTAAAGAAACTGATTCTTGGCGATGAAAACCCTGAAAACGTCATTCTGCTTGAAATTTTCCCTGAAAAACAGAAAACAGCGATTGATTTTGCTTTAACAGAACAATTATTGGGAATAAAAACAGTCTGCCTGACAAAAGTAAAAAAAGAAGGCAAGAAATTGTTTTATGAAAATAATGGAAAACAAGTTGAAATTAAAAGGATCTATAACCGTGTTATCTTTGATGAGTTAGACAGAATTCCGGATTTAAAAGCCGGCTTTGATTTCCGTGACGACATTGATGTAAAATGGATCACCCATCCGAACTGGTTCTTTAAAATATCTAAATTTCTTCTTCCCATTCTGAAACATCAGTTTGTTCCTAAAAGTTATTTCTTACATGAATTTCCAGAGCATGAAAATCTTGAAAATTTTGTATTGAAACCTTTGTTTTCATTCGCAGGAAGCGGAGTGAATTTAAATCCGACAAAAGAAATTACAGAAGCTATTGAGGATAAAGAAAATTATATTTTACAGAGAAAAGTAACTTATGAACCTATTTTTGAAGACATCAACGGAGAATTTTCAAAAGCAGAAATCCGGTTACTATATATTTGGCATGAAAATGAAGAACGCCCTATCCTATTGGAAAATTTGGGAAGAATGACTAAAGCTGCAATGGTAAATGTAGATTTTAACAAGAAAGATGCGATCTGGATCGGAAGTTCAAATGCGTTTTTTGCAGAGGAGTAATCTGGAACTAAAATTTAAAACAAACATTAAATATAACTATCCTTCTGAACTCAGAGGGATTTGTTATTTTTGTGAGATCAGGTTTTTATTAATCTGTCTTTAAAATTATATAACAAAACGGAAATAATGACTCTTAAAAATGCTGATGAATTGATTTTTCAACCCCTTGGGATGAAACTTTCAAATATAGAAGAAGATGTAGAATCTAAAGATTATTCCGGTTGCAGCTTTACCCTTAATCAACTCAAAATTAAATTCCGAACAGCGAAAATAACCCCGACCAAAACAGGACAGTTCGTCACTATCTGGAAGCGTAATAAAAAAGGACAAACCGCTCCGTTTGATTCCAGTGACCCATTTGATTTTTATTTGATTTCTGCTTCTACAAATAATAGCAGAGGAATTTTTATATTTTCAAAAGAAACTCTGTTAGAAAAAGGAATTTTATCCCACGGTAAAAGAATGGGTAAAAGAGGGATCAGGGTGTATCCAGACTGGGATCTTACTGAAAGCAAGCAGGCAATAGCCACCAAAAAATGGCAGACTGTTTATTTTATTGATCTTTCAAAGAATGAAGAATTGTATTTTCAAAGAGTCAGAGCATTATTTGATCTGAAATAGCTTTATCCTTATTTTTTAACGCAAAGAATCTATTTCATTGGCTTATTTTAAGTGAGATAAAATTTGAATTGATTCGACTAAGCGGATGTAACCATACCTTAATCAGAAATTCTCTAAATACAATATATTTTAATTTCTCGCAGATTGAGCAGATCAGGCAGATGTTTATGTTTATGTTTATTAGTTTTGAGCAATTGTTTTAATATATAAATAAAAAAACGGCTGAAATTCAGCCGTTTTTATTTATGATCATTATTATTAAGAATTCTTATCGTCTTCCATAAGCTCGCGGGCCTGATACTCCTGAACTAGATCAATAGCATTGGAAATAACATCACTTAAAGCTGTAATAAAAGTACCTTCTTCAGCCATTCCCATGGCATGCTTCAACGCTTCGATCTCTTTAGGAATGATCTCGTAGCTTACATCTCTTCCGGCTTCGTTGATCCCGTCAATGATAAGCCCGTTGATCTCATCTTCCGTTCTGCCTCTCAGATGCTTTTCATTTCTGATGATGATATAATCAAACATTCTTCCTGCAATTTTTCCGCATTCCCGGATATCATTGTCGCGTCTGTCACCTACTCCTGAAATAATTCCGATTTTCTTGGTAGACTCTACATTTTTAAGATAATCCTCGATTGCTTCATATCCTGAAGGGTTGTGAGCAAAATCAATCAGTACTTTAAAGTTTTTGAATTTAAAAATATTCAGTCTTCCCGGTGTAAGCTGGGCACTTGGGATGAAAGTTCTTAAGGAATTGGAGATATCTTCGATCCCGAAGCCATACAGATAACTGGCCAAACTTGCTGCCAATACATTTTCAATCATAAATCTGGCCTTCCCTTCCATAGTAATCGGGAAATCTTTGGCTTTTCCTATTCTGATTTTCCAGTCGCCTTTCTTAATGGTTACAAAACCTTCTTCGTAAATGCAGGTGATTCTTCCTTCTTTGGCAAATTTTACAATATGAGGATTATTTTCGTTCATACTGAAAATGGCAACATTGCTGTCAAGATCATTAATAATCTTCATAGAATACTCATTATCAGCATTCAGAACACTCCATCCGTTTTTCTTTACACTGTCCAGAACTACTCTTTTTACCTTAGTAAGGTCTTTCAGGTTGTGAATGTCATTCATTCCCAAATGATCTTCTTCAATATTCGTTAAAACACCGATGTCGCATTGGGAAAATCCTAATCCTGAACGCAGGATTCCACCTCTGGCAGTTTCCAGAACAGCGAATTCCACAGTAGGATCTTTTAAAACGAATTCAGCAGAAAGAGGTCCCGTGGTATCTCCCTTTGAAAGCATGGTATTCTGTATATAGATTCCGTCGGAGGTCGTAAAACCTACACGGTAACCGTTACTTTTTACGATATGGGAGATCAGTCTTGTTGTAGTTGTTTTTCCATTCGTTCCTGTGACTGCAATAATTGGAATTGTGAATGGTTTTCCAGGAGGATAAAGCATATCGACCACCGGTGCAGCCACGTTTCTTGGAAGGCCTTCGCTTGGAGCCAGGTGCATCCTGAATCCCGGTGCAGCATTCACCTCTATGATAGCTGCTCCGCTTTCTTTAAGTGGTTGGGTCAGGTTTTCCGCCATGATATCAATTCCGCAGACATCCAGACCTATAATTTTAGAAACTCTTTCAGCCATAGTGATATTTTCAGGATGAACCATATCGGTAACATCTATGGAAGTACCCCCGGTAGAAAGATTTGCAGTAGATTTTAAATAAACCACTTCTCCTTTCTGAGGAACGGTTTCAAGGGTATATTGAAGTTTTTCAAGGAGCTCCAGTGTATCCTTATCTACTTCTATTTCAGTCAGGACATTTTCATGACCATAGCCTCTTCTCGGATCTTTGTTTTCTTTGTCTATCAGCTGCTGAATAGTGAGCTCACCATCACCCACAACATGGGCAGGAACTCTCCTTGCAGCAGCAACCATTTTATTATTTATAACCAAAACCCTGAAATCGTATCCGGTAATGTATTTTTCTACGATAACCTTCCTTGAATATTTCTGGGCATGTTCCAGTCCTATTTTGGCTGCTTCCCAATCATTCACATTGATGGATGAACCTTTGCCGTGATTTCCGTCGAGAGGTTTCAGCACGATCGGATAACCTATTTTTTTAATGACAGCTCCTAAACCCTCCTCATCCATTACCAAATCTCCTATAGGAACCGGTATAGCAGCATCGTGAAGCATTTTTTTTGTCAGTTCCTTATTACAGGCAATATCTACTGCAATGGAACTTGTATTTCCTGTAATGGTAGCCTGAAACCTCTGCTGGTTCACTCCATAACCAAGCTGTACCAAAGAGTTTGTCCCCAATCTGATCCAGGGAATCTTTCTGGAAACCGCTTCTTCTACAATACTTCCCGTGGAAGGCCCCAGACGGACACGCTCCCTGATCTCCTTCAACTTCTGTATACAGGCATTAATATCGTATTCCGTATTGTCCACCAAGGACCGGGCTATATTAACAGCTTCTTCAGCTGCATAGATTCCTGCATTTTCTTCAATATAATTAAATACAACATTGTATACTCCCGGAGATTTTGTTTCGCGGGTTCTTCCGAAACCTACATCCATACCTGCCAAAGTCTGTATTTCCAATGCTATATGCTCGATGACATGCCCCATCCAGGTCCCTGTTTCTATTCTGTGGAAAAAACCTCCTTCCACTCCTTCCGAGCATCGGTGAGTATACAGAGATGGGAGGAGTTTTTCAATCCTTTCCCGGAAACCGTCGATTTTATTGGTAGGATAGTTTTCCATCTCTTCCAGATCCAATCTCATCTGTATCAGCTTCTTTCGTCTGATACTCCAGATATTTGGGCCGCGTAATGCCTGTATCTTCTCAATTTTCATAATCTATTTGCATTTTTATCAGTTAACAATAACTCCTTCAAAAATCAAAGATAATGTAAAACCCTAAACCAAACTATACCACGTTTAAAGATTTCTCAAAAAAAAATTAAAAAAAATCAACTATTCTAAAACATTCAAAACCATTAAAATGTGGTATGAATTTCGCTAAATGTTAATTATTTTTTAAATTTGCACACTATGATGAAACCCGTTGGAAAATTAATTATAATCGGAGGAGCTGTAAACAAAGGAAGTTTTGCAGAAACCGATTTCGACCAGAACATTGAAAAAAACCTTAATTTTTTTGAAAGAGGAATCCTGAGAAAGATCATCAATGAATCGAAGCTTAAGGAAGATTCCGTAATCGAAATTGTAACCACAGCCTCCCAAATCCCTCAAATTGTAGGCACGGAATACAAAAAAGCTTTTGAATTTCTTGGCGCCAGAAATGTAAATATCCTTGACATTCATAACCGTGAAGAAGCCAATTCTGATGCCATGGCTGCCAGAGCCAGTGCAGCAGACGTTGTGATGTTCACAGGCGGGGATCAGCTCAGGCTGACTTCTATTCTTGGCGGTACAAGATTTCATGATACCATATTGCTAAAATATCAGGAACAGGATTTCATCTATTCAGGAACCTCTGCCGGTGCTGCAGCGGCTTCTGAAAATATGATTTATCAGGGAAGCAGTTCCGAATCTCTCTTAAAAGGTGAAATAAAAACAACTCAGGGACTGGGCCTTATAGACAACGTTATCATTGACACACACTTTGTACAGCGTGGCAGAATCGGGCGTCTTTTCCAGGCTGTAGTCAATAATCCGAGAACACTGGGAATAGGACTGGGTGAAGATACAGGACTTTTTATTCACAATGATATCATGACTGCTGTAGGTTCCGGCCTTGTCATCCTGGTGGACGGAAGGTTCATTAAAGATACCAATCTTACCAATATTAATCTGGGTGAGCCTATTTCAATTGATAATCTTACCGTTCATGTAATGTCCATGAATGATCATTATGATCTTACCACGAAAAAGCTTACGATAGAAAATTCACAGTTCAATCCTATACCGCAGGATAAATAGAAGTTAACGGCGAAGAGTCAATGGTGAGCAGTTAATTTCATCAGCTAAAATTTTTATCCTTATCTTTAAAATTGACAATTGACTTTTCACAATTGACCAATATACATTATGAAAATCATCATCCACGGCGGATTTTTCTCTGAAAGCGATCAGAGCCATGAAGTGAAGACTGCCAAACAAAATTCTCTGAAACAGATAGCTCAGAAAGCTTTTGAATATCTACAAACCCATTCTGCTTTTGATACGGCAGCTTATGCTGTTTCTCTTCTCGAAGACGACCCTTTATACAATGCCGGCATCGGTTCTCAGATACAGAGTGACGGTGTGATCCGTATGAGCGCAGCCATTATGGATGGACAGACACAAAAATTAAGCGGTGTGATTAATATTCAGGATGTAAAAAACCCTATTTTCGTAGCAAAAGAGCTGATAAAAGAAGATGACAGGGTTTTGGGTGGAAATGGCGCCAAAATTTATGCATCCGAACACGGCTTTGAAAATTTCTCCACTGAGATCCCTCAGAGAAGAAGTGAATATGAAGCTAAACTTCAGAACGGAGGTAAAGGAACCGTAGGCTGTGTAGCTTTTGATAAAGAAGGAAAACTGGCTGTCGCCACATCCACAGGAGGAAAAGGTTTTGAAATCCCGGGAAGAATTTCGGATTCTGCCACAGTAGCCGGAAATTATGCCAATTCAGTATGTGCAGTAAGCTGTACGGGCGTAGGAGAAGATATTGTAAGTAATGCGACGGCCGCTAAGATCGTCACAAGAACTACTGATGGGATGAGTCTTGAACAGGCTTTTAACAAGACATTTGAAGAGCTAAAAGCTATAGACGGCTTTGCAGGAGCGATTGCCATTGACAAAAACGGAAATATCTACCATCAGGATTCTTACCCTACCATGGTCTTTGCCAGTTTCGATGGTAAAAATTTTCAGGTATTTCAATAATTTTAACATTTTTTTATTATCCTATTTAATTTTTTGGCACGTATTTTACATGTTTAACCATAACAAGTTTAATATAAATCATTAAAAATAAAAATCATGGGAAATAAGACAAAAGGGTTATTAGCCTTACTAGGTATCGGTGCTTTAGCATTTTGGAAATATAAAAATTCTACTCCTGAAGAGCAACAAGCTGTAAAGGATAAAATTAATAATGCTAAGGACAATTTGAACAAATGGGGAAATGATATTAAAAGCAAAGCTAATGATGTTGCCTCCCAGGTTCAGAACAAAGTAGATGAAGCTAAAACAAAAGCTGAAGATTCTTTAAGCTAATCAAAATTAGTTTTTTTAACATTCATATATAGAAAGTCATCGTAATCCAAGATTATGATGACTTTTTATTTTTATCAGATGAGTAGCAAATTACTTTTTAAGTCCTTTTAAAGCATACACCAAAGGTAATTTATTCCCAAACTTTGAAATTCTCCATTTCCCTTTCTCAAATTCTTCCACATGGCTGAAACATGGATATGGTGACCAGTCAAATTCCTCGAAAGTCTCCAGTTCTATCCCATGCTTGATCAGGTTCTGCAATACCTCAGCTAAAGAATGGTTCCACATGACATATTGCTGAACGATATCCGCGGATTTATCGGCATAGGTTCCTTCATAGGTTTCTACGATAGGCTTTTCGTTAAAATAATTGTACGCAACTTTTGTAAAATCATCATCAAACATCCACACAGCGGGATGAAATTCTGCCATTACCAACCGCCCGCCCGGTTTCAGAAAATGACTGATAATCCCAGCCCATTTATCAAGATCAGGAAGCCATCCTACAACGCCATAGCTTGTGTAGACAATATCGAATTTTTCATCCAGAATATCAGGAAGACTGTATACATCGGAACAGATGAATTTTGTATCTGTTCCACACTTTTGAGCAAGTTCCTTCGCTGCTTCAATAGCTTTATCCGACAAGTCTATACCCGTAACATCAGCTCCCATTCTTGATAAGGAAATGGAATCCTGTCCAAAATGGCACTGCAGATGAAGGATACTTTTGTTTTTGATGTCGCCCAAAAGATCAAGTTCTATGGTGTTGAGTGAGCTTCTTCCTTTCAAAAAATCCTCTACAAAATAGAAATCCGATTTCAGGTGCGGATCTACTTTGGCATTCCAGGAGGTTTTATTGATTTCAAGGTAATTTTCCATGGTTATTATTTAAGCTAATTTTACAAATGTCTTTAAAACTTTTTAAATGGGCCATTTGCCTTAATGATTAATTAAATTCCGGGAATAACGATTGATGTATAAGGACTGTAAAGCTCCCATCCTATCGATTCGTAAAGCGCTTTCCCTTCTTTCGTCGCCACTAAAAAATTATTGCTGATGCCATTTGATAATGCAGTTCTCTCAAGCTCATGCATCAGAAAAGTAGCAAGACCTTTTCTTCGGTGCTCTTCCTCTGTGACTATTCTGTCATAAACCGCAAGATCATCCACAAGAACAACACGGCCGGTACAGGCCAGCTCGCCATTTTCAGCAATGATCTTCAGCAATACAGTCGAATTATATCTTTCATATTCCAACCGGTAACCTTCACACATAACGGAACCTGGATTTTTCATCGGCCGGAAACAGGACATCATATAACCTGGTGGTTGTATTTTCCATCTTTCAGGTACTGCTTTTTCTACCTTATCAGGAGAAACACAGACTTTGAGATGGATCCAGGTCTCGTTAATAATTTTTGAAAGGTTAAGAAAATCGTCGTTCAGTTCAGGAAAAACATATCTTATTTTTTGCTTTTCCTCTCCTATTTCTATTTTAAAACCGGACTTATATTTTACCGGGAGAGGAAGTTTTCTTGATAAAGACCATCCTTGCATCCATTTTTCTATAGTTTCATTAACCATCCTACTCATCTTGATTTTTTGTAGTTAAAATCATTTCAGCAATTTCTTTTTCTGTTCTGCAAATTCTTCTTCAGTCAAAATTCCGGTTTCTCTCAGTCTTCCTAATTGTTCCAGCTGATCTAAAACTGTGGGTTCTGATTTATCTTGAAAATATTCTTTCGGACGGGCCATAAAGTCTCTTACTTTTTCACAAAATAATTCTGCATAATATTTTCCAACATTATCTATCTCAAGAACATTATCCGCAATGTGAATATCTACAGAAGCCAGCATTAATGATTTTTCATACTGTATGGAGCTTACTTTATCGTAAGAAAAATCTTCTACTTTCAACCCGTACATGAACTCTTTATCTATAAAAATCAATCTTCTTTCGGTGGCTACTAAAATGATATGATTATTATTAAGCTTATTTCTTCCCTCAATCAGGTAAACAATTTTTTCATCCTCCGAAAGTACATCCGGCAAGGCATGAATTTCATTTCTGGCAAAAATGGTAGGATTAATATCTAATATTTCCAACTCATCTTTTATTTCGTCAAGTCTTGATTTTTCACTCATTATTTAGCTTTTATAAATGGCAGATATACAAATTTAATTTTTTCTAAAATACAAAAAGCATTATCTGGTGATAATGCTTTTCATTTTATATCTTTTTTAGTTTGTAAATACTATCCTAAAAACTCTTCCAGAGAAACTGTTTTTTGTTCTCCGGCTTCAAGATTTTTATAGGTAACTGTTCCGTTTTTGATCTCTTCTTCTCCTAGGAAAACAAGGTTTTTAATTCCTTTCTTTTCAGCGTATGTGAACTGCTTGTTAAGTTTTGCATTTTCCGGATACAATTCAGCAGAAATTCCTTTTTCTCTCAACTGCATGATCATCTTTAAAGCTTCTGTGGTTACTTCGCCTCCGAAATTGGCAAACAGATACTCTACCTGGGTTGTAGCTTCTTCAGGGAAAAGATTAAGCTCTTCCATAACCAGATAAACCCGGTCCAAACCAAATGAAACTCCAATTCCCGGGATATTTTTCACCCCGAAAACCTCCGTAAGGTTATCATACCTTCCGCCTCCGCCGATAGAGCCCATCGCTACCTCATCCGCTTTCACCTCAAAAATAGCTCCCGTATAATAATCCAGACCTCTGGCCAGGGTAATATTGAATACCAGATTCTGCATATCTACTCCGAGATTCATAGATTGTGTAAGAACAAATTCCAACTCCTCCACTCCTTTCAGGCCAATTTCGTTCCCTGCAAATTTCTCTTTCAGCTGAAGAAGGTTTTCCAAAGCATCATCTGACTGATTAAACAAGAATTCCAGTTTATCAATAGATTCCTGAGAGATTTCTCTTTCCAGTAATTCTTTGACAACTCCTTCTTTTCCTATTTTATCAAGCTTATCCAGAGCTACAGTAAATTCAATCAGTTTATCTGTAATACCTGCATACTCAGCCAGACCGGAAAGAATCTTTCTGTTGTTCATATGAATCGTAACTGGAATTTTAAGATCGGAAAATGATTTCAGGTATAGCTGAACCAGATCAACTTCCTGCAATAAGCTTTCACTCCCCACCACATCTGCATCACACTGATAAAATTCTCTGAATCTTCCTTTCTGCGGACGGTCTGCCCTCCATACAGGCTGAATCTGGTAGCGTTTATAAGGAAATGTAAGCTTCCCGTGATTCATAGCTACAAATCTGGCAAAAGGCACAGTAAGGTCGTAACGGAGTGCCTTATCTGAAATCTGAGGGATTAGTTTCTGATGGTTCTTATGATCCCAGTCTTCCTGATTTACTTTAGAAGCATATTCTCCCGAATTTAAAATCTTAAAGATTAAGCGATCGCCTTCTTCTCCATATTTTCCCGTCAGTGTTGAAAGATTTTCAAAACTCGGTGTTTCTAATGGCTGAAAACCGAACAATTCAAAATTATTCTGTAAAACATTGATGATATATTTTCTTCTTGAAACTTCCTGTGCGGTAAAATCTCTCGTTCCTTTTGCTAAACTTGGCTTCATGTACTGTATGTCATTTTGATGATGCAAAAATAAGGAATTGAAAGGACTTTTCCGAAATATAAAAAAGCCGGAGAAATGATATTCTCCAGCCTTGATGCATCATCATTATTAAATCCGGAAAAACTCAGACGCTTTCCAGGATTTCAAGAATCTCTTCACCATAATTTTCAATCTTATGTTTTCCGAAACCTTTGATCTCCAGGAGCTCTTCTTTTTTAGCAGGTTTATACTTCGCTACAGACATCAGTTCTTTATTGCTCGCGATAAAATAAGTAGGAAGATTCTGTTCTTTAGCCTTCTCAGATCTCCAGTATTTCAGGGCATTTAAAATTTTCTCTTCATCGGAGTTTAAAACATCATTATCTGCAGAGTACTTTACTGCCTTTGGTTCTTTCACTATACTTTTAGCTGCTTTCGGCTCTTCAAAATACAGGATTACGGACCAATAACATTCATCATTTACAAAAGCGGTTTCCACTTTTATAATTTCGTTCACTTCCAGGAAATCATCAAGCATTTTTTGATCTCTATGGAGGAATTCTTTCGAAAGTCTGATTTTAAGAACTTTTACTTTCATCATTTGTGTTTTTAGAATTATTTACCTCCTAAAAGCAGGATCTCATCGATTCTGATTTCTGTAATATAGCGTTTAACACCATCCTTATCGTCATACGATCTGTAGGTAAGTTTCCCTTCAACAGCAATTTCTTTTCCTTTCGGTACATACTTCTGCAGGATTTCTGCTGTTTTTCCAAAAGCAATCAGATTGTGCCATTGTGTTTCCTCAACCTTTTCACCTTTTGCGTTAGTGTAGTGATCAGTGGTGGCCAAAGATACACTTGACTTTACATTTCCGCTTTCGAAGTTTACTGTTTCAACTTCTTTACCTGTGTAACCAATTAATGTTACTTTGTTTCTTAGTGACATAACTTTTAAATTTTTAAGATTAATAATTCAGATCAGAGACGTTCACTATTTTTCTCAAATCTCTGTTGCAAAGATGGCCTCCCTGCATCAGCTTAGTCGGTTATAAACTATTTAAATTCGTTTGTAGTCGTTTGCAAACGAATATTTTGTATCTTTGATAAAATCAACCTATGAAAAAGGATATCAGTATTTTCGAGTTTCCTTTTAATCTTGGACTCACCAAAAAAGAGCATGAAACCGAACCGGGAGTAAAAAAACTTCCTGATTGGCTCAGGAAATTTGGTTTTCATAAAGAAATCAACCCTAAAAATATTTTCAGATTGGAAGCTCCGGAATATGCAATGGATTTTGATAAAGAAACAGGAGTTAAAAATCCTTATCAGATTATTGAATATGCCAAAAAGCAATCCGAGCTTATTCTCAAGAATTTTAACACAGACACCTTTCATCTGATGTTGGGTGGTGATTGCAGTATCCTGATCGGAAGTGCCCTTGCATTAAAGCAGCTTGGGAATTTCGGTTTATTTTATCTTGATGGTCACACAGATTATATCCCTCCAAAGCTATCTCCCAGCGGAGGTGTTGCGGGAATGGATTTGGCAATTGTTTCAGGATTGGGGCATCAAAAACTGACTAATATTGATGATCTCAAGCCCTATTTCCAGGAAGAACATATTTTCTGCGTAGGAAATGCGGAAACTGATGATGATGAATATGTAGGAGAAATTCTAAATTCCAAAATTCATTATTTTGATCTGGAGAATCTAAGGAAGAATGGCTTCAGAAAAACAGCAGAAGATTTTCTTAGAATGGTTGATGAAAAGAACCTTGACGGATTTTTTATCCATTTTGATGTAGATGTGCTGAAAGACGAAATTATGCCCGCTGTAGACAGCAGAATGGAAGACGGAATAGATTATGAAAATTTAAAAGAGATCCTGAAGCCATTGATAGCAGATAAAAGATGCTTCGGATTAGAAATCACTATTCTGGACCCTGATTATGATACAGAAGGGCTTTATACCCAACCTCTCATTGAAAATTTAATTCAGATTATAAATCAACCAACCTAAAGAATCTAAATATGAAAAAAATTACCAGAATATGGCACGGCATTGTCCATATTGAAAAAGCAGATGAATACCTCAGATATCTTGAAGAAACGGGGATCTTACAATATAAAAATATCCCGGGAAATCTGTCGACAAAAATACTGAGAAAAAAAGATAAGGAAATCTGTCATTTTTTGACTGTTACCGAGTGGGACTCCTACGAAAGTATTAAGAAATTTGCAGGAGATGATTACGAAAAGGCAAAATATTATCCTGAAGACAAAAATTTTTTACTGGAGTTTGAGGAAAACGTCAGCCATTATGAAACTTTTGAATATTGATTAAATAAAATAAATTTTGAAGAAAACAATTAAAAGGACACTCAGAGTTTCCAAATATGTAATCTATAGAGAAACCCTGGTGGATTATAAAGAACATTTCTGGTCTTTTCTGGGAGCATTTGTCGGAATCGGGATTATTGCATTCATCCAGTCCCATACTTTGGCTGCCACTGAAAACATATTCCTGATCGGTTCTTTTGGAGCCTCAAGTGTTCTGATTTACGGAGCCATTCAAAGTCCCCTCGCTCAGCCCAGAAACCTGATAGGTGGCCATGTTCTTTCGGCATTGGTAGGTGTTACCGTCTATAAAATTGTCCCAGATATCATTTGGCTTTCTGCGCCGTTGGCTGTGGCTTTTTCCATTGTACTGATGCAATATACGAAAACGCTCCATCCTCCCGGCGGTGCAACCGCACTGATTGCTGTGAGTTCCACCGGAAAAATTCCGGAACTGGGATACTGGTATGTTCTTTCTCCTGTTTTGTCCGGATGTATCATTCTTTTACTGGCCGCTCTTTTCTTCAACAATATTACCCCGAACAGAAGCTATCCTTCCCACACAAGGTTCAAAAGGTTATTGAAGAAAAAACATCACCATATACACAAACTGAAAAAATAAAAACTATGAACTGTCTTGAATGCGGCGAAAAAATTATCGGGAGGGCAGATAAAAAATTCTGCAATGATGCCTGCCGGAATGCCTATAATAATAAGCAGAATAAGGATTCTACCAATTTAATGCGGAATATCAACAATAAACTCCGTAAAAACTACCGTATTCTTTTGGAACTAAATACTGACGGTAAAGCAAAAATTGCCAAATCAAGGATGGATGGCTTGGGTTTTGATTTCGATTATTTTACAAATCTGAAAGTTTATAAAAATGGCTCTGAATATCGTTTTATTTATGACTATGGCTATAAATTTTTAGAAGATGATTTTGTACTGATTGTAAAGAACCAGACATAATCTGAACACCACCCACAAATATTGCATTATGAAAGAAATCGTCCTTATCACCGGTGCCGGCGGAATGATCGCAAAGAAACTCTCGAAAAAGCTGGAAAAAGAATACACGGTAAGATTCCTGACCCGAAAGAAAAAACATGACAATGATTTTGAATGGGATATTAAAAATGGAATAATAGATGAATCTGCCCTGGACAATGTCTCCCACATCATTCACCTGGCAGGAGCCAACATTTCGGAAAAACGCTGGACTAAGGAAAGAAAGCGTGAACTTATTTCCAGCCGCGTAGATTCCGCGGGACTTCTTTTAAAAACCGTAAAAAAGAAAAAAATAAAGCTGAAATCTTTTATTTCTGCATCAGGAATCAATTATTACGGAACGGTAACTACAGAAAAAATTTATTCTGAAAATGATCCTCCGGGTAATGATTTTCTGAGTGAAGTGGTGGTTTTATGGGAAAGAGCAGCAGATGATTTCAAGGAACAGAACCTGGCTGAAAGAGTGGTTAAAATACGGACCGCCGTTGTTCTTTCAAGAGAAGACGGCGCATTAAAAAAGATGGTTCCTACAATACAATACGGAATTGGATCTCCTTTGGGAAGCGGAAAACAATATATGCCGTGGATCCATATTGAAGATATCTGTTCGATTTATGAAGCTTCTTTGAAAGACCCGGCAATTGACGGAGCCTATAATGCCGTTTCCCCTCAGCATACCACGAATGAAAATTTAACCAGAAAAATCGCTGAAGTTCTTCATAAACCCCTTTTTATGCCCCATGTTCCTGCATTTGTTTTAAAATTGATATTCGGAGAATTGGCAGATGCATTATTGGAAGGCTCAAGGGCATCTTCACAAAAGATTCAGGAAACTGGATTCAAGTTTAAATTTCCGGATCTGAAAATGGCTTTGGAAGATCTCTTGAAAGAAAAGAATTAATACCGGGAAATTCAATTCAGTTATATCTTGATACTTTCTAATGCTTTATTCAGTAGAAATGTGAGTGTCTGTAATTCAGCAGGATCTAAAGCTTCTGAAACCTGATCTGCAACTGTTTTCCGGAAGTTTTCCGAATTATTAATCAAAAATTTTCCTTTTTCTGTAGCGGAAAGATTAAAAATTCTTCTGTCGGAAGTACTTTGCTTCTGCACTATAAGATCATTCTTAATTAAAAACTTAATCTGCTTGGATACTGCCGCCTGACTGACATTGAATGCTTTGGAAATCTGCTTCCCGGTAACTTCTTCTTTCCGGTATATGTATTCTATAATATTGTAATGGGTTGCAGTAACTCCACTGATATTGCCTTTATTCATATTGGCAAGTATAAAACACTGCCAATCTGTAAAGACATTAAAAAAATCATCATTCTGTTGTTTCATAAAAAATACTTAACTTAGTTAACTATTAACAAAGTTAATGAAATTATTATGAAAGAAATTATTATTACCCACGCCCGACAGAATAATTTGAAAAATATTTCATTACGCATTCCAAAGAATAAAATAACAGTTTTCACAGGAGTTTCCGGATCCGGGAAATCATCTTTGGTATTTGAAACCATTGGAGCCGAAGCCCAGCGGCAGATCAACGAGACCCAGAATAGTTTTATAAGAAACCGTCTGCAGCATTTCGGGGTTCCCAATGTTGATAAAATAGAGAATCTGAACGTTCCTTTCATCATCAACCAGAAAAGATTAGGCGGAAATGCACGTTCCACAGTAGGAACAGCCACAGACATTTATGCTTCCCTCCGGTTGCTTTTTTCCAGGATTGGAGAACCGTTTGTGGGTTATTCCAATGTATTCTCATTTAACAATCCGCAGGGAATGTGCCGCGAATGTGAAGGGCTGGGCTACGTGCAAACCGTAAACACAGAAACCCTTTTTGATAAAAATAAATCGCTGAATGAAGGCGCTATAAAATTTCCGACATTTCAGCCCGGCGGCTGGCGGCTCACCCGGTACATTCATTCAGGGTATTTCGATAATGACAAAAAGCTTAAAGATTTTACTCAGCAAGAATGGGAACTATTACTGAATGCAGAAGAGCACACTCCGAAAAATCCCGATAACCAATGGGGGAAAACAGTAAAATATAAAGGCGTTATCCCAAGAATTGAAAACTCATTTCTGAAAAAAGATTCGAAAGAGAATATCACCAGAAAAGATACTTTAAAGAAAGTCATTATTACCAAAGAATGTCCTGTCTGCAAAGGACAACGGCTCAATTCAAAGGTATTGTCGTGTAAAATAAACGGCAGAAACATTGCAGACTGTACCGCTCTATCCATCGATGATCTGTTACATTTCATCCGGGAAATACCATCTGAAACGTATGCTTCCGTTATACTGGAACTTGAAAAAAAGCTTCAGAACCTTCTTGATGTAGGCTTACAGTATCTGAGCCTGGACAGACAAACAGACACCCTTTCAGGAGGAGAATCCCAAAGGATAAAAATGGTAAAGCAGTTAGGGAACAGCCTTGTAGACCTGTTGTATATCTTTGATGAACCTAGTATCGGCCTTCACCCTAAGGATATTGACCATATCGTGGACATTATCAGAAAAATAAGAGATAAAGGAAATACAGTCCTGATTGTGGAACATGATCCGGATCTGATTAAAATAGCAGACCTGATCATCGATATGGGACCCGGCTCAGGAAAAAACGGAGGCGAAATTATGTACCAGGGAAGCTTTAAGAATTTAAAAAATGCTAACAGCAAAACAGGCAGCTACTTCAAAAAAGAAAGAAGTTATAATATAAATCCAAGATCGGCAAAAGGCTTTCTTGAAATAACAAACGGTAATCTTCACAATTTAAAGAACGTCAATGTCAAAATACCCACCGGAATCATGACTGTGGTAACCGGTGTAGCCGGTTCAGGGAAAAGTACGCTGATCAATAAAGTTTTACCTTTGTTTTATCCTCAGGTCACCGTAGTGGATCAGTCTGTTTTCACAGCGAGCAGCCGCTCAAACCTATTGACTTACCTTAACCTGTCAAACACGGTTAGAAAGCTTTTTTCAACCACCAATAATGTCTCTGAAAAACTTTTTAGCAGAAACGGACAAGGCGCATGTCCCAATTGCAAAGGATTAGGCGTTGAAAAGATAGATCTTGCGTTTATGGATGATATTGAACAGCCTTGCGAAGTATGCAATGGATCAGGATTCAAGCCGCAGGTTCTAAAATACGAATATCAGGAAAAAAACATTGCTGATATTATGAATATGACTGTTCTGGAAGCCCTGCACTTTTTCCCGAAAACCGGCTTTGAGCATGAATTCAGCCTGCTGATCAAATTGGGGCTGGATTATCTCACGCTCGGACAAAGGCTGGACAGCTTCTCAGGCGGTGAAAGGCAGCGCTTAAAGCTAACCAGAGAACTGAATCATACCAATAAAATCATCATCCTGGACGAACCCAGTACAGGGCTCCACCCCATCGATAATGAGAAGCTCCTTTCTTTCTTCCAGGAATTGGTTAATAAAGGAAATACCCTGATTGTTATTGAACATAACCTGGATATCATTGCCCAGGCCGACTGGATTATTGATATAGGCCCAGGAGCTGGAAAACTTGGCGGAAAGATCGTTTTCGAAGGAACCGTAGAAAAATTATTATCTGCCAGCGATTCCGCAACTTCCATCTATCTAAAGAAACATCTGAAAGGCAAATAAATTATTTTACTTAAGAATCAACTGTTTATTTTATAATGATTCCCTTATTTTAAAGGATTATAAAGGCATGTTGAAAAAGAAATATTAATTTAGCATTTCCATCAGGACACCATTCCATATAACACAGAAATATCTAATGCAGAATCCTAACATCAACATTCTTAAAACAGAAATTTTATCCGATAACTGGTATACTTTAAAAAAAGTAACCTACACCATTGAAAAAAAGGACGGAAATAAAGAAACCCAAAGCAGGGAAGCCTACGACAGAGGAAACGGGGCGGTTATCCTTCTTTATAATAAGATTTCCGGCACCGTAATTTTAACCCGGCAGTTCAGGCTCCCAACCTTCATCAACGGAAATACCACAGGTATGCTTATTGAAGCCTGCGCCGGCCTTCTGGATAATGACAACCCGGAAGAATGCATCAAAAGAGAAACAGAAGAAGAAACCGGTTATAAAATTTCGAAAGTGGAAAAAGTGTTTGAGGCTTATATGTCACCCGGCTCTGTAACGGAAATCCTGCATTTTTTCATAGCTGAATACTCTCATGAAATGAAGATCACAGATGGAGGCGGACTTGAAGAAGAAGGTGAAAATATTGAAGTCTTGGAGCTGCCATTTGAAGATGCTCTTGCTATGATAGACAAGGGTGAGATCATGGATGCCAAGACCATTATGCTGCTGCAGTATCTGCGCATTAAAAACATTGTTTAGAAACCAGATGAGAAAATTAGTTCCGGCTTTGGTTATACTTACTCTTGCCAGCTGTAAAGAAGAGCCACAAAAAGAGAAACAAACACCCGTCAGTCATAAAATTGCTGAAGCTCCCAAACCTGAGATGGTAAGAAATGCCGTATATTCTGAATTCAAACCCGAAAGCATTACCGGCTTAAAAATCAAAGGATTTGATATTGAAAAAGCTTTTTCTGTCGGGGAAAATACGATTGTAACTGGAAACTATTCATTTATTGATGGGAAAGCTGCTTTGCCGGATACTGAAAAAGATTGGGGAAACAGACTTTTGATGTTCAATAACAAAAACGAAATCATTTATACCTCCAAAGGATCCGGGGAAACCTATCTTTATGAACCGCACTTTTACAAGAACAGTCAGAACGGCAATATTATCATCGTCTGTCAGCTGGCTTTTGAATATTTCTTTGGTGGTGAAGCTTTTTTATTGGAAAAAGGAAAAATAAAGTATCTTGGAAATTTAGATATTGAACCTAATGATGAGAGAAAAAAATTAACCGATATCTTAAAAATTCAGGAATCAAACAAAGAGATTACCTTTACTTTTGATGCAGATTCATTAGTCTTAAAACCCGGAAGTGAAGATATTGTGATCAGGAACAATAATGCAAAATATATCTATGATCAGCATTCCCTAACACTCCATCAATAGAATGGCCGTTAAAACCCTCAGAATATGGGCTGTTGCAGCTATTTTGATTTTCAGTATGCTGATGCTGAAAACCATTTCCCAATATACCGGTTTTGATAAAAATGTTGGCTTCCTGCAGTTCAAGCAAAAAGTAGTCAGCAATCCATACTGGATGGCATTCTTTTACATTCATATCTTTTCAATTACCCTTTGTCTTTTAGCAGGACTCACTCAGTTTTCAAACCGTTTTTTAGCGGAAAACAGAGTGCTTCACCGCGTGATAGGAAAAATATATGTTTACAATATTCTGATCATTAATGTTCCGGCCTGTTTTGTCCTCGGATTATTTTCAAACGGTGGGATGATTGGGATTACAGGCTTTCTGCTGCAGGATATTCTCTGGGCCTGTTTTACAGCTGCTGCTGTTTCTTTCATTAAAAAAGGGAATGTTCCTACCCATAAAAAATACATGATCCTGAGCTATGCAGTGACTACTACAGCTATTACCTTCAGAATTATAAAGAATCTGATCTATCAGGAAAACCGGTACGATTATGAGTTATTTTACGGATTAAATGTATGGGCTTCCCTCATTATTAACCTGTCTGCGGCATACCTGATTATCAGGAAATCAAAGAGGATTAGCGCTCAAAGCTAACATTGGTAATGAAAATAAAAAATGCAATAAATAGCAACAGGGCAAAAGAGGCAATGAAGATCAGCCCGTTCCATACTGTTTTATATTGGGATTTAGCCGTCCATCGGTTAAAAAAGCGCATGATAACATAAGCCAAACCGCCGAATATTGCTAAAATAAAGATCATAAACATGGATTCCATAGAAATTAATTTTTATCAAAACTAGTATTTTAAAATTAAAAAACAATACCCGCTGGAATACTGTTTTTCTTTCTATAAAAATTCGCTTATTGAGTTTGAAAAAAACGATTGGTTCTTATTTCAGACAGCTGAACGGAGGTAGAAGGAATTCCGAACTTTATCAGCCTGTCGATGATATTTTCAAGATGAGTACTGTCTTTCAGTACACATTCGGCAATAAGGCAATATTCGCCTGTGATCCTTTTGCAGCTGATGATCTCGGGAAACTGTTTCAGATGGTCGATAAATACTCTGAACTCGTCATTTTTGAATTTCAGATGAATAATAACTTTCAGGCTGTACCCAAGAAGGCCGTAATCAACATCTGCTGTAAAGCTTTTGATCACTCCGGTATCGGTAAGGTTCTGTACTCTTTCTTTTGTGGCAGACTGAGACAGGGAGATTTTTCGCCCTATTTCAGCATAACTTAATCTGGAATTATCAATCAGTAAATCTAAAATTTTATGATCAAATTCATCTAAAACTATTTTCATTGCATTTTTAAATTAAATCAGTGGAATTCTTCAAAATTATAAAATTAAACCATTAAATCCACTTTAAAATACTATGAATTAAATAGAAATTTGACATAAAAAAATATGACAACAATTGAATTTTCAAACCACGGAAACACACCATTTGAAAAACTGATCGGGCACAACCCGGAGATCCTGGCAAAATGGAATAATCTTGAAGAAGTTTTCTTTAAAAATACAACATTGGATCCCAATCTGCTCGAACAGGTACGAAGAACCCTGGCCTTTGGAAACGGCTGTGAATACTGTATGGTAAAAGGCGGAAAAGCCGATTTCAGTCAGACAGAGCTTAAAATATCCGTAGCCGTGAGCTTTGCCGAGCTCTTCTGCAAAGACCATCGTTCCATACTCAAAGATCATTTCAGTATGCTGAGGGAATTCTTTTCTGAAAAGAAAATTTCAGAGCTGTGTACGTTTGTCAGCTTTATCAGTGCTTCCCAGAAATTAGGGAAGATATTTAATCTAACAGAGGATTATCAGCCAAATGCAGTGATAAAAATGGAACATCTGCCTTAAAATTCAAAAACCTGATTTTTAATCTGAAATAGCATCTGAAAACAGGTGCTATTTTTGTTTCTATATACTCACTCCATGAATATTCTTCACCTCAGCCATCACGAAAGTACTGTGTGCACCTCCGATGGAATCCAATGATCCCAGCTTATTGAATACAAAATCCTGATAGTGTTTCATATCCCTTACCTGAACTTTAAGGAGAAAATCGAAATCTCCTGAAATATTGTAGCATTCCGCCACTTCATCAATCTGTAAAATATCCTCTACAAACTGATTTCCTACTGCACGGTCATGCATTTTAAGTTTGATCTGGCAAAAAACAGTAAAGCCCCGGTTCAGCTTTTCAGCTTCCAGAACTGCTGCATAATGTTTGATATATCCATCCTGCTCAAGCCTTTTCATCCGTTCAAAAACAGGCGAAGGCGAAAGATTAACTTCTTTTGCAAGCTCTTTTACTGTTAATTTCGCATTTTTTTGAAGGATTCTGAGCAGCTGAAGATCCTTTTCGTCAAGCCTTTCCACAGGATAATATTCTTTTTAGGGATTATATCTTCAAAAATACAGAATAATTCACTTAACAACATGGATCAAACAGAATTATTTTCTTAATTTTTCATAATAAGCCAACCAAATCACTTTAATAGCTAAATTTACTCCAGATTTGTTCTTTAACATTCTTCATCAAACAGAATAGGTTTTACCTAACGTAGATTAATAGGGAATCGTGTGAAAATCACGAGCTGTCGCGCAACTGTAAGTAATACCCCAAAGGTTTTATCCGAGAAGATCCACTGCCAAAGCGGGAAGGATGATAAAACCGTTACAAGCCAGGAGACCTGCCTATTCTGAATGGACAATGCTTTCGCGGTCTGAAGCTTCAGGTCATACAGATGATACTTTTTTGAACGTTCTTCGCTTTAACGGGAAGATTACGTCCTTTTTGTATCCGTTTATTCCCTGAAAATTCTTCCCGGCAGCATTGCGAAGCATTGTAAAAGAACTTTTAAAAATCATTATTGTTTAATTTAAAAGTTAGAACATGCAAACGCACATTCTTGGAAGCCCGCGTATTGGCCGCCAAAGAGAACTCAAAAAAGCCTGCGAGCAATATTGGTCAGGCAAAGCATCATTAAATGAACTCCTTGAAACCGGAAAAACCATCTGCAGACAGAACTGGAAGATGCAGCAGGAAGCAGGAATTAACCTGATCCCCTGCAATGATTTTTCTTATTACGACCAGGTTTTGGATATGACCTTAACCGTTGGAGCCATTCCTGAGCGTTACAATGAAATCACAGCGAGAACCTCCAATTCTGAACTTGACCTTTATTTTGCGATGGCCAGAGGTTACCAGCAGAACGGCCTCGATATTACCGCGATGGAAATGACAAAATGGTTCGATACCAATTACCATTATATTGTCCCTGAATTTCAAAAGAACCAGCAGTTCAGGTTATTTTCAAAAAAGATCATCAGTGAATTTATCCATGCAAAACAAGCCGGAATAAATGCCAAACCTGTAATCATAGGACCTCTCACCTATCTTCTTCTGGGAAAAGAGAAAGAAGAAGGTTTTGATAAGCTGGACCTTATAGAAAATCTCCTTCCGGTATACATTGAAATTCTAAAAGAACTGGAAAAGCATGGAGCAAATTGGATTCAGTTTGATGAACCTTTCTTAGGACTTGATCTTACTGAAAAAGCAAAAGAAATTTACCAATCCGTTTATGCTGAAATCAGAAAACAGTTCCCGGATCTTAAATTCATTCTCACAACTTATTTTGAAGGTTTAAAAGACAACCTTTCCCTGGCTGCATCACTTCCTGCGGATGTCCTTCATATTGATCTGGTACGCTGCCCTGAACAGCTGGAACAAGTATTGCAAACCATTCCTCAGACATTAAGCCTGTCTTTAGGTATTGTGGATGGAAGAAACATCTGGAAAAATGATTTTGAAAAATCTTTAGCGTTTATTCAAACAGCTGTCAGTACCATCGGCTCAGACAGGGTTTTCATTGCCCCTTCATGTTCCCTTCTTCACGCTCCTTTCGATCTTGACCTGGAGACTGACGAAAAAACGCTGTCTCCTGAAATCAAGCAATGGATGGCTTTTGCCAAGCAGAAAGTATACGAGATTGTAGCCTTAAAGAAACTGGCATCAGGGAATGCAGATTATCAGGCATTACAACAATATGCAGAAAATAAAAAAGCCGTTGATATCCGAAAAATTTCACCACTGATCCATAACCAGGAAGTAAAAGACCGTGTAGACGTAATTACTGAAGATGATGCAAGGAGAAACAGCCCGTTCAGCGTCAGAAAAGAAGAACAGCAGAAAGTTTTACAGCTTCCTTTATTTCCCACTACAACAATTGGTTCCTTCCCCCAGACCAAAGAAGTAAGAACCTGGAGGTCAAAATTCAAAAAAGGAGACCTGACTGCAGAGCAATATGATACCCTGCTTAAAAAAGAAACGGAAAGAACCATCCGCTGGCAGGAAGAAACCGGAATTGATGTACTGGTCCACGGAGAATTTGAGCGCAACGATATGGTGGAATATTTCGGAGAACAGCTTTCAGGCTTTGCCTTTACGCAAAACGGATGGGTTCAGAGTTACGGTAGCCGCTGTGTAAAACCTCCGGTAATCTATGGTGACGTTCACCGTCCGCACCCGATGACGGTTTACTGGTCGCAGTACGCTCAGTCTCTGACCCAGAAATGGGTAAAAGGAATGCTTACAGGTCCGGTTACGATTCTGCAATGGTCTTTTGTCCGTGATGATCAGCCCCGCTCTTTAACCTGTAAACAGATTGCACTTGCGATTCGCGATGAGGTAAATGACCTCGAAAAAGCAGGCATCAGAATTATACAGATTGATGAACCGGCTATCAGGGAGGGACTTCCCCTCAGAAGATCCGGATGGCAGGAATACCTGAAATGGGCTGTGGAAGCTTTCAGAATTTCGGCAAGCGGTGTGGAAGATGCCACACAGATCCATACGCATATGTGCTATTCCGAATTCAATGATATTATCCAGAATATAGCAGACATGGATGCCGATGTTATCACCATAGAATGCTCCAGAAGCCAGATGGAACTGTTGCAGGCGTTTGCCGATTTCAAATATCCGAACGATATCGGGCCGGGAGTTTATGATATTCACTCTCCGCGAGTCCCTTCAAAAGAGGAAATGCTTGAACTGCTGAAGAAAGCACAAGCTGTAATTCCTGCACAGCAGCTTTGGGTGAATCCTGACTGCGGACTGAAAACCAGGCATTGGGATGAAACGGAGAAGGCGCTGATTGCAATGGTGGAGGCTTCGAGGGAGGCTGGCAATGAATTTTTGAAGGAAGAAAAATTGGAATATTAAATTGCGGGAGCCAAAGGCTCCTGCATTTTATTTTTTATTTGTCAAAAAAAAATAAAATTTATAGATTGGTTAAAAAGTTTTAATTATTATGAGTTATTATAAACAGCAAGAATATGATTTTGTAGAAAGAACAAAAAAAATAATTAATCAATATGATAATTTTATTATTAATGAGAAAGAAAGATTTGAAGTTACTTTATTAATTAATTGTTTTGTAGGTTTATTAATGACCCCTCAACAACATTGGATAGATCAAATTCCACAGACACTAATCAGAAATAAAGAATGGGGATTAAAAAAAGAATATTTTAGGCTTTGTAAAGATACTAATGGAAATGATCTTTTAGATTTACGACAAGTGACAAGACATTTAAGAAATTCTGTTGCGCATTATAATTTCAAAACATTTAATAATCAAAAGGATATTATAAAAAGTATAAAATTTACAGATAAGAAAAATAGGACCGAAATTACTTTTGAAGCAGAAATTCCAATCAGCAATATAAAAGATTTTTTAAATCATTTATCTGATTGGTTTTTAAATGAAATGAAAAAAAATTAATAATGACAACAAAAGAATTCGTAAAAAACTTCTATCAAGAAAAACAAAACATTCTTAACTCAAGTTTTGACACTCAATCAGAATATAGAACTCTTGTTTCAACAAAAATTGAAGAATTAAATCTTGATAAATTTCAAACCGAAAAATTAAAAGAAATAATTTCTAATGTTTTAACAGATACTTTTTATACCATCTTACTAGGTTTGGATGGCTCTGCAAGTATTGGAAATTCACAACAAAGTTTTAAAATATTTGATGAAGATAATAATTTAATTTCTGAAGGTGGCGATTTAGAAGGGTTTGCTTATGATTATTTTCACGGAAATAAATAATATAAAAAGTATAATTAAAATAAAACAGGAAAGCAAGAACGGATTTCAGCAAAATTCATTACAATTATTTTGAAAAAGAATAATAAATTAATACTGAATAACTTACGATTTTCTCAATTAAAAACCTTAATTTTGCACCCCGAAATAAGGATTCTACAGTTATGAAAAAATTAGGCGAATACAGAAAGCTTCTTGAAGTTGATAAAACCGTTACTTTAAAGGAATTAAAGACCATTTACAGGAATGCAATGAAAGATACACATCCTGATAAATTTGCCAATGACGAAGCCGGAAAGCTGGATGCAGAGGAAAAAAGCAAGTCTATTATTGAAGCCTATCATTTTCTGGTGAGCATCAATCCTGAAACACAGGAAAAATATAAGGAAGAATATACGGAAACAATTACAAAATCCAACATCCAGGATTTTTACCTTGAGAAGGCAGTTTTAAAAGTTCAGCATCTGAACGGAAACATGTATGAATACCTTGGAGTTCCAAGAAATACATATATTAAAATGGTCAATTCCGATTCTCCAAGCCGTTTTGCAAGAAGACATATTTATGGAAGTTTTGTCTATAGGAAGGCTGGTGAAGCTATGGCAGATTAATTTTCCAATTAAAATAAGTAAAGGCTTTCAGAATATCTGAAAGCCTTTTTTGATTTGAAGCATAGCCTCCAGCAAACTAAAAAGTACATCAGAAATCTGACGTACTTATTCAAAACCTTGAAAAGATACTCTTTTATAAGGTGACCACTATTTTACCCACTACTCTTTTTGTTTCCATTTCCAGATGAGCTTTGCCCATTTCCTCAAACGAGAAAACCTTATGGATATGGGGAATTAAAAATTTATTCTCCAATAAGTCTGCAATTGCCCTGATCGTTTCCTTTTTGGAAGCTACCATCATGAACTCAAGATGTATATTCTGTTTGGCTGCTTTATCCTGTACATCCTGAGGAATTTCAGGCGAAGGCAATGTTACAATGATTCCGCCAGGCCGCACTGCATCAATTGATTTCAGCAATGTTTCTCCCTGGATGCTATCTATAGCAATATCGATGTCTCTAACCATATCGAGGCTGTCTTTTTGGGTATAATCAATATGCTCATCCGCTCCGATCGACAGAACAAATTCCTTATTATTTGCGGAGGAAGTTCCTATCACATAAGCTCCAAAATATTTAGCGATTTGCACTGCAAAATGCCCAACTCCTCCTGACGCAGCATGAATCAGAACCCTGTCATCTTTTTTGATTTTAGCGACGTCCACCAAGGCCTGATACGCTGTCACCGCTGCCAGGGTAGCCGCTGCAGCCTGCTGGAATGTCTGATTTTCAGGAATCAGGGCCAGATGACTTTCAGGAGCAGCCACATATTCTGCATAGGCTTTTCCGTTCCCAAAAAAGTTGATCATTCCGAAAACTCTGTCCCCGATTTTAAAATCGCTTACTTCCTCCCCGGTTTCACTTACCTCTCCTGCAATATCCCACCCTAAGACCACTGGTCTTACATCACCGTATATCCAGTTCAGAACACTATCATATGCTCTGGCATTTACATCAACCGGGTTGATTCCTATTGCTTTTACTTTTACTAATACTTCGTTACTTTTTATTTGGGGCTTTTCTGTAGCAGTCAGCTGAAGCTTATCAACACCTCCGGTTTCATTTAAAATAATTGTTTTCATTATATTTTTTACTTTAAGGTCAAAACAAAAGTAAATTAATGCTATATTACAGTCAAGTATGCACTTTTTTGTACTCTACAGACTAAAAGTATACTATTACTGATTATCAATACATTAAATTTCACTATAATCATGAAAAAATATTTAACTGACGAGCCTTCCTGCCCTGTAGACTATGCATTCCGGAGAATTGGAGGTAAGTATAAAGGAAGAATCTTATGGTATCTGCACGTAAAGACGATCATGCGTTACGGTGAGTTACGGAAAACACTCTCCGATATTACCCCGAAAATGCTTACCCAGACCTTACGCGAACTGGAAGACGATAATCTTGTCATCAGAAAAGTATATCATGAAGTTCCGCCAAAAGTAGAATATTCTTTAACAGAAGTAGGCCAGCAGCTCATCCCTTTCATTGACTATTTAAGAATCTGGGGAAATGAGCAAATAGAAAAACAGAAAGCTAAACAAACAGTTTAATAGTAGTAGAAGGTAATTGTTCTAAAAATTAAAAAGCGCCTCAGAAATCTGAGGCGCTTTTAGGTTAATTAAGGTTGTTATATTAATCTACGTGTTTAGGAGTATATCCGTCTTCACTTAGTTCTTTATGTACATAATCTGCCTTTATTTCGGCTTCGTAGTCTACTTTTTCATGTTTACCCATTCTTCTCAGAATTGAATCGAACAGAGAGTACACTACCGGCACGATGATCAAGGTAAGGAATAGAGACGATGTCAAACCACCGATAACTACCCATGCAAGACCTTTGTTCATCTCCGCTCCTGCTCCGGTTGCCAATGCGATCGGTAACATACCGAAGATCATCGCAATAGTGGTCATCAGGATCGGACGAAGACGTGCGTGGTTGGCCTGAACCAAAGCATCATGTGTATTGGCACCTGCCGCTTTTCTGGCATTGGTAAAGTCTACGATCAGGATCGCATTTTTCGCAACAAGACCAATCAACATGATCATCCCCAGCATCGTAAAGATGTTTAGTGAGTTGGCTGTTAAGGCAAGGATGACCATTACCCCGATCATTGCCAACGGAATCGAGAACAATACCACGAACGGATATACGAAACTGTCATACAGTGAAACCATTACCAGGTAAACCAATACAATAGCCGCCAATAAAGCAATTCCTAATGTACCGAAACCTTCCTGTTGGTTTTCCATATCCCCACTCCAGATGTAATCTACTCCTACAGGTTTGTTTTTGCTGTCCATGAACTGGTTGGCCCACTCATTGGCAACGTCACCCACAGGTCTACCTACTGCCTTAGCTCTTACTTTTACAGAAGGAGATTTATCTCTACGTTCAAGCAAACTCGGTCCTGAACCCATTTTCACTTCAGCAAACTGGCTCAGACGAACCTGCTGTCCCTGAGGATTGGTGAACATCAGGTTTTTAACATCATCAATAGACTGTCTGTTTGCATCACCAAAACGGATATTAATATCATATTCATATTCTCCTGCTCTGAATTTTCCGTCTGTATTTCCGTTAAATGCAGTCTGCATTGTTTGTCCTACACTTGAAAGATTCAATCCTAGAGAAGCCATTTTATCTCTGTCGATATTTACCTGAACTTCCGGGTTACCGGTATCTGTTGATAATTCAGCATCTACTGCACCCGGAACTTTTTTCAGCAATTCTAAGATTCTTGTTGCCTCTTTTACTGCTGTCGCGTTATCCGGAGCTGTCACTACCATCTCGATCGGAGCATTTTCCGCACCCATGATACCGATTGGAGCTGTTTTAAACTCAACGCCTGTGAATTTCTCTTCTAACGCTCTTTTTACTTTTGCAGCTTTGATGTTGGTACTTTCAGAACGTTCAGATTTATCCGTTAAATTTACCTGAACCTCAGATTGGTAAGTTGTAGCCTGAGCTCCACCAAAACCGGTAGACTGCTGACCAACCGTTGTGATCAGATCCACCACATCTTTATCGTTTCTTAAAAACTTCTCAACATCTAATGTCAGCTGGTTGGTTTTTTCAACAGTCGCATCTTTTGATAATTCCATCTGAACCAGGAACTGTCCACGGTCAATCGGAGGGAAGAATTCACCACCAATGAAACCGAATGCCACCAGCATGAATGAAGAGATCAGAACAATGAATGTAATCACCACCGTTGATATTCTTCTTAAAGTGGTTTTCAGACACCATTCAAGGATTCCTGTAATCCAGTGAGTAAACTTATCAATCAGCCCTTCAAACCAAAGGATAAATTTCTGGAACCAGTTTTTACCTGTCAAATGCTCAAGCTTACCAAATCTTGATGATAACCACGGAATAATGGTAAATGAGGCCAACAATGATAACATCGTTGCAATAACCACCGTGACGCAGAACTGGGCAAGGATATTGGCCACAAGACCTGAACTCATCGCAATCGGTAAGAACACCACTACAATTACCAAGGTAATCGCTGCAACGGTAAACCCAATCTCCGAAGCTCCGTCATAAGCCGCCCTGATCTTACTTTTACCCATCTCCATGTGACGATAGATGTTTTCCAGTACAACGATCGCGTCATCTACAAGGATACCTACCACGAGCGACAGACCAAGTAAACTCATCAGGTTTAAGGTATACCCCATTAAATTCATTCCGATGAACGTTGCCACCAATGATGCCGGGATAGAAACCATTACGATGAATGCATTTCTGATACTGTGAAGGAATAGTAACATCACAATTGCCACCAGGATAATCGCCAAGAATAAGTCGAAAATAACGTGGTTGGCAGATTCAAGGGTAAAGTCTGTAGTGTCGTTCACCACTTTTACTTTTACTCCCTGTACTTTATAGGCTGCTTCTACTGTTGCAATAGTCTTCTGAACACTTTCGGATACAGCAACCGCGTTGGCATCCGACTGTTTCTTAACCTGCATCAAAATCGTAGGAAACTGGTTGAATCTTGCTACTTTTTCAGCATCTTTCTGAGAGTCGAAAACTGTTGCAATATCTGATAAACGCACCTGAGCTCCATTTTTATTGGAAACCACAAGATTGTTCATTTCCTGAATAGACTTATATTTTCCTGATAATCTGATGGTAGATTTTGTTGTTCTTGTTTTCAAACTACCTGTAGGGAAATCAAGGTTTGAGGAAAGAATGGCCTGCTGTACGTCTGCAATGGAAAGCCCGTAACCCTGCAGCTTTTTCTCATCCAGATTCACCTGGATTTCTCTTTCCTGCCCCCCTACAAGATCAACCTGTGCCACACCGTTTACACGGGAGAAAATAGGTTCTATCTTTTTATCGAGAAGGTCATAAAGGTCTTTACTGTTCAGCTTATCAGATGAAATACTCATTGTGATAATCGGTAAATCGTCCAAAGAGAATTTGTTCAGGGATGGTGCATCCACATCATCCGGAAGGTCTGCCAGGATTGCATTTACCTTTCTCTGAGCATCGTTCAGAGCATAATCCACATCCGCACCGTCGTTCAGCTGAACCATGATTACGGATAAACTTTCATATGAAGAAGATTCTACTTTTTTTACGTTTTCCAGGGAACCAACGGCATCCTCAATTTTCCGGGTAACGGAGGTTTCCACCTCTGCAGGAGAAGCTCCGGGATACACCGTTGAAATGGTTACCATATTGGTTTCAAACTTAGGGATCAATTCATACCCCATCATGGTGTAACTCAAGATCCCACCCAAAGTAAGTATCGTAAATAATACGATAACCAGCGAGGGTCTTTTAATCGATATTTCTGCTAACTTCATACCCTTTCTACTTTATAATATTCACTTTAGACCCGTTGTCTAAGTTGATCTGTCCGCTTGTTACTACCTGCTCGCCTCCATTCAGCCCGCTTAGTACCTGAACTTTGTCTCCGTAAACTTTTCCAACCGTTACTTTGATTAGCTTGGCAACACCGTTCTGAACAACAAATAACTGACCTGAACTTACTCCATTTACGAATGCTTCTGCAGGAACAGTCAGCATATTCTGGGTTTCAGCTCCGTTGTTTGTTTTAAAGGTAGCAGTAGCATACATCCCCGCTTTCAGGTTTCCTCTGTTCTGAACTTCAATTTCAACAGGGAAATTTAAAGAAGCGTCACTTTTCGGTGCAATGAATGTAATTCTACCTACGAAAGAATCCTCCGGTAAAACGTTTACTTTAATCGGAACTTCCTGACCTAACTGGATTTTTCCAATCTGGCTTTCGTCTACTAAAACGGAAAGTTTTAAACTGTTGATATTCACGATTTCAAACATTGAACTTCCTACTGAAACAACTGTTCCCGGTTCTACCATTTTTTTGTTGATGGTTCCGCTAATCCCTGCACGGATGCTGGTATCGTTTACTCTTACCCCCTGAGCTCTTACAGCTGCCTGTGCATTTTTCAACTGCAATCTTGAGTTGTCTACCTGTTGTTTTGTAACCCCTCCGGTTTTAAAGGCATTTTCGTAACGCTGGTTATCAACAATTGCATTTTGCAGATTATTCTGAGCCTGTGTAATATCAACCTCGATAGCATCTCTTTTAATCGTTGCCAAAGTTTGACCCGCAGAAACTCTTGATCCTTCTTTTACAAGAACATTTACGATACGTCCTGAAATTTCAGAGGACTGGTTCATTTCCTGCTTTGGAATGAAAGTTCCGTTCGCCGAGTAATCGGTATCGATATTTTCTCTTGTAACCGTTACAACGTTCACATTGATCTTATCTACCTGCTTGGCAACTTCTTTTACTTCCTGGGTCTGTTTTTCTTTATTTCCTGCAATCTTGTAGGCTGCCAGACCTATCAGCACAGCTGCTACGATGATATATATTAAAGTTTTTTTCATTTTAGTTTATTATAAGTTTTGTAGTGTGTTCAGTTCTCCTTTAGCTTTAATTAATTTGATCTCAGCCTGCTTGTAATCCAGTAATGCGTTGGAATAGTTCTGTTTTGCCTGCGTTAAAGCATTTTCAGAATCCAATACTTCCGTAAGGGTTGCCAAACCATACTGATAGTTGGCCTGAGTATTTTTCTGTACTCTTTCTGCCAGATCCACATTATCTTTCATACTCTGGATATTAATTAATGCATTTTCCATATTGGTAATGGCATTTTTATAATCCAAGCTTAAGCTTAACTGTGTATTCTGAATATCCACATCTAAATCCTGGATATCAATCTCAGCCTGGTTGATCTTAGCTTTTGTAGCCCCTCCCGTGAAAATCGGGATGTTGATATTTAAACCGATGGCTGAATAATCACTCCAAAGAACACCATTATTAAGGCCATTGGTTAAAGGGAATTTTTTACCCATACCGGACCAGCCATAATTTGCGGTAAGATTCACTGTCGGATAAAGATAAGCTTCTGTAGCTTTTTTGTTAAACTGCAGAAGTTCTCTGTTTTTATTTAATACTTTAAGCTCTGTACGGTCTTCAAGGTTTACGTTACTGGCAATAAGTTCCGGTCTCGGTTCTATTGTTTTTTCTTCAAGCTCGATATCTGTACTGATAGGAACTCCCATATAAAACTTTAAAGCATTTTTTGAAAGTTCAACGGAATTGATCAGCTGCTGTTTGTTTGAACCGATATTGGTAAGCTGTACATTGGTACGGTCTAAGTCGATAGCTTTCGCCAAACCGTTATCTACCAAGCTTTTGATCACGTTTCTTACTTTTTCGGTATTGGCATAGCTTGCCTCTACTGTTTTAAGGTTCTCTTCCTGTACAAAAACCTGATAATAGGCTGTTGCTACATTTTCAATGATCTGTTCATTGGTCAGCTGGGCATTCAGAACGTAAAATTCTCTTGTAGATTTCGCAGCTTTAAGACCTGTGAAAACTCTTTGGTCAAATATAGCCTGCTGAAGCTGAACTACAGCACTTGAGCTCCATGGCTGTCCCAGCTGGGCTCTGATTCTCTCACCTCCAAATTCAAGCAAGGATTCCTGGATAACAGGGTTATAAGTTAATCCTGCAGTGGCGCTTATCTGTGGTAAGGCACCGGCTCTGGCCTCATCAATCTTGTATTCAGCTTTTTTGATCTGCAATGCGGCCTTTTTAGCTTCTGCTTTATTCTGCAGTGCCTGCTTGATGGCTTCCTGTAAAGAAACCTGCTGCTGGGCAGAGACCGATGAAAAGCCGAAAATCATAAATGCTGCAGCTATCCCAATTTTTAGCTTTTTAGCAGTTATACGTTTTCTTTTCATAATTGTATACTTCGTTTATTTTTTAATGTAGTTTTTCTTTTCAATGCTTTTACTTCTAATTGACGTATCTTTTTCCAAAATACTTTAACATTTTTTTAATTTTTGAAAAGCATATTGATAATGATGTCTTTTCTTTCGGAAATAATTTTATCATATTCCTCATCACTGATCATCAGATTTTCCATAAATAAAGGTCTTACAGCACTCGGAAAAACAAGTAAAGAAACCATATTCATGATAAACTGAACGGGAGCCATTTTTTCTATATTCCCTAATTCCATTTCTTTTTCGATGTCTTTATAAAGGGTTTCCAGTACATCTTCTTCTATGTCTTTCTGATGACAATTTCCTTTATTGATCTGTGAAACGATGTAAGTTTCGAGATACGGATATTGAAGACTGGTGGAAAGACTGCCCTCTATAAACTTGCTGATCTTCACTTTGAAAGGCAGATCTGCATTCTGGATAATCTTGGATTTTTCCTGTTCCACCCGCTGAGCTTCATCAAAAATGATCTGAATCAGGTTATCTCTTGAACGGAAATAGTAATTAATCAGTGTTCTGTTTACTCCCGCTTCATCCGCAATCTCCTGGGTAGTAGCATCAAACTTCCCTTTCACAAAGAATAAATTCTTCGCTGTCTCTTTGATCAATTCCTGTGTTTGGTCTTTTTTTGCTTGATTTGACATTATTGTTAAACAATTTTGTGCAAATGTAAATCAAATTTTATTTTTGACAAAATTGTTAAACAAAATAATTAAACGAAATTGTTATGATATGCATCATGTTTTGGAATTTAAATTTTGAACAGAAAAATTAATTAATAAAGACTTCGGCGGCCCTTTTGGGCCGCCGAAGTCTTTATTACTACGCTAAAATCATAAAAAAGGCTATCTTAACGACAGCCTGTATTTTCTTACAATAATCTTATTTTATCTTCTGAAATATCGACGATCTTGTCTTTATAAAGTCCGCCGAGTGCTTTTTTGAAATTCTTTTTACTCATCTGAAGCTCATCTTTGATTTCCTCAGGAGAAGATTTGTCCGAAAGATAAAGCAGTCCATAGTTCTCTTCCAGCTTGTTCAGAATCTTCTGTTTGAATTCATCTATATTTTCAAATCCTTCCGGTTGTAAAGAAACATCAATTTTACCATCTTCACGGATCGCTTTGATGTAACCGTTTTCTTCTGATAAAGGATAGAGTTTTTTGAATACATCCGAAGCATACACAAGTCCGATATACTTTTTATTGATCACTACATTCCAGCCCAGCTCACTTTCATTCATCATAAGCAGGTCTACTTTATCTCCTTTTTGGAAAGGAAGGTCCTGATATTGTGGATTTCTTTTGAATTTTGTGGTTCCGGTAATCAGATCAAGGTCTTCATCCACATAAAGATAAACCAGGTATCTTTTCCCTTCAATAATTTTGGATTTCTGTTGTTTGTAAGGAATAAAAAGGTCTTTAATAATTCCCCAGTCCATAAAGGCTCCGCTTGGAAGGCTCTGTACACAGCTCATTACAGCATACTCGCCTACTTCTGCCAATGGAATTTCAGTGGTTGCTTTTAATTTACCGTCATCCTGATAGACAAAGACTTCAATTTCTTCATCAATTTCTTTTTCATCATTGGTGAAAACTTTAGGCAAAAAAGCTTTTTCGCCTGATTCATCCGTCAAGATCCATCCTGAATTGTTTTTATCTGAAATTTTTAAAGTCTGGGTTTTTCCGAGTTGCATTGAATATAAATTAGCCACAAAGGTACGGAAAATTGAAGATTTTAAACTATATATCCTGTTTTTACTGTTTCGACAGCTGTCCTATCAGCATTGTTAATGTTTAAAAATAGCTCCAAAAGAGAATACAAGGATGAACTATTTTTTTTGCTCAAATAAAAAAGAGAAGCAAAATGCTTCTCTTTCATTTTTAAATATTTGAATTTTTAAATCTTTCAATAAAAAATTACATATGAATCGGTCTTTTTGCCGTAGCATCCAATGCTGCTTCTTTAATAGCTTCAGCATAGGTTGGGTGAGCGTGAGAACTTCTTGCGATGTCTTCAGCACTTGCACGGAATTCCATAGCGATTACGCCTTCTGCAATAAGGTCGGCTGCTCTTGCTCCAATGATGTGCATTCCTAAAACCTCATCCGTTTTTTCGTCAGCAATAATCTTCACAAGACCGTCAATATCACCACTGGCACGGCTTCTGCCTAATGCTCTCATCGGGAAAGAACCTACTTTGTAAGCTACTCCTTCTTCTTTTAGCTGCTCTTCCGTTTTACCAACTCCGGCAACTTCAGGCCATGTGTACACAACGCCAGGAATAAGGTTATAGTTGATGTGAGGTTTCTGTCCTGCCAGTATTTCAGCAACCAGAACTCCTTCTTCTTCAGCTTTGTGAGCAAGCATTGCCCCTTTGATAACGTCACCGATTGCATAGATATTAGCTACGTTAGTTTGCAGGTGGTCGTTTACTTTCACTCTTCCTCTTTCGTCAAGTTCCACTCCTGCTTTTTCAAGAGCAAGACCTTCTGTATAAGGTCTTCTTCCTACTGAAACCAAACAGTAATCTCCTTCTACAACTACTTCTTCTCCTTTTTTATCTTTAGCGGTGATTTTTACAGTATCTCCGTTTCTTTCCACTGCTGAAACAGCTGTAGAAAGCATAAACTTCATTCCCTGCTTCTTAAGAACTTTAGTCAATTCCTTGCTTAAAGCTCCATCCATTCCTGGAATAATCTTATCCATGAATTCAACAACAGTTACCTGAGCTCCCAATCTTAAGTATACAGAACCTAATTCAAGACCGATTACTCCTCCACCGATTACTACCAGGTGCTTAGGAATTTCTTTAAGGTTTAATGCTTCTGTAGAAGTAATCACTCTTTCTTTATCCAGGGTAATGAAAGGTAAAGAGGACGGCTTGGAACCGGTTGCGATAATGGTATATTTGGATTCGATAGTTTCTGAAGAACCATCATTTTTTGTTACTTTGATCTGAGTGGCAGATTCGAAGCTTCCCAAACCTTCAAAAACAGTGATCTTGTTTTTGCTCATCAGGTAGTTAATCCCGTCTGTATTCTGTTTTACCACTTCGTTCTTACGCTCGATCATTCTTGCAATATCAGCCTGCGGCTCATTGATAATGATTCCGTGGCCTGCAAAGTTGTGCTTCGCGTTCTCGAAATGCTCAGAGCTGTCTAAAAGCGCTTTTGACGGAATACATCCAACGTTAAGACAAGTTCCGCCTAAAGTTGGATATTTTTCAATAATTGCTGTTTTGAAACCTAATTGTGCCGCACGGATAGCAGCTACATAACCTCCAGGACCGGAACCTATTACGGTAACATCGAATTGACTCATGTTATTGTATGAATTTGTTTATTATTATCTTTCTTAATTCTCACAAATTTACATATAAATTACCAAGCACCAAAGTGAGTTTTATCAATTTTAAGATTGGAAATTCAGATGGCTGATCTGTGAAACTACTATTTTAATATTTTTATATTTTCTTCCTTTCCTTCTTTCAGGTAGATCGCTGTAAAAACAAGCGGTTTTTCTGCTGATGCATTATCAAAGTGAAGGATCTTTGCATTTTTAGGTTCATAGAAAGCATCTCCTTCATGAAGAATTGTTTTTTGCTGCCCCTCTATCTGAAAAACAGCTTCCCCGGATTTTATGACACCCACTACCGGACACGGGTGCAGATGCTTTGGAACTTCCAATCCCGGTGCCAGCGTTACTTCCTGAATTTCGGTAGTCTTCACTTTCTGATTAATGGAAGCTTTCAACAACTCCTTTCTGGAGATCTGATTTTGCTGAGCGATCACTGTGACAGAATTCAGCATCAGAATAACAATTATAAATGGCTTCATTGATTTAGTATTTAATGTTAATGCTTATCTTTTTTAGGTCAGCATGAAAAATATTACACATTCAATTTTCCCTGTCCGAAAGTTCCTGTACTTTCAAAAAAAGAGCCTCCATAAACATACCATTCAAGGCTTTCCAGATATTCTACTGCATTTTCCGGGGTGATCTGCGAACGGTCTTTTTTCGAAACAATTCCTTTGTACCATCTTCCTGATTTAGGAAAATGCTCAAATTCAACAAAATAATGAATCCATATTCTCTGGCACAGCTTACACTGCTGAATCGTTACTTCTCCATATCTGCCGTTCGTATGATCCGTACCTAATTCCGAGCTTCTGTATTCTGTATAATTGAAATCAGGCTTTTCGCAAGCGCATCCTATTTTAGGGATTTTCTTCATTGATTGTTATTGATTTTATCAGGTTCAAATCTAAGAAAATAAAGCTCCATAAGACAAATACTACTTCATTAAATCCAGCAGGACCTTCTCATATTTATCCAGGATAATATCCTTTGAAAACCTTGATCTGATAGAGTTTTTTATACCGTCACGGTTATAATTCCCCTGTAAGACTTTCATTATTTTCTGGGAGAAATGATCATAATTTTCAATGTCAGCAACCTCGCCGTTCACCTGATGCTGGATGATTTCATTAATCCCGCCCGGGCAGTTGTTCGCCAGAGAATAGGTTCCGCAGGCGCCTGCCTCCAAAAGAACGTTCGGAAAGCCTTCATACCTGGAAGAAAGGACGAAAAGGTCTGCATACTTTAAAAACTGGTAAGGGTTATCCTGTCTGCCATGGAAAATAACATTTTTAAGCCCCAGAAAATCCTTCATTTGATGCAATACTTCTTTGTCTTTACCGTCGCCTAAAATATGAAGCATAATATTTTCATTTTTAAGCCTTGAAAATACTTTCAACAGGTTGTCAAAACCTTTTCTGGCAGAGAGATTTCCTATAGCCACTACATTTTTATAGTTGTATTTAAAGCTTTCCGGTTTTAAGGAAACGGCCAGTTTTTCATTGATAAAATCAAAATCTACGGGATTGTTTATTTTGACGATTTTTTTCTTCTTTATATTAAAATTATCCACCAGATCGTGCATCATATCATCACTCTGCGCAATTATTTTCTGATAGTTATTATAAAAATTGTAGAAAAATTTAATTTCTTTCCGGGTTACATGCTGCGTTACCACATTGGTTTCGCGGGCTATGAATTTTGTTCTCGGAAATAATTTGATAAAAAGGGAAAGGTAAGCATTCACCTCACCAAAGCCTGAAAACACAATATCCGGTTTTCTGCGGTAGATTTCTCCCAAAATAGGTTTTAAGGAATGCCTGATCCTTTCTGTGTTGATGTCTATGATTTCAACATCTTTTTTAAGAAAATTAACATATCCGCCCTGTTTGCGAAGCAGCAGGATTTTGGGTTCGAACCGGTCTCTGGAAAGATGATTGGCTATGGTGGTAACAATTCTTTCTGCACCACCGGTTTCCAGATCCGGCAGAATAAATATGACAGATATTTTTTTCATCAGTTAAAGTTAGTAAAAAGTTTTATTAAGTTTCAAATATTGTCAGCCCCAACATTTTCATGAAATGGTGAGGCTAAAAACATAAGCTTTGAGGGATTATCAGCTCTAAGTTTCAATAAATATTTCACAAATTTACAATAAAAAAGCTCTTCCGGAGAAGAGCTTATTCTATAATAATAAATATCAGATTTTTTAATTCGCTACATCACTGATGAATTTTATCCTCAGCATTCGTACTTCCTCATCAGAAAGCTCATCACCGAATTCGTCAAGAAGTACTTTCATGCTGTCACTTTCAGATTCGGTCATGAATTCCATGAAGCCATCTACAATATCTTCATCAAAATTGTCTTCGATATAATAATCGATGTTGAGTTTTGTTCCCTGATAGACAATACTTTCCATTTCTTTCAAAAGCTCGTTCATGGAAAGATTCTTGGCTCTTGCAATATCTTCAAGATCAATCTTTTTATCGGTACTCTGAATGATAAAAACCTTATGGCTGGACTTGTTGGCCACCTGCTTGAGCACCATATCCTGCATACGCTCGATGTTATTGTCTTCCACATAGGTTTTGATGAAGTCTGCGAATTCTTTACCATATTTTTTGGCCTTTCCTTCTCCTACTCCATAGATTTTGGCAATTTCTTCCAGTGAAACCGGGTACTGAACCGTCATATCCTCCAAACTAGGATCCATGAATACCGTATAAGGCGGAATTCCATGTTTTTTGGCTACTTTTTTCCTCAGGTCTTTTAACTGATTGAAGAGATTCTGGTCCAGGCCGGTACTGGCCTGCATCTGTCCCTGGTCGCTTTCCGCTTTGGCCTGGGTAAGATCAAATTCCCTGTCTTCAGCAATTAAAAACGGTTCTGTAGACTTACCATCCAGGAAATTCCTGGCTTTTTCAGACATTTTTAAAACTCCGTAAGTCTCGATATCCTTCTGCAGGAAACCCTGGACTGTAGCCTGTCTTAAAATAGTTTTCCAATAATTATCTTTTTCGTCTTTTCCGAAACCGAAATGGGAAGTCTGCTCCAGTTTATATGATTTCGTAACTGCATTTTCTTTACCGGCGATTACCGAGATAAGGTCTTTTGATTTGAATTTTTCTCCTGTATCTTTAATGAGTTCCAAAACTTTTTTAAGGTCTGCGGTTGCATCTTTTAGTTTTGGAGGATTGGAGGAATTGTCGCACATATCTGCTCCCTCTCCCTTCACCGGATCAAAATTTTCACCGAAATAATAAAGAATGTACTGTCTTCTGCTCATTGAAGTTTCGGCATAACCTACTACTTCATTCAAAAGTTGCAAGCCAATCTCCCTTTCAGAAACGGGTTTCTGGGCGAGGAATTTTTCAAGTTTCTCGATATCCTTCGGATCGTAAAACGCCAGGCAATGCCCTTCTCCTCCATCTCTTCCTGCTCTTCCCGTTTCCTGGTAATAACTTTCCAAAGATTTTGGAAAATCATAATGGATCACAAAACGCACATCCGGCTTGTCAATTCCCATTCCGAAAGCAATCGTAGCCACAATAACATCTACTTCCTCCATGAGGAATTTATCCTGATTGGCCACTCTTATTTTTTGATCCAGCCCTGCATGGTACGGAAGCGCATTAATACCGTTTACCTGTAAAAGCTGGGCAAATTCTTCTACTTTTCTCCTGCTCAGACAGTAAACAATTCCCGATTTTCCTTTATGCTGATTGATAAATCTTACGATTTCCTTATCTACATTGACTTTTGGTCGTACTTCATAGTATAGATTCGGACGGTTAAAACTTTCTTTGAAAACCAGTGCATCACTCATTCCTAAAGTTTTCTGGATATCATCCTGAACCTTAGGGGTTGCAGTAGCTGTCAAAGCAATTACCGGAACTTCAGCAATCTTATCAATGATGGATTTCAGGTTTCTGTATTCAGGCCTGAAATCGTGTCCCCATTCTGATATACAGTGGGCCTCGTCAATGGCTACGAAAGAAATCTTAACTTCTTTAAGGAAATCCAGATAATCATCTTTGATCAATGATTCCGGTGCTACATACAAAAGCTTGGTTTTACCGCCTTTAATATCGTCAAAAACCTGCTTTGTCTGTGTCTTATTTAATGATGAATTTAAAACGTGCGCTACCCCGTCATCAGATGAAAGACCGTTTACCGCATCTACCTGATTCTTCATTAACGCTATTAAGGGCGAAACTACTATTGCCGTACCTTCTGAAATAAGTGCCGGAAGCTGATAACATAAAGATTTACCACCTCCTGTAGGCATTAAGACAAATATATCCTTCCCACCGAGTAGGTTTTCTATAATTTGTTCCTGCTGGCCTTTAAATGTAGAAAACCCGAAATACTTTTTCAACTCGCCTGATAAATTGGCTTTTTTTGCGTTCATCTAATTTTCTATTGCTAAATTTGCATCCAACCCAAAGTTATAAAAATTCTGCTTAAAATAAAAGCGAACGAATTTATAAAAAATAAAACTTATATTAAATATTCTTTTTTAAATATAACGTTTTTTAATGGATTTTTTGTATGCTTTAAAATTATAAAATGGAAAGAACCGACCTTATTTCAATTGCCAAAAGCACTTTGGAAATAGAAATTTCAGAACTTGAAAAATTAAAGAACAGGATCAATGAGGATTTTGCCCGGGCAGTGGAGATTATCCATTCGGCAAAAGGGAAATTAATAGTTGTAGGAATCGGTAAATCTGCCCACGTAGGCAATAAAATTGTTGCCACATTAAACTCTACAGGAACTCCGTCTCAGTTTCTGCATGCTTCTGAGGCCATCCACGGAGATCTTGGCGTAATCCAGAAGCAGGATGTGGTTCTGTGTATCTCGAATTCCGGGAACTCACCGGAAATCGCTAATCTGGTTCCTTATTTAAAAGATTATTCTTCTGCCCTGATCGGGATGACAGGAAATAAAAACAGCAAACTTGCCGAATTCTCCGAAATTATCCTGGATACTCATGTAGATGTGGAAGCCTGCCCGAACAAGCTGGCCCCGACGAGTTCCACCACAATTCAGATGGCCCTTGGAGATGCGATGGCTGTGGCTTTAATGGAACTTAATAACTTCAGAGAAAATGATTTTGCCAAATTTCATCCGGGAGGAAGCCTTGGAAAAAACCTTGTTTCAAAAGTAGACCAGTTTTTATCTCCTCAGAAACCACAGGTTGAAGAAAATGCACCGGTAAGAGACGTTATTATTTCAATCAGTGCCTCCAGCCATGGAATCACAGTGGTGACCAATGGTGAAAAAATTATTGGGGTAATCACCGACGGAGATTTAAGAAGAATGCTGATGAAAGGAGACGATATCAGTAAAATCCTGGCAAAAGACATCATGTCCGCCAATCCTAAAACGATTGAAAGGGATACTTTGGCAAAAGAGGCTATGAAAATTTTAAAGGAAAATAATATCGGCCAGCTGATCGTCACTGAAAACGGAAACTATTTCGGGATTATTGATCTTCATACCTTACTTGATGAAGGAATCAATTAATTCCATTTAAAAGCACTTGTTTATGTGATCAGCCAACAGACCGTGCTTTTAAAATACCATCTGTTTTTTATGAAAACCAAACAGGAAGGTATTTCATTGATGAGCTTAAGCAAAATCACGTTTAATAATTCTAAATACTGATTATAATTTCATAATTTCGCAGACTTAAACGGCTTACCTTTGACGGTTTTGCTATTTTAGAGAGACTTTAGTATATGGACGAAAAAAAAGAAATGTCCTTTCTTGGGCATATTGGAGAATTAAGAGGCCACCTCGTACGCTCGATTATTGCTATTATAATTGTTGCCATCGCTGTGGGATTCAATATCAACTGGATCATGGACCATATCTTTTTTGGCCCTACCAGAAATGATTTTCCTACTTTCAGGGTGGTTAACCATTTTTCGAGAATGCTTTTAGGGGAAGACAGTATTCACCTTCCGAAAGATTTTCCGGTCCGTGTACAACGGCTTTACCAGCAGTTCAACGTCATGATGGCTGTTTCTGTTTTCGGAGGTTTGGTAGGAGCTTTTCCTTATATTGTATGGGAGTTATGGCGATTTATAGGTCCGGCTCTTCATCCTAACGAAAGAAAGAATTCTATTTTCATCATCAATGCAGTGTGGATCCTTTTTATGACAGGGGTTTTATGCGGTTATTTCTTAATCCTTCCGTTCGCTGTGAATTTCGGGGTTATTTTTAAGATCTCGGACATTATTATTCCGCTCTATGATCTTAGCGATTACACTACTTTGTTTTTACAGGTCATCTTAGGGATGGGAGTTATATTCCTGTTTCCTATTCTTATCTATTTCCTTACCAGCATAGGGATTTTGACGCCTATGTTTATGAAGACTTACCGTCGTCATGCTATTGTTCTGATCATGGTTGTGGCCGCGATCATTACCCCTGCCGATGTTTTAAGTATGCTTATGGCTGCTTTCCCGTTGCTGATCCTGTATGAATTCAGTATCATCATGTGTAATATTACTTACAAAAAAGTACAGAAAAATGCAGCAAACCTTCCTGTAGTACAGAAGTAATACAAATCCGAATATTTTTAAATATCACAGCCCGGCTTTAGCCGGGCTTTTTTATTCATAATGCCTATATTTTTTCAGCCGTATCCTTCATTGTGCCATTAATTTTTCTATTTTTGATAGAATTTAATTTAGTTTTAAATGAAAAAGCTGACCTATACACTTTTATTTGCTTCGGGACTTGTTTTCGGGCAGTTCTTTGAAAAAGATAAAGTTTTCACCAAGGAAGATACTCTGAAAGGTTCTGATACCCGATTCAGGAATTTCTGGGACGTCAAAAAATATGACCTTTCCGTAGAACCGGACTTTGCACAGAAAAGCATTAAAGGATATAATAAGATCAGCTTTGAGATCACTAAAGATGTAACTGATCCTGTATTCCAGATCGATCTGCAGAAACCCATGAAGGCAGATAAAGTAGTAGCTGATTTTCCGGTTGCCAATTATAAGCAGGATGGTGATTTTATTTTCGTTACTGCAAAAAAGAAATTCAAAAAAGGAGAAAAATATACTATTGATGTTACCTATTCCGGTAATCCTCTGATTGCCAAAAGAGCTCCCTGGGACGGAGGCTGGGTATTCGCCGAAGATAAAAAAGGAAATCCGTGGATGAGTGTTGCCGATGAAGGAATCGGTGCATCCATATGGCTTCCTACAAAGGATATATGGAGCGATGAACCGGATAACGGGATCATCATGAAGATCATTACCCCGAATGATCTTGTGGGAGTAGGAAACGGAAGACTGATCGATAAGAAAACAGAAGGTGGAAAAACAGCTTATACGTGGGAAGTGAAAAACCCGATCAATGCGTACTCTATCATCCCTAATATTGGTAAATATGTCAATTTTAAAGATACCTTTACCGGTGAAAAAGGAAAACTGGATCTGGATTATTGGGTACTGGACTACAATCTTGAGAAGGCGAAAAAGCAATTTCAGCAGGTAAAACCTATGCTTTCCGCATTTGAATACTGGTTCGGACCATACCCTTTTTATGAAGACTCATACAAACTGGTTGATACTCCGTATCTTGGAATGGAGCACCAGAGTAACGTTGCCTATGGAAATAACTACCAGAACGGTTATCTGGGTAAAGATCTTTCGGGGACAGGTGTAGGCCTTAACTGGGATTACATCATTATCCACGAAAGCGGCCACGAATGGTTTGCCAATAACGTGACTGCAAAGGACCAGGCGGATATGTGGATCCATGAGAGTTTCACCATGTATTCCGAAGTTCTTTTCGTTGAAAAATATATGGATAAAAAGTCAGCGGACATCTATGCCATAGGCGTGCGGAATATGATCCAAAATGATGTTCCTATCATTGGAAAATACGGGGTAAGAAATGAAGGAAGCGGTGATATGTATCCGAAAGGAGCCAATATGCTTCACACCATACGCCAGGTCATCAATAATGATGAAAAATTCAGGCAGATCCTGAGAGGTTTGGGCAAAGATTTTTACCATCAGACCGTAACCACGCAGCAAGTTGAGGATTATATGTCTTCGAAATCAGGAATTGATCTGTCAAGCATTTTCAATCAATATTTAAGAACAGTAAAAATTCCTAATCTGGAGTATTCGCAAAACGGAGACTCTCTGAAATTCAGGTATACAGATGTGGTAAAAGGGTTTAAACTTCCTCTGATCATCAATGGAGATCAGACCATCAATCCTACTGAAAACTGGCAGACCGTGAAGCTTAAAAAGAATGCCCCGGTAGAATTTAACAAGAATTATTACATCAATTATAATCAGGTGCAATAAAAGGGCGAAAATGCAGAAGGCAAATTCGCGGAAAGGCAAAATCGTTATGCGGGTTTGCTTTTTTATTTTTAACCAAATCATTAAGAAGAATTAGGAAGCGGGAATAGTTAAGGTAATATCTATTTCCTTTTAATGATTTAAAAATTTTAAGAAAAGTTTAATATTGTATTACGTAACAAAATAGTCAAAAAAACTACTATTTAACTATAAAAATCTAAACTTAATGAGAAAAACAGCAGTCAGTCTGGGCCTTTTCGCCGCTTTCCTGGCCAATGCCCAATCTATAAAAACCACAATTGATCTTGTGAATGTAAAAGACGACAAGGTGGCCGTTACAATGGAATTTCCGAAAATGAAATCCGGTGATATCAAGTTTCACTTTCCCAAGACCGTTCCGGGTACATATTCTGTGGATGATTACGGCCGATTTGTGGAAGGTATTAAATTTTATGATAACAAAGGAAGGGAATTAACCTATACAAAAGTTAATGACAATACTTATTCACTAAAAAATGCCCAGGCATTAAGCAAAGTAACCTACCTGGTTAATGACAGCTTTGATGATGAAATGGATAATTCAAAACATAAAGCTGTATTTTCCCCATCAGGAACTGATATTGAGGAAGGAAAAGTTTACATGATCAATACCCACGGTTTTATCGGTTATATTGACAATATGCAGGATGTCCCTTACCAGCTGATCGTTCAGAAACCGGCAGGCTTTTATGGAACAACGGCTCTGGTAGATCAGGATAAATCTGATGATACCGATACGTTCACACTGGCCAATTATGCAAAGGTGACCGATTCTCCGCTGATGTACACCAAACCGGATTATATTACCTTCAATGCGGGAGGAATGGACCTGGTACTGGGTGTTTATTCCCCTACCGGAAAGTACAAGGCAGCAGATTTTAAAGATAATCTTGAAAAAATGGTCATGGCTCAGAAGAAATTCCTGGGCGACATGAATACCAATAAAAAATATGCGATCATGCTGTACCTTTCAGGAGGCGACGGACCGCAGATCAAAGGTTTCGGAGCACTGGAACATCACGAGTCAACAAGTGTAGTACTTCCTGAAATGATGCCTAAAGATGCAATCGACAAAACCATTACAGATGTGGTTTCGCATGAGTTTTTCCATACCGTGAATCCTTTGAAGACCCATTCTGAAGAGATCCATTATTTTGATTATGCAGATCCTAAAATGTCCCAGCATTTATGGATGTACGAAGGCGGAACAGAATATTTTGCCAATCTTTTCCAGATCCAGGAAGGCCTGATCGATAAGAATGAATTCCTTCACAGAATCAATGAAAAGATTACCAATTCCAAGAATTATGATGACACCATGCCATTCACGGTGATGAGTAAAAATGTTCTGAAGGATGAATATAAAGATCAGTACAGAAACGTATATGAAAAAGGGGCATTGCTGGCAATGTGCCTGGATATTGAACTGAGAAAACTGTCTAACGGGGAAATGGGATACCGCGACATGATCAGAAAGCTATCCCAGAGATTTGGTGAGAACAAACCTTTCAAGGATGATAAACTGATTGATGAATTGGTAACGGTAACCGGCTATCCTCAGGTAAAGGATTTCTATAATAAATACATTGCAGGAAACCAGCCTACTCCCTACGTTGAATACCTGAATATGGTAGGCGTAGAAGCGAAAAAGCAGGACACTCCTCCTCTTTTCTGGTTTATCAAAGATCCGAACCAGACAGGTTATAATGAAAAGAATAAAACATTTGTGTTTGATGAAAGTTCAGCATTATCTCCTTTTTCAAAAAGTATAGGATTTAAAATCACTGACGAAATTCTCGCTCTGGATGGAAAAACCGTTGACATTCAGCATGTACAGGATTTCATCGGCTATGCAAAATCGATCAAGGAAGGTCAGAATGTTACAGTAACTATCCTTAGAAAAAATGGGGATAAAATGGATAAAATGAACCTTAAAGGGAAAGCTATCCTGGATAAAATGACGGTAGAAACCTTAAATTACAAGGCCAATCCAACTCCGGAAGAACAGAAACTGCAAAACCAGTGGTTAACCGGAAAGAAATAATGATTTAAAATGAACAGTTAATAGAAAAGCGGGAAATAAATTTCCCGCTTTTTGTATTCTATTTTATTATTGTTTTTGTTGATCCAAAAGCTCCAGTGTATGTTTCACATGATCATTGCCTTTCCATTCATCATGTCCCGGAATTACCTTTGCTGTGGAAGGATATTTAGCCTGCAGTTTTTTCATGGTTGCCGGCCATTGCTCTACATTAGCTTCTCCTGTATAGCCAAGATCCACTGCTGTACTGCTTTTCACTAAACAGCCGCCGTCCAGAACATTATACTTTGGAAACCAAACCACTACGTTATCTGCTGTGTGGCCTTCACCCAAAAAATCTACTACAAATTCTTCACCGCCTATTTTATATTTCTTTCCCACCTTCGTTAATTTGCTGGAAGTTGCTTTTCCTTCTTTCTTCAGAAATTCATTGGTTTTGGCAGTAGCATAGGTCGGGATTCCTTTTTTATTGTAAAAACTCAGGTCTCCGGCCCTGTCACCATGTGAATGAGTTGCAAATACGGCAATCACCGGTAAATTATGACGTTTCTTTATAGTATCCATAAGGCTTTGATACTGGGTTTTCTGCCATGGAACATCAAACAGGACCACCCCTTTTTTAGTAACCAGATAAACCGCATTGGCTGAATATTCTTTGCCTTCAAAAACCCCGAAGGACTTATACAGGTAAAGCTGTTTGCCAAAAGGCTGCTCGATTTCAAAGTCACGGACCTGCGCATTAAAAAAATGAATTATGCACAGAAACAACACAGTAAAAACCCTAACATTTTTCTTCATATTTTTTATCGTATTTAATTGATAGATTTGAATGCTTACGAAGTTAGTTGCATTCGAAGAGATACAAATTTATTTATTATTTAGTGCAAACCAATTCACATGAAATAGATTTAACTTTTTTTAATACTTTATAAATAAGTCTGTATTATATTACATGAAGCGTTCTAGTGATGAAATTGCTAATAATAAGTTTACGCTTTTTTAATGGTGATTCTGAATGTACTTCCCTTTCCTACTTCGGTCTGGGAAATTTTAATGTCCCCTTTATGGTATTCATGAATAACCCTTCTGGCCAATGAAAGCCCGAGCCCCCAGCCTCTTTTCTTGGTTGAATATCCAGGTTTAAAGGCATTTCTTGCCTGCTGTTTGGTCATCCCGCTTCCGGAATCTTTTACCTCGATGAGGATATTTTTATTCCTTTCAAAAACAGACATGTCTAATATTCCTTCTCCCTTCATGGCATCTACGGCATTTTTCACAAGATTTTCAATGACCCAGCTCATGAGGATCTTATTGTGAGGAACCAGAATGGTATACGTCGGAAGATGCAGGCTGAAATTGATCTTTTTTGAAATCCTTGTTTTAAGATAATTATAATTTTCTACAATCGTTTCATTGAAATTCATATCATTCAGCTCCGGAACGGATCCGATTTTAGAAAAACGTTCGGAGATGGTTCTCAGTCTTTCAATATCCTTTTCCATTTCATACACGCCTTCAGAGTCAGGATTATCCAGCTTCATGATCTCCATCCAGCCTATCATCGAGGATAAAGGCGTTCCGATCTGATGCGCCGTTTCTTTCGCCAGCCCGGCCCAGAGATAGCCTTCATCCGTTTTTTTAATGGTCCTTAAAAACCAGAATGAAAACAGGAAGTAACAAAGAATAAAAAAGCCCAGTAAAAAAGGGGAATATCTTAAATCATTCAGTAACCGGGAGTTATCATAATAAACAAACTGATTATTTCCGTCGGGAATTTTAATTTCGATGGGAGGATAGCTTTTGGCCATTTTTTTGGCCAGCAGGGTGATCTGGACAGGATCATTTTCTATTTCCTTGGGAATGTTTTTATGAACCATAGGCCTGTCATCCCTATCCAGCACAATCATGGGGATCGTATTGTTGGAACTGTATATTTTAAGGATCAGCTCCTGGACTTCCAGACTTGGGGTTACTTCCTGCTGAAACTTCAGGGCACTTACCAGGATATCTACCCGTTTGATCTCCTCTTTTCGGAGAAAATTGATAAGAATCGTTGAAGCAACCACAATAGTGACGACTACCAAAGTCATCAGTAAAAATATGATCCAGTTATTCAGCCTGGTAAGTATGGATTTCCTCAAATTTCTTTTATTTTAAGACATTCAGAATTTTCTGCAGTTCAGCTCCTCCGCTGCCCTGATAATTATTAATAATGATTGAAAATACATATTTTTTGCCGTCTTTTGCCGTATGATACCCTGCAAAGGACTTAGTGTCCCTCATGGTTCCGCTTTTCATCTTCATTCCGTTATCCTGTGTCGGAAAACCATCATAATAGGCATCAAACCAAGGCTGTTTTCTGGCATACAGTAAAGCCTGGACTTCAGCTTTGGCGGCGACATAATTCTGTGGAGAGAGTCCGCTTCCATCAGCAAAATTAATCATATTCGGGTTGATCCCTTTGGATTTCCAGAATTCCTTCAAATAAGCAACTCCACTTTTAAAACTGGAATTCCCTTTCTTCTCTTTTCCTAAAGTTTTAATTAAAGTCTCCCCGTACATGTTGACACTTTTCCTTAAAAACCAATATACAATTTTATCTAAAGTTGGAGACTGATAGGTGAGAATAATATTTTTGGCAGCTCCCGGAATCTGCTTTCCTTCCAATTCCAGCTGCGAAGCTGTAATTACTTGTCCCGAAATTTCAATTCCTGATTCCTTAAGCCATTGCTTCACCTCTGTGCCCAGCTGTACAGGCGGATTAGGAACAGATCCGGAAACTGTAACTGTTTTTCCTGCCGGCAGTGTCCCGTTAATTAATGCAACATCGGAATGCGGTGCAGTAAAAATAAGGCTTTGATCTGAACTGCCTCCAGCTTTCAGGTCATTCAGCCATTTTACATTTTCGAGAGGATATGAAAACCCTTTAAACTCTGTTCCGTTAATGTTGATATCGAACTGGTTTTCCCTCCAGTTGATTCCCCAGACTCCTGCCCCATAATAATTTCCGAGATCATCCCACGGCCATCCGCCGGGAATCGTCTGATGGTCAAAATATGAATCATCAATGATCAGATTGCCGGAAATTTTTGCAATTCCTGAGTTTTTAAGAGCTTCAATCAGTTTATTTTTAAAGTTTTCAGGTTTATAGGCTTCATAGCGCCAGCTTCCCAACGTGGGATCACCATTTGAGCTGATGACGAAATCCCCGTTCAGAGTTCCTGCAGATAAAGTACCTGAGTATCCTGCTGTTGTTTTATAGGTATAGTTCTTACCTAAAGTTTCAAGAGCTGCACCGGCAGTGAAGATTTTCTGCGTGGAAGCTGTTGACAGGCCTTTATTACCCCCATATTCATAAATAAACGTTCCGTTATCATCAGTAACGTAAAATGATAAGCCGGATGAAACCGCTCCTGAAGAATCTATAAGGTCTTTAGTAGCTTTATCCAGCTTCTGGGCAATATTCTGGGCAGATATTACCTGAACCGACAGTACAAGAACTGTAAGTGCTTTTTTCATGACAAGGTTGTTATAAATCTAAATTTCAATTCTAATGCTTCGACTTCGCTCAGTATGACATTCTAATAGTATTAATTAATCAATTGTCATATTGAACATTGAAGTGAAAGCTTTTCGAATAGGCTTAACAAAAAAATATATTCAATTCCTGATCAAATATAATAAAAATAAGAGCTTGTTTTTGTGATTTAAAGCTGGGTTCCCGCTTCTATTTCGTAAGGTTCCTTACCTTTCTCGAAGATTCTTGTGAGTTCTGTTCCTTCTACTGTGATCCTTTCTCCTGCTCTTCTGATCCAGTTTCCTTCCCGGAGACCGATTACTTTCAGATCATTTTGGGTCAGGAATTCTTTGATTCTCGTTTCCCTGGTTTCTCCGTTGTGTTTCAGTTCAGGATTCGGATCAAGATAATGGGGATTGAGGTTGAAAGGAACAAGTCCCATACAGTCAAAACTTGGTGGATAAACAATAGGCATATCGTTCGTGGTTTTCATGTTCTGTCCCCCGATATTACTTCCGGCACTGCAGCCCAGATAAGCTTTACCGGATTCTACATTTTTCTTCAGAACAGACATCAGCCCCTCTTCATGTAACGTTTTTACCAGTAAGAATGTGTTTCCCCCTCCTGTAAAATATCCCTGAGCGTTATTGAGAGCTTCTGTTTTATTTTCAAACTCATGAAGGCCTCTTACCTTAATATGAATAGTTTCAAAGAAAGATCGTGCCTTCGCCGTATAATCATCATGGGACATTCCGCCCGGTCTGGCAAAAGGAACGAAGATAATCTCGTCAATTCCTTTGTACAGCTGTATTATTTCTTCTCTTAAGTATTCCAGATATTCTCCACCGAAAATAGTAGACGTTGACGCTAATATGATATTCATACGGTAAATTATGTTGATTATTAAAAAAGTTGGGTTACAAAGATAAACTCAATCCCCAATGAATCAAAAATTAAGCTAAAAAAATTAGTGTACCCGTTAATATCTTCTAAAAAAACTTAAAGCTTCTAAAATTTCAGGTTTTATGGAATTATTATTGGATTTCAAAATATAGAATTTTAAAATGTAAGATTATGAAAATGACTAAAATTAACATCAAAAATTTATTCTTAGGGTTACTATTTGCAGGAACAGCAAGTTTGGTGAATGCGCAAACAACCAAAGTTGATACTGCCAACACTACTACAACTAATACTACTACAACCGCTACTGCTCAGGCAGGAAGCAATTCAACCATTGAAGGTCTAAAAAAACAGATTGAGGCCAATCCAAAAGATACGGATGCTCTGGCAAAACTGGCTACAGCTTATCAGGATGCATCTGACTGGACCAATGCAGTGGATACATGGAAAAAAATATCTGTTTTATTACCGGACTGGGCTCCATCTTATTACAGCCAGGCTTATGCTTATCAGTCAGCTAAAGATGATGCCAATGCAAAACTTGCCTATGAAAAGTATATTGCGACTGTAAAGCCCGAAGAAGTAGAACAAAATAAGAAAAATCTGGCCTACGCCTATTTTTATCTTGCCTTTACAGAACAAAAAAGTGACCCTGCTAAAGCAAAAACACATATTGCTAAATCTTTAGAATATGATCCTACCAATCAGGATGCTTTAAAGCTTAGCAAAACTTTAAACTCATAATTAAAATGAAAAATCCGGAAATTTTTTCCGGATTTTTTATGTGCTTAAATATTTTTAATGCTGTTTTTGAACCATTAAGATTTAGTAAGTGATTAAGATTATTAAGAAAGCCCTCAATCATCTTACAACTTAATTATCCTTAATTTTTTAATTTTCCTTAATGGTTTAAAACAAAAGAACTTTTTTAAAGAGTTCTAATCAATTCTTTTTCCGAAAAAATCGGTTTCCCCGTGAAGATGCCTGATGATCTTTTCGATATTTCTTTTGACACTGGCATCTGTTTTCAGGTTGTTGATATAGCGGATCAGCTCATATCTTCTGGACGGCGTCAGGTTTTCAAAATTGCGGACAGCTACGGGACTTTTCTTAATGGCTGCATCCAGTTTTGGATGAATGGAAATACTTCTGTCCGAATCATCATATTCTATTGAAATTTCCAGAACTTCTCCAATTCGTTTAGGGGAATTTTTCAACATTAAAAGGTTGACATAAAGCCTCCACTCCCCCAAATATTTCATCAGGTTCTGCTTAAATTCTTTTCCGTTTACGGTTCCTTTTACGGGAACAGGACTTTTATCCTTTCCCGCTGCCCTGAAAATTTCAGTTAAGATATCTTCGGGAACAAAAACAAAAGGATTAATCCCGATAATTTCCAGTGTGGCTGTAAAACTGTTGCTTTTCATGTTTAACAAATATAGTATTTTATTAGTTGCGCGGTTCGGGTTCCGGGTTCGGAAAAATGCGAGTTAATAATTTTTTTTCTTTGTATCCCGATATATGAACCTGAACTTAAAAACGCAACCCCGGATCATGAACCCCGTATTCTATCCTATCCAAAATTAAAATTTTTCACTCACAAAGGGAATCCTTATCTTTGCAGGAATAAATCTATCGAACGAAATGAAATTTTTTATTGACACAGCCAATTTAGAGCAAATCAAAGAAGCAAGAGACCTTGGAATTCTGGATGGAGTAACCACCAACCCTTCCTTAATGGCAAAAGAAGGAATCCAGGGAAACGAAGCGATCAAAAATCATTATAAAACGATCTGTGAGCTTGTAGACGGAGATATTTCCGCTGAAGTACTTTCCACAACTTATGAGGAAATGATCAAAGAAGGGGATGAACTGGCAGCAATCCACCCGAATATCGTAGTAAAGATCCCAATGATCAAAGACGGAATCAAAGCATTAAAATATTTTTCCGATAAAGGGATCAAAACGAACTGTACCCTTATTTTCTCTCCGGGACAGGCTCTTTTAGCCGCTAAAGCAGGTGCTACCTATGTTTCTCCTTTCCTTGGAAGACTGGATGATATTTCTACAGACGGATTAGGTCTTATCCAGGAGATCAGATTAATTTTTGATAACTATATGTATGAGACTGAGATCTTAGCAGCATCTATCCGTCATTCTATGCACATCATCGACTGTGCTAAGATTGGTGCAGATGTTATTACTTCTCCGCTTCCTCCGATCCTGAGCTTACTAAAGCACCCGCTAACAGACAGCGGATTGGCTCAGTTTGTTGCAGATTCTCAGAAATTAGCTTAATAACTGACCACAATTAACATATAAAATCCCGGAACTTTCGTTCCGGGATTTTTAATAAAGAAAAATCCGATCTGAATTATTTTTCATCTATATTTTTAATCACCCGACATGGATTCCCTACAGCAACAACATTGTCCGGAATATCTTTGGTGACTACGCTTCCGGCTCCAATTACCGTATTATTCCCAATAGTAACCCCGGGCAGAACCACTACATTACCTCCCAGCCATACATTATCCCCAACTGTAATCGGATGGGCATATTCAAGACCTTCGTTTCGCTGTTTGACATCCAAAGGATGTCCTGCGGTATAAAAACTGCAGTTGGGGCCAATAAAAACATTGTCTCCGAACTTTACTTTTGCACAGTCTAAAATAGTCAGGTTATGATTGGCATAGAAATTCTCACCGGTTTCAATATTGTAACCGTAATCGCACCAGAAAGAAGGTTCTATACAGATATTATCTTTTGTATTTCCAAGAATTTTTTTGATCAATTGGGTTCTGTTTTGGGTGTCAGAATTTTTCAGGGCATTATATTCCAGACACAGATCTTTGCATGCTACCCGTTCACTGATCAGCTGCTGGTCATAATTTGCATTGTATAAAAGTCCGGCCTCGCATTTTTCCTTTTCTGTCATGGGATTCTGGGTTTAAGGTTTAAGGTTTAAGGTTTAAGGTTTAAAATTACGATAATCGGCAAAAAGAAAGGATGGTCATTAATAACCATCCTGCTGTATCTTAAAATCATAGAATTTATTTCGTCAAATCCGGTTCGATCGGGTTGTTATTCTTTTGAAGTGATTCTTTGGTTCTTTTTTCCATTTCTTTGAATACCTGATTGGGATCTGATAATTCCTTTCCGTCCTGGGTTTTCATCTTAAATACCATTTTTGTATTGGAATCGCCACCACTTTTCATCATCATTTCTCTCATGTTTTTGGTTGGGTCATTCACATAGGCTTTCCAAACTTTTTTGTACTGATCTTTGGTAATTTCCAGTTCTTTGGTTCCCATTCCCAGGATTCTTACATTATCCGGAAGCTGGGCTTCATTTTCTTCTGCAGGAGCTGATATGGTCTTATTACCTACCAAAGTCATAATGTGCGAACCTGTAGAATCTTCTAATTTTACGATCAGTCCCGGAAGGCCATAAAATTTATAGGGTCCGTCCTGAAAAGGGATATCTGACGAAAACCATGCTGTCCATTCTCTTCCGCCATAGCTTGTTACGGCTTTCTGGGCATTATACTCACCTATTTTTTGTTTATCCGGAAGAATTTTCCACTCCGGTTTTTTATCTTCCAGGATTTTGTATTTATCTGTGCTGATATTGGTAAAAAGGTAAGTTTTGAATTCAGGATAGCTTTTGGTTACCTTGTAGGAAACCTGGCCGGGTCTTTCTCTTTTGTTGATGCTGATGTTTCCGCTCCCTGAATTTATTTGCTTCTGCAAATCTGCTCTTGAAGTGGAATCTGCAACGAATTTGTCATGACTGTAATAAGCTGATCCGGATTTATTGATGTCAAGAAGCATCATTTCCTTTTTCACATCTCCTTTATTGTTAGAATCGGGAATGAACTTATATTCATAAAAGAATCGGTTGGTCTGGGCTCCGGCGAAAATACCCAGAAGTAAAAAAAATAAAATTTTTGTTTTCATAATTTGAATTTGTTAATAAAAAAGCTTTGCTAATATACAATTAACAAAGCTTTGTGGTACTTATTTCTTTGTCTGAACTCTTATTTCTCCTTTTTTAATACCGTCCGTATTTTCTTTATTAACTGTGATACTGGCAATTCTATCAGGTTTTATTTCTTCAAATTCAGTTTTACTGACTTGTTTTCCATCAACAAAAACTTTGATATCATCCCAGCCATTTGCCGTAAATGATTTCATCCCGTTCATGGCGATATTTCCTTCAGCATCCTTCTTCATATAATCTGTCTGAAGCTTAATAATTCTGTTTGGCTTATCAGAATCTGAACTTTTGAAGAAGTATACATTTTCCTTGCCACCTTCTGAAATCCTTTTTAATGCTTCCTGTCTTGCTTCTTCACCTATTTTTCTTGCTTTTTCTCCATTAATTCTTGCCTTCTCTCCCTCAATTCTGGCTTTTTCTCCAGCTATTCTTGCTTTTTCCCCGGCTATTCTTCCTATTTCTCCAGCTTTCATACCTTCAATACGGGCTTTTTCTCCTTCCACCCTGGCCTTTACTGCTACTTTCATAGCTTTGCTGGCTTCTGCCATCGCCTTACGTACTTCTTCTTTCTCTTTAGCGCTCAGGTCTTTATAGTAGACCGCATTATTATTTTTAAGATAAACTACTTTCGGTTCTTTTGGCGGTGTAGGAGGAACCGGCAGTTTGCTTATTTTTGCCGCCTTTCTTGCCGCTCTTTTTGCTTCTTTTTCTATTTTACGAAGCTCTTTTTTATCAAGAGGCTCCATATTTTCAAGCTCCTTCATCTGGTTCTTCCATTCAGCAGAATTAAAATATTCATTCACTTCCATATTGGCAGTTATCTCTCCTATTTCTGATGCCAGATCGCCTATTTCATCAATTTTCTTATCGAAGGCATCGCTTTCAGGCTCCAAACCTTCCAGTTCTTTCTCCTTTTGTTTTATCTTTTTTTCAATCTCCGCCAGTTTTGTATGGTCAGCCGGAGATACGTTTTTTAATCCCGAAATTTTTTCATGTTCCGGTTTTTCAGGTCTTATCGTATCTTTTTTGATTTCTGAAACTACTTTTTTTATAGAAAGGTTGGTTTCTTTGATTTCTTTGTTCTTGGCATTTACCATATAGGCAAAGGCTACTGAAAATAAAACCGGTAAGGCAAAAATTCTCCGCGCATATCCGAATTTGGTTTTTGGTTTTTGTAACATTTTAAGTCGTTTTTTTAGATTTGAATTTAGAAACGGACTGGCAGCAGGCAACTGTGTTCCGGAAAAGTGGCTTGCTAAAAGCATCTGCGCAAATGCTTTGGTATCCGATTGTTTTACGGCTTTTTTATCAGCCAGGTATTCGTGGATCAGACTGATCTCTTTTTTTATGATATGAAAAAACGGGTTGAACCAGAACACAGAGGTAATAATTTCAATAAAGATCTTATCGAAAGAGTGTTTCTGCTCAATATGAACCATTTCATGTTTTAAAATCTGCTCTCCCACATCGGAATTCAACATAATGGTGTTTTTCCAGAAGAGGTTTTTAAAGTATGAAAACGGAGCTTCGTTCAGGTCTGTACGGTAAAAATTGATTCCGTCAAAACTTTCTTTCTGAAACTGTTGTTTAAGTCTCCGGATCTTAAGGATCCCGAAAATTAACTTCCCTAAAAAATAGAGAGAAACCAGTCCCAGAGCTGAAAAAATAATTCTAAAATAAATGTGGCCATTGTCTAGTTTTTTTTCTGTGTTAAAATTCTGTATCTTGTCAAGAAGCATATACATATCACTGTTCACTTCTATTGTAAAATCGTCTACCCTGATCAGGGGCAGCAGCAATGATATTATCATGGCAAACAGAAGATAAAATCTGTTGTAATGATGGAATGTCTTGTCTTTTAAAGACAACTGATAGTACAAGAACATTACACCGGAGCACACAATTACTTTTCCCAAGTATAAAAATACAGTTTCCATGATCAGTTAGTTTTTCTTTTTGAGTTCGTTCAGGAGCATTTCCAGGTCTTCTACGGTCATTTCATTTTTTTCCACCAGGAAAGAAACGGCACTTTTGTAAGAACCTTTGAAATAATTTTTCACAAGGCTTTTCATGGTTTTACCGGAATACTGTTCTTTGGTAACCAGCGGGAAATACTCATGCTGCCTGCCGTATACATGATAATCTACAAATTCTTTGTCTTTCAGGACTTTTAAAATTGTAGAAACGGTATTGGTATGAGGCTTCGGTTCCGGAAAGAGATCCAGAATATCTTTCAGGAAACCTTTTTCGAGTTTCCATAAATACTGCATCACCTGTTCTTCTGCTTTTGTTAAATTCTGAATTTTCATATCCTGCTTATTTTTATTATGAATGTGATATAATTGATATCACTAATAAATTAGTTATACAAATGTAGAAATAAAATGGATCGAAACAACTATTTTTTTAGTGATAAAGAATGAATTAATATAAGTAACTGAAAATCAGAACGATAAATTTTATTAAAATATGTTAAATTTTTAATATACCCTATTTATTGCCTGTTTAATATTCAGGAAAACTTCATAAAAGGCTATAAATTCTTAAAACTTGTTAAATTTTATTAAATAAAATTAAAATGAATTTGTTTAAAGTGAGAAAATATATTTATTTTAGTGCTTTAAAAATTTCTCATGAAAAGATATAACTTATTGATTGTACTATTACTGCTTATTTTTAACGTTACTACAGCTCAGAAAAAGAAGAATTCCCCGGCTGCAGATCTTAGTGTTTTAAAGGAAACCAAAACCAAAATTGAAAACACTGTTCCATTGGTTATCAAGCATCTTCAGGCCATTGCAGATAAAGAAGGTGACAACAATATCCTTAACAACGGAAAAACAGCTTTAGGAAAAGAATATGGGATCCTGGAGTCTGAATGGTTCCTGTACAGAAATAATATGAAGAACTGTATTCTGAACAATTCTTCGAAAAAAGCTAAAAAATGTATGGAATATCACACACAGTACTTAAGAAATACATTCATCAACTATAACAATTATATCTCAAACCTTACCAGAAAGAACGGATACCTTGGTGTGGAAGGTGATACGAAATTTGATTTCAAACCGGCAGATATTGCCACAAAACTTAGTGAAGCTTATTCCAACGCCAATGATGCCGCAGGAAGAATGAAGGGAGACCAGAAAAAAGAATTCCTGGGACAGACCATGTCTGATGATAACAAACTTACTCCTTACAGTCAGTTAGCTCAATAAAATTAACCTGAACAATAATGATCCTGCTTTTAGAAAGCAGGATTTTTTTATTTTACACATTTCAAATAAAAAAGAGAACGGCATCTGCGGTTCTCTTTATAGTTAGAATATATACAAACATTAATCATTATTATATCCTAATGAAAAATTTAAGTCCTGAGAAAAAGATCTCCGCCGGAAGGCTGTTATGCATTAATCATAAAAACATTCGGGAAAAAGTAGAAAATGAGGCGGAGATCTTAAAAACATAAATAGGCTCTGAAACCGGTTTCCCGGTTATTAAGAGCTTTACAAAAGTAAGATTTTGGCGCTGTACCACTAAAAAAACGATGTAGAATTAAATAACATGCTTTGTAGAAGTAATACTACTTTTGAGACAATAAAAAATACAGCATTGAGTGCTTTTTAAATAGTGAATTTCATTTATACAGTTTATGAAATACAGCATGTTTCGGATTTTATAACCGCTGCTAACTTTGGATCTTTGTATCACTCTATACAAAAATTATGAACGATATAATCCAAAGAATTGAAAACATAGACTGGGCAACAGTCACAGAAAGTTTACATCAAAATGGCTATGCCGTTGTTCCTGAACTGTTATCAGACGGTGAATGTGAAACATTAAAATCAGAATACCATACATCAGATCTATACCGCAAAACAGTGGTCATGGCCCGCCATCGTTTCGGGTTGGGCGAATATAAATATTTCAACTATCCCCTTCCCGATCTGATTCATACTATGAGAACACAGATCTACCCGCATCTCGTTCCTGTTGCCAATGCATGGTTTAAGTCCCTGAAGATCGATGCGGATTTTCCACCGGAACATTCAGCACTGCTTCAGCAGTGTCATAGCAAAGGTCAGCATAAGGCAACAGTGTTAATTTTAAAATACGGAAAAGGAGGTTTCAATACCTTGCACCAGGACCTCTACGGAGATATTTACTTCCCCATTCAGATGGTTTTAATGCTGAGCAATCCCGGAAAAGATTTTACAGGCGGTGAATTTGTACTTACCCAACAGATTCCCAGAGCACAGTCCAAAGCAATAGTTTTAAATCCCGGGAAAGGAGACGCTGTTATTTTCACAACTCATTTCAAACCTGAAAAGGGAGCCAAAGGCTATTACAGGGTCAACATGAAACATGGCGTAAGTGAGATAAAAGAAGGCAACCGCTGTACATTGGGAATTATTTTTCATGATGCTGTCAGCTGATCTATGAAACGGCATACTGAAATTTCACAAACCCTTTTAAGAAGTAAAATAAAAAGTGGAGAAATTAATTTCGGAGGGAACTTAAAATTAAAAATCTACGGTTTGCTAAGCTGTTCTTCCGGCAAAAGAATGAAAATGGAAAACAGGGTTTTTTTTAAATCTGAAGGAGAAGCTCTGGAAAATAATTACCGCCCATGCGGACACTGCATGAAAGAAAAGTACAAACAATGGAAAAATAATCTTTATCCATAAAAAATATAGAAATTCTGTCATGTTACATCGCTTTTTTTTAATACCATTGTATTAGAATGTACAGTCATGAAAATTAAAATATTTGGATTTCTTATTTCCGGTATTATATTAGCGTATGGCCAAACAGCAGTGATTGAAGTGAATTATGAGACTAAAATCATTCAGGACAGCATCAACAAAAGCCAGATTAATATATATTCCTCCACTTTATGGTGCAATAACCTGGAATCGTCCTATTACAGCCGGGAAGCTAAAGCTTACTATAATGGAAATTCCAATCAAACCAAAATGGCAGGCACAATCAATACCAGTTACGGAGCTATTCCCAAATATCCTAAGTCGGTAAGCAGTGTTTATAAAAACAAAGAAAGTTTATTGGTATCCATGCCTGTAGGAAGACATATTTTCACTTATGAGGAACCTCAGCTGAAATGGGAAATACTGAACGAGAAAAAAGAAATAAAAGGCTTTGAAAGCCGGCTGGCCAAAACCACAACTGATACCGGCGATACTTTTTTTGCCTGGTTTACTGAGGAAATAGCAATTCCTGACGGACCTTTCAGATTCAAAGGCTTATCCGGTCTGATACTTGAAGTATACAATAAAAACAAAACCATTGAAATTTATGCTACGGATATTAAGAAATCTGAAGAAATAATAGAGCCTTTAAATTATGTAACCAATGTCAAGACAAAATCTAAAAATCAGTTTTTAGAAGCAAGAAAGACTTATCAGGAAAATCCATCCGTTTACAATGGAAATATGAGAATATTTGATGAAAACGGTAATGAAACCACTAAAAAGATGACCGATCGTATAAAAAATCAAACCACTTTTCTGGATTAAAAGCTGAATTTAAACCAGATGCCATTTATATGAATAGTATAAAAACAAAAAGAAGCAATAAAGTATTGCTTCTTTTGTCTTAGTAGCGGGAACCGGACTCGAACCGATGACCTTCGGGTTATGAGCCCGACGAGCTACCTACTGCTCCATCCCGCGGTGTATCTTTAGAGTGCTTACCGAAAGCACTTAGCTTAGTAGCGGGAACCGGACTCGAACCGATGACCTTCGGGTTATGAGCCCGACGAGCTACCTACTGCTCCATCCCGCGGTATATTTTTAGAGTACTTACCGAAAGTACTTGCTTAGTAGCGGGAACCGGACTCGAACCGATGACCTTCGGGTTATGAGCCCGACGAGCTACCTACTGCTCCATCCCGCGGTGTATTTTTAGAGTGCTTACCGAAAGCACTTGCTTAGTAGCGGGAACCGGACTCGAACCGATGACCTTCGGGTTATGAGCCCGACGAGCTACCTACTGCTCCATCCCGCGATATTGTGAGTGCAAAGATACGGCTATTTTTTGAAAATCCTAATTTTTCTTTTAAATAAAGGACTTTTATGAAAACTATTTTATTATTTGTATCTTTGTTTTATGGCAAAAATACTGAAAATTTATCCGGACAACCCTCAGGAAAATCTTGTGAATGAGGTGATTAAAACCTTACAAAACGGCGGGCTTATTATCTACCCTTCAGATACGATCTATGCCCTGGGATGTAATATTTTTGATATAAAAGCCATGGAGAAGCTGGCTCAGCTCAAAAAAGTAAAGCTTGAGAAGTCTCAGTTTTCGATTATCTGTAATGATTTAAGCCATCTTTCAGATTTTACCAGGCCTATTGACACCTCCGTATTCAGGTTTCTGAAAAGCCATCTCCCGGGACCTTTTACTTTTATTCTGGATGCCAATAAGAGTCTTCCGCTGGCTTATAAAAATCATAAAACCATCGGTATCCGTGTTCCTGACCATCCGATTCCGCAGCTTATTGTAGAAAAGCTGGGACATCCTATTGCATCAACCTCTATCAAGGATGATGACGAAATCATTGAATACTCTACCGACCCTGAACTGATCGCTGAGAAATACGACCATTTGGTAGATATTGTCATCGATTCCGGATATGGGGATAATGTGGCTTCTACTATTGTGGACCTCACCTCCGGAGAACCGGAAATCATCCGTCAGGGAAAAGGAATTATTTAGTGAAGGTTAACGGCTGAGAGTGATCGTTGGGGATATGAGTTTGAACGGAAAATACGCGACAGGAATTCTTTTAACTTTTGTGCTTCTTGCTGCGGCAATGCTTTATTCTTTTCCGGTCATATATTCTGTTACAGGGGTAAAAGCATTTACAGCAGTTAATTTTTTTTACACAAGGATTGCCCTGTGGATAGTTCTTCTTCTAATTATTTTGTACAATTTTTTCATAGAAAAAGATTCCTTTCTACTATGGAAAGAGAAAAAATATCCGGTATTGTTTTACATTAAAGCTGTAGTAACCCTATATCTGATCTGCGCTTTCGGCGGAGCTTTTCTGAATTTTATCGTCCAGATTTTTATCCATGAGAATCTAAGCAGAAAGATCGTTCAGATAGCCTCGCTCTTCAGAAATAATTTCCCGTTGATGATCTCTATCTGCCTTACAGCAGGGGTTGTGGAAGAGGTTCTCATGCGCGGATATATCCAGCCGAGAATTGAAAAAATATACCATAACCAATACCTGGGTATTTTTGTTTCAGCCATGCTATTTGGTATTCTGCACAGTACTTACGGAACGATCGGACAGGTCATAATCCCTTTCTTTATCGGAACTGTTTTTGCTGTATTTTATAAAAAATATTCAAACATAAAAATCCTTATCATCTGCCATTTCATGTATGATTTTGTCTCGATGATGATAATGAATTTTATTGACATTAAACATTTATCTGCACTCTAAACATTATGAAAATTATAACTTCTCCAGCGAAATTGATGAACGTTGAGAATCCAACAGACTTTTTAAAATCAACCACTCCGAAATTCATCGAAGAAGCTGCTTTTATCCAGTCTTATTTAAAGCATAAATCCCCGAAATATCTTTCCGAACTTATGGAAATATCTTCCAAGCTTGCTGATGAAAACTGGGAAAGAAACCAGAAATGGAAAGCCAAACCGACTGCCAAAGAATCTGCCCCTGCCCTATTTGCATTTACAGGAGAGGTTTACAGAGGTTTGGATGCCAAAACACTCAATAAAGAAGCCGTTGATTATTTGCAGAAAAATCACAGGATGCTTTCCGGATTGTACGGACTACTCAAACCATCCGATAAAGTCATGCTTTACAGGCTGGAAATGGGACGCCATTTTGAATTCGATCAATATAAAAATCTTTATGAATTCTGGAGGGAAAAAATTACTGACCAGCTTAATTCCGAAATGAAAAAAGGTGAAATTCTCCTTCATCTGGCCAGCAACGAATACGGAAAGGTTATAGATAGAAAAAAGCTGAACCATAAGGTGATTGATTTTGATTTCTATGAAATGAAAGACGGAAAACTGAAAACCATCGTTGTTTACACCAAGCATGCAAGAGGTCTCGTGGTAAGGTTCTGTGCAGAAACCAATGCCAAAACGCTGGATGATGTAAAAGCATTCAACTATGAAGGCTACCTGATCAATGAGGAAAAATCTACAGACACAAAACTGGTTTTCACAAGATAAATGACAGTATCAGAATTCAAAAAATATTTTAAATCGGAACTTTCGCCATTGTATAATGATTCGGAAAGTACTTTTTTATGCTCCGTTTTTATACAGAGAATCGTAGGGCTTAACTCATTTCACCAGAGAAAATTAGCTGATCAGCCGCTTCTCATTGATGATGAACAAAAGCTTATTGCAGCGGTTGCGGAGTTAAAAACCGGCAGACCCTACCAGCAGATCCTTGGCGAAACGGAGTTTTATGGAATGCTGTTCTTCGTAGATGAACATGTACTGATTCCCCGTCCGGAAACGGAGGAACTGCTTGAAATGGCAATCCGTACCATCCGGAATTCAGGATTTCAGACTCAAAATCTTAAGATTCTGGATATAGGAACCGGAAGCGGCGTCATTCCTCTGGTCTTAAAAAAGCATTTTCCGGAAGCGGAAATTTCATCCGTTGATTTTTCTGAAAAAGCTTTGGAAACAGCAAAAAGAAATGCTGAATATCACCAACTTGAAATTAATTTCATTCATGCAGATTATCTGAATTCAGAATTAAATGAGGTTTATGATATTATTATTTCCAATCCACCTTACATAGGGATTGAAGAGGAAACTGAGATTGCAGATTCCGTAAAAGAGTTTGAGCCTAAAATGGCCCTGTTCTCTCCTGTTCAGGACGCCCTCATTTTTTACCGAAAAATTGCTGCAGATTCAAAGCAACATCTCAAAGAGAACGGTCTTCTGTTTTTAGAAATCAATCAAAAACTGGGTCCGGAAACACTTGATTTATACACTGATTTTTTTACTGAAGCTCAACTGATCAAAGATTTATCTGAAAATGACCGTTTTATCTTTGGACGGAAATAAATTAATAAAAACTATAAACTCAAATTCAATGAAAAGATCTCTTATCTTGTTATCTTTTGCTTTCTTATCAAGCAAAATATATTCTCAAAACATTTTCCCAGTCAAATTAAATAACTGTAAAACTGAAAGGTTTTGCCTAGACTGTGGTGATGTCAAAGCCGGCTATGATGAAAAAGAATTTCAAATCATCAATAGCAGATTAAACTCTTCTTTTAACCTGAAAGGTGTCTCAGGTGGAATAAAGCTTCAGGTTCTGGTTGACTCCAAAGGAAAAGCATGTGTTTTAAGTCATACAGACCAGTCAAACAATATAATCACTCAAAAAATCATTGATGAGTTAAATAATTTTAAAAGCTGGAAACCCGCTATCACCAATGGTAATGTAGAAGAAAAAACCTCTATAACTGTCACTTTTTTAATAAAAGACAATACGATCAAAGGTCAGGTCGAACGTGTAGATATGAATGCTTTTAAAAAGTCATTTGATGAGCCAAAAAAACCAGAAATATTTAATAAAAAATATAATTATAAAAACGAAAATCTAAATAATTATAAAATAACAGTCTGGAATTCCAAGAATTCTAATTTACCCAACAATATGACTGATCATATTGCTATAGATAGAAATGAATTAATCTGGCTTACTGTAGATGAGGGGCTGGTAAAATTTGATGGAAATACTTTTATTAATTCCGAACAAAACATTACAGATAAAGGAAAGTTCTTTGGCTATTATGAGTTGGAATCTGACAATAATAATATAAAATGGGTTCACGGGAAAGATAATATCTATAGTTTTAATGATAAAGAATGGACAAAATATGATCCAAAAGTTATAGGTATTGATGGAGCTTATGAAATCATCAATAATGCAAAAACCGGTGAAGTATTCTTTTGTTCAGATGAAGGATTAACGATCTTTAAAGATGGTAAATGGTCAAATATCAACAAAGATAAGGTCAATGCATTACCTTCTAACAGAGTTTCATTTGCGAAGAGAGATTCTAAAAACAGAATTTGGATCGGAACTTTCAGTGGTTCAATAATGATTGATGAAAATGGCAAAGCCAATAGTTTTGAAAATTCGGACACAGTATTAAAGGGTAAATGCATAACTTCCATGGATGAGGACGAAGAAGGTAATTTATATTTCACTTTGTATGAATTTAACAGGCCTGATAAACAAAAAATAAATAATAATGAAGGAATTGCAATCAGATATAATGACGGAACTATTAAACAATTTACAACCGAAAACTCAGGTTTACCTTTTAATCATGCCAACTGTATCCTATATGATAAACAAGAAAAAGTAGTATGGATTTCTACGGATAGAGCAGGTTTGGTGCGTTTTGACCTGAAAGGAAATTGGGAAAATTATCATAATGAAAATTCACAAATTCCAACATCCTATATCTCGTCTATGAAATTCGATAAAAATGGAAATCTATATCTTGCAACACGTCAAGGGCTGGTAAAAATCGAAAGAAAACAATAAATGAAAGTTATAACACACCTCAGCAACAATATAAAAATTGCCGAGATTATTTCTGATAAAATGATTATCCAGTCTGTTCAGGATGGGCTGGATCTTCTAGGAGATATTTATTATCAGGGATTCGATAAATTAATTATTTATGAAAAAAACCTCACTCCTGAATTCTTCGATCTGAAAACAAAAATAGCCGGAGATATCCTGCAGAAGTTCTCCAATTACCGGGTAAGCCTTGCTATCGTGGGAGATTTTGGAAAATACGAAAGCAAAAGCATCCGGGATTTTATATTTGAAAGCAATAAAACTAAGCATATCAACTTCTCAGAAACATTGGAAGATGCTTTGAACAGAATTGTAAACTGATTTTTTTTGATATCCACAAATAAAATCAGCGTAATCTGCTTAATCTGCGAGAAAAATAAAAACTACTAAAGAATTTTTCTAACGCAAAGTTTTACTTTTATTACTGCTTATTTAAAGATGGCAAAGATAAGATCAACAATGTTGATCTTATGAAGCGCATGGATAAGTAAAAGCTCTTAAAATTGCTATTAAGCTTAGAATTTACTTTCTTTCAAAAAAGCGGATGGCATCTTCTATTGCCTTATCAATGGACTGATACCTGATTCCAAGCTCCTCCACTGATTTCTTATTTGAATAAAAATTATCAATCCTCAGTGCTTTCATATTGGCAGAGCTTAAACCGGTCTTTATTTTAAGCTTCCGCAGACCATCACCAATCACTCCCAGCATGACCAGAACCGAATCAGGTATCGGAATCATGACAGGGTTCTGGCCGGTTATAGTGTTTATTTTTCTGAAAAACTCCTTATAGGTAAGGTTTTCGTTGGCCAACAGGTATTTCTCGCCTCCTTTTCCCTGTTCAACAGCTTTTATAATTCCTTCGGCAGCATCTTCCGCATACACGAAATTTTTTCCCCCTTTAGGATAAAAGACTACCTTCTTTTTCCAGGCCCATAAAATGATTTTCCCTGAACTCGGTTTGTGATCATAGGCTCCTATCATAAAAGTAGGGTTTACAATAATCACATTGGGCTCCCTGCCTTGTTGAAGGAGATAGTTTTCTGCTTCCAGCTTGCTTTTCGCATAGTAAGAACAGGTGAAAGGATAAAGCTGTGGAGCCTGTTCATTTACCCGGTCTGCAAAAATTCCGTATCCCAAAGTATTAGCGGTGCTTACGAACAGGAACTTTTTCACTTCCGCTTCCGTAGCTTGTGCAAAAAGATGTGCTGTTGCATCATAATTCGTTTTTTTGTAATCCTTGTAATTCAGTAGATCCTGACCGGTTTCGGCAGCAATATGGATAACGGCATCCATATCCTGCAGATATTCTGAAATATCTGAGAACAGACCACCTTCTATAAGTCGGAGATGTTCGCTTTTTTCGCCCAACCAGCTGCTTTTTTTGCGCACCAGAGCAGTAACAGAATAATCATATTGTAATAATTTAATGACAGTATTAGTCCCCAGCAGCCCTGTGGCTCCGGTCACGAAAACTTTTTTCATGCTTCTATTTCTTTTTTTATGGCACTGGTCATCAGAGGCAGTTTGATCCATATCGGCAGGATTTTCATCACCAGCCAACTGACAGGATTTACCATAATAACGGAATCTCTTCTGAAAAGTTGCCTGATACAATAAGCAGCTACTTTATCCGGATCCAGGAGGGTGAGTTTTCCTAAAATACCTTGCTTTTCGATTCTTTTGCAGACATCTTTATTGGTTTTCATGGCACCGGGATTCACAACGCTTACAAAAACGTTTGTATCTTTCAGCTCTTCATGAAGCCCTCTTGAAAATGAATGAATAAAGGTTTTGGAAGCCGGATACACCGTTTTGAAACCTATGGGTGAAAAAGCAGCCATACTTGATACATTCAGGATATAAGCTTCAGGCTGTTTTAAAAGATTGGGTAAGAGCTGATGCGTGATCAGGGATGTTGCCGTGACATTGACCTGAAGAATAGTGTTGATGTAAGCCGGGGATGCCTCTACGAATTTTTGGGTTCCTCCAAGACCTGCGTTATTGATCAGTATATGAATTCTAAAGGATTTATTCAGCCATTCCGTTAATTTCAATACATTTTCATTCACCGAAAGATCTGTTTCATAATAGGGCGCCCTGATCCGGTAAGTCTCTTCAAGCTGCCGGGACAGTTCTTTAAGCTGCTGACCCGGAAGACTTACCAAAATAACATTAATATTCTTTCCTGCCAGATTTTCGGCGAATGCTTTTCCAAGTCCCTGGCTCGCTCCGGTTACTACAGCATATGATTCTTTGGTATCCATAACACAATTTTATGGTACAAAGCTATCCTGTAAAGAAGTGTTGAATGTTCAGGATTATCTGAGTGAACACATTTCCTGGCAAAAAAGCAAAGATATTTAAATAATTGAAAAACAACAATTTAAATAAATAAGAACGTTAAAACTTATAAATCCGAACCATTTTTATATTCAGATGGAGTCCGGCCGGTCAGTTTTTTAAAGGTGGTATTGAAAGAAGTTTTGGAATTGAATCCTGATTCGTAGGCAATTCCTAAAATTGATAATTTACTTTGAGGATCTTTAAGAAGTTTTTTGGCATATCCGATTCTGTATTCATTAACGTACTGGAAAAAGTTCTTTTTAAAACCGGTATTGATCACATACGAAAGATGATGTGTAGAAACGGAAAGCATTTCGGAAAGCCTGATAAGATTAAGCTCACTGTCCAGGTATGGTTTCTGCCTGTTCATGATGTCTTCCAGCTGGGTTTTGATTCTTATGAGTTCTTCATCGGAGATCAGTTTTTTCTTTACCTCTTCTGTTTCCTGATCTTCATCAATAGAGATCAGCTCTTCACGCTGCTTTTCTTCCAGAGGATAGATTTCTTTCTGTTTTAAAGAATAATAACCTACAGAATAGATAACCAACAGAAAAGCTCCGTTAATGAAAAAATTCAGAGCCCTTGAATCATAGGATAAATTATAAACAACGTAGACAATATTGATGATAAAAATAATTATAGTGATGTACTCCAGCCAGTTCAGATTGATCCCTTCCGTATTGGCAGAAAACTGCTGGATCCTTTTTTTATGCTTCTGAATGGTAAAGTATGAAAGAGCGGTATAAAATATGGCCTGGAAAAGAATGAGACCTATGAAGACATAATTAAAAAGCGTCTGATCTTCAAATCCTCCAAAACGCTGCAATAAGATATTGATCCAGAAGATAACCGGAAGAATAAAGTATTTCAGGTCTGAAATTTTAAATTTAAAGGAAGGATTGGTATAAAATAATACACTGAAATAAAACATAACCGGAGTCAGAAACTGGATGATCTGAACTGAAATTATAGACTGAACATCCACCTGAGCACCTTTCACGAGTGTAAGAATCTCATCCAGCCAGAAACTTGACCATAAAAACAGAAATATCCCGAACCAGAAATTGGCTTTCCGGTTTACTTTTAACGGATTGGACAGTTTCAGTAAAGAAAGCAGAACCAATGAACCATAGATTAATACAACGATGAAACGGTTTAATTCTGATGTGTTCATTGGTTCTGATATTTTAGTTAAAGATAATCTTTATCCTATTCTTTTCCTGACAAAAATTTCGTAGCCCAGATAAATCAGCGGAAGTGACATGATTCCCAGGTACAGGGCATTATGCATTGCCGTATCCGGAGCCACCGCTATTGCATACACCAACCCGAAAAAGGCGCCTCCAAGATGGGCAGCATGTCCTATATTATCATGTTGTCTCGGATTCATCATCATATAGACCGAATATCCGAAATATAAAAGTCCGAAAAGATATCCTTTAACCGGAATAGGAATAAAGAAGATGTAAATACCAATATCCGGGATCATGGCTATGGACGCAAACAATATCCCTGAAACACCTCCACTCGCTCCTACAGCAGAATACCATGGCTGTTTCTGATAAATATAGAGCGAAAGAAAATTCCCAAGCAATATAGAACCCAAATATATGATGGCAAAACCTATGTTCCCAAAAGTCTGGATCACAATAGGGCCAAAGAAATACAGGGTCATCATATTAAAAACCAGGTGCATGATGTCGGCATGCAGGAATCCCGATGAAAGCAAACGGATGTATTCTTTTCTGTGCAGGATTGCTCCTACACTGAACTTATATTTTTCAGTAATACCGGGATTGTTAAAGGCAACAAAACTGATAATAGCTGTGATGATAATAAATAGGATGAGAATATTCATAAGTTTAATTCTTAGTTTTCGGGTTCTCCTGATTCGAACAAGTCTCCAATGACAGTACGGTCGTCATCTACAATACCGTCTCCTGTTTCTGGTTCTTCATATACTTCAGGTTCTTCTTCTACAGGTTCAGGAACGGTGATATTGATCGTTTTGACTTTAAATTTCGTAAACTGATTTCCGATCGCCTTGATTCCTTTTACTGAAATGAATTCATCAATCTGTATGGTTTCAGGATCGCGTTCCTTACCTTTATCTTTAGCAAAAACGATCTCGGCCGTGGCTCCATCTGCTACAATTACATTTTCAATGAATGATTTCGGATGTTCCGAAGGCATGAAAGTCTGTATATTCACCGTATTTTCCAGCAGGAATCTTTTGATAAAATACATTTCCTTTTCTCCGTCATAGTAAATGCAGGTTACCGGCTGTTGCGGTTTCCACTTTTCCAGGACCAGATATTCATCATCGAAGCGGTTGCCCAGATCGAAAGAGACCAGCTTTACTTCACCGTTTGTATTGATCGTCAGGATTCTGTCATCTCCTTTAAAGCTTCCCAGAAGAGTCCCCCTGCCATCGGCATTCAGTCTTCTTACCGTATCGTCAAACCAGATTTTTCTAGGAGCGAGTGTAGAAACTCCTTCCTCTTTCATATCTACTTTTTTCACGGAATATTTGGTCACGAGATTTCCTTTTGAATCCCTTCCTTTGATGGCCAGGTCGGAAAAGTCAATTTCCATTTTGTTTTTCCTGATTCTCGGATTCGGTTTTAAAAGGACAGTTACCGTTTCTGCTTCTCCATTAGGATTAGCAGAGAAATAAAGGGTTTCCGAACCTTTCTTATCGGAAGCCAGCGGATAATCCGTATTCCGGGTTACTGCCGTTACGGAAAAACGTTTCATATAGTAAGGTCCGTCCCTTCCTTCACGATAAATCATGTTGTAAACGGTTCTCTTATCGTTTTTCTTCCAGATAGCTACATGCAGAATATCTTTTCCGACGAATGTCTTGGCCTCTACCTTAACCACCTTCATCGTTCCGTCTTTTCTGAATATAATAATGTCGTCAATATCTGAGCAGTCGAACAGATACTGGTCTTTTTTCAGTGACGTTCCAATAAATCCTTCCTCGAAATTGGCATAGAACTTTTCATTAGCCACTGCTACTTTTGTGGCATCAATCGTATCGAAAATTCTCAACTCAGTTCTCCTTTGCCTGTCTTTTCCGTATTTTTTCTGGATATTCAGATAATAGTCAATGGCGTAGGCGATCAGGTTGGCAAGATGATGTTTTACCTGCTCTATTTTGCCTTCAAGGGCAGCAATATTTTCTTTAAATTTATCTAAATCGAATCTTGATATTCTTTTAATCCTGATCTCGGTCAGCTTTAAAATATCCTCCTCCGTCACTGCTCTTAAAAGATGTTTGGTGTGAGGTTTTAATCCCGCATCAATGGTTTTAATCACCTCTTCCCAGGTCTTTACTTCTTCAATATCATGATAGATCCTGTTTTCTATAAATATTCTTTCCAGTGAAGAGAAATGCCAGCTTTCCTGAAGCTCGTGAAGCTCAATTTCCAGTTCTTTTTTAAGCAGGGAAACGGTATGATCCGTATTCATTTTCAGAATATCGGAAACATTCATGAACATCGGTTTATCACCAACAATCACACATGCATTGGGCGAAATGGTTACCTGGCAGTCTGTAAATGCATACAATGCATCAATGGTTTTGTCCGGCGACACATCGTTATGAAGATGAACAAGGATCTCTACGGTATCCGAGGTATTGTCTTCGATCTTTTTGATTTTGATCTTTCCTTTTTCATTGGCCTTCAGGATAGAATCAATCAGGTCGCTTGTTGTTTTAGAGAAAGGCAGCTCAGAAATTACCAGCGTATGTTTATCTGTCTGGGTAATTCTGGCCCTGGCTCTTACTTTCCCTCCTCTTTGCCCGTCATTGTATTCGGAGACATCGAGGTAACCAGCTGTCATAAAATCCGGGAACAGCTCGAATTTCTTTCCTTTCAAATAAGCAACAGAGGCATTGATCAGTTCATTGAAATTATGGGGAAGAATTTTCGTGGAAAGCCCCACACCAATTCCTTCCACTCCCTGTGCAAGCAGCAATGGAAATTTTACGGGAAGATCAATAGGTTCGTTATTTCTGCCGTCGTAGGATTTTGCCCACTCCGTCGTTTTTGGGTTAAAGACCACTTCCAGTGCGAAAGGCGTCAGTCTGGCTTCAATATATCTTGCCGCCGCCGCAGAGTCTCCGGTGTAGATATTCCCCCAGTTTCCCTGGGTGTCTATCAGGAGCTCTTTCTGGCCAATCTGTACCATAGCATCCGTAATGGAAGCGTCCCCATGGGGATGGTACTTCATGGTATTTCCTACGATATTGGCTACTTTGTTGTAACGGCCGTCTTCCAGCTCCCGCATAGAGTGCATGATCCTTCTCTGAACAGGCTTAAGCCCATCATAGACGGAAGGAATCGCTCTATCCAGAATTACATAGGAAGCATAGTCCAGAAACCAGTCTTTATAAAGTCCAGAGACTTTCTTCAAGCTCTCACCTTCGTGCGAGTTTTCTTCTGTCGTCATCTATTTTAATCGTTATTCTCTTTATTAGTTTTTACTACTTTATTCAGAGAGAGTTTTAAATTGTTTATTTCTTTTTGGCTCAGATAAGATATTTCATATTTGAGTATGGTAGAGCCTGTGTTTTTACTTGAAATGGTAACGTATAATCTTTTAATAAAAAAAATACGGACAATTTCATATTTTATCAGCTTATATTTAGGAAATTCATCATGAAGCGACCTGTCTAAAAAAGGAATGATATTCCTGTTCTTAAAATTCAGTGCTTCTCCATCACTGTCGTACTCAAATATCTGTCTGCCATTGAGGTGAAAAATCACCAGCAGCAGGATGGGGACAATAAGGAATATATAACTTTCCTCTCCTACAGCGTGGAATCTGTATTCGTTCAACAAAAATGCTGCAATCCCAAATAAGGCCATCATCACTAGTAATGTATGAACAAAATTGTAAGCTGAAGCTTTGTTTCGGTTGCTGAGTCTCATTTTTTGCTGTGGTATTTTTTTAGTTTTTGGGTTAACCTGCTACCTCATCCAACATTTCCTTTTTATCAATATCAGGATCTTCTATGACAAGGTTTTCAAGAATAAATACCTGTCTGTCAGGTGTATTCTTCCCCATATAGAATTCCAGCAACTGATCTATAGTCTGATCTTTTCCTATTACTACGGGCTCTAAACGGATATCTTTGCCAATGAAATGCTTGAACTCATCGGGTGATATCTCTCCTAAACCTTTAAATCGGGTGATCTCCGGGTTTTTACCAAGTTCGTTCAGGGCCTTTATCCTTTCCGCTTCGGTGTAGCAGTATCTTGTTTCTTTTTTGTTTCTTACTCTGAATAACGGTGTCTGAAGAATATAAAGGTGTCCATTCTTGATCAGATCAGGGAAAAACTGAAGGAAGAATGTAATCATCAGCAGGCGGATGTGCATACCATCCACATCGGCATCGGTAGAGATAATCACCTGGTTGTACCGTAAGTCTTCAAGGCTTTCTTCAATATTCAAAGCGGCCTGAAGAAGGTTAAATTCTTCATTTTCGTATACCACTTTTTTGGTCAGTCCATAGCAGTTCAGTGGTTTTCCTTTTAATGAGAATACCGCCTGGGTTTCCACATCCCTGGATTTGGTAATAGATCCGGATGCTGAATCTCCCTCGGTAATAAAGATCTGGGTCTCCCCTTTTCTTTCATTTTTCTGGTCGTTATAATGCTGCCTGCAATCGCGGAGCTTTTTATTGTGAAGAGACACTTTTTTAGCTCTTTCTCTTGCCAGTTTCTGTATTCCTGAAAGTTCTTTCCTTTCTCTTTCTGAGATAAGGATCTTTCTTTGGATCGCTTCGGCAATTTCAGGATTTTTATGAAGGAAATTATCCAGTTTGCTTTTCAGAAAATCAATGATGAATGTCCTTACAGTAGGGCCATTCGGTCCCATGTCATTGGATCCCAGTTTTGTTTTGGTCTGCGATTCGAAAACAGGCTCCTCTACATTAATTGAGATGGCTGCAATAATAGATTTCCTGATGTCCGAAGCATCAAAATTTTTATTGAAAAATTCGCGGATCGTTTTTACATAGGCTTCACGGAAGGCATTAAGGTGCGTTCCTCCCTGTGTAGTGTTCTGTCCGTTTACGAAAGAAAAATAAGTTTCTGTCTGCGATTTGTCGGAATGGGTGATCGCCACTTCTATATCGGTATCTTTCAGATGAACGATGGAGTATAGAATTTCGTTTTCCATTTCCTCTTCCAAAAGATCTTTAAGACCGTTTTCAGAATAATAGGTTTCCCCATTGAAAAGTATTTTCAGTCCGGGATTCAGGTACGCATAGTTGCGGAGCATTTTCTCAATGTACTCCTTTCGGTATTTGAAATGAAGAAAGATATCTCCGTCCGGAATAAAGGAAATTTCAGTCCCGTTACGGTCTGAGGTATCTTTTTCGTCGTAATTTTCCGTTATAATTCCTCTGGAAAACTCGGCCATCTTCATTTTCCCTTCCCGGAAAGATCTTACACGGAAATATTCCGAAAGGGCATTAACGGCTTTGGTACCTACCCCGTTCAGTCCAACCGATTTTTTGAAGGCCTTGCTGTCATACTTACCCCCCGTATTCATTTTGGAAACGGCATCTACAACTTTTCCCAGGGGAATCCCACGGCCAAAATCACGGATGGTAACTTTACCGTCGTCCAGTTTTATTTCAATTCTTTTTCCTGCCTTCATCCTGAACTCATCGATAGAGTTGTCGAGAATTTCTTTCAGCAGAATATAAATACCATCGTCCGCAGAGGAGCCGTCCCCGAGCTTCCCGATGTACATTCCGGGGCGCAAACGGATGTGTTCCTGCCAGTCGAGGGTTCTGATATTATCTTCGGAGTAGATTGGATTTATTTCTTGTGACATATGTAATTTCAGCAAACATACAAAAGTACGAAATTGTACAAAATTATCCGAATTTTTTCGATCTGTTTTTCAGTTTTAAACCTGAAATATTGTATTATTTTTAATCAAACTCTATATTTACATAATTATTCAATTAAAAGTGAAAAATATTTACCATTTTCTCATTTTTTTCATTCCATTATTCTTAGGAGCAAATTGTATTTTTTTTAGAATCCGCCATAAGCATCGGGTTATTTTTCAAGTGAAAATATTTATTGGTTCTGCTTAGACAATTTTAACAGAAAGCATTGGTAATCGAAATTGCACAATGATTTTCTACAGTCTTTTTATATCCTTCTGTTTCATGATTGCAAAAAATAAATTAAATTCGATCCATAAACCCATGTTCATGATACAACTTCCATTATCCAAACTCTCAGATGTAGGAACTACTATTTTCAGCCAGATGACACAGCTTGCCAATGAAAATGAAGCCATCAACCTTTCCCAGGGATTTCCGGATTTCATGCCGGATCCTGAATTGCTGGATCTGGTCAACAGTTTTATTCAAAAAGGATTCAACCAATATGCTCCGATGGGTGGAATGATGCCGCTTAAGGAGGAAATTGCCAGGAAAATAGAGAACAGCCACAGCGCTGTTTACCATCCCGATTCTGAGATTACTGTCACTGCCGGAGGAACACAGGCTATTTTCACAGCCATTGCTACTTTTGTAAAGAAAGATGATGAAGTTATTATTTTTGAGCCGGCTTATGACTGTTACGAACCTACGGTAGAACTTTTTGGAGGAATTGTAAAGCGTTTTGAAATGAAAGCTCCGGACTATGAGATCGACTGGAATACGGTAAAAGGCCTCGTGAGCGATAAAACCAAAATGATCATCCTGAATAATCCGAATAATCCTTCCGGAAAAATTTTAAAAGAGAATGACCTGCAGGAACTGATCAAACTGGTAAAAGATACTTCAATCCTTATTCTGAGTGACGAGGTGTACGAGAATATTGTGTTTGACGGAAAACAACATCTGAGCATCTGCCGATATCCTGAACTTAAGGAAAGAAGTCTTCTGGTTGCTTCTTTCGGAAAGCTTTTCCATGTTACAGGCTGGAAAACCGGTTATTGTGCCGCTCCTAAAAATCTCACTGATGAATTCAGAAAAGTACACCAGTTCAATGTTTTCTGTGTAAATACCCCAATTCAGCTTGCTTTGGCTGAATACATGAAAAATGAGGAACATTACAGCCAACTGAACAGTTTTTTTCAGGAAAAAAGGGATTTCCTGAGAAAAGGTCTCGCAGGAACTTCTTTCGGACTTCTGGATTGTGAAGGAACCTATTTTCAGGCTCTCACCTATGATAAAATATCTGATAAAAACGATTTCGATTTTGCTTCCGAGCTTACGATCCGTCATAAAGTGGCAAGTGTTCCCTTTTCATCCTTCTATAAAAACAAAAGGAATGATCATGTAATCCGGCTGTGCTTTGCAAAAAAACAGGAAACACTGGAAAAAGCCATAGAAAATCTTTCCAGGCTCTAAGTTTTAGATCAGCGGGGAAAGAAGCCTGGCCATGTGCTCGAAGAAGACCTTGTATTTTGGTCTTTTCTTCCATGAATCGTAATGAATTTCTTCACAGTCGTTCATATCTCCATGAAACAGACTCTGAAGTTTTTCATTGATCTCTTTATTAAAAATCAGTGCATTGACCTCAAAATTCAGTTCCTGGCTTCTTACATCCATATTGGCTGTGCCTACACATGAAAAATCGTCGTCTATGATCATCGTTTTTGCATGAATAAAGCCTTTTTTGTAAAAGAAAACCCTCACCTTATTCTCAAGCAGCTCTTCGTAGTAAGAATATGCCGCTGCATTTACCACTCTTGAATCACCGGATTTAGGAACCATAAGCCTTACATCGACTCCGGAAAGGGCAGCCTGCTTAATTGCATTCAGCACTGTCTCTACCGGAATAAAATAAGGAGTAACAATATATACCCGTTTTTTAGCGGAAAGCACCGCCGATGCGGTACTCAGCATAATGGAGGGCTTGGTATCCGGGCCGCTGGCCGCCGTCTGAATAAGTGAGTTTCCTTTTTCCTTGCTTTTATGATCAAAGTAAAGCTGGGAAATTTCAGGAATTTTCTCTGTGGCAAAAATCCAGTTGCTGAAAAATAAAAACTGAAAATAAAAAGCCGCCTCGCCTTTAATATAAAGATGGGTATCTCTCCAGTACTGCCGGGGATTAGGATTAATATACTTATCAGAAACATTGATTCCGCCAGTAAAAACTTCTGCTCCATCCACAATGATGATCTTTCTGTGATCTCTGTAATTCACCCTGTTGGCCAATAGCCTGAAAGTAATCTTGTTGACCGGAGATACCTGGACGCCTCCTTCCTTCAGCCTTTTCAAAAGTTTACGGCCGATTTTCCCACTGCCCATATCATCATAGAGAAAACGGATGATCACCCCTTCTCCTGCCTTTTTTATAAGCAGATCAGCAAGTTTGTTGCCTATCCTATCGTTATCATAAATATAATATTCCAGGTGGATATGGTGAACTGCTCCTTCAATGACTTTAAAAACTTTTTCAAATTTCCCTTCCCCGTTGATCAGTATTTCAGCATGATTTCCCTGTGACAGTGGAGAATACCCTGCATTATAGAGAAAATTAACCGTAGTTAGAAACGGCTCTATCTCATCTTTATACTTTTCTAATGTTTTGTAATGGGTTTCCCGGATATAATTACTCACAGCCTGATAAACCTGCTTGTTGCGCTCTATTTTGAAAGTATAAAATTTATTTTTCCGGTAATTGACGCCAAATACAAAGTAGATAATAATCCCAACAACCGGCAGAAAGATGATCAGCAAGAGATAAGCCAGAGTTTTACTGGTATTTTTAGTATCCATAATGATTTTACCGGCGAGAAAGATAATTCCTGCAAGATAAAGAATCTCTAACCCTACAAGGATATAGGGAAACTGGTCGAAAAACTCTTTTATCATAGGAATGGCTTTGTGATTACTAAAGATAGTTAATTTTGCTAAAAGATCTGTGACTTTGTAACTTTATTATATTCAAAAAACCAGTCCGTTTTTAGAACTGGTTTATTTTGTCTGATTTTAAAGATTAGCTGTAACTCCAGAAAACAATTGTTTCTACAGGAACATTCCTCCAGAAGCTTCTATTCTCTGTCCATTGATCCATCTGGCATCGTCGGTACACAGAAAAGCCACAACTCCCCCAATGTCATCCGGGAGCCCGGCTCTTCCCAATGCAGTAACGCCGGAAATCATTGAATTCACATTCTGATCATCTCTTGTTCTTCCACCGCCAAAATCCGTTTCAATAGCGCCCGGTGCAATAACATTTGCTTTTATTTTACGGGAACCAAGCTCTTTTGCCATATATTTGGTCAGCATTTCCACGCCGGCTTTGATAGAGCCGTAAACAGACGATCCAGGAAGGGCAAATCTTGCAAGTCCTGATGAAATATTGATAATTCCCCCACCGTCATTAATGAAAGGAAGCATTTTCTGAGTCAGAAAGAAAACACCTTTAAAATGAACGTTGATAATGTCGTCCAACTGCTCTTCCGTAGTTTCTGTAATAGGAGAATATAAAGCTGTTCCTGCATTGTTGACCAAGAAATCTATGTTTGGACTTCCCGTTTCAGTCTTCAGGTGATCTGTAATATTTTTCACAAAGGCATCAAAGCTTTTTACATCTCTGGTATCCAGCTGGTAAGCAGCGGCTTTCTGTCCCAATGCTTTTATTTCATTGACCACCGCATCAGCTTCTTCACGGCTGTTTTTATAGGTGATAATAACATCCAATCCTTTCTGGGCAATCTTAATGGCTGCATTTTTTCCAAGCCCGCGGCTTCCTCCGGTGATTAATGCAATTTTCGTTTTTGTATTCATCTTTTATTTTATTTGGTAAATTTTACTGGTACAAAGTTGAAGAATTCTACAGAGGGAATGTTTGCCCGAATCAATCTGAAATTTGCAAAATTCAAATCATGAACGGAATTCCATAGGAGTAAAAGAAGTTTTTCTTTTGAAAAAGTTAGAAAAATGGGCAATCTCTTCAAAACCCAGCGCATAGGATATTTCGGAAACGTTCCATTTTGTCTGCTTTAAAAGAATCTTTGCCTCCTGGATCAGGCGGTCTGCAATAAATTCAGTGGTTGTTTTTCCGGTACTTTCTTTTAGTTTTTTATTCAGGTAATTTACATGAACGGCGAGCCGGTCCGCATAATCTTTTGCGGTTTTCAGTTCCAGTCTCTGATCTGAAGATTCGATTGGAAACTGTCTTTCCAGAAGCTCTATAAATAACGAAACTACTCGTAATGAAGCATCATTTGAAGCGGAAAGCTTGGCTGCAGGCTGCAGTTTCTGTCCATAATGAATCAGTTCCAGAACATAGTTACGGATCAAGTCGTACTTAAAAATATAGTCGGATGCTATTTCATTTTTTATTTTTGTAAACAGAATTTCTATTTCGTCCGCCAGCTCATCATCAATTTCAAACACGGGGATATTTCCAGGCTGAAAAATCGGAAGGTCTTCCAGCGAAAACCTGGATTGTGCCTTAATGAAGAAATCTTCAGTAAATACACAGAAACTTCCCGACTGATCAGGATCTTCAGGAACCCAATGATAAGGAACCTTTGGTGTAGCAAATAATAAAGCATTTTTCCTGATCGCAATGACTTTATCTGCATATTCTGCCCTGTTCTTTCCCCTGATAAGGCTTATTTTATAGTATTTCCTCCTGTTATAAGGCATTTCTGCAGTAGTTTTCACTCTTTCAATGGTCTGCCGGATATCAAACACGTTAAAATGCCCGATATCTTTATGAAGTCCTTTCGGAAAAATACTTTCAAGATCTTTTCCCAGTTTGGCCGTCATCTCTTTATAAAAATCTTCAAGAGACGTATGAGTGATTTTTTCCATAACTGACGATTTGTAAAATTCAAATATACAAAGTTAACGGATTTGAACCCGGAAAAATATTTTTACATTTTTCCACATCATGTGACATACCTATAGATATTTTTCTTACCTTAGTTTTTAACTAACTCATTAAAAATTAAAACTTATGAAAAATCAAAATTTAGCCAAAGGAAAAAAACTGAACAAAAAGCAATTAAGAAGCATTACAGGTGGATTAATGGACTGTATTGATCCTATGACCGGCGCCTGCAGCAAAATATCAATAGGCTGTGCACAGCTGCAATGCAGACCAGGAATAGAGCCTTAATAAAATTAAAAAGAGCCATTCTCCATAAGGATGGCTTTTTTAACGATAAAAAGAAAATGCTTCAGAGATTATCTCTGAAGCATTTTCTATTACAAACTAACTTTAATATTTTTTTATACGTTGAATCTGAAGTGCATGATGTCGCCATCCTGAACAATATATTCTTTACCTTCTACGGAAAGCTTCCCGGCTTCTTTAACCTTCACTTCGGAACCGTAAGTGATATAATCGTTATACTTGATTACTTCTGCACGGATAAATCCTTTTTCAAAATCGGTGTGAATTACTCCTGCAGCCTGCGGAGCGGTCCATCCCTGTCCGATTGTCCATGCTCTTACTTCTTTTACACCTGCTGTAAAATAGGTCTGAAGTTTCAATAAGTCGTAAGCTTTTCTGATCAGACGGTTTACTCCCGGCTCTTCAAGTCCCAATTCTTCAAGGAATATCTCTCTTTCTTCAAAAGTTTCCAACTCATTGATATCTGCTTCTATCTGTGCTGCCAGAACAACAATCTCTGCACCTTCATTTTTAGCCATTGCTTCGATCTTTTCTACCCATTCGTTGCCGTTTTTGATAGAATTCTCGTCTACGTTGCAAACATATAATACAGGCTTTTTTGTTAAAAGCTGGATATCATCAATAATGGGCTGAGTCATATCGTTTACAGGAAATTCTCTTGCATTTTTACCGTCTTCAATAAATTTTTCCAGGCTTTGAAGGGTTTCGTAAACAAGAATATCGTCTTTTTTACCTGATTTAATGAATTTTTTAGCTTTTTCAACAGCTTTTCCAACCGTTTCAAGGTCTTTAAGCTGTAATTCGATGTCAATAATTTCCTTATCTCTCATCGGATCTACAGAACCTTCAACGTGGATAATATTTCCATTGTCAAAACATCTTAAAACATGGATAATGGCTTCACATTCACGGATATTGGCAAGGAACTGATTTCCCAACCCTTCTCCTTTGCTGGCTCCTTTCACAAGGCCGGCAATATCAACGATTTCCACTACAGCAGGCAATACTCTCTCCGGGTTCACTATTTTTTCAAGCTCAAATAATCTCTGATCCGGTACAGATACCGTTCCCAAGTTCGGTTCTATCGTACAGAAAGGATAGTTTGCGGACTGTGCTTTAGCATTGCTTAAGCAGTTAAAAAGAGTTGATTTACCTACATTCGGAAGGCCTACAATTCCACATTTCATATTGTAAAATTCAAAGTTTAATATTCAATGATGCTATTCAGGTGACAGGTTCAAAGTCTGATGTTTAAAGTTTTTTCTTTATCAGCTTTGGACCCCTGAACTTTCAGCCTGCAAAGATAATGATTTTAAAGGGAGTTTCATAATAAAAAAATCTGCCGGTAATTTGGCAGATTTTGAATAATTTTTTGTTCACCCATTTAGTTTTTATGGGTTATCTCCGGTAGCTTCCTGTGCTAAAGGCACATCGTTGGGAGTTTCCTGTAAGGTTTTATCTAAAGTGAATAAAGATTCATCCGTAGCACGGTCGCCACCTGCAATTTTCAGTTTATCGATCAGGTTGCTGGCCAGTGTTTCTTCTTCGATCTGTTCCTGTACGAACCACTGCATAAAGTTCCAGGTAGCCCAGTCTTTTTCTTCCAGCGCCAGGTCTACAATTCTGTAAATGGCTGTAGTATTGTCAACTTCGTGTTTAAATACACCGTCAAAACATGCTGTTAAAGATTCAGGGTCTGCCGGAGGAGCCGGGATGGCATCTACTTTTGGTTTTCCTCCCCTGTTGAGCACGTATTCCATAAATTTAATAGAATGATTTCTTTCTTCCTGAGCATGTCTGTAAAGGAAATTGGCAATTCCCTGATATCCTTTATCATCTGCCCAGATCCCGTACGATAAAAAAACATGAGATGCATGAATTTCTTTGTTCATCTGATCGCTCAATGCTTTTTCAATGGTTGGGGAAAGTCTGTTGGTATTCATAATGATATATTTTTTGGTGATTATGGAAATATTAATGCAAAAATGGTTCCGTCTGGAGATTATTTTTAACCAATTACTTTAAATTTCATTTATATGCAACTGATTTTCATTCATTTGAGCTAATAATTTATAGTTATTCTAAAATAAAAACCAGTCCTTCTGAACTGGTTTTCTTTATTTTCTTAAATTGTTTTTATTTAATTTTCCTTGCCATATAATCGCTTTCATTTCCAAGTCTGTCTACTGCTTTTACGGCAACTGCATTCAGCTTCCTGCCGCCTTTAGATTTCGGGATATCTCTTGAAAGATTGTCTAATGTAAGAATTTCTGTTTCCCAGACTCCGTCGTATTGGGTAAAAAGAATCCATTGGAAAACATTTCCTATATTTTTGGTACTCCAGCTGGCCTGTACAAAACTGCCATTATCCGCTGTAAATAATGTTGGGGTCTGTAATGGAACAGCTTTTATCCAAGGTGTTTTGGGAACTAATGCTTTCTCGCTGTAAGGGCCGTTTTTCAGGGTTGGCAGCATGTTTGCGTTTTTCGTTAACCCTGCAATACTCCAGTGAATTTCTCCGGCATCATTCTTTAAAACCTGTCTGGAAATTTGAATCTGGTTTTTAATTTCTGTTGGCCGGTCTGATACTTTAATCTCAACGGTATTGAGTCCCGGCCAGAGATGGCGGTTCATTGTATTTTCAGATTTCCACCAGTTCAGCAATGCTTCAAAGCCCTGACCCTGGGCATCTATCGGCCAGTAAAGCTGTGGAGAGAAATAATCCACCCAGCCCTTATTCAGCCATAATTTTGCATCTGCATATAATTCGTCGTATTGCGAGGATCCTACAATTCCTGCCGGGTATCCGGGTTTCCAGATCCCAAAAGGACTGATCCCAAATTTTACATAATCTTTCTCAGCATGGATTTCTTTGTAAATTCTTTCTACAAATTTATTAACGTTATCTCTTCTCCAGTCTGCTCTGGATAATGTTCCTCCATTTTTCAGGTATTCGTTCCAGGTTGCATTATCGGGAAAATCCGCTCCCCTGTTGTAAGTGGCATAAGGGTAAAAATAATCATCAAAATGAATGGCATCGATATCATATCTTTTCACAATATCTTTTACAACATTGGAAACATGGCCCTGCGTTTTAGGGTTAGCAGGATCGAACCAATACATCCCGTTCTTTAATCTGACAACAATATCAGAAAGTTTATTTACCATAGACAGACTGTTTACCGCTCCTCCATTGGTATGATGGGCACGGTAAGGGTTTAGCCACACATGCAGCTCCAGACCTCTTTTATGGGCTTCCTCAATCCAGAACTGAAGAGGATCATAGTTCGGGTAAGGTGCTGTCCCGGTCTGCCCGGTCAGAAAATATGACCACGGTTCTATATTACTTGTATAAAGGGCATCTGCAGAAGGTCTGATCTGGAAGATTGCCGCGTTGAAATTGTTATCTTTCAGCATATCCAGCATGCTGATGGCTTCTGCTTTCTGCTGATCAACTGTTAAATTATTTCTTGAAGGCCAGTTGATATTCGCTACACTTGCGATCCAGGCTCCGCGGAATTCTCTTTTAACTTCCGGAAGAACCGTTCTGAAGTTTTCATCCGCAGGTGGTACTGGTGTTACAGGTTTTACTGTGGTAACCGGATCTTTTGGTTTTACAGGATTATTGGGTTTGGAAGTATTTTTAGCCGGAGTTGTTTTTACAGTATTGTTCTGTACGGAGCAACTGGTATATGATGCAAAAACGCCGGCCAGAACGGTAAGCTTTATAATATTCATTTTCATCGTCTGCAAACTGCTTTAAATTTATTTTTTCTAAGAGATTATTATGCCAAAATAAACATTTTAAGACATAGTCTAATAAAAAAGCCCCGAAAAATTCGAGGCTTTTCTAGTATATATAAGAATTTCTTATGCTTTCGCTGATCTTTCCACTCTTTTTCTTTCTTCTTCGGAAAGGAGTTTCTTTCTCATTCTGATGAAGTTTGGAGTTACTTCAATGGCTTCATCACCCTGGATATATTCCATACATTCTTCCAGTGAGAATAAGATTTTAGGTGCAACACCGGTATCTTTATCTTTTCCTGAAGCTCTCATGTTGTTCAGCTGTTTTGCTTCTACGATGTTTACCACCAGGTCTCCTGGTTTGTTTTGTTCACCAATGATCATCCCTGCATAGATTTCCTCACCCGGATCAACAAAGAATTTACCTCTGTCCTGTAGTTTAGCGATAGAATATTCTGTAGCAGGACCTTGAGTTTTGCTGATCAACACCCCGTTGTTTCTTCCAGGAATTGCTCCTTTGAAAGGCTTATATTCTGTGAAACGGTGAGCCATAATAGCTTCACCTGCAGTAGCAGTTAACATCTGAGAACGTAGTCCGATCAAACCTCTTGAAGGAATTTCGAATTCCATATGCTGCATTTCACCTTTAGTTTCCATGATGTGAAGATCACCTTTTCTCTGAGTTGCCAAATCGATAACTCTTGAAGCATATTCTTCAGGAACATCAACAACCAAAGATTCGTAAGGCTCACATTTCTCACCGTCAATTTCTCTAAGGATAACCTGTGGCTGACCGATAGTCATTTCGTAACCTTCTCTTCTCATCGTTTCGATCAAAACTGACAAGTGAAGAATACCTCTACCAAAAACAAGGAACGTATTGGCATCATCAGTCTGTTGAACTCTTAACGCAAGGTTTTTCTCAAGTTCTTTTGTCAATCTTTCTTTAAGGTGGTTAGACGTTACATATTTACCGTCTTTTCCGAAGAAAGGTGAATTGTTGATGGAGAACGTCATGTTCAATGTAGGCTCATCAATAGCAGTTCTTTCCAATGGCTCAGGATTTTCAAGATCTACAAATGAATCCCCGATCTGGAAGGAATCGAAACCAACAACAGCACAGATATCTCCTGCCTGTACTTCAGTTACTTTTTTCTTTCCTAAACCTTCGAAAACATAAAGTTCCTTTACTTTTCCTTTTACCACTTTTCCGTCTGCCTGTGCAAGACCGATCCATTGAGATTCTTTAAGTTCACCTCTTGTTACTTTCCCGATTGCAATTCTTCCTAAGAATGAAGAATAATCAAGGGAAGTGATCTGCATCTGAAGGTTACCTTCTGTTACTTTCGGTGCAGGAACATATTGTAAAATCCCATCTAATAATGGTAAAATATCTTCAGTTTGCTCTAATGAAGTGTTGAACCAACCTTGTTTTGAAGATCCGTAGAACGTTGGGAAATCCAACTGCTCTTCAGTAGCTTCAAGGTTGAAGAATAAGTCGAATACCTGATCGTGAACTTCGTCCGGACGACAGTTAGGTTTATCTACTTTATTGATCACCACTAAAGGTCTAAGTCCTAATTCCAATGCTTTCTGAAGTACGAATCTTGTCTGAGGCATAGGTCCTTCAAAGGCATCAACCAATAGAATTACCCCATCCGCCATTTTCAAAACTCTTTCTACCTCACCACCGAAATCGGCGTGACCAGGAGTATCGATTACATTAATCTTAGTATCTTTATAGGTAACAGAAATATTTTTGGATAAGATCGTAATCCCTCTTTCTCTTTCAAGGTCATTGTTATCCATTATTAATTCTCCACTTTCCTGATTTTCTCTGAAAATGTTTGTAGCATGAATAATCTTGTCAACCAAAGTCGTCTTCCCGTGGTCAACGTGTGCGATAATCGCAATATTTCTAATGTTTTGCATGAATGATTTTTACGGGTGCAAAAATAGTGTTTTTTAATGAATAATGAGCAAGAATATGGATTAATTAACAAATTCATAATGAGGAAGTTCCCCATTTCGTTCTGTTAAAGCTTTAAAATTGAAGTTTTTATAAATCAATTCAATTTGAAGTTTAGAATAGGTTATTAAGTTTAAAATTAATCTTAATAATATTTTTTCAAAAAATAAATACATATAGCCTGAATCAAAACGATAAGCGCAAATTTCAGTAAAAAAGATGTTTTTGAAATTTTATGCCTGAAAATAAGCATTCCTAAAACGGCTCCCACAGTTCCTCCTATAAAAGTTATTCCTAAAAGCGTATTTTCCGGGATTCTTCTTTTATGTTTGACTGAAAGCCTCTTGTCCCATCCAAAAACGATGAACGCAAACAGGTTTAATGTAAGCAGGATATATAAAATGATCATAGTGCAAAAGTAATTAAATAAACGGTGGCTTGATTTTCCCGGATTACATAAAAAAAGCTGCTTTTTATAAAAAAGCAGCCTTCGCATTATTTGTATCTAACAAATTATTTTTTAGCCTTTACATCAACACCAATTTCGATGTCTTTGCTGATCATCCATTCAGCAGGATCTGCTTCTGAAGTACCGAATTTAAGTCCCCAGTCTGCTCTGTTTACTGTAAATTTAGCCTGAACAGAAGCTGAATTATCTGTTACATCTACTTTAGCAGGGAACTTTACATTCACTGTTTTTCCTGATAATGTAAGGTTTCCGCTTACTGTTTTATTAGCTCCTGCAATTGCATCTTTAGGCGCATCTTTCAGATCTGTAACACTTGTAATTTTGAAATCTGAAGTAGGGTTTTTCGCTACATCAAAGAAGTCAGGATTTTTCAGGTGAGCTTCAAGATCTCCAGGTTTTTTATCTTTTTCAGTTACTGAAGCAGGATCTACTTTGATAGTGTTCATATCGATTACAAAGTTTCCGGCAGTTAACTGACCTCCTTCAACGCTAAGATCTCCTGATTTTACGTTAAGTGTTCCCCAACGAGGAGCCATTCCTCCTTTGTGGAAAGCTTTCCAGTTAACTACTGAAGTAGCAACATCCACTGCCAGTACCTCTCCTTTACTTTCTGCCACTTTCTGTTCTGTAGCTGTAGCAGCAGTATCTGCTGATTTTTCTTTATTACAAGATGCTGCAAGCAATCCTACTCCTACCAATGCAATTACACTAAGTTTTTTCATATTATTTATTGTTTTAAAAAAATTTAATTAAAATTTAAATTTCAGGATTCAAAAATAGAAAAACCATACCACATATTATCTTAACATACATCAAGAAATAAAAAATTTTATTCTTACTTAAGATATGGCAGCCTGAAATGACCGTCCGAAATTATTTCACTCCATAGCAAAATTGCCTATTTTAGCTGTTTAAAATTTAAAATGAACACAACAAGCTATATAAAACAAATTCTTGATATCCCTGAAAAAAGCATCAGCAACACCCTTCAATTATTGGCAGAAGACTGCACCATTCCTTTTATTTCCCGTTACAGGAAAGATAAGACCGGAAATCTTGATGAAGTCCAGATCGAACAGATCTCAAAAATAAGCAAACAGTTTGAAGAAATCATAAAGCGAAAGGAAAGTATTTTAAAATCAATTGAAGAACAGAACGCTTTAACCTCAGAATTAAAACAGAGAATAGAAGAAAGCTTCGATATTGTAGAGCTTGAAGATTTATACCTGCCCTTCAAAAAACGTAGAAAAACAAAAGCGGATACTGCAAAAGAAAAAGGATTGGAGCCCTTAGCAAAGATCATTATGAGCCAGAAAAATAACGACTTGACGTTTCTGGCATCAAAATACCTCAATAATGATGTTCCTTCTGAAGAAGAAGCACTTCAGGGAGCAAGGGACATCATGGCGGAATGGATTAACGAAAATATGTATGTGCGTAAAAACCTGCGCCGTATGTTCCAGCGTAAGGCTGTAATTACTTCCAAAGCCGTTAAAGCCAAAAAAGATGAAGAAGAAGCTCAGAAATTCTCCCAATATTTTGAATGGGAAGAGAATCTTAACAGAACTCCTTCTCACAGGCTTCTGGCCATGCTCAGAGCCGAAACAGAAGGTTTTGTAAAACTGAATATCGGGATTGACAAGGACGAAGCCGTTGATTTTATCGAAAAAGCCATCATCAAATCTAATAATGAAAGTTCAGAACAGATTGCTCTGGCTATAAGAGACAGCTACAAAAGACTTCTGGAACCTGCTATTTCCAATGAAGCTTTGCAGGAAGCTAAAGAAAAAGCCGATAAAAAAGCAATTGAGATATTTTCTGAAAACCTGAGCCAGCTGCTTCTGGCCCCACCTTTAGGCGAAAAAAGAATTCTGGCAATTGATCCGGGATACAAAAGCGGCTGTAAAGTAGTCTGTCTTGACGAAAAGGGAGACCTTCTGCATAATGAAACCCTCTACCCTCACGCTCCGCAGAATGAAAGCGGAATGGCCATGAAAAAGATCCGTTCTATGGTCAATGCCTACAATATTGAAGCAATTTCTATAGGGAACGGAACCGCAAGCCGTGAAACAGAGTTTTTCATTAAAAAAATTGCTTTTGACAGGCCGTTGCAGGTTTTCGTGGTTTCGGAGGCCGGCGCATCGGTGTATTCTGCAAGCAAAATTGCAAGGGATGAATTTCCGTCTTATGATGTGACGGTACGCGGTGCTGTTTCAATCGGGAGAAGACTGGCCGACCCTCTGGCAGAACTGGTGAAAATTGATGCAAAATCCATTGGAGTGGGACAATACCAGCATGATGTAGACCAGACACAATTGAAAAACGAACTCGATTCTACTGTTATGAAGTGTGTAAATTCTGTAGGAATCAACTTGAACACTGCAAGTAAATCACTTTTGAGCTACGTTTCAGGAATTGGAGAGAAAATGGCGGAAAATATCATCAGTTACCGGACGGAAAATGGAGCCTTTGAAGATAGAAAGCAACTAAAGAAAGTCCCGAGACTTGGCGAAAAAGCTTATCAGCAGGCAGCTGCCTTTGTAAGAATTGCCAATGCCAAAAACCCGCTCGACAATTCTGCCGTACACCCTGAAGCTTATGGAATTGTAGAAAAAATGGCCAAAGATTTGGGAATTAAAACCAATGAACTGATTGCCAGCAAAGAAAAAACAGCTTTGGTAAAACCTGAAAATTATGTGACCGAGGAAATAGGGATTTTAGGCATTAAAGATATTTTAAAAGAGCTTGAAAAACCGGGATTAGACCCAAGAAAAGCGGCTAAAGTATTCGAATTTGATCCCAATGTAAAGAGCATAAAAGATTTAAAACCCGGAATGATCCTTCCCGGAATTGTCAATAACATTACAGCTTTCGGATGTTTTGTAGATATGGGAATTAAGGAAAGCGGACTGGTTCATATTTCCCAGCTGAAAGACGGCTTTGTTTCCGATGTGAACGAGGTGGTAAAGCTTCATCAGCATGTCCGTGTAAAAGTAACGGAAGTAGATGAAGCCAGAAAAAGAGTACAACTAAGCATGATTTTATAGTTATCTGTAAGATCTTCAATATTATAATCAACAAAGTAATCATACCTTGAAATATAAAAATTTAATTTTCGACCTTGACGGAACTCTTTGGGATTCCAGAGCCACAATTATCAAAATATGGAATGATGTTTTAAATAAACATGGGCTGATCAAAAAAGATTTGAAACCTGAAGATATGAACCAATATATGGGCTTGCTCGCCGATCATATTTTAAAAGATATGGTTCCAGGAATTTCCGATCAGCTGATTTTTGAGGTCCTTTCTGAAATTGTACAGGAAGAAAATAAGATCCTTCACAAATATGGTGGTATTCTTTATGAAGGTGTAGAAAAAACACTGAAAAACCTGGCAAAAAGCCACAGCCTTTTTATTGTCAGCAATTGCCAGGACGGATATATAGAATCGTTTTTAGCTTTTAATAACTTCGGTGATCTGTTCACCGACTTTGAATCTTATGGCCGGACCAGGAAGCCAAAAGCTGAAAACATCAAGCTGATTATGGAAAGAAATAATTTAAGCACTGAAAGCACAGTTTATATTGGTGATACGCAAACCGATTACAATTCTGCAAAAATGAATCATCTACCGTTTATTTTCTGTGGATATGGCTTTGGAAAACTGGAGACCCCTGAATATCAGCCTTCAGTTTCAAAATTTCCGGATATAGAATTTTATATTTAAACCAAAAACCTCAAAAAAAGCTGCACAATAATCTGTGCAGCCTTTATTTTTGAGCCTAGAAACTCATATCAATCTAATCTGATGTCTGACATCCGATATCTTTATTTGAAATCTTTAGAATCTCTTCTTGGTGCCTTTACTTCCGGCCATTTCACTGTTTCTCCTTTATCATCCTGAGGCAGTATTCTTTTTTCTCTGCTGGTGAATTCAGGGTCTTCAGATGCCATATAAGCCAAGGCTGCCGTTAAAACCACATTGTTTTTTACCTCGTCAAAAACAATTTTATCATATGTATCTTTCGTTGTGTGCCAGGTGTACCCGAAATATCCCCAGTTCAGGGAACTTAAAGAAAATCCCGGCACTCCTGCCGCTACGAATGATGCATGGTCGGACCCCCCGCCGCCCGGCATTCCCGGGAAATCTGTTTTAATCTGGTCTCTTACCGTTTTCGGAACTCCGTTCAGCCATTTCCCGATATAGTTGTAAGAATCTACGAATCCCTGGCCGCTGATATTAACCACCCGTCCCGTTCCGTTATCCTGATTGAATACAGCCTGTACTCCTTTTATAATCTGCGGATTATCTGCAACAAATCCCCGCGAACCGTTTAATCCCTGCTCTTCACTGCCCCACAGCCCTATCACTATAGTCCTTTTATTGTTCGGGTAATATTTTTTCAATATTCTCATGGTTTCCAGCATCGTCAGGGTTCCTGTTCCGTTGTCTGTTGCTCCCTGAGCTCCGTCCCAGGAGTCCAGATGCGCAGAAAGAATCACATATTCTTCAGGCTTTTCTTTTCCTTTGATGATTCCGATCGTGTTAAAACTTTTCGCTTCAGGAAGAACCTTAGACTGTGTTTCGATTTTAATTTTGGGCTTTGCCCCTTTTTCTGCCATTCTGTAAAGCATTCCGTAATCTTCCACATCAATGTCGATCATTGGGATCTTTGATGTTTTAGCTCCGAAAATCCTGTTGGCTCCCATGATTCCGGTCCAGTTGGAAATGGCAATTCCTGCTGCTCCTGCTTTTTCCAAAGCTTCGGGAAGAGTATTGTTGTCATACCCGATATTTTTCACATAGTCGCGGAAGTCTTTTCCTGCCTGCTCTTTTTCTGCTTTCAGTTTTTCGTACAGTTCCGGGGTTGCAAATTCTTTGATCTGCTCATCGGAACGCCCGATCTTCTGATATTGTGCTATCAGAACAATTTTCCCTTTCACAGAGGGAATCCATGCATCAAATTCAGCTTTGGAAGAAACTTTCGGAAGGATAATCACCTCGGCTTCTATTGCTTTTTTTGTTGCCGGGCTCCATGCAAGCTGTGTTGCTGTTAATGATTTTACGCGCGGGTACACCATATCTACGTGGGTAATTCCACGCTGCCATCCTTTCCAGGTTCCAAACTGCTGAAGGCTGGATTCTATCCCCCAGGAACGGAGTTTAGCGGCAGACCATTCGTTGGCGGCTAACATTTCCGGCGTTCCCACCAGTCGGGGACCAATACCGTCCAGAAGTTCATAAGCCATATTTTCCAGCTGAGAACTGTTGTTGATTTCATCTACAAAGCTTTTTACGACAGGATCCAGCTTTTCTTTAGGATCAACCTTCACCTGAGCCCATGAGAACTGGGCGGCCAGCACAATAGCAGGCACAGCAAAAAATCTATTTATCTTCATAACATATATTGAATGCTTAAAGATAACAGAATTTGCCTGAATAAAGAAGAAAATTCACGGATAAGAGGAATATTTTACAGATTTTCCGGTTTGATTTCCACAAAAAATTAACTCAAAAGTGATCGTCTTAAAGTTTAATTCAATATTTATTATTTTTCATTGATAAAGGCCTGTTCATCTGCCGAAAGAATTATTGCATCTTCCTTTTCTTCTTTCACAGGAACATTCTCCCAGATGTTCTTACCGAAATCTACTCTCTGGGAAAGACCTTCTTTATTTGATTTTTCAAAGGTGTTATAAATAATTTCCCGGCTGAATTTTCTTTCATGTTTCTTGCCGAGATAGAAAGCAGAATATTTATCCCCTTCGAATCTGGTAAGCGCCGGTAAATACATTCCGTCTTTCTTATAAAAATCAAAGATGAGCGAGGCATCTCCAAGCTGATAATCGTATTCTACTCCATCAGCTGTTTTTCTTCTTACCGGAGGATAGCCCGTCTGAACATAATGTACTTCGAAGTAAGTAATCACCTTATCGGTTTTATTATATTTAAACTCTCCTTCCAACTCGATTCCTACACCCGATTTGATTTTAAACTTAATCAGCTGTTCATCGCCCTCTTCAAAGATCATCTTTCCTGAATATTTTGCCCCGTCACTTTTTATGTGATTAAGTGTACGGTTCAGTTCAAAATTGAAGAAATAATTCCCCATATACTCATGGGAAAATTCATTGGTCCCGGTTGTAAAAATACTGTCTCCTTTTACGTTCTTCAGGTACTTTACATTATTCAACTGCATCTGGAGGATCTCATCATAATTTTTCCTGATACCATCCTTGTAATTGTAATGATTGCTTTTGCTCCACAATTTTGTTTCAGCAATGACGAGGAAATAGAGTTTATTGTTATCCAGTTTTTTTTCTTTATAAACCACATCATACAGGGAAGGCTCGTTATAATATCTTTTATGGTAATTCTTGCTTACATCTCCGAGAAGCTTCCTGATATCTACGCTGACTATTTTTACTTCTCCAACATTTTTGTAAGCAGGAGTCAGCTTAATCCGGGAATTAAAAGCTGTAACTATTTTCTTCTGATATCCTGAAGCCGAAATTTCAAAATTCCGGGCATCCTGGCTTACGGGTGCAAATCCGTCCTCATTGGTATAAACAACCTGATTAGAAAGAATGACTCTTGCATGCGGTATAGCTTTATCATTTTCCGAATCGATTACTTTTAACCTCTGAGCAGAACAAAGCCCAGCGAAAAGAATCATTAAAAGATAAGAGTATTTCATGGTTGGAAATTAATTTTAAATCAACTTCCACAAATATATGCCCGGACAGGGAACTGAGATAATTTTCTAATGAAATTTAATAGTATTTTAACTATAAAGCCCACCTAAATTGTAAGGCGAGAAAGACATAAAAAAGCCGGCTCTGTGAGCCGGCCGGGGAACGAATTATTTTTTAGCTTCTTCTACAGAAACTTTTCTGAATTCTTTGAACAGTTTGCTAAGTTCCAATGCTGATTTACGAGCTCTTGTACCTGCCGCTTTGTTTCCTTTTTCTGCTTGTTGGTTAGCCTCAGTTGCGAACGCTTCGAATTCAGCGTTAATTTTTTCAATTAGTTCTTTCATTATTTTTAAAATTTAGGCTGCAAATATAGGTTTTATGGTAATTCCAGCCTAACCGTGAAAGAAAAAGTTTGAGTTAAAATGCTATTTTTTTCTGCTATTTCACGATCCTTTTGGTTTTCTTTACATTAAAATTAAAAATTCAGGGCTTTCTTTAAATTTTACAAGGCCTGGAAACCATAATTCAACTATTTTTCATTGATTAATCTGATCTATTTATTCTTATTCCAAAGTTGCAGGATTTTGAACTATATCTATCAATACCTGTAACTAATAACATATATATTATCTATTACTAAATGAAGATTTTTATAAAAACTGTAATGATTAAATTAATGAAACTGTATCCTTTTTTGAATACAATAATCTTCTAAATTTGAATAAAAAAGATTCATGAATATAATTTCAAAATTTACTGTGGGTTCTGAAGAAGGCATTTCTGATCTTATAACCATTATCGATTCATCAGTTTATACCCTTCACAAAGAACGGGTTCCTGAAGAAAATATCAAAAAATATATAGCCAACGAGATTGATCCCAGAAAAATGATCAATGACCTGAATGACCTCTCCAATCAGCTTATAATTACTTATGCAGATGAAAAACCTGCCGGATACAGCATTCTGAAGAGCAGTTCCACTCATGCTGCACTGCCTGAAGGAAAAAGAGCAACCGAAATCAGCTTTGTTATACTTTCCGAGTTTGATTCACCGGAAATCCGACAGTCGCTTTGGAAAAAATGCCGTTCTGCAGCCAGCTTTACGGATATCATATGGCTTAATATGTTGGTTCATGATCCTCTTTTGGAGTTTTTTAAAGAATCGGGTTTCATTATTGTTGCTGATGCCACTGCCGGACCTTTCCATCTGCCATCTCACATCTTGAGTCTGGAAATCAATAAGAATTAATTTTTCAGGAAATTATCAAATCAATCTACATAATATGGCAAGATAAAGGGTTTTGAAGAAAATTGACAAAAACTATCATATTCATTATGATTACGTTAATCAAATAACTTTAAATTCATACAGGTTTACTTATCTTTGATTTTTATAATTTTGATATCATGAGCGATCAGCTGGAAACTATTGGGGATTATTACAAACGTGTGCGGAACGAGCAGATTAAAATGTTTGATTCCGATGATTTTGAAACGGGAAAATCCCATTTCAATGTTTCAATGCGGAGATACTGCAGTTTTAAAAGCCCTTACAACCGCCGTGATTATTATAAAGTAAGCTTTATTATCGGGAAAGGTACATTCCAGTATGGTCATCATAAGCTGTATGTTGATCGTCCTGCCCTCTTTTTTCCGTCACCTAATATTCCGTACTCCTGGGAATGTGAGGGGAATTTTCAGGAAGGATATTTCTGCCTCTTCAATCAGGAATTTTTCAGCGGAAATACGGAATTCAATCTATTTAAAAAGACTTCACTTTTCAAGGAATGGAGCAAACCCATTGTATTTTTAACGGATGAGCAGACACAGCTGGCAACCCTTTATTTTGAGCAGATGTACAAGCTGAATAACTCAACCTATCCATTCCGGTGCAGCAGTATCAAAAGCCATCTCGCTTCTGTGATGCATCTTGCCCTGGAGAACCGTGTAGATGACATTCATCCTAATGAGCTTCCGGCCAACATCCGTTTATACCGCTTATTTGATGAGCTTCTCAACAAGCAGTTTCCTCTGGATTCCCCAGCCTATCCGCTGGCTTTGAAAACAGCTTCTGATTTTGCCGATCATCTTAACGTACATGTCAATCATCTGAATTCTTCAGTAAAATCGGTAACACAGCTTACCACTACGCAGATCATCAAGGAAAGGGTATTTGAAGAGTCCAAAAATCTGCTGAAATACACTAACTGGGACATCGCCGAAATAGGATATACTCTTGGGTTTGAGCAGCCATCTCATTTCAACAATTTCTTTAAAAAGCATGCCGAAGTTTCACCATTGAAATTTAAAAACGCATTTTAAATCTTTGATTTTTGTAATTTTTACTTTGTCTTTTAAAATTGGTTTCAGGTATTCCTGATTTATTTTTGCATAGTAAAATAACGAATGATTATGTTATTGAAAGAAGCATCTGAAAAAAGAATCAGATTAATAACCATTATGGCCTTTGTGTCGATCCCGCTTTCCGGGTTTGTCACAGATATTTATTTGCCTTCCTTCCCATCGATGGCAAAGGAGATGCATGTCTCTGAAAAAGATATCCAGATCACATTAACGTCTTATTTACTCAGCTATGGAATTTCACAGCTTTTTGTCGGGGGGATTCTGGACAGTATCGGGCGCTACCGTCCAAAGCTTGTTGCCTTGTTCCTTCTGATCATCAGCAGTATTCTGATTACGATGACGGACAGTATTCTGCTGATCTGCCTGCTGCGTATTCTCCAGGGAGCCGCAGTTTCTGTACTGGTTGTAGCTACACGGGCTATTTTTGTAGATCTCTATGATTCTGAAAAAGTAAAACATTATTTGAGCTATTTCACGATCGTCTGGTCGTGCGGCCCTATCCTTGCTCCATTTTTAGGAGGATATCTTGAAAAGCTGTTTAACTGGCATGCCAATTTCTATTTTCTTGCTTTTTATGCGGGAATGCTGTTCCTTTTTGAATGGTTTTTCAGTGGTGAAAGTCTGCCGGAAAGAAAAAAACTTAATCTTTCCGAGAACATCAGTCTTTATAAAATGATGCTGAAAAACAGGATTTTTATGCTGGGGATTTTCATTTTAGGACTTAGTTACTCTATTGTAATGCTTTTCAATATCACAGGTCCTTTTATCATTGAAAATACGTTTCATTTTACGCCGGTTATTATCGGATACTGTACCCTGATATTAGGATTTTCATGGATGATTGGCGGTTTTATCGGAAAAAGAAGGCTAAAACTTGATTTTAAGGAAAGGATTTTACAGCCTATTATTTTACAGCTGATCCTGATTACAGGACTGATTGCAACCAGCTTTTATGCAGAGAGTCTGTTCATCATGGTTCCTTTTGCCTTTTTTATTCATATCTGTTCGGGAATCCTGTTTACTTCATTTTTTACGACAAGTATGTTGTATTTCCCTAAAAATGCGGGTACAGCCGGCGGATTGATGGGTGGGCTGGTGTATGTGATCACGTCTATCACAAGTTTTATAATTTCGGTAAGCGGAAACGTTACGGAACAGCAAGGCCTCGCCTGGCGCTATCTGGCAATTGCTATTATACTTTTAGGAATTATCCTGGTCATGCACCAGGCTGTTAAAAAAGAACAGGCAGAGAGTTAGTCTCTGCTTTTTTATTTATCCATATTTACTCTTCGGCAAGCAGGTTACTTTTTAAGATAATATTTTTAATTAAAGCTTCCTTATAGCTCCAGTAATGACTATTTTTTGGCACTGATTTCCGAATGATCAGAAATAGCAAAGATATTAGCATCATTCATTAAGTCAGTCGTATTTTTTATTTCATTAAAATAAGAAATATTCCTGTGATTTTTCAAGAACGGTAAAAAAATTGAATGGTTTGTTTTTATAGGAAATTTCAATTTATTTATTCATCTTTTTTTAAATAGTTTTTAGTAAATTTTAAATAAATCCCAATAAAGAGTATTATACATTTAAAAATCATCTCATTTACAAGACATATTAATTTGTATTATAGATATTTATAAAAAATTTAATATTAAATTTTGTTTTAAATATTTTTTTTATTTCCTTTGCTAGGGATATAAAAAATCCAAAACTAAAAAAAACTTATAACCAATAACATGAGCTTTAAATTTCTTTGGCTTGCATTTTTTTGCTGCTTACCGGAATTTATATTTTCTCAAAACTATTCCATAAGCGGAAGAAGTGTTGAGGAAAATAAAGCGATTGCTTATGCTTCATTAGTTCTAAAAAAAGATTCAGTAACAATCTCAGAAATCATATCAGATAGTATCGGGAATTATAAGTTCAGTGACCTTACTTCGGGACATTATACTCTTTATGGAAGTTACTTGGGAATTAATATCCAAAAAGAAATTAACCTTACACAAAATCTGATACAAAACATAAACTTTCCTTCCGGAACTAACCAGATAGAAGAAGTAAGGATGACAGGAAAAAAGGCTTTGATTGAGCGAAAAGTTGACCGCCTGATCTTCAATGTGGAAAATTCCACTGCTGCTGCAGGAGGTGATGTAATGGATGTTCTTAGGGTCGCACCACGAGTGAAGGTTCAGAATGACCAGATCTCAATGGTTGGCAAGAGTGGCTTATCCGTTATGGTGGATGAAAGAATCATCCAGCTTACCGGTGATGATCTCATCAATTATCTAAAAACCATAAAGTCCGAAAATATAAAAAGTATTGAAATCATTACCCTGCCGCCTTCCAAATATAATGCGGAAGGAAACAGCGGAATTGTCAATATAAAAACAAAAAAGGCAAAATCCAATTCATGGAACGGAAATATCAGCACTACTTACAAACAAGCAACATATGCTACGGGTTCAGGTTCTGCGTCCTATAACATAAAAAAAGATAAAATAACATTAAGCAGCTCGGCTTCATACATATATGGTTCGCTAGGTCCTACAGAAAGCAATAAAATTTACTACCCGGACCTGATATGGCAGGAAACAAATAACAGAAGAGACCGGACTAATTCTGCTTCATTCAATGTAGGACTGGATTATGAAATTTCCAAAAAATGGTCTATGGGATTAGTATTTAACCATGCTAACAACAAGCCTGTTGTATTTGACAATAATATCAGTCAGCTGACTGATACAGCAGGCAATAACATAGATTCACTTTTTATAACAAAGGGCAGAAATGAAAGAAAAAGAATTTCCAACCAGTTAAATTATCACGTTGTCTATCTGATAGACTCTGTAGGACGAAAGCTTTCTCTGGACTACGACTTTTTCAATTATGTCAATGATTCCTATCGACCGTTTAACACAATAAAAACATTCTCGGGAAATTCGGTTCCTTTAACTTCTGCCATTAATAAAGGAGAACAGAATATCCGCAACAATTCCATTAATATCGATATGGAGCATCCGCTGGAGTGGATCAAGCTAAATTATGGTGCCAGAGCATCTTTTATCACAACTGAAAATGATTTTAAATACTTCAAGGTTAACGATAATACCACAGAGCTAGATACTAATCAAAGTAATCTTTTCAACTATACAGAAAACACACAATCGTTGTATTTTTCAGGGTATAAAAAGATAGCTGATGAATGGGAAATTAAATTGGGGATGAGAATGGAAAACACTCAAACCGAAGGTATTTCCGCAACGTTACAGGAAAGAAACAAAATGAAATTCACTAAATTTTTCCCAACTCTGTATGTTGTATACACCCCTAATAAAGACAATTCCCTTTCCATTAATTATGGAAGACGGATCCAAAGACCTTCTTATAATTTTCTAAATCCTTTCCGATGGATAACCTCACCATATATGTACTCGGAAGGAAATCCTTTTTTACAGCCTTCGTTTACCGATAATATTGAATTGGGATACAGCTATAAAAACAATTATAACACAAATCTGTATTTTACTTATATAGATAAGGGCTTCGGACAGGTTACATTTTTAGATTCAAGTACAAATATTCAGCGTATATATCCGATTAATTATTTAGTGAACAAAACGATAGGTCTTAACCAGACCTTTTCTATAAATCCAGTTTCCTGGTTAAGCGCTAGTTTAATTGTTGATATTTATTACAGTTATGCAAAATCTGAGATTGAAGCATTACTCCCGTCACTAAAGGGCTGGAATGGTGAATTTACTTTCAATACAGATATTATTTTTAATAAAAACAAAACTTTTTTTGCAAATATTAATTTTTTATATGTCACAGCAGGAACACTAGGTCTTGATAAAAATACAGCTTATAATCAACTTGATATTTCACTAAAAATGCTCTTGCTAAACAAAAAGCTTGTTTTGTCTCTACATTTAAATGATATGCTCAGCTCTAACCGTCCTACATATACAACATATACCAACTCGATTAAAAATTCAATTACCAATTATTACGATGACAGATTTGTAAGGTTCTCAATGTCTTACAATTTTGGAAAATCTTTCAGTAATAGGATGAGAAAAGAAAAAAATACTGAAGAATTTAATCGGGTCAGATAAAGATATTTCTTGCAAGAAAAGACCCATAAGAGCTCCATGTCTATAAACTATAGCTCATAATTTTAAATTTTAAATTTTATAACAATGAAAAACAAATCATTCAACGCAAAGAGTTTTCTAAATGCAAAAACTTTGTCACCACTAGACGAAAGCAAAATCAGAGGCGGATTATCTGCTGACGGAGTAAAAGTAAGTGTTAAAGAAACTGTTAAAGAAACAGTTACTGAGACTAACTAATCAGCTTTATATTCAGGGCAATAGAATCTTGTATTCTATTGCCTTTTTATATTTATACTCAAATCAAAAAAACAAAATAAAACTATGAACCTGGATAAACAATGGTGGGAAAATTTCACCCAGACCAATCAAAATTTTAGGAAAACATGTGTTATTAATGATGTTCTTTCTGCAGAAGAGATTGAAAATCTGACTAATGCAATAAATGAAGCATTGCTTGAAAAGCTGAAATCCGGAGAAAAGGGAGGGTTTCGTTTATATTTCCCTGAGGAAAATGCTGCCAAAGTAAACAATAAATATAAGGACAAGATGTTTACGGATCACCCTCAGCCTTGTGAAACATTGCAGGAGTATTTTAAAAGATCCTTTGGTCAGAAATTCGGTATCATATTTAATGCAGCAGAAAGATATTCCCCATATATTGCTGAAAAATTAATGATGTTTACCAAACCGCTTATTGATACCATCGGTTTACCAGCTGCCGGAATGCATGCTACAGTATTTATTGGAGATTACGGATGGACTCCCCTTGGTATACACCAGGATCACAAAGGAGCCAATGTTATCCATTTTCATCTGGGACCGGGTGAAAAAACAATGTATACCTGGGAAGAAAATAAGTATAAAGAGCTTACAGGAGGAAAGCAAAATAACCACGACATAACCCCGCTTTTAGAAGAAGCAGAGGTATATACTTTTGGGACCGGAGATTTATATTATATGCCATGGGATCAGTTCCATATCGGCAAGAATGATGAATACTCGATTGGTATTACTTTCTGGTTCAACAACCCAACCAAAGCCACTTATTTTGATAATGTGATGAATACTTTTTATACTCAATATATTGATGATAATAATGAAGAAGTAATTAATCCGCAGAAAGAGTATGCTAAAAACCCAACCACATTTGATGATGTTATGACACTTTTTAAGTCTGATGAGATCATGAACATGTCTGTAAAAGATTTTTTTCAGCGTATCCACTCAGATTATAAGTACAGCCTTATCAGCAACCATGGCTGGGAAAATACCCCGCAAACCCGTAAGCAACTTGATCAATATGAAATTGATGATTACGATCACCTAAAATCGAAAACAATAAAAGCTCCTCAGCCATTTAAAATTATTTACGATAATTCAAACGAAGATTCATTTGTATTTTATGTAAGAGGGTACAAAATGGAAATCAGAAAAAACAATTTCCTTCCCGAAATCATTGATAAAATAAATTCTTTTGAACACGTAAACACAGAGGATTTGCTTGCCAATATAAATTCCGAATGGCCTGAAGAGGCAGGACTCTATTTCTTATCCATGATTTACGACAAAAGAGGATTCGATGTAGTACATTAAGTAGCATTATACTGTGAAGAGATTTTAACACCCGACATTAACTATGCATTTTATTCCACAAAAAGATCAGATGGATTGTGGACCAGCATGTCTTGCCATGATAGCAAGACATTATGGTAAATCTTATTCTTTAAACTATTTACGGGATCATTCTTTCATTTCCCGCGAAGGAGTCTCTTTATCGGGTATAAGTGAAGCTGCAAAATCTATTGGTATTGAAGCTGCTTCTTACTCCATCTCATTGGATGAGTTGAATCAGCATCAGAGTTTCCCCAGTATTATTCACTGGAATCAAAATCACTTTGTAGTACTTTACGCTATCAGAAAATCACTGTTTACGGGGAAGAAAATATATAAAATTGCCGACCCTTCCCATGGATTGCTCTCATTATCTGAGGACAGATTCAAAAAATCCTGGATATCAAAAGATAATAAAGAGGGTATTGCTATGTATCTATCCCCTACAGATAATTTTTTTTCTGCAAAAGTTCATAATGAAAAAGAATTATCCATATCATTTTTATATAAATACCTCGTTCCTCACCGTAGTAAAATAGCATTATTATTTCTCTTACTGTTTGTTGGCACACTTATAACACTGATATTTCCGATTCTAACACAAAAACTGATCGACGACGGGGTTGAGCCAAAAAATCTCAAAATCATTACCTATATTTTACTTGGCCAACTTTCTTTTTTCCTTGGAAATATAATTCTCAGTATCCTGAGAAACTGGATTCTTTTAGCAGTGGGAACTCAAATTAATATCCAGATTATTTCAGACTTTTTCAAAAAACTGTTGTTGCTTCCGGTTAAATTTTTTGATACGAGAATGATGGGAGACTTTAATCAGCGGATTCAGGATCATGAGCGGATTGAACAGTTTTTAACGTCACAAGGTATCACCACTCTATTTTCGATACTTGTCTTCTCTGTATTTTTCGGAGTGCTCTGGTTTTATGATTTCCGGATTCTTATTGTTTATGTAGCCCTTACCTTTTTATCTGTAATATGGTCTTTAATCTGGATGAAAAAGCGTAAATCTCTTGATTATTTTCGCTTTCAGCAGCAAAGTCAGAACCAACAGTCCAATTTTGAAATATTAAACGGGGTTACCGAGCTTAAAATAAATCAATACGAGACTTTAAAACTCCGCCAATGGAAAGAAATCCAGCACAAATTATATGATATCAATATGCGGATCCTTAAAAATGATCAGATACAGGTAGCAGGATTTGACTTTCTGAATCAGTTAAAAAATATTCTGGTCACTTTTCTTGCCGCATCATTTGTTGTGAGCGGAAAAATGACTTTAGGTGGACTTTTGAGCGTTTCTTACATCATAGGACAGATGAATTCACCGGTCGCTCAGCTGATAGGCTTCTTCCGTTCTTTACAGGAAGCCAAATTAAGCTTATCCCGTCTAAATGAAGTTCAGAATCATCCTGATGAGGAACAAGCCAATTTAAAGCCATTGGATTTAAATACATTAAATTATAATGGAACTCAAGCAAAAAAGGGAATCCGCCTGAACAATATTTCATTTCAGTACGAAGGCCCGAAATCTCCTTTCGTATTAAAAGACATTGATATTTTTATTCCTGAAGGAAAAATCACAGCTATCGTAGGATCCAGCGGCAGCGGAAAGACAACGCTTATGAAACTGCTTTTAAGATTTTATGATCCTACAGCCGGCGAAATCTTATATAACGATGATAATATACTTTCGCTATCTCCCAAAAGTATCCGGGAAAACTGCGGAGTAGTGATGCAGGACGGCTATATTTTTTCAGATACTATAAAAAGAAATATTGCAACGGGTGATGAACATATTGATACGCAGAAGCTTCATAATTCAGCCCGGATTGCGAATATTGAATCTTTTATTCTAAGTAATCCGTTGGAATATGAAACCAAAATCGGGGCCTCAGGAAATGGGATATCGGGCGGGCAAAAACAGCGGATTTTAATTGCAAGAGCGGTATATAAAAATCCTCATTATATTTTTTTTGATGAAGCAACGAGCGCGCTGGATGCGGATAATGAAAAAATCATACACAATAATCTTCAGTCCTTTTTCAAGGATAAAACAGTAGTTATTATTGCGCACCGTCTGTCTACGGTAAAAAATGCGGATCAGATTATTGTTTTAAAAGACGGACAGGTTTCTGAACTCGGACACCATAATTATTTGGTGGAAAAGAAAGGAGAATATTTCAGCCTAGTTAAAAACCAACTGGAACTGGGAGCATAAATGGTATGAAACTTATTTTCCCTCCCCGTTAGTTTATAGTAATAAAAATATTTTTACAGATTCTCATAGGTCTGATCAACTAAAAATGATACTGCCTTTTTAATTTTTTCACGGCCTTCGGACGTATTCAGATCTATGCCGCAAAAAATACTGCCATTTACGGAAGCATACATATTAAGATAATAAAGTCCTGAAACCAGAATAGCCGATATTGCACGAAAATCCCACGAACGCTCTCCAAAATAGGGATCAGCAATCAGTTTAAAAAGGCTTTCCCCACTCTCTTCCTGCATATTGGTAAGCTTGGTTAAAGATTTCCGGGATTCGGATAAACGCCACAGTAATAATTTTTGTAGCTCCTTGTTGCTGTGTACGTAATCATATTGTTGTAGCAACATTTGTTCTACAGCAAATCTTCCACCGTCTCCTCTGTCAGGCAATACCTGATCGGTAGTCACATTGCTCCAGTAATCCTGTGAACGGATATACTCATCCATAAGGCCATCCATTCCGCCAAAATAGGTATAGATCATCTTTTTATCTACCCCGGCAACGGCTGCGATATCATTTACCTTTAATGCTGCATATCCTTTCGACTTCAGAATTTTTCCAACGGCATCCAAAAACTTTTTTTTGCTGCGTTCCTTATTCCGGATACTGCCTGCTGCTGATTTTCTTTCCATGATTACAGATTCGATTATACAAGTTTAAGAAATTTTTAATTGTTTTAGACACTACATAGTGTCTTGTTTTGTATATTTGCACAAACTAAACCATTTTATATATATTTTTTAAAAACTATTTATGTTTTAAAAATGACTAATGATGAGGTATTTAAAAGGAAAAGTGATTATCATGCCATTTCAAATACCAAATACAAAGGTAAAAACACTAATGTAAACAGCACCATTTTAATGATGCTGTTTTTCTATTTTAATACAAATACTATTTTATTTAAATTAAATTTCAAACCTACTGACACTCTCTTGTCACAACCTGACTTTACATTTGTGGAGTAATTTAAAAACTTCAAAAAATGAATTTAGTATCAATCCGTATCATTACTTCCAACACCGAAAGCTTAGCAGCATTTTATGAGCAGATCACAGGACTTTCAGCCATACGGTACACTCCGGATTTCGCGGAGCTGAAAACTCAAAATACTACTCTTGCTATCGGAAGCACTAAAACCCTGCAGTTTTTTGGCGGAGAAAGTATAGCTCAACCTGCTGAAAACCGCACTGCAATCATAGAATTTCTGGTTGATGATGTAGATAAGGAATTTGAAAGGTTAAAAAGTTTTCTATCGTCTACAGTTGTTCAGGAACCCACTGTAATGCCGTGGGGTAACAAGTCATTGCTTTTCAGGGATCCTGACGGTAATCTGGTCAACTTTTTTACTCCGGTAACAAAAGAATCAATAGAAAAATTTAAAACTGGAACTGAGTAAATATTGCTAAAATGAACGAGAATAGAAGCAACTAACTTTACCCGTTCAGAAATTTGATTGAATTTTCTTAAAAAAGTGACCATTTGATAAATGGCCACTTTTATTGATCTAGTCAGATGAAAAATATCAACCTGAAAGAAAATATGTTTTTATATAAATGATTTGGTATTCATTATAATCAAACCAGCAATACCCAAACACCGATCCAGATTACGGTAAAACCGAATATTCTTTCTTATTTGAAAAAACATCAATCATTACCTTTGCAATTCTTTCTTTGTCCTCATCAGAAAGATTGGAACCTGAAGGCAGGCACAAACTGTTTCCAAATAGTTCCTCAGCTACTTTACCACCATAATATGGGGCATCTTTGAATATCGGCTGAAGGTGCATTGGCTTCCAGATAGGCCGGGATTCTATGTCATCTTTCAGGAATGCCAGACGCAGGTCCTCATAATTTTTTGATGTCTTTGTTTCATCGATGGTAATAACAGACAGCCAGTGATTGCTGTAGAAATCGGAGTTAGGTTCTGAAAACAGCTCCACTCCCTCGAAATTTTTACAAAGCTCAGCATAAAAGCTATGTACACCTCTGCGGCCTTCCACTCTTTCGTGCAAAACTTCCATCTGTCCGCGTCCTATTCCTGCACTGATGTTACTCATTCTGTAGTTATACCCAATTTCAGAGTGCTGGTAATGTGGCGCTTTATCTCTAGCCTGTGTAGAGAGAAATACAGTTTTATCTTTATCTGCCTGTGAATGGCACACCAACGCGCCTCCTCCTGAAGTTGTAATAATTTTGTTTCCGTTAAATGATAAAATACCAAAACGCCCAAAAGTACCACAAGCTTTTCCTTTATAGGTGGAGCCTAATGACTCCGCAGCATCCTCGATTAAAGGAATATCATATTTTGCAGCAATTGATAAAATTTCATCCATTTTTGCAGGCATCCCATAAAGATGTACTACAATGATTGCTTTGGGTTTTTTACCTTTTGAAATCCTGTCCTCTATAGCTTCCTGTAAAGCCTCCGGACACATGTTCCAGGTATCTTTTTCGGAATCGATAAATACGGGAACAGCTCCCAGATAGACGATAGGGTTGGCTGAGGCGGAAAAGGTCATCGACTGGCAAATAACTTCATCTCCATGACCTACATTGCACTCAATTAATGCCAAGTGTAAAGCAGCAGTTCCGGCAGAAAGTGCAGCTACTTTAACATCTTCATTCAGGAATTTCTCCAAATCCCGTTCAAAACCATCAACATTTGGTCCTAAAGGTGCTACCCAATTGGCATCAAATGCTTCTTTGATGTACTTTAATTCGCTTCCTCCCAAATGGGGAGATGAAAGCCATACTTTTGATTTCATATTTCTACTTTTACTATTCTATATTTTTAAACTTCTACTCTTTATTACTTTTCCGGGATTACCTACTACGGTAGAACCATCCGGGACATCGCTAATAATAACAGCTCCTGCACCAATGGTGCACCATTTTCCGATTTCTATTCCCTGTATTACACTGGCTCCGATACCGATATGGGTTCCTTCACCTACATATACATTTCCTGCCAGTGCCACATTGGGAGAAATATGGACAAAATCTTCCAGAATACAGTCGTGATCAATAGAAGCGTTGGTATTGATGATACAGTGTTTCCCTATTTTTACGGCTGCATTTACAGTTGCACCCGGCATTGCCACAGTACCCTCCCCGATCTTTACTCTTTTGGATATAACCGTTTTAGGGTGAATGAGGGTAACGTAGTTGAATAGTTCAGCCTGTTTTACTATTCTTTTGCGCGTTTTATTATTTCCTATCGAAATAAGGATATCTATTTCATGTTGAGGAACCTCGTGAAGAACAGGATAGCTTAACACTCTCTCCTTCAAAGGATTTTCATCAATATAAGCTTCTATTTTGTAACCGGTTTCTTCAGCTACTTCAGCTACCACTTTGCCATGACCACTTGCTCCGTATAAATACATATTCTAACTACATTTAAATTAATTATTTCCGTTAAAAACTTCTGCAGTTGCCTGCCCTGCCTGGTTTATGCCTTCCCTTTTTATTACTTTTTTTAAAGTAAGAAAGATCACCTTGCAGTCTGTTTCAAAAGACAAATGATCTATATACCAGATGTCCAATTCAAATTTTTTAGTCCACGAAATAGCATTTCTTCCATTCACCTGTGCCCAGCCTGTAATTCCCGGCCGTATTGTATGTCTGCGTTTTTGAGATTCATTATATAAAGGGAGATATTGCGGCAGCAGAGGTCGCGGACCTATAAGCGCCATATCTCCTTTTAATACATTGATCAGTTGTGGAAGTTCATCCAGGGAAGTCTGACGGATAAAACTTCCAACCGGGGTCAAGCGTTCCGAATCGGGCAGAAAATTGCCCTTTTCATCCTTTCTGTCATTCATCGTCTTAAACTTGATGATATGAAATATCTTTTCATTAAGTCCCGGTCTGGCCTGAAAGAAGAATGGTTTTCCCTGGTTGGCAAAATACAGCAGGATGGTAACCACAATAAAAACAGGCGATAATAAGATCAGTCCTATTAAAGCGATCAGAAAATCTATCATCCTTTTAAAAAAAAATTTATACACGATATTCTCTTTCTTTAACCAGTTTATTATATTCTCCTAATAAAGCCTCCCAAACCAATGATTGCTCGTAACGGGACTGAATCATAGATCTTGCATTGATTTTTAACTGATCATAATAATTCTGGTCCGACATTATTTTTGTCATTGCCTCTCTAAGCTTTTCACTATTTTTTACCGGAACAATTACTCCGTTCTGATTTTCTATGATAATTTCATTGCATCCGTTGATATCGGAAACAATACTTGGCAGCCCCATTGCCCCCGCCTGCATCACTACATTGGGAAACCCTTCCCGATAACTTGGAAAAGCCAGTGCATGGGAAACCGCGAAATAAGGACGGACATCTTTCTGAAAACCTACAGAAAGGATATCGGGATTACGTTCTATTTCTTTCAGGGTGTCCGGATGCAACGGATCCAGCTCCTGCTCCAGAGGACCTACCAACAATAATTTGGAACGACGCTGTGGATTTTCTGCCTTTGTTAAAAGAGAAAATGCATCAACCAACTCATTAATTCCTTTGTCGCCCACCAAACGGCCTACAAATACAAACACAAAATCTGTATCGTGTATGTCCAGTTCCTTTTTTAAATTTTCTTTCTGCTCATCAGTAATCTGTTCAGGTGAGAAATAGTTCAGATCGATGCCATTCACATTCCCGTTCCCAATAACTTTTAAAGGCTTAGACGTGATTCTGTAATTGAGCAAATCCTTTTTAACACCCTCTCCTTCAGGATAAATATGGGTAGCCGCCCAACACAACAACTGATCCATACTGATAAGAAGCTTCTGCAACGCACCTTTCCTTGTAGGGAAAATAAGCCCCGTAAAAGTGTGGATACGGATAGGCACACCGGCAATCTTACCTGCCAGCATGGTTAAAAGTCCCGCTTTAGGAGTGATGGAATGCACAATGACCGGTTTTTCTATTTTTAAAATTTTATACAATCGGCATAGAGAAACCAAGTCTTTCCAGGGACTTATTCCTCTTTCCATATTTACTTCAATCGTTTTTATACCTTCTCTCTGCTTCAGCTCGTCAAGCAAATGCCCTTCAGAAGTTATTCCCACAACTTCATAGAACTCATTGAGGAACTTTAACTGCCCTTTTAACAGAACATTTAAAGACAATGGTATGGTTGATGTCCGAATTAGTTTCATGTTTAGTATAAGGATTGAATATCTTTTAACAATCTGTTTCTGCTTTCTGTAACCAGGCTCATCGACTGGTCCAGCTTCGATTTTATATGATCGTATTCTGAAATTGCCTGATCAAACATCTTGATCAGCAAATCAGGCTGCACATCCTGGATCTGAACTACATAATCATCCAGATTAAAATCTCCCATTATCCCCAGAGCCTTGTTTCCTCCATAGCCTATAGCAATGGAAGGAACCAGAGAGGTCAGTGAAAATATAATGGAATGAAAACGGGTTCCCACGAAAAAGTAGAAATTGGAATAAACCGCTTTCAGTATATCACAGGATAAATTCTCATTGATCCAGATGATATTGGGATCCTGAATCTTGTCAAGTAAATCTCTTATAGCATTACGGTCGTCTTCATGGGAATTCGGACCTAATGACTGGTTACATAATGCTACTTTATATCCTTTATCCAACAAATGCTTCGTAAGGGCTACCACTGAGTCTATGTATTTTTTGTACAGCGCTTCCGGATTCGACAGACCGGGAAAACGCCATGGACGGATCGTAACTCCTACAATTTTGTCCTCTTTTGTCAGATTATATTTCTGCAATATCTTTAGTGCTTCATCCTGACTTCCTTTTTCAAGGAAAAATCCAAGATCCATTTCTACAGGGATATTTTTTTCCAGCAACTGACCTAAACTTTTTGAAGAAACATTCTCACGCGCATAAACCAAATCCAACTGGTTGAATACGGTGCGCACCTGCTGTTTAACTGTAAGCCCAATAAAAGGTCCATATGAATTAGGAAGGAAGACAACTTTCTTTCCTAATGCTTTGGCAAGCCTTACATAAAACAAGAAGTACCACATTAGATAAGGTGCTGTTTTTTCGCCATAAGCATGGATAAAACCGCCTCCTTTTACAAAAATGGTTTTTGCTTCATGAAACTGTTTAACCGTTTGGTAGGTTTTATCATCAAAGGATTTTTTTACTTTTTCCAGATCATTGCATATTTTAATTAAATGCCTGGTATTTTTAAAATCCATTCCTGCATTTCTAATTTGCTTTAAAAGCTCAAGTTTGGATTCTTTTATATGCTGATCAGCCTTATGCTGTCCTCTTCTAGGATGCTTTAGAATATTGGCCAACAACTTAAAGCCATGATCCTCGGACTGTTGACACAACAATGCTCTTTCTTCGTCATTTTCACCTGCGTCCAGTATATATACTTCATCATAAAGTCCGGTATCTTTTGCCAGCCTCCAACTTTCCCAGACCAATGCCTGATCTCCTTTATTCAAATCCGTTACTCCCGGTACTATAATAGCATTATTCATTCTATATCAATTTTCCTTGTTTAATCCTGTGTGTATTTTGCTTTACTTTGCGGCTAATGTATACGTTCAGCAATACGCCGAAAGGAATGGCTATTAACGTATACAACTTATTAGGAGAGCCTTTAAAAAAATTCCATTTTTTGGCAAAAAGACAAGAGGATATATAGTGTATTGAGTTCTTCAGCACAACTTTTTTGTTGATCCCATACTTCATTTTTATTTTTCTGTATTCAATAAATGAGTTGGGGCTGTCTTTATATCTTTTATATAATCCGTTGGACAATCCGTCCTGTTGGTATTCTATAATGCAATATATTTCGTTTGAAAGAAGAAATTTATGATTCTGGTCAATCAGGGTAAAGATCCAGCTGACTTCATGAAAAATTTCATTTTCAAAATAAGGATACGGCAGGTACTTTTTATAGACTTCCGTATCAAAAATATATTTTTTGTCACCTTTGATTTTGTAGAGGTCTACCAATTCAGAATAGGTGGATTCTTTTTTATCAGGTAATTGTTCACCAGCTACAGAACCATCTTCATAAGCATCCAGACCGATGATTCCGGCAGAATCGGCTTTTTTATTAGCCTTCCAAAATCTCAGTATTTTTTCAACGGCATCATCCGGTATATAATCATCAGAGTCGATACATGTAAATAATTCAGTATCTATATAGTTTAAAGCTAAAATCTGGGCCGCCAGCTTTCCTTTATTCTTCTGATAATAGTATTGTATTTCTATTTTACCTTCTTCTATCCACTGCTGAACCTTATCGGAGGTATGATCGCCGGAGCCGTCATCCACAATGATCCATTTGAAATCAGGATTACTCTGATTGCATAAAGAGTTATAAAGTCTTCCTAAAGTCTTTTCTCTGTTAAAAGTTGGTGTAAAAATGGTGATAGACTTCATGATGCACCCAATTTTTTAAAGATTTTATCAAACTCCTCTACCTGGTTTTTCTTATCATAGTTATTGACGATCAATGCTTTTCCATTACCGGCAATAAAATTATACAGGTCCCTGTCATAGTATAGCTTACAGATGTACTCATAATAATCGTCTACATTATTATGGGTAGCGATATAGCCTGTAAAGTTGTGCAGGATATAATCTGTGACCCCTCCCACCGGATTGGCAATAACAGGAATTTCAAATGCCAAAGCTTCCATAATTACACGGGGTAATCCCTCAGTATCAGATGGATGAATGAGAATATCGCTGCTTTTAAAAATGCTGTATGGATCTTTCTGATTGAGCAGTATTTCTACATGACTGTCAAGTTTATACTTGCTAATCTCTGTGCGGATCTTATTTAAAAAATTCTCTGAAACAGGGGTATCATATACAGCCCCCATCAGGATGATTTTAAAATTAATGTTATTATCCTTTAATTTTCTGGCCAAAGAAATTGACAGATCCTGCCCCTTTGCCGGTAAAAAACCACCGCAATGTAAAATCACTACAGGATCGCCCTCTTTACGTGCTACCCGTTCTCTTTTGTACTGTTCAACTTTCGTTAAATCAATTGCATTGGGTACAACAAATATTTTTTCTAACGGAGCCAAACCTCCTGTATAAATTGCCTGTCTTGTAGATTGAGATACTCCGATAAAATAATCGGAATTATACTTAAACATCAGCTTTTTAAGAAAGCCTATCGAATTATAAGCGAACCAGCCTCTTGCAAAATATGCGATCTTATAATTTTTCCCTTTCTTTAGAATCGAATTGGTTTTGATATTATTAATAATAACCACATCCGGTTTAAAGGTGTTCTGAAATTTTTTAAATTCTTTTTTCAGCCTCACCCAATCCAATAAAAACGAAATAATGTTTACCCCAATTTTAAAGGGATTTTTGGTACTAAAAATCGCAATAGGACTATCGTTCTTCTTTAAAATATGTATTGGAATTTTATTGGCCTGTACATCTTCTACAAACTCACTGCAACTCCCCCAGAAATCTACGATAACCGAATTATGCCCCTCTTCATTTAGTCGTTTCGCCAATTCTATGGTACTTTTACGAGCACCACCATGAATTTGAACGGCTTCAAGGAAAATTATATTCATTTTTATATCACTTTCATTATTGTTATATAATTAGATAAAAATTGAGTTATAAGTTTTTTTTAAAGCTAAGTTTCACATGAATCAATAACCATCATCCCTTCAGGGCTAAAAGCCTGAAAATGTTATGATTATTTTCAATAATTAAAATGATTTTTTTTCAAATCTGTGTGTGCAGATATCAATAGCGATGTAACAAAAATTATCTTTAAAATAATGCAATTATTTAATTAATTTGTTACAATAATCACATTATGAATGAATTTTCTACTACATAAAACAAATATACAAAAAAATAATATCTCACAAATATTTGAATCAAAGTTTATTTTCAATAACTTAAGCAAAAAATTAAAATTTACACTCAAATATTAAATTTATGTGAACTCATTTAAAAAATTATGAACAATTTCATATTCCAGATTCACCTTAGATTCATTCCAATTGAGGGCTGGATCGAAGAATCCCTGGCACTGATCATAAACATACGGCTGAAATCCATAACTGATTTCTACAATTAAAGGCCGGTCTTCAGAATCAAATATAAAATCGTACGCAACGCATATCATTTTCAGCTGCCGGGCAGTTTTAAAAGCGATATCCACTGCTTCAAGATTAAATTTTCCCGGTGCAAATTCCAGCCTGCCACTGCCGGATGCCCTGAAATCATTATCCCTGGTATTTCTTTTCAGATAATAGCACTTATCCCCAATTACAATAAGCCTTATATCATAGGTCAGTCCCGGGATAAATTCCTGGAAATAGACATAATTTCTCTGTTTGGGAAAAACCTTGTATTGTTGATCTACAAAAATCCCTTTGAATCCCCATTTCAGGACTCTGAGAAAATTATGTGTGGTCTTCTGCCTCCAGAATCTTTCAATGGTATCGGTAAAAACCGTCCAGGAATCAAATGCAGCAAACCCGCTTCCAAATGCCTGGTTTACGATTTTTCTGGCCTGGCTTTTCGTTTTAATAAGCTTTACATTAATGGATCCCGCCCCACCTTTTAATTTGAAGACTTTCGGAAAAGATGTCTTTTCTATATACTCTTCCGCTTCTTTCTTATGGTAAAAAACATCTGCCTTTACCAATGGTACTTCCAATGCTTCCAAAAGATATTTCTGGGCCACTTTATCATCAAAATGCCAATAGGCGTCTTCACTCGGAAATGTCTTTATCCCAATCTGGCTGATGGATCTGAACAAGGTTCTCGCATGCAGCATATCTTCATAATAATTCTGGTTGAAATGCCACATAAAGTGGGTTACCTGATGTTCTTTTACCTGCGCGATGATATCATTATCAAAGGCATTTAATAAAACATACGGTATATTTTTCTCTTCCAGATACTCGATCCAGCGATCGGAAAAACTTCCTTTACGGTGATGTATTGCTATCTTCATTTCTTCTTTCTAAAAAATTTATAAAATAATCCTCCACCCATTATGCATCTGGCTAAAGACAAATTAATAGCAGCTCCCAATACAGAGTAAAAATGAATCAGGGGGTATGCCAAAATAAAACCTAAAACAGAAGCAAATAAGGTGTTCGTCATGACTAATTTATCCTGGCGGTGAACAATAAAATAATTGAGCCCGAAAATATTATAGAGGGTATAACCAAACAATCCTATGGCCAGTATCAACAGTATCCAGAATGCATTTTCGTAGTTCACATTCAGATACCAGAAGATTAATTTATTAAAAGCCAGTACTCCGATGATCATAATGCTTATGGTGATCAGCATCATATTTTTGTACCATTGGAAGGCATCTTTTTTACGGTTCAGGAATGGGAAGAACACGCGGGAAAGAATTTCAATCAGGGTAACAATAAGATTCACTACCGTTAAAATAGCCTGATAAATCCCCACCAATTTCGGCGTTCCTAAAATTCCCAGCAGGAAAGTACTGGTGTTATTATACAGGTTAGGCACAAACTGGTTGATGAAAATCGGTGAGTTTGTTTTTATGGTTTTAATGATCAGTTTATAAGGCAGGAAAATGAATTTCAGCTTATATTTCTTTACCAGCACATACTGCCCCACCAAACCTGCTCCTACATAACCTGCACTTTGCAGCAGAGGATAGATCCAGAAATCACTTTCTTTTTTAATAAAAATAAAAACACACAGCGTAAAAAACAGCTTAATCCCCAGGTTCAGATAGGTAATGTAACGCATTTTTTCAATGCCCTGGAAGAACCATTCCGGGAATAATACATAGCCCAGCAAAAGGAGACTTGTATAAAAATAAATTTCCCTGTTTTCGTAAAAAGGCGGATACAGGAAGACTGCAATAGCAATAATAAGCCATGAAAGCAGCAGGAAAAGAGTTTTAATGGTTAAAACCTTACTGTAAATGATATTAAGCTTTTTCGGGCTGTCCCGGTAAATAGCCACATCGCGGGTAGCCGTGATCCTGAAACTGAAATCCGTTAAAGCCGTAAAATAAGCAATAAGCGATGCTGAAAAAACAATAACTCCATATTTTTCAAAGCCGATTACCCTTAAAATATAAGGCAGGGTAACCAGTGGCAACAACATTCCTATTAACTGCAATGCAGATAACGAAACGAAGTTTTCCAACAGCGCCTTCTTGTCTTTTGTATTAAAAATCTTTTTTATCCTGTTCACCATTATTTCAAGGTAATCGTTTCGGTATTATTTTTAAATCGCTGATCAAAGCCGTTTGCATTCCTGGAAGTTGCTCCCAGTTTTCCAAAGTCCATTTTCACATTAACCTGGTGGGAAGCTCCCTTAAATGATCTGAATTTTGCCGTTGCATTATTTTGTGATGAAAAGTTACTGACCGTTATATTTCCATTTAGTTGAGGGAAACCTGCATTGGGCTTATCCCTTGTCATCGCCAATCCAAAGCCTATTTTGGACCCGTTGTCTTTAAAATTGTTTATGGCTACTGAAATGGCCTTCTGCTGTTTGCCCACCATATTTCCCGGGGAAATAATGAGTCCGTAGTTGCCGTTGTTTTCAGTCTCAATATTGTTAAGTTTAACATTTTTTACTTCATAAGAATTGCTGTCCGGTTCAATGTCTATACCGGCCTGAGGATTGGTTCCTGAGGTGTTGGCAATGTAAGCGTTTTCAAGCAGCAGGTTGACCACTCCCCCAATGGTTAATCCGTTTCTGCGGTTATCTTTTAAGATGACATTCTTGATCGTTATATCTGAAGAATTAATGTTGTTCCTGCTTCCGATACAAATCCCGTCTCCCCAGTTGCTTTCAATATAAGATCCCGTAATGTTGATCCGGCTGGACGACAAAATATAGATCCCCATTCCCCATTCTCCGGTAGTGGATAAGTGTTTGTGCTTGTCTCCGGTAATGGTGGGATAATAGATATCTACATTCTGGATATTGAACAAATTAAGCATCCCGTTGCGGTCTTTGCTGTTGGGTTTCATAATCAGCTTCGAATTCTTCTGGAAGAGGATTTTCTGATTGGATTTCAATGCAAGCCCGTTCTCATTAATAAGAACCGGAAAATCAGGCATGATAAGGGTAGAGTTCTCATTGATCCCTTTCTGGATATAGGAAGTATAATCCGTATCTCCTTTTTTAGAATATCCCGCCGGCAAATAAGCCGTTAGATCCTTCGCTTTTTGAAAGTATGTATTTTTGACTGTATCATATCCCGAAAAACGGTCTTTAACATAATATTGACAGCTTCCTAAAAAATATATCAGTACGAAAAATAATAAGATCGGCTTTTTCATTTTGCTAGATTTAATTTGTTAATCATTGTAAAGAATGGTATAAACACAACTAAGTTGATAAATAACGTAGCGGAAAGGGAACCAATATTAATCATCATGGATGTTGCACAGCCAAAAGCTAAAATGATGTATAAGAAAAATAAAACCGGTGAATTTGTGGTATAAGCTTTTGTCTCGAATTTAAAGGCCAGGATAGATAAAACAAAGATATAAATGTAAAAGAAATACATAGAAAAATGATAAAGTCCCGCCACAGAAACCGGTACAATCTGATCCCTGGAACGTCCTGCTCCATAGATATGATTATTGAATTTAATGTTGGTCTTATAATTATCATTTGAAAACTTCGACAGTACAGGTATATTCTGTGTGATATCGGATATAAAATAATAGTATTTGTCAAAAGGGTTTACCTGGTTCTTCTGGTAGGAATCGAATCCTATGGCATAGTTGGCTACTCCGCCAAAATAAGCGTTCAGCTGATAGAGCTTAAAAAAGCCTCCCACATCAGCACTTTTTGCATTACTTGAAAATTTAGCCAGTGATGCTACCAGTAAAATAAGCACAAAGAAAGAAGAGGTATAGGTAACTATTTTTCTTCGGTAAACCGGGTAGAAATAAATAAGCAACAGGATTAAGGGAAAAGAAGCATATACAATACTGAAGCGGCTGATCCCGATAATAATGGTTGCATTGATCAGTACAATCAGTATCGAAAGCATCAGCTTTGTGCCCTGCTTTATCTTAAACGAATTGATTAAAGAGAAAATATAAAGAACAATATAGGCCCTCATCACCGGGAACATAATACTGACTAAAGGAGAAACACTTTCCAGATCCCCTGAAATTTTAAGCTTTAAATAAGTAGCAATGTCCCACACGAAGCTTAATTTGTGCAGGAAACTCCTGTTGGTTGCTATAATCAGGATAAACAGAAAGAAAAGGCCGGTACTAACCGTGTTTAAAGGTAAAAAATCCAGTTTCCCTTTCTGCGGTTTCGGTTCTTTTGATAAAGTACAGATATGATAGGCAATCAGTATAAACAACAGCTCAATCAGCATCATAGCAACCGCGTAAGCTTCATTAACCGTTGTACTGCCGAATTTCAGCTTGTCTCCCGTGATAAAAAGAAAAGGAATCACCACGTACCGTACAATCTGCTGAATGGTAATGATCCAGAAAATAAAATAGGATTTAAGCTTTACAAAGATGTTTGAAATAAATAAAGTGAAAAAACCTAAACCTATGGGCAAAAAATAAACATCCTGATAGGAAGTATTACTGATCTTCCCATAGATAAAGAAACCTATAGAGAAAAACAAAAAACTTAAAGTGAATAAAACTAACTTATATGATTTATTTACCTCCATGCTCAACAGGCTGCTTACTTCTCAGTTTAAATAAATAGTATAATACGGTACAAACATTCTAAAACGGAACAAGTCCGGAAAAGCCGGGAGAAAAAGCAACTTTAGCCTCTTCTCCCGGCTTTATATATTACAGTCTGGAATCACATTCTTCCAGAACTCCCTTTACATCATAAATAATCCCTTCTTCCTTTAAATAATGGCTCAGATCCATATCCATAAATTCTTTGTGAGCAACCGTAAGGATAATGGCATCGAATTTTTCGTCCGGAATTTCATTAACGACATTCAGGTCATACTCATGCTTTACCTCTTCCGGTTTTGCCCATGGATCAAACGTTGTAACGTGTAAAGCGTAGTCCTCAAGCCCGTGAATCACGTCTACCGCTTTGGTATTCCTTACATCAGGACAGTTTTCTTTAAAGGTAATCCCTAGATTTAAGACTCTCGCCCCATTGATCGTGATTTTCTTCTTGATCATGGTTTTTACCAGCTGGGAAGCCACATACTGCCCCATAGAATCATTAAGACGGCGTCCTGCCAGAATAATTTCCGGGTGATATCCGTTTTCCTGGGCTTTTTGCGCCAGGTAATAAGGATCCACACCTATACAATGCCCGCCTACAAGTCCCGGTTTGAAAGGCAGGAAGTTCCATTTCGTTCCTGCAGCTTCCAATACCGCATGGGTATCAATATCTAATAGATTGAAAATTTTGGCCAGCTCATTCACAAAAGCGATATTAATATCCCTCTGTGAGTTTTCAATAACCTTGGCAGCCTCCGCAACCTTGATGGTCGGAGCCAAATGAGTTCCTGCAACGATTACAGATTTATACAGGTTATTTACAACTTCTCCTATTTCCGGTGTAGAACCTGAAGTCACCTTCAGAATCTTTTCTACCGTATGCTCTTTATCTCCCGGATTGATACGTTCCGGCGAATATCCCGCGAAAAAGTCTTCATTGAATTTCAATCCTGAAACTTTTTCCAGAACAGGAATACATTCTTCTTCGGTAACGCCCGGATACACGGTGGATTCATAAATCACGATATCTCCTTTGGATAATACTTTTGCTACCGTTTCCGAAGATTTATATAATGGAGTCAGGTCAGGACGGTTATGCTTGTCAACCGGAGTAGGAACCGTAACAATGTAAATATTTGCATCCTGAATATCCCTGATATCTGCCGAGCAGTACAATCCGTTTTCAGAAGGCTGATTAAAAGGATTTTCCTGCTTTAATACAGCTTGTAATATTTCATTTTCCACTTCCAGAGTATTATCTACCCCTTTATTCAGCTCCTCAATCCTTCCCTGATTGATATCGAAACCTACCACCGGATACTGGGTTGCAAATAATCGTGCTAAAGGCAGACCTACATATCCTAAACCGATAACGGCAATTTTATATTGTTTTTTCACAAAAAGTCTATTTAAACTTGTTTATTTTAAATTTTCCCAATACCAGCTGATGGCTTCTTTCAAACCTTTCTCTATGGTATGGGTTGGCTGATACCCTAATAATTTTTCTGCTTTTTCCACTGATGCCAGGGAATGCGGGATATCTCCCACACGGTTCGGCCCGTAAATAACCTCTACATCGGCAATCTTCTCGTCGAATTCACTTAAATAGGTCTTAAGGTATCCGATCAGGCTGTTCAGAGTTGTACGGTCTCCTACGGCTGTATTATACACGGTATTCACCGCTTCAGGATTCTCCGTAAGCATTGCACGCTCGTTCATCTGAATCACATTATCGATATAGGTAAAATCACGTGAATAGTCTCCTGTTCCGTTAATTGTAGGAGATTCGTGGTTGATCAGCTGCTTCACAAACAAAGGAATCACAGCGGCATAAGCTCCGTTCGGATCCTGTCTGCGTCCAAATACATTGAAATACCTCAGACCAATACATTCTATTCCGTAAGTTTTTCCAAATACATCAGCATATAGCTCATTCACATATTTGGTAATGGCATAGGGTGATAACGGCTTCCCGATCACGTCCTCCACTTTAGGCAATGATGCCGAATCTCCATAGGTAGAAGATGATGCTGCATATACAAAACGCTTTACTTTAGCATCACGTGCGGCAATCAGCATGTTCAAAAAGCCGGAAACATTCACATCGTTACTCGTAGCAGGATCTTTGATAGACCTTGGAACCGAACCCAATGCTGCCTGATGCAAAACGTAATCTACATTTTCCACCGCTTTCTGACAAACTTCCAAATCACGGATATCCCCTTCAATGAGCTTATAGTTCGGATTTTCCAGAAAAGGCTCAATATTATGACGGTGTCCTGTTGCAAAATTGTCCAGGCAAACAACATAATGTCCTTTATTTAAAAAATACTCCGTTAAGTTAGAGCCGATAAAGCCCGCTCCGCCTGTAATTAAAATTTTATGCATTTCTATGATTTAAAAATTTTCTTCCACCAGCTATTTTTATCCTTGGTCTGGCTATATCCATAACCGTAGCTATAGTTGTATCCATATCCTCCTGCCCGTCTTGAAACATCATTGATGACAAAAGACACATTAGAAAGTTTAGAATCCCTCACCAGATCGTTGGCGAAATCTATCAGTATATTTTTTGATATTCCTGATCTTACCACGTATAATGTTGCATCTGCCGTATCTGCAATGCTCAGGGTATCTGAAACCAGCATCAATGGTGCAGAGTCAATAATAATATAAGCATACCTGGCTGACATCTGCTCAATAAGCTTTTGGTAACGGCCATTGGAAAGCAGCTCCTGTGGATTCGGAGGAATAGCTCCGGCATAGATAACGTCACATGAAGGGTTCGTGGTTGAAGTATGAACAAGATCTTCCACATTTACCGAATCATCATATAAGAACTCTGTAAGACCTTTTCTTTTTACCGGTTCACTGTCGTATCTCTGGATCTGGGGATTACGGATATCCGAACCAATCAGAAGGGCTCTTCCGTTTTTATTTGCTATCGTGAGAGCAAGGTTAACGGATACCAAGGTTTTTCCCTCTCCTTTTACAGAAGAAGTTACCATGATTACTTTAGCCGAATCTTTAGCCGGAAGAACAAATTTAAGGTTTGAAACCAGAACCCTGAACGCTTCTGCCAACTCAGAAAAATCGTTTTTCTGCACCAGATGGTTTTCATTGTCCTTAAGTGACGGAATATCTACCAGCACGCCCAGTCGGGAACGTTCTTTGATGTCGTCTCTGCTGTAAATTTTGTCATCCAAAAGGAACAACAGATAAAAAATGGCAAAAGGAATTAAAATTCCCAGGAAAAAAGCACCTGGAAAAATAATATCTTTTTTAGGAGATACTGCTGCGTCTTCAGTAAATGCCGGGTTAACAATTTTAGCTTTCGGAACATCTACAGACAGATTAATTGCATTTTCCTCTCTTTTCTGAAGAAGGAATAAGAAAAGCTGTTCTTTAAGATTCTGCTGACGTTCAATTCCCCTGTATACTTTAGATTGTCCGGGAACTTTTTCTATAACACTATTGTTTGTTGTGATTTGATTTTGAAGCTGGGAGATCCCTGTCTGTACGGTTTGTTTCTGTTCACGGATATTATCACGGATAACATCTTTTAAAGAAGCAATTTCCCTGTTCATTTCTATAACAGCCGGGTTTTCATTCGTAGCCTGCTTCAGGGTTTTATTTCTGCTGATAACAAGTAAATTATACTGAGAAATCGTTTGCTCCAGTGAAGGATTAAGCCCCAGGTTTGAAGGCATAAGCTGGTTGTTACTTTTGGAAGCTTCCGCCGACAGCGAATTCAGAAGATCCAGCTGAGCCTGCTGCTGAAGAAGTGCTTTGGTGTTTTCGCTGGTATTCTGCAAGGCCAGCTCTGCCTGAGCCTGTAAATCAACAATACGGTTGCGGTTCTGAAAATCTTCTTTCTGGTTTTCTACTCCGGAAAGGTCTTTGGTGATTACTTCCAGCCTTTTATCGATAAATTCCTGGGTATTCTGAGCCTGAAGGTTTTTATCTCTCTGCCCGTCCAGGTTATACTGTTTGGTAACTTCGTTAAGAATAGCTTCGGATTTTTCAGGAAGAGTTCCTATCAGGCTGATGTCCATTAGCATAGCCTTTTCATCCGGCAGATTTACCTGAATTGTTTTTTCAAGTTTTTTTACTTTTTCAATAGGATTCCAGAAGATAATTTTATACTCCGATTTTGCAGCAATTGGAGAGTTTCTCTGAAGAATCACTGTTCCGAAATCCAATCTTACAGGAACATTGAAGCTTCCTGTGAATTCCTTTTTTTTATCGTTTTGAAGGGTAAACTGGTCACCCTTAATTTCTGTAATGGTATAAGCGGCCGATACAAACTTTTCTTTGGTATAGTCTAATATCTTTGCCGTAATAGGTACTTTGGAAAAGAGCTGTGAATCTTTAATTTCCCCCGCACTGTAGTATTCTACATTCAGATTAAGGTTTTTCACCACCTGCATAAGGATGGGCCTCGAATTCACAACAGCGGCTTCACTTTTCAGCTCATCTGAATTGCCCAGTCCTATTCCCAGGTTATCGAGATCTGCTAACGCTGAAGAAAGATCGTTCTGTTTTTTATCAAATTTAAGCGTGGTTTTGGACTGGTATTTAGGCACACTATACCTCAGATAGATATAAGCACCTGATAAAAAGATCAAAATAGAGGCAATAAACCACGGCCATTTATAGAGGTATTTGGAAATGGTTTTTCTGATGTTCAATTTTTCCTCTTTAGCCTGAAATTCTGTCTGCTGCATATCTTATCGTCTTGTTAAAGCAATAATAAGTGTACCCGCAGTGAGCAAAGCACCAATAATCTGGAATGTAAGTGCCCTGTTCGGGTTGGAATTCGCCTGCACCTGCTTGTTTTTATCCGGCTGTACGTACAATATGTCATTTTGCTTCATATAATAGTACGGCGAGCTTACGATATCCGACCTGGTAAGATCAATATTAACCACCTGATCAGCTCCATCCTCTCCTGTGCGGATAAGCTTCACGTTTGTTCGGTCTCCAAAATCCGTCATATCACCTGCAAGACCAAGCGCCTGGAAAACATTAATTTTTTGGGAAACACTAACTTTTTGCCCCGGTTCTTTCACTTCGCCCAAAACACTTACGTTGAAATTTTTCAGGCTAATGGACACCATGGGATCTGTAAGATATCTTTTAAGACGGGTTTCCAGCTCCTGTTTAAGCTGTACCTGCGTCATTCCCTTAGTATATATGTTTCCTAATACCGGAAAAGATATGTATCCCTCTTCATTCACCAGATATTCACTTGGCTGTACATACTGGTTGATTCCTGTATTGGTATCGCTTCCTACCTTATTGGCTGTATTAAGGTTGAATGGTTTTACTGCAATTTCATCAAGTGCAGAAACCAGGATAAGGAGAACATCTCCTTCCTGAATATGTAAACCCTGAAACTTTGCCCTGGATACTTCCTCTTCCATATTATCCTTCGACATGTATACCATATTCTGTTTGGGCTTACACGATAGTAAAACAACCGATAACAGGATTAGATACGTAATAATAGTTTTATTCATATGTTTTTTTAATCTATTGTTTTAACGCTCAGGTTATTAGAATTTATCATATATGGAGCGTACTACGAATATTTTTATTTATTATTTAAATCTCACATATACGTGAAAATCTATGACATGCTCTATTATTTAAAGATTAATTCTTTTCGTAGCAATTTTCGTTCCGATTAAAAGAAATCAGCAAAAATATTTGATTATTTTTATTTCTTTTTTTACATAATTAAAACTATGTTACTGACACACTTCATGTTCCGGTGTTTTATCCAAAATTTCAAATTCTGAATTATTGCTTATAAATTCCGGAACAATTACTTTTAAAATTTTAACGACCTGCAAACTGTCCTTTTTTATAGCCGAACGCATAATCTGCTTACATAAAATCTCGATATCTTCAAACTCCATCAAAGGATCCCTTGAGATCATTATTTTTTCATGATGGGTTGGAATAGTTGTGGAATTATCTGTTAACAGCTCTTCATACAGTTTTTCACCCGGCCTTAAACCGATAAACTCTATCTTTATATCTACATCCGGTGTATACCCGGACAGCTTTATCATTCTTTTGGCCAGATCCAGAATTTTAACCGGTTTTCCCATATCAAAAACATAGATCTCACCTCCTTTTCCCATGGTTCCGGCCTGAAGCACCAATTCGCAGGCTTCAGGAATGGTCATAAAGTAACGGATGATATCTGGATGGGTAATGGTAACCGGACCTCCTTTTTCGATTTGTTTTTTGAAATGCGGAATAACAGAACCGTTGGACCCCAATACATTTCCAAAACGGGTTGTGATAAATTTCGTCATGTTTCCCGGAGAGTTTTGTAAGGACTGTACAAAAAGCTCAGCCGCCCTCTTGGAAGCTCCCATTACGTTAGTAGGGTTCACAGCTTTATCTGTAGACACCATCACAAAACAGTCTACATTATATTGTTTGGACAGTAAAGCTAGATTTTTAGTTCCTCCTATATTAACAAAGATAGCTTCATGAGGATTATCCTCTATTAAAGGAACGTGCTTATAAGCTGCAGCGTGGTAAACTGTTGAAAACCGGTACTGCTCAAATAAACTTTCAAGCCTGTAATGGTTTGATATGTCTGCTAATATAAATTTGAAGTTTTGACCGGGAAACTTTTCCAGCAGCTCCAGCTTAAGCTCATACAAAGGAGATTCAGCCTGATCCACCACTACAATAAGCGATGCTCCCAACCGGGCAACCTGCCTCACAATCTCACTTCCTATAGACCCTGCTCCCCCGGTTATCAGAATACTTTTACCGGAATGGGTGCTTTTCACCTCTTCACTTTCTATTTTTATAGGTCTGCGTTCCAGCAGATCTTCAATCTGAAGCGGGCGAATACTTCCCACAAGACCTTCTTCCGTAACTTTGCTAATATCAGACGCTTTCAGTACTTTCAATCCCTTATCCAAAGCAAGATTGATCCATTCTTCCATTTTTGGCCTGCTCATCGTCTCCCTGATTAAAACCGCATCAAAACGGCTGGCCAGATGATCATTTTTAAGAAGTTCCTTTTTATTATATACCTTATGACCTAAAAGCATTGCCTTTTTAGAATCCGGCCTGGCACTAAAGAAGCCTGCCAACCTATAGGCATGCCCGGGACTGTGGATAATAGCATTAGCCACTGACACAGATTCATCTTCTACCCCAGCAACAGCTACCCTTAATCCAGAAAAACCATTCCCAGCCCCCATAAACACTTTATAAATCTTCTTGGTAACCATTCTGAAAAAGAACATCAGAAAAACAGAAATGAAGAAAAATAAAAAGAGTGCCGGATACAGATAGACAGGCTTCCCTAAAGTCACGTGCGATATATAGCTTAATCCCAGCAATACCAGAAGAGTACTGCCTGAAGACCACAAAATCCTGAAAAAATCAAAAAAGGTGGAGTATCTTATAATTCCCGCATATGTTTTGAAAAGAAGCATAAACAGAACATTAACAAGAATAACCACAAAGACTTTCTCATTGGAATATTCAGTAAAATTAATTTTTACATGCAGGTTGATTAAGAATAAATACGTGGTTAGTACCGAAAAAGAAACAATTGAGATATCAATAAAAAAAACCAGCCACCTAGGTATATATCTTAATTCTTTGATTTTAAAAACATTCACCATACTACAAAAGACCTAAAACGTTATTTTTTTTGCTTAATTCAACATTTGGTGGTTTTTAATTTTGAGCAAATATAATTAATTATTAATGATATTTTTAAACAATATTTACTATTTTACATATAATACATTATAAATATTACAATATAATTAATCTTTAAATATTTATATTTCATTGCATTACAATAGCTTTAGCTTCAAAACCGTATAACAAATACGGATAATATTTAACATTTTTTTAATAGTAATTGCAATGCCATCATGCAGTGAAAAGTAAAATAACGGATAGTGAAAAATTTTATATAATTCAAAAACAAAAGAGGCACTTTTTGCATTAAACAACAGCACCTCTTTTTTACAGTTTTTCCGCAAAAGATCTGGAACAGCTACCTGCTCATCTTTACTTTTTAATTCTAATATAGATTTGTTTCAGACTTGTTCACCTATAGAAATAGAACCGAACAGGTAAAGTATCAGCATTTCAAAAAAGATTAATTACGGATGGAAAACAGTTTAATGCACAAAGGAATAAGACCTAGTGACACTGCCATAAAAATCGCTACTCTGATATAATTAAGAAATTGCCATTTTGATATTCTGTCAGCAATATGATCGGCAAAAGAAGATTGATCTGCCATCTTTTGAAAATCTATAATATTGGGAGCAAAATATATTAAAGTCCAAACCCGGACGATGAAATGGATAAAAAACAATATGACCAGCCAGTTTCTGACCGGATCAATTTTCCAGCAGAAAATAATGGCCAGAATAAATGCAACCTCATGAATTGAATGAAATATTATCCAAAACATTTTTAAACTCATTCCCTGACCATCGGATAAGATATTAAGGCTTTGAGGCGGGGAAGCAGACCATTTAGGAACAAAAACAAGAGTTTCAAAAATTTGTGCCCCATTGATAAAAAAATAAATGACGATGGTTATACAAAGCCAGAGCTCAGCCCTGTGTAAATAATTGACTGTTATATTTTCCATGATTATTAATTTTGGTTATTTTTTTAAAGTTTCTGTAAAGTCCTTCATTACATTTGCTGCCAGAAGAAAATAACGCTCGATCACCTGTATTTCTTCTTCAGAAAAACTGCTGATAACAGGGGTTGTTCTCTCTTGCAGATCATTGAAGAATGGCTGAAGAAGCTTCATGCTATTCTCAAAATCAGGAACTATAATTATCTTCCGCCTATCATCTTTAGTCAGCTTCCTATGCAATAATCCTTTTGCTTCCAGACGATCCAGAAGCCCTGTTACTGCTCCTTTCGTTAATCCCGTCAGGTTCGAAACCTCACCTGCCGTCAGTTCTTTATGCTGCAGGATAAGCCCCAGATATTTGTGGTCAGAACCCATTAACCCAGCTTTTCTGGCAATAGTCTCATGCATAAGAACGGAAGCATCCGAATACATTCTGCTTGCAATCCTAAAACGCTCCAGCAATTTATCTAAATTATTGTTCATTTACTAAATAGTTTAGTTACAAAACTAAATATATTTTATCACATATAAAAATTTCTGATAAAATAGAATTGGGATAAGCGTTAAAATCTAGAAGCAATTTAGAATAAAGAATATTATTTATTAAAATTTATTTGAATAAACGTTTAACTAAAATTAACAACCCCATCAAACTGAATTAACAATTTGTTTATATTAAAACATATTGTTCTATATAAAATACTGAATATCAAATGTTTATAGTTTTATATAAAAAATCGCCAAAATTACATTTTTTTCTCAAACCACCAAAAAAACTCCCCTATTGTTTTTTGTATATTTTATAGAATACTTTTGTACCGAAAAATATAAAAATGAAAAGGTCATCCATAAAAGATATTGCAAAACTGGCAGGAGTTTCCGTAGCCACAGTATCTTATGTTCTCAACCGAAAGGAAGGACAGCGTATCAGCGAGGAGACCCGGAAAAAAATTTTCGAAATTGCTGAAACGATTAACTATACTCCCAATAAGATTGCAAAAAGTCTGAAAACCAATAAAACAAAGTTGCTGGGGCTTATTGTTGCAGACGTCTCCAATGATTTCTATTCTCACATGGCAAGAAATCTGGAAAATAAAGCTTTAAAACTGGGCTATACTCTAATTATCGGCAGTTCTGATGAAAATGCCGAGAAGTTTGAAAAGCTTACTGAGCTTTTTTCACAGCAGCAGGTAGACGGGATGATCGTTGCCCCCGTAGCAGGATCGGAAAAGACACTTGAAAACCTTATTCATATTAAATATCCTGTGGTTACTATTGACCGATATCTTAAAGGAGTGGCTGTTCCTGGAATTACCATAGATAATCAGGAAATAGCAGAGAGTACTACCAGTCTGCTTCTTAATAAAGGTTTTGATAAAATGATCTATGTAGGCTACGAAACCGAACTTCCACACCTGCTGGACCGACAGTATGGTTTTGAAAAAATGGTAAGCTCTTCCAAAAATGCAGTTGAAATACAATATCTGCTGGTAGGATTGGAAAATATCGCGCAGGAAGTACATTTACAGCTCGAAAAGATGGTTGGGAAAACCCCTGAAAATACAGCTTTATATTTTTCCAGCAATAAACTTGCAGTAGCAGGGCTTTCCTACCTCGTTAAAAATAATATAAAAGTTCCTGAGCAGGTCTCAGTACTGGCATTTGATGAAACTGATGCCTATAACCTCTTCCCTACCGAGATTACCTATATCCAGCAGCCAATTGAAGAAATGGCGGAAGAAGCAATTAAGCTACTGGATGGACAAATCAACAATTATGTGCCAACCGGAAAAAGAATAACCTTATCCGCAAAATTGGTTTCTAAAGCTTCTTTAAAATAATCAACTTTAAACATAAAACATTTTTTTTGAATACTAACTTAAACGTTTAACCTAATATGATAACAAATAAATCAAACTATGTGGTGTGCTTCGGAGAAGTTCTGTGGGACATCTTTCCTACAGGATCCAGAGCCGGCGGAGCACCATTTAACGTTGCCTACAATCTTTTCAAAATGGGAATCGATACCAAAATGCTAAGCCGAATAGGAAATGATGATCTAGGACATCGTCTTCTAAATCAGATCCAGGATTGGGGAATAACAACAGATTTCATACAGATAGACCAGGAAAAGGCCACAGGAACTGTCATTGCCGATTTTGATGAGCATGGAGAGGCTGCATATGACATTGTGCAGGATATTGCCTGGGATTATATTCAGCCACTGCCGGAGCATAAGGAACTGATACAAAATTCAGAAGCATTTGTGTTTGGAAGCCTGATCACAAGAAATGAAGCATCCCGGAATACTCTGCTGGAACTTTTGGAATATTCAAAATTCAAAGTTTTTGATGTTAACTTCCGCCCTCCTTTTATTGATTTTGAATTCATTAAAAAATTATTACATAAAGCTGATCTTGTTAAAATGAATAAGGCAGAGCTCAGAACAATTCTAGAATATCTCGGTGAAGAATATATTGACGAAGATACCAGCATCAGACATCTCCAGGCTTATTTTAATTTAAATGAAATTGTCCTTACCAAAGGAAGTAAAGGCGCCCGATACTTTGTGGGAGACACTGCCTATAATTTTCCGGCGGTCCATATTGAAATTGCAGACACAGTGGGTAGCGGAGATTCTTTTCTGGCCGGCTTCCTGTCTAAAAGAATTCAGGGAAGATCTCCGGAAGAGATCATGAAACAGGCCACATCACTGGGTGCTTTTATCACTTCGAAATCGGGGGCATGCCCTGATTATACTTATGAAGAATTCAAGGTATTCAGAGAAAAAAACAGCTGTAAAACCTCTTAAAACTTACGATATGAATACTCCAAAATTTACAGATAAGAAATACTATATCATCCTTTCTTTTGTTACCTCTCTCTTCTTTTTCTGGGCTATTGCGCTCACCATGGGTGATGTCCTGAACAAGCATTTTCAGAACGTTCTTCACATCTCAAAGTCCAAATCAGGGCTGGTGCAGCTTTCCATTTTTGGAGCTTATGCATTGATGGGCATCCCGGCAGGTCTGTTTATGAAAAGATTTGGTTATAAATTGGGGGTCATTCTGGGGCTTTCATTGTTTGCACTGGGAGCCTTTCTGTTTATTCCGGCCGCCGACACATCCTCATTTAACTTTTTCAGACTGGCTCTTTTTGTTCTGGCAATGGGAATGGCAACCCTTGAAACGGTAGCCCATCCTTTTGTAGCAGCTCTTGGTGATGAAAGAACAAGTGATCAGAGGGTTAATTTTGCCCAGTCATTTAATGGTTTGGGAGCCATTATCGGACCTTTGTTGGGAGGTTACTTCATTTTCGGAACGCCTGATACAGGATCAGGATCCCTGGATTCCGTAAAAAGTCTTTATACATGGATTGGGATTGTCATTCTCGCAATTACCATTATTTTCAGCTTTATCAGAGTGCCGGACCTTAAAGATCCTCATGCGGAAGATATCATCATTTCAGAAAATGAAAAAGGAGAAGATGTTTCCGTATCAGATCCTCATGCACCACTTTACAAACAGAGACATTTTATATTTGCCGTTATTGCCCAGTTTTTCAATATTGCCGCACAGGGTGGAACATGGGCTTATTTTATCAATTACGGTGTCGAAAAAATGCATCTTCCAGAAATACAGGCTTCCTATTATTTTTCTTTAAGTATGGCCATGATGATGATCGGAAGATTTATCGGAACTTTCCTGATGAGATTTATCGCTCCCAACAAACTGCTGGCTATCTTTACAGCTTGTAATATCATTCTGTGTCTGATTATTTCCCAGAGTTTCGGATGGGTATCATTTATCAGTCTTATTTTACTTAATCTGTTCCTGAGTGTAATGTATCCTACCATCTTCAGTCTTGGGCTTAAAAGATTAGGGTCAAAAGTTCAGCAGGCATCATCATTCCTGGTTATGGCCATGTTTGGAGGAGCTGTTTTCCCTCCGATCATGGGTAGAATTGCAGAAAAAGATATTGCACATGCCTACCTCCTTCCTATTCTCTGCTATGTCGTTATTTTATTATTTGCATTAAAGTTCTACAAGCCCAAAACACTTAAATAATCCCTATGAAAACAAAGCTTTTATTAGCCTGGTGCATTTTACTTATATGCGCCGGCAGGGGAATTAATGCTCAGATCGTAATCACCAACAAAAAATTTTCCTTTGGTACAACCGGGAGAATCGGAGCTGGTTATTCTCCGAATGCCGATGGAAAAACAGGAAGACAGCTGAATCTGAACAATCAGGGATCTTTAGGAGGCAGAATGGATCAGGGAGATTATGTTGACTTTTTACCGGCTTTCCATTTTAGTCCGGTGGTAAACGGTGACAGTACAAAAAGTACAAAGATCGATATGCAGGCGAGGCTGAGCTTTTATTCAGGAGGAACTTTCCTGGGAAATGTAGATTCAAAATCTAATCAGGGAATGATTGTAGCCTTACCTGAAGCCTTTGTTGAGGCCAGAAACATTATGGGAAGTGACTGGGATGTCTGGGCCGGATCAAGATGGCTGAGATATGATGACATTCACATTGCCGATTACTTTTATTTTGATGACCATTCTGCAACCGGTTGGGGACTAAGACATAAAAACACAAGGTTTTCAATGTTTTTCCCGGCAGCTATTGATACCGCAGCCAGCAACTCAACTCCTTATTCTTACACCAATGTGATCAGCGGATCAAAAAATCTGATCTACAGACAAAGAGAAGTTTTTGTCCTTGAGCAGACCCTTCCATTTAAAAATACAAAACACAAGCTGAAACTGATGGCGGAATTTCATCATGTAGAAAAATCAGGAGAAAATTCCGTAGAGCAATACCCGTCGGATCAGGGATGGGTTTTTGGAGCTAAATTAAATATAGATATGGCAACAGCAATTCCGGGTTCATTCAATCAGCTTTCTGTACGATACGGGACCGGAATCGCGAATGGAGACGATAATGGAAATACCCAGACCTGGCGCACCTACGGAGCTCCTGATGAGATCACAAAAACGTACAAAGGGGCCTACTCTTTTACGGTTGTTGAACATTTCCTCTGGAATATCTCAAACCGCTGGTCGCTTAATCCCTATGCCGTTTTCACCAAAAGTAAGGGAGGATCAACCAGTACTGGCAAAGCGATGGACTATTATAACCGTGAAATTTTCAACAGGAAAACAGAATTTAATACGGGAATCAGGGCCACTTATTATTTAAACAACTGGTTTCATATTCTTTCCGAATTTCACTATGCAACGAGAAAAAACGGAACACAGGATGCAGCATCGATGATGAAACTGGTTTTAGCTCCCACCATTGTTCCTACTGCGGAACGAAGTGTTTGGGCAAGACCCCACATCCGTTTTATTGCAGAAGTATCAAGGTATAATGATCAGGCTATGAATAGTCTTTACTCACCGTTTTTACAGCAGTCAGGAGCCAAAAGATTTGGGACCTATTTCGGAGTACGGACAGAATGGTGGATTTTTTAAATTAAAATAAGAAAATATGATGAATATAAAATTAGGGGCTTCCCTACTCTCCTGGATCACTCCGCTATGGAATGCAGAATCAGGAAAATATGCTATAGAAAAAACGTCACAGGCCGGGTTTGATCTTATCGAAATACTGTTACCCGGATCAATGGATTTTGATGCGTCTACGGTAAAAAAACAATTGAAAGACAATCATCTGGAAGCGGTATGTTCGCTGAATCTTCCTCAAGATGCTCATATTGCGTTCTATCCTGAAGCTGCGGAAAAGCTTATCAAAAAAGCCATCGATAAAGTATATGAACTGGAAACCAATCTTCTGGCTGGTGTCTTGCATGGCGGAATCGGTGTTTTTACAGGAAAACCACTTACAGAACATGAAAAAGAAATCATTGCTGATGTATGGTCTAATGTGGCAGATTACGCCCAAACCAGAAGTATAGATATCGCCATAGAACCTATCAACCGCTATGAATCCTATGTCTGCAATACGGCTGAAAATGTACTGGAGCTTATTAAAAAAACGGGTAAAAATAACCTTTTCCTTCACCTTGATACCTTTCATATGAATATTGAAGAAAATAATTTTTATGACCCGATTATCAATTCCGGAAAAATGCTGAAGCACATTCATGTGACAGAATCTCACCGGGGTATGCTGGGAGAAGGCACAGTCAATTGGGAAGAATTTTTCTCTGCATTGAAAAAAATCAATTTTGAAGGAAACCTGGTTCTTGAAAATTTCAGCTCCTCCATTCCCGGTATGCAGGAAAAGGTTTCTTTATGGCAGCAATCACCTTATGATGCTCAAACATTGGCAGAAGGAAGTCTTGCCTTTTTAAAGAAGCATCTCAGCTGATAAAATTATCTGTTATATTACTCTGAAACTTATGGAAAGCGGAAATTGTCCGCTTTTCACCGATTGATTTTGCCCGTTCGCCGAAAATACATATTGTTTTCCAGGATTATGACTGACCTTTACATCAGAAATAAAGCAATAATGCTCAACTAAAATCTTATTATTATGAAAACAAAAATCGGAATTACAGAAAAAAACACGGAAGCTGTTGCAGAACAATTAGCAAAATTATTAGCAGATGAAACGCTTCTTTACATCAAAACAAGAAATGCCCACTGGAACGTAACCGGAGATAACTTCCATGCCAATCACATTTTCTTTGAAGAACAGTATAAACAACTGGATGAACTGATAGACAGTGTTGCAGAAAGAATGCGTAAAATCGGGCATTATGCACCGGCGACTATGAAAATTTATCTTGAACTGACCCATTTAACGGAATACAGTGAAAGAACAAATGACGGACTTGGATACATGAAAGATTTATTAAGTGATCATGAAAGCATCATCGAATTTCTCCGCGGAAATATCACTCCATTTGCAGAAAAATACAAAGATTACGGTACCAGCGATTTTATTACAGGCCTGATGGAAACCCATGAAGAAATGGCATGGATGATCCGTTCCTATTTCAGATAACACAAAATAAAAAAGGAATAATTATCTTTGTGTGAATCATAAACAACTATACCTATGAAAGCCTTAATCGTGGATGATAATGATATTGCAAGAACAACATTAGCACACCTCGCCAAACAGGTTCCGGATCTTTCCATTGTCAGCGAGTTTTCCAATGCTATAGAAGCTTATCATTATCTTCAGTCCAATTCAGTCGATCTGATATTTCTCGATATAGAAATGCCGGAAATGACAGGGATTGAACTCACGAAAACCCTTTCCGGTAAAGAGACCATCATCATTTTCACAACCTCAAAAAAGGAATATGCACTGGAAGCCTTTGAGCTTAATATTGCAGATTATCTTCTTAAGCCCATTATGCCGGTAAGATTTCTGCAGGCAGTAAGCAAAGCACAGACGATTCTTGAAAGCAGAAAAGAAAATGTGGAAATCACAAGGGATGAGTTTCTTTTTGTAAGGGATTCCAATATTACAAGACGCTTAAAACTGGATGATATTTTCTATGCAGAAGCCATGGGTGATTATGTAAAGTTTTACACCAAAGAAAAGATGTTTGCCATTCACGGCAAAATGAAAACTGCTGAAGAACGTCTTCCTAAGGATCATTTTATAAGAGTCCACCGTTCCTACATTGTTTCTGTAGGCAAAATTGATACTCTTCAGGACGGCGGTATTATGATCAACGGTAAATTCATTCCCGTGGCAGATGCATACAGGAAAGCACTCAATACAAGAATGAATGTCTTTTAGCGGTTACAGGCAATCAAACATTTGAATTCGGCTTGATTTAAGCACGTGAACAGTTCCGGGTCCGTCTGACTTTTTACCGGTATTTTATCTTAAAATCGACCGTTAATTATGAAAAATATATCATCAGTAATGGATAACAAGCGATTCAGCTATTTTATTATCCTGACATTTATTGCGGGCTCACTCCTATTGATAGCGGTTCAGCTCAATTCCGCAAAAAATACCAAGGCGCTGATTCAGAATAACAATACTTTGCTGAGCGAATTACGTTCAAGCAATCATTTAAGGGAGATTGACCGTGATATTCTTGGAGTGGAAAGCAGAATAAGAGCTTCTATTGCAACGAATGACACCACGCATCTCGAAGGCATTGATCAAAAAATCAGTCAGATCGAAAATTTCCTGGATTCTCTGTCCAAAGACAATGTAAATGCTGAGGAAGAAAAGCTGATCCACCGGTTAAGCGTTCTTGCCATGGAAAAGAAGACAACCAAAGACAAGCTATTGCATCGTTATATCACTTTGGGAAATATGGACGACAATACCTCCATTGCCAATCCGCGTGCAAGGAATATTTCCAATGAGATCACCAGAATCACGGCTAAAATATACGAAAGCAGAAAGCTGAATATGGTTGAACTCAGCCAGAGAAGTGAAGAAATGGGACAAAAAGCAAGATTCTACGACATCTCAATACTGATCTTACTGATTTTGGGCGGTTCTGTTGTTGGATATCACATTCTGCGGCAGTTTAAACGTCAGAGATTACTCATAAGCGAACTTGATATTGCTGAGAAAAAAGCATTGGTGGCGGCACAAACCAAAGAAAATTTCCTTGCCAATATGAGCCATGAAATCAGAACTCCTCTGAGCGGGATTCTTGGCTTCACCAATTTGCTGCAAAAACGTCCGCTGGATGAAACTTCAGCAGAATTTGTCTCTTCAATACAACGTTCCGGGGAAAACCTGATGGCGATCATCAACGACATTCTTGATTTATCCAAAATAGAAGCCGGGATGATGCGCATTACCCCTGGAATTTTCAGCATCAACGGACTGGTCAATTCTGTCGAAACATTTTTTACAGAAAGGGCCAAAGAAAAAGGACTTACCATTTCCAGTACTGTTGATTCTTCCATTCCTGACACATTGGTAGGAGACGCTACAAGACTGACACAGATTTTAGTTAACCTGATCGGAAATGCAATAAAATTTACCCACCAGGGAAATATTTCTGTTGAAATCTACAGTAAACAGCAAACAGAAAAAGAAGCTGTTCTCGGATTTAAAATTTCAGATACGGGAATTGGAATTGACAAAGAAAAGCTTACAGAAATCTTCGAAAGATTTAATCAGGGAGAAGATTCAACGACAAGAAATTACGGCGGAACAGGATTAGGTTTATCCATCGTGAAAAGCTTAATTCTCCTGCAGAACGGAAACATTGAAGTAAGCAGTGAACCGGGGAAAGGAACTACCTTTCATTTCTACATTCCTTACGGAGTTGCTGAGGAACAGCTTACTGTGCTGCCAGCTGCTGATCCGCATTATTTTAAGGATAAATCCAACACGCCTCTGAAAGTTTTGGTAGTTGATGATAATGTGATCAATCAAAGCCTGATGAAACATCTGCTTTCACAATGGAATATTGATTTTCATATTGTATCGAACGGTCTTAAAGCAGTAAGTTATCTTAAAAGCAATGCATGCGATCTGGTTTTAATGGATATACAGATGCCTCACATGGACGGATATGCAGCTACCCAGAAAATCCGGGAAGAACTCAGACTGAATATTCCGATCATCGCAATGACCGCCCATGCCCTGGCAGGCGAAAGAGAAAGATGCCTGAGCCGTGGGATGAACGAATATATTTCCAAGCCTGTCAATGAAGAAGAGCTGTTTATGCTGATTTCGAAGTTCGGGTTTAAAGAAAAGAATAAAAACGAAAAGAAAACCGAAAATCCATCATCTGACTATCAGTATATTGATCTCTCTTATATGCAGACGGTGAGCGGCGGCGACAAAAGTTTCGAAAAAATGGTCACGCAACAGTTTATTGAGAACATTCCCAATCATCTACAGAAACTGATAGTGGCTTACGAAAACAAAGATTTTCAGGAGGTGAAACTGTGGGCTCACGATCTGAAATCAAGTATTGCCATTATGGGATTACATCCTCTTTTAAAAGAAAAACTCGATATTCTAGAAACAGCATCAGAAGAAAATACTGATCTGCAAAAAATACTGGCAGAAGTACAGAAAGTTCTGTCAGAAGCGGTTTCCGAAGCTGAAGCATTTTCAAAAACAATTTAAAAAAAGAAAAAATGAATTTATTTTCACCCATACACATTCGCAATCTTACCCTAAAGAACAGAATTGTATTATCTCCTATGCAGCAATACAGTGCTAAAAACGGAGTTCCCGGCAACTGGCATCTCGTCCACCTCGGAAGCAGGGCTGTTGGCGGCGCAGGATTGATTCTTACCGAATGTACAGCCGTTTCAGAAGAAGGTCTGGCTACATTATCTGATGTAGGAATTTGGAATGATGAGCAGAAAAACGCTTGGGAAAACATCGTGAATTTTGTACATGAGCAGGATGCTAAAATAGGAATTCAACTCTGGCATGCAGGAGGAAAAGGAAGCCTGAAACATCCCAATGAAAGAATGAAACCCCTCACTCCTGAAGAAGGAGGCTGGACGGTAAAATCCTCCTCAGCTCACGAGTTCAACGGAGTTTTTGCAGAAGAGCTCACCATTGATGAGATACAGGAACTGAAGACGAAATTCGTTAAAGCAGCTCTTCGTGCCGTTGAAGCAGGTTTTGATACCATTGAACTTCACGCAGGCCATGGTTATTTATTCCATCAGTTTTATTCCGCAGTGATCAATAAAAGACAGGATGAATATGGCGGAAGTTTTGAGAACAGAATCCGTTTTCTTGTAGAAACCGTTCAGGAAATCAGGAAATTTATTCCTGCTGAAATGCCTCTGTTCGTAAGAATTTCTGCAGTTGACTATATAGAATCGGATGAAGCCTGGGCTTTGGAAGATAGCATTAAGCTTTCAGAAATCCTTAAAGAAAATGGTGTAGATTTCATTACAGCATCCGGCGGAGGATTTACCAATGTAAGCAAGGATAAAGTATTTCCGGGATATCAGGTTCCTTTTGCAAAAGCGATTAAAGAACAGACCGGGATTTTAACAGGAGCTGTGGGAATGATTACGGAAGCAGAACAGGCCAATGATATTATTGTCAAAGGAGATGCAGATCTGGTAATCATTGCCCGGGAACATCTGAGAGATCCTTATTTTGCTATTCATTCTGCCAAGGCATTAGGTATTGAAACAGAAATTCCGTGGCAGTATAAAAGAGCGTATTAAATTAACCTATAAAAAATCAGTTATGGAAAATCAGGGTGCTTCAGTAGTCATTACCCATCATATTCTGGATGGAAAACAATCACAATATGAAAAATGGCTGGACGAAATTATTCCTGTCACCAGGCATTCGGAAGGCTTTATTGATCTTCAGATTATTCGTCCTATTCCTGATCTGACTTTTGTGTACACTGTCATTATCCGTTTTGATACGATTAACCATCTTAAAAGCTGGATGGAGTCGGATAACCGGAAAAAACTCATTGAGAAAGCGAATCCGCTGTTCAGAAAAAACGACCATTACCAGATCAGATCAGGGCTTGATTTTCTTTTTACTACAGAAAATGAAGGGAATAAAGTTCCGGTACGCTGGAAACAGTTTCTGGCAACCTGGTCTGCCATTTATCCGCTGTCTGTACTTATTCCTGCTTTGATCATTCCTTTTTTACGGTTTTTACATATTCCGGCCAATCATTATTCCGACGGATTCATCAATTCCGGAATCATCGTTTTTCTGATGGTATTTGCCGTGATGCCCAATTATACCAGGCTGATCAAAAAATGGCTGTATAAATAACTCTATTTAAAAATTATCAATTATCAATCACTGTAACCCACAGTGATTTTTTGTTTTCAGGAACGTTTGTCCTGTTATCGTTTGAACATCACCGCCTTATTCAACGACAGTTTTCGCCTGTTGACCGAACAGCATTAAAAATTAAAACAACCGGTTTGTAGCTTTACATCATCAATAACATAACAATCAAAATCAACAACTATGGAAATCTTACAAACTCCCGAAAACGCACTATCTCACTCAAGCGTAAGTGCCATCATCCATGCACCCATTGAAAAAGTGAATATCGCAGACTGGCTGCTTAATCTGCCGGACGCCGAATATCAGCGCTGCTCTACCCAACATATCGGAGCCGCTATTTCTGTCACTTTTGATGGTAAGCCGGTATCTTTAAATGTAGAAACTATTGGGGATGCACTGATGGTACAGCATTATGTTGCAGATGTTCACCGTCCTGATTACTGCCGCATGCTTTCCATCTCTGATTCAATTACAAAAAACGGCCGTACAAAAGTTCAGGTTCTGTGGGAGCTGAAAGTGACAAAGATTGACGAAAACACCTGTCTTTACACCAATGAAATTCACGCGACAGCTACTCCAGAAATGTTTGAATATTTGAAAGAACATGGGATCAACCTTGCAGATGCTGCCGCATCCAGACAGGCTGCTTCTGACGCCCACAATCATGAAGAAACACCAAACTTTGCAAAAAGTATTGAAAATAAAGCACTGACAGGGCAATATAACCAGCCTTTTTAAAAAAGTGGCAAGCCCTTCATATCCTCAACGACTCATTTTGCCTTTTCACCGAATAATATTAAAAAAAGGCAAGATTTCGGGATAGCTTTACCATAACAAAAACAAAGAGTATTAATCACTAAAAATAATACTATGAATCCTTCATCATTAAGTTTCAGATACGAATTAGAAAAAAAAGAACCGCGTACCAGTGACGGTGGTACAACAAGAGGTGCTTCCGTAAAAGAATTCCCTGCTTCTGTAGGTATTGCCGGAGTTTCCATGAGATTACAGCCCGGAAGCATGAGAGAACTTCACTGGCATGCCAATGCCGCAGAATGGGCGTATGTGATTTCAGGAACGGTACGTACAACGATTATCCATCCGGACGGACAGAGTTATACTGATAATTTTGAACCCGGCGACGTATGGTATTTCCCGAAAGGCTACGGACATTCCATACAGGCTACAGGAACAGAGGAATGTCATTTTATTTTGATTTTCGACAACGGTAATTTTTCGGAAGACCATACCTTCAGCGTTACAGACTTTGTTTCAAGTATGCCTCCTGAAATCGTTGCACAGAATTTAGGACTAAGCCTTGAAGAAGTAGCAGAACTTCCTCAGAAAGAAGTCTACTTTGCAGCAGGAGTTGTTCCGGATGAACTCTCCGTGAATGCCACAGCCCGTCCTGAGGAATCAGACATTGAACTGACAAGCCTTCACCGCTATCCTCTGCATTCCCAGCAGCCAAGAATCATTCCTGGCGGAGGGCTGCAGAGACTGGTTACCCGTAAAGAATTTCCTATCAGTACAACAATGGCAGGTTCTGTCCTGGAGCTGCAGCCCGGTGCTTTAAGAGAAATGCACTGGCATCCGAATGCAGATGAGTGGCAGTATTTTATATCCGGTCAGGCAGAAATGTCGGTATTCCTGGCAGAAGGAGTTTCTGTTACAGAACAGTTCAATGCAGGTGATGTAGGCTATGTGCCTATGGGAGCCGGACATTATATCAAAAATACAGGAGATACGGTCTGTAAAGTATTGATCGGATTTAATAGCGGCACCTACGAATCCATTGATATCAGCGAATGGCTGGCAGGAAACCCTAAAGATGTGGTCATTACGAATTTCGGGCTGAAGGAAGGAGAAATAGAAAAATTTCCGGAAAAGAAAGTATTCATCAAACCTGGAAAATAACTCCTGTGCTTCCGGAAACAAAAATCCTGCTTCCTGACAAGACCGTCAGAACACAGGAGAAACTGGCAGTATTCCTTGCTTTTATCGCAGGATATACAGATGCTACAGGGCTGATACAATGGAAAACCTACGTTTCTTTTATGAGTGGCAATACAACCCAGTTAGGTGCAGCAGTTTTCAGTGAAAAATATGGTGTTATCATCAGTTCTGTCATTGTAATCAGCTTTTTTCTGGCGGGGATTTATACAGGAACGTGTCTATCATTATCAAAGAAATTTATAAACAAAAAAATAATTTTCTATATGGTTTCAGGAATCATGATTCTTTACTGTATCACTGATTATTATGAGCATCTTGCCAATGGCCTTTCCATAGCCATTACCGGTTTTGCAATGGGTCTTATGAACACCATTGTCACTTCGGTAGGTAACCAAAAGATCAACACCGATTTTGTGACGGGAACTTTAAACAGCCTGGCAAGAACAGCTGCTCTTTTTGTCATGAGTGATCAGGCAGACGAGCGGAAGGAATACAAAGTGAATATTTTTCATTTGTTATTCTTATGGATGGGCTTTCTCTCCGGTGCTTCAGCAGCTCCTTTCCTGCTCTTTTATTCAGGAAACTGGACACTGATCTTTCCGGCAGCCTTACTGCTCATCTGTGCATTAACAATACCAATTCCAACGATTAAAAACTAATCCTATGCTACAAAAAAATACGGTTGCCCCCGATTTTACATTATTTGCAACCCCGGATCAGAAAATTACCTTATCCGAATTCAGAGGACGAAACATTATCCTTGCATTTTATCCGGCAGACTGGAGCCCGGTGTGCAGTGACCAGATGGCATTGTACAACGAAATGCTGAAGTATTTCAAAAAATATGATGCGGAGATTTTCGGAATTTCCGTAGACAGCAAATGGTGCCACCTGGCATTTTCACAATCCAGAAACCTACACTTTCCACTGCTTGCAGACTTTGAAGCCAAAGGAGAAACAGCCAGGAAATATGGTGTTTACAATGACGAAGAAGGAGAATGCAACAGAGCCCTTTTTGTCATCAATAAAGACGGCATCATCGACTGGAGTTACCTCTCTCCCACCGCCATCAATCCTGGTGCGGACGGAATTTTAGAAGCATTAGAAAACCTTAACACAAAATAATTATGTCACTTAAACCATCAGTCAGCAATGCTGACCACACTCAGGGCAACTCAGATGCCAGCTTAGTCATTGTAGAATACGGGGATTATCAGTGTCCTTACTGCGGAGCAGCTTATCCGGTTCTTAAAGAATTAATGAAGGAATTCGGAGGTCAGATCAGATTTGTATTCAGAAATTTTCCGCTGTCAGAAATGCATCAGTATGCAAGAACGGCAGCACTGGCAGCAGAAGCAGCAGCTTTGCAGGGAAAATTCTGGGAAATGCATGATGCTATTTATGAAAACCAGGAATATCTGAATGCTGATCTTCCTTTAAAGCTTGCAGAAAAACTGGGATTAAATATTCCTCAATTCAAAGCTGATATTCATAAGCAGGAATTAGCAGAAAAGGTAGATACAGACTTTGAAAGTGGTATCATCAGCGGCGTGAACGGAACTCCTTCTTTTTTCATCAATGGAAATAAATTCAATGGCGGTGCCGAAGACCTTTTTCAATTGGTACGTGAAATACTGCCTATTAATAAGAAAAATATTTAAACAAAATCAATTTAACATTAAAAATAAACAACAATGAGCACATTAACCTTAAAAGACGGAACAGAAATTTTTTACAAAGATCAGGGGCAGGGCCCGGTATTAATGTTTCACCACGGATGGCCTTTATCATCTGATGACTGGGACGCACAGGTGATCTTCTTTCTGCAGAAAGGCTATAGAGTGGTTACCCACGACAGAAGAGGTCACGGGCGTTCCAGCCAGAATATTTATAATCACACTATCGAACAGTATGCTTCTGATGCTGCAGAGCTGGTTGAATTCCTTGATCTGAAAGATGTTGTACACATCGGGCATTCAACAGGTGGCGGGGAAGTGATCCGTTATGTCAACAAATATTCCAATGGAAGAGCTAAAAAAGCAGTTCTGATCAGTGCTATTCCACCAGTAATGGTAAAAAGCGAGAATAATCCTGACGGTGTTCCCATGGAAGTTTTCGATAACATCAGGGAACAGACCTTGAACAACAGAAACCAGTTTTATTTTGACCTGACTTTCCCTTTCTATGGTTACAACAGAGAAGGTGCGAATATAAAGGACGGAGTTCAGAGAAACTGGTGGAGACAGGGACTGATGGGTGGAATTGTTGCTCATTATGATGGGATCAAAGCTTTTTCAGAAACAGATTTAACCGAAGACTTAAAAGCTGTTGACATTCCTGTTTTGGTGATGCATGGTGAGGATGACCAGATCGTTCCTATTGCCAATGCTGCATTAAAATCAATTAAATTACTAAAAAATGGAAAGCTGATCACATATCCTGGTTTCCCTCATGGTATGCCGACTACAGAACATGAGACGATCAACAAAGACCTTTTGGAATTCATCAGATCCTAAATGCTGATTTTTTTTAAAAAATATTAAAGATGAACCTTAAGGGTTCATCTTTTTATTATTCAGAATGGCATAATACATTGAAAATTGTTTCTTATTCAGCTTTTATTTTCGAAAGATCAAGCCCTAGTTTTGTAAATTCCTCTGTTCCTTTATCTGTAATGTAATATTGCCGGTCGGCAGGATTATCCTTGGCAATCCAGCCCTTCTCTACAAATTGTTCCAGCAGAAGCTGCCCTAATTTTCCTCCAATATGCTCATAGCAGGGTTTGGCGGGTTTTCTTGCGGTTGACTTGTTCATATTCTTATATTTAATCGTGTTTCTGGCATTTTAGTTTTTAGGAAATATTAATTCAAATGCAGATAATCCTTAATTGTTTTCAGAACTCCGAAGCTGTCATTGGTACATGCTTCAAAATTAGCGATCTGTTTTACATTCGGATGTGCATTCTTCATGGCGTAAGAATATTTGGCATTCTTCAGCATTTCTATATCGTTCATGTAATCCCCGAAAGCCATTGTATTTTCAGGAGAAATATCCAAAGATTTCTGTAAGATTTTCAGAGCGTTTCCTTTATTGATATCCTTATTCATAACATCCAGCCAATGCGCTCCTGAAACCACTACCTCGAGACCGAATTCTTCAAATTTTTTAAGAGCCGGATACAGGTGTTTTTCTGAACCATCAGGATGATAGACTGCTATTTTAAAAGCTGTATCATCAATTTTTTCCGTAAGATCATCCGTTTTCATATTTTCAGTATAATACTTTGAGAAAAAATCTACAAACTGCTGATCTTCGGTCTCATAATAAGCCATTTTTTTGGCGGATAATACAGCTTTGGCGCCTGGTATTTCACGAACAGCTTTGATGATCTCAACAATATATTTGTATTCCAGTATATCAGCAAAAAGCTCCTGGTCTTTATAGATCACGTAGCCGCCGTTTTCAGCAATAAAACCAATTTCACTTTCTATTTCTCCAAAATAATGGGTAATCCCCGGCATCTGTCTGCCACTTGCCGGTACAAACAGGATATTCCTTTTTTTCAGTTCTTTATAAACTTCTGCAAACTCAGGGCTCATTTCATGGCTGGAATTGAGAAAGGTTCCATCCATATCCGTCACAATTAATTTAATCTCTTCCATAATTCTATTGGGAAATGCAATTTGCTGTAGGTATCAGAATTACAATTTGCATATTCTTTTTCAAAGATATTGATTTATTATTTTTTTCTTGTAATGAATAGTGGGAAGACTTCTTAATATAGCTGCACTTTGTTCCGGGGTAATGTCCCGCTGAGGTTCGGCCAGCATTTCATATCCCACCATAAATTTTTTAACTTCCGCACTTCTGAGCAACGGCGGATAAAAATGCATATGAAAATGCCATTCCGGATGTTCTTTTCCATCTGTGGGAGATTGGTGGATACCCGCAGAATATGGAAATGATGTTTCAAAAAGGTTGTCATACCTTGTAGTCAGGTCCTTAATAATGACTGCAAAAGATTCTTTTTCTTCTTCGGAAAATGCTGCAATATTTTCTCTTTTCCGCTTACTGATAATCATCGTTTCATAAGGCCATGATGCCCAAAACGGCACCAATGCTGCAAAATGTTCATTTTCTGTGACGATGCGCTCACCAGCCGCGATTTCCTGCTCAAGATAGTCTTCCAGCAATGTTCTCTTATTCTTTTCAAAATAAGATTTCAAATGATCCTGTGTTTTCTGAACCATAGCGGGAATTGACGACTGTGCCCATATCTGGCCATGCGGATGGGGATTGCTGCAACCCATAATGCTTCCTTTGTTTTCAAAAATCTGAATATAGTTGATATGATCCAGAGCGGCCAGTTCATTAAACTGCTCCTGCCATACATCCACCACATTTTTAATGTGTTCCACAGGCATTTCCGGTAAAGTAAGACTGTGATTTTCAGAAAAACATATAACCCTGTTGATTCCGCGTTCAGGAAGAAGGGCAAAAAATCCGGACTGTTCTTCAGAAAAATCAACTTCTTCATTTAGCAATGCTCCAAAGTCATTATTAAAAACATAAGTTCCTTTATACTCAGGGTTGCGGGCTCCGTTAGCACGCATATTTCCTGAACAAAGATAGCATTCCGGGTCGTATACAGGACGATCTTCTTCTGTTGTTATTTCTTTCTGCCCCTGCCATGGCCGGTTTGCCCGCTGTGGAGAAACCAGTATCCATTCATCCAAAAGAGGATTATATCTTCTGTGGGGATGTTTATTACGATCAAATGATGTATTCATTGGTGTATTCTTTTATCCCGTCTGAGATTTTAACCTGATAAATTTTCATCCGGATATTAAAATGTTCAAGATATTTTTCACTAATGGCTTTAATCACTTCTTCAGCTTTATCTTCCTGAATAAGGTTGATGCTACAGCCTCCGAAACCGCCTCCCATGATTCTTGCTCCCAATACTCCTTCCTGCTGTAACGTATTGTCCACTAAAAAATCAAGCTCATTACAGCTGACTTCAAATTCTGTTGAAAGCCCTGCATGGGTTTCTGTGAGAAGTGTTCCCAGGTATTCAATATTCCCTGCTGAAATAGCTTTGGCTGCCATTTCCACTCTTTGTATTTCTTTCAGAAGATAGAGACATCTTTTGTATGAAATATCTCCCATTTCATCTTTTACACGATCAAGCATCGGCAGCGTAAAATCCCTGAATTTTTCGATTTCCGGAAAATTTTTCCACAAAACTTTTTTTCCGTGTTCAACATCTTTACGCCTTTCATTATAACCGGATGTCAGATGACTATGCTTTACGCAGCTGTCAAAAAGCAGCAGGCTGTATCCTTTAAGATCAGCATCAAAATATTGATGTTCCAGGGAATTGCAGTCGAGCATAATTACTTTATCTTCCTTTCCGAAAACAGAGGCAAACTGATCCATAATTCCGCACTGAACTCCTGCAAAAGTATGTTCCGATTTTTGTCCGATCACGGCAATCTCTTTTTTTGTCAGCTGAAGATCAAAAAGCTTATTGAGGATGTATGCAAACCCGCATTCAAGGGCTGCCGAAGAAGAAAGGCCGGATCCCATCGGGATGGTACTGCTGAAAACAATTTCCATTCCGCAAAACTGGTTTCCCGGCTTCTGCAGCTGACTGAAAACGCCCAGGATATAGTTCATCCACATCTGTTGCACCGGTTTTATTTCCATCGTGACATCAAATGTATATTCTTCTCCGAGATCTTTGGCTATGACCGTACAAAAGTTTGTCTGAGGGCGTTTACGGACAGCAAAACAGATGTATTTATCTATCGCTGCGGGCAATACAAAGCCATCGCTGTAATCCACATGCTCACCGATAATATTAATTCTTCCCGGAGAAAGGAATAAGTGTTCCGGTTCTGCCTTAAATTCAGCATTAAACTTTTCTATGGTTGGTCTGATTAACTGTTCATGAATATCCATCTTTTCTCTTCCTGATCTTATTTCATTTTCTGTGAATCTTTGATAAACTGGTCCAATCCTGAATCTGTGAGCGGATGTTTAAGCAGAGAAAGTATAGGAGCCAGCGGACAGGTCACTACATCAGCGCCAATCTTCGCGCAGTTGACAATATGCATGCTGTGACGGACAGAAGCTGCCAGTATCTGAGTCTGAAAAGCATAATTATCATAAATCGTCCTGATTTCCGAGATCAGTTGGAGACCGTCTGTTGATACATCATCCAGTCTACCCAGAAACGGAGAAACATAGGTAGCCCCAGCTTTGGCAGCCAACAACGCCTGCCCGGCTGAGAAAACAAGCGTACAGTTGGTCTTTATTCCCTTTTCAGAAAAATAACGGATGGCTTTAATTCCGTCTTTCGTCATTGGCACTTTTACGACAATCCTTGGATGTAATGCAGCAAGCTCTTCCCCTTCTTTAACCATTTCCTCAAAAGTAATTCCCAATACTTCAGCACTGATATCCCCATCTGCAATTTTACAGATTTCAAGGTAGTGATTATGGATATTCTGTTTTCCTGAAACACCTTCTTTTGCCATCAGCGACGGGTTGGTGGTTACACCGTCCAGAACTCCAAGGGCACTGACCTCCTCTATCATTGCCAGATTAGCCGTATCAATAAAAAATTTCATAGATTATTCATTATTTATAAGTGTTAAATTTACACTTATATTTTAATAAATCATAATGCAGAGGTAATTTTTTACAGATCTGCAAAAAATTATTCCATGAAATAATTAAATTCTTTCCTGTATTGAGAAGGGCTTTTTTGAATATATTCCTTAAAAGTTTTATTAAAATAGCTGAAATTATTAAAGCCGGATTCAAAACAGACCTCTGTAATGCTTAAAGGCTGCTCTGCCAGAAGCTTGAGTGCATGGGTAATCCTGTATTCGTTTACAAACCGGGTAAAGGTTTTATTGGTAATTTTTTTAAAATAGCGGCAGAAAGACGGTACTTTCATATTGGCAAGATCAGCCACTTCTTCCAGGGTTATGGCTTCTTTGAAATGATCTTTCACATAATTGAAGATAAGATTGATTCTTTCATTGTCTTCAATCTGTGTCTGGAGGTAGTATTTTCCTGCATTCAGAATCCTGTAATCGTGTGTAAGAGACAGTTCATCCAATATTTTCAGGAATCTGCAAAGCCTGTCCAGAGAGGAAGCCTCATGCATCTCTACAATATCCTTTCCTATCGTCTTTTTTACCTGTTCGCCAAATACAATTCCTGCCTTGGATTTTTCCAGCAAAGCAGAAATCCTCTGCATCTCCGGGATGTTCCAGATAGGTTCCCCTAAAAAATCCGGTTTAAACTGGATCACCATTTCATAATCATTATGCGTATTCTCATTGGTAAGCCCGCAGTGTGGAAGATTACTTCCTATCAGCACAAGGTCTCCGTCTGAAAAATAAGAAATACTGCTTCCGATCTGTCTTTTACCGGAACCTTTGCAGACAAAGATCAGCTCAATCTCGGGATGATAGTGCCATACGTGAGATTTTATATTCTCATTCGTGAGAAATTTCAGGCTGGTAAAACTACTTCCTATAGTAGGCCTTACAGCTTCAAAAGATGGATTTACATGCTTCATAGGAGAAAAAACTTAGCTTCATATGTAAAATTAACAAATAATACATCAATAATAACAATTGAAGTTAATATAAGACATAAATATGAAAATTTACTTATAGCCTGAGAAGTATTGCTACCATAGCTTTGCAGTAATAATTCTAAAAGCGTTAACCCATGAGCACATTATTAAAAGCCGTATTTTTTGCAGGAGCGCTATTGTTCTCAGCAAATGTAATGAGTAAGGACAGAGATTTTTCCCTTTCCTTTGGAAACGTACAAGCCAAAACATTAAGCTTTGAGCTTTCTAATGCCAAGAATGTATCCGTTTTTGTTTATAACAGTGCCCATGACGAGTTATTTTCTGAAATTCTTGCCAATGGGGATCATGTGACAAAGACCTATGATCTTCAGAGTTTTGAGCCGGGAACCTATTATCTGGTAGCAGAATCGGAAGTGAAGATAGAAAAATACAGAATAAAAATCACTGACGGAAATGAAATGGAGGTTGAAAAAACGCCTGTAAGCGCAATCAACAAACCTGAATATTCCGTTTCCGGGCATATGGCAAAGCTGCGTATGTCTGATGTGAAAGGGCCTGTAAGCATTTCAGTATATGATCTTTCCAACACGACTTATTATACTTCAAACAAAGAATATGCTGATGGAAAAGTGGATATTACTTTTGATCTGGACCCAAAAACAGCCGATCAGTATATCATCCGCGTTGAAGAAAAAGGGAATGTTTTTAATAAAATAATTTCTCTAAAATAAACTCGCATTTTCAGACTAATTATATACCCATTCCGGATTATACGGAATAAAATTTTTCACGTACAGTTTCTTTTATGAGGCAGCTTTTCTTTTTTAATCACGGAAAAAAAGCTGCCTCATTTTTTAATTGTGATGCCCCATATTCAATTTAATCTTCTTCAGATCTTCCAGTTCATGAACAGGACGTTCAATATCAAAAGGAATTGGCTTTTTGGAAAAAGTCTGGAAGTACAGCAGGCAGGCATCTTTCCACCATACCGCATCCCTGGACTGGATTCTGAGCTTTGACTGAACATCGGTAAATCTCTGTTCATCTATATAAGGTTCCATCCTATCCCATGTTTTCTGATAATCCCTAACCTTTTTCACTCCTGAATCATAGGTATAACACAGCTCATCCCACAGCGTTTTTCCGTCTTTCATTGTATAATCCCACGGAACATGGTGAAACCAGAGAATAAGATTTTCCGGGCAGGTTGAGATATTCCCGTATCTTTCATTCAATGGTGGAAAATACTGAGCAACAGCGTTACTTCCTGTTTTTGTTCTGTTGAAACCCACTCCCTGGGCATCAGTCTGATGGTAATAGACAGGTGACCAATCCGGCCTTCCGCCTTTATAATCCCCCCACGGTTCAGGGCCGTAGTGATGTCCGCCCGCAAAGATATGGTGTAACCCTAAGGGCATCATATAATCTACAGCAGTTTCTCTGGATGAAAGCATCATTTCTTTTACCGGATTCAGGAAGTTCTGATCGTCTGTGAAGGTCATTTTAATCCATTCATTGGCAATCTGCTCTGAACTCAACTGATGGTTCCATGCTAATCTCCCGAATGCATACCAGTTGGCCTGAGCAAAATGATGCCCTGTCCAATTGGTATCTTCTCCGATATTGGCAACGGCAGAAATGGCTGTCAATTTTGCAGGTCTTAAAGTACCGTCTGTTATTTTAGCAATCGTGGAGCCCTGGCCGTCAGAATAGGTGTCGCTATCCAGTGTTTCCTTGAATAATGGAGCCAGAAAAACCAGATGATTTGAAAAGCCCAGATATTCCTGAGTGATCTGAAATTCTACCATTTCGGAAGTTTTTCTTAAAGCTCCGAAAAGTGGATTAAAAGCTTCACGTGGCTGGAAATCAACAGGTCCATTTTTGATCTGAATAATCACGTTATCCCTGAATTTACCATCCAGAGGAACAAACTCAAGGTAAGCCTGTTTAGCTCTATCATCTTTACTCGGACTGTAGACAAAGGCTCTCCACATGACGATCCCGTTGTAAGGTTTCAGGGCATCAGCCATCATATTGGCTCCGTCTGCATGGGTTCTTCCGTAATCCTGAGGTCCGGGCTGCCCTTCTGAATTGGCTTTCACCAAAAATCCGCCAAAATCGGGAATCAGTTTGTAAATTTCAGCAGCTTTATCCTTCCACCATTTTTGTACGTCTTTATTCAATGGATCTGAATTTTGTAATCCGCCCAGCACTTTAGGTGAAGAAAAATTCACGGAAAGATATACCTTAATGCCATAAGGTCTGAAAATATCGGCCAGAACTTTGACTTTCTTAAGATAATCTTCCCTAAGCATATTAGGCGATGCATTCACATTATTTAAAACAACGGAATTGATTCCTACAGAGGCATTCGCTCTCGCGTATTCTTCATAACGCGGAGAAATTTTTCCAGGCAGATCTTCCCACTTCCAAAGTGATCTTCCGGCATATCCTCTTTCAATGCTTCCATCCAGATTATCCCAATGATTCAGAATCCTTACATCATATGAAGGTTTTTCAATCGTATTTAAATGGGATAGATCAGCTTTTGTCTGCTGTAATCGCAAAATATGATAGACTCCATATAACAGTCCTATTTCTTTGCCCGCAGAAATAACAATTTTTTCAGGGGTGGAAACTATCCTGTAACCGTCTTTCAGATTTTTCTCTTTGTTTTCTGTACGAAGTTCCACCGCCTGTCCCTGCCAGTGGCCGCTCAGCTCTTTTCTGGCAATGTTCAGCGTGGGACTGTTCCCTTTGGAAATAATTTTATCTGCCGATATTCCGTTTTTGGCAGGAAACCGAAGCCATAGCTGACTTCCGTCTTCCGCGAAGGCCAGTAACGGAATGATCAGAAAAAATAGAATGTTAAGTCTCAGATATCGCATTGAAAAATTTTAAATTATTAAAGATGACTATGACTGGTCTTCCAGACCTTCAATCGTCTTGATTTTGCCTTCCTGATCGTATTCCAGTTCAATGACTTTCATACTTCTCAGCCATGTTTTACCGCCACTCGGAACAGAATCATGGAAAAACAGATACCATTTCCCTTTGAATTCCACAATACTATGATGGGTAGTCCATCCTACCACCGGAGTAAGAATTTCCCCCTGAAAAGTAAACGGACCGTAAGGATTATCTCCGGTTGCATAACAAATCAGGTGAGTGTCACCTGTTGAATAAGAAAAATAATATTTGTCGTTATATTGATGCATCCATGATGCTTCAAAAAAGCGGTGTTTATCCCCATGAAGCAGAGGTTTTCCGCTTTCATCGATGATCACGACGTCTTTAGGAGCTTCCGCAAATTCAAGCATATCATCGCTTAACAAAGCTACCTTTGAGTGGATTGCAGGTTCATTATTTCCGGGAATTACAGCAGATTCAAGTGCTTTATTATCTCTGTAGCGCTGCAATTGTCCACCCCAGATTCCTCCGAAATACATATAATATTTTCCTTTATCTTCAAAAATGCAGGGATCGATGCTGTAACTTCCCATCATCGGATGTTTTTCAGGGATGAAAGGCCCGTAAGGTTTGTCGCTCACAGCAACCCCGATTCTGAAGATATCATTCTGATCCTTCAAAGGAAAGTACATATAATATTTGCCGTCTTTGAAGGCAACATCACAATCCCACAGCTGTCTCCCCGCCCATGGAATATCTTTTACCGAAAGTACTACGCCATGGTCTTTAATTTCTCCGCTGTCCACATCATCCATTGAGAAAACATGGTAATCATTCATATCAAAGTGATCCCCGTTATCGTTTTCTTCAATTCCGCTTTCGCGGTCATGGGAGGGATAAATATAGATTTTATCTTCAAAAACGTGAACGGAAGGGTCTGCCATATAATCTTCCGGGAATAAATATTTTGATTTTTTCATTAAGTAAAAATTCTATTGATTTTAATTTTTCTCTGCCAATTTTATTATTTTTTGTACCACAGGTTTCTCCTGATCTTTCCTATCAAAAAGTAACGGATAATCTGTTCTTCCTTTTACCGGGAAATCGTTTTTCCAGGATTGTTTATCAGTAACTCCCCATAATGTCACTCTTCTTATTTTATCTTTATGTTTTAAAAACAAGCTAAAGAAATCGAGGTAACGCTTTTCCCATTTCGCTTCTACTTCCCTGGGAAGTCCTTTGGTGTAAGGATTCATTTCTTTCTGATAGGCAACGGTATCTGAAACATTGGCGGAGCTACCCCACGGAGAAGGCAGTGCACTTATTTCCAGCTCTGTTATATTAACTTTAACTCCAGCATTGGAATAATCTACAATTGCTTTTTCATACTCATCCATAGAAGGGTTATCCATTCCGACATGGGACTGCATTCCTACTCCATCAATACGGATTCCTCTTGATTTAAGTTTTTCAACCATTGTAATGACTGCTTTTACCTTTTCAGGATACCATTCATTATAATCGTTATAATATAGTTCTGCATTGGGATCGGCCTCCTGTGCATACTGAAATGCCAAAGGAATAAAATCTTCGCCCAGGATTTCGTAAAACTTACTTTTTCTGTAGGTTCCATCTTCAAGTATGGCTTCATTCACCACATCCCATCCTTTTACTTTTCCTTTGTAACGGGAAACTACGGTTGTAATGTGGTTTTTCATACGCTGTTTCAACACTTCCGGAGAAACATCCTTTCCGTTACTGTCTAAAAAGAACCATTTTGGAAGCTGGGAATGCCAGATTAACGTATGCCCGATGATGAACATATTGTTTTTTATTCCGAAATCAACAAATTTATCGGCATCATCAAAGAAAAACTTTCCTTCCTTAGGCTGCAGGAACATAGATTTCATACAGTTTTCAGCGACAACAGAGCTGAATTGTTTTTTGATAATCGATACTGCCTTCTGATCTGTCCCGTCAATCTGGGGAAGGCTCATGGCAGTTCCTATGTAGAATTTATCCTGAAATGCTTTTTTTAAAGTACCGTCAGACTTCTGTGCCGACAGCCCGGAAGCGGTAAGAGCCGCCAAACCAATTAAAATTCGTTTCATAGTAATTGTTTTATTTTCTTCTTTCAGCCAGATCTTTTTCAATCTGAACTTCCATTTTTTTGTTGATTTTGTAAAATAAAAGCAGTCCGCACGCAATGAAAAACGGTATGGACGGGAAAATACTCACAAGCATTTTGGCTCCTGCCGCCACTGTTTCAGGTTGAATCACCTGTTCGCTTCCGTGTACGGAAATGTATCCGTATTTTCCTATGATCAAAGCTACCAGAGAGCTTCCGATGCTGAGACCCACTTTCAATCCTACCATCATGGCAGAAAAGATAATAGCTGTTGCCCTGCGGTTGTTTTTCCATTCCGAATAATCCGCCACATCAGCAATCATAGCCCATAAAAGCGGTGTACTGATTCCGTAAAAGAAGCCATGTAAAATCTGTGATAAAAACATAATTCCTACTGCTTTCGGAGGATAAAATATAAAAGCGAGGATGAATAATGTAGAAATGAATAATGACGCAATAAAAGTGTCTCGTTTTCCAAACCGGTCTGCCAGTTTTTTAGAGAAGGTAATGCCGACAATCATCATGACAATTCCTCCTGCATTAAACAATCCGAATCCCGCAGACTTTGGGTCTTCCCCAAAGAAATTCATCCCTGCAGAATTAAAAAATGCTGTAATTGGCGAAATAAAACTTTTGAGTGCATTCTCATCCACATAATTATTGAAATAGTATACATAAGATCCGCCTTTCATGGCCAGTGTGATGAATATAAATGCGGTCACGGTAAGCATAATAATCCACGGTCTGTTCTGGAATAAATCTTTTAAATCTTCTTTCAGACTTGACTTCTGCTCCGGCTTGGGAATAATTCTTTCTTTGGTCGTAAAAAAGGTAATCAGTAACATTACTGATCCGATCACAGCCAGCCATGTCATAACAGTCTCAATTCCCTGTGCCTTGTCTCCATGTCCTACATATAAAATGATAGGCAACATAAATACCTGTACAAAGAACTGGGCAAACATCACCGCTACAAAACGGTACGAAGAAATACTGTTTCTTTCTCCCATATCTCCCGTAATAACACCGCTCAATGCAGCATATGGCAAATTATTGGAAGCATATAATAACAATAATAATGAATAGGTAACCGCAGCATAGATCATTTTACCCTGATAGGAAAAGTGAGGCGTACTGAAAGCTAATAACGCTGCAATACCAAGCGGTACAGCGGTAAATAAAATCCATGGACGGAATTTCCCCCATCGTGAGCTTGTACGGTCCGCCAGCGCTCCGATAAGCGGATTAAAGCCAAACCCGGCAATTAAACCTACGGTAAGGGTGATCACAGAGGCATCTTCTGCCTTGAGTCCGTAAATATCTGTATAAAAATAGGTCAGATAGGTTACTAAGGTCTGAAAAACAAGGTTGGCTGCAAGATCTCCCAGGCTATACCCTACTTTTTCTATTACCGATATCTTTTGCGGTTGATTATCCATTGATTTTGATGAGATTTTCTATGTTAAATTAATTTTGTTCCGTTGTAAAAGGTGAAGCTGGAAGCCCGCTTTTGTTTTTAAGATTCCCATCAGGGTTATCTGCCCAGTCATAGCGTACATTGACAGGATTGGCGACCTGATCATGCCACACCATCACTTTATTTCCTTTTGCTTCTGCTTTTGCCCACTGATAGCTGCCGTCTTTCTGCTGTATGGCAAAACCTGTAAGGCTTCCCTGTACCAGATCATCTGTCCCGGGCTTAAAGGATAGAATAATGGTATTTCCTTCTGTTTTCATGGACTGATAAACGGGTCCGTCAGCTATTATTTTTTTGCCTTCCCCGATTTTCAAGGCCTGCAAAGCCAACCTGTCACCCACTGCTTTTTTATTGAGCGGATGAATATCATTCCATTCTCCCACATCAATCGTTACCGCAAGTCCTGAATATGGAACATTGAGGGAAACCTGTCTCTGCTGCTCTCTCAACTCAGCCCAGTTGCTTTCAATCGGTTCATCTTTTTTCTCCATGAAATTGGCCAGCTGTACAATCAGGAATGGCATATCTTTTTTGTTCCATTTTGAACGCCAGTCCGAGATCATTGTCGACAGCAAATCTCCGTATTCTTTTGGAACCCCTGTATTGCTTTCTCCCTGGTACCAGATAAATCCTTTGATTTTATAATTGATCAGCGGATTAAGCATAGCATTATAAAGTCCTACCGGTTTCCAGCGGATAAATGTTTGTCCGGGAGCCATTTTTTCCATTTTGGCTCCTATTTTATATTTCCACTCGCCTTTAAGGTCTATTTTTTGTCCGTCAATTTCCAGGTAATACGGCTTATCAGCAATAAACTGCCCTTTTCCGCTACCGTTGATGACTCTTACCGTAATGATATTTTTTCCTTCTTTTAAAACACCTTTCGGAATGTCGTACCAGCGTGGCGGATATTCATAAGTTACATTTCCTACTTTAATTCCGTTGATGTAAGTAATATCAGCATCTTTTATCCTTCCCAGATTTAAAAATGCTGTTTTCTGGTCTGCTCTTTTGGGAAGAATAATTTCTTTACGCAACCATACCGAACCATCAAACGATCCTTCCTGATCTTCCCATGATCCCGGAACCATCATGGTTTTCCATCCGGAATCATTGGCGTTATCCTTTTCCCAATGCTGGTTGAAACCAATGTCGCTCTGATCCAGCTCTGCATACCATGCTTTGCTTAATGATCTTTCCTGGGATTCTGTAGATTGTATCAGGTCATCATTTTTCCATTTTTCTGCTTCAGCGAGATATTCCGGGTATTTTTTCAGTGATTTTTCATCCATCCAGGCCTGAACTGGAGAGCCTCCCAGACTGGTATGAATAATTCCTACCGGAACTTTATTTTTTTCATTCAGTTCTTTGGCAAAGAAATAAGCAACCCCGGAAAAATCAAGTATCGTCTGAGGATTTGTACTTTCCCATTTCCCGCCGTCAAGATCATTTTGCGGAGCTTTAAAATTGTATTTCTGCGGAACCGTGAAGAATCTTATATTCTGATTATTGGCGTTTTTAATTTCATCTCCATATAAAGGTGTCAGTCTGCGCATTGGAAGTTCCATATTGGATTGTCCTGAAGCCACCCATACATCACCAATAAGAATATCTTTAAGGGTGATCTCATTAATGGTCATGGTATATGGGCCGCCGGCATTAAGCTTTGGAAGCATTAGAGACCAGTTTCCACTTTGGTCAGCTGTGGCATTATATGTTTTATTGATAAACTTAACCGTAATTTTTTCTCCTGCATCTGCATATCCCCAGATTTTAAGATCCTGATTCCTCTGAAGAATCATTCCGTCTGAAACCAAAGCAGGCAGCCTTACTTTTGCATCAAAAATGCAAATGGCTGCAAGAAAAAATAACAAGTATAGGATTTTGTTTTTCATGGAAAAAATCTGTTTTAATTCTGTATTTATTTCTTTTCGTAATTTTCTGTCAGTAAACGGACTTCAATGACTTTAGCAGTCATGAGTTTTTCGTCTGCCAGGAATTTTACAGTAAGATTTTCTTTATTCTTTTCTGAATCAGGTATCGGAACGGCCAGATATTGTGGTGAACTTCCGGACTTTCCTTCCAGATTTTGAGCCATGATTTTTTTTCCGTTGATCTCAATATTCAGCGTGCGGTTGGGATTCGCATCAAAATAAAGCAGGTAAAGGTATGAAGCATTTTTTCCGTTATTTTTCATCTGGTAACTGAACCAGCCTTTGGCATCACGGAAATGTCGGTCTTCCATATATCCTGTGCCAGAGTCTTTGCTTTCTATAAAATGGTCTGATTCCGGCTGCTGTTCACCTAACTGGATCTTATCTGCAGTGATCATGTCCAGCTTTCTGGTTTCCGCTTCTTCTTTTGCCCTTTGCTTCAATGTATTCTCTATTTCGTTTTTGTCAGCCTGAGGCCAGTACAGAATATATCTTTCTGCCTGAATACTGTAAAACGGCACAAGATCTAAACCTTTCCCGAATTTTTCCGACGGATAAAGCCCTGTAACGGCAAAGTTGAGCGGTTTATTGTTCAAAGGTGTAACATGGCTGACCACCTCGGAAGAATTTCCAAGAATAACCGGAATTTCGTTTAAAGGAATCTGCGGACCATGAGCAATATGGCCGCCTCTGCTATCGTCCGCAAGAAGTCCCTGTTGGTTTTCCGTACCGTATGTTGCGGCAAGCACTACAGGACCGTATTTAAATGCATAATAATTGGAATGGTCAGGAAGTTGTTCTGCAGAAAGATGCATCGGCAGGGTCATTTTCACAACATCACCTTTTTTCCATTTTTTAGTCAGCGTAAAATAGCCGTCGGAACCTCGCTGTACTTTTTCCTGTTTTCCGTTGATCAGAATTTTCACTTCCGAAGGTGTGGTCCATTCCGGACATCTAAGTTTTAAATCAAATTCTGATTTTCCCGCGGCATCAAAGATCAATGTTGTTTCAGGAACTTCCGGAAAATTATTGACCTGTCGCAGCACTACTTTTTGCTGTTTCCATGTCAATGTGGAAGGGATAAACAGGTTCACATATAAATCATTATCTGACCGGGCATAAATCATTTCCCCATATTTGGCATGGTTTTCCATTCCGGATCCTACACAGCACCAAAAACTGGTCTGAGGCTGTGAATACACACGGTAGTGTCCGGGGCGCATTGGCGTAAAGTAGACGAAACCTCCCTGATCATGATTTTCCGTGGAAAGGATATGGTTGTATAAAGCTTTTTCGTAATAATCTATATAGTAAGATTCAGGCTGCGTTGCATAAAGCTCTTTGGTCAGCTTCAGCATATTATAGGTATTGCAGGTTTCGGGACCTTCAATACTTTTTATCATGCTGCTGAAATCATTGACAGGATTAAAATGCTCACTGACACTGTTTCCGCCAATAACTGAAGATCTTTTCTCTGTAACGTTATGCCAGAAAAAATCAGCGGCATTACTCCAAGACGTATTATTTTCAAGATCGGCAATACGTTTGTACCCGATTACTTTTGGAATCTGTGTATTGGCATGAAGTCCTGTAAGTTTATCTTCTCCTGATAAAAGCGGTGTAAGGATAGTCTGATGGGAAAAACGGTGAGCCAGTTTCAGATATTTCCGGTCATGAGTGATATCGTAAACATCTGCAAAAACTTCGTTGAGTCCGCCATGTTCACTTCGCAGCATATCCTGTATCTGTTCATCAGAAAGGCCTGATACTTCATTCATCATCCAATCTGTAAGCGTTATAAGCATTGCTTTTGCTTTTTCATTTTTGGCATACCAATACGCATCACGCAGTCCTGAGTACAGTTTGTGAATATTATATAAAGGTACCCAACGGTCGTTCAAACCGAAGCCTGAAGCACGTATATTTCCCTGTTTTATTTCTTTCCAGATTTTTTTTCCGTCGGGAATTCCTGAAATATATCCGTCCGGAGAGGTATTCTGGCAGCGTTCCAGCTCACTGATCATATAATCAATTCTCTGTTGTATTGCAGCATCTCCTGTAGATGCATACATCAGGGATAATGCAGAAAGATAGTGTCCTCCTATATGACCGTCCAAGCCGGTGTTTTCCCAATTGGGGTAATTATCTGCTTTTGGTTTCAGTCCGGCTTCTTTAAGATAGGGAGCCAACAGTCTGTCCGGCTCTATTGCCATGAGATATTTCCGGTCTGCCATCATCGCTTTGTTGAAAACACTTTCTGATAACCTTACCGTTTCTAAAGGAAAATAATTAATTTTCTTCTTTACCTGGGCTGAGGTAAATGAAGCAAAACATAATAAAATAACTGAAAGTTTTGGAGTCATGGATAAATGTTAATTCAACATTTCTAAAATAATAGAAAGAATCTATATACCCAACATTTTTTGAATGCAGCCGTGCCATTTTTCTAATTAAAACCTTTTATAAAGCCCTAAAAATAGCCAAAACCACACTACCTTATCATAAAAAATAAGATAATTAATTTACAGAAAAACAAAACCTTAAAATCATGTGATTCCCTATGAAAATGAATTCAGGATATATTTTATTCAAAATTTTAATAATATAGCAAATACCTTATCGTATTTTTAACGTTAAGCTATTTTGAATGATTATTATTAATCTTCAATTTCTATTTTAACACAATTTTAACATTCAATTCATACATGATTAACCTGATTTCAGTGATATTTTTCATTTTCAATGACTGTTTTAGCTCCCAAAATACCCTTAGAGAATAATTTTAATGAAATAAATGATCCATATTAAAAAGTGTATGAAACACATTTATATAAAATCTTATCCATAAAAGCTTTACCTTTGTATGAAAATATAAAAGATGACTGAGGATTACTCCCAATATCCCAAACACCTCGTTGCCGTTGACTGTATCATTTTCGGTTTTGACGGCGAAAATCTAAAAATCTTACTTGTAAAAAGAAATTTTGAACCGCAGATGGGCGAATGGTCACTCATGGGCGGCTTCATAGGCAGTGACGAAACCTCTGATGAGGCAGCTAACAGAGTTTTGCATACCCTGACCGGTCTTGAAAACATCTATCTTGAGCAGCTGAAATGCTACACGGAAATCAATCGTGAGCCAACAGCCAGAATTATGTCAATCTCCTACTATGCACTGATCAATATTGAGAAAGATATTCAGATCAATGAACAATACAGCGCAGAATGGGTTGAGCTTCAGAAGGCACCAGACCTTATTTTCGATCATAATAAAATGGTAAAGGATGCTGTGGCCAGACTTAGAAGAAGAGCATCTACAGGACCTATAGGTTTTGAGCTTCTTCCCGAAAAATTCACGATGAAAGATCTACAGAATCTTTATGAAGCAATTTTTGATGAAAAATTCGATAAGCGGAATTTTACCAGCAAGATCAACAGTATGGATATCCTTGTCAACACCAATAAAAAGGATATGACCTCATCCCGAAAAGGCTCTTTCCTCTACCGCTTTGACGAAAAAAAATACAACAAAAAGATCTCACAGGGATTTATGTTTAAGATGTAATACTTACAACCTGTATCATTTAAAAAAAACTTTGTAGAAAATCAACAATTTAGATTGTAAAAAATTCCACATACATTTATTTAAATCTCATGTAAGTGAGATTTTTTGTGTTCTTGTAGGAAATTTCAAGGTGTGTAAACAGTTATTTCGTCTTTTTTAGCATTATCGTAATAAAAATTTATGATAAGGTTTTTTATTTTCTCCTACCACAAAATACATTATGATTATATGGCTTACAATTCTATTTATGATATGTAATTTTTTGTTAATTTTTAATAAAGTATTGATTTATATTTAATATTATGTTTATTTTTATACAAAACTAATAACCATATTTAACAAAACTTAAATTTTAACAAACTCCATACTTACATATGCAGGAACCCAGAAAAAGAGAAGAAAAAGATTTTCAATCAGAAACTGAATAAAAATGGTTCCATTGTTCTGCCGAAACCAGTGCCGAAGAACTAAATACAGAAAGACGGGAGACAAACAGATTAGTCGGTTTAATAGAATATGACAGCAGTTCTTATTCAAACCCTACGTCAATAAATTAAGAAATTTTACTATTTGCCCAATACTCCCGTGTAGGGCTAGGGAATTGAGATGTTAATGGCTAAAAAATACCCAATCTTAAATATATAAATTATGAGAACAAACAAAATGTGGCTACTTCTGGCCTCTCTTCTGTTAATCATCCTTTCAAGCTGCTCCCGGATGGAAGAAAAATTCTTACAAGAAGAATCTGAACAAAACCTAAGTGCCAACGTCAGCGCAAGAGCATTGGCAGCAACACCAATGTTGCATGTTGGAGGCAGATACCTTAAAGATCCCTGCGACAATAATGTTGTCTTACATGGTGTTGCCATAACTCCCAGCCCCTGGTTTAACGGCTGTCAGTATGGTGCTAATTCCGGCTACTGTACCTGGGATAATTACAATGTACAGGGTGCTCTGAACTACAACAAAGCTGTCATGAACAAGCTCAGCAGCGCCGCCGATGGCTGGTATCTTAATTACATCCGCCTTCATATTGATCCGTATTGGACCAATGATCCCGGACCGGCTATCCCTGAGAACGATATCTCAAGATTCAATTATAACCGCCTGGTTACCTATACAGATCAGGTGATAATCCCACTGATCAACCATGCCCGAAGCCTGGGAATGTATGTCATCCTGCGTCCACCAGGGGTATGCCCAAATCGTATTGCTGTGAACGATGCCTATCATAGCTATCTTAAAACCGTATGGACCTTTTTGTCGCAACATCCGGGGCTAAAGAACGCTGATAATGTGATGTTCGAATTAGCCAACGAACCTGTTGAGATTCTGGGAACAAACGGCACATGGGGATCAACTGGGAACGAGCACTTTGCTGCACTAAAAAACTTCTTCCAGCCATTGGTTAACATTATTCGCAACAATGGAGCCAATAATGTCTGCTGGATACCGGGTACCGGGTGGCAATCCCATTACCAGGGCTATGTCAATAATCAGATCACCGGTGGTAATATTGGCTATGCTGTTCATATTTATCCCGGTTACTGGGGTGGTCTCAGCAACTATCAATCCTTTCAAAATGCATGGAATATCAATGTTAAACCAATTGCAGATATAGCACCAATCGCCATTACTGAAACCGACTGGGCACCTCAGGGATATGGTACCTTCGGCATCGGTACAACAGGTACGGCAGGCGGAAGCGGATTTGGTGCCAATTTAAAATACATCGTGGATCAATCCGGCAATGTAAGCTGGAATGTTCTTGCCCCGGATAATCTCCTCCATAAAGGCGATCCTAATGCAGGAACAGCCTACAACAACGATTGGGAAGCCTGCGCCGCACCGGTTAAACAGTGGTTTCAGCAATATGCATCCTCCAATTATCCAGTTGGAAACTGTAATACAAACAATAGCTTGGTCAACAATGGTATTTACGAGATCGAGTTTCAGACCGATGCCAATAAAGTACTTGATTTAAAATCCGGAGAAGATGCCAATGGCGCAGTATTAAGACCATGGACAAGGAATGGCGCTTCTGCACAGCGGTGGGTTGCCATTGACGCAGGTAATGGCTACTGGCGTTTTGTATCCAAAGCGAGTGCGTCTAATCGCTGCATTGACCTGACAAGTAACAGCAATACACTGGGAACCTCGATCAGGCTTTGGCAGAACTATAGTAATGATGCACAGGCCTGGCAGGTAGTCGCTGTTTCCAATGGTTATTACAAAATACTATCCAAGGTGGATCCTACCCGTGGCTGGGATATCCCCAACTGTACTATGGATGGCAATTCAAACTTACACCTTTGGGATTATTACGGTACTTCATGTCAATTGTTCAAATTCAAATATATTGGGATGAACTAGACGTATTAGAAGGTACTAAATAAAAAACAGGATGCTTTTTAAGCATCCTGTTTTATTTGTTATGTACAATTTCTACCAAAACCTCACATACAAGGCAGTCAGTAAAAGCAGTGTCATCACGATCAAAACTAAAGTTCTGTTGTCCACTTTAAACATGGTCACATCAATGGCAAAGGCTTTAGGGTTTACTTTAGGACCTGCAAGACTGATCAGGATCATTACAACTATCGTGATAAAAAACGACCATCCCATATTGATCAGGAAAGGAATTTCGGTAATGGTATGCACTACTCCGTTCTCAAGCTTTTCATAAGTGAATGCGGTATACAACCACGTCTCTTTTCCGAAAATTTCTACAGCAAAACTGTTGAAGAAGATAGCCAGGACAAAACCTAAAATAACTCCTACCAAAGCTGCTGTACCTGTTGTCCTTTTCCAGAACATTCCCAGAAGGAACATGGCAAAAACTCCAGGACTGATAAAGCCTGTATATTTCTGGATAAATGTGAAACCTCCTTCACCACCAATTCCTAAAACGTCTGTCCAGGTAAAAGCCAATGCAACCATCATCGCAATAATAATGACCCAACGGCCTGTTCTCACCATCTGGATTTCGGTGGCGTCTGTTTTAAGGTATTTTTTATAGATATCCAAAGTAAAAATGGTTGAGATACTGTTCACTTTCCCTGCAAGTGAAGCTACGATAGCTGCCGTCAAAGCGGCAATGGCCAATCCTTTCAATCCTACTGGTAAGAATCCTAATATCGCAGAGTATGCGCCGTCTTTTACCCCGTTGAATCCCGGAAGGTGTCCTTTGGAATATAAAACATAAGCAGCAATTCCCGGAAGCATTACGATCACAGGCATGAATAATTTCAGAAAACCTGCAAACAGAATTCCTGTTCTTGCCGTTTTCAGATCTGCTCCCAAAGCTCTCTGGGTGATGTATTGATTACAACCCCAATAGTTCAGGTTAACAATCCATTGACCGGCAAAATACATCGCCAAGCCTGGTAACACGACATACTTCTGTACATCAAGGTTCTGAGGCATTGCCAACGTAGTTGTGGTGGTTGTTGGTTTTTGAAGAATCAGCTTAAAGTGCTGCGGAGCCTCATTGATCAGGGTATTAAATCCTGCTAAAGCATTTCCTACAGCCGCTCCGTTGATTCTCTGGTCTACAATCTGCAAAGCCATATACACCGTTGCAAAACCTCCGATAATAAGGACTGCCACCTGTATAACGTCTGTATATCCAATTACTTTCATTCCTCCAAGACCGATCAGAAGAGCCATAAGCAAAAGACCGATCATAATGCCGTGAAGATGTTCTCCTCCCAGTAAAGTATCGATGGCAAGAGCTCCAAGGTAAAGAATAGAAGTAAGATTCACGATAACATACAGAAACAGCCAGAATACGGCCATAATCAGCGAAACAGATTTGTTATACCTTCTTTCCAGAAACTGGGGCATGGTATAGATCTTATTTTTAAGATAGATTGGAATAAACCAGACCGCAATAATGATCAGCGCAAGAGCAGCAATCCATTCGTAAGCGGCAACAGCGATTCCGACAAAGAAACCTTCACCACTCATTCCGATAAACTGTTCAGCAGAAATATTGGAAGCAATTAAGCTGGCTCCAATGGCCCACCAGGTCAAAGATCCTTCCGCCAGGAAATAATCCTTACTTCCTGTGGATTCAGATTTTTTCTTTTTATAGATCCATAATCCGTAGGAAGCTACCACTACAAAATAGATCAGGAATATGATAATATCAATAGTTGCTAATTTTCCCATAGCTTAGTTTTTAACGGAGAATTTATAGATGGTTTTAGACTGGTATTTCTGTCCGGGCTTCAGTTCTGTGGAAGGAAAAGAAGGCTGGTTCGGTGAATCCGGGAAATGCTGTGTCTCTAAGCAGAATCCTGTTCTGAATTCATTTTTACCTCCGGTTTTGGTATCAAATTTTCCGTCAAGAAAATTTCCGGAATAAAACTGCACACCAGGCTCATCGGTGAAAACTTCCATCAGTCTTCCTGTTCCCTGATGATAAACTTTGGCGATGCTTCTTAATCCTTTTCCACTCAGAATCCAGTTATGGTCATATCCTTTTCCTTTTTTCAGCTGATCGTCGTCTGCATTGATATCTTTTCCAATCGGCTTAGAAACCGTGAAATCAAAAGGGGTCCCTTTTACGGCTTTCTGCTCCCCTGTAGGAATCAAAGTTTCATTAACCGGAAGGAATTGATCTGCATTAATCTGTAGTTCATGATCAGTAATAGTTTTAGTGAAATTTCCTGACAGGTTAAAATATGAATGCTGGGTAAGATTTATCACTGTAGGCTTATCGGTTTCAGCTTCATACGAAATTTCCAAAGCATTGTCGTCTGTAAGGGTATAGAAAACAGTTGTTGTTAACTTTCCCGGATATCCTTCCTCACCGTATGCGCTGGTATAGGATAATTTCAATGTCGGAAATTTTGCATCCTTTACTATCTCAATATTCCAGAATCTGGTATGAAATCCCTCCTTTCCTCCGTGAAGGCTGTTGGGACCATCATTTTTGTTGATTTCATAGGTTTTGCCATCGAGTGTAAATTTGGCATTGGCAATTCTGTTGCCGTATCTTCCGATCAAAGCTCCGAAATAGTAAGGGTTGCCATCGAAATACCCTTCGGGTTTTGTAAAGCCGAGTACCACATCTTCGTATTTCCCGTTTCTGTCCGGGGCGGTTAAAGAAGTGATAATCCCACCAAAGTTGATGACTTCAACTTTCATCCCGTTTTTATTGGTCAACGTGTATTTTTTAATAGAATCGCCTTTTGGCGTCACTCCATAGTCTGAAGTAGAAATGTTCTCCATTTTTCCTGAAATATCCTGTTTAATATTTTCTTTTTTACAGCCGAAAATAATTAAAAATAATAAAATAAAAATGCCATTATATGTTGTTTTTTTCATAATTATTTACATATTTTTTAAAATTAATTAACGATAATACATTTCATTCCAACGAAGTGTATTTTTAAAATCACGCATTCTGGTATCTTTATCAATGACTAATGATTCAATTCCTGCTATCTCAGCAAAATCTTCCAGCTGCTCTGCTGAAATATTTTCACTGTAACATGTATGGTGTGCCCCTCCTGCCAATATCCAGGCTTCTGCTGCCGTGTATAAATCAGGAAGAGGTTTCCATAAAACTCTTGCTACCGGAAGTTTTGGCAGCTCTTCTGTAATTTCCAATGCTCTGGTTTTGTTGATCAGCAGTCTGAAATGGTTTCCAAAGTCCATCAGGGCAGCGTTCAGAGAATCAATATTTCCTCTGGAGTTAAAAACGAGACGAACGGGATCTGCTTTTCCTCCGATTCCCAGCGGATGGATCTCACACGAAGGTTTTCCGGCGGCCAGCACAGGGTCTACTTCCAGCATATGGGAGCCTAAAATAGAAGGATTGGAAGGGTCTAAATGATAGGTATAATCTTCCATAAAGGCATTTCCACCTTCAAGGCCCTGCCCCATTGTTTTCATGGCACGTACGAGTGCTGCTGTTTTCCAGTCTCCTTCGCCTGCAAATCCGTATCCTTTCTGCATCAGTCGCTGTACGGCAATTCCCGGCAGCTGCTCCAGCCCGTGAAGGTCTTCAAAGGTATCTGAAAATCCTTTAAATCCTCCGTCTTTTAAAAATTTTTCAAGGCCCAATTCAATTTTTGCGGCGGTGTGCAGCGAACTTCTGTTGGCTCCTCCTTCCAAAAGGGAAGCTGCCATGTGATAAGAAGATTCATATTCTTCCATAAGGCTTTTTATTTCTCCTTCGCTTACAGAATTGATAACGCCTACAAGGTCACCGATTCCCCAGGTATTGACTGAAAATCCGAATTGAGTTTCAGCTTCCACTTTATCTCCATCTGTAACGGCTACAAACCGCATATTATCTCCGAAACGAGCAAATTTAGCTCCCTGCCAGTCGTCCCAGCCTGCAGCAACGCGGCTCCAGTCACCGATCTTCTTCTGAACTCTTTCTTCTGACCAGTGCCCTACCACTACTTTTCTGTTCTTTCGGAGTCTGCTTACCATAAAACCAAATTCACGGTCTCCGTGAGCTGCCTGATTAAGATTCATAAAATCCATATCCATAGTAGACCACGGAATATCTCTGTTGAACTGGGTATGCAGATGCAGAAGAGGCTTCTGTAAAATTTTTAGTCCTCTGATCCACATTTTAGCGGGTGAAAAGGTATGCATCCACGTGATTACTCCTATACAGTTTTCTGCATGATTAGCGGCTGCAATGGTTTCAAATATCTCTTCGGTAGTTTTTACCGTTGGCTTTACAATGACTTTTACCGGGATGAAAGAAGATTTTTCAAGTTCTGCCACAATTTTCTGTGAATGGTCTGCCACCTGGGCAAGTGTTTCAGATCCGTATAAATGCTGACTTCCTGTGATGAACCAGACTTCTTTGGTATTGAGAGGTGTTAACATAATTTTGTTGATCGTTAATAGTTGTTTATGTTGAAGTGTTTAGTGTTTAAATTCCTGTCCGTAATAAGCATTCTTGCCGTGCTTACGTTCATAATGTTTTTTGATGAGTGAGTCTTTCAGACGTTCTGCATCAGGATTGATCTGTCTGGTGAGATAAGCCATTTCGGCGATGGTTTCCAGCACTTTGCTATTGTAGACAGCCTTCTCTGCATTTTTACCCCAGGTAAACGGACCGTGATTGCCGATCAGGACCATTTCTACCTCTTCGGGAGAGAGCTGTTTTTCTTTAAAGCATTCCAGAATCTGAATTCCCGTATTGTATTCGTAGTTTCCTTCAATCAGCTCATCCCGCATAGGCGGAGCACAGGGAATATCTGTTGTTAAATGGTCTGCATGAGTGGTCCCGAAAACAGGAATATCCATTTGTGCCTGAGCCCAAGCCACGGAATAGATCGCATGAGTGTGGGAAATTCCACCGATGTTTTCCCAGTTTTTATACAGATAAGCATGGGTCTTGGTATCGGAAGAGGGTCTGAGTTTTCCTTCAATGACATTGGCATCAAAGTCTAAAATCACCATATCTTCAGACTTTAAAATTTCATAAGGGACACCACTTGGTTTAATGGCAAAAATGCCTTTATCACGGTCTACAGCACTTACATTCCCGAAAGTATAGACCACCAGCTTCAGGGCATCCAGCTGCATATTCGCTTCATAACATTCTCTTTGGAGTTCTTTATAGATATTCATTTTGAGTATATTCAAAAGGTTAAAATGGAAAATCAGGAGTTCTGAAGTTCTTTCCTGTTGTTTTTCAGTTTGGTATTGTATTCTACAAAATCAGCGAGCTTCTGGTATTGCTGCATTAATTCTCTGTAGTGCTGTACTTCTTCCGCTTTCGGCTGATATTCCGCTTCAAATGCGGAGCCCATTTTCATGCTTGCTTCCTGTACGGTCGGATAAATTCCTGCTGATACAGCTGCATAAACAGCAGCCCCTAACGCGGGAGTCTGGTCCGAAGCGGCAACCACAATCGGCATATCCAAAACATTAGCGAGTGTCTGCATGATAAACGGCGATTTCCTTGCTACTCCTCCGATTCCGATCACTTTATTGATTTTCACCCCTTCCTCTTCAAAACGGTCTACGATCTTTTTAGCTCCGAAACAAATAGCATTGACTAAAGCTTTGAAAATATGGGGTGCTTTTGTTCCCAGAGAAAGCTGGCTGATCGCTGCCTTAAGTTCCTGATCTGCATCAGGTGTTCTTCTTCCGTTTACCCAGTCCAATGCAATCGGAACACTATCTGAAAGAGGAATTTTTTCTGCTTCAAGGGTCAATTTTCTGATAAGTCCGGTCTCCATTTCTTCAGCGAGCTTTGTTTTCTGCTCCTCTGAAATACTTTCGGAATGCATCATCACCTGATGAACCGGCCACATCAGAATGTCTTTATACCATGCCAGCACATCTCCAAAGGCTGACTGCCCCGCTTCAAGTCCTATCAATCCGGGAATTACGGAACCGTCAACCTGTCCGCAGATTCCTTTAACGGTTGTATCTCCAATAGCTTCCTGTGGGGCCACCATAATATCGCAGGTAGAAGTTCCCATGATCCTGATCAGTGTATTTTCTTCCACCTTTGCTCCTACTGCGCCTGAATGGGCATCAAAGGTTCCTACCGTAATAATGGTTTGGGTGGTAAGACCGGTTTTTGCAGCCCATTCTTCATTCAGGTAGCCGGCAATTTCATCTGAAGTATAGGTTTCACGGTATAATCTTACTCTGAGCGCTCCCAGAGAAGGATCAAGCCTGTTGAGGAATTCTTCGGAAGGCAGACCGTCCCACGAATCATGCCACATGGCTTTGTGGCCGGCAGCACAACGGCTTCTTTTGAACGTGGCCAGGTCTCTATGATCTGATAAAAGGAAAGTCAGATAATCACAGTGTTCCATCCAGCTATAAGCTGCATTTTTTACTTCTGCATCAGCTCTGCTGATGTGCAGTATTTTGGCCCAGAACCATTCGGAGGAATAGATACCGCCTTCATATTTTGTATAATCTTCCCCACCCCAGGTTCTTGCAAGGGTATTGATTTCTTCAGCTTCGCGAATAGCGGTATGGTCTTTCCATAAAACCATCATGGCATTCGGATTCTCTTCAAATCCCGGAACCAGTGCTAAGGCTACTCCATCACTTGTTACTGGTAACGGTGAAGAGCCTGTAGTATCAATGCAGATACTAACGATCTGCTCTGCCGGTATCCCGCTTTCTCTTACAACTTCTGAAATGGTTTTCTCCAGACCTTCAATATGATCTGAAGGATGCTGTCTGAAACTATTGGCTGAGGGATTACAGAATTTACCTTCTTTCCATCTTTGATAATAGCTGACTGAAGAAGTTATTTCAGAACCGTTTTCAGTATCAATAAGAACGGCCCGTACGGAATCTGTACCGTAGTCCAGCCCGATAACATATTTTTTCATGGTGATGAAACGTTTTTGATTATTGAGATTTAATTTCTCCTGATGAGATAAAAACAAATATAAGATTCTATTTTAAATAAATGTAAAAAACACACTTATTTTTTTATAACACACTATAAAACAGTTCGTTAAATTGTTTTCACCTTTAAAATAACCAAAGAATTAGCCGGAATTTCTGTTGAAATTTCACCTTTTTTAGCTTCTGAATTCTCCTCTTTGGGTTTCACAGGTTCAGCATCGAAATTATTTTCACTGGAAAGCTGCGGGGCAGACAGAAGAATTTTGGTTACTTTTTTACCGATTTTCAGATTTCCGGGGTTGATATTTACCGTTTTAGCCTGAGTATCAGTATTGACCATTTTTATAATGATCTCATGAGTTTTCGCGTCTTTTACTGCAGTAGCGTATAATTTTTCCTGGCCGGATACTGCTTTTCCGTTACTTTCAATTTTCAGTACATCCGTTCCTTTATTGTTGGAAAATAATTTCTGAACATAATAATTCGGGGTCGCGTAAGATTTCAGATTATTGAACCAGATGAGATCGGGCGTCCACTGCCAGCCATCAGCATGGGCAAAAAGCGGTGCGTAGGAAGTCATATAGACCACATCTGCGTTTCTTTCAAGACCCGTCATAAAAGCTGCTTCTGAAAGAGCGGTTAACCAGTTATTTTTATTATCAGGTTTTACCACGCCTACAGATTGGGCTGCATATTCCCCGGCAAAAACTTTTGGCCCGGAGCGGTCATACTGGTCGTATCTGCCTGCATTTTGCATGAACCATTCGGGGGAATTGTAATAATGCTCATCGACAATCTGCGCATTAAGCTGCTTCAGTTCTTTCCATCCATACTCGAAGAATTCGCCGTCAGGTGACGGTCCGCTTCCGGAGATGATCTTAATGTCAGGATATTTTGCATGAATGGCTTTTTCAAATACTTTATAGCGTTCGATATAATCTGCTCCCCACTGCTCATTTCCCACTCCGATAAATTTTAAATTAAAAGGCTTTGGGTGCCCCATTTCAGTACGGATTCTCCCCCATTTTGTTCCGGAATCTCCGTTGGCAAATTCAATCAGATCCAAAGCATCCTGAACGTAGGGATCAAGGTCTTCCATTTTCACCAGCTCTGCCGTATTGAACTGGCATGCCATTCCGCAGCTCAGAATAGGAACAGGTTCTGCACCCAGATCTTCGGAAAGCTGGAAATATTCATAAAATCCCAGCCCGAAAGATTGTCCGTAATCCGGTGTAAGACGATGTGGAAATCCTGTACTCCATTTATTGATAAGATATTCACGGTCTGCTATATTTCCTATTGTTTTTTTCCACTGATACCGCTCAGCCAACGTTCTTCCTTCTACGATACAGCCTCCAGGAAATCTCAAAAACCCGGGTTGCAGATCATATAGTTTCTGAACAAGATCTTTTCGTAAACCTCCTTTTCTGCCTTTCCAGGTATCCTGCGGGAAGAGTGAGATCATATCCATGTTCACGATGCCGTTTCCGGTAAATGTAATCCGCAGTTTTGCTTTTTCTACAGTTTGTGGTGCTTTGAAAACGGCTGTATATTTCTGCCATCCCTTTCCTTTAATGAGTGTGGAGACTGAAGAAATTTCTTTACCGTTTTCATCAACAAGACTTGCATTTACCGCAGCAATATTTCCTGAAACATTTTCCAGATGAAAGCTGAAATCATAATTTTCACCCTGATGAAGTCCTATTCCCCTGAATCCTTCATTCTCCAGAATATAATTTTTATCATTCAGAACAGTAATTCTCGCATAATTTTTATTGGTTTTGGTAGGGTCGGAATAAATGGTCAGAAACCCGGAATCCAGATTAGGAGAAAGTGTTTTTGTGTTGGGCTGTTTCCATCCTGTAAATGATTCGTCAAATTCAAAACTGCGGTTTTTAATCAGTTCAGCATACAATCCGCCATCTGCCGCAAAATTGATGTCTTCAAAGAAAATCCCGTACATGGTGGGTTGTATTTTAACAGGTGCAGAGGTTTCTTTCAGATCCAGATTAAAAGTACGGACCGTATTATTCTGAGCCGAAAAAAAAGCAGCACTGAGGGAAATCGCGATGGAAAATATTTTATTTTTGGTTGTCATAGATCGTATATTTTGAAAGCTACAGTAGGATCCTACTGATCCCAATGAGCCCTGAATCAATTTTTATTTTACTTTTAACGAAACATTTTTCAATCCTGCATCATCAGAAGTTCCGCCATAAAAAATAGTATAGTCGCCGGGTTTTGAAACCAGATCATCTGCTTTTTCATCATAGAAGGCAAATGAATCTTTAGAGAGAGTCAGCTGAATATTTTTTGTTTCTTTAGATTTGATTAAAGCTCTTTCAAAAGCTCTTAATGTTTTTACCGGTGCCTGGGCATCATTATTTCTTCTGATATAAACCTGAACGACTTCTTCACCATCCCTTTCTGAAACATTGGTTACCGGAATTGTGATCGTCACATTTTCGCTGGTATTGATCGTATTTTTGCTCAGTTTTGAATCTCCGTAAACAAACTTTGAATAGCTCAAGCCATGTCCGAAAGGATAAAGAGGCTTTTCCGTCATATAACGGTACGTTCTCCCCTGCATATCATAATTTTCAAATCCTTCGTGCTTGCTTGTTTTTGAAAGGGCGTTGTCCAGCTGTTCAAGGTTTTTGTAAAAGGTAATGGGTAATTTTCCGGAAGGGTTATAATCCCCTGCCAAAACATCTGCTACAGACGTTCCTCCGGACTGTCCGCCATACCAGGCATTCAACAGGGCATCATAATTTTTCTCATCCTGTTCCAATCCCAGAGCGCTTCCGGTGCAAAGAACAAAAACAACAGGTTTTCCTGTTTTTCTAAGCTCCGCCAACAGGTCCCTCTGGACTTTAGGAAGGGCAATCGAAGTTTTGTCACCGCCTCTGAAGCCTTCTGCATTCACCATCATCTCTTCACCTTCCAGACTTGGAGAAAGTCCGCCTGCAAAGACAATAACGTCCGCATTTTTCACCTTTTCTCTCACCGAAGCAAAATTAACAGGGTCTTTTCTGTACGCTTCAAAAGTGATACTCACATATTTTCCTTTTTGTGTATGACGCAGTTCTATCTTGTACTCTTTTCCTTTTTCCATTTTTACAGGAAACTCTGAAGGATGTCTTGCATCCGGTCCTTTTCTTGTGGCGATTTCTTTTCCGTCCACGAAAAGGGTATAGATATCAGAAGTGGAAGCAGAAAACACGACCTCTCCTGTGTAGGTACTTTTGAAAATCCCTGAAATGATAGCCGAGGTATTTTCTCTTCCTACATTGGGTGCAAGTTGGGTTCCTCCAAAGCTGTTGTAGCTGATGGCGGTTGAATTTACGGAAACATTGGCCGGCTGCCCTTTGAATTCATTGTTATTGAAAAACGCTACTTTCATTCCTTTTGTGCCGTTCTTCTGACTAATGAAATTCTGATAGAGTGACGTTCTGGACGAAGGATCTGTTACTTCGCTTCCTTTTTCGTAAATAATTTCAGCATTTGGAAATTTGGTTTTGATTCCGTCTAAAATCGTTACAATGGAAGAAGGCGTTCCGTTATAATTTCCTAACTGCATCAATCCGTCATCGGCATTTGGTCCTACAATGGCAATTTTTTTAATACTTCTGCTGAGAGGCAGAATATTCTTTTCGTTTTTCATCAGCACAATTGACTTTTGTGCCATTTTCAGTGCCTGCTTTTTATGTTCTTCAGAATCGACTACAGAATAAGGAATGGTATTCCAGTGAACGGAAGATTTCGGATCAAGCATTCCCAATTCAAACCAGCCTTTCAGGATTCTGCGCATCGACTCATAAATATCTTTTTCGGTAATCAGTCCGCTTGCCAGAGATTTATTCAGATTGTTATAGGTATCTCCGCATTCCAGATCCGTGGAATGTTTCAGGGCATCTGCTGCGGTTGTTTTTTCATCAGGATGGGTGCCGTGGTATTTTTTCTGAAAGAAATCGGCCAGTGCCCAGCAGTCTGAGACTACCATTCCGTCATACTTCCATTTTCCACGGAGAATTTCAGTAAGCAAAGTATTATTTGCACAACATGGCTGGCCATCAAAAGCATTGTAGGCACACATTACTTCTCTTACATTTCCTTCCTGAACCAATGCTTTGAAAGCGGGAAGATACGTCTCATACAGATCTCTTTTTGAGATTTCTGCGTTATAAGAGTGGCGGTTCCATTCCGGTCCGCTGTGTACCGCAAAATGTTTGGCACAGGCGTGGGTTTTAAAAAACTTCGGGTCGTTTCCCTGCAGCCCTTTTACTGCTGCAACGCCCAGAACAGAGGTCAGATAAGGGTCTTCGCCATAAGTTTCCTGGCCTCTCCCCCATCTTGGGTCACGGAAAATATTGATATTGGGTGTCCAGAAGGTCAGTCCTTCGTATCGTCCTGTTTTCATAGCCTCATCAAATGATCTGTTGTATTTTGCCCGTGCTTCATCAGAAATCATTTCAAAAGTTTTAAAATGCTCCGCAACATCCCATGTGGCAGCCATCCCGATTGCCTGAGGAAAAACAGTGGCTGTTCCTGCTCTTGCCACCCCATGAAGTGCTTCATTCCACCATCCATAGGCTGGAATTTCCAAACGCGGAACTGCCTGGGAATTATCCATCATCATTCCTATCTTTTCTTCTGTAGTCAGCAAAGTAAGAAGGTTCTCTATTCTTTCATTAACCGGAAGCTCCGGGTTTCTGAATGGGTATTTATAATGATTCTGAGCAAAAAATAAAGATGCTGCCAGTGTTGCACATAGCATTAATACAATTCTTTTCATAGGTAGTATGGTTTCAATAAAGTCCGAAAAAGGCTGTGGATTTTGTGATTAATCATTTCCAAACCACTGATTTCACAGATTTTTACGGATAATTATATTTTCATTCTTATTTTACACAAATTGCCAGTATTATTCAGCAACAATGCAATGAAAAACAAATATAACGTTCTATTTTAAATAAATGTAAATAATACACTTAAATTAAGAATAAATCCTACTTACTTTGGTTTTCATCTACTAAATTGTGGAAATAAAGCCACCATAAGCAGTGCTCATGATGGCTTTGGATTCAGTTTACTCTTTGATGAATTTTTGCTTTACTATTGTATTGTTTTTTTGAGTAACCTCAATAAAATAAATACCGGCCGGGAAATCTCCCACATTAATTTGGTTTTTCCCTGAATTTATTTTCATTCCGGTTCTGATAACACTTCCTCTAGCATCAAAAATGGTGGCAGCTGCTTCTGACAAATCAGAATCAATGAAAAGGTCTGCTTTTACAGGATTCGGATATATTTTCACATCTTCTTTTTTAGCTTCAGCAGAACTATTTCTGGTGCTTAACGATCCGAAGTTTAAAGGAAGAACGTTGGCAGAATAAGTATTTTCTTCTGTAAGATATGCTTTGAAAGATCCTATTGCAGGCTCACTTCCTGCAGTTACTTTATAGAAGCCTGTTACTCCGTTTTCTGTTTTCAGCACATAGGCATTGGCCGGAACTTTAATGCTCTGGTAAACTCCGTTCATCTGATTGACCGTGATTGCTTTGGGTGTGGAAACATTTCCTGTGCCACTGAAAGTAATATTTCCTGTCGCATTGACGATTACCGGAGTGTTTGCAGGAATGATTCCGTTTGAAATTGCGGTACAGCTGATATTATTGGCATTCGGAGACATCAGATAAGCAGTAACTCCGGAAGGTATATTAGCCTGGAATGGCAGGATTAGCACATCGTAACCATTAAATGTACGGCTGTAAGAAGCAGCATTAGCTGTGAAGTTAAACGGCACCTGAAAATCCATACCCTGACCGGAAAGTACAAGATTTGAACATGTAGTACCGGAGATCACATTATTGGCAGATGAACTTACGTTTGAATTAACATAATAAATGCTGTTAGTGTTAGCACTCATAGGCTGCCAGTTGTTGGAGGAAGTGACTCCTGCTGCATTTCTGAAGTCTACAGAGGTGTAGTAGCCATTTTCCAGCGCATCCATCAGATAGCTGTCGCTTGCGGAATAGGTCCCTCCGAATTTTGAAGCAATTTCATTACCCACATTGAAATAAACATCTCCCAGATTAATTGTAAGCACAGAACTGTAATTGGAATTTCTCAGTCCTAAAATTCCTTTGCATCCGTCTGTAAGCACCTGTCTTGAAATATCTAATGTGATATCGAAGTTTCCTCCCTGCGGAAAATTAATCTTGCCGTAATTATATGATTTCGTTACCCCTTGGCTGTTGATATAGTATAAAGTAGTATTGTCCGAATAGCTTTGTCCCGCTGTTGTATAGCTGTTTACATGCAGGATCAGTTTATTATATCGGTCATTAAGCTGAAGATATCCGTTAGCTGCAGTCATATTATTACTGATAAGAGGGCTTGGGTTGGAGAATGTCACCGTTGTATTGCTGATATTGAATCCTGTCCCAAAAGCTGTATTGGTAGCAGTTTGTGTTTCAATTTTATTATAATGAATATCACCGCCTGTCATAAGAGAAGCAGGTCTGTCACCACTTTTATTAAAAACGAAAGTCATGACACTGGAAGGGCTGATATCAGCCGTTGGCCGGAATGTTGCCGTACTCAAAGAAATAGGTGTGGTGGCCATATTGGATTGTGTATTGGTCAGTACTTTTGTTCCTGAAGTTGTATAAAAAGGCAGATCAACCTTTAAACTATAGGAGTTCTGAGAAGGATTAATGACCATAAGAACCACCTGATTACCATCCTGCGAAATATAGGAAGAACCCTGTAAAACACCTGTTTTGTCATCCCATTTGGCTTCTATTCTCGTTTTTCCTGTTATGTACTTGGCATAATGTGAAAGGATATAGCCTCTTTTGGTCATTACACCTGCAGTAGTCCCGTAAGTTCCGTCACCCATTAAGCCATAATAACGTTTGGCAGAATAATGAATCCAAGCATTGATATTACCTAATAGTGCATTGTTGACGCTGCTGGCAAAGGTAAATGCATCTGTATTCCAGCTGAAATCTCTTGCCGGCTGTGTGGATGAAGAGTTCCAGTTGATCAGATATTCTGTCTGCCAGATTTCTTTGTTGTAATTCTGGAATTGTTTGTAGGTAGACTGCATAAGTCCGTATTGATGCCCGCCATACACTTCAAAATTGGCCATTGCCGCAGGATCCAGCAAAGCACTGGCAAAATTATCCGTAAATCCCACACTTTCCGGGGCAATCACTTTACAATTGATAAGCTGTCCGTAATTTTTGATGAAGGTGGTAATTTGCGCAGGAGTCCAGATACATCCCTGATACTGTGCCATTTCATCCGGTTCATTTTGAATGGAGATATAATCAAGATCTACTCCGTTGTTCTGGAGATAGGTAACAAAGCTGTTAAGATAAAGCGCATAATCCTGGTAATTTTCCGGCTTTAAATATCCGATCTGCTGTACTCCATTGGCGTCAGTATACACTGCATTGACATGGTTATTGGTTTTCCAGGCTGCGGGCATGGTCCAGGGCGAAGCAAAAATGGTAAGCCCCATAGATTTGGCGAGCTGTGCTGTAGCCAGTACAGAACTCCAGTTGCTGCTGTTTTCGGGAATATATAATCTCATAATATTATATCCACCTTCACTTGAAGCGCCCCAAAGGGTCTGAATCTCTGATGTAGACATATGGTTATACGCAAACTGGGGACTGCAGACAAATCCTCCGAATCCTTTTATTTTCTGATAAGGAATATTCTTATCAATTTTTACGGTTGTAAGCTGTCCATGAAGCATCAGGCTGCAAAACAGAGCTATAGAATGAATGGTTACAAGACTTAAAATTTTTTTCATAATGGTTTAGTTTTAGATAGTCGTGATTTTGATTTTAACAATTAAAGTAAGGGCAATAGATTCCCCATCAAGACAGTTGATTTTCAAAAACCGTCAGGAAAATACCCTGAATGATATCAGGCAGCGATCTGTTAAATAAAGTTGCTTACAAAATCATCTGCTGTTCTTTCTCTTCATTCTCTGTGAGGGAACTGTATTTCAGATTGGAATGTGAATTAAGATTAGTGTTTCATAATTAAAGTGTTGTTTGTAATGAGTATTGGGTCACTCAGTGAAGCATTTCGCTTTCGGGAGCGCCCAAGTAAGAGGGTTTTAATCCTCCGGTATTGATCAGTATTTTTTCAAGGACAATGCCGGGTTCCAGCACTCTGAAACGTAAAGTGTGTTTTCCAGCCTGCTGAACCGAATGCTTTGTAATAGATTTAATGATATGTTCTGACTGCCATTTTCCCAATTCTCCTTTGTAATGGCCATTGAAGTTGACAATTTGCGGAGTTTCGTTGTCAAAAGAAATTTCGTAACGCAATCCTTTATTATGATTAAAATTTAAAGTCGGTGCTAATAGTAACTGGACTTCAAACTTCCCTTTTGATTCAAAATTGATATCATATTCCAGCCAGATATTTTCATCGGCTTTTGGATAGGCATTCTGTGGAAACGTTGTCACTCCCGACTTTGTTTTTCCAAAATCAGGAATCACTTCCCAATGGATCCGGTCAGAATTGCTCATTCTTGCAAAATTTTCTGCTTCAATGGAAACATAGCCGTTTTTCTCCTGAAATACCTTTTCTTTGGGAACCTCAGCGTCAGAAATATAGGTCACTTCAGGCATTATATTTTCTTTTCCGTCTGCCCAGCTTTTATATCCTATCCTCATCTGATCCATCATATGCTTCCATTTCCCGCCGGCAATCACATTATTGTATTGATTGTCCAGATAAGCGTTTCTTTCAAAACATGCCTTCACTTTATCTGCGTAGAAATTGGCTTCAGGATCTTTTTTCGCTGCCAGTTCCCTGTTTTTTGCCACCGCATAATACATTTCGTATAAATTATTGCATGCATCAATCGGATACAAAACCAACTGATAATACGCATCCTGATATTCTGCAGGAATCTGCTCTTTTAACCGTAAAGCTTCTACGGCCAATGCTCTGTAATCATTTAAAACCGTTTCAAATTCATGGTAATTCTCTAGGCTGTATGTTTTACTGTCAAGGGTTTCAGGAGTTACTCTTCTGTTGTATTTGGAATACAGATTAATCATCCCGGCAATTTCTTTGGCGTGTTTTTCTCCAAACTGCTGAGCAGCCCATTTCTCAGTATATTCCAAAAGGTTTTTAGCATTAAACTGCTTTGGATTCCAGGCCATTTCCAGGAAAAAACTGATCGGAAACTCCATAGGTTTTAAATCTCCCACATTCACTACCCAAAGCTTATCTACTTTATGTTCATAAGAAAGATTCATCTGTTCCCAGACTCTCTGGATGGGACTGATGTTAATCCATTTGGAGTTTCTCGGGCCGCCTACATAATCGAAGTGATAATAAATTCCATAGCCTCCTTTGTGCAAAGGTTTTGAAAGATCCGGAAGCTTTCTTACATTTCCCCAGTTATCATCACAGAAAAGCAGGATCACATCATCCGGAACCCTCATTCCTTTATCATAATAGTCCTGAACTTCTTTATACAATGCCCAGACCTGAGGTGTTTTCTCCGCTTTCTTTCCGGTAACATCAGCGATGATTTTACGTTGGTCTTTTACAATTTTTTCCAGCAGGGAAATATTGGTTCCCTCTCCCATCGCTTCATCACCATCACCCCGCATTCCTACTGTAACAAGTTTTTCCCAGTTTTTGCTTCTCTCCATTCCGGATTTCCAGAATTTCTGTAAAACCTCCGCATTTTTAGCATAATCCCAGACATTCGGGAGGTTATTTTTTTTGATATACCTGTGCCAGTCGGTTTGTGCCAAAGCCATAGGCTCATGGTGGGAAGTTCCCATGACAATACCCATTTCATTTGCTAACGGCCCGCTCAGAGGATCATCGTCATAGAATGCTTTTCCCCACATTGCCGGCCAGATATAGTTTCCTTTAAGACGTAGAATCAGTTCAAAAACTTTCTCATAAAACTTACTGTTTACTCCACCAAATGTTGCTCTGGCCCAGCCTCCCAATGAAGGTTCTTCATCGTTAAGGAAAATACCGCGATACTCCACAGCAGGCTCACCATCAGTATAAATTCCTTTTTTAAAGTATACATTATCTTTTTTCTCAACCGGAACGTCAGCCCAATAATACCATGGTGAAACACCTATCTGCTGAGACATTTCATAAATCCCGTAAATCGTTCCCCTTTTATCGCTTCCTGCAATCACAATGGCTTCAGAAACGCCCGGAAATGGATCACTGACATTCTGAATGATATATTTTTCTCTTTTCCCTGTTAATGCTTTTCCATCCAGCTTTTTTTGCCTGATTAAATCATCAATGGTCTTGCTTTTACCTGCTTCACCAATAATGATAATCATCCCGTTCACTCCAGACTTTTGGGAAATAAGCTGAGGCTGAACACCTGTTACTTTTTGAAAATCAGATTGAAGATTCGCAACGGCACGCAGAATTCCTTTATCCGAATCGCTGTCTGAAAAAAGCATCAAACCTGAATTGCGCTCTTTCAATACCATCGAATTTTCTGTCTTAGCAAAAGAAATAAATGGTTCGGTTGCTTTTACAAAAAATATAAACAACAACGTAAGAAACAGCGAAATGTTTTTTGTAAAATTCATACTATATCTTTTTGATTTTAATTTTTAAATAAGTTCAGATCCACAAATTCTCCCATTCTTCTGTAGCCCGCTTCATTGGGATGAAGAAAATCATGATCGTGCATATCGTTTAAGATGACCTCCGGATTTTCACTTTGCATTTGTTTTGCAAAATCGATGACGGCATCAAATTTTCCGCTGTTTCTTATCCAGTCATTTACTTTTTTCCAGGCCTCGATACGGAAAGGTTTGTCGTAGAATGACTTTCCGAAAGGAAGAATCGTTGCTCCGTACACTTTGATTCCGTTAGCATGTGCCTTATCGATCATCACCTGGTATGCGGCAATCAGTTCTTCTGTTCTTTTAGAGGCATCATCAGCATCTCTTGTTCCTCCCAGATCATTCACTCCTTCCAGAATGATCAACCATTTTACACTCTGCTGATTAAGGATGTTATAATCGAAACGGTCTAATGCTGTAGGACCCAAACCGCCACGCACTACACAATTCCCACCAATCCCGAAATTAAGAACACTTATATTCCGGGTAGAAGGATTAGCTAATAACCGCTGAGAAAAAATATCCGGCCAGCGATTCTGTCTGTTGGTTCCCGATCCTCTTCCATCGGTAATGGAATTTCCCATAATAGCCACCGCATACGAGGGTTCACCGGTCTTTACATCGATGTTAAAAAGCGAATACCAATGATCTGTTTTTACAGGATCTTTAAATACTGCTGAACTCGCCTGCTCACCTTTAACAATAAAAGAGGTTGTTCTTGAACCCGGATGTCCGGTGACAGATTGGGTTACTTTTCCATAGGAAATGGTAATGGCCAGCAACGAATTAGACTTCAGGCTAAAGTTCACTTCATCAGAATAAATATCAGATCCGGGAGCTATTTTAAAATTGTTTTTATTCTCAAACGTTAATGATCTGATGGTGGCTGCATCCACATTGCTGCTATCGGACGGCACAGAAATAGAAACGGCTTTTACCTCCAGGCTATCCATGGAATATTTGTTGGAGAAACGTAACCGCAGTTTTTTCCCACCCACAGATACACGGACAATCTGACGCAGGGTGTTCCCAGAAAGCCCCGGTTCCGGCGGAAGGTTTTTAGGTTCCACCAATTGGGGAGCCGTTGCCCAGGTAGTGAGCCACTGGTCTTTGGATGACTGCTTTTCCAGACTCTGGGAGGAAGAGCAGGAAACCAAAAATCCCGAAATGATGAAGAGGTATAAGTTTTTGAAGCGCATTTTTCCTTTTTTTATTTTATTAATCTCTAATTTCTTACTACAAATCCTCCGTCGGGGATTTTCTCAGTACTGATAAACGGTTCTGCAGCATAGATCTGCAGGCAAAACCCAAACAACACAATAAGAAAAATATTTTTAAATGATTCATAATCAGTTTTTATTTAACCTTAAAAAATCTGTATTCTTTTAATCTCTTCAAACCTTATAGGTTTTAAAAACCTATAAGGTTTACTTCTTTAATTTTTCAGTACAAAACCACCCTGCGGCTGAATTTCAATCGTAAAATCACCTTTTGCATTCACTTTTACTTCTTTCTCTGATGTATTTCCTTTTGCATCATCATTGATAAGTTTCAGGTTTTTCCCTGCAAACATCGGAAGCTTTATTTTCAGTTTTTGGGATTGCTTCTCAGCATTTACACCACCCACATACCATTGATCCGCATGTCTTCTCGCAACCACGGCATATTTCCCGGGATAACCGTCTATGAAAACTGTCTCATCCCAAAGTGTCGGAACTTCTTTCATAAAGCTGAGCTGAAATTCCGGAGCATCAGTCAGATTATTCGGCATGATGCCAAACATCTGAACGGGATTCTGAAACAGGATTGCTGTAGCCAGCTGAAAGCCATCCGTAGTATGTCTTTTATTTTTATCCCTGTTGGATTTCGTTAAATATTTGTTGAGGAAAGTTCCGCCAAACTCCATGCTTCCCACTGTATTTCTGATGAAAGGATGAAGTGTGGCAAAAAAAGCTTCCTGTTTCCGTACATCTTCTGAGAAATAGAGCATTTCTGAGGCAAGAACGGCCTCACTTCCTGCATAATTCGGGTACATTACTTCCCAGCCTCTCGGTAAAGTAGCTCCATGGAAAATAATAGTTAGTCCAAAATCGTTGGCATCCGACAGAATATCTTCGTAAAGACGCATGGTTTCCTGTTTGTCTCCTCCGAAGAAATCCACTTTCAGTCCTTTTACGCCTGCTTCTTTCAGCCATTTCATTTCCTTTTTCCGTTCAACGGATGAGCTCATTTTGTTTCTCGGTCCCATCGGTGCATCATTCGCAGCACCGTTGGAATTGTACCAGAGTAATACCCCGACATTTTTCGATTTTGCATATTGAATAAGCTCTTTCATGCGGTCTTTACCTATGTTTTTATCCCAAAGCGCATCCATAAGAATAAACTGATAATTCAGTGCAGCAGCAAGGTCTATGAATTTCACCTGATCATCATAATTCATACTGTTATCCTGCCACAGAATCCAGCTCCAGGTAGATTTCCCGAACTGATACTCCTGTGACGGCTCATACATCGGATCTACCACATCAAAAGGAATGGTAGTTTCTACGATGGGTTTCAGGGAGCTGCCTACTGTAATTGTTCTCCACGGTGTTTTTCCGGGAAGAGAAACAGCAGCTCCGGTACTTCCGAAGCCGTTATTTTCAGCAATGTTCGGATAAGCGACTTTGTAAAGGCTTTTTTCTGCTGTGGTTTCAAGGTGTGAAGCACAATACGAACTGTTCACTCCTGTCTCGGAAAGCAATATCCAGCCTTCATTTCCGATATGGAACAGACCAGGGAAAACGTAGCCGTAATCAGATGGTATTCCCAGTTCTGCATCGGCTTTATAACCACTTTCATAGCTTGGTGCGGTGCGTGCAAAACCTGTCATCGGCTTCATCATAGGTGAAAGAAAAGTAGTGGTTTGTGACGGGAATCTGTATCCTGTAGTTTCTGACTGTACCACAACACTCAACCGTTCTTTCATTGGTGGAATATTGTAGCGGAAAGCAATATTGTTGTTGCTCACCTGAAATTCAATGCCTATCTGATGCTGGTCTGCATTACTGAAGTTAACCAATAAAGTATTGGCCTTATAATCAATCTCAGATTTTTTGATTTTTTCGTTCGTATATTTCTTAGAAACAATATCCTTTTTGCTGTCCAAAAATTTCAGATTATTTGAAAAGTCGGACTCATTGGTTACCAGGCCCAGCGGGGATTTTTCAAGCATTGTTTTTCCCTGAAGGATAACATTATACGATGCTTTTCCCTCTTCTGAAAAAACCTGAAGCTTCAGATGTCCATCAGGACTTGAAATTTCGGCTACCTGCGCAAAGCTTTTGCTGATCAGAAACAGGCTGAATACGATATATAAAACTTTTTTTCTCATAACTCATTATTTTCAAGAAAGGTCCAGTAATCGAAATACATAATATCTGTTGAGGCTTTTCCATTGAATACAAAGTACAGATCATGAATGCCGGTAATCTTTTCAGCCATCTGAACTTTTACGGTTTCCCAGCGGTCATCTCCACCCGTCAGCGGAACCTTTACCGTTGCGGCAACCGGACCGTTCACAGCATCCAGATGAACGGTCATTGTGACGTCACTATTATGGGTAGTTCCTACTCTTGCAGAGAAGGCAGCAGCTCCTTTTTTCCGGAAATCAACATTCTTTACACTGCTATAAGCCCCATTTTTCTTTGCTTTGATAAAAACACCAGCCTCTTTATTCTGATAGGATTTTACATTTTCCGACCAGGCAATCATTTCTGCCTGATTGAATGAATAAGGATTAACTGTTGCTATAGCTTTTGTAATTCCGTTGGTCATTTTAAATGGCGAAATGGATCCGTCTTTATTGAAGGTAAGCTCTTCCAGACTGACTGATCTTGTAAACCCGCTTCCGCCCGGCAATGCCCCATTGTGATAAAAGAAGTACGTTTTCCCCCGGAAATCAATAACACCGGGATGATTGGTGAATGACTTCCCTTCCGTAGGCATTACAATCCCTCCATATTTCCATGGCCCCTGTGCTGTTTTACCTGTAGAATATCCTATGAATTCAGGAAGCGGACCACCCGGCCAGAAAAGATAATACAGGTTTTTCCTTTTGTACAGCCACGGGCCTTCCTCGTATTTTGTGGGTCTTTCCGGGTTAGGCTTTCCGTCCCTTTTTCCAAATGATTCTTCGGTCATCGGAACTTCTGTAATATTCCCGGAATAGGAGATCATATCTTCATTCAGCTTTACGTACTTTAATTTAGGATTTCCCCAGTACATGTGTGCCTGTCCGTCATCATCCACAAAAACGGTGGGATCAATATCTCCCCATTCACTCTGAACGAGAGGTTTTCCCAGCGGATCATGAAAAGGCCCAAACGGACTGTCGCCAACGGCAACCCCTATAGCGCCTTTGTTATTGGTTTTAGACCACATCGGAACATATAAAAAAAACTTTCCGTTTCTTTCTACACATTGTGCGGCCCAGGCATCGCGTTTTGCCCAGTCGAAATCTTTATATGAAAGAATTGTTCCGTGATCTGTCCAGTTGACCATATCATTGGTGGAATATACTTTCCAGTCGTTCATGGTAAACCAGGTGGAATCATCCTCATCGTGTGTGGTATACACATACAGCCTGTCATTGTACACCATGGGTGCCGGGTCTGCAGTGTAATTGGTCTGAATAATAGGGTTCTGCGCTGATAAACCTTCGGAAAAGCCTATCAGACAAAGCCCCAGTATATATTGTATTGTATTTTTCATAGTCAGTTTTATTTTTTCTGAAAGCTCCAGTAATCGAAGTTAAATAACTTTCTTCCTGCCGTAATATTTTTGCCCTGGAACACAAAGTATACATCGTGAACACCGGAAACAGATTCTGAAATTTTTGAGGTGAGGGTTTTGAACTCTTCCCAGCCACCGGTTCTCGGAATTTCAATCTCGGCTATTTTTGGTCCTTTAACATCATCCAGATGAACTTCCAGAATTCCGCCATCAATTCCTGCGGCAACGGAAGCTGAAAATCCTGAAGCTCCCTTTTCAAAATCTACCGAACGGACCCTGATATACCCTCCTGCTCTGGCATCGGAGACATACACTCCGGTTTTCCTGTTTTCGGAAGTGCTGCATTTTTCCGACCATGCCATGGTCTCGGCTTCTGTTCTCTGATATGGATTTAAGGTTCCAGCCGGAGCTACACCTTCTTTGGTCATTGTGATCTTCGGAATAGTCCCGTCAGCATTATATCTGAATTCTTCCACAGCAGTTGAGCGTCCGTAGCTTCCTCCGGCCGGCAATAATCCGGTATGGTAAAACAGGTAGGACTTTCCTTTGAAATCGATAATTCCGCCATGGTTGGTAAAGCTGTTAGTAGGCTGGTCGGTCATTATTTTTCCCTGATATTTCCACGGCCCGGTTGGCGATGGACTGGTTGAATAGGATAAACATTCTGTTCTTCCGGTCATTCCGGCATACATCATATAGTATTGATTGTTACGCTTATAAAGCCATGGCCCTTCTACATACACATCATCAAATTTTTCCTGTTTTTGCAGCACTTCATCAGCTTTTCCAGGACGTCTCAGCCCACCGAAAGCTTCTACCGATTGTGGAATTTCTGTGATTTTCCCCTGGTAGGAAGTCATGTCTTTATTAAGTTTCACATAAAATAATTTACTGTTTCCCCAATACAGATAAGCCTGTCCGTCATCATCTGTAAAAACCGTCGGGTCAATATTATCCCAGGTTCCGGTTGAAATCAGAGGTTTTCCCAAAGCATCCTTGAACGGCCCGGTAGGACTGTCAGACACCGCCACCCCAATAGCCATATTGTTGTCAACAGTCTGTACACAGATATACCAGTAGAATTTACCGTTTCTTTTAATACACTGTGCTGCCCAGGCTCTGTCCCGCGCCCAGCTGAAAGACTCTAAAGAAATAGGCGAACCATGGTCTGTATAATTGACCATATCTTCCGTGGAATACACCCTCCATTTGGTCATCGTATAAAAATCAAATCCCGGCTGATCATCCCCTGTATAAACATACATTTTCCCTTTATAGACCATGGGAGCAGGATCTGGTGTAAAATGGGTCTGAATAACCGGATTCTGTGCAGCAATACCAATCCCTGCCAACAGAAAAGAAAGTGTGATATATTTTAAGTTTCGTTGATTCATATCTTAATCTTATTTATTTGAGTGAAATGAATTTATAATAAGCAACACCATGTGCCGGAATGTCCAGTGAAAGACTTTTTTTGTCCGTATTGATTTCTGCAATATCCTTCTGTCTCCAAAGGTCACGAACCGTCTGAACGCCGGAAATTTCTAATTTTTTGAAATCTTTATATGACATTGTCACTTTTTCTCTTCCGAAATTGGCAAAAGCCACCGCTTTGCTTCCGTCCTCCAATTCTTTGACATAAATTCTGAGCTCCCCAATGGTCTGCAAACAAACACCCTGTTTTCCCAAATCATCCTGATTGACGGCAATAACCTCATCATTCGTCAGAAGGTTTAAAGTGAAATCATCCAGTTTCTCAAGGTCACAGCCAATCAGCAACGGGGCTGAAAAAATACTCCACAGACTCATATGAAGATACTGTTCATCAGGCTTCAACCGACTCTGATGTGGATTTCCCCAACCGACAACGCCAACAACCAGCATATCCGGATCGTTCCGGTTTCCGGGTTTCGCAAAAGGAGCTGCCTTGTCCTGAGCAAGGGCAATATTCTTTACGCTTGACCAGGTATCTATAATATCGTTGGTGGTACGCCAGGATTGTGCATTGACCTCATCACCCCACTTCCAAACATCGCCCATTCCATATTGGCAGAGGTTGTAAACGATATCTCTTGGCTGCTGCTTCAAAAGGCTTCCCATCAGTTTGAACGGTTTTACACCTTTATCCGGATCTCCGCCGCCCTGAAAGGCAAGAGAAGGAACTTTATTGGGATCATTATCCGGCAGCCCGTCAATCACTCCGCCATAACTGCACCAGTCGTATTTCAGGTAATCAACGCCCCATTTGGTATAGCTTTCAGCATCTTGTTTTTCGTAGCCGTAGCTTCCGGCACATCCGCCACAGGTCCATGGACCAGGGGAAGAATAAATTCCCATTTTCAAGCCATTGTTATGCATGTAGTCTGCAAGGCCTTTCATATCAGGAAATTTGGAATTGGTCAGGATATAACCGTTTTCATCACGCATTTTTCCCTGGAATGAAGGGTCTTTTCCATCCCTATTATACTGCCAGGAATCATCGATATTGATATAATTCCAGCCGTGATTGATCAGTCCCGACTTTATAAGGGCATCTGCTGCACGTTTCACTTTATCGGCAGAAACTTCATGTCCGAAGCAGTTCCAGCTATTCCAGCCCATTGTAGGTGTGAGAGCGATTCTGTCTCCGCTTTCTATTTTTAATTTTTTTGAAACTGAACCTTTCGCATTTTTAGCATTCAAAGTCACTTCATAACTTCCTTTAGAATCTATTTTTCCAGTGATGATTCCGGTCTGTGAATCTATTGTTAAACCTTTCGGAAGATTTTTTGCCGTAAAAGTCATTGGTCTGTCACCCGTTGCTGCAACCCTGAACAAAAAAGGTGAGCCAGGACGAACTCCGTAAACGCCTGCTGAATTAATTTTTGGAGTTGCCGCAGGTTTTGGCGTCAAAATATAAGGTACTGATGAAATCGGATTAAATGTTATCAGTTTTGCACCGCCTGCTGTTTCAAACTTAGCATCTGCCCAATCGGCGTGATCATAATAAGGTCCGTTTCCGCCGTCTGTTACGACTAATTCTAATTGTTTTACATCTTCCAGCGAAACGGAAACAGGCTTTGCTTTATCGCCTAATTTCATGACCCCGCTTGACCAAAGTTTTTTGTTGTCGCCGTAAATTTCAAATTCGGCAGCGGGATTCTGCCCTTTGATTTCATCATCCATTCCCACCATTGCGGTAAAGCTTTTTGCTTTGCCATTTAATCCAATCAACAAAGAACTTTCAGCGTGGGTTCCAAAGCCTCTTTTGAAAACTTCGCCTGCAATGGTTATAGGTTTTCCGTCCACCGAAGTATTGATGCCCGGTTTTCCGTGCCCCTGTGTTACAACGCTCAAATCCAACTGGTCTAACCAAACGGTTGACTGCGCATTTAAACAGTATCCGGCAATTAAAAAACTGAAAATAAAGAGTTTAAATCTGAACATTTTTTAAATTGTAACTGATATATTAATTATAACTCATAACAAATGACTTAAGTTTTGGCTAAAGCCACCCATATTCTTTCTTTATAAAATGGGTTAAAGCCCATTCCTGTTGATATTCCTGAATTCAGCTTTAATTTTCATTAAATTTCCACCAATCGAAATAGAAAAGGTCTTTTTCTCCCTTAAAAACAAAATATAAATCGTGGATTCCCCTTACACTTTTCAGAGGTGTATTAATAGTCTTATATAAGTCGCCCTCACCTTTTCCTGTAACGTTAACAACGCCAAGCACAGGCCCGTTAAGAGCATCTGAACGCACTTCTATTTTTCCTCCATAGAGAGATGCAACATTCACATCTAAAGATTTTACGCCTTTGGAAAAATCTACTCCCTGGATTTTAATATAATCACCATTGTTAATTGAAGTAACGATGATGCGGTCTGTGATTTTTTTGCCTCTGTTATAGGGTTGATTGCGTTCCCATTCTGTGACCATTTCTGTTTTCAGACCTTCGCTGTAAGCCATCGTTTCTGCTTCAACTTTTTTATAAGGATTCAGAGTACCCACTCTTTTTGCGCCATCCGCAGTCCAGAAAGGAAGCTTCTGAATAGTTCCATCTGCATTGTAGGTAATTTCTGTGACACTGACAGACCGGCGTTCGTAATGCTTGCTCATGGTCTGCATCCTAAGCATATGGTTGAATCCGAAAACATACGATCTGCCTTTGAAATCTATAATACCGGGATGATTTCCGCTGGATCTCTGGTCGCCATCCATAATCACGCCTCCATAATTCCAGGGTCCTGTAGGTGATTTTGCCATAGCGTAACCAATCCCTTCCGGGCAACATTTTGATGCGTAAGCCATATAATAATGGTTATTTTTTTTCCAAACCCAAGGTCCTTCCTGATACTTGAAAGGATCTGGCTGGTCTTTCACCTTCGCAAACGAAGGGTCTTTGGTGATTGGTCCGGCAAGAGATATCATATCTTCATTCAGTTTAGCATACCAAAGATTGGGATTTCCCCAGTACAGATAAGCCTGCCCGTCATCGTCAACTAAAACTGTGGGATCGATGTCATCCAGAGAATTTTTGATCAAAGGCTTACCAATAGGATCGGTGAAAGGACCATACGGACTGTCCGCCACTAAAACACCAATCCCCATATTGTTCGGCATTGGACAATACATATAGAATTTTCCTTTTCTTTCTACAACCTGTGGTGCCCAGGCACCGTTGTCAGTATTTACCCATTTAAAATCTTTGAGTGAAGCCACTACACCGTGGTCTGTCCAGTTGACCATATCTGTGGAAGTGTATAGTAACCAGTCCTTCATTTTGAATCCGAAAGCATCGTCCTCATCATGGCTCGTATAAAGATAAACCGTATCCTTATAGACCATCGGTGCCGGGTCGGCAGTATACTTAGTTTGGATGATCGGATTTTGGCCAAAACAAACCTGGAAAAACCCTAATGCTATTATTAAACTTAAATTTTTCATACTCCTATATTTTAAGTTTATTTAAAATGGATATCTGTTTTTCCCCCGGAATAATCCACTGTTTTCTGCTGACCATCAGGAAGAATCAGGTTGAAACTCCTTGTCTCAATCATTCCTTTGTATTTGCCTTTCCGGTCACCTATCGTTAGTGTTTTTGATTTTTCGTTCCAGTGAAAAGGTATTTCTGTATAAGCTCCTTTTTCATAATTATAGTTATCGAATTCATCTTCGTATAAAATAAAATCAGTATCGCTTCCCGGATAAACTTTTATGGCAAGATGGTCCCATTTTTTCTCCGTGGCATATTGTACGTCAGGCCCTAACGGAATGATACTTCCTGCTTTTACATACAAAGGAATACTCTGAAGATTAACAGATTTCTGAATTTCCTTTCCTCCGCTGTGTTTTTCATTGGTCCAGAAGTCGAACCAATCTGTTCCTTCCGGGAGATAAACTTTAACGGTTTTATTTTGGCTAAAATCTATGTTGGTAACTGAATTATCCTTATTGCCTTCGGTTTTATTCCAGCCTTCATTTTCATCAGTTTTAACTGCTTTTTCAGGGGTATATTGGGCATTGAGAACCGGTGCCACCAGCAATGATTTTCCAAAAAGATATTCGTTATTCATATCCCATGTTTTTTTGTCTGAAGGAAAATCCATGGAAAGGGCTCTCATAAAACTGGATCCGTTTCTTGAAACATCATGGGAAACAGAATAGATATACGGTAACATACTGTAACGCAGTCTGATGAATTTTTCTATCGCATCATAAACAATGTCTCCTTTATTCCCAAACTGATAAATTTCCCTCGCAACATCAGTTCCATGTGAGCGCATCATTGGTGTAAAGGTTCCATACTGCAGCCATCGGACATACAGTTCCTGGAACATTGGATTTTTTGAACCTCCATTTCTTTTGTAAGTACCAGCAAAGAAACCGCCGATGTCAGAGTTGAAATTCGGATTTCCTGTAAGACTGAAATTCAATCCTGCCGGCACCTGTTTGCGCAATGTTTCCCAGGAAGAATTGACATCTCCGGACCAGGTGTTGGCGGCATATCGCTGCTGGCCTGCAAAAGCTGACCTTGTTAAAATAAAAACCCTTTTATCACCGGTGGTTTCACGCTGATGATCGTAAACACCGCCTACTGTCATCAGCGGATATGCGTTTATTACTTTTCTGAATGAGCCAAGGTAGGTTTTAGTATCCAGGTCTTCCGCTTTTTGGCTGAGATGATCAGGTTCTGTTGAGTCCATCCACCAGGAATCTACACCAAGGCTGAAAATACCTTTGTTCAGGTATTTCCAGTATATATTTCTGGCTTCAGGATTGTACGCATCATAAACACGGACACCAGAAGGATAATTCATATCCGGAGGCCAGACATCACGGCCTGATTCAGGCCACGTGCTGATATTGAAAAGCATTCCCTTTGAATCCATTTCACGGTACTGTTTGGTCATTGGCCCGAATGATGACCAGATGGAAACCGAAAGGTGGGCATTCATGCCATGGATATCCTGTACCATTTTTTTAGCATCCGGAAAATCGGGGCTGATGAAGTCCATGGCGTTCCACTGATAATTGTTTCCCCAGTATTGCCAATCCTGTATGATTCCGTCCAAAGGAACTTTCAGATCACGGTATTTTTTAACCACCTCTGTCAGTTCATTCTGGCTTTTGTAACGTTCTTTGCTTTGCCAGTAGCCATATGTCCATAAAGGAAGCATAGGTACATTTCCTGTAAGATCACGCATTCCGGCAACGACTCCATCGGCGTTTTTACCGTAGATAAAGTAATAATCTATACCATCTCCCACTTCAGATGAGAAAGAGGTTTTCTGAGGCGTATCCGTAAATTGTGTCGGTGAATAGTTGTCCCAAAAGACGCCATATCCTTTTACAGACTGGAAAAAAGGCACAAAATCCCAGGTATTATTCTGAATCATTTTTACATCGGTATTCCGCTGGGACATTTTTCCGTTTTGCAGAATTCCCAGACCGTAAACAGGTTCATCTTTTTCAAGCTCAAAATCCTGTCTTACAGAATAAGTCTGCGTTCCGGCATCATTGAATGGCTTGAAGTCATTTGCGGTTTCTTTCAAAAGCTCTTTTCCGGATGGTAATGTATAGGTGATCACTCCATTTTTAGTATTAATGGAAAGCAGGAGGTCATTTGTTTTTAATGAAATAACATTATTTTTTTCTGAAACTGAGAACCTGATTTTCTGCTCCTGTTTAATGACCGACAAACTATTTTTGACAAATAATCTGCCTGCAGGATACTTAATAACCCTGATCGTATTTTCTCCATAAAATTTCACTTCAACATTCATATGATCAGCAGAAAACTTCAATCCTGAATCTGTTTTCTGATAAGACTGTGCACTGACATTTACCATTCCGGAAAACATGATGATCGTAATAATGGAAGTTTTGATGTTCATTTTTGTAAAGCTCATTTCATTTGAGATTTGAATTATTTTCTTTATGCCATTGACTTAAAATCATTATTTAAAAAGTACCTGGGCAAACTGATGCAGACTATTTCTCCAAACCGGCCATGTATGGCCTCCCGGATAATCTGTGTACGTATATTTAATTCCGGTTTTATCCAGTTCTTTCAGCATTTTCTGACCGTTTTCATAAGCAATATCATCTTTTCCACCCATTGAAATCCAGAAATTTCTGATGTTGGATGAAAAAGCAGATTTATTTTCATTTAAAAATTGGTACTGTTTATCGGCAACATCCTGAAGCATCGGCAACATATATCCTGAGCTGAAAACTCCCAAACCGGAAAACATATCTGAATTCTGAATTCCGGCATACAGCGTATAAATCCCACCCATGGAAAGTCCTGCCAACGCACGGTTTTCTTTACCTTTTTGTATCCTGTAATTAGATTCGGCAAACGGAATGATGGATTCCTTCAGCTCTTTTTCAAACATCTGAAGATTGCGCTCTCCAAAGTTCCGGATTCCGCCCTGTCCGATATTGGCGTCCGGCATAATGATGACCATTTTTTTTGCTTTTCCTTCTGCGATGAGATTATCCAGAATCAGATTGGTTTTGCCCTGGTTGGCCCAGCCGCTTTCATCTTCACCTCCACCATGTAAAATATACAGTGCGGGATAAGATTCAGCAGGATTCTGGTCGTAACCCGGCGGGGTGTAAATAAAAACTCTTCTCCATGAGTTAGTGACTTTGGAATAGAAATTTTTAATACGGATATCTCCATGAGGGACGTCTTTTAACGCATAGAAATCATCTCCTTCGAAAGGAATATCTATTCCACTGGCATACCTTCCCATTCCGTAGAATGTTTCGCTGGACGGGTCAGCAACCGCAACACCATCAATCAGCAGGGAATAATAATGGAAGCTTCCGCTTTGCGGATCAGTTGTACCTGTCCAGAAGCCATCAGCATCTTTTTTCAGGTCATATTTTTTCCCTAAATCGATCTGAACTTTTTGCGCTTCCGGTGCCTTCACTTTGAACATCACCCTTCCGTCGGGAAGGATTTGAGGATACTGAGCATTTCTTATATTGGTTGCTGCAGGAGTTCCCAAAACGGTAAATCCTTCAAACTTAGTTTTGTCAACAGGCTTAAACAACAGCTGTGAAAAGATGTATAAATCATTTTTCCAAACCTTAAAATCATGGCCGCCCGGTTCTATATAAAAGATATGAGGGATTTTATTTTTTCTCAGATAATCGCTCGTTCTTTTGCTGAAAGGCATCAGCCCGTCTGCATCACCACAGGAAATAAAGATCAGCTTCAGCTTTAACGCATCCTGTGGATTGGGTAAAAGCTTATTGGGCTCTTTTGTATTGGGTGCAGAAGAAAATGCTCCTAGCCAGGCAAACTTATCAATGTTTCCGAAAGCAAAATTCTGTGTCTGTCCGCCTCCCATTGACAATCCTGCCAAAGCACGGTTTTCACGGTCTTTTTTAACCGGATATTTTTTCTCTACAAACGGAATCAGGTCAGTCAGTAAATCTTTTTCAAAAGTTGCAAAAGCTTCCACTTTATCCGGAGCCATTATATTTCCCGTTGCCCTGTCATCCTTCATCGCACGGCCGTTGGGAAGTACAACAATCATCGGCTGCAGTTTTCCCTGTGCATACAGATTGTCCAGAATAATATTGGGTTTTCCCTGATTGAACCACTCTTTTTCATCCCCGCCAATTCCGTGAAGAAGATAAAGAACAGGATATTTTTCACTTTTTTTGAAACCCGGTGGTGTATAAATCAAAGCTTTTCTTGTTGTTCCAACGGTTTTCGATTGGTATTGAATCGTGTCAATTTTCCCGTGGGAAACAGCAGCATTTTCCACATCGAAACCCTGCGGCGCCTGCTGATCAAGAGTTTGCGCGGAAACAAATATTCCCGACAAAACAAGTCCTAAAGCCCATATAACTGATTTATTCATGATTTTTATTTGTATTTTTCACACTTATTATTTCAGATAAAAAAATAATAGCGTATATTTTACTTACTGTTTACAACAGACTTTTATCTGCTTCTGATTCTTATTTTCCGGCTTCAGTGACTCTGAAAAAATCCACATCTACGAAGCCTCCGGTATTTTTAGTGGCATAATTGAAAACTGCGAATTTCGATCCCATAAAAAATCTACGGTAATCAAAGATCATTTTGTAATCTTTTGCCATCTTTGTCCAGTTCTTCTGATCGGTGCTGTAATAAAAGTCTGCAAGATCTTTCCCGAGGTTAAAATCAGCATCAATACGGAGAAAAACCTTATCCGAATTGAGAGGAATCCGTTTTTTTTCTTCTTTTTTAACTCCAGTAATGGCTTTTGTTTTATTGTCCAGGCTCACTTCGTTGGTTGAAAAAACAATGAATTTTTCTTTACCTTCTTTCACTACTGACAAAATCCCGGAATCCCCGTTGAAGGCACTGAAACCCGCTACATCTCCATCTTTCATTCCTTTGAGATCCATTGCGACAACCGCTGAAGAGGTTGGACCTTCCATTCTCTGGGTCAAAGTATTGGGTACTGCGTACAGATTGTCCACCACTCTGCTGGTTTTCAGTCTCAGAAAACCTTTTCTTTCAGATAAAGACCACGCTTCATTCACAGGATTATGATTCCATTGCCATTGAATTTTCATTTTTTTGTCAGAGAACTCATCGCTTTCTACCAGATGATTTTTGGGTTTGAAGGGCGGAAGCAGAACTTCTCCTTTCAAAGGAACTTTTCCGTTATCTCCCAGTACCGGCCAGTCATTTTCCCATTGAACAGGCAGCAGCAGCGGAACACGCCCTACGCCGTTTCTGTCCTGGAAAATAAGTGAATACCAGTTTCCGTTTTTATCATCTATCAAAGCGCCTTGCCCTGCATAGGAAAATCCTAAAAAATTATCTTCCAGGATTACTTTTTTCTCGTAAGGACCTGTCACTTTATCTGCCCTGTAGACGACCTGGCGGCGTTTCCCATTTCTTGGCCATGATATCATCATCATATAATATTTTCCGTTTCTTTTGATGATCTGATTACCTTCCAGAAGCCCGGTTTCCGAAGCATCTTTCTGAAATACCTCAGTTCCATCCGGATTTCCGATCACTTCTTTAAAATCAGGACTCAGTTCAAAAACTTTGTTGGAGGTGAAAACATATATTTTGTCATCATCATCGAAAAACAGTGATGCATCGTGAAAATGCCGTGTTCTGGTGATGAGCTTCCATTTTCCTTTTTCGGGATCATCAGTCACATAGAAATAGGATTTGAAAGGTTCATCATTCGGAGAGAATAAAACGTAGTATTTCCCTTTATGGTAGCGGATTGAGGAAGCCCATTGGCCTCTGCCATAAACGGTTCCGTTCAATAAATCGTATTTCGAGTTGTCATTCAAAGTATCGAAAACATACCCGGACATTTCCCAATGTACCAGATCCCTGGAATGCATTACCGGTGCTCCGGGCATCAGATGCATGGTGGTACTGATCAGGTAAAAATCATTACCGTTTCTGGTAATGGATAAATCCGGTGCATCTGCCCAGATGATGGGATTGGTAAATGCAGTACTCTGTTTTCCGGAAGAGTTTACCTGGGCTGAAAGAAGATTCAGCCCGATAAACCCCAAAAAAGAAACTATATAAGATATTTTGATTTTCAAAATGTATTGTGATATTTGGTTTTATTCTTTTTCAATTTTAAAAGGAAACACTTCGACGAGCTCAGTGTGACATTGCTAATACTAACTTAATTCGGGACAATATCATTGGAAGAAGTACTGTATAGTCCGATAAGACTCCCCGTAAAACCTCCCGCTACATCAGTAGAAAGTATATCTCCTGAAACCGGTCCTCCCAGATTTTTGAAATTTTTGCCGTCCAAAGAATAATTGAAGCTGATTTCATCTTTTTCTCCTGTAGCCTGAAATTTGATACTCTTTGAAAGTGAAATTTTTTCGCTTGCAATCAATTTTGATTGGCCTTTTTCTGTTCTTTCCAATACGATGTAGAAATCTTTATCTTTTTTCGTGATTCCGAAAACATAATTGAATGTTTCGCTTTGGTAGAGGGTAATTCCAGCCAATTCTTTTTCCGATTTTGGTTTATAATCTAAGGTTACGGAAGTTTCGAAGTCTTCGTGCTGTAATCTGTGGAACAAAGATGAAATCGGAGCCAACGCTTTGATGTTCGTTTCCATTGGGTTCACTTTTACACCATTTTTTGTTGCTGTAATGAAGTTTTCACGAGGACCACGCATCGCAATCCAACGGAAATCGAGGTTTTTATCGGTTAGTTTATCGTTGTATGTAAAGTTGCCGTTCGGGAAAAATCCGTTTTGCCCGGTCTGATTCTGAACGCTCTGTGGCATTTTCAATTTTGGTTTCATCGGAACCAGACCATTTTGGAAAACAGGATACGTTCCGCTCCAGTCTACAGGAAGAATGAAAGTTTCACGGCCTTTGGTAACACGGTTGTTTACATTCGGACGAATTGCTAAAAATACGCCATACCATTGTCCGTTCGGACCTTCCACCAAATCTGCGTGACCTGCCCAATCTACTTTTTCTTTTCTGTCTCTCGGAAAATATCTTTGCGTAAGAATCGGATTATTTTTAGCGGGAACAAACGGTCCTTTCGGAGAATCTGCCATAAAAATCACTTCGCTATGGTTGCCTCCGGTTCCGCCTTCTGCACACATCAGGTAATATTTCCCTTTGTATTTGTACAAATGCGGACCTTCAATCCAAATGGGTTTTTGAGAAAGGTCAACTCCACCGTTTACGATAATTCTGTCTGAACCTGCAACAACCTGATCTTTTTCAAGGTCGTAATCCCACATTTTAATAACACGGTGACCTTGATATTGCTCGGTTCCTTGTGGTGGCGCGTCGTTGTGAACGATGTAAGCTTTTCCATCATCATCAAAGAAAATGGCAGGATCAATACCGTCAAAATTCAATTTTTGGACTTCACTCCAGCCTTTTGCCGGATCTTTGGTTTTTACGACCATATTTCCGATCCCGCCCGCAATCTGGGTAGTGATCATATAAAATGTATCGTTGTGTTTATTGTATTTGATATCAGGCGCATAAATTCCATGGGAAACACCTCCTTTTTCCACCTTTAACTGAGAAGGTCTGTCGAGAACGTGTCCAACCTGCTTCCAATTGACCAAATCCTTGGAAGTGAAGATCGGAACACCAGGAAACATTGAGAAAGAAGAGTTTACCAGGTAATAATCATCACCTTTTTTGGTAATGCTGGGATCGGGGTAACAGCCCTGTAAAATCGGGGAATAGAACTCGTCCGGTTTAAGAGGGTTGTCATTATATATTTTATCGTTTCCACGGTAGTTGAAGTCGGAAAAAGTCTGTGCAGAGAGGTTACTGATGGAAAGTAAAGCCGCCACTGCGATGACATTGGTTTTATTTCTTAAAAAAACAGGATTCATTAGACTCTTTTTCATATATAGATTTTTTAGTTTTTATTGTAAATAGATTTAGTTTCGGATTGTCCTTCAGAGCTTTTATCGCTCCATTTTAATGTATACAGCTTTCCTGCTTCAGTAGGGAAATCATAGATAAGATCAGTTTTAATTTCAACAGAATTCAATTTTGCTTTGTCAGAAATCAATGGTTTTGGAGTTTCCGGAATTTCAAATAAGGAATTCGGGTTTTTATCTTCTGCTTTTTTCAGTTTTGTATTTCCGGAAAGCCGCATTTCATTCGGAAGCCTTATTCTGCAGTTTCCTCCCAATCCTGATTTTATAGTGATTTCTTTAGCTTTGTTGTTTTCCCAGATAATACTGACTTCGAAACCTCCATATGTTTTCAGCCCGGAAATGCTGCCGTTTTTCCACTCAACCGGAAGTGCGGGAAGAATATCTATGAAACCATTTTGAGTCTGCAGAAGCATTTCGGTAATCCCGGAAGTACAGCCGAAATTTCCATCAATCTGGAATGGCGGATGGGCATCGAAAAGATTCGGATACGTTCCGCCTTTGCTGCCCCAACCGTCTTTTTCTACCAGTGTTAACTGATCTTTGATTAATTTATTGGCGTGATTTCCGTCTAATAACTTAGCCCAGAGATTAACTTTCCAGCCCATTGACCAGCCTGTGGATACATCACCACGGTGAATGAGTACAGTTCTGGAAGCGTCCAGCAATTCCGGTGTGGTAAAGGGACTGATCTGGTTGGAAGGAAATAATCCATACAGATGTGAAACGTGCCTGTGGTTGTCTTTAGGATCGTCCAGGTCTTCCATCCATTCCTGCAATTGTCCGTAGCTTCCGATTTTCATCGGTGGTAATTTTGAAATAATAGTATTCCAGACCTGAATTTTATCTGAATCTGTATTGAGAATCTGTGCTGCCTTTTTTGTTTTGGTGAACAGATCGAACAGCAACTGATTGTCCATTGTATTTCCCGCCGCCAGAGCACTTCCCTGGTATCCCTGCGGAATATTTTCGGGTGACATTGACGGGCTTGCCACCAGCCAGTGATTCGCAGGCTCTTCAATCAGGAAATCTTCATAAAACTGTGCTGCAGATTTTAGAACAGGATAAATGGTTCGCAGATAGTTTTTGTCTCCGCTGTATAAATATTTTTCCCACAAATGCTGTGAAAGCCAGGCTCCGCCCATCGGCCACATTCCGGCATTGGCAAAATCTACCACTCCTGTTATTCTCCAGATATCGGTATTATGATGTGCTACCCAGCCATGGCTGTTGTACATTGTTTTTGCAGTTTCTCTTCCTGTTTCGCTCAAATCTTTTATCATCCGGATCAATGGTTCATGCATTTCAGGAAGATTGGTTTTTTCTGCCGGCCAGTAATTCATTTCCGTATTAATGTTAATCGTATACTTACTGTCCCAGGCCGGTTTATTGGAATTGTTCCAGATCCCCTGCAAATTCGCGGGCTGGCCACCCGGCTGAGAGGAAGAAATCAGGAGATAACGCCCGAACTGATAATATAATGAAACAAGTTCCGGATCATAACCTTTTGCAAAATTTTTAATCCTGATATCCGTTGGATTTTTTGAAGCTTCAGAAGTTCCTAAATCCAGATCTACTCTTTTAAAATAGTTCTGATAAACACTCAGATGGTTTTGAACTAAAGTTTTGAAGCTTTTATGTTCTGCCTGTTCAATATACTTTCTGGCTTTTGCAACTTCGTCTGTATTTAAATTTTTGTAGTCCGTAAAATTAGTGGCTATGGAAATAAGAATCATGACCTCATGAGCATTGCTTACTGAAATTCCGCTCTTTGAGACCTGAGTTTTGCCGCCTTTGGTCATGAGTTTTGCCAGTGCATTGAATTTCACCTGCCCCTGAATGCCATCTAATGTGGAAGAAATCCCATCCATCTGTAAAGTATTGGCATCAATGGCTTTGACATTCTTTTTAAGCTCGCTGTTGAATTTTGCTTTAAAATTCAGAGCATTTTTGTGATCTGAGCTTAATTTAATAACGATTACATGATCAGGAATTGAGGCAAAAACTTCTCTTTTAAAATTAATGCCACCAGAGGTAAATGTAGTGGTTGCGATTGCTTTTTCAATGTCCAGTTCTCTGTAATAATTTCTGATCTCTTTAAGGTTATTCAGATCCAGTGTAAAATCACCAATATTCTGAAATGCCGAACCGTGAACTGTTTTAGCTGTTAATCCCTTATCCGCAAGAATCTGGGCTCTTTTATAGTTTCCGTTAAATAAATAATACCGGATGGAATCGAGAACTTTTGGAGCATCCGGATTATCATTTCGGGAAGGACCTCCGGACCAGAATGTCCCTTCGTTCAGCTGAAGCTTTTCCTGATAAGGGTCTCCATAGACCATAGCTGCCATGTTTCCGTTTCCTATCGGTAGAGCTTCCACCCATTGTTTTGCGGGCTTATCATACCACAGCTTATACTTTCCCCCTTTCTGGGCAAAGGAAAATATACTGGTCAGAAGACCTATGGTGATGTAAAGCCCGGATTTCATTTTTACTTTTTAAAGTTCAAACTGTATTACTTTTATATTAAGCTGTTTTCTTTCTGTTAATCAACGAAATGAGTCCCCAGGCTGCAACATATGAAATTCCCGCGATAAAGAAAATAATATTGTAACCGCCATTGACGTTTCCTGCCTTTTTGAATGTATCCAAAACGATCCCGATGAACAATGGAAAAATAATTCCTGCCGCTGAACCGAGCATTCCGCCAAAACCAATGACAGAGCTGACATAGCTGTTGGGTAACTGGTCTCCGACCGTGGTCATAAGATTGGCTCCCCAACCCTGGTGTGCGGCTGTTGCAAAAGCAATGATAACCGTGATCATCCACATATTATCTACATATTTTGAGAACATGACAGGAACCACCATCAAAGCAAATAATAACATTGTAACACTTCTGGCTCTTCCGATGGCCCAGCCTTTTTTGATCAGAAATGATGAGAGATATCCTCCACCAATACTTCCGATGGTAGTTCCACTGTAAATAATAATTAACGGAAGAGATGGTTTTGTTAAATCCATTTTGAAGACATCCGAGAAATAGGCCGGCAGCCAGAACATGAAGAAATACCAGATAGGATCGGTTAACATTTTACCGATGGCAAATGACCATGTTACTTTATATTTGAGTAATTCCGATAAAGGAATTTTGGTTTTCTCTTCAACTTTTTCAGCCTGATCACTTTTTATATACTGCAGTTCTTCCTTGCTGAGATTTTTTGTTTTTTCCGGAACGGCATAAAATTTCCACCAAAGAACAATCCAAACCATACCCAGAGCACCAATCCATACAAAAGTCTGCCTCCAGCCGTAATGTCCGAGAATGAACGGAACCAATAGCGGCGCTAAAATAGCGCCCACCGTCGCTCCTGAGTTAAAAATTCCTGTCGCCAGTGCTCTTTCTTTTTTGGGAAACCATTCAGCCACTGATTTGATGGCAGCAGGAAAGTTTCCTGCTTCACTGATTCCTAATGTGCTTCTCGCAATGATAAACCCAATGGTACTTTTTACAAAACCATGTCCTATCGAGGCCAAACTCCATACAATAAGGGAAACCGCATACCCGATTTTGGTTCCTACCCTGTCTATAAACCTTCCCATGGCCATATAACCGATGGCATAAGTCGTGGTAAAGGCCATGACGATATAGCTGTAATCTTTTTCATCCCAGCTGAATTCCTTTTCCAGTACAGGTTTCAGCAAACCCATTACCTGACGGTCAAGGTAATTGATCGTAGTGGCGAGAAAGACAAGGGACAGCATCCACCATCTTATATTGCGGTTTTGAGGAGCCTGCATTGAGTTATTGATTAAGTTGTTGTAATAATTTTTTTGTTTTCAGCGTCAGTTCTTCTTCATTACTATCTTTTCCGATGAGAGAGCTTCCCAACCCTGCTGCTACAGCACCTCTATTGAGCCATTCTCTGATATCTTCAGCTTCAGCATGGATTCCTCCGGTTGGCATGAAATTCATTCCCGGGAAAACAGGCTGTACCGATTTGATGTAGTTCTTTCCTAAAGCATCAGCCGGGAATATTTTAACCAGTTTTAAACCATTCTGATACGCAATATTGATATCGGAAGGGGTGAAACAGCCAGGAATCAGAAGGATATTTTTTTCGAGGGCATGTTTTACCAATGCTTCACTGATGACAGGTGTAATGATGAAATCTGCTTTTGCATGAGCATAATCATCCATTTCTTTTATGTTTTTCACCGTTCCGATTCCTAACAGAAGATCAGGAAATTCTGTATGGGAAATTTCTTTCAGCTTAGTGAAATTTTCCAATGCCTGATGACCGCGGTTGGTATATTCTATCACACGGATTCCTGCTTCGTATAAAGCTTTTATGATATTTTTTGAGACTTCAAACGATTCGTTATAAAACAACGGAACGATTTTCTGGTCTTTTATTTCTTGTAGTATTTCACTCATAATTTTTCGATATTAATGCTTTCATCAATGGTATCTCCTTTTACGAAAAGCTTTTTAAAAGCAACTTTTGTCGCATCTTCCAGGATCTGCTGATCAGGATTTCCTTTTAAAATTCCATGAATCAAAGCGGCCATGAAAGAATCACCGCTTCCTACTCTTTCTTCAATGGTATCTGAATTATATTTTTCTGAAATCAAAAGCTGTTCATCAGTAAATAAGGTGGCAAAGTAATTCACCTGTTCTCCGTTTGTAAAACGGAAGGTATTCGCAATTTTTTCCACATCCGGAAATTGCTTCCTGATTTCCAACGCTGTTTTTTCGGCTTGTTTCAGAAGGTTTTCATCATCAAATTTTCCGTTAAGCTCGTACTCAACAGGAATTTCCAGGAACTGCTCCACAGACCAGATATTTCCCATGAGAACATTCACAAAAGGCATCAGCTCTTTAATTTTGTGAGGATTCTGGTTTTGCCAAAGCAACGCTCTGTAATTCAGATCAAGAGAAACCGCAATATTTCTTGTTCTGGCTTCTTTCATGATCTGTAAACATTTGCGGAATGCATTGTCACTCAAAGCCGGTGTGATGGTACTGATATGCACCCATTTTACCTCTGAAAATATCTCATCATCGCTGAAATTTTCAAAATCCGACTGGGTAAAAACAGACGGAAAGCGGTCGTACACCACTGAAGCATTCTGCATATCTCCATCAGAAGAAAGGTAAAATGTTCCTATTCTCCCTTGAGTTTTTTCTGCAAGGACTTCTATTCCTTTATTGTTAAGCTGGGATTCCAACTGGTTTCCTATGAAATTCTCCGGTAAAGCTGATAATAATTTCACAGGATTCTTCCACTGGGAAAGTGCCACTGCTACATTGTATTCAGCTCCTCCTATATATATCTTAAGAGACTGCTCATTGAGCCAGTTTCCTTCGGAATCCGGTGCAAAGTGGAGAAGCAGTTCCCCAAAACATAATATTTTCGTCGAGTCCTGCATAGTATTAAATTTCAAAATAATTTTTTGTATTGTGATAGCAGATATCCTGGATGATCTTTCCTACCCATTTTTCATCATCGGGCAGCAGGCCTCTTTCCATTTCACTTCCGAACAGGTTGCACAGAAGCCTTCTGAAATAATCGTGTCTTGAGAATGACAGTAAGCTTCGGGAATCGGTCAACATGCCGACAAAAGTGCTGATCAAACCGATATTGGAAAGTGTGTTCATCTGTTTGGTCATCCCGTCCAGCTGATCGAGAAACCACCAGGCTGCTCCAAACTGTACTTTGGACTTTATGCCTCCTTCGTTGAAGTTTCCGGCAAGGGATGCCAGAACTTCATTAAATGCCGGATTCAGATTGTATATAATGGTTTTGGTCAGCTTTCCTTCTGAATTCAGTTCATCCAGCAAAATGCTCACTCTCTGTGCGTAATAAGGTTCACCAATGGCATCATATCCTGTGTTGGCACCTATTTTTCTGAACATTTCTGAATTGTTGTTTCGGGTTGCCCCTACATGAAACTGCTGTACCCATCCTTTTTCTGCATACATTTTGCAAAGCTCTTTCAGCAAGTAGCCGCATAAAGCTTCAGGATCGGAAAATGTTGATAGATTACCCTTCAGGAATTCGGAAAACTCTTTTTCAAGGCTATGATTCCATTTTGTGGTATCCGGAAAATATTCGAATCCATGGTCAGCCACTTTTGCTCCTGCTTCCACAAAATAATTGATTCTGTCCTGAAGTGCATTCAACAGATCAGAAGCTGATGTGATTGAAAACCCACAGACTTTTTCAAGCTTTTTAATTCCTGAAAGATACTGTTCGGGATTAATCATATTGATATAGGCATCCGGGCGGAAAGCCGGAAGAACAGCTGTTTTAAACCCACTGTGTTTTAAAGCTTTATGATGAACCAGATCATCAGCAGGATCATCTGTAGTACATAAGGCTTCTACTTTAAAATTTTCAATAATGGATTGTGGTAAAAAACCAGGTGTCTGCAGACTTTCATTCATCTGATGATACACGGCATCTGCATTATTGGGTGATAAATATTCACTGATTCCAAAAGGATTTTTGAGCTCCAGATGCGTCCAGTGAAACAGCGGGTTACGAAGGGTATAAGGCACTACTTCTGCCCATTTCCTGAATTTTTCCTGATCTGAAGCATTTCCGGAAATAAACTGTTCATCAATGCCGAAATTTCTCATGGCTCTCCATTTGTAATGGTCACCATCCAGCCAGATAGCCGTTGGAGAACGGAAGTTCTGATTGGCAGAAATAACATCCGGCTCAAGATGATTGTGATAATCGATCACCGGCATGTCTTTAGCATAACCGAAATACAGATTCTCTGCTTTTGCTGATTCAAGCAAAAACAGTTCTCCGAAAACGTCTTTATTTTTAATGGAATTACTCATTATTTACTTTTACAATACTGGATTTTACTCTCTTTAAATATTTAAGAAAGTCGACATTTTAAAAACAGGGCCATGAATGAAACCATTAAGGCCCTGCTCACTGCATATGAAGAAATTAGTCTTTTATACTCCACTGAATGCACTGAAGCCTCCGTCAACAGGAATCAGTGCTCCCGTAATAAAACTGGCGGCTTCTGAACACAGAAACTGTACAACACCGTTCAGCTCTTCCACTTCTCCAAATCTCTGCATGGGTGTTTTAGCCATTACTTTTTTACTTCTCTCCGTCAAACTTCCGTCCGGATTCAAAAGGATTGCACGGTTCTGGTCTCCAATGAAAAATCCTGGTGCTACAGCATTGACACGTATTTTATCTCCAAATTTCAATGCCAGATCAGAGGCCAGCCATTGGGTAAAATTGGTGATTGCTGATTTGGCTGCAGAATATCCGGCTACTCTTGTAATCGCAGAATAAGCGGCCATGGAAGAAATATTAATAATGTTTCCACTCCCCTGTTCGGCCATTATTTTTCCGAAAACATAGCTCGGGTAAACGGTTCCGTTGATATTGAGATCGGTAACCTCTGCCCATCCTTTCATATTCATATCGAAAAATGACTGTTCGGGAGATAAGGTTGCTGACGGGATATTTCCACCGGCTATATTGAGCAGAATATCAATGCTGCCATACTTTTCTTTTATTTTTACTACAGCAGCTTCAAGGCTTTCAATATTCATCACATTGGCTTCTACAGCGAGTGCCTCACCTCCTAAATCCGTAAGTTCTTTTACCCGGGCATCCAATGTTTCCTGGTTTCTCCCCAGAGCCACAACTTTGGCTCCGGCCTCTATAAAACTTTTGGCAAGGCTACCTCCCAAAACGCCCGAAGCCCCTGTGATGACTGCTACTTTGTTTTTAATACTAAACAGGTCTTTCATTTTACTTTTTATTATTTATTACAAACGCAGTTTAATTTTTCTATAATTCCGACTGTACTGCGGCTATTACTCCTTCGATCTGACCCAATGCCAGCATTCTTCCTAAAAATGAATAGCCGGGATTATATCCTTTGTCAATATCTTCTGTTAAAAGTCTTCCGTGGTCAATTCTCATCGGAAGATCAGGATTTTCTTTTTCGAATACACGGATCACTTCAATGAGCTTTCCTCTTCCCCCCAAATGATGGGCTTCAATGAAGTCACCATTTTCAAAGACATTTGTACTTCTCAGGTGAACGAATTTTGTTCGATGGGCAAATTTCTGAGCCAGTTTCGGAACATCATTCTGAGGGTTGGCGCTTAAAGAACCGGCACAGAACGTTAACCCGTTGTGAGGGTTATCAACAGCTTTCAGAAGCCAGTCAATGTCTTCTTCATTGGTTACTATTCTTGGTAAGCCCAATAGTGAAAACGGCGGATCATCAGGATGTACACACATCTGGATATTCCATTTTTCACAGACAGGCATTATTTTTTCAAGGAAATATTTCATGTTCTGGCGAAGCTGGTTTTTATCTATACCATCATACAATGCCAATAAACTCTTGAATTTTTCTACAGGATTCAATTCACCTTCTTTGATATTTCCATTCACGAATCCCTGTGTTTTTACAATGACTGAATCTATCAGGTCATTATTATCTTTTTCCGTTAAGGTATTTTTTAATTCTTCTACCTTCTGAAGGATTTCTGCATTATAATCGCTTTCGGTTCCCTCTCTTTGAAGGATATGAATTTCAAAATAAGCAAACTTGGCTTTGTCAAAATAAAGTGAGGACGAACCGTCTTCCCACTCGTGAAAGAGGTCGGTTCTTGCCCAGTCGAGAACAGGCATAAAGTTGTAGCAAACTGTTGTAACCCCTGCCTTACCCAGATTTTCAAGGCTTGTGATATAATTTTCTATTAAAGAGTCACGGTCTTCACCTCCGTATTTGATGGCTTCGCTTACGGGAAGACTTTCCACAACAGACCAGCGAAGTCCGTGGCTTTCTATATAGTTCTTATAATCATTGATGGCCTCCAGATTCCAGATTTCTCCGTTTGGGATATCATGCAGTGCGGAAACAATTCCTTCTACTCCGATCTGACGGAGCGTGTTGAGTTTTATTTTGTCTTTTTTGCCAAACCAACGCCAGGTTTTTTCCATAATTTTTAAAATTTAACTCAGTTAAACAAAGCAGGTGCTTTCACACCTACTCTGTTACTGATATGAATGTAGAATAAAATTTAAATTAGTATCCGGGATTCTGATATTTTGCCTTAATATCTGTAGATACTTCCATAGCATCCAGCTGTCCCTGAGGGATAGGTCTCAGATAATGGAAAGGTTGTATGGTCCTGGTAACTGTTTGTGGCGCATGATTTCCATAATTTGCTCCCCCAATGGAGTATGATGCAGCCTTATCTGCCCAGGTCTGGGTTCTTACCAAATCATACCATCTGTAGCCTTCGCCAAAATATTCTCTGGATCTTTCTGCCAAGATGTAATCAATCGTTATAGTTGATGGTGTTGCTGCGATCATAGCAGCGCTGTTATCCTGTATTTTTGTCACATTTCCGTTATTATCCCAACGCCATTTTCCTGCTCTTGCACGGATCACATTAATTAAATCTCTGGCAGATACCGCACCGGAAGCTCCTTTTACAGCCGCTTCTGCTGCAATGAAATACAGCTCGGAGAATTTTGCTGCATAGAAAGGACGTGTATGACTCGGATTCGGATAGCCTAACCCATTTCCGTTATCTGTTCTGTAAGGACCAATTTTCCAGATCCCAGGATACACGATTCTGCTGATTCCGCTAGGGGCAATTACCCAGTCGGCTCTACCCGGCAGTGTACCGGCACCGATTCCGCTTTGGCCTGCATTGGTTGGATACGTCGGAGTTTGAGAATCATCATTTAAAAAGGTTAAAACCGGAGCATTAGGCTGTATCGGAAGGTTATTGGCATTATAAAGCGTCCCTACATTGGTAAGCCCGGTTCCTTCTTTATCCCAGTTACCACGGTATACTGTTGTAAATGTCCCGTCATATCTTGAATCATTGGTTTTATCTGAGAATGTATTTTTAATGACTTCGATGGTAGGAGCCATTCTTACCCAAGGTCTTCCGAGCGGCTGGAAAGCTGCACGCTGTACAGAGCTTGCCGGCGTCCATGTTGTTGCAGAGGTACTGCTTTTAAGATTGGTATAGTTCCATGTCATCATCCAGGATGCGAAATTATTGGGTGACCATCCATCCCCATAGCTTGCCTGAATTACCCCTTCATTGAAATAGGCACTGGTTTCCGTATGGTCTGCATACAGCATACATTCACTATTACGGTCATTTGATCCTAAATTAACGTCATAGTAAGTTGGCTGCAACGCGTAAGGGCCGGGATTATTAATGGCCGCTAAAGCAACGTCATAAGCCTGTTGAAAGTACCATTGTGCATTGTGCCCATCTGGATCCGTGCGAGGAGTGTCAGGGTATGTCGGGATGCTGTTAGGATTTTGCAGCCACCATCCATAAGTTAAGTAGGCTTTTGCCAAATATAGACGGGCTACATTTTTGGTCACTCCGCCTTTTACCCGCGGGCTGGCAGGAAGATTTTCCACAGCTTTAACTAAATCCGGGAAGATTGCCTTAGTATATACTTCCGTAACTGTATTTCTAACCGAAGTCGTTTTCGGATTGATATTGAAAGCCAATTCGCCGGACCCAAGATCAAGAGGTACACCTCCATAGGTCTGCACTAAAAGGAAATAATAGAATGAGCGGAAAAATCTTGCTTCCGAAATCAGTGATTCTGCTATACCTGCCCCGGATCCGTTCTGGATAATTCCATTTGCAGTATTAATCGATGGAAATACAGAACCCCATACCATACTTGTAGGAAAGGTGTTGGAATTGATGCTGCCTGCACCCCCTGTCATATCAAGATCCTTAAAATTACCGTCTGCACTCTGTCCCCAGGTAGCTTCATCTGTACCAGTCATATTGGCATTTAACCAGTAACCGTTTCCGTAAAGCAATCTCAACTGTCTGTATAAAGACGTAACCCCTTGTGATATCCCTCTTTCCGTTGTAAAGTCTTCCGGAGTATAAATTCCTCTTGGTTGTTCATCCAATATCTCATTACAACCTGTAGTTGTAAATGCTACTGAAGCTAGAAATAAAGCAGTAATGAATTTTTTATTTAGATTGATCATGATTTCTGATTTTTAAAAGGTTAGATTTAGCCCCATCATATAATTTCTCGTAGACGGGTTGTTTGTACCTATAATAAGCTGATTGGCCTTATATGAGTTCACAGCCTGATTTTCATTACCTCTTGAATTGGGTTCCGGATCCATACCAGAATGTCTGTAATAAGGAGAGCCAAATACAAACGGATTCTGTACTGTCACATATAGCCTAAGATTACTAACTCCTAAATTCTCCAGAACATTTTTATTAAAATTATATCCCAGGGTAATCGTTCTGATCTTCACAAAAGATGCATCAAACAAAGCAAGAGTTGAGGCATATTTAGGATTGTCCCCACTTAATAAACCACCTGGTTTCGGGTATCTTACATCAGGATTTTCCTCGGTCCAGTAATCTACATCGACGTTGTTTCCTCTACCTGTTAATCTGTTAAGGTAACCGGCTGAACCATAAATAGAACTGATCAGTACTCCACCTTTCTGGAAAGCACCTACAATGCTTAAATCTATATTTTTATAAGCGAGTCTTGTATTGAAACCGCCGATGAAATCAGGATTGGTGTTGATGATCTGTCTGTCGGCTTCATTGATTGCTCTCTTTGGTGAACCATCAGCATTGTATTCTCCGGTGTATAATACTTTGATCATTCCCGGTGCTGCCCCTACCTGTGGCTCCAGAATATTCAAATACGGATCTCCCTGCTGCCAGAGGCCAATGTATTGATAATCGTACAAGGCATTAATGTTATACCCTACAAACCATAAATTGTTCACGTTTCTATCCATCCCGGAAGCAAGGGCTGTAATTTTATTTCTGTTGGCAGATAAGTTACCTCCTACTTCCCAGCTGAAACCATCAGGGTTATCAATCACCACTGCATTAAGTGATATCTCTAAACCTTTATTCTGAGAGGCACCAACATTCTCGGTAACGGAACCTAATCCACTCGATGCAGGTAAACCTTTGCTCAGCAATAATTTTTCTGTGTTGGTCACATAATATTCTACCGTACCTGTTATTCTCTTGTTAAAAATCGAAAAATCTAAACCATAGTTCCAGGTTTTCGAAAATTCCCATCCTAAAGACGCATTTGGAGCCGAACTCACATAGTTACCTATAACATTAGTTCCTCCAAAATTGTATGGTGTAGTACTTAGACTACCAAAAGTGGTGTACGGAGCAATAGCCTGATTGGATGTTTGACCGAAGCCGGCACGTAACTTTAACATATTAATGTATTTCGAATCTCGCAGGAAGCTTTCATTGGCTACATTCCACCCTATCGAAACTGCCGGGTAAGTATGCCACTGATGCCCTTTTGCCAATACCGAAGCACCGTCTGATCTTACTGTTGCCGTCAACATGTAACGGTTATCGTATTGATACATTGCTCTTCCCATGAAAGACATCAGACCTCTTCTCCAGTATCCCTGGTTGTTAGGATCTATGGTTATTTCACCTTGTGCATGGCCTAAATTGAAATACTGGAAGGCATCAATAGGCACATCGCGGGCAGCAATCGATGAGCTGTTAAATCTTGTCTGCTCAGCTGAATATAATGCTGTTGCACTAATTTTATGCTTACCAAAGCTTCTGTCATAGGTTAAAAGGTTTTCCAAAACCCATTGTGTGGTCAGAGAATTGCTTATGCTTGCTGAAGATAAAGTGGCTGCCTGATAATTTAATGCCCCTGTTCCCAGATAGTAGCCACTGTTTGAGTTTCTGTAGGTTAAGCCAACGTTTAATCTGTATTTAAGACCTTCAACCCCTGGAATTTTAATTTCTCCATACAAGTTGTTATAAGAACTGAAAGCATTGGTACGGTCTGCATAAGCATCACCCAGCCCTTCCAGAATTGATCTTGTTTGCAGAGCCGTCTGGTCAACGTTTGCAAATGTTGTTCTTAATCTTGGTGATCCGTCTGCAAGATAGGGACTTACCAATGGTGAATACCCTAAAACAGGTGCCCCGCTTACTCCATTAAAATCATTCACCGAAAAATTGGAATTCGTTGAAAACCCAACTTTTAACCATGAATTAATTTCCTGGTCCAGAGCTCCTCTTATGGAAAGTCTTTTATATTTTTGTAAAGGAACCACACCATTTTGCTGAAAATAGGCAACCCCGAAATTATACCCTCCTTTTTCCGTTCCGCCTGTAACTGCAACATCATGATTCATCATCAATCCAACACCATAATATTGATCCTGCCAATCGGTATCTGTTCCGTTAACCTCATCCGGCCCGTTGGTAAAGAGGTTAGCATCCGCTCTTAGTTTTGCAAGCTTAGGACCATCCATTATCGGATATTTAGAAAACAAAGTCTGAAATCCTGTGTATGCATTATATGAAAATCTCGGTCTTTGGCCTTTTCCTCCCCTGTTGGTAGTAATGATAATAACACCATTGGCACCACGGGAACCATAAATAGCAGTAGCGGAAGCATCTTTAAGAACATCCAAGGTTTTAATGTCTGACGGACTTATATCTCCTAAAGATCCAACGAACGGAATACCGTCCAATACAATCAGAGGATCGTTGGACCCTGTTAAAGAACGTTCACCTCTGATACGAATCTGCTGCACAGCTCCCGGTTTTGTTGAAGTCCTTCCAATATCGACCCCGGGAAGGCGCCCCTGAATGGCTTCTGTAATGTTGGCGGAAGGTACTTCTTTTATAGCACTGCCGCTTAATGAAGCAACAGATCCTGTAACAGCTTCTTTTTTCTGCGTACCATATCCGATTACGACAACTTCTTCTATTTTATTTTCTTTAGCTACCGTATCTTTTTTAACCTGTGAATATGCTATGCCGGAAGGCAATAAAGTCATTGCAAAAAATAATGCCGCCCTATTGCTTTTATTGAAATAAAATCGGTTCATAATTATTATTTTTAGTTTAGTTGTTGAATAAAAGGCTGTTTAATAATTATAGAGTATAAAAATCCTTAGTGTTTATAAGCCTTTTATTTTTTTATTATATGTACATATTCACGATAGCTTCAAACAACTCCTGTTTTCCGCTTTTTGGCTGTGGTTCGCCGATTTCGTGAGCTATTCTCTGAAGATCTTCCAGGGTAAGCGTACCCTCCTCGAATGCTTTTCCGTTTCCGTTATCAAAAGAAGCGTAACGATCTGTTCTCAGTTTTTTGTAATCTGAATTTTCAAGAATATCCGCTGCTGCAAGAAGGCCTTTGGCGAATACATCCATTCCTGAAATGTGGGAAATAAATAAATCTTCAGCATCAATAGAATTTCTTCTGATCTTCGCATCGAAATTGACTCCGCCATTTCCTAATCCTCCTGCCGGAAGAAGCACCAACCAAGCCTGAACCATATCATAATAATCGATCGGGAACTGATCGGTATCCCAGCCATTCTGATAATCCCCTCTGTTGGCATCAATACTTCCTAAAAGCCCTGCATCTACTGCAGCCTGAAGTTCGTGCTCGAATGTATGACCTGCCAATGTAGCGTGGTTAACCTCAATATTTAATTTAAAATCTTTATCCAATCCGTAATGTCTCAGGAAGCCAATCACTGTTTCTGAATCGTAATCGTACTGGTGCTTGGTAGGCTCCATCGGTTTTGGCTCGATCAGGAAAGTTCCTTTAAAACCTTGCTGACGTGCATAGTCTCTTGACATGGAAAGGAAACGGGCCAGATGATCTTTTTCACGCTTCATATCGGTATTTAAAAGGCTCATATATCCTTCTCTTCCACCCCAGAACACGTAATTTTCACCTCCCAGTGCTATCGTAGCATCTATTGAATTTTTCACCTGTGTTCCTGCGCAGGCTACCACATCAAAATTTGGGTTGGTAGAAGCACCGTTCATGTATCTTTCATGCGTGAAAACATTCGCTGTTCCCCATAAAAGCTTAATTCCTGTTTCCTGCTGCTTCTGTTTTGCATAATCCACAATGGTCTGCAAATTCTTCTCATAGTCTTTCCAGCTATTGGCAGGGTCTACCAGGTCGATATCATGGAAGCAGTAATAATTGAAGCCCATTTTGGACATGAATTCAAAACCTGCATCCATTTTGTGCATTGCTCTGGTTACTGGATCATTTCCGATATCCCATGGGTGGTGGATGGTAGGTCCTCCGAACGGATCACTTCCGTTGGCACATAGGGTGTGCCACCATGCCATTGCAAATCTGGTCCAGTCTTTCATAGGTTTTCCCATCACGATCTTTTCCGCATCATAATAGCGGAATGCCAACGGGTTCTTGCTCTCCTTCCCTTCAAACTTAATTTTTTCAATACCTGTAAAAAACTCTTTTGTACCTGTTAAAGTGTTCATATTTATTTGATTATTTTTAATTTGTTTTTTTATTTTTTGCGTAGAGATTCCCTTCTCACTGATTCTAAAAAGTCAGTAAGAGGATGAAAAATACTGTTGTAATTGTCCTAGATTATTTCGTTAAGATGATGTTTCCATCTGGCATAAGCTTCTAAATATTGTTCTTGTTTTTCGTGTTCAGGCTCTATCACCGCTATTTTTTCAAGTGAAGAAAATGCTTCTCCGGAATCCGAATAAAATCCTATTCCCATTCCGGCAGCTCTTGCCGCTCCTACCGCTCCGTCGGTATCATAAAGTTCAATAACCGCATTGCTGACACTGGATAGCGACTGGCGAAAAATTGAACTTAAAAACATATTGGCATTTCCTGCACGGATCACCTGGATATCCATTCCGATATTTCTCATGATATCCATTCCGTATTCGTAAGAGAATACAATACCTTCCTGCGCCGCACGCAGAATATCTCCCTTGGAATGTATATTGAAATTAATTCCGTGAATGGAACAGCTTGTATCTTTATTTTCCAGCACTCTTTCTGCTCCGTTTCCGAAAGGAATAATGCTTAATCCTTTTGAACCGATAGGCGAAAGTGAGGCCATATCATTCATATCTCCGTAAGAAGAAAGTGAAGTGGCAAAATTATGCTTCAGCCAGGAATTCAAAATACCGGTTCCGTTGATGCACAGTAAAACTCCCAGCCTGATCTGCTCCGGTGTATAATTGACATGGGCAAATGTATTAACCCTTGATAATTTATCATACTCTAACTGGTCCAAAACTCCGTATACTACACCCGAAGTTCCTGCTGTAGAAGCAATTTCGCCAGGATTAAAGACATTCAGGGAAAGCGCATTGTTGGGCTGGTCACCTGCCCTGTATGAAATGGGAGTACCTTCTTTTAAGCCTAATTCTTCAGCTGCGATTCTGGAAACTGTTGCCTGAATACCAAATGTAGGGACGATTTCAGGAAAAAAGCTTTTCGGAATTCCATAGTAATTAATGATATCTTCCGAAATACAATTGTTTTTGAAATCCCAGAAGATCCCTTCTGACAATCCTTCAATGGTCATTCCTATCTGCCCCGAAAGCCTCATGGCAATATAGTCTCCCGGAAGCATGATCTTGTCTATCTTTTCAAAAATTTCAGGTTCATTTTCTTTTACCCATGCCAGCTTTGAGGCTGTAAAGTTTCCCGGTGAATTCAACAGATGAGAAAGACATTTTTCTTCTCCTATGGTTTTGAAAGCTTTTTCACCATAAGGCACAGCACGGCTGTCGCACCAGATAATGGACGGTCTTAATAGATTCTGATCCTTATCTACCAGAATCAAACCATGCATCTGCCAGGTAATTCCGATTCCTTTAATATCTTCAGCATGTACTCCGGATTCATGCATAACAGCTTCATGCGCCAACTTCAGATTGATCCACCAGTCGACCGGATTTTGCTCTGCCCATCCGGGATTGATAGCAGTGATTTTCATTTCTTTTTTGGGAGAAAATTCAGAAGCAATCACTTTTCCACTGGATGCCTCGATGAGACAAACTTTCACAGAAGAACTGCCAATGTCATAGCCTAGTAAGTACATAATTTTATGAAGGGGGTTATTTTATAAGTTTTGTATTGTTTTTCTTGTAAATCTTAGCGTCAAATCTGTAATATCTTGCCGCACGGTGTGATACATCTTTTTGAATTTCATCCAAGGGAACAATATAGGGGAATGAAGATATTTTTTTATGAAAATTCTTTATATCAATATTCTTTTCATTTAAGGCGCTGTAAAGCTGATAGAGCTGTCTTATGGTGAATCTTTTCGGCAGCAGCTCAAAAATAATAGAGAAATCGGATTCAATCCATTTTCTGATCTCCATTAATGATTCATTGATGATTTTGTTATGATCAAAAGGCAGTACCGGAACTTCATCTACAGGATACCAGTCTACGGTATCATATTTTGTACTGTTGATTTTGTGATCTATTTTACAAAGGGAAAGGTAGGCCACTGTAATAATCCTGTCTATATGATGCTTATATTCCTGATCCATCCATTTGATATCATGTGCATTGCTTGCCCTCATAGGATCTGCAAAGCATTTGAACTGTTTGAGAACCATTTTTTTAATCCCTGTAAGTTCATGAAGTACTCTTTGTGCGGCATCATCTACATCTTCATCACTGAAAATCAAGCTGCCTGGAAGTTTAATTTGTTTTTCCAATGGTACATCATCTACATGGCGCTGTACTAATAATATATTCAACCGGTTTTCATGGTCAAATCCAAAGACAACACAATCTACAGAGACATAGGTATGAATAAAGTTCTGATTCATTAGTTTGTTAACATTTTGGTAACATTACAAATATAAAAATTCATCTGAATAAAAAAAATAAATCTCCCATTATCTACTGCTTATCAATGCATTACATATCGATTTTTTATGATATCAATTGTATAAAAAATATGATAAGGTTATCATTAATTTTACACTTACTTATTTCATAAGATATGAATTCACAATTAATTGCAATATCCGGGCATCCAAAAATCAATGGATTTTTTTTGAATAAATATTATGATAAGAAGAATAATTTTTTTTTTCATTTTACTTGTAAAAAAAATGTAAAAAACACACTTTTAATTGCTAAAAAGTAAACAAAAAGCTAATTTATTTTACCAATTTTACTACTCTAACCTTAAAGTTTTATGAAACAATGAATTTATGGATTAGGATTATCCTGTTAAAAAGTAACAAAAGTGAACAGTGATCATCTGCTTTATAGAGGCTCATAAATTCAGGTATGAACAATTTTAAAAGTATAAACACTTTTCCAGTTAAAGCCATCACTATGAATATTCCAAATATTGAAGTCGAAAAAATTATAAAAAGTACTTATCAAATATTACAATTCATAATATCAACAGTTTGTTTCCAACTTTTTATAAAATAATTACATCTTATATTTAATGCGTCATGTCTTGTCGCTTTGCAATACTAGATTTTCATCAATAAAGATCTGGTACAAAAAACAACACGCCATGATAAAATTCATATTAAATCTCATTAAAGGGATCTTTTAAGTCTTAAAAAATGTTAATTTTGCAAAATTACACTAACTAACGACACGAATAAATGAAAAAACTCTACATGAGTACATTTACTATGTACACAGTTCTGGGTCTGTCTGCCCAGGAAGTATTGTGGCAAAAAGATATCAAATCCAATACCCAGGACTTTCTAAGCCAGGTCACTATAACAATAGATAAGCAGTATCTTATTACCGGAAGCAGTATTCAGTCCGGTAGTAATTCACCTGAAACCTCTAGCCTAAAATCTGCAACCTCGAAACAAAATAACGGTTACGATTTCCACCTTGTCAAATTAAACCAGCAGGGAGAAGAAGTCTGGGAAAAATATATCTCAGGTCAAAACCATGATTACCTTTCCGGTTCCGTAGCTACTCAGGATGGTGGGTTTTTAATTTCCGGAACAAGCTATTCAGGAAAAGGCTTAGATAAAAAAGAAGATTCCAAAGGAGGCTCTGATATCTGGCTAATCAGATTAAATGAATTCGGAGATGAATTGTGGCAGAAAACTTTGGGAAGTTCTTCCGATGAAGAAGCCAGATCCGTGATTCAAAGTACAGATTTTGGATTTTTCGTAGCTGGAAATGTTCAGAATTCAGCAAAAGGCTACGGCTCCAAAGATGTTTTAATTGTAAAACTCGATAAGGATGGAAAAGAAATCTCTCAATCAGTTTTAGGCGGTAAAGGTTTAGATGAGGTAGAAAAAATCATTCCTACTAAAGACGGAGGAGCTTTGTTAGGGATCTATTCAAGAAGTAATGCAGGAGGTTCTAAGAAGACTGAAAACTTTGGTGAGGGAGATTATTACATTATCAAAGTGTCAAAAGAAGGAAAAGTAGAATGGGAAAAGAATTTTGGAGGAAAAGCGGATGATCATTTGAGAACTCTGGCTCTTACATCAACTGGCTACCTGATCGGTGGAGAATCAAGATCTGACAGATCGGGGAATAAAACTGTAGGAATAGAAGAAGGAACAGACCTTTGGCTGATTTCCTTAAACGAAAGAGGTGAAGAAATCTGGCAGAAATCCTACAATTTTGGAAACAGGGATATTTTGATGGGAACAAGCGTACTTCATTCAGTAGATGATAAAACTTCTACAGGAATTTTACTAGGTGGTTACACACAGGCAGAAGGAAAAATAGAATCCGATGACGAAACCTTCTGGATGCTTTATTTAGATACCAATGGAAACGAGCAGTGGAGAAAACACGTAAAAGGAGAATCCGGAAAAAGAGAAGAAAGATTATCTGATATAAAGCTAAACAGGGATGGTTCTATTATCCTTGCAGGAACCAGTGCAGAAGAGCTTGGTAAAGAGAACTGGAAGATCGTGAAATTGGGAGATAAGCAGCTTGACCAGCTAATTGAAAAGCAGGATATCAAAATTTATCCGAACCCTGTTTCAGATTATGCTTATGTGGAAATCGGCTTTGACTTCAAAGATGCTGATATTATGCTGTATGATATGGGAGGAAGACAGCTTCAGAGTTTGAAAACCAAAAACAAAGTAACCAAAATAAACACCCAGAATCTGGTACAAGGAGCCTATCTGGTGACTATAAAAACGGATAACAATAAAACAGCTAATGCTAAACTTATAAAAAAATAACACAATGAAGAAAAATATATTAAACCTATTATTGTTATTTGTATCTGGATTATTGTTTTCTCAAACAAATAATTTCCCTACACAAACTAGTTCTATTCAAATCCCGACATTTTCTAGTCCAGAAGTCTCAAAGTTATTTAGATATGCAGATTTCCCTAATATAAATTCTATAGGCGGAACAGATATTGAAATTCCAATCTACACAATAAAATTGGATGGAATTGATATTCCTGTAAAACTTAAATATGATACAAAAGGAATTAAAGTTGCAGATATTGCTAGTGATGTTGGATTAGGATGGAGCTTAATATATGGAGGAAATATTGTTAAAGAAGTTAGGGATTTGGATGATTTTACTTCCAGTGGTTTATTTTTTGATCCATATTGTCATGATTTTGAAGGCTATATGTCGGAGAAGTATTATAGGCTTTCAAAAGGCTATTTTGATACCAGTGGTAACAGTTGGGATGGAACATTAGATTATCAAATTGATTCATCTCCAGACTTCTATAGAATTAACGCACCAAGTCTTAATGATAAATTTTATATGAAGTCGGAGGGGAATAATAGATTTACCCCAAAGTTTACAGAAAATAGAAATTCAAAATCTGAATTTGTAACTTTAGGAGCAACATCTGTGTTACTTAATACTAATAATAGTACTAGTGCTTTAATAAGTTTTCCTAATTTTACTATTAAAAATGGATTAGGATATGAATATTTTTTTAATAATTTAGAAGGAACTGCAATTAATTTTTTCCCCCAAACTATCGATGATATTTTAAGTCGATTTTATAGAGACGTGACTACCTACAGATTGAGTGAAATAAGATCACCCGCTTCTTCTAAAAAAATAGATTATGTATATGAAAATTTTGAAAACCCTTATCTAAATCCCACTTTAAATCCAAATTCTTGGATCGTAATTAACGATGGCTCAGGAGGGCTTTTTAATGTTGGCACTGGCCCAGATGCAGGTGATAGTGGTCAAAATAGGGTTTACAATAAAATTATTTATACAGCCAATTTAAGTACTAAAAGAATAAAAACGATTAACTTTAATGAAGGATCAATTAACTTTATTTATTCTACTAGAAGATTAGATTATGATGGTAATATTTTAAGTAAAATTGAAATTAAAAATTTAAATGGTCAAATAATCAAATATTTTGATTTAGAATATTCTTATTTTCAACCTGTTAATTCTTCAACCTGTACAGATAATTATACTTGTCTACGATTAAGATTGGATAAAATAAAGGATTCTTCAAGCGGGTATTATATATTTAATTATGGGATTAATAATTCAAATGGAATTTTTCCAAAAAGAACGTCATCAAAAATAGATTTTCTGGGGTTTTTTAATGATAATCCTACTGATTTTCAATTATTTCAAAATGAATCGGACGGTTATAATGGAAACTTATATCCTCAAGATAAAATATATTACTACCCACAATTAGAAACTAATAATTATTTACCATTTCAGCTAAATAATACTAATTATACTTCTGTAACAGGATCTGTAAATAGATCTTCTAATGAAAATTCATTAATTGGATTATTGACTCAAGTTACATATCCTACAGGGGGACATTTATCTATTTCTTATGAAAATGACGAATTTAATATTTTAAATGAAACATATAAATTAGGAAGTGCCAGAATTAAAAAATTATCTCAGGTTTTTAATAATGGAACAATATTAGAGAAAAATTATACATATAAATTAGATGATGGTAAATCATCTGGACAAATTGCATTTTTTGATGTTAATAAACCTAAAATAAGTCTAGCAATTAATAATACAGCTTATGTATTGTACTCAAAAGTTGAAGAAGCTATTACAGGAAATGGAAAAATAATTAATGAATATAGTAATTTCAATGAATATCCTGATTTATTAGAACAATTTAATTTTAATGATTGTGATCCTGGCCTTTATAATTCTCCTCCTTGCTCAATTCTCGTAAAGCCAGCAAATATTAAGGCTCTAAAAGAAACTAAATTTCCATATATTAATGTAATGTCCCAAAGCCATAGGAGAGGTCTTTTAACTCAAAAAACTGTTAAAAATGATTTGGGAGAGACTCTTAATCGAGAAATCTATAAATATAAAAACTATGTAAAGGATAGTTTGTTAGTAGAGAAATTTATAACAGATTATAAACCAGAAAGAGCATCGTGTAATTTTACATCTATACTATATACTTTAAAATCAAAAAATTATATCCGAACAGAAAATAGCTTCTTAACAAAAGTAATTAAAGAAAGCTATTTACCTAATGGAATGCTAACTGAAGAAAGTAATTATATTTATAATGAACCTTACAATTTGAAGATTAAAAATCAGAATATTATTTCTAATGGAAAAGTTACCGAGACTAAATATCAATACCCAAGTGATTTAGGACAAACATGGTTAACAGTTAAAAATATATTAGAAATTCCATTAATTACAACGGAGACTTTCAAACAAGGTATTACTGATCAAGGAAAACAATTGTCAAAACTTGAAACAATTTATCCTATTTCATCAGGTTCGATATCAGGAGAATATGCATTACCTCTGTTAAGTAAATCATATAATTTAGATAATATTTCAGAAACCGTAGCAACATATGATAAATACGATGACAAAGGCAATCTTCAACAGTACACTACAAAAGATGGTATCTCAACTGTAATTATCTGGGGATATAACCAGACCCAGCCTATTGCAAAGATAGAAGGAGCAAAATTAACAGATATTCAGCAGTCACTCATTGATTCGATTGTAGGAGCATCCAATATAGATGCACAAGCTGCTCCTAATTCAGATGAAACGGTATTGTTATCTACCTTGAATACATTTAGAAATAGTTTGCCTAATTATCAAATTGCAACTTATACCTATGATCCATTGATTGGAGTAAGAAGCATTACCCCACCTTCAGGTATCAGAGAAAGTTATATTTATGATTCAGCAAACAGGCTTCAGAAAGTAATTGATGTGAATGGAAAGGTGTTGAAGGAAATGAAATATAACTACAAAAACTAAACAAACGATGAAAAAAATATTAATCCCGATAGGAACTTTACTTCTATCAAATTTCGTGAATGCCCAGCTGACAACGCTTCCTAATACTGAAAACTATATCCAGACGAAAACCTATCTGGATTATAGCGGAACAACACCAACAAAGTCTTCTGAAACGGTCCAGTATTTTGATGGTCTTGGAAGACCTAAGCAAATTGTCAATGTAAAAGCTTCACCACTGGGAAGAGACGTTGTTACCCCTATAGAATACGATCAGTTTGGAAGACAGACTAAAGATTATCTTCCTATTCCTCAATCAGGAACTCAAAATGGGGCTATTGTTCCAAATCCACTAGGAAATGCTACATCCGTATACGGATCAGAAAAGATCTTTGCAGAAAAGGTTTTGGAAAATTCACCACTGG